>Ga0207717_100005_pt1 | contig 902877 bp, 798 predicted proteins | sample TtanPargueraPR_2_FD_187745 | JGI IMG/M metagenome (GOLD analysis project Ga0207717, IMG submission 187745) | Aerobic enrichment media microbial communities from Bioluminiscent Bay, La Parguera, Puerto Rico - Tt and P2 (2) (SPAdes) | ecosystem: Environmental > Aquatic > Marine > Unclassified ... | reverse complement strand
GACAGCATTGCCGGGGTGGCGACCGATCTGGCCACGCTGCAGGGCGTGGTCAACAACCTGAATGACACCTACGCCACCGATGCCGAAGTATCCGAGGCCGTGGCCGTGGCGCAGTCCGCGCTGCAAAGCGCGATCGACACCCTGTCCGGCACGGTAACCGGCGAAGTGAGCCGCCTGGAGACCGCGATTGCCGACGGTGACCAGACCAATGCCGACAGCATTGCCGGGGTGGCGACCGATCTGGCCACGCTGCAGGGCGTGGTCAACAACCTGAATGACACCTACGCCACCGATGCCGAAGTATCCGAGGCCGTGGCCGTGGCGCAGTCCGCGCTGCAAAGCGCGATCGACACCCTGTCCGGCACGGTAACCGGCGAAGTGAGCCGCCTGGAGACCGCGATTGCCGACGGTGACCAGACCAATGCCGACAGCATTGCCGGGGTGGCGACCGATCTGGCCACGCTGCAGGGCGTGGTCAACAACCTGAATGACACCTACGCCACCGATGCCGAAGTATCCGAGGCCGTGGCCGTGGCGCAGTCCGCGCTGCAAAACGCGATCGACACCCTGTCCGACACGGTGACCGGCGAAGTGAGCCGTCTGGAGACCGCGATGGCCGCCGGTGACCAGACCAATGCCGACAGCATTGCCGGGGTGGCGACCGATCTGGCCACGCTGCAGGGCGTGGTCAACAACCTGAATGACACCTACGCCACCGATGCCGAAGTATCCGAGGCCGTGGCCGTGGCGCAGTCCGCGCTGCAAAACGCGATCGACACCCTGTCCGACACGGTAACCAGCGAAGTGAGCCGCCTGGAGGGAGAAATCGTTTCGCTTCGGGAGGATGTTGCAGGTGAGGGGTTTGACCCTGAGACGGATCTCAGCAGTTTTGCAGCTATTTCTGACACTATCCAAAACCTCTCCACCCTGGTCGGCTCCGATGCGCTTGCCGATGGCGAGTCCGATCTGATCAGTCGAATCGCCGATCTAGAGACAGCGATCGGTGGACCGGCTCGGACCGTTACCGAAAATATCGACGTAACCAACGGTGTGTTCAGCGTATCCGTTGACAGTGAGTTCGATGTCTCTGTTGATAACGTCGCGCTTGATGCGCAGGGTTTTGCGCAAAAGTTTGTATTGGCATCGCTCACCATCGAATCAACCGAAGCACAAGCGGAGAGTGATGTTTCCGGTACTGTCTCCGCCTCCGCGACGGCATATCTCGATCACTTTAAGGACATTCCTGCTGAGGCTGAACTCAGGAACGGAGATTATTCCGTAACCGTAGTCGTGAATGGTGAACCATCGACAGTTTTGATTTCCTCGCCTGAGCTAAGTCCGAAAGGTAACATCCCTTATACGTTACAGAGTTTCGTTGACGAGCTTGACAACCGTCTCGACGGACTAGTGGACGTTCAGCTTGTGGAGAGTGCGACAAACACGGGCGAAATCGAGTTTACGTCAAGCGCGCCAGCGGAAGCAGGGCAGACGCTGACTGTCGAGTCCTTTAGCCTGGAGTTTTTAGCGTCATCCCTCCCCGCAGACTTTGACGTTTCGACGGTTTCCGAAGGTTTATTGACATACGTTCCCAATCCTGACGATGGTGTAATAACAGACCTTGATAGCGTGGTTGTCACAGCGAGTCGCGATGAGCAGGCATCCGGCCTCTATCTCGACATCGAGACATCCATCACCGCTGCCGTCTCGGCGCTTGAGAAAAAACTCCTTGGCGACAACTTTGACCCTGATCAGGACTACGCCACTCTCGAGTCCCTGAGCGATGCCGTTAATGGCTTGGTGGCCCTTGCCGATGGCGATTTTTCCGGTCTTTTGGAGAAGGTTGGAAATCCTGCAGAAGATGGGAACCCGGCCTCTGGTCTTTACGCCAAAATAGAAAGCCTTCAGTCTCAAATCGACAACATCGTCAAGCCCGATCTGATTCAGCGGAATGAACTTGATAACCGCGTAGAGTTGGATGAATACGAAAGCACAGCCATTCGTGTCGAGCTGGGTGAAGGCAATGACTTCCTCAATTCTTCGGACGCCGAAACCGAGATTGTCGGTGGGCGGGGTGCTGATACCATCAACCTGACCTACAACGACACCTCCAAGGACACGGTCGTCTACCAGACCGTGGAAGATGGCAGAGTCTTGCCTACCACCACGGTCTCTTACTCGACTGATGCGAGCGACTATCGTGAAAGCTCTGAGCTCAACATTACGATTAATGGCAAGGAGTACAGCTATACCGTTCGCTCTGACGATGGCGATACGGTCATTCCCGAGACCGTGGATGACATTGGTGATAGCCTGATTGCAAATGAGCTGGAACAATTTGCGAATTATTTGGCTGAGCGCACGGTGCAGGATCCAGCCAATACGCTTGTCGGGTTTACAGGTTCGAGCTATGCCATTGGTGAGGGGGGAATGAACGGCATCGTTACTCGGGCCGACCTGGATGATGACGGTGCCTATACGGTACCCGCGGGAAAGATGTTCGTCTCTGCGAACGACCTTTTAGCTTATCAAGTCGGAAATTCTGATACGGATAGCGATATTAGCGACTATTTTGGCCTGCTTTCAGTCATCAAGAGCGGAGGCGAGCGTTTTTATGCCGACCAAGGCGCTTTGTTTAACCTGAAAGGGCTTCGTAGTGCCTTCGAGGGGCCTGACTCGGGCGATAACCCGTTGTTTGGAGACATTGTTGGTACTGATGTCGGCTTGGATGCATTGACGCAGGTCACGCTTTCCCAGGAGCTGGTCGAGGAAATCGTCGAGCTGGCCTATTTGGCGGATGTGTACAACGTAGGCGCAATGGCCGATCAACCCTCGGATCCCGATGCTAGCCAGTTGACTGAGGCGCGCGCCTTTGCAGCGAACTATTCCGATCAGCTCCTGATTGGTGAGGGTGGAGCACTGTCGGGCGTAAGTGTTGAAGGTAACCTCCTGACGTTCTATGGTCAGGCTGGCGAGCCACTGAAAGTCGAGGCGGGTGGCGATAATAAAGCCGCCATCGTCAATAACGGTCTTGTTACTCGAGTCGATATCAGCTTCTCCGACCAAGTTGATGATTGGCCAACGCCTACTAATGGTGACAACACCACGGTATTCGATCGTCAGTTGCGGGTGACTATCGATGGCGAAGAGGTTGTCGCGGATGTTGTTTATGCTAGCGATGGAAAGCCTGATCCAGCAGAATCAGTTAAGGCTTTGGCGAAGAATATAGATCTCGCTGCTGGGCAAGGTGGAGTACTTGAAGGTGTCATTGCGGATACCACGGTAATCGGAACAAAGCTGACCCTGATCGGGGCCAAGGTTCCCGAAGCCGACGTTGACGCACCGGCGTTCAGCGTCGACTCTGCCGCCATCGATCAGAACGGCGTTCAGCAAGAGACAGTTGTTAACTTTAGTACCGACCCCCAAGATTACTATGAGGGCGGAATTCTTACTTTGACTGTTGCTGGTGAGGCGGTGATGGCCCCTATGGTAGCCGGGGACCCTCAATCGTCGGTTGCTGGGCTTCTTTCAGAACTGGAGAAGCAGCTTGACCAATCAATTATTGAACGTGTTGAGCAGTTCTCAGTTCTTCCGCCTTCGCTGTATAAATTCGAACTTGCGGGCAGCCTGTTGCGAGACGACGAAAGCCTTACCTATGAAGAAGCAGCAGTGAACTCCACGAAGGGAGGCGTCGATTCAGATGGCGATGGAAATCTAAATGATGAAAATGGCTTCCTCGCAATACCTACGCCTGCTACATCTCCCGTCTATATTCCTGAAGATTTTAAGCTGACAGACGGTTTCAATGCTCCTCTTCAGGTTGGGGATGTTTCTGAAACCAATTACCTCAGAGTTGTCTACAAGTCTACAAAAGAAGCTACCGTTTCTGGTCCGGGAGGAAAGGATTATATTTACTACAGTTCACCTGATGAATTTATCTCAGATGTACTGGGTGGCCCTAAATACTACAATCTTTCTGCCTTTAGTGATGACACAATCAAGGAGGCTTTAAATGGACAGGTTGTTTCTGAGCCCGCTCATGTAAGAATAGGACGATTGGTCGACGGCAAAGAAAAGGCATTCGACTTTGTTGAAAACCAGGAATGGTATGCGAATTTATTTGACGTCGATGGCAATGTAAATGGATTTGATGGTTATCATAGTCGGTTTGGCAGTGACTATATTAAAATGCCGGCGTCCAATGGGTTTGTGATCTCTCCTCTTAACGGTTCAAACTTTGACGAACTGTTACTGGAAAACGTTCAAACCTCTTTGCGCCTTAAGGCAGCCCAGGAGCTACCGGATCCCTTGCAGGTTAGCGCAAAGCTCAGTTACGAGGGCGAATACCAGCAGGCCACGTTCTCGCTGGGGGATGCGACAAACTACATGGCCTTCACCGATGGCACCGACCTCACCGGTACAACCCGTGGCGCAGAGGTGTATTACGACGGCGGTATGGTTCGTGTCAGTCTTGCCCGATTGGATGAACAGGGAAGTCCCATTGAAGAGGAGGTGCTTAACGTCGTTGTGGAGATGGCCGTAGTAGAACCCAAGACGGTCTTTGTTTTCGAGGGAGATGACTACGACTGGAATGGGCTTGCCACAGCAGATCAAGTTTCCCTAAGTGTAAAGGTTGGACTCACAACATACTTCGGTCTTACTTCGTTCGACCAGATAATTTCTGTCCTTGAAAATAATCTGGAATCAGAAGTCGAGTTTGATGGAGGTAATAATGAGCTGACTGTTGTACCACCGGTAGGAACCAAGTCAGTGGCCTTCTATGGCAGTGTAGACGGTATGACTTTTGGAGATACAGAGGTTCAAGGCCAATTGCTTACGTCGGTTGAACTGACATCTCAGGCTCTAGTTGACGCACTGAACGAAAAGGCCGAAGCAAGCGACTTCCTAAAAGATGCCAGCTTCGATGCTGGTACTGGTCAGATTACACTTACGGCGGCACAGCCAGGCAAGCAAACCTTCGAAATCAGCGACGTGACCCTCGACTACCAGGGCGTCAAGCAGCTTGCCACATTCTCGCTGGATGGTGCATCGGAGTACATCGAATTGTCGGATGGCACCTCCACCAATCGTGGGTCGGATGTGTACTTTGAGGGCGGCAAAGCATTTCTGACCATCATTGAAGGCGCTGACGCCGTGGCCGACGGAGCTACCCCCGCGTCAGCGACAGTTTCGGTGGATATGGTCCCGAATACCCCTGTATTGGAGGTCCCGCGTGTTCCTGAAACCTGGACCTCTGCTACCGAGATGACGTTTACGGATGATGACTGGCTCAACATCAGTTTCAGGGATGCTAACGACAAGAAAATCCTGACATTCAGGACTGCTGAGAAAGACACATCTGGCACGGAAACCCTGGGCGATTTTTTGGCTCGTATGGAGACGCATCCCTGGATTGAAAGTGTGACATTTGAGTCTTGGTCGTCTGACATGGAGCAAGGTTCGTTTGTGTGGGTTTTGGCAGATGGTTCCCCGATCACCGAGGCGTATGTAAGTGGCGATGCAGGTGATACTACAGCCTACAACAGTCGCTATGATGTAGAGAGTGTTTCCGGTGCTGCAGCCACCTCCCAGGCCCTCGTTGATGAAATCAACACGCAGATCAATGGTGGACAAACCTCTGCCAACCCTGACCCTGTCTTGTCCAACCTGCTCGAGTCCGCTGCCTATGACCCCAATACAGGTGAAATTACCCTGACGTCTAAAGGTACCGGTAATGATCTGTTCCAGATCGCCGATGTTTCCCTCGATTATCAGGGCGTCAAGCAAATCTCCACTGCAGCATTCAGTACCGACGATTCCGATTATTACGTCGGTGGCGAGGTGAGGTTGACCGTCGACACTACACCTCAGGAAGACGGTGGTGACGTTGGCATCGTGGCGGAGATGGCGGACACTGCAAGTGGGACGTTTAGAAATTTACTGAGTGAACTCCAGAAAGCGATCGATCCGGCAGTGGAGGCCAAAGACGCTGGCTCCGGTGCCCTGAATGGAATCGTCGGCTCTGCATCCATTGACCAGCAGGGCGTTCTGACCTTGATATCGCAGGAGACCGAGCGCGAGGCGTTCACGATCAACGATGCCGAGTTGACGGTTGAGCCAGTAAAACAGTTGGCTACTGTTGATTTCAGTGTTGACGATGCGGATTACATCGACGGTGGTTCCATCGGGTTGAAAATCAATGATGAGCCAGTTTCTGTGGATATGGTGTCCCAAGGGGCAGCGGCTACATTGGAAGCGCTGGAATCGGCCATCCAGTCCAAGATCGACGATGGAACACTGACCAAGCTTGGGTCGGTGGCTCTTGACAAGCAAACCGGCACGCTGACGCTGACCGCCAAAGACTTCGCTGATGGCTATGGCGAGATCGATATCAGCGAGGTCTTTGCCGATCGGCCTGCCCAGGTGCAGGTCACCGAACTCGACCTCAGCGGTGTGGATTTTGAAGATGCACGCCTGTCTTCGGACGGGGAGCTGCCTCAGGTCAGTGTTTCAGTGGCTGGTTACACCATCACGGCAGAGGCGGGGGCAGACGACTCGGCCACCATCGACAACTTGGTGCAGGCCATTGTCGAAGCGCGTGATGGTGTGCGCCTGGGCGCGACAGTGACGAGCCAGCAGTCCGAGGGGTCTCTGTTGCTGAGTGCTTCCACGGAATTGACCTCTGAGACATTGTTAAGTCCGGATCCTGTAAAGGGCGAGCTTAGCGTTTTCGCTCTTGGCGTTGATCAAGTGGTTCCCTTTAACTTCATCCATGATGGTGCAACGGTTGGCGACTTTGTCGCTTACATCAATAACAGCGAAGGCGGTCTCGCCGCGTTTCAGGCCGAGATCATGAGCGGCGATATTGTCATTTCTAACTCGCCGGGGAATCCTGTGTCGGGCGATGTGACCTTTAATATCCTAGCGGGTGACTTTACCGAAGAACCGGTTACCGCCGTGGCAGATAGTGCCACGGGTAGCGATGAGTCGCTGGCAAGCCTGACACTGGAGTCCTTTGCTGGCCTCAGTGCTGGTGCATCGCTGGCGCCAGCTACCTATAGCCTGCCGCTTATCTTGGGAAGCGGCCCGGCTAGTCCCGTCGAGTACATCGCGAACGATGCCAGCACTCTCAATGACTTTATCGATGCCATCAACAATACGGATGGTGTTTCTGCGACGTTGACTGCCGATGGCATTGTCATCGCGGCAGATGACGCCACGACCACGCTTGCTACCGGGGCATTCAGCATTACGGTGGGCGGTACCTCCATCAGCCAGGCCGCGATCGATACCGTTTCGGGCTCCGACGCCACGGCCGCTATAGTGGTAGTGGAGGAATTTGCCGGTGCGCGAGGGGATCAGCTGGTCAAGGCAGGTGACTTCACCGTCGACTACACGCTGAACGGCGCCACCCAGGCGTCACAGGCTGTGGTTGCGGTGACGGAGGGTGATACGCTTGATCAGGTAGTTGCTGACATGAATAGTCAACTGACCGGAGTCACTGCCAGCCTCACGACGGAGGGGCTGGTGCTGAGTACCGACGCGACTGGGGCCGATGTCTCTCTTAGCGTGGAAAACCTGAGCCTGACGCTGCTCGCGTCACCGGTAACAGCGGTCGCCGAGGCATTGGGTAGCGTAGAGTATGAGGCTGACACAGGTCACTTGACGCTCACTGCGCGGAAAGCCGGCTCCGATCCGATTGAGGTCTCGGGTGTCAGCCATGAGGTGGAAGAGCCCGCAAGCAGCGTTGCTCAGGAGGCCGGGATTTTCTTCTATGGCGATGCCACCATGGATGGTTTGGCCGAGGGCAGCGAAGTTCGCGTGACCCTCGCTGGCAACGAACTTGTCTATAAGGTCAGTGCTGCTGACGTAGGCGCAGAGAACCCCTCACTCTCGATCGCAGAAGGTGTGTTTGACTTGCTGGCGAGCGATTCCCGCGGGTTGGTCGACGGTGACAAGAGCACCTTTTCCGATGTCGATCTCAGTACCAGCAGTGCGTCCGAGCTCACTATTGTTGCCTCCCTCACCGGGCCGGATGTCCTGGGCAACGTGGACAATGGCGAATTCGGAGTCTCGGTGTTCCGCAACACCGGCACAGCCAGCGAGCCTGTGCTCCAGCAGGCCACGGTGGCAGCGGTCAGTGAGAGTAAGAGCGGTGTACTCAATTTCACTACCGAAACCGGTGGCATGGTTCGCGACGACACCGGCGAGGGTGGTGCCCAGACAGGCCTGGATGCCGGGCGCCTGACTTACGATGGCACCGATTTCACCTATACCGTGGATGGTCAGGATGTGCTGGACCAACTGGCCACCGACCCGGATACCAGCTTGCTTGACCTGAACGATCAGGCCCAGGAAGGGGTGGCCGAGAACACCACGGAAGACCAGACCGTTGTCAATCCGGAAGACGATAATTCCTTCTACGGTGATTCGGATTCCGTAGCATTTACTCCGTTTGGCGCCGATGTGACGTCTGGCGGTGCAATCGAGTTCAATGTGGTAAATGCCGAGAAATCCGATAGTGTCGCTCAGTTCTATGCCACGGTTTCTTTTGTCGCAGATGGAAAAGTCGTTTCCTTCGATGCAGATATTTGGCCCGGAATGTATGCGAACTATTCTGATGGCGTTAGACAGGAATCGACCGTCCAGAGGAATGACCTGCTCAATGGTGCCAAAACCGTCTCTGAATTAGCTCAAGTAGTTGACGCTCTGTTGAGCGCTTATGAAACAGATATCGGCCGAGAGCTTGGTAGCTTCTCCTATGATGTGGCAACCAATACCGCGAGGTGGCAGGCAGCCGATGGTATCGAAGTTGCGCCGCGAAACGGTGATTCCGATGTCTTCTTCCGGCTTGTTCATGTCACCGATGGTAATGCGACATTTACGGATTTGAAGTCTGATGGTACCGGCTCAGTTGAGAGCAATGGGGTTGATTCTGCGGTTCAATTCAATGCGCGGTTTGTGGGTGATGGCGTAACCCAGACCTTTACCAACCCGGAAAACGGCTTCGATAGTGGCCAGGATGGTTCGCTCGACCTGGCTGGAGCCCCATCAGAGCAGGCCGGCAATGCCGACTTCACCGGAGATGCGGAGCGCACGGGAAGCGAGGGTGTGAGCCAGAGCCATACCAACCCGGACAGCGGGTATGACGCGCTCGACCAATCGCCGGCCGGAAACGCCAACAACGCGAATGTCGGTGACGAGACGCTGTACGGCTCTGACCCCGGTCAGTACGTCGAGGATGGCCTGGAGACGGAATTTCTGGCTGGCGGCACCGATGTTGGCGGCGATGGCGTCTACGAGAGCCGGAATGGCGAGGATCTTTCCGGCAAGGTCGGGACTGGTGACGGCAGCGCAACCGATGACGGCGGCTTGGCGGGAGAATCTGCCGGTGAGTTCACTGACGGGGACGCTGGTGATGACGGCTTTGAAGTAACCATCGACGACAAGGGGTTCGCGGCGTTCGATTGGGACGAGGCAACCGTGACTGTGCTGGATGAAGGCAATGCCGGTGCGGATCTCGTCCGGAATTTCCAGACGGCCAACGACGTTATCGGGCTGGAGGGTCTGGAGGGCCTGGAGGGTGGTCTTGTTGCCTCCACTGTGTCGGGTGATCTGGATGCGGTAGTCGTGACAGAACCACAATTCTTGCCCCGAGCGCTCAATACATCGCTTGCTGATATGTCGTTGTCGGACCACGAGTTTGGTCTTGTATCCTCGGAGGCCAACGGGCTTGCGATGCAGTCCGTGTCCGCGGCGGATATTGAAGACGCAAAAGCTGTTTCGGAATTGCTTGAGGAAGTCTACCGCTTCGATTCGGAGCTGTTTGGCACTCAGGAGAGCACCGACATTAACACCACCCTCTTTGCCGTGACGGCTGCGGACGATCCCGATCTGACTTCGATCTGGGTCCACACTCAGAGCGACGCCAATGACACGACCGTGGAAGAGTTCGAGCTGAACCTGTTGGCGACCGTGGAGTCGGAAGGTGATGCGTTCAGCGTGCAGAACTTCGCGATTGAGGTGGATGATAGCTGGCAGTCGCCAGTCATTCTGCAGTCGGAGCAAGTCTGAGTTTATTGACCGGGGGCAGTCAGGGACGCCCCCAGTCAATCATGCCATTCATGATGAAACTCTTTCTCCCGCTACGTTTTGGGCCATTTGCGGTCCAGCTTCTTTCGCACGAACGGACATTGGCCGCGCTGCTTGGTGTCGGATGACCAGGATTTGCTATGGACACTGAACCGCTGACTCCTATTTCACTGTCTCAACACGGCCATCAAGGCTGGAAAAAAGCCGTCGGTTTCGGTTTTGCTCGGCGCATTGCGACGGTCCCATTGGCCATTGGCGAAATAACCCGGGTCGCTCAATCGATTCCCGTGGTGTTCACATATCAGGCCGGAGGCTGGGTGCCGTTGGCCATTCTGGGTCCGGTGAAGGGCACAAGTGTGTATGTGGATTCTGCAGGACGTTGGCGAGGTACAGCCGTGCCCGGGAGCTTGCGGATGTACCCGTTTGGTCTGGAGCCTGATTCCGGCCGGTTAAGTCTTTGGTCAAGCTTCGAACCGTCGCCTATCGGTGAACACGGAGTTATGCCGTTCTTTTCGAGTGACCGGTTGAGCAATGAATTGCTGACAGTGCAGAGATTCCTTGAACGCTGGTCCGAGGGGATCACCAAGGGTGGGGAAGTGTTGACCTGGCTTTCGCGAAGGGATGTTTTGGCACCATGGCAGGTTCCCGGGATGGACGAGGCAACCCGGGCATTGCAAATAACCGAGTTGTTCCGGGTGGATGTTGAGCGACTCTACGCACTTGGAGATAAGGCGCTACTGGGGTTGCTCCGGGCAGGGCATCTGCAATGGTTGCATGCCCATTTGGCCAGCCTTGAGCATGCAGACCGGTTTAAAACAATGGCGAGGGATCTGGTAACCCCCTTCGGAGACAGGCCGGCAAGGCAAAAAGAATCAGACAAATCTACCGACATCCTGTCGGCAATAGTGGAAGACCTGGGAGATGCGGAACTGTGAGTTGTAAGGAAATATCAGGCCGTATGCGGCTGGTCGTGTTGGCTCCTGCAGTCGCGCTGGTGTTGGCTGGCTGTGGTGGCACTCCCCTCAAAATTGACGCCATGTCGGCTCAGGTCATGAGGGATCTGGACTCGGCTACGGCAGCGCCACTCCAGAATGAACAGGGTGCTGTCAGACTGTCCCAAAGAATGGGTCCCTCGGTGTTGAAGGCGGTGAGCGGTAACGAGGCATACCGCGCTGCACTGTTGCGGGAGGAGGAGGCCATGGGCGGCATAGGCGTGGCTGAGAGTGCCCGGTTTCCCCAGTTAACCGGTAATGCCAACCTCGGCGTGATTCGTGAGGATGGCGGCGGTCAGGATGAGACAACCGCCGGGGGGGCGGGTGGCGTCAACTTATCCCAGCTGGTGTACGACGGTGGCGAGAGCGCGGCCAATGTCAATCGTGCTACAGCTGAAGCCCTTGCTGCCCGTTCAGAACGGCTGGCCCGCGGCAATGAACTGGCGCTGCAGGCAGCCAGTGCCTGGATCGATGTCTGGCAGCACACAGAGCGCTTGAGGCGTCTGCGGGAGCGCACCTCGGAGTTGGATACGCTTATCTCGCAGATCGAGCGGATGGCCACCAGTGGGATGCTCGACCGGGGAGCGCTCGACAGCGCCCGGAGGGAACTTGTGAACATCCGCCTGGATGAGACAAGGCTGGAGGGCGATCTGGAAGAGGCGCGGGTTCGTTTCGGGCGTTATTTCGGCGCCGACGCAGCCGGCCCGGTGGCGCTCTCGGAGCTGGTGACCCTAGCCCAGGCCCGTGCGGAGGCGAAAAGCTGGCGGCAGGCGCCGGCACTCCAGCGCAGCGCCGCTGAACTGCTGGTGGCGCGCAGCAATGTGGCGGGTGCGGAGGCCGCGTTTCGCCCCCGAGCCCGGCTACAGGCCGGGTTGACTTCCCCTCTGGAAGCCAATGAAAGCACTGACACGTCGGTGGGCCTGGTATTCGAGTACACCTTTGGTGATGGCGGCAAGCGCGAGTCGCAGCTGCAGTCTGCACAGGCTGGTCTGGAAGCGGCACAGGCACAGCTCGCCGACGAGCGCAGCGCCCTGGAAGCGGATCTGGAGTCGGCGCTGGTACGGCTACGCGCTCTGGAGCAGTCAATGGCGCTGGTGGCGGAGAAGATCCGGTTGACCACATCGGAGGCAGAAACCGCCCGTTCCCAGATCGTTACCGGCCAGTCGAGTCTCCGGTTGCTGGTGGACGCCGAGATCGAGAATTTCCGGGCACGGGACCAGCAGGTCGCTATGCGCGCGGAAGCACTGAAGTTGCAACTGACGGTTGCTGCCCGAACGGGAGCCCTTGGTCGAGTAATTGGTCTGGATTCCGAGGGTAATCTGTAATGGCTGTCGCGGTTCAGAAGCAAGACAACGTCGAGACAACAACCCAAAACTCAGGAGGTAGGTTCACCGGAACCGCTCAGCCAGAGCCGGAGACCTCCCTGATCCTCGCAGTGCAGAATCTGCTTTCGCAATCAGGGTTGACCTACTCTGAGGGTGCAGTTCGGGACTTGCCCGAACTGACGAGCGAACACTTTGATCCAAAGGCGGCGGTATCCGCTCTGCGTCATGTCGGTTTCGAGGCCAGCTACGGGGAGTTGCTGCCCGGTACGCTGAACCACTCTCAGTGCCCCGCCATAGGTTTTATGAAATCCGGCGAGGCGGTTGTGATCCAGGCGGTGGATGACGAAGGCCGGATGCATCTGCGCCGGTTCGGGTCGAATGGACAGTTCCGGGAAGAGACCCGCACTCGTGATGAGGTGAATGGTCGGTTGCAGCCATACCTTGTTCTGGCCCGGCAGGTTCATGTGGCGGCCAAAGCGAAAGGCAAGAATGACTGGTTTTGGGGCTCCTTGCTGCAGGGGCGCTGGTTGTATACCCAGGTGCTTGTTGCTGCGGCGATCACCAACTTCCTGGGCCTGTCTACCTCCCTCTTTATTATGGTGGTCTACGACCGGGTTGTGCCCAATGAGGCGATCGAATCGCTGATTGCACTGACCGTGGGGGTTCTGATCGCTCTGGTGTTCGACTTCATCATCAAGACGCTCCGGGCGCAATTTGTGGATAAAGCCGGCAAACGGGCCGATGCCCGGATGTCCCGACTGATTTTCGACAAACTGCTGAACCTCAAGCTGGATAACCGGCGCCAGAAATCCGGGGCCATGGCCAGTATTGTCCGTGAGTTCGACACCCTGCGGGAGTTTTTTACCTCAGCGACTCTGGTTGCTGTGGTGGACCTGCCGTTCATTTTTCTGTTTATCTGGGTGATCTATCTGATCTCCGGCCCCCTGGCCCTTGTGCCATTGATCGCCGTGCCACTGGTCATTCTGGCCGGTCTGGTGATTCAGCCATTCCTGGCACGCATCACCGAAAGCTCAATGCAGACCAACATGTCGAAGCAGAGTGTGCTGGTGGAGACCCTCAACGGGCTGGAGACGGTACAGGCGACCGGCTCCGGGCGATTGATGCGCCGGCGGTTCGAAGAAGCCGCGGATGCCCAGTCTGATCTGGGCCTTAAAAGCCGGATGCTCTCCCAGTTTGCCATCAACTCGGCGGCATCGGTGCAGCAGCTGGCCCAGATCGCGACCATTTTCTTCGGCGTGTTTCTGATCCAGGACGGCACCATTACCATGGGTGCGATGATCGCGGCGGTGATCCTGGGCGGCCGTACCCTGGCGCCGTTGTCCCAGCTGGCGTCCGCGATGTCCCGTGCCAACGGGGCACGTCAGGCTTACCGGTCACTGTCGTCGGTGATGAATGATGAAGCCGACGATAATGACGGTCCCCGACCTCGCCTGAGCCGCCCGCATCTCAAGGGCAGTGTTGATCTGAAAGATGTGAGTTATACCTTCCCGGGTGCCAACACGCCTGTCGTTCGTAGTCTTTCACTGAACATCCCAGCCGGGCAGAAGGTGGCCATCGTCGGCAGGATGGGCTCCGGCAAGTCCACTCTGGCGCGGCTGATTGCCGGGCTGGTAGAGCCGACCGAGGGTGCGGTACTGGTCGACGGCGTGGACCTCAGGCAGATCGACAAGTCGGATGTTCAACGCAATATTGGCGTGATGCTCCAGGAAACCTGGCTGTTCTCGGGCACCGTCAAAGAGAACCTTCAGATGGGCTTTTACGAATACGACGATGCCCACCTGTTGAGGGTGGCAAGGATTTCCGGCGTTGATGATTTTGTGGCCAGTCACCCCCAGGGGTATGACATGGAGTTGCGGGAACGGGGAGAAGGACTTTCCGGGGGCCAGCGACAGTCCATCAACCTGGCCAGAGCTCTCCTTCATGATCCGGGGCTTCTTATCCTCGATGAGCCGACCAGCTCCATGGACACCGCGACGGAAAAATCGGTCATCGAGCGGCTTGAAAGCTGGCTTGGTGAGCGAACGCTGGTCATGGTAACCCACCGGAATTCCTTGCTGGCGCTTGCCGACCGGGTACTGGTGATTGACGGCGGGGAAATTGTTGCAGACACAACCCCCGAAAAACTCAGGGCCGGGCGCGGTTAAGGAGCAGAACGTGTCAGATACCGATTTCAAACGCCTGGCCCGGGAGATGTCGGGCCGCGAAGGCCTCGGCGGGTCGGCCATTATGCTGGCAATAGTGTCGCTGCTGGTGTTGTTTTTTATCTGGGCCGCTAATGCCGAGTTGGACAACGTTACCCGCGGTGAGGGAGAGATCATTTCCTCCCTGCAGAATCAAATGGTTCAGGCTGCAGAGGGTGGCGTGATTCTGCGGCGCTATGTGTCAGAGAACAGCGTGGTCGATGAGGGCGAGGTGCTGTTCGAGATTGATCCGGTGGATGCCAGCAGTGAACTCAACAGTCTGGATCAGAGGCTGGCGGCCCTGGATCTGAAGGAGCTCCGACTGAGGGCAGAAATCGGGGAGGAGCCGTTTGAGGTTCCGGCAGAGCTCAATGCCCGTGCGCCAACCGTTGCTTTGACCGAGCAGAGTTTGTTTACCGCGAGACGCTCTGAACTCACCGGCCAGATTGCCGTTCTGGAACAGCAATTGCGACAGCGGCGCCAGGAGCTAGTGTCGGCCGAGGCGCAGCAGCGCACTGCAGAAAGGACAGCCGGGTTCATTGAGGAAGAAATTGCTGTAGTGCGGCCGATGGTTCGCGACAATCTCGCGCCGAGGACCCGGCTGCTGGAGCTGCAGCGCGAGGTTGAAAGCACCCGTGGCGATCGGGACCAGGCAGTGTCGGCCATTGAGCAGGCGTTGTCTGGTATCGAGGAGCTGGAGACGGAAATAGAGAACACCCGGGCAGCGTACGAACTGCGGGCGATGGAAGAGTTGAATACCGTCGTGGCGGAGCAGGGTGAATTGCTAGAGCGGCTGCCGCGGCTCCGTGAGAGAGTGAGCCGCACTGTGATTCGTGCGCCTATGGACGGCATTGTCAGCCGCTTGAATTACCGGACACCGGGGGGATACGTCAGTGCCGGTGACGCAATGCTGGAGCTGGTTCCTACCGGTGAGGATCTGATTGTCCAGGCCAGGATCATGCCCAAGGATATCTCCCGGATACGCGTGGACGACCCCGTTCGCATTCGCCTGTCCGCCTATGACTCCGCCAAATATGGTTCGGTGGATGGGCGCGTTACACGGATCAGCCCTGACGCGGTGGTGGATGAGAAAAGGGAGGGGCAAAGCCACTATCTGGTGGACGTGGCCATAGAGGGGGAGCTAATCCTCGAGGACACGGGCAAACCGGTGACGTTCATCCCGGGCATGACTGCAACGGTCGATGTGCTCTCCGGTAAGCGCACGGTGCTCGAATATTTCTGGCAGCCGGTTGCGAAAGTTCAGGAGCTGGCGTTGAGGGATTGAGGATTATGAAGGTAGTTGTCATCACTAAAAACCGGACCTGGCGAGAGTTCATCCTGGAAAGCCTGGACTGTGAGATTGTCACCCTGGAAGGGATAGGCGGTACATTCAGTCAAAGTGTTTCAAAAGCTAACGGTCCTGACGTAATTCTTCTGGATCTGGATGTATCGGAAGTCGGGTGTGCACCGGAGCTTTCTTCGCGTATCCGCAAGCGATTTGGGTGGTGGCCATACCTGATAGTGACGTCGCCAAGTTACTGGCTGAATCGAGATGGTTTGTTGTCGGCGGTGAACAGTGGCGCTGACGATTTTTTGGAAGAGGCGTATAGCACCGATATCATTCTGGTAAAAATTTCGGCCTTCCGGAGGCGCCATTATTTTGAGCTGAAACACTTCAGGAGGGGGATCAATTACACCGCGAATATCAAAAACCGAATGGTTGAGGTGGGAGGCGAGCCGGTCCAACTCAGCGAGAAGGAGTTCGATCTTTTTAACTTCCTGTTCAGCAACACAGATGCTGTGTTTGATCGGGAGACTATCTATCGGAATGTGTGGGGACGCGGCGATGCCTACTCAACACGGACACTTGACACGCATATTTCCCGGTTAAGAAGACGCCTTCAACTTGACGGTTCGTATGGTTTGAGGCTGAAGCCAGTCTATGGTGTAGGGTATATGATGGAGAGGGTTATGGGCTCACCCGTTTCCCAGAGCCAGGTAGCCGGGGATTGGCTGCCTCAGGCCTGAGGCAACACTGTTTTCTGCCACTTCAGATATAACCGCCAGATTTGAGGTCCCCGACCGTCATGGGTTTGCCGGTCAGGTAGCCTTGGCCTTTGTGAACTCCAAGCATACGTAGTTCGCGCAGTTCAGCGCCCGTCTCAATCCCTTCCGCCACTATTTCACTGCCGGTCGCTTCGGCAAATGCAATCATGCTTCTGGCCAGGGCCTGTTTGCGAAAATTCGAATCTATGTCCCTGGTGATGCTCATATCGAGTTTGATGATGTCAGGTTCCAAAGAGAGGATATGGCGAAAGCTGGCATATCCCGCCCCGGCATCGTCCGCTGCCAACGTGATTCCCTCATTTTTCAGTGGTCTCAGGGTCTCGGCTATCCGCTCGTAATCTGCAATGGTTGAGTGTTCGGTTACTTCGATGATGGTCCTTTGCGGGTCAAGACAGTTCAGGAGCGCTTCTGTGTCGGTCTCGAGTAGGGTCTCGGGGGAGAGATTGACTGAAATATAAGACTCTCCGGAGATTGTTTTTGCTGCTGCCATTGCCTTTTTGATGGCGTGAAGCTCGAGTTCCCTCCTCATTCCGCCTTTCTGGGCATCCTCAAACCAGACATTGGGTGGTTTCTTTACTGGTGTATCAAATCTTGATAGTGCCTCGAATTCAACAACTTCCCGTGAGCGCAAATCTATGATGGGCTGAAAAACAATGATGAGCCTGTCTTCCTGCAATATCTGTTTGATTTCGGATACCAATCGTTCCGTCTGAATCCGTTCTGCTTCACTTCGGGAGATATGCAGGCTGGCGATTTCTGCAAACGTTCTTAGCACCTCGAGATCGCGCTCATTCACGCCGGGCTTGGCTTGGTGGCTGAAGCAACAGAAAGTCCCGTAGATTTCCCCGTTATCAAGTTGAATGGGGACACTCATGTGTCCGCCCACCGGGATAGTCTCAGTACCGGGAAGGTTTTGGGTCGCATCGAGGTCCTTGGCGTCATGGATCAGCTCCGGTACCTCGCCATTTACTACCTTCTGGCAGTAACTCGTTTCGGCAGGATCAGAGTCGCCGGGAGTGAGGGTGTTGTGGGCATTCTGGTCTGCGTCTACAAAATCGAAGTAGCGGCGACCGTCTTTGAGGTGGGAAACGAAGGCTACATCCATTCCCAAGTGATGTCTCGCAGCCTTCAACATAGCCTGAAGGGCCGCATCAGAATGGTTTTCACCCTGGTCGAGAACACTTGTTAACAGGGCTGATCCCAACGTAGGGGCCGATTCGGTCATACTGCACCATCTGAATTGGAGTCTTCAGAGTCAGCATACAGATTGAACTTCACGCCCCTATCTCGTACAAGCCCGCCTTCTTCCAAGCTGGCCACCACCCAGCGAGGGTATTTCCAGAAATGGTCCTGGTACTGTAACCGGTAAGTGGCAGAAACTTTATGGCCCACTTTCTCGTGGGTATCCGGACCAGCTTTGAAGTCGCCTCAACGTCTTTGAGCAATAGGTCGTTCCTGGTGATGCCAACCAGGTAATCCACCCTGTTCCGGTTACACCCGCACAATAAACGGGGCCGATAGAAACTACTGTCACTCCGGAACACGATGTTGGTATCGGACCGGTGCTGCCGGATGAACTTCACCAGCAGGGCCGGAATGACCCAGCTGTGGCTGCTTTCGCTTAGGTTGCTGCTGCGCAGGTAACTCACAAGTAGGTGCCGGCCACAGAACACTTATAGCGGGGAATAGCAATGGTGGTCTTAATAAGCGCTAAAGAACTTGCCATGCTGATCACAATGAACCGGGAAAACGGTGCCGTAAAAATCCAGAACGATTTCCTTCGTCGGTGTTTCGTGTTGGAGGCATTGAGCGCGGCGGTCAGGTGCTGGGGCAGGTGGTGTCGTTTATCGACTTCCCGCAGCGGCAGAAACCAGCATTAGAGGTTGTGTGGCCGCAGCAGAAATCAGCTTAACTTGTACGGCGGATGGGTGGAGAGACGTTCAGTTTTTCAGGTACCATTTCGAAAGTGGCTGTTGGTGCTTTGGTGTTGGTAGAAGGTCCTGAAGCTACAGCACTTTCGGCCGCTTCTTTTTATGCCCCCATGAGAAATCCAGACTAGCGATGTTCGGCTCTATTTTATCATAACTGATTAAATAAAAAGAAAAATTTAGGCCAAGAGCCAAACCTGGGACAGACTCAAGTCGGAAAGGGAATCGGCATAAGTAGCTTACCTCCATCGAATATCCGTGGCATGGCGCGGCCTTATTGGCATTGCGTGGATCGGTGAATGGTCTTGATGAAATGTGACCCGTTAAGGAGGCAGCGAATGAACACCAGCCATTCCAAGGACAATCAACCCATCTTGATCGTAGATCTGGAGGCCACTTGCCGGGAAAACTCCCGACTGCCGAACGGGGAGCGCCAGAGCGTTGAGAACATGGAAATCATTGAGTTTGGCTGTGCGCTGGCGACCCGTGACGGCGAGCTACTGGACAGCCGGTCGTTTCTGTTGCGGCCGGTCCGGAACCCGGATCTCAGTGCGTTTTGCCGTTCCCTGACCGGCATTAGCCAGGCCATGGTGAACGCTGCCCCGATATACCCGGAGGTGGTTCGCGCTCTGGATGGGTGGTTGGGCCATCCCGCCGAGTCCCTGGTCTGGTGCAGTTGGGGAAACTACGACCGACACCAGATCGAGGCCGAAAGCGACACCCACGATATCGCCCCCAGATTCCTGGCCTGCCCGCACCTGAATCTGAAACGAATCTGGCGGCGGTCCACCGGCCAGAAGAAAAGGACGGGGCTGGCCAGTGCACTGGCTTTCCACGACCTAGCCTTTGAGGGGCGCCCGTCATGTGGATCCGTGAGTGGTTCCTGGTTTCGAGTTTACGAGGCAATACTCCATGAGGCTGGTTTGTCTTTCCGATACACACGGCCTGCATCGCCGCATTGAGAAAGTGCCCGATGGTGATGTGCTGATCCGGGCCGGTGACTGTTTGGGACAAGGCACACTGGCCAACGTGGAAGACCTTGATGACTGGCTTGGGATGCTGCCACACCGGCACAGGCTGGTGATTGCCGGCAACCATGACCGGGCGTTCCAGGAGACACTCTCCGTGATTCCACTGTTCGTGCTGATGGGCAATCTGGTGACGCGTTCAGGCCTGGCGCAAGAACTCTATCACGTTTCCAATGCCTTTCTCGGTCATCGCAAAGGTGGCTTGTCCATGGCAACGGTGGTGGCCTGTGGCGGCTTCTCGGCGATCTGTGGCTCCAGTCTGGCGACCTCTGCGACTATGGCCAAGGTGGCTATGCCACCCATGCGAAAATCTGGCTATTCAGATGCCTTGGCAACGGCTTCCATTGCTGCCGGCGGTACACTGGGCATCCTGATCCCGCCGAGCGTCATCCTGGTGATCTATGGTTTGCTGACTGAATCGAGTATCCGCGAGCTGTTTGCTGCCGGTTTCATCCCGGGTTTGTTGGGTGTCGTGCTCTATCTTGCGGCGGTGTGGTATGTCGTCAAACGGAACCCTGATGCGGGGCCGGCGGCGCGTTCGTGATCGCCCTGGCTCGCAGACGACTTTCCCTCTCGACACTTTTTGAAACGCTGGCCGATACCGCGCGTACCTCTGCAATGCTGTTCGCCGTGGTGATCGGGGCGCTGATTTTCTCGGACTTCATAAACCGGGCCGGGCTGCCGGACATGCTGCTGGGCCTCGTTACCTCGCTGGATGTGTCTCCGATCGTCGTCATCCTCGCTATCCTCGGCGTTTATCTCGTACTTGGCATGGTGTTCGAGAGCCTCTCGATGATGCTTTTAACGGTCCCTGTATTCTATCCACTGGTGGAAAGCCTGGGCTTTGATCTCGTTTGGTTCGGCATTGTCGTTGTGGTGGTTACCGAGATCAGCTTGATCACTCCGCCAGTGGGTATGAACGTCTTTGTGCTGAGTGCAGTATTGAGAGATGTCAGGACGGGGACTATCTTCAAGGGGGTAACCCCGTTTTGGTGTGCCGATATTGTACGTTTGGCGCTGATTGTTTTCATTGCTCAGATTTCACTGTTTTTGCCGGATCTGCTGTACCACTGAGCGGCACTGACTTACTGGTCCCGGGGTAGAGGAGACGACCCATGTTTTACGATATCAAGAAAATCTTGTATGCCTCCGATCTTGAGCAGGGCTCGCGCCCGGCATTTCGGGCAGCTATCAGCTTGTGTGGCCACTACTCCGAGGCTCAGATCACTTACTTGCATGTGATTGAGTCCTTGTCGAGTACTACCCGAAGTTTGCTCAGTAACATGATGGATCAGGAAGAGATCGACAGACTGCTGCAAAAGGGCATTGACGAATTAAGCGTCAAGATCCGCGAGCGGATAGAGCGCTTCTGCGAGGAAGAGCTGGAAGAGCATGAAGTTCTCGGTCTGAAGAACATTGAGGCGCGTATCGAGGAAGGTACGCCCTGGCGTAAAATTCTGGAAGTCGCGGATGAGATGAATGCCGATGTGATCGTGATGGGGACCCGTAAGCATAGTTCTTTGGGGCAGGCGCTGGTGGGCTCCACCGCGACCAGGACGCTAACCCACTCGAAACGTCCGGTGCTGATCGTGCCGCTGGGCGCTGACTGAATGAGTCCCTGACTGAAACGAAGCCGCACACGTCGGCTTTGTTGCTTTTTGGGCGTTGCCTTTTCCGTTTCTCCCTACCTTTTGAACCCCTCCCACGAAAGAATCTGCTGATTCATGGGTTTAAAACCCATCTTTTGCAAAAGTTTACGAGATTTGCGTCTGTTCAAAAAAAATACTATTGAATAGTGCGTCGTTTTGGTGCGAAATGCGCCCCATCCTTTTTTCGTACCGGTCCTTGAGGCGTCGAGGACGTTTTATTTTATTCCGACACCCGGCTTTGTCATTTCATGCTCCCGACTCCTAACGAATTCCGGCTTCAGGCAGCCTTGCTGATACTTTTTGGGTGTAGCTTTCTCACCGGTTTTGTCAGCCTTGCAGTGGACGCGTTACCCGATCTGGCGGTGCCGGAAAGGTTGATACTGACCCAGCAAGGCGCGCCCGCTGTGATGCTGACGGCTTTTATGATTCTGGCACTGACCTTCAGTAAGCCGATCTGGCGAATAGTCTCAGGGATTCTGCTGGCTCTCTCAGCGGTTTACGGGCTGGTGAAATCGGGAGTACAGCTGCTGGATAAGCCCGCGTTGTTTTCGGTTTCAGATTTGATGGCATCAGATGTTCTACCGGCCTTCGGCATTTTGATGATGGCCGGCGTCGGCCTGTTGGGTGTGCGCAACGCCAGGGGCAGCCTGTTCGGCTTCATTTCCGGCTGTATTGGCGTGGGGTTCGGCGCCCTCGTACTCGTGAGCCATCTATACGAGGGCCTGGATGTCGATTCGGACGGTATTGTAGCCGGTTTTTCTGTTATGGCCGGCGCTTACTGCGTTGCTTTTGGCGCCGTTCTCGTGATTCTCTCGGAACGGAAGCCGGGGCTGCGATTTTCTGTCAGTGGTCGGGGCGTGATTCTTGGCCTGATGGGGATTGCCGGCACCTTTGCGTTGTCACTGCTGGCGAGCTGGGGCATTCACTCAGAACGGCATCAGAGTGCCCGGACAATTCTCCAGCACTACGCAGAGACACTCGAGCATGGTGTGGCGTCTCACGTCAAACTGATTGATCGGCTGGCCGGGCGCTGGGCTGCACTGGGTTACGACCTTCCTGTTGCTTTGAGACGGACAGAAGTCGACCGCTACTTCGCTGACATTCCCGCCCTCGACGCTTTTATGGTGATCAGGAGTAATGAACAACCACTTTGGCGAGTATCCCGCGCGGCCGGCGATTTGTTGTGGTTGATGGAGCAGACGGTCAAACCCGATGTCCTTTCGTGGATGCGGCGGGCGCGTGACGAGCAAGCCACCAGCACCTGGTTGTTTCCCGACACGGGGAAGCCATTCAAGGCCTTGTGTCTGATAACGACAAACCAATCCGAAGGCCAGGTTCTGGCGGTATTCGATATCGAGGCATTGCTGTCTTACGAAGCCCCACACAGTGGTCACGAGTTTGAACTCGCGCTCCTGTCGGCAGGCAGCGCCGGGGGGCCGAGTACGCTCAGCGGAACACAGCAGAGTCCTGAGGTTCATGAAACCCTGCCGGTAGCTATCGGTGAAGATGCCAGCGTTGTGCTGAGTGCAAGAGCCGGCCCGCCCGACCGGTTTTCGTGGCGTGGACTTTTCCCGCTCGCCATTTGCGCGTTTGGGCTCTGGATGAGTTACCTGTTGATCATGGGCAGAAACCTGCTGGGTGCCTACAGTGACCAGTCCAGACAGCTCAGCATCGCCGAGCAGGAGTTCCGGTCCCTGTTCTCCCAATCGCCCGATGCCATCTTTGCATTCGACAAGCATGGCTATTACCGGGCATTGAACTCGGTGGCAAAAGAGATTGTCGGTCTGGATGATTCCGATGTGGGCGTTACACATTATCAGTCCGTCCTGGAGGCCGGGGTGATGAGTGAGGATGATCAACGCCTGTTTGTAACGGCATTCGGCAATGCGGCTGCCGGTCATACCCAGTCCTTTGAAGTGCGGTACACCTCCCCGGATGGCAGTGAGCCAAGGGATTATGAGTGTGATCTTCTGCCGATCCTGGTCGACGGAGACGTCACCGGTGTTTTCATCATAGGAAAGGACATCACCGAGAGGCTTCAGGCTCAGGAGAGCGAGCGAATCCTGAAGCGCAGTCTTGAGTCCAGTGATAACGGCGTGGTCGTTGTGGATCACCGCTCAGAGAATCTGCCGGTGGTTTTCGTCAATTCCGCGTTTTCCCGGATTACCGGTTTTTCCGAAGCCGAGGTGCTTGGCGCACCGGTAAAGCTGCTTACCGGACCGGAAACGGAAGACGCCGACATCAAGCTGATTGCCAGGGCCGTGAAGGCGGGCCAGCCACTGAGCCTGACCATGAAAAGCTATCGCCGCGATGGCATGCCGTTCTGGAACCAGGTTTCCCTGGCGCCGGTGCGTAACAACCACCGGGAGGTTACGCACTACACTGCCATTATGCGGGATATCTCGGACAAGAAGGAGCAGGAGAAGCGCCTGGCCTTCCAGGCAACGCATGATGCTCTTACCGGTTTGGGTAACCGCTCACTCTTTGATGACCATCTGGCACATGACTTTTCCCTGGCCAAGCGGAACAGTCAACTGCTGGCGGTGTTGTTCATTGATCTGGATGAATTCAAGCCCATCAACGACACGTTGGGTCATAAGGTAGGAGACGAGTTGCTGATCAGCGTGGCTCGCAGACTCGAGGCATCCATTCGCCCGAGCGATACCCTGGTCCGGTTTGGCGGCGACGAGTTTGTGCTGCTTCTTCCCGGCCTCGATTCAGTGGCCGAGGCCGAGCACGTGGCCGAGCGGATTCTGGAGGAGTTGTCCAAACCCCACCTGATCGGTGCCCATGAGCTCTATATTTCGGCGAGCATTGGGATCAGTGCCTTCGATGAGGATCTGGATCAGCCGGAAAAGCTGTTGCAGCGGGCGGATATGGCGATGTACAAGGCCAAGCAGCAAGGCCGTGACACCTACGAGATTTTCTCGCCCGATCTCGACAACAAGCTCTCCAAGCGGGTTGTTCTGAGAAATGATCTTCAGGAGGCGATCAAGTCCAGCCAACTGTTCCTGTGTTACCAGCCGCAAGTTGATCGGACCGGAAATTTGTGTGGGCTGGAGGCGCTGGTTCGCTGGAAACATCCGGAGCGAGGTTTTATCTCGCCAGCAGAGTTTATTCCGATCGCGGAAGAAACCGGCCAGATCATCCAGTTGGGGAAATGGGTGACCACCCGGGCTTGCCGGGATGCACGCAGGCTTCTGGAAATGGGGCTGTTGAAGGGCCGCATGGCGGTTAACCTGTCCCCCTTGCAGTTCCATCGTCCCAGCTTCCTCAGCAAGGTGCGGAGTGTATTGGAAACAACCGGGTTACCCGCCGAGTACCTGGAGCTGGAACTGACAGAAGGTATTCTGATGAAGGATACCGATGGTGCGATCGATATCCTGCATGCTCTGGCGGGAATGGGAATCGCAACCGCCATTGATGATTTCGGGACGGGCTTCTCTAGCTTCAGTTATCTGCGAGACCTTCCGGTGGACAAGATCAAGATCGACCGGAGCTTTGTGGATCGGGTCATTACCAATGACAAGGATGCTGCTGTCTGTAAAGGCGTGATCACGCTGGCGCGGGAGATGGACCTGAAAGTGATTGCCGAGGGCGTTGAAACGAAAGAACAGGTCGAATTCCTGAGCAAGAACGGTTGCCGGGCCTTCCAGGGTTATTATTTTGCCCGGCCAATGCCGTTTGATGATCTGGTCGAGTGGAGCAGTCGAACCCGGGTGACGTGACTGAACGGTCACTGGTCTTCGGTGTGCGGAGGGGGCACAAAACCTGCCAGTTGATGTTCCTCCAGCAATGCGCCGAACCGGATCGTCGTCAGATCCTTCCCCGGTGCGCCGATCACCTGCACGTTGTATGGCAGTCCGTCCCTCGTGCGTCCGATGGGTACCGACGTGGCCGGCAGCCCCAGCAGCGTGGCCAGTGCAATCCAGCAGAACTGGTCCATGTAGGCCCGGGGTTTTCCGGCAACGGTTATGCGTCGCTTGAAAACCGGCTGGCTGTGGTCATGCCGGATGGCTGCTGTGGGGGTAATGGGCGTGAGCAGTACGTCGAAATCCTCAAACAGGGTTTCGATCTCGGCACGCATCTTTTCCCGGACTTCGCTCCACTGCATCCACTCGTAGATTTTCTGGTTCACGCCCCGCGCGTATTCGCCGATATAGGGTGTGGTTGGGCCGAACAGGTGCAGCCAACGCTGTAACCGTGCGATCCATTTCATCTGGCGGCGCTGGGCGGGTTTCAGGGAAGTGCCGATGAGGCTGCCCAGCAGGTTGAAATAGACCGGCAGGATGTGCTCCAGGCCAAGCAGGGGGTTCTTTGCTTCCGCCACCAGGGCGCCCCGGTCTTCCAGGTTTTTGGCCAGGCTCCGGTAACCTTGTACCAGTTCGTCTTCCACCGGACACAGTGGGTCTTCCAGCCAGAGGCCAACCCGGGCCTGATCAAGCCTTTCCAGCCGGGCCGGTTCCATGGCCAGGGCCCAGCTGCGGCTTTCGGCCGGGCGCGGGCCGGCGATGACGTTCAGCAGTAACTGCAGGTCCTGCGCGTTACGGGCCATGGGGCCACCTTCGGCCAGGTCCGGTTGGGATTCGGTGCCGGGCGGGCCCGGTATGTGACCGCGGAACGACACCAGTGACCGGCTCGGCTTGTGGCCGAATACGCCGCAGAAATGGGCCGGTATGCGGATGGAGCCAGCCAGATCGCTGCCTACTTCCAACGGTGTAAACCCGGACGCCAGGGCGGCGGCTGCGCCCCCGGACGAACCACCGGGTGTGCGAGCGGGATCATAGGGGTTGTTGGTGATGCCAAACAGTTTGTTGTAGCTCTGCAGGTCCGTCGCGTAGAGCGGAATGTTGGTTTTCCCCAAAATTATGGCGCCGGCCTCTTCAAGGCGCCGGATCACATCGGCATGGCGCCGGGGCTGATGGTTGCGCAGGGCAGGGGCACCTGCCGTACAGGGCATGCCGGCCACTTCCCAGGTGTCCTTGATGGTCAGCGGGAGGCCGTGAAGAGGTCCCAGATCCATGTTGCTGGCGCGTTGCCGGTCGGCTTCCCGAGCCTGCTCCAGAACGCGGCTTTCGTCCAGCGTGACGACCGCATTGACGGTGGGGTTCTTCTCGCGTATCCGGCCCAGCAGGGCCTGGGCGAGTTGCTCACTGGTCAGCGTTCCGGCTTCAAGCTGGCGGAGCAGTTCGTGAGCCGGCTGATAATGCAGAGCGTCCATGTTGAATCTCTTATTGTTTTTCGAGCCTTGTTTATACGTTACGGCAGCTGCGCACGCCAGTGCTTGACCCTGACCTGGCCCTTTATGGCATCCAGGATCTCGATGATCAGGTCAATCAGCGCCTGGTTCTGGGTTTCATCGGCGGCCACCTGGTCGGGGGTAGGCAGGAAAACGTTCACGATATCCTCGATGAACGCATGATTGGAGCTGGACGCAAGATCCTCCAGGATCTGGTGAATCACGTTGGCGACGATGTCGCCGACCGCGTCCTCGAGGGTTTCCTGGATCGTTGGCCCCACCATCGGCAGGTATTTCAGCCGGGACAGTTCCAGGTTCTGCTTCAACGCCTGATCCACACGGCCTTCGAGGTAATTGCGCAGGGCCCCCCGATTGGGAACGTAGCCTTCCTGTGCCGCCTCGGCCACCCGCTGGGATATCCAGTCCGAGAGCATATCCCGGCGCGGGTACAGGATGTCTTTCTGGATGCGGTCGAACAGGGGGGAGCCGCGGCGGACCTCCTCCTGAACACCATTGAGCACCTTGAGCACGATCCGGTCCGACAACTCCTCCATGAACGCTTCATAATAGAAGTTCAGGAACCGGTAGATCTTCGTGCTGGTTATGTCGATGATCTGGTATTGGTGCAGCCGGTAAATGATTGAGATCACCCGCAGGATCCGCAGGAAACGCAGGCTGCCGACCGGGATACAGCCCACCAGGTCGTACCAGTGGATAAACGGGTAAAAATACCAGCGGTCATAGACGCTGGCCTTGATCGCATAGCCCCAGCGCACAAAGAACTCGGTGAGGAAGATCGCCACAAAGATCAGGTCGTAGAAAATGAACCGTTCATGGATGGGGTGGTAGGCGGATTGCAGCCCGGGAGCATGTTCCTTCAGCAGATTCTGGATGGCGACGAAGTTGTAGATCGAGTCCCAGATGATGAAGGCCAGGTTCAGAATCAGGAGGCCGAGCATCAGGAAATCAATGATGAACCAGATGAGCTGGTGGCTGGATTTCAGGTTTTCCCGGTTGATATGCAGCATGCGGTGGCCATTGATCCGATCTGGGGCTGTGTAAGTGCCTGACAGGTTAGCGTATTTGTACCTCAAGCACGACAGGCTCCTCAACTTGACCGCCTGAGGGTAAACTCCCAATCTTAGATGGAACGTATCCCCGACCCCATGGAATCAACATCAGTAGCCGGAGTCTGTCTATTAAACCCGTCCTTAGAGCTTGTGCCCCTTATCTGCTGGTGCTGCTGGTGCTGCTGGTCTGGCTCTGGCCGGTTGCCAGTTTTGCCGGGCAGGTCGAGGTCCGGGTCAAGGGTGACTATCCGGCGCTGGAAGCCAACGCCAGGGCTTTCATCGGTGAGGTGGACGGGCGCAGTGAGGCCAGCCTGAGGCGCTACGCTGCGACGGCGGTTCGCCAGGCGGAGAAAGCTTTGCGTGCGCTGGGTTATTACAATCCGCGGATAGATTGGCGCATGGAGCCGGGCGACGATGAGGATCTGGCGGCGCTGATTCTGGATATTGAACCGGGGGAGCCGGTGAGAGTGACCTCGCGGGAAGTGGAGATTCGCGGGCCCGCAGCAGAGGATCCCGACTTCATGAACGGGGTGCCGGAGACCCCGGCTGTGGGGGATATCCTCGATCACGGGGAGTACTCCAGTCTCCGGAGCGCCATCCAGACCCGGGCCCGGCAGCGGGGCTACTTTGCCGGCAAGTTTGTGACCCGAACACTCAGGGTTAATCCGGAGGACCGGAGGGCCGAAATCGAGATGGTGTTCGAGTCTGGTGAGCGTTACCGCCTTGGTAAGGTCACGTTCGAGGAGGGCCACTGGTTCGAGACATCGTTGCTTGAGGATTTCGTTACCTTCGAGCCGGGCACCCCCTATCACACGGATCTGATCGCCAAGTTGAACCGGGACCTTTCCAGCAGCGGTTACTTTGCCGGCGTGGACGTGGATGCGGTACCCGGCAAGGCCGTTGACGGAGTTATCCCGGTGAGCGTGGCAGTCACCCGCCGCGAACGCCGCTCGGTGGCGGCGGGCGTGGGCTTTTCCACGGACGTGGGTCCCCGCGTGCGCGGCACCTGGCGTGAGCACTGGATCAATCCGATGGGGCACAAACGCGGTGCCGAAACCGAGATTTCGCAGCCACGGCAGAGCCTGAGTACCTGGTATGAGTTGCCACTGGACCCGCCGATGACCGATCTGATTCGCCTGACGGCGGGGTACCAGCGTGAAGACATCGAGAACGTGGAATCCGAGCTGCTGACCCTGGGCCAGCAGTGGCAGCATGAGCTGGATAACGGCTGGCTACAGGTTCTGTCCCTCCGTTGGGAGGGCGAACGTTTTAACATCGGCAATGATGAGAAAGGCACCAGTAGCCTGCTCCTGCCGGGTATCGGGTACTCGAAACTGCGCCAGGATTCTCCGCTGGACCCGTCCCGGGGTTATCGCCTGCAGCTGGATGTGACCGGTTCGCACCGGGCGGTATTGTCCAAGGTCGATATACTGCATGTGTATGTTCAGACCAAGGGGCTGTATACCCTGTTTGACAATCATCGGTTCCTGGGCCGTTTCCAGATCGGCGCCGTCGGCACCAACCGGTTTGAGGACGTACCGCCCTCGTTGCGTTTCTTTGCCGGTGGTGACCAGAGTGTCCGGGGGTATGGTTATGAAACGCTTTCCCCGGAAAACGACAATGGTGTCCCCGTGGGTGGCCGATACCTGATGGCCGGCAGTGCCGAATACCAGTATGAGTTTGCCGACCGATGGCGGGCCGCACTGTTTGTGGATCATGGCAATGCCATCAATGACCTGTTTGATCCACTGGCCACCGGCGCTGGTATCGGCCTGCGCTGGGTCAGCCCGGTCGGGCCGCTGCGTCTGGACATTGCCAAGGGGCTGGACCCGGAATTCGGTGGGGGCTGGCGAATTCACTTTTCAATGGGACCTGAACTGTGACCAGCGAGCAGCAGCCGACGGAACCGGCAAGTCCGAGCACGGCACGCAAGTGGCACCCTCTGCGTTGGGTGGCGGCCATTCTGGCGGTCATCGTTCTGGTGCCGGTGCTGCTCATCGCCGCGGTTCTCTTGGTCGTTCGCTCGGAGACCGGGACGGCCTGGATTATCGATCAGGTCCCCGGTCTGACAGTCGACGCAGGGCAGGGCACGCTGCTGGGTCAGTGGCAGGCGGAGCGACTGCGTTGGCAGGGATACGGCGTGAATTTGCATCTCGGGAACCCGTCGCTGGACTGGTCCCCCTCCTGTCTGTTGCAGAAACGGTTGTGCATCGACTCGCTGCACGCGCGAACCCTGGATCTTGAGACCACGCCCTCGTCGGAGGAGCCGGGCTCGGCGTCGGGCGTTTCTCTGCCGGCGATCAATATCCCCCTTTCCCTGGAAATATCGGATGTTCGCCTGGGGACTTTCACCGTCAACGGGGCGCCTGTCTGGGAGCGGCTCGAACTGGATGCAGAGGGATCCGGTGCGAGCTGGCAACTGGAACGGGTCCGCTACCGTTTGAAGGACTACTCGGTCACTGCCCGGGGACGGGTGGAAACGCGTGGCGACTGGCCGGTGGATCTTGAGGTTGTGGCCACGTTGCCGCCACCCCGCGGGGACCAATGGGAAGTGGCTGTCAATCTGGCTGGCAGCGTTGAAGACCTGCGCCTGGATGGCACCAGCCGGGGCTACCTGGACGCCCGTCTGTCGGGGCAGGTTGCACCTTTGGACCCCGTACTGCCTGCCCGGCTGCGAGTGGTATCCAGCCAGTTCCAGGCAGCGGAGGCTTTGCCTGAAACGCTCACGTTTAAGGATCTTGTCGTGGAAGCGAACGGGTCCCTGGAGCAAGGCTTCAGAACCCGGGGTGAGGCCACGCTGCCAGGTACACTCGGGCCGGTCGCGTTGGCGTTGTCTGGTGAGGTGGGCGCCGCCGGAGCCGATGACGTTGAGCTGGTACTTTCCGCTGAAGGGGAGCGACCGGGCGAAGCCAGTGTTCGGGGTGACCTGAGCTGGGCGGGCGGCTTTGTAGCCAGCGCCAATCTGAGCCTGAAGGCCTTCCCCTGGTATTCGCTGATTCCACACCTGTCGGAGCCGCCGGTGGCGCTCAAGGGCCTTACCGGACAGTTCAGTTGGGACAACAACCAGTATCAGGGAAGTCTCCAGGCTGAAACCCGCGGTCCGATGGGGGACGCAAGGCTCGTTGCCGACTTCGATGGCGATCTCACGGCAGTCACAATCCCGGAACTGTCGCTGGACACCGGCGCGGGATCGGCCAGCGGCAATGGCCGGATTGGCTTTGATGGGCCGATTACCTGGCAGGCGGCTCTGGTGCTCGACAACTTCAATCCCGGATTCTGGGTGGCGACACTGGAGTCATCGCTGAATGGTGAGGTCAGAAGCGAGGGCGCCCTGGGAGAAGGGCCGGTGCCGGGTATGACCGCAAGTTGGGATCTGGAGGGCAGCTGGCGCTCCCATGACACCCGGGTCACCGGTGCTCTGGATACCGAAACTGGGAGCTGGGTGGTGTCCGGATTTGAGCTGCTGGTCGGCGACAACCGGATTGCAGGCGAGGGGATATGGGGGCCTGATCTGGGGGCGGACCTGACGGTCTCGATCCCGGCACCGGATCAGATCCTCGCCGGCCTCGGTGGCGAGCTTGAGGCGACGCTGAACGTCTCCGGTAGCCCGGAAGATCCAGTGGCAGAGCTGAAGGCTGATGGCAAATCTCTGGCCTGGCAGGATCAGTTGACGATCGGGGACCTCGGCGTGGCTGCATCGTTGTCCGAAGGGCAGGTGCTGGAGGCAAACGTAAAGGCCTCGGCAGTCGAGGCCGGTGGGCAGGAACTGGAATCATTGCAGCTCAGCGCGAACGGCACGCGCCAGAGCCACGTATTGAGGGTGGATGCCCGGCACCCGGAAGCCCGGCTGACGTTGGGTTTTGATGGTGGTTTTGGTGAGCGTTGGCAAAGCTGGTCGGGGCGTCTCGCCGAGGGCAACATCACGATCCCTGGCCAGAATCAACGGTGGCGGCTGCAGACGCCGGCAGAACTGGCGTGGGAGCCGGATGGCCGGGTGAGGTTTGGCGCCCATTGCTGGGCCTGGCAGCAGAGCTCCGTCTGTGCGGAAGACCAGTTGCTGTATCCCCGTCCGGAGATTGCCTATCGCATCAGCCGTTTTCCGACCGAGGCCCTTGCCCCGCTCCTGCCGGAAACACTTCGGTGGCAGTCGGAACTTGACGCCGAGGTCGCGTTTACCCTGGGTGACGCTGGACCCACGGGGAGGATCTTCGTGGATGCCGGAGAGGGAGAGTTCGAGGTTCTGGTCGATGGAGAATGGGAGCCCCTGGGTTACTCGACGCTGACGGCGGAACTCGATCTGCAGCCCGAGGTGGCAAATCTGGACGTGCGTATCGAGGGCGATTCGCTGGGAAGTTTCCGTCTGGATCTGGCGGTGGATCCCGATAGCCCTGATCGCCGGGTTGACGGGGAGTTCAGTTTACAGGGGCTGGATCTGGCATTGGCCGGGGTCTTTACCGGTTTGCAGGAGGTGGCCGGCAAAATCAGTGGCCAGGGGCGCTTGTCCGGCCCCCTGATGAAGCCTCGCGTAACCGGCGAGTTGGCGCTGGTGGGTGGCAGAATCATGGATCCGACGCTACCGGTCCCGCTTCAGGAGATTCTCCTGCAGGTTGAGCTCAACGGCTACTCTGCTGATCTCAGCGGCCGGATTCGCAGTAATGATCGAAGTCAGACCACGCTGCATGGCAGTTTCGACTGGTCCGCGGCGCCCAGGGGCAATCTGGTTATCGTTGGCAACCGGGTTCCGCTCAATATCGAACCTTATGCGCGTCTGGAAGTGGCCCCGGACCTGGAAGTGACGTTCAGTCAGGGCGACCTCGCGGTTAACGGGGAGGTGGGGGTTCCCCGGGGCAGTATCGAGATCAAGTCCCTGCCAGCGCAGGCGGTCCAGGTCTCGGAAGACGAGGTCATCGTGGGTGTGGAGCGGGAGGAGCCGGCCATCCGCACGATGAATATGGATGTGACCGTCCGGGTTGGCGAAGACGAGGTCACGTTTGCCGCTTTCGGTGTCACCGGCAACCTTGAGGGCACGCTGCGTATCGGCAACGACATGGATACCCGGGGGACCCTCCAGTTGGTGGATGGCAATTACGAGGCGTATGGTCAGGAGCTGGAACTGCGCACGGCCAGGCTGCTGTTTGTGGGTAACCTCACCCAGCCCTACCTGGAAATCGAGGCGGTGCGGGAGGTTGGTGCGGTCGTGGCCGGATTGCGGTTGAGTGGTCCCGTCCAGTCGCCGTCCACCGAAGTCTTTTCGAACCCGGACATGCCGCAATCCGATGCGTTATCGTACCTCATCCTGGGCCGGCCTCCGCAAAGTCAGGGCGATGAGGGCCAGATGAGCCGGGCGGCACTGTCACTTGGTCTGACGCAGGCCAGCAAGGTAACCGGGGAAATCGGCGAGGAACTGGGAATCCGGCAATTGACCCTCGAGGCCGAAGGCACCGGTGAACAGACCTCGGTCGTGGCCAGCGGTTATCTGACCGAAGACCTCAGCGTCCGTTATGGCGTGGGGATCTTTGAGCCGATTACCACGGTGGCGTTGCGCTACGACCTGGGTAAATATTTCTACCTGGAGGCCGCCAGTGGTCTGGCGGCCTCGCTGGACATCTTCTACACCCGGGATTTCTGAGTAACGCTTACTCGAGGGTGAACGTCGCGGACACGGAAGCCGTGATCTCCCGGATCCCGACACTGCTGACCACGTCGTTGGCGCCGCGCGCTTCGGCCATCATCATCGGGACCGGTCGGTAACCGCCGTTGATGTTCATGGTGACCACCTCGCCGCAGGACTGGCTCAGTTCCCGGGCAACGAACTCGCATTGCGCCCGGGCATCGGCAATGGCGGCCGCCAGGGCCTCGCGTTCCAGCTGCTGTTCTGCGGAGTGGTAGAACTGCTGCGGCCCCAGATTGTATTCCAGGCCGATGGTCTGGGCCTGCTCCAGCAGCGGGTTGAGCAGGGTCAGGTCGTTAATGCTGAAACTCACGGTCTGGGATGCCACCGCTTGCCGGGTTGACTGGCCACCCCGCTCCGCTGGCGGGATCGTCCGGGTGTACAGGTTCAGGCGCGCATCGCTGTAGTCATTCAGTTGATCCCGCCAGCTTTCGATGCTTTCCCGCCATTTTTCCATCAGTTCGTGCACCTGCTCGCTGGCCTTGTTCGCGAGGGGATCCTCGGCGCTGGCCGTGAATTGCAAACGGGCGCTGTCCGGTTCGTAACGAACCGACCCCTCGCCGGTGAGGGTCAGCTCCCCGGCCAGCGCCAGGCCGGGCGCCGTGGCCAGGGAAATCAGGGGAAGAAGAAAGCGGTTCCGTCCGTTCATGGCTGTGGTACTCCTTCAGGGCATGGATTGATATCGGGCCTGACTGGAGCCGGGCTCCAGTCGGGCCAGTTTGAATTCGCGAGCGGCTTCGACAAACTGGCGGAAAATCCGGCGATGCCCCCCGTGGTAAAGCAGGTATTCCGGATGCCATTGCACACCCATCAGCCATTGGCCCCGGGTGTTTTCGATGGCCTGGACGAACAGGTCATTGTCCACGGCAACAACTCGGAGGTTGCGTCCCAGGCGTTTGATGGCCTGGCTGTGGATCCGGTTGGCGCCAATAACCGGTGCGTGCATGAGCTGCCCCAAACGGCTGTCACTGACCAGTCGCACGGTTTGCAGTGGGAGCAGAAGCGGCCGGTGCCGGGTGTGAACCCTCAAAGGGGTGACGTTCTGGCACAGCGAGCCCCCATGGAACACGTTGATGAATTGTGCGCCACGGCAGATTCCCAGCACCGGGATGCCGATGGCCTCGGCCTCTTCCAACAGCCGATGGTCGGTTGCATCCCGGCGGCGGTCATAGCGTGCGGTGACCTGAGGCTGCTGGTCAAAGTTTTCCGGGTGCACATGGGTGCCACCCGATAGTACCAACCCATCGAGGAGGGATACGTCCACGTTGGACCCGGGGCGGATGTAGTGCGTACGCGCCCCATGCATCCTCAGGCCCAGGCTGATCAATCGGTGAGCCAGGCTGCGCCGGGACGGTCCGCTGATACCTATTGTGACACCGGGAATCTCCGGGGCCTCTTCGGGAGTGTCAGACATAACCTTTGGTACGAAGCCATTGGGCTGTGGTTTCACGCCAGCTGTGGGTCAGGTTATGGAAGCTGAACTTCCTGCTGTCCCGGAAAAGGGCTCTGAGCTCTGCGAGGTCCTCGGCACGGTTGGCAATCTGCTCCAGCACAACCCAATCATTCCACACGCTGGAAAAGTGCCACTCGGGGTTATCGATGTCGCAGTCAGGTAGCCGGTAATGCAGGGTGGGGCGGCTCTTGATGCGGGGATCCTGAACGTACCGGCCGAGCAGCTCAGCGTCCAGATAGGCGAACAGGGGCAGGAGGTCCAGGGCCCGGTTGCGGGTAGGGTTCAAGTCCAGATAATCCCCCATGAGCTGCGCCTGGTCGGGGGCATAATGGTCCTCCATCAGCCGGTCTGTGTAAGGTGTGGCCCAGGGCTCGATGTAGGTGGTGAACTTCCGGCTGATATCCAGCTGATGCCTGGCTTTCAGCCAGTCGTACAGTGCTGCGAAAGCCTGCAGGTAACGGACGATGGTTGCCGGTTTCAGGTCTGGCAGTTCCGGATTGAGCTGGAGACCGAAGGCAAAGTAGATGGCCTCCCGGCTTCCAAGGGCACCAAGCAGGTGCAGTTCGTCTACCAGGGTTTCCACATCCTGAAGCCGGGACAGGGGAATCGGGGGCGTCACGATTTCCAGAGGGACGATGCGCTCGGCGGCAGCATCGATCACGTCCATTGCCTGGCCGCCCAGCTCCCGAACCGATTGGGGCAGCCGCGAATCCGCCAGGTCCAGTTCCTTGATCGGATCGGAGTCCAGCTCAATGGTGAACGGGCCAAGGCCGGTTTCAATCCGGGTGACATATCGGGAAACGGATCGGGCGGGCCCATCCAGCAGGCGTGCCGTATGATCCACCAATACCTCGTAGCCAAGGCCGGATAGTTCGACTTCGACGCCAACGCAGCGCTCCCGTCCTTCACTGTTGAGGCGCACGTCCGGTAACGCGCAGTTGCAGGTCTGTGACATCTGTTTCCCTGAGTCGGAATGCATTGTGTTTTCACCATAACACATACGTCGTTTACCAATCGGTTACTCAGGCGACAGAAAATGCATGGCCGGGCTTTACACTGGATAAAACACTGTATATAGTCAAATCACTGTATATAAAAACAGGCCTGTTAAATCCACACAGGCTTGTCATCAGGACGGACCGGAGTAACGGAATGAAGCTGACTGCCAGGCAACAACAGGTACTGGATATCATACGGCGCTATGTCGAGGAAACCGGTTACCCGCCCACGCGGGCTGAGATTGCATCGGAGCTGGGTTTTCGCTCTGCCAACGCCGCAGAAGAGCATCTGAGGGCGCTGGCCCGGAAAGGGGCGATTGAAATGGTTCCCGGTGCCAGTCGCGGTATCCGCCTGCCCGAGGCCGAGGAAGATCTGGGCCTTCCGGTGGTTGGTCAGGTAGCGGCCGGTAGTCCGATCCTTGCACAGGAACATATTGAGGATCACTGCACGCTACAGCCGGATTTTTTCTCGCCGTCGGCGGATTACCTGCTGCGGGTGCGGGGCATGAGTATGAAGGATATCGGTATTCTCGACGGCGATTTGCTGGCGGTACACCGTACCCAGGATGTTCACAATGGCCAGGTGGTCGTGGCACGGGTCGGGGAAGAAGTGACCGTGAAGCGTTTCCGAAAGAAGGGAAACAAGGTGTACCTGATTGCAGAGAACGAGGAGTTCGAGCCGATCGAGGTGGATTTGACCGAGCAGGAATTGTTTATCGAAGGCCTTGGCGTGGGTGTCATACGCCGCTCCGATCTTCACTGAGCCAGGCCAGCCACAGACAGTCGATAAAAATACAAGCGGGTGACTTATGGAACAACTGAGCTTTAACCAGAATCTGGCTTATCAGCATGGCGTCCTGTCCCATTCCGAGCTGTCTTCGGGGGCTCCCGGGCGACGCGCTGTCATCCGCACCCGCCGTCAGGCTGACTCCCGTCCGGCAGACGTGACCGGCAATGTGACCGAGATTATCCTGCCCCAGGGGCAGGTCGAGAATTTCCAGTTGCTGTTGCCGATGCTGACGCAGCTGAACCAGGAAAAACGCTGGCTGGCGTGGATTGATCCGCCGCAGGAGCTGGTAAGCAAGTGGCAGAAGATGCATGGCATTGTCACCGGAGAATTGCTGGTGTTGCGCTCGACGCCGGAGTTGCCGGCGTTGCAGCTGGCAGAGCGCGCGCTTCGGGCGGGTACCTGTCATGCCGTGGTGATGTGGACCCACAAACTCGGCCGCCCTGCGCTGGAATCATTGCAGCAGGCTTCGGCCGAGGGTGACAGTCACGGGGTAGTGCTTCGCCAGCGTTGATGGCAGGCGGCAGGCAAGAGCGCCTGCCAGCTGTTCAGTGAAGGGTGTAGGAGGGCTGGGGGTCGACCGCCTCGGTTTCTTCCTCTTCCCAATCAATGTCATGGGTAATATCCCCCACAGCTTCAATGCCCGCGGCGATCATGGCTTTGGCGACGTTCATGTCGCGATCTTCCATCATCTCCCGGGCTTCCTGGGAGAATGAGATTTTTACCAAGGGAGCGCTGTCGTCGTCGACCCGGCGCAGAGCGTAGTCGCCGTTACTCAGTTGTACTATTTCAAAAAACGATGGTGACATTCGGTAAACCTGTCTGTTGTTGGGATCCGGAATCGGGCGTCTGGTCCTGAGCTACCATTCGCTATGCTGTTCTTCCAGATCGTCTGAAAAATGTTTGAGTGAACCCAGGGTCTTCAGCAATCCCGAGACGGAGCGGTCCGGTCCGGTTTCCGCGGAGACCGCGATAATGTTGTCGTCGGTTACTGTTTTCCGGGTCGCCGGCGGGCGGCTCTGGCTCAGTTCCAGTTGATCCAGGTGATTCCACCAGCTGCCACTTTCCGAAGCGAGCCCCCGCAGGCGGGTTACTTCACTGGTTTCGGCTCCGATAAGCGCCGCCAATTCCTCCAGTGATTCCGGCTCCGCGTTGCGCTCCTGATAGAGTCTGGCGATCATCACCAGAAGCAGGTGGCGGCTACGCAGCATCAGTTCCACTGCGCCCTGAATCGCGGCTTCCCGCCGAAGAGCCTGCTCCGCTTCCGGGGCCGGCTGCCCGTTGGCTGCTGCTGCCGGTAAATCAAGCTGTCCCAGCAGTGTTTTTGCCAGAAACAGTTTTTGGGAGACCAGCGAGTGCCATTGCGAGGCCATAGCGTACCTGCGATTTCAGATTGGGGGTGATCCGGCAAATTGTTTAAGAGCGGAATTATACCATTTGTGTGCAACGATTTCTGCCCCCGTCTCATTATTCGGCTGACCGTCACAAGAAGATACAAACATTCACTTGAAACGACCGTTTGAATTTGGCAAAAAGCAGCCCGTCTTTTTGAATTGCGGGAGAGGTCAGGTATGCGAAGCCATATTGTCGCGGGTGCAGCGGCAGTGCTGATCGGGTTGTCCGGACAGGTACTGGCGAAGGTGAGTCCGGCGGAGGCCGGAAAACTCGGGAACGAGCTGACACCGGTCGGCGCCGAGCGTGGTGCCAACGCGTCAGGGACGATTCCCGAGTGGACCGGAGGGCTTGCGACGCCGCCGGCAGGCTGGCGTGAGGGCGAGATCGAGAGCAATCCGTTCCCGGGCGACAAGCCGCTGTTTGTCATCACACGTGACAACCTCGACCTGTACCGTGACAAGCTGTCCGACGGACACATCAGGATGATTGAGGAGTATGGGCCGGAGTTTTTCATGCCGGTGTACCAGACCCGACGCACCGCAGCCTTTCCGGAGCGCGTCTATGAAAAATCCATCCAGAACGCCAGCAGTGCGGAACTACTGGATAATGGTAACGGGGTTCGAGACACCATCATGACCAGCCCGTTCCCCATTCCGCAGAATGGTCTGGAGGTGATCTGGAACCATATTCTTCGCTATCGTGGCGAAGAGATCTCATTCCGAAGCGCCTCGGCCACGCCCCAGACGGACGGTTCCTACAACCCGGTCGTCAACGAGTACGATTATTTCTTCGCTTACAGCCAGAAGGGAGCGGAGTTAGAAGAAATCGACAACAAGATTTTTTACCTCAAAACCAACACGATTTCGCCTTCCTCACTGGCCGGCACGATCACGCTGGTTCATGAAACCCTGGACCAGATCCGTTCGCCGCGTCTGGCCTGGCGCTATGACGCCGGTTCCCGCCGTCTGCGGCGGTCTCCCAATCTCGCCTACGAGACCGACTTGCCGAATTCCTCCTCGTTGCGGTCGGTTGATCAGAAGGACATGTACAACGGCGCGCCCAATCAGTACGACTGGACCCTGAAAGGCAAGCGGGAGCTGTACGTGCCCTACAACGCCTACAAATTGCATGGCGACGCCGTCGAGGCCGACGATGTCATCCGCCCGAAGCACATCAACCAGAAGCTGGCCCGCTATGAACTGCATCGCGTGTGGGTTGTAGAAGCGACATTGCGTACCGGCATCAGTCACATTTACAGCCGTCGGGTCTTCTATGTGGATGAAGACAGCTGGCAGATTCTGGCGTCCGAGGAGTATGACGAGGAGGGCAACCTGTGGCGGGTGTCCGAGGCCCACAACATCAGCTACTACAGCGAGACGGTGTTCTGGACCACCATGGAAATGACCTACGACCTCAACGCCGGTCGTTATTACATCGATGGCCTGGACGACGGCTTCAAGGCCTATGACTTCGCGCCGGGCTTCCGTGGCAACGAATTCACCGCCTCCGCCGCCCGCCGGGCTGCCCGGCGTTAAGGGTGGTAGCCGGTTGAAAACGGGGTCAGATGAAAGCGTTCATCTGACCCCAACCCGGACGCTCCTGCACTGGCGGCTAACTCAGGGGTCAGATGAAGGCTTTCATCTGACCCCAATCTGGCCTCACCTGCGCTTACCCGGCGAGCTCAGGGGTCAGAAGAAGGCTTTCTTCTGACCCCAGTCTGGGCTCCACCTTCACGCCACCCCCACTTCCCGCGTCATAAAATTGACTCTCGCCCCCAAGCCGTCTTAAATATCATTGAAGTATCCAATGGAAGGTCAAAATGTCTAAAAATAACAAGGTGCTGGTGCTCAGTGAGGACGAACTGAGGCAGCACGATATTGTCACAATCCTCGAATTTGTCGGTGAAGGCCAGGTGGTTGCCGGTGACGAAGCATTGGCACTTCTGACCAGCGGCGATGACCAGCAACGGGCAGAAGTGGGTGTGGCTCTGGTAAGCGGGGAGGGCAGTCAGGTCGGGGAGTCCCTGACCCGTGTCTGTGAAGTCTTGCCGGGGGTGCCGGTGCTCCTGGTGAATGGCGCCGTTCCCACCAAACTCGCCGAAGAGCATGCCAGCCGGATCATCGCCCGCCTCGAATGGCCCCTGAACTATGCCAAGTTTGTCGATTCTCTGTACCGGGCACAGGTCTACCGGGATCAGCTGGATCGCGGCCAGCAGGGGCGCGGGCATCTGAGGGGCCTGCAATTGTTCCGCAGCCTGGTCGGTACCAGTCGCAAGATCCAGCATGTCCACCACCTGATGGAGCAGGTGGCGGATATGGACGTGACGGTTCTGATTACCGGCGAATCGGGCACCGGCAAGGAAGTGGTCGCCAGAAACCTGCATTATCACTCCTCCCGGCGGGATCATCCGTTCGTTCCGCTCAGTTGCAGGGCCGTGCCAGCCGATTTGCTGGAGAGTGAGCTGTTCGGGCATGAAAAAGGGGTGTTTCCCGGCGCGATTTCGGCAAGAACGGGACGCCTGGAATTGGCCGAGGGCGGTACGCTGTTCCTCGATGAAATTGATGCGTTGCCCCTGACACTCCAGATGAAGCTGCTCCGGGTTCTTCAGGAGCGGACCTTCGAGCGCATGGGCAGTCATCGGAGCGAGAGCGTCGATGTCCGGATCATTGCCGCCACGGACCGGAACCTTGAGGACATGGTTGAGACGGGCGAATTCCGGGACGACCTCTATTACAGTCTCAACGTCTTTCCGATCGAAATGCCGGCCCTCAGGGAGCGGGTCGAAGATATTCCACTGCTGATCAACGAGCTGATCTCCCGTATGGAAAAAGAGAAGCGGGGTTCGTTGCGACTGAATTCCGCGGCCATCATGAGTCTGTGTCGCCACGATTGGCCGGGAAATATCCGCGAGTTGGCAAACCTGATCGAACGGTTGGCGATCATGCATCCCTATGGCGTCATCGGTGTCCAGGAATTGCCGAAGAAATTCCGTTATGTGGACGACTACGACGAGAACCGGCCTGTGGAGGATTCCGGGATGCCCTCGGCGGTGCCCGGTCTGGTCGGTCTCGATGCGCCTGCGCTGCTACCGGTGAACGGCATCGACCTGAAGGAGTATCTCTCCAACCTCGAAAGGCAGTTGATCCAGCAGGCGTTGGATGAATCCGGTGGGGTGGTGGCCCGGGCCGCGGAGAAGCTCCGCATCCGCCGTACAACCCTGGTGGAGAAGGTGCGTAAATACGGTCTTCGGGAAGAATCTGCAGAATCCTGAGCCTCCCGATCGGCGACAAAAACTCTGTTCTCGGCTATCCTGAAGCACTGAAGAGCGAGGCCAGTCCGGGATCAATCGGGCTGGCTGCGGTTGCCATATGGATTGAATCTGGAGGTTTTGTGGATGCCCATACAAACGAGCCTCGCCGAGGACGGCAAAACGCTGGTAATCCGGATTGAGGGCCGGTTCGATTTCAGCACGCATCAGGCCTTTCGGGATTCCTACGAGCGCACCGATCCCAAGGTAACCTGTTACGTTGTAGATCTCTCAGACACCACCTACCTCGACAGTTCGGCCCTGGGTATGTTGCTGCTGCTGCGGGATCACGCCGGTGGAGACAGTGCCCGGATCTCAATCGAGAACTGCAACAGTGATGTGCGCCGGATCCTCTCCATTTCCAATTTCGAGCAGCTTTTCGCGATCAAGTGACTCAAGACAGCCTGCGTATTCTGATTGCAGATGACAGTGAAACCGACCGTCTGATACTGCGGGCCCTCATCAGGCGCCTGGGCCACGAGGTCATTGAGGCATCCGATGGTCTCGATGCCGTTGCGAAATTCCGCGACACCTCTCCGGATATAGTGCTTCTGGATGCCCTGATGCCCAGGATGGATGGCATGGAGGCTGCTCGTCATATCAAGGCCCTGGCCGGTGAGCGTCTGGTGCCGCTGATTTTCCTGACGTCACTGTCCGAGGCCGAGGATCTGGCCCGATGCCTCGATGCCGGTGGCGATGACTTCCTGACCAAGCCCTACAGCAGGGTGATCATCGAAGCCAAGATCCGGGCTTTCGATCGCATGCGGCGCATGCACGATGCGCTGGCCAGCCAGCATGAGCAGATACGCGAACGGAATCGGCAATTGCTCGAAGAACAGACCATTGCCCGCCGGGTGTTCGATAACGTCGCCCACACCGGTTGCCTGGACTCTCCAAATATCCGTTACCACGCCTCGCCGCTGTCGGTATTCAACGGTGATGTCCTGTTCGCCTCTCCTGGCCCGGCCGGAGGCATGCTGATTTTTCTCGGCGATTTCACGGGTCACGGCTTACCCGCGGCCATTGGTGCCATGCCAGTGGCGGAGATCTTTTATGGGATGGCGCGCAAGGGGTTCAGTGGCGCCGATGTGCTCAACGAAATCAATCAGAAGCTCAACCTCATCCTGCCTACCGGAATGTTCTGTTGCGGTGCCATGGTGGAAGCGGATTTCAAGCTGGGTCAGCTCAGGTTCTGGAATGGGGGTCTGCCGGAAGCGTGGGTCGTCCGCAGGAATGGTGCGTCGCTGTTATTGCCATCCCGGCACCTGCCCCTGGGCATAATGCCTCCGGAGCAGTTCGAAAGCGCTATGGAGACGGTACAGGTCCGTCCCGGGGACCGATTGCTGGTCATGACCGACGGGGTGCTGGAAGCCGCGAATGATCGGGGAGAGCTGTTTGGCCTGGAGGGAATCCGCGAATGCCTTGAACAACTCGAGCCGGCCCGACACCCGTTCGACCAGATTATCGAATCGGTGCGGCGGTTCAGCGACAACGCCGCCGAATCCGACGACCTGACCCTGGTGGCTCTGGACGTTACGGATAAGCTCACTGTGCCTTCAGAGCCTGAGCAGCCATTACCCTCGGCCCTCGCGGGGCCCTCGGAGTGGCGCTGCGAGTATGAAATCCGCGAGCGCACTCTGGGCGATTTCAGCCCTTTGCCGCTGCTGTTGCATATCTGTATGGAGGTGCCCGGGCTGCGAACTCGTGGTGGCGAGATCTACACGCTTCTGTCGGAACTCTACAACAATGCTTTGGAACATGGGGTTCTTCGTTTGCCCTCGGAGTGGAAGCACGATGCTGACGGATTCAGCCGTTACTATTCGGAGCGCCAGGCCCGGCTCGCCAAAGTTGATGGCCACTATATCCGGTTCAGTCTGCGTCACACCCGGAAACCCGGGGGTGGCCGTCTGCGTGTGGTCTGCGAGGACAGTGGCGCCGGCTTCGATTTCCGGAATCACCCCGTGGTTTCCGATCTGGAGAGGGAGATCGATAGGCCCCGCTACGCCGGTCGGGGACTGTTGCTCTTGAAACGGTTGAGTAAAAGCATCACATTCCGAGGCAGGGGCAACCACGTCGAAATCATATATGATTGGAATTTCTCAGCGCACCAGGGGGATGGTGATGACAGATAAACAACACCTCGATGAAGAAGCTCTGGCGGAACTTCAGGACGTCATGGAGGATGAATTTGATGTTCTGATCCAGACGTTCATCATTGACTCCCGGGACCGGATTGCCACTCTGAATGCGGCATTAAGGGCGGGGGACGCGGACGCCTTTACCAGGACCGCCCACAGCCTGAAAGGCAGCTGCATCAACATCGGTGCGCCCCGGCTCGGCGAGCTGTGCCTGGAAGCGGAAGAAGCGGCAAAGGTGCCGGATCTTGCAGAAGCCTCCCGACTCGTCAGTGCTATCGAGGAGGAGTTCGCAAGCGTAATCGGTCTGCTTGAGGGATTGCTGGTGCGGTGATGCGTTTGCGGGCACCGGCACCCGAGGGCACCGGTACCCGGCAGATCCGGTCCTACTCGGCTTTCTGTTCGTAGATCGCTTTGCCCCAGGCTTCCTTGCTGCCGGGAAGAACCAGGTTGAGGGCAACCGCTACAACGGCACACAGGGCAATACCTTCCAATTGGCCAAGTGCCATGTTGCCAATACCGAACACCAGGGTCACGCCGACAATCACCAGGTTACGCGACTCGGACAGGTCCACCTGATGGCGGATCAGGGTATTCAGGCCCACCACCGCGATGGAACCGAACAGCAAGCACAGGATGCCCCCCATTACCGGTACCGGAATGGTCTGCAGGGCCGCTCCGAACTTGCCAACAAACGCCAGCACGATGGCCACCACCGCAGCCCACCACATCACTTTCGGATTGAAGTTCCGGGTCAGCATGACCGCGCCAGTCACCTCGGAATAGGTGGTATTGGGTGGTCCACCCAGCATAGAGGCCGTGCTGGTGGCCAGGCCGTCACCCAGCAGGGTTCGATGCAGGCCCGGTTTTTCCAGGTAGTTCCTGCGGGTTACATTGCCGATGGCCAGCACATCACCGATGTGTTCAATGGCGGGGGCAATGGCGACCGGAATCATGAACAGAATGGCGCTCCAGCCGAACTCCGGGGTCACGAAATCGGGCACGGCAAACCAGGGGGCTTCCCGCACCGGCGTCATGTCCACGATTCCTGCAAACAGGGACAGGATGTAGCCGACAACGACACCGAACATGATGGGGATCAGACGGAAGATGCCCTTGGCCCAGAGCGTCATGATGATGGTGACCGCCAGAGAGATCATGGCAATCCAGATCGCCGTGTCGTAGGGCACCAGCTCGGCGGAGCCGTCACCGGTCTTGCCGGATGCCATGTTCACGGCAATGGGCGCCAGGCCCAGACCGATGGTCATGATCACCGGCGCGATGACCACCGGCGGCAGCAGTCGGGTGACAAAACCGGTGCCGCGCAGCTTCACCGCGGCACTGAGGAGAATATACAGGATGCCGGCCGCCATCAGGCCGCCCATGGTTTGCTCCAGCCCGAACTTGCCCTTGGCGGCAATGATCGGGGCGATGAAGGCAAAGGAAGAGGCCAGGAAAATGGGAATCTGCCCGCCAGTGACGACGTGGAAAATCAGCGTGCCGATGCCGGCGGTGAACAGTGCGACGTTCGGGTCCAGGCCAGTGATCAGCGGCATCAGCACCAGAGCGCCGAAGGCGACCAGGAGCATCTGGGAACCGGCGACAGCCTGTTTCCAGACTGGATCGTTGGTGTGGTCCTGCATGCTCAGACGTCCTTCTGCTTGGTGCCAAAGATCTTGTCACCGGCATCGCCCAGGCCCGGCAGGATGTAGCCCTTGTCGTTCAGATGGTCATCCACCGAGGCGGTGTAGATGGACACGTCCGGGTGCTTCTCCAACACCTTCTCGATACCCTCCGGCGCCGCCACCAGCACCAGGGCACGGATCTCGGTGCTGCCGGCTTTTTTGAGCAGGTCAATGGTGGAGATCATGGAGCCGCCCGTGGCAAGCATCGGATCAACGATCAGTGCCATGCGCTGATCAAGTTCACCGACGAGCTTTTCGAGGTAGGTGCTGGCTTCGAGTGTTTCCTCGTTGCGGATCTGGCCCACGACGCTGACCCGGGCAACCGGGATCAGGCTGAGTACGCCGTCCAGCATGCCGAGGCCGGCGCGAAGGATGGGCACGATGGTAATTTTCTTGCCGTGGATCTGCTCCACGTTCACCGGACCCGCCCAGCCCTCGATGGTTTTTTCCTGCAGGTTGAAATCCTTGGTGGCTTCGTAAGTCAGCAGGGCGCCGACTTCCTGTGCCAGTTCACGAAAATTCTTGGTGCTGATGTCCGCGCGGCGCATCAGGCCGAGCTTGTGGCGAATCAGGGGGTGTCGTACCTCGTGGATTGGCATTAGGTCACCTGTGTGTCTGGGATTATCGGATCAGTTTTGACGGACTTGCGCGTAAATGGCGCAAGGATACCGTATCTGGGAAGGCGCGTCAGGTATCATGAAATCCCGAAAGTGATGCTATAAGATGGCACTTTGTGCGGGTTGCGCGGCAAGAGACCAGAAAACTATGACAACAGTAAATCCGGTACAGGTCATTGCGGTATCCGGGGGCAAGGGCGGCACCGGCAAAACCAGTATCTCGGTAAACCTGGCTATTGCCCTGGCGGAGCGGGGTCGGCGGGTCGTGGTACTGGATGGCGACCTCGGCCTGGGCAACATCGATGTCTCGCTGGGAATCACGGCCAGTCACACTCTGCAGGACGTTCTCGAGGGTGACTGTGATCTCAGGGACGTTCTGGTTGAGGGGCCGGGCGGTATTCGTATTGTCCCCGCCCCCTCCGGCAGCCTGCGAATGACACGTCTGGGCGCTCTTGAATATGCGGGTCTGATCAATGCCTTCAGCGAACTGGGGGACGAGATCGATGTTCTGGTCGTCGATACCGCCTCCGGGATTTCCGAGGCGGTGGTCAGTTTCCTGCGGGCGGCCCAGGAGTTGTTGCTGGTGATCTGTGACGAACCGACCTCGATTACCGACACCTATGCCCTGGTCAAATTGATGAACCGGGACTACGGCATCAATCGTTTCCGCGTGCTCGCCAATCAGGTTCGTAACGAGCAGGAGGGACGGCAGCTATACGAAAAACTGATCCGGGTCACCGAGCGGTTTCTGGATGTGGCGTTGGAGTATGCGGGCATGGTGCCTTACGATGAGGCCTTCAAGAAAGCCGTGCAGCGACAGCGAGCTGTGGTGGAGGCGTATCCCAGGGCCCGGGCGTCGCTGGCCATAAAGGCCCTGGCGGAAAAAGTGGACAGCTGGCCGCTGCCGTCCTCTCCCCGAGGTCATGTGGAGTTCTTTGTGGAGCGGCTTGTCTGAGCCCGATCGAGGTCTTTTCTTGATGGATGCTGGTAATGAATAAATTGTACCCGAGGGCCAATGGGGCCCTGCTTGCCGTTTCCCGCCACGAGTTTGTTGCCTGCTCGGACCTTGCCCCCTCCATCACCGGTCACTCCATCCCCCGGGAGGAAACGGTCCGGCACCTCCTGTCCCTGATGCCGGAAATTGAATCCGACCAGACGGTCATGCATGTCGGTGGTGGCTCGGGCTACCTGACCGCCGTCCTGTCCGAGTTGGCGCACCGCGTTATCTACGTGGAGCGCAACCCGGTGGTCGCTGAGGCTGCGCGCGAGCGGTTTTTCCGGCTTGGTAAACACAATGTGGATGTGGTGGTCGCGGATATAGAAAGCGCGCCGGAGCAAAACGTCCTTTGTGACCTGGTTGTATGCACCACCTTCGTGCCCCGGCGCGATGTGGTTCTGCCGTTCCTGCGCAACCAGGGCAGGCTGATCTGCCTGGAGGGCCGGGCGGGGCCGGTGCCCAGCCTGGCTATGTTCGAAAAGCAGGGGTTCGGGCTGGTCCGGATGCGGACGCTCGGTTGGGTGGATTTCAACCGCAACGCGGAGCAGATCCTGATCGATCTGGGTGTCATCGATGAAAAGGTCCTCGTTGATGCCAAGGCCGAGGCGGCGCGGACCAATGTCCGGGTGCTTGATCTGGTGCGCCGAAAACTGAATCTCGAGGAGACCGATCTTTATCGGACCCTGGCCCAGCAACGGGGGATGACCTTCAAGGAAGCGGATGAACTGTTACCGGATCTCCAGCCGGCCCTGTTCCGCCGTTTCTCGCGGACGTTTCTTGACCTGTCCCGATTGGTGCCGGTGTCTGAAGCCGATGGCACGATCACGGTCGTCACCGATGACCCGGACGCCCGCACCGACCAGTTGGAGCGCCTGACCCAGAAATCCGTGATCGAGTGCCTGCTGGTGACGCCGACGGATTTCCGCCGGATCTGGTCGGCCCTGGATCTGACCGCCAAGGGCAAGCAGTTCGTGGCGGATCACGGCAGCGGGAGGGAAGAGCATCCTGAATCGCGCACCGAGGCGTCCGCCACCCTTGGTGAGCATGTTGGCAACAAGCAGGTCAGTCCTTACCTCGTCTCGGTGTATGAGGCCATTCTGCTGGATGCGGTGAGTGAAAAGGCCAGTGACATTCACATCGAACAGTACGGTGAGCGGGTTCGCATCCGCCTGAGGGTGGATGGCGAGTTGCACGATCTGCCCCAGTACCAGCTCACGCCTCGGGAGCTGCGCGGTGTGATTAACGTGATCAAACTGCGTGCCGAACTCAATATTGCCGAGCACAGGCTGCCCCAAGGGGGGCGGTCGCAGCTCCGGTTGGGGGAGGCCTCCTACGATCTCCGGATCCAGACCCAGCCGTCCCTGCATGGGGAGCATGCGGTCATCCGCCTGCTGCCCCAGACCGGGCGTGCCATGACCATCGCCGAGCTGGGTATGTCCAGGGCGATCGGGGCCCGTTACCAACGTCTGCTGGATAACCCCGCGGGGTTGGTGTTGGTGGTTGGTCCGACCGGTTCGGGTAAGTCCACCACGCTTTATGCGGGCTTGCAGACCCTGGCCGATGATGGCCGCCGCAAGGTGATCACCGTTGAGGATCCGATCGAGTACTCCATCGACAACATCCAGCAGACCCGGGTCCGCGCCGAGATCGGTTTCGGTTTTGCCGATGCCATGAGGGCTTTTGTCCGGGAGGACCCGGACGTGATTCTGGTGGGGGAAATCCGGGATCAGGAAACGGCCCTGGAGGCCATTCGCGCCTCCCAGACCGGTCATGTGGTGTTATCCACGCTGCACTGTAATGATGCGGTGGACTCCCTGCAGCGACTCTACGATCTTGGGGTTCACCCGAACTCCATTGCAGGCGAACTGCTGGCGGTCATCGCCCAGCGACTGGCCAAGCGCATTTGTCAGCACTGTCGCCAACCGGCGGAGCCCGATCCGGGCGTCCTGGCCGAATTGTTCCCCGATGGCGCTCCGGCGGATTTCCGCTGTTTTGAAGGGCAGGGCTGCGACAAGTGCAATGGTCGGGGCACCCATGGGCGGGTGGCCATCGTCGAATATATGGAAGTGGATTCGGATATCCGCAATGCCATCTCCAGTCAGCCGCCCATCGGCGAGTTGCGCTGGCGGGCCCTGGATGCCGGCCTGGTCACCATGCGTGACAGCGCCCTGGATCATGTAATCGAAGGGGTGATCCCCTTGTCTGAATTGCCGCGCATCCTGCCCAGGGAGCGCATGGCACCGGAAGTTCGTGGCGGCCGCAGGAGTGCCCGATGACAGCCAGCAAAACGACACACCAGCACAAGGCCGCCCAGCGGGAGCCGGCCGAAGTCACCTACGCCGCCGAACTGGAGAAGTTGGCGGGTCTGGACGAGGGGCCGGTGCCACCGGGGTGGCGGATGTCTCCCCGGTCGGTAGAGAAGTTTGTCATGGGCGATGATGATCTCGGTATCGAGCGCAAGTTTGTGGCCGACCGGGCCATGGTGGTCCGGATTATCATTTCCCTGTGTACCAGCCGTGGCTGCTTGCTGGTGGGCGAACCCGGCACCGCCAAATCCTGGTTGTCCGAACTGTTGGCCGCAGCAATTTCCGGCCGTTCCACCCTGACCCTTCAGGGTGGGGCGGTCAGCCAGGTCAGCCAGCTTCTGTACAGCTGGAACGAAGCGATCCTCAAGAACGAAGGGCCTTGCCTCAAGGCGCTGGTTCCCAGCCCCCTGCTGCGGGGGATGATGGAAGGGCGTCTGGTGCGGTTCGAGGAGATCGCCCGCTGCCCGCAGGCGTTGCAGGATGCGCTGTTGTCGGTCCTGTCGGACCGGGTAGTGGTGATACCGGAGCTGGCCGGAGATGAGGGGGTCATCCTGGCCCGCGAAGGGTTCAATGTGGTGGCAACCTCCAACAGCATCGATGAGGGGGTTCATGCCATGAGCGCGGCCCTCAAGCGTCGGATGGATTTCGAGGAGATCCGGCCGATTCGCAACCTGGCTGATGAAATGGATGTGGTCGTGAGGGAGGTGCGCAAGGCCAATGCCGCAGCCGGCGTCTCGGTGGACCCGGACCCCCGGGTGCTGGAAGTGCTGGTGACCATGTTCCATGAGCTTCGCAACGGTCAGACCCTGGACGGCCGCAGTACTGACCGGCTGGCGGGCGCGGCGCTGTCGACGGCGGAGGCGGTTGCCGTTGCCCACGCGGCCAGCCTGAACGCCTGGTACTACGGCGGGGAGGCCATGACCGTGGAGCAGTTGATGCACCACATCGTCGGCTCGGCGCTCAAGGATCAGCCCGAGGACCGCCGGCGGCTCCGGCACTATTTCGAGACGGCGGTTGCTACTCGTGACGGCGATAGCTGGCAACAGGCTTGGGCGTTGCGCTCACTGATTCATTAATCCCGCGGTGACTGCCGTGTGCGGCAAATTGATGCCGGGCAAGAGTAATCCGCAAAAGCTTTGGTTATAATACGCGCCGCCGGCAGTCCCTGCCGGCGCAATGATGTCTGCACCCGCCGTGTCAGTCATGAATACACCCGGTGCCGCAACAACGCGCATCGCCTGGATTCGGGGCCCTGATGTCTGAGCCGTTACTACAGGCTGTCAATCTCCAGTGTGAACGGGATGAGCGGATACTGTTCCGTGACCTTTCCTTTTCCGTACTACCCGGCACCGTGACCCGTGTCGAGGGCCCGAATGGCTCCGGCAAGACGACCCTGCTGCGAATCCTTGCCGGCCTCAATGATGCCTGGTCCGGTGACCTCTACTGGTGCGGCCAGCCCAGGGCCGGGCAGCGGGAAAGCTTTTTACGCAATGTGCTCTACCTTGGCCACCGGCCCGGAATCAAGCCACTGCTCACCCCCATGGAAAACCTCCGGGCCCTGATGGCTGCCCGGCGGCCGGTGCCCGACGAGGTTCTTTCCCGGGCGCTCGAAGGGACGGGGCTGGCCGGGTTCCAGAATGTGCCTTGCCGAAACCTGTCAGCGGGTCAGCAGCGCCGGGTGGCGCTCGCCCGGTTGCTTGTTGCCGACGAGCCCCTCTGGCTGCTGGATGAGGTGTTCACGGCGATTGACGCCGATGGGGTCAAGGCGATCGAAGCCCTCTTGCAGCAACGGGCGGAGGACGGTGGCGCCGTGGTGGTGACCACTCATCATGACCTGAAGCTGCCGGGTATGCAGCGGATCGTGCTGGGGGGAGGGCTCTGCGATGACGGGTAACCCTGTTCGCGTTCAGGCGGTGCGGGAGAGTGTCGGTGTCGCCGGTGCCATGAAAGCGGTTTTCCTGCGCGATATGAAAGTGGCGTTCCGGCAACGCCAGGATCTTCTCAATCCACTGCTGTTTTTCGTGATGGTGGTAACCCTGTTCCCCCTGGGGGTTAGCCCGGAAGTGTCATTCCTGCGAGAGGCCGGAGCGGGTATCCTGTGGGTAGCGGCATTGTTGTCGGTGTTGTTGTCCCTGGATCATCTGTTCCGGCATGACTACGACGATGGCACCCTCGAGCAGCTGGTATTGCAGCCGCAGCCGTTGTTCCTGCTGGTGCTGGCGAAAACGGTCGCCCACTGGATGCTCACCGGCCTGCCGCTGGTGATTCTGACGCCGGTTCTGGGGGTTATGGTGCATCAGCCGGGGAACTCTATCGGCATTCTGTGTCTAACGCTGCTGATCGGTACGCCCGTGCTGAGCCTGATCGGCTCCATCGGTGCGGCGTTGACACTCGGATTGCGCTCGGCGGGAGTGCTCTTGTCCCTGCTGATCATTCCGCTGTACATTCCGGTGCTGATTTTCGGCACTGGCACGGTGGCCGCAGCGTCGGAAGGTGCCCCGGTGGGGGCTTACCTGGCTCTGATGGGGGCATTCCTGGTGCTGGCAGTGACCCTGGCGCCGTTTGCGTCAGCATCAGCGTTGAAAATCAGTATGTCCAATAGCTAACAAACACGGTAACGGGTTAACGGGTACCAATCGATGTGGCAATTTTTTCATAAGCTGGGCTCCCCTAAATGGTTCTACGGGATTGCAACCCGTTTGATGCCCTGGCTGCTGGTCTCCGGTGTGCTGCTGTTGCTGGCAGGCATTGTCTGGGGCCTGGCGTTTGCTCCGAAGGATTACCTGCAGGGCAACAGTTACCGAATCATCTTCATTCACGTACCCACGGCGTTCCTGGCCCAGTCGGTTTACATCATGATGGCGGTGGCCGCCATCGTTACCCTGGTCTGGCGCATGAAGCTGGCCGATGTGTTCGTCAAGGCAGTGGCGCCGGTCGGCCTGGTGCTGACGTTTCTGGCGCTGTTCACCGGGGCGGTCTGGGGCAAGCCCACCTGGGGAACCTGGTGGATCTGGGATGCCCGGTTGACCTCCATGCTGATCCTGCTGTTTCTTTATGGCGGTGTGATTGCGCTGGATCGAGCCATCAATGACGAGAAATCCGCTGCCCGCGCTGTAGCGGTGCTGGTGCTGGTCGGTGTGGTGAATATTCCCATCATCAAATACTCGGTGGAGTGGTGGAACACGCTGCATCAGCCCGCCACCTTCAAGCTGACGGAGAAACCATCCATGCCTGCGGAGATGTGGGTGCCCCTGCTGCTATCGATTCTTGGGCTGTACCTGATTTTCGGCTGGCTGGCCTGCCTCCGGATGCAGACGGAAATTCTGTTCCGGGAGCAGCGAACCCGGTGGGTAAAAGATCTCGTGATGGCGGGGAGGTTCTGATCCATGGCATTTGAATCATTCTCTGCATTTATTGCCATGGAAGGTCACGGCCCCTATGTGTGGACCTGCTACGGTGTTTTCTTCGTATTGATGATCGGACTGATGTTCTGGTCACGGCGCCGCCGCAGCGCCACGATGGAAGCCTGCCGTAGGAATTACGAACGGCAGGCCCAGGGCCAGCAGCGGGCAGCAAGGCCCGCCGCCACGTTCACCCGAGTTGAAGTTTCCCAGGACTGACAAGCAGGTTAAGCATGCACCCGATCCGTAAAAAACGGCTGACCATTGTTCTCTTTCTCCTCGCTGGCATTGGCATTGCGGTGGGGCTTACCACCTACGCCCTGCGCCAGAACATCAATCTGTTCTATGATCCCTCCCAGATTGCCGCCGGCGAGGCGCCGCAGGATGTGCGCATCCGGGCCGGTGGCATGGTGGAGGAAGGCTCCGTGATTCGTGATCCGGACAGTCTCAAGGTGGAATTCCGGGTAACCGATTTCAATTCGTCGGTGCCTGTCGAATATGTGGGCATCCTGCCGGACCTGTTTGCCGAGGGGCAGGGCGTGGTCGCCATGGGCAAAATCAACGGACAGGGCCGGTTCGTGGCGGACCAGGTTCTGGCCAAGCATGACGAAAATTATATGCCGCCGGAAGTGGCCGATGCCCTGGAGAAAGCCTCCAAGGGCCAGCACAAGGCGGGCGAGACGGTCCAGACGCAATCGTATTGATTCAAACTCCCAGTCTGAATAGGGGATTCTGATGTATCCGGAACTCGGACAGTTTGCACTGATTCTTGCGCTGTTGCTGGCAGTGCTCCTTTCCGTTGTCCCCCTGGTCGGGTCCGTGACCGGCCGGGACAACCTACAGGCATTTGCCCGGCCATTGGCGTCGGGCATGTTTGTGTTTATTGCGCTGGCCTTTGGTCTGCTGACCCATGCCTTCGTCACCGATGACTTCTCGGTGGCCTACGTGGCCAACAACAGCAACAGCATGCTGCCCTGGTACTACAAGTTCAGTGCTGTCTGGGGTGGACATGAGGGGTCGTTGTTGCTGTGGATCCTGATGCTGGCCGGCTGGACCCTGGCGGTGGCGATTTTCAGTCGCCGGCTGCCCGCGGTGATGATTTCCCAGGTGCTATCGGTGCTGGGGATGGTGTGTGTCGGCTTCCTGCTGTTCATCATCATCACGTCCAACCCCTTTGACCGGCTGCTGCCGAACGTCCCTGCCGATGGCGCTGACCTGAACCCGTTACTGCAGGATATCGGTCTGATCATGCATCCGCCGATGCTGTACATGGGCTACGTGGGCTTTTCGGTGGCCTTTGCCTTTGCCATCGCCGCCTTGATCAACGGTCGACTCGATGCGGCCTGGGCGCGCTGGTCCCGGCCCTGGACGACTGTGGCCTGGGCATTCCTGTCCATTGGGATCGCTCTTGGCAGCTGGTGGGCCTATTACGAACTTGGCTGGGGCGGCTGGTGGTTCTGGGATCCGGTCGAAAACGCCTCCCTGCTGCCCTGGCTGTCCGGCACCGCGCTGATGCACTCGTTGGCGGTCACTGAAAAGCGCGGTGTATTCAAGAGCTGGACCGTGTTGCTCGCGATTGTCACCTTTGCTCTCAGCCTGTTGGGTACGTTCCTGGTGCGCTCGGGCGTGCTCACCTCGGTACACGCTTTTGCCTCCGACCCGGAGCGGGGCAAGTTCCTGCTCATGCTGCTGGCGGTCACCATGATTGCGAGCCTGGCCCTGTATGCTTTCCGTGCTCCGGTGGTGCACGTGCGAGCCCGTTACGGCTCCCTTTCCCGCGAGATTTTCCTGCTGCTGAACAACGTGCTGCTGGTGTCAGCAACCCTGCTGGTGGCGGTCGGAACCCTGTATCCGCTGGTCCTGGACTACCTGGAACTGGGCAAGTTGTCCATCGGTGAGCCGTTCTTCAACCTGACGTTCAGCCCGCTGGCGGTTGCCACGGGGCTGCTGCTGGGTGCCGGTATCTTCTCCCGCTGGAAGAAGACTGACGGCGGCTGGCTGGGGCGCAAACTGCTCTGGCCGCTGGCGATCAGTATTGTGGCCAGCACCGCAGTGGTCATTGGCTACGGTGGTTTCAAACCCTGGGCCTTTGCCGGCGTGTTTGCCGCCATGTGGGTTACGGTTGCCACGTTCTGGGATCTCTGGGACAAGTCTGCTTCCCGTAAAGGCCGTCTGTACGGCCTGAAGCGCCAGTCCCGGAGTTATTGGGGCATGGTGCTGGGTCATCTTGGACTTGCGATGGTCATGGCAGGCGCTACCGTGGTGTCCAATTACGGGATTGAGCGGGATGTCCGGATGACCCCGGGCGATGTCGCCACCGTGGGTGACTATCAGTTCGTCTTTACCGACATTGGCGAGCGCCGAGGGCAGAACTTCACCGCCCAGTATGGCGGTTTTGACGTGCTGCTCGATGGCAAGAAGGTTTCCGAACTGCATCCGGAGAAGCGCCAGTATACGGTCGGCATGAGCGTCATGACCGAGGCGGACATCGATGCCGGCCTGTTCCGGGATATCTTCGTCGCGATTGGTGAGCGTATTTCGGATGATGCCTGGGCGATCCGGCTGCAATACAAGCCGCTGGTCCGCTGGCTCTGGCTCGGTGCGTTGGTGATGGCAATTGGCGGTTTCCTGGCCATCTCCGACAAGCGTTACCGGATCCGGGATCGGGCTGAGGAACAGGTTCGCGACACCGGCCGACCGACAGCGGGTGTGAAAGGCGAAGCGGAGGCCCTGTCATGAGGCGCTTGCTGTTATTCCTGCCGTTGCTGGCAGCTCTGGTGCTGGGCATCGTGCTGTTTGCCGGCATTGGCAAGGATCCGACCAAGCTGGACTCCGCGCTCGTTGGCAAACCGGTACCCGAATTTGCACTCGCGGATCTGCACAGTCCCCAGGAGACTCTGGATCAGAGTCTGCTCAAGGGTGAGGTGGCCCTCCTCAACGTTTGGGGAACCTGGTGCCCATCCTGCCGGGACGAGCACGATGATCTGATGTGGCTGGCCGAGGAAAAGGGCATTTCCATCATTGGCCTGAATTACAAGGACAATCGTGAGGATGCCCTGGTCTGGCTGGATCGTCTTGGCGATCCCTACCGGAAAACCATCTATGATCCGAAAGGAACTCTGGGCTTCGACCTCGGCGTTTACGGTGCCCCGGAAACCTTTGTCATCGATGCCAACGGTGTGGTCCGTTATCGTCATGTCGGCGTGGTCAACCCGAAAGTCTGGGAAGAGACCCTGTTGCCCGTGATCGAAGAAGCGCGGGGTAACAGCTGATGATGCGATTTGTACTGGCAACCCTGTTGGCGCTTACCGCTGGGCTGGCCCAGGCGGAAGTCGCAGCTGTCTATGATTTTGACACCCGCGAACAGGAGGTCCGCTACCAGAATCTGATCGCAGAGCTGCGCTGCCCCAAATGCCAGAACCAGAACATCGCCGATTCCAACGCGCCGATCTCCCAGGATATGCGAAGCGAGGTTTACCGGATGATGCAGGCCGGTGCCAGTAATGAGGAGATCGTGGATGCCCTGGTCTCCCGTTTTGGTGAGTTTGTTCGCTACAAGCCTGAGCTGGACAGCCGGACCTTCCTTCTGTGGGCGACGCCTGCCATTGCGGTTTTTGGCGGTTTGCTGGTGGTTGCCGGCGTGGTTATCCGAGCCCGCCGTAGTGAGCGGCAGGCAGCAGGGTTGAGTCCCGAGGAACGTGCCCGGGCCGAACAGATCCTGGCAGGACAGGATGACAGCTCCCGGCGCTGAGCCGATGCCTGAACCGATCGAATCCATTTCCAATGCAGTGACGACATCTCCATGACCAATAATTTCTGGATTGCCGCGGCGGTACTGATCATCATCGCCCTGGCCTTTGTGCTTTTCCCTGTATTGTTCCGGCGCACCGATGCCCGGGCCCGCGCCGATATCCGAAATCAGAACCTGATGGCCTACCGGACCCGGATGAAGGAACTCGATAACGAATTCGAGGCCGGTATCCTCGATGAGGACAACTACCAGCAGCTGAAAGAGGAGCTGGCCGGGTCCATGCTGGACGACGTGCCGGAATCGGAACGTCCTCGAGTGGCGGTGCCCGGTCGCAAGAGTGCGATTGCGGTGGCGTTGGCAACGGTTCTGGTGCTGCCGGGTGCGGCATATTTGCTTTACCAGGAGTGGGGCGCCATGGACCGTGTTGAGCAATTCGTCGCCATGCAAAAGATGCAACAGACCGATGCCGGCCGTCAGGCGCAGATGACCGACCTGGTTACCCAGTTGCGGGACAGATTGGAGGCGGCTCCGGATAACCCCGAGGGTTGGGCCATGCTGGGTCAGAGTTACATGCGTCTGGAGCAATACCAGGAGGCGGCCTGGGCATTCCGTCAGCTGGCCAAAGTCGCCGGTAGCGAGCAATCCGAGGCGGTGGCCCTGGGCCTGTCCGCCCAGGCCCTGTTTTTCGACAGTCAGGGCGCCATGACCGGCGAGGTCACCGAGGCGATCCGGAAAGCCCGGGCCCTGAACCCGGATGAGGTCAATGCCCTCGGCTTATTGGGCATCAATGCTTTCAGTCAGCAGAATTATCATGAGGCTATTAAGTATTGGGAGCGGATTGTCTCTGTCGCACCGGACCACCCCCAGATTGCCTCTATCAAGGGGGGCATCAGTGAGGCCTATCGCCGGCTGGGTGAAACCCCACCGGAAATGACCGCGCCTGCGGATGCCGGAGGCCCCGGCGTGACTGTTGAGGTGTCTCTGGCGGATGCCTTCGAGGGACAGGTGCCGGCGGATACCACGCTGTTTGTGTTTGCCCGCGAGGCAGGCAACCCGAATGGCCCGCCCCTCGCCGTGGCTCGTCTGACGGCTGGCGACCTCCCGACGACCCTGCGGCTGGACGATGGTAAGTCCATGTCGCCGCAGGCGAAAATTTCCGGCGCTGGCGAGGTACTGGTTACGGCCCGCCTGAGCCGGTCCGGCAGCGTGGCTGCCAAGGCCGGGGACTGGCAGGGCAGTGTTGATCAGCCTGTTGCGGTCTCAGGTGAGCAGAGTGACCCGGTTCGCCTGGTGATTGATCAGCAATTGACCAACTGACCTGTCCGGTGATGCCGGTCAGGCGGATAGATTGTCCGGATAGAGCGGTCGGAGGCCCTCATCACCGGAGCGCCTTGGCTTCCGGCGCCGCACCTGTTCCAGAGCCCCGACCAGTGCCCGCAGATCTGTTTCTACGGGTTCGCCACTGTGTTCCCCGGCAAACAGGTTGGCCTGCAAGCGCTCCAGTTCGGTTTTCAGGGTTTCGTCACCTACAAACGTCACCACATCCCCTGCGGTGTGAAAGTGTTGGTCCGGGTGCCGATGTTGCATCCACCGGATCAACAGGTGAGTGGTTTCGGCGGATCCTTTCCGGGCGGCGCTAACAAGCTGATCGAACAGGGCGCTATCGCTGATGTCTTCGTTGGCGGTCAGCGTTTCCCCGGTCCCACCGCTCCCTCTTCGGGACCACCACCAGCCTGCCAGTGTCAGTGCCCAGGCGATGGCCAGAGCCACGCTTATCCAACGCCAGAGCGAACGGTCCGATTGTGCAGGCATCTCGGGCTCGGGCCCGGAGGCTCCGGTGCCGGAAGAGTCACCATCGGCGGGTTCTGTCGATGGCGCTGCCGCGGCAGCGCCGGTGTCCCGTACCGACAAGGTCCGGGCGGGAATGACCGCCACCTGCTGGCTGTCTGTGTCGGTGTCCCACCAGGCAATCCGGACCTCCGGCAGGGTCATGTCGCCCCCCTGCACGGGTACCAGGGCGACGGTCTGTTCCAGAGTGGACGCCAGACCCTCACCCGTCACCCGGGTGGATCGTTCCGGTTGGTCAGGATAGGCGCGGATGCCCTCGGGCGTGTCCTCGGGCAAAGGCGGCAGGGCTTCCGACGGCAGCCCCGTGGCCTTGAGGGTGAGCGTCCGGGACAGGTTCTCGCCCACATCGACTTCCAGGGTAGGAGGCAGACCGTTTTCCTCCAGGCTGACATCGGTCGCTGGGAGCCAGGTGTCACCGGTGAAGTCAGCCGGTACCGGTTTTACCGGAACGACGAAGAACTCCTCGCTGTCTCGCAGGAAGCGGAGCTTGCCTTCCTCTGTTCGTGCCTGGCCTTCGAACCGGATCGGGGGCAAATCAAGCTCGCCGGTCTTCTGGGGGAAGACCGCATACCGTCGTTCCACGACACGGTAGCGGACGCCATCCCGATAGCGGGTGTACTCCTGCTGCTTTCCCAGACTCTCAATAATCGCATTCGGGTGTTGCGGCTCGGATAACTCTCCCCGGATGAGGTTTCCGGTGAAAAACAGGCGAATGGTCAGGGTCAGCTGTTCCTGTACGTAAACCTCGGCCTTGTCAGCGGAAAGCTCGACAAAGCTGTCCCTGATTGCCGGGCCCTGGTCCGGCGCGGTACCTGACACCACGTCGATAGTCACGGGATCGGATGTGGCATCCCGGAACGTCAGTGCGGGGATGGTCAATTTGCCGGTGCGGGTGGGGGCGAGCTGATAGGTCCAGGTGATCTCTCCAATCATCTGACTGTTGACGGTGCGGATGCTGTATTGCTGGTTGCGAGCCAGGACCTCGAAATCGGGTTCCACCTTCTCGATATCCGGCGCCGGCAACTGGGAGAGGTCGAACTCGAACAGGTTGCTGAGGTTGATGTCCAGCTCCATGGTTCCCTTCACGGTGACCGTGAGGACTTCTCCCTCATAGAGTTGTTTGCGATCCGGCTCCACCGACAGCTCGCCGGCACCGGCAGGTAGGGCCAGTGTCAGCAGAAGCCACAATCCGGTCAGCGATGCCACTATCCGTTTTACCATGCTGTATCGCCCTCATCGGGTGGTGTCTGACGTTCCTGATACTGTTGCAGGAATTTCCGGCGCAACAGGCCGCCGGGATTATCGGGGATGCGCCGGAGCCATTGTTCCTGCCCCTGGGTCAGGGGTGTTTCCGAGATCGGAGCCGGGCCTTGCGCCTGTTGCCCGGTCTGCTGACCTCTGGATGTTTCAGGCTGGCCTTCGGCCGACTCCTGCGAGCTTCCAGAATCGGATTCCGGCTCGCCCTGACCGTCTTGCTGGCGGCTGTCCGACTGGCCGGATGGTTCATCCCCAGCGGGGGAGGGCTGCTGACCCCCTTGTGAGTTATCACCCTGCTGGGAAGGGTTGTCCTGGCTGTTGCCATTGGAATCCTGGTTTTGTGGTTGCTGGCTATCGCCCTGACCCTCCTGATTCTGTTGTTGCTGTTCAAGCAGTTGTCTCACCAGCTCCCGGTTGTGGCGGGCATCCTCCATTTCCGGTGCCTGCGCCAGCGCTTCGTCGTAGGCTTCGAGCGCCTGCTCGAGCTCACCGGCCCGGGCCAGTGCATTGCCCCGATTGTAGTCCGCATCCGCGCCGCCGAGGTTGCCGTAGAGTTCCGCCGACTGCTGATACCGGCCAGAGCGATAGAGGGCAGGGGCCCGCCATTTCGGGTCCTCGAGCTCATTGGCTGCCTGTGCCGGATCTTTCCGGATCAGCTCAGGTGCCCGCTGGTCCTCCCGCTGCCAGAGGCTGTTCCAGGTCATGGCCGTGGCCGGCTCTGGTACGAGTGGCAGGGCCAGTAGCATCAGGAGTGCGAAGGCGCCCCGGCGCCAGGCCAGCAGAGCAAGCGGGATGGCAAGCCAAAGCAGCCAGTACCCGTCGTCTTGCCAGCGATTAACAGTCAGTTCCTGGTCAGCGGATTGCCAGTCATCGCTGTCAGAGGGCTTCAGCTTCAGGGAATCGATATCGGTGTTGTCCAGTGTCAGGTCATGGAAAATGCCGCCGGTCTCACGGGCCACATTGGACAGCGCCGCGGAATCTGATCGGGTAATCACGATATCGCCGTTCTTACGCATAAAACCCCGTTTGGCCAAAGGGATGGGACCGCCGCCCTCAGTGCCAACCATCAGCGTACTCAGGGCATACGGGGTGTTGCGCAGGGTTTCGATAATGGTTGTCTGGTAACGATCGCGGACATCATCGGTGATCAGCAGGATACGGCCCTCGCCGGGGGCGCCCTGTTGCAGGAGATCCCGTGCCCGTGAAACTGCGAGATCGGCCCGGTTGCCCTGGGCGGGCATGATGGTGGGGTCCAAAACATTGAGCATGGCTTCGATGGTGCGCACATCGTCGGTTAACGGCGTGACCACATGGGCGTCAGCGGCATAAACCACCAGACCATTCAGGCTGCCTTCACGCGCCTCGAGGATATCCCGGATCTTTCGTTTTGCGCGGGTCAGGCGATCCGGCTCCACGTCCGTGGCCAGCATCGATAGCGACAGGTCAAGCACCATCACCAGGCTGTCGCCCGGCTGTTTGAGAGGGGTGGGAGCCTCCCGCCAGGCGGGGCCTGCGAGAGCAATGCTCAGGATCACCAGTGCCAAAGCTACCGGAACGGCGGGCGAGCTGCCCTTGCCGTTTTGTTGGCCCCGGGAACGGATCAACGGCGACAGCAGGGCGGCGGGAATCAGCCGCGACCAGCCGCTGTCTCCTTGGCCTGCGCTGCGTAGCAAAAGGATAATGATCGGGAGTGTCAGAAGCAGCAGCAACCAGAGTGGACGAAGGAAGTGGAAATCAGCCATGCTCCGGGCCTCCCTGCGCCTTTGTCCTGGATGGGCCAAGACGCGTCGCAAAACGTGCCAGAGAGAGAATCAGCCAGATGCTGGCAGCGAGGCCCGCCGGCCAGAAAAACAGCTCGGTTACGGGACGATAGAATTTACCCTCCAGCTCAATGGATTCCAGCTGATTGATGCTCTCATAGATCATTTCCAGTTCGGGCAGGCTGCGGGCCCGGAAATACTGGCCCCCGGTTGCCTGCGCCATCCGGGTCAGCAGGCCTTCGTCCAGATCCCGTGAGGGATTGACCCGCCGGGACCCCAGCAGGCCCCGCTGAACCATCGTGTCCGCACCGATGCCAATGGTGTAGAGGCGGACGCCGGCGGCGGCAGCAATTTCAGTGGCCTTGTCCGGACTGATTTCGCCGGCGGTATTGGCGCCGTCGGTGAGCAGGACCGCCACCCGTTGCTCCTGGGGCCGTTCCCTCAGGCGTTTGACGGCCAGACCGATGGCATCCCCAATGGCCGTGGCCCGGCCAGCCATACCCAGACCGGATTCGAGCATCAGCGCACGCACGGTTTGCAGGTCGAAGGTGAGAGGCGCCTGCACGTAGGGTTCTGTTCCGAACAGGATCAGCCCGAGTCGGTCGCCCTTGCGCCGCGAGATAAAATCATTCAGCACATTTTTTACGGCCTGCAGCCGGTTGATGCTGCGGCCCTGGATGACCATGTCCCGTTCGTCCATGGAAGGCGAGATATCCACTACCAGCATCAGGTCGCGACCGGTCACTGGCAATTGCACCTGTTCGCCCACGTATTGCGGGCGTGCCAGTGCAAGGATGAGCAGCAGCCAGAGCAGGGCCAGCAGGAGCTTGCGCCACCAGGGCGTGGCGCTGCCCTGACGGCTCACGCCGGGCAGGTCCGACAACCAATGGCCGGTAGGGAGCACCGGTGCATCGACGTGTCTGTGGGCGGGTCGACGCCATTGCAGAACCAATGGCAGGAGCGCCAGGGCGAGAAACCAGGGATAGGCCAGCGTCAGCATGTCTGCCCCCCCAGCCAGTGGCGCGCGAATTCGATGGTTTTGTTGGTGTCCGCGTGCACGCCAGGCTGCCAGGCTGCCCGCACCATGTTCTCAATAAGTGGCCGTGAGGCCGTTGGCTTTCCCGGCGCAGTGTCTATCAGAAAATCAATCCATGCGTCCCCGCTGAGCGACTCGGGGTAGCGGTGAGGATGGCATTCCCGCGCGGCCTGTTTGAGCAGGGTATTGAGGCTGGCAAACCAGGCCGGGGTCGGCTCTGCGTTTTCCGCCAGCTCGTCCAGGGCCTGCTTGGCCAGCCGGCGCCATCGGTTTCGCCTCCGCCGACGGATAACCGCGAGAACCACCCATGCCAAGGCGATCAGGGCGAGCACCATGAGCACCCACCATCCGGGCGCCGGTGGCCAGAAGCCCCCCGTCTCAGGCAAGTGGATGTCACGGAGCTGGCTCAGGGGATCCTGCGGATTCATCCGATCTGCCCCCTGGGGCCCAGCAGGGACTTCAGGACCGTCGCCGGATCGTCATTGGTGGAGACGGTGGCCGAAACCACACCGGCGGTCCGGAAACAGGAGGCCAGGCGTGCTTCGTGGGACTCAATCCGTTCACGCCAGGCCTGTTGGAAGCGGGGATTGCCGGCATCGAACCAGATCGGGCCCTCGGGCCCGGCAACGGCGAAACGGCCGCTCCCGGGTAACTGTTGCTCAAGCGGGTCGACGATCCTCAGGGCGTTGACGACGTTGTGGCGGGCGAGGGCCCCCAGCAGGGATGCCGTGTCGTCGGAAACCTGCAGAAAGTCACTGAGGACAAAAATACGGCTGCCGGTATGGGCCACTCGTCGCGCTTCTGCCAGGGCCTGGTCCAGCCAGGGTCCATTCTCCATGCCGGTAGTCGGCAGCCCGCCGTTGGGATCGGGCTTGTGCTGTTGATCGGCGAGGGTATCCAGCAACCGCAGTACCGATTTCTTGCGTCGGGCCGGACGCAGTACCTGGAGTTGTTGACCGTTGAAGACGATGCCCCCCACCTGATCACCGGCCCAGAGCGCGAGCCAGGACAGGATCGATGCGATTTCGGCACAGCGCACCTGTTTGTAGGCACCGGTGCTGGCGAAGAACAGGCTGGGGCCCAGATCACACAGCAGAAGCACCGGGCGCTCCCGTTCCTCCTCGTACAGTTTGGTATGGGGCGACTGGCGCCGTGCGGTGACCCGCCAGTCGATGCTGCGAATGTCATCTCCCGGCTGGTACTGGCGTACTTCAGCGAAGGCCATGCCACGCCCGCGCTGGGGTGAACGTTGCAGTCCCGCCTGCCGGGAGCGCGCGGGCCGGGCCGAGGGCAGTTTCAGCGCCCGGGCATCGGCTTGCAACCGGATCAGGTCGGGCAGGCTGATGTGGGTTGTGGCTTGGCTGCTTACCATGGCATCAGTTGTTGCACAGGATCACGAAACCTCAGGCGGCGACCGGAACGCGGTCAATCAATCGGGCGATGACCGTATCCGCTGTCATGCCCTCGGCTTCCGCTTCGAAGGTCAGCAGAATCCGGTGCCGGAGCACATCAAAAGCCATCGCCCTGACATCATCGGGGGTAACATAGTCACGGCCATCCAGCCAGGCACTGGCGCGGGCGCAGCGGTCCAGGGCGATGGTTCCCCGGGGGCTGGCACCGAAAGCGGTCCACCGGGCCAGTTCGGGATCGAGGCTGCCGGCATCCCGGGTTGCCAGCACCAGGGCCAACAGGTACTGCTCCACCGGTTCCGCCATGTAGATGTCGGCGGCTTCGGCCCGTGCAGCAAAAACCTGCTCGGCGCTGATCCGTGCCTGCGCTGCCGGCGCACCCTGGCGATAGTCGCTACGGGCCAGGTGCAGGATGGCTTTCTCGGCTTCGGCCGACGGGTAGTCGATCACCACGTGCATCAGGAAGCGGTCCAGCTGGGCCTCGGGCAGGGGGTAGGTACCTTCCTGCTCGATAGGGTTCTGGGTGGCCATCACGAGGAACAGCTTGTCCAGCGGAAAGGTCTTGAGGCCAACACTGACCTGGCGTTCGCCCATGGCCTCAAGCAGGGCCGACTGCACTTTGGCAGGGGCCCGGTTGATCTCGTCAGCAAGTACAAGATTATGGAAGATGGGGCCTTTCTGGAATTCGAACTGCCCGGTCTCGGCCCGGTAGATTTCGCTGCCGGTCACATCCGAAGGCAGCAGGTCCGGGGTGAACTGGATCCGGTGGAAGTTCCCTTCCAGGTGGTCCGCCAGAGCCTTGATTGCGGTGGTTTTGGCGAGCCCGGGAGCGCCTTCCACCAGCAGGTGGCCGTCTGCCAGCAGGGCGATGAGCAGCCGGTCCACCAGCTGTTCCTGGCCAATAATCCTTTTGGCTAACTGTGACCGTAACTCCCCGAACGTATGCTGTAGTGACATTGGATGTAACTGCTCCCTTATCCATGTCCCGTCAAGGAACCGTATTGTGCGTAGGTAGTTGCCGCAGTTTTCGCATCTGGACGGCAAAAATCAAGGGTTTGACTATGCTTATGTGACAGTACGTCGATTACGTTTATTTCACACTGACCAGAGGTAAATCATGAACGCGCTGACTGTGGCCAGCAAGGAACAGTTTTTTGAGCAGCTCGCTGAGGCGTTTTCCCAGAAGATCGCGAAAACCGAAGCGAAAAAGATCAGCGAATTTGCAAAGCAGCATTACGCGCACATTCCCCTCGAAGAGTTGGTGAGTCGACGCTTCTCCGACACCTACGGAGCCATTCTGGCGGCCTGGCAGTTTCTTCAGAAGCGCAGCGCCGATGAGACTCCGGTAACGGTATTCAACCCGGACCTGGAAAGTGATGGCTGGCAGTCCACCCATACGGTCATCTTCATCCTGCATCCGAACATTCCGTTCCTGATCGATTCCCTGCGCATCGCTATCAACCAGCGGGAAATCGGCACCCATTCGATCCAGCATTCCATTCTTCAGGTGGACCGTGACAAGGACGGCAAGCTCAAGAAACTGCACTCCACCAAGAAGAGCGGGTCGGGCACCGAATACGAAGCTTTTATCGTTCTTGAGATTGATCGCCACAGCAACCCCGCGGATCTGAAAGATCTGGAGGAAACCCTCCAGACCGTGCTGCATGAGGTCCGTATTGCGGTATCGGACTTCGCCGTCGTGACCGACAAGGTCAATCGGATTATCGGCGAACTCGATGACATGACCGCCGGGATTAGTGATGAGCAAAAAAACGAGGCCCGGGCCTTCCTCAACTGGCTGGTGGCAGACCACTTCACCTTCCTCGGCTACGATGAATACGACTACGTGAAGGACAAGAACGGCATTCTTGTTCGCCGGGTCGCCAACTCCGAGCTGGGAATACTTCGGGTCAACAATGAGCGCCGGGACCGGGTTCGCTTGAACGAACTGCCCCAGCGGACGCGACACGAGATGACCCGCACCGACGACATCTTCATCTTTGCCAAGTCAGCACAGCGATCGCGGGTGCACCGGCCCGCCTACCCGGATTATATCGCGGTCAAGAAGTTTAACGACAAGGGCGAGGTTGTGGGCGAGCGACGCTTCCTCGGCCTGTACACCGCACGGGTCTATAACGAGCGGCCTGACGAGATTCCCCTGCTGCGTCGCAAGTTCCAGAGCGTGATGAAGCGGTCGGGGTTCCTGCGGGATGACTATGCAGGCAAGGAGCTCGAACAGATCCTGACCCTCTACCCCCGGGACGAGCTGTTCCAGATCGAGGCCGACGAGCTGCTCCGGGTGGCGAAGAACATTCTCTACATCCAGGAGCGTCGTCGCATCGAGCTGTTCATGCGCGAGGATGTCTATGGCCAGTTCGTCACCTGTCTGGCGTTCTTCCCGCGGGATATCTACAACACCGAGCTGCGCCTGAAGGTGGAGCAGGTGCTGTTCGAGACACTGGAAGCCGAGGACATCGAATTTGTCACCCACTTCTCGGAGTCGGTGCTGGCGCGGGTCCAGTTCACCATCCGGGTACCCCAGGTGGAAAACCGCCAGTTGCCGATTGCCGAGATCCGGGAAAAAGTCATCGATCTGGCGCAGTCCTGGCGGGACGGTCTCTACGAAGCGCTCAGCGAGGCCTACGGTGAGGAACAGGGCAACGAATTCTACCGGCTCTGGGCCGGCGGGTTTCCGGCCAGCTACACCGACATGTTCTCGCCGCGCCGTGCGGCCATCGACCTGGATCACATCGCCGCCTCCGCGGACAACGATGATCTTGCGATGAGTTTCTACAGGGCTCTGGAGGAAGACGAGACCACGCTTCACTTCAAACTGTTCTACCCCGACGAGCCCCTGCCGTTGTCGGACGTCATGCCGATTTTCGATAACCTGGGGTTCCGGGTGATCGGTGAGCACCCGTTTGAAGTGCTGGACCGCCACGGCAAATCGGTCTGGATTCACGATTTCACCCTCCAGGCCCACACCGGGGATGTGGTGGATATTCACCGGATCCGGCCGATCTTCGAGGAGCTGTTCCGCCGGGTCTGGTATGGCGAGGCGGAGAACGATGCCTTCAACCGTCTGCTGCTGTCTTCCTACATGAGCTGGCGGGAAATCGCATTGTTGCGGACCTATGCCCGCTACATGCGACAGATCCGTTTCTCCAACAGTCAGACATTCATTTCCAACACCCTGGTCAATCATGTCCAGCTGACCCGCACCCTGCTGGATCTGTTCGACATCCGCTTCAACCCCGAGCGCTATCAGAGCAAGGGCAAGAGCGAGGCGGCCCAGCAAAAGCTGGAAATTGAATTCAGCGCGGGGCTGGACGAGGTGGACAACCTCAGTGAGGATCGGGTCCTGCGCCTGTACCTTGAACTGATGCAGGCCACTCTGCGCACCAACTACTACCAGTTTGATGGCGAGGGCCAACCCAAATCCTACATCAGTGTGAAGTTTGATCCGTCCGTGATTCCGGATGTGCCCCTGCCGCTGCCCATGTTCGAAATCTTCGTCTACTCGCCGCGGGTCGAGGGGGTGCACCTGCGGGGTGGCAAGGTGGCCCGTGGCGGCCTCCGCTGGTCCGACCGTTTCGAGGACTATCGCACCGAAATCCTGGGGCTGGTCAAGGCACAACAGGTGAAGAACGCGGTGATCGTGCCGGTCGGTGCCAAAGGCGGTTTCGTGGCCAAGCGCTTGCCGGATCCCTCCGACCGGGAAGCATTTCAGGCGGAGGGCATCGAGGCCTACAAGACCTTCATCTGCGGCCTCCTGGATATCACTGACAACCTGGTTGATTCCGGAATCAAGCCACCGGAGCGTGTTGTCCGCCACGACGAGGACGATCACTACCTGGTTGTGGCGGCGGACAAGGGCACTGCGACCTTCTCCGATATTGCCAATGGCCTGGCTGCGGACTACGGCTTCTGGATGGGCGATGCGTTCGCGTCCGGCGGTAGTAACGGCTATGACCACAAGAAGATGGGGATTACTGCCCGCGGTGCCTGGGTGTCGGTGGAGCGGCATTTCCGCGAGATGGGTATTAACCCGGCACTGGACGAGTTCACCGCCATCGGCATCGGCGACATGGGCGGCGATGTGTTCGGCAACGGCATGCTGTGCTCCGAGAAGACCCGGTTGGTCGCTGCGTTCAACCACATCCACATCTTCATCGATCCCCAGCCGGATGCGGAAGCCAGTTATCGCGAACGCAAGCGCCTGTTCGAAATGCCCCGGTCGGCCTGGACCGACTATGATACCAAGCTGATTTCCAAGGGCGGCGGGGTGTTCAGCCGGAACGCCAAGTCCATTCCGGTGAGCCCGGAAATGAAAAAGCTGTTGGGCATCAAGGCCGACCGCGTGCCGCCCAATATGCTGATTTCCCATATTCTCAGGGCGCAGGTGGACCTGCTCTGGGTAGGGGGCATCGGTACATACGTTAAAGGCAGTTCCGAATCCAACTCCGATGTGGGTGACAAGGCCAACGATGGACTGCGCGTTAACGGGTCCGAATTGCGCTGCAAGGTGGTCGGCGAGGGCGGTAACCTCGGCCTGACACAGTTCGGGAGGATCGAGTACGCGCTCAAGGGTGGGCGTCTGAACACCGACTTCATCGATAATTCCGGCGGCGTGGACTGCTCCGACCATGAGGTCAACATGAAGATTCTGCTCAACCGGGCGGTGGCCATGGGCGATCTGACCCAGAAGCAGCGGAACGTGATGCTGGAGGAAATGACCGACGACGTCGCCGAGCTTGTTCTGAAGAACAACTATCGGCAGACCCAGGCCATCAGCATTGCCAGTGATGATGCCGCCACCCGACTTGAGGAGTACCGCCGGCTGATGAATACCTTCGAGAGTGAGGGTAAGCTCAACCGGGCCCTGGAGTTCCTGCCGGACGATGAAACCCTGTCCGAGCGCAAACTGGACAAGAAGGGACTGACCCGTCCGGAACTGTCCGTGCTGATTTCCTACGTGAAAGGTGATCTCAAGCAGACCCTGATCGACAGCACCTTGCCGGATGATCCTCTGCTGGCCGGCGAGATGTACAAGGTATTCCCGAGAGCGTTGACCCAGCAGTTCAGCGCGGAACTGGGTGAGCACCAGCTGCGCCGTGAAATCATCGCTACCCAGATCGCCAATGACATGGTCAATCACATGGGCATCACCTTTGTGGAACGACTGAACCAGTCCACGGGTGCCGATGCCGCCTCCATTGCCCTGGCATGGATTATCGCGCGGGATGTGTTCCGCCTCGACAACTGGTGGGACCGGATCGAAGCACTGGATTTCCACATCCCGGCCAGGCTCCAGATGGAACTGATGCAAGACCTGATGCGGCTGATGCGGCGGTCGGTCCGGTGGCTGCTGCGCAACCGCCGGGCGGAACTCAGCATCCAGAGCCATATGGAGCGGTTTGCCGACAGTGTCTGGGCCATTACCGCCGGACTGCCGGACTATCTCGGGGAGCAGGCGCGTCAGTCCTGGGAGAAGCGCCACGCTGACCTGGTGAATGCGGGGCTGCCAAAGGAACTGGCCTCCGTGGTATCGGGGACCGGATATCTTTACTCCTCCCTCGGGATCATCGAGGCAAAAGAGGCCACCGGCATGCCCCTGAAGACGGTCGCCAATCTCTATTTCGAGCTCGGCGACCGGCTGGACCTGACCTGGTTTGCGACCGCCATCGCCGAGCTTCAGCCGGCCTCTCACTGGGAGGCCCTGGCCCGGGAGAGCTTCCGGGAGGATCTGGACTGGCAGCAGCGGGCCCTGACCACCGGGGTTCTGAAACTGGTAGAGAAGCCCGAGGATGTGCCGGCCTGTGTGGAGGCCTGGCTTCAACAGCATGACCATATGATTGGCCGGTGGAAATCCATGCTGGCGGAGCTCAAGAGCGCGCGGGAGCCGGAATACGCCATGTTCTCGGTGGCGTTGCGGGAATTGCTGGATCTTGCCCAGAGCACGATCCACCAACCACAGAGCGAATTGGCTGTTGAGACCAACTGAGTATTGCGTTTTGAGGGTGATTCGCTTTCAATTCCGGCACGTTGTTTATAATCGGGAGTTGTTTGCATGGGGCAGTTAGATCATCTGCTGGACAAGAACCGGGCCTGGGCCAACGGCATCAAATCCGTTGATCCCAAGTTCTTTGATCGCCTGTCCAATCAGCAGGCGCCGGAATACCTGTGGATCGGCTGTGCCGATAGCCGGGTGCCGGCCAACCAGATTGTCGATCTTCTGCCCGGTGAGCTCTTCGTTCACCGCAACGTGGCGAACGTGGTGGTGCACACGGACTTCAATTGCCTGTCGGTCCTGCAGTTCGCCATCGAAGTGCTTAAGGTCAAGCACATCCTGGTGGTGGGTCATTATGGCTGTGGTGGTGTGCGTGCCGCGCTCCTGAACCAGGGCTTTGGCCTGATCAGTCACTGGCTGCGCCATGTGCAGGATGTGCGTGATCGCCATCAGTCGACCCTCGACGCCATCCAGAGCGAACAGGACCGGGTCGACCGCCTGTGCGAGCTGAACGTGGTGGAGCAGGTGGGGCACGTGTGCCAGAACAACATTGTTCAGGAGGCCTGGCGCCGCGGGCAGCCGCTTACCGTGCACGGATTTGTCTACGACGTCGCGGATGGACTGCTGCGGGATATGGGGTTGTCCATCTCCAATGAGGAGAAATGGGAGAACGTCCGGCAGAATGCAGTCGAGGAACTGGTTCAGCGTCCGGTTCGTGCCGGCCGCCAGAAACTGGCCTGATTGCTCCATGGCTTCACTACCAAATTCCCACGAGGCACTGCTTCGTAACCGTGACCTGTTGGGCGAGTCCGTTGGTTTGCTCGGGGTGACAGACTCGGCCCTTTTGCCTCTTCTGGGCGAGGCAGGGCTGGCCATGAGTGAACACGCGGGGGTGTACACGACGCTGAGCCGTGTTGCCGGCTGGCAGGCCTGCTTCGGGTACGACGATCCGGGCCTTGAACGTGCGAGCCTCGACACGCTGGTGGTTTTTCTGCCCAAGTCGCGCGCTGAGCTGGACCTGCGGCTGGGCCTCGCGCTTTGGTTGGCCAAGCCTGGTGCCATGTTGGTCCTGGTCGGCGAAAAGAAAGAGGGCATTGCTGGCGCCGTCAAACAGCTCAAAGCCTGCTTGCCGGATGCCGGTAAAGTGGACAGTGCCCGTCATTGCCAGGTATGGAGTGCACGGGTCGCAGAGCCTGCCGATGCGTTTTCCCTGGCTGACTGGATGACCTGGACGCAGGTGACGCATGCCGGTGTGAGTATCGAGGTAGCTGGCCTGCCCGGAATCTTCAGCCTTGGTGAGTTGGACGAGGGAACAGCCCTGTTGCTGGATAGCCTGGCTGAAAGGCCGCTGGCCGCCGCTCAGGTATTGGACTTTGCCTGTGGAGCCGGGGTGATCGGAAGCTGGCTTCAGCGTTGGCAGCAGCAATCGGATCAGGATGCCTGTCAGGTCGATGGGGTTGACGTTCAGTCACAGGCGGTGATCTGTGCCCGGGCAACCTACGAGCGTAACGCCTGCTCGGGGGTTATTCAGGCATCGGACGGTTTGGCGGGAGTGCAAGGCAAATGGCCCGCGATCATCACCAATCCACCGTTCCACACCGGGGTCCGGACCGATACCTCGATGACCGAACGCTTCCTGCGAGAGGTTGCGGCTCATCTGACCTCTGGGGGTGAGTTGCGTCTGGTAGCCAACAGCTTCCTGCCCTACGAAGAGCTGATCCGGCGCCATGTGGGCGCAGTGGAGCGCCTCGAGCAGACCCGTCGGTTCACCGTCTATCGTGCATTTCGTCGTTAAAAGAATAAAAAAAGCCCCTGGGGTGAGGGGCAAAGATGATTTGCATGAACGGTACGAACTGTAGGGTTAATTTCTAGAATAAACAGCCTAGAATAGGCGCCCTCATGAAACGCCTCCCCGGAATGCCCGAAATGACAAGTGCGAAGCTCGAGACACCCGATGGCATGCTATCCCTCAATAGGCCGGGCGGTGGAGACAAGTCTCTGCGGGCCTGGGATGCGGCGGATGAGCTACTGCTTGAGAACGCTGCAGCTACCCTCCGGACCCACCCCGAGGCCAACGTCCTGGTCGTTGATGACCAGTTTGGCGCCCTGTCACTGGGGCTCTCCCGATTCTCCCCGGAAGTGGTCGCAGACAATGCGGTACTGACCCAGGCGCTGCTCCTGAATGCCGGGGCTAACCCTCGTACTACCGGGATTCCCCAGCCAGTCAGCTGGCTTAACCCCCCGGAAGGTCCGTTTGACCTCGTGGTACTGCGTATCCCGCGCCAGGTCGACTACCTGGCCTGGCTGCTGCGCTGGGTAAATGGCGTGCTGTCGGAGGAGGGCAGGATTCTGGCCGGAGGTATGATCAAGCACCTGCCGGACCGCAGTGTCGAGGTATTTGCCGAGGCAGTGGTCACCGAGGAGGTCTTGCCCGCCCGGAAGAAAGCGCGGGTGGTGCTGTGTCGACGGGGCAAGGCTCGCCTTGGCGACTGGACGGGGCTATGGAAGGGCTACGCACTGGATAGCGGCATTCGGGTCGATGCCTTGCCGGCGGTGTTTGCCCGGGAGAAGCTGGACATCGGTACGCGGCTACTGTTGCCGCACGTCAGCGAGACGGTGGCGGCACTCGATGCCAATGCGCAAGTTCTGGATCTGGCATGCGGCAATGGGGTGCTGGGGCTGCAGGCCCTGTCCGTGCATCCGGAACTGGCTGTGACCTTTACCGATGTCTCCAGCCAGGCAGTCCTGAGCGCGGAATACAATGTCGGTCGGGCCTTTCCGGAGGCCAGGGCGTCCTTCTGCCATGCCGATGGTATCAGGGAGGGCACGGGATCTTTTGACCTGATCCTGCTCAACCCTCCGTTTCATGAAGGTGGCGTGGTCGGGGACCACATCGCTCTGCGGCTGTTCCGGCAAGCTGCCCGCCACCTTGCGCCCGGGGGATCTCTCTTGATGGTGGGCAACCGGCACCTGGGGTACCACCGTACCCTCAGGCGGGATTTCTCACGGGTCCGTCAGGTGGACGCGGACCCGAAGTTCGTGGTGTTTCAGGCAGGGCGTTCGTAACCGAGACGGGCCAGGGTGTCCACAATGGTCTGGGTCTGGCTGTCGATCTCGATATTGACCCGGTTGCCGGTCTGCGCCGTGCCGAAGGTGGTGGCCCTCAGGGTTTCCGGGATCAGGTGCACATTGAAGCGGTTAGCGCGGACCTCACCGATGGTCAGGCTGGCGCCGTTGATTGCGATATAGCCTTTTGGAAAGATGTAGCGAGTCCACTCCTCGGGCACTTCAAACCAGAGCGTCACATTGTTCTCCGGGCGTTCGATATCAACGATTTCCGCCGTCGTATGCACGTGCCCCGAAAGCAGATGACCGCCGATTTCGTCGCCAATCCGGGCTGCGCGCTCGAAGTTGATGCGATCGCCCGCTTTCAGCTCCCCCAGTGTCGTCAGGCGAAGGGTTTCCTGCATGGCGTCGAAGTAGAGCAGATTGCCCTCCTGACGTGTCACGGTCAGACAGGTGCCATTGATGGCCACAGAGGCACCGATGGTTACGCCCTCGACCTTGTCCTCCGGAAACCTTACCACCAGGGTGCTTAGCCCCGGACGGGAGGTGACCTCTTCAATGGTGGCGATACCCTGAACAATACCTGTGAACATAGATTACCTCTTGGCTTTCGGACCAATGCCGTATGGCGGGAAGCGGAAGGATAACAAACTTGACATAAACAGGCTTCAAACGTATGTTTAAAACAGACGTACGCTAGAGGCACCGATAACAAGATGGCGCAATCTGATACCGTAGACCGGATTCTCGATGCAGCCGAAGAGCTGTTTGCCGAGCGCGGATTTTCCGAAACATCCCTCCGCATGATTACCAGCAAGGCTAAAGTAAACCTTGCTGCTGTCAATTACCATTTTGGTTCCAAGAACGCGTTGATCCATGCGGTCTTTGCCCGCTTCCTCACGCCCTTTTCCGCCACACTGGAAAAAGCCTTCGACGAGCTGGAGGAAAGCTGCGGCGATCAGCCGCCGACCCTGAACCAGACGCTCTGGGCCCTGACCGAGAGCGCCATACGGATGCCTCAGAGGAACGAGAAGGGGATTTCCATCTTCATGCGCCTGCTCGGGCTGGCTTACACCCAGTCCCAGGGCCATCTGCGAAAGTTTCTCGAGCAGGAATACGGCGACCCGTTCAGCCGGTTCATGCGTCTGCTCAAGGCGGCAACCCCGGAACTGTCAGCGGTGGATCGTTACTGGCGGATCCAGTTCATGCTCGGTGCCACAGCGTTCACCATGTCCAGCTCCGATGCTCTGCGCGACATCCTGCAGAACAAGACCGGCGTGGAAACCTCGGTGCAGGAAATCGCCATGCGCCTGGTTCCCTTCCTGGCTGCCGGTATGCAGGCGGGAGACACGATGCTGGTTCCGCCCAGGGGCAGCAAGATCTCGGTTGCCTGACTTCAGCTCCCTCGGTTAGGCTTCGTGTCTGGACCAGCCCGGATACGGAGCCTAACCGGTTTTGACTCAATCCCCCTTTCACGTCGATCACCTGGCAATCTCTATTGCTGACCAGACCCTGTCCCTGGTAGATGTCCGGGGCGCCGTTATCGAATGTTATCCGGTGTCCACGGCACTCAATGGGGCCGGGGAGCAGGATGGCAGCGGCTGCACGCCCCGGGGTGAACACTACATTCGCGCCATGGTTGGGTCGGGAATGCCGGAACGAACGGTATTTCGGGCCCGTCGGCCCACCGGTGAAACCTACAGCCCGGAACTGGCAGCCGCGCACCCCAACCGGGACTGGATTCTGAGCCGCATCATCTGGCTGTGCGGGCTGGAGTCCGGGAAGAACCGGGGGCGCGGGGTCGATACTTTTCGCCGCTTCATATACATTCACGGCACACCGGATACCGAGCCCATGGGGGTTCCAAAATCCCACGGCTGCATCCGCATGCGCAATGAGGATGTAATGGCGCTGTTTGACCGGGTACACACAGGGCTTCGGGTTCTTATCCGTTAACCATCTTTCATCCGGGGGAACAGATGTTCGGCGAGCTATTGGCAACAATAAACGAATGGATCAAGGGCTACGGGCTGCTGTCCCAGGGCTGGCGCACGGGCATCGTCGTTTTTGCGCTGGTCTTCGGGACTGCTCTGGTGGCCTACGTGGTAAGCCACATCGTCCGGGGCCTCGAGCGCAAGTTCAGCAACACCCGCAACCTCTGGGATGATGCGCTGCTGCATTCGGCCAGGAAGCCACTGGTCGCCTTCGTCTGGCTCCAGGGCGTGTATTGGGCGGCGGAGGTTGCACATCGCTTCTCGAAAGCCGAGATCTTCAAGGCCAACGAGAAGGTGTTGGAGCTTGGCTTCATCTGGATCGTGGTCTGGGCCTTGTTGCGTATGATCAAGGAGGCTGAGCAGATCCTGGCGTCTCCGATCAAGATGAAGCAGCCCATGGACTACACCACCGTGAATGCCGTGAGCAAGCTGTCACGGGCGGTCGTCATCATCACCGCGGTGCTCATTGTCATGCAGAGCCTCGGTTACAGCATCTCCGGCGTGCTGGCCTTCGGTGGTGTGGGCGGTATTGCAGTGGGTTTTGCCGCCAAGGATCTGTTGGCAAACTTCTTCGGCGGCATGGTGGTGCACCTGGACCGGCCCTTCAAGGTCGGTGACTGGATCCGCTCGCCGGACCGGAGCATCGAGGGCACGGTGGAACACATCGGCTGGCGGGTAACAACGATCCGCACCTTTGATCAACGTCCGCTATACGTACCCAATGCGGCATTCACCACCATCGCGGTGGAAAATCCGTCCCGTATGTACAACCGGCGAATCTACGAAATCATCGGGATTCGCTATGCCGATGTTGGCCAGATGTCCGATATCGTCTCCGATATTCGTTCCATGCTGGAGAATCATGAGGAAATCGAAACCCAGCGGACGTTGATTGTGAACTTTGTGGCCTTCAACAGCTCGTCCCTCGATATCATGGTTTACACCTTTACCAAGACCACCGATTGGGTTCGCTTCCATACAATCAAACAGGATGTATTGCTCAGGATCAGCGAGATCATCGAAGGTTATGGTGCTGAGGTGGCCTTCCCGACTCGTACCCTGCATCTTCCGGACGGTGTTCGTCTCTCAGGCTCCGATAATGGCGAACAGGAGAATGGCGAGCGCGAAGGGAAGGAATCCACCGACAGTGCCGGCAAAGACCAATCCGAAGGAAAATCAGAATGACCCTGGCTTCAAATACCATGCCGGTCGGTATCATTGGTGGCACCGGCCTGACCACGCTCTCCGGCTTGACCATCACGGGCGAATCCGGCGTTTCGACCTCCTGGGGCAAGCCCTCCGCGCCCCTGGTGGAAGGCAAGCTCGGAGAGCAATCTGTGATTTTCCTTTCCCGGCATGGCAATCCACACCGGATTCCGCCTCATCAGGTCAACTACCGGGCCAATATTCTTGCGCTCTACGAAGCCGGCGTCAGGACCGTGGTCGGAGTGAACGCGGTCGGTGGCATTCACCGCGACATGGGGCCGGCCCATGTCGTCGTGCCGGACCAGATCATCGATTACACCTGGGGGCGGGGCAGTACCTTTTTTGAGGGGGATCTTGAGTCGGTTACCCACATCGACTTTACCTTTCCGTATGACGCCGAAGCCCGGCAGGCGTTGATCGATGCCGCAGAGCGGGAGTCGGTACCGTTCTCGGACTTTGGCGTGTATGGCGCAACCCAGGGGCCACGACTGGAAACGGCTGCGGAGATTCGCCGCATGGAACGGGATGGTTGTGACCTGGTTGGTATGACCGGGATGCCAGAGGCTGCTCTGGCTGCGGAGCTGGGGATGCGTTATGTGTGCCTCGGACTGGTGGTGAACTGGGCCGCGGGCAAATCCGACCATATCATCACCATGAAAGAGATCGAGGAAGCCATCGAGCAGGGCATGTCCGGGGTGAAGACCATTCTCGCCAGCTCGATGGCTCAGCTCGGGACGCTCAGTCCGTTGCTTCGACCTTCCTGAAGAAGATGAGCACGCCAATGGTGGGGGAGTCCAGGAAGTGGACTTCCTCGCTCCGCATTCTCCGGGTTTCCCGTATCCAGGTCACCAGCTCCAGCGGCGCTTGAGAGCTCTGGGCGACCGGGGGCTGAAGTGAGACGAACCCATCGCCCTGGTCGCTCTGCTGCGCTTCGCTGTCGGCGGCAGGGGCTTGCTGCACGGTGCCTGCCCGGGTGTTTTCCTGCCAGTGGTTGAGATGAACATTGACATGGAGATAGCGCTGGCGATCGATGGTGATGTGGCCTTCGACTTCCCGCTGCTGCGCACTGCCGATCCAATCGCCCAGCTCGATTCTGAGGGGCGTGCCCTGGTAATCGGGTGGGAATGCCTCATACCAGCCCGCAGTCATCAGAATCCGATAATTGCCGCTGTTTTCCAGCCGCCGGGCCGCTGAATTGAGGTAAAGCTCCCCGCGAGGTGCCAGATCGAGTGTGGTCTGGGCGTTACCGTTGCGATCCACTGCCCACAGGGTCTCGTCGGTCTGGATGGGGGGTTCGACTTCCCGGTCCGCCATGCGCTCCTCAATGGCAGAAGGATCCACGATGCGCTCCAGAATGACAAATTCTGCACGATAGTAATCGTCCGGAATTGTGCCTGATTCCTGTGCCTGGGACGTCAGGGCCAGCAAGCCCAGCGTAAATGCGGCCAGGATGCGGGCTGCCTTGGTACTGCGGAAAAGGGCGGTTGGTTGCAACGGATTCTCTCCCCGAATCATGCGAGCGTCAGTGCCTGGATGTGCCGTCAGCCGGTGTCAGCTCATCCAGCATTTGCGAAATGCCATCGAGTTTACCACCGGTGGAGGTGTCCTTCAGCCTGAAACGGAAGCTGTTGGCCCCCTCCAGGCGATACTGGTCCGGTGCGGATTGCACTTTTTTAACCAGGACCAGCGGGTCCACCGGGGTGGAGCCCCCGAATTCCAGGCGGGTCCATTCCTTGCCGGCATCGATTTTTACGATGCCGAGACCCTCGGCCTTGAGCCTCAGCTCGGTCTGGCGAATCAGGTTCTTGGCCGGGTCCGGTAACAATCCGAACCGGTCGATCATCTCAACCTGAAGTTCTTTTAATGCTTCGCTGGTATCCACGCTGGCAATGCGCTTGTACAGCATCAGCCGGTTATGGACGTCAGGCAGGTAATCCTCGGGAATCAGGGCCGGGATCCGAAGGTTCATTTCGGTGCCGTGACTGAGCGGCAGGTCCGCGTTCGGTGTGCGTCCTTCCTTGATGGCCTTTACCGCTTCGTCCAGAAGCTGCATGTACAGGGTGAAGCCGATGCTCTCGATCTGCCCGCTCTGCTCCTCGCCGAGTAATTCGCCGGCACCCCGGATTTCGAGGTCGTGGGTGGCGAGCATGAAGCCCGCCCCGAGGTCCTGGGATTCGGCGATGGCATCCAGCCGCTTTTTCGCGTCGGCGGTCATGGCTTTCGGCGGCGGCGTCAGCAGATAGGCATAGGCCTGATGGTGGGATCGGCCGACACGGCCCCGGAGCTGGTGCAACTGGGCCAGGCCGAACTTGTCCGCGCGCTCGATGATGATGGTGTTGGCGCTGGGGATGTCGATGCCGGTTTCGATGATGGTGGTGCACACCAGCACGTTGAAGCGCTTGTGGTAGAAATCCGACATGATCTGCTCGAGCTCCCGCTCGCGCATCTGGCCGTGGGCCACGCCGACCCGCGCTTCGGGAATCATCCGGCGCAGGTCTTCCGCTGCTTTTTCAATACTGGCCACGTCGTTGTGCAGGTAGTACACCTGACCACCCCGAAGGATCTCCCGGAGGATCGCCTCTTTGGTCATGGCGTCATCGCGCTGGCGGACAAAGGTTTTTACCGACAGCCGGCGGGCGGGCGGAGTCGCGATGATCGACAGGTCCCGCAAATGGCCCATGGCCATGTTCAGAGTCCGGGGAATGGGCGTGGCCGTCAGGGTGAGCATGTCCACTTCCGCTCTCAGGGCCTTGAGCTTTTCCTTTTGCTGGACACCGAAGCGGTGCTCCTCGTCAATAATGACCAGTCCGAGATTCTTGAAGTGGATGTCACCCTGCAGGAGCTTGTGGGTGCCGATCACGATGTCGGCCTTGCCGTTTTCCACGGCTTGCAGTGTCTTGCTGGTCTGGCTGCCGCTCCGGAACCGGCTCAGCAGCTCCACCTGGACGGGGGTGTCGGAGAAGCGGTCCCGGAAAGATTCGTAATGCTGCTGGGCAAGCAGGGTGGTGGGCACCAGTACCGCCACCTGTTTGCCGGACCAGGTGGCGAGGAACGCGGCGCGCATGGCGACCTCGGTCTTGCCGAAGCCGACGTCGCCGCAGACCAGCCGATCCATCGGGCGTTCACCGGTCATGTCCTCGAACACCGCCTGGATGGCGACTTCCTGATCGGGTGTTTCCTCGAATGGAAAGTCCGCGGCAAAGGCCCGATACGCCTCCTTGGGATTCTCGAACTGGAAGCCCTTCCGGGCCTCCCTGCGGGCATACACATCCAGCAGTTCAGCGGCGGTATCCCGGATTTTCTCAAGGGCCTTCTGCTTGGCATGACTCCAGCGCTCTGTGCCCAGCTTGTGCAACGGGGCATGCTCGACATCGGTACCGGCATACCGGGAAATCAGGTGCAGACTGGAAACCGGCACATACAGTTTCGAGCCACCGGCATATTCAAGCGTCAGGAATTCGTTGGATTCATCCCCCACGGTAATCGTTTCCAGTCCGAGGTAGCGACCGACGCCATGATCGATGTGCACCACCGGGGCGCCGATGCGCAGTTCCGACAGGTCACGATAACCGCCGTCGTCCACTTCGGTCGGTTTTTCCCGCCGCCGGCGTTGCAGCACACGCTCCCCGAACAGGGCGGTTTCGGTAACCAGCGCCAAACGCTGTTCAGGTAACACCAGGCCCTGCTCCATCGGCGCAATGGTGATGGCCAGGGGGCACTGGCGGTCGGAGATAAAGGATTGCCAGTCCTCCAGATGCCGCGGGCTCAGGTTGTGGCTGGCGAGGTTCTCGATGAGCGCTTCGCGTCGCCCGGAAGATTCCGCGCCGATCAGAACGCGGCCACCGAATTCCTCAAGGAAGCGCTTGAGCCTGGCTGCCGGGTCCGCCGCCCGGCCATCCATCGCCACGTCAGGCAGGGGGCGGCTTTGGCAATTGATAGCGCCACTGCCCTCTGCCGCGTCACGGGTAATGGTGACACGGGGGAATGCCTTCAGATGGCCAAAGAGTTCGTCTTGCTGCAGGAACAGGGTTGTCGGCGGCATGATCGGTCGCAGGCGATCGTGGCGGCGGTCCTCGTAACGGTTCCTGGTTTCCGCATCAAACTGATTGACTGCCTCATTCAGACCCTCGGCGGTAAACACGAGGGTTTCGCCCGGCAGATAGTCGAAAAGCGTTGCCGTTTCATCAAAAAACAGGGGCAGGTAATACTCGATACCGGGCGGGGTAATGCCGTGGCTCACGTCCTGATAGATCGGCGCATCCCGGTCCGCGTCCGGAAACTGCTCGAACCAGCGGTTGCGGAATCCGGACCGGGCTTCCTTGTGCCAGGGGAATTCGTAGGCCGGCAGCAGTTCAACGCGATCGATGCGGTCAACCGAGCGCTGGGTCTCGGGATTGAAGGTGCGCAGTGTCTCGATTTCGTCATCGAACAGATCGATGCGGTATGGCTGGCTGGCACCCATGGGGAAAATGTCCAGGATCGCGCCCCGGACGGCATATTCGCCGTGCTCATACACATTTTCGGAGTAGCGGTAACCGGCGGCTTCCAATTGCAGGCGCCACTTGTCGATGTCCAGGGACTGGCCGACTTCCAGGATCAGGGTGTTGCCCTGGAGGTAACTGACCGGGGGCAGGCGGTGCATCAGTGTGCGAGCGGGTACTACCAGCAGCCCGTGGCGGGTCGCGGGCAGACGATGCAGGGTCCGGATCCGGCGGGAGGTGATGTCCTGGTGGGGTGAGAACAGGTCGTAAGGCAGAGTCTCCCAGTCCGGGAGCGAGAGCAGTTCCATGCCTTCCTCGGTGATCGCCGGTCCGTCTTCTTCGGCGGGAAGCCCCAGGAAAAAACGCAGGGCCTGCTCAAGCTGGATCGCCTCGCTGGTACTGCGGGTGATGACCAGTGTCAGCCCCGGATGGTTGCGTGCGCTCTCACAGATGGCCAGTGCGTCGCTGCTGCCGTGCAGCTCGCCCCAGGTACGGTGGTCTGCCGGGCGAGTCGGAAACTCCGGTGCAATCAGCCGGTCATCTGATCTGGAGGGGGCTTGGCTCATGGTCGGTGGGATTCTCCTGCAGTCGTATCCGGGACATGGCGAGCGGCGTATTCTACCGCTCGGGAATGACACTGTCATGGCGGGTAGGGCAGTGCATCCGAGTGTGACCGGAACCTTACGAATTGATGAGTCGATCGTATTTGCCGTGAGCTCTCTTAAATTGGATAATGTGCGCCCCTGAAATTATTACCAGTGCTAACAGAGGTCCCAACCGTGAGTCACGAACAGATCAACCAGCACCTGTCTAACTGGACGGAAAGAGAATCCACTGCGGAAGCCATGATTCCGCTGATTGGCCGTCTTTACCGCAAAAACAACGTGGTTACGTCCGTTTATGGCCGCGCCATCATCAACCAGTCGGTGATTGACATTATTCGCGCTCACCGGTTTGTGCGTCAGGTGGAAGACAGCGAGCTGTCGGTTCATGACACTCTGCCGATCCTCGAAGCGATGGACAAGCTGGAGCTGGGCCGCGCTCACATCGATATCGGCAAGCTCGCTGTAAAGTTCAAGGAAGAGGGCGGTGATCTGACCGAATTCCTGAAGCGGGAAATCGGTCCGGTGGTTGGTCAGTACGCGACCCAGTCCGAGGAAGATGCTCACAACGATACCAAGGACGTTGTGCTTTACGGTTTCGGCCGTATCGGTCGACTGCTGGCGCGGATCCTGATTGAAAAGGCCGGTGGTGGCAACAACCTGCGCCTGCGTGCCATCGTGGTCCGTCAGGGTGGTGCCGAGAATGACCTCGAGAAGCGTGCCAGCCTCCTGCGCCGCGATTCTGTTCATGGCCCGTTTGACGGCACTATTACCGTGGACGAGGAAGAATCCGCTCTGATCGCCAACGGTAACTACATCAAGGTGATCTACTCTGACGGCCCGGACAAGGTGGACTACACCGAGTACGATATCCACAACGCCATCGTTATCGACAACACCGGCAAATGGCGTGATGAGGAAGGCCTGGGTCTGCACCTGAAGTCCAAGGGCGTCAGCCGGGTTATCCTTACGGCTCCGGGCAAGGGTGACATCAAGAACATTGTCTATGGCATCAACAACGACTGGATCACCGACGAGGACAAGATCCTGTCTGCGGCCTCCTGTACCACTAACGCCATCACGCCGGTGCTGAAGGCGCTTCACGACGAGTACGGTATTGAGGATGGTCACGTTGAGACCGTTCACTCCTACACCAATGACCAGAACCTGATCGACAACTACCACAAGGGTAGCCGTCGTGGCCGCAGCGCTCCGCTGAACATGGTCATCACCGAGACCGGCGCCGCCAAGGCCGTCGCCAAGGCGCTGCCGGAGTTGAAGGGCAAGCTGACCGGTAACGCCATCCGGGTACCGACTCCGAACGTGTCCATGGCCATCCTGAACCTGAACCTGGAAAAGGATGTCACCGTGGAAGGTGTCAATGAGTATCTGCGTGATATGGCGCTGCACTCCGAGCTGCAGAAGCAGATCGACTTCGTCAATTCTCCGGAAGTTGTTTCCACCGACTTTGTTGGCTCCCGTCATGCCGGTATTGTTGATGCACAAGCCACCATCGCCGGCGGCAAGCGTCTCATCCTGTACGTATGGTATGACAACGAGTTCGGTTACAGCGCCCAGGTGGTTCGCTGCGTGAACCAGATGGCAGGTGTGACTTACCCGATCTTCCCGAAGCGGGCACGCGACTAAAGTCGTAGCGCCGGTTTAGGCGGATAGACTTTGAAGAACCCCGGTAGCCCTGGCTGCCGGGGTTTTTTATTGCTTTCGGGGCAATAAACCGTTCCGGTTTCTGGTGGAAATAGGTTTCCTTAATCTCTATAATTGGCGCGATTTTGGGTATGTCTGGCACCCCGTCTTCCATTACTTTCCTGCAATCTTGCTGGTGTATTCCGGTCAGGAAATCTGGGCCACCGGGGCCGGGCGTTGGAAATCCTTAGATAGTTTCTGATGATTGGACGAGGCTAATGATCAAGATCAAAAAAGGCCTGGATCTTCCCATCAGCGGCGCTCCCGAACAGACCATTACAGACGGCAAGCCGATTCGCCACGTGGCGTTGATCGGTTTTGACTATACCGGCATGAAGCCGACAATGGCTGTGAAAGAAGGAGACCGTGTCAAGCGCGGGTCGCTGCTGTTCACGGACAAGAAGACCGAAGGCGTTCGTTATACTTCACCTGCCGCTGGTGTGGTGAAAGAAATCAATCGCGGTGAACGTCGTGTGTTCCAGTCCATCGTCATCGAGATCGATGGTGATGAGACTGAAACCTTCGCCCGCTACAGCGATGCCGACCTTGGTGGTCTGGAGCGTCAGCAGGTTGTTGATAACCTGGTGGAATCCGGCCTGTGGACAGCATTCAAGACGCGTCCATACAGCAAGGTTCCGGAAATCGATTCCGCACCGCATTCCATTTTCGTCTCGGTAATGGATACCAACCCGCTGGCGGCTGATCCGACCGTGATCATTGCCGAGAATGCTGCGGCCTTCGAGAAGGGCCTGAGCATTATTTCCAAGCTGACCAGTGGCAAGGTGTTCGTGACCGGCAAGCCCGGCTCCGACGTGGCTGTCCCCAAGGCGGACAACATCGAGGTTCAGCAATTCGATGGCGTGCATCCGGCGGGCAACGTGGGCACCCACATCCACTATCTCGATCCTGTTTCTGGCAGCAAGACGGTGTGGTCCATCAACTATCAGGACGTGATCGACATTGCCAAGCTGTTCGAAACGGGTGAAGTGCCGGTCGAGCGCACTGTCGCGATCGGCGGGCCGAAGGCTCTGAAACCTCGCCTGGTTCGCACCCGCCTGGGTGCCAGCCTGCAGGAACTTCTGGACGGTGAAGTTGCCACAGACTGTGAAGTCCGTGCCATCTCCGGTTCCGTGTTTGGTGGTCGTCGTGGTGACGGTCCCTGCGCCTACCTGGGCCGCTTTGCCAACCAGGTTTCCGTCCTGGAAGAACACAGTAAGCGCGAGTTCATGGGCTGGTTGTCTCCGGGTCCGAACAAGTTCTCGGTGCTGAATATCTATCTGTCCAAGCTCAACCCGGGCAAATTGTTCAACTTCACCACCACCACCAACGGCAGTGAGCGGGCCATGGTACCGGTGGGTGCTTACGAGCAGATCATGCCCCTGGACATCCTGCCGACCCAGCTGCTGCGTTCGCTGATTGTCGGCGATACCGAAATGGCACAGAAACTGGGTGCCCTGGAGCTGGACGAAGAAGATCTGGCGCTGTGCACCTTCGTGTGCCCCGGCAAATATGAATACGGTCCGATTCTCCGCGAGAACCTGACCCGAATCGAGATCGAGGGCTAATACGATGGCAATCCGACAGTTTCTCGATGGAATCGAGCATCACTTTGAAAAGGGCGGCAAGTACGAGCGCTGGTATGCGCTGTATGAAGCCGTCGATACCATTTTCTACGCGCCTTCGAGCGTGACGTCCACCACCTCCCATGTGCGTGACGGCGTTGACCTCAAACGCATCATGATCACGGTGTGGATGTGTACCTTCCCGGCCATGTTCTTCGGCATGTGGAACATCGGGTACCAGGCCAACAGCTTTCTGGCGGCCAACCCGGATGCCATGGTGGCGGACGGCGGTCTGCGCACAGCCTTCATCCAGGCTCTGGCGGTAACCGGCGCCGGTGCCGGCATGTGGGATAACTTCGTCTACGGCCTGGCGTACTTCGTGCCCATCTACTTCGTGACCTTCGTCGTGGGTGGTTTCTGGGAAGTGCTGTTTGCCACCGTACGTCGGCACGAGGTGAACGAGGGCTTCTTCGTGACCTCCGTGCTCTTCGCCCTGATCTGCCCGCCCACCATCCCGTTGTGGCAGGTGGCTCTGGGTATCACCTTCGGTGTGGTGATCGGCAAGGAAGTGTTCGGCGGTACCGGCAAGAACTTCCTCAACCCGGCGCTGACCGGTCGTGCCTTCCTGTACTTCGCCTATCCGGCCCAGATCTCCGGTGACACCGTCTGGACGGCTGTTGACGGCTTCAGCGGTGCGACGGCCCTGAGCTGGGCGGCCTCCGGCGGCCTGGACGCTCTCAAGGAGCAGATCGGCTGGATGAACGCCTTCATGGGTACTATCCAAGGCTCCATGGGCGAAACCTCGACGCTGGCCATCCTGATCGGCGGCCTTATTCTGCTGGTCATGAAGATTGCCTCCTACCGCATCGTGGGCGGTGTGCTGATCGGTATGATCGGTATGTCCCTGTTGCTGAACCTGGTCGGTTCCGAAACCAATCCGATGTTCGCGGTGCCGGCACACTGGCACCTGGTCATGGGTGGTTTCGCCTTCGGTATGATGTTCATGGCAACGGACCCGGTGTCTGCCGCGATGACCAACACCGGTCGCTGGTGTTTCGGCATCCTGGTGGGCGTCATGACCGTGTTGATCCGCGTGGTCAACCCGGCGTTCCCGGAAGGCATCATGCTGGCGATCCTGTTCGCCAACCTGTTCGCACCGCTGATGGACCACTACGTGGTTCAGGCCAACATCAAACGGAGGCTTGCTCGTGGCTAAAGCTAAAGATACTGTCTCCAGAACTCTGATGGTTGCACTGGTGCTGAGTATTGTGTTTTCGGTCGTGGTATCCACCGCGGCCGTGATGCTCCGGCCGGCGCAGATCCAGAACCAGAACCTGGACATCAAGACCAACATCCTGTCTGCCGCCGGTATGCTTGAGCCCGGTACCAGTGCCCAGCAGATCGAAGAACTGTTTGAGCGTTTCGACGTTCGACTGGTTGATCTGGACAGCGGCGAATTCGTGGAGCCTTCCGCCGTTGGCGTGCAGGACCCCATGAAGTACGACATGTACAAGGCGGCCTCTGACCCCCAGATGTCCACCAACATCCCCGCTTCCGAAGACCAAGCCGGCATCAAGCGCCGTCCGAACGTCGCCAAGGTTTACACCCTGAGCGAGAACGGTGAGCTGGTTCGTGTGGTACTGCCGATTCACGGCTATGGCCTGTGGTCCACCCTGTATGGTTTCATCTCCCTGGAGGGTAACCTCAACACCATTGAGGGTCTCGGCTTCTACTCCCACGCGGAAACTCCGGGCCTGGGTGGTGAAGTGGACAACCCGCGCTGGAAACAGCAGTGGGTCGGCAAGGAAGTCTATGCCGACAGCCCCAGCGAGCCGCAGATCCAGCTGGTCAAGGGTGGCGTGAGTGCCGATGCCCGTGACAAGGAGCACAAGATCGATGCTCTGTCCGGTGCCACACTCACCAGCCGTGGTGTGCAGCAGCTGGTCAACTACTGGATGGGCGAGCGCGGCTTTGCGCCGTTCCTGAAAAAACTTCGTGAAGGGGAGGTCTGATCATGGCCGGTTCATCAGCCAAACAGGTTCTCTTCGAACCGATCTTCAGCAATAACCCGATCGCCCTGCAGATCCTCGGTATCTGTTCGGCGCTGGCGGTAACCACCAGCATGAGCGTGAGTATTGTCATGTGTCTGGCGGTTATCGCGGTTACCGCTTTCTCCAACCTGGCGGTTTCCCTGGTCCGTACCCAGATTCCGGGCAGCATCCGGATCATCGTACAGATGACCATCATTGCCTCCCTGGTAATCGTGGTAGACCAGATTCTCAAGGCCTACGCCTACGAGATCTCCAAGCAGCTGTCGGTATTCGTTGGTCTGATCATCACCAACTGTATCGTTATGGGCCGTGCGGAAGGCTTTGCCATGAATAACCCGCCTTTCCTGAGCTTCCTGGATGGTATCGGTAACGGCCTGGGATACTCCGTGATCCTGCTTTTCGTGGCTTTCTTCCGGGAACTGCTGGGTGCCGGCTCACTGTTCGGTGTCAGCCTGCTGCCGGTTGTGAACGAGGGTGGCTGGTATGTACCGAACGGTCTGCTGCTGCTGCCGCCGAGCGCGTTCTTCATCATCGGTCTGGCGATCTGGGGCCTGCGGGTCTGGAAGCCGGAGCAGGTTGAAGAAGCCGACTACAAAATGTCTCGTCACAAAGCCAAGGAGGCCTTCTGATGGAACATTATATCAGCCTTCTGGTTAAGGCCATTTTCGTTGAAAACATGGCACTGGCCTTCTTCCTCGGGATGTGTACCTTCCTGGCCATCTCCAAGAAGATCGAGGCAGCCACCGGTCTTGGTATCGCCGTTGTTGTGGTACTGACCGTCACCGTGCCGGTAAACAACCTGCTTTATAACACCATTCTCCGTGAAGGTGCCCTGGATTGGGCCGGTCTGCCCAACGTGGACCTGAGCTTCCTGGGCCTGCTCACGTACATCGGTGTTATCGCAGCGATCGTACAGATCATGGAGATGGTGCTGGACAAGTACATCCCGGCTCTTTATGCCGCATTGGGTGTGTTTCTGCCGTTGATCACGGTTAACTGCGCCATCCTGGGTGCGTCACTGTTCATGGTAGAGCGTGACTACACCTTTGGTGAGAGTGTGGTATATGGCTTTGGCGCCGGCCTTGGCTGGGCCTTGGCCATCATCGCACTGGCGGGTATCCGTGAGAAACTCAAGTACAGCGACGTTCCGGAAGGCCTGCGTGGCCTGGGCATCACCTTCATCACGGTTGGTCTGATGTCCCTGGGCTTCATGTCCTTCTCCGGTATCTCCCTGTAACTCACCCGGTGATTCGGTTTAACGAAAAGGCGAGACCATGAATACAGAAATCATTCTCGGCGTGGTCATGTTCACCGTTATCGTTCTGGCGCTGGTCGCGATCATCCTCGCGGCCCGTTCCAAGCTGGTAAGCACCGGTGATGTGACCATCGAAATCAATGACGACCCCGAGCACACGCTCAAGACCGGTGCCGGCGGCAAGCTGCTTGGCACTCTGGCAAACAACGGTATCTTCCTGTCTTCCGCCTGCGGTGGCGGCGGTACCTGCGCTCAGTGCAAGTGCAAGGTGTTCGACGGCGGTGGCGCGATGCTGCCGACAGAAAAGACCCACTTCACCAACCGGGAAGAGAAGGAAGGCTGGCGCCTGTCCTGCCAGGTTCCGGTGAAGCAGGACATGAAGATCGAGGTGCCTGAAGAATTCTTCGGCGTGAAGAAGTGGGAATGCGAGGTTATCTCGAACCACAACGTTGCCACCTTCATCAAGGAGCTGGTCCTGAAGCTGCCGGAAGGCGAGGAAGTGGATTTCCGTGCCGGTGGCTACGTGCAGCTTGAGTGTCCTCCGTACGAAATCAACTTCAAGGATTTCGATATCGAGGAAGAGTTCCACGAGGATTGGGACAAGCACGATATCTGGCGCTACAAGGCGATCAACAAGGAAGAGACCATCCGCGCCTACTCCATGGCGAACTACCCGGAAGAGAAGGGCGTGCTCAAGTTCAACATCCGTATCGCCACGCCGCCTCCAGGCACCGACCACCCGCCGGGCATCATGTCCAGCTACGTGTTCAACCTGAAGCCGGGCGACAAGGTCACCGTGATGGGGCCGTTCGGTGAGTTCTTCGCCAAGAAGACCGATGCCGAAATGGTGTTCATCGGTGGTGGTGCCGGTATGGCGCCGATGCGTTCTCACATCTTCGACCAGCTCAAGCGTCTGAAGACCAACCGGAAGATCAGCTTCTGGTACGGTGCCCGTAGTGTCCGCGAGATGTTCTACGTGGAAGACTTCGACATGCTGCAGGAAGAGAACGACAACTTCGAGTGGCATGTGGCGCTGTCCGATGCGCTTCCGGAAGACAACTGGGAAGGCCCGACCGGCTTTATCCATAACGTGCTGTACGAGAACTATCTGAAGGACCATCCGGCTCCTGAGGACTGTGAGTACTACATGTGTGGGCCCCCCATCATGAACGCTTCGGTCATCAAGATGCTGAAAGACCTTGGCGTCGAGGATGAAAATATCATGCTGGATGACTTCGGGGGTTAATCAGGTCTGATGACATCCTGCATGTTACGACCCGTCAGGGTAGCCCTGGTCAGCGCTTTTATGGCGCTGGCCCTGGCCGCTCTGGCGGGTTGTTCGTTTGAGCCCGAGGAAAAAATCTGGGAAATCTCCGGCGGGGTATTCGGTACCACTTACCACATCAATGTCGTATTGACCGATGACCAGCAGCGTCTGGAAAATCTGGCCAAAGGGATTGAGAACGAGCTGGAAAAGGTGGATGCCGCCATGTCGACCTGGCGGGAGGATTCCGAACTGTCCCGGCTGAACCGCAGGTCGGACCAGAGCGAGTGGATCACGATCTCGGAGCCGCTCTATGAGGTGCTGGCAAAGGCTGTGGACGTGTCAGAGCTCACCGGTGGGGCGTTCGATGTGACGGTTGGTCCGGTGGTGAACCTCTGGGGATTCGGCCCGAAGGCTCGGCCAGAGAAGGCCCCGATGGACCAGGAGCTGGCCAGGGTGTTGGCTGCAACCGGCTACGAGCAGCTGGAGCTGCGCAGCGAGCCGCCGTCCATGAGGGCAACTCAACCTCAATACATCGATCTGTCGGCCATCGCCAAAGGTTATGGCGTCGATGCGGTTGCCCGGTACCTCGACAGGGAAGGGGTGAATGCTTACCTTGTAGAGATCGGTGGCGAAGTCCGGGTTCTGGGACGTAAGCCTGGTGGTGACGCCTGGCGCCTGGCCATTGAACAGCCCGTGTCTGAGGGCCGCCAGGTGAATCGGGTGATTGCGCTTGAGAGCGGGGCGATGGCCACGTCCGGAGATTATCGTAACTATTACGAATCGGAAGGGCGGCGTTATTCCCATACAATTGATCCTGAGACGGGAAAACCCATCACCCACAATCTGGCCTCCGTGACGGTATTGGCCGAAGACTGTATGACCGCTGACGCAGTGGCGACCGGCTTTAACGTGATGGGGTTTGAGCGCGCCCAGGCGTTGGCGACGCGGGAAAATATCCCCGCCTATTTTATTATCAGGACGGAAAACGGCTTCGAAACGCACCAGACGCCGGCCTTTTCCTCCTACGTGATCCAGTAAAGGGAGGGCAACATGGGTACCTTTCTTCTTGTTTTGTTCATTGTGGTTTTGCTGGTGGCGGCGATGTCCGTCGGCGTAATCTTTGGCCGCAAGCCGATCAGTGGCACCTGCGGCGGCATTGGTGCCCTGGGTATCAGCTCGTCCTGCGACATCTGTGGCGGAAATACCCAGAAGTGCAAGGAAGAGAACGAGCGGTTGGAGAGCGAAGCCAAGAGCGCTGACGATCTGGCCTACGATGCCACCAGTGCGGATCGTCACTAAATAAAAATTTTCACGACGTAGATAAGGAGTCACTGCGCGCATGGCAGAACATCATTACGACGTCGTCGTTATCGGCGCTGGTCCGTCCGGCGAAGGCGCGGCGATGAATGCGACCAAACACGGCAAACGTGTCGCGATCATCGAAGACAAGCCGACGGTGGGCGGGAACTGCACCCACTGGGGCACCATCCCGTCCAAGGCGCTGCGTCACTCGGTCAAGCAGATCATCACCTTCAACACCAACCAGATGTTCCGTGATATCGGCGAGCCGCGCTGGTTTTCTTTCCCGAGGGTTTTGCAGAACGCGCAGAAGGTTATCGGCAAGCAGGTAAAACTGCGCACCCAGTTCTATTCCCGGAACCGGGTGGATCTGATCAATGGCCGGGCAGCCTTTCTGGACAGGAACCGGATTGAGGTTCGAGGCAGCAAGTCCGTCGAGACCCTGCATTTCAAACAGGCCATCATTGCCACCGGTTCGCGGCCGTACCTGCCGCCCGATGTGGATTTCCGGCACCACCGGATCTACAACTCCGATACCATCCTGAACCTGTCCCATACGCCGCGTACCCTGATCATCTATGGCGCGGGTGTCATCGGTTCTGAGTATGCCTCGATCTTCGCCGGTCTCGGCGTCAAGGTGGACCTGATCAACCCGGGCAGCCGGCTGCTGTCGTTCCTGGATGACGAGATCTCTGATGCTCTGAGTTACCACCTGCGCAACAACGGTGTGCTGGTGCGTCATAACGAGCAATACGAATCGGTGGTCGGTGATGACCATGGTGTGGTTCTGTCACTACAGTCGGGCAAGAAGATCCGCGCGGACGCATTCCTGTGGTGTAACGGCCGTACCGGCAACACGGACAGCCTGAGCCTCGAGAACATCGATCTGGTACCCAATGGCCGTGGCCAGCTTGCAGTGGACGAGCATTATCGGACCGAAGTGGAAAACATCTACGCGGCAGGCGACGTGATCGGCTGGCCAAGTCTTGCCAGCGCAGCCTATGATCAGGGCCGGTCCGCGTCCTCGGATATCGTCCAGGATGAATATTTCCGGTTCGTGTCGGACGTACCGACCGGCATCTACACCATTCCGGAGATCAGTTCCGTAGGCAAGACCGAACGTGAACTGACCGAAGCCAAGGTGCCCTACGAAGTGGGCCAGGCCTTCTTCAAGGATCTGGCGCGCGCCCAGATCACCGGCGAAGCGGTCGGTATGCTGAAGATCCTGTTCCATCGGGAAACCCGGCAGATCCTCGGCATCCACTGTTTCGGGGACCAGGCGGCCGAGATCGTCCACATCGGCCAGGCCATCATGAACCAGGAAGGGGAGGCCAACTCCCTGAACTACTTCATCAACACCACCTTCAACTACCCGACCATGGCCGAGGCCTATCGGGTGGCGGCGTTGAACGGGTTGAACCGGATTTTCTGAGGTAGGTGAAAAGCTGGGGTCACAAGGCCGGGGTCAGGTGAAAGCCTTCATCTGACCCCATTTTCAATCTCGGAGGTTGGCGCTAACCCGGGGTCAGAAGAACGCTTTCTTCTGACCCCTGAGTCTGCAGAACTCCAACTTGGGGTCAGATGAACGAGTTCATCTGACCCCTGTGCAAACCCTCAGGCTCGGCCTTCCCCCGGGGTCAGATGAAAGCCTTCATCTGACCCCAGCTTCACCTCATTACCCGCCTCAGGGTTAGCCTCCTCCCTGACCGGCAACTGCAACAGCGCCCGAGCTCGATTATCGAAAAACATCCGGGTACTCGTGGGGTAGTCGGTGATAATGCTATCCACCCCCAGCTCCTCCAGCTGCAGCATGTCGTGGATCCGGTTCACCGTCCACGTTGATACATGCATGCCCCGGCGGTGGGCGTTGTCGACCATGTCTTTGCTCAGGATCTTCCAGTTCGCACAGAAGTACTCACAACCCAGTCGGGTGGCGATGTTCAGCGGCCGCGGGAATTTCCGCTCTGCCACAAATCCGGTGCGGATGTTCCTGTCGCGACGCCGGATTTCCCGCAGGAACCAGGGGTCGCTGGAGGTCACGGCGGCCCGCTGGTACAGGTCACGGCGCTGGATGATTTCGGTCAGTCGGTTGCACAGGATGTTCAGGCGCTGGCGGGCATCCTTTTTGACTTCAAGCTGGAGGTGCTCCAGATCATCGAACTCGTCCAGCAGCTGTTCCAGGGTCGGGATGCCGACCTTCCTCGGCCAGGAACTGGTGTTCTGGCGGGCGTCCATGTTGGCCAGTTCGGCCGCGGTGTAGTTGCATACCCCGCCCTTGGCGCCCGTGGTGCGGTCTACCGTAAGGTCATGGACCATCACCGGGATGCCGTCCTTTGAGAGAACCACATCCAGCTCAAAATGCCGGACGCCGTGGCGATAGGCGTGAATGAACCCGGGCAGGGTATTCTCCGGGGCCTCGCCTTTGGCGCCCCGGTGTCCGTAGACGATCATTCTGGTGCTGAATCCTTCAGACGCTGGTAAATGTCCTGTCGCTTCTTCCAGGTTTCATGGCAGAGGCGGATATCTTCAAGATAGGCCGGAAGTTCCCTCATCAGCAAGGCCTGGGGGCCGTCCACGAGCGCTTTTTCCGGTTTGGGATGGAAGTCCACCAATACCATGTTGGCGCCGGCAATCACGCCCTGGGCGGTGGCATGCTCCAGGTCCAGGATGCCGTCCGGTGAGGCGTCACGGCTGCCCACCGAGTGGGAGGGATCGACGCACACTGGCATACGGGTCAGGCGCTTGACGGCCGGAACATGGGCAAAGTCGACCATGTTCCGGTGCGGGTTGCCGGCCTCGGTTTTCATGCCGCGCAGGCAGAAAATGACATTGGAGTTGCCTTCACTGGCCAGGTACTCGGCGGCATTCAGCGATTCATTCAGGGTAATCCCGAAGCCGCGCTTCAGCAGCACCGGGTAGGTGCTCTGGCGACCAATCGCCTTGAGCAGTTCGAAGTTCTGGGTATTCCGGGTGCCCACCTGCAGCATCACGCCGGTGGGACGGCCGAGTTTCTCCAGGCAGGTGTCGATTTCCTCGATGTGGCTCTCGTGGGTGATCTCCATGGCGATCACCTTGATGCCGTGCTTGCCGGCCTTCTCGAAGACCCAAGGCAGGCAGCCCTTGCCATGTCCCTGGAAAGAGTAGGGGTTGGTACGCGGCTTGTACGCACCCATGCGGGTGCAGACTTCTCCGTGCTCCTCCAGCGCCTGCATCATCATCTCGACGTGCTCCGGCACATCCACCGCGCACAAGCCGGCGAAAATGTTGAGGTTTTGCTGGTTGAAGTCCACACCGTTGTAGCTGAAGCCGCTCTGGCGCAGGTCATCCCGGTGCCGGCCCAGAATCCGGTAATCCTCGGAAATCCGAATGGCCCGCTCCACCGCTGGCAGGGCTTCGATTTCCTCCTTGTCCAGCGATTTGGTATCGCCGAGCAGGTAGATCTCCGTCAGCCGCTGGCTGGCGCCCTGTACCTCATGTACACGCAGCGATACGTTGGGCAGGTTTTCCAGGTAATGCAGGGTCTGCCGGTAGGCATCGCTGTCCAGCGTGGTGTTGGGATGAAGAATCGCTAGCATGGTGTCTCCTTGTATTAACCGGCTTCCTCGGCCCGGTGCCGTGCCTGCATGTATTCCCTGTGGTTAAGGTGCAGCAGGTCTGCCATACGGCGAATAAGGTGTTCCTCGTACTTGTCGATGCGCCCGTCGGCCAGTGCCACGCGCCAGATGCTTTCCAGCAATGACTGCTTCTGCTCCTGGTCCAGGTGGTCATTGATCTGGCCGGTGAACTCGTACAGGGAGGTGGCGTCTTCGGCGTGGGCGAGGGCATCCTGCAGGATCTCCTCCGCCTCCTCACGGGTCACCTGATGCGCCTTCACGGCGCAATCCACAATGGTGTGCAGTTCCCGTTCGTCCTCGTCGTTGTCCACCCGGGAAAGCTGGACCATCAGCGCGGTCGCTGCCACGGCCAGTTGATGGGCATCCGGTTTGACGGGCTCGGATTCGGGAACGGCAAAGAGTTTTTTCAGGCGCTCAATCATAGTCGGTTACTTCGGTTGTTGAATGACTCAGGCGGCGTTGGCCAACTGGCGCACCCGGTTTTCCAGCTCGATCTGGTCCGCCGTGAACCGACGAATGCCGTCTGCCAGCTTCTCGGTAGCCATCGCATCTTCATTGGATTCCCAACGGAACAGCTTTTCATCGATGGAACCAAACCCGTCGCTGGAATTTGCGCCATGAGGATGCAGCTGGCGGTCGAGAGCCCCGGTATCGTCCTGCAGTTCCTGCAGCAGGGCAGGGCTGATGGTCAGCTTGTCACAGCCGGCAAGCATCTCGATCTCGCCGGTATTGCGGAAGCTCGCTCCCATCACCACGGTATCGAAGCCCTTGGCCTTGTAATAATTGTAGATCCTGCTTACCGAGAGTACGCCTGGATCTTCTTGCGCCGGGAAGCTGTCCCGCCCACTGTTGGCCAGGTGCCAGTCGAGAATACGGCCGACAAACGGTGAAATCAGGTGTGCGCCGGCCTGTGCACAGGCGTCAGCCTGGATGAATGAGAACAGCAGTGTCAGGTTGCAGCGGATACCTTCCTTCTCCAGCTGCTCGGCAGCACGGATGCCTTCCCAGGTGGAGGCGATCTTGATCAGCACCCGGCTGGTGTCCACACCCTGGCGGTCGTAGAACTCCACCAGACGACGGGCCCGCTCCAGGGTGCCGGCGGTATCGAACGACAAGCGAGCGTCTACTTCCGTGGACACCAGGCCCGGAATCAGGTTCAGGATTTCCCGGCCAGCCAGCACCGCCAGCATGTCGGTGGCGACCGTCAGCTGTTCCGCATCCGAACCGCCATGACGCCGTGCTTCCGCCACGGCCTTGTCCAGCATCGGACGGTACGCTTCGGAGGCTGCGGCCTTTAGCAGCAGCGACGGGTTGGTGGTGGCATCTTCCGGGCGCCACCGGGCGATGGCATCAATATCGCCGGTGTCGGCTACCACGGTGGTCATGGTTTTGAGTTGGTCAAGCTTGCTGGTCATTCGTCCTGTCGTCCGTTTTGTACGTTGTATCAGGCATCCATCTCCGGGAGGCCGGTGTTTTCCCTACAATAACGGGCTGTTCTGACAGGAACAAGACAACAAAAGGTTAGGATTGGGTCAGCTTTCGGCAACAGTTGCCGGCTCAGGCTCCCGGACCTTGGCCAGGGCCGCCTGAATGACTTCCAGGCCGCTACCGGGCTTGTGTGCGTTTTCGCTGATGTGGCGCCGGAACTGACGACCGCCCGGCATCCCATGGAACAGCCCCATAATGTGCCGGGAAATGTGGGTGAGATAGACGCCCCGGTCCAGCTCCTGCTGGATGAACGGGAACATGGCCTTCAGGGCCTCGTGGCGATTTTCCACCACAGCCGGTTCGCCAAAGAATTCCGTATCCACACCGGCGAGCAGCCAGGGGTTGTGGTAAGCCTCTCGGCCCAGCATCACGCCGTCGGTGTGACGCAGGTGCTCATGGCACTCGTCGAAGGTCTTGATGCCGCCGTTGATGATGATCTCAAGGTGCGGGTAACGCTCCTTCAGCCGGTAGACCCAATCGTATTTCAGGGGCGGTATATCCCGGTTCTCCTTGGGGCTCAGGCCCTCAAGAATGGCGATGCGGGCATGCACGATAAATGTCCGGCAGCCTGCGGCGGAGACTTTCTCGATGAACTCGCACAGATCGTCCCAGGACTCCCGACCGTTGATGCCGATTCGGTGCTTCACGGTGACCGGCAGATCAGTGGCATCCATCATCGCCGCCACACCCTCGGCCACCTTGTCCGGATGGCCCATCAGGCAGGCGCCGATCATGTTGTTCTGCACCCGGTCACTGGGGCAGCCGACATTCAGGTTCACCTCGTCGAAACCGAACTGCTCGGCCAGCTTCGCGCAATGAGCCAGCTCGCCGGGATCGCTGCCGCCAAGCTGCAGGGCCAGAGGATACTCGGAGGGATCGTGCCGGAGAAAACGCTCGGTATCGCCATGGATCAGGGCACCGGTGGTCACCATTTCCGTATACAGCAACGCACGCCGGCTCAGGATCCTGGCCAGGTAGCGGAAGTGGGGCGTGGTCCAATCCATCATTGGCGCCACGCAGAAACGGCGAGACGGGCCGGAGTTTGGGCGAGCGGCATCCAATGGGGGTGTTGCGGACATCTCGGTAACCTATCTACGGAAAACAGTGGTGACTACGAAAATATTAACGCCGTAGTTTAACAGGGTTGATCCCCGGTTTGCCGTAAGGTTTTGGCGAAGTGATGCCATGGCACCCGCATCTGAGGCTTGCCCGCTCACCACGTTGCATGCTCTCCCGCATGGCTGATCAACACGCCCGGTGCACCCTCGGTCAGCTGCTGCCGGATATGATCCGGAATGGCCACCTTCGACATGCTCGATGACCGGATCATCACATCGGTGATGTCGGCATCGGCGATGAACTGGCCATCCCCGTAGCGATAGAACTCCAGGTGCAGGGTGAACGACGTATTGCCAATTCGCCCGGTGCGAATCCTCGCCTCAATCACATCATCAAACCGGGCGGGCGCCTTCCAGTTCACCGTGAGGCTTACCACCTGGAGGTCCAGGTCCTGATCCAGCAGGTTCTGGTAATCACCGAACACGGCACGAATGTACTCGTTGACGGAAATGTCCACGAAATCCGCATAGCGGGCGTTGAAGACGACGCCCTGGGCGTCGCATTCGCCGTAGCGGACTCGGAAGCGGAATTTGAAGGGAGGATTATTGTTTTCGGTCATGACTCTCTACTGCTACTGGGTGAGACTCAAGGCTAACTTATTCCTGAGCTCATGCAACTTGGCCATCCGGGGACCTGCTGCTAACCTGGTCCACGATAATGCGGCACGAATTAGTAGTAAGGAAACTGTCCCATGCCCGATACGCTAGGCTATTACGACAACAACGCCGAAGCGTTTGTGGAGTCCACCTTCGAGGTTGCCATGGATGAGGTCTATGGAGAATTCCTGCAGCTGATTCCCGAAGGTGGTCACATACTTGATGCGGGCTGCGGGTCTGGCCGAGACGCACTCTTCTTCAAGACGAGGGGTTATCGTGTATCGGCGTTTGACGGTTCAGCCGCGATTGCCGCTCTAGCTAGTCAGAAAACCGGGATAGAAGTTCAGCACCGGCTTTTTTCGGATATTAATGAGAGCCATGTCTATGATGGAATTTGGGCATGCGCCAGCTTATTGCATCTGCCTGCCATAGAGATTCCAGATGCTATCGTCACCTTGTGGGAATCCTTGAAACCGGGCGGAAGTTTATACATAAGCTTCAAGATTGGCTCTGGTGAGCGCCAACAGGGTGGTCGTCATTTCACCGATGCCAATGAAGATCTGGCGCAGGATTGGACCCGGAATCTACCAGACCTGAATTCTTGCCATATGTGGCGAACAGACGATCAGCGGCAGGATCGTGAAGACCAATGGTTGAATGTTTTGCTGACCAAGGAAACTGCGCCTCACCATCGTCTTACCACAGGCGGCAAACAGCACCATTTCTTGCCCAAGCTTTGTAAGGCCATTCAATCTGCCGACCAGGTAGATATGGCTGTGGCATTTGTGAAAACCACGGGCCTTAATCTGTTGTTCCCAGATTTGATTAGCGCACTGCAACGAGAGTCGGGCGGCACTCGCCTTCGAATTCTTACTAGTGATTACCTGGACATAACTGATCCCGAAGCTTTAAGAAAGCTCATTCTTCTTCAGGAACACGGTGCGCAGGTCCGCGTATACCAGAGTCAAGGCAGCAGTTTCCACATGAAAGCCTATTTGTTTGCAGGGCATAGGGGATCTCAGTCCTGGGGACGAGCTTTTATCGGATCGAGCAATATCAGTGCTCAGGCGCTACAGGATGGGCTGGAGTGGAACTATCAGGTGGATTTTCCACCAGATAATGGCTATCTCGAAGCGGTCAGCCGTTTCGAAGAGTTATTAGAGCATCCCAATGTTATTCCATTGACGGACCATTGGATCGATGACTATGCCGTCCGTCGGAGGCCTCCGCCTCAGCCTATTGCACCTGGTAGCAATGAGCAGGAAGCACCGCCGACGCCTAACGCGGTTCAAAGTGATGCTCTGAATGCATTGGCCCAATCTCGAGAAGAGGGATATCGGAGAGGGCTTGTGGTATTGGCTACGGGGCTTGGTAAAACCTGGTTGTCTGCTTTCGACGCCGTACAGATGGGCGCCCGTCGAGTCCTTTTCGTGGCGCACAGAGAGGAAATTCTTTACCAGGCTGCAGAGACTTTCTTGCGCATTAAGCCGGAGAGTCGAGTTGGCTTCTACATGGGAAAACACCGCGATGTGGCGGTGGATATTCTCTGCGCTTCGGTCCAGACCTTGGGAAAGGGCGTTCACCTGGAGCGCTTTTCTCCGAGTCATTTTGATTACATAGTGGTGGATGAATTTCACCACGCGTCGGCGCCCATCTATCATCGTCTTCTTGGTTATTTTGCGCCCCAGTTCCTGCTTGGATTGACGGCGACTCCTGACCGTACGGACCGTGCAGATATCCTGTCGTTATGCGACGACAACCTGGTTCATGAGTATCCACTCTTTGACGGCGTGAAGGACCGACATCTGGTGCCGTTTCATTACTATGGCATCTACGACGATACGGTCGATTATCAAGAAATTCCCTGGCGGAACGGCAAATTCGACCCAAATTTGCTGGCGCACAAGTTGGCCACTCTTGGTCGAGCACGCCACGCGCTGCGAGTCTGGCGTCAACACCGCCAATCTAGAACTCTGGCTTTTTGCGTCTCCCGGTTACATGCCGATTTCATGGCCGATCAATTCTCCAGGCAGGGTGTGGCGGCTGCTTCGGTTCATGGCGAATCAGACATGTCCCGTGGTGAGGCACTTGAACTCTTACAGGATGGGCAGCTCGAGATCGTATTCTCCGTCGACCTGTTCAACGAGGGGGTCGATTTGCCCGCGATTGATACGGTATTGCTGCTACGACCCACTGAATCCAAGGTTCTCTTTCTTCAGCAGATCGGGCGAGGTCTGCGTCGCTGTGAGAAGACGGGTAAACAGAAGTTGGTGGTAATGGATTTTGTTGGCAACCACCAAAGTTTTCTTCACAAACCTCAAGCCTTAGTGGGGCGGGCGATGAATCACCGTCAATTAGCGGATTTTGCTCGCAAGGCCGAGGAACACCGTCTGGAACTGCCTGATGGTTGTTTTATCAATTACGACCTGAAAGTGATCGAGTTCTTGAAAGGGCTGGATCAGAATGGCTCTGAGAAGGACTATCAGGCTCTTAAGGATACGTTGGGTAGAAGGCCCACACTGACCGAATACTATCATTTCGGGGCTAACCTCAAGCAGACCCGCAGGCAGCATGGCAGTTGGTTTGGCTTGTTGCGGGATATGGATGATCTGGCAGAAACGGAAGTCGCCTTAATGGGCAACTTCAACCATTTTCTGGTTGAAGTTGAAAACACTGCTATGAGCAAATCTTTCAAAATGGTGCTTCTGGAAGCTTTTCAGCAGCTTGGAGGTTGGAATGACGCTCCGCCGCTCCCGGAGTTGGCTCTTGAGTCGTGGAAGATTCTGAAACGTCGGCCAAAACTTTTTGCAGAAGTAGCAGGCTCTGTTCGGTACACGGATGGACGTTCTACCGAATGGCAGCGTTACTGGAAGAAGAATCCAGTGGACCACTGGATCAATAAGAAACCGTCATTGTTTACGGTTGATGAAGACCGTTTGATCCCGAGTTTTAATGTTCCGGATGAGCTGCAAAGTTCGTTTCAGGAGATGGTTCAGGAATTGATTGATTACCGTCTCGCGTCATACGAAGCCCGGATTGATGCTAAGTCAGGAGGTGCTACCGGCGGAAGTGTGGCACCAATCGAACCATCAGGAACTGAGCTGCCGTATTTTCCGTCACTCCGGATCGCTTGTGGCCACTTCCGCAACAGCCGCGCGGAACAGCCGGAGTACAGAAATCTGTCTGTTGTGCGTGGACAGCTGAACCCCGCTCGGCATTTCATTGCACGTGCCTCCGGTAACTCTATGAATGGCGGTAAAAACCCGATAGAGGACGGCGATTACCTGCTGCTTGAGCGGATTAAGCCAATGAATGCAGGATCAAATCAAGGGGAAACACTGGCCATCGAGCGGATTGATGAATTCGGTGACACCCAGTACTTGCTGCGGAACATTGATAAATCGGTAACAGGTGAATACGTTCTAAAAGCGGCTAATCCTGATTACGAAAACATTATTATAACTCCTGAGCTAATTGAGCAGTTTCATACCTTTGCGCGTCTCGAAGCTGTTATCGATCCCCTTGATATGGCCGTTGGCCAGGAATACTTGCGAGAAGAAATTCCTGAGCTTTTTGGTGCCACCTTCAATCCGGGTAATTGGCAAAGCGGCCATGTCTTTTTACCGGAGCCCGGAGCCCATGTGCTGCTGGTGACCCTTAATAAACAGGGAAAAATTGAGCAACATCGGTACGTTGATCACTGGATTGATGAGAAAACCTTCCATTGGCAAAGCCAGAGGTCAACTACACCGGAAAGTAAGCGCGGACGTGAACTGATTAATCATCGAAAGTTGGGGTTCTCGATCCACTTATTTGTACGTGAGAACAAGCTACGCAATGGAAAGGGGGCGCCCTTCACCTATTACGGCCCGGTTGAATACCAAAGTCATGAAGGTAGTGCGCCGATGAGCGTGGTATTCAAGCTCCGAGGGGGATAGCTACGGTTGCCGCGGAGGCGTTCGAATTCGGCCATATTGGACACAGAAATTTTTAAGAAGGGGACATATGCTGGCGGTAATAAAATGATCCTGGAGATTTTGTCATGTCTTCCTATCACCATGCTGGCAGCGCCCAACCTCAGAAAAACATCTACATCACCGGCGGCGCCAGCGGGATCGGTCTCCAGCTTGCGCGAGACTACGTACGCTCCGGCTGCGCGGTCACCCTGTTCGATATCCAGTCCACGGAAGAGGCGGTTGCCGAGCTTTCGGCCATCCCCGGCGCGGGGTCTGTCCGTGCCTTCGCCCTGGACGTCAGTGATCCCACTTCGGTAAGGCAAATATTCGCCCAAGCGGCGGCGGAACAGCGGCCGGATGTGGTCATCCACTGCGCCGGTATCTGTATCGCTGCACCATTCGAGGAAATCGACGATGTGGCCTACACCCGGTTGATCAACATCAACCTGCTGGGCTCCCGACATGTGGCAGCCGGTGTGTTGCCGCATCTGAAATCCGGTGCACAACTGGTATTTGTGGCTTCCATGGCCGGCCTGGTCGGGTGTTACGGGTATTCGGCGTACTGTGCCTCCAAATACGGCGTGGTTGGTCTGGCGGAAGTATTGCGAATTGAATTGGCGCCAAGGGGCATCGATGTGTCTGTGGTCTGTCCGCCCGAGGTGGAAACGCCATTGGTGGTGGAGGAGCGCAAGAGCCGGCCGAAGCAAACCGAGTCCTTGAAGCTGATGGCCGGCACGTTGCCGGTGGACTTTGCGGTTGCGCAGGTTCGTCGGGGCATCGATCAGCGCCGCTTCCTGATCATTCCCGGTAAGCGGGCCCGCGGCCTGTGGTTCACCAACAAGCTGCTGCCCGGGTTCCTGACCCGCCGGCTGGCGGATTTTCTCGTAAGCCACTGAATCTGTGGATGCCTGCCGGGGCTGCAGGTAGACTGGCTCTTTTTTTAAGGGTTGGGAGTTGTTTGCATGCCAGTCATGGTACAAGCCCTGGTGCCGGTGTTTGTCCTGATCATGCTCGGACATCTGTTCCGGCGCTGGGACTTTCCCGGCGGTGAGTTCTGGCCCCAGGCGGAACGCTTTACCTATTACGTGCTGTTCCCGGCCATGCTGGTTTTCAAACTGGGTCAGGCGCGGCTGCCGCCGTCCGCCTATGGGGAGATCGCTCTGCTGATCTCCAGCATGCTGCTGGCCATGACGCTGGTGCTGGTGGTGGCGCAGCTGATCTGGCGCTGGAGCGGGCCGGTGTTCTCCTCGGTGTATCAGGGCGCGATCCGGTTCAACTCCTATGTGGGCCTGGCGGCTGGAGGCATGTTGCTGGGTGATGATGGCCTCTCGCTGACGGCCATTGCCGTAGCGGTGATGGTGCCGCTGCTGAACCTGCTCTGTATTCTGATGTTCACCCTGGTGGCAGATCAGGACAAGGTGCGGATCGGTCAGGTATTGAAGGCGATCATCACCAATCCGTTGATTGTCGGTTCGGTGATTGGCGTGGTCTGGAGCTATTTCCAGATCGGCTTCCATCCCTTGCTTGCGGGCATCCTTCAGCCCCTGAGCAATCTCGCGTTGCCCATGGGTCTGATGACGGTGGGGGCCGGTTTGCAGCTGAAGGCGTTGCGCGGGGCCTCGATGCCATTCCTGGTGTCGTCGGCGCTGAAGTTGCTGGCGTTTCCCCTGATGGCGGCGGGGCTGGCCTGGATACTGGGCCTGGAAGGCCTGATGGTGCAGGTGGCGGTGTTGCTGGCAACCTTGCCCACCGCCACTTCCGCCTACATCCTCGCCCGGCAGTTGGGTGGCGATGCCCCCCTGATGGCGGGCATCATCAGTGGCCAGACGTTGCTTGCGATGGCCTCTATACCGTTAATGCTGAGCATTCTCTGGTAGGCACGTGACAATCGCGTCGGCAATGGATTGCTGGAAATCGAGGTAGGCGGTCTCGGTCACCTCGATGTCCATGGCCAGCGGGTCCCAGGTGCTGAATGTCACATCCAGGCCATTGGTGATGGATCGCCACCACTGGCGATTGAACTGGGGTTCGGTCAACAGGCACGGGTGGGTAGCCTCGCGCAATTTGTCCTGTACCTCTGCGACGTGGCGAGCGCCCGGGGATAGCTCCGGGTTGAGGGTCAGAACGCCAGCCAGTTCCAGGTCATAATGCTCTGCAAATCGCACCAGGGCGCTGTGATAGGCAAAGATGTCGATATCACGTGCCGGTGCCAGCTGTTTGCGAATTGATTGTTCTTTCTCGGTCAGTGCCGCCTCGAACTCGTTCAGCTTCCGGTCGATTGTTGAAGGATCCAGGCCGTCCAGTCCGGCCAGCGCCTTGGCAATGTCCCGGCTCATCTCGAGTGCCAATGCCGGATCTACCCAAAGGTGCGGATCCTCGCCTTCACCATGATCGTGGCCATGTCCGTGATCGTGACCGTGTTCCTCTTGATGTGCTCCCTCACCAACTTCCTCACCGGAGAGGGCGATGGTACGGCCCCGAAATTCGTCGGCCGACAGCAGGCGGATGAGGAAGGTTTCCATATCCGGCCCCACCCAGAAGACCAGATCCGCATTCTCCAGGGCACGTCGTTGCGACGGGCGCAAGGTGTAGCTGTGGGGGCTTGAGCCCGGTGGTACCAGAGTTGTGACCTGCACGTCGTCGGTCGCGACCGACCGGACCAGCAGTTCCAGTGGCTTGATGGAGGTGACCACATTAACCTGGGCGTTTGCGGAGGCGGCTGTCACCATCGCGGCGCCAAAGAGAAGGGGGGCAAGGGATCGAGCCATGCGGGACAAAAGTGACATTGTCAGGGTTCCTGAGGGTGTGTTTTGTGAAATGTTATAATATTACAAAATGTCTGAGGAGCCAAGTGGGATGGCCATGCGAAATCCGTGGCAGGCCGGTATAATGCCGGCTTTATTCAACGGCCACCGATATTTCAGGAAGGTTTATGACTGTACGTACCCGAATTGCTCCATCCCCCACCGGAGACCCACACGTTGGTACTGCCTACGTGGCCCTGTTCAATCTCTGTTTTGCCCGGCAGCACGGCGGGCAATTCATCCTGCGCATCGAGGATACCGACCAGGCCCGGAGTACAGCAGAGTCCGAGCGGGATATCCTTCAGGCACTCCGCTGGCTTGGGCTGAACTGGGATGAGGGACCTGATGTGGGCGGCCCGCACGGCCCGTATCGTCAGTCCGAGCGCAAACACATGTATGCGCAGTATGCCGAGGATCTGGTGACGGCCGGTCACGCCTTCTACTGTTTCCGTACACCGGACGAACTGGAAGCGATCCGGGAGGAGCGCAAGGCCAAGGGCATGAATCCGGGTATCAAGGGTGATCTTGAGCTGCCGCAGGAAGAGGTCAAGCGCCGCCTGGATGCCGGCGAGTCGTACGTGATCCGCATGAAAGTGCCCGATGAGGGTATCTGCGAGATCGACGACATGCTGCGCGGCACCATCGAAATCGACTGGGGCCAGGTCGATTGCCAGATACTGCTCAAGTCCGACGGCATGCCTACCTATCACCTCGCGAATGTGGTGGACGATTACCTGATGGGAATTACTCATGTCCTCCGTGGTGAGGAGTGGATCAACTCTGCGCCCAAGCACAAGCTGCTGTACGAATACTTTGGCTGGGACATGCCGGTGCTGTGTCACCTGCCGCTGCTGCGCAACCCGGACAAGAGCAAGCTCTCCAAGCGCAAAAATCCCACGAGCATCAACTTCTACGAGCGCATGGGCTTCCTGCCGGAGGCGGTGACCAACTATCTGGGCCGCATGGGCTGGTCCATGCCCGATGAGCGGGAGAAGTTCACTCTCGACGAGATGATCGAGAATTTCGACATCCAGCGCGTTTCTCTCGGTGGCCCGGTTTTTGATGTCGAGAAGTTGCGCTGGCTCAACGGTCATTGGCTGCGGGAAGAGCTGGACGATGAGCAGTTTATGGAGCGCATGCGTCAGTGGTGGTTCAATGAGGACGCCCTGAAGGCGCTGGTGCCGCATGTGAAGGGCAGGGCCGAGGTGTTCTCTGACGTGGTGCCCATGGCCCAGTTTATGTTCTCCGGCATGCTCAACCTGACTCCCGAAGACTTCGCCCACAACAAGCTGGAGGAAGCCCAGATCAAACGGGTGCTCCAGTTTGCGTTGTGGAAGCTGGAGGCTGAGCGCCACTGGAGCAAGGAAAACATCTTTGCCGACATCAAGGGCCTCGCCAAGGCCATGGAACTGAAGATGGGTGATTTCATGTTCCCGATCTTCGTGGCCATCGCCGGTACGCCGAATTCCTGGTCTGTAATGGATTCCATGGCTCTGCTTGGCCCGGACATGACCCGGTCACGTTTGCGTCATGCCCTGGAGGTTCTGGGTGGTTTCTCCAAGAAAGAAACCAAGAAAGTGGAGAAGGAATACGCCGCGTTGGGTGCTTAATAACCGGTTTGGCGAAGAAGTAATCGATCTGGACAGGGAGGTTCAGAAAACTGAAAAAAAAGTGTTTTTAAGTGTTGACGCCCCCCGGGTGGATCCTTAATATACGCAGCCGTTGAGGGGCCATAGCTCAGCTGGGAGAGCGCAACACTGGCAGTGTTGAGGTCGGCGGTTCGATCCCGCCTGGCTCCACCAATTTCTAGTCCCCTTCGTCTAGTGGCCTAGGACTCCGCCCTTTCACGGCGGCAACAGGGGTTCGAACCCCCTAGGGGACGCCAATTTGGTTTCACGGTTTAGTCCACCGGGAAGCCAGCAGAGAAACCGCCTTCGGGCGGTTTTTTTGTGTCTGTGAGAAGGTGAAGATGGGGTCAGAAGAAAGCGTTCTTCTGACCCCTGAGTTTGACTGGGGCTCTGTTGTGAAAATGGGGTCAGATGAAAAGGGAGGGCCGGCGATTTCGCCGGCCCTCCCTTTTCATCTGACCCCGACTTCGACCCTTAACGCTCGGCAATCGCCCCTTTGCCCACACCTTCGTAAGCCTTCACCCGAATCGAGTCGGTCGGAAACTCCACCTTCAGCCTGTCCGCCATATGCGCGGCAATCAACTCCACGGTGGTGTCGGTGTCCAGCATATACACCCGTTCCTCGGGCAGGGTGAGGGCAAATTCGCCCTGGTTGGCTTCGTACTCGAAGGTCACGTAGCGAACGCCATCAGTGCCGACGTGACGGCGGACCACATCTTCTTCGGAGCCCACATAGATGTCGCGCCACAGGGTGGCCCAGCGCCGCTCCAGGTCGTAGTCCCGGTGGCCGTTGCGATCGATGCGGATCGGGGAGCGGTGGCCGTGGGCGATTCGCTGGCAGTTGCCCAGGTGCTTCTTCAGGCCGTGAACGTAGTGATAGTAGGCGCCCTCGATCACTTCCTCGCGCAGATTGATGCTCACCGAGGTCACGTTGGCCGGCAGCACTTCCATCAATTCGTGCTCAAGCAGGCGAGCCACCGCAGAGGGCACCACGTGTTCGGCGGAGAGCCACACCACTGCTTCGTCCGGTGACCGGTGGACAATCTCGCTGCCGTCCGTGAGCTTCCAGGTGAAGGTGTCCGGCTCGTCTTCGCTCCAGATGAGGCCTGCATAGCCCCGGGGGATGACCAGGCGATGGTCCACGCGCTCATCGATGACCCGTTTGATAGTGCGTTTGACGTTGCTGAAGTCGAACACCATGCCTTGCTCGTCGAGCTCCCCGCCGAGTACGACATCGGCGATCCAGCTCTCGCCTACGAGCCCGCGCGTGGCGTCCAGATAGGCGAAATCGATGACAGTCAGGTTGTCGACAAACAGATGATTCATCGGGAGTCCGGAGGGTATGATTGAGTGATGGGCGGATTCTAGCAAAAATCAGCCGTTCCGGCAGTGTGCCGCTGCTTTCCCACCATTGGATATTGCTATCGGGGTGCTTATCAGAAGATTCGGTTTTCATCCGGCAGAGTCCGGCTTTGCTGTTATCGTCCTCGCCGCAGGCGCATCGAGTCGTCTCGGACGCCCAAAAGCCTTGCTGACATTGCCCGATGGGGGGACTTTGCTCGACCGGGCGATACGCCAGGCGCAGGTTTTGAGCAAAGATGTGCGGGTGGTCACGGGCGCGTGGTATCCCCTGATCCGATTCCGGAGTCACGCGCAGCCGTCCGTCTGGTTGCCCTGTGAGCAGTGGCACCAAGGCCTAGCCGCGTCGCTGGTGACAGGCATTGAGAGTCTGGGACCGCAGGTGAGGGGTGTGTTTGTACTGGTCGCGGACCAGCCATTGCTGGATATGAATGCCTTGAGGGCAATGGGCCGAGCCGCTGCGCAGGTGCCCAGCCAGCCGATGGCGGCTGATTATGGCGGCCGGGCCGGCGTGCCCGCCTATCTACCTCGCTGGCTATGGCCGGATGTCCTGGCGCTCGAGGGCGACCGGGGCGCGGGTAAGCTGCTCACAGAGATTGGCGCCACGCGTGTGGCGGTCGATGGGGTTCATGAGGATGTCGACACGTCCCGGGATTGGCGGCGTGTTCGTGCACGGCTCAGGCAAACAGCCCTGACAACCAGGCAATCCCGACGCTGAAGATGCCCAGGCTGACCGCCAGGCCGAGGGCGTAAACCCGGGAGTTGGAAGCGCGCTGCTGGGCAAGGAACAGGTCAATGGTGCGCTGGGCAATATCCTCGGAGGTTTCCCGCGAAATCTCGTGGGCCTGCTGGATTGCCTCGGACTGCAATGTTTGCCAGAACTCGGTATCGATGGTCTGCACGCTGGTGATGTGGTCCTTGAGTTCGTCCATATGCCCACTGGTGAACCCCGAGTTTCGCTTGAGTTCCCGTTTCAGCTCGGCCATCTCTCGGGCCATATTCAGGTTCACCTCGGCGGCCACGTCATCCCGCATGTGCCTGGTTCGTTGCTCGAGGAGTTCCTTCACATCTTCCAGCTTTTCCTCAATCGCAGACTCCTGCTTGCTCCTGGCTTCGTCCAGGGCGCGCTTCAGATGATCAAACTGTTCATCGAACAGGTCGCTCAGTAGCTCATGAAGACGATTGTTGATATGAGTCTTCACCGCTGAGCGGGCGATCTGCTCAACCAGTTCGCTTGTGAGAGGCACCACATTGGGTGAGGTGTTTCCGTTCACCTCCATCTCCGGCTGCGCTTCGGATTTCGGTGCCAGCCGTACGGCGGCCTGGTCGGGCACCTCCAGAGGATCGTTGTCCTTTTCCGGCGGGAGTTCGGTGAATGTGGGTTCCGGCAGGTTGCCATTGCTGACGTCGCTGGCCAGTTGGTCCAGAACCGCGCCGAGGCCATCCGTCTGCGGTGGTTTGGTGAGAATGTTGTACACCCCGAAATTTTTCGCTTCCTCGGTGAAGGACGGGGATTTCCTCGAGGTGCACATGATGATCGGGATATCGGCGGTATCCGGATTGCCCTTGATGGCGCGGGTGGCTTCCACGCCGTTCATGCCGGGCATAAGGTGGTCCATGAAAATCACGTCGGGGCGCTCGTTGCGGTTCAGGAAATCCAGTGCTTCCTCAGCCGAACCGGCCATGTTGACCTGCATATCGCGGTTTTCCAGCAGTTTGCTGAGGGCAAACCGGGCTACCTTGGAGTCATCTACCAGCAGAGCGTTCTTGATTGACATGGTCACTACCTCAACCTGTTACTGCGAGAGTGTTTGTTATCGGGCCGATGCTTACCAGCCTTCCAGTTGCGGGCATTGTGTGGCCCGATAGCTCTTCTCCCGATAACACACACCGGGTTCCGTGGTGCGGGCAGTGAAGACCTCACCGGCCGCGGTGGTCAGGCGAACCTGTCCGTAGGGTTCGCCGTGGCGAAAGGTGGCCTTGATCGAGCTGCCATTCGGATTGCGAAGCAGCCCCTTGCCGTGAAACTCCCCTTCCATGTATTGCCCCTCGTATTTCTTTCCGTCGGCGAAGATCTCGGCTCCAGTGCCGTGGAATGCGCCATTGGAGAACTCACCCTCATAGGCGCGGCCGTCCGGATAGGTGAGGGTCCCGGTGCCATGGAATTCGTTATTCCGGAAGCCGCCCACATAAAGCATGCCGTCGGCGGTGGTCAGGGATCCGTGGCCATTCAACTGCCCCTCGGCCCACTGGCCGGTCATGATGTCTCCGTTCTCACGGGTCAGGGTGCCCTTGCCGTGGAATTGATCGGCAGCGAACTGGCCGGTGTATTCGGCTCCGGACGGCCCGCGCCACACGCCTTCGCCCTCCCGTTGCCCCTCGATCCAGTCACCCTCATAGCGGCTGCCGTCGGGGTACCAGGCGGTGCCTTTGCCATGGAACTTGCCGTCAATGAAATGACCCTCATAGCGCAGGTCATCCTTGTTCTGATAGGTGCCATCGCCGGTCCTGACGCCGCCGACCCAGGTGCCGTTGCGGTAGTTGACGGTGGTGTAGGCCTCGAGCTTGCCAAGCAGCGTCATCTGTTCTCCGGCGTCCAGGTTGATCTGTTGAGCCCAGGGTTGATAGCCGGGCTTGCTGATGGCGACGTGGTAGGTGCCGGGCTCAAGCTCCAGGTCGAGTCGGGTGGCTCCGTATTGCCTGCCATTGATGGTGACCTGATCGCCTATGACGTTGGAGCGCAACACAAGCAGGCCGGTTGTTGGTTCGGGCTCGGGTTTGGCCGCGGGTTCGTTCACCCCGGCCGGTGCCGGGTCATTATGGTCGTCGGGCATCAGAGCACCGGCTGGTTCCGCGCGTGCCATGTTCGGGCTGTTTTCCGGTATCGGTGCAACACTGAAGGGTTCGGCGATGAGCGGCTCGGACGGGGCTTGCTCCGTTGAAGCCATTGGCTCCGGCGGTTCCCGGGGCTGCGGTGGGGTAGCTGGTTCGGTCGTGTTGACCGACACTGTCTCAACGACTTCGGCGGGGGAAGGTGAAATGGGCAGGTCGGCAAGGTCGTGGCTACTGCGGACCGAGGCAAACCCCGCAGTGACGAGCAACATCAGCGCCAGAGCATTAATGAACAGCAGTGGTCTGAAATCGACCATGGAGGAACCTCTTGATCCTTTATTTCCGAGTCCTGTTACCTCCTGATCTTAACCACTGACTGCAACGTTATGTAACAGAAAGTGTCTGAAGTTATCGAGAATGCCGGCCAAATCACACTTTGTCCGGAAGCTGATCATGGTTGAGCTGTTCCCATGATCTCATGTACACATCGGCTTCGTATTCGTAAGGCGAGCGGAACGGGGTCAGAACAAAGTCAAAGACGAGGAAAAAGAAGCCGATTGAGGCCCAGGCAATCAGAATGGTGCTGATGGTAGTGGCCTGCACTTCCGGGTTGGAGTTGACGAAATCCTGAAGCAGAGGAATCAGATCGGCTGCCAGGGCCACCGGGTTGAAACTCGACAGCACGAAAGGTACCCAGAAGGCAATCAGGATCGGAAAAAAGCCGAAGGACCACAGCAACCTCCGCAGCAGGTAGATGCCGACTTCCCGCCAGAACTTGTGGCGGATCTCGGGCACCTTGCGGATGCGCTCGATATAGCGGCGTCTCTCCGCCCAGTAGGCCGCGACTTCCGGGGCCTCGAGGTTTGTGGTTTCGTCAGCAGGCTTGGTCATGGCGTGCAGGGCTACCTTATCGCTTCGGGACTGTGCATGATAATCGATACTACGTGTTACCCTACAAGTCTCCATTTGTTTAAAGACAGGATAGATTGAATGGCTGCAGTGATCGAGAACGCAACCCATCCGGCCTTTGAGAAGCTTCGCAGTCACCGGATTGATACCCTGAACCTGGAGGTTGAGGAGTATCGTCACAGGAAGACCGGTGCCCGGCATCTGCACCTGGCGGCAGACAACGACGAGAACGTGTTCTTCGTTGCCTTGCGGACCTTCCCGATGGACTCCACCGGCGTGGCCCATATCCTGGAACACACGGCCCTGTGCGGCAGTGAGAAGTATCCGGTCCGGGACCCGTTTTTCATGATGATCCGCCGGTCCCTCAACACCTTCATGAACGCCTTTACCAGCAGTGACTGGACGGCCTATCCGTTTGCCAGCATGAACCGGAAGGATTTCGACAACCTGCTCTCGGTCTACCTGGATTCGGTGTTTTTCTCGAAACTCGATCCGCTGGATTTCGCTCAGGAAGGCCATCGCCTGGAATTCGAAAAGCCGGACGACCCCAGTACCGATCTGGTGTATCGCGGTGTGGTGTACAACGAGATGAAGGGGGCCATGAGCGCTCCGACATCCCAGCTGTGGCAGAATCTCAGCAGCCACCTTTTCCCGACCACCACCTACCACTACAACAGTGGCGGTGAGCCGGACCACATCGTCGATCTCAGTTATGACGATCTGGTGGACTTCTATCGGCACCATTACCACCCGAGCAACGCCATTTTCGCCACTTACGGCAACATCCCGGCGCACGAGCACCACGAGCGTTTCGAGGAACTGGCGCTCAAGCGGTTCGACAAGCTGGACATCGAACTCCCGGTGCGGGACGAGAAACGGATATTCAGCCCCGTCCGGGTCGAGCAGGGCTACGCCGTCAATGAGGGTGAGGGCACCGAGAACAAGACCCATATCGTGATGGGCTGGTTGCTCGGTCACAGTTTTGACCTGCTGGAAAACATGGAAGGTCAGCTACTTTCCGCGGTGCTGCTGGAGAACAGTGCCTCTCCGTTGATGCGCGCCCTGGAAACCACCGATCTGGGCCATGCGCCGTCACCCATGTGTGGTCTGGAAGACTCCAACCGGGAAATGACTTTCGTTTGCGGTATCGAGGGCAGCGAGCCGGAGAAACACAAGGAACTGGAGGCGCTGATCGAGAGCACCCTGCAGAAAGTGGTTGAAGAGGGTGTCAGCGAAGAGCGGCTGGAAGCCATTCTGCACCAGCTGGAACTGCACCAGCGGGAAATTGCCGGCGATCAGTTCCCCTATGGTCTGCAGCTGATCATGAGCGCCATTGCTCCGATGGTTCATGGTGGTGATCCGGTCGAGTTGCTCGATCTGGAGCCGGTGCTGGCAACCCTGCGTGAGAAGATCAAGGATCCCGCGTATGTGCCGGGTCTGATTCGCCGCAAGCTGCTGGAAAATCCGCACCGGGTCACCCTGACGCTGCGTCCGGACGAAAAGCTGGAATCCAGGCGTCAACAGGCTATTCGTGAGGCCCTGGCCCGCCGCAAGGCCAGCCTGACCGATGAAGATGCAAAGCAGATTGTCGATCGCGCCAGCGCCCTGGAAGAGCGCCAGATGCGCAAGGATGATGATTCCATTCTGCCCAAGGTGGATCTGTCCGACGTACCCCTGCAGATGCCGGAGCCGGAGAGCCGTTATGACGGCGATATTTCCGCGACGGTTTACGCCCGGGGAACCAACGGCCTGGTGTATGAACAGGTGGTGCTGCCGGTGCCGACGCTGACGGAGGAAGATCTGCTGTTCCTGCCTTACTACACCACGCTGATTTCGGAAGTCGGCTGTGGCGACCTGGACTACCTGCAGATGCAGGACCGAATCTCTGCTGAATCCGGCGGTATCAGCGCGGCCTTTAGTGCCAAGGGCAGGATCGATAATGTTCAGGATGTGTCGGGCTACCTGATCTTCAGTGGCAAGGCCCTGGCGCGAAATCGTAGCAAGCTTACCCGGTTGCTTCATGACGTTTATAACGGTGCGCGTTTTGACGAGAAAGACCGTATCCGCGAAATCATTGCCCAGATCCGCGCCCGCCGGATCCAGGCGGTGACCGGCAGTGGCCACGCCCTGGCCATGGGCGCCGCCTCCCAGGGGCTGAGTGCCGGTGCCTGGCTGGCCTATCGGCTTGGTGGCCTGGCCGGAATCCGGGGTACCAAGCAGCTGGACGAAGCCCTGAACGATCCGGCCGAACTGGATGCTTTCTGTGGCCGGCTGGCCGCGCTGCACGAGAAGACCCGGAATCAGCAGCGCCAGTTCCTGGTGATTGGGGAGGAAGACCAGCTGCCGGCCATGGTGGACGATCTGAAATCCTGCTGGCAGGGCAAAGCCGGCGGCAGCGCTGAGACCTGGCGCATGGACCCGGTGGATTACACCACCCGGGAAGCCTGGCTGACCTCGACCCAGGTTAACTTCTGCGCCAAAGCCTATCAGACCGTGCCCGTGGATCATCCCGATGCCGCGGCGCTGACCGTACTTGGCGGATTCCTGCGCAATGGCTACCTGCACCGTGCCATCCGGGAAAAGGGTGGTGCCTACGGCGGGGGCGCCGGGCAGGACAGCGTCAATGGCGTATTCCGGTTCTTCTCTTACCGGGATCCCCGGCTGGGCGAGACCCTGGATGACTTCGACAAGGCCCTGGACTGGCTGCAGGAAACCGACCACGAGTACCAGGAGCTGGAGGAGTCAATCCTCGGCGTGATCGGCCAGCTCGACCGCCCCCGTTCGCCGGCGGGTGCCGCGCGGCATGCGTTCCACAACAAACTGTTCGGTCGGTCACCGGAGCAACGTGCCCGGTTCCGCGAGCGGGTTCTGGCGGTGACCATGGACGATCTGAAGCGCGTGGCCAAGACCTGGCTGGTACCGGAGAAGGCCAGCACGGCTGTGGTGACCAGCTCCGATAACCAGGAGATGGTGACCGAGCTGGGGCTGGAGATTCAGGAGTTGTAGGAAGTTGGGGTCAGAAGAAAGCGTTCTTCTGACCCCGCTGTCAGACCTGAGCTCGGAGTTGCGCCATTAAAACGGGGTCAGATGAACGCTTTCATCTGACCCCAGTTTCAGATCTGAGCTCGGAGTTGCGTCATTAAAACGGGGTCAGATGAAGGCCTTCATCTGACCCCATCTTTACGCCAGACCCATCGTCAAATCACCGGTGCCGTTTCAGCCCAGTCGTCACCATGATCCTCGTCGAAATCTCCTCCACCGAATACGCCGTGGTATTCAGGTAGGGAATCCGCTCGCGCCGGTACATCAATTCAATCTCTTCGATCTCGTGCATGCATTGCTGGATGGACGAGTAGCGCGAGTTCGGTCGTCGTTCGTTACGGATGGTGGCCAGGCGCTCCGGTTCGATGGTCAGGCCGAACAGTTTCTCCCGGTGTGGGCGCAAGGCTTTCGGCATGCGCTGATCCGCGAGGTCTTCTTCGGTGATCGGATAGTTCGCGGCCTTCACGCCATACTGCAGGGCGAGGTAGAGGCAGGTGGGTGTTTTGCCGCTGCGGGAGGCGCCGATGAGGATCAGGTCCGCTTCATCATAGTGGCGGGTGCGCGCGCCATCGTCGTTATCCAGGGCAAAATTGACCGCGTTGATCCGGCGTTCGTAACTGCCCTCGTTGTTGATCGAGTGACTCTTGCCTACGGTGTAAGAGGAGGAGGCATTCAATTCCTGTTCCAGCGGTTTCAGGAAGGTGCCAAAGATGTCGATCATGAAGCCGTCGGCGCGGGAGATGATGTCCCGTATATCGCTGTCCACGATGGTGTCGAACACCAGTGGGCGCTCGCCGTCGGTTTCGGAGGCCTTGTTGATCCGCGTTACCATGGCCCTGGCTTTCTCTTCGTCGTCGATGTAGGGAACAGTCACCCGTTCGAAGTCGATTTTCTCGAATTGGGCCAAAAGAGCGTGGCCGAGGGCTTCGGCGGTCAGGCCGGTGCCGTCGGATATGAAGAAGGCGGTACGTCTCATGGTTTAATGTCCGGTTCCAAATCTGGCTGGGAGTGCCCTAGGTAATTTCCGCAGGTTACAGTATCATACACGCCAAGTTCGAGACTCCGCAGTGGATATTGCCTGCATTTGCCGCTGAATATCGCTGGCCCGGTTTTGCTCTTTGCTTCACAGACTCTAAGGGAGACGCGCTTTGGAAGATTACATCATCTGGTTTGATCACCTCGGAATGTCTGATGTCGACCGGGTAGGCGGAAAAAACGCCTCCCTGGGCGAAATGATCAGTAATCTGGCCAACGCAGGTGTCACCGTTCCCGGCGGTTTTGCCACGACAGCTCATGCTTACCGTGAGTTCCTGGCGACCGACGGTCTCAAGGACAAAATCGATGATGCCCTTGAGAAGCTGGACGTGAACGATGTGAATGAACTGGCTCGCGTCGGCGCCCAGATCCGCCAGTGGGTTATCGATACCGACCTGCCGGAAGTCCTGGAAAAGCCTCTGGCGGAGGCCTATACCAAGCTGCAGGCTGGTAACGAGCACATGGCGGTTGCTGTGCGGTCCTCGGCGACCGCAGAAGATTTGCCGGATGCCTCTTTCGCGGGCCAGCAGGAAACCTTCCTGAACGTGGTTGGCCTGCAGCAGGTGCGTCGCGCTGTCAAAGAGGTGTTTGCCTCCCTGTTCAATGATCGCGCCATCTCTTACCGGGTACATCACGGTTTCGACCACAAGCTGGTGGCCTTGTCCGCCGGCATCCAGAAGATGGTGCGCAGCGAAACGGCGGCCAGCGGTGTCATGTTCACCCTGGACACCGAGTCCGGCTTCCGCGATGTGGTCTTTATTACCTCTTCCTACGGCCTGGGTGAAACGGTCGTGCAGGGTGCGGTGAACCCGGATGAGTTCTATGTCCACAAACCGACCCTGGAAGCCGGTCGTCCATCGGTGCTGCGCCGCAACCTCGGCAGCAAGGCCATCAAGATGGTTTACCATTCCAGCCCCGGTGAGGGCGAGTATGTCGAGACCGTCAAGGTGGATCAGGAAGACCGCAACCGGTTCTCCATTACCGACGCCGAGGTGGAAGAGCTGTCCAAGCAGGCCATGATCATCGAGAAGCACTACGACCGCCCGATGGACATCGAGTGGGCGAAGGATGGCGATGACGGCCGCATCTACATCGTCCAAGCGCGTCCGGAGACGGTGAAGAGCCGCGCGGCTGCCAACGTCATGGAGCGTTACCTGCTCAAGGAAACCGGGAAGGTTCTGGTAGAAGGCCGCAGTATCGGTCACAAGATCGGCAGCGGTCCGGTGAAGATCATTACCAGCATCAACGAGATGGATCGGGTACAGCCGGGCGATGTGCTGGTGACCGACATGACCGACCCGGATTGGGAGCCGGTCATGAAACGCGCTTCCGCGATTGTCACCGATCGTGGTGGCCGGACCTGTCACGCGGCGATCATTGCCCGGGAGCTGGGTATTCCGGCGGTTGTGGGTTGTGGCGATGCCACCGAGGTGCTGAAAGACGGCCAGGACGTGACGGTGTCCTGCGCCGAGGGCGACACCGGCATGATTTACGAGGGCGCACTGGATTTCGAGCTGCGCGAGAACACCGTGGACTCCATGCCGAACATCCCGTTCAAGATCATGATGAACGTGGGCAACCCGGACCGCGCCTTCGATTTCCAGGCCCTGCCCAATGAGGGCGTTGGTCTGGCCCGCCTGGAGTTCATCATCAACCGGATGATCGGCGTGCATCCGAAGGCGCTGTTGAACTTTGACGGTCTGCCCCGTGACATCAAGCAGACAGTCGAGAAGCGCACGGCCGGGTACTCCTCTCCGGTGGATTTCTACGTCGACAAGCTGGTGGAGGGGATCTCGACCCTGGCCGCTGCGTTTGCGCCGAAGAAGGTCATCGTGCGTCTGTCCGACTTCAAGTCCAACGAGTACGCCAACTTGATTGGCGGCACACTGTACGAGCCGGACGAAGAAAACCCGATGCTGGGCTTCCGGGGTGCTTCCCGCTACATCTCCGATACCTTCCGCGACTGCTTTGAGCTCGAGTGCCGGGCTCTGAAGAAGGTCCGGAATGAGATGGGACTGACCAACGTGGAAGTGATGGTGCCGTTCGTGCGCACCGTCGGAGAGGCGGAGCAGGTGGTCAACCTGCTGGCAGAGAATGGCCTGAAGCGGGGCGACAACGGGCTGCGCGTGATCATGATGTGCGAGCTTCCGGCCAACGCGCTGCTGGCAGACCAGTTCCTCGAGCACTTTGACGGCTTCTCCATCGGTTCCAACGACCTGACCCAGCTGACTCTGGGGCTGGATCGCGACTCCGGCATCATTGCTCACCTGTTCGATGAGCGGAACGATGCAGTCAAGGCGCTGCTGTCCAACGCCATCCAGGCCTGCAAGAAGGCGGGTAAGTACATCGGTATCTGCGGCCAGGGGCCGTCCGATCATCCGGATCTCGCCAAATGGCTGATGGATCAGGGTATCGATTCGGTGTCACTGAACCCGGATTCGGTTCTGGATACCTGGTTCTTCCTGGCCGACGAAAAGATCGACTGAGTTAATTTCCGGAGAAAGGAGAGCGACAACATGGCAGACATCATTACCCCGGACCTGTGTGACGAGTTTCCGGAAGTTCTCGTGGTAGAGCCCGGCTTCAACAACTACGGCGGCGTGAAAAACTTTGGCGGTGAAATCGTGACCGTAAAGTGCTTCGAGGACAACTCCGTGGTCAAGGAGCAGGTAGGGCAGCCCGGACACGGTCGCGTCATGGTGGTCGATGGCGGTGCCTCCAAGCGTAACGCGTTGCTCGGCGACATGTTAGCGGAGAAGGCGGCCAGCAATGGCTGGGCCGGCCTGATCATCTATGGCTGCATCCGAGATGTGGATGAGATCGGCCAGACCAATCTGGGCGTTCAGGCCCTGGGTACCGTGCCCCGGAAAACCGAGAAGCGCGGCATCGGCGATCTCAATATTCCGGTGACCTTCCATGGTGTGACCTTCCATCCCGGACATTACGTGTATGCCGATAACAACGGCATCGTCGTATCCGAGAAGCCACTGGTCTGACCGGGCGATACGAAGTGAAACGAAGAAGGGCGGCCCGCGGGCCGCCCTTTTTTTGGTCTGGTGTCTGGTGTCGAGCTGGAATCTCAGGCCCAGTTGTCGGTCTTGCGGGTCGGCTTGAGCATAGGAATGATCAACGCCAGCAATACACCGCCGAATACCAGCCCGGCGCCAAGGAGCATGAAGTCTGACTCCTTGCTTGCCTCAAGCCGCTCATTCTCGGCAGTCAGCACTTCCAGGTCATTCTGAAGCTTCTGGTTCTCGGCATTCAGCTCCCTGTTCCGGCGCTCGAGGTTAATCGAGTCCGCGGCAATGCTCTTGATTCGCTGCAGTTCTTCCTTGAGCTCCTGAGAGCGGTTCGACAAGCTGGATTCGGCGCTCTCCAGGGCATTTCGCTCCTGAGTTACTTCCGAAAGTTGCTCCTTGACCTGGGCGAGCTCGGTTTTGGTTTGCTCAAGTTCCCGGTTGGCGGACTGAAGCCTGTCCGCGGCGATGGGCGTATTGCTCAGGTATTGGCTGGCCACCCAGCCTTCGGTTCCTTTGGGGGTACGGACCCGGGTGTAGTTGTCGCCGGCTTCGAGAACTTCCAGGGGGGTGCCGCTGGGAAGCGCATTTTCGATAATCCGGTACTGGGTCCCCGCGCCTGAGCGGACCGGCAAGTAAAGTTTGTCATCAACCCAGACGGTTCTGGCCTGGGCGGCTGCGATAGATGATACGATAAACAACAGACTGATGATCAGGCGAAAAGGCGTCACGGAATACATTCCCAGAATTGGATAGTGAAAAAACACCAGAGGTTAAAGACGCAATTTTGTCACAGATGACCTGCTGTTCAAGCAGGCCACCATTACAATAAACTCATGCGCGGCCTGGCGCCTCAGGGCAGAACGGCCTTGAAGGGCTTGACCGTCACCTTCTGATAAACGCCGGCTTCAATGTACGGATCCGCATCCGCCCAGGCTTGAGCTGCCTCAAGCGAGTCGAATTCGGCAACCACGAGACTGCCGGTAAATCCGGCGTCCCCGGGTTCGGGCGTGTCGATGGCGGGGTGTGGTCCGGCAACCAGCAGGCGCCCTTCGGATTTCAGCGCCTGGAGCCGCTCAAGGTGGGCCGGGCGGGCAGATTGGCGAAGGGCAAGGCTGTTTTCGACATCTTCACTGATAATGGCGTAATACATGAAGCTCTCTCAACCGGTTAAGGATTTTTTGTGACTATACCCCAACCCCCGCGATTCTGCATTGATCTGCATTGCCACAGCACAGCTTCGGACGGCGCGTTGGCGCCGGTCGACCTGGTCGCTCGTGCCGCTGAAAAGGGGGTGACGCACTTGGCCCTGACCGATCACGATACTCTCAGTGGCCTCTCGGAAGCAGCAGAAGCCGCATGGAATGCCGGGATCAGGCTGGTATCCGGCATTGAGCTGTCCTGTCTTTGGAAGGGTCGGACGATTCATGTGGTCGGTCTGGATTTCGCTCCGGATGACCCTGAGTTTAGTCGCAAGGTTGGCAAGCAGGTGGAGAACCGTCGGGCGAGGGCGGCGATGATTGCCGAGCGTCTGCAGAGGTTACGGGTGCCTGACCTGTTAGAGCGTGCGACCGAAAAAGCAGGCGGAGAGGTGCCGGGGCGCCCCCATTTTGCCGAAGCTCTGATTGAGGCGGGAGTAGTGCGCAATGCGGCTCAGGCGTTCAAGCGTCACCTGGGAGCCGGGAAAGCCGGCGATGTTCGGGCTTACTGGCCGGAGTTGCCTGAGGTGGTGCAATGGATCACCGAGGCCGGTGGCATTGCTGTGTTGGCGCATCCGCGCAAATACAAGCTGACCGCCACGAAGTTGCGCGAACTGACGGCCGAGTTCCGGAAGGCAGGAGGGCAGGGCATTGAAGTGTCCACCTCCGGTCAGTCCAGCGGCGATCTTGGCTTCCTCGCGGAGTTGTGTCGCCGTAATGAAATGTGGGCATCCCAGGGCAGTGATTTCCATTTTCCCGGTGCGCCCTGGTGCGAGCTGGGGAATATCATGAAAATGCCAGACGGGCTGGAGCCCGTCTGGCATCATTTTCGCGAGCCTGTGGTTGTTGACGCCCCAGTTCAGTCCGGAGCGTGAAACAGCAGGTACAGGTCGGTCAGTGAGTCGGGAATAGCATCAGCCATCTGGCGGGACAGTTTGTCGCTGTTACGGACTTTCTGGAAGTCTTCGTCGTCAAACAGCCCGGACAGGGTCAGCATGGGAACCATGAGATCGGCGGTTTCCTCCTCGCTGGCCGCTTCCAGCCACTCTTCCTCGTGCTCCAGGAAGGTATCCACGAATCCCGCGCACCAGTTCTCCAGTGCGTTCATGGGGTCGCCATCCTCCGGTTCAGGCAGTTCCAGAGCCTGTCCCATATCCAGGGCCTGGGCCATGTCCTTTGCCAGTTGCGCAACACAGCGGCGGAAAACCTCGGGAATTTCGCCGCCCGGCACCTGATCGGTGCCGGTGGCGAGGCGGAAGATATCTTCCGGACTCAGTTCGACCGGGCCGACGACGCTGGCACAGACCACGCCGTGGAGCCCGAAAAAGTCCAGGGCTTCGTCACCCCATGGCTCCGCGAAGAGGATGTCTTCCAGCGCTTCGATGTCGGAATTGGATAACATGTATCAGTTACTCCCGGCCTTCTGGGCCTCTTCTGCGGCGCGCTGACGGCGACGTACCTCGCGAGGATCATTATAGGCCCGGCCTGGTGTTACCGGCAGGTCCAGTTCGGGCTTTCCGCTCTCGCCCTGGAAAATCCGGGGAGCTTCGGAGGGCTTGGGTTCCGGAGCGCTCTCCGACGAGGCCTTGTCTTCCTGTGGCTTCTGGGCTTCGGGCATGGTCGCCGGCTTCGGCTGGGGCTCTTTTGCCTCAGATGCGGCTTGCGGAGCCTCGGCTTTTTCGGGCTCTTGCGCCTCCTTCTTCGAAGCGATTGCCCGTTCTTCCGGTCCAGCGGTCTTTGCCTCTGGCTGTTTCTCAGTCTCAGGCTGCGCCGGCTTCGGTGTCTCTGCCTTCACTGCCTCCGCTTCGGCAGGTGCTGCCTTGGACTCCTCGGCTTTCGCTGCTCCAGGCTTGGAGGGCTCCTGTTTGGACTCCCCAGTTTTCGCCGCCTCAGCCTTGGACGCTTCCGGTTTGGGCTCCTCGGCCTTCGCTGCTTCAGCCTTGGGGGCTTCCGGTTTGGACTCCTCCGCTTTCGCTGCCTCAGCCTTGGAGGATTCCTTCTTGCGCTCCTCAGCTTTTGCCGTTTCAGCTTTGCGGGACTCCGCCTTGGGCTTTTCGGCTTGGGCTCCCTCCTGCTTCTGGGAATTGGCTTCGGCCTTCGCAGGCTTTGGCGATTCCTTGGTAGAAGGTTTGCTCTCCGGCTTTTCTGCTTTACCAGCCGACTCCGCTTTCGCAGGCTGCTCTGTCTTTGCAGTCTTCTCAGCCTGCTCCGGCTTTTCCGACTTTTCAGTCTTCGGGGTCGCGGACTCCGGCTTCGATTTTTTGCCTTCCTCTGCCTTGGCGGTCGCTTGCTGGGCCTCGACTTTCTCCGGCTGAGTATCCTTCTGATGCTTTTCGCTGCGGGCAGCCTTACGGTCTGCCGGGCTGCTCGAAGGTGACTCGGCGGGGGAGCCGTCGCGGTTGCGTTGGCGCCGGGGTTTACGGGGCTTTTCACCGCCGGTGCCTTTCGGGCCGCTATCCTTCTGCTCTTTAGGCTGCTGATCCTTCTGCTCTTTAGCCTTCTGCTGATCTTTCTGGCCGCGGTTATCTTTTTGATCCCGCTGCGGACGGTTGCGGCCCTGGCCGCGCCCCTTGCCGTCCTTGCGGCCTTCGGCGCCCTTGTCCTGACCTTTTTCGCCGGCCTGACGGGCCTGCTGGCCTTGGCCTCCACGACCCTGGTCTTCACTGCGGTTGCGTCCGCGGCTGCGGGCATCATCCCCGCGAGCCTGCTGTTGGCCGCCCTGGCGGCGGTCGCCACTGCGGTTGCCGCCGGAACGCTGGTCATCCCGAGCTACCCGGGACTTACGACGATCCTGGGTTCGACGGTCCTGACGCTGCGGCCGCTGGCCTTGCTTGCGGTCCTCCCCCTGCTCACTTTCACCGCCGAAGAAACAGGCGATCTTGCGGCCAAGCCGACGGAACAGGCCTTCTTCCTGGGCGGCTGCAGCCTCGGCCGGCTTGGGTGTCGGGGCTGGCGCGGAGGGGCGGATAGCCTTGACGGCAGCCTGTTCCCGCACGGGCTTTTCGGGCGTTGGCGCCTCGAAGATTTCCTCTTCACGCTCGCTGTATTCCTGGGCCACCTGGTGGCTGGAGATGTGCTCGGGTGTGGCTTCATCCTGGCGAATGCGGAGGATTTCGAAGTGTGGTGTTTCCATGTGTGGCACGGGGACCACCACAACCTGAACGCTCTGGCGTGACTCGATGTCCGCTAGCTGTTTACGCTTTTCGTTCAGCAGGAATGTCGCCACGGACACGGGCACAACGGCGCGGACCTCGCCTGTCTTCTCCTTGGAGGACTCCTCGTAGATCAGACGCATGATACTGAGGGCGAGAGATTCAATACCGCGGATGGTGCCCTGGCCCTCACAGCGCGGGCAGACCTCGCTGCGCGTCTCGCCCAGGGACGGGCGGAGGCGCTGGCGGGACATTTCAAGCAGGCCGAACCGGGAAATCTTGCCGACTTGCACGCGCGCTCGGTCGATCTCCAGCGCTTCGCGCATCTTCTGTTCGACTTCGCGCTGATGTTTGGCCGGGGTCATGTCGATGAAGTCAATCACGATCAGGCCGCCCATGTCCCGCAGACGCAGCTGGCGGGCAATCTCTTCTGCCGCCTCGAGGTTGGTCTGCAGGGCGGTTTCCTCGATGTCCTGGCCTTTGGTAGCGCGAGAGGAGTTGATGTCGATGGAAACCAGTGCTTCGGTGGGATCGATCACAATCGAGCCACCTGAAGGCAGCTTCACTTCCCGTTGGAAAGCGGTTTCGATCTGGCCCTCAATCTGATAGCGGCTGAACAGGGGGATCTCGTCCTTGTACAGCTTGATCTTGTTCTCGAAGGTCGGCATCACGGCACGGACGAAGTTGAGCACGTCCTCGTGGACGTTTACCGCGTCGATCAGCACTTCGCCGATATCCTGGCGGAGGTAATCACGCACCGCGCGGATGATGACGTTGCTTTCCTGATGGATCAGGAAAGGGGCTTTACGCTCGCTGGCAGCCTGCGTGATGGCTTCCCAGAACTGCACAAGGTAGTCGAGGTCCCATTGGAGCTCTTCGGTGGTGCGGCCAATGCCGGCCGTGCGCACGATGATGCCCATGGCCTTGGGCACCTGGACATTGTTCATGGCTTCTTTGAGCTGAGCCCGCTCCTCGCCCTCGATGCGACGTGAAATGCCGCCGGCACGGGGGTTGTTGGGCATCAGAACCAGATAGCGTCCGGCCAGGGAGATGAAGGTGGTCAGGGCGGCACCTTTGTTGCCACGCTCTTCCTTGTCGACCTGAACGATCACTTCCTGGCCCTCGGAGACAACATCCTTGATGTTGATCTTGCCTTCGATCTGACCCGGGGATTTCTTGAAGTATTCCTTGGAAATTTCTTTCAGGGGCAAGAAGCCGTGGCGCTCGGCGCCGAAGTCCACGAAGGCAGCTTCGAGACTGGGTTCTACGCGGGTTATCCGACCCTTGTAGATGTTGGCCTTCTTCTGCTCGCGGGAGCTGGATTCGATATCGAGATCAAACAGTCGCTGGCCGTCGACCAGGGCTACGCGCAACTCTTCAGGATGAGTTGCATTGATGAGCATTCTTTTCATGGAAAGAAAGGTTTCCTGTCGTTTGGTTTTTGACAGAAAACCGGGGGCATTCGCATCCGCGAAGCGAAACGTGCGTGCCGCGGGCCTGTTACAACTCAGGCTGCCGGCGGCCAGACTGGATCAGACCCTTGAAGGGCGTGATTCCGTTGGTTCAATGCCACCGCCGACAGTTCTTCTGCCTGTTGGCAGGGAAAGGTCGTGTAGGGTGAATGTCTGTTGACGCATGTTATCCATTTTCAGGTTCACACAAGCGCCTGGGTCTCACGTCGTATTGGTAAGCTGGACGGCCCGGCCTTGCGTGGCAATGATTCTTCGCGATGTCGCCCGTCGGTTTTCCGCACGGTTCCTTTTCTCCCGGATTTTCCTGGCAGCCGTTCATCGGTCTGAGGAAGTGTTTCCAGGGAGCATTTCTTGCGCCGTCCCCGTATCTGTCCGGGCGTCGGCGTTCAAACTCTCTGATAGTGTCGGTATACTTCTGCCGCTCCGGCTTCTGGCTGGAGTAGGCCAGGCCGTAGACAAACGGCAGAGCACGCCGGAATATAACAGTATTGAAGCAGCTGTTCAATCCTCCAAACGCGTTGTCCGCAAGGAATTCCATGTCACGCAAGCCCATTGCGAAAAAACACGTCAGATCCCGAAAGCGCCCATCCGGATCATCCTCCGGGAATCGGATCTCGACCTCTGAGTCTGCCGGCGCCGGTCAGGAGGTTCGTCAGGGAGTCCAGTGGGTCAGGGTGGATGAAGACAACGACGACCAGCGGGTGGATAATTTTTTGCTATCCCGGTTGCGGGGCGTGCCCCGGAGTATCATCTACCGGATTGTTCGCAAGGGCGAGGTTCGGGTCAACAAGGGGCGGGTCAAGCCGGATACGCGGCTCAGGGCCGGTGATACGGTCCGTATTCCTCCGATTGTGCGTAAGGAGAAGCCCGAACAGGTGCAACCCGGGAGTCGGGTGCAGGGGGTAATGGAGGCGGCGGTTATTTTCGAGAATGACCAGATGCTGGTGGTGAACAAGCCTTCCGGTATTGCCGTTCATGGCGGTAGCGGGTTGAGTTTCGGTCTGATCGAGGTCCTCCGTTCCTCGAGGCCGGACAGCCGGTTCCTGGAGTTGGTCCACCGTTTGGATCGGGATACCTCGGGGCTGGTCATGATTGCCAAGAAGCGGTCCGCGCTTCGCTACCTGCAGGATGAATTGCGACAAAAGCGGGTGCGCAAGTATTACCACGCCCTTGTGGCCGGACGCTGGCCCCGGGAGGTGGAGCGGGTGAGTGAGCCTCTGCTGCGTTACGAGATGCCCAATGGCGAGCGGCGAGTCAGGGTTGACGACGCTGGCAAGGCGTCGCTGACGACCTTCCGGTGTTTGGAGCAGTATGAGGGTTACTCGCTGGTTGAGGCGTCGCCGGTGACCGGTCGAACCCATCAGATCCGGGTTCACAGTGCCTGGGCGGGTCATCCGATCGCCGGCGACGACAAGTATATGGACGAGGTCAGCATGAAAGCGTTTCGTTCGATCGGCGGTCAGCGGTTGATGCTCCACGCCAGGGCGCTGGAGTTCCGTCTGCCGGACAGTGATGAGCCGATGCGGCTGGAAGCGCCCTACGATGAGGCGTTTGAGGTGGTGCTCCGTACCCTTCGAGCGCGCAAGACAGGATCCGAGAAATGAACGTAAAAGTAGTGATTTTTGATTGGGATGGCACGCTGGTGGACTCTGTCGACCATATTGCTGACAGCCTGCATCAGGCGGCAACTGAGCTGGGCTACCCCGAGCTGGAGCGTGAGGCCTACCGGGATATTATCGGGCTGGGCATGGTCGAGGCTCTGGAAAAGCTCTATCCGGGGATCTCGCGGAATGAAATGAACACTATACGTGAGGGTTACGCCCGGTACTTTTTCAGCAAGGTGACCATGCCCCAGAATGTGTTTGCCGGTATGAGCGAACTGGTTGCCGATTTGCGGGAGTTTGGGCGCAGTTGTTCGGTTGCCACCGGCAAGAGCCGGCGTGGCCTGGACAGTGCGTTGACGTCCAGCGGTCTCGGGGCGCATTTTGAGATAACCCGTTGCGCGGATGAAACCCGCTCCAAGCCTGATCCGGCCATGCTCGCTGAGATTCTGGATTTTTACCGGATTGAACCGTCTGAGGCGGTGATGATCGGTGATACCCGCTATGATCTCGAGATGGCCCGACGAATCGGTATGCCATCGATAGGTGTCGAGTGGGGAGTGCATAAACGCGATGTGCTTGGCGAATATGATCCTCACGCCATTGTGGATACGGTTCCGGACCTTCGCCGCGTTCTGGGTCTTTGAGCCTGGTGGTGCCAATGTTGTTTCTGACAGGATGTATTCATGAGTGAATGGGATGAGGACAAGACTCCGGAGTGGGGTGACGAGCCGGCTCAAAAGCCTGCGGATCGGCCTCGGTTCGGCAGGAAAGGGCCGGCGATGCCGCCAGAGAACAATCGCGATTGGAAACTCATCGAGAAGCTGGTCATGTCGCTTCAGGCGGAGCAGCGCAGGAGTCGCCGCTGGGGGATTTTCTTCAAGCTCCTGACCTTCGGATACCTTTTCCTGCTGTTGTTCCTGATCCGGTTTCCGTTCGGAGAGAGCCTGGACGCCGCGACCGGAGCCCACACCGCGGTGATCGAGATCAATGGCACCATCGCCGCGGACGAGCTGGCCAGCGCGGATAATATCGTCGGTTCCCTGCGTTCGGCATTCGAGGCCGAGTCGTCCAGGGCAGTGGTTCTGCGTATCAACAGTGGCGGCGGCAGTCCGGTCCAGTCAGGCTATATCTACGACGAGATAAAGCGGCTTCGGAAGGACTATCCCGAGAAGGGAGTCTACGCGGTCATTTCCGACATAGGTGCGTCCGGTGCCTACTACATTGCCGCGGCAGCGGATGAAATCTACGCCAACCGGGCCAGCCTGGTCGGTTCCATCGGCGTGATTGCCGGCGGTTTCGGTTTTACCGAAGTCATGGACAAGGTTGGAGTCGAGCGCCGACTCTATACCTCGGGCGACAATAAGGCGTTCCTGGACCCGTTCTCTCCGGAGGATCAGGACGAGGTGCAGTTCTGGAACTCCGTGCTGGACAATACCCATCGTCAATTTATCGAGGCGGTCAAGCGAGGGCGTGGCGATCGCCTGGCTGACGACGAGCGCCTGTTCAGTGGCCTGGTCTGGAGTGGCGAGCAGGCGGTAGAGCTGGGCCTGGTCGACGGCTTGGGTAGTACCTCCTACGTCGCCCGTGAGGTGGTCGGTGCGGAAAAGCTGGTGGATTACAGTCACCGCAAGTCGCCGCTTCAGGATATCGTCGACCAGCTGGGCGTTGCCTTCGGTGAGGGTTTTGCCGGTCAGTTGCTGGAATCCCGGCTGGAGTTGCGTTGAGGGTCTGTCAGCCCTCGAGTAGCGGGTTGCACCCCCAGTTTCGAAGCATCTCGTTCAGGGCGATCAGTGGTAATCCGACCAGGCTGTTGGGGTCCCGCCCCTCCAGTCGGTCGAACAGGGTGATGCCTAGGCCCTCCATCCTGAAGCTTCCGGCGCAGTCGTAGGGTTGTTCCCGTTTCAGGTAGCTCTCGATTTCGTCGTCGGAAAGCGCGCGGAAGTGCGCGGTGAACGGTTCGCAGATTCGCTGGGTCTCGCCGCTGTCCGAGTCCAGCAGGCACAGGCCGGTCAGGAATACGACCCGGTGGCCGCTGCTCTGCCGCAGTTGCCGAACCGCCTGGGTATGGTCGCCGGGTTTGTGCAGCAAGGTTCCGTCCGGGAGGCTGGCGACCTGATCGGAGCCGATAATCCAGTGGCCCGGAAATTGACCGGCCAGAGTGCGTGCCTTGCTTTCGGCCAGCCGCAGTGCAAGCTCTTCCGCGGGTTCTCCTGGTCGCGGGGATTCGTCGATATCCGGATTCGCTGTCGTGAACGGGATGGTGAGGCGTTGCAGTAGTGTTTTGCGGTATGGCGAGGAGGAGGCTAATAGCAGCGGTTTGGTCATTGCCGAGATCCTTTTGTCGTTAAATACCCGTACCTGCATGGTAACCCGTAGCGAAATGGCAACGAAGTCTTTGACACCGGCGGGTCTCGCCCCTAAAATTGCGCGCCTATGTCAAAAGCGTCAAACGCCGAGTTGCCCAAGTCTGTCGATCCCTACCGGTTGGCGGAACAGAACAGCGTGCTGGAGGGAGAGATTCCTCTCAGTGCCTTGACTCGTTTTCGGGAATCGGTTCTCGGGTTTGATGAGGGCGCTGTGTGCCGCGTCAGGCTGTCTTTTTCCATGGACAGCGAGCGTCGCCGCATTGTCTCGGGTGAATTGGAAGTGCCGGTTATTCTGGAGTGCCAGCGTTGTATGGGGCCAATGGCGACCACGTTGAGCTCCCGGTTTGTGCTGGGGCTAGTAACCAGCGATGAGCAGGCGCAACAGCTTCCGAAGGAGTTGGAGCCGTTTCTGACCGATGAGTTCAGTGCGGACCTCTGGACCCTGGTAGAGGATGAACTGCTGCTGGTGTTGCCGCCGTTCCCGCTTCACGAGCGTGATGAATGTCCGGCCCGGGAAGATCTGGAAGCCCTCGAGTCCGACGGCGCGCCGGCCGAGCCGGAAAAGTCAGGAAAAGAGAATCCGTTCAGTGTGCTGGCGGATCTCAAGAAGACGAAGCATTAACCGGGCGCAGCCTCCGATCGGGAGTCGGCGCGTTACAATGAACACACGTTATTTTTACGTTAACAGGTCAGGAGCATAATCATGGCTGTACAGCAAAACCGTAAGACCCGTTCCAAGCGTGGCATGCGCCGTTCTCACGACGCTCTGAACACTGCCGCTCTGTCTACCGACACGACCACTGGTGAAGTTCATCGTCGTCACCACGTGTCCCCGGACGGTTTCTATCGTGGCAAGCAGGTAATCGAAGCGCGCGACGAGTAATCTCGTTGCGACCAGTCGCCGCCCAAGTGTCCGATGGAGGAGCCGTGAAGCCGGTCACCATCGCAATAGACGCTATGAGCGGTGACCGCGGACCTGCCGTCGTGGTGTCCGCGGCACTGGAAGCAGTGCGTGAAAACGAAGCCTTGAGCATCATTCTGGTGGGAATCCGGAGTGAGCTCGAGGCTTTGTTGCGTGAGGAGCATGCCCGGATCCGGGTGGTTGAAGCGGCCGACGTGGTCCGTATGAACGAGCGCCCGTCCCATGCCCTGCGCCACAAGAAGAACTCCTCCATGGCCGTCGCGCTCGGGCTCGTCCGGGATGGCGACGCCCAGGGTTGTGTCAGCGCCGGCAATACCGGAGCGCTGATGGCGTTTGGGCGTTCGATTATCCGTATGTATCCGGGCATCGAGCGCCCGGCCATCTCCAAACTGATTCCCTCCCTGCGTGGCAAGTGTCACGTTCTGGACCTGGGTGCCAACGTCGACTCCACGGCCGAGAATCTCTACCAGTATGCGCTCATGGGTTCACTGATGGCCTCGGCGATCTGTAGCCAGACCGAGCCTCGGGTAGCCTTGCTGAACGTGGGCGAGGAAGAGATCAAGGGCAATGAGCAGGTGCGACTTGCCTCCCATATGCTGGCTCAATGCGACACCATCAATTACATCGGCTATGTGGAAGGCAGTGACCTGTTCCGGGACGTGGCCGATGTGGTGGTCTGTGATGGTTTCGTTGGCAATATTGCGCTGAAGACCGGTGAGGGGGTGGCCGGGCTGCTGATCGAGCTGATGGAACAGGCGTTCACCCGTTCCCTATACGGGCGCTTCGTGGGCCTGCTGGCGCGCCCGATCATTGGCCGGCTGCTGCAGTTGATGGATCCGTCCCGTCACAATGGTGCCAGTTTGCTCGGGCTTCAGGGCGTGGTCATCAAGAGTCATGGAAATGCCAACGAGCGGGCCATGCTAGCCGCTATCCGCCAGGCGGTCAGGGAGGTGCAGCTGGAGGTCCCCCGTCGCATCAACGAAAGGCTGGACGATCTCATGCTCTGAGCCTGAGACTAAAGTCTGCCCCATATCTGCAGTGCATTCGCGGATAATTGGCCTAACTTGTACTATTGGCTAATCTCCCGAAACCCTTCAATGACGATAAGATTCGCGCTATGAAATCAGCCTTTATTTTTCCCGGACAAGGGGCCCAGTCTGTTGGCATGCTCAGCGAAGCTGCCGAAAGCTGGCCCATCATCAATAAAACCTTCGCTGAAGCGTCCAATGTGCTCGGTTATGACCTCTGGCATCTGTGCCAGAAAGGGCCAGCCGAGGAGCTCAATCAGACCATGGTGACCCAGCCGGCGTTGTTGACGGCCAGTGTGGCTCTCTGGCGCCAGTGGTTTGTTGCAGGCGGTAGTGCTCCGAGCTTTGTCGCCGGCCACAGTCTTGGTGAGTACAGTGCCCTGGTTGCTGCCGAGAGTCTCGATTTCGTTGAGGCGGTCAAGCTGGTTCGTCTGCGCGGTGAGCTCATGCAGGAGGCGGTACCGGCCGGCGAGGGCAAGATGGCCGCGATCCTGGGTCTGGACGATGCCGATGTGGTTGCCGCGTGCGAGAGCGCAGCGCAGGGTGACGTGGTGTCTGCGGTCAACTTCAACGCACCGGGGCAGGTGGTTATTGCCGGCTCTGCAGCTGCCGTTGATCGAGCCATTGAGGTCTGCAAGGAACAGGGCGCCCGCAAGGCCATGCCGTTGCCGGTCAGCGTACCCTCGCATTGCGCGTTGATGAAAGGAGCCGCAGAGGAGCTCGCCGAGGCTCTGAATGACGTACGGTTTAACGATGCTGTCATTCCGGTTGTCCAGAATGTCCATGCCTCTGCCGAAACGGATGCCGACAAGCTCAAAGCCAATCTCCTCAAGCAACTGTACTCACCGGTGCTGTGGACGGATTCGGTCCGCAAACTGGTATCTGAAGGTGTTGAGATGGCTGTGGAATGCGGTACCGGAAAGGTGCTGGCCGGGCTGATCAAGCGAATCGACCGTAGCCTCCCGGTTTACGGGATTGAAAATCCGGATTCACTGGCCAAGGCGCTGGACGCCTTCGGCCAATCCTGACGAAAGGAGTCTTGCATGTCTTTGGAAGGTAAAGTTGCTCTGGTTACCGGTGCGACCCGTGGCATTGGCAAAGCCATTGCACGAGCGCTTGCAGAGCAGGGCGCCGAAGTCGTGGGCACCGCGACCAGTGAGGCAGGTGCCGAGTCGATTTCCAAGGCGCTGGCGGATGCCGGCCTGAAAGGTTACGGCATCGTCATGGATGTGTCGGACCCGGAAAGTATAGAGTCTGGCCTCAAGGGGCTGACCGAGAAATCGGGTGCGCCGCAGGTTCTGGTCAACAATGCCGGCATTACCCGCGATAATCTGTTGATGCGGTTGAAAGAGGATGACTGGACATCGGTGCTCGACACTAATCTGTCCAGCGTTTACCGCACCAGTAAGGCGGTTTTGCGTGGCATGGCCAAGGCCAAGTGGGGGCGCATCATCAACATCAGCTCCGTGGTAGCCGGTATGGGTAACCCGGGGCAGGGCAACTATTGCGCAGCCAAAGCCGGTGTTGAAGGCTTCACCCGCAGTCTGGCGAAGGAAATGTCGAACCGCGGCATCACCGCCAACTGCGTGGCCCCCGGTTTTATCGATACGGATATGACCAAAAAACTGGACGACAAGCAGCGCGAGGCTATGCTGGAAATCATACCCGCGGGTCGTCTCGGTGAGCCGGAGGAAGTGGCCGCTGTGGTGGCTTTCCTGGCGTCGGATGCAGCCGGCTATGTGACTGGTGAAACCATTCACGTGAACGGCGGAATGTACATGGGATAAGCTCCGTACGCGGAGCTTCTTGCGCAACTCCTTGTCGCGCAACATGTTTGACTGAGTCCCTGCTTGTTTGCAGGTAGGGTTTAATCTAAACTGGCAGCACTTGAGTTGCTTGGTTGACACACAAAGTGAGGACATTATGAGTACAGTTGAAGAGCGCGTGAAGAAGATCGTTTGTGAACAGTTGGGCGTTAAAGAGTCCGAAGTTCAGAACACATCTTCTTTTGTAGAGGATCTTGGCGCTGACTCACTGGACACTGTTGAGCTGGTTATGGCCCTGGAAGAGGAATTCGAAACCGAGATTCCTGATGAAGAGGCCGAAAAGCTGGGCACTGTTCAGGACGCGATCGACTACATCGTCGCGCATACCTGATACTCGCCGGTTAAGTAAGCCAGGCAAAAAGCCGTCCTTGTGAAATATCGAGGGACGGCTTTTTTATTGGCTGAAATTCAGGTTCAATCGGCGTTCTGTTTTCCACGGACAAGATCAGGTGCAACGGGATATGAGTAAACGACGGGTTGTCATCACCGGGATGGGCATGCTTTCACCGGTGGGTAATGATGTGCAGAGCTCATGGGATGCCATCAGGGCCGGACGCAGTGGTATCGGCATGATCGACCGCTTTGATGCCTCTGGATACAACACCCGTATTGGTGGAGCAGTGAAGGATCTGGATCTTGGCCAGTATCTTTCCACCAAGGATGCCCGGAAACTCGACGCCTTTATTCATTATGGGCTGGTCGCTGCCCAGCAGGCGGTCGATGACAGTGGTCTCGAGCAATTTGACGGGCTCGATCGGGAGCGGGTGGGTGTCGCTATTGGCTCCGGTATCGGCGGTCTGGAGTTCATCGAGAAAAGTGTCATCCAGATGGAGAAGTCCGGGCCGCGGAAGGTGTCTCCATTTTTTGTTCCTGCCTCCGTCATCAATATGGTGTCCGGCAACACCGCCATCCGCTTCGGTTACCGGGGACCCAACATTTCCATTGTGACCGCGTGCACCACGGGTACTCACAACATCGGCTATGCCGCCCGGACCATTGCCTATGGCGATGCTGACGTCATGCTGGCCGGTGGTTCCGAGATGGCCACCACCCGCACTGGCGTTGCAGCGTTCTCTGCTGCCCGGGCCCTGTCGACCCGCAATGACGAGCCGGAAAAGGCCAGCCGGCCCTGGGACCGGGATCGCGATGGGTTTGTCCTGAGCGATGGTGCCGGTGTTCTGGTACTCGAAGACCTGGAACATGCCCGGAACCGCGGGGCGACGATTTACGGCGAAGTCATCGGCTTTGGGATGAGTGATGATGCCCACCACATCACTGCGCCGCCGGAGAGTGGCGAAGGCGCCGCCCGCTCCATGAAGAACGCCATTCGCGATGCGTGCCTGGAACCGGGTGCGGTGGACTACATCAATGCGCATGGCACCTCCACACAAGTGGGCGATGTCGCTGAGGTCAGGGCTGTCAGGAGTGTTTTCGGTGGTCACGCCGACAAACTGGCCATGAGCAGCACCAAGTCCATGACTGGCCACCTGCTGGGAGCAGCCGGTGCGGTGGAGGCCATTTTCTCGGTTCTGGCTCTCCGGGAGGGCGTCCTGCCGCCGACCATCAACCTGGACAATCCCGATGAGGGTTGCGATCTGGATCTGGTCGCGAATGAAAGCCGTCAGGCTGATCTTCGTGTGGCGTTGTCAAACTCGTTCGGGTTTGGTGGCACCAACGGAACCCTGATCTTCCGCCGCTACGAAGGCTGATCCGGCGTGTTGCAGGTGTTCTGGGCAGAGGACGGAGGCCTGCCTGCGAATGATCGTGGTCTGGCCTACGGCGATGGGCTGTTCGAGACCATTCTCATGGAGGGTGCCCAGGGCACACTGGTCGCCCAGCATCTTGACCGGCTGGTCAGAGACGCGAACAAGCTGGGGATACCGGTCAGCCATGCCCAGGTTCAGCATGCCTATGCCCGGGCAGCCACGCATTACGGCCAATCCCGTGAGTCTACCGTCTGGGTTCTGAAGCTTCTTCTGACCCGCGGTGGCGGAGGGCGCGGTTACCGTCCTGATCCGGGAATGAGGCCAAACCTTCTGCTATCCGCCAATACTGCGCCTCCCCGGGTCCCCACCAAGGGTGTCCGGGCGGACTACTCGAGTATCCCGCTGACCGTGAATCCCCTGTTCGCCGGCATCAAGTCCCTGAACCGGCTGGAGCAGGTGATGGCAGCGAGGGAGTTGAACGGGGATGTCTTCGAAGTGTTGCAGTCGAACCCGGCCGGTCATCTGGTGGAAGGAACCCGGACCAACCTGCTGGCGCTCATCGGGGACCGCTGGATCACACCTCCTGGGGATTCACTCGCCGTAGCCGGCGTCATGCGCCGATGGGTGCTGGACCGGCTCCACGCTGACGGAGAGACCGTTGTTGAGCGTCCCTTGCTGCGTGACGATGTCGAGGGAGCCGACTGTCAAGGCCTTTATCTGCTGAATAGCGTGCTCGGAGTGGTCGGGGTTCGCAATCTCAATGGTCGGGATTTGCCTGTCGACAACGGACTTGCGACAATCTGCGATCCGCTCCAAACACTGGAATAAGTCCTTTGCTCAAGAAGTTACTGATTGTATTTGTATCGTTCACGGTGCTGGCGGCAGCCGGCACCGGCCTGTGGATCTGGCAGGGGCTGAAAACCCTTGAGGAGCCGGTGAGGCTCGAGGAGCCCGTGCTGTTCAATGTTCCGCCGGGAACGGCTTTCAGCCGTGTCGCGCAAAAACTGGAGGCTCAGGGTCTCACCGAAAAGAGCCTGTGGCTGAAACTCTACGGTCGGCTCAACCCGGACCAGGCACGAATCAAGGCGGGTGAATATGAGTTTATCGATGGCATGTCCGTTCAGGATATGCTCAGTGCCATGGTCGCCGGCGATATCAAGCACTGGAGTATCCAGTTCATTGAAGGATGGACCTTCGAGGATATGCGGGCAGCACTGGCCCGCGCCGAGAGGCTCCGCCAGGAAACCGCGGAGTGGACTGACGAGCAGATCATGGCGGCGATGGGCGCGGAAGGCGAGCATCCGGAGGGCCGTTTCTTTCCGGACACCTACCTGTTCGCCAGCAGTGAGTCTGACCTGGATCTGCTGAAGCGCGCCTTTACCCGGATGGAAAACGTACTGGCCGAAGAGTGGGAAAACCGTGAACAGGGCCTGCCCTACGACACGCCTTATGAGGCATTGATCATGGCGTCCATTGTCGAACGGGAAACGGGTGTACCCCATGAGCGGGATGAAGTAGCCGGTGTGTTTGTCCGGCGCCTGCAGAAGGGGATGCGACTGCAAACGGATCCTACGGTCATCTACGGCATGGGTGACCGGTACCAGGGCCGGATCGGTAGCAAGGATCTGCGCACTCACACGCCTTATAATACTTATCGGATCGACGGTCTGCCGCCGACGCCGATTGCCCTGCCGGGACAGGAGGCCATTCATGCGGCTCTGCATCCGGACGATGGCGATTCGCTGTATTTCGTTGCCCGTGGCGACGGCACCCACAAGTTTTCCCGTACGCTTGCGGAGCACCAGAAGGCGGTTCGCGCTTATCAGCTCAACCGCCGTGAAGATTATCGTTCGTCGCCGCCCCCGGAAAATAATGGAGATACCGTGCAGGAGCAGGACCAGTGAAACGGGGCCAGTTCATCACTTTTGAAGGCACAGAAGGGGTGGGCAAATCCACCCAGCTGAAGAACGCAGCAGAGACGTTACGTGCCGAGGGGATCGACGTCATTGTTACCCGGGAGCCGGGCGGCACCCCCATGGCCGAGGCTATCCGTGAGCTGCTGCTGACGCCCCGCGATGAGCCGGTGCATGAGCTGACGGAACTGCTGTTGATGTTTGCGGCCAGGGCCCAGCACCTGCATACCCGAATTCTGCCGGCACTCAATGCCGGGCAGTGGGTTCTGTGTGACCGGTTTACCGATGCCACCTTTGCTTACCAGGGCGGCGGTCGTGGTGTGTCCAAAGAGCGTATCGGCCAATTGGAAAACCTGGTTCAGGGGGATGTCCGGCCCGATCATGTCGTGCTGCTGGATGCGCCGGTGGAGGTTGGTATGGCCCGCGCCCGTCACCGGGGGGATCTGGACCGGTTCGAGCAGGAAGCGGTGTCTTTCTTCGAGCGGATTCGGGCGACCTATCTTGAGCGGGCAGATGAAGTGCCGGACCGGTATCATTTGATTAATGCGTCGGCTCCACTGACAGAGGTCAGTGAGCAGGTGGCCGGGTTGATCCGATCATTTGTGTCTGCCTCGCGGTAATTCCGACGCTGCCTTTGTGTCTGGAAACTATCCATTCCGTGCACTTTCTGCCCGGATCTGCTTTAATCGAGTGACATTCTCAGTTAAAACCGGTTGTCACCATGCTTGACGCTCGCCTGTTAAAACTGCCCATCGCGTCCCACCAGCACCGCCATGAACATCATCAGGTGGTTGTCGGTGTCCGGGGTGAGGCTGATCTGAGCGTCGACGGGGCCGGTTCCCACCTGGATACCTGGAAAGCCTGCCTGGTGCCGACCGAAGCCAGGCACGATTACTGCGGCGATAACCAGAATCATGTGCTGGTTATCAACCTCGATCCCTACATGCCAGCCTTGAATACTCCCGCCCATGGGGACTATGAGCGTATGGCTCCCCTGTTCGAGCGGCCGAGGACCCTGAAAATGGATAGCCGGCTTCAGGGACTTGTCCAGTTTGCTGCCGGGGAGTTCGACCGGGCGCCTGGTAATGAAGGCATGAAGCGACACCTCGCGGCCAGTATTCTCCACTGCATGGCGGAGAGGCTGAACGACAACCGGGAGGTGACAGCCAACCGCAATGCCATCAGTCCCGAGGTGATCCGCCGCTACATCATGGAGAATCTGCACAGGAAGGTCCGGGTAGAGGATCTCGCCGGTGTGGCCTGCCTGAGCGTCAGCCGCTTCCATGAAATGTTCCGCGAAGTGACCGGAATCACTCCCCATCAATTTTTGCTGCAGACCCGCATTGACCAGGCGGTGCAGCTCCTTGTTTCCACATCCCTGTCCGTGTCCGAGGTCAGTTACCGGACCGGCTTCTCTTCCCAGAGCGCCCTCACCAACGCGCTGCGCAAGCACAAGGGAACGACTCCGTCAAAACTTCGTTTCGGTGAAAAAGTTGCCTGAATTTTGCAAAAAATTGCCGATTCAGGACGTTTTTGCAAAAGAATCGTAGGATTTTGTAAGCCGTAGATCCGTAGTAATACTAACTTATACCCTCAATGAACTGCCGTCAGGACGCAGCGGAATCTTTATAACAAGGATAAACGGTCGACCGGTTTGAACACCGGTCTCTTTCGGGGGCGCTTAGATGTTTCAAGCGAGCAGGGTATTAGAGCCGGTTTTTCAGGAGCAGCCGAAGACATTCTTCTGGCAAGCCCTGACGGCCAACTATGCCGTTGATGAGTCCGCGTACCTTAACGAGTTGATTCCTCTGGCCCAGAGCGATACCGCTGAGCACCGCGCAGTGACCGCGACAGCAACCGACCTGATCCGGAAAGTCCGTGAACAGGACGATGCGGTCCATATGGTGGATGCACTTCTCCAGCAATACAGCCTTGATACCGAGGAGGGCATTCTGCTGATGTGCCTGGCGGAGGCACTGATGCGCATTCCGGACAAACCAACTGCCGATGCGCTCATTGAAGACAAGATGTCGGTTGCAGATTGGAATCGCTATGTTGGCCGCAGCGAGTCCACGCTGGTAAATGCGTCCACATGGGGGTTGCTACTGACCGGGCGTGTGGTCCGCATGGACAAACGTCTCGATGGCTCGCCCTCCAATATCTGGAAGCGGTTGGTCAAGCGCAGTGGTGAACCGGTTATCCGCAGTGCCATGTATAAGGCCATGGAGATCATGGGCAAGCAGTTTGTGCTCGGCCGGGACATAAACGAAGCGCTGAAAAATGCCCGTGACTATCGCCATCAGGGCTATACCTATTCGTTCGATATGCTGGGTGAGGCGGCCTTGACCGAAGCGGACGCCAGCCGATATCTCAAGGATTACCTCGATGCCATCGAGGCGGTCGGGAATGACACCTACCCGGACAATGGCGCGCCGCGGCCGTCTATTTCAATCAAGCTTTCCGCGTTGCATCCTCGTTATGAGGTTGCCCAGGAGCAGCGGGTGCTGGAGGAGCTGTGCAGCACGGTTCGGGACCTCATTGGTGTCGCCCGGCGGAATAACGTGGCCATTACCATCGATGCCGAGGAAATGGACCGTCTGGAGCTGTCACTGAAACTTTTCGAGAAAGTGTACAGCTCGGACGCCGTGAAGGGTTGGGCTGGCTTCGGAATGGTGATTCAGGCCTATTCCAAGCGCGCTTTGCCGGCCCTGTGCTGGTTAACGAAGTTGGCAAAAGAGCAGGGCGACGAAATCCCCATCCGTCTGGTCAAGGGCGCGTACTGGGATACCGAGGTCAAGATCTGCCAGCAGCTTGGGTTGGAGGGATATCCGGTCTTTACCCGGAAGGAAGCGACAGATACGTCCTATCTGGCCTGCCTGCGTTACCTGCTCAGTGATTACACCCGCGGGGCACTCTATCCGCAGTTGGCGAGTCATAACGCACACACGGTGGCTTCCGCGCTGGCGATGGCCCGCGACAAGGGCCGTGATTTTGAGTTCCAGCGCCTGCATGGCATGGGCGATGCGCTCTATAACAGTATCCTCCGGGAGCACGATATTCCCGTCCGGATATATGCGCCGGTGGGCGCTCACAAGGACCTTCTGCCGTACTTGGTGCGGCGCCTGCTCGAGAACGGCGCCAATTCGTCCTTTGTGCACCGGCTCGTCGATGCCGGCACGCCCGTCGAGGATCTGGTTCTTGATCCAGTGGTCGAACTGCAGAAATATCCGGCACTGGCCAATGACCGGATTCCGCTTCCGGCCCGCATCTACGGTGAGGAGCGGATCAATTCCCGGGGGTTGAATACCAGTGTGGAAGCTCACCTGGAACCCTTGCTGAACCGTCTTGGTGAGTGGGCCGGGGCAAGCTGGCATTCCGGTCCGGTAATCAACGGTAGTCGCCTGCTCGAAGGCGAGCGAAGAGAGGTTTGCTCGCCTTACGACACCACCAGAATTGTCGGCTCCGTGGTATGGGCGGGGAAGGAGCAGGCCGGGAAGGCGCTGGATGTAGCGACTGCTGGTTTCCGCAGCTGGAACGCGCGGCCCGTGGTCGAGCGCGCCCGCTACCTTGAGAAGTTTGCGGATCTGCTTGAAGAGAGCATGGCAGAGCTGATGGCGATTTGCTGTCGTGAGGCCGGCAAGACTGTCCAGGACGGCATTGACGAAATCCGCGAGGCGGTCGACTTCTGCCGTTACTATGCGATCCAGGGTCGAGCCCGCTTTGGCAAACCGATCGCTTTGCCAGGCCCGACGGGCGAAAGTAATGAACTGTATATGGAAGGCCGGGGTGTCTTCCTGTGCATCAGCCCCTGGAACTTTCCGCTGGCCATCTTCACCGGTCAGATCGTGGCGGCTTTGGTGGCCGGCAACACGGTGATTGCCAAGCCGGCAGAACAGGCCAGTCTGGTCGCCTACCGGGCCGTCGAGCTGATGCTGGAGGCGGGATTCCCGCCCGATGTGATTCAACTGTTACCCGGTGATGGCGAAGAACTTGGCGGCATCCTGACCCCGGACCCCAGGATTGCCGGCATCGCCTTCACCGGATCTACACGGGTTGCCCACTTGCTGAACCGGACGCTGGCCGCTCGGGATGGCGCAATCGTGCCGCTGATCGCAGAGACGGGTGGACAAAACGCCATGATCGTGGACAGCAGCGCACTGCCCGAGCAAGTGGTGCGTGATGTGCTGCAGTCAGCCTTTGCCAGCGCCGGGCAGCGCTGCTCGGCTTTGCGGGTGCTGTACTTGCAGAGCGACGTGGCGGACCACATGGAATCCATGCTGGCCGGTGCGATGCAGCAGCTATCGGTTGGCAACCCGGAGTTACTCAGTACCGATGTTGGCCCGGTCATTGATTCCGCAGCGTGGCAGGCGCTTCAGGCGCATCTGGATGAGCTGGATCGTTCTGCAAGGCGGATTGCCCGGGCGCCGTTGCCTGCCAGCTGCCAGTCAGGCCATTTCATTGCACCGTCTGCCTACGGCATCGAAAGCATAAAAGATTTGAAAGACGAGCACTTTGGGCCGATTCTTCATGTAGTTCGTTACCAGGCAGAGCGGCTGGATGAGGTGCTCGATGAAATCAATGATAGCGGCTACGGACTGACTCTGGGCATCCATAGCCGCAGTGAGTCCACCGCATCTTACATCGAACAGCGGGTGAAAGTGGGCAATACCTACGTCAACCGCAACCAGATAGGAGCAGTTGTGGGGGTTCAGCCTTTCGGCGGTCGGGGCCTTTCGGGAACCGGACCCAAGGCAGGCGGCCCTCATTACCTGCAGCGCTTCTCAACCGAGCGCACAAGGACGGTCAATACCACGGCAGTCGGAGGGAATGCCTCTTTGCTGTCGCTGGGAATCGAGAAGGTTTAAGGATCAATAGAACAGAAAGACAAGGATGTCTGACTGAATTCGGGCGGTGACGTGCCCGGATCAGGGTTGTCCCTCTCATCCTGGAACCAGGGTGCAGAAGGAGAGCCGTTGCAAGTCAACAACAAGTAACCCAAAAAGCGCACGGGGAGAAAACCGAAATGATAGGAAACAACGTAGGGGTCACGATAACCTTTATCGCCTACATCCTGCTGATGCTCGGCATCGGTTATGTGGCCTGGAAGCGTACTTCCAACCTTTCTGATTACATTCTCGGCGGCCGTTCTCTCGGCCCGCTGCCTTCTGCACTGAGTGCTGGTGCTTCAGACATGAGTGGCTGGCTGCTGCTGGGTCTTCCCGGCTACGCCTACGCCGCGGGCTTCGAAGCCATCTGGATCGCCGTCGGCCTGCTGGTCGGTACCTGGCTGAACTGGCTGTTTGTTGCCAGCCGTCTGCGTACCTACTCGCTGGCGGCCGGTGACTCGCTCACGCTGCCGTCGTTCTTCGAGAACCGGTTCAACGACACCAGCCGGATTCTCCGGGTGGTCTGTGCGTTCTTCATCCTGCTGTTCTTCCTGTTCTACACCAGCTCCGGTCTGGTTGCAGGCGGCAAGCTGTTTGAAACCGTGTTCGGCCTGGACTACACCACGGCCGTTGTTGTGGGCACCATTGCGGTGGTTTCCTACACCTTCTTCGGTGGCTTCCTGGCAGTTTCCTGGACCGACGTTGTTCAGGGCCTGCTGATGTTCGCCGCTCTTCTGCTGGTGCCGATCATCGCCATGAACCTGGCCGGTGGCTGGGGCGAAACCTCCGCTGCCATGTCCGCCAAGAATCCGGAACTGATGAATGCGTTCACGGGCACAGACGGTGAATCCCTCGGTATCCTGGCCATCTTGTCTTTGCTGGGCTGGGGTCTGGGCTACTTTGGCCAGCCGCACATCCTGGCGCGCTTCAAGGCAATTCGCAGCGAAGAAGACGTACCGACCGCTCGCCGCATTGCCGTGATCTGGAGTGGTCTGGGTCTGCTGGGCGCACTGCTGGTCGGTTTCGCCGCTATCGGTTACTTCGATACGCCGCTGGAAGATGGTGAGCGTGCCTTCATGCTGCTCGTTGATGCCCTGTTCCATCCGGTAATCGCCGGTATCCTGCTGGCCGCTATCCTGGCCGCCATCATGAGTACCGCGGACTCCCAGCTGCTGGTTTCCTCTTCCGCGCTGGCCGAGGACTTCTACAAGGCGCTCTTCCGCAAGGACGCTTCCCAATCAGAGCTGGTCTGGGTAGGCCGCTTCGCAGTGGTTGGTATCGCGATCATCGCCTGTATCCTGGGTCTGAACCCGGACAGCAAGGTTCTGGAACTGGTGTCCTACGCCTGGGCAGGCTTCGGTGCCGCCTTCGGTCCGGCCCTGATCCTGTCCCTGTTCTGGCGTGAAATGACCAAAGCGGGCGCCATCGCCGGTATCATCGTTGGTGGTGTGACCGTTGTGGTCTGGGGCAACATGTCCGGTGGCATCCTGGATCTCTACGAGATCATTCCAGGCTTCATCTTTGCCACCATCGCGATTGTGATCGTGTCCAAGCTTGGCGATAAGCCGCACGCCGACATCCTGGCCGGCTTCGACAAGGCCATCAAGGCGCGCTACCACAACCTGCCGTAAGGCAGTCACTATGACCCGGAGCTGAGTCCGGGTCCCGAAAGCCCCCGTCAGTTTGTCGGGGGCTTTTTTTGTCCAATAAAAAACGCCAGCCCGAGGGCTGGCGTTTTTGTCGGAGGTTACTCCAGAAGCGGCTTAGGCTACGCTGGCCTCGGACGCTTTCTTGGTGTACTCCTCCATCTGGTCGAAGTTGAGATAGCGGTAGATCTCTTTCGACATGCTGTTCAGATCCTTGGCGTACTCCATGTACTCCTGCGGAGACGGGAGTTTGCCCAGAACCGCGCCCACAGCTGCCAGTTCCGCCGAGGTCAGGTACACGTTGGCACCATCACCCAGGCGGTTCGGGAAGTTACGAGTAGAGGTGGACAGTACAGTGGACTTCGGAGCTACACGTGCCTGGTTACCCATGCACAGGGAGCAGCCCGGCATCTCGGTGCGAACACCGGCGGTGCCGTAGGTGTTGAAGTAACCTTCTTCCATCAGCTGCTGCTGGTCCATCTTGGTGGGCGGAGACATCCACAGGCGGGTGCTCAGGGCGCCCTTGTGCTGCTCCAGTAGCTTACCAGCGGCACGGAAGTGACCGATGTTGGTCATGCAGGAACCGATGAACACTTCGTCCACCTTGTCGCCGGCTACTTCGGACAGGAACTTGGCGTCGTCTGGATCGTTCGGGCAGCAGACAATCGGCTCTTTGATGTCGGCCAGATCGATCTCGATCACGTGGGCATACTCTGCGTCCTTGTCGGCACGCATCAGCTTCGGATCTTTCAGCCACTCTTCCATCTGCTGGGCGCGACGCTCCAGCGTACGCGGATCGCCATAACCCTCGGCAATCATCCAGCGCAGCATGGTGATGTTGGAGCGCAGGTACTCGGCGACAGACTCTTCGGACAGGTTGATGGTACAACCGGCCGCGGAGCGCTCGGCAGAGGCGTCAGAGAGCTCGAATGCCTGCTCGACGGTCAGGTGCTCCAGACCTTCGATTTCCAGGATGCGACCGGAGAATTCGTTGATCTTGCCCTTCTTCTCAACGGTCAGCATGCCCTGTTTGATGCCATACAGCGGAATGGCGTGTACCAGGTCACGCAGGGTGATGCCCGGCTGCATCTCGCCCTTGAAGCGGACCAGAACAGATTCCGGCATGTCCAGCGGCATAACGCCAGTAGCAGCGGCGAAGGCTACCAGACCGGAACCGGCCGGGAACGAGATGCCCATCGGGAAACGGGTGTGGGAGTCACCACCGGTACCGACGGTGTCCGGCAGCAGCATGCGGTTCAGCCAGGAGTGGATGATGCCGTCGCCCGGACGCAGGGCCACACCGCCACGGGTCTGGATGAAGTCCGGCATGGTGTGCTGCATTTCGACGTCAACCGGCTTGGGATAAGCAGCCGTGTGACAGAAAGACTGCATCACCAGGTCAGCCTGGAAGCCCAGGCACGCCAGGTCTTTCAGCTCGTCCCGGGTCATCGGACCGGTGGTGTCCTGGGAGCCGACGGTGGTCATGTGCGGCTCGCAGTAGGTGTTCGGACGAACGCCTTTGCCTTCTTCCAGGCCACAGGCCTTGCCGACCATCTTCTGGGCCAGGGTGAAGCCTTTGGTGCCGGCTTCCGGGTCCTTCGGCAGGCGGAAGATGTCAGTAGCGCCCATGCCCAGGGCCTGACGCGCCTTGTTGGTCAGGCCACGGCCGATGATCAGCGGAATACGGCCGCCCGCCTGAACTTCGTCCAGGATCACATCGGACTTGAACTTGAACTCGGAGATGGTTTCGCCGGCTTCGTTCAGGACCTTGCCTTCGTATGGACGAATCTCGATGACGTCGCCCATGTTCATGTCGTCAACCGGTGCTTCGAATACCAGCGCGCCGGCGTCTTCCATGGTGTTGAAGAAGATCGGGGCAACCTTGTTACCGATACAGACACCGCCGGCACGCTTGTTGGGCACGCCAGGAATGTCTTCACCGAAGTACCACAGCACGGAGTTGGTGCCGGACTTACGGGAGGAACCGGTACCAACCACGTCACCAACGAAGGCAACCGGCAGGCCCTTGGACTGGATTTCCTCGATCTGCTTGATCGGGCCGGTCACACCGGGCTCTTCCGGGTTCAGGCCGTCACGCTCCATCTTGTACATGGCGCGGGCGTGCAGGGGGATGTCCGGGCGGGACCAGGCATCCGGAGCCGGAGACAGGTCGTCGGTGTTGGTTTCGCCAGTCACCTTGAACACGACCATCTTCATGCTCTCGGGAACGGATTTCTTGTTGGTGAACCACTCGGCGTTGGCCCAGGATTCCATGATGGACTTGGCCACGGCGTTGCCGGCATCCATCTTTTCCTTCACGTCATTGAAGGCATCGAACATCAGCAGGGTTTTCTTCAGCTGCTCGCCGGCCAGTTCGGCCAGATCAGCGTCGTCCAGCAGTTCGATCAGGGTCTGGATGTTGTAACCACCCTGCATCATGCCCAGCAGCTTGACCGCGTGCTCCTTGCTGACCAGCGGAGAGGTAGCTTCACCCTTGACGATGGCGGTCAGGAAAGCGGCCTTGACGTAGGCGGCTTCGTCCACGCCCGGTGGGATGCGGTTTTCCAGAAGGTATACCAGGGTTTCCTCTTCACCTGCCGGCGGGTTTTTCAGCAGCTCAACCAGAGCCGCCGTCTGCTCGGCGTTCAGGGGCTTGGGGGGGATACCCAGGGCTTCACGTTCGGCAACGTGTTCACGATAGGCTTCTAACACGATATGGACCCTCATCAGTTGGAATGTCCCGCTTTACGGCATCATGCCTGGCGGGAGTTTTATGGCGAAAAGGCCACGGGAGCCTCTGAATAATGCCTGAAATCTTGGGTCGCGGTATTCAGGGTTTATTCAGAGACTCCCTAAACTGGCGCAGCATTCTATAGGAAACCCCTTACAAAGTTAAGTTGGACAGAGGTCGGAGAAATCTGTTACGTGCGCTATACTCCGGCCTCCCGACATTTTAGCCCATGATTCGATATGAATGACGCCCTGCAAGAGATTCACGATTTCCTTCCGTGCCGGACCCCTCAGCGTTGGATTGACAATGCCCTGGCGAACCAGGACCTGCTGCTGATCGACCATGCCCACTGCGAAAAGAAGGCCGCGTCCACGGCGTTGAGCCTGATGTACCGCTATGTGGACAACAGCGATCTGTTGAACAAGATGTCGCGGCTGGCGCGGGAAGAGTTGCGACATTTCGAGCAGGTGCTGGCGATCATGAACAAACGAGGGGTGGAGTATGGCCACCTGACACCCGCCCGCTATGCCGCCGGGTTACGGCAGGCCGTGAGCACCGAGGATCCGGGGCGTCTGGTGGATGTGTTGATCGTGGGCGCGATCATCGAAGCCCGTTCCTGTGAACGCTTTGCTGCGCTGGCACCCTATCTGGATGACAAGCTGGCGGATTTCTATAACGGCCTCCTGAAGTCCGAGGCGCGGCATTACCAGGACTACCTCAAGCTGGCGGTGCAGGCCAACGGCGGGCCTGTGGATGAGCGCGTGGGGGAGTTTCTGGCGATCGAAAAGGAGTTGATCGAGGCGCCCGATAGTGAATTTCGCTTCCATAGTGGGCCGGTGGGTTAGGCGGGCCGGCCAAGATGGGGTCAGAAGAACGCTTTCTTCTGACCCCTGGTTCATGTCTCAAACTCCAGGCTTGGGTCCAAAAAATGGGGTCAGATGAAGGCCTTCATCTGACCCCGACTTCATGATCACTCCAGCCCACGGCAAAGCTCTATCCACGCATCAATCCCTGCACTCCGGTACTTCTGTTTGTGCAGAATGAAATAGAACTGGCGGTCAAACCGCCGGTGTGCCGGCACCGCCAGAGGTACCAGGCTGCCGCGCCGGAAGGCGTCGGCCAGGACAACTTCGGACAGGCACCCGATGCCGAGATCGGCCTCGACCGCCCGCTTGATCGCCTCGGTATGCTCCAGTTCCAGCAACACGTTCAGGTCCGGCAGCAGGCCATGCATCCCCCGTTCGAAACTCTGGCGAGTCCCTGAACCCTGTTCGCGCATGATCCAGGTGGCTTCGCGCAGGTCGTCATCAGTCAACTGGGCTTTGCTGGCCAAGGGATGAGTGGGAGAGCAAAACACGACCAGTTCGTCCCCGCGCCAGGGTATGACCTCCAGTTCGGACGACTGCAACTCGCCTTCGATCAGCCCGATGTCCAGCTCGAAGTCCTTGACCCGCCGGGCAATGGTGCTGGTGTTGGCCACCTCAAGCGACACCCGGGGGTGGGTAGGGGTATTCATGTATTGGGCCATGACCCCTACGGCCAGATAGTTACCGATAGTCAGCGTAGCGCCAACCTTTAGGGCGCCGACTTCCGTATGTTTGTTGAAGGCCTGCTCCAGTTCCCGGGCCTGGGCCAGCACCGATTCCACTTTGGGCCGGTACAGGCGCCCGAGTTCGTTGAGCTGGAGGCGTTTGCCCACGCGGTCGAAAAGCTGGATATCGAACTGGCTTTCCAGCTCCTTGAGCGCGCTGCTGGCTGCCGATTGGGACATGGCCAGGGAATCAGCAGCCCGGGTAATGTTCTGGAAGTGGGCAGCGGCGAGGAATACCTCAAGCTGACGGAAACTGAATTTCATAAGGAAGCGCCATAAATCGATTTTGTCGAATAAGGTTATGGGTATATCCCATTTCATCGATAGGTTAAAGGTGAGTTACACTTCAGGCAATTGATATCCAAACGATTCACGCTTTTTGCTTGAGCGCAGGTACGAGGTTTACATGAGCAACCTGATGAAAGAAACGGTCACCAGCGTCCATCACTGGAACGACACTCTGTTCAGTTTCAAGACCAGCCGCGATCCGGGCTTCCGGTTCAAGAACGGCCATTTCGTGATGATCGGCCTTGAGACCGATGGCAAGCCGCTGATGCGGGCCTACAGTATCGCCAGCGCCAATTACGAGGAAGAGCTGGAATTCTTCTCCATCAAGGTGCCGGACGGCCCGCTGACCTCGCGCCTGCAGCAGATCAAACCGGGCGACGAGATCCTGTTGAGCAAGAAGCCCACCGGAACACTGGTACTGGACAACCTGCTTCCGGGCAAGAACCTTTGGTTGATCAGCACCGGTACCGGTCTGGCCCCGTTCATGAGCATCATCAAGGATCCGGAAGTCTACGAGGCCTTTGATAAGATTATCCTGACCCACGGTGTGCGCTATATCTCCGAGCTGGCCTACCAGCAGGAGATCGAGGAGCTGCCGGAGAACGAGTTCTTTGGCGAGATGGTGAAGGGCAAACTGTTGTACTACCCGACCGTCACCCGCGAGCCGTTCCGCAACGAGGGCCGCCTGACCGATGCCATGGAATCCGGCAAGATCACGCGTGACCTTGAACTCCCGGATTTTGATCCGGAGCACGATCGGTTCATGATCTGCGGCAGCCCGAGCATGCTCAAGGATACCTGCGCGATCCTGGACAAGATGGGGTTCCGCGAAGCACGGGGTGGTGACATGGGGCATTATGTCATTGAGCGTGCATTCGTCGAGCAATAACCCGACGCATCCCGGCAAAGGCGAAACCCCGCGGTGAGCAACCGCGGGGTTTTTTCGTGCCTGCTAGACTTGGCAGCATGATCGGGGCTAGGAGGGATCTATGAACCTGGGAAAGCGCGGTACGATGATACTTGCCGGCTTCATCGGCAATGTTGTCGAATGGTACGACTTTGCCGTGTATGGCTACATGGCGGGCATTCTGTCGGTACTTTTCTTTCCCGGCGACGATCCGGTCGCCTCTCTGATTGCCACCTATGGCGTCTTTGCGGCCGGTTTCATTATGCGTCCGCTGGGTTCCGGTGTCTTTGGTTGGCTGGGAGATACCATCGGTCGAACCCGCACCATGTTCATCTCGGTCACGATGATGGTGCTGCCTACCTTTATTCTTGGTTGTTTGCCGACATATGCTCAGGCCGGGCTGGCTGCGCCGGTGCTGCTCGTTGTTATCCGTATGATTCAGGGCCTCTCCGTGGGTGGGGAATTCAGTAGCTCGGTGACCTACCTGGTCGAAACGGCGCCTGATGGAAAGCGCGGAATATCCGGAAGCTGGGCAAACACCGGGAGTATCTTCGGGATGTTGCTGGGTGCCGGCGTGGCAGCGCTCGTGATGTCAACGCTCTCAGGAGATGAAATCAATAACTGGGGATGGCGTTTGCCCTTCCTGTTCGGCGGGGTCGTGGGACTAGTCTCGATTCTGCTCCGGCGTCACCTGCCTCGATCCGAGCACTTCCAACGTCATCATCGGAATCGGTGTGAGACCTCGCCCTTGCTGGAAGCGTTCACGACCAACCGGCGCGAGATGGTGCTGGCCATCATCTTTGCGTCCGCCTACGGCGTGCTGTTCTACCTGCCCATCGTATACCTACCGGAGTGGCTGCACTCGGAGACCGGCATGTCGCGCCACCTCGCTTTGCAGATCAATACCTTCGCGACCGCCGTATTGTTGTTGCTAATCCCGGTTTCTGGTTGGATCGGTGACCGGTGGATTCGGCGCACCCACCTGATTACGGGTGCGATGTTGCTGCTCGCGCTATCGGGATGGCCGTTGTATGTCTGGCTGGCGAATGACAGCGTCATCGCTGCCGTGGTGGTCCAGTTGTTGCTGGTGGTCTGTATCGCAGCCCCGTTGGGCTCGGCACCCGCTATGTTCGTAGAGCTGTTCCCGGCCAGAGACCGGCTATCAGGATACTCCGTTGCCTACAATCTTGGGCTCGGAGTAATTGGTGGAACAACGCCAATGATCTCGACCTGGTTGATCGATGTCACCGGTTATTCAACAGCACCGGCGGTGTACCTTGTGGCGATGGCTATCGTAGCCATGCTTGCCCTGTCGCTCATGCGGGATCGCAGCCGGGAGGTGCTGAGATAGCTGCTTGACCGTGTAGCCAAGGATGACCCGGTCGCTGCTAGTTATTTGTGTCGCTCGCGCGGATCCTGGGTTTCCTCGTCCAGCCAGGTTCCGCAGTATTTGCAATAACGGGCGTCCTGCTCGTGCCGGTGTTTGCCACAGCCAGGACAGGCTTCATTGGAGTACCGCTCCCGCTGAAGCGCCCGGATGACCTCGGCCGAAAAGATACCGACAGGGAGGGCGATGATAGAGTAACCGATCAGCATAATCGTGACGGAAATGAATTGCCCCAGGGCGGTAATCGGAGTGATATCACCGTAGCCGACGGTGGTCAGAGTGACGATGCCCCAGTAAATGGCTTTGGGGATGCTGGTAAAGCCTGCTTCTGCCGGCTCGATCAGGTACAGAACGGATGAAAAGATGGTCACCAGCATCAGCACCGTGAACAGGAACAGCCCAATCTGGTGCCGGCTTCGAACCAGGGCTCCCCAGAGCAACTGCTTTTCGCCCTCCAGAGTCATCATTTCCAATACCCGGAACAGACGCAATGCACGTAGCAGTCGGACCACGATCAGGATCTGTGCCCCGGGAAATACCAGGACCAGCCATGTTGGCAGGACCGCCAAGACATCAATGATTCCGTAAAAGCTCTTCAGGTAGAGCCAGGGCTTTTCAAGGCAGTAGATCCTCAGGGCCAGCTCTATTGTGAAGATGATGGTGATAACCCATTCTGCGTAAAAGAACAGCAATCCGAAGCGTTCGTGATACCGGTCAATGCTGTCCAGCATGACAAGGGTTACGCTCAGAAAGATCAGTATCACCAGGACAACATCAAATGCCTTGGCGACCGGTGTGTCCGACTCAAAGATCAGCTGGAAAAGACGGGTTCGTAAGCCCAGTTTGGCGGGTTTCAGGGTCGGCATCCGGTGACTGTCTCCTGGTTGTCCATAGAAGGCTGATCTTTACTAGACTCTAGAGAGCGGTATCTCATCCCGTCAACACACTTTCCTCGGAGGGAAACATCATGAAGGGATATTCTGCAGCGAATCTGGCCAGTGCTGCTGTTGTTTCATTACTGGGCGTTGCGTTGGCAGGCCCGGTTCATGCGGGTGCCGGTGATTTCTATGTCAGGGCAGGTATCAGCGCCATGGACCCGGACACCGGCAGTGACAGCTTTTCAACCATTCCCCGAAGTGGCGTGCGACTGGACAGTGATGTTACCGGCAGTGGCGCTGTGGGCTGGTTTTTTACAGATTATGCGGCGCTGGAAATCAGTTCTTCGTTGCCATACTCCCCTGACCTTGAGGGCAATCACAGGCTCAAGGAGCTGGGAATCGGCAACCTCGGAGACGTGAAATACGTGCCCACGTACCTTACGGTAAACTATTTTTTTCAGGACACCTCTGCCGTTACCCCATACCTTGGCGCGGGCGTTGCCTTCAACAAGTTCTATGATGAGAACGCGAGTCCGCCCGGCCTGGACGTTAATCTGAACAGTACCTTTGATCCCACGGTGTTGGCAGGGGTCGAGCTGGATTTCGGTGCGCCGGTCATGGTCAATTTCGATGTCCGTTACACCTTGCTGGAAACCGATGCCAGATTCTCCGGAGCCATTGACGAAACCGTGGAAATGGACATCGACCCGGTCGTGTTCACATTGGGTGTCGGATATTACTTCTGAGCAGTTTTAAATAACACCGATAAAAATAAGGCCGGGAATTCCCGGCCTTATTCGTTCTGGTCTTCCTTGATTTATTGACGGAAGATCACAAGACCACCACCGCCGTCGGCCACGTAGACCCGTCCATTGGCGATCGCAGTGCCGGTCGCCTCACCGACGGTCTGCTGATGTTCCATCAGCATCGGATTGGCCGGATCGCTCCAGTCGAGCTTGGCAACACCGGCTTCCCCATAGGCTACATAGAACAGGAGCCGTGGTTCGTCGAGGGTGTACCACTGGCCGTCTTTATCAACCAGCAGGGTATCGGCCGGGTAGTACTGCGGGGTCATGTACAGGGCCTCTGGATCGGAGTCTTCCAAACCTGGCTCGTCCTGCAGCCGATACTGGGCGACAGCCTCAGGGCGATAGTCCGCACCACCGCCTCCCGGTGCGAATACTCTGTCTGGCTCGACACCGTCGGGCAGGGGGGCGAGCAGATCGTCAATGCTGTAAGCCAGCAGTCCGAAGCCGCCGTAGCTGAAGTAGGCATGGTCGCCAATCACATCAACGTCTACGGCACGACTATCCGCCTTGCCGATGTGCACGGTGCCATCCAGCTCTTCCTCGATCTTGATCGGCTGGAAGATCTTGATCAGTTCCATGCCCGGGGTGACCCCATTCATCAGAAGCTCAGTCATGTCGACCACGGCAATACCGGCATGGCCGGCGGCCACGAAGGCATAGATCTTGTCGTCCTCAGGATTGGTCCAGAGTTCCACACCGGAGGTACGCCCCAGCAGTGGTTTGCCGGTCGCCGAGCCAAGGTTGGCGACCACATGATTGCCTGTGCCGTCGGCCGGGTTCATGGTCATGTCGTAGACGGTCAGTCCGTTGCTGCCATCGGCCACTACCGCGTAGTTGTTATGGAAGTCCACATCGTAGGCATGGTCCTGCCGGCTGATGTCGCCATATGAGCCATCCGCCAGGTTGTGCTCATAGAAATCCGAGGGCTGTGGTGTCAGCAGCAACGGGGTGCCGGGAACCCCCTGGCCAGCCTCGGCGCCACTGACATCGACCCGCCGGAGTCCCAGGCTCTGGGACATGACGTAGGCCATATCGTCATCACCGCTCATGATGACGTTGTAGGCATGGGGCGTCGGGTAGACCGTGGAGCCGTCCGGGTTATCCACTTCGTATTCATCAACCACGGTATTGGCGACTACGTGTGGCTCATCCAGGGCATTGCCATCGGCATCCGCGATCTGCCAGACGCTCATGCCATGGGGGCCATCCGCCATATAGAGGTATTGTTGGGTAGCCGCAACGCCCTGAGTATGGCCAACGGCCAGGGGCGAAGTTGGTGTGCCATCGGCGGCGGCATAGATTTCGTCGGTGCTGGCGAAATAGGCAGGAACTGTAAACCTGGTTGCCATGTCCAGTTCAGTGTCAGGCTCCGGCGGAAGTGGCGTAAGGGCTCCGATATCCATGAAGTTGAGACCACCGGCACCGGTGGCTTGCACCACGTCAACTGCGCCAGTGTTGTCACTGAGGGTAGGCATCAGGAACAGGGCATTGCCATGGCCACTGACTTCACCGGTAACCAGCAAGCTGGGAGACGCATACATCCAGGCGGGTAGGGACTCATTGTCGTCTGGATCCCAGGCACCCATGTCGTAGGACGTGACGAACTCGTAGTCAGGCCAGTGCAAAAGGTCTGGTTTGTCGTCATTGTTAAAGTCCGTCTCCGGCATCCAGCGACTGCTTGGGTCATCAGCACCCTCAAGAACAACCAGGCCTGCAAAGTGGTCGGCGTAGAATACCCGGTCGTTGGTCCTGTCGACCTCGACATCAATTACACCGGCTTCTTTAAGCATGCCCACGCCGAAATAGGGGAACAGGCTCTTGGACTGTTCGCCGATCGGCTCGTCAGGCCCGTGGGCAGGCACCGCCGGGGCGTAACCGAGATAACTGGTGGCTAACTGGCCCTCGGTGTCCGGGGCACCTACATCAACCGCCACGAGTCCGCCCAGACCGTAGGCGAGGTAGACGATGGTCTGGCCTCCGTCCCCATAAGTTTCGACATCAAGCTTGTTGGCCTTGTAATAGTATTTGCCATAACGGTCGAAATCCGCCCAGGGCGTGGCAGCTTCAACGTCGCCATGCCAGACTTCCTGGATTTCGAAGGAGGCCTGGTTATGGTTGGGCATGCCGGTCTCGGGATCCAGGTAGCCCTCGCCATCTGCGGTCGTGCCGGTCTGCACCTCGGTTGTCACGTCCATTTCAAGGAACCAGTCTTCGGAAACACTGGTGTCGGTGTACATATTATAATAACCGATGCGTTCCAGCGTGGTCGGGTCGTAAACGCCTAGTCCCAGGAAGCCGATGGCGGCATACAGGTTGCCGTCGGTGTGCAGTTGCAAGTCAGCAGGTGCACCCCACGGGTGTTCCCCGGAGTACTGCAGGGTGTAGGTTTCGGCATCGATAAGAAGGGTGCCATCATCCTCGGTTGCAGGCGTAGCACTGATGACATTGGCAAGTGCGGTCCGATGGATGCCGTAACTCTCGTCGGCAATCCACAGGTCAGTGCCGTCGGTCTCGAGCGACTTAATGAAACCGTGGCCCTCAATCACCACGTCAGTTACCAGATCACCGCCGCCTTCGGCGAAAACAATCCCGTCCTGATAGTAATTGACAGGTGTGGTATGCAGCACCTGCATGGAAGCCGGATCGGTTATGTCCACAACCGCGACGCCGGACTCACGGACCGCGGCCAATGCGTAGGTGCGGCCTTCATAGGGCACCACAAGAATGTCCTGGATAAAGTTATCCAGCTCGATTTCATGGACGGCGCCTGCGGCGGTCTGGATCGGTGTGATCGCCAGTCGGTTGGCCATGTTGTAGACCGCCCAGTCAGTCCCGTTAACTTCCGCACGGGCTGTCGCGGTGGTGGCGCCGCCGATCTGGATCGCTTTTTCAGTCAGGAACGCCTCAACAATGGACTCACCCTGGGGGGTGCCCAGTGAGGCATCGTGATCGCTGCGGTCACAACCGGACAGCATTGTCACCAAACCCGCAGCCAGGATGCCTGGCAAGACGGATCCCGGAAATTTAATACCCATAATTCAAATCTCCCTGGCTTTTCTTGGCCATGAGGCCGAGCCTTGATACATATTGTCGGAAGAAACGTTGATGGCCCTGGGGTGGCCAAAAATTGCACGTTTTCCATTAGCAATATAGAAGCTGTGTGGCACATTGCATATTGACGTGTCTCAAGTCTGCGGCTTGTGTAATGCGATTTTGGGGGAGAAGTTGATGCAGCAGGGAAAGGAGACGTCCCGGCAGGAGATGGCCGCCGAGGTGGATCGGGTTATCCGCTCGGAGCGCGAACGGGGCCGGGCGGGCAGGGTGGTCGGATTGGTCGTTCTGGTCGCATTGTTGGCCGCTTCGGCGTGGTGGCTTTGGCCCGATGATGGCGAGGTGCAATGGCAGACCCAAACGCTGGACCGGGGCGATATGGTGCTGACGGCAACGGCCACCGGCAGCCTTGAGCCCAAGAGCGAGGTTTCGGTGGGCGCGGAGATATCGGGTCTCATTACCCGGGTTCTGGTGGATGAAAATGACCAGGTGACAGAAGGCCAGGTGCTGGCGCTGTTTGATACCGATGAACTGGAAGTGGCCCTGGAACAGGCCGAAGCGCAGCTTGCGCTGGCCCGGGCCTCGGTGGAGGAAGCGGAGGCGACCCTGCAGGAAGCTCGGGTGGATGAGCAGCGTATTACCGAACTGCGGCAGCGGGGAACCGCCGCGCAAGCGGAGCTGGATGCGGCCACAGCGGCTCGAAAGCGGGCAGAGGCAAAGCTGGCTTATGCCCTTGCCTCGGTGAGGCAGGCCGAAGCGACTGTTCTCCAGGCCCGGACCCGGCTGGAGAAGGCAGTGATTACCTCGCCGATCGACGGCGTTGTTCTGCAGCGCAGTATTGAGCCGGGCAACACGGTGGCAGCCAGTTTCCAGACGCCGGTCCTGTTCCTTTTGGCTGAAGACCTGAAGGCGATGGAGCTGCATGTGTCGATGGACGAGGCGGATGTCGGGCTGGTGGAGTCAGGTCAGACGGCGACGTTTACCGTTGATGCCTGGTCCGGTCGGGAGTTCTCGGCGGAAGTCCTCAAGGTTCATCTTTATCCGTCTGTCGAGAACAACGTGGTCACCTACACCACGGTGCTGTCCGTGGATAACAGCGAAGGGCTGCTCAAACCGGGGATGACGGCGACCGCCACTATCGAAACCGGACGGCGTGAGAATGTCCTCCGGATACCGAACATGGCATTCCGTTTCACTCCTCCTGCCCAGGATGGTGGGGGTGGCGGTCTGTTCAGCCACCCGGGGGCCCGGGCCGGAGCTAACCGTTCCGGACCCTCAAATACCGTTTGGGTTCTGCGTGACGGGCAGCCGACCCGGGTCCTGGTACAAACGGGGGCATCCGATGGCCGGTACACGGAACTCCCCGGCAATGAACTCCAGCAGGGGGATGAGGTGATAACTGCTGTGCAGACAGAGGTGAAGTCATGACCGGGCCAGCTCACGCCGGTGCGTCGATTTCTACACAGTCTGCTCCGGCCGTGGTGGAGATGAACGACATCTACAAGATCTACGGCAGTGGTGGTACGGAAGTGCGTGCGCTCGACGGCGTCAGCCTGAGTATGAGCGCCGGGGAGTTCGTCGCCATTATGGGCCCTTCGGGCTCGGGCAAGTCCACGTGCATGAATATTCTGGGTTGTCTGGATGTCCCTTCATCCGGGAAATACTGGTTCCGTGGTGTTGAGGTTGGTGGTCTGGACCGGGACGAGTTGGCGCTGTTGCGCCGTCATTTCATGGGCTTCATTTTCCAGAGTTTCAACCTGCTGCCCCGGACCAGCGCCCTTGCTAACGTTGAACTGCCATTGATCTACGAAGGCGTCCGGCCTGCGCGGCGCCGAGCGCTGGCGATGCAGGCTCTCGCCACCGTTGGCCTGGCTGACCGCGCGCACGCAACCCCGGCCCAGCTGTCGGGTGGCCAGCAGCAGCGGGTGGCAATCGCGCGGGCGCTGGTGACCGAGCCGCCGATGTTGCTGGCGGATGAACCCACGGGCAACCTCGATACCGTCATGGCAAGGGAAATCATGGATGAGCTCGTGTCCATTCGTGAGCAGCGGGGCATCACGATCATCATGGTGACCCATGAGCCTGATATCGCCAGGTATTCGGACCGGGTCCTGTTCTTTACCGATGGGAAGCTGGTGAAAGATGGGCCTCCCGAGGAGGTCGTCCCTTGAGACCGTTGGATACTGTGGGCATGTCGGTGCAGGCGATTGCCCGCAACAAGCTGCGGTCGTTCCTGACTACGCTGGGCATTATCATCGGAGTAGCCAGCGTGGTGGCCATGGTGCACCTGGGCCAATCGGCCACTCGCAGTGTGACAGAGCGGATTGCGAGCATCGGATCGAACCTGCTGTTTGTCATGCCTGGTACCGCGCAGCGAGGGCCGGGCGGTCTTCGAACAAGTGCAGAGAATTTCGATCTGGCGGATGCGGAGGCGATCCGGAACGAGGTGGACGGCGTGCTTGTAGCCCCGGCCCTTACCACCAGTGCCACGGTCGTTATCGGTAATGCCAACGATACCATTCCCGTCGTTGGCACCAACAACGACTATTTCGAGGTGCGCAACCATTACCTGGACTACGGCCGGGAGTTTGAGCAAGGAGAACTCGCTTCCGGTGCGGCCGTGTGCATTATCGGAAAGACCCTGATTGAAGAGATGTTTCTGGGTCAGGAGGCGTTGGGGGCGACGGTTCGGGTAGGGAGGACGGCGTGCCGGGTCATCGGTGTGCTGGAGGAAAAAGGCGAGTCGATGGGGCAGGATCGGGACAAGATCATCCTCATGCCGGTCAAGGCAGTGCAACGACGGTTGGTTGGCGAGCTTGATGTCACTGCAATCTATGTGTCCGCTTTGGTGGATGGGACCACCGGACGCGTCCAGGATCAGATTGAATCGCTGCTGCGACAGCGTCGGGGCCAGGGTAGCGGAGGCGTCGACGATTTCTATGTCCGTGACACCCAGGATATCGCTGAGGCCCTGGAAAGTACGACCAACACCCTGACCATCCTGTTGGGCGCCATTGCCGCCGTCAGTCTGCTTGTGGGTGGTATCGGAATCATGAATATCATGCTGGTATCGGTTACCGAGCGCACCCGGGAAATCGGAATAAGGCTGGCAATCGGAGCGCGGACAAGGGATGTACTCACCCAATTCCTTGTCGAATCCATCGCTCTTTCGACGCTCGGTGGCGTCATCGGCCTTGTCATCGGCGTTGGCGGCACCTGGCTCGTCACCCGGCAGCTGGACATGCCCTTCGTCATTTCGCCGATGGTAATGGCCGTCGGATTTTCGTTTTCCGTGGCGATCGGAATCATCTTCGGGTATTTTCCTGCGCGGAAAGCCGCCATGCTCAACCCCATCGACGCGTTGCGGCACGAATAACCGCCGAGAGAAACCAGTGACAGGAAGCGAGGATGTTCACACTCGAAATTGAGCCCAGGTTCAGCGACACCGATGCGCTGGGCCACATCAGCAACACGTCATTACCGGTCTGGTTTGAGCAGGGCCGGACACCGATCTTCCGGATTTTTCATCCGACGCTGGAAGTGAAAACCTGGCCCCTGATCATTGCTCGTCTGGAGATCGATCTGCTGGCACAGAGCTATTGGCACATGCCCGTGGAAATTCGTACGGGGGTTGGAAAAATAGGAAACAGCTCCTTCCGCGTGATCCAGGAAGCCTGGCAGGACGGCAAGAAAATTGCCCGTGGAGTCTCGGTGTTGATTCACTTCGATTACGAGCATGAGAAGTCGGTTCCGATTCCGGAAGCGATCAAGGCCAAACTGGCTGAGCATGTCATGGAGTGATGGGGTAGTCAGGGCCCTGTCTGACACAGGGCCCGACGGTTCCGGATCGAAATCAGAACCGGTAGGTGGCACCGATGCTCAGCACATCGATGTCGTAGGTATCGAAGCGGCCAACGATGGCCAGGTTGTTTTGCAGGTTATAGCGGGCGCCAATGCCTACGCCAAGTTCGATATCAGAGCTGCTGCCAGATCCGAACGCGGTGTCAACCTCTGCATCCACGTAGACCAGTCCGGCCCTGCCCAGTAGTTCGAGGCCCTTGGCCTGTCCATCCAGGTTCAGGGTATAGGTGGCATAACCGCCCAGGCCGAAGTAGCTGGCTTCCAGCTTGTAAGAGTTGCCGAATCCGTCGGAATAACTCTGCTCTGCATCGGCAGCGGTCAGCGTCAGCTCGGCTTCCGCGCCCAGTCCCGGTACGATCTGATCCAGGCTAGTACCGAAGGTGCCGGCAACCACGATGGCATCATCGCTCAGATCCATGTCGGCAAAGCCCAGACGTGCTTCCGCGTAGCCATTCGCAACCAGATCGTTGGTGGTCAGGCCGTTGGAGCCAGCGGTGCCGTGGTTGTCCGCATGGGCAGCTCCGGAAGCCAGGGCAGCGCACAGAGCCGAGCAAATCAATGCGTTTTTCATACTACATCCTTTTTCTGTTATTTGACGTCCGGATTGGCCAGTGGCCGATGTCGGAGCGGTGACTCTATATAAGCAAACGACATAAATCGGTAATACATTCGTAACACTTTGAAATGGCTCACAGAAAAACTGGAAGGTTGCTCCCTTGGCGAGAGCCGGAGTCTGAAGGAATGTTAAGCCGATGGTCATTACACCCGATGGTCCGGTGTTTCATACTGATGCCTGATGAACCGAAAATCGGCGATGGTGGTATAAGGGGGTTCATCCCACAGGAGACAACAATCATGACAAGCATCCCTGAAAATACCCCGGCTCCGGTCGATGACGGTGCCTGCGATCATCTCAACGGACAGGTTCTGCCGAACGTCACGCTGACCAGCTCGAAAGGACGAGAGGTCAATGTTGGCAGCCTGGCGAGCACCGTGGTGCTCTACTTCTATCCCCGCACCGGTCGCCCGGACCGCCCATCGCCGGACGGCTGGGCGCAGATTCCGGGTGCGCTCGGCTGCACGCCCCAGGCCTGTGCCTTCCGGGATCATCACAGGGAGATGGCTGATCTGGGTGTACAGGTTTTTGGTGTGAGTACCCAGGATTCCGGATATCAGCAGGAGGCGGTGGGCCGGCTCGGTATCTCATTTGAGTTGTTGAGTGATGAGAATCTGGAGCTGGCGCGGGCGCTGGAGCTTCCCCTTTTTACCGTTGAGGGCGTAACCTTGAACAAGCGGGTGACGCTTATTGCCGAAGATGGCCAGATCCGGAAGGTGTTCTATCCGGTGTTTCCGCCGGATGATCATGTCTATGAGGTGATTGATTGGTTAAAGAATTCTTCCCGCTGATTCTGCTTTTCTCTTCCCTCATCCTGACCGGTTGTGATTCCGGCCCGGACAAGGAGGAGACCACTGGATCCGGTCAATCGGTAGCGCAAGCGGAGGCTGTTCCGCCTGCGTCGGGCGCAGATATCTCGCTGGCCCTCAAGCCTGCGCAGCTGGACTGGGTCGGCCAGAAGATTTTCCAGAACGAATGTGCCGGCAAGTTGCAGTGCCTGGTTCACTGGAATAAGGGGGAAGCGTTCCCGTCACTGGGCATCGGGCACTTCATCTGGTATCCGGAGGGGGTGAAGGGGCGCTTTGTCGAGAGCTTCCCCAAGTTGATCCAGTATATGACCCAGCGTCAGGCCCCGGTGCCGGACTGGCTGGTAAACCTTGAGCCGTTTGATGCACCCTGGCCGAATCGGGAGGCCTTCCTTGAGGTGGAGGATTCCACCCGCGTTGCGGAGCTTCGGGAATTTCTGGCAGGTACCCAGGGGCTTCAGGCCGAGTTCATATTCCGCAGGGCCAGGGAGTCGCTGGAGAAAGTGGTCTCGGCAGCACCTGAGCAGCATCGGGAGCAGGTGAAGGAATATCTGGCAGAGCTCAGCGCGACGCCAGGTGGTGTCTACGCGCTGATGGACTACGTGAATTTCAAGGGCGAGGGGCTTGCTGAATCCGAGCGATACAATGGTGAAGGCTGGGGCTTGCTGCAGGTTTTGCTACAGATGAATCCTGAACCGGAACAATCAGAGTTGGCCGCCTTCCGATCGGCAGCCGGTGACGTGCTCACCCGCCGCGCTGAGAATGCCGAGAATCCGATCGAGCGAGAGCGCTGGCTGCCGGGTTGGCTCAGACGGCTCGAAACCTATCGCGAACCGTCTGAAGCCCCGGCGTCATAACGGGGCTTTGCTCAACTCCGGTTCCTGCCCTGGCTTTATTTCCAGCCACCAGACATTCTGGTCCCAGTCACCGAGGACAATGCGGCGGGCATCCTTCCCATTGGCCTGCAGCTCATGGATCGCTGGCCGGTGGGTGTGGCCGTGGATCAGGCGCTGGACCCCATGGGCTTCCATTTCCTTAATCACTTCTTCAGGGGTGACATCCATGATGGTCTCGGCTTTGCCCTGATTCTTCGCCATGGAGATTTCCCGTAATTGCCGGGCCATTTGCTGGCGGTCCTCAAGGGGACGGGCGAGGATCATCTGCTGCCACTGTGGGTTGCGCATGTTGGCCCGGAACTTCTGGTACTCAACATCGGCCGTACACAGGCTGTCGCCGTGCATCAGCAGGGTGGGGGTACCATAGAGGTCCACCACGGTGGGATCATCCAGCAGGGTCGCACCGGCACGGTTGCAGAAATCCTCACCAATCAGGAAATCCCGGTTGCCATGCATCAGGAAGATGTCGGTACCGCTCTCGCTCACTTCCTTGAGGGCGGCCGCGACGGTTTGCTGCAGTGGAGTGCGCTCATCATCACCAATCCAGGCTTCGAAGAAATCCCCCAGGATGTACAGACGTTCCACACCCATGGCCCGGTCCTTGAGGAAGGCCAGGAACGCGTCCGTGATGTCCGGACGCGACTCCTCCAGGTGCAGATCGGAGATAAACAGCGTGGTCACGCGTCCTCCAGAACCTCGGCTTTTTCGATGACGACGTCCTCGGCAGGGACGTCCTGATGGCCGGCGCGCATGGTGGTGCGCACGGCGCGGATCTTGTTGACGGTATCCATGCCCTCAACCACTTTGCCGAATACGCAATAGCCCCAGCCCTCGGCGTTCTTGGCGGTGTGGTCCAGGAAGCCGTTGTTCTCGACATTGATGAAGAACTGGGCGGTGGCGGAGTGGGGATCCATAGTGCGCGCCATGGCGATGGTGCCGGCCATGTTGCTCAGGCCGTTGTCGGCTTCGTTTTGGATCGGCTCCCGGGTCTTGCGCGGGGTCATGCCCGGCTCGAAGCCGCCACCCTGAACCATGAAGTTGCTGATTACCCGGTGAAAGATCAGCCCGTCGTAGAAGCCGTCACGAACGTACTGTTCGAAGTTTTTGGCGGTTTCGGGGGCCTTGTCGTAGTCCAGTTCGAGCTTGATATCACCGAAATTGGTCTGCAGCAGAATCATCAGGGTTTCCTGTACTGGTTTATAGAGGTTTCAGCGCGCTATTGTACTCAAGAGTTTTGCGCTATGCATGAGTCCGGAAAGGATTTGTGAGTATAATACGCGGTTTGAGATCCAACCCCTGTCCAACAGAGATTGTATGAGCGCCGAGTCGAAGAAAGCCCACAACTTTATCCAGAGCCTGATCGAAGACGCCATCGCCAAAGGCGAGCACACCGGCGAGGTCGTTACCCGTTTCCCGCCGGAGCCCAACGGCTACCTGCACATTGGTCACGCCAAGTCCATCTGCCTGAATTTCGGCATTGCCGAGACCTTTGGTGGCGAGTGCAACCTGCGGTTTGACGACACCAATCCGGAAAAGGAGAGCCAAGAGTACATCGATGCCATCAAGGCCGATGTCCACTGGCTTGGTTACGAATGGGCCGGTGACGTGCGCTATGCCTCCGACTACTTCGATGCCCTCTACGATTTCGCCGAGGAGCTGATCCGCAACGGCAAGGCTTATGTCTGCGCGCTGTCCGCCGACGAGATGGCCGAATACCGGGGCACCCTGAAGGAGCCCGGCCGCAACAGCCCTTACCGGGACCGGCCGGTGAACGAGAACCTGCAGTTGTTCCGGGATATGCGGGACGGCAAGTACCAGAACGGTGAGCTGGTATTGCGCGCCAAGATCGACATGGCGTCTCCTAACATCAACCTGCGAGACCCGATCCTGTACCGGATCCGTTACGCCGATCACCACCAGACCGGCGATAAGTGGTGCATCTATCCGATGTACGACTACACCCACCCCATCTCCGACGCCCTGGAGGGGATTACCCACTCCCTGTGCACTCTGGAGTTCGAGGATCACCGGCCGCTGTATGACTGGGTGCTGGATAATATTTCCGTGCCCTGTCACCCGCGCCAGATCGAGTTTGCCCGGCTGAACCTGAATTACACCATCACCTCCAAGCGCAAGCTCAAGCGTCTGGTGGACGAAGGCTACGTGGATGGCTGGAACGACCCGCGGATGCCCACGATCTCGGGCATGCGCCGGCGGGGTTATACGCCGGAATCCATCCGCAGCTTCTGTGACATGATCGGCGTGAACAAGGCCGGCGGCACCGTGGATGTGGGCATGCTGGAGCATGCCATCCGCGAGGACCTGAATACCCGTGCCCCGCGCGCCATGTGTGTCATGCGCCCGCTCAAGGTCACCCTGACCAACTATCCGGCAGACAAGACCGAAACCCTGACCCTGCCGGTGCACCCGCAAAACCCGGATATGGGCGAGCGGGAAGTGACCTGGAGTCAGGTACTGTACATCGACCGGGAAGACTTCGCCGAGGAGCCGCCGCGTAAATGGAAGCGGCTGGCACCCGACCAGGCGGTGCGCCTGCGTGGTGGTTATGTCATGACCTGCCGGGAGGTCATACGTGATGACAGCGGAGAAATCGTGGAGCTCAAGTGCGAGTTCGATCCGAACACGCTGGGCGTGAACCCCGAAGGCTACAAGCCAAATGGGGTGGTCCATTGGGTGTCCGCGGTGGACAGTGTCGAAGCGGATATCAATGTCTATGACCGTCTGTTCAATCACGAATCCCCTGACAGCGACAAGGATGGCGATTTCATCGATCACCTCAACCCGGAATCCCTGGTGGTTCTGAAAGGCGCCCGGGCAGAGAAGGGATTGGCGGACCCGCGCACCGACCTGCCATATCAGTTCGAGCGTGAGGGCTATTTCTTCTGTGATCAGGAGCTGACCTCCGCCGCCGGCCGCCCGGTGTTCAACCGTACCGTCACCCTGCGGGATTCCTGGGGTAAGGGGGGCAAGTGATCAGAGTCTACAACACGCTCACGCAGCAAAAGGAAGAATTCCGGCCCATCGAGCCGGGAAAGGTGCGCATGTACGTCTGCGGCATGACCGTCTACGACTATTGTCACCTGGGGCATGCACGGGTGCTGGTGGCCTTCGATGTGATCACCCGTTATCTTCGCCATCGGGGCTACGACGTTCATTACGTTCGCAACATCACTGATATTGACGACAAGATCCTGCGCCGGGCTGATGAGAATGGCGAGATGTATTCGGACCTGACCGGCCGGATGATCCGGGCCATGCACGAGGACGAGGCCAAACTCGGTGTGCTGTCTCCGGACGAAGAGCCGCGGGCCACGGCTTACATCGACGAGATCATCGCGATGATCCACAAGCTGGTGTCCAGTGGCCACGCCTACGCAGCGGATAATGGCGACGTCTACTTCGCGGTGGAGTCCTTCCCGGATTACGGCAAGCTGAGCAAGAAAAAGCTGGAAGACCTTGTGGCCGGAGCGCGGGTCGATGTTCAGGAAGCCAAGCGCAGCCCAGCTGACTTTGCGCTCTGGAAAGCCGCCAGGCCGGGTGAGGTGAGCTGGCCGTCGCCCTGGGGAGACGGTCGTCCCGGCTGGCACATCGAGTGTTCCGCCATGTCGACCCAGTGCCTGGGCGATACCTTTGACATCCACGGCGGCGGTCCGGACCTTCTGTTTCCGCATCATGAAAACGAAATCGCCCAGTCGGAGTGCGCCACCGGGCACAAGTTCGTTCATACTTGGATGCACGCTGGCGCCATTCGCGTGAACAAGGAGAAGATGTCCAAATCCCTGGGGAACTTCTTCACTATCCGCGAGATTCTGGACAAGTATCCGGCTGAAGTCGTGCGTTACTTCCTGGTATCGAGTCACTACCGCAGTCAGGTGGACTACTCGGAGGAGAACCTGGCCGAGGCAGGGCGGACGCTGACAAAGCTTTACCATGCTCTGCGAGGCATTGTTCCGGCGAAAGAGGCGGATGTGCCCGAAACCGAGCATGACCGCCGGTTTATCGAAGTGATGGACGATGACTTCAACACCGCCGGCGCAATTGCCGTGTTGCACGGTGTGGCCAACGAGATCAATCAGTACCGTCGTGACGGTAACGAGGAAGAGGCCAAGAAAAGCGCCGCAGTCCTCGTTCGCCTTGGTGCTGTCCTGGGTCTGCTGCAGCAGGATCCCGAGGCCTTTTTCCAGGGCGATACCGGGGGCGAGCTGAGCGCAGAGGAAATTGAAGCTCTGATTCAGGCCAGGGCCGATGCCCGCAAGGCGAAAGATTTTGCCGAGGCCGACCGGATTCGCGACCAACTCGCGGAGAAGGGGATCATTCTGGATGATTCCAGGGAAGGCACGACCTGGCGCCGGGGGTAAACAGGGATCCAGGCTCCGACTGTAAATGTGAGTCGGGAAAATAAACGCATTGAGGCAGACAACGATGACAGAACGCGTACAAATTGGCGGCATTCAGGTCGCGAAGAATCTGTATGATTTCGTAAACAACGAAGCGATTCCGGGTACCGGGATCGATCCTGACAAATTCTGGGCAGAGTTCGACAAGATTGTGAACGAACTGGCCCCGCGCAACCGCGAACTGCTGGCAAAGCGTGACGCTATCCAGGAAAAAATGGACAGCTGGAACCGTGACCACAAGGGTCAGAAGCTGGACATGGCCGAATACAAGGCTTTCCTGAAGGACATCGGCTACCTCGTCGAAGAGCCGGCCGACTTCAAGATCTCCACTTCCAACGTTGACCCGGAAGTGGCCACCATGGCCGGTCCGCAGCTGGTGGTTCCGATCATGAACGCCCGTTTCGCCCTGAACGCGGCAAACGCACGTTGGGGCAGTCTGTACGATGCCCTGTACGGCACCGATGCGATCTCCGAAGAAGGTGGCGCCGACAAGGGTCCGGGCTACAACCCGGTTCGCGGCGCCAAGGTTATCGAGTGGGCCCGTAATCTGTTGGACAGCTCTGCACCGCTGGCTTCCGGCAGCCACAAAGATGCGGCCAAGTACTCCGTTGAAGGCGGCAAGCTGGTCGTCAAGCTGCAGAACGGCGAAACTACCGGCCTGAAAGACGAGTCTGGTTTTGTCGGCTACACCGGCGCCGCCGATGCCCCGACTGGCGTCTTGCTGGTCAAGAACGGCATGCATTTCGAAATCCAGATCGATGCCAGTCATCCGATTGGCAAGGACGATGGTGCCCACGTGAAGGATGTCCTGATGGAATCCGCACTGACCACCATTATGGACTGCGAAGACTCTGTTGCTGCGGTGGATGCCGACGACAAGGCGCTGGCCTATCGTAACTGGCTCGGCCTGATGAAGGGCGATCTCGAGGAAAGCTTCGAGAAAGGCGGCAAGCAGATGACCCGCAAGATGAATGCGGATCGTACCTACACCGCCGCTGACGGCAGCGAGCTGGCGCTGAAGGGTCGCAGCCTGATGTTCATCCGGAATGTCGGCCACCTGATGACCAACCCGGCCATCCTGCTGAACGACGGTAACGAGATCCCCGAGGGTCTGATGGACGGCCTGATCACCTCCTTGATTGCCATTCACGATCTCAAGGGCAACAGCAAGTTCCAGAACAGCACCAAGGGCTCTGTGTACATCGTCAAGCCCAAGCAGCACGGCCCGGAAGAAGTGGCGTTTACCAATGAATTCTTCGGTCGCGTCGAGGATACCCTGGGTCTGCCGCGCTTCACTCTGAAGGTCGGTATCATGGACGAAGAGCGTCGTACCACGGTCAACCTGAAGGCTTGTATCCACGCAGCCAAAGAGCGCGCGGTGTTCATCAACACCGGCTTCCTGGACCGCACTGGTGACGAGATCCACACCTCCATGGAGCTGGGCCCATTCATCCGCAAGGGCCCGATGAAGCAGGCGACCTGGATCAATGCCTACGAGCAGTGGAACGTGGACATCGGTCTGGAAACCGGTTTCTCCGGTGTCGCTCAGATTGGTAAGGGCATGTGGGCCATGCCGGACCTGATGGCGGGTATGCTTGAAGCCAAGATCGGCCACCCGAAGTCTGGCGCCAACACCGCATGGGTGCCGTCTCCGACCGCGGCGACCCTGCACGCCACCCATTACCACCAGGTAAACGTGTTTGATGTGCAGAAAGAGCTGGCCAAGCGTGAGCGCGCCGCTCTGGAAGACATCCTGACCGTGCCGGTCATGGAGGATCCGTCGTCCCTGAGCGCCGAGGACATCCAGCAGGAGCTGGATAACAACGCGCAGGGTATCCTGGGCTACGTGGTGCGCTGGATCGACCAGGGTGTGGGCTGCTCCAAGGTGCCTGACATCAACAACGTCGGCCTGATGGAAGACCGCGCCACCCTGCGGATCTCCTCGCAGCTGCTGGCCAACTGGCTGCATCATGGAATCTGCACTGAAGCGCAGATCGAGGAAACCATGAAGCGCATGGCGGCCGTGGTCGACAAGCAGAACGCGGGTGACCCGGCCTACCGCAACATGGCGCCGAACTTCGACGACAGCGTCGCGTTCGAAGCAGCGATGGCGCTGGTGCTGAAGGGCTGCGAGCAGCCGAACGGCTACACCGAGCCGCTTCTGCACGAGTACCGTCAGAAGGCCAAGGCGAAGTATGGCCAGTAAGGCGTAAGCCAGACGCAAAAAACCCGCGGTTTGCCGCGGGTTTTTTTGTGGAAGGCTGAAAATGGGGTCTGACCCCATGCAGGGTCAGACCCCACCTTCATCAGTCCTTGTGCAGCTCATCCGCTGCGTACAGCGTATTTTGCAACAACGTAGCAATCGTCATCGGCCCCACGCCCCCGGGCACCGGTGTAATATACGCTGCCCGCTCGGCGGCTGCCTCAAACTCCACGTCACCCTTGAGCTTGCCGTTTTCCATCCGGTTGATCCCGACATCAATGACGGTCGCACCGGGCTTGACCCATTCGCCCTTGACCAGTCCGGGCTTGCCCACGGCGGCAATCAGGATGTCCGCCTCGCCGACGAATTTGGCCAGGTCCGGCGTAAAGCGGTGGCATACGGTGGTAGTGGCGCCCTTCAGCAGCAGTTCCATGCTCATGGGGCGGCCCACGATGTTTGAGGCGCCCACAATCACGGCATGTTGGCCTTTATAGGGAGTGTCGATAGAGTCGAGCAGGGTGATAACGCCGGCTGGCGTGCATGGTCGCAGGGTGGGCTTGCGCTGCATCAGGCGGCCGATGTTGAACGGATGGAAACCGTCCACATCCTTGTCCGGGCGGATCTTGACCAGGATCGGGTCGGCATCGAGGTGGTCCGGCAGTGGCAGTTGAACCAGGATGCCGTCTACCGCCGGGTTTTCATTGAGTTCGTCCACCAGGGCCTCGAGGGCCTCCTGGGAGGTATCTTCCGGCAGGTCGTAGGACAGGGACAGGATGCCGGCTTCCTCGCAAGCCTTGATCTTGTTGCCCACGTATACCTGGGAGGCCGGATCGTTGCCGACCAGTACTACTGCCAGACCAGGCGCTCTCAGGCCCTTTTGCTTTCGGGCTTCAACTCCGGCGGCGACCTGTTGTCTCACCTGGGCGGCAATCTCTTTTCCGTTAATCAGTTTGGCGCTCATGTTTCCGTCTTGTCGGTTGGGCATCGATAAATGAAGGCTGGCAATTGTCTCATGCTTCCGTCCGAACTCCAATTGGACCCGGGGAGGGGAACTTATTGTTGTGCTCAGGGTCCTGACTAGTGGCTAATTCATCGGTTTTTTCGAATGCGTGTTGACGGCGTCGCCCGGCGCCGGTAATATGCGCGCCAACTTTGCTGAGGCACTAGTTGGTCAGACAGACGGGGTATAGCGCAGTCTGGTAGCGCGCCTGCTTTGGGAGCAGGATGTCGGGAGTTCGAATCTCTCTACCCCGACCATTTTTCTGTGTGTTCAGGTGGGCGAACGGTCAGGCGCCCGTAGCTCAGCTGGATAGAGCAACGGCCTTCTAAGCCGTGGGTCGCAGGTTCGAGTCCTGCCGGGCGCGCCATAAAGCCGTCGGTAAGGACGGTTCCGGGGACCACCGTAATCAGCAAGGTTGAAATTTCGGCGAAAATGTCGAAAATGCCGCAAGGCAAATCCCGATGTGGTGGACGTAGCTCAGTTGGTAGAGCTCAGGATTGTGACTCCTGCGGTCGAGGGTTCGAACCCCTTCGTCCACCCCACTTTTCCCCTGCAGTGAATTTCCGCAAAGACTGAACTTTGGTAGTGTTTATCTGACCTCCGTTCAGCATTGTGCATGCGAGCGTGGCGGAACTGGTAGACGCGCTGGATTTAGGTTCCAGTGGGGCAACCCGTGAGAGTTCGAGTCTCTCCGCTCGCACCACCCCCTTTCTTTTTCGAATTTTATCCCCATATCTTCTGCTGATCTGAAAAGCTGTGATCTGTGCTGCCGAATGCGTGCCATACAGGTGATTCTCTCGGCGGTGCAAACCGTGATAAACTACCGGCTTTTAATTTTCGGTCCTTCCGGGGCGAACTGCCTGGAAATGGACTTTTGTTATAGATTTCATTCACATACCGAACCTGTAATTTGAGGATCTTCCATGCAAGTGTCTGTTGAAACGACCTCCAACATCGAGCGTCGCATGACGATTGGTGTGCCCGCCCAGGAAATCGACCAGGCGGTCCAGAAACGCCTGCAGGAAACTGCTCGGACTGTGCGCCTGAACGGCTTCCGCCCCGGCAAGGTGCCCATGAGCGTGGTCAAGCGTCGTTTCGGTGACAGCATCCGCCAGGAAGTTGTTGGCGAGGTTATGCGCGATAACTACATCAAGGCGCTGCAGGAGCAGGACATTAACCCGGCTGGCTGGCCTCAGTTCGAGCCGAAAACCATGGAAGAAGGCAAGGACCTCGAGTTCGTGGCCACATTTGAAGTGCTGCCGGAAATCGAACTGGGTGACCTGAGCAAGATCGAGATCGAGAAGCCCGCGTCTGAGGTGACCGACAAGGATATCGACACCATGATCGATAACCTGCGTCGTCAGCAGGCGACCATGAAGGAAGTCAAGCGCAAGTCCAAGAACAAGGACATCGTGACTATCGACTTCAAGGGCTTTATTGACGGTGAGGAATTTGAAGGCGGCTCCGCCGAGGGTCATCGTCTGACCCTGGGTTCCGGTCAGATGATTCCTGGCTTCGAGAAAGGCATCGTTGGCGGTAAGGCCGGCGAAGAGCTGGAAATTGAAGTGACGTTCCCGGAGGATTATCAGAACGAAGACCTGGCGGGCAAGCCGGCCAAGTTCGAGATCAAGATCCACAAGGTGGAAGAGCCGCAGCTGCCGGAGCTGGACAGTGAGTTCTTCCAGAAATTCGGTATTGAAGCCGAGGACGAAGCCGCTTTCCGTGAGGAAGTAAAGAAGAACATGGAGCGTGAACTGAAGCAGGCGGTATCCAACAAGGTCAAGAACGACGTCGTCGATGGCCTGCTGGAAACCACAGAGCTTGACGTTCCGGCTGCCCTGGTTGACCAGGAGATCGATCGCCTGCGTCAGGACGCGGTTCAGCGTTTCGGCGGTCAGGTTGACTTCCAGCAGCTGCCGAAGGAAATCTTCGAGGAGCAGGCGAAGCGTCGCGTCAAGACCGGTCTGCTGTTCCAGGAAGTGGTCAAGCAGAACGACCTGAAAGCCGATCCGGCCAAGGTAGAAGAAAAGATCCAGGAGATCGCTTCTACGTATGAACAGCCTGAGGAAGTTGTTGCGCATTTCAACAACAACCCGGACCAGAAGTCCCAGATCGAGTCTTCTGTGCTGGAAGACGCGGTTGTCGACCATGTGCTGGAGCAGGCCAAGGTCAAAGAGAAGAAGATGAAGTATGAAGAGGCCGTTGCTGCGGGTCAGTCCCAGGGCTGATCAGCCGTGACCGGTTCGCGAGGCCGGTCGCGTTGGCCGAACCAGAAAACAGCCGGCTTGTCCGGCTGTTTTCATCTGGGCCGACTGGTGGCACAGTAAGGTGTGTAAAGACAGCAAAAAATTTCGTGGTGCGAGTCCACGATCCATTGTCCATAAGGAGTTCAGGCGCACATGACGCAGAAACCAATTGATGGCCCCGCAATGGTTACCAATTCCGGCCTGGTGCCAATCGTTATCGAGCAGACCGCCCGCGGCGAGCGTTCTTTCGATATCTATTCCCGTTTGCTCAAGGAACGGGTGATTTTCATGGTCGGGCCGGTAGAAGATCACATGGCAAACCTGATCGTGGCCCAGTTGTTGTTCCTGGAATCCGAAAATCCGGACAAGGATATTCACCTCTATATCAACAGCCCGGGCGGCTCCGTGACTGCGGGCATGTCCATTTATGACACCATGCAGTTCATCAAGCCGGACGTTTCGACCCTGTGTATCGGTCAGGCAGCGAGCATGGGGGCATTCCTTCTGGCGGGCGGCGCTGAGGGCAAGCGGGCTTGCCTGCCGCACTCCCGGGTTATGATTCACCAGCCGCTCGGTGGCTATCAGGGCCAGGCAACGGATATCGAGATCCACACCCGTGAGATCCTGAAGATCCGTCATACCCTGAACTCCCTCCTGGCGAAGCACACAGGCCAGGATCTGGATACCATCTCGAAAGACACGGACCGCGACTATTTCATGGATCCGGAGCAGGCTAAAGAGTATGGCCTGATCGATTCTGTACTTGATAAGCGCGTGCCGAATAAATAATACTGAAAGTAATCGCATCAACCTTGGCCGGCGTACCTGCCAGTAACGCCGGCAGTTGACGAACAGAGGTAATTCAATGGCAGATGAAAGAAACGGCAGAGGCGACGATAACGGCAAGTTGCTGTACTGCTCGTTTTGTGGAAAGAGCCAGCATGAAGTCCGTAAGCTCATTGCAGGGCCCTCGGTGTTCATCTGCGACGAGTGCGTAGATCTGTGCAATGACATTATCCGGGAGGAAATCCAGGAGAATTCCCAGGAGGAGGCGAGTGATCGCCTGCCGTCACCTGCGGAAATCCGGGAAACCCTGGACGAATATGTCATCGGACAGGATCGTGCCAAGGTGGTGTTGTCCGTCGCGGTGTACAACCACTACAAACGGTTGCGCTACGGTGAGGGCAAGAACGACGTCGAGCTGGGCAAGAGTAACATCCTGCTGATCGGCCCGACCGGTAGCGGTAAGACGCTGCTTGCCGAAACCCTGGCCCGGATGCTGAATGTTCCCTTCACGATCGCAGACGCCACGACGCTGACCGAGGCTGGTTATGTGGGTGAGGACGTCGAAAACATCATCCAGAAGCTGCTGCAGAAGTGCGATTATGATGTAGACAAGGCCCAGCGTGGCATTGTTTACATTGATGAGATCGACAAGATCTCCCGCAAGTCGGACAACCCCTCTATTACCCGGGATGTATCCGGTGAGGGCGTGCAGCAGGCTCTGCTCAAGCTGATCGAGGGCACCGTTGCTTCGGTTCCGCCACAGGGTGGTCGCAAACACCCGCAGCAGGAATTCCTGCAGGTGGACACGACCAACATGCTGTTTATCTGTGGTGGTGCCTTTGCCGGTCTCGAAAAGGTGATTCAGGAACGCTCCGAACGCAGTTCGATTGGCTTCTCCGCCACGGTGAAGAGCCAGGACGATGCCAAGAGTACTGGCGATGTTATCAAGGACGTCGAAACCGAGGATCTGGTGAAGTTCGGTCTGATCCCCGAGTTCGTCGGCCGGCTGCCCGTGGTGGCAACCCTGACAGAACTGGACGAAGACGCTCTGGTGCAGATTCTGACTCAGCCCAAGAATGCGCTGACCAAGCAGTACCAGAAACTGTTTGATATGGAGGGCGTCGAGCTGGACTTCCGTGAGGATGCGCTGCGTGCAGTGGCGCGCAAGGCCATGGAGCGCAAGACCGGCGCGCGTGGTCTCAGGTCGATCATGGAAGCTACCCTGCTGGACACCATGTACCAGATCCCGTCCGAGCATGATGTCACCAAGGTGGTCATCGACGAGAGCGTGATCAAGGGCGATTCCGAGCCGTTCAAGATCTACGCCAGCAGCGACCACGCCAAGGCTGTGCCTGAGGATTGAATCGGATTGACCGGTCTGGTGTGAAGCCGGGCAAGTAACCCCGGGGTCAGATGAAAGCTTTCATCTGACCCCATGTTCACGCCATGCCGCGTTGGTCCGGTCAAACTACGGGGTCCGATGAAGGTTTTCATCGGACCCCGACTTCAAGTTCCAATTCCGGGGTCAGAAGAAAGCGTTCTTCTGACCCCAGCCTCGCCCCAACACCGACTCAATTTCCCCCCGTAAAAAGATTGCAATTTTCATCAGCGCCCCAATGAAGGGTGATATGCTGAAAGAAATACCGTCAGAGGAAGTCCTATGACCCTGATATCCGAAAATACCGTGCAAGAATACCCGTTGCTCCCGTTGCGGGATGTGGTGGTGTTCCCGCACATGGTGGTGCCGCTGTTTGTTGGCCGCGAGAAATCCATCCAGGCACTCGAGGCGGCCATGGAGGGCAGCAAGGAAATTCTGCTGGTGGCTCAGCGCGACGCGTCCACGGACGAACCTGGTCCCAACGATGTGTTCGAAATGGGCACTCTGGCGACGGTGCTGCAGATGCTGCGGCTCCCTGACGGTACCGTGAAAGTACTGGTAGAAGGCAATGCCCGGGCAACCATCAGCAACATCAACGAGGCTGATTACCTCACTGCCAGCGCCGTGCTGCTGGAAGAAGAGTCTCTTCCCGAGCGGGAAGAGGAAGTGCTGGTCAAGACCCTGATGGACGAGTTCGAGAAGTTCGTGAAGCTCTCCAAGAAGGTGCCGTCCGAAGTGTCCAATTCCCTGACCGGCATCAACGAGGTGGAGCGTCTCGCCGACACCATGGCGGCGCATCTGGAAATGCGGATTCCCGAAAAACAGGAATTGCTCGAAGCGCTCGACGTTCGTAAGCGTGTCGATTTGCTGATGGGCAAGCTGGATGGCGAGATTGATCTGATCGAGGTCGAGAAGCGCATCCGGGGCCGTGTAAAGAAGCAGATGGAGCGCAGCCAGCGGGAGTATTACCTGAACGAGCAGATGAAAGCCATCCAGAAGGAGATGGGACAGCTCGGCGAGGGTAATAACGATTTCGAAGAGCTCGAGAAGAAGCTGGAAGAAGCCGGTTTGCCCGAAGAGGCGCGTAAGAAGACTGAGACCGAGCTGAACAAGCTCAAGATGATGTCTCCCATGTCGGCAGAGGCAACCGTGGTCCGGGGTTATATCGACTGGATGCTGGCCGTGCCCTGGAAAAAGCGCAGCCGGGTTCGCCACGATATCGAGAAAGCCCGGGAAATCCTCGACCGGGATCATTATGGCCTCGATGAAGTCAAGAAGCGGATTCTCGAATACCTGGCGGTCCAGAGCCGCGTCAAGAAGGTTAAAGGGCCGGTGCTCTGCCTGGTCGGTCCGCCTGGTGTAGGTAAGACGTCGCTGGGTCAGTCCATCGCCAAGGCGACCAACCGTAAATATACCCGCATGGCACTGGGTGGTGTGCGTGACGAGGCCGAGATTCGTGGTCATCGCAAGACCTACATCGGGGCGCTGCCGGGTAAACTGCTCCAGAAACTCTCCAAGGTCGGAGTCAAGAACCCGCTGTTCCTGTTCGATGAAATCGACAAGATGGGGATGGACCATCGGGGGGATCCTGCTTCAGCACTGCTCGAGGTCCTGGATCCGGAGCAGAACCACACATTTAACGATCACTACCTCGAGGTGGATTACGATCTCTCGGACGTGATGTTCGTTTGCACCTCCAACTCAATGGACATTCCGCCGGCTCTGCTGGACCGCATGGAGATCATTCGCATCCCCGGTTACACCGAGGATGAGAAGGTAAACATAGCCCTGCGTTATCTGTTGCCGAAGCAGATCAAGGCCAACGGTCTGCGCAAGGACGAGTTGAAGTTGCCGGAAGAAACCTTGCGTGACCTGATCCGCTATTACACCCGCGAAGCCGGTGTGCGCGGCCTGGAGCGTGAGATCGCCAAGATCTGTCGCAAAGTGGTCAGAGAGCATGTTGAAGCCGGCGAAAAGGCGGCTGTGACGTTGACGCCCGAGATGCTGGAGGATTATTCCGGGGTCAAGAAGTTCAAGTACGGTCTTGCTGAGGAAAGCGATCAGATCGGTCAGGTCACCGGGCTGGCCTGGACCCAGGTGGGCGGTGAGTTGCTGACCATCGAATGCGCGCTGACGCCCGGCAAGGGTCGGGTGGTCAAGACCGGTTCGCTCGGCGACGTGATGCAGGAGTCTATCCAGACCGCCCTGACCGTGGTCCGGAGCCGTGCGGCGGGTCTGGGTATTCCTGCCGACTTCCACGAGAAGCATGATCTCCACATTCACGTGCCCGAAGGTGCCACTCCGAAAGATGGCCCCAGTGCCGGTATCGGTATGTGCACCGGGTTGGTTTCCGCGCTGACGAGGATTCCGGTTCGCGCGGACGTGGCGATGACCGGTGAAATCACGCTCCGGGGAAGGGTCCTGGCCATTGGCGGACTCAAGGAGAAACTGTTGGCGGCCCATCGCGGCGGCATCAAGACGGTTGTCATTCCCGAGGAAAATGTTCGCGATCTCAAAGAGATACCCGATAATATCAAGGAGTCTCTGGAGATCCGGCCGGTGAAATGGATCGATGAGGTCCTGGATATCGCCCTGGCTTATCCGCCCGAGCCCCATGCCGAAACTGCCTCCGACGAATCCGGTTCCGGTAAACCCCGGGACGAGGAAGGCGATGCGGCAGAGCGCATTAATACGCATTAAAGCCTTGATGAGTTGTTGACATGCCTGAGAGCCCGTTGGTATAACTGTTTCGCCGTGAAGCAGCCAATACCAAGGGCTCCCGCGCAGTTAGTGCCTATTCCGAACACCGGTTAACAGCCGCAAGGAATAATAAAACTGAAGAATGGAATTCTCGGACCGCTTATGCGATAGTCGAGAACGTCCGCGAAAAATAAACCAACCTATAACATCTTCAACCTGAAATCGAAGGGGTTTAGTGTGAACAAGTCCGAACTTATCGATGCAATTGCAGAGTCCGCAGATATCTCCAAAGCCGCCGCTGGCCGCGCTCTGGACGCAATGACCAACTCCATCACCGGTGCCCTGAAAAAAGGCGATCAGGTTACTCTGATTGGCTTTGGTACCTTCTCTGTAAAAGAGCGTGCTGCTCGTACCGGTCGTAACCCGCAGACTGGTGCCGAGATCAAGATTCCGGCCTCCAAAGTGCCTGGTTTCAAAGCAGGCAAGGCCCTGAAAGACGCCGTCAAGTAACGGTTCTTTCTCCGGCGGCCCGGCCTGTGCCGGCCGCCAAGAAGAATTGAAGGCGCATTCCGGACAGGGTGCGCCTTTTTACGTTGTAACAACACCGCACGACCTTGACGGGGATTCGGGAGTAACATGCTTCAAGATATTCGGGAAAACGCCCAGGGTACCATTGCCAAGATCATTATCGGGCTGTTGATTGTGTCCCTCTCCATTTGGGGGATGGACGCTATTATCGGTGGCTTCTCCGGTGAACCGGAAGTCGCGACGGTTAATGGTGAAGATATTACCGAGCGCGAGTTTCTCCGCCTGGTGCAACTTGAAAGCCAGCGTCGTCTGTCACAGATGGAAACACCGGATCCGTCTCTGCTGAACGAGGACCAGATCCGGAAGGATGTTCTTGAATCCCTGATCCAGGAATCGGTTCTCACCCAGGATGCCGCTAACCAGGGGCTGGCGCTGTCTGACGCCGATATCGACGCACTGATCACGCAGATGCCCCAATTCCAGGTGGATGGCAAGTTCAACCGGGACCGGTTCGTGGCCACCGTGCGTAACATGGGAATGGGTGTCGGCGAGTTCCGGGAGGCGATGCGCAAGCAGTATGTGGTAAACCAGATTCGGGCGGGCATTGTCCAGAGCGGCGTTTCCAGCCAGGAGAATGCCATCCAGCTCCTGGAGATTCAGAATCAGACTCGTGATTTCAGGGTGCTGACCATTCCGGCAAGTGCGGTTGCAGATCAGGTCAATGTCACCGATGCCGAGGTCGAAGCCTTCTACGATGAAAACGCGAGCTCGTTCCAGCAGCCGGAGCAGGTTGACGCGGCCTATATCGCGCTCTCCCTGGGATCCCTTGCCGACGGCACAGAAGTCAGTGACGAGGAGCTTCAGGCGTACTACGAAGAGCGTGCTGATGACCTGGCACGGGAGGAGCGAAAGGCTTCCCACATCCTGATCGAGGACGGTGCCGAGGCGTCCGAGACCATGGCGACCATTCAGGAGCGTCTCGCCCAGGGTGAATCCTTTGCAAACCTTGCCGAGGAATACTCCATCGATACCGTATCCGCGCAGGAAGGAGGCGATCTTGGCTACGCGGGGCGTGGTGTCTATGACCAGGCATTCGAGGAGGCCCTGTTCGCCCTGGAAGAGGGAGAGGTTTCCGAACCGGTGAACACCAGTTTTGGCGTGCACCTGATCAAGCTTGATGATGTCCGTCGTTCCGAGGTGCCAGCGCTCTCAGAGCTTGAAGAACAGTTGCGTAGTGAACTTGCGCGGGAAAAAGCCGAGGAGCGTTTTGCCGAAGTGCGGTCGCAGCTGGCGGATTCAGCCTACGCTGCCGACGATCTTGCGGGCCCCGCGCGGGAGCTGGGTCTTGAAGTTCGCGAGATCAGCGGCGTTACCCGCGACGGTGGACCGGCACCGTTTGATCATGCCGGCCTCGTGCGTCAGCTGTATTCCGACGATGTGCTGAACGGCGGTTACAACACCGAGCTTATCGATGTGGGTGACAACCTTTCCGTGGTTGCCCGTGTGCGGGAGCACCGGGAGGCACAGCAGTTGCCGCTGGCCGAGGTTCGGGATCAGATTCGCGAACAGCTGGTGGCTCAGGAAACACGGGCAGCCCTGACCGAGCGTGCCGATGCAATCATCGCAGGCCTCGAGCAGGGTGCATCGGTCGAGGGCGTTGAAGCGGGTCAGTGGCAGTCGTACGAGGCACAGGGCCGCAATGCCGGCGACATTAATCCTGCGATCATGCAGACAGCCTTCTCATTGCCGCGCCCGGATGAAGGAAAGTCGAGCTATGGCAATACTGTAAGTGCGCAGGAGGCAGCTGTGGTGGCCCTTGACGCCGTCAATGCCGGTGAGGCGGATAAGGAGAGCCGGGAATTCGAGCAGTTGCGTCAGTTCCTGGCATCGCTGGAAGGTCAGCGCGAGTATACGGCCTACCAGCAGTATCTGCGCGATCAGGCGGAAGTCGAGCGCCCGTAACAGACGTGTTCAGGATAAGAAAGGGAGCCAGGTCGGCTCCCTTTTTTGTGCCCGCTATTGGGGCTCATAGCGGTGAGCCCCTTTCGGGAGCTGTCTGCTACTCTTGAAAAAGTGAGTAGGGTAATCAGCTTTGGGGAAAGCGGGTTGCCTTGAGGCTCTCTTTGATTTTCTTGAGGTGCCCCAGGAAATCCGCTCCGCGCTTGAGTGTCACGCCCGTGGCCAGGATGTCGATCACCGTCAGGTGGATGATCCGTGACGACATGGGCATGTATACCTCGGTATCTTCCGGCGCCGTGACCCCAAGGACCACCGTGCAGCACTCGGCCAGAGGCGATTCGGGATTCGTGATGCCAATCACGGTTGCTCCGTTTTCCCGGGCCACCCTGGCGATCTCGACGGTTTCCTTGGTTCGGCCGGTGTAGGAGATTAGCACGATCACGTCGCCTACCTGCGAGCCTGCCGCCACCATGCGCTGCATCAAGGCATCGTCATAGGACATGACGGGGATATTGAAGCGGAAAAATTTGTGTTGGGCATCCAGCGCCACAGAGGCGGATCCGCCCATGCCGAAAAAGTTGATCTGTTTGGCCTGGATCAGGTAGTCGATTGCCGTCGCAAGCGCTTTCGGGTCCAGAGACTGTCGCGCCTTGTCCAGGCTGGCGATGGTGCTGAGCATGATCTTGTCCGCGAACTCGGCGACTGTGTCGTCCGGCTCCACATTCTGGCCGACGTAGGGGGTACCGGTCGCGATGCTCTGGGCCAGGCGGATCTTGAAGTCCGGGAAGCCGGTGGCGGAGAAGCCGCGACAGAACCGGTTTACCGTCGGTTCGCTTACATCTGCGGCGCGGGCCAGGGCGGCGATGCTGTAACGCGTGGCTGCGCTGGGATCCCGAAGGATGGCCTCTGCCACCTTGCGCTCGGATTTATTCAGGCTCTCCAGTCGGGCCTGTATATCTTCAAGCAGATTGTCGTCACGGTGCGACCGGTTCGCGGTCATGGTGTGGATACTCCCTGCATCTGGTGCAATGGTTATAAGAAATTCGGGGTGATTATACCGCTTTTTTCCCGGGATTGGGGTAGGAAAAGCGTCATCCAATCCAGATCTTCCCGGTAAAAACGATTTTAATTGCCCGGTAATTGTTTAAACTTACTACATTTAGGGTCGGAGTTGGCGCGCTGTGACGGCTGCCAAACCAATAGAGAGAAGGAATCCATGGTCAACAATATCAGTACCCGTTGTGACCTGATGGTGTTCGGCGCCCTCGGGGATCTTGCCCAGAGGAAACTGTTCCCGGCACTGTATCAGCTGGAGCGGGCCGGGTTGCTGGCGGAGGGAAGCCGGGTTCTGGCAATTGCCCGGACCGAGGCGGATACACCCGCCATACGCAAGAAGCTGTTCGATAAGCTGAAGCATCACGTAAAGGCGGATGAGTTTGAGTCAGCGGTTGCCAACAAGTTCCTGGAACGGGTCGATTACCAGTTGCTGGATTTCAACAATCCAGGCGGTTATGAGGTATTGAATGACTGGCGGGGTACTCCGGGCAACCAGCTTATCGTCTACATGGCGACCCCTCCCTCGATGTACGGCGTTATTGCGCGAAACCTGGAAGCGGTGGAGTGCTGCAATGAGAAAACCCGTGTGGTGGTTGAAAAGCCGATCGGGCACGACCTGGCGTCCTCCAAGGTTATCAACGACGAACTGAATGCCGTTTACAACGAGAATCAGCTGTTCCGCATTGATCACTACCTGGGTAAGGAGACGGTTCAGAACCTGATTGCGCTAAGGTTTGCCAATAACCTGTTTGCCTCCCAGTGGGACCAGAATCATATCTCCCATGTAGAGATTACCGTCGCGGAGAGCGTCGGTATCGAGGGGCGTTGGGGTTACTTTGATCAGGCTGGTCAGATCCGCGATATGGTCCAGAATCATTTGTTGCAGTTGCTGTGTCTGATTGCCATGGATCCGCCTGCGGACTTGTCCGCTGACAGTATTCGGGACGAAAAGGTCAAGGTGCTCAAGGCGCTCAAGCAGATTACGCCGGATATCATGGACAGTTACGTGGTGCGTGGTCAGTACACCGCCGGCACCAGTGACGGCAAGCCGGTGCCGGGTTACCTGGAAGAGGAGGGGGCCAACAAGGGAAGCGACACAGAAACCTTCGTCGCTCTCAAGGCTGAAATCGAAAACTGGCGCTGGTCCGGTGTGCCTTTCTACATCCGCACCGGTAAACGGCTGCCCGAGAAGCTGTCCCAGATCATTATTCATTTCAAGCCGGCGCCCCATTACATCTTCGATCCGGACCAGAAGCACCTGGCCAACAACAAGCTCATCATTCGATTGCAGCCGGATGAGGGCATGGCGCTGAAAATCCTCACCAAGGATCAGGGTCTCGACAAGGGAATGCGCTTGCGCCAGGGGCCGCTGGAGCTGACTTTCTCCGAAACGTTTGAAACGGAGCGCATTCCCGATGCCTATGAGCGTCTGCTCTGGGAGATCATGAAGGGTAATCAGTACCTGTTCGTCCGTCGGGACGAGGTGGAGTACGCCTGGCGCTGGGTGGACCAGGTAATCCGAAACTGGAAAGACAGTGGCGAGCCGCCAAAGCGTTATGCCGCCGGTACCTGGGGGCCGGTAGCGTCCATCGCGATGATTACCCGGGACGGAAGGAGTTGGTATGAAGACGCCTGATATCGAGTTGCCGGAAGGGGTTGAGGCCTTCTTTCGTGACTCGCCGGAGCAGGTCGCCGACGAGTTGGCGGAGTCGGTCAGCCGGTTTCTGGGCCAGCGGTTGGCAGAGGCGCCAAGGGTCAGCCTGGTAGTATCCGGCGGGTCCACTCCACTGCCGTTTTTCAAGGCACTCTCGCAGAAGCCGCTGGACTGGAGTCGGGTGGATGTTCTCCTTGCCGATGAGCGCTGGGTGCCGGAAGGCGATCCCGCCAGCAATACCACGCTGGTCAAGGAGCATTTGCTTCGGAATCGGGCGGCCGCCGCGCGTTTCCTGTCGCTGAAGCAGCCGGGGACGACGCCAGAAGAGGGACTTGAGTCTGTCAAGCGTGAACTCCGGGAACTGGCCTTGCCGATCGATGTGTTGATTCTGGGAATGGGGAATGATGGCCATACTGCCTCCCTGTTCCCGGATGCACCGGAGTTACCCGGGGCCATGAATGCTAGCGGTTCAGACATTGTGGCTGCCATGACGCCGACGTCCCAGGCTCAGCAACGGATCACGCTGACCTTTTCGGTTTTGCGGGAAGCGCGCTATATCGCCCTGCATCTGAAGGGGGAAGACAAAATGGATACCCTGAGGAAGGCGATATCGGCGCCCGCTGAGGTCATGACCATGCCGATTCGCGGTTTTATCAGGCCCGGGCTGAAGCTGTTCTGGAGCCCTTGAGTGCTCTGAACATCTGTCCTGACAGGAATATGGAGATCACCGATGAATCAACTATCAGACTACCACCGGGACAGGATTCAGGCCGTTCTCAATGCTTGCCCCCTGGTGCCCGTTATCGCCATCAGACACCCGGACGATGCTATTCCCCTGTGCCAGGCGCTGGTGGATGGAGGGATCCGCGTCCTCGAGATCACCCTGCGCACCGAGCACGGCATACGCGCCATCGAGGAGGTGCGCAAAGCTATTCCGGACGCCTGGGTTGGGGCGGGTACCGTCACCAGTACCGCGCAATACCGCCAGGTTGAATCGGCGGGCGCGCAATTTGTGATCACGCCCGGGGTAACCGAAGCCATTCTGGAGTTCGGGGTGACGGCCGAGGCGCCACTTCTGCCGGGCATCGCCACCGCCTCTGAACTGATGATGGGCTATGCTTTCGGTTATCGGGAGTTCAAGTTCTTTCCTGCCGAGGTGTCCGGTGGGCGGGCCGCGCTCAGGGCATTCAGTGGACCGTTTCCGGATGTCACCTTTTGCCCGACGGGCGGAATCAATCAAGCCACGGCAAAGGATTATCTGGCCCTGGATAACGTCAAGGCGGTTGGGGGTTCCTGGTTGACGCCGGCCGACGCCATCGCCGGGAAGAACTGGGGCCGGGTTGCCGACATTGCCAGGCAGAGTCTGGCCGGTCTCTGAATTGCGAACCCACAAAAAAAAGCCCACCGTTCCGGCGGGCTTTTTTGTGGTCCGGGGGTCAGTGGATGTCCGATCCGACCCGGACGATCTTCATGGTGTTGGTGCCGCCCTGGGCGTTAACGTAGTCGCCCTTGGTGATCACCACAAGGTCTCCCTCCTTCACTACGCCGCGTTCGACCAGCTGGGCAACGGCCAGGGCGTTGGTCTGTTCGTTGGGAATAAGGGCGGAGTCAAACGGCACGGTCTGCACGCCCCGGAAGAGTACGACCCGATGCTGGGTGGTGTGATGCCGGGAATAGGCAAAGATCGGCAGACTCGATTTGATGCGGGACATCAGGCGCGGAGTGGCCCCGGTTTCGGTCATGCAGATGATCGCCGTGACGCCGTCCAGGTGGTTGGCGGCATACATCGCTGACAGGGCGATGGCCTCGTCAACATGGGACATGCTCTCGTGGATGCGATGCTTGGACTGGTGCATGGACGGATGTTTCTCGGCGCCCAGGCAGATCCGGACCATCGCCTCGACGGCCTCTGTGGGATAGTCGCCCACGGCGGTCTCTGCGGAAAGCATGACCGCATCGGTGTAATCCATGACGGCGTTGGCCACATCCGAGACTTCGGCGCGGGTCGGCATCGGGCTGGTAATCATGGATTCCATCATCTGGGTGGCAGTGATGACCACCCGGTTCAGGGATCGGGCCCGGTTGATGATATGTTTCTGCACGCCCACGAGCTCGGCATCGCCGATTTCCACCGCCAGATCGCCACGGGCGACCATGACGGCATCAGACGCTTCGATCACCGCATCGAGGGCTGCGTCATCGTGTGCCAGTTCGGCGCGCTCGATCTTGGCGACCAGTCCGGCATCCGATCCCGCCTCGCGCAGCAGCCTGCGGGCGGTGTGCATGTCCTCCGCAGTGCGGACGAACGAAACCGCCACGTAGTCCGCGCCGAGTTTGGCGGCGGTGACAATGTCCTGCTTGTCTTTCTCCGTCAGGGCGTCGGCGGACAGACCGCCGCCACGCTTGTTCAGCCCCTTGTTGTTCGATAGCGGGCCGCCGATGAGAACGGTAGACGTGATGCTGTTGTCGTCGACCGAGGTCACCTCCATTTCGATGCGCCCGTCGTCGAGCACCAGGATGTCGCCGGGGGTGACGTCCGCAATGAGCTGCTCATAGTCGATTCCGACCCGCTCGGACGTGCCGGCGTCCTTGTCCATGGCCGCGTCAAGGATGAAGGTCTGGCCGGCCTCCAGGAACACCTTGTTCGAGGCGAAGCGGGCAATTCGGAGCTTGGGGCCCTGGAGGTCGGCCAGCAGTGCGACAAAGCGGCCCTGGGATGCAGCGGCTTCCCGAACCCGGCTGGCCCGGGAGATATGCTCGTCGGCGCTACCATGGGAGAAATTCAGTCGGGTTACATCCACGCCAGCCCTGATAATGGCGGCAAGGGCTTCCGGGGTGTCCGTGGCGGGGCCGAGGGTGGCGACAATCTTGGTACGCCTGAGCATGGTATATTTCCTTTAGTCTGTCTGCTGGCAATGTAGTAAATATAATAACAAAAAAATGACAATTGAAGGTCATGTAAGTGGAAGTGTGAAAAAAAGAAAGTAAAATTACCTCCAGGGAAGATTGTCCTGATCAGCGAAAACAAGGGAGTTCGCCATGCACCCCATCATCGACAAGGTCACTCAGCGAATCATCGAGCGCAGCCAGGCCACCCGGCAGGATTATCTTGACCGGATGAGTGCCTTGAAGGCGCAGTCCCCTCACCGAAGCTCGTTGTCCTGCGGCAACCTCGCCCACGGTTTTGCCGCCTGCAGCCAGGCCGACAAGGACACTCTCAAGTTCATGAACAAGGCCAATGTGGCCATGGTGTCTGCCTACAACGATATGCTTTCGGCCCATCAGCCTTATGAAAAGTTCCCGGATATCATCCGCGAGGCCGCCCATGGCATGGGGTCGGTGGCCCAGTTCGCCGGCGGCACGCCCGCGATGTGTGACGGTGTTACCCAGGGGCAGCCGGGCATGGAGCTCAGTCTTTTCTCCCGCGACACCATTGCCATGAGTACTGCGGTTGCGCTCAGTCACAATATGTTCGATGCCACATTGTTACTGGGAATCTGTGACAAGATTGTTCCGGGGCTGCTGATCGGCTCTCTCAGCTTTGGTTATCTGCCCACGATTCTGGTTCCTGCAGGTCCCATGCCTTCGGGTCTGCCCAACAAGGAAAAACAGCGGATTCGCCAGTTGTACGCTGAGGGTAAAGTGGGCAGGTATGAACTGCTTGAAGCCGAGAGCAAGTCCTATCACAGCCCCGGTACCTGTACTTTTTATGGCACCGCCAACAGCAACCAGCTGCTGGTGGAAGTCATGGGCCTGCATTTGCCGGGTGCGGCCTTCGTCAATCCCGGCACGCCATTGCGCGACGCACTCACCCGGGCCGCCACGGAGCAGGTGATCCGGATCTCCAAGCCCCATGGCGGGGAGCAGGGGCTGGGTGACATGGTGGATGAGAAATCCATCGTGAACGCTCTGGTGGCGCTGCTGGTGACCGGCGGCTCCACCAATCACACCATTCACTGGATTGCCATTGCCCGGGCTGCCGGCATCATCATCGACTGGAATGATTATGCCGAGCTGTCCTCCGTCGTTCCGTCCATGACCCGTATCTATCCGAACGGGCAGGAAGACATCAATGCCTTCCATCAGGCCGGTGGTACCCCCTACCTGATCCGGCAGTTGCTGGATGCCGGCTACCTGCACAATGATGTGGAGACGGTGGTCGGACACGGGCTTGAGCGCTACGCGCAGATGCCGGAGCTGGATGGCGATCAGCTGATCTGGAAGCCGGCGGTCGAGAAAAGCCAGTGGCCGGAAGTGCTCAGCAGCGCTGCCAGACCGTTCGCGCCGAACGGGGGGCTGAAAGTGCTGGATGGCAACCTGGGCCGTGGTGTGATCAAGGTGTCGGCGGTGGACCCCGAGTACCACCGGATCGAGGCGCCTGCTGCGGTCTTCAATGATCAGAATGAGCTCAAGGCCGCCTTCGAGGCAGGGGAGTTGGACAAAGACTGCGTCGCAGTGGTCCGGTTCCAGGGACCTAAAGCCAATGGCATGCCGGAGCTGCATAAGCTGACTCCGTATCTTGGCGTACTCCAGGATCGTGGCTACAAGGTTGCTCTGGTTACCGATGGCCGGATGTCCGGTGCCTCAGGCAAGGTGCCTGCGGCGATTCATGTTTACCCGGAAGCCATGGAGGGTGGACCGCTCGCCCGGGTTCGTGATGGCGATCTGATTTGCCTGGATGCCGAAAGCGGATCCCTGTCGGTGAAGGTGGATGAACACGAATTCAACGAAAGGGAGTCGGCAAAAGCAGACTTGTCCGCCTATCATCATGGGTATGGGCGGGAGTTGTTTGGCTGGCTGCGCCGCTCGGCAAGCAACCCCGAAGAGGGAGCAAGCTTTTTCTGGAACCACGAGGCATGACTGGACAACCGTATTCCGTGGTCGGCGACATCGGGGGTACCAATGCGCGTTTTGCCCTGGTGGAGCAGGGCGGGGTCCACCCACAGGCCATAGAAGTCCTTGCGTGCGCCGATTATGACAACCTCGACCAGGCCGTTCGAGACTACCTGCAGCGCGTGGGGCTGAGTTTCGCGGACCAGGCCTGTTTCGCCGTAGCTTCGCCGGTCAGCGGCACCCGGGTCCGGATGACGAACAACCACTGGCGTTTCGACACTGAGGAAATGCGCCAGCAGTTTGGCTGGTCAACGTTCAAAGTGGTTAATGACTTCACCGCGATGGCGCTGGGGGTGCCCCATGTGTCAAAGGCGAGCCTGGTGCATGTCTGCGGTGGGCCAGGGGATCCGCGTCGGCCGCGATTGGTGATGGGGCCGGGCACCGGTCTGGGTGTTTCGGGCCTGGTGCCGATCAAGGATGGGTGGGTGCCACTGACGACCGAGGGTGGTCACGTGGACTTTGCCCCCACCGACGACCTGGAGATGGACATACTCCGCATTCTCAAGGCCCGCTTCGGGCGGGTGTCGGTGGAGCGGATCCTCTGCGGTCAGGGCTTGCTGAACCTGTACCAGGCTCACGCCGAGATCCGCGGTGTGGCCTCACCGCTGGATACCCCCGATAAAATCACGGCAGCGGCGACAGAAGATCGTGAACCGCTCGCCCGGGAGTCTTTGCGTCATTTTTGCGAGATTCTGGGGCGCACGGCAGGCAACGGTGTACTGACGCTCGGGAGCCTTGGTGGGGTCTACCTGTGCGGCGGCATGCTGCCCAGGTTCCTGGATTTCTTCCTGGAAAGCCCGTTCCGTGATGGTTTTGAGGACAAGGGGCGCATGCGCCCCTTGCTGGCATCTACGCCAGTGTATGTGGTCACCGAGGCCTACACCGGCCTGCTCGGTGCGGCTGAAGCGTTGGGTAATCCCGAGGTCTGAGCGTATCCGGATAACAGGCGACGTCTATGATGGATGATCTGGCACGATTACCGTTTGATGAGCTGGTGCGACGGGTTCGGGCCTGCACAATCTGCGCGGAGGTGTTGCCTCACGAACCCCGACCGGTGATTCAGCTCAGTGAGTCGTCGCGAATCCTCGTGGTGGGGCAGGCCCCGGGGCGCCGGGTCCATGAGACCGGCCTGCCGTTTAACGATCCCAGTGGCGACCGGCTACGTCAGTGGATGGGAGTGACCCGCGATACCTTCTATGACGAGCAGAAGATGGCCATTCTGCCGATGGGCTTCTGTTATCCCGGGACCGGCAAATCCGGTGATTTGCCGCCCAGACCGGAATGTGCCGCTGCCTGGCGACAAGCGTTGCTGGCCAGGCTCCCGGAAATCCGGCTGACCCTCCTGATTGGTCAATACGCGCATGCCTGGCACCTGAAGGCACAACATCGCTCAGTGACCGACAATGTCCGGGCCTGGCGGGATTATTGGCCGGAGATCATCCCCATGCCGCACCCCAGTCCCCGTAACAATCTATGGCTCAGGAACAATCCCTGGTTCGAGCAGGATGTGGTACCGGCCATGCAGGAACGGATCGCCGGGGTGCTTGGCGGTGAGGACGATCAGTGACCGGCCGGGGCCGGTTGACCGGTTACCTTTGGGCCTTTTCGATGCTCCGATGGTTGGTTCAGGTACCCGTCCAGCAATTGAATATCCTCTGCTGACGCAAACAGTCCCTGTTTTGTCCGTCGCCAGAGGATATCCTCCGATGTGGCGGCCCATTCATAATGCACAAGATAGTCCACTTCGACCTGGTAGAGGTTGCCCGTAAAGCAGAGCCCGAGGTCTTCCATGTTGCGGCAGTCTCTGAGGAACTCGTAGGCAGCCGTGCCATAAGTTCGTACGTAGCGGCTGATAATGTCGTGCGCAAGCCAGGGAAAATCCGTTTGCAGTTTATGGCTGAGGCTGTCGTGGTCCTCGAAGTCACCGCCTGGCAGCACGGCGGTTCGGGTCCAGGGTTTGCCGGTTTCAGGAAAGAATTGGCACAGCTTGTCGGTGGCAGCTTCGGCCAGCTTGCGGTAGGTCGTGATCTTGCCTCCAAATACTGAAACCAGGGGCGCCTTGCCTTTTTCGCGGCTGACCTCGAACGAGTAGTCCCGTGAAGCCTTCTGGGCATCGCCTTCCTCGTCATCCATCAGTGGCCGGACTCCGGAGTAGGACCACACGACGTCCTCGGGCGACAGCTGACGCTTGAAGTGATCATTGACGATCCTCAGCAGATAGTGTGTTTCCTCCGGAGAGATCCTTGCCTCCCGGGGATCACCCTCGTAGTCCACATCTGTTGTACCGATCAGCGAAAACTTATCCTCGTAAGGAATCACGAACACGATACGCTCGTCCTCGTTCTGGAGGATATAGGCTTCCGTCCCTTTATTGAGTCTGGGCACGACAATGTGGCTGCCCTTGACCATCCGGATCGATTTCGGTGCCTGCATTGCCAGGGTTTCGCGAAACAGTCGGCTGACCCAGGGGCCGGTGGCGTTGACGATGGCTCTGGCGGAGACTTCCCGCTCGCAGCCGTCAACGGTGTTGCGGAGCCGGACCGCCCAGTGATCGGTACCCCTGTCGGCCTTGACGCATTTGGTCCGGGTAAGAATGGTTGCGCCGCATTGTTGCGCCTTGCGAGCGGTCAGGACCACCAGGCGGGCGTCATCCACCCAACCATCCGAGTATTCGAAACCACGGGTGATCTCGGGTTTCAGTGGATCGCTCTCATCGAAGGTGATGGTCCGTGAGCCGGGCAGCAGTTCCCGCTTGGCCAGATGGTCGTACAGGAATAGCCCTGTCCTGATCATCCATGCCGGACGCAGGTGGGGGCGGTGAGGAAGACGAAAGCGCATGGGCCACATGATGTGGGGCGAATTCCGGAGCAGGGCTTCCCGCTCTGCCAGCGCCTCGCGCACCAGCCTGAACTCATAATGTTCGAGATAGCGCAGTCCGCCGTGTATGAGCTTGCTACTGGAAGACGAGGTGGCAGAGGCGAGATCATTCATTTCGCAAAGCAGGACGCTCAATCCCCGCCCGGCGGCATCCATGGCGATGCCGGTACCGTTGACGCCACCGCCAACGACCACAACATCGTAGTCATCCTGCTTCCTTGTCATTACTCGGGTGCCTCCTGCTCATACACTTTAGGGAATCTGCACCGAGTTTAGTGTTTTGGCAGGCATTCTGCAGCTTTTTAACGGCCTAACGGGTGGTTGCGGCAGGAAGAGGCAGCGGAAAAAACAGGGCGTGTCGTGCGGGCCCCGGTGGGGCCCGCACGACGCTTGATTCAGGGAGGGGCAGTCGGGTTCAGAGCTGTGTGGGCTTGCCCGCTTCCCCACGCCGTTCTTCCCACTCCGCGCGGGTCTGGGCGGCCTCATCACCCGGCATGGAATCGATGATGTCGAAGTAATCCGAGCTGTACTCGTCCGCCACGATGGTGTTGCGATCCTTGATCTTGACTACGTGTACGGTCTGGACATTCTGGTGGTCAAATTCCCGCCAGTACTGTTCGTCTTTCAGCAGTGTGTAACGGTGCCCCTCGAGAGCACGGATAACCGCCCTCGTGTCGGTGGTGCCTGCACGCTCGACGGCATCCTTGTACTGATAGATGATGCTATAGGCCGAGGCCGCGGAGGTAGAAGGGCGCATTTCATAGCGCTGGGAGAACGCCTCCACAAACTCCTTGCCACGGGCATAGTTCTTCTCATAGGGAAGATTCCAGACCCACGGCGAGGCACCAACGATGCCGGACATGATGGTGGGTCCCACCTGCCGGGCCATGCCCAGGGTCAGGTTTGGCACCACAACCTGCATTTTGTCCAGAACGCCCATCTCGTAGGCCACATTCAATGCCCGGACCATGTCGTCACCGAACAGCACCAGCATCAGGACCTTGGCGTCACTGGCCATCGCCTGTTCGAGGGCTCCGCGGAAATCGGAAATCAGAGCCCGGGGGAACGGGGTCTTCACGCCCTGATGCGCGTTGGTATCCTCAGTGCCGGAGAACTTGCGCACGGATTCCTCGACGGACCAGCCCCAGGTGTAGTCGGCAGTGATGTAGAAGTATTCCTCATTGGCGTGGTTGCGGCTGAGGTATTGGCTCAGAACCTTGGCGGTCATCCAGGCGTTGTAGGGTTCACGGAACATGTACTCGTGGCCTTCGGCGCCGGTGGTGGCGTTGGAGTAGGTCAGGGTGCCGAAGTAAATCGTGTCCCGGTCGCGGGCGGCCTTGCCCGAGGCGATGGCTACTGAGCTTGAGACGCCACCAAGCACCATTTTTGCGCCTTCCCGGTCGATCAGTTCGGCGGTGTTCTGTGCGCCCTGCTTGGGCTCGCCGCGGGTGTTGCGAATTACCAGCTCCAGTGGTTGTCCCATGACGCCGCCGGCCTTGTTGATTTCATCGACGGCCAGAAAGGCGCCCAGCCGCTGTTGCAGGCCTTGATCCTTGTAGCGCCCGGTTTGGGGGTAGTTCAGCCCGATGTTCAGGGTTTCAGCATAGACAGTGGAGCTCGTCAGCATAAGCAGACAGGCGGAAAAAAGGACTTTTCTCAAAGTCATGGACGTTGGCCTCCAGAAGCAAGATCACCGGTACGGTGTGATTTGTGATTGTTATTTTGACGCGCACGTAAGTTTCAATGGTGATAATAAGGCCGACAATGGGACTAAGGTGGAAAATTCCGTAACAGTTTGTAGACGGTTAGTTCTGTCCGTATACGCGGCTCTGTCGATAGCGGAAGTAGCCTGCGGCCTCTTCGTCGCGGATGGTCGCTGCCATTTCTTCACCGAAAATATCCTGGCTCAGGTTGTCCAGCGCCTCTTCTCGCTCAGGTCCCGGTTGGTATTTTTCGACGATGGCCTGCCGTTGATTCTCGTAGTCTTCGCCCTGCGCCCAGCGGCTGTCCCGGGTCCGATCAAGCTGATCCCAGCGATCGAGCGCCTGATCTTCCATCCCGAGTTGTTGGCGGATGCCCCGAAGCGTTTTATAGCGTTCTTCCGGCGCCTGCTCGTGTAACGTTTCCTGTACGGAGGTGAGGGAAAGGAAGCGATCGGTTAATTCCTGTCGCCGCCGTTCGATGACCCGGTCGGCCTCGTCGCCGTAGGCGTCCTGGATCGCCCGGGTGTAGGCTTCGGCCTTGGCGAGGGTAGGGCCGGGCTGTTGATCGAGGGTTTTGAGTGACTGGCTCAGAGAATAATTTCGGAGCTCCGATTGCCAGATTTCCTCTGCCGATTCGCCGAAAAGTTCACGGCGTTTGGCCCAGATAAAGTCACGTCGTTCCTCCGGCCCCATGGCGCGCAATGCGTACTGCTCCCGTTCCATGAAGTCCTGGTAGGCGATCATTGCCTCAGCCTTGTTCAGGAGCTCTTCGCTGCGTTCTGGAAACCAGCTCATCAGGATGGCCGAAAGGCTTTCACGCCAATGTTCGGGATCGACATGATCGAGATAGCGCATCAGTTCCTCGAGCAACTTTACCTGGCCACCCGGATGATCCAGCCGACCTGAAAACTTGGCCATCAACCGCTCCCGGAAGGCCTCAAGGTCATCCTGCCCTGCCTTCTCCTCCTGCACCTCACCGGATGCGGGCAGGTCGGGCTCTGGTCGTGATGTTGACTTATCCTGCGCCGAGGCGACTGTCGGGGCTGCCGCTGTGGGACTGTCATTCGAGGCCCATTGGTAGGCCATGATCCCGATCAGCGCAGAGCCAATAACCAGTACCGGAATCTGCTTTCCTTTCACATCGGTCACCTTTGATTGTTGTTATGAACCGAGCCCAAACCTAGCAGGCTCTGGTCCGTGGCTGTGTGAGCCACTCCATAAAATGAGAAGGTCTCACCTATTTGTTGCAGGTGTGACATTTTTCACAACGAACTGGGGCTATATGGGCTAGAAATGGGGTGCCTGTTTTTTAGGCACCCGGTTGTCTGTGATGAGAAAACATGGGCAGCAGTACCGTGGTTCAGCACAAATAAAAACAAGAGGCTAATACCATGAAGAACGAAAGTGCCCTGACAAGGGCAGGCGCAGTCATGCTTCTGGTCACCGGGATGGTGATCGCTCCTGCGACCCTGGCAAGGGATGCTGACCGCACGCAATACCCGGTGGTTTTTGCCCATGGCATGGCCGGGTTCGACGACATTCTTGGATACGATTACTGGGGCGACGATTACGGTACTTTTGTACTCGACCCCTGTGACAAGTTCCTGGAAGTGAACTGCAACGCCGATATCAATGATAATCAGCGGAGCTTTGTCTCCTCGGTAACCCCGTTCCAGAGTTCCGAGGTTCGTGGCTACGAGCTGGCGAACAACATCGAGAGCTACATGGCCACGTCCGGCGCCAGCCACGTGAACATCGTATCCCATTCCCAGGGTGGTATTGATTCCCGCAAGGCAGCCCGGCTGCTCCGGGAACGGAAGGGTTATCGCGTCGTTCAGACCCACGTCAGTGTGTCATCACCGCACCGGGGATCACCGGCGGCGAAGTACATCCTGGACCACTACGTCAACTCGATCACCGAAACCCTGGCCAACTACTATGGCGATGTGGTCTATGGCAATGGCAATGATGCCATCGCCGGTGCCAAGCAGCTGGTGTACAACGACTATGATCCCAACGACGGAGTCGTCACCGGGATGAGGGCCTTCAATCAGAAGTACCCTTCGAGCACGAGCTACGTCGCAAATTCGGTGTCGATGATGACTGCGCAGAAGGGCAGCAGTGTGAATCCTGCATTGTGGTTGCTGTCAGAGTTGATCTACAACATCGATGGTGATGGCTATTGTTATGACGACTGCAACGGCGACGGCGCGGCCGGTCAGGGCGATGGCTATGCCGGTGACAGGGATGACGACGGCCTCGTCGGCATCAATAGCCAACAGCAGGGCTATCGTATGCAGTATTACGAGTGCTGGGGCTGTCTTGATTATGCCTGGGAGCAGCCCGGGCTGGGTTATGTCAGCGACATCAATCATCCGAACAGCACGCAGATGACGTCGTCCAGTTACGTGATCAACCAGGATCACCTGGATGTCATCGGTGTCGGTCCGGACAGCTTCGACGAGATGGAGTTCTACGCAGCCATTACCGATTACATCGCGGATCGGGGTGACTGAGAAAAAAATGAAAGTTCGGGGCCGGGCTATAACCCGGTCCCGAATTCAGGCAAAAATCGCCTCCCGGTGTCCCGCCAGTTGCTTTCCCCCGCAATTCCCCTCATTTCGATTTTTGACAGGCATCAAGCTCTGGTTCAGCTTATGCTTTAGTGTAGAAAGTCGTAACGAAAGGAAGTCATAGGGAGCCGCGATACAGCATGACGAACCGTAAATCCGAACTGGAAACCCTGAAGGCCGAACTGGAAGCGCGTCTGAGTCGCTACCAGGCTCATCAGAACCGCGAAGATGGTGCTCTGGACAAGGATTTTGAGGAACAGGCGACACAGACCCAGAACGATGAGGTGGTGGACTCACTGGAAAGTGAGGTCCGTGCCGAACTGGTCCAGATTGAGCATGCTCTGGAACGAATCAGAAATGGCGTTGGCGACGAATGCGAGGCTTGCGGTGAACCGATTGATCCGCGCCGATTGCAGGTACTGCCCTATACCTCGCTGTGTGTGGACTGCGCGGGCGACTGAGCCCTGCCAACTGAGGAATTCGTTGTTGACCGGGGAAGCTGTCTTCCATACCCATGGCGTCACCAAGGTCTACGATCAGGGCGAAGTGCAGGTGCATGCGCTCAGAGGGGTTGATCTGGACCTGTATGCCGGTGAGCTGGTGGTCATGTTGGGTGCCTCCGGCTCCGGAAAGTCCACCTTGTTGAACATCCTGGGCGGGCTTGATGTGCCCACCGCCGGCGAAGTGCATTACCTGGATCATGATCTGAGCCAGGCCAGTGATTCGGAACTGACGCGATACCGGCGGGAGCATGTCGGCTTTGTCTTTCAGTTCTATAACCTCATTCCCAGCCTGACTGCCCGGGAAAACGTGGCTGCGGTCACCGAAATCGCCTCGGACCCGATGACTCCGGAGGACGCCCTCGCTCTGGTCGGGCTGACATCGCGAATGGACCATTTCCCGGCCCAGCTTTCCGGGGGTGAGCAGCAACGGGTTGCCATCGCCCGGGCCGTCGCCAAGCGTCCCGATGTCCTGCTTTGCGACGAACCAACCGGGGCTCTGGATTCAGCTACGGGGGTTCTGGTGTTGCAGGCGCTGGACAAGGCTAACCGGGAAACCGGAACCACGACCGTCATCATCACCCACAACGCTTCCATTGCCGGTATGGGTGACCGGGTGATCACCATGTCCGACGGCCGGATCAGCGGCGAGTCACGCAATGCCGAACGGCAGGACCCGAAAACGCTGACCTGGTGATACCTATGGCCCTGACCACACCCGCGCTCAACACCAAGATTCGCAGAGAACTCTGGCAGATGCGGGGACAGGTGCTGGCCATCGCGCTGGTGATTGCCGGGGGCGTCGCGGTTTGTGTGTTGTCCCTGGTCAACTATTCGTCCCTGGTCTCAACCCGGGCTGTGTATTATGACGACTACCAGTTTGGCCAGGTTTTCGCCTCGCTCAAGCGGGCGCCCCTGCATGTGACCCAGCAGGTTGCCGACATTCCCGGAATCACACGATTCAGTGCGCGGGTCGAGGGCGGCGCGAAACTTGAAATGCCCGGGTTCGAAGATCCGGTATCCGCCCGGCTTGTGTCCTTGCCGGAGCACGGGCAACCGGAGGTAAACCAACTATTTCTGCGTCATGGCCGCCTGCCGATGACAGGTCGGGGTCATGAGGTGGTCGTGATCCAGGGTTTTGCCGAAGCGCACCAGCTGAATCCCGGCGACCGTTTTATTGCCATCATCAACGGCCGTCGTCAGGAACTGACGGTTACCGGCATCGCCGAGTCTCCGGAGTTCATTTATGTGCTGCCACCGGGAGGCATGCTGCCGGATTATCCCCGGTACGGCGTACTCTGGATGGGGCGAGAGGCGCTTGCCGCCGCCATGGACATGAAAGGAGCCTTCAATAGCCTGGTGGCCAGGGTCGAGCCCGGGGTGCCGGTGGCGAGTGTGGTTGACCAACTGGATCGGCTGCTTGATCGGTATGGCGGGACGGGTGCCTATGGTCGGGAGGATCACTTCTCTCACCAGATGCTTAACGATGAGCTCAATCAGATCAAGACCATGGCAACGGTGTTTCCTTTCATCTTCATGACCGTTGCCATGTTTTTGCTCAATGTGGTGATCAACCGTCTGATCAGTACCCAAAGGGACATTATCGCCATACTCAAAGCCTTTGGTTACAGCAATGTCCAGATTGGCTGGCATTTCAGTCAGCTGGTGCTGATTATCTCGGTGATCGGCCTTGTGCTGGGCGTGCTCCTGGGGATATGGACGGGCCGTGCCATGGGCCAAATCTACATGGAGTATTATCGGTTCCCGGCGCTGTTGTTCCGGCTTGATCCCGCCTGGCTCCTGTTGCTGGCGGTCATTACCCTGCTGGTGGCCTGGCTGGGAGGCTGGCAGGCTATCCGGCGGGCAGCGGCGCTGCCGCCTGCAGAGGGGATGCGCCCTGAGGGCCCCGCTCGCTTTAAAGTGACAGCCGCCGAACGTTTCTTTGCCCCGAGCGGTTTCAGCCAACCCTCCCGGATGGTGGTGCGGCAATTATTCCGGCGACCCGGGCGCACGCTCTTGTCGGTCAGCGGTATTGCCATGGCTTCCGCGATCGTGCTGGTGGGTAATTTCCAGTTCGATGCGGTGTCTCTGATGGTGCATTCGCAGTTTGCCCGGGTGCAGCAACAGGATGTCACCGCTACCCTGATCGACCCGGTCAACTCGGCGGCACTGTATGATCTGCAGAGGCAACCCGGCATACGATACGCGGAAGGTCGCAGGATAGTGTCGGCTCGACTTCTCAATGGGCACCGCGAGTGGCGGGGCGCGATCATTGGCATGCCGGAGCAGGCAAGGCTGCAGTTTGTTATCGACCAGGAAATGGAGCCGGTGCCGCTGCCGGAGACCGGCCTCCTGCTGACGGATTTCCTGGCCAAGCGTCTGGATGTGTCTCCGGGACAAATGCTTGATGTCGAGATTCTGGAAGGTGACCGACGGCGCATCAGGCTCCCGGTCGCGGGAATAACCAGCGAATTCCTCGGGGTCGGTGCCTATATAAGGCTGGCCGCCCTGAATCGCGGGCTTGGCGAAGGACCGCTGGTTAATCAGGCGCTTCTCAACATCGATCCCGGGCGGGCTCGCCAAACCTACCGGGATCTCCGGGAGACACCCAGAATTCTCGGGATCAGCATCCGGCAGGCGATGCTGGACAGTTTCTATGAAACGCTGGCAAAGACCTTCCTGACGTTTACACTTTTCATCAGCATGCTGGGGGGGATCATTGCCTTCGGTGTGGTCTACAACACCGTGCGTATTTCGCTGGCGGAAAAAGGCCGGGAGCTGGCAAGCCTGCGGGTCCTGGGGTACACCCATAATGAGGTCAACCATATCCTGCTTGCCGAAGTGGCGATCATGCTGATCGTGGGAATTCCCCTGGGCTGGCTGGCAGGCTATGGTTTGTCCCTGGGCATTATTACGGCCATGCAGACCGAGTTGTATCGGGTGCCGCTGACGATTACCGCGCAAACGCTGGGCATCTCCTCGGCGGTGGTTGTGGTGTCTGCCATCGCCTCGGGGATTATTGCATGGTGGCGGTTGCGTAACCTGGATCTGATAGCGGTACTCAAAACCCGCGAATAAAGGAGGAGAACATCAAATGGATCACTGTTCGGGCAGGGTGCTGTGAGCAAGCGGCTGATCACCGGTAAATGGCTGTTCTGGCTATTGGTGGCTGCACTGGCGGTGGCAGCGATCGTTTTTGCCATCCGTCCCGACCCCGTGTGGGTAGACCTGGCCAGAGTGGATCGGGGGGCACTCGAGGTCTCGATCACCGAAGAAGGAAAAGCCCGGGTCAAGGATCGCTATCTGGTCTCAGCGCCGGTTTCCGGTTATCTGCACCGGGTCACGCTGGATGTTGGCGATGACGTGGTTGCCGGTCAGACAATTGCGCAGGTGAATCCCATGCCATCGGCGATTCTGGATGCCAGAAGCCGGGCCGAAGCCGAAGCAAAAGTGGAGTCGGCCCGGTCTGCCCTGAATTCGGCGCAGCAGAAGGTTACTGCGGCCGAAGCCGAGGCCCGCTTTGCCCGGCAAGAACTCGAGAGGCTGCAAGCTCTTAGCTCCCGCAGCGACAACCGCTTCGTCTCCGAAGAACAGGTCGAGCAGGCAAGGACCGTTGCAGATCGGGCCGCAGCCATTCTGCGCTCGGCCCGCTTCGATCAGGAGGTCATGGCCCATGAACTCCAGGCGGCCCGGACCCGATTGGAGGTTTCCGCGGCCCGGGGCAACGGTGAGCAGCCCCAAGAGCGAGTGACGGTTACGTCTCCGGTGGCAGGCTCGGTTCTTTCAATCTTGCGTGAGAGCGAAGGGGTTATCCAGGCGGGCAGTCCCATTGCCGAAGTGGGCGACCCGGCCGCGCTGGAGGTGGTCGTCGATGTGCTCAGTTTTGATGCCGTCAAATTGCAGCCCGGGATGAAGGTCCGCTTCACTGGTTGGGGCGGACCCGAACTGGATGGTGTGGTAAGACGTGTGGAGCCGGTAGGTTTTGAGGATGTCTCCGCGCTGGGCGTCGAGGAACAACGGGTGCAGGTCGTGGCGGACATCATCAGTTCCATCGAACAATGGCAATCCCTCGGAGACGGCTATCGGGTGGACGCCAATTTCATTCTGTGGTCTGCCGAAGACGTGCTCTGGGCTCCGTCCTCCGCTATTTTCAGGGTCGACGGTCAGGCCTGGGTCTTCCTGGCGAGGGACGACTCTGTCCGTCGCCAGGAAGTGCGGACCGGACAGAGCAACGGGTTGAGAACTCAAATCCTCGACGGACTGGCGCCGGGCGACCTCGTGGTCAGGCACCCGGACCGCCAACTGGAAGACGGCACCAGAATAAAGGTGCGTTGAATTGGCAGCAAGGTAATTATGTGTCACGTTTTGGGCTAGACTAGGACAGATAACAAGAACCGGACAGGAGCCCGCACCGTGAGTCAGTACGATACCCTGATCGTAGGGGGCCGTTATTTCGATGGCAGTCCCAATCCGTCCCGTCTGGCGGATATCGCTGTCCGGGATGGTCGAGTCCTTGCTGTCAGGGCGCCGGGTGGCCTCGACCCGGCCCAGGCGAGACGGGTGATTAATGCCCGTGGTTGCTGGGTTACTCCCGGATTTCTCGATACCCACACTCACTACGATGCCGAATTGATTGTCGCGCCATCCCTGTCTGAGTCTGTCCGACACGGCGTGACAACCGTGCTGATCGGCAGTTGTTCCCTGAGCATGGTCTGCGCGGAGGCAGAGGACGCATCGGATATTTTCACCCGTGTGGAGACTGTGCCCCGAGAGAAGGTTTTGCCCATTCTGGAGAAGCACAAGACCTGGCAGGGTCCAAGAGAGTGGGTCAGGTTCCTGAAAGGCCATCCGATCGGGCCTAATGTGATCAGCTTCCTGGGCCACAGCGATTTGCGTACCGGCGTGATGGGACTGCACCGTGCCACCGACCGGTCGGTAGTTCCCACAGAGGAAGAACTCGGGTGCATGGAGCGCTTGCTTGAGGAAGCGCTGCAGGAGGGGTTTCTGGGGTTGTCCACCATGTGCCTGAAATGGGACAAGGTTGATGGTGATCGTGAATGGTCCAAGAGCCTGCCCAGCACCTACGCGCGCTGGCGTGAGGTCAGCCGGCTCAACCGGCTACTCCGCCGATACGGACGTGTTCACCAGGGCGCCCCGAACGCCGCGAACCCTCTGCAGGTCACCCAGTACCTCAGGGAGACGCTCGGCTGGTTGCGCAAGCCCCTCAAGACCACCCTGATCGCGATGATCGACCTCAAGGGTAACCCGACGGTCCGTCCCATGGCGCGTCTGGTGGCGTGGCTGGCCAACGGTCTGGGTGGCAACTTCCGTTGGCAGTTGTTACCCACGCCGTTCGCGATCTACGCCGATGGCATGGATATTGTCCTGTTCGAGGAGTTTGGTGCCGGTGAAATGGCTCTCGATATCCGCAATCAGCTTGAGCGCAATGAGCTGTTGAAAGATGAAGGCTATCGACGCACCTTCCGGAAATTCTACAAGGAAAAGTTGTCGCCACGGGTCTGGCAGCGGGATTTCGGCGATGCCATTGTGCTGGACTGCCCGGATGCCTCCCTCGTGGGGCGCAGTTTTGCGGACCTGGCGCGGGAGCGGGGCGTTCACGTGGTGGATTTCTTCCTCGATATGGTCGTCGCCCACGGTCGGTCGTTGCGTTGGTTCACGGTGGTTGGCAATCACCGAAAGGACCGGTTGAAAGAGATGGTAAAAAGCCCCCACGCACTGATCACGTTCTCCGATGCCGGCGCCCATATCCGCAACATGGCCTTCTACAATCTGCCCCTGCGGTTCCTGAAACTGGTCTACGAGAGCCAGGGCCAGAGCCAACCGGTGATGTCACCGGAGCGGGCAGTGCACCGGCTTACCGGTGAGCAGGCGGACTGGCTGGGTATTGAAGCCGGTTACATCCGTGAAGGTGACCGGGCGGATATTGCAGTTCTGGACCCGAAAGGTCTGGAGCAGGATCTTGAGCAGGTCGACTGGGCGGAAATGGAAAACTTCGGTCTGGAGCGCATGGTCAATCGGGTCCCCGGTTGCGTGCGGCATGTCCTGATCAACGGTCGCGCCGCCGTCACCGACGAGCAGATCGAGCCTGAGCTGGGGAAACAGAGTGGGTTCGGACAGTTCCTGAGCGCTGGACGTCACTGATTGTTGAGGCTGTCGTAGTACGATGCGACCATAAGCTCCGGCATACAGACAAGGGAGTGCAGTACATGGCGCAGAAACCGATGGCTATCCTGGCCTGGTTGGGAATATTTCTGGCGGTGTTCATCTGGTCGGGTATCGGTCCGAAGGACAGGGCAACCTGGGTCCTGGAGGTGCTGCCTGCAGCCATCGGCTTTGTGCTCATCATCTGGTGCTATTTCCGGTTCCCCCTGACATCACTGGTTTACTGGCTGATCCTGGTGCATGCGGTGATCCTGATGGTTGGGGGTCATTACACCTACGCCGAGGTGCCGCTGTTCAATCACCTCGGCGACTGGTTCGGCTGGGAGCGCAACAACTACGACAAGCTCGGGCACCTTGCCCAGGGATTCATTCCGGCCATGATTGCCCGCGAGGTGGTCATCCGGCTGGATGTCTTCGCACGCTCAGGCTGGCCCGCGTTCTTCATTATTTGCTTCTGTCTTGCCCTCAGTGCGTTCTACGAGTTGATCGAATGGTGGGTGGCCCTGCTGAGTGATGAGGCCGCTGAAGCGTTTCTCGGAACCCAGGGCTATGTCTGGGACACTCAGTCGGACATGGCCTGGGCTTTGTCTGGCGCCATTGCGGCCCTGCTCTTGCTCGGCAGGGTCCATGACCGGCAACTGGCTCGCGTGCCGGCCTGACCCTGATCGCAACTGACCTGTATTGAACCTGACGGAAACCTGTTGTTATGTCTGAATCACCAAACGGCCAGAACCAGCCTTCCGGACTGCCGGCAAGCCAGATCATCGGGCTGGTGCTCGGTACCCTGTTTCTTTTGATGACGCTGTTTTTCCCGGCGCCCGAGACCATGAGTGAGGAAGCCTGGGCTGCGCTTGGCCTGATGTTGTTGATGGCAACCTGGTGGAGTACCGAAGCCATTCCGATTCCCGCGACGGCGATGTTGCCCATCGTCCTGGTGCCGGCGCTCGATCTGGGTTCAGTGGGGGAGGCCACCTCGCCCTATGCCCATCCGATCATTTTCCTGTTTCTGGGGGGCTTTACCCTCGGCCTTGCGATGCAGCGCTGGAATCTGCACCGACGCATCGCGCTGTTGACGCTGAAAGCGGTAGGCAACCGGCCCAAGCGTCAGATTGCGGGGTTCATGCTTGCAACGGCTTTTCTGAGCATGTGGGTGAGCAACACCGCTACCGCGATCATGATGTTGCCCATTGGTCTGTCGGTCGTCGCCATGACAGACTCCTCCAACCCGGATGGTGTCCGGCGTTACGCCACCGCGCTGTTGCTCGCCATTGCCTACTCCGCCAGTATCGGCGGAATCGGGACCCTGATTGGCACCCCTCCAAACGCTTTGCTGGCAGCCTACCTGAGCGAGAACCAGCGTATCTCGGTGGGCTTTGCCCAATGGATGTTGCTGGGGGTGCCCGTGACCGTGGTCATGTTGGCACTGGCCTGGTGGTGGCTGACACGACGGGATTTCGGGTTGGCTCACCAAGGCCAAAGTGGTGATCTGATTCGAGACGAGCTGGCGGCTCTGGGGCCGTTGGGCAAGGGCGAAAAACTGGTGGGGCTGGTGTTTGTGATCACGGCCGCCGCCTGGATCTTCCGGCCACTGCTGTCCGATGGTCTCATGCCATGGCTGAGCGACACAGGTATAGCTATTGCGGCGGCCATCGCCATGTTCCTGATTCCCGTCGACACCCGGGAACGCCGGTTCCTGATGGACTGGGAAACCGCCAAAGGCATTCCCTGGGGTGTGCTGCTGCTGTTCGGTGGTGGTTTGGCGATGGCAGGCGTTATCAGCAGTTCCGGACTTGCGGAGTGGATTGCAGGTTCACTGGGTGCGGCGGGAACGCTGCCGACGCTCATGCTCATTGCCATTGTGGCAGGTGTCATCATCTTCCTCACCGAGGTGACGAGCAATACCGCCACAGCTGCCGCCTTCCTGCCGTTGCTCGGGGCGCTGGCGATGTCCCAGGGCGTGCCGCCCCTGTTGCTCACCGTTCCGGCCGCCATTGCCGCGAGCTGCGCATTCATGATGCCGGTGGCGACGCCGCCCAACGCCATCGTGTTTTCCAGTGGCCATATGCAAATCGCAGACATGATCAGGGCCGGCTTTGCACTCAACCTGATGGGCATCGTGGTGGTGACGGTGCTGTGTTACGCCCTCCTGGGAATGGTCTTTACCCTCTGAGTCCGACGGTTCGCTCCTGAACCGTGCCAACCCCGTCCATGGCAAGCCTGATGGCCTCCGCAGGGCCATTGAGCCTGCCATGAACCAGTTCTCAAAACCTGCTTTCAGACAAGCCCTTGCAGGGCCAGATTTGAGGCACAGTTATCTTTCAGGGTCCCGGTATTTCGGTATCTTACCGTAACAACATGTAACCCGATGAACGTTGCGGGTCATAAAAACAGGGACTTCATCTGACATGCTGCTGGTGCTCGCCGGATCCATTCTTACATTCGCCATGGTGCAGGAAGCAACTGTGGTCGAGCCGTTCGAGAAGGGCTCCATTGTGGTTGAACAGGACGTCGATGCAAGTCCCGTAAAGCTGCGCTCCGATTTTCGGGTCGAGCCACTGGTCGAGCAGAAGTACCGCAATATTGTCCGGCAGGCCTACGACTACAGCTGTGGCAGTGCGGCCCTGACCACCGTGCTCAATTACTACCTCGGCCGCACCCTTTCAGAAAGGCAGGTGATGGAAGGGCTGCTTCACTACGGTGAAAGCGAACGGATCGTTCAGCGTCGCGCTTTTTCCATGCTGGACATGAAACGGCTGGTGACGGCACTCGGTTATCCATCAGGCGGTTTCCGGGCCACCATCGAGGATCTCATCGATCTTGATCATCCAGCAATCGTTCCGATCCATCACGCCGGTTTCAAGCACTTCGTGGTACTACGCACCATTCGGGATGGCAGGGTCTACCTGGCAGATCCCTCGGTGGGCAACATTTCCTTCACCCTCGCCCAGTTCGAAGAAAAGTGGGACGACAATGTGCTGTTCATCGTCTTTCCCGGCAGCGACAAGCCACTCGATAATCTGGAGCTGAAGGAGGAAGACCTGCGCTTCATCGACGACCAGACAATGACCTTGCTGGCCCTGGAACGGATTCCGGTTTTCCACGAGGCCATCGAAAGACGCATCAACAACTTGCTCGAACGCCAAAAAAACAATCCGGACGGTAGTGTCGAAAACACCCGAAAACAATTGCATTACCGCCGTAACTAATCCTCCGGGCGCAACACCCGGCACAGAATCACTACAAATAAAATAAGGGAGTCAGGATGAATCGTTGGTTTGTGCGAGGTTTTATCCTTGTTTCCGCCACAGCTCTGTTTCCAGGCACAGTGCTGGCACAGGAAGGAAGCGTAGACCAGGCACGGGAGGCGCTGGCCAGGCAGGAGGGCGACGAAGATGCCTCCAAACAGCTCGAGGAGGTGTTTCAGGCAGCCGAAAAGAACTACTCGCTGCAGAAGAAAGGCACCCATTCGCTGAACTATTCGTTTGATTACTCCTACACGGCGGATCAACGCCTGGACCTGGCGATAACTAATGGCTCGGTGCGCAACCTGGATGTGGTACCGTCGGCGACCCACAATTTCACCAATGCCTTTTCCTACGATTACGGTCTGCTGGACAACCTGACCATCGGCACCCGCATTCCCCTGGTCGTCAAATACGATACCGAGGATGAGCTCAGTATCTATGACTTCGGGGACGTGTCCTTCACCGGTCGCTGGCAGCCGTTTGCCTATGTGCCCGGCAAGATGTCCACCACTTTTTTCGGGACATTGACCACCAAGACCGGCGTCAGCCCTTACGAAATCGACATCAAGGAACAGCTCTCTACGGGTAGCGGCTATTACTCCGCAGGCGGGGGTGTGAGTCTTTCCAAGGTGCTGGATCCCGTCGTAGTTTTCGGTTCCGTCAGTGCCACCTACAACCTGCCGGCCGAGGATCTGAACCAGGTCCGGGGCGCTCGATTGCTGGTGGAAGTCGAGCCCGGTTTCGGCCTCTCAGGTTCCGCCGGCTTTGCCTATTCACTTTCCTACGACATCTCCCTGAGCATCTCGGCCCAGTTGAGCTATAGCGACGAGACCATCCTGACATTCTCCAATGGCGAACAGGCCGTGGCCCAGGATCAGATGACCGGTTTCCTGAGTATGTCGCTGGGTACCCGAGTCAGCGATACCACCATCGTGAACACCAGCCTGGGCATAGGCCTGACCGAGGATGCACCCGACTTCTCCGTCGGTGTGTCCCTGCCAATTAACTTCTCTGGCCTCAAAGAGTGAGCGTTGCGGTCCACGAATTAAGGGAAGGGAAGGCATTCATGGGACATAACAGCCACAAACGGCAGATTCTCGCGGCACTGATCGCCACGACCGTCTCGTTTGGCGCCGAGGCCCAGCTGGCCCAGAATCTGACCATTCATCCCAAGGCATTGGCCCTGGGGAATGCGGTTACGGCGGACCCACCCGGGGTGATGGCCATCCACTACAATCCGGCGGGTCTCACCCGTCTGGACGGTCGTCAGCTCGAAGTGAACCTGATGAGCGTCTACCTCGATATCGATGCGGACTTCACCGCCCCCGAGGGCTATGAGATCTTCGGAATCGACGGCCTGGAAACCGACCCACTGACGGGCAAGCAGCGGGACCCGGTTGCCAACAGCCACAGCCATACCAACAATGTGGCCCTCTACCTGCCGGGTTACGGGATTCTCCGGGCGCCTCCGGGCCCCGCGATTGCGCCCTCGGCCGGGATCAGCGTTAACCCGCCAGGGTCGAAACTGACGTTTGCCAACGCCTTCTACCTGCCGCTGGCGGCAGGCTTCTACCGTGATAAAGACGACCCCGGTCGCTATCAGCCACAGGCCACCGCGTTGCAGCGGACGACGTACCTGTCGCCGACGGTCGGCTATGAGATTAACGATGAGTGGTCGGTTGGCGCAGGTATCCACCTGTCCCACATGGGGATTGCGGCGGATCAGTACATGCGGGCCCCGAACATGCTGCTCGGGGTTGCCGAAATTCTGCAGGATGCCTTCAATTGCGAGAGCGGGGATGAGCCGCTTCAGCCCTGGCTGGCGCTTTGCGGCGGGAATGTCGGGCCCTGGGACGATATCGGCGCGCTCAACATCAACGTTCAGGAAACCCTGTCACCGACCTATGCCCTGGGGGTGATGTGGGAGCCGACGGACTGGTTCCGTTGGGGGGCGAGCTACACCTCCGAAGCCGATATGAATATGAAGGGCACCTTCGAGATCGAGTACACCGACGACTGGTCCGGTTTCTGGCAGAGCGTCAATGGCTCGGTGCTCGGGGCCATCACCTCTGCGATCCTCAGCCTGCCGTCCGGTGCACCACGGGAGGCCGGTAACGTCAGCATGGACCTGGTCTACCCGCAGCACTTCCAGACCGGTATCAGCGTGGATGTGCTCCCTATGCTGACACTCAATGCCGACATCGGCTGGACCGATTACGCCCAGTGGGATGCGTTCGTGTTCCGCTTCGACCGGAATCTGGAGTTCCTGAATGCCGCACGGATTCTCTCTCCCGACAACGCCACGCCCAATACCCTGCGCCTGCCATTGGGTTTCAAAAGCCAATGGAACTGGGCATTCGGCGCCGAGCTGCATGTGTCGTCAAGGCTTGATCTCAGGGCGGGCGTGGAGATCCGGGATTCGGTGATTCCCGACGACCAGCGCCAGGTCATGGCGCCATTCGGTGGTGCCAACCTCTACAGCGTTGGCCTCGGCTACCAGTGGGACAAGGACACGGAAATCGATATGAACCTGAGTTACCTTCATTCCATCGAGACCATTCCGGCGGATACCAGCTGTAACGTCAACTGCGATAATATTACCAATATCATCTATAACCCCTATGCCGGTCTGGATATCAAGACGTCGCTAAGGGTCGTGATGGCCGGTCTCAGTTTCCGGACAAAATTCTGATCCAGTGTGTGGATTCCGAGAGGTAAGCCTTGTGACTCTGAAAGCCTGCCGCCAAGTCCCGATTGTTGTTGCTCTCGCCGTCGTTCTCGTCGGATGCCAGGTCGGCGGTGCACCGACCAGCGGGCGGGAAGGCTACTTTACCTGGGTGGATGAGCAGGGACGGGTGCGCTATTCCCCGATTCCCGAGCAGGCATCTGCCGGCGACAAGGATAGTGAAGCCGGGGCGCCCGAGACCGGAGCGACTTCAACCGCGTCCAGCGAGGAGCAGGAGACGCCCCCAGCCCTCCAGCCGGAGGAGGAATACACCCTGGAGAACTATCCTGACGCCGAGGAACTGGCACGGGACGGTTATGTCCGGCCCGGCGAACCGAGGCCCTACTTCACGTGGCGAGACGCGGAGGGCAACATCCGGGTGAGTTATTACACGCCGGACACCCGCACCGATGTCCAGAAGGGAAGGGTTCCGGCGCCGGTCGAAATCACGCCTGCCTCCATCCATCAGGCAGGTGCTGCCAGGGCACCGGAGGCCCCCGTGGAGGGCTACGATCCCGAGGCCCTGGCCATTCTTGGCGTCGACGAGCAAGACAGTTTTTTCAGTCGGTTTGCCGAGAGCTGCTGTCAGAACCTCAGCACAGGGGAGCGACATGCCTGGATCAGCGGCCGCGAGTTTGAAGTGGATATCGTTGACGCGTCGACCAGTCATGAATTCGACACCGGAACCAGTCGCTTCGCCCTTGTCTCCTTGCCTGATCCCCGGGAATACCCCGATTTTGTCTTCAGACTGCGCTCTTTTGATCACAATGGCTTGTTTGTGCCGTCTCTGGCCTTCCTTGATGAGGAGCTACGGCCTGTCCGGGTGGTGACCGACATGGCGATGGGATTTGAACCCGAGAGTTGGCATTCCCGGGGGTACCTGCAAGCCTGGATACCTGCCTTTCCGGCCCGGGGCGAACGCTGGCTGGTGATTTTCACCCGGGCCGAGGATCTGGGGAGCCAGACCGTTGTCGAGACCGGACAGGGCCCGCAATCCATTCCCCACGCCGGCACCGGTGAGCTTGGGCTAAGGCTGATTGCCGAAGACTAGACTCCCGTCTCCTCTCAGTCCTCCGGCTCGCTCAGGTCCAGCCAGGGCTGGGAAAGCCAGTAGAACCGCCCATCGCCGGCAGGATGGGTGCAGTTGTAGCGAAAACGTCGGCTGTTGAAGGCCTTCGGGGCCTGGACACGGATCACGCCATCTTCCCGGCTGTTGATATCAACCCTGCCCATTCCGGAAGCAAAGCAGGTCAGCCTGGCGGCGGACAAGGGCTCTTCCAGGGTGAACTCGAGTACCGGCGGATTGCTGGTGATGATGCCATCGGGCAGTTTGTCGGCCTGGACCGGAAACGCGCGGCTGAGCAACTTGTTCTTCAGACTGCCCAGCTGACCATAGGCATTGGCCATGGGGAATCGGGGCAATCGCGTAGGCGCCGACTCGCTGCCTATCGGGCCGGAGTGCTGGCTGTAGCCATACCAGCCACGATCTGACAGCTGTTCCTCCAGGGCCGCATCGAATTCTCCGTAGGGGTAGGCAAACATCGCGGTGTCGATGCCGAGGCGCCGCTGCAGCTCCTGTTGCGCGCCATCGAGACTGTGCTCAATGCGCTGCTGCCACTGGCCCTCCGTCTCGTTCGGTTTCCTGGCAAGATGCCCGTGGTCGGTACTGTGATTCCCCAGGACAACACCCTCACGGCCTGCCAACTCTTCCAGTTGCTCCCAGGTCATATACCCGGGCCGGCCGACGGCATCGGTGTTGACGAACACGGTATAGGGGTAGCCACGGGAAGCCAGTATCGGCGCCGCTGTGGTGTAAACCGACTCATAGGCATCATCGAAGGTGAGGGCGATCGAATTCTTTTCCTTTCCCTCCTCCAACGCTTTGCGAGTCCCGGCCTGCAGGGGGACAACCTCAAGTTCGAGGTCCCCGATCATCTGCAGCTGACCCTTGAAGAGTGACACGGACGTGCTGGTGGATGGGGGCGTGGCATCGCTGACATGGTGATACTGCAGCACCACCAGATCCGCTGCCACCGAAGTGCTGAGCGCCATCATGAAAAAGGCGAAGACAATATTTCTAGGCATCATGGATTCCCTCTGTCTGGCAGTAGATCAGGCCGAAAGCCGGAAATGCGTCTTGAGCACGGAGAAGGCATGATTCAGCGCCTGCACCGATGCGGTATCCCCTCCACGATCCGGATGCTCCTCCATAATGGCCCGCCTGAAACGGTGCTTTACGGTGGCAAAGTCGTTTGGAATGGCATCAAAACCGAGCATCTTTGCCGCTTGCAGTAGTTCTGGCCGCGCCGGAGATCGTGTCGGGCGGCCTGACCAGAAGTCGTCCATCATTCGGTGGATACTGGCCTCGGGCATTCGGTACTGGCCCAGATCAAGATAGAAACGGCGCAGACCATCGTCCTGGTCCGGCAGACCGGTGCCTGAAACGACCGTTTGCCGCATCAGTCGGATATTCAGGGGCGAGATTTCCAGTCGCTCGCCATTCTCGGCCAACTGATCCCGGAGGCGGTAGAGCACGTGGAACAGCAGGAAATGCACGGGATAGAGCTTTTCCGGCTCGCTGAAACGGACGTCACCGATCAGTTCCCAGGGCGGCGCCTGAAGTGCGCGGATCAGGGCCAGCTCGCTGATGCCTCGCGGCGCATTGCGGAGCAAGTGTTCCACTGCCACCACCAGATGCTGGATCTGGTGATCGAGAATGGGGTTGGACGCTTCGGCATCCTTGCGATCGGTCAGGGCTGAATCGGTCATGGGCGCTATGGTAGGGGAGAGCGCGGCGACAGGGAAGTTTTCCTGGGTTTCGCCTGCATGACCGGGTTGCAGTATATCCCTATCCGGTATCCTGTCCCTGAATCCCCGTGATGCGTATAATCGCACCCTCATTGATCTCACGAATGTGGTTGTTATGTCCGAAGCTATGATCTCCAATGCCGCTGACCAGTCGCCCGCCTCCGAGCAGGACCGGCGCCGGAAACTGGAGCTGAACAAACTCCAGAAACGTCTGCGCCGTGAAATGGGGCAGGCGATTGCCGATTTCTCGATGATTGAAGCCGGTGACAAGGTCATGTGCTGCCTGTCTGGCGGCAAGGATTCCTATGCCATGCTGGACATCCTGCTCAACCTGCAGAAAAGCGCTCCGGTCTCCTTCGAGCTGATTGCTGTCAATCTGGATCAGAAGCAGCCCGGTTTCCCGGAGGAAGTACTGCCGGAGTACCTGGCGTCTTTGGGCATCGAATACCACATCATCGAGAAGGACACCTACAGCATCGTCAAGGAAAAGGTGCCCGAGGGTAAGACCACCTGTGGACTGTGCTCGCGCCTGCGTCGGGGCATTCTGTACAATTTTGCCGAGGAGCACGGCGTGACCAAGATTGCCCTTGGCCACCACCGGGACGATCTGCTCGAGACCCTGTTCCTGAATATGTTCTACGGTGGCAAGCTCAAGTCCATGCCGCCGGTGCTGCACAGCGACGATGGCCGCAACACCGTCATCCGCCCGCTGGCCTATGCCCGTGAAAAGGATATTGCCCGCTACGCCTCGCTTCGGGAGTTTCCCATCATTCCCTGTAACCTGTGCGGCTCCCAGGAAAACCTTCAGCGTCAGGTGATCAAGGACATGTTCCAGACCTGGGACAAACAGCACCCGGGCCGCCTGGAAACCATGTTCCGGGCCATGTGCAACGTTGAACCATCCCACCTGGCCGATCCGAATCTCTACGACTTCAAGGAAGGCAAGCGTCTGGGCGGCAAGCGCCAGGCGGTGGTTCAGTCGTCGGAGCCGGAAGCAAGCCCGGATTTCGGGCGCCTGGACGTTCTCAATATCTAGGGGATAGCCGCTCTCAGAATATCGGCAGCGTCCAGAAGCCGAAGAGAACGAGCAGGGCGCCGCTGGCTTTGCGGACCGCCTGGTGCTTCTGTAACTCGCGAATCCAGTTGGCCGCGTAGCCTGTCGCCAGCATGGAAGGCAGAGTGCCGAGACCGAAGAAGAACATGGTGAGCGCGGCCGAAGCAACGGTAGGCTGCAATGCGGCCCATCCAAGGGTGCTGTATACCAGGCCACAGGGCAGCCAGCCCCACAGGGCGCCGAGTGCCAGCGCCTGCCCTGGATGGTTGATAGGCATCAACCGGCGCGTGAGCGGTGACAGCTTCTGCCAGACCGGCGCACCGATTTTCTCCACATAACGGATACCCTGCCACCACTGGCCCATGGACAGGCCCATGAAAATCAGCAGCAATCCGGCGATGGTTCGCAGCACCATGCCCGCAAGGGTCCACTGACTGGCCGCACTGGTGCTGAGTATGGCAATCAATGCGGCGATCAGGGTATAGCTTCCGATTCTTCCGAAATTGAAAGCCAGCAGCATCAGCGACTGGCGAAAGCGGAACCCCCGACCGACGGGCAGGGCCATGGACAGGGAGGCGCTGATACCACCGCACATACCCAGGCAGTGAGTGCTGCCGAGCAGGCCGATCAGAAAGGCGCTGGGGTAGCTCAGGTACAGGTCTGCTGCCATCAGGTCTTCGGTCGGGTGCCGTCCCCAGCTTCCTCACCGGTGCTTTGACCAGACTCCTCATCTTCCTGTTCCGGCTTGTCGGTTCTGGCCTCCCGGGGAATCATGTCCTTGTCATCGTCATAGAGGATGCGATGGGCCGGGCCTTCTACGTCATCATACTGGCCGTTCTTGACTGCCCAGGCGAACAGGGCAATCCCGGCAGCGACCAGAATGAGCATCAATGGTACGAGGACCATTACAATCTGCACGGCTCTTACCTCGTGTCGAAGTGTGACTTTTACGTTATCAGGACAACGCCTCGGCACCAAGCGGTGCCGGTGTTGTTGAATCCCCGGTGTTGCCGGCACTCAGTCTGAGAGCGTTCAGCACCACGATCAGCGAACTGGCTGACATGCCTATTGCAGCCAGCCAGGGTGGGACCAGCCCTGCGGCAGCCAGAGGCAGGGCACACAGATTATAGGCCAGGGCCCAGATCATGTTCTGACGGATCACCCGTCGAGTCTGTCTGCTGGTATGGAGTGCTTCTACCAGTTGCTTGAGCTGGCCATTGAGAAGCACAGCGTCGGCTTTCAGCTGCGTGAGGTCGGCGGCGCTTCCCATCGCCACCGACAGTCCGGCACCGGCCATCGAGGGCAAATCGTTCAGCCCGTCCCCGACCATCATCACCTGGTGACCTTCGCTGGTGAGCCTTTCCAGCACTTCAAGCTTTTGCTCGGGAGAGGCCTGGCCTATGGCTTCGCTGATGCCCAGGGCGTCGGCAATCCGGGCTACGTGTCCACTCCGGTCGCCACTGAGCAAAATGGTTCGAATCCCTTCTTCCTGGAGAGCCCTGATGGTCTCTGCGGCGTCTGTCCTTGGCTCGTCATCGAGCCGGAAACAGGCCAGCCACTCGGTTTCCGAGGCCAGCCAGATTTCCATGCCTGTGGATTCGCGACGCTCCGGTAATGGTGCAGAGGTGTGCTGGGCCACGAAGTCCAGGTGCCCGATAGCATAACTGTGCTCTCCCAGTCGTCCCGTCAGACCACCACCGACATGATTGCGGACGTGCTCGATGGCGGCAGCAGGGCGATCATGAAATACTCGGGCAATCGGATGCTCGGAGAATTTCTCAAGACCGGCGGCAAGGCGCAGACAGGACTCTTCATCCTGACTGCCGATGCTTTGCTGGCCAACCAGACTCAATTCACCCCGTGTGAGCGTTCCGGTCTTGTCGAAGATCACGGTATCGATGGTGTTCATGGACTCGAGGGTGTGCCCCCGGGTGGGCAACAGACCCAGCTTGCGCAGTCGCATGGTCGCTGCGGTGATGGCCGTTGGCGTAGCCAGGGACAGGGCGCAAGGACAGGTGACTACCAACACGGAAAGGGTGATATCGAAAGCGTTATCGGCACCGGCCAGCCACCACCCTATCCAGACCAGAGGCGCCAGAATCAGGACCCTGCCGACAAACTTGCCGGCGATCCGGTCTGCCATGCGGGCAACCGGTGGCTTCTCGGACTGGACCCGGTCCAGGACCCGTAGAATACCGGAAAGCCGTGTCTGGGCTCCGGATTTCTCCACGAGCACATCGAGGGCGTTCTCGCCGTTGATGCTACCGGCGTGAACCTTGTCTCCGGGCCCCCGCGATTCCGGCAGGTATTCCCCGGTCAACGCCGCTTCGTTCAGCGTGGATTCGCCCCGCACAATGCTGCCATCCACCGGCAGGGTCTCGCCGGGCCGGACCCGAACGACGTCGCCGGGCCGGATGTCGTGGGCAGGCACAATGTCGGTTTCATCTCCATTCACTCTTGCGGCAACGGCCGGCTGGAAACCGGCCAGGGCATTGCCGGTCAGGCCGGCTCGGTAGCGGGCCTGGACTTCCACGTACCGCCCCAGAAGCAGGAAGAAGGTGAACATGCACACCGACTCGAAATAGACCTCATCGCCGCCGAATACTGTGACCCAGGCGCTGGCCGCATAGGCCAGGCCGATGGCAATGGCGACAGGAACGTCCATGGTCAGGTGCCGGCTCCGGATATCCCTTCGGGCGTTACTGAAAAATGGCCGGGCGCTGTAGAACACCACCGGTGTAGCGACCAGCAGGCTGAACCAGCGGAAGAATGCAACAAATTCCGGGGAGAGATCATTGACCAGCTCGAAATACAGGGGGAAGGCCAGCATCATGCTCTGGAAGGAACCGATTCCCGCCACGGCTAGCCGGATGAGCATGGAGCGGTGTTCCGCCTTTAACTGTTGCTCGACCTCATCGGCCTGGTAGGGACGGGCGGTGTACCCGAGCTGATGGATCGCGATCAGCAGGTCACTCAGTTTTGCCTGATCCGGGGACCAGACCAGCCGTGCCCGTTGAGTGGTGTGGTTGACCGAGAAGCTCTGCACGCCAGGCTGCTTTTTCATGTGGTTTTCGAGCAGCCAGATACAGGCGGCACAAGTAATGCCGCCGATCAGCAGGTTAGCCTCCTGGCCACCTTTGACGGGCGAAACGAAAGATTGCTGGACCAGCAGATGGTCCAGCTCGCGCAGCCGGGTAAGCTCGGCGGCCGACAGTTCACGGGGGGTGACTGCCGGCTCTGTCCGGAAATCGTAGAAGCCGGTGAGACCTTCACTGTGGATGGTCTCGCAAACCGCCTTGCAGCCCTGGCAGCAAAAATAACGCGTGGAGCCGTTCAGCTCCAGCGTGATGGGCGGGTTCCCCTCGGCGGGTTCACCGCAATGGAAGCAATCCAGGGCGCTCACCCCTTGACGGGTTTTTCCGCCTGAATGGTCAGGCCTTCTTCGGCGGGCAACCAGGCTTCCCCTTTGAGACGCCATTGGTTGTCCGGCCCTTGAAGATCGTAGTACCAGCGACCCTCAATATCCTGAAGCATGGTTCCGGAGTAATACCCACCACCTTCGTTACGGAACTGGATGGTACGGTCCCGATCGGCCAGGGTGGGGTGGAACAGGTTCAGGATCACATAGGGGAACTGTGCCGGGCCGCCGTCGGTGCTGAGCTTCAGCGTAACCTCACGCTTGTCGAAACTCATTTCACCAACCATGCTCATTTCGTAGGCCCGCTGGTCGCGAGCGATGGCAAGGTTGATACCACGCCCTTCCTTGGAGTAGTCATCCGTCACCATGGTGTCTTTCATGTTGCTGGCAACAACAATCATGACGGTACACCAGACAATGGCAGCCAGTGGGAAAATGGTCAGGAACCAGAACCAGGGCTGGCGATACCAGGGTGCTACCGGAGCGTGTTCACTCATAATGCTATATCTCTTTTAAAACCGGTCAGTCGGGGCCAATTGTACAAATCAGCGCGTTGGACCGACAAACCGGCTTTCAGTTTCAAGTTTCAGTGACGGATCTGTTCGGGAAACCGCCTGGAACCGGATCTCGTTGTTGGACTCAACGATGGATTCCGGCGGAACATCCACGACGGTCGGCACCGAACGGTTCTCACCACTCTCAACGGTCACGGTAGTGTCCGTCAGGATCTGTATGCCCTCGAGGCCGCTCACGGAGATGGCGAATTCCTGGGGTACCTCGGTCATGTTGGCAATTTTCAGGGTGTAGGAGTTTTCGATCCGTCCCTGGCCGTTAAAGCTGTACAGGGCGCCGCGGTCACGCAGGGCATCCATCTGGGCCGGTACCCGGGTGGCGATGGTGAAGATGATGGCCGAAATCATCAGCGCCAGCATGATGCCGTAGCCAAAGGTACGGGGGCGGAGCAGCTTGGACTGCTTGCCTTCAAGCTCATTTTCCGTGGTGTAGCGGATCAGCCCCTTGGGATAGTTCATTTTCTCCATGACTTCGTCACAGGCATCGATACAGAGGGCACAGCCGATGCATTCGTACTGGAGCCCGTCCCGGATGTCGATACCGGTGGGGCAGACCTGGACACACTGGCCACAGTCGATGCAGTCGCCCAGGCCCAGCTCGTCCGGATCCACGCCTTTCTTGCGGCTGCCCCGCGGCTCGCCCCGGTTCGGGTCGTAGGAGACAACCCGGGTATTCGGATCGAACATCACAGACTGGAAGCGGGCATACGGGCACATGTAGAGGCACACCTGTTCACGCATCCAGCCAGCATTCAGGTAGGTGGCGACGGTGAAGAAGGCCACCCAGAAGTAGGCCCAGCCATTGGCGTGGAGGGTGAACAGGTCGCCAATCAATTCACGGATGGGGTAGAAATACCCGACAAACGTGAGGCCGGTTGCCAGGGCAATCAGCAGCCAGACCGCGTGCTTGGCGGATTTCTTGGCTATCTTGGCGCCCGAGTTCGGTGCCTTGTCCAGCTTCATCCGCTTGTTGCGGCTGCCCTCAATCCGCTCCTCAACCCACATGAAGATAAAGGTCCACACCGTTTGCGGACAGGTATAACCACACCAGACCCGGCCAAACAGGGTGGTGATAAAAAACAGGCCGTAGGCGCAGATGATCAGCATCCCTGACAGCAGGATGAAATCCTTGGGATAGAAGGTCATGCCGTACAGGTGGAATTCCCGCGCGGGAAGGTCGAAATGGATCAGCGGCTGGCCATCGATGGTGATCCAGACGAACAGGAAATACATGCCCATCAGGAGGGTCAGACTCACATTCCGGATACGCTGGAAGAAGCCTTTTACTTCCTTGACATAGATCTTCTTTCGGCTCGCGTAGAGCTCAACGGTTTCGGTTTTTTTGTTTTTGTTGGAGGAATCGGACGAAGGGTCAACCTGTTTGACCGGAATCTCACTGCTCATCGTAACCTCCCGATGAAAGGATAAAACGGGGAGCGGGCCTCGGTGGGTCTGCTGATCTTTTCAAGCCTGTGCCCGCGAGGGCAGGCACAGGGTTGAAAAGACCTGGCCAGGGCAGGACAGCACCCCGGCCGGATCATTCTCAGTTGGACAGGCTGTACACGTAAGCCGCGAGGATCTGGATCTGGTCCTCGGACAGGCGGCCAGCCTGTGCTGGCATCTGGTTCTGACGACCGTTCATCACGGTCTCCTTGATCCAGTCATAGGTGGAACCATACAGCCAGGTGTTGTCGGTCAGGTTCGGTGCACCCATCGCCTGCATGCCTTTGCCGTCAGGACCGTGGCAGGCCACGCAGGCCTGGGCAAATACCTGTTCGCCGGCCTTGGCTGCCTCGGCGTCTTTTTCACGACCGCTGAAGCTGAGCACGTAGTTCACCACCTGGTCGACCTGCTCATTGGTCATGCTGGGCATGGTGCCTTTGGCAGGCATGTTGCCCATACGGCCATTGTGCAGGGTTTCGAGGATGGCATCCGGCGTGCCGCCGTAGAGCCAGTCGTCATCGGTCAGGTTCGGGAAGCCGACCTGGCCACGGGCCGCGGAGCCGTGGCATACCGCACAGTTGTTGGCGAAAAGACGCTGACCAATCTTCAGGGCGTCTTCATTGGTGGCCAACTGAGGCACCGGGGTGTCGCCATACTGGGCATAGATTTCGCCGTATTTCTCTTCAGCAGCGGCTACCTCGGCTTCCCACTGGTTGGTGGAGGTCCAGCCCAGCAGGCCCTTGTAGTTACCCAGGCCCGGGTAAAGAGCCAGGTAACCGAGGGCAAACACGCAGGTTGCCATGAACAGATAGAACCACCACTTTGGCAGAGGGTTATCGTATTCCTCAATGCCATCGAAGGAATGGCCCATGGTGCGGTCTGTTTCGACATCAGTGGTCTGGTTCTTCCGGGTCGCCCACAGAAGCCAAGCACAGCCAAAAACAGTACCGAGCACGATCACACTGATCCAGATGCTCCAGAAGGTACTCATTGTTTCTTCTCCGTCTTTTCCTGTTCGAGAGTACGCTTTTCCACTTCGTCATCGTCAAAGGGCAGGTGTGCCGCTTCGTCATTGGCCTTCTTGCGGTGGGCGCTGTAGGCCCACCAGACGATCCCAAGGAAGATCGCCATTACCAGAAGGGTGTGAACTCCGCGTAACTCATTGATATCCATGGGATCACCGTTTGTCTGAAATCACAGTACCCAGCTGCTGCAGGTATGCGACCAGCGCTTCAATTTCGAATTTGCCCTGAATGTCGGCAGACGCAGCGGCGATCTGTTCGTCGGTGTAAGGCACGCCGAGTGTTTGCAGGGTCTGCATCCTGTCATCGATGCTCTCGTGATCGACACGGTTCTCGAACAGCCAGGGGAATGCCGGCATGTTGGACTCCGGTACCACGCTGCGCGGGTTATACAGATGCTGACGCTGCCAGGCATCAGAATAGCGGCCGCCAACCCGGGCAAGGTCCGGGCCGGTACGCTTGGAGCCCCACAGGAACGGGCGGTCGTAGACGAACTCGCCCGCAACGGAGTAGTGACCATACCGTTCGGTTTCCGCACGGAACGGGCGGATCTGCTGGGTATGACACACGTGGCAGCCTTCACGGATGTAAATGTCCCGGCCTTCCAGCTCCAGGGCGGAGAGTGGCTCAAGGCCCTCTACCGGCTCATTGGTCTGCTTCAGGAAGAACAGGGGCACAACTTCCACCAGGAAACCGCCACTGATGGCCAGGACGATCAGGATAATCATCAGGCCAATGTTCTTTTCGATAATTTCGTGTTTCATCTGATCTCTCTCCCGTTACGCCGCCTGGGCCGCAGCGTTGTCAGCTGCCGCTGCTTCTTTCTGACGAACGGTCATGTAGACGTTGTAAGCCATCAGCAGCATACCGGTCAGGAAGATGGCGCCACCGAGGAAGCGGACGAAGTAGCCCGGATAGGAGGCTTCGAGAGCTTCAACAAAGCTGTAGGTCAGGGTGCCGTCTTCGTTCACTGCGCGCCACATCAGGCCCTGCATGATGCCGTTTACCCACATCGCTACGATGTAGAGAACGGTACCAACAGTCGCCAGCCAGAAGTGGACGTTGATCAGAGCCGTGCTGTACATGGCCTGCAGGCCCCACAGTTTCGGAATCAGGTGATAGACCGCACCGATACTGATCATGGCAACCCAGCCCAATGCACCGGAGTGAACGTGGCCGATGGTCCAGTCAGTGTTGTGGGACAGTGCGTTTACCGTCTTGATGGACATCATCGGGCCTTCGAAGGTAGACATACCGTAGAAGGACAGGGAGACCACCAGGAAGCGCAGGATCGGGTCCGTGCGGAGTTTGTGCCAGGCACCGGACAGGGTCATCATGCCGTTGATCATGCCGCCCCAGGACGGAGCCAGGAGGATCAGGGACATAACCATGCCTGCAGTCTGCGCCCAGTCAGGCAGTGCAGAGTAGTGCAGGTGGTGACCACCGGCCCACACGTAGGTAGCGATCAGCGCCCAGAAGTGGACGATGGACAGGCGATAGGAGTAAACCGGGCGGTTGGCCTGCTTGGGAACGAAGTAGTACATCATGCCCAGGAAGCCGGCGGTCAGGAAGAAACCGACGGCGTTGTGGCCATACCACCACTGCATCATGGCGTCGGTGACACCGGCGTACGCAGAGTAGGATTTGAAGGCCGTGGCGGGCAGCGCCATGTTGTTGCCGATATGCAGGGCTGCAACGGTAATGATGAAAGCCCCGTAGAACCAGTTGGCCACGTAAATGTGCGGCGTGCTCCGCTTCATGATTGTCCCGAAGAACACCAGGGCGTAGGTAACCCAGACCACGGCGATGGCGATGTCGATCGGCCACTCAAGCTCGGCGTATTCCTTGGAGGTGGTAAGGCCCATTGGCAGGGTGATGGCTGCTGCCACGATGATTGCCTGCCAGCCCCAGAAGGTGAACGCTGCCAGGCCGTCCGAAATCAGGCGAGCCTGACACGTACGCTGGACTACGTAATAGGAGGTGGCAAACAAGGCACTTCCGCCAAAGCCGAAGATGACGGCGTTGGTATGCAGCGGCCGGAGCCGGCCGAAGTGGGTAAAGGGCAGGTCGAGGTTGAGGGATGGCCAGACGAGCTGCGCTGCGATCAGCACACCCATAGCCATTCCTACAATACCCCATACCACTGTCATGATGGCGAATTGTCTCACCACCTTGTAGTTGTATGTCAGGTTTGCATTTACTGTGCTCATAGCCTTACCAATGGGTTTAGGATGGGGAATTATGCGGGCGCAAGTATGGAGAAACCATTAGCCGTTTGCAATGACTCAGGTCAACTCCTGATATCCGTCAAATTCACCGAAATCAGCGACATGGCGAGCATGTGAATCATTCGCGAAGAAGGGGTTGCGCCCCGGGTAATTGCTGCATGCTCTGGGGTATGATAGCCCCTGATCTGGCAGAGGTGAATTCAGTGGAATTGATTAAGACCAATTGTTATGGAAATCAGCCGAAAGTCGTACTGATTCTGGCTCATGGCGCGGGCGCGCCGGCGGACTCTCCCTTTATGAACGAACTGGCCGAAGCTCTCGATGCTGAGGGGATGGCCGTGGTGCGGTTCGAGTTTCCCTACATGCAAAAGCGTCGTCAGGATGGCAAAAAAAGGCCGCCGGATCGGCAACCCCGGCTTCTGGAGACTTTCCGCAGTGTTTTATCGCAGGTTCGCGATGAGGTTGGGGAGAGCTGTCCCATAGTCGTTGGTGGTAAATCCATGGGCGGGCGGATGGCCAGTATTCTGGCGTCCGAAGATTCCGGCATCGATGGCGTGGTCTGCTTTGGTTATCCATTCCATCCGCCGGGACGACCGGATAACTGGCGCATTGATCATTTTCCCCGGATCGATTGCCCCGTGCTTTTCGTCCAGGGAACCCGGGATCCGTTCGGCAAGCCTGAGGAGGTGGCTGAGCATCAGAAGGAGCTTGGCGCCTGTCAACTGGTGTGGCTGAACGGCGGTAACCATGACTACCAACCGCTGTCTCGTCAGCCTGAAACCCGTCAGGACCTGATCATTGAGGCGGCGGGACAGGTTCGGGTATTCATTGAGGCGCGGGTAAGTGCCAGTCTGTCGTGATTATCTCCGAGATATGGACCCGATCGCGTCCTGAAGCTTTGGCCTCGTAAAGGGCCTCGTCGGCCCGATGGAAGAGCGTCGCCTCGTCTTCCAGGCCGAGAAATTCCGATATCCCGGCGCTCAGGGTCATGGTCAGGGTCTGGCCGTCGGGTGTTTTCAGCGGTGTGTTGCGAAGGTCGTCCAGTATGGCCTGGCAAACTTTGCGCGCGCCCTCGCGGTCGGCGCCGGGTAACAGCATGGCAAATTCCTCGCCTCCGAAACGAATGGCAATATCCCTCGGTCGCTTGACGTGGCGTGTCAGTATCTCGGCAATCAGCTGCAGGCAAGTGTCCCCGAAACTGTGGCCCCAGGTGTCGTTCACCGACTTGAACCGGTCGGCATCGATCAGCGCCAGGGTCAGCGGCTGCCCTGTCCGCCGGGCTTCGGCACACAGTTCTGGCAGGATGTTATCCAGGTGGCGACGGTTGTAAAGGCCGGTCAGCGAGTCGTTCAGGCTCAGAGCGGCCAGTTTGCGATTGGCTTTTTCCAGTTCCCGCATGGCGTTGCGCAACTGCGATGTACGTTCGTGGACCTTGAATTCCAGTTGGGTGCGGGCCTTGTGCTCGACCTCCAGAAGTTTCTGGTTCAGCAGGCGCCAGCGCTGAACCATGGCGTAGTTCAATAGAATGACCTGGCCGCCAATGGTCATCTGCATGAGCGATTCCCTCGCCAGAAAGTCGGCAAGGTAACCGAAGGCTGCCAATGCATAGATCAGGGCACCGCCGAGCATGACCATCCAGGACAGCAGATACCAGATGGCGGGTGGGTAGCCCTGACGCCACCGTATGCCAGCGGAGATCAGCAGGCTTGCGATAACACTCAGTGCCAGCACGGTGTTGAGGATGATGGTTTTGTTGTAGGGCAGAATGAAGGTGAGAGCCAGAAGGACGATACAGAACCACGCCTGGGCCTTGAGCGTGGTGTTGGCCAGGGTATCCGGTTTCACCTCCAGGAAGGAGCGACCGAACAGGGTCATTGCCAGGGCACAGAGTCCAAGCGCGAGGGGGATGGACGTGTTGGCGAAGCCTGCGCTCTCCGGCCAGAAATACTGGTTGGCAAAGCCTCCCATGGCAAACAGGAATAAGCCCATGGCCGCCATATAAAAGGCGTTGTAAAAGTAGTAAACGGTCCCGGAACTGAAAAACAGCAATAGGTTGAAGGCAGCGAAAATGGCGAGGGCCCCGTAGAACAGTCCGTGGGTGAGGGTCAGGTGATTGCTTGTGGCGATGACCTCGGCCGGAGTTTCAAGGGACAGGGGAACGTTGAGTGCTCCGCTGCTGCGGATGCGGAGGGTGAGATCCACCGCCTCCTGCTCTGCAAGCGTGACGGGCAGCAGGAAATACCGATAATCTATGCCCCGGGAGGCGAAAGGGTATTGGTCGCCGGTTGCCAGCTCGTGGGTAGCGCCATGGCGATCGGAAGTCCAGAATGTCACCTGGTCGAGCAAGGGGTAATCCAGCTTGAGGTACCAGAGCCCCCTCCGGTTGCCGGAATTTTGAAGCCTTAAATGCACCCAGTACACCGATTGGGTGTGGCTGAACACCAGGTCATGGCCGTTTGCCATGGTCCAGGCCAGCGAGTTTGGTAATTCCGCCGGGTTTTTGGCCTCGTGGGCAGGGTCATCCGGTTCTGCGCTGTGATAGCAGACATAGTTCATCAGCTGGTGTCGGGCGCTGTCATTGGCAACGTCCAATACCGGACAAGTTCCGGAAGTTCCTGGCTGATCGGCCAGCGCCGGGATGGGGAGGCAGCAGATAATGACAGCAGACATCAGTCGTGTCAGAAGTGACATTCAGCGCTTCCAGCAACAAAGTGAGCAAGAAGTGTAGCCAACGTACACAATCCTCACTGTTAAACAGATTCAAATTTGCGGGTTTCGGGCAGAAGTCCGCTGCAGGGGAGACATGGAACAGATTCTCGGATTCTGTCGGCCCGGCTTTGAGGCCGAGGCCGGACGTGAACTCATGGATTCCGCGATGGAATCCGGTTTGTATGGTTTTTTTGAACCGGTCAGGGGCGAGGGGATCGTCTGGTTCTCCCTGCCCGGACCGGAACCCGCTGAAGAATTGCTGGCCCGGGTAAAGCTTGAGAGCCTGGTGTTTGTCCGGGATTGGCTGATTGTGCTTGGCCGGCTTGAGCTTCCGGTCGAGGATCGTGTCGGCGCGGTGATCGATGGACTTCGGCAGCTGGGTGGGGGTATGCCGGAGTGTGCCCGGGTGGAGGTCCGGCTGCCCGAGAACAACACTGACCGGGATCTGGGCAACTTTGCGCGTAAGTGGGTGGCGCCATTATCCAAAGGGCTGCGCGGGGCAGGGCTGCTGAAGGCAGCGGAGGCAGACACGCCTGCCCGGCTGGAGATCTTATTGCCGGATTTCGGGCATGCGGTGGTTGGTTTCAGTCTCCGGGATAACCGTGCCCGTTTTGTGGGCGGCATTCCCCGCCTGCGTCTGCCATCTTCTGCTCCCAGCCGTTCGGCGCTGAAGCTGGAGGAGGCCTGGAAGGTGTTCCTTCCTCCGGATCAGGAGCTGGACTATCTTGGCGGTGGCAAGAAGGCCGCCGACCTGGGCGCTGCGCCCGGCGGCTGGACCTGGCAACTGGTCCGTCAGGGTATGTTGGTCACGGCTGTGGACAACGGTCCGATGGATCCGGAACTGATGGCATCAGGGCTGGTCGAGCATGTTCGTGCCGACGGGTACACATGGCGCCCGAAACGCGGAATTGACTGGATGGTCTGCGATATTGTGGATCAGCCCAGAAAGACCGCCAGGTTGGCAGTTGATTGGGTGGGGGAAGGATTGTGCCGGTTTACCGTGTTCAACCTGAAGCTGCCCATGAAAAAACGCTATGAGGAATGGCTGATCTGTCGGGAAATGATCGAGGAGGGGCTGGCACGGGCGGGCGTTGGCTTCCGACTCCGCGCCCGCCATCTTTACCATGACAGGGAAGAGATCACTTGTTTCATCGAACGCACTGAATGACCGGCATCGATCAGACGACGTACTGCTCCAGAACTGTGATGGTTTCATCCTTGTCCATCATGGGAACCAGTTCTGCCATCAGGTCACGGCGTTCCTGCGAGTGGTACCAGCGATCCCAGTCGGCTTCAGAGCGCCAGTTGGCCAGGGTGATCCGGTGATTGGGGTCGTGGCTGTCGACGAGGGTCTCGCCGGAGATAAACCCTGGCGCGGCCACCGCGTGCTGCAGTACAAATCGGGCCCTTTGCTCGTAGGCCTCTTCAAGGGATTCGGCGATATGGCGTTCGATCAAAACCCGTATCATGATTATCCTCCAACTCGTTTTTTTACCTGTTATAAACAATAATTTAGCACGTATTTCTGAAAAATCAGCTGAACCGAAGGAGTGAACGCTTGACCGCCAGTGAATTTGACGCCGAACTCGATGCCCGGGGCCTGTTCTGCCCCGAACCGGTCATGATGCTCCACAACCGCATCAATGATGTCGAGCCCGGGGGCGTGCTACGTGTGGTCGCCACCGATCCGTCTACCACGCGGGACATTCCCCGTTTCTGCCAGTTTCTCGGTCATGAACTGGTGAGCCAGGTGGAGCAGGAGGGGGAATTTGTTTATCTGATTCGGCGGGGCGAATAACCCGGACGCTCAGGTCCGGATCGGCAGTCCTGCAAGGTGGGCCAGGAACTCCTCTTTGTCCATTTCACCCAGGATTCGCTGATCTTCCAGTTCCTTGCCGTTGGACTGATAGAACAGGATCGCCGGGGGGCCGAACAGGCCGAGTTCGTTGAGCAGGGCCTGTTGCTCGGGTGTGTTGCGGGTCATGTCGATTTGCAGCAACGTATAGGTCGCCAACGCCTGGCCTACCTGAGCATCGCTGAAGACATTGCGCTCCATTACCTTGCAGGAAATACACCAGTCGGCGTAGAAATCCAGCATGACCGGTTGATTCTGGTTGCGGGCAACCTGCAACAACCGCCGGATCTCCTCAGGCTCCTCGACCCTGCGAAACTCGGCATGACTGCTCGCCGCATTTACGGATGGTACTGATGAGGCCACGGTGAACGGGGCCAGGGGCTTGAGTGGATCATTGGCACCACCGACGGCGCCGGCGAGCAGTGCCAGGCCGTACGCAAACATGATGAGTCCCAGCCCCTTGCGGGTTCGTTGCCAGCCGGCCTTGGCAGCGTCAAAGGCGCCGAGCTGGACCCCGGTAATGGCAATCAGCAACCCCCAGAGCGTTAGCGCGACCCATGCCGGCACCAGCCGTTCTACCAGCCAGATTGCCACCGCCAGAAGCATGACTCCATAAAAGTGTTTGACGGCGGTCATCCAGTGGCCGGTGGTAGGAAGCAGTTTCCGGCCACCGACCGCCACCAGGATCAGGGGAACGCCCATGCCCAGACCCAGAGCAAACAGGGCTATACCGCCGGTCACCGCATTCTGGGTGGTAGAGATATACAGCAGGCTGCCCGCCAGGGGTGCGGAGACACAGGGCGAGACGATCAGTGCCGACAAGGCCCCGATACCGAAGATACCTGCCACCCGGGATCCGGTCAGTTTATGGCTGGCGTTGTTGAGCGGGTCCCGGATGAAACGCGGGAGCTGGATCTCGAAAAGGTCGAACATGGAAAGCGCGAAGACCACGAACAGCGTCGCAAAGATGCCCAGAACCCAGGGGGACTGCAGCTGGGCCTGAAGGTTGAAGCTGGCACCCAGCAATCCGGTCAAGACACCGGCAGCGGCGTAAGTCAGCGCCATGCCAAGAACGTAACTTCCGGACAGCGTGAGGGCGTGGCCGGTGGTGCGGGTGTTATGCCCGGAAACCAGCGTCGAGATGATAGGCACCATGGGAAGGACGCAGGGCGTAAAGGTCAGGCCCAGGCCGAGCAGAAAGAACAGGCCGGCAATGACCAGGGTCGACTGCTCAGACAGAAAGCCCGCCAGGCCCGTGGCTGAGCTGGTGTCCACGGACGCTGAGGCCCCGATAGAGCCCGCCGGGCCGCTCGCAGACCCTGTGGTTCCGCTTGCCGGGGTTGAGGGGCCAGCGGCGGAGTCAGAACCGCCGGGATAATACAGTACCTCCCGGGTCTGCGGCGGATAACAAAGACCGGCCTCGGCGCAGCCCTGATAGGTAACCTCCAGCGTCGCTTCCCGAACCCCGTCCGGAAGACGGACGGGCACCCGCGCTTCCACCGGATCATAGAAAACCGTGACTTCACCAAAGAATTCATCGTTGGTGGTTTCGCCTTGCAGTGAGAACGAAGGTTCCCCGAGCGTGACACCCTCCGTGATGGCAGTAACCCCGACCCGGTTCTGATAGAGATAATGGCCGGGTGTAATGTTCCAGTTCAGAACCACGGAGCCCCGGTCGGTGGTGTAGTTGAACGGGAGCGCCTCATCGACCGGCAGGAAGTCGCCGCCACCACCGAACAGGCTTGAGCCGGAACCCGAGCTGCCGAGGGCATGGGCCGGGGACACGAGTAGCGCCAGGCAGATGGCCAGGAGGGTGAAAAGGTTAAAGGTTGTCTGGTAAACACGGACGGCAATGCTCGGGGTCGTCATTTGCAGTGCAAGTTCCCGGTTGTGAGTGTGTGGGCGATTCCTGCTCCGACGGCAGTGGACACAGGCTTGCTGGTAAAGTTCCCGGTGGTCTGGTATTGCATGCGTTAAAGTCGCACAATAGCCAACCAATGAATCACAGTCCAAACGATCTTATCATGCTGTTCAATGACCTGTTCCGGGAGCCGTTCCGGACGATACTGGTCAGAGGCGGCTCAGAGCCAGAGTACCTGCCCGCAGAGGGACCGTCCGGTTTGGCCCGGGTGGTGTTCGCGCATGGCTTTTATGCCAGCGCTTTGCATGAAATCAGCCACTGGTGTATCGCCGGTGAACATCGTCGCACCCTTCATGACTACGGCTACTGGTACAGCCCGGATGGCCGCACTCCGGAGCAACAAAGGGCCTTCGAGCGTGTTGAGGTCAGGCCCCAGGCTCAGGAGTGGCTGTTTTCAGTGGCTGCAGGCTCACGTTTTCACATCAGCGTGGATAATCTCTCCGGAGATGGGGCCTGCGATGAACAACAGTTCCGTGCCGATGTACTGGCCCAGGCGGAACGCTACCTGGCCGAGGGTTTACCGACCCGAGGGCAGCAGTTTTTTGATCAACTGAAGAGCTTTTATGGAACCGGCCAGGACTTCAATGACGCCTGGCAACGGGATGTACACCGCGTGGTTCCGTTTAATTCGTTTTCCGACCAAGTAAGGAATACAGAGACTGTATGACATCTGACCCCAAACACACCGGTGATCTGAAGTTCAGTGACCTGAATCTTGATAAACGCCTGCTGGACGCCATCACCGCCATCGGATTTGAATACTGCACTCCGATCCAGGCAGAAACGTTGCCCTGGACACTGGCGTGCGAGGACCTGATTGGCCAGGCGCAGACCGGCACCGGCAAGACCGCGGCCTTCCTGATCACCGCGATCCAGACACTCCTGGAAACGCCGATTCCGGAGAAGGAGCGATTCGCGTCCGAACCCCGGGTACTGGCACTGGCGCCGACACGGGAACTGGCCATGCAGATTGCCAAGGACGCGGAGCAGCTCTGCAAACACACCGGGCACAACGTTGTTACCGTGGTCGGCGGCATGAATTACGACAAACAGCGCGATCAGCTCCAGAACGAAATCGTCGATATCCTGGTCGCCACCCCGGGCCGGCTGATCGACTTCCTGGGTTCCCAGGACGTGTTCCTGGACCAGGTGGACATCCTGATCCTCGACGAGGCCGACCGGATGCTGGATATGGGCTTCATCCCCGACGTGAAGCGCATCATTCGCAAGTGCACGCCCAAGGATGACCGCCAGACCCTGTTGTTTAGCGCCACCTTCAATCAGGACGTGCTCAATCTGGCATCGATGTGGACCAGAAACGCGGAATTCGTGGAGATCGAGCCCGAGCAGAAGACCGCTGAGCGGGTTGAACAGACCGTGTACCTCTTGGGTGAAGACGAGAAATTGCAGGTGTTGGTGAATTACCTCAAACGCCCGGAAGTGGAGAAAGCCATTGTCTTCGCCAACCGGCGGGACCAGTGCCGGGACCTCGAGGAAGACCTGAAAAACCAGGGTGTCAAAGTCTCCCTGATGTCCGGCGAGATCGCCCAGAACAAACGTCTTCGGACTCTGGATCAGTTCAAGAAGGGCAACATCCAGGTACTGGTCGCCACGGACGTGGCCGGCCGTGGCATCCACGTCAATGGCGTGACCCACGTGTTCAACTACAACCTGCCGGACAACGCGGAAGATTATGTGCACCGCATCGGCCGGACCGGGCGTGCGGGCAGCAAGGGCGTGTCAATCAGCCTGGCCGGCGAGGACGACTCGTTCACCCTTCCGGCGATCGAAACCTATATCAATCAGAAGCTGAAAACCGAAGTCCCGGACGATTCGCTCAGAGCGCCCCTGGAAAAGCCCGCCATCACCCGCAAACGCGGGGGGCGCCGCAGTGGCGGTGGCCGCCCTCAGGGCGGTCGGGGCTCCCAGCGCCAGCGCCGGAACTGAAGGACGTAAACGACCATGCTGATCGTAGCTGACGAGAATATTCCGTTACTCGACTCCTTCTTCGGAGACATGGGCGAAATCCGCCGGGTATCCGGCCGCCACATGCGCCCTGACGATGTCCGGGATGCGGACATCTTGCTGGTTCGGAGTGTAACCCGGGTTAACCGGGAATTACTGGAGGGAAGCCGGGTCCGGTTTGTTGGCACTGCCACTATCGGAACGGACCACGTCGACCTCCCATGGCTGGAAGAGCAGGGCATCCGCTTCGCAGCGGCACCGGGCTGTAACGCTAACAGCGTGGTTGAATACGTCCTGTCAGTGTTGTCACTGTATGCAGAGAAGCGTGGTCTGACTGACTGGACTGCCCTGAGCGTGGGTATCGTTGGCGTCGGCAACGTTGGTGGCGAGCTGGCCGCGAAACTGGAGCGCATGGGTGTCACCACACGCTTGTGTGATCCGCCCCGCGCCGAGCTTGAGGGCGAGCAGGGGCCAGAGTTCGTTTCCCTGCAGGAAACCATGGAATGCGATGTCGTCAGCCTCCATACCCCACTGACCCGGAATACCTCCCACGCCACCTTCCATATGATCGGAGAGAGCGAGCTCGCCGGACTGACCTCCGACCAGCTCCTGATCAGCGCCGGGCGTGGCGAAGTGATAGACACGGAGGCTTTGAAGAATCGCCTGACCTCCGCCAACGCGCCCCGTGTGGCCCTCGACGTCTGGGAACGGGAACCGAAAATCGATCCGGAACTGGTGGATCTGGCCTGGCTGGCAACGCCTCACATCGCCGGTTACAGCCTGGAAGGCAAAGTTCAGGGCACCGAAATGATCTACAAGGCGCTCAGCCATTTTCTCGGCCTGCCAGTCCGGAAAAAGGCCGGTCAGTTCCTTCCGGAACCCGCATTGAGCAAGGTTTCTTTCACCTCTGCAGCTGATGAGGATCAGGCCATCAAAACCGCCCTCAGGGCCTGTTACGACCCAAGGCAGGATGATGCGCGCCTGCGCCTGGCAATGAACGGTAGTGCCGAAGAAAGAGGTGAGGCGTTCGACCGCCTGCGCCGGGATTATCCGATTAGAAGGGAATTTTCCAGCCTGAAGGTCCAGCTGAAAGGCACCAGCAAATCCCTGCAGGACAGTTTCAGGGCGATTGGTTTCAAGCTGAAAATATAGTTGTTCGGGCGATGCTTGAGGGCCGCTCAGAACTAGCTCCGCCGCCGGGAAGAGGTGCCCGAAACTGTGCGGAGCCATGGATGGCGGAGCTCAAGCGTCACATGGACGTGCCGCAAGGAGCGTGTTTCGGGCACCTCTTCCCGGCGGTGGAGCGGGCGACAGACTCCTTTTCAAGACTTAGCGAAGTTCGGCTTCCTGCAGTGCTCTGATTCGATCCTCCAACGGGGGATGGGTCATAAACAGGGCACTCAGCCCGGCCCGCGCGCCGCGGTTGATACCGAACGCCTGCAGTGAATCCGGCATCTGATCCGGCACTTCACTTTCCTGCTTCAATCTCGCCAGAGCGTTAATCATCGCCGAACGGCCGGCAAGCTGGGCGCCGGCAATATCCGCCCGGTACTCCCGGCGACGGGAGAACCAGAACACGATCGTGCTGGCCAGGATACCAAGTACGATCTCAGCCGCGATGCTCACCACAAAGAAGCCGATCCCGTGGCCCTGCTCATTCTTGAACACCACCCGGTCCACAAACGAACCGATCACCCGCGACGCGAAAATCACGAATGTGTTAACGACTCCCTGAATCAGGGCCAGTGTCACCATGTCGCCATTGGCCACGTGGCCGATTTCGTGCCCAAGGACAGCCCGAATCTCGTCCTTGTTGAAGCGGTGCAGCAGACCCTCGCTGACGGCAACCAGCGCGTCATTCTTGTTCCAGCCGGTGGCGAATGCGTTGGATTGTGAAGCCGGGAAAATGGCTACCTCGGGCATCTTGATGCCCGCATTGCGGGCCAATTCCGCGACGGTATCCACTAGCCAGCGCTCGGCTGGAGTCCGCGGTGATTCAATCACCTTGGCCCGGGTGCTCCATTTTGCCATGGGCTTGGAAATGAACAGGGAAATGAGGGCGCCCGCAAAGCCGAACACTGCAGCAAACGCCAACAGCGAGCCGTATTCGATGCCCTGTTGGCTCAGGTAACTGTCGACACCCAGCAAACGCAGGGTAAAGCTGGCAACCACGATGACTGCAAGGTTGGTCGCCAGAAACAGCAATATGCGCATGTTAATTCCTTGAAAGTTCCGTCAAAGACAAAATTCACCCATCTGACCGGAATATGCGGCCCGGGTTCTCGGCTTCAAGCGTATTACAGCGATTTAATGGTAGCTGCTGTCGGCGAAAAAAGTAGCCTGGATCACCTGGCTGATCCGGGCTGAATTGCCACTTTTGAGGGCTTGCCGGATCAGGTGAATGTGGGTGGAGAGATCCCGCTGAACTGAGCGGGGCAGCGTGTGGGTCTCGCCCGTCTGCACGCCGGCGATATCGACCAGGGCCTGGTTGGCAGGCGCGCTGAGCCGGATAAAGGCGTCACGGGTCAGAACGGCCTGGTCCAGGGCCTCCTGGCGGATCGTATCGACGTAGCGCAGCAGGCCCTCTTCCTCGAGCCAGAGCAGGGCGCCGAAACAGGCCATGTGGCGCTTGCTGTGAAGCCCGAATTCGTCCGGTTCGTCCGGGCCGGCAATATCTTCCACAAACAGGTTTACCCGACGCGGAAAGACGCCATAGAGCTGAACCAGGGCGATGGCAACGTCCTTGTAGAATTCCTCAACGTGGATATCGGCCATAAATCTGTCCGTTACTGCTGGTATTTGCTCAGGAAATTGCCGAGGCGGCCCATGGCGTCCTCGAGCGTGTCCGCGCGTGGAAGGAAGACCACCCTCAGGTGCTGTTTGTCATCCACGTTGAACGCAGAACCCTGCACCAGGAGAATCTTTTCCTGCAGAAGGAGGTCCAGCACCAGCTTCTCGTCATTAACGATGGGGAATTTCTTCGGATCCAGTTTCGGGAACAGGTAGAGAGCGCCCTCCGGTTTTACACAGCTTACGCCCGGGATATCGTTCAGCATCCGCCAGGCAGTATCGCGCTGCTCGAACAGCCGGCCGCCCGGTGCCACCAGGTCATCGATGGACTGGTAACCACCAAGGGCTGTCTGGATCGCAAGCTGGGCCGGCACATTGGCGCACAGGCGCATGTTGGAGAGCATTTCGATGCCCTCCACCAGGTCCCGGGCCCGGTGTTTGGCGCCGCTGATAATCATCCAGCCTGAACGGTAGCCGGCCGCGCGGTAATTCTTGGACAGGCCGTTGTAAGTCAGGAACAGGACGTCATCCGCGAGGGAGGCGGTGGAAACGTGACGGGTACCATCGTAGAGAATCTTGTCGTAGATCTCGTCCGACATGATGATCAGGTTGTGTTTCCGGGCCAGTTCAATGACCTGTTCCAGCAATTCCGTTGAATACACCGCGCCGGTCGGGTTGTTGGGGTTGATCAGCACGATCGCCCGGGTGCGCGGGGTGATTTTTTTCCGGATGTCGTCAATGTCCGGGAACCAGTTCTGCTCCTCGTCACAACGATAGTGAACCGGTTTACCGCTGGACAGGGTGACCGCGGCCGTCCAGAGGGGATAATCCGGTGCCGGAATCAGCACCTCGTCGCCGGTGTTGAGCATGGCCTGCATGGACATCACGATCAGTTCGCTGACGCCATTGCCCAGATAGATATCGTCGATATCCACCTTGTCGATGCCGCGTTGCTGGCAGTAATGCATTACCGCCTTGCGGGCCGAGAAAAGGCCCTTGGACTCGACGTAGCCCTGGGCCTGATGCATGTTGTAAATCACGTCCTGCTGGATTTCTTCGGGAACATCCAGTTCGAATGCCGCCGGGTTGCCGATGTTGAGTTTCAGCACCCTGTGGCCTTCCTCCTCCAGCCGGCGCGCCTCCCGCAGAACCACTCCACGAATTTCGTAACAGACGTTATCGAGCTTGGCGGATTTGTAGTAGTTCTGCATGGATTCGGGTTCCTTGAGCGGTAATACGGGTCTACAGCCATCCAGTCGACGGCAGGCTTTATTCTAGCGGAGCCGGTGGGCGCTACAACAGGGTAATTGTGATGAATTGTGGCGGATTTAGACGGCAAACCTCAGGTGGAGTCGCGGTTTTGTGACCTGATGGCCTGTTAAGGGATGGTTCTCTGATGTAAGTTGACCACAATCAGATTGTGCACAACCTAAAAGGAACCCATTATGGCGCAGTCAAGCATTTATGATTTCACGGTTCGCGATATCCGCGGTAACGAACAGGGGATGGATGCCTACCGGGGCAAGGTCCTCTTGATCGTGAACACGGCCAGCAAGTGCGGGTTCACCCCGCAGTTCGAAGGCCTGCAACAACTCTACAAGGATCTGAACGGGCAGGGCCTGGAGGTGCTCGGGTTTCCGTGCAACCAGTTCATGAACCAGGATCCGGGCACCGATGATTCGATCAGTCAATTCTGCAGCCTCAACTATGGCGTGGATTTCCCTATGTTCTCCAAAATCGAGGTGAACGGCGAGGGTACTCATCCGCTGTACCAGTTTCTGAAACAGGAAGCTCGAGGGGTTATGGGGTCGGAAAAGGTTAAATGGAATTTCACCAAGTTCCTGGTGGACCGCGAAGGGAATGTGGTGCGTCGTTACCCGCCCACCACCAAACCGGAGGCAATCCGGGCGGACATTGAAAAGCTCCTGTAACAACGATGGATAACGAAGACGTCCTGGCGCTCGACAACCAGATCTGTTTTGCGCTGTATGCGGCGAACCGTGCCGTAACGGCGCTCTACCGGCCGTTGCTCAAGGAGCTGGATCTGACCTATCCCCAGTACCTCGTCATGCTGGTGCTGTGGGAACGCGAGCGCCGGGGACAGAGGACGCGTGTCCTGGATCTGGGGCGCCGGCTGAGGCTGGATTCGGGTACCCTTACGCCCTTGCTCAAGCGTCTGGCGGAGCGTGGTTTGCTCAGGCGGGAGCGGGATCCGGAGGACGAGCGGGTGGTGATGGTGGAGCCCACTGCCACCGCCATCGACCTGAGAGAGCGGGCGGCGTCCATACCGGGAAAGCTGCTCTGTAATATCGAGTTGCCCCCGGAGCGATTGTTGGCGCTGAGGGAAGAGCTCAAGTCTGTGCTTGAGGCGATCGATCATCGCGGTGAGACCAGCGATTGATTGCCCTGCGCAGCTCCTCCCGATTGTAGGGTTTGGTGATGTAGTCGTTCATGCCGGCGGCAATACAATCCTCCCGGTCCCCCTGCATGACGTTGGCGGTGACCGCAATCACCGGCAGGTCTCTCCATTCCGGGTTTTCGCGTATCTTGCGGGTGGCCTCGTAACCGTCCATGACCGGCATCTGGCAATCCATAAGGACCAGGTCATAGGGCGCATTTTTCAACGCCTCCAGCGCGCGGCTGCCGTTGTCCGCATGGTCTACCCGATGGCCCAGTTTTTTCAGCAGGCTGCTGGCAACGAGCTGGTTGACCTGATTGTCCTCCACGAGCAGTATCGATAGCGGTTGTGTTGCACCGATTGATTCCCCCTCAATCAGTTTTTGCTCCTGTTTCGCCGGCAACAGCCCCGCGGCCCTGCAGAGGCATCGATACAGCTCATCTCTTCTCAGGGGGAGTGACAGGACCTGGTGTGCTGTTTGGCCGTTGACACTATTGCCTTTGGCATCGGCGAGTATGACGCCCTCTCCGGCCCAGTTGTCTGCAAAGGCCATGGCCTCGGTGTCACCTGCCTCAATGGTTGCGATCAGGATGCCTTCGGGATGCCGGCTTGCGCCCCTGACGGGAATTCCCCAGGCTCGCAACTGACTTTCGAGGGCCAGGCGGTGGGGGTGGTCCGGTGGCACAGCCAGCGCAACGCCGATCTGTTTCAGCTCTTCCGGAATGGGCTGATCCGCAGTCTTTGTTTCTCGCTCCTCATGGATGGGCAATGGCAGAGTGACCGTGAAGTGAGTGCCGCTGCCTTCCCGCGAGTCGACCATGATCTGCCCGTGCATCCGTTCCACCAACTGACGGCACAGTGTCAGGCCCAGGCCGGTACCCCCATAGAGGCGTGTGGTGTCCGTGTCCGCCTGGGAGAAGGGGGAGAAAATCCGGTGCAGGCCTTCCCTGGACATGCCGATGCCGGTATCGATGATCTCGAGGCGCAGGCTTCCGCCTGAGTGCGTGGCCTTGATTTTGACATGCCCGGTTTCGGTGAACTTGATGGCATTGCTGGCCAGATTGTTGAGGATCTGCCGGGTCCGGGTCGGATCTCCGAGGAAGGCTTCCGGCAGCTCCGGGTCGATTTCGCTGACCAGATCGATACCCTTGGCGCGGGCCTGTTGTGAATGCAGGGTCGCGCATTCCTCGATCAGGTGGCGCATGCTGAACGGTATGTTTTCCAGGCTGAGCTTCCCGGCCTCGACCTTGGAGATGTCGAGAATGTCGTTGAGCAGACCCAGCAGGCTCTCGCCGGCATTCAGGGCAATTTCGAGCCGGTTACGCTGAACCGGATCCAGCTCCCCTTCAAGCGCGACCCCGAGCATGCCAAGAACGCCATTCAGCGGCGTGCGTATCTCATGGCTCATACTGGCGAGGAAGTTGGCCCTCGACCGGGCCCGGCGAACGGCATCTTCCTTGGCCCGAACCAGCGCGCGGTTACCACGTTGCAACGCCTCGTTCTTGTCCGATATTTCCCGGGTACGGTCGGCGACTTGCTGCTCAAGCTGATTCGAGTAGTTCTTGATGGCGCTTTCTGCATCCCGCAACTGTTCGAGGCTGGAATCGATGGTCTCCAGGTGCTGGTTGATAATGCCTACCATGGTGCCGATCTCATCCTGCTCATGTCGTGGGGGAACCGGCAAGCGAATCTTTTCCGGTGAGTCGGCGGATACTCGGCTCAGTGCATTGATGACGTTCATCATGGGCCGGGTCAGGACCAGGTAGAAAATCGCCAACAAGGCGCCCGACAGGGCAAGGCTTTTCAAAAGGCCGCTGAACAGGGTGTAGCCGGCTCGTTTCAGGAACTGAAGTCCGTAGTGAAACGTATCGATGGTCACAACGAGCCGTCCGAGAGGCAGGTTGGCGAGCTGTCGCACCTCAAGTTCGGAACTGAAGGAGCGGCTGTCTCCGAACAGTAGGTCGCTGAGCCAGCGGTACGGAGAAACCGGACTGCTCTGACTCGCCGCGGCCATGGTATGCCCCTCATTGTCGATGATGCGGGCATCGATGGTGGCCGGGTGGCGGAGCAGGCCATCGAGCAGCTCCTCCGCCAGGCGCACATCGATGTTGTACGCAATCTGGGAAGCGGGGCTGTGACTGATCTCGATCAGGGCGTTGACCTCGGCTTCCATGGAATCCCGGGCATCGAAGTAGTCCAGTGTAATCTGGACCAGGTTGAGCACGAGTCCCAGTGCCATGGCAACGAGCAGGGTGTCTCGGGTCAGTCTGTAGGAAAGCCGCTTTTTAAAAGTATTGGTCACGGGTCGTTATTGTCCCTGGTCCCGGCCGGTTGACGGTTGGAGCATGGCGAGTTGTCTGCGGTTTGCTGATCGAACGCAACACGATTCCGCAAAGAGTAACAGAAAAGGCGGATGGAATCCGTGTTCTGGGGCACGGGTGGGATCGGCGTTATAGATTTTGTGAATTTTTTTGATATCTGTATCATCGTAGTGAATGCTAAGTCCTCCTCGCGATCAGGACCAGCCGCTTTTCAAAACACCCATGCCCGGAGCGCCCGATGGATCTTTCCCGTGTTGATCTCAATCTTCTGGTCTACCTCGATGTTTTGTTGCGGGAACGCAACGTAACCAAGGCTGCCAACCACCTCGGGATTACCCAGCCCGCCATGAGTAATGGCCTGCGGCGACTGCGGGACCTGTTCGCCGATCCACTGCTGGTAAGAACCAGCGAGGGTATGACAGCAACCGAGAGAGCGCGGGAGCTGCAGCCCCTTGTTCGGGCCATCCTGTCGGATATTGAACAGGCGGTCCAGGAAAAGACGCCTTTTTCTGCGATGGAGAGTCATCGCGTGTTCCGCATCATGGCCAGTGATTATGCGGAGTCCTGCCTGATGCCGCGCGTGCTGCGCCGGATTCGCCAGGAGGCGCCCCATGTCACCCTGGATGTCCTGACACCCAGTGACGTGAGCTTTCTGGATGTGGAACAGGGGCGGCTGGATATGGCGATCAACCGCTTTGACAAGATCCCCCAGTCCTTTCACCAGAAAACTCTCTGGACCGAGTATTTTGCCTGCCTGATGAACGCCCGGAACCCGATCCTCAGGGAACCGTTCACACTGGATACCTACCTGGCTGCCAGCCATATCTGGGTCAGCAAGACCGGCTTTGGGGTCGGCGTGGGGGTAAACCCCAAAGATGTCCAGCGGCTGGGCTGGGTCGATGAGGCCCTGGGACGAATGGGGGCAAAACGCCAGATTTCCGTGTTTACCCGTCACTACCAGGTGGCGATGTTGCTGGCGGAGCAGCATGATCTGATTGCGACCCTGCCATCACGCGCGGCCTGGCTGCAAAAGGATAACCCGAACCTGGTAGTCAAGGTGCCGCCGTTCGATATACCGCCATTCGAGCTGAAAATGGCCTGGAGCCCGTTGCTGCAACACAACACGGACCACCAGTGGTTGCGAAAGCTGATTGCTGAAGTCGCTTCGGAGGTGGATGCGGAGTTTGCGCCCTTCGGAGCCCGCTTCGAGTCTGCGGACCTGCCCCACGCCAGCCATTCAGAGCGGTAGCTGGCGCAGTTCCAGTGAGCTGCGCCCGGTGTCCCACATGCGCTGGAAGGCCTCTGACAGCAGTTTCACCCGACCGCTGTCGGCGAAGTTGCAGAAGCCGTCAGGGTTGTAAAAATCGTGGCGGTACAGCACTCCCTCCCGATCAATCAGCATGAACGGCTGGTCTTCTACCGGGTAATCGTCATTGACCAGCTTCAGCTCCATGCGGCTCGGCAAGCGGCGCATCAGCTCGACCAACTGGTGCCGGCGTTTCACCAGTGGCTTGTCATCGTGGATCAGTAACCGGACCTCACTGAGTCGGTGGCGGCGGGCGAGGGCGGAAATCAGTTCGCGGAAACGCAGGCGATCGTACAGATCATGTTCCAGAAAACGATCATAGAGCCAGATACGGTGACCGGCCTGGCCGGCGAGAGAGTCCATCAGATCCAGCATTCGGCTCTCGTTGTCGAACAACCAGCTGTGCCGATCCTCCTCGAGGATCAGCGGGTTGTCCCGCTGTTCCAGTGCCGACACTGCCAGCGCAGGGGCCAGGCAGCGCATGTCGTAATGGGGGATGCCGGCATCGTCATAGACTCCGGAATAGACATGAAAGCCGGACCGTTGATAGAACGGAATGGCATGTTCCTGCGCTGAAAGCCGGATTTCATCATAGTCCACGGCCGCTTCAGTGAGCAGGTGGCGAAGGAGGGCCTCTCCGATGCCTTTGCCCCGATGTTCCGGCAGGATGGCCATGCGACCGATGTGGGCAGTCTCGTCAAGACTCGAGAATAACCGGGCGACGCCCACCGGCGTGTTGTCTGCGAGTACCGCCAGGTAGTGGTCTGCAATCTCGTCTGTGTCGTCCCACTCCAGCTCGGGCGGAACTCTCTGTTCCTCGACAAACACCCTCTGGCGAATATCCCGGATATGTCCCGGGGCAAGTTGCCAGCTGTATTTGCGAAACCGGACAGTCATAACACTCCTATTCGAAATAGACAGAGCCCTGATTATACAGGGTGGTCAGCAGTCCGAGCAGGGCAGGATCCGAGGCCAGCCCGGAGAGTGTCGTCATATCGACACGGGCTGCGGCACAAAGGAGCGGAGCAAGGGGGCGGGCATCACCTTTCAACAGGTATTGCTCTCCGTCCACGAACAGGGCGGTCTCATTACCGAGTTCATAAAAGGCAAACCTGGACCCTTCGTTCCAGCGCAGCTGTTCTCCTGCTTTGATCGCCTCTGCCAGGTCCTCCTCGGAGGCAGGCTCCTCGGCGGGAACCACGATATCGAGACTCTTGGGTGCGGTGGCATATTGGCCAAACCACAGAGCAAGTTGCCGGCGATTCCCGACTTTCTCCTGGATGATGCCGTTCAGGTGATCAATGACGTCAGGCGCAATGGTGCCCGGGTTGTCCTGAACCTTGAGGTCCGGATCTTTGATGTGTTCGGCCGCATCCGACTGGCTGCACAGAAAGTCCGTAAAACCGGTCAGGATGTCGTCGATAGTGGGTGCGCGGAAGCCTACCGACAGGGTGATGCAGTCATCTTCGGCCACGCCGTGATGGCCGATGCCGGGAGGCAGGTAGAGCATGTCGCCCGGGGCCAGGGTGACGGTTTCCTCACCATCCCAGCTGCTCAGGATGCGAAGAGGCGTGCCTTCCACTTTGGGAGAGGTGTGATCGCAATGGCCGCCAAAGGTCCAACGCCGGTGGCCCTGGGCCTGAAGCAAAAACACATCGTACTGGTCATAGTGGGGGCCGACGCTGCCGCCTTGCGGGGCATAGCTGGCCATGATGTCATCCAGACGCCAATTGGGAACGAATCGGAAATGCTCGAGCAGATCGGCAATTTCCGGCACCCAGTGGTCCAGCCCCTGGATCAGTAGCGTCCAGTCCTGTTCCGGGAGTTGGCTGAAACGGTCGGGAGTGAACGGGCCGTTGTGAAGCTGCCAGGGCTTGCCGTTATCGTCCTCGATGACAATCCGGGACTCGACACCCTCCTCGCAGGCCAATCCGGCCAGCTCATCCGGACTGACCGGGCAGCTGAAACCGGGGAACGCCTGGCGGATCACCAAGGGTTTCTTCTGCCAGTAGTCCCGCAGAAACTCGGAAGGTGTCAGTCCGCCAAGCATATCCATACTGTGCTCCCGCTATCAGATGTTGCGCGCCTGCTCGATGGCATTGCCAATGTAGTTGCCCGGTGTCAGGGCCATCAACTCTGCCTTGGCGGCGTCCGGAATGTCGAGGGTCTCCACGAAATTCTTGATCACTTCCGGAGTCATTGCCTTGCCTCGCGTCAAGGCCTTGAGCTTTTCATAGGGCTTTTCGATGTTGTACCGGCGCATGACGGTCTGGATCGGTTCGGCCAGGACCTCCCAGGCGTGGTTCAGGTCCTCGTCGAGGCGGGCCGGATTGATTTCCAGCTTGCCCAGGCCTTTCAGGGAGGCTTCGTAGGCGATCAGGCTGTGGGCAAAGCCAACGCCCAGGTTGCGCAGGACCGTGGAGTCGGTCAGGTCTCGCTGCCAGCGGGAGATCGGGAGCTTGGCGGCCAGATGATCGAACAGCGCATTGGCAATGCCGAGGTTGCCCTCGGAGTTCTCGAAATCGATCGGGTTGACCTTGTGGGGCATGGTGGAGGAGCCCACTTCGCCTTCGACCGTCTTCTGCTTGAAATAGCCCAGGGAGATATAGCCCCACACATCCCGGTCAAGGTCGATCAGGATGGTGTTGAACCGGGCAATGGCATCATAGAGCTCGGCAATGTAGTCGTGGGGCTCGATCTGGGTGGTGTAGGGATTCCAGTCGAGGCCCAGGCTTTCAATAAATTCTTTGGCATTGGTGGCCCAGTCTACGTTCGGGTACGCCGACATGTGGGCATTGTAGTTGCCCACGGCACCGTTGATCTTGCCCAGCAGTTCCACGGCCCGGATCTGCTTGAGCTGGCGGCGCAGACGATAGACCACGTTCGCCAGTTCCTTGCCCACCGTGGTGGGGGAGGCGGTCTGGCCGTGGGTCCGGGACAACATGGGCTGCGCCGCATGGTCTTTCGCCAGTTCCGCCAGCTTGTCGACCACCCGGTCCATCGCCGGCAACAGGCCGTGATCCAGTCCCTCACGCAGCATCAGGGCATGGGAGAGGTTGTTGATGTCCTCAGAGGTGCAGGCGAAGTGCACAAATTCGGTGACTGCGTGCAGCTCGGGGACGTCTGCAATCTTTTCTTTGATGAAGTACTCGACTGCCTTTACGTCGTGGTTGGTGGTTCGTTCGATTTCCTTGATGCGCTCGGCGTCCTGGAGGCTGAATTCGGCGACCAGTTTATCCAGGAAACTTGTGGCGTCCGGGGAAAACGCGGGCACTTCGGCAATCTCCGGGTGCGCGGCCAACTTCTGGAGCCAGCGGATTTCGACGGTCACGCGATTACGGATCAGGCCGTACTCGCTGAAGATGCTGCGGAATACGCTGACTTTGCTGCCATAGCGTCCATCGACCGGTGAAATGGCGGTCAGGGCGGTGAGTTCCATCGAAAACCTCTCAAGTGATCAAAGAATCGAAACAAACTGAAAACAGGGGCGCCAATGATACACCAGCGGGCGCGCTGAATCAGCGTTAATCCCGGGCTGCTGTTATAGGGGCTGGCGCGCTTGCTCGGCCAGTTCACGGGCGTGGTGGATGACCTTGCGCCGGGAGAAGATCAATTGCCAGCGGCGCCCCCCGCACTGGCGCCAGAGCACCGCGGAGCGTATGCCCGCGAGCAGGAGCGCCCGAACCTTGTCTGCGTTCTCGTCCCGCTGCAGCACGGATGGATCGCCGGTTACCTGGATGCGCTGACGGAAGGTACTGATCGTATCGGCATAGATCGAGGCCAGATTGCCGATCAGGTTGGCGTGGGTGTAACCGAAATGGCTGGCAGTATGGCGGGCCTGATCGATGCGGCTGCCGATCACTTCCAGCATGTCCTGGCGCCGGTTCAGTTTGGACTCCAGGTGAATCAGGTTGAGGACATACTTGAGGACCTCGATATCACGCTGTTTGCTCTGCTGGCTCATGACCGTAGAAAGCGTCACCAGACCTTCCCGGATATCGGAGAGCTCGCCGCCGTAGACATCCAGGGTTGTAGCAGGGTCGGTCGCAAACAGTGATCGGAGGCAGGTTTCCAGGGCGGCCGGATTGCAGTGGCCATTGTGGGCAATCTGCTGTACCAGGTTGGCAGCCTGGAACACACCGGCCAATGCCAGGGTCTGATCATGCAGGGATCGGCTCATGCGTTCGCTTCCTTCTGTTCCTCACCCCGGAGTCGTTCGGGCAGGGGGTCGCCATCCCGCCAGGTCTGCTCGATTACACCGCCGCCGAGACAGATCTCGCCGTCGTAGAACACCACGGACTGGCCGGGGGTAACCGCGCGCTGTGCATCGTCAAACACAACTTTGACATCGCCATCCAGGATGGTTACCTCGCAATCCTGATCCGGCTGGCGGTAGCGGGTCTTGGCCTTGCAGCGGAACTGCCCGGCCGGTGGCGCACCGGCAACCCAATCGATCGGACCGGAGACCAGGCCCCGGGAAAAGAGCAGGGGGTGATGCTTACCCTGGACGGCAATAAGGACATTGCGGGTAAGATCTTTCTCCGCCACGTACCAGGGTTCGTCACCGAACTCGCTCAGCCCGCCGATTCCCAGGCCCTGGCGTTGGCCGATGGTGTGATACATCAGGCCCTGGTGGCGGCCTATGACCTTGCCATCGGGAGTCTCGATATTGCCGGGTTGGGCCGGCAGATACTGTTTCAGGAAGTCCCGGAATTTCCGCTCGCCTATGAAGCAGATGCCGGTGGAGTCCTTCTTGTCATGGGTGACAAAGCCCTGTTCCTCGGCGATACGGCGTACCTCGGGCTTTTCCAGCTCCCCGACCGGGAAAAGGGTGCGGGCGATCCGTTCGCCGGAAACCGCATGGAGAAAATAGCTCTGGTCCTTGTTCGGATCCAGCCCCTTCAGAAGCAGGGCCTTGCCGGAGCCAGCCTCGAGCGGACGCTGGCGAGCATAATGACCGGTGGCAATGAAATCGGCCCCGAGGGTGATAGCGTAGTCGAGGAAGGCACGGAATTTGACTTCCTTGTTGCACAGGATGTCCGGGTTGGGCGTGCGCCCGGCTTTGTACTCGGACAGGAAATGCTCGAACACACGGTCCCAGTATTCTGCGGCAAAACTGGCAGTATGCAGTTTGATACCGATGTCGTCGGCCACGGCCTGCGCGTCGGCCAGGTCAGTCATGGCGGTGCAATACTCAGTGCCGTCGTCTTCGTCCCAGTTCTTCATGAACAGGCCCTCGACCTGGTATCCCTGCTGTTTCAGGAGCCAGGCAGCCACGGAAGAATCGACTCCGCCGGACATTCCGACGATGACACGGGTAGATTCCGGAGACTTGGGTTCGGGTGTTGTGCTCATCTCAGCCCTGTTGCCGCTAAAACGCAGGATTTTATCATTTCCGCGTAATTACGTCTGCGCTTCCACGATGACGTCGAGCGGGTACTGGCGGCCATTTCGGTAATCTTCTATACATTGAAGCACCAGGGGGCTGCGCAACCGGTCTCCGAGCTGGCGGATCTCATCCAGCTCCAGCCAATGGGCAGCGATGATGCCATCGTCGAGTTCCGAGGAGCGGTGGCGAACCGCCTCGGCGGAATAGCAGAAGCGGTAGTAGGTGACTCCATTGGCGGGTGCCTTGTAGGTATATACGCCGAGGAAGAAGCGGGGCTCGACCTGCCATCCGGTTTCCTCCAGGGTTTCCCGGCGGACGGCATCAAGGATTGCTTCGCCTTCTTCGACGTGCCCGGCGGGCTGGTTGAAGACCACCTGGCCGCTACTGACCTCTTCAACCATCAGAAAACGCCCATAGTTATCTTCGACGATTACGGCAACGGTAGCGTGGGGTGTCCAGGTCATGATCGGGCGCGTCTCCTGCGGCGTTGATGTCTGGCCGGTTGGCTGGCAGCCGGCATGTGCACTGTGACGGTGCGGTATTCACCCGGAGCGAGATTGTCCAGGCTCCAGTCTCCGATACGGTAACGGATCAGACGGAGGGTGGGAAAGCCGACAGCCGCCGTCATCCGGCGTACCTGGCGATTTTTGCCTTCCGTGATGGTCAGTTCGATCCAGCTGGTGGGCACCGATTCCCGGTGGCGAACCGGGGGAACCCGGGGCCAGACTTTCGGATTCTCCAGGCGCCTTACTTTGGCGGGACGGGTCCTGCCGTCTTTCAGGTCAACCCCGGTGGCAAGTTGCGAGAGCGCCTCACCCGTGATGTCGCCTTCCACCTGGACCCAGTAGGTCTTGGGCATTTTCCGGGCAGGTGATGCGATGCGGTGTTGCAGAGCGCCATCCCCGGTCAACAGCAAAAGGCCTTCGGAATCAAAATCGAGCCGACCGGCGGGGTACACATTATCCAATGAAATCCAGTCGGCGAGCGTCTGGCGCGGAGGCGTGTCCGGGCTGTTTTGTCGGTCGGTGAACTGGCAGAGAACCTGGAACGGTTTGTTGAACAGGACGAGTTCGGACATGCCTTGATAGTCAGGATCTGGTTCGGTGGGAGAATGAGTCGAAGGGTACCCCAATTGCGGGATTTGGCAACCGGGAATTGAGCAATAATGCTCCTTGCGAGCAGGCTTTAGCTGCCCGCGTCATTTATACCTGTTTTCCAGCAGCCCCGCTGACGATCGCGCCAGCTCTCCGGTTCATACCTGGTTTTCAGGCAGGTATGAGTAAGCAGATTGCCGCCTCAGGCGTTTACTGCCCGTGGGGGGTAGTCTCCACGGCCCTCGTCGCGGGGGGCGGACTTCTTTTCGCTGCTACCGGAAGGTGTCTGGGACTGCCGGGAGGGCATTTCCTCAGGCACGATATTGACGGCGTGGATGCCCTTGTCGCTGGGCTTTTTGTCAAAGGTTACGGCCTGACCGGCCTTCAGTGTCTTATAGCCGTCCATCTGTACCGAGGAAAAATGGGCAAACAGGTCGTCACTGCAGCCGTCCTCGATGATGAATCCGTAGCCCTTGGCATTGTTGAACCACTTGACCTTGCCTCTTGGCATGATGAACTCCCCTGTTCCTTTGCTGTCAGTTCTTATTATTGGTTGCACAAAGGTCCCGGAACTCCGCCGGGGCCTGACTCTCGGTTGCGTATGCAGTTACCTTTGCATCGCATATGTTTACATTATTTTACAATGCCTCTTAACTGTCGACCAATCAGCGCCTGGAGTCAATAGTTTCTATCGAGGTAATGTGTGGTTCAACGCGGTCCGGAAACGGTATCATGTCCGTATTGATAAATATCTCACGCCCGGGGATGCGGGCCGCTTGAAAACCCGGTCCCCGACAACCACATTTAACCCAGGACACCGAGTTAACCGGTAAAAGAAACATGCGGACTATCGAGAATTCTCTACTAATATTGAATCAGGGGGAGGACGATCAGCCAGGCCGACAGGACGACCTCAGTGTTGCGCCGGAAAAGCCTGCTCTGAAGCGCCCGGCGCGATACCGGGTGGTACTTCTGAATGATGATTACACCCCCATGGACTTCGTGGTGGATGTTTTGATGAAGTTCTTCGGAATGAACGAGGAAAAGGCGACGCAGGTGATGCTGCTCGTCCATACGCAGGGAAAAGCCGTATGTGGGGTATATACCCGAGACATCGCAGAAACAAAGGCAGCACAGGTGAACCAGTATTCTTCGGAATGCGAGCATCCGCTCCTTTGCGAGATTGAACGTGCGGACTGACAGACGTTGGGGTGGCCCATGCTGAGCAAAGATCTTGAAATTACGCTGAATACGGCCTTCAAAAATGCCCGCGACAAGCGTCATGAGTTCATGACGGTCGAGCATTTACTGTTGGCTCTGCTAGACAATGAATCGGCGGTGGGCGTACTCAAAGCCTGTGGTGCTGACCTGAAGCGCCTTGAGGAAGAGTTGGTGGAGTTTGTCGACTCCACGACGCCCCTGATTCCCAGCAACGACAGCGAGCGTGAGACCCAGCCGACCCTGGGCTTCCAGCGCGTGCTGCAGCGGGCTGTATTCCATGTCCAGTCCTCCGGCAAGAAAGAGGTCACTGGTGCCAATGTCCTGGTTGCTATCTTCAGCGAGCAGGAGAGCCAGGCGGTGTACGTGCTGAAGAAGCAGAGCATCGCCCGGATTGATGTGGTCAATTTCGTTTCCCACGGCATTTCCCGGGTTCAGGGAGCCGAGGATCAGGAAGGTCACGACCAGGCTTCCCATGAGGAGGCGGGTGAAGAGGGTTCCCAGTCCAAGCCGCTGGAAAGCTATGCCACGAACCTGAACGAACAGGCGCGCCAGGGGCGGATTGATCCGCTGATTGGCCGCGAACATGAAGTGGAGCGGGTGGTCCAGATCCTTGCCCGCCGCCGCAAGAACAACCCGCTGCTGGTGGGTGAGGCCGGCGTGGGCAAGACCGCTATCGCCGAGGGTCTGGCCAAGCGGATCGTGGACGGCCAGGTGCCGGACATCATCTCCGACGCGGTGGTCTACTCCCTGGACATGGGTGCGTTGCTGGCGGGCACCAAGTACCGGGGCGACTTCGAGAAGCGTCTGAAGGGCCTGCTGAGCGAGCTGAAGAAACAACAGCACGCCATCCTGTTCATTGACGAGATCCACACCATCATTGGCGCAGGCTCGGCATCTGGCGGCGTCATGGACGCCTCCAACCTGCTCAAGCCGATGCTGAGCTCCGGTGAAATCCGCTGTATCGGTTCCACTACCTTCCAGGAGTTCCGGGGCATTTTCGAAAAGGACAGCGCGCTGGCCCGCCGCTTCCAGAAGATCGATGTCAATGAGCCCAGTGTGGAGGATACCTACCAGATCCTGAAAGGCCTCAAGCCGAGCTTCGAGAAGCACCACGATCTCAAGTACACCGACAAGGCACTGCGTGTGGCGGCAGAACTCGCGGATCGCTACATTACCGATCGGCACCTGCCGGACAAGGCTATTGATGTCATCGACGAAGCCGGGGCGCGTCAGCGCATGTTGCCGGACGAGAAGCGCCGCAAGACCGTCGATGTCTCGGAGATCGAGGATGTGGTGGCCAACATCGCGCGCATCCCGCCGAAGAACGTCTCTACCAGCGACAAGGACCTGCTCCGCAACCTGGAGCGGGATCTGAAGATGGTTGTGTTTGGTCAAGACCCGGCGATCGAATCCCTGGCAACGGCTATCAAGCTGGCCCGGGCTGGCCTGAAGGCGCCCGAAAAGCCGGAAGGCGCCTTCCTGTTCGCCGGTCCAACCGGCGTGGGCAAGACCGAGGTAACGAAGCAGTTGGCCAAGGTGCTGGGTATCGAGCTGGTACGCTTCGATATGTCCGAATACATGGAGCGGCACACCGTGTCCCGCCTGATTGGTGCGCCCCCGGGCTATGTGGGCTACGATCAGGGCGGTCTGCTGACGGAAGCGGTCAACAAACATCCGCACTGTGTGTTGCTGCTTGACGAGATCGAGAAAGCGCATCCGGAAGTGTTCAACCTGCTGCTGCAGGTGATGGATCACGGTACCCTGACCGATAACAATGGTCGGAAGGCAGATTTCCGGCATGTGATTCTGGTCATGACCACCAACGCCGGCGCCGAAAGTATGGCCCGTCGTTCCATCGGCTTCAGCGAGCAGGACCACAGCACCGATGGTATGGAAGTCATCACCAAGACCTTCACACCGGAATTCCGGAACCGGCTTGATGGCATCATCCAGTTTGGTGATCTTCAGAAGCAGACTATCACCCACGTGGTCGACAAGTTCCTCACCGAGCTGCAGGCGCAGCTTGACGAGAAGCACGTGGTTCTCCATGTGGACGAGGACGCCAAGGCGTGGCTGGCGGAGCGTGGTTACGATGTAACCATGGGCGCACGACCCATGTCCCGCCTGATCCAGGACAAGATCAAGCGGCCGCTGGCGGAGCAGATCCTGTTTGGCCGTCTGTCCGAGCACGGCGGGGATGTCTACATCCACCTCAAGGGGGACGAGCTGGAGTTCGAATACGAGGACGAGCCCGCGGAAGCGGTCTGATCCTCTGCTGTCGGGAAAAACCGCTGCCTTGTGCAGCGGTTTTTTTGTCTCGCAGGCAACAAAAAACCCCGCCGGAGCGGGGTTTTTCAGATGTCACTGAGGCAAATTAACGGGCGCGGTAAACAATGCGGCCCTTGCTCAGGTCATAGGGGGTCAGCTCAACCTTGACCTTGTCGCCGGTCAGGATGCGGATGTAGTTCTTGCGCATCTTGCCGGAAATATGGGCCGTCACGACGTGACCGTTGCTCAGCTCAACGCGGAACATGGTGTTGGGAAGGGTGTCGATGATAACGCCTTCCATTTCAATGACATCTGATTTCGCCATTCAGTAGAAACCTCTCTTTGAATATGCTTCTCGTGATTTTAAATTGCGCAATTCTGCCTGATTTGTCGTCATTTGGCAAAGTCAGTTATCGTCCATCGCCCGCCAGTGGCCATCACGCAGGGCCTCAATAGGCCGAAAACGGGTCTTGTAGTTCATTTTCCGGCATTCTTTGATCCAGTACCCGAGGTAAAGGTGCGGGAGTCCACGGCGGCACGCTTCTTCGATCTGCCAGAGGATTGCAAAGGTACCCAGGCTGCGATGCTCCAGTTCGGGCGCAAACACCGTGTAGATGGCTGACAGGCCGTCATCGAGGACATCGACGGCGGCAAGCCCCACCAGCTCGCCCTCAAGGCGCATCTCCAGGAACCAGGAATCCGTAGCGCCCTCCACCAGGAAAGAGCTGAACTGTTCCCGGGAAGGGGGGTACATGTCACCATCGCTGTGCCTTTCATTGATGTACCGCGCATACAGGCTGTAGTACTCCTCCGCGAAGCGCGCGGGCACCAGGGTGCATTCGAGGTCGGCGTTCTTTTTCATAACCCTTCGCTGACTGCGGTCCGGCTCAAACGCAGCGGTCCTCAGGCGGACGGGAACGCAGGCATTGCAGTGCTCACAATGTGGCCGGTAATAATGGGACCCACTGCGGCGGAAACCAAGTGCTGTCAACTGACTGTAGAGTTTCTTGTCGATGTTTGCCCTCGGGTCCACAAACATCGTGGTTGCCTCACGATCAGGCAGGTAACTGCAGTCATGGGGCGGGGTCGCAAAAAATACCAGGGTTCTGAGGTTACTCATTCACACCTCCGGCCCGTGCCATTCCCAGGTGAAGGCCCAGTCAGACTGGTCCGGTTTCTGATCAACACTAGCCCTGAGTATAGATAAAAATTCTGCTCGGGGAATGCTCCGCGCGCCCATCGTCAACAGGTGGTCACTTTCCACCTGGCAGTCCATCATCCGGTAGCCCCACACGCGCAGCTGGTTCGCCAGGTACACCATCAGAACCTTGGAAGCGTTGGTTTCCAGCGAGAACATGGATTCACCAAAAAAACAGCGGCCGAGGGCCACGCCGTACATGCCTCCGGCAAGCTCGTTGTTACGATTCCATATTTCGATGGAGTGGGCGATACCTTGCCGATGCAGTTCGGTGTAGGCGGCCACCATGTCATCGGTAATCCAGGTGCCCTCGGCCCGGGTGGAGCCGCACAATCTAATAATGCGGCTGAAGGCCCGGTCAGCGGTGACGTGGAAACGTCGTTGATTCAGTGTCCGACGGAGGCTTCGGGAAACATGGATGTCAGAGGGAAACAGAACACACCGGGGGTCCGGAGACCACCAGAGGATTGGCTGGTCGTCGCTGTACCACGGGAAAATGCCATTTCGATAGGCGAGGATCAGCCGCTCGGTCGAGAGATCGCCGCCGAGGGCCAGGAGACCGTCCGGGTCATCCAGAGCCTCCTCGGCGGGTGGAAACCAGAGTTGATCCGGTTCTAGCCAGGGGAGAGTCGTCATCCTGCTCCAATTGCTCCGGCCCGGGTCAGTCCTGCTGGTCCAGGAATTTCTCGGCGTCCAGTGCTGCCATGCAGCCAAAACCGGCAGAGGTTACCGCCTGGCGGTAGACATGGTCAGCCACATCACCGGCGGCAAAAACGCCCGGAATGCTGGACTGGGTTGCCATGCCCTCGAGGCCGGAACGGATGCGGATGTAGCCATTATCCATATCCAGCTGGCCTTCAAAGAGGCTGGTGTTGGGTTTGTGGCCGATGGCGATGAACACGCCGGCGAGTTCGATGTCCCGGGTAGAGTCATCCTTGGTGCTCTTGATGCGCATACCGGTGACGCCGGTAGCGTCGCCGAGCACCTCGTCGAGGGTGTGGTCCCAGACGATATTGACGTTGCCGTTCTCGGCCTTCTCGAACAACTTGTCCTGCAGGATCTTTTCCGCCCTCAGGCTATCGCGACGATGTACCAGGGTCACTTCGTCGGCGATGTTGGACAGGTACAGGGCTTCCTCTACCGCCGTATTGCCGCCGCCAATGACCGCAACTTTCTGCTTGCGATAGAAAAAGCCATCACAGGTCGCACAGGCGGAGACACCCTGGCCCTTGAACTTCTCTTCGGACTCGAGCCCCAGGTACATGGCGGAAGCACCCGTGGCGATGATCAGGGCGTCGCAGGTGTATTCGCCGCCGTCACCCTTGAGACGGAACGGGCGATTACGCAGGTCGGCCTCGTTGATGGTGTCGTAGACGATGCTGGTCTCGAATCGCTCTGCGTGCTTCTGCATGCGTTGCATGAGCTCCGGGCCCTGAACACCATCGTTGTCACCCGGCCAGTTGTCGACGTCTGTTGTTGTGGTGAGCTGGCCGCCGACTTCAATGCCGGTAATCAAGGTCGGGTTCAGGTTGGCGCGGGCCGCGTAGACTGCGGCGGTATAGCCGGCGGGACCTGAGCCGAGGATGATCAGTCGGGAGTGTTGGGTGTCGCTCATGGATGTCTCTCACTGATGTTTGAAAATGTATGCCCGCTGGTCAGGGCGTCGGGTCGGGAAATGGCAAAAGGCTAACATGAAATCCGGAGGGTGCCATTCGTTTCGGCCAATTCCGATTATAAAACCTTGCTATGTGGTCAGAAGGTTTTTATTCAAGTACCGAAACCGTCGCCAGCAATTGCCGGACGCGCTCCGCACTCTTACCGGATTCGCCCTGCTCAAGCCGATGCTCTGCCACGGCCGGGAAAACCGCCTGGATATCGTCCGGAAGGACATGGTGACGGCCTTCCATCATCGCCCAGGCTTTGGCCGCTCGCAGCAGGCCCAGACCGGCCCGTGGGGAAAGACCGTAAAGCAGACCGGGCATGCGCCGGCTCTGCTCCAGCAGTCGTTGCACGTAATCCAGCAGCGCCGGACTGGCTGTCACCCGGGTAACGCCGTCCTGCAGTGTCCGGAGGTTTTCGGCAGAGAGCAGGGTGCCGAGGCGCTCGGTCATGGCCCGACGGTCCTCGCCCTCAAGCAGCTCCCGTTCTGCCCGCGGGTCCGGGTAGCCCAGTCGCAGGCGCATCAGGAAGCGGTCCAGCTGGGATTCCGGCAGCGGGAAGGTGCCACCCTGCTCGATGGGGTTCTGGGTGGCAATCACGAAGAAGGGTTCCGGCAGAGGACGGGTCTCGCCCTCGATCGAAACCTGCCGTTCCTCCATGGCCTCGAGCAATGCGCTCTGGGTTCTCGGGGAAGCGCGGTTGATCTCATCTGCGAGAACTACCTGGGCGAAGATCGGGCCCGGGTGAAAGACCAGAGTGCCCGCAGCCTTGTCATACATGGAGTAGCCCAGTACATCGGCGGGCAACAGATCGTTGGTGAACTGGATCCGTTGGTAGCTCAGGCCCATCACCTTCGCCAGGGCATGGGACAACGTGGTTTTGCCCATGCCGGGAATATCTTCAATCAGCAAGTGGCCGCGTGCGAGCAGCCCGCACAGTGCGAGGCGTACCTGTCTGTCTTTGCCCAGGAGAATGCTGTTGAGCTCGTCGACAACGCTGTCTACCAGTTTTTTCATCCTGTCCTCAGTCCCTGACCCGTTTCAGAATATCGCCATAGGCATCGATACGACGATCCCTGAGATACGGCCAGATCCGGCGAACCGATTCCGTGCGGGTGCGGTCGAGGGTGGCGGAAAGGATGCATTCGTTGTTGTCATCGCCGCGGGCGAGCAATTCGCCCTGGGGGCCGCAGATAAAGCTGTTGCCCCAGAAACGAATGCCATCGGACTGTCCCGACGGGTCTGGCTCGGTACCTACCCGGTTCGGCGCGACGACGGGGAGGTTGTTGGCGACGGCGTGGCCCCGCTGAACGGTAACCCAGGCCTCCAGCTGGCGAGCCTGTTCATCCGGATCATCGGTGACGTCCCATCCGATGGCCGTGGGGTAGATCAGGATCTCTGCGCCGGCGAGCGCCATGAGACGGGCCGCTTCGGGATACCATTGATCCCAGCATACCAGTACGCCGAGTCTACCGACTGATGTGTCGATCGGAGTGAATCCGCTGGCGCCGTCGTTGAACCGGGCGTCACCGGGGGTGAAGTAAAATTTTTCATAAAACCCGGGATCATCGGGAATGTGCATTTTCCGGTAGATACCGGCGATTGCACCGTCCCGCTCAAAAACCACGGCGGTATTGTGGTAGACGCCATTCATGCGACGTTCAAAAATCGAACCTACCAGGACAATACCCAGCTCTCTGGCGAGGTTGGAAAGGCGATCGCTCGTGGGCCCCGGGATTGGCTCGGCGTGTTCGAAGACCGAAGTGTCCTCGGTCTGACAGAAATACAGGGTGGCATGCAATTCCTGGAGGACGATCAGTTCGGCGCCCTGACTCGCCGCTTCCCGAATAAGCTTCTCGCTGGTGGCCAGGCTGGCGTTTTTGTCTTCGGTGCAAGCTTGCTGGATGGCGGCGATGCGAAGTTCTCGGTTGTCCCGGGCCTTGCTCATTTATCAACCACTCCTGCGGGAATTTGCATGGTGACACAGTGCAGACTGCCGTGCTGATAAACCAGGGGGCGGCAGTCAATGGGAATGATTTCCCGATCCGGAAAGATGTTCTGCATGACTGTGATTGCCTCGTTGTCCTGATCAACCCCGTACACTGGCAGCAAGACCGCACCGTTGATGATCAGGAAATTCGCGTAGGTGGCCGGCAGTCGCTCGCCATCCTCGTCATGAATCGGATCCGGCCAGGGTAGGGCTGTGAGCCGGTAAGGCTCGCCGTTGTGTTGGCGAAATTCCCGCAGTTCCTCCTCCATGGCGGCCAGCGCACTGTAATGCTCGTCTGCAACGTCCGGGCAGGATACATAACAGATGTGGTCGGGGGCGCAGAAGCGCGCCAGGGTATCAATGTGGCTGTCGGTGTCATCACCGGCAAGGTAGCCATGATTCAGCCAGAGGACCCGATCGCTGCCCAGGACCTCGGAGAGCAGATGCTCAATGGCCGTACGATCCAGTCTCGGGTTGCGACTGGGTGTGAGCAGACACTCGCTGGTGGTGAGCAGGGTACCCTGCCCATCGGATTCGATCGAGCCGCCTTCGAGAACGAAATCCACGGGTTTGAGTGGGGTCGTGCCAAAGACTCCGGCGTTGGCCAGGTGTCGGTTCAGGGCGTCGTCCTTTTCCCAGGCAAATTTGCCACCCCAGGCATTGAAACGGAAGTCGAGCAGTTCGGGCCCTTGTTCCGTCTGGACCGTGATCGGACCGTGGTCCCGGGCCCAGGTATCGTTGGCCGGTGCCGGGACAGTGACGACACGCCCGGGGAGGTCGTTATCCTCCGCAAAGCGGTTGAGATCGCGCCCCAGCTCCTGTACCCGGAAAACATGTTCGCAGCTGATGATCAGGTGCTCGAACCTCAACACCGCCCGGGCGATGGCTTCGAAGACCGGTTCCACCTCATGCAGTTGGGAGGCCCAGTCGGTGCCGGGGTGAGGCCAGGTCAGCATTACGGCACTTTGAGGTGCCCATTCGGCGGGCAACACGCGTCTTGACGTCACTGTTGAAGCTACCTTAACTCGCAAAAGCCGACATTCTAACCAAGGACCGGCCCGGCGTCAGGCCAGGTTTTGCCAAAAGACGCCGGCCGTTGGCGAATATGTCTTATTTTTCGGTCCTGCGCTTCAGGACGGTGTGCAGGACCAGGTCATTCTCGAAGTAGACAACGAAACCCTGGTAATCCCACTGGGTGATCGGAGGCTCACCGACCGGGCCGCGGATTTCCATCGGGTTGCCCCACTTGGCGCGGACCGAGGACTGGGACAGCCCGGCTTTCGGATAGTTTCCCTGATCGCGGTCTGCCTGGCTTCCTACCGGGGTACGAAGCTCTTCCGCAAGGACGCCGCTGGCCGGTGCAAACGACAGGGCCGACGCCAGGACCAGTGCACCGAACAGGGTTTTGTTGTTTCTCATTGATGGCTCTCCATTCACGCTACAGCTCGGGTCCCGTCGAAGTACTTCGAAAGGACATGGATAAAACGTAATATCCGAAAAAGACTAGCAAAAGTCACCCGCTTTTCCCCAGTTTATACTGTTTGGGCCCGAGATTTTTGCCAAAGCTTTCACATGCAGGCCAGGGGATGTCCGGTTGCAACGGATTTTGGTCAGGGGCCATAATGCGCTCGACCACGCCGAGCTTGCCATTCAGGGATTCTAACAGAGCAGCACTCCTACATGTTCCGACCCTTATCGTTTTATATCGGTCTGCGCTACACCGCAGCCAAGCGCCGTAATCACTTCATATCATTTATCTCTTTGACTTCCATGATCGGCTTGATGCTCGGTGTCGCGGTGCTGATCATCGTGTTGTCGGTGATGAACGGCTTTGACCGGGAGCTCAAACAGAGGATTCTGGGCATGGTGCCCCATGCGGTGATCCAGGGCACCGGTCCGCTGCCGGACTGGGAGACCGTCGATGCCCGCGTTGAGCAGCATCCAAGAGTGCTGGCCGCCGCGCCTTTTATCCAGGGCCAGGGCATGGTGACGGGAGGCGGCAACGTGCGGGGCGTCATGCTCAACGGCATACTGCCGGAGCAGGAGCGCACGGTTTCCATTATCGAAAACCATATGATCGAAGGCAGGCTGGATGATCTCGTTTCCGGCGAATTCGGCATCATTGTGGGCCGCACCATGGCCGCGAGTCTGCGTCTTGGGTTGGGCGACAAGGTTACCGTGGTGTTGCCCGAGGCATCGGTGACGCCGGCGGGCGTTCTTCCCCGGCTCAAGCGTTTTACCGTTAAGGGCATTTTCAGTGTAGGTGCCGAACTCGATGGCAACTACACACTGATCCATATGGATGATGCCGCCAAGCTGATGAGGACCGGCGGTAAGGCACAGGGAGTCCGCCTCCTGGTGGACGACCTGTTCGCTGCTCCGAAAGTTGCCGAGGAAGCCGCTCAGCTTCTTGACGGGCGTTACTTCATTTCGGACTGGACCCGAACCCACGGCAACCTTTTCCAGGCTATCCGCATGGAAAAAACCATGATCGGCCTCTTGCTCATGTTCATTGTGGCCGTCGCCGCCTTCAACATCGTCTCGACCCTGGTGATGGTGGTGACGGACAAGACGGCGGACATTGCCATTCTCCGTACCATGGGCGCGACGCCAGGTCGTATCATGCGAATCTTCATTGTACAGGGAGCGGTAATCGGTGTGTTCGGGACCCTTGTCGGGACGACCCTGGGGGTGCTGGGAGCGCTGAATATCAGTGCATTTATTTCGTGGTTGGAGAAGGTTCTGGGGCATCAGTTCCTGAGCGCCGATGTCTATTTCATCAGCTACCTGCCGTCCCAGCTCCAGATGCAGGACGTATTCATCATCAGTGGTGCCGGGCTGGCCATGAGTCTGCTGGCAACCATCTATCCAGCCTGGCGTGCCTCCCGCATCGATCCGGCCGAGGCACTGCGGTATGAGTGAGGCTAGAGCACCCATGAGCGAGAAAGCACCTGTGATCGATTGTCAGGCGGTTACCCGGACCTACAGTGAGGGTCCGGAAACATTGACGATTTTCTCCGATATCTCACTGACAGTCGGCGCCGGCGAAACCGTGGCGATTGTGGGCAGCAGCGGGGCCGGCAAGACCACCCTATTGAACCTGTTGGGCGGTCTGGATAAGCCTTCCTCCGGGAAGATCCACATCTGTGGAGAGGATATTCACCGAATGTCCGAGGCGGGCAGGGCGCGTTTCCGGAACCGGCATCTGGGGTTCGTATATCAGTTTCACCACTTGCTACCCGAATTTACTGCTCTGGAAAACGTCATGATGCCCTGTGCGCTTGGGGGGCTCCCGGTCAATATGGCCCGTGACAAGGCTGCAGCTCTTCTGGAGGAGGTTGGCCTTGGCGCACGCCTTACCCACAAGCCGGGTGAGCTGTCGGGCGGTGAGCGCCAGCGTGTGGCCATTGCCCGTGCCCTGGTGAACGAACCGGAGTGCGTGCTGATGGACGAGCCCACCGGTAACCTGGATGAACACACTGGTGAGGGCGTTCAGACCCTGATTGAAACCCTGCGTGACAAATCCGGTATTGCCTTTGTCATGGTGACCCATGATATGCGCATGGCAAGGAGTCTGGGCCGGGTGATGCGGCTGGAGCAGGGGCAACTGTTTCAGGAAACCTGATTGACTGCCTGGCGGCGCTTTCGTCGCGCCAGCCGTCTTTCTCTCCAGTCCGAGCGGATTTTCCTGCGCCAGAGATACTGGATGGCGAGATAGGAAAAGCAGGCAAAGACGGTTGCGCAGACCATAGAGCCCAGGTAAAGCGGAATGCCGATGTCGACCAGCCGCTCGCTGATCCAGGACCAGGACAGCTCAAACTCAAAGGCCAGCACGGGTCTGTTCAGGATCCACGCGCCGATCTTGTAGTTGAAGTAGAACATCGGTGGCATGGTCACCGGGTTGCTGATCCACACCAGTGCCACGGACAGGGGAAGGTTGGCATTGAACCAGATGGCAAAAAGCGCGGCTGCGAGCATCTGGAAAGGCATGGGTATAAAGCAGAACCAGATACCGATCAGGAACGCCCGGGCGACACTGTGGCGGTTGATATGCCACAGGTTGGGCTCATGAAGGATATCGCCCAGAAAGTGCAGTGACTTCATTGACTGCACCCGTTCCGGTGACGGCAGATATCGTTTCATGAACTTCTTGGGCATAGGAAGTTCTGCCTGTAAGCGTGTGATTGCGCCGGCATAGGGAATAGTGCCGGAGAAAATGAAACCAGGAGGACATGGATTGTCCGTGAGTCATACCCACTCTGACCAGCCGTACAAGCCGAAATGGCAGGGGCTGGCAGTTTTCTGCGCCCTGGCATTCTCGTGCGGCGTTATCTTACTTTATCGTTTGTCGGTGTTACCAGTGTCGTGGTGGCTGCCTGCCGCCCTTGTGACAGCTTTTTACAGTGTGCGGGTTTTGAAGTCTCCGGTAACTCGGAGGCTGTCCCTGATGGCGGGCATCCTGTTGGCCGGACTGGGGTGGGCAGCGTGGCAGGCGGGTGATCGATTGAGTCAGCGTCTGCCACCGAAACTGGAACGTACCCCTGTGGCGGTCGAAGGCTATGTCTGCGATATCCCGGCGCAGGGTAGCTTCAACAGCCTTCGCTTCAGTTTTTGCGTTACCGGGTGGCCCGGGTTGGCGGAGCCGGATATGCCCCGGCGCTTGCGCCTGAGCTGGTATGGGGGTGATTCGGAAACGCTGGCGCGCCATCGCCTTGCCCTGAAAGTGGCGCTGAAACGGCCGCACGGAAACCTCAACCCTGCCGGGTTCAGGTATGAAGACTGGCTCTTCCGCAAGGGTCATCGTGCCACCGGCAGCGTCCGGTCAGCGGAGCCTGCCCCGAACCTGGCGTGTGGTCTGTATTGTCAGTACACCGCTGCTCACCAGGCACTCGCGGGATGGGTGCAGAGCCAGTTCTCGATGGCCGGGCAATATCCGCTGATCGCATCGCTGATAATTGGTAATCGTGGTGCGATGGAGTCCACTCACTGGGAGGTGCTCAAGGCCACCGGAACTATTCATCTGGTTGCCATATCCGGTTTGCACCTGGGGTTGGTGGCGTTGGGAGCGGGGTTCGTTGCCCGTCGGGCATTGCTGGCTGTCCCGGGCCATCGGCTCTCGGAGGCATCCTTGCGTTGGACTGTTTTCTCCGTGGTCACCCTCAGCTGCGTCGTTTATGCCCTGGTGTCCGGATTCACCGTGCCGACCCGCCGGGCGTTGATCATGGTGGTGATTGCAACCTGGACTCTGGTCTGTGGCAGGGAGGCTTCAACCTGGGCTTCCCTCGCGCTGGCGTTTGCCGTGGTGCTGATGCTGGATCCCTTCGCGCCGCTGGATCAGGGGTTCTGGCTTTCGTTCTCTGCGGTGGCCATTCTGCTGGCGACCTTTTCCGGCCGGCTGGGTGCGACCGGCTGGGTTGCCGGGCTGGTGGTGGCGCAAATGGCGGTATTTATCGGTCTTTGGCCAATGCTTGCGCTGTTCGGCCAGGGGCAGCCGGTCGCGGGCCTGGCGGCAAATCTGGTTGCCATTCCCTGGGTATCGGTGGTGGTTATGCCGATCATCATTATCGGTGGCGTTATGGTGGCGCTGGTACCGTCATTGGCGGATTGGGTGATCCCCTTGATGGATTCCGTGTTGGCGGTACTCTGGTGGTTGTTGGTCAGCCTTTCCGAGTGGCAAATGCCGACCTTCTCATTGGCTGCAACACCATTGTCCCTCTTTGCGGTATCCGGCCTACTCGCCTTGCGTTTACCGCTGCCGGGGGTATTCCCGGTCATGCTGTGTAGTTCACTGCTCTGGTGTTTGCTTGCCGCTGATCCTGATGGTGAGGTGGCGAACCGGAACGTCCCGGAGCCCGAGGTACGCATCCTCGATGTGGGGCAGGGGCTCTCCGTGCTGGTGCGTCATCGTCAGGAGGTTCTGCTTTACGATACCGGTCCGGCGGTGCCGGGGGTGTTTTCGGCAATGGAATCAACGGTTCTGCCCAACCTGCAGCATCTGGGTGTGCGGCGGATTGATCGCCTGGTCATCAGTCATGGCGACAGTGATCACTCCGGTGGGCTGGGCGTGCTTCTGGACCGTCTGCCTGTCGGACAGGTCATAACCGGAGAGCTTGATGCCCTCAAAGGCGTGGACCTCCCGGACGGGGTGCCTGTCGGCGGTTGTCGCCGGCACCAAATGACACTGGGCGAGCTCGAGCTGGCCTTCTGGCGGAGCCCGCAACCGGCCTCGGGCAACGATGCGTCCTGTGTGTTGGTGGTGCGGCACACCCCGACGGGGGTCGAGTGGCTGCTACCGGGAGACATCACCGGGGCGGTCGAAAACGAGTTTCTTGAAAGCCTTGAGAGCCTTGACGATCAACCGAGCCAGCGGGTCCTTGTTGCCCCGCACCATGGTAGCAAGACGTCATCGACACCGGCTCTGGTCACGGCGCTGGAGCCGCACCATGTCGTTTACACCGCCGGTTACCGGCATCGGTATGGCCACCCTCACCCGGATGTGGTGGCCCGGTATGCCCGGATCGGTGCCTCTGCACTGAATACTGCCTGTTCCGGCGGGATCGCTTTCACGGCCACGCCCGGGGGGCTGGTTGTCGATGAAATGAGACACCATTCACCGTTCTGGATAGGCGGCAAGGGGCTGACCCGTGACCAATGTAAAATACCGTGACACAACGGGTGTGGCCCGGAACCGCAGCTATGCTAAAGTAGCGCGGCTTGTAACTAACCAGGGAGACCAAGCGTGTTCGAGTTGTTGAAAGCCGGCGGCATTCTGATGGTGCCCATTGTTGCCTGTTCCATCCTGGCTCTGGCCATCGTTCTGGAGCGTTTCTGGACCCTCCGTGCCTCCAGGGTTGCACCACCCCAGACCATCAACGAACTCTGGCGCTGGATCAAGAAGAAGGACCTGAACGGCCGAAAACTCAAGGCCCTGCAGGGTTCATCTCCCCTCGGCCGGATTCTTGCCGGTGGCCTTCTCAATGCCAAGCATGGCCGGGAAATCATGAAGGAGAGCATCGAGCATGAGGCCAGCCAGGTCATTCATGATCTGGAGCGTTTCCTGAATCCCCTGGGTACCGTGGCAACCATCGCGCCACTACTCGGCCTGCTTGGCACGGTGATCGGCATGATCAAGGTTTTCGCCGAAATCCAGCTGGCCGGTGTCGGTAATGCCGGTAATCTCGCAGGAGGAATCTCCGAAGCGCTGATCACCACGGCGGCGGGATTGAGCGTCGCGATTCCGGCCCTGATCTGTCACCGCTATTTCATCCGTCGTGTGGACGAACTGGTGGTCAATATGGAGCAGGAAGCCATCAAGCTGGTTGAGGTTGTGCACGGAGACCGCGAAATCGACGTGGAAGGAGCCTGAACGCCGTGAAGTTCAAGCGCCAGAGAAGCCAGGAAGTCGGCGTTGATCTGACCCCTTTGATCGACGTGGTCTTTCTCCTGCTGATTTTCTTTATGGTATCCACCACCTTTACCCGGGAAAGTCACTTGCAGGTCGAGTTGCCCGAGGCCAGTGGGGAGCCTGCAAAGCCTGCGGAAGTGAAGCAGATCGATGTAGTCATCAACGCCGAGGGTCAATACATTCTCAACGACCGCACCCTGGTCAACAACCGGCGGGAAACCCTGGAACGGGGTGTGCGTGAGTTGGCCGAGGGTGATAACTCCTTGCCTTTCATTATTACGGCCGATGCCCGAACGCCCCACGAGTATGTGGTCCGGGCCATGGACGTGGCCGGCCGTCTGGGTTTTGCAAAGCTGAGCATAACCACGGAGCGGGAGGCTGATGCCGGTGAATAATCCAGCACCAGCAGCCCCGGTTTCACTGGACAAGGGCAGCTGGGAGACGTACAAGCGCCTCCTGTCCTATGCAAGGCCGTTCTGGATTGCCTTCTCGTTGGCGGTTATCGGCAACGTGATCTACGCTGCCGCATCCACCGGTATGGCAGCGGCCATGGAATACGTCATCACTGCCATTGAGAATCCCACCGATCAGAACCGGTTGTTGCTGACCTTGCTGATTGTCGGAGTCTTCGCATCCCGGGGCCTCGGTACCTACATGAGTACCTATTTCATCGGCTATGTAGGTCGGCATGTGATCAACTCCCTGCGCCGGGATCTGTTCGAACGTCTCATGGCATTGCCTTCCCGCTATTTTGACGACAACGCGTCCGGGCGTCTGGTCTCGAAGCTGACCTTCAACGTCGAACAGGTGGCCGAGGCGACCACCAATGCCGTGACGACCGCCTTGCGGGAGGGGCTGACCGTGCTCGGCCTGCTCGGCTTCATGCTCTACACCAACTGGAAGCTGACCCTGCTGTTCCTCACTGTCGGGCCGATTATCGGGGCGGTGGTGAGCTATGCCAGCAAACGTTTTCGCAAGATCAGCAAGCGCATTCAGGGCTCCATGGGTGACATTACCCACGTGGCCTCGGAATCGATTACCGGTTACCGCGTTGTCCGTACCTTCGGTGGCGAGGGTTACGAGAAGGAACGTTTCCAGAACGTTAATGACCAGAATCTCAAACAGAGCCTGAAAATGGCCGCCACCCAGGCGATCAGTGTGCCGGTTATCCAGGTCCTGGTGGCGATTGCGATAGCGGCGCTGGTCTGGATGATGCTTGCTCCGGAAATCCGGGGTGAAATGACGACAGGTCAGCTGGTGGCTTTTCTGACGGCAGCAACCACGATGGCCAAGCCTATCCGTCAGATCACTAACATCCATGCCAGGATCCAGAAAGGCGTGGCTGCTGCCCACGATGTGTTCGAGACCATCGACGAGGAGCCGGAGCATGACCCCGGAACCTATAATCCGGATCGGGTCGCGGGCGACATTCGATTCGACGACGTGTCCTTCCGGTATCGTGACCAGCTCGACAATGTTCTCGAGGGTATTTCACTGAACATTCCGGCCGGGCAGAGTGTTGCACTTGTCGGTCGTTCCGGCAGTGGCAAGTCCACACTGGTCAGTCTGCTGCCGCGGTTCTATGAGTTCACGGGCGGCGATATTCTCATAGACGAACATTCCCTCCGGGAGTTTTCGCTAAAGGCGCTGCGCGCTCAGATCGCGCTGGTGACCCAGAGCGTGGTGCTGTTCAATGACACGATCGCAGCCAACATCGCGTACGGAGCGTTGAGGGATTGTACCCGGGAAGAAATCCGGGCGGCGGCGGAAAAGGCCCATGCCCTGGAGTTTATCGACCGGATGCCCGAGGGTCTGGATACCATGATCGGTGACAATGGCGTCATGTTGTCCGGCGGCCAGCGCCAGCGGCTTGCTATCGCCCGGGCGTTGCTGAAGGATGCGCCTATCCTGATACTCGATGAGGCCACCTCGGCGCTGGATACCGAATCCGAGCGGCATATCCAGGAGGCGCTCGAGACGGTCATGCAAGGCCGGACAACCCTGGTAATCGCGCACCGTCTGTCTACTATCGAGAAAGCAGATCGGATTCTGGTCATGGAGAAGGGCAGGATTGTCGAGTCCGGGCGCCATGAGGAATTGCTGGCGTCAGGCGGCGCTTATGCTCAGTTGCATCAGATGCAGTTCAGCGAGCATTCATGACTTCCCTGGTGGACCGGGTCTGGTATGGCAAGAGCCGTCCACTCGGCTGGCTGGCCCCCTTGGCCTGGCTCTATCGGGCGATCGGCGACTCCCGTCGCCGGCAAGCGTGGAAACTGCGGGACGAACCGCTTCCCGTTCCGGTTGTCGTGGTGGGCAACATTACCGCCGGCGGCACCGGCAAATCCCCTCTGACCGCACGTCTGGTCAAGGAAATGTCCGCCGCCGGTTGGCGGCCGGTCATCCTCAGTCGCGGCTACGGTGGTAAGTCCGATAACTACCCGTTGCTGGTTGACCGTGACACTGATCCCGGTGCTGCCGGCGACGAGCCTGTTATGTTGGCGCAGGCGACTGGCGTGCCCGTGGTGGTGGATCCTCAGCGACGCCGCGGTGCCGCGTTCGCCCTGTCCCGATTTCTGGGTAATGTCCTGATCTGTGACGACGGCCTTCAACATTATGCCTTGCCGCGGGATATCGAGCTTGCGGTGTTTGATGCCAGCCGGGGGATTGGTAACGGCGCCATGATTCCGGTGGGCCCGCTACGGGAGCCGGTATCGAGACTCTCGAGTGTGGACTTCGTTATCGTCAATGGTGCCGAATTTGCGGAGGGTGGCGACCGGCTCGAGAGCTTTGAGGGGCTGGAGCATCCCGAGCTGTTTCCCATGCGCCTGTTGCCGGCATCTCTGGTCCAGGTGGCCACCGACAATCATGCCCCGCTGGTCGAGATTGCCGGGAAGAAGGTGCATGGTGTCGCCGGTATCGGTAATCCGGGACGTTTTTTCGAGACCCTGAGGCGCCTGGGGGCACAGGTCCGGGAAACGCCTTTTCCTGACCACCATCGTTTCAGGGCGCGCGATTTGTCGTCGGAGCCGGATGAGTGGCTGGTGATGACCGCCAAGGACGCCGTAAAATGCCGGGGATTCGCACCGGATAATGCCTGGTATCTCGCCGTTGAGGCGGAGTTGCCGGATGGCTTTTTCGAGACATTTTTGCACCGTCTCGAAGAATGTTCCCAACAGTTAAAAGATTCAAAGCAGACGAGACCCGATCATGGATAAGAAACTGATTGCCATGTTGGCCTGCCCGGTCTGTAAGGGCGACCTCAAGCTCAATCAAGACAAAACCGAGCTGATCTGTTATCAGGATGCCATGGCGTTTCCGATTCGCGAGGGGATTCCGGTCTTGCTGGCCAGCGAGGCCCGGACCCTGAGTACTGACGAACGTCTCGACAAGCGCTGACATTGACCAATCTGGGGATAGACCATGTCTTTCACCGTTGTGATTCCCGCCCGCTATGCGTCCAGTCGTCTGCCGGGCAAGCCGCTGGCGGACATTGCAGGCAAGCCGATGATTCGTCACGTATTCGAGCGCGCCAGGGAGAGTCATGCCTCCCGCGTCGTTGTGGCTACTGACGACCGGCGGATCCGGGAAGCCTGTGAGGGTTTTTGTGCGGAGGTGGTAATGACCTCACCGGATCATGCCAGCGGTACCGATCGGCTGGAGGAAGTTGCGCGCAAACTGGCGCTTGATCCGGACCACCGGGTGGTGAACGTCCAGGGGGACGAACCGCTTATTCCGCCTTCGCTGATCAACCAGGTAGCCGACAACCTGGAACGGTATCCCGAGGCCTCGATTGCCACCCTGTGTGAGCGTATCCATGACATGGGTCCGGTGTTCAACCCCAATGTGGTCAAGGTGGTCTTTGATCATCAGGGTATGGCCCACTATTTCAGTCGTGCGCCAATCCCTTGGGCCAGGGACCAGTGGCCGTCAGCTATGGATGCAGCCCAGGGATTGGTGTCTCTGCCGGATGGTGTGGGGTATTTCCGGCACATTGGCATCTATGGGTACCGTGCCAGTGTTCTGAGCGAATTCGTGTCCTGGGCGCCGGCTCCGACCGAAAGGGTGGAAGCCCTTGAGCAGTTGCGTGCCCTGTACAACGGGGCCCGAATTCATGTCGATATTGCTGCGCAGAATCCGCCGCCCGGGGTGGACACGGAGTCGGATCTGGAGCAGGTCCGTGCGTGGCTGGATAGAAAACAGGAGAAATGACCATGGGCGACCGCGTTCGCGTCCTTTTTGTCTGCCTCGGAAACATCTGCCGTTCCCCGAGTGCCGAGGGGGTCTTTCGTTCCCTGGTAGAGGAGGCCGGGATGTCCGACCTTGTCTACATCGATTCCTGCGGCACTGGTAGCTGGCACATTGGCAAGTCACCGGACACCCGGGCCCTGGAAGCGGCCGGCAGGCGCGGTATCGATATCAGCGCACTTCGGGCGCGACAGATCGAAGAGATCGACCTGGACCGGTTCGATTATGTGCTGGTCATGGATCGCCAGAACCTGGCGGATGTGAAGGACCTCTGGCATCAGAACGGTGGTACCGAGCCCGAACTGTTCCTCTCTTATGGCACGTCGCATCATCTGGAAGTGCCTGATCCCTATTATGGCGGCGAGGACGGTTTCGAACTGGTACTCGACCTGATCCAGGAGGCCGGTCAGGGCCTGCTCAAGGATATTCGGGAGCGCCTGCATTGAAGAGGGTGATTTCCGTGCAGGAGCAGGCTGATCTTCAGACCCTCAATACACTCCATGTCTCGGCCAGGGCGCGGTATTTTCTGGAGTTGCAGGCGCCCGAAGCGCTGGCAGAGGCGCTGGCCTGGGCCGGAGAGCGCGGACTCGAGACCCTGTTTCTCGGCGGTGGCAGCAATCTTGTGTTTGAGGGTGACTTCCCGGGCCTGGTGGCGCACGTGGCCATTCGGGGCCGTCACTGGGAGCAGATTGAAGGGGATGAGGCCACCCTGGTCCTCGGGGCCGGAGAGAACTGGCACGAAGCTGTCCTCTATGCAGCAAGATCGGGCTACCGGGGGATCGAGAATCTCGCTCTGATCCCCGGCACGGCAGGCGCCGCTCCGGTTCAGAATATTGGTGCCTATGGCGTTGAACTTTGCGATACCCTGGTGTCAGTAACGGCGTTTGACCGTGATGCCGGCAAGTGGCTTCGTCTTGCCAACGAGGAATGCGGGTTCGGTTATCGGGACAGTCTGTTCAAACGCCATGCCGGCCGTTTTGTAATTACAGAAATACGGCTGCGGCTCTCGCGGAAAAAGCCTCTCCAAATAGGGTATCGGGACCTCCAGGAGTATCTCGCCAGCCTTCCCGACAAGGACCTCGATGCGTTAGCCGTCGCCGAGGCAGTGATGGCTATTCGCCGGCGAAAGTTGCCCGATCCCCAGCAGATCCCCAACGCCGGCAGCTTTTTCAAGAACCCGGTGGTGAGTGCGGCGGACTTTGAACGTCTCACGGAGCAATACCCCGATATTCCGGCTTACCCTCAGGCCGAGGGAATAAAGGTGGCTGCGGCCTGGCTGATTGATCAGTGTGGCTGGAAAGGTTACCGGAATGACCGGGTAGGGGTGCATAACCGTCAGGCGCTGGTTTTGATCAACCATGCCGGCGGAACCGGTCGGGACATTCTGGCCCTGGCCGCCCGTATAAGGCGATCGGTTAAGGAAAAATTTGGCCTCGTGCTGGAGATGGAGCCCGGCGTGGTCGGCGGTGCCGGACTCCCTCCACTGAATTGATCTCCGTTCCGGGCGGTTCCGGTCAGAGTCCCTTGCGCGGGGAGGCGTTGACCAGGAAGGACAGGGCCTCGGCGACCGGAATGTCCTGTTTTTCCTCATCCCTGCGTCCCTTGTATTCCAGAGTTCCTGCAGCAAGACCCCGATCGGAAACCACGAAACGGTGTGGAATCCCGATCAGCTCCATATCGGCGAACTTGACCCCCGGGCGCTCGTTGCGGTCATCCAGCAACACGTCGAAGCCGGCCTGGCGGAGCTGTTCGTAGAGCTTTTCTCCGGCCTCGGCCACGGTAGGTGACTTGTGGGCGTTAAGGGTCACAATGGACACCTCGAATGGCGCAATGGCGTCGGGCCAGATAATACCCTTGTCGTCGTGGTTCTGTTCAATGGAGGCGGCTACGATCCGGGATACGCCGACGCCGTAGCAACCCATTTCCATCACCACGCTCTTGCCGTGCTCGTCGAGGACGGTGGCGTTCATGGCCTGGCTGTATTTGTTGCCCAGCTTGAAGATATGGCCCACTTCGATGCCGCGGCGGATTTCCAGGGTGCCTTTGCCGTCGGGGCTGGGGTCGCCTTCAACGACATCTCGCAGATCCTCGACGCGGCCCAGGGGCACATCACGCTCCCAGTTTACCCCGGTCAGGTGATAGTCGTCCTTGTTGGCGCCACAGACGAAGTCCGACAGGTGGGCGGCGCTGCGGTCCACGATGACTGGTACGGGCAGATTAACCGGTCCGATGGAGCCCGGCTCGCAACCTGTCGCCGCCTTGATTTCCTCGTCGGTCGCCATGGTCAGCGGTTCGGCGATACCCTCGAGGTTCTCTGCCTTGATCTCATTCAGGGTATGGTCGCCACGCAGAATGAGAGCCACGAGCCCAGTCTTGCCGTTCTCGTTTTCCTCCGCTTTCACCAGTAGCGTTTTGACGGTACGGTTGGCGTCCACGCTCAGGAAATCGGCGATAGCCTCAATCGTGCGCTGACCCGGTGTGTGGACTTCTTTCATGTCTTCCGCCGGGGCAGGACGCTCGCCCGCCGGCGCGACCGCTTCCGCCTTCTCGATGTTGGCGGCGTAATCGCTCTCGGTACTGAACACAATGTCATCTTCGCCGGAGGAGGCCAGCACGTGAAATTCATGGGAAGCACTGCCGCCAATGGCGCCTGAATCGGCCTGCACCGGGCGATAGTCGAGGCCCAACCGATCGAAGATGTTGCAGTAGGTGCGGTGCATCACCTGATAGGTTTCGTTCAGGGATTCCGCATTGATGTGGAAGGAGTAGGCGTCCTTCATGATGAACTCGCGCGCGCGCATCACTCCGAACCGCGGGCGCCGCTCATCCCGGAACTTGGTCTGGATCTGGTAGAAGTTGGCCGGCAACTCCTTGTAGCTTTTCACCTCGTTGCGGATCAGGTCGGTAATGACTTCCTCGTGGGTGGGGCCGAAACAGAACTCGCGACCGTGCCGGTCGTTCATGCGTAGCAGCTCACCACCATACTGGGTCCAGCGACCGGACTCCTCCCAGAGCTCTGCTGGCTGAACGGCTGGCATCAGGACTTCCTGGGCTCCGCTCTTGTCCATTTCTTCACGAACAATCCTCTCAACCTTGCGCAGTGTCCGCAGCCCCATGGGCAGCCAGGTGTACAGGCCGGCGGCGAGCTTTCGGATCATGCCGGCACGAAGCATCATCTGATGGCTGACGATCTCGGCGTCTGCGGGGGTCTCTTTCTGGGTGGCTATCAGGTAACGGCTTGCTCGCATTGTCTCTTCCGTATGGCTTGAATCAGAATGGTTAGACTAATGGACAGGCGGATCCTTGCCGCCAGCGTCTTATTATGTCGTAAAGTGGTGGTTATTGTACGGAGCCAGCCTGACAAGGTACAGATGATGACTGATGAAACTGTTGATGTTGCCCCACGCCGCCAGCCTGTCCAGGCCCGGAGTCGTGAGCGGGTAAACGCCATCCTGTCGCACGCCGCGGCGATCTTTGATGAAGTCGGTGTGGATGCGACCAGTATGTCCGCCATTGCGCGGAAGTCCGGTATGTCCCTGGCCTCTCTTTACCGTTATTTTCCCAATAAGGCCGCGATTGTTCACGCCATCGCCGAACAGCATGTGGAGAAGATGGAGAAGGCCCTGCGCAAGCACTTGCCGGAGCTTGGTCTGATCGAAGCCGTGGACATCCTCATCGACCAGTTCTACGAGTTCTACCGGACTGAGCCGGCGTATTCGGCAATTTGGAGTGGCGTCGAGGCGATGCCCGAGTTGCGCGAGCTGGACCTGCGGGAACTTTACAGCAACGCCCGGGATCTGGATGCACGCCTCAAGGAAGAATGCCCGCAGATCCCGGACACCCGCCGCTGGACGGCAAGCCTGTTGCTACCCCGTTCGGCAGGTAACATCCTGCGCCTGGCCGTCACTCTGCCCGATGATCAGGGCCGACAACTGGTCGAAGAGCTGAAATGCATGACGGGCGCCTATGTCCGGGAGCTGATTCGCTGACTCAGGAAAGGTAACCCAGCGGCAGGGCAGTGCTGTCGATCACCCGTCTTAGAACGAAGCTGGAATGCACCCCGCTGACGCCCTGAATCCGCGTGATGTGGTTGAGCAGGAAGTGGTGGTAATGGTCCATGTCAGGGACCACGACCTTAAGCATATAGTCGGCGTCCTGGCCGGTGATCAGGTAACACTCCTGGACTTCCGGATAACCGGCAACTTTCTCCTCGAAGGCCGCAAACCGTTCCGGCGTATGCCGGTCCATGCCGATCAGGATGATGGCTGTTAACGAAAGGCCCAGCTTCTTGTGGTCCAGAATAGTCGCCCTGTGAAGGATGACGCCCGCGTCTTCAAGGGCCCTCACGCGCCTCAGGCAAGGGGAGGGTGACAGTCCGATCTTTTCTGCCAGCTCCTGATTGGTCAGGGAGCCGTCTTTCTGGAGTTCTTCCAGTATCCGCCGGTCGGTTTTGTCAATTTTTACGAGTTCTTTTGGTTGCATTGGCATAAAATTGCGGTATTAAATTTTTTTTGGAACATTATGCTTGGATGTTCCCCTTTTCTGGCGAAAATAGCAATCAAATTCCCTTCCTTCTGAGTTAGCATAGTAACGAAATCAAGGTACTCCACCGGCAATCGAAAGGAATCCTTCCATGGCTTTTGATCATCGCAAATATATGGCATTCAAGCCGATCGCCAAGACCGACCGTCGCTGGCCGGACAAGGTGATTGAAAAGGCGCCTACCTGGTGTGCAGTGGACCTGCGGGATGGCAACCAGGCTCTGGTAAAGCCCATGTCCGTGGCCCAGAAACAGCGTCTTTTCGATTTGCTGGTGAAGCTTGGCTTCAAGGAAATTGAAATCGGATTCCCCGCCGCCAGTCAGCCGGATTTCGATTTTTGTCGGAAGCTGATCGAAGAAAACCGCATCCCCGATGATGTGAAAATCCAGGTCCTCACCCAGGCGCGTCCGGAACTGATCGAGCGCACATACAAGGCTCTGGAGGGGGCCAGGCGAGCCATCGTGCACGTTTACAACTCCACATCGACGGTCCAGCGTGAGCAGGTGTTTGGCCTGGATCGTGATGGCATCCGGGATATCGCGGTCAATGGGGCGAAGCTGGTAAAGGATATCGCCACCCGTTACCCCGACACGGAGTGGACGTTCCAGTATTCCCCGGAAAGCTTTACCGGAACCGAGCTGGATTTTGCCGCCGAAGTCATTGATGCAGTCACGGACGTGTGGCGTCCGGATCAGGGCCAGCCCGTGATCATTAACCTCCCGGCAACCGTAGAGATGGCGACGCCCAACGTGTTTGCCGATCAGATTGAGTGGATTGGCGACAACATCCAGCGCCGGGAGCACGTAAGCATCAGTGTCCACACCCATAACGACCGGGGGTGTGCGGTGGCTGCTGCAGAGCTGGCGGTAATGGCGGGCGCCGATCGGGTTGAAGGAACCCTGATGGGCAATGGTGAGCGGACCGGCAACATGGATCTGGTGACCATGGCCATGAACCTGTATTCCCAGGGTATCGATCCGACCCTGGACCTGTCCGGTATGGCCGAGATAACCGAGGTGGTGGAAGCCTGCACGGAAATCTCGACACACCCGCGGCATCCGTATGCTGGTGAACTGGTGTTCACCGCATTCTCCGGAAGCCACCAGGACGCGATTCGCAAGTGCCTGGCCCGGCGGAAGGAGGGAGACGTCTGGAACGTTGCCTACCTGCCGATCGATCCGTTTGATGTTGGTCGCCGGTATGAAGAAGTGGTACGGATCAACAGCCAGTCCGGCAAAGGTGGTGTCGCCTACGTGCTGGAGCGGGACTACAACATCAGTCTGCCCCGCTGGCTGCAGATCGAGTTCAGCAAGCTGGTACAGCGTGAGGCCGAAACCGAGGGCGGTGAAATTGATTCACATACGATCCACCGTCTATTCGAGGACCGGTATCTGAAGGTGCTGCCCGATTGGTCGCTGCGGTCCTATGATCTGCACCGTGACGATGAGGGCGTGCATGCTGAGGTGACCCTGGGCAAAGATGCTGCGCCGGTTCGCCTGGATGGCCGGGGCCTGGGCGCCGTGGAGGCGGTTTCCGAGGCCCTCGAGAGGCGTTTCGGCATTGCTATTGCTGTTGAGGCTTATGACGAATTTGCATTGGGAGAGGGCACCAATGCCAATGCCCTCGCCTGTATTCGCCTGACAGCGAACGGTCAGCACTGCAGTGCGGCGGCACTTGCCGAAGACACGACGTCCGCGACACTGCAGGCGTTGTTCTCTGCTGTCGCCCAGGCGGTTGACCTGTCCACGGCTTCAGGACAAAAAACGGCCGAACTGGCTGACGTATAAGGAAATCGAAGGAAAAAATAAGCCGGCACTAAGCCGGCTTATTGCGTTTCCAATGCCCGTGAGGGGCAAGGAACGGTCCACATAACCAGGTTTACACCGGAGTTACGTTTTCCGCCTGCGGGCCTTTCGGGCCCTGCGTCACGGTGAACTGCACCTGCTGACCTTCAGTCAGGGTGCGGAAACCGGATGCGTTGATTGCACTGTAGTGAACAAATACGTCACTGCCACCGTCCTGGGCGATAAAGCCAAAGCCCTTGGACTCATTGAACCACTTGACGTGGCCGGTTTTTGTATCGGACATTGATCTTTCCTGTCTTTCTAAGTTTGCCCTCACGGGACCTTCGAATTCCTTGTGGAACTGTGCTGAGAAATCCAGAGAGTACTGAGAGAAGGGGCAACGAAAAGCGCTGGGGCAGGACGTTGAAACACATTCACCAAATACCGCTGTACTTTCACAGCAATTTCAGTATAGACCGAGTTTCGGGGTCGTCAACGCTTTTTTTGAAGGTTTTATTCGTTTTAAAAACAGAAGGTTGAGGGGGATGGCAGGGGGAGAGGCATCGGCGCCGACCACTTTTATGGCCGGCCCCGATTATTGTCGATCCCTATTCAGGATCTGAACTGTTCGCTGATCTCATCGAGGATTGCTGGATCGTCGATGGTGCTGGGAACCGTGTACTCCTCCCCATCGGCGATTTGACGGATGACCCGACGCAGAATCTTGCCAGAGCGGGTCTTGGGCAGACGTTCCACCACCATCGCACGGCGGAAGCAGGCAATGGCGCCGATCTTGTCGCGCACCATCTCCACCAGTTCTTCCTCAAGTTCGTCGTGGTCAATGGTGGCTCCGTCCTTGATCAGCACCAGGCCAACCGGGATCTGGCCCTTAAGCTCATCGTGTGCGCCCACCACGCAGCACTCGGCAATAGCCGGGTGTGAGGCAACCACTTCTTCCATTTCGCCGGTGGAGAGCCGATGTCCTGCTACGTTAATGACATCGTCGGTCCGGCCCATGATGAACACGTAGCCGTCGTCATCAACGAAACCTCCGTCACCGGAGCTGTAGAAACCGGGTACCGGATCCAGGTAAGTCTTGCGGAAACGTTCGTCGTCACCCCAGACCGTCATCATGCAGCCCGGCGGCAGTGGCAATTTGACGGCGACCTGGCCTTGCTCCCCCGCCGGAATCTGGCTGCCATTCATGTCGATCACCTGCACGTTGTAGCCCGGGGACGGAACAGTGGCGGAGCCCGGCTTGGTTTCCATCATTTCGATGCCTACCGGGTTGCAGCAGATAGCCCAGCCGGTTTCGGTCTGCCACCAGTGATCCAGGATCGGCAGGCCGGTATGTTCTTTCAGCCACTCGTAGGTGGGCGGGTCGAGTCGTTCACCGGCAAGGAAGATCCGTTTGAGTGAGCTGACATCATATTTGTTCAGTTCATCCGCTTCGGGGTCTTCCTTGCGGACGGCCCGGAAGGCGGTGGGGGCAGTGAACAGCAGGTCAACGCCATGATCCTGTACCACGCGCCAGAAGGCGCCGGCATCCGGGGTTTTGACGGGTTTACCTTCGTAAAGAATGGTGGTGCAACCCGCAAACAGCGGTCCGTACACGATATAGCTGTGGCCCACCACCCATCCGACGTCGGATGCGGCCCAATAGACATCACCCGGATTGGCGTCATAGACCAGCTTCATGCTGTATTTCAGCGCGACAGCGTGTCCGCCGTTGTCACGCACCACGCCTTTGGGTTTACCGGTGGTGCCCGAAGTGTAGAGGATGTACAGAGGATCGGTTGACTTGACGGGAACCGGGTCGGCGGGCTCGGCGTTTTCCATGACGGCTTCCCAATCGACGTCACGGCCCTCTTTCATGTCAGCACGAGCCTGGGGGCGCTGGTACACCACACAAAAATCGGGTTTGTGGCTGGATTGCTCGATGGCTTTGTCCACCAGCGGCTTGTATTCGATAACCCGGTTCACTTCGATGCCGCAGGAGGCAGTGATGAGGGCCTTGGGCTCGGCGTCGTCGATACGAACTGCCAATTCGTGAGCGGCGAAGCCACCGAACACCACGGAATGGATGGCCCCGATGCGGGCGCAGCCCAGCATGGCAATTACAGCCTGGGGAATCATCGGCATGTAAATGATGACCCGGTCACCCTTGGTGATGCCCTGGGCTTTCAGGGCGCCGGCGAAACGCGCAACCTCGGCGGTGAGTTCGTTGTAGGTATAGGATTGCTGGGTGTTGGTAACGGGGGAGTCGTAAATCAGGGCTTTCTGGTCGCCCCTGCCGGCACGGATGTTCGCGTCCAGTGCCACGTCGCAGGTGTTGAGTACGCCGTCAGGAAACCAGTCACCGTGGCCGTTGTCCTTTGGCTGCCAGATCGTCTTCGGTGTCTCGATCCAGTCGATCTGGTCGGCATGCTCGCGCCAGAATTCGTCACGTTGGTCGATCGAGCGCCGGAACTCGGAATTGTAGTCCATAGATTCCACCTCATTGATGCCTGTTGTTTTTGTGATGTTGTGCTTTTCCCAACAACTTTAGGCACTTTGAGTTCACGGACCAGTAGACCATAGGCTTAGTAGAGGCTTTGCAAGGGGCTATTCCTGCTCGGCTTTGACGGAAATCACCTCCGCTTCGATCTCGCCTCTTGCAACCCGGGCAGACACCCGGTCTCCGGGCGAGAGTTGGCCCGCCTCCCGGACAATGTCACCGGATGGATCCCGGACGATGGCGTAACCCCGGCCCAGGGTGGCCAGTGGGCTGACGACGTTCAGGGTCTGGGCCAGGTGTTCCATCCGGTCACGCTGCTGCCTGACGGTCAGGCGAGTGGCGGAGAAAAGCCGTTCCTCGATGCGGCCGAGGGTTTCGCGGCTCGAGGCCAGCTGCTTTTGTGGCGATTGCATGGCCAGTCTCTGGGCCAGGTGGTCCGTTCGTACCTCCCGGCCTTCAAGCTTCTGCCGGATTGCCTTGCCCAGTCGGAGCTCGAGTTCGTCCATTCGCTGGGCTTTATCCTGGAGTTCCCGGCGCGGATCCCGCAGCCGGGCGGAAAGATGCTCCAGCTGCACCGATAGCCGTTTCAGGGCACGCCGGGCTGCATTCGAGAGCCTCAGTTCCTGTTCGGACAATTGTCTCAGCCACTGGCTCTGGTCCGGTGAAATCTTTTCTGCGGCGGCGGACGGCGTGGGTGCCCGAAGGTCGGCCACGAAATCCGCGATGGTGACATCCACCTCATGGCCTACGGCGCTGACGGTGGGGATTCGACACGCCGCAATTGCCCTGGCGACTGCCTCCTCGTTGAAACACCAGAGATCCTCGAGCGAGCCGCCGCCACGGCCGATGATCAGCACGTCGGCGACATCGTGATTCTGAGCCTGCTCGATAGCCCGAACGATGTCATTCGTGGCGGCCTTGCCCTGCACGGCCGTGGGATAGACGGTGACAGGTATGGCCGGGCACCGACGCGAGAGTACCGTCAGAATGTCATGGATTGCGGCGCCGGTTGGCGAGGTAACCACGCCGATGTGGCGGGGTAGTGCCGGGATCGGCTTTTTTCGAGCCGGATCAAACAGCCCCTCGGCCTGAAGCTTGCGTTTGAGCTCCTCAAAGGCCTGCTGAAGGGCTCCCAGGCCGGCCGGTTCGATGTGCTCAACGATAATCTGGAAGTCGCCCCGGCTCTCATACAGGGTGACCTTGCCCCGGATCCGGACCTGGTCCCCTTCCTTCGGAATGGTCCGGACCCGCTGGTTAAAGCCCCGGAACATGGCGCAGCGGACCTGGCATTTGCGGTCTTTCAGCGAAAAATACCAGTGGCCTGAAGACGGACGGGAAAAACTGGAAAGCTCGCCTTCCACCCAGAGCTGCATGAAGCTGGATTCCAGCAGATGTTTCGCCTGATGATTGAGCTCGCTGACACTCAGGGCCCGGGTCGGGCGCAGGTTGCCGTTGTCTCCGGGAAGAGGGGAGGGATCCTGGAAAGAGGAGGTCAAGGCCGTGCTCCGTGGTTGTTTATACGCAATAGCCGAAAATTCTGAGGTAAAAGTATCGGAAATTCAAAAAGATGCAATCAGACCTTCAAAATGGTGCGGTTTACTGTGCAGAGCCACCACTTTATAATAGATCGATTAAGGATTTTGCTTTGCCGCGCCACTGAGAGCGCGGTACAGGAATTCCAAACTTAGCACGTTCAAAAGGCGGATCCCAATGCTGCGAATTGCTGAAGAAGCCCTCACGTTTGATGATGTTCTGCTTGTTCCCGGATACTCGGAAGTTCTTCCTCACCAGGTCAGCCTCCAGACCCAGCTGACCCGGAATATCACCCTGAATATCCCGCTGGTATCGTCTGCCATGGATACCGTCACTGAAGCCGAACTGGCCATCGCCATGGCCCAGGAAGGCGGCATCGGTATCATGCACAAGAACATGACTGTGGAGCAGCAGGCGGCTGCAGTTCGTAAGGTCAAGAAGTTCGAGAGCGGCGTGGTGAAAGACCCGATTACCGTGTCTCCGAGTACCACGGTGCGCGAACTGGTTGATATCACCATGGCGAACAGCATTTCCGGTTTGCCCGTAGTGGATGGCAGCGACCTGGTGGGCATTGTTACCGGTCGTGATATTCGCTTTGAGAGCAGCATGGACACCCTGGTGCGTGACATCATGACGCCCAAGGACAAGCTGGTTACCGTGAAGGAAGGCGCCAGCCTGGACGATGTGAAGGAACTGCTGCACCGCCACCGGATCGAGAAGGTTCTTGTGGTTAACGACGAGTTCGAGCTGCGGGGCCTGATTACCGTCAAGGATATCCAGAAGGCGAAGGATTACCCGCTGGCGTGCAAGGACGAACAGGGCCGCCTGCGGGTCGGCGCTGCGGTCAGCACTGGCGGTGACACTGACGCCCGTATCGCGGCCCTGGCTGAGGCCGGTGTTGACGTCATTGTGGTCGACACGGCTCACGGCCATTCCCGCGGCGTGATTGAGCGCGTTCGCTGGGTTAAGGAAAACTACCCCGATGTCCAGGTGATCGGCGGCAACATTGCTACCTCCCACGCGGCAATTGCCCTGGCAGATGCCGGCGCAGATGCGGTTAAGGTCGGTATTGGTCCGGGATCCATCTGTACTACCCGCATCGTTGCCGGAATCGGCGTGCCCCAGATTTCCGCGGTTTCCAACGTGGCTGCCGCGCTGAAAGATCGCGGCGTTCCCCTGATCGCCGATGGCGGTGTGCGTTTTTCCGGCGATATCGCCAAGGCCATTGCCGCTGGCGCCCACAGCGTGATGATCGGCAGCCTGCTGGCGGGCACCGACGAGGCGCCCGGCGAGGTTGAGCTCTTCCAGGGGCGGAGCTATAAAGCCTACCGTGGCATGGGTTCCATCGGTGCGATGGGGCAGGGTTCCAGTGACCGTTATTTCCAGGATGCCAGCAAGGGTATCGAAAAACTGGTGCCGGAAGGCATTGAAGGTCGGGTGGCATGCAAGGGCCCGATGCGCAATATCGTTCACCAGTTGATGGGTGGTCTGCGTGCCTCCATGGGCTATACCGGCAGCGCCACCATGGAAGAGATGCGCACCAAGCCGGAATTCGTTCGCATCACCAACGCGGGTATGCGCGAGAGCCACGTCCACGACGTGACCATCACCAAGGAAGCGCCTAACTACCGCATCGGCTAGGCATTACCTGACAGAACGCGGCCCCGGAACGGGCCGCGTTGTTTATTTTTGATCCGAGGACTCCATGGCCCAGAACATTCACGACCACCGTATCCTGATTCTTGATTTCGGATCCCAGTACACCCAGCTGATCGCCCGTCGTATCCGCGAAATCGGTGTTTACTGTGAGATCAAGGCCTTTGACATCACCGATGAGGAACTCAAGGAGTTCAATCCCAAAGGGATTATCCTCGCGGGCGGTCCGGAATCCGTGACCCAGCTGGGTGGTCCCAGGGCTCCGGAAGGTTTGTTTGACCGCGGTATTCCGGTTCTTGGTATCTGCTATGGCATGCAGACCATGGCGGAGCAACTTGGCGGCCGGGTGGCCAGTTCCGAAAAGCGTGAGTTCGGCTATGCGCAGGTCAAGGTGCGAGCCAAGGGCCCGCTACTGGCGGACATTACCGACCACCTGACCCCGGCCGGTGAGTCATTGCTCGACGTGTGGATGAGCCACGGTGACAAGGTTGTCGCGATGCCCGAGGGCTTTGAGCTGCTGGCGTCCACCGAGAGTGCTCCGATCGCTGCTATGCAGGACACCAGCCGGAACCTGTACGGCGTGCAGTTTCACCCGGAGGTGACTCATACTCTCCAGGGCAAGCGCATTCTTGAGCACTTTGCGCTTAATATCTGTGGCTGTGAGGCGCTGTGGACGCCGGCCAAGATCGTGGATGATGCGGTGCGCCAGATCCGTGAACAGGTGGGGAACGAGAAGGTTCTGCTGGGGCTCTCCGGCGGTGTGGACTCCTCGGTAACCGCAGCGTTACTGCACAAAGCGATCGGCGACCAGCTGACCTGCGTATTTGTCGACAATGGTCTGCTGCGTCTGCACGAGGGCGACCAGGTCATGGACATGTTCGCCAGCAACATGGGCGTGAAAGTGATTCGTGTCGATGCCGAGGACCTGTTCCTGTCCAAGCTGAAAGGCGTGGATGACCCGGAGCAGAAGCGCAAGATCATCGGTAACACCTTCATCGACGTTTTCGACGATGAGGCAGCCAATATCAAAGACGTGAACTGGCTGGCCCAGGGCACCATCTACCCGGACGTCATTGAGTCGGCGGCTTCCAAGACCGGCAAGGCGCATGTGATCAAGTCCCACCACAATGTCGGTGGCCTCCCCGAAACCATGAAGATGAAGCTGGTGGAGCCGCTCCGGGAGCTGTTCAAGGACGAGGTCCGCCGGATTGGCCTCGAACTCGGCCTGCCCTATGACATGGTCTACCGTCATCCATTCCCGGGGCCGGGCCTGGGTGTCCGGGTCCTTGGCGAGGTCAAGAAGGAATACGCGGACATTCTGCGCCGTGCCGATGCCATCTTCCTTGAAGAGCTGCACCGCGCAGACCTCTACCACAAGACCAGCCAGGCGTTTGCCGTATTCCTGCCGGTCAAGTCGGTTGGTGTGGTCGGCGACGCCCGTCGCTACGAATACGTGGTGGCTCTTCGCGCCGTCGAGACCATCGACTTCATGACCGCACGCTGGGCGCATCTGCCGTATGATCTTCTGGAGAAAGTCTCCAACCGGATTATCAACGAGATCGGCGGTGTATCACGGGTGACCTACGACATTTCTTCCAAGCCGCCTGCGACGATTGAGTGGGAGTGATCCCCGGACTGTTTCTCGCCACGAGTTTACAGCCGTTAACTACCTTAAACCCAGCGCCCGCGCTGGGTTTTTTGTTACCGGGTTCGACATAAGCAGATCGACATTGAGATTTTCCGGTATTTGTCCAATGCTTTCTATTGCTCCTTTGCTTTGAAAAACGTCCATTGGGGGACGTTCTCTGACGAACCGGGTGCTGCTTATGGAATTGCCAATCAAGGACCGGATGACGGCCGGCCGGGCCCTGGCCCGAGCCATGGACCAATATCGCGAACGCAAGGACTTGCTTGTACTGGCGCTCCCCCGTGGTGGTGTCCCGGTCGCCTTTGAGCTGGCCGAGGGACTGAGTGCCCCGCTGGATCTGATGCTGGTCCGAAAACTGGGTACCCCGGGACAGCAGGAATTGGCCATGGGGGCAATAGCGAGCGGCGGGGTCCGAATCCTGAACGAGGAGCTGGTGTCCTATCTGGGCGTGTCGCCGGCGACCATTGAGCAAGTCGCGGCCAGGGAAAAGGAGGAGCTGGAACGTAGGGAGCAGGCCTACCGTGGCGATCGTCCCTGGCCGGGTATTGCCGGCAAGTGTGTGATTCTGGTTGATGACGGTGTTGCCACCGGGGCGACCATGCGCGTCGCGATCAAGGCGTTGCGCCGTCAGAATCCGAAAGAGCTGGTTGTCGCGGTGCCTGTGGCCCCTCCCGACACCATCGCGGTGTTGCGCAGGGAGGCGGACGATGTGGTTTGTCTGGCCACGCCCGAGCCGTTTACGGCGATCGGGCTCTGGTATGTAAATTTCAGTCAGGTTTCGGATGAGGAAGTGAAGGAACAGTTGGCGAGGGCCTGGAACTCATGAACAAAAAGGTCTACTCGGATGAGATTACACTGCGGACTGAAGGTGTCGAGCTTGAGGGGAACCTGAGCGTTCCCGAGCAGGCACAGGGCATTGTCGTCTTTGCTCACGGTAGTGGCAGCAGCCGTTTCAGCCCCCGGAATCGAGCCGTTGCGCAGTTTCTGAATGAGGGTGGCCTTGCTACCTTGCTTTTCGACCTGCTGACGACGGAAGAAAATGAAATCGACATGCAGACCCGGCAGCTAAGGTTCGATATCGGGTTGCTGAGCCGACGCCTGATTGGCGCGCTGGACTGGCTTGGTGAACAGCCTTCGGTCTGCAATCTTCGGATCGGGTTGTTCGGAGCCAGTACGGGTGCAGCTGCAGCACTCATCGCAGCTGCCCGGCGCCCGGAAAGCGTCGCTGCGGTAGTCTCTCGCGGGGGGCGGGCGGATCTTGCCGGTGACGATTTGGCACGGGTCCAGGCGCCAACGCTTTTGATCGTGGGAGGGCTCGATCAGGCGGTTCTCGGGATGAACCGTTGGGCAGCCGGGCAAATGACCATTGAGCCAGAACTGGAGATCGTCAGCGGTGCCACCCATCTGTTCGAGGAACCGGGCACCATGGATCAGGTGGCCGGACTGACCCGCGACTGGTTTATCCGGCATCTCGTTACCGAAGGTGGCCATTAGTTCGGGGAGAGCTGGTGTGCGCGTGGTCTCGGGTTGTCAGCTATGGTATTTTCCTCTCCCCGAGTTCACACCGACTGACCAATCGACAATGCCCGAGATCTCAGACGACCAATTCTGGATGTCCCGCGCCCTCCAGTTGGCGCAACAGGCTGCAGCGGCAGGAGAGGTCCCTGTGGGCGCCATTGTGGTTCTCGATGGCAAGGAAATCGGGGCCGGATTCAACGCGCCCATCTCGGGTTGTGATCCTACCGCTCACGCCGAGATCCGCGCGCTGCGGGACGCCGCTGCCCGGGTGGGCAATTACCGCCTGTCAGGGGCGACCCTTTACGTAACGCTGGAGCCATGTACTATGTGCGTCGGAGCCATTGTGCACGGGCGGATAAGTCGCCTGGTTTACGGTGCCACCGAACCCAAAGCGGGCGCCGTGGAATCCACCCGCAGGACTCTGGATGAGCCGCATCTGAACTGGTCGGTGGAAGCGACTGGCGGAGTCCTCGAGCAGCAGTGCAGCCAGATTATCAGCGAATTCTTCAGCCGGCGCCGGGCGGAGATCCGTCGCCAGCGACAGTCATCAGCCCCAGGGAAGGAGTAGCCTCTACCCATGAAAGTGCTCGTCACCGGCGGAGCCGGTTATATTGGTAGTCATGTCGTCCGGCAGCTGGCGGAGGCGGGCCACGACATTGTCGTGTTCGATAACCTGTCCACGAGCTATCGCTGGGCCGTCACCGCCGGTGAACTGGTGGTAGGGGACCTGGCCGACGAAGCAGCGATTGATCAGGTCTTCTCCGAACATCAGTTTGAGGCTGTTTTGCACTTCGCAGCTCATATTGTTGTGCCTGAGTCGGTGGCCAACCCGCTGAAATACTACAGCAACAATACCCGCAATACGCTGAACCTTTTGAAGGCGGTCGAGCGTTATCAGGTCCCGTACATGGTGTTTTCATCCACGGCGGCGGTTTACGGCATGCCGGAACAGCAGGTGCTCACCGAAGATCTACCACTGGCCCCGATCAATCCCTATGGTGCGTCCAAGATGATGAGCGAACGCATGATCATGGATCTGTCCGCCGCTTCGAGTCTGAATTACGTCATCCTTCGGTACTTTAATGTCGCCGGAGCCAATCCGGACGGTCTTCTCGGGCAGGCAACGCCAGAGGCCACGCACCTGATCAAGGTAGCTTGTGAGTGCGCAACCGGACAGCGTGAAGGTATGAGTGTGTTCGGCACTGACTATGACACCCGGGACGGCACCTGCATCCGCGATTACATCCACGTGGAAGACCTCGCCAAGGCCCATGTCATGGCGCTGGACTTCATGGCGAAGGGCGGGACATCAAGTGTCCTCAATTGCGGGTATGGTCGTGGCTTCACCGTTCGCGAAGTGATCGATGTGGTGAAGCAGGTGTCCGGCGTTGATTTTCCCGTAACTGAAACCGACCGGCGTGCGGGCGATCCGGCGGCGCTGATGGCCGATAACACCCTGATCCGAAAAACCCTGGGTTGGGAGCCGGATCATGATGATCTGGAAACGATCGTGCGCACGGCTCTCAACTGGGAGGCCATCTGGCATAAGAAAAAAGCCTTCGGCGAGCATTGAACCCTGACCTTTTTACCCCTTTGGATGCGTTTGGAAAGTAACCCATGAAGATCACAATTTTTGGCACAGGATATGTTGGGCTTGTCACCGGCGCCTGTCTGGCGGACGTGGGCCACCATGTGCTGTGTATGGATGTGGACCAGGCCAAGATCGACAAGCTTCGCAACGGCCAGATCCCCATCTACGAGCCAGGTCTCGACGCGATTGTCCGGCATACGGTGGAAGCAGGTCGCCTGGCCTTTACCACCGATACCGAAGAAGCGGTCAGGCACGGCGTATTGCAGTTCATCGCCGTGGGAACGCCCCCCGATGAGGACGGCTCGGCGGATCTCCAGTACGTGACGGCCGTTGCCAGATCCATCGGCCAGCACATGGACGACTACAAGGTGGTGGTCGACAAATCGACGGTACCGGTCGGTACAGGGGATAAGGTGCGTGCAGCGGTGCAATCCCAGTTGGATCATCGCGGCCTCGAGTTGGCATTCGATGTGGTCTCCAACCCGGAGTTCCTGAAAGAAGGCGCGGCCATCAACGATTTCATGAAGCCGGACCGTATCATCGTGGGCACCGACAGCGATAAGGCCGCGGATCTGTTGCGGGAAGTCTATTACCCGTTCAATCGCAGTCATGACCGGATGATTTTCATGGATGTTCGTTCAGCGGAACTGACCAAGTATGCTGCCAACTCCATGCTGGCGACCAAGATCAGCTTCATGAACGAAATTGCCAACCTGGCTGAGCGTCTGGGTGCAGACATTGAGGCCGTTCGACGGGGCATCGGGTCCGATCCCCGCATCGGTTATCACTTCATCTATCCGGGCTGTGGTTACGGGGGTTCCTGCTTCCCGAAGGATGTGCAGGCGCTGGCACGCACGGCTCGTGACTGCGGCTACGATGCCCGTTTGCTCAATGCGGTGGAGGATGTCAACTACGCCCAGAAGCACGTGCTGTTCGATAAGATCAGTCATCATTTCCAGGGCAATCTCCAGGGCAAGGTCGTTGCACTGTGGGGGCTGGCGTTCAAACCGAATACCGATGACATGCGCGAGGCATCCTCTCGCACACTGATGGAAGACCTGTGGAAAGCCGGAGCCTCTGTCCAGGCTTTCGATCCCGAAGCCATGGAAGAGACCCAGCGGATCTACGGCGACCAGCCGGGGCTGACCCTGTGCGGGACCAAAGAGCAGGCACTCAAGGGTGCTGACGTGCTGGCGATCTGCACCGAATGGAAAGAGTTCCGTTCCCCGGATTTCGATGTGGTGGCGGCAAACCTGCGCGATCCGGTGGTCTTCGACGGTCGCAACCTGTATGAGCCGGAAATGCTCGATCGCTATGGCCTGATCTACTACGCCATTGGCCGCGGTCAGACCCAGTTCCATGCGGTGGTTTGATCGATGAGTCAGGAATTCGAGTTACACGAGCGACTGGCGGCGGATACTTTCCTTCTTGGCAGGACCCGCCTGTGTGAAGTGCGGCTGATGAACGAGAAAACCTGGCCCTGGGTCATCCTGGTGCCGGCGATCGTCGGTATCCGGGAAATCTATGAACTTCCGGAAGCGCAGCAGCAGAGGCTGATGACAGAGTCGTCCGTTCTGAGCCGCGCCATGATGGAGGCGTTCAAAGGGGACAAAATGAATGTGGCGGCACTGGGTAACATGGTGCCGCAACTTCATATTCACCACATTGTGCGCTTTGAGGGGGATCCGGCCTGGCCGGGGCCGGTGTGGGGAACCCAGACTCCGGTACCGTATGAAGAGGATGAGCTTGCCCGCCTGAAACAGGCACTGGAACCGGTGCTGGCAAGCCTGGCCTGAGCCGGTGTCAGCGCCTCCGGGCCAGTGTCTGAGAGCCCAGCAGGATCATCCGAAGCTCCGTTTTCAGCTTGACCTTCAGCTCTTCTTTTTCTTTCGGGGAGGCATCAAGCGCTTCCGCGCCCTGGTTGAATACCAGTGTCACCATCGCCTCCGCCACCACACGTGCTTCAGACAGAGGTTTGCCCCGTTCCTCGGCAAAGCGCCGCAGATCGTCGGCCAGTTCCGTCACGAAATGATCGATCTCCGCCTTAACCGCCGTCCGGAACGGTTTGGAAACGCCGGTTCGTTCCCGCAGCATCAGCCGGAACAGGTTGGCGTTGTTGCCGAGGTACTCCATGAAGGTATCGACGGAGGTGGAAATGGCGCTGCCGTCCCGGGCGATCCGTTTGCGGGCCTGGCGCATCAACTGGCGCAGGGCGACACCACCTTCGTCCACCAGCGCGAGTCCGAGTTCGTCCAGTTCGGCAAAATGTCGGTAAAAGGAGGTGGGAGCAATCCCCGCTTCACGGGCCACTTCTCTGAGACTCAAACTGCCAAAACCCCGGTCGGCACTCAGCTGCGAGAGCGCAGCGTCCATCAAAGCCCGCCGGGTTTTCAGTTTTTGCTCCGCTCTGGTCGCCAACGTCAGACTCCGTTTGTTGGTAAGAAGATGGAGCATTCTAGCGGGCTGAAATCATACAGTCATCCGAGTGCTTTATTTGCGTGCCAGCACGCCTGATTTTCAGCGCTATTGTGTTTATAATGGTCCGCTTTTCCGCTAAGGTCGCTGGAATTTTTTGAGCGGTCGAGAACATTGTAGCGCCGGGTGGGGTGGATCTTTCCGAAACCTTGCGGAGCCAGGGATGGCGGAGCAGAGCGTACACGGACGTATTCACAGCGTGTTTCGGAAAGATCCACCCCACCCGGTGCGGTACGCAAGCACCATATTTGAACACATCAAACCTAACGGGAACCGGTATGCGCAGTCATTATTGCGGTGGGATCAACGAATCCCACATCGATCAGGAAGTCACACTTTGCGGATGGGTACACCGCCGCCGTGACCATGGTGGGGTTATCTTCCTGGATCTGCGAGATCGGGATGGCATGTCCCAGGTAGTGGTGGATCCCGACACCCCCGAGAGCTTCGCACTGGCCGAGAAGGTCCGCAGCGAATTCGTTATCCAGGTCACCGGTCGTGTGCGTCGTCGCCCGGCGGGGACCGAGAACAACAACATGCCTACCGGCCAGGTGGAGTTGCTGGGCAAACAACTGACCATCCTGAATGCGGCGGCCACGCCGCCATTCCCGCTGGACGAGCACGTGGACGTGGGTGAGGACGTACGTCTGCGCTACCGGTTCGTGGATCTGCGTCGTCCGGAGATGATTAACCGCCTGCGGTTCCGTTCCCGGGTGACCAGCTACATCCGCAACTTCCTGGACAGCCGTGGTTTCATGGACGTGGAAACGCCGATCCTGACCCGTGCGACCCCGGAGGGTGCCCGTGACTACCTGGTGCCGAGTCGTACCCATGAGGGTTCCTTCTTCGCGCTGCCGCAGTCCCCGCAGCTGTTCAAGCAGCTGCTGATGGTTTCCGGTGTCGATCGCTACTACCAGATTGCCAAGTGTTTCCGTGACGAGGACCTTCGCGCCGACCGTCAGCCGGAGTTCACCCAGGTGGACATCGAGGCATCCTTCATCGACGAGCAGACTCTCATGGAGCTGAACGAAGACATGGTTCGCTCCTTGTTCAAGGACGTTCTTGATGTCAGCCTGCCGGAATTCCCGCGCATGCCGCACTCCGAAGCCATGCAGCGTTTCGGCTCCGACAAGCCGGATCTGCGGATTCCGCTGGAGCTGGTGGACGTGAATGACCTGGTCGAGAGTGTCGACTTCAAGGTGTTTGCCGGTCCGGCGAAGGATCCGAAGGGCCGTGTCGCCGCCCTGCGCGTTCCCAAGGGTGGTGAATTGACCCGTAAGCAGATCGATGAATACACCAAGTTTGTGGGTATCTACGGGGCCAAGGGGCTTGCCTACATCAAGGTGAACGAGCTGGCCAAGGGTGTCGAAGGTCTGCAGTCCCCGATCATCAAATTCCTCGGGGAAGATGTTGCCCAGGCGATCATGGAGCGTGTGGGCGCGGAAGACGGTGACATCGTCTTCTTTGGTGCCGACAAAACCATGGTTGTTAACGAAGCCCTGGGCGCGCTGCGCGTGAAGCTGGGCCATGATCTGGACATGCTGACCAGTGAATGGGCGCCGTTGTGGGTCGTGGACTTCCCGATGTTCGAGGAAACCCCCGATGGCGGTCTGACCGCGATCCACCACCCGTTTACCGCGCCTTCCTGCTCTCCGGAAGAGCTGGCGGCGGATCCGGCCAATGCGTTGTCCCGCGCCTATGACATGGTGTTGAACGGCACCGAGCTCGGTGGTGGTTCCATTCGTATCCACGACGAAAAGACGCAGGAAGCGGTGTTCCGAATTCTGGGTATTGGCGAGGAAGAGGCCCGCGCCAAGTTCGGCTTCCTGCTGGACGCACTCAAATTCGGCTGCCCGCCCCATGGCGGCCTCGCATTCGGTCTGGATCGTCTGGTGATGCTGATGACCGGCGCGTCCTCGATTCGCGACGTGATTGCGTTCCCGAAAACCCAGAGCGCAACCTGCCTGATGACTCAGGCTCCGGGCGAGGTGGACGAGAAACAGCTGCGCGAGCTGCATATCCGTCTGCGCCGTTCCGCCAAGCCGGTTGAGGGCAACAAGGCCGAAGACAGCGAGTAAATTTTGACAGTCGGGGGCGGGCCCGGCCCGCTCCCCGGACGATGGACGGAGGTTAGGCATGGCTGGTCACAGTAAATGGGCCAACATCAAGCATCGCAAGGCAGCCCAGGACGCCAAGCGCGGCAAGATCTTCACCAAAATCATCCGGGAACTGACCGTGGCCGCCCGTCTTGGTGGCGGTGATCCCAATGACAATCCCCGTCTCCGGGCGGTTGTCGACAAGGCTCTGACGGCCAATATGAAGAAAGACACCATCGAGCGGGCCATCGAACGTGGCGCCGGTGGTGGCGATGACAGCAACTACGAGGAACTGACTTACGAGGGCTACGGTCCGGGCGGTGTGGCCTTTTTTGTCGAGGTCATGACCGACAACAAGAATCGCACCGTCGCCGAGGTCCGTCACGCGTTCAACAAATTCGGGGGCAATCTTGGGACCGATGGCTCCGTGGCCTACCTGTTCACCAAGCAGGGTATCATCAGCTACAGCCCGGACGTGGATGGCGACCGGTTGATGGAGGCGGCGCTGGAAGCCGGCGCCGAGGACCTGCAGGAACAGGAAGACGGTTCCTACGAGATCGTGACCACGCCGGAAGAGTATCTGGACGTCAAGGAATCCCTGGTCGAGGCGGGGCTGAAGCCGGACAATTCCGAGGTCACCATGGTGCCCTCGACCCGGGTCGAACTGGACCGGGATGGCGCGGAAACCACCCTCAAGCTGATCGACATGCTTGAAGACCTCGATGACGTGCAGAACGTCTACCACAACGCGGACATCTCCGCGGACATCATGGAATCCCTCTGACCATGGCGGGAGCCTGAGCGTGCCGATCATTCTCGGGGTGGATCCCGGTTCCCGGATTACCGGCTACGGGATCATCCGTGCTGAGGGCCGTGTGGTCGAGTATATCGACAGCGGCTGTATCCGGGTCGGAGAAAGGCCCATGGCCGAGCGCCTCCAGACCATCTTTCACAGCCTGGCCACGTTGATCGGTGAGTATCGGCCGGAAGAGTTTGCTATCGAGCAGGTGTTCATGGCCCGCAATCCGGATTCGGCGCTCAAGCTCGGGCAGGCCCGCGGCGCAGCCATTGTCAGCGCCGCCAACAGTGGGCTGGCGGTGCACGAATATTCCGCGCGGCAGGTCAAACAGGCGGTGGTCGGCAAGGGTGGGGCGGACAAGTCCCAGGTCCAGCACATGGTGCAGGCCTTGCTCTCGCTCTCCCGCAGGCCCCAGGCCGACGCAGCCGATGCCCTGGCGATTGCCCTGTGCCACGCCCATATGAGCCAGAGTGTGTTGCGGGTCGCCGGCAACGGCGGCAAGGTGCGCAGCGGACGGGTCAGACAACAATAACCGGCTCCCAGGAGCCACAGGAGCTACCCCTTGATAGGTCGTATCCGAGGCATTCTGGTCGAAAAGACCCCCGGGCAGGCGTTGGTGGAGTGCGCCGGGCTGGGTTACGAAATCGACATTCCTTACACCACGTTCTTTCATCTTCCTGAATCAGGACAGGAAGTTACCCTTCATACCCATTTCGCCGTACGCGAGGACGCCCAGAGCCTGTATGGCTTTGCGGGAAAGCTGGACCGGGATCTGTTTCGCCTGCTGATCAAGGTCAATGGGGTTGGCCCCAAGCTGGCCGTTGGGATTCTGTCTGGTCTCGATGCCCAGCAGTTCATCCGCTGTGTCGAGGCGAAGGATGCCAATGCGCTGGTCAAACTGCCGGGGGTGGGCAAGAAAACCGCAGAGCGTCTGCTTATTGAAATGGCTGACCGGATCGGGCAACTTGAAGGTCAGTTTATTCCGATGTCGCCGGGGGCGACAGTTGGCGGTGAGCCGGCCTCTGATCAGGTTGTGACCGGTCCGGATCCGAAGGAGGAAGCCGAGGCAGCACTCATAGCCCTTGGCTACAAACCGCAGGAGGCTGCGAAGGCAGTCAGCAAGGTCGCCGAGGAAGGCGCGACCAGCGAGACCCTGATCCGCCTGGCCCTGCGAAACATGATTCCGGCCGGATGACCTGTCGGTAATGTGTCGCCTGAGTGGCGCCAAACCTGTAGAGAGCGTAACGTGACAGTCAGGGGCCCGTTTGTACAATTGGGTCAACGTTGAATGGCAGGGCAAGGCGCACAGGCACGATGTTGATTCCCAGAGAACGGGTGATGCCATGATTGAATCCGACCGACTGATTTCAGCCGGGGCCGGTGACTACGAGGAGGTCCAGGACCGGGCCATCCGTCCGACGCTGTTGTCCGAGTATGTGGGTCAGCCCTCGGTGCGTGAGCAGATGGAGATCTTTATTTCCGCCGCTCGCGGCCGGCAGGAGGCACTGGACCACGTTCTGATTTTCGGCCCGCCCGGACTGGGAAAAACCACCCTTGCCAATATCGTCGCCAACGAGATGGGCGTGGCCATAAAGACGACCTCTGGCCCGGTACTCGAAAAGGCCGGAGACCTGGCCGCCATGCTCACCAATCTCGAGGAAGGCGACGTTCTCTTTATCGACGAGATCCACCGGCTGAGCGCTGCTGTTGAAGAAGTCCTGTATCCGGCGATGGAGGACTACCAGCTGGATATCATGATCGGCGAAGGCCCGGCAGCCCGCTCGATCAAGCTGGATCTGCCGCCGTTTACCCTGGTTGGAGCAACCACGCGAGCCGGCTTGCTGACGTCCCCTCTCCGAGACCGTTTCGGCATTGTGCAACGGCTTGAGTTTTACAACACCGGGGATCTGACTGACATCATTGTCCGGTCGGCCCGGCTTTCCACCGTTGCCATCGACGAGGCCGGAGCCTTTGAGATTGCCCGCCGCTCCCGGGGTACGCCCCGAATTGCCAACCGGCTCTTGCGCCGGGTCAGGGACTTTGCCGAGGTCCGCTCCAACGGCCGGATCACCTCCGATATTGCAGATCAGGCCCTGAACATGCTCAAGGTGGACAACCAGGGCTTCGATCACATGGACAGAAGACTGCTGCTGGCCATGATCGAGAAGTTCGATGGCGGTCCCGTAGGGGTCGAAAGCCTGGCGGCGGCGATTAGCGAGGAGCGGGGTACCATCGAGGATGTGCTCGAGCCTTTCCTGATCCAGCAGGGTTTCATGGTGCGGACGCCTCGGGGACGTATGGTGACTTCCAATGCCTACCAGCACTTCGGCGTCGTGCCTCCGAGATCGGAATCTGAGGGGGACCTCTTTGACTGACGCAACCAACGCCCAGATCTTTGAGTTGCCCATCAGGGTGTATATAGAAGATACGGATGCTGGTGGTATTGTCTTCCATGCCAAGTATCTGCACTACATGGAGCGCGCCCGCACCGAATGGGTGCGCAGCTGCGGAGTCGGCCTTCGGGCCGGCCTTGCGGATAACATCAGCTACGTGGTGCAGCGAATGAATATTCATTATGCGGTGCCAGCCTGTCTCGATGATCAGTTGCTGGTCACCGCAGAACCCGTGGCCTATGGACGAGTCTGGATGAATTTCAGGCAGCGTGTGCTGCGTGCCTGTGATCGCACATTACTTTGTGAAGCCGATGTCCGCGTAGCCTGCGTGGCGTTGGATACCGGCAGGCCACGGCGTCTGCCCGACAATATGCAGGAGCTGCTGAAGCGTAACGTTCAGCACCCGGACCCAACTAACGGAACCAGCCAGGAGTAAAAGGTGGAGTCAGAACTTTCTGTATGGCATCTCATTTCAAATGCCGGGTTACTGGTACAGCTGGTCATGCTGTTGCTGATGCTGGCCTCGGTGATTTCCTGGGCTCTCATTTTTCAGCGCCTGCAGGTCTTCCGGAAGGCCAAGCGAGCTCAGGTCGAGTTTGAGGAACGGTTCTGGTCCGGCATGGATCTCGGGCAGCTGTATCGGGAAGTCAGCGCCGAGCCGGCCCCCTTCTCCGGGGTGGAGGCGGTCTTCCGTGCAGGGTTCAAGGAGTTCTCGCGCCTGCGCCAGCAGAGCCGGGACGCCGACGCCGTCATGGAAGGCACTCAACGCGCAATGCGCGTCGCGTTTTCCCGTGAACAGGAGCGGCTTGAAACCCATCTGCCTTTTCTGGCCACGGTCGGTTCCACCAGCCCCTATGTCGGCCTGTTTGGAACCGTGTGGGGGATCATGAATTCATTCCGGGGGCTTGCCCAGGTTCAGCAGGCCACCCTGGCGACCGTTGCGCCGGGCATCTCTGAGGCCCTGATTGCGACAGCCATGGGCCTGTTTGCGGCCATCCCGGCAGTCATCGCCTATAACCGCTTTTCTGCAAGGTCTGATGCGCTGCTGAAGAACTACGAGACCTTCGCTGAGGAGTTTTCCAGCATTCTGCATCGCCGGGTGCATGCCAGTGAGCAGAGCGCGGCCTGATGAGTGAACGAAACCGCGGGAGCCGGATGTTATGAAGGGCATGGGAATGATGCCGCAGCAGCGGAAGAAGCCGATGTCGGAAATCAACGTTGTTCCGTACATCGACGTGATGCTGGTGTTGCTGGTGATTTTCATGGTGACCGCACCCATGCTGACCCAGGGTGTGAAAGTGGATTTGCCGGAAACGACATCGGACCCTATCCAGTCTGACAAGGATGTGGAGTCCATCGTGGTTTCGGTCGATACCAACGGTGCCTACTACATGGAAATCGGTGATGAGAGCAGCGATCCCATGTCCCTGGTAGAGGTGCGTGAACAGGTGGCTAAAATCCTGTCCCAACGTCCCAATGGTGAGGTCCTGGTGCGCGGTGACGAGCACGTGGAATACGGCACCGTGGTTCGATTGATGGCGGAGTTGCAGGGGGCCGGAGCCACCAGTATCGGTTTGATCACCGAACCATCTCCGGATGAGAACTGAGGCAGAGGCGCGCGGAGCTGTTGTGACGAATCAGGATCGCAGGGTAATCAGCACTGGCACGCCGCCGTGGAAATCGCCGGTTGCGTTGTCGGTGTTTCTGCACCTACTCATTCTGGGGGTTGCCTTGGCGGGCTGGTCCTGGACGAGCCCGGTGGATGAGCCGCAGCCCCGGAGTATTTCGGCTCGCCTGATTACTCAGCAGCAGCCGGAGCCAAGCCCGGTGGTGGCGCCTGATGATCAGCCCGACCGCGACCAGCAACGCCGGGCCGAAGAAGAGCGGAAAAAGGCCGAGGCGGAGCGCCGCCGGCAGGAAGAAGAGGCTCGCAGGATAGCGGAACAGAAAGCGCAGGAAGAAGAGGCCCGTCGCAAAGCCGAGGAAGAGCGTAAGAAACAGGAAGCGCTGGCAAGGGAGCGGGAAGAAGCGAAGGCTCGAGAGGCTGCCCGCCAGAAGGCAGAGGCAGAAGCCAAAGAGCGTGAGCGGCAGAAAGCCGAGGAAGAGCGCAAGCGTAAGGAAGCCGAACGCAAGAAGGCTGAGGAAGAGCAGCGGCGTCTCGAGGAGCAGCGTAAGCAGGAAGAGGCCGAACGTCGCCGGAAAGAGGAAGAGGCTCGCAAGGAGGCCGAACGCAAACGCCTGGAGGCTGAGCGCCGGCTGCGGGAGCAGCAGCTCGAAGCCCTGGCAGATGAGGCACGCAAGGAGAAGGAAGCGGAAGCGCTTCGGCAGCAGCAGGCTGCTGCGGCTCGCGCCAGGGAAGCACAGATGCTGTCCGAAAGTGAAAAATACCAGGCGCTGATCCGTGAGCGCCTCAGCCAGGCCTGGTATCCACCTTCCTCGGCCACTGAAGAGATGACGGCCAGGTTGCAGATAACGCTGCTGCCGACCGGTGAACTCGCCAGTGTCAAACTGGTCAGCAGTAGCGGTAACACTGCGTTCGATAACTCGGCACTGAGTGCGGTGCGCTCCCTGAACCGGTATCCGATTCCGGATGAACGGGAAACCTTCGAGCGTTATTTCCGTCAGTTTACTATTGAATTCAACCCGCGCCGGTTGAGATAAGGAAGCAGGAAGGATCATGACAAAGCGGACCTGGACGACTTCATACCAAACGGTGGCCGCAGCGCTGGTTGCCCTGACGATGCTGGCAACCGGGGCGCGTGCCGAGCTGCTGATTCGCATTACCGAGGGCGCCGACGCCGCGATTCCTATTTCGGTGGTGCCGTTTGCGGAGAACGGTGCCATCCCGCCCGGTGACAAGGTGGCGAATATCGTCAGGGATGACCTGACCATGAGCGGGGAGTTCCGGCCCCTTGCTGCCGAAAAAATGCTGAGTCTGCCCTCCCGTCGGGAGGAAGTGTATTTCAGGGACTGGCGGATGCTGGGCCAGCGGTATGTCCTGGTTGGTCAACTGAGTCGGAACGGCGACAGGGTAGTGGCCCGCTATGAATTATTTGATGTTAACCAGGAGAAGCGCATCCTCGGTGAGACCGCGGCGGCGTCGGTGAACGCCATGCGTACGCTTGGCCATCACATCAGTGACAAGGTCTATGAAGCCATTACCGGCGTACCGGGAGCTTTTTCGACCAAGCTGGCCTACATCACCCTGGATAGTTTCAACGGCAAGCCCCGTTATCGCCTTCAGGTCAGCGATGTGGACGGCAAGCGTTCCAGGATTCGACTTGAAAGCCAGGAGCCCATCCTGTCACCCGCCTGGTCGCCCGATGGCAAGCGGCTGGCCTATGTCTCCTTCGAGACGGGTAAGCCCGCAATTTATGTCCATGAGCTGGCCTCTGGCAAGCGCACCAAGGTTGCGGATTTCAAGGGCCTTAACTCCGCGCCAGCCTGGTCGGACGATGGCCGCTCGCTGTTGATGACACTCTCGAAGGATGGCAATGCCGAAATTTACCGGATGGATCTGGCCAGCCGGCAATTGACCAAGTTGACCAACCACTGGGCAATTGACACCGAGGCAACGTACGACCACACAGGTGAGGGCATTTTCTTTACGTCGGATCGATCCGGCGGACCGCAGATCTATCATATGGAATCGCCTGGCGCAGAGCCTCGCCGCATAACCTTCGGCAGCCGCTATAACGCTCGGCCGCGGCCTGACAATTCCGGCGACCATGTCTATTACGTACACCAACGGAACAGCGCGTTTCATATCGCCCGAACCAATCTGAATAATGGTGAGGAAACCGTCCTGACCCGGACTGAATCTGACGAATCACCGAGCGTTTCACCCAACGGTCGTATGTTGATCTATGCCACCAAGCAGAGTGGTAACAGCGTTTTGACCGTGATCTCGGCCGATGGCGGCGCTGCGTATAGCCTGCCGGCATCGGAAGGGGATGTTCGTGAACCGGCCTGGGGCCCGATCGTTAACTGATCGACTCCGGGGTCTGGCAAGTCATCAATAAACTCAAGCCACTGAAAGGAAATGAATATGAAACTGTCTGTGCACACCAAAGTCCTCGCCATGCTGCTTTCTGCAGGCCTGTTTGCCGGCTGTAGCTCCACCGGCGAAACCATGGACGAAGGCGGCTATGGCTCCGATGTTGCAGCTGTCGATCAGGACGGTTCCACCGTTTACGGTGGCGACGACGAGGGTGGTGTTTCTTCTTCGGCACTGACCGAGGAAGAGCGTATGGCCGCCGAGGAGCGGGCCAAGATGGAAGCCCTGCGCGACGTCACTACCTTCTATTTCGACTTCGATACGGCTGAAATCAAGCCTGAAGCTCGCGATGTCCTCGTTGCCCACGCCCAGTACCTGGCCAACAATCCGGGTCAGAATGTTCGTCTCGAAGGTCATGCCGATGAGCGTGGAACCAAGGAATACAACCTGGCTCTGGGTGAGCGTCGCGCCAACGCCGTACAGCGGTTCCTTATCGTCAACGGTGCTTCACGTGGCCAGATTGAAACCGTAAGCTATGGTGAGGAAAAGCCGGCGGTCATGGGCTCCTCCGAGAGTGCCTGGGCGCAAAACCGTCGGGTAGAACTGGTTTTCAACTAAACCACTGACTGACACATCGGGTGCATCCATGAGAAAACGGCTCGTAGCGTCTCTGCTGGTACCGCTTGCGCTCGCGCAGGTTGGGCCGGTGCAGGCGCAATCTTCCACAACTCCGCAGCGCAGTTCCGCTGGCAACCAGGCGACTGCAGAGTTGTTCTACATGATTCAGCAACTCCAACAGGAAGTTCGCAGGTTGCAGGGGCAGGTGGAAGAGCAGCAGCACATGATCACCCGATTGCAGGAGCAGGGCCGCGATCGGTACATTGATCTGGACCAGCGTATCCTGGATCTTTCCGAGAAGATGGCAAGCCGGCCGGAACCCGCGCCGGCGTCTGCCTCTGCTGCCTCCGCTGCCTCGGGAGCCGCTGGCGGGCAGGCGGTGGAAACCCGGGAGTACCGTCAGCCCGACGCCGAAGAGCGCAAGGCCTATAATGAGATTCAGGATCTGATTCGTAATCAGAAAGCCTATGATGAGGCCATTACCCGCTTGTACGAGTTCATCGACAAGTACCCCGAAGGTGATTTGACGGTGAACGCGTACTATTGGCTCGGTGAGGTCTACCTGGTGAAGCCTCAGCTGGAGCAGGCAAAACAGGCGTTCACCATAGTGGCGACACGCTTCCCCGATCACCGCAAGGCACCCGATGCGGTTTACAAACTGGGCGTGACGCTGGATCGACTGGGCGAATCTGATGAAGCTCGCCGCCGCATGCAGAGCGTCGTTGATGATTACCCTGACAGCAGTGCAGCGGAGCTTGCGAAGAAGTTTCTTTCCTCCGCAAACGGTTAATCCGGCTCAGGAAAAAAATCCGGAGATTACTCGAAAAAGGGGTTGATCACCGGCAAAATATCAGTACTATATGCGCCTCGTTTGGGTCGTTAGCTCAGTTGGTAGAGCAGTTGGCTTTTAACCAATTGGTCGAAGGTTCGAATCCTTCACGACCCACCAAATTCCGGGTACCGCTCGCTTGAGCTTGGGCGGTATCGATCAGATGAATCATCTGGTCACCAGTCAAGGGTCGTTAGCTCAGTTGGTAGAGCAGTTGGCTTTTAACCAATTGGTCGAAGGTTCGAATCCTTCACGACCCACCAAATAACGGGATCTCCCGGGATCCTGTGAAAAAAGAGCCTTCGGGCTCTTTTTTTTTGCCTGTCGGATCCCATTTATAGACCGTGAACGGCCCAACTTGGTTTTCAGGGGTGTGACAGCGACGTTGCAGGCCCATGAAAACAGCGGCCGAGGTGATATACTTCGGTGGTTAACGCAACACAGAGAAGCAGGAATGACACGAGCAGCAGACCGTATCCTTGTTCAGGAGCACCTGGCCCACGCAGCGGAGCCCAAGCCTTTGAGTGAGAGTGAAAAAGCGGAACTCGAGGCCCGAATCAAGGCGGAACTCGAAGCCCGGGACGCTGTGCTCGTTGCTCATTACTACACGGATCCGGATATCCAGCGCCTGGCGGAAGAAACCGGCGGGTGCGTTGCGGACTCCCTGGAAATGGCCCGTTTCGGTAATCAGCATCCGGCTTCCACGGTTATCGTTGCAGGGGTGCGCTTCATGGGCGAGACGGCCAAGATCCTGAATCCCGAGAAAAAAGTCCTGATGCCCACCCTGGAGGCGACCTGCTCGCTTGATGTCGGTTGCCCTGCCGACGAGTTCTCGGACTTCTGTGACCAGCACCCGGATCGTACCGTGGTGGTGTATGCAAATACATCGGCAGCCGTGAAGGCGCGAGCGGACTGGGTGGTGACCTCAAGCTGCGCCCAGGCGATTGTGGAAGACCTGGATGCTCGTGGCGAGAAGATCCTCTGGGCACCGGACAAGCATCTGGGGCATTACGTCCAGAAGACCACGGGGGCCGACATGTTGCTCTGGGACGGTTCGTGTATTGTTCATGAGGAGTTCAAGTTCCGCGGTCTCGAGGATCTCAAGGCGTTGTACCCGGATGCAGCCGTGCTGGTGCACCCGGAGTCGCCCGACGCGGTGGTGGAAATGGCCGATGTTGTCGGCTCCACCTCCCAGTTGATCCACGCCGTGCAGACCCTCCCCAACCAGGAGTTCATTGTCGCCACGGACAATGGCATCTTCTACAAGATGCAACAGCTGGCCCCCAACAAGACGCTCATCGAGGCGCCGACGGCCGGCAATGGTGCTACCTGCCGTAGCTGTGCACACTGTCCGTGGATGGCGATGAACGGGCTGGAGAATCTGTTGCATGTCCTGCAGACCGGCAGCCAGGAAGTGGTGGTAGATCCGGTGTTGCGGGAGAAGGCATTGCAGCCGTTGGAGCGCATGCTGGACTTCACCGCCAATATGAATCTTCAGGCCGCCGGAAACGCCTGAGTGGCCTGACTTCTTCCGCCCGGTCAGCTGTTGCGTTGGACCTGAAGCTGCCGGGTGATTTCCGCAAGTCTCTCCGTGACGGCCTGGCGCTGGGGTGATCCGGCCGGCAGCTTTTCCTGGGCCTGTCGCAGCTGGCGCTGGGCTGATTCCAGGTCTCCCATCAAGGCCTCATACTCGGCTCTGGCGCGGTGCACTCCGACGATATTTCGTGCCATGCCCTCGGCTTCGGCGAGGCGGGACCATAGCTGTTCCTGCTCGGGCATCTCCCGCGTCAGTCTCCGGAGAAGTTCCGCCGCTGCGGCCCCGTTGCCATCGGTAATTTCGGTCTGCGCGAGGGTATAGGTAATCGGATAGTTGCCGGGATTGCGGGCCAATGCCTCTTCGAGCAGGTCTCTTGCCTCTCCGGTCTTGCCCCGGTCATTGAGGACTTCGGCCAGGGTAACCTGGAGAGTGATTCGCCCCGGATTCTGGTCCAATAGTTCCTGCAATTCCTGTTCCGCTTTGTCCAGCTGGTTATTCGCCTGGTAGGCAACGGCCAGCCCATAGCGGATGGCGTGATTTCTCTTGGCATCCGGGCGGTCAAGATACGACTCGAAGGTGTTTACCGCTACATCCGGTGACCGGGCATAATGCACTTGCAGGCGGCTGCGCATCAGGTGGTATTCCTGACCATCGCGGATTTCCAGGTGCGGGTATTGTTCCGCCCGGTTACGGGTATCGGCTACCCGGCTCTGGGTGAGGGGGTGGGTAGACAGGTATTCCGGCACCTGGTTTCCCTGCAGCCGGTTCTGTCGCATCATGATTTCGAACATTTCCGGCATGCCTCGCGGGTCCATGCCGGCACTGGCGAGAATGTCCATGCCGACGCGGTCGGCTTCCTGCTCGTGAGACCTGCTGTAGGCCAGCATGTTCTGGACAGACAATGCCTGAGTGCCCGCGATGGCGGCCAGCCCGATATCGGACTGGGTGACGGCAGACAGGACAATCCCGGCAATCATGCCTGCAAGTGTCAATGGGGTACTGGTTTCCTGCTGTTCCAGGCGGCGCGCAAAATGCCGCTGGCTCAAATGCGCCAGCTCGTGGGCGAGTACCGAGGCGAATTGCTGTTCCGTGGCGGCGTCCAGAAACAGGCCGCCATTGACACCAACGATGCCTCCGGGAACCGCAAACGCATTGAGTTGCGGGCTGTCGATCAGTGCCAGGGTCAGGTCCCGGTTCTGAAGCGGAGCTGAGGGCACCAGGCGATAGATGATCGCGCTCAGGTAATCGTACACCAGGGGGTCGGTAATACGCGGGGCCGACCGCCGGATTGACACCATCACCTGTCGGCCGATCTCCGATTCCTGTTGGCCGGAAATAAGACCGCCGCCGGTGCCGCCAATGGTGGGGAGGGATGTTTCCTGGGCCTGGGACGGGGAGCTTGCCAGCAATGCCGCCAAGGCAAAGGCGGCAGCCTTTATAAAGCTCCAGGGAGATGTTTTTCGGCCATGGTCGAGTTTCATGTACTGCAAGCTGCCTCTGGTTTGAACTGCCGCTTGGACAGTGTCTTGCCGATAAAAGTTCTGAACATGAGATTAACAGCTATTGAGATGCAATACCGGGCATCTCGCGGCATAATGCCGCGTTGTCAATTCTACTGATTGTGATGGTGCGTCTTCGCTATGGCTGACCGTACACTGGATGCGTCCGGGCTTCGCTGCCCCATGCCTCTGTTGAAAACCAAACTCGAGCTCAACGGGATGTCTCCCGGTGAGGAGCTCGAGGTCATCGCGACCGATTCCGGTTCGGCCCGGGACATTCCGGCTTTCCTGTCGTTGTCCAGTCATACTCTGGTCAGCTCCACCGAGGCCGATGGCGAATACCGGTTTGTGATAAAGTGCGGCGGTTAACCTTTCGGAGACGTTGATGGTCAGGATTTTACGCGGTCTCGCGCACAAATACTTTTCAGATGAAGAAGCTGTCATCCTTTCCCTGATTCTCGTGACGGGGACGGTGTTCATCATCTGGTTCGGTGCCATGCTTGCGCCGGCCATTGCGTCCCTGATCATCGCCTTCATCCTCCAGGGGCTGGTCACCAAGCTCAACAAGCTGGGGATACCGGAGATTGTGGCCATTATCGGGGTGTTCGTGGTATTCCTCGGCGTCCTCATCGGCTTTCTCTTCGGATTGCTGCCGCTGGTCTGGACCCAGGTCACGAATCTGGCCGGAGAGGCGCCAAGAATCATTCGGGAAACGCAGTCGTACCTTGAGCTGCTCCCTGAACAGTATCCCCAGCTGATTTCTGCGGAAGCCGTCAACACGGTATATCAGCAGGTTTCCACGGAAGTGGGCCAGTTGACCCAATGGCTGGTGTCCTTTTCCTTGTCCAGCATTCCGGATCTGGTGGCCTTGCTGATCTACATGGTCCTGGTTCCCATTCTTGTATTCTTTTTCCTGAAGGACAAGGAGGTGCTGCTCGGGGCTTTTGCACGCATGCTGCCGCCGCAGCGGCCGCTGATGCTCAAGATCTGGCACGAAGTCAATCTGCAGTGCGCGAATTACGTGCGAGGCAAGGCTGTGGAAATCCTGATCGTAGGCGGAGCGACGTACGTTTCCTTCAAGCTTCTGGGTATGCCGTATGCCGCGTTGTTGTCACTGTTGGTGGGCCTGAGCGTGGTCATTCCCTATATCGGTGCGGCCGTGGTGACCATCCCGGTAGCCATGATCGGGTTGTTTGCCTTCGGGTGGGGCACCCATTTCATTTGGGTCATGGTGGTTTATGGGGTGATCCAGGCGCTCGATGGTAATGTGCTGGTGCCAATCCTGTTTTCCGAGGTAAACAACCTGCACCCGGTGGCTATCATCGTTGCCGTGCTGTTCTTTGGCGGAATATGGGGCCTGTGGGGGGTATTCTTCGCCATACCGCTGGCAACCCTGCTCAAAGCCGTATTTGCTGCCTGGCCGGTAAAGGACAAGATGCCTTCACCGACCGAACCGGCCTGACGCTTCGCTTAAAGGGCTTTGACCGCTTCCAGTACCTCGTCGGCGTGGTCTTTGACCTTGACGCCACGCCATTCCTTGCGAAGCACGCCTTCCTTGTCGATCAGAAAGGTGCTGCGTTCGATCCCCAGGTGCTCCTTGCCGTAGAGTTTTTTCAGTTTGATGACGTCAAACAGCTTGCACAGGGTTTCGTCCTTGTCTGAAATCAGATGGAACGGAAATTCATGTTTGGCCCGGAAATTCTCGTGAGCTTTGAGGCCGTCCCGTGATACTCCGAAAATCTCGGTGTCGTGCTCCACAAACTCTTTCATCCGGTCCCGGAAATCCTGGCCTTCGGTAGTGCAGCCGGGCGTGTTGTCCTTGGGATAAAAATAGATCACGACATTCTGGCCACGAAGATCAGCGAGGCGAACCGTTTGATCACCGGTCGCCTGAGCTTCAAAATCGGGGACGGGCTTGTTCAATTCGACGGATGACATGACTTCTCCTTTAATTCCCTTGTGTCAGTTCGAGCCCAACATTACCATATCGGTTTTATTCGGACGGAGCATTTATGATTACGGGTAGCCTTGTCGCACTGGTCACGCCCATGCATCCAAACGGTGACATTCACTGGGAGGAGCTGGACAAACTGGTGGACTTTCATATTGAAAACGGCACGCACGGCATCGTAGCTGTGGGCACCACCGGTGAATCCGCAACCCTGGATCCGGAAGAGCACTGCCAGACCATCGGCCGAATCATAAAGCGTGTTGATGGACGGATTCCCGTGATCGCCGGCACCGGCGGCAACAGTACCCGTGAGGCCATCGAGCTGACCACCGAGGCCCACAAGTTGGGGGCCGATGCCTGCCTGCTCGTGGTTCCATACTATAACAAGCCCACCCAGGAAGGCTTGTACCAGCATTTCAAAGCCATTGCCGAGGCGGTGCCGGGCATGAACCAGATGCTGTACAACGTTCCCGGGCGTACTGCCTGTGACATGCTCAACGAAACCGTGCTGCGACTGGCGGATATCCCGAATATCGTGGCGATCAAGGACGCCACCGGCAACATTCCCCGGGGCGCTGAATTGATCAAGGCGCTCGATGGCCGGCTTGCGGTCTACTCCGGGGACGATGCCACCGCGGCCGAGCTTATGCTGGCGGGTGGCAAGGGCAATGTGTCGGTTACGGCGAACGTGGCACCGAAAGCCATGGCCCAGCTGTGCGAAGCAGCGATCTCCGGCAACCGGGAGGAGACCGAGCGGTTGAACGAATTGCTGATGCCGCTCAACCGCAAGCTGTTCCTCGAAGCCAATCCGATTCCGGTGAAATGGGCGTTGCATCGCATGGGTATGATCAGTGAAGGCATTCGTCTGCCGCTGACGCCGTTGAGCGAGAAGTTCCACGCAGAAGTGGAAGAAGCCCTGAAAGCCTCAGGCGTGCTCTGAGCTTGCTGAACCCGTCACCGAACCGGAGTAACCCGATGCAGGTTCTTTCAGGAACCCGTCCCCCCCGTTTATACAAATCGATGCTTGCCGCGTCCGGGCTGTTGCTGCTGGTGACAGCCTCCGGATGCAGCCTGTTGGAAGACCGCTCCGAGCGGTACGTCAACGCCAGAGAGGGCACACCATTGGAGCTGCCTGCGAGCGCGGATGAATCCCGCTTCGGGCAGGTCATGCCGATCCGGCATATCAACGCTGCCGATTCCGGGAAGATGTATCCGTCCGATATTCCCCGGCCACCGGACATGACCTCCGAGATCCTTGAGGAAAACTATGTGATCGAGGAGCTTGACGGTCGTATCTGGCTCCTGGTGAATGACGTTCCCGGCCGGCTCTGGCCGCAGGCCACCGCCTATATGAATGAGCGGGGGCTGGGCGTGGCGTATGACAGCCCCCAGCTGGGCCTGCTTCAGAGCGAACTGGCCAATTTCAGCAAGCAGGCCAGGCAGCTGGTGAGGTTATCGAACACGGCGACGGCCGAGGAACCGATGACGGTCGTCCAGCTGCACATGTCACCGGGCATTCGCCGTAAGACCACCGAGATCCAGGTGCACAGGGTGGAAATGCCTGAGCGGCCCGGTGAACTTTTGCCCTGGCAGGATACGGCAAACCCATCCGCCGAAGCCGCCGCCCTGCAAAAAGAGCTGCTTGCCGACCTCGGGGAATTCCTGGAGGCCCGGGAGGAGAGCAAATCCTTCTCCAGGGCGGCTTCGGGCATGACCAGTGAACCGCGGGTGAATCTGCAATCGGAGAACGAGCAAGCCGTTGCCATCCGCATGGATCTCGATTATGGCCGCGCCTGGGCAGAGGCAAGCCGCGCCCTGAACGAGGCGGGAATCCCGATTGTCGATCTGAACCGGAGCGCGGGCTGGATCTATGTCGATTTCCGCACGTCGGACGAGAAAGAGTCAGGCTGGTTTGACTGGTTCAGTGACAAGGAAAAGCCGCGGCACACTCACACCGTAACGCTGCAAGAGGGCGACGGGGCTGTGGTTATCGAGGCCACGCGGCTCGAGAGTTATGATGGCGAGCACACAGCATCCGATCTGCTCAACCAACTCTTTGAATACCTTTACTGATTGATTGGGGGTGCGAAGGCGCACTCCCTGCCGGAGATTTCAATGGAAAAGCGCGAAGAACTCTACGCAGGCAAGGCCAAGTCCGTTTATCGCACCGAAGACCCGGAGCGGTTCGTGATGGTCTTCCGGGATGACACCTCGGCGTTTGATGGCCAGAAGAAAGAGCAGCTCAACCGCAAAGGTATGGTGAACAACAAGTTCAATGCCTTCGTTATGGAGAAGCTTGAAGCAGCAGGTGTCCCCACCCATTTCGAGGGACTGCTTTCGGATACCGAATCGCTGGTGAAGAAGCTCGATATGATCCCGGTGGAATGCGTGGTCCGCAACATCTCCGCGGGCAGCCTGTGCCGCCGTCTGGGCGTAGCAGAGGGCCAGGAGCTGACTCCGCCGACTTTTGAGCTGTTCCTGAAGAATGACGAGCTGCACGATCCCATGGTCAATGAATCCCTCGCCGAGAGCTTCGGTTGGGCGACAGCGGACGAGCTCGCGCGTATGAAGGAGCTGACCTACAAGGTCAATGATGTCCTGAAAAAGCTGTTCGACGATGCCGGAATGCTGCTGGTGGACTACAAGCTGGAATTCGGCCGTAGCGGCGGAGAGATCGTACTCGGAGATGAATTCAGCCCGGACGGCTGCCGTATCTGGGACAAGGAAACCCGCAAGAAGATGGACAAGGACCGGTTCCGTCAGGGGCTTGGGGATGTGATCGAGACCTATGAGGAAGTCGGTCGTCGTCTCGGCATCCAGTTCGACTGAGTCGCAATCCATACAAAAACCATCAGAAGGATATCTTATGCGTAAACTGATCCTCGCAGTCGGTGGCACCGTGGCTTTGACCACACCTCTGGCCAATGCAGATGTAGTTGGCTTGGGCGCCAGCGTCAGCTACTGGGATTCCGATCTCTCGGGTGAGGTGGTCAACAAGGGCTCCGCCGTTGACATCGAGAACGATCTGAATCTCGACAGCGACAGCAACGCGAATTTCACCGCCTACTTCGAACACCCGGTGCCGGTGCTGCCGAACGTGCGGGTGAATTACACCACGATCTCGCAGAATGGCAGTGGCCAGATCGGGTTGTCAGAGTTTGACGGGATTCTGCCGGGAGCATCCGTTGACTCGGAGCTGGATCTGGATCAGCTGGATGCCACCTTCTATTACGAGGTTCTGGACAATTGGGTTAACCTGGACCTGGGGCTGACAGCCCGTAAACTGGACGGTGAGCTCATTGTTCGCGACACAACGGGAACCGGCAGGGTGAGCGAGACCACCGTCGATGGCGTGATTCCGATGGGCTACGCCGCTGCCCGCTTTGATCTGCCGCTCACCGGGGTCTCGGTGGGAGGCGAGGGCAACCTGATCAGCTTCGACGGCGATTCCCTGCACGACTTTAACGTCTACGGCCAGTACGAGCTGTCCTTGCTGCAGCTACGCGCCGGTTACCGCCAGATGTCCATCGATTACGAAGATGATGAGGACGAGATGGATGTGGAACTGTCTGGCCCCTTCGCAAGTGTCGGTCTGACGTTCTGATCGACCACACAGTGAAAGGCTGAAAAAAGGGCGCTGCGGCGCTCTTTTTTTGTGACCTGCATTTTCTGCAGTGTTGCCGGGATGGCCGATTCGGTAAACTGGGCAACACAGGACACCAATGTTTTATGGAGATCAGACCTTGAAAATTCTCGTAACAGGGACCGCCGGTTTCATTGGCTCTCACCTGGCACACCGCCTGCTGGATAGGGGTGATGAGGTGATTGGCGTTGATAACGTCAATGATTACTACGATGTGAACCTGAAGGAGGCGCGCCTTGAGCGGCTGACCTGCAAGCCCGGGTTCACGGAAGTTCGTGAGGATGTTGCCGATCGTGCTGCCATGGAGGCCCTGTTCCGCGAGCAAAAACCCGAACGAGTGGTGCATCTGGCCGCGCAAGCGGGAGTTCGCTACTCACTGGAGAACCCCCACGCCTACATCGACGCCAACCTGGTGGGCTTCATGAATATCCTGGAGGGGTGCCGCCACAACGATGTAAAGCACCTGGTCTACGCCTCCAGCAGCTCCGTTTACGGTGCCAATGAGACGATGCCCTTCTCGGTACACGACAACGTTGATCACCCCTTGAGCCTGTATGCGGCCTCCAAAAAGGCCAACGAGCTGATGGCCCATACCTATAGCCATCTTTACAACCTGCCTACCACCGGATTGCGCTTCTTCACCGTGTATGGCCCCTGGGGTCGGCCGGACATGGCGCTATTCATCTTCACCAAAAAGATCCTCGCCGGCGAGCCGATCGATGTGTTCAACCATGGTCATCATCGCCGCGACTTCACCTACATCGATGACATCGTCGAAGGGGTGATCCGCACCCTGGATCACGTTGCCGAGCCCAACCATGACTGGAGTGGTGAGCAACCGGATCCGGGGACCAGCAAAGCACCGTACCGGCTCTACAATATCGGGAGCAACAATCCGGTAGAGCTGTCCCGTTTTATCGAGATTATTGAAGAACGCATCGGCAAGAAGGCGGAGAAAAACCTGCTGCCCATGCAGCCGGGTGATGTGCCGGCGACTTACGCCAATGTGGACGACCTGATTGCGGACGTGGGCTACAAGCCCTCCACCAGTGTGGAAGAGGGCATCGCCAATTTCGTGGACTGGTATCGGGATTTCTACAAGGTCTGATCGGCGACCTTTCTCCGGGCCAGGAGGCGTCAGAGGTTTCTGGAAAAGAATTCCAGAAACCTTCGCTCTTTTAGCTGAGCCTCATGCAATGTGGTGGCTCGGAATCGGAGCTTGGTTCCGGGTGGCCGCTGGGCCAGAGCATCGAGGCTGCGGGGCGTAACCGCCCCCAGCTTGGGATATCCCCCGATGGTTTGCCGGTCGTTGAGCAACAGAATTGGCTGGCCATCGGAGGGGACCTGAATGGCGCCCAGACTGGTGCCCTCGGAAATCAGGGTCTTGCCCATCACATTGAGTGCGTGTCCCTTGAGACGCGCGCCCATGCGGTCGGTTTGTGGGGTCAGGGTATACGGATGACTGAAAAAGGCCTCAAGCTCTGAGCCGGGAAAGCGGTCGATCTGTGCACCGGGAATGACTGCCAGTTCCAGCTCTTCTTTGTAGTCCGGCCTCCAGTGATCGGAGACTTTCCTGTTCGGAACCGCGTCGCGATTTTCAGGGCAGGGCAGGTGGTCACCTTCTTTCAGCGGTCGGCCGTCCTGGTGAAGGCCACCGATGCCCTCGCGCGTAAACGTGGCGCAACTGCTACCCAGCCCCGGTTGGACCTGAAAGCCTCCGAGTACCGCCAGGTATGTCCGCACGCCCGCCCTTGGCGCACTGAGAGAGATGGTGTCCCCGGCCTTGAGGTTGAGGGTACTCCAGAGAGCTCGACGTTCTCCGTTAACGCTGCACTGTACTTCTGCGCCGGTAATCGCGATTTGCGTGTCCAGGTTGCTCCTGAACTCCACGGCCCCGAACGTAATTTCCAGTGCGGGCGTGCCATAGGCGTTGCCCAGCAACCGGTTGGCCCAGGCCCAGGCGTGCCGATCCATCGCGCCACCGGTGGCCAGTCCCATGTGCATGACTCCCCGGCGGCCGCCATCCTGCAGCAGGCTCAGAAAACCCGGTTTGATGAAAGTGAAGCCAGGCTGCTGACTCATGGTTGATCTCCGCTATCTGGCCGTGCCGAAACGTCTGCTTCCCAGGGTAAGTCGTCCAGACGGCCGCCGAGTTCGAGGTATTCCTCCCGGCTGATGGCTCTGAAACTTACCTGCTGACCCGCCTCAAGGAGGGACGGGTTTTCCCGTTGGGGATCAAAAAGGCACAGGGGCGTGCGCCCGATCAGATTCCAGCCACCGGGAGACTCCAGGGGATAAATGGCGGTCTGGGTATCTGCGATGCCCAGGGTTCCGGCCGGTACTTTTGAGCGAGGTGTCGCCAGCCTCGGCGCGGCCAGCTCCCGGGGCACTTCTCCGAGGTAGGCGAAACCGGGCGCGAAGCCGATCGCGAAAACGTTATACACCCTGGCGCAATGTCTTCGGATGACCTCCTCCACGGAGAGGCCGGAGAGGGCGGCGATGGCTTCCAGGTCGGGTCCCACGATCGGATCGTAATAGACAGGAATTTCAACAACCTTGCCTGCACTCCGGTCGTCCTCTGCTTCGGGCAGTTCCGACAGGGTTTTGGTTACGTCGGCAAGCAGTGATGCCAGATCATCTGACAGCAGGTCGTAGCGCAGTAACAGGGTTGTATAGGAGGGCACCATATCGACCAATCGCTGCTCCAGTCTGTGCGCCAGGGCGTTCGCTGCCCGGTGAATCCGCTCGACGAGTGCGATGTCGATTGATTCACCAAAGTGGAGGGTGATGGTGTCGACACCGGTTACCTCATACCGCCAGAACATCAGGACCGTTCTCCCAGGGCTTCGCGGATGGCCCGCACCGCTGCGATAGAGTCTGCATTGTCGCCATGGACGCAGAGAGTATCGGCCTCAAGGGTGAGGGAGGTTCCGGCAATCGTCTGAATGGGGCGTGCCTCTGCAAAACTAGTGGCTTGCCGGACAATCGTTTCGGGATCTTCATGGACGGCCCCGGGCAGGCTTCGGGGAACGATGAATCCCTGCTCGTCGTAGGCCCGATCGGCAAACGCTTCCAGAATCAAAGCGGTCTCATGCCGCGCACAGGCGGCCCTGATTTTCCGGTTATCCGCAGTGGTCATGGCCATCAGGGCCAGCGGGTGCGGAGAGCTGCTCAGCGCTTTCAACACGCCTTCAAGTATTTCCTCGTTCCGCATCATATCGTTGTAGAGCGCGCCGTGGGGTTTCACGTAACTGAGGGTGCCGCCCTCGGAGCCGGCAATGTGGCTCAGGGCTCCTACCTGATAGCTCACCAGGGCCGTAATCTCCTCGGGATGGACAGCCATTGAACGGCGACCAAAACCCTGAAGGTCGGGGTAGGCCGGGTGAGCTCCAAGATTCACGCCGTGTTCCATGGCCAGGCGCACCGTCTTGCGCATGGTTACCGGATCACCGGCATGAAAGCCGCAGGCGATATTAGCCTGGTCGATGAATGGCATGACATGCTCATCCATGCCCATGGTCCAGGCGCCAAAACTCTCGCCAATGTCGCAGTTCAAAAGCATTACCGCCTCCGGATTTCCCGTTTCAGGCAAGAAATGCTGCCTGAAAAATAATCTATGCGGACAATTTATCGATAAAATATGCGTAACACAAGGTAGTAATACGTATTGTTTTCTGACAAAACGTTTGACAGGGGCGGTTATGGCCGCTAGCTTGATTAAATAAAGCACAGCTTTGAAGTGCGAATCAGTGCGCCTGGTGTCCATCAAAGATGCCGACAACAACAACCATGAATGAGTACGGGTCTCATGGCCCGGAAGGAAGGAGGAGAACATGAAAATTAACGCCAAGCATCTGGCTGCGTTGACACTGTCTGTGGTGATTGGGCAAGCGCATGCCGAGACCAGCTGGGATATGCCGACGCCTTACGGCGATTCGAACTTCCACACCGTCAATATTCGTGAGTTTGCAGAAGACGTGCGTGAGGCCACCGATGGCGAGCTGAACATCACCGTTCATAGTGGTGGCTCTCTGATCAAGCACCCCGAAATCAAGAACTCCGTTCGCCGTGGCCTCGTGCCGATTGGCGAATTGATCATGTCCCGCCTGGCCAACGAGGATCCCCTGTTCGAGGTGGACTCGGTCCCCTACCTCGCCAGTAACTACGATGAGGCGTGGGAGCTTTGGCAGGCGTCTCGTGAGGTGCTGGCCGAGCGTCTTGAGCGCCAACGCCTGACACTGCTGTTCGCGGTGCCCTGGCCGCCCCAGGGTATTTACACCAAATTCCCGGTGGAAACCGGTGAAGAACTCCAGGGTGTGAAGATGCGAGCCTACAACAAATCCAGTGAACGGCTCGCAGAGCTGTTCGGTGCGGTTCCTACTCAGGTTGAGGTGCCGGATATCCCCACGGCTTTCGGAACCGGTCGTGTGGACGCGATGATCACGTCGCCGTCAACCGGCGCCAATACCCGGGCCTGGGATTACCTGAGTCATTTCAATCACGCCCAGCTGTGGCTGCCGAAGAACATGGTGATCGTTAATACCCGCAGCTTCGAGGGGCTCCCGGAGTCCGTGCAGGAAGCCATTGAAACCGCGGCTGCTGAAGCCGAGAAGCGGGGCTGGGAAGCCAGCAGGGCTGAAACCGATGCCAAGATCGAGATCATGGAAAATAACGGCATTGTGGTTTCCGAACCCAGTGAGGCTCTGGTCGAACGGCTCCAGGAAGTTGGTGCCACCATGGAGCAGGAGTGGCTGGAACGTGCTGGCGAAGATGGCAAAGCCCTCATCGAAGCCTATCGTGCCCGTTAATTTCCGATACGCCTGAAACGATCCATCCGGGAGCATTTGAATGCGCAGGTTTCTGGACTCTCTGTACCGCCTTGGCGGGTACATTTCGGCGCTGCAGCTGATCACCATCATGGTGATGGTGGTCCTGCAGGTGTCGGGACGAATTCTCGACAAGGCCCTGCTGACGCTCGGGATGAACGCCCTGGGCCTGCAGGTTCCCGGATTGGCGGAGCTGGCGGGGTTTCTGTTGCTCGGGGCCACATTCACCGGGCTCGCCTACACCCTGACCGTGGGTGGGCACATCCGGGTGGACCTCTTGCACAGAGCCTTGCCCGAGAGTGTCCAGCGAGTTCTGGACATTCTGGTGACGGTGATCGCTGCGGCGATCACCGCCTATGGTACCTGGTTCAGCGTGCGGCTGGCCTATGACAGCTATGACTTCGGAGACGTGTCCATCGGCATGGTGCCGGTTCCGCTCTGGATCCCCCAGGTGGTTATGGTCATTGGCCTGGTCTGGTTGTTGATCGCCTTGCTCGATTCACTGATCGGGCTGATCACCGGTCGTATTACCCATCTCAAAGACGAAGCACCGCAGGAGTAAACCATGGACATGATCTGGATGAGCCTGGTGCTCCTGACAGGACTCCTGATTCTGCTCGGCGCAGGTCTGTGGGTTGCCTTTGCCCTGACGGCGACCGGCCTTGCAGCCTTGCATTTCTTCAGTAGTATCCCGGTGGGCGACAGCCTGGCCACCTCGTTTTACGGGGCCAGCGCCTCCTGGGAACTGGCCGCGTTGCCGATGTTCATCTGGATGGGTGAGGTGCTGTTCCGTTCCCGTCTGTCGGAGGAAATGTTCAGTGGTATTGCCCCGTGGGTTGGTCGGATTCCCGGCCGTCTGCTGCATACCAACATCATCGGCTGTGGTATTTTCGCGGCGATTTCCGGTTCATCGGCAGCGACCGCGGCGACGATCGGGAAAATGTCCGTGCCGGAACTTACCCAGCGTGGCTACGATCGTAAACAGATCCTGGGTACCCTGGCAGGATCTGCGACCCTGGGCCTGCTGATTCCCCCGTCAATCATTCTGATTGTCTATGGTGTGGCCACCGAGCAGTCCATCGCCCGGTTGTTCGTGGCGGGTATCCTTCCCGGTCTGCTGTTGATGGTGCTGTTCGCAGGCTATGTCGGCATCTGGTCCAAGCTGAACCCCTCCGGCGTGCCCGCCGAAGAGGAAGAGGCTCTGCCGTTGGCAGAGAAAATCCGGCGCAGCAAACCTCTGATTCCGGTTGTGCTGCTGATTGTCGGCGTTATCGGATCTATCTATGCCGGGCTCGCTTCGCCGACGGAATCGGCGGCAGTGGGGGTTGCGTTGGCACACCTGCTGTCCTGGCGAGGTGGCTCTCTGTCGCGGGCGACGTTCGGTCAGGCTCTGATGGGAACCGTGAAAACGTCCACGATGATCGCCTTCATCCTGGTCGGCGCCCATTTTCTGACAGTATCCATGGGCTTTACCGGCATTCCCAGGGACCTGGCGTCGTGGATCAACACCCTGGAGCTGTCCCCCTATATGCTGCTCCTGGCGCTGACGGTGTTTTTCATTCTCCTGGGCTGTTTCCTCGATGGTATTTCCGTTGTGGTTCTGACCACCTCCGTGATTTTGCCCATGGTACAGGCTGCCGGTATCGACCCCATGTGGTTCGGTATCTACCTGGTGATCGTGGTGGAGATGAGCCAGATCACGCCGCCAGTCGGCTTCAACCTGTTCGTGATCCAGGGGCTGACCGGTGAAAACATCCTGCGGGTGGCGATGGCGGCACTGCCTTACTTCCTGCTGTTGCTGGCCGGGGTGCTGCTGATCACCATCTTCCCGGAGATTGTTACCTACCTACCCAGTCAAATGGGGAATTGATAGACTCGCAGCCTGTCCTGCAGAGGTGGGCAGGCTGGTTGGTTGTGGTATCGAACAGGATCGTCGTGGTGGGCCTATGAACAAGAGCACAGACAAAAAATCAATTGGGCAGGATAGCGAAGAGCAGGCAGGCGGAAAAACGGTGGGGCCGATTGTATCCTCGTCCCATCTCTCCGGCCGTGCCGCGGAGCTGTCCGAGCTTGAGTTCGGGCTGATTGTTGCAGGGAATGCCTTCAACCGCTGGATGGTTAGGTGCATGAATGCGGCAGGCCTCCCGGATCTTAGTCCGCTGGATATCCTTGTCCTGCACAGTGTGAACCACCGGGGCCGTTCCAAAAAATCTGCGGATATTTGCCTGGTTCTCAATGTCGAGGATACCCACACTGTCACCTACGCGCTCAAAAAGCTCCTGAAGCACGGGGTAGTGGTCTCGGAGCGCCGGGGTAAGGAGACTTTCTATTCGATCACCGAGAAGGGTGAGGAGATCTGTCAGACGTATGCAGAGATCCGGGAAAATTGCCTGGTGGACTCACTACGCACACTGGGATTCTCCAATACCGATCTCGGTTCCATTGCCAGCTTCCTGCGGGGGATCTCGGGGCTGTATGACCAGGCCGCACGTTCGGCGGCATCATTGTAAGCGATGTGCTTCGGGAACGCGGTAGGATACCTGGCGTCGGAATAAGGGGCACTCGAATTCCAGATGCCGGGCGAGCAACTGCAGCGGGACCCTGGCGCCCTTGCCATAGAGCCGATCGCCCACAATAGGGTGGCCGATGCCGGCCAGATGGCGGCGGATCTGGTGCTTGCGACCGGTTTCGATCCGGACCTGAACCAGCGTGGTTTGTTGCTCTTCATCCAGCTCCAGGGTGGTGAGGTGGCTGATCGCCGCTTTTCCGTCCACCGGTTTATCAATGAGTCGGTCGTTGGCCTCCAGTAATCCGGCTACCCGTGCCTCATACACCTTGGTAACCGACCTTCCCGAGAATAACTGCGATAATGCGCCAGCGGCCTTCGTGTCATGGGCGATCAGCATCAGTCCGGCCGCGTCGGCATCCAGGCGATGAATCAGGAAACAGGACTTTTTCAGCGAAACCTCGGCCCATCGCAACAGGCTGCAATGGTCCCCCCACTGGGACCCCTGGGCCAGCATGCCGTGGGGTTTGAACCACACCGAATAACGACCCAGATCTTCCTGTAGTTCCGGCGGTTCCGGCTTTCTGGCCAGCACCGTCTCGTCATAGAACAGTTGCAGTCGGGTGCCTGCCTTCACGTCCCGCTTGGCCTTGCGAAGGCGTACCTGCTTGCCTTTGACTGTCCACCAGCAGGCGCCTTTGGTCATGGCGTCCTTGATGCGCTGCCTGGGTAAACCGGAGGCCTCTGCAAGGGCATCCACGGCGGTCTGGTCCTGATCAAGAATAAGGTCTACGGTGCTTCGCATGGTGTCAGGCAGGGCTCTGAAGGAGGCTGATAATTTACGAGATTATACTGGAAATTGCATACCATCCCGAGAAAACCCTACAGTGGATAGCGCGTATCTCTACGGACGTCCAGTGAACAGGCAGGTCATCATGAGAACAGTTCTGGCAGGAATCACGGCTTTGGCGTTGAGCGGTTGCACGGGTGTGCCAGAGGGCATTGAGCCGGTTACCGGGTTTGACACCCAGCGTTACCTGGGGACCTGGTATGAGATTGCCCGCCTCGATCATTCCTTCGAAGAGGGGCTGAGCAACGTCAGTGCCCGGTACACGCTTAATGACGATGGCAGTATCGAGGTGATCAACCGGGGCTATGATGCTGAGGCTGGCAAGTGGAAAGAGGCAGACGGTCGGGCGGTATTTGTCAGAGGTGAAAACACCGGGCACCTGAAGGTTTCCTTCTTCGGGCCTTTCTATGCTTCCTATGTGGTATTCGAGCTCGACCAGGAGAACTATTCCTATGCCTATGTTACGGGATATGACCGGGATTACCTCTGGTTCCTGTCGCGTACACCTGAGGTCAGTGACGAGGCAATGCAGGCTTTCAAGGATCGAGCGAGGGCGGAGGGATTCGATTTGAGCGAGTTAATTCTGGTAGAGCAGGAAAGGGACGGTCAGACCCGGAAGTAAAAACTTCATGGCTGGGTATCGGTTAAAACAGGACTTCCGCCCGTGCAAATCCCAGCGCATCAAGTTCTGCAACCGCTGTATCCAGTGATGTGTAGCTACACACCTCGTTATCGTCAGAAATCAGGAAAAAGCTTTGGCCGCCCAGGATCTTGGCCAGCACGACCCACTCACTTGCATCCGAGGGTGATCTGACAATTTTGACTGAGTCAACCTGCCTCTTTTCCCGCAGGACTTTAATCTCGTGTTTTTTCATCAGTTAGAGAGTGAAGAGGTCTGGAGCTCAAGGCAAGAGTAGATAATAAAAAAGCCACGCTGGTTTCCCATCGCGGCTTTTGCAATCTCTGGCAGGAATGGTAGGACCACCCAGATTCGAACTGGGGACCTCTACCATGTCAAGGTAGCGCTCTAACCAACTGAGCTATGGTCCTGTGTCCTGCAACGGGGACGTAAGATACGGATTTTGAGGGTGGTGGTCAACCACTTTTATGCGGATTTTTCTCCGGAACGGCGTTGGCGCATCCAACCCTTCAAGGCCCGGCTCAGAGCGCTCCATCGGTTGACGATCAGGGCGGCGAAAATCAGGCCGCAGCCTGCCATTTGCAGCGGCTCCATGGTCTCGCCGAACCAGCCGGCGGCAAACAGGGCCACCCAGACCGGTTCAAGCACCATAATCACCACGCCGTGACTGTGCGCCGACAGGCTCTGGGCGAAGGTCTGAACCAGAAAACGGCCGGCGGTACCGATGATGGCACTCGCCAGTACCCACCAGATCAGCAGGGGCGGAGGTTCGCTCAGGATGGGCTGCCAGGGTTCCATGAGCGCGGATTCAATGAGTGTCACCACACCGACCGTCAGCAGCGCCAGGGCAGTGAGTGGCAGGGCCGGGACGCGGCGTTTTTCCACGATTTCTCCCCGCCGGTTAATGACGGTTCGCTGGTTGGCAGCCCTGGTGTTGAGGGTGAAGTAGAGGGCGAAGATGGTGGCGGCCACCACGAAGAACAGTTGCCCGGCTTCGGGTCTGAAGCCGTTTTTCAGGGACAACAGTGCCAGACCGGCAATGGCGATAGGAATGGCCAGCCAGGTACTGGCGGGCTGGGATTCACGGAATACCAGCCGGGCAATGATGGGCACGATGACGACACCGAGGCTGGTCAGGAAGGCGCCTTCCCCCATGCTTTCAATATTGACGAGGCCCATGATCCAGAAGCTCATGGCGATACCGAAGACCAGGCCAACGCCCGAAGCCCGGCGAATCTGGTCCCCGTCCAGTGCGAGTATCGCTTTGTGGGCAAAGACAGCGAGAAAAATCCCGGCAATCAGGAAGCGCGCCGCCATGAACATCAACGGCGGCATCAGCAGGATGGCTTCTTTCGAGAATATCCAGCTGACGGCGGCGAGCAGGGTGACAACTACCAGGAGTAGGTCGGATTTATGGGCGTCGGTCATTGGGTACCCGATTCATTCAACGAGGTAAAACGGCCCAATGTATAGTTTGCAAACTAAAAAAGGAAGTGGCATTTAGTCGAGGGTAGGGTGGCTCGTCCCTGAGCCGGACGTATTCCCTTCAGTCGTTTAAAAGCATCAGCGACTCACTAATTGAGCGTGCTGTAGATCAGGCTCGACATGTCGGTCTGGTCCGATCCTGGTACTTCGATGTACTTGTCGCCGTCACCCCACAGTTGCCACCAGGCGCGCTGGTAGTAGGTCCGGCTGGCAAAATCGACCTGCACGTTTCCCAGGCTGAAGTTGTTGACCACGGGCACCGAGATGTTGCCGGTTTCCGTACCTTTTACGCCCCCATGGGAAACCCCTTCACTCATAAGCACCGGGTAGTGGTTGTAGTACAGACCGCTCGGCCCATTGGTGCCGGTCACTTTGCCGGCGAGTGTCACGCTGCCGGAGCAGGAGTCGATCCCGGTCGCACTGGTGGCGCCACAGGCGGAGTGGGTGGGCACCACGCCGTCATCGGTGCCGGCAATAAAGGGTTTGGTGATGCCGCCGTAGGACGAGCCACCACCGACGAACCGCAGCCGGGGTATGCTGTTGGGGGAAGCGGCAAGGTTGCGGGCGGCGTTGGTTTGCAGATCATTGACCACGCCCATTTTTCCCGGCTCCGGGTCAATCCCGGTGAAGGCCTTGACGGCCTCTTTGACCGGCCAGTTGTACCAGCTGTCATTGTAGGCAATGCTCATGGCCAGGTCCGCCAGTTCGGTGCCGCCGCCGGCGCCGGCGAGGTCAATGCTGGTGAGGATTTTCAGCGGCGCGAGCCCTTCGGATTGAAGCCACCGCGCCTGGTTTTCGAGGAGGTAACGGGTTACCAGATCTCCGGTGGAGTGGGTTACCAGGATACAGTAGTTGTTGCACAGGCCCTGCTGGCCGATTTCACGCAGCTGCTGGTAGGCCTGCTGGGCGATGGTGCCCTCGACCCGGCCATTGCTGGCCCAGTCGATGCGCGCTTCCGCCCGACTCAGCCAGAAATCCCTCCAGTTATCCGCACCGGCCTGCTGTACTTCCGCGAAACTGGCGGGCGGGTCGGAGAGGTCATCCATCATGAAGCCGTGGACGAGAATGACGTTGTGGCCGCCCAGCTGGGCGTGGGCAGAACCGGCGAACAGGCTTCCGGCCATGGCGATGGCCAGCCCGGTTTTAGAGGCACTTCGCTTCGTTCTTGTTGTCATGGTTGCTCCGTCTTTGCTGAATTATTGTTGTCACAAGACGTTTATCCGCCGTTTCCGGCGGTACAGCCCGGCGTCGGCCGGTGCAGGGCATCAGTGCCCCGCGGTCAGAACTTGTCGGCCAGTTTCCTGAGCAGGGCTGCCCGCTGTTCTGATTCCGGATTAACCGCAGGAGTGTCGGTCAGCTCATCCAGGTCCGGCGGTGTGAATCGGTATCCGTCTTCCGGGCCGAACCCATAGTGGGTTCGGTCTCCAGGCTTGGCGGGTAACTCGCGTATCTGGATATTCCGTAACCGTAGCTGGCTGGAGATCGAACGGTTGGCCACAACGGTTCCGTGCGCCCGGAATTCAATCGTCTGTTTGCCAGAACCCAGCTTTTTCTCGACCTGTAACTGCGCGACAGGCGCCTGACCGTCAAAGAGCTGGGCCGAGAATGCATAGAATCCGGGCCTTTCCGGTGAGAATCCGAGCGGGATGACGAGATTGTTATCGCTGATGTAGGGATCGCCCAGCCCGTGCAGTTCTCCCAGGAACGGTTCGATCGTCAGAGGGCTTGCGTGGCGAACCGGCCTGCCGTCAACCCGGGCTTCCACGATCAGTCGATACTCGCCGGGGTCGTGCTCGGCAGTGAGGGCCCCTTCATAGTAACCCTCAGCCCTTGCCTGGAGTGTTGTACTGGCAAGGGCCTTGCGCTGGTCTGCGGATTCCAGGATGGCGCCAACCTCATTGCCGATGACCTGCGGGCCCTGAATAGAGGCGGCGATGACAATAGTGTCGCCCTCAGTAAAACGGTACTTGTCGAGGCTTACAGTGAACTGGCCGTTTCCGTCCAGCGGCAGGGAGACCGGTTCATAATGATTGCCGTTGTAGGCCTCGGCCTGTTCCCTGGAGAGCGGAACTGACCAGGGGGGATAGCGTACGGTCTGACTGTACTGGTCGGCGGCGCTGGCAAAGGCAACACCAAGAACAGGTGGTTTGGAGATGGTGTTACCAGTGGCGGACCCTTGGGCAACAGCCGTTACCCGGCCGGGCGGCTCAAAGGGTTTTACGGTGTCCGCCTGTCCGTCCGACCAGAAAAAACTGCCCCGGTTGTCAGCGGACAGCAAAGTTGCCGTACCTGCCACGGATGCAGTCACAGCAGCCACGATCAGGAGTGCCTTTGCGGCCATGCTCTATTTCCCTGTTATTGTTTTTCGAAGGTCATGTTGTTGGACAATAAACATACCGGCCCGTGATGCGGGCCGGCAAAAGATAAATGAAAAAATGTAACGAAATGTGTCTGAATTGTGCGGAGGGTCACAAGGTGACAGGGTCAGAGCCAGCCGGAATCGTCATAGGCCTCAAAGCCGAATCGCAGGGTTACTTCATCGCCCACGAGGGCAGGGTCGAGGCCGTAGGTCATGCCCCAGTCGCTGCGCTTGAGGGTGGTGGTGGCGCTGATTCCCAGTGTGTATTTTTCGTGCCCAATAGGATAGACCGCTGCCTTGTTAAGCATGACGTCCAGTGAGACGGGGTTTGTCTTGCCGAGCATGGTCAGATCACCGGTCACCGTGCCGGTATTTTCCCCCGTAGTTTCGAAATCGGTCACTGTGAAGGTGATGTCGGGATACTCGGAGGCGTTGAGAAAATCCGTATCCCGGAGATGATTGTCCCGCTTCTTGTGATTGGTGAAGACGCTGTCGCTCTTGAAGGTCAGCTTACCGGAGGACAGTTCGCGGGTCTCTTCGTCGTAGACGAACTGGCCTTCGACTTCCCGGAACATGCCTATCACTGGCGCGTAGCCGATGTGCATGATCTCGAAAGCCATGGAGAAATGCTCATCATCCACGGTAAAGGTGACTGGCTCCGCATGGGTCAGCGGGGGGGTAGCCAACGCCGTTAAAAGGCATGAGCCGAGCGAGATGCCTTTGGCACTTCTGAAATTACTCATAACGGTTTCTCCTTTGGTAAAGCCCATGGATATCCACCAGGAAGGACCACCCGAGAAGTACCAGGGCGGTGGCCAGTGTCAGGGCGGCGAAGTTGTCTGAAATCGACGGAAGCAGGGCCACCATCAGGGTGACGACCTGCCATACGCAAACGGTTTTGCGGCGGAAGCTCTCCGGGAGGTCACCGTTGAGCCAGGGCATGAACCATGACGCAGCGACAAACAGGTACCGCATCAGCCCGAGGGCAAGTACCCAGGGACCTGCCTTGCCCAGTACGACAACGGCCAGGCTCAGTCCGAGAATGAAGAGGGCGTCCAGTTCCATATCGAAGCGAGCGCCGAAAGCGGTGTTGTTGCCGGTAGCACGGGCAAGCTTTCCGTCGACACCATCCAGGATCAGTGCCAGCAATGCCAGGAGGACATAGCCCCAGAGCCAGCCCCCGAGCTCGTTGAGCCACGGAACATAACCGAGGAGAACCGCGACAAGCGTTGCCCGCAACAGGGTGGCACGGTTCGCCCAGCCAAAATCCGCCGGTGCCGGCCAACAAAGCGCTATCAAGGTTGCGATAACCCCGTACAGAGCCAAGCCGATAACCACCGGCAAGCCGGAGAGACCGACCGCCGACGCAAAAGCCATGGCGAGGGCCAGGGTGACACACAGTCCGGCGGCAAGGTCCAGCCAGAGCGGTATCACACGTTGTCGGGGCTGAGGGCAGGAATCCATAACCGGTCTCCAGCGTATTTGTTTTTGCCGAGGCAAAGATTGGTCCGGTCAACTATGACTATAGTTTGTCTCGCCTGTACTTGCTTACGAAAGGGGCGACAGAACGGACTGTTAAAGCCGCCGGGGTAGGCCTGAAGCCGAGTCATAGGGAGGAACGCAATTGTCAGATGTAAAAGCATTCTGGAGCATCGCTGCCGGCGTTGGGGAGCTACGTCCTGCCTCCCTTGGTTCGACCGGGGACGCCGAGTCGCGAACGGTCACGGTACAGGCTCTCTATTCGGGGGTGAGCCGTGGCACGGAGTCGCTGGTTTACCATGGGCATGTACCCGAAAGCGAATACCAGAGAATGCGGGCGCCGTTCCAGGAAGGCGAGTTCCCTTTCCCGGTGAAGTATGGTTACGCGAGTGTCGGCAAGGTCCTCGACGGCCCCCGGGATATACTGGGCCAGCGGGTTTTTTGTCTGTACCCCCATCAGAACCACTATACGGTGCCTGCCTCAGCAGTGACGCCGCTACCGGATGAGCTGCCGGCGGCGAGGGCGGTTCTGGCGGCGAACATGGAAACGGCGGTGAACGGCCTTTGGGACGCCCGTCCGGGAATCGGAGACCGCATTGCGGTTGTGGGGCTGGGTGTGGTCGGCCTGCTGGTCGGTTGGCTGGCGAACCGGATTCCGGGCACCCGTGTGACCGTTATTGATGTAAACCCCGGGCGGGAAGCCGTGGCACATGCTCTGGGGCTTGAGTTCGTTACGTCCACCGATCAGAACGACCATGATGTGGTATTCCACACCAGCGGACACCCGTCCGGCCTCGCCAGTGCCATCGCAGCAGCCGGAACCGAGGGACGGATTATCGAGATGAGTTGGTACGGGTCTCAGCCCGTGCCCGTCCCCCTGGGAGGACCATTCCACTCCCGGCGGCTGGAATTGAGGTCCAGCCAGGTCGGACGGATACCGCCGGCACGCCAACCCCGCTGGAGTCATCGCCAGCGCCTGGAACTGGCGCTGGGTTTACTGTGTGAACCGAAGCTGGATGCCCTGATTTCCGGAGAGTCTCCGTTTGAGACCATGCCCGATACGATGGCGCATATCCTGACCAATGGCAGTGACACCCTCTGCCACAGAATCGTCTACTGACTGACCCAACCAACGAGGACCCTCTATGTTCAGCCTGACTGTCCGGGACCATATGATGATTGCCCACAGTTTCCATGGTGAAATTTTCGGCCCGGCGCAGCATCTGCACGGTGCTACCTATGTGGTCGATGTCACGTTCGAGCGTCGCCAACTCGACCGCGACGATCTGGTGGTGGATATTGGCCTGGCGTCGCAAGTTCTGAAAGATGTGCTGGGCGAGTTCAATATGCAGAACCTTGACGAGATCGCAGAGTTCCGTGGCCGTAACACAACCACCGAATTCATGGCCGGCGTGATCTTTGATCGCATGGCGGCTGCCATCCATGCAGGCAAGCTCGGGGAGGGTGCAAGGGAGATTTCGGGGATGAAAGTCACGTTGTCGGAATCCCATATAGCCCATGCGAGTTACCATGCCGGGCTCTGATATCCGGGAGATCCGATTTCTCGTTCCCGGTGATCCTGAGCAAAACACCGGAGGCTATCGGTACGTTCGAGAATTGGCCGCAGCTCTGAGGGAGCGGGGCTTGTCCACGGATGTCGCCGGGCTGAGCGGGCAATTTCCGAGACCCGACCGGGAAGCCGCCACTGCCCTCGATGAGGCACTGTCCGCATGCTCCGCTCATCAGGTGGTCGTTCTCGACGGGCTGGCGATGGGCGGTCTGCCCGAGGTGGTGGCGAAACATGCCAGACGACTGAGGCTGGTGGCTCTGGTGCACCACCCGCTGGCGGATGAAACCGGCCTGGCCAGGCAGGACCGGGAGTGGCTTTTCGGCAGCGAGCGTGATGCCCTCCAGCATGTTTCTGCCGTTATCACCACCAGCCCCCAGACTGCCATTCGACTGGCGGATTTCGGCGTGCCGGCCTCTCGCCTTGGCACCGCGGAGCCGGGGGTCGGAGCGCTTTTCCTGGAGCTGCTGACTCATCGTCGGGAACGTAATCTTGACGCGCAGGAACCGAAGCTGCTGTGCGTGGGTCATTTGTCTCCGCGCAAGGCTCAGCACCATCTGGTGGAAGCACTTGCGGATCTCAAGGATCTGCCCTGGCGTTGCATCCTGGTGGGCTCGGCAGAGCGGGATAGAGAATATGCCTCACTGGTCCGGGACACCATTGCGGCCCATGGTCTCGGGGAACGGTTCGAACTGGCCGGTGAGCTGGATGAACAGGCTCTGGCTGCGTATTTCCGCGAGGCAGATGCATTCGTGTTTCCCTCGCTCTACGAGGGTTATGGCATGGCAGTCGATGAAGCGTTGGCCGCGGGACTGCCGGTGCTGTGTTCTGATGGTGGAGCCTTGTCTCGAGTGGCAGGGCGACCCGGCGTGACCGTGTATCCACCGGGCGATACTGCGGTGCTAACACAGCAGTTGAGATGGAGGCTGACATCCCCTGAAACCCTTCAAAAACACCAGTCCAGCGCGGAGGCAGCGGCAGTGGAAGCAAGGCGCTGGCAGGATACCGCTGCTGACTTCCACCTGGCATTGCGACGCCTCCTGGGGCCGGATCCGGCCAGCCTTTTCGACGGTGAGTGGCTTGAAGCCAGGGAAGGGCCCGACCATCGTGCCAGGTCAGTGGTGTTGACCGACCGCCTGCAACAGTGGCTGCAGCGTCAGTATGACGTTTCCACCGGCACCCGCCTTGCGGAGCCCGCGGTCATGGCAGACATTGGCTCTGGTAGAGCCTCAAACGCGATGTATATCTCCAGGAGGCTCCGGATACCGCAGGTCTGGCACCTGATCGAACAGGACGCAGATTTGCTGACGACAGGAATGGAACGGCTCAGAGCGACGGGCCTGCCGGTTATTGGCCATAACGTGATGCTGACAGTGGATGATATGGATGACCAGCTGCCCTCAACCCTGCACCTCCTCACCGCCTCGGCACTGATTGACCTTGTCTCCGAGGCCTGGCTCCAGGCGCTTGCTGCTGCGGTATCACGTCGCCAGGCGGGTGTCTTGGTGGTGTTGAGCTACGCCGGTGATTTTGAGCTCTCACCGGTCGATAGCGATGACGTGAGGCTCAAGGAACTGGTGAACAGCCACCAGCATCGTGACAAGGGAAGTGGCAGCGCGTTGGGACCGGATGCCACGATCAGGTTCCGACAGTTGCTTCAGGCCAGGGGCCTCGACGTTTATGTCGAAAATAGTCCTTGGCGCCTGGACGGCAACGACGTTGCCGTCGTTGAATCGCTTCTGCGTGGCTGGGTCTGTGCAGCCGAAGAACAGGCCCCTGATGCGGAGGATTGGCTGAACGCCTGGCTTGATCGGCGGCTTTCCCAGCTCGAACGGGGCGAGTTGCAGGTCACGGTCGCCCATTATGACCTCCTCGCGCTGCCTCGGCAGGGGAGCCCTGGCTAGAATGTCGACCGCGTTGCGTCTGATTTTGCGCTGGCTTGCCACGGTGCTTGTTGTACTTGTGGTGTTCTGGCAGCTCGATCAGGCCCGGATCTGGGAAGTATTGCGCACGATATCACCGCTGATCCTGGTACCTGTTGCCGTGCTTACGTTCGTGCAGGTGGCGGTGTCGGCGTGGCGCTGGCGATTCACGCTGTCCCGGTTGCGGTTATCGCTACCGTTGGCCCAGGCCATCCGTGAATATTACCTCGCGACTTTCCTGAACCAGATCCTACCTGGTGGCGTGGTGGGGGATGTGAACCGGGCCTGGCGCAGTGGCCTGGAGACCGGTCAACGACTGATTGCCGTGCATGGAGTCGCCATTGAGCGATTGTCAGGACAGGTGATACTGGCGCTGGTGGTCGCTATTTCGCTGACGGGATTGATGGTATCCGGCGCTATGCAAATCCCCGTTGCCAGAACGCACAGCCATCAACTCGGGCTTTGGATAGCGGCGGGCCTGGTGGCTGTTTTCCTGATCGTCTGGTTTGTCCGCTCGGGTGGCAGGGTGGCTGCTTACGCAAGCACATTGGCCCGGCATATGCGGTTGGCCCTTTGGCAATGGCCCGCATTTCCCTTACAGCTCTTGAGTTCGTGTCTGGTGCTCGCCAGCTACCTGGCGGTCTTCCTTGTGCTGGCAGTGAGTGCGGGGTTTGTCACTGGCGCCGGGGATCTGCTGCTTTGGGCCGCGCTCGGAAGCTTCCTGCTCCTGAGTATGGTCATCCCGGTCACGATAGCCGGGTGGGGCGTCCGGGAAGGCGCAGCGGCGGTACTCTGGCCGATGGCCGGTTTGCCAGCGGAGCAGGGCGTCGCCATCAGCGTGGGCTACGGTGTGGTCGTTCTGATTTCCAGCCTTCCGGGTCTGGTGGTGCTGGTCCGCAAGCCGGGAATCAGTCGCTGAAATTCAGGTCGAAAAGCATATCCGTACCCAGGTTCACCAGCGTCGCCGTCGGTCTCAGCGCATCGTCGAGCAGATCGATTTCGGGCAGCGAAAACGCCGGCCGGCCACTGCCGATGATCATGGGCGCAACCATCACGTGCAGTCGGTCGAGCAAACCGGCATTGAGAAAGTTCGATACGGTCACGCCACCTCCTTCGATAAAGATCTTGCGCAACCCAAAGTCGCCAAGGACCCTGAGGATCACCTTTGGATCGGCAGGCTGCTCGTTGTCGTACTCGCCAAGACAGGGTACCTCCTGCACCCCGCTGGCGGGAACCTGGCCGTGGCCTGCGCGGTATTTGCCGGCAACCAGCCGGATGGTTGGTGCCTCGCCGTCGGTAAACAGGTGGTAATCGTCCGGTACGCGGCGGTGGCGATCGATGACGACTCGCACCGGGTTGCGTCCGGCCACGCGACGGACGGTCAGGCGGGGGTTGTCGGCAACAGCAGTGCCGGCACCAACGACTACGGCGTCCGAAACGGCACGAATCCGGTGTAGATGGGTGATGCCATCGTCACCATTGATGAATCTCGAGCACCCGGTCACGGTGGCAATTCGGCCATCCAGGCTCTGGCCGAGTTGGCCGATGACTCTCGGTGCTTCACCTTCGCTAACCGGCCGGCACAAAGGCAGGAAAAGCTCGAACAGCTCGCGGGCATCCCTGGTGGCATCGTTCAGTAACTGCCATCCGCGACCGTTCAGCTTGATAGCCGGTTGCTCCCCGCCGGGCAGTGGCAGGGTCACGTTACTGCGGTTTACTGCATCGAGCACCAGCTTCCAGGCAAGATCCGTATCGAGGTGTTGCTCCGCCATAATCGTCCCGTCAACTATTGTCGTTTATCCAGTATAAGCTCATTGTGCGTGTAGCTATTTGTACGATACATTTTTGAATTGATTCACTGTGAGGTCCTCGGAAATGGACCGGATGCCCAAGCAAGGGTGAGAGGAAACGAGTATGCGGTACCTTCAATCGTTCAACCGTCGGCTTCGGCAGCTGCGGGATCAGGGCCGGCTGTCCTGCCAGGATGTGGCAGAGATGTGTGGTGTGGACGAGGCGAGGGTGCTCACCTGGGAAGCGACCGAGGCTCGTCAGCGAGGCTATCCCGGTATTGTTGAGCTGTTGGACCTCTGCCTGAAGACCGAGACCCCACTGGAGCAACTGCTGGACCTGGAGGCCCAGGGGGAGGGCGGACAACTGGAACTGCCGGGCCTGGCCTTCAGCAACAGCGATGACCTGTCGGCGGCTTTGAGGGAGCTGGAGCAGGAGATAGAGCGCGTCCAGCTGACCGATGAGGAAAGTGAATTGCTTCGCCGGTTCCGCAGGACGACCACGGAAAACCGGCGTTTGGTATTTCAGTTATTGGGCCGATGACCGTCGGTCCGGGATTTATTTCGCCTTCTTGTAGATATTCTCGTAGACGTAGTTGGTAGCCTCGACGAAACCGTCAATGCTGCCGCAGTCGAATCGCCGCCCTTTGAACTGATAGGCCAGGACACAGCCATTCTTTGCCTGTTCAAGCAACGCGTCGGTGATCTGTACCTCACCGTTCTTGCCCGCCGGCGTCCGTTCGAGGATGTCGAAAATATCCGGTGTCAGGATATAGCGACCGATGATGGCGAGGTTGCTCGGTGCATCTTCGGGCGCGGGCTTCTCCACCATGTCGGTGATCCGGAACAGCCCATCCTTCATGGATTCGCCCGCGATCACCCCGTACTTATGGGTTTCGTCCGCAGGGACTTCCTCGATTGCAACAATGGAACAGCGGAACTGGTTGTACAGTTTTACCATTTGCTCCAGCACACCCTCGCCGTCTTCGGGGCCGAGACAGAAATCATCCGCCAGGACTACCGCAAAGGGACTATCACCGACCAGGTTGCGACCGGTCAGAATGGCATGGCCGAGACCCTTCATTTCATTCTGGCGGGTGAACGCAAAGCTGTTGTGGTTGATGAGATCCCGGATGGAGGTTAGCAGGTCTTCTTTTCCCGAGCCGGCAATCTGGTGTTCCAGCTCGTAGCTGATGTCGAAATGGTCTTCGATGGCGCGTTTGCCGCGGCCAGTCACAAAGCCGAATTCGTGGATTCCCGCGGCAGCCGCCTCCTCAACACCGTATTGAACGAGAGGCTTGTTCACGACCGGAAGAATTTCCTTGGGCATGGCCTTGGTGGCCGGCAGGAAGCGGGTGCCATAGCCGGCAACGGGAAACAGGCATTTCTTGATCATTCCAGTTGTCCTTAAGAGTTGGGGTATTCCTGTCCTAACACAAAGTGTGCCGAGTTTACCTTAATTCGGGGTGCAAAATGCAGGGATCGGGGCATTAACCAGAGAATTCCGCAGGTTACTGTCTGGTAAGCTGTACGCTTGTTAACCAACTTTGTGAGGTTTTGTTTATATGGCTCTGATTGCAGGATTAAAATTGTAAAGTTTGGCAACATCGCCTTTGAGAAATTCCGTCCTTCTTATATAACGGATTCGTAATGTTGGGGTCGTCAGGAGAGGCGGGATTTGCGAGCGTTTAGCATGGTTGCACTGATTTTGTGCGCGAGTGTGCCCGCAACGGGGCTGGGGGCACAGGAACGAGGCATGACCGGCACCTGGGTATACCAGGCCACGAGTATGCTTGATTCCGTGACGGACTACCTCTCCAACCGAATCGAAGTCTCCGGTAGCTCCACCCGAAGCAATGATCGCTCAGCCGGCAACCTGGCTCTTGCCGGCAACGGCATAATCTGGTCCCGGCATGAGTTGGGAGTTCGATTCCGGGATTCGGCCTCCCGGAAGGAGGGCGCGGGAGAGCAGTCTCTGGCGTTTCGCTATGCTATGCCTCTGGTTGGCAACCAGCTCGAGCTGGAAGTCGAGGAAAGCGAATTTCGAGGGACCCTGAAAGGGCCGGGACAGCAGCTCGATACCAGCGGTGACAGGCGTTTCTTCCGTTTTACAGCGACCCGATCGCTGGGGTCGTTTCTGGGGCTGGATATGCACCAGGTCATCCGGCATTCCGGCAGCACGAAAAGTGTTTACGAGGGGGCTGAGTGGGTCCGTGATTCCTCCCACCAACTGTCAAGTATCGGGCTGAAATGCTCCAGTGTTCAGTACCTCAAGGGCGGGATCAGAGCCTCAACACAGGTGACAACCGTGGGTGGGGTGGAATACCAGAGCACCGATTATGCCGAGCGTGTTTCCGAAGACCGAACACAGTTTCACCGAGTCGAACTCGGGGCGTTTTTTCAGAAGCAGGTCGTCGACTGGGATCTGAACCTGGGAGGCCGCTACCAGCTTGCTCCGGAGGGTCTTCCTGGTTCCGAGCAGATTACCGTTGGCGGCTCCGCGCTAATGTCCGGTTTCAACGGGCAGTCCGTTACCGGCAGTGAGGGGGGGTGGCTCCGTCTCAATGCTGCCAGCCCCTCCTACCACATACCCTTTGCTTCCCGTTTCCAGTCTTCCCTGTCTTTTTCGTTGATGCGGGGCTGGGCCCCGTTGGATGGCGATGACCAGCAACGATTCGCTGCGGTCAGTGCCGGGGAGATTTCCCTGAACATCAACTCCGACAGGTTCCGGGCCAATATGACGGTCGGCAGCCTGATCGATTCCGATCGTACGGACCTGGTTGTTCCTTCAACCCCGGATGTCGCGTTGTCTCTCCACATGGGTATCTGATTCCCCTGAATAGCCGTTACGAAGATGTCACTTGTGGCGGGTTCTGCCGTAAGTGTTACATTCAAAGGACCGAAAACAGGGAGTTTTCAGAATGGTCCGTAACGGGAACCTCACAATTGCAGCTATCACTTCCACGCTGCTCATACTTTCGGGGCAGGCTGGCGCCTTCGGTTTTGATGAGGTTGCCGCCAAGGCTGAGGCGTTGGCCGGCAAAGAGCACCAGCCTCCGGAATTGGTGCCGGAATTCCTCCAGAATCTGGGCTACGAGCAATTCCAGGCTATCCGGTTTCGTCCTGAAGCCAGCCTCTGGCGGGGCGGGAAATCGCGCTTCCAGGTGATGATGATGCCGACCGGCAGCTTCTACCGACATCCCGTCAAGCTGAATGTCGTTGATCGTGAAGGCGTCCATCCACTGAGCTTTGACAAGACCCTTTTCGATTATCCTTCGACAGAACTGTCCAAACGTGTGCCGGCGGATTTGGGCTATGCCGGCTTCCGGCTGACATACCCAATGGAGGAACCCGGGGTACAGAACCAGTTTCTGGTATTCGGGGGCGCAAGTTATTTTCGGGGTGTGGCGGCAGGTCAACACTTCGGCCTGTCTGCCAGGGGCGTCGCGGTGGATACGGGGTTGGCTTCGGGAGAGGAATTTCCCGTGTTCCGGGAATTCTGGTTGGAGCGACCAAAGGGTGGTAGCGACTCAATGTTGGTTTACGGCCTTCTGGATGGCCCCAGTCTTACCGGTGCTTACCGTTTCGAGGTTTATCCCGGTAAGCCTTTAAGGCTCGAGGTCAGCGCCCGTCTCTTCTTTCGGGAGGAGGTGGAACAGCTGGGGCTGGCACCATTGACCTCCATGTTCTATTACGGCGAAAACACCCTTCGGCCGCGGGGCCAGTGGCGGCCCCAGGTACACGATTCCGACGGGCTGCTCATTCACGATCAGGAATCCGGGGAGTGGCTCTGGCGTCCTTTGCTGAATCCGGCAGAGCTTGCGCTCGGGTTTCATCAGGTCGGCAACCTGGGTGGTTTTGGTCTCATTCAGAGAGATCGAGACTTCTTGCTGTTTGAGGACAGCGAGGCTCGGTACGACCTCAGGCCCAGTGCCTGGGTCGAGCCGGGAGAGGAATGGGGCAAGGGCGAAGTGGTTCTGGTGGAAATTCCAACCGACTCCGAGACCAACGACAACATTGTGGCCTTCTGGAAACCCCGGCAACAGGTTGCGGCAGGAGACAGCCGTTATCTGACGTACACACTTTATTTCGGAGCTCCGCCCATCAGTGGTCACCCGCTTGGACAGGCCGTCAGGACCTTTGTTGGCGACGGGGCGCAGCCGGGCGGCGGGAAGGTCGAGGGTGCCTTTCGTTTCATCGTTGATTTCAAGGGAGGCGCCATGGACAAGCTTGACCCCGATGCAGCCGTGGTGAGCGAGGTCAGTGTTAATGGAAACGGTGAGATTCTTGAACACTTTGCCGAGTACATCGAAGCACGGCATGGCTGGCGCCTATCGATACTGGCGAAGCCGGAGGAGGGGAGGCGGCTTGGACTCAGAGGAGTGCTATCGGCTGATGGAAAACCGGTCAGTGAAACCTGGACCTATCAGCTCGTACCCTCATCCGGGTTGAGGAGACAGCCGCAGTAGGCTTTCCAGGGAGACAACATCGCATGCCGGACATTTCTTTGCAGGACGTATTCGACAGAGTCTTTATCTACCTCAGGGCGTCTGGGATCGAGATGACAGTGAAGCGCTATCGGACGCTTCTTCATCTGATCGAGGAGTCTGTTGCTTCAGCCGGCGAATCTGACAGCGGAGAGCAGCTTCTTGACGCCGCAATGGATCTCATCCCGCGGCATTTTGATTTACCCGCCCCAGAATCGCCGGAGGCCGCCCCACCGGTATACAGGGGCAGTATCGGGTATGGCCGTGATGACTGAGTCTCGTGACGTCGGATTGCAAGGCACCGTTCAACGCTGGCGATCCGCCGCCTTCCTGCGCCGATCATGGTTGATTCTGTTGGTGTTTGGCCAGACCCTTGTGGCCTGCTATTACCTGTTGTGGGTGCTTCCCTACCATGGTGGAACCTGGTTGGAATTGGCCATACTTGGATTGTTTGCGGTGCTCTATGCCTGGATCGCTGTGGGTTTCTGGGTTGCCGTTTTCGGGTTTCTAGTCAGGCTCAGGGGCGGTGACAGGTATTCGCTGCTTCAACGCCACCCTGATCGGGATATCGAGTCTGCTCCCCTTGCCCGAACGGCAATCGTGATGCCGGTCTACCATGAGCCGGTCCATTGGACATTCAGTGGGCTGAAGGCCGTCTATCGGGACCTCGAGCGCAAAGGCCAGCTTGATCATTTCGAGTTCTTTATTCTCTCGGACAGCCGAAATCCCGATACCTGGGTCGAAGAGCAGGAGGCGTGGTGCCGGCTGGTCAGGGAACTGGGTGCCGAGGGCAGGTTGTTTTACCGTCGACGCCCGGTCAATCTGAATTACAAAAGCGGAAACGTTGCCGATTTCTTGCGTCGCTGGGGGCGCCGCTACACGTATATGGTGGTGCTTGACGCAGATAGTCTGCTCAGTGCCGGCACGCTCGTCAGGATGGTTCAACTCATGGAGCTTGAACCCCGGGTCGGTATCCTGCAAACCAATCCGAACATCATAAACGGCCAGTCCCTGTTTGCCCGAATCCAGCAATTTGCCAACCGTTTCTATTCGCCCTTGTTCGCCACCGGGTTGGCGGCTATCCAGATGGGCGACGCTGCATTCTGGGGGCATAACGCCATACTCAGGGTTCAGCCCTTCATGCGTTATTGCGGTTTAAGGAAGCTTCGAGGCCCCGGTATTTTTGGTGGGCCCATCATGAGTCACGATTTTGTCGAAGCTGCCTACATGGGCAGGGCAGGATACGAAGTGTGGCTGGAACCCGGGTTGGGCGAGAGTTTTGAAGAATCACCCCCGACCCTGACTGATGAGTTGGTCAGGGACAATCGCTGGGCCAAGGGTAATCTGCAGCATTTCTGGATCATGCTGACGGCCCCGGGGCTGAGATTTGCTCACCGAATGGCGTTCCTGAACGGCATCATGGCCTATCTTGCGTCCCCCCTTTGGTTGCTGTTCCTGATCTGTACCACCGCTGAAGCGGCGAGGATGACCCTGGCACCCATTGATTACTTTCCCGAGGGCCGCCAGGGGCTTTTTCCTCTCTGGCCCGAGTGGCGGCCCGAGTGGGCGCTGGTGCTGGCCCTCAGCACTGCTCTGTTGCTGTTCCTGCCCAAGATACTGGCTCTGGTTGACGCCATGATTCATCGCTTGTCAGCTGGATTCGGCGGCCCGGGAAGATTGACCGCGGGGGTACTGATTGAAATAGCCGTTTCCATCCTGTTGGCGCCCCTCCGTATGCTCGCCCACAGTCGGTTCGTGTTGGCGGCGCTTTTTAATGTGTCCCTGAAGTGGGCAGGTCAGAACCGGACCGAGGAGACTTCCTGGTCCGAGGCGTGGCGTCACCAGCTGCCTGGGATGGTGATTGGGGTGGGTTGGTCCGCCTTCGCCTGGTCCCTGGATCGACTGTTCTTTCTCTGGTCCCTCCCGGTTGCCCTGCCGCTGGTGCTGGCCGTGCCCTCGTCGGTTCTTTTGAGTCGGGTATCCATTGGACAGAAACTGAGGGCGTTGGGCCTGTTGTGCATTCCCGAGGAACGGATGCGCCTTGAGCTTCTGGAAGACTCGCGCCGGTATCGTGCGCAGGTACCGGCAGACAGCGGGCTTCGCGCGGTGGATAGGGCTATTTTGAGCCCCGACCTGAATCGTCTGCATTGGTCACTCGCGAGGGATCACAGAACGGCTCTGCGCGCTCACAACTTGAATTCGGCCGTTGCCCGATGTCTGCAGGAAGGCCCGGATGCGGTTTCGGCAGCAGAACTCAGCCAGCTGCTGCAGGACCGAAGCTCGATCTCGGAACTGCACAGGAAGGCCTGGCGCGCGGCGCCCTCCGGCTATTGGGGACGCTGTATTCAACAGCTGGCTCAGGAAGACGCTCAATGAATCCTGGCGTACAAATTCTGACTGACGGGAGAGGGGACGATTGTGGATCGAAGAACCTTGCTCAAGGCGTTGTTGGCAATGGGAGGGAGTTACGGGCTCCCTGTCTCGGCTCTTGCGGCATCCGGAGACGCCGGCGTCGCGAGCGAGACGAAAGGCCAGCTGTTCAGTTATGCCTGGCTCAAAGGCAGGGCCCGCGATCTGGCCACCCAGCCGTACCGGGATCATGAGGGCGAAGTCCCCGACGCCCTGAGGCAGCTTTCCTGGGATGACTATCAGGCGATCAGGTTCCGGAAAGACCACGCATTATGGAAAGACACTGGTTCCGCGTTCCAGGTCCAGTTATTTCACCTTGGGCTGTTCTTCCTGGCGCCGGTAAGAATTCATGAGGTGCACAACGGCAGGGCTGCCGAGCTGGCCTATGACGCGGACTATTTTACCTACGATGGCGAGCAGCCTCTGGGCAGTTTGCCTGAGGATCTGGGTTTTGCCGGTTTCCGTCTCCACTATCACACGAATTTTCAACTGGACGTTGCCTCTTTCCTCGGCGCCAGCTATTTCCGAGCGGTCGGGGCTGACATGCAGTATGGAATCTCGGCTCGGGGCCTTGCCATCGATACAGGAACCGGGAGAGAGGAGGAATTCCCCAGATTTACCGCATTCTGGCTGGACCGGCCGACCGAAGGGCAGAGCGTGTTGAGGGTATGGGCGCTTCTCGACTCGCCTAGCACCACCGGAGCCTATGCATTCACCATTGATCCGGGGCGTAACCTTGTAATGGATGTGGACATTGCCTTATACCCCCGCAAAAAAATAAGCCGGGTGGGGATTGCGCCACTGACCAGCATGTATCAGGTTGGCGAGAACAGTAAGCGAATGGATTACGACTGGCGGCCAGAAATTCACGATTCCGACGGGCTGGCCATACTGACGGGAGCCGGCCAGTGGTTGTGGCGCCCACTGAGGAACCCCGGGCGACTGGGATTCAGCAGTTTCGCGGACCACGACCTTCGGGGCTTCGGCCTGCTCCAGCGTGACCGGAACTTCGATCACTACCAGGACGACGGCGTTTTTTATGACCGCAGGCCCAGTGTCTGGGTTGAACCTCGTGAGGGCTGGGGTAGAGGCAGCGTTGATCTGGTCGAGATTCCGACGGTTGACGAAACATTCGACAATATCGTGGCCTTCTGGCATCCCGAACAGTCCCTGGAGAAGGGCCAGGAACACCTGTTTTCCTACCGCCTGCACTGGGGAGAGCGCGCACCGGTGAAGCCTTACGAACTGGCATCGGTCGCAGCAACGCGGACCGGCCTTGGGGGTGTGGTAGGGCAGGAACGGAAGTATTTTTCCTGGCGCTTCGTGGTTGATTTTGCCGGTGGTCCCCTGCGGATGCTGGCGGAAGATGCCAGGGTCATCCCTGAAATATCGGTGAGTCGGGGCAGGGTGGAAATCACCTCCGCCAGACCGTTGTCGGCAATCGATGGTTACCGTGCCATGTTTGATCTGGTCCCGGATGACTCCGAGGAGCCGATCGAGTTGCGCCTATACCTGAGCCTGAACGGCGAGCCGCTCACCGAAACCTGGCTTTACCAATACTTCCCGCCTCGTCCGGAAGATCGAAAACTTTATTAGAGTTGCCGGGTATGTTAACAATCCAGGGGCGGCTGGACGGTTTTTGTTGACAATAAATGGGTCCAGGCGTAGATTTGGGCTCAATAACGCAACTATTGTTGACAAGGCATGGCTGAAGCTACTCTCCAATCCCAGACCCGAGCTGATGAAGCGTTTGATTGTTTACAAACGGCTATCGTAACCGGCGAGCTTGCTCCCGGTGAGAAGATCGGCGAGGTAGAGCTCTGTTCCCGATTCCATCTGACCCGGGGGCCGCTGCGGGAAGCGCTGGGCCGCCTGGAATCCCGAGGCCTGCTGGTGCGCCGCCCCCATGCCGGCGTAAAGGTGGTTTCTGTCAGTGCCGCCGAACTGCTGGAGCTGTACCGGATTCGTGAGGTGATGGAAGGGCTTGCCGCTCGTCAGGCGGCCGAACGAATGACCGATGAGGAAATCGCCGAGTTGCAGGCAACCCTCGATAGCCATGAGAAGATGATCGAACAAGCTCAGGGGCAGGCCTATTATCAGGCTGAGGGCGATTACGATTTCCACCACCGCATCGCCACCGGCAGTCGCAATGCCAAGCTTGCCCAGATGTTACTTGGCGATCTGTATTACATGGTCCGGATGTACCGGTACCGATTGAGCACTTCCGCAGGGCGCCCGCATCTGGCGCTCCGTGAGCACCGCCGTATCGTCGAGGCCATCGCCCAGCGGGATGGTGAACTCGCCGAATTTCTGATGAAAAGACACATCAATGCCGCGCGCATAAACATCGAGAAGAAGATTGAGGAAGGCGTCCTGACAATTTAAAAGGGGTCTGACCCCATCTTCACGAACCCAACGCAAAAATTCCGAACAACACGAGGCCAACACCATGTCCAACAAACTCTCCCCGGGAGCCCGCTTCCGTAAGGCACTGAAAGACAACCAGCCCCTGCAGATTGTGGGTACCATCAATGCTTACGCCGCGATGATGGCGGAGAAAGTCGGCCACCAGGCGATTTACCTCTCTGGTGGTGGTGTCGCCAACGCTTCCTATGGTCTGCCGGACCTTGGCATGACCACCATGAATGATGTGGTAGAAGACGTGCGCCGCATCACCGCGGCCTCCGAGCTGCCACTGCTGGTGGATATCGACACCGGCTGGGGTGGCGCGTTCAACATCGCCCGCACCATCCGTGAAATGGAGCGTGCCGGCGCTGCGGCGGTTCACATCGAGGACCAGGTTGCCCAGAAGCGTTGTGGCCACCGCCCGAACAAGGAGATTGTCTCCAAGCAGGAGATGGTGGATCGGATCAAGGCCGCTGTTGATGCCCGCGAGGACGACGATTTCTTCATTATGGCCCGTACCGATGCGTTCCAGAAAGAAGGTCTGGAAGCGGCCATTGATCGCGCCAAGGCTTGTATTGAAGCCGGCGCCGACGGCATTTTCGCCGAGGCGGTACACGAGCTGGAAGACTACAAGGCCTTTGCCGAGGCCCTGGACGTCCCGATCCTGGCCAACATCACCGAATTCGGCGCAACCCCGCTCTACAACAAGAAAGAGCTGGCCGAGGCCGGCGCCGGCATGGTCCTGTACCCGCTCAGCGCCTTCCGCGCCATGAACAAGGCTGCCCTGACGGTTTACCAGAACCTCCTGGAGAAGGGTGACCAGAAAGATGTGGTTGATCTTATGCAGACCCGGATGGAACTGTACGATTTTCTCAACTACCACGATTTCGAGCAGAAGCTTGATGAGCTGTTTGCCCAGAGCAAGGGCTGAGACTTAGACAGAGGTCATGAAGTCGGGGTCAGATGAACGCCTTCATCTGACCCCACGTTAACGACTAAAAATGGGGTCAGAAGAAAGCGTTCTTCTGACCCCGGGTTTACCGACTAAGAAAGGGTTGAGGCTGAAAGTTGGGGTCAGAAGAACGCCTTCTTCTGACCCCTTGGCCCCGCCCCAATGTTCACCAGATTAAAGATGAGGGAGAACAACAATGGCTGAAGCAAAGAAACTCGGTGGCGCCGGCCTGCGTGGCCAGGTTGCCGGTGAAACTGCCCTGTGTACCGTTGGCAAGTCCGGCACTGGCCTGACTTACCGTGGTTACGACATTACCGATCTGGCCAACAATGCCCAGTTCGAGGAAGTGGCCTATCTGCTCCTGCGCGGCAAGCTGCCGAACCAGCAGGAACTGGATGCCTACAAGAAGAAGCTCGTGAGCCTGCGCGGCCTGCCCGAGGCCCTGAAAACCGTGCTGGAGCAGATCCCCAAGAACGCACACCCGATGGATGTGATGCGCACCGGCTGCTCCATGCTGGGGAACCTGGAGACCGAGGAAGATTTCAGCGAGCAAGATGACAAGATCGACCGCATGCTGGCGGTATTCCCGGCGATCATTACTTACTGGTACCGCTTCGCCCATGAGGGTGTCCGCATCGAGACCGCCAACACCGAGAGTGACTCCATCGGCGGTGTGTTCCTGGAGCTGCTGCACGGCAAGAAGCCGAGCGAGCTGCACGAGCGCGTGATGAACGTGTCCCTGATCCTGTATGCGGAGCATGAATTCAACGCTTCCACGTTTACCGCTCGCGTCTGTGCCTCGACGCTGTCTGATATCCACAGCTGTGTGACCGGCGCCATCGGTTCCCTACGTGGCCCGCTGCACGGTGGTGCCAACGAAGCGGCGATGGCACTGATCCAGAAATTCCAGACGCCGGAAGAGGCCGAGGAAGGGCTGATGGGCATGCTGGAGCGGAAGGAAAAGATCATGGGCTTCGGTCACGCGGTTTACACCGAGTCCGATCCGCGTAATGCCATCATCAAGAAGTGGTCCGAGAAGCTGGCCGAGGAAGTGGGCGACACCGTCCTGTACCCGGTTTCTGTCCGCTGCGAGGAAGTCATGTGGCGCGAGAAGAAGCTGTTCTGTAATGCTGACTTCTTCCACGCATCCGCCTATCACTTCATGGGCATCCCGACCGAGTTGTTCACCCCGATCTTCGTGATGTCGCGGGTGTCCGGCTGGACCGCCCACGTTAAAGAGCAGCGCGCTAACAACCGGATCATCCGCCCGAGCGCGGATTACACCGGTCCGGAGCACGCTGAGTGGCTGCCGATTGATCAGCGGGACTGATTAAGACGTGAAAACGGGGTCTGACCCCATGCGGGGTCAGACCCCAAGTTCAGACTTTATAAAGGGGTCTGACTCCGAACGGGGTCAGACCCCACCTTCACAAATACGAGCCGCCGACCATGAACACTGAATATCGCAAACAACTCCCCGGCTCCGACCTGGATTACTTCGACACCCGTCAGGCGGTCGAAGACATCCAGCCCGGTGCCTACGACAAACTCCCGTACACCTCCCGCATCCTGGCCGAGCAGCTGGTTCGCCGCTGCGATCCCGTGATGCTGACCGATTCCCTGAAGCAACTGATCGAGCGCAAGCGCGACCTGGACTTCCCGTGGTATCCCGCCCGCGTGGTGTGTCATGACATCCTGGGCCAGACCGCTCTCGTGGACCTGGCCGGTCTGCGTGATGCCATCGCCGAGAAGGGCGGTGATCCCGCCAAGGTTAACCCCGTAGTCCCGACTCAGCTGATCGTGGATCACTCCCTCGCCGTTGAACACGCCGGCTTTGAGAAGGATGCCTTCGAAAAGAACCGCGCCATTGAAGATCGCCGCAACGACGACCGTTTCCACTTCATCAACTGGACCAAGAGCGCGTTCAAGAACGTGGACGTGATTCCGCCGGGCAACGGCATCATGCACCAGATCAACCTGGAGAAGATGTCTCCGGTTGTTCAGGCCCGTGACGGCGTGGCCTTCCCGGATACCTGTGTCGGTACCGACAGCCACACCCCGATGGTTGACGCCCTGGGTGTCATTTCAGTTGGCGTGGGTGGTCTGGAAGCCGAGAGCGTCATGCTCGGCCGTGCCTCCATGATGCGCCTGCCGGACATCGTTGGTGTTGAGCTTACCGGAAAGCTCAAGCCGGGCATCACCGGTACCGATATGGTTCTGGCGCTGACCGAGTTCCTGCGTAAGGAGCGTGTGGTGGGTGCCTATCTCGAGTTCTACGGCGAGGGTGCCGACAGCCTGACTGTGGGCGACAGGGCCACTATCTCCAACATGACTCCGGAATACGGCGCCACCGCGGCCATGTTCTACATCGATGGCCAGACCATCGATTACCTGAAGCTGACCGGCCGTGAAGACGAGCAGGTGGCCCTGGTCGAGAAGTATGCCAAGCACACCGGCCTGTGGGCAGACAGCCTGAAAGACGCCGAATACGAGCGCGTGCTGAAGTTTGACCTGTCATCTGTCGAGCGCACTCTGGCGGGCCCGTCCAACCCGCACGCCCACCTGCCGACTTCCGAACTGGCCAAGCGCGGCATCGCCGGCGACTGGGAGCTGGAAGAGGGCAAGATGCCGGATGGCGCAGTCATCATTGCCGCCATCACCAGCTGTACCAACACCTCCAACCCCCGCAATATGGTCGCGGCAGGTCTGATCGCCCGCAACGCCAACAAGCTGGGCCTGACCCGTAAGCCGTGGGTGAAAAGCTCCCTGGCGCCGGGCTCCAAGACCGTGAAGATGTACCTGGAAGAGGCCAATCTGCTGCCAGAGCTGGAAAACCTCGGGTTCGGCGTGGTGGCGTTCGCCTGTACCACCTGTAACGGGATGAGCGGTGCCCTGGATCCGAAGATCCAGCAGGAAATCATCGACCGGGACCTTTACTCCACGGCTGTCCTCTCTGGTAACCGGAACTTTGATGGCCGGATCCACCCGTATGCCAAGCAGGCGTTCCTGGCGTCACCGCCCCTCGTGGTTGCGTACGCGATCGCTGGCACCATCCGTTTCGACATCGAGAAGGATGCCCTGGGTTACGATCAGGACGGCAACCCGGTCACCCTGAAAGACATCTGGCCCAGCGACGAGGAAATCGATGCCATCGTCAAGCAGTCGGTCAAGCCGGAGCAGTTCCGACAGACCTACATTCCGATGTTCGATGTGACCAAGGAAGCTCAGGCAGCGAGCGATCCGCTCTACCAGTGGCGGCCGCAAAGCACTTACATTCGTCGCCCGCCATACTGGGAAGGTGCCCTGGCGGGTGAGAAGTCCCTGAAGGGCATGCGCCCGCTGGCCATCCTGCCGGACAACATCACCACCGACCACCTGTCGCCATCCAACGCGATCCTGCCGAACAGCGCAGCGGGTGAGTACCTCGCGAAAATGGGCCTGCCGGAGGAGGACTTCAACTCCTACGCGACCCACCGTGGCGACCACCTGACTGCCCAGCGCGCCACCTTCGCGAACCCGAAACTGTTCAACGAGATGGTGACGGACGAAAACGGAAACGTGAAGCAGGGTTCTCTGGCGCGGATCGAGCCCGAAGGCAAAGACACGCGCATGTGGGAAGCCATCGAAACCTACATGGAGCGCAAACAGCCTCTGATCATCATCGCCGGCGCGGACTATGGTCAGGGCTCCTCCCGTGACTGGGCCGCCAAAGGCGTCGCTCTGGCCGGCGTGGAAGCGATCGTGGCTGAAGGGTTCGAGCGCATTCACCGCACCAACCTGGTCGGCATGGGTGTGATGCCCCTGCAGTTCGAGGAAGGCACCACCCGCAAGACCCTGGCGCTCGACGGCACCGAGACCTACGACGTGGAAGGCACGCCGGCGCCGCGCGCCGAGCTGACCCTGGTCATCCACCGCAAGAACGGCAGCACCGAGCACGTGCCCGTGATCTGCCGCCTGGATACGGCCGAAGAAGTGTCCATCTACAAGGCCGGTGGCGTGCTGCAGCGGTTTGCCCAGGACTTCCTGGAGTCTGAAGGGGCGGCGTGAGGGCCAAAGCAGGGGTCAGAAGAAAGCGTTCTTCTGACCCCGGGTTCAGCGGCCAAAGAAAGGGGTCAGATGAAAGCCTTCATCTGACCCCATGTTCATGATCCCCAAGTTCAGCGTCGAAGAAAGGGGTCAGATGAAAGCTTTCATCTGACCCCATGTTCATCTTCACGAATACAGAGAGCAAAACCATGACTCATGCTCCCCAAATCAAAGTCCCCGCCACCTACATGCGTGGCGGCACCAGCAAAGGCGTTTTCTTCCGCCTGCAGGACCTGCCGGAAGCCGCCCAGGTTCCCGGGGCCGCCCGGGACAAGCTTCTACTGAGGGTGATCGGCAGCCCCGATCCCTACCAGAAACAAACAGACGGTATGGGCGGTGCCACCTCCAGCACCAGCAAGACGGTCATCCTGGCCGAGCCCACGCAGCCGGACCATGACGTGGACTACCTGTTCGGTCAGGTCTCCATCGACAAGCCCTTCGTGGACTGGAGCGGCAACTGCGGCAATCTCACGGCAGCCGTGGGCGCGTTTGCCATCAATGGTGGTTTCGTGGCCAGGGACCGGATTCCCGAGAATGGCATTTGCACGGTTCGGATCTGGCAGGCGAATATCAGGAAGACCATTGTCGCGCACGTGCCCATCACCAACGGTGAAGTGCAGGAAACCGGTGATTTCGAGCTGGACGGTGTCACCTTTCCGGCGGCGGAAGTTCAGATCGAGTTCATGGACCCGGCCGATGGCGAAGGGGCGATGTTCCCCACCGGCAATGTGGTGGATGACCTGGAAGTACCGGGAATCGGCACCCTGAAAGCCTCCATGATCAACGCCGGCATTCCGACGATTTTCGTTAACGCCGAGGACATTGGCTACAAGGGCACCGAACTGCAGGACGACATTAACAGCGATCCAAAAGCGCTGGAAATGTTTGAAACTATCCGGGCCCATGGCGCGGTGAAAATGGGCCTGATCCAGGACGTGAGCGAAGCGGCCAATCGTCAGCATACCCCCAAGGTGGCCTTCGTCGCGAAGCCGGTGGATTATGTCGCTTCCAGCGGCAAGCAGATTACCGCCAGCGATATCGATGTTCTGGTGCGCGCCCTGTCCATGGGCAAACTGCACCATGCCATGATGGGCACCGCCGCGGTGGCGATCGCTACCGCGTCTGCCGTTCCAGGCACCCTGGTCAATCTGGCCGCCGGTGGCGGTGACCGCACGCACGTCACCTTTGGCCATCCGTCCGGTACCCTGCGCGTTGGTGCAGAGGCGAAGGAGGTGAATGGCCAATGGACTGCCACGAAGGCCATCATGAGCCGCAGCGCGCGGATTCTGATGGAGGGCTGGGTGAGGGTGCCCGGAGATTCGTTCCAGGACTGAAAACCGCTCACAGATAATGCCCCCGAGCTGTATACCGTCTATCTTTCAGGTTGATGGTAAACGGCCGGGGGCATTTCTATTTGGCCTGGAAACACGATCAGGAAAGGAGGCAACAGCATGCCTGCAACATTCGACGTTAACGTCCGCCCGGATTACGACGAGGTGCTCCAGAAGATCGCGGATTATGTTCTGAATTACCAGATCGACAGCACGGAGGCCTGGGAGACAGCGAGGAACTGTCTGATCGACACACTGGGCTGTGGCCTTCTCGCCCTGCGTTTCCCCGAATGCACCAAGCACCTTGGCCCGATCGTGGAAGGGACCGTCGTGCCCCATGGCGCCCGAGTGCCCGGCACCCAGTTCCGGCTCGATCCGGTGAAAGCAGCCTGGGATGTCGGCTGCATAGTCCGCTGGCTGGATTACAACGACACCTGGCTCGCGGCAGAGTGGGGGCATCCCTCCGACAACCTGGGGGCCATCCTGGCCGTGGCGGACCACCTGTCCCAGAAAAACGTGGCGGAGGGCAAGCCACCGTTCGTCGTGAAGGATGTGCTGGAAGCCATGATCATGGCCCACGAGATCCAGGGCGTACTGGCACTGGAGAACTCTTTCAACCGGGTCGGCCTGGACCATGTGGTCCTGGTAAAAGTGGCTTCGACTGCCGTCGCCGCCAAAATGATGGGCGCCAACCGGGAACAGTTGTTGTCAGCACTCTCCCATGCCTGGGTAGACGGTCAGGCGCTTCGGACCTATCGCCACGCGCCCAACGCCGGCTCCCGCAAATCCTGGGCAGCCGGTGACGCCAGTTCCCGTGCAGTCCGGCTCGCCGATATCGCGATGCGGGGCGAGATGGGGGTTCCGGGCGTACTGACGGCACCCCAATGGGGCTTCTATGACGTTCTGTTCAGCAAGACCAACAAGGATCAGAAACTCAAGCCCGAGGAAGAGCGTCATTTTGCCCTGCCGCAGGAGTTCGGCTCGTACGTGATGGAGAACATCCTGTTCAAGATTTCTTTCCCGGCCGAATTCCACGCCCAGACCGCCGCCGAAGCGGCGGTCACGCTCCATCCTGAAGTGAAGGACCGCCTGGATGAGATCGACAAGATCGTCATCACCACCCACGAGTCGGCGATCCGCATCATCTCGAAGGTGGGCAAGCTGGCGAATCCGGCTGACCGGGATCACTGCCTGCAGTACATGACGGCCGTCCCGCTGATCTTCGGAGCCCTCAATGCCGAGCACTACGAGGACAGCTTTCACGAAGCCCATCCCATCATCGATGAAGTCCGGGACAAGATGGAAGTGCTGGAGGATCCGCGCTACACCCGGGAATACCTGGAACCTGAGAAGCGTTCCATAGCCAATGCGGTGCAGGTGTTCTTCAAGGATGGTTCCAGCACCGACAAAGTAGCCGTGGAGTATCCGATTGGCCACCGGCGTCGGCGCGAGGAGGGAATCCCGTTGCTCGAGGACAAGTTTCGGGCGAATCTGGCGACCCGGTTTCCGGCGCCGCAGTGCGAGCGGATTTTCAGTCTGTGCAAGGATCAACAGGCGCTTGAACAAACGCCTGTTGGTGACTTTATCGGCCTGCTCGTAATCTAGGGGCCTGTGGCATGATGCATCCACTGAATTGCCCGAGGGCGCTTCGCTTTGGTACGGAAACCTTGCAGGCGTCCTCGCACATTTCCCGTCCTCAAGTTTGTTGACGGAATGTAAAACTAAGTTACACTCTGTTAATAAGCTATTGCCCGGTTGAGACCGGATCAGGCGCTCAGGACCGAGTGGAAAGCCCTGAATTCCGGTGAGGCATAGATGTTGTTACGTGAAGAGCACAAGGAGTTTATGTGGCTCACGTCAGGTTTTTTCGGCATTACATTCACTTACCCTTCCTGATTCTGGGACTGATTGATTTTCTGGTCCTGATCCTCGCCTTTTGCCTGTCGGTGTTCCTCGCACTATTCGGTGACTTTTCGTTTTTCATTTCCCAACTCGGGTTCGTGATTCCCTCTGCCGTTGCCTTCGCACTCCTCAATCTGTTTGTGATGGTCGCCATTGCGGTTCATCAGGCACGCCTGGAAGAGGGCATGTCAGGCATGATGTTGCGCACTCTTATGGCGCTCATTATCAGCCTGCCACTTTGCGGGTTCGTTTATCTGATTGGTAATGATTGGCTTTGGTACCTGGGGCACACGAGTGTACTCACAACGGCCGCGGTATTCGGACTGTTCCTGCTGGGCCTGGCGAGAACCGTATTCTTTGCGCTGGTGGGCAAGGACACATTCAAGCGGCGGGTATTGGTGCTGGGCGCCGGAAAACGGGCGAGTCAGTTGCTGGAGGATCTGAAAACGCCGTTCAACCGGAAAGGCTTTACTCTGGCAGGCTTCGTTCCCATGCCGGATGAGCCGGTTGCGGTGAATGAGCAATTATTGGTGGCGCCCGCTGTTGCATTGCACCGGTTTGTTCTCTCCCAAAGGGTCCATGAAATCGTGGTGGCCGTTGATGACCGGCGCAAGGGGCTGCCAATGGAGGATTTGCTGGAATGCAAGATGCAGGGCGTCAAGGTCGTGGAGGCAGCCGCATTTTACGAGCGGGAGTCGCGCAAGGTGGCGTTGGAGATGATTACCCAGGGATGGCTGGTTTTCTCCGATGGTTACAACACGGCATCGGTCTCGGGGTTCTGGAAACGGACGCTTGATCTTGCCTCCTCCGTCACTCTGTTGCTCGCGACCTTGCCTCTGATGTTGCTGACCATGCTGGCGATCAAACTGGAGGATGGCTTACGCGCCCCTGTTATCTACAGCCAGGAGCGGGTCGGGCTCAATGGCAAGGTCTTCCGGGTACACAAGTTCCGCTCGATGGTGACCGATGCGGAAAAGAACGGTGCGGTCTGGGCGAGTCGGGGTGACAACCGGGTGACCCGCGTGGGTGAAATTATCCGCAAGCTGCGCATCGACGAGTTGCCGCAGATCTTCAATGTCTTGAACGGCACGATGGCATTTGTCGGGCCGCGTCCGGAGCGGCCGATGTTTGTCGAGCAATTGGCGGCAAAGATTCCCTTTTACAACGAGCGTCACCGGGTGAAGCCCGGTATTACGGGGTGGGCGCAGCTCTGCTTTGCGTACGCGGATAACGAAGAGGACAGTCGCGAGAAGCTGCGCTATGACCTTTACTACATTAAGAACCAGAGCCTGCTTCTGGATTTGTTGATTATTATCCAGACAGTTGAAGTGGTCCTGTTCAGAAAAGGATCAAGGTAAGTTCACGGGTAGGTTTTGCCCCGAACCCGGGAATGTAAAGAAACCTCAGTGGAGGATGGAAAATGTCACGGATGTATACGTTTTTGGGCGTGATCGCGACCCTTGTGGCGGTAGCGTTGTCTTCTGGATGCGCGAGCAATTCAGCTTCCTCACCGGAGAAGATACGGCAAGCGCTCAATGTTGATACCACTTCCAGCATCGAGGAATACCTTCTGGGACCGACCGATGTCGTTGAGGTCTCGGTCTGGCGCAATGAAGACCTGAGCACCTCCGTGCCGGTGCGTCCGGATGGAAAAATTTCCGTCCCGCTTGTCGGTGATATTCACGCCAGCGGAAAGACTCCGGAGGTTCTGGCGAACGATATCGAGAGAGAGCTTGCCTCGTATATCCGGCAACCGCAGGTCAGCGTGGTCGTTACCAGCATGGGAAGCCACGAGTTCAGCGACCGCGTCAGGGTGACCGGGGCAGTGCAGCAGCCCATGTCGATGCCACACCGGGCCGGCATGACGGTTCTGGATGTGTTCCTCGAAGCCGGTGGAGCAAACCAGTTCGCATCCCTGAACAACTCGATGTTGTATCGAAAGGCGGGCGGCGAAGTGGTGGTTATCCCCGTTCGCCTGGGAGACATCATAAATCGTGGAAACATACAGACGAACTACAGTCTCCGACCAGGGGACATCATCAGCGTTCCGGAAAGGAAGTTTTGACGACAGCGACGGCGGAAAGACCAAACCGCTGACGCAAGGAAAGGTAATGCGCCATGGATATGCCTCTTTCTCAGTTTCCAGCCGAAGTGATCAGGGAAGTCAGGTCGCGCAAATGGTTGGCTTTGCTGTTGTTTACGGTGGTGAGCTTCGGTGTTCTGCTTGCCGGTTTTCTGTGGCCGTACAAATACCAGTCCGAGGTTGTCATCTTTGTCGATGACACGAACATCATACGGCCGCTGATGGAGGGCAGTGCGGTCACCACCCAGATCAGTGACCGTGCGTCTGCGGCACAGGAGCTTCTCTGGACCCGCAGCATCATGGAGGAAGTCGCCCGGGACCCGGAAATCTTCGGACCGGAATCGGCGTCGATGCAGGGGCCTGAATTGGAAGACCGGATCGCGTCGCTCCGCCGGAACCTGAAAGTGACCCCCAGAGGCGACAGCTATTTCAGTATCAGTTATGCAGCGAGCTCTCCGAACCAGGCATTCCAGGTGGCGCAGCGTCTGGGGCAACTGTTTATTTCCGAAACGAATGCGCGTAAACGGGCCGAGAGTCGAAACGCCTACGAGTTTATCGACAAGCAGGTAAAAAGTTACGAGCAGCAGCTTGTGGCGGTAGAGGAGCGACTCAAGAATTTCCTCTCCGAGAATGTCGAAGGAACCGAGACAGAGGCAAACCAGCGGATGGCCAGCTTGAGGAACCAGATTGAGCTGGCTGAACTGGAGCGACAGGAGCTTCTCACCCGGGCGCAGTCCCTGGAACGGGAATTGGCCCGAATTGATCCCATGCTGATGCAGGGGCGCTCTTCGGATCTGTATCAGGCACGAATCAACTCAATGCAGGAGCAGCTGGATAACCTCAGGCTGCGTTATCACGATACCTATCCGGATATAGTGGCGTTGAGAGAGCAGATCGAGGAACTCCGCAAACAGCGGGAGGAGGCATTGTCCTCCGATCCTGAGCGCGTGATAACGGATGGGGAATCCATCTCGAATCCCGTTTACCAGCAGGTGCGGTCATCTCTGGCTGAAGCTCGCGCGGAGATCCAGACTACCGAGACCCGTATTCGAGCGCTCAGGTCCCTCCTTGCAGAGCAAACCCGAAGGATGGAATTGATTCAGGAAAATCGGGCCGAATATGCAGAGCTTACCCGGGATATGGAAGTGAACAAGGAGATTTACGATGACCTCCTGAAACGGCGTGAAAAGGCGCGGGTGTCGATGCATCTTGATGTGGAAGGGCAGGGGCTGAACTATCGGATTAACGAATCGGCCCAGTTCCCGAGGGGGACCTCGGGGCCGAAGTTTTCTACATTTGCAGCCGCCGGTTTGTTTCTCGGGCTGTTGGCTCCTTTTGGGCTGGTGGCGGGGTTGTTGCAGCTTGATCCGCGGATTCGGGCCCGCCGGCAGTTGGAAGAGGATCTGGGTTTACCCGTGTTGGCGGAGTTGCCTCACGTCAAGACGCCCTTCGAGAAGCGACGTGAGCGGCGGGTTACATCGGCTGTTGTTGTATGTGGGACACTTGTCGCCCTGGCATACATCGCCATTGTCCTGGCATCGATGACGGGGGTGATCGGATGACCAAAAACAGCAGGCCATACGAAGAACCTGAGATCCGGAAGGGGGATCGGAGCCAGCCGGAGGGTGAAGACTCTCGGAAGGAGCCCACCTATTGGTTGAACCGCAAAGCCGATGAACAAACTGAACCGGGCGGTGACTTAAGCGGAAACGGAATTCCCTATTCGGAATGGGATGACTCTCGAATGCTCGTTCCCAGCTCTTTGGAGTTGGGCCCCGGCGCGGTAGATCGCTACGTCATCAGCAAGCAGATCGTGCGGATGCAGGAGCCGCGAAAGCTGAGCCGGGACGATTTGGATGAGAGGCGGATTATCTATCCGGACTCGCCGAACAAGGCCCTGGTCAACCGTTTCAGGGATCTTCGAACAAAGCTTTTGGAGGCCTCGGGCGGCAATAATTTCACGTTGGTGGTCAGTGGAGCCAGTGAGGGTGCCGGCAGTTCCTTTGTGGCCTTTAACCTGGCTGCGGCGTTTGCGTTTGATCATGCCAAGACCGCTGTCGTTATTGACTGCAACCTGAGCGAGCCCTCCCTCCATTCGATGGTCGATGTGGTCCCGGAACATGGCTTGACGGACTTTCTCGATGAGCCGGATTTCGATATTGCCAGGATTCTGTACCCGACCGGTATCCCGAGGCTGAGATTGATTCCAGCGGGGAGCCGGCGCGAAGTTCCTGCAGAGTTCTTTACATCATTCCGAATGAAACAGTTCGTGCAGGCTGTCCGGCGCCGTTATCCCGACCGATTCATCATTTTTGACACCGCGCCCATCAGCGAATCACCCGATGCCAGAATTCTGAGTGAGCTGTGTGATTACGCCATGCTCGTGGTTCCGCACGGACGTGTCACCCCGGACCTGGCCGAACGAACAGCGTTGGCTTTCAATCCACAGAAATTCGTGGGAGCAGTGATCAATGGCTGAGAGATGGATGGCAATGGACCATGCCGCAATTACGTTTCCCATGCTAGCGGCGATTTCGGTGGGGTGGGCAACTGCAACGGCAGAGCCGCTGAGAATTGATGGATCTGTGGAGGGGCGTTTCAGCGATAACACAGAACTAACCTCAACCGATGAAACCAGCGATATTGAAAACAGGGTGTCATTAGGCCTGGGTTACCGGAGTGACCCGGGCCGCTGTAACGCCGACCTTAGCTCGCGGTTTGGCTATGGCTATTGGGTCGATGATACCTATGATCCTGAAGTTTACAGCAACATGACATTTTTCGGTGACTGTGAAATCAATGAGTATGTCAGCTGGGAACTGACGGATTACCTTCGCGATGTCAATGAGGATTCCCGTGCCGGTGATACTCCGGAAAACCGCACTCGAAAAAATATCTTTCGGACGGGGCCGGTGCTGACTTTTCGGCCAAGCCCGGTGGATTTGCTCGAATTCCGGGCGTCTTATGAACAGACTAACTACAGCGAGCCGGTTGAGCCAGATAGTGAGCGTTACGTGGCTTCGGTGGCATGGGACCATCTGTTCAGCCCCAGCTTGACTGCAGGTTTTCTCGCTTCTGCTGATCGAGCCGAGCTCGATGCAGTAGGGGAGGAGATCGACCGGGATACCGTATCGGCGACTTTCAGTAAACAGTGGGTCGCAACGCGACTAAGCGGCTCCCTGGGCGTCAGTCGGCTGGAAAGCCGAAGGCCAAGCAGCGAAAGTGAGTACGATGGGGTGGTCGGCAATCTCAGCCTGGCGAGGGAGATTAACCCAACAACCACACTGACAATGACAGCGACCCGGGAACTGACGGACCAGACGACAGATCTAGATATCCGCATTGGCTCTTTTGTTTTCAATCTGGAACAGACCGAGCCTGTTGAGGTGACGGCGCTACGTGCGACTCTGGATAAATCCTTCAGTGATGGGAGCACTTTGGACATCACCGGCTATGGTAGTCGCACAGACTTCCTTCTGAGCGACTTGACAGACTATCGTGCCGGATTAAATTCCGCCTATCGCAGACCGCTCACCGAGTTTCTCGGCTTGAATGCCGGTTTGGGCTACGACTTTTTCGATTACGGCGGTGAGATCGATTCCAACGATCACGTCGTGGATGTGATGGTTGGCCTCGATTACCAGCTCAGTCGAAAATTAACCGCCCAGGGCAGTATTGGTCACGAACGGCGAGAGAGTGAGACAGCCTCCCGTGAATACGAAGAGAACTGGATTTTGCTGGGCCTGAGTTACCAGTTCCGTTGATCGGCAACTGACGTACAGGGCCAGGGAAGGGCTCAATGAACAGCATCCGTAACGCTCTGACAATTGATGTGGAAGACTATTTCCAGGTAGCGGCGCTGGCAGAGGCCGTAAGCCGGGATGACTGGGATTCCATGGAGTATCGGGTCGAGGCCAATACCGACCGGTTGCTGGAGTTGCTCGACGGTCACGATACCAGAGCAACCTTCTTTACCCTCGGCTGGGTAGCCGAACGCTCGCCAGAGCTGGTCCGTCGGATTCGTGCTGCGGGTCACGAGGTCGCGAGCCACGGGTACAGTCATCAGCTCATCTATAACCAGACGCCAGAGGTCTTCCGCGAGGAAACCCGCCGGTCCAAGGCTATCCTCGAGGATATTCTTGGTGAGGCCGTCAACGGGTATCGGGCAGCGAGCTATTCCATTACCTCCCGGTCCCGGTGGGCCCTAGACATCCTGGCCGAAGAGGGCTTCACCTGGGATTCTTCCATCTTTCCCGTGCATCACGATCGATATGGCATGCCGGGCACACCTCATGAGCCATATCGGCTTCAGACTCCCAACGGCAGCACCCTGACCGAATTTCCGCTGTCCACCTGTGATCTCGGCCGTTATCGGCTGCCAATCGCAGGCGGCGGCTACTTCCGTCTTTTCCCCTACTGGCTCACCCATTGGGGCCTGGGAAAGATCAATCGGAGTGGCCAACCGTTCATCTTTTACCTACACCCCTGGGAAATCGATACCGGTCAACCAAGGCTGAAGGTGAAGGCTTTGTCCCGTTTTCGGCATTACAACAACCTGGACAAGTGTTTGGGCAGGCTAGAGCGGCTGCTCGGCGATTTTGCGTTCGGTTCGGTTTCAGATGTTCTGTCAGATGTGGAATTGCCCGATGAAACCGTCGCGGTCTGATTATGGTCTCGGGGACCAACTGACCGGAATGGAGGGGCGAACCTTCGATGAGGCGAGCATCAGGTCCCGTTTACAGGAGCTAAAGAACACCAAGGGGCGGCTCAGCCGCTTGATAAGCGAGACGCAATTGAGTGGTGAGAACTCCGACCAGTCGCTTGAAGAGCTTAAACGGGTATCTGGTGAGATAAAGCTGTTACAGAAGAAGCTCAAAAAGAAACTAAATCAAGTACGGCCGGGCGTGCACTGGAGCCCGAGGCCGGTCCCAATACCGCACGCGATTACCAATAGGCCACCGCCAGATTCCGTACTTATCGCTGAGTGTGATAGCCATTCTGTTTCTGAGGTGGAAGCATACCTGGCCAGTCATCCGGGTGCATCGGTTTGGCACCGGCCGGTGGTGTCTTCGTTTATTGTCCAGACCTATGGCCACCGGGCCCGGTATTTGTGTGCGTTCTCAGGACAGGGGCACATTGTAGGACTGCTACCCCTGGTTCAACTCAAGAGTCGTTTGTTTGGCAACTTTCTGGTTTCGATGCCTTATTTCAATTATGGCGGCGTGTTGGCTGACACCCCTGCAATTGCTCGTAAGCTGATTGATGGTGCCGAGAAAGTCAGGAAAGAAGTCTGTGCCCGGCACCTCGAGTTACGGCACTTCCAGAATATTGGACTGGGCCTTGCTCAAAAAACTGACAAGATGACGTTCTGGTTGTCGTTACCGGATAACCAGACCGATCTTTGGAACAGCTTCCCGCCAAAGCTACGCTCGCAAATTCGGCGCGGTGAACGGGACCTCGGTGACATGAAGGTTGGTGGCGCGGAGTTGCTGGAGGATTTCTACCGGGTATTCTCGATAAACATGCGTGATCTGGGAACGCCGGTCTACGGAAAGAGTTTTTTCCGTAATCTTTTGAGTGCCCTGGGTGACCAGGCATGGGTGGCTGTAGCCTATATTGACGGCCGGCCTGCAGGGGCTGCCTTCCTGACCGGATTCAAGAACCGTATGGAGATCCCTTGGGCATCCACCTTGCGCAACTTCAACCATACCTCGGTCAATATGATCATGTATTGGCGAATCCTTGAGTTTGCCATTGATCGTGGTTTCGAAGTCTTTGATTTCGGCCGCTGTAGCGAGGGCGGAGGCACTTTCCACTTCAAGAAGCAGTGGGGGGCTCAACCGGTCCAACTGCATTGGGATTATGTGCTACCAGAACGCGAGGCCCTGCCTTCTCTAAACCCGCAAAATCCGAGGTTTCGGCTGCTCATTGCTGCCTGGCGACGCCTTCCCGTCTGGTGCGCAAACCGCCTTGGCCCTCGTATCGTCAGGGGTTTGCCGTAATGAGTCTGTTTCAGTCAAGCGCCTGGCAAAGTGCTTGGTGGGATACCTGGGGGCACCAGAATGGTTTTCGGCTCCTACGACCGTGGGATGGAGAGGTGTCCGGCATCTATGAATCGAACTACCGGTGGAAAGGCGTTTTGCCTGTTCGTTCCTTGCACTTCGTGGGCACCAGTCACAAAAACCTTCGCTCTCCACGGACGGAATACAATCGGTTGTTTCCAGATCGTGTCAAAGGAGAAGAGTTGCTGAGGTCGACAGCCAGCATTTTGAAATCCTGCCGCTGGACAGAGGTGGTTTTGAACGACCTGCTCAATCAATCCGAAGAAATCTCTGTTCTGAAAGACCTCGCTGCTGCTGAGCGTTGGGCGCTGCGTATACGTGCGGTGGACAAAGGTTACGCCGTAGCGACCACAGGGCGTTACGAGGATTACCTGGCATCGTTGGGTAAGAACAGTCGGTTACGGCTGCATAACCGAAGGAAGCTGCTTGAAGCACAGGGGAATATTCGTCTGGAAAACGCGTGGTTTTCCGGTCCCCGGGACTTTTTTGCCGAGCTTAACCGTTTTCATCGTGCGAGGTGGAATAAAAGTGTTGTTACCGATAGAAGCCTCGCATTTCACCTGAGATTTCTCGACAGGTTGATGGAAGAGGGGGGAGAGCCCTTGTTGTCCGTACTTTCCTGCAACGGTCGCCCGGTCTCCCTACTCTATAATGTCGGATTCAGGGGTGTGGTCTACAACATCCAGGCCGGCTTTGACGAAACCTTCCATAGAAAGCTCTCGCTTGGATCCCTTCATCTTGGGTATGCCATTGAGGAGGCTTTCGAACGGCCGGACACAACGCGTTTTGATTTTCTGGTTGGCGAAGGCAAAAACGAGGATTACAAGTCGCGTTTTGCCACGGAAAATTATCAATTCATCTCGGTCATGCTGGTGAGGAGTATTTTGTTCAGAGCGCTTTACGCTGCAAAAGGTGTACTAAGGTATCCATGGGTCCGGCATGAAAACTGTTCTTCATCTTATTGATACCACGGGGCCTGGTGGTGCGGAAACCGTATTTACCAGCCTGCTTCGAGCACTTCAGGGTACAGAGTTCAGAAATCTCGTGGTCCTCCGCGGGGAAGGTTGGGTTGCCGACAAGGTCCGAAGCATTGGGATCGAGCCTCACATCATCGACTCCAAAGGCAGTTTCAACATTTCTTATCTAAAGGCTCTCAAGAGTCTGGTCACTTCCAATGAGGTGAACCTGATTCATTCCCACCTGCTCGGATCCAACGTTTATGGTGCACTTCTGGCGCTGATCACGGGAAGGCCTATGATCGCCACGTTTCACGGCGCAGTGGACGTGGCAGCCGGTGAGCGATTCCTGAGGGCCAAGTTCGCGATTATCGGTTGGGGCGCATCAGCAATCGTATGTGTCTCGAAACGGCTGCAGAGAGAGCTTACAGACCGAAGCATTTTGCCCAGCCAAAAGCTGAAGCTGATCTATAACGGCGTCGACCCGGAGTTGTTCGATGTTGGGAGCGTTAGCAGTCTTAGAGACGAGTTGGGCCTGAGTCGAGACTCACTACTGGTGGTCTCCATCGGAAACATCCGTCCGGCGAAGGGATATCAACACCTGGTGGAGGCTGCGATCAGACTGTCGGAATATGATCGCAACACGCACTTTGTGGTTGTCGGTCACCAGAGAGAGTCGCTCTTTAATGACTTGAAAGCCCAGATCTTGCGAGCGCCACGACAGCCGAATATTCACTGGCTCGGTTTCCGCGAAGACGTGCGGGATATTCTGCAACAGGCGGATATCTTCCTTCTGCCATCGGTCTCTGAAGGTTTCTCGATAGCAACGGTGGAGGCGATGATGGCGGGAATTCCTGTCATCGCAACCCGTAGCGGCGGGCCGGAAGAGATTCTCGACGATCAGAGCACGGGATACCTCATACCGGTCGAGGACCCGGATGCAATTGTCAGAGCTATTCAGAAGTTGAAAAACCCGCTGGTACGCCAGTCTTTGATAAACAGCGCCAGGGAAAAGGCCAACGACCGGTTCAGTCTTGCCAGTATGCTTCAGGGTTACATGGGGCTTTATCAGGAGCTTGTTTCAGGTGATGCTCCAACTGGCAGCTGGGAGAGCAGGGCATAGACACCTATGCAAGGAGGCGTAATGTTAAAGTCACTCGTCTTCAAACTCGGCAATCTGGTAGGTGAGACCGGGATATATCAGGTCCTGTTCCCTAACCGGATACCAGTATTCATGCTTCACCGAGTGACAAATGGGCCAACTTCCTTACCTGGCACCCTGCCAGCAGAGAAACTTCGCAAGCACCTTGAATATCTCGCCGCTCGTCGATACCAGGTCTTGCGCATGGATGAACTGTTGGCCGCTCTGGATACGGGGCAGAAGTTTCCGCAAAAGGCAGTCCTGTTTACGATTGATGACGGGTTCAAGGACCACTTTGAATTTGCAGCATCGATATTCGATGAGTTCGGCTTCCCACTCAATTTTTTCGTCGTCACGGGGTTGTTGGACGGCCGCTTATGGCCCTGGGATGACCAGATCACCTATGCCGTCAACCGGACTCGTGTTTCCGAGGTTGAAATACCGCTCCCTTCCGGGAAACTGCATCAGTTTGATGCGTCCTCCGGAAGCGCCAGACAAAGGGCACGAGTATTACGTAACCTGTTGAAAGATGAAACCCAGGAACGACTGTACGAGTGGGTGCGCACTGATCTGTATCCACGACTCAAAATTGAGTTTCCCGACGAAATTCCTCCGGAATACCGGCCCATGACATGGGACGATGCCAGATCTCTGCAAGCCAGGGGGCATGGCATTTATCCCCACACTTGCACACACCGAATATTGTCAAGGTTGCCCCCGGATGAAAAGCAAGAGGAGGTAACCCAATCGCTCAGACGTGTGGAAAGTGAATTAGGGACTGTGCCAGATGCCTTTGCATACCCGACAGGGAGACCGGTGGACTACGACAAATCGGATATCAGGGCTCTGCAACAATCGGGCTTCAGAATGGCATTCACCACGGTGCCGGATTACGTTCGTAAAGGTTCGACCCCGTATGAACTTCCCCGTTTTTCATTGCCGGAGAACTACGCAGAATACGTCAGGATACTGAATCGCCTGGAAGTCCTCTATCGCCTCGTATCTCTGCAGTCTCGGGCTACACGTGCTCCCGGACACGCCGTATCAGGCCAGGCCAGTTGATGGCTCGACCGACGAAATAGGTTTGCAGGCGTTACCGCTTCCTGAGGGCACCGATGTATTGTTTCAACTCAAACCAGAACGGGCGCAGATCCTGCCAACGGTTGACCTCATGGCGGGTCTGTCGACCTGGTCTGAAAAAGCGAAGGACCTCTCGAGCTTTGTGGATGATTGAATAAGCCGATGAGGGCGCCTTGAGCACAAGGTACAGGCGATCCAGATCGCCTAGCAGCCAGCGAAGGCGCCGATGTTGCCGGTTAATTGGCGGCAGGTCCTGCCCTGTACTGACCAGGTAAAGCAGCCAGGGAAAATCAACGCCGGAGTCGATGGCCAGTTGCAGTGAGCCCCACAATCTCGGGTTTACCTCCATCAGGTAACCGGTTCCATCGTCAGCGACCCGGAACTCGACCATGGCGACACCGTGCCATCCGACCTTGCGAAGAAGTGCTTCCGCTGCGGTCCGTAGCGTCTCATCGATCGGTGCGGATTCACTGAGCACGCTCACGCCACCGCCTGGGGGCTTCTCTCGAATACGGCGGTGCGCGAAATAGCAAACGGGTTCACCATGGTTGAACAGCGTGAAGATACCTTGGCCGGTTCCCTGGATGAAAGATTGCATGGTAAAGGGGAAATTCAGATATTCATGAGTATTCAAGGCCCTTAACGCCTGTTCCCTGGACTCTGCGATTGTGACCTGAGTAGTAACAATGGCATCCTCCAACAGAATTTTCGATTTGAAAGGCTTGATTACCAGGGGAAACTGCGTCACCGAGCTCAGAGTCCTTATACCGTCCTGGGCATCATGACAGAAAGTCGTTTCCGGAACGGGAATGTGGAGCTGCCGGGCAAGAGCGAAGAGCTCGTTTTTGTTTGCAATCCGCTCCACTGTCGCCGAATCGGGAAAAGGAAAAACAACCCTTTCCGGAATCTCGGCGCGGTATTTGAGAAGGATGTAAGTTGTTGTTTCCGTGATCGGGAGCAGGAAGGTGATCGAGAGACGGTCCAGCTCCCTCAGGATATCGTTGAAGAATTCCCTGGGAGAACTGAAGGGATCAGCATAGACAACCCGCTCTCTGCTAAACCGTGATACACCTGCGAGGGATGAGGGGGAGGCTTCGCCGACCGCTACCCAGAGCCCTTTCGCTCCCAGGGATCGTACAGCCGCCAAAGCAGCTCGTTGATTCCCATCCAATACTAGAATTCGGTCATTCATTAATAGCAACGTCCTGATGTTGTCGCCAATTTGCAAAGCATCGTGCAATTGTTCCGGATACGCAAAGTAAATTCCATGGCGCTGCACTAGACTCAAGGTTTAGCGCACCCTGTTGCTTGGTAAAAAAAAAGATAAAGGAACACCTTCCTTGCAGGAGAGGGGGGCCTGAGGGCTGATCCAGGATTTGCCACGGGAAAACAGTCTTGAAGAAAAAGGGAGCTTTGAATTTGAACCGGTTGGTTTACGGACGATTTGGTTCACGGAACGGACTTGTCCGCTACCTCTTTCATTGGGGATTGGCGCAATTTGGCGTTTACCGGAGATTCAACTTACAACTCCCGGCGCACCATCGCCGTCTGGTCTTCATTTGCAACGGCAACATTTGCCGCAGCCCACTTGCCGAAGTGTATGCAAAAAGTCTCGGGCGTGAGGCGGCCTCCTGCGGTTTTGGTTGCAGAGAAGGCTTCCCAGCTGATCCGCGGGCAAAAAAGTTTGCGCTGTCCAAGGGACTATCACTGGAAAACCACCAAACAGTGAACATCAAGAACTTCGAGTTTCAGGATACTGACTTTGTTGTGGTGATGGAGCCCTCCCACCTCCCACTGATTCGCCAGAGTATCGGAGACAAATATTCCGTGGTGCTCGCCGGAAACTACTGCCAAACACCCAACCCATACATTCATGACCCATACAATTGCAGCGATGAGTTCTTTGTACGTTGTGAACAGAGAGTAATGGAAGCGGTACGGGGGATTTGTGGTTAGGAAAAGCCAGGTTATCTCGGATAAGGACTTCTATTCGCTGCGTATTGGTCCGGTATGGCGCTATTTCAGAAGCGAGAGCTTTGCTTTCTGGATGGTATGTGCATACCTTTTTTTCGAGTATGTGCGCCCACAGTCCATCTACCCTGTGATTGATTTTTTACCTTGGGCGCAGCTGTTCATCATGGGTGCCATTCTCGGCTGCTTCGCAGATAGAACAGTACGTTGGGTTTCCTCACCGATAAACAAGCTCCTGATTATTTATTTAATAGTTATATTGATATCCAGTTATTTTGCCTATTTCCCGAGCATTTCATTTGATAATCTAGATCGTTATTATCCGTGGGTAATCATTTATTTTATAATAATAAATATTGTTAACAGCAAGCGCAGGTTTTTCATATTTATTTCCATTTTTCTTGTCGCTTCCTTCAAGTTGTCGCTTTCACTCTCGATAACCTGGGCTCAAAGGGGGTTCGCTTTTACTGATTGGGGGCTGATGGGTCCTCAGGGGTTCTTCCAGAATTCCGGAGAGCTCGCGATACAAATGCTGGTTTTTTGGCCGATTGCCTGGGCGTTCGCGCACATGATGAAACCTAATATTTCCAGGCTTTGGTACATGGTGCTTATGTTAATGCCCATTACAGCAATTATGGTCATTCTGGGTGCGAGCTCTCGTGGAGCACAGTTAGCTTTGATTTGCCAGATTGTCCTGATGAATTACAGGTATATATTCAGGCCTAAAATATTAGTTTCAATCGTAGTAGCCCTCGCACTGATCTGGCATTTTCTTCCGGAAGAGCAGAAGCAACGATTTGAAACAATCGGGCAGGATGGAACTTCAAAACAGAGATTGCTGTATTGGGAAAATGGGGTCGAAATGATAAAGGATAATCCTGTTATCGGAGTAGGGTATTTTAACTTTGCGCCTTATTTTGAACGGTATTACCCGGAAGATGTCATACTTGGCAGAGCAGAGTTGCCCCATAACATTTTTATTCAGGTTGGTACGGATGCCGGCGTGATCGGACTGGGAGTTTTTGTGGCTTTACTATTCGCCGGATTCAGGTTAAGTCAAAATCTAAACGCAGAGCGATGTGGCGACCCAGCAAATATGATTGGCAAGTGTGCGAATTTGTCATTACTTGGATTTTTAATTGCAGGTCAGTTTGTAACAGTCGTTTATTACCCTTATGTTTGGATTCATTTGGCTTTTGTCGTGTGTGTTCACAATATTTTAAACTCAGAAAAAATAAAAAAGTTAAATGGATGAGTATGTCGAAAGGATGAGGTGTAATTTATGAAAATAGCCCTTATTTGGGATTCCGATTATCCATGGGATGTTCGCGTTGAAAAAGTTTCTAACACACTCATCAAAGCTGGACATGAAGTTCATTTAATTTGTCGAAACACTAGAAAAGAAAAAAAATTCGAGATATTGGATGATATCAGGATTCATAGACTCCCAGTTGTTTCTTCTAATTATTTCATTAATAAATCGATTACTTTTCCTGCTTTTTTTAACCCAATATGGTTAGAAACCATAAGGACGGTTATCGAAAAAACTGGAGTTGAGTATGTGATCGTTCGGGATCTTCCTCTTTGCCCGGCGGGTATTTGGGTTTCACGGCAGTTCAACATACCGTGCAGCATGGACATGGCGGAATGCTATCCAGAATTGTTGCGATGCATTTGGAAATTCGAAAAGTTTCGTTTTCTGAATACTTTTGTTCGAAATCCACTCCTCGCAGATCTTGTTGAGCGTTACTGTATTCGCAATCTTTCGAAGATCTTTGTTATGGTTCAGGAATCTCGGGACCGTTTGATTGGAATGGGGGTTCCCTCTTCGAAGATTGAGATTGTAAGCAACACCCCACTGTCATCTATTGTTGACAGTGTTGGTAAGCCTAGGGATAAGGCACTCTGCCTAAACCTCCTTTACCTCGGCATTCTGAACCCTTCACGTGGATTGGATACGGCATTGCAGGGCATAGCGTACCTGAAAAGCTCTGGAATTCCTTGCAGTCTTCAGATTGCTGGCTCCGGGAAGGCCTTCGAAGATCTAAAGAATTTAGTGTCCAAACTTGGTATCGCTGACTCCGTAAAATTTCACGGATGGGTTGATCGAAAGGATATTGCCAGGTTGTTCTTAGAGGCAGACGTCGGACTAGTGCCTCATCACGTCTGTGGACATTGGAATACCACAGTTCCAAACAAACTTTTTGATTATATGGCTGCCGGAATTCCGGTTTTATCCAGTAACGCTGTTCCAATGGCGCGAATTATTAACGAACAGAATTGCGGAGTGATCTATAACGATGGTGATCCGGAATCATTTGCGGCCGGCATCCGTAGGTTACGGGACGATATAGTGCGTTGTGAGATGGGGTCGAACGGGCGAAAGGCGGTTATTTCATACTACAACTGGGATGTAGATAGCAAAAGATTGACGGCTGCCATTGGCCCAGCGATTTAACTTGATTTCCAAGGCGAGCTCTAATTATGAACTATTTGATTTCCAGATTCGCTTTTTATTACCCTTCAACATTATTGAAGGGTGAGCCAATAGCCAAGCTTATGGGCTATTATGAAAGGCAGCAGTTCTGGTCTGAGGAGCAATTAAGAGACTATCAGCTTGTAAAGTTAAAGGAACTTCTTGAATTCGCATTTAGCCATTCACCGTTTTACAAAAACCTTTATCAAGAGGCTGGCATTACTCCTGACGATATAAGATGCCTAGAGGATTTGAGGCGTTTGCCTTCTATTGATAAGAGCGACCTAATTAACCAGCTTGATCGAATGTTGCCCTCTAAGCCACACTTTCTCTGGTCCCAAAAAACAACTGGAGGTTCGACAGGTGAGCCGGTCAAACTATACAAAAATCCGATGGCGTTAGCCCGAGAACGGTGTGCTACATGGCGGGGCTACGAATGGGCTGGGCTCCGAATTGGCGATGCCCAATTGCGTTTTTGGGGTGTACCTCACGATCGAATCTCCTCGTGGAAGGCTATATTGACCGACTTAATCGCGAACAGAAGGCGAATATCCGCCTTTAATCTGACGGAGGAATCTCTGCTTCGCTATTACCGGAGTGCACGAAAGTATAAGCCCCGCTACCTTTATGGATACGTAAGCGTTATTGAGGAGTTCGCCCGTTTCATTTCTCAAAAAGGACTGGAGCCTATCCCCTCACTCAGATCCGTGATAACAACTTCTGAGGTCCTTTCTCCAGAAGTGAAAAATACTATTGAGGCCTCCTTTAAAGTCCGTGTTTTTAATGAGTATGGGTGTGGTGAAGTTGGGTCAATTGCGCACGAGTGTGAGAAGGGCAGTATGCACTTAATGGCGGATAATGTGATCGTCGAGAAAGATACGGGTAATGAGGTTACAGGTGAGTTGCTCGTTACAGATCTCTTTAATTATGCAACCCCGCTTATTCGTTACCGCCTAGGCGATTTTGCCACGTTTTCTAATCAGCGATGTCCTTGCGGGCGCGGTTTGCCGGTTATGGAATCTATACACGGGCGTGCATACGATATTCTTTTAATGCCAGATGGTCGAAGAGTCCATCCAGAAGCAGTAATTTATGTATTCGAAGATATCCAGAGAGATACAAAAGCATTTAAGCAGTTTCAGATCATTCAAAATTCGCCTAGCGAAATATTGGTAAAGATAGTACCTGCCGATCTTTTTGATGATTCGATTAAGTATAAGATAAAAATATTACTTGAATCTAGGCTGAGCAAAGATATCAAATACAAATTTGAAACTGTACCAAAAATTCCCAGGGAGGTGTCTGGAAAAATGCGCGTTGTGAAGCAATTATATTAAACTAAAAATATATTATATATTTCTGCTAGGGCGCTATAAAAAGTATATTATTTTACGGCAATTTCATTTTCCGTTTTTAGAATTTTAGCCTTAGATAAAACGCTATTTAACCACATCTATATAATTTATTGTTTTAAACTTCTGATTTTATGACGGAAAAATAATTTGACGTGCTATGACCGTGGGGCAATAATATTGCTTGAAAGCGTTAGATTCCTAAGTCGTCTTGCCTTTATTTAAGATTAATCTAAAGAGCTTGGGGTCGCTGTCGGCGGTTTGTTTGAAATTAGAGGATTTTTGCGATGGGAAAACTAGCCTGGAGAGTTGGGAATCTTGTGGTTTGTGCTTTCGTGGCGTTCGTACTGGCTGGAGTCGGTTCGGCGTATTCCGCAGTCATCTTTCAGGATGACTTCAGTAGTGGTGGGTTCGATAGGACAAATGGTGGCGCCCAATGGGTATCGAAAGTTAATGTCGAGGTTGCGTCAACTCCAAGTCTTGTGGCAGCCAATTCGGCTAAGTTTACTTTCAATGGTAGCAGTGATCTGTCCGAAGATGCTTTTGCCGAACTCAGGTTTGACCTAGGTGCCCTTTACAAAGAACTTTGGATCCAGTTCAACCTTTATGTACCTGAAAACTATTATCATCGTGATTCACCGTCGACTGATAACAACAAGGTTCTTCGGCTGTGGCCTAACGAATATACTGATAACGAAAAGATCGGCTTATCTGCGTGGAAAGGTTCAAACGGTGGCTCCTCAATGATCGCTGATTGGAGCGCTCAAGGAAGGGGTATTGGTCCAAAAGGAGAGACATACTCCTCCTTTATCACACCTTCTGACCGGGGTAGTTGGGTTAAGCTTAAGGTTCATGTGATCGCAGCATCGTCGTCATCTACACCGGGATCAATAAGGGTTTGGAAAAACGACGAGTTGGTCGTTGACAACTACCAGGTTATGGATAGCTTTTACAGTGGCGAACCACACGCTTACCGGTATGGGTATCTTCTTGGATGGTCTAATTCAGGCTTTAATGAAACCACTAGCATGTATATCGATGGCATTATTTTCGCCACCAAAGAGAGTGACCTGCAGGGAATTGTTGATACCGCCTCGCCACCCTTAGCACCGGAAATGCAAGTAGAGTAAGGGCTTTTTGGCGAACAGGCTTTTTGATTATTTTGACGCATATTTTGACTGGCGGGCGTGCATTATTAACCAAACCTGTTGCCAAATGACTCTTCGTGCCTTATTTGAGAGGAGTATCAATACAATGTCTTCTCGGACATAGAAAGTAGACCGAGGCAGGGAAATGTTGGCATATACTATTCCTTCGCCGAGCTTGAGCCCAAAAGTACGACCTTTATTTTATTGATACCTACCAGGTCCGCACTCTTGCTTTTGGAATCGACGGTACATCACAATCTTGACGCTCGTTTAAACCAGTGCCTTCGTGGTCAAAGCACAGCCAGGACCAACCGCTGTCACCCGAGAATCTCAACAGCTGTCGGCGGACTACTAATGCTTACGCATTCTTAATGGCTCTTGGCGACTTATATAACGCCGCGTTTGAAATGAGAACGTCCTTAGTGGGGATTGTCCACATGTTTTCACATAGTCAACTTATTTAGGTTATGGATTAGGCGAACAAGAAATACTAGCTAGAAAATAATTTAGGCCCCAAATAGTACTCCCGTCCCTGACTACGTCTTCGAAGAATCTTATAAGTTTGATGCTCCGAAATTGATAGCTATCAAGCACTATAATTTGAAATAAGAAAGGCTAAAGCGAAATTTTATCTCCAATATATTCGTGCTCGAAAAAAGCGTGTCCAACCAATAAGTGAGATCAATTAAGAAGAATCTGGTTGAAATTTTTGAGATTGTAGCAAATAAGGGCACATTATGAATGAACGCCTGACCGAAATTAACTTTGTCGATAAAAGCCTCGCGAGTTGGCCACAAGAAAAAATCGAGTTAGTCAAAACTGAGGGCATTGACAAATTTCCCGAGTTTTTCAAAACAGGAATTGACGTCTGGATTATTCAGAGCTATATCCTTTTACATGATAGTGAGCGTTTTAACGTATGTATCTCAAGCGCACTAAAAAAGAACTGCGTAAACGTTATACATCGTTCTCAGGTCTCTGCAAAAGAATGTAGGGAGTTTTTTGTTGTGTCGGTAAGAGCTGATAGAGATCCTCTTGTAAATGCTCACATAGAAATAGTCCAAAACAGAAGTTCGGTTTGGTCTCCCAGGCACCTTTTCATTCCTCATTGGCCTCAGCCTGGTTTGATTAAGAGGGATGTGAATAGAAGGGAGAGCATAGAAAATGTGTCTTTTTTCGGAAAATCTTGTCATTTATCTGATGAGTTTAAAACGACTGAATTTTCGGAACGCCTGTCCACGCTGTCTTGCAAATTGCAAATACATGAAAAGGATTGGTGGGATTACTCGAAAACAGATATCGTTCTCGCGTTTAGAGAAGGTTATACTTTTTATTTGAACTTCAAGCCAGCTAGCAAATTAGTCAATGCCTGGAATGCAGGTGTGCCAGCGATCCTTGGAAAAGAAGCGGCTTATAGAGAGTTAAAAACGACATGCTTCGATTATATAGAAATTGCGTCCGCAGAAGACGCCTTAGCACATATCAAATACCTCAAGAGTCATCCAGAGGTCTATCGACGCATGATCGAAAATGGTAGACAGAAGGCAAATATGTTTTCTCGTAACAGAATTAGAGAACTATGGTTGGAAAAGCTCGAGTTGATTGAAGATTATTATTCTGATTTCCAGTCAAAAAATAACTTCATGCGATTCTTTATTAATAAAAGTGGCTTTTGTTTTTTGGTTTCATGTGTACGTCAAAGGGTTTGGGGTTGGCAAGCCGGCCAGTTCCCAATTAGGCCAAGTCGTTATTATTTTGGGGTAGTAAGAACGTTTTTGGTTTTTCCTAGAATCATTTTGGCTATGAAAAAGTACAAAAATTAGCTTTTCGACGGTGTATAAGATGACTGCTAAGGATGGTTTATGTATATAATTAGGGTTATTCGTGAGATATTTAAAATATTAGACGTTTCAGACAAAAGAAATTATTTAATATTACAGATTTTCTTTATCTTTTCTGCGCTATTGCAAGTCGTTGGAATTGCAAGTATTGCTCCCTTTATCTCGGTACTTTCAAGTCCATCAGTTATCCATGATAACCCCGCATTGTCATTTTTTTATCAATTTGGCGAGTTCAAATCTGAGATATCATTTATAGTTGGCCTTGCGATTTTTTCGCTAGTAATGATTGTTGTATCGAATGTTGCCGGGGCAATAACTGTTTGGTTAACGTTTCGGTTATCTGTGATACAGGGTAGTAAATTACAGCAGAAAGTATATAAAAGTTATTTGCGAAGAAAGTATATATTTCACAAGAATTCAAATTATAACGCAATGGTTGCGTTGATATCCCAGCAGATTCCCCGATTTGTATACATGGTATTTCAACCTTTTTTACTATTAACGAGTAACTTATTTGTCGCGATCGTTATTTTATCCGGTCTTGTTTATCTAGATCCAGCTTTGGCGTTCATTTCCGGTCTACTTATCGGTGGCGCTTACCTGATCACTTATGTCATTCTACGCAGATCATTGAAGAGGAAAGGTGAAATTATTTCCTATAGAAATGATAGAATTCAAAGTTTAATATCTGAGTCTTTTATTGGGATCAAGGATGTTAAGCTCGGTGGCTTGGAAGATCGATATTTGGGAAAATTTGATGAAGTAAATAAACTTGGTTTATCTTCTCAAGCTTTTATTGCTCTATCAGGTGAAATTCCTCGTTTCGTGATTGAAACATTATCGTTTGGTGCGATCCTCCTCTTGGCTCTATTTCTTATATCAAAAGAACAGAGTTTAAATACTATAGTTCCGCTTCTAAGCGTTTATGCTTTGGCCGGTTATAAACTTTTACCGACTATGCAACAAATATATAAAGCAATATCGAGCTTAAGCGGTCACGGGGCGGTCGGTTCAAAAATTAGTTTTGAACTGGGTGAAACGGATGAGTTCTCCGCTTACAAAAATGATGGGTATCAAATAAAAATCAATAGCCTGGATCTTAAAAATTTATCATTTTCATACCCGAATAGCCGCAATAAAGCGATCTCCAATGTGTCACTCTCTTTTAAAAAAGGTAATATTTATTCGGTGGCGGGCTCCTCGGGTTCCGGAAAATCCACGCTAGCTGATATTATCCTAGGCTTGATTAAGGCTGACGGCGGCGAAATCTTGATCAATGGTGAGAGTCTTAATAACCACAATTTGGTTAGTTTTCGTCGGTCTGTTAGTTACGTCCCTCAAAATGTGTTCCTCCTTGAAGATAACGTGATCCGAAACGTCGCCTTTGGTGATGACGATAGTGAGATTGACAATAAACGTGTTGAAAGGGCATTGAGAATGTCCAATGCCTGGGACTTTGTTATGAGCCTACCGGACGGGTTAGAAACACAGCTAGGTCAAGATGGAAAGTTGCTTAGCGGAGGCCAAAGGCAGCGAATAGGTATCGCTCGTGCACTTTATAAAGAAAGCGATTTAATTATTATGGATGAGCCAACAAGCGCATTGGATTTAGAATCCGAGCATAAGCTTCTTAAAGAGCTGAGTCTAATAAAAGCAGATCACATTATCTTGATAGTCTCCCATCGTGTTGCTCCCATCAAAGCGTCTGACAAGATTATCTACTTGGAGTCAGGAAAGGTTCGAAATTTCGGCTCTTTCTCAGAGCTTTTGGATGATAATAGTAATTTCCTGTCCATAGTTACCAAAGAGCTGTCAATATCTAATTCGCTTTGAGGCTGTCTGGTTATGAAAAGAAAAAGCAGTGTTACGAAATCATTAACTTTCATGTTTCCTGATAAGGCGGTCGGGCGTCTTGTAGATATCGATAGACATGAATCGCCGACGGAACGACTGGTTGGCGCTTATGAGTTAAAAAATAAAGGATGGACAATTTTCATTTCGGATTCCCGTTGGCATGGGAAAAGTGGTTTAATAAGGCGAAAATTGAAGCGTTTTTTTGAAATACCAAACTTCAAGACACTAAAAGATTGGCGTTTTTCGAGCTGTATCGTGGTGAAAGACAATCTCTCATTAATTTTGACGCTTTCAGCAAAAATTTTACGAAAAAAAATTATTTATCTTGATGCTACCTTTGGTATTCCCAAAAGAAGGCTTAAAGTTTTATCTACTTTGCTTAACTTCATTTTAGCAGACCATGTTATTATGTTTTCTTCCTATCAGAAAGATCTTTGGGCAAAAAAATTTAATTTAAGGTCAGATAAAGTTTCCTCTCTTTGGTATTCAATGGATTTATCATTTTACCCAAGGCTTGGTTTAAAGGAGATTAACGATAAGATCAAAATCCTGTCTGTTGGGAGAGATGTGGGGCGGGACTTTAAAACCTTAATTAGCGCGGCAGGCAGAGTTGAGTGTGAATTGGTAATCGTAACGTTACCCTATCTCATAAATAGGGATTTTTACTGTGACAATAATATCAAAATTATAGAGAGAATTCCCTATACGGAGCTTTTTGAACTATATAGTCAAAGCAATGTTACGGTCGTCCCTTTAGTGTGTGGTATTTCCTACCCCTCCGGAATTCGTGCAGTGATGGAATCAATGCTTTTGGGTGTACCCGTTATAGCGGCTCGAACCCCGGTCCTTGAAGAGTATTTTTTAGATGGCAAAGAAATTATATTCTATGAACCCGAAGACCAAGATATGTTAGTAGAGTCGCTGAGAATGTTGAAGAAGGATCGGCAACTGGCAATCGATTTAGTAGATAATGCAAGAAAGAAAATGGAAGAGTGTTACGGAATGGAATCGTATACTAACAGGTTAAATGAAATTATTGAAAATATTGCTTATAAAAGCTAGAGTCCAATATATCTGGTATTCTTATAATGGGATTAACAATGAAAAAGAAATCCAAGCTATTGATAATGGCAAATTATTCTAATAGAACTGGTTTTGCTTGGAATAATATTTATAGTTTATTTTCGTTCTTGGCTAATGAGCTTAAGAAATACCATGTGTCTGTTTTTATTTCATACAGCAGGGTCGAGAAGCCATTCGGAAAGTTTGAGAAGGACTTTGAAGGTGTATTTCAGCTGGCGCCATGCTCATTGAAATTTGGTGAGATTTCGCGAACAGTGCTTTTGATTAAGCGAGAAAAAATTGATTCGATTTATTTAACTGATCAAAAACCTTCGAGTTTCGTCTATTTTATTTATCGGCTTGCAGGTGTTAAAACCATTATTAACCATTGTCGAGTGTCAGTCCCATCACCGTTACCGGCGAAGCCAGAGCACGGTTTGCGTCGGATTATAAAGAAGACATTGAGAGGTATGCCATTCGTTAATTGTGATTCTATTTATGCTGTATCTGGTTTCGTGAAGGATAGATTGGTTTTCAAAGCGCAAGTTCCATGCGATAGGGTTAAGGTTATTCGGAACGGTATCGATGTTGATGTGTTTTCTTCGAATAATAATGCATTAGGAAATAGGCGTGATTGCTTAAAAATATTTTCCGGAGGTCGCGCTTCTATTTACAAAGGTTTTCAATACCTATTTGAGGCAATATATGTTCTCACTAATGATATGAAGGTTGAAAATATAGTCGTTGAATATGCAGGCGACGGGCCTGATTTAGAGTTTTTAAAGGGGGTTGTTTTTAAGCTAGGTATTGGGAAATACATCAGGTTTCTAGGTGAAATGCCTTCGACGGCTCGCGCACAGATGGACGCGGATATCATAGTTGTTCCTTCATGTTGGGGTGATGCCTGTCCAAGTTCGATTGCTGAAGCCCTTGCGTGTGGGAAACCTTTGGTTGCGACTTCCGTAGGAGGTATACCCGAGATGATTGGGGATGAAGCGAATGCAATTCTGGTTCCGCATGCTGACCCTATTGCAATAGCCAATGCTCTTCAAACGTTGATTAATAATCCGTCTCTCAGGAGTGCTCTAGGGGCTAGGGCCCGTGCTAGAGCGGTTGCGGCTTTAGAAGTGCATCGGTATCACAATGAGGTACTTTCGTGGCTGTTGGCCGATTTGGGGTTGAAGGAGAAGACAGTCAAATATGGTTAAAAAAATAATGATGATCTTTTTAATTTGGGGTTAATTGGTACCGCTTTGAGTTTTAATGACAGTGGTGAAGCATCAGTAGAAATAGATGAAAAGCTTACCGGTAACTTGTTAATTGGGTATATAGCTTAATATAGTGTCTGACATTTGTTTCGAGACTGAATTTATAGTCCAATACTGATGGTACCTTTTCTATATCTCTATCGACTCTGTTTCTGATTTTTTTGATTGCGATTTTTACTGCAGCAGCATAGCCCTCAGGGTGATGGTTTTCTACCAAGATTCCCTCTCGTCCATAATCAAGTATCTCTGGTATTCCTCCAACATTATGAGCGACAATCGGTAAATTGATTGCATGTGCCTCTAGTAAAGTCATCGGTAGGCCTTCATGGTCAGACGTCATTAAAAGAGCATCAAGGTGCCGAATTTCCGCCAGAGAGGGATTAACAAAGCCCTGAAAGTCCAATTTATCAAGGATTTGCATTTCGGACCCAAGCTGCCTGAGCTGTTTCTCTAAGGGTCCCGAGCCTATTATTATTCCGCGACATTCGATACCTTGTTGGTTGAGTATTGCAATAGTTTTGATAAAGAGATCAACTCGTTTGACAGGTACCAGCCTACCGACGATCCCGATTCTCGGTATGGTGGATAGCGGTTTTGATTCCACTTTCCAGTTTTCACGGATGTAGTCAATATCAATAAAGTTGAATATTTTGCGGACCTTCCCGGGGAATATTTCATTCAATCTGTCTTCCAATTGGGTAGATACCGCTACGACCGCTTGCTGACATAGGCGTCCAAGAGTGATATCGAGTTTGTGCACAAGCCACTTATGGGGGCGCCTCAAGGTGAATGCTGTTTCCGGGTTGCCGTGAACAGTACGCAGTGAGATTGGGACGCCTGCAAACTCCTTGGCTAAAATGCCCAGCACGTTCTCTTTGTACCCGTGAGTATGGATGATCTTGCTGCGTTGCTGCCTGCAATGTTCTGAAATTGAACGGATGATCGCGACTGACCCCAGCTTGCTCTCGTCCGCCAGCGTTACCGGGATTCCCAGTTCATTGAGCTTGTCTAAGAGAATGCCAGGATTGAATACGACGGCAGTAGGTGCAATCTGATCTGATGCCAATAAAGCCCGGAGAAGGTTATAGACCTGTACCTCTGCTCCCGCCCATAGATCTCCGGAGACCACATGGGTGACTACGAGCTTACCATTGATCATAAGAGTCCGCGCCCGATAGTTGCCAACAGAGTTCGGTTGCTGTCGCTGTTTCCGTCGTGAAGGTTAAACCGGTGCAGGTCATAAGGGTTGCAATCGGCGAGGTTCCAGCCTGTCTTGGTGGTACATGCGGCCTCGTAATGGTCTGAAACCAGAATCTCTCCCTTCTCTGTTATGTTTCCATTCGGATAACAGAAGATCGGTACGGCGAATGCGCCAAGCGCTTGTATGTCTTCACGACTGCCGATGACTTCATTCATAAGGGCTTGGTCATCCCTCAAACGGTTCAGGCGATAGTGATTTCTGGTGTGGGCTCCATAGCGAACAAGGCCGTGCTGTGACATCTCCTTCAACTCGGAATTGTTGAGTATGGCTCTATAGCCATCCTCCGGGGCAACTTCGGGATGAGCTTGATAAACGGCTTCCAGGCCCTTGAGAATGACCGAATCGTCCGTTGATTTCAGGCGTGTGATGACTTCGTCTGCTTCCATAAGGGAAAACGGGCTGCGTTCGCGCCCGCAGTATGAATCCGGCAGGTGGGGATACAACCAATTGAATGCTTGGTCATCCTCTGGAGTGTTATGCGACGTGAGTAATCTAAGTACTTGCTCTGGCCAGAAGATTTTATTGGTTCCAACCATTTGTGTTACTAGAAAAATGGTAGCCGGTATATTATTGGCTTTGAGCAGTGGGTAAGCGTGTTCGTAGTTGTCTCGCCAACCGTCATCGAATGTAAACGCGACGGCTAATTTGGGAAGCGTTTGGCCTTTGTTATTGCGTTCGAGCCATTCACTCAGATGTACAGGCTCTGCCCCCAGCTTTTTTACGAGACGGATATGCCTCTCCAGTGCTTCCGGGCTTGTTACCATGCCCGGCTGCTCAGCGGCTCTCGCGGGATCACTGAGGGGTAGGATTCTATGGTAGGTCAGGATGAGAAGGCTAGGGGTTCTCGATAAATAAAGTCGTAACCAGCCATACCCTGCCAGAACAGTGAGAACGCCTTGTTTAAGAATGGATCTGATGAACGCCACGCCCGTTGCCTCCTTCGAGCTCGCCAATGGTTTTGGCTCAATCATCCATGTATATTTTAATATCATAGAGACTTTGCCAGTACTATGCAGAGATGTCATTTCGAAAAGGTTCACAGGGATAGCGAACGATGCTGGTAGTTCTATTTTGGATTGGAGCGGTCGGAGTGCTGTTCAGTTACTTCATTTACCCAATAATTCTCAGGCTAACGCCGCGTCGGCAGAGTATGGCTGGAATTAACGCCCAGACGGAGGTCCCACAGAGAGTCTCTCTTATTGTAACTGCACATAACGAAGCTCACAGGATAAGAGGAAAAATCGAGAACTGCTTGGCAATTCATTACCCGGATCTCGAAATAATTATCGCCTCTGATGCCTCGACTGATCTCACAGATCAGATTGTGAATGAGTATCAAAACCGGGGAGTTAAGTTAGCCCGCGCCGAGGAGCGAAAAGGGAAGGAAAATGCCCAATTGCAGGCTATTAAACTGGCCACTGGCGAAATTTTAGTTTTCTCGGATGTAGCAACGTCTATCCCTGAAGATGCGGTGGCGCGGATGGTGCGGTACTTTGATGACCCCTCCGTCGGCGCTGTTTCAAGCGAAGACCGGTTCGTCAGCCGCGACGGTCGGGTAGTGGGAGAGGGCGCCTATGTGCGCTATGAAATGTGGCTAAGGGGCCTCGAGTCGGCTAGGGCTGGACTGGTCGGGCTCAGTGGATCCTTCTTCGCAGCAAGACGAGAGGTGTGTGACCAGTGGGATATCTATTGTCCCAGTGACTTCAATACGGCCCTTAACAGTGCCCGCCAGGGACTGGTAGCTGTCACGGCGCCTGACGTTCTGGGTTTCTATCAAGATGTGGCAGACGCTTCGAAAGAGTATCAACGCAAGGTAAGAACCATCATCAGGGGGCTGACAGCACTGAGCCGCCATCCGGACGTTCTCAATCCGTTTAAGTTTGGCTGGTTTTCATTCCAGGTTTTTGGGCACAAACTGATGCGCTGGGCCGTTCCCTGGTTTCAGATACTTCTGCTTGCCGTGTCGCTTGGTCTGGCAGGTAAGGCCGGCATATACCTTATAGCGTTGTTGGTTCAGCTAGCCTTTTATGGATTTGTAATGATGGGGCTCCTTGCACCATCTATGCGTGAGTATGCGTTGATAAAAATTCCATATTTCTTCGTCCAGGTAAACCTGGCTGTTGCCCACGCAACATTAAAGTTTCTGAGTGGGCAACGTATGACCGTCTGGGCACCCTCCCGGCGTTGACTCATTAATAGGGTGGGTTCCCATGTTCGCCAAGGTCAGGCCGGTCGGTAGCTTCGTACCCCAGCCAGAACACGTTGATACCCTTTCCCTTCCGTGGGACGACCACTACACAACCTTGTTCACTGCCTCGGGGGCGGAAGCCTTATCAATGGCCGTTCAGGCAGCGATCACGATGAAAGCGGTTTCCGGGATACCTGAAGTCATTATTCCTGCCTATGGCTGTCCTGACTTGATTGCAGCCGTCGTCGCTCAGAATGCCCGGCCGGTATTGGTGGATTTCGCCAAAGATCGGCCGGTAATGGATGTAAAGGGGATTAGAAGGGCTTTAAATTCCCGGACGGTGGCGATCATAGCGGTAGATTTTCTTGGGTCTTATGAGAGACTCCCCCAGCTTGCCAACATTTGTTCCGATAACGGGGTAATCCTGATTGAGGATTCCGCCCAGTGCTTCCCCCCTTCGAGTTCCCGTCATGGCTTGGCTGATTTCGTGGTATTGAGTTTTGGTCGAGGCAAGCCGATAAACCTGATGGGCGGGGGAGCGCTCTTGATCAGGCGGTCCTGGCCAACCGTGGTAGAGGCGTTCCGCTCGGAATACCCAGCATTGCCGCGGCGTTCTGGTTTTATATGGGACCTCAAGCGATTGGTTTTTAATTTCCTGCTATCCCGCTATGTTTATCCAGTGTTGGAAAACATACCATTTCTCCATATTGGACAGACTCGATTTCGCCCATTGGGAAAGATCCGGAGGCTGGACCTTCCTGCATCTGCATTGGCGGGGGGAATAAAGGCTTTCTATAGACGAGAGCCGATACACCTGTTGTATAGCCGACAGCTGGCTTTCATTGAGCAAGCGGGCTGGACGATCATCGGCAGTTTTGATTCGAACGATCGTCTACCACGGCTCAGATTCGCCTTGTTGGCCCCAGATGAATCCCGAAGAAATGAGGCTATAAAGAAGCTAAATGAGAACGGCATCGGAGCCAATGCATTTTATGAAAGGGTTCTGCCCGAGATTGTCGATGCTCCTGTTTTAAATCATTTGTTAGCCGGTGCTTACCCCGAGGCGAAGGATTTCGCTTCGCGCCTTGTCACCCTTCCTACACACGAAGGCGTAACTGAAAAAGATGTGGAGGCCATCGTCTCCATTTTTAAGGACCTGAACAGAGAGTGACTTCATCGAACCGAGGCCCATGGATGAAAAAGCTCGCTAGTACTTCAGGCCGATCAACGCCTTCGCCCTTTTGCCTGGTGCTGCATGAATGCCTAGAACTCAGAGCATCCATGCTAAAAGACTACTTTACGGTGTAACTCACTGGCTCGGCCTGCTCACTGGCTATGCCCTGAGTATCTACGACCTGAATAGTAAAATACCAAGTGCCAGATTCCAGTCCCTCGAAAGTGTAAGAGTCTTCTTGTCCGGGTACTTCAATTTTATTAGTCATCGCATCTGTGGAACTACCGTAGCTCAGGACATAGTAATCAATCTCTGCCAACGAAAGTGATGTGCCATCTACTCTGGTTGCTGGAGCGGTCCAGGACACTGTGACCGTCGATGCTGAAGTTGAATCTGTGACCGTTCCTTCTGCTGTGCCGGGCCCTGATCCACTAACGGCTTCCAGCGTGTAAGGTGAGATGCCGCTGTTGTATGCCTGTAGGCTAGTAACTCCCTCGCTATTCAGCACCTCGTCTGAATCGGAGGCAAATGCGTCGGTTCCGTAGCTTAACTCCCAGTAGTCTGGCACTCCGTCATTGTCGGTATCAGCCTCACTGACAGTGTTCATGTCCGGTGCGCTGACAGTTGATGTCTGGCTGATGGTTTGTTGGGAAGAGAGATCGGTGATCGAGAGTTGGGCAACAGCAAGACCGCCGTTTTCGTAGTACTCGAAGATTATTGGAATTTGTTCTCCGGAGCTCAGATTTCGGGTGACGCTGTTGGTCGTTGCACCTCGATCGACCCACCGATCGATTACCGTTTCAGTCCCCAACTTGAGTCGGGCGCCGTCATCTGTTCTCACGCTAAATCGGTAGTCGCGGGTTCCTGATTCATGTGGTGCTTCAAATATTCCCTGCCATCGCATGCTAAAATTATCGGAGGGCATACTATCCAGAGGAGCACCTGAGCCCCAATCAAACTGTATGGTTTGTTCTGGCAGCGTAGTAACAAACAACTCGAAATTGGTCCCCGTGAAATACTGTCCGGAGAATCCAGATGTATACTGTGCCAGTGCGCCGGTATCACCGCCTGACACAAAGTCTTCGGTATTATCCAGATCAGTCCCTGCTAAATACTCATCAACATTATTAACTCCATCGCCATCGAGATCTTCTGTTGCGTCTGACGAGTCAAGAGGGTCAAGCTCGTACGCATATTCTGCTCCGTCTGGAATGCCATCACCGTCTGTGTCGGCCAGAGTGGCAGATGTACCTATAAGAAACTCGTCCGCTGCGCTTAGAAGGTCGCTATCGTTGTCTGATGTGGTGTCTTCGGGATCTGACGGACTCAGCCCCATCACGACTTCCCAATTGTCATAGAGGCCATCACCGTCCTGATCTAACGGAGGAAACGCTGGATTGAAGGCAAGGTCTTGTCCTGCGTCAAAAAAGCCAACTCGATAGCCAAGAGAATATACTTCTTGCGAGGTTTGGTCTTCTGATACGGACTGTTGCTCGGTAGCCCAGGAGAAAAGGTAGGTTCCGGGTACAGCTTGTCTGCTTATTCCCGGGCCTTCCCAGGCTACGGTGAAATGGTCGTCTCCAACGCCTTCTTTATGAAGGATTTCAAAATAATATCTAGACCCGGCCGCAAGTGAGATTTCAGGGGAACCTTGCGAACTGTATTTGTTGTATTCTTCGGGGTATGTCCATCCGGGTACACTTGCGAAAAGCGTTTTGTCGGCAGTACGGTCAGATAAGCTAAGCCAGAATTGTGTTTCATCGTCGCCACTTACCCAAAAGCGAAATGTTCCGCTTGCTGGCGGCTCGATGAACCCTCGGACCAGAGTTCCGTAATCGGAGCCCCTTTGTCCGGAGAATGATAATGACGTCAGTTCGGTTGTATCTGTCGGATTTTCCGGAAAAGATTGAGAGTTTGTGAGGTTACTGACATTGTTGCCCGTTATGCCGTCAAAAAACCAGGCCTCAACCATCCCGTTTACGCTCTCAGCAGGCACAGCCGCAGTTGGGGGAAGTTTCTCGATCTTTTGGTAACCGAACATTTGGCAGCCGGACATTAAAACGAGAGTGGCCATAATTCCCGAAAATTTCAGCGTATCCATACCTAGCCCTCTTTCCCTTGGAAAGGAATCTCAGAAACAAAGTATCGGTGTAGTTCAAGGCTGCTTCCACTTATTACTTGGAATGATTGGTTATGTCTGGCTTTGTATTATTTCGAAAGAGCTCGAGGTGCTCATTGCAGCGATGATAGGAATCAAAAGCGGTAGCCTGTATTCAACCATTACCAGCCCTTATCAAGGCTAGGGGACTCTGTGGCAGTCGGAATTCGAACCTGTCGAGACTCTCTTCATTCTGGATAATCTTCAATCACCTCAAAAGCAATAAAGAAACCGATCGTTCGGATAGGCACCCACCGTCTTCGAGGCTGAGTCGTCGGGAAATTCCCTTAGGGTCTCAGTTCAGGGTGCTCGAACCCAGCGGGAGGCTCATAATCACGAAAGCGCTTTCTCAGACCCACCACAGCTTGACCCAAGTAGGGCTTTAACGAATCGAATCGGGACTCCCCGGGAAACTTGGGCGAAGCGCCAAAACGACGCAACACTCTATTAAAAGAATGAATGTAGCCAATTTTCCGGGTGGTTTCTGTGTAAAACGCAAGAGCCGCGGAAACAGATACCGAATCCTCTGATCCCCCTGAGCTTTCGCAAGTACGGGCGGTGTGGGGTGAGGTGCTGGGCATGAAAACGCCTTCTGAGGCGCCGACATCCCAGTCCCGTTGGCGAGACATGAATTCATCCTGCAGGATGACCTCGTGTAACGAGTTGTCTACGATAAAATTTTCCACGATGGGAGCCGGTACCACAGTTCTGTCCCCGGGATCCCAGGTCGACAGAATTTTTCTACCGCGGAGCTGAAGCCAGAAATTATGTACCCGATCAATGTGAAAGGGTGTGATTGAGGGAGCAGAGGAGATAAAGAAATACAATTCAGGCCTGAAAATTCCAGGTTGATCCCGTTCCACAAGGTGTTTGACCGTCGCCAGTGCCTCTTCAGCAACTTGTGCATACGCGGGATCAAGCTGCGCATTGTATAGGGCAATCCAAGACCCGGGCTCCGAGATGTTTCTGAAAACGTGGTCCAGGTCTTTTCCTTCCGGACTTTTGTCGAAGTGAAGGAATTCCGACTTATGGGTAACACCCTGTGCCGCAAATCGACATTGCTTGTGAGGTAGTAGGCGGTGGGCCAGCGATTCTAGTTTATCAAGTTGAAACAGCGGGTGATCCTGGAAATTGTGCCTGATGGAAGAAACCTTGTTCATGGAGAAATCTTGTTCTTTCTCCACCCAGATCCGGAATCTTGCCGGCACCTGAACCCCGTCATTTGCAGGACAGGAGGTTGGTTCCAGACCCGTAACATCTTGCTTCACTGAGGCTTTCATGTCGGTTCCTCCCTGAGCAATGAAAGTCAGGCTACGAACTACTAATACTGACGAAACCCTGTGTTTTTGGAGAGAGATCTGTATCGCGATCTAGCCTGGTCTTGACTTTGTCACGGGCAGAGCCGGCACCGTGAGGCGACTCATGACTCGGTAGGCTGGAGAAGAGGCTTTCAGTCGGTCTTTCCATATCCGAACACTCCATTCACTCTGAAAAGTGTAGGTATTGATCAGAAATCAGTCAATTGATGAGTTCGTGGTTTGACTGATAGACCGGCTGCGACCACCGACATAAGCGAAAGAGAAAATGTAGTTGTCGTCCAGGCAGTATGTCCCGGATATCGAATGAATGTGCGTTCTCTCGGTGATCCTACAAGGCAGTTTTGCTGCAAAGACTTGCAAGCTATGATCAAAGATCAGGTCGACCTCCTGAAAATCAAAGTAGAACCCAACAAGAGGAAACATGCATTTAAAAATGCTCTCCTTCGCACTAAAGGTGAGAACGTCGATGTAGGGAGGGGCGGGGGCGTCACTCACGCCGATTTTTTCAGCATCACTGAAAACCATTTCGGCGACGCCGGCTGGCAATGATTTGTTGGGCTCGACGTCGATGCCAATGGAATAGATTTCGGCCCTGAGTGCTATGGCAGCCACGCATAACCCCGGGCAGTGACTGATACTCCCTGCCACGCCTTGGGGCCAGACAGGCTCTCCTTTCTCTCCTGAGGGAATCGCACACGGTGTGATACCCATGTCTTTTAAAAGCTGTCTCGCGATGTGGCGGCCTGTTCTGTATTCGTTCTTTCGTTTTTTTACCGCGTTTTCGATCGTGGCTTCTTCAATTTCGAACTCCGAGGGTGAATTACGGAGAACCGTCTCTGCCCTCAGGTTAACGTTTTCTGGTATCCTCTTGAATAATCCGTTGTATGGCTCATTTCGGGCTCGCATGATCTCGGTCACCCCCTGTTCTCCATGTCTAGCGGGAAAGGTATAAACCGGTAAAGACGGGAACACGGCACTCAGGGTGGAATGGCACATGGCAGGACCGGGAATTATCCTGCCATTCATCGATCACCCTGTAACCGAGCTCTTTCAATGCTCCAAGAAAGTCCTCTCGGTTGAATACTCTCTGGGCAACGAAATGAACGCCGCCATTTTGCAAGGTGACGTAAGAACGTCCGGCATGGAGTGGCAACTTTCCAAGCAACAGATGAGCTGGGGGGCTCGTCAGGGACTCGAGCAGGTCTGGTAACCCGGGGGCATCGATGTATTGAAGAGTGCCCAGGGAAAGCAGTACGTGGGCGCCATTAGCACTCTTCATGTCTTCAGTAAAGGTGAGGCGGTCCGCATAGCCCTCGCGCTCCGCAAACTCTCTGCCAGCTCTTACAACAACGGGTACTTCGCAAATCTCCCAATGAACCTTTGACCATGCCCGGAGATATGGCCGGTACGCAACATAATGGACGCCGGCGTTGCCACCAATGTCAAACACCCGGGATTCGTCGTTGAGTATCCTGTCGAGCCAGAAAAGGATTGGATAATCGTAGAGAAACAGTTTGTGTCGTCGGTCATCAAAGTACCCTACAAACTCGTCAACATTATAGCCTTTTGTTTTCGTTTCCGGTGCTGAAGCCAGAGCATCCTCAAAGCTATCGAATACTCCCCGAAAACTGTTTGTGTGATTGGCGAACTCTCTTTCATACCTTTGCTTCCTCCACGCAAGCATGGGAGGCATTTGTTTGATAGTGTCGATCAGTGAAGTGAGAGGCATATCAATATCCCCCCTTATTGGGAAAGGTTTTCACCTTTGAACTGAGTAAACTCCGTGATTATTATTCGCGGCTTTTATCGGCATTTCCACAAAAGAGGATGTCTCCCCGCTCAAGTAAACACGGTTTGTGGCGACAAAGATTTCTGAATCGGTGTACTCGTTCTTGCCGGTATTGAGATTTCGCGCCAGGCGCGGGAAGTTGCTGCTCGAAATGACGAGCTGGATCCTGTGCCCCGGTCTGAAACGGTAGGCGATAGGTCTCAATGCCAGTTCAATCCGGTAAATCCGGCCTGGTTCAACCAGACTGGGGTTGTCAATGCCATTCCGATAACGCATCCGAATCACACCATCCTGGATGTTGAAAGCCCTGCCATCGGGGTAGAGGTCCACCATCTTCACGGTAAAATCTGTGTCCGGGGCATCCGTGGATACAAAAAGGACGACTCTGGCATTGCCGACCAGCTCAACACCCTCTGACAGCGTTGCACTTGAGTAGACCAAGACGTCCTCGCGGGGGTATAACGACCGCTGGTCGAGGGGGCCTGGCTTGTCGTCTGGACGATAGGTGCAGCATATCGGCCCTCCGAGGGTAGGGACCGGGTTCCGGGGATCATAGATAAACTCGTGATAGCTATTCCGGTTTCCACTGGTATCACCGGTTGGAACCTGCGCCTTCACCAGTTGATTGTCAGTCGATAATTCGAACCGTTGGTTGGTGGTCGAGGCTGGGGGCCATTGCTCGGAGCTGCTCCATTGCCCGGAGTGAATGGTGTAGTACTCGAAGGGTGGCGGGAGCTCTGTCGGTTTGTCCTTGAGCCAATGATCAAACCAGTCGATATAGAGTTGTCGGAAGTCCTTGGCGACGTACTCGAACGACATTTCGCCGATGGTGACCTCTCCCGCATTCAGTTTTCCTGCTCCGCAGTGAAGGCCGGGCGCCATTAGGACATGCTGGGACTTGGCACGGGGATGACGGGCGTTCTCCGCCATATGCTCTGCGAGCCTGAAGGTGTCCTGGGCGGTCTGGTCAAACCAGTCGTTAATATGGAGTGTGGCTGCTGAAAACCGGTCGTCGGGATGGATGGCGCCCTGTTTATCCCACCAGGTATCCGTGAGTTTATGGCCGACGATGTCCTCGAAGCTGGTTTCGTATGGAACGACTTTTTCTCCAATAGCTGAAACAGGGAGGTGATCCATATACGTCCGCATGCGTTCCTCGTAGTCCTTCGGCCTGGCGGGAACTTTGAGTTGTTTCGCGGTTTCAGCAGTGAACCAGCCAACGGCCGTTGCCAGATTCAATACACCGTTTTCATAGACCCCAAAATACCCGTAACTGTCCTTGGCCTTCCCGATAGCGCCCCCGGCCCCGGAAGCAATCATGGCAAGATGGTTTGGATGGTTCTCTGCGGCGAGCATGATCTGGGTTTCTCCCAGGTAGGAGCAGCCGAACGTTCCTACTTTGCCGTTCGCCCAGGGCTGGGAGACTATCCAGTCTATCGTGTCGTATCCATCCTGCCGTGCTGTTCCGTAGGGGCTTTCATAATGCCCCTCGGAGTAAAACCGGCCGCGTACGTGTTGTAGCAGAACGGCGTAGTTGTGGTTGACAAAGTGTCGGACCACACTGAAACCGATTCCACCGTAGGTAGTCCGGATATAGATGACAGGGTATCGTTTGTCATCGCCCAGCGGGCGGTATACATCGGTGGCCAGGCGAACACCGTCTCGCATGGGAACCATCACGTTTCGCGATCGCTGCATGCCCTCGCGCACTGGCATCGTGATGTCCCCAAGCCACATTTTTACGCCGGTGGATTGGTAGGCCCCGGCTGCCAATAGGCCGACCAGCAGCAACGCGCCGATAACCAGCAAGAATTTCATGTCGGATTCAGGCTCTGAAAGTGATTCAGATGCCTGCCTGCCCAGTCCGAAACGACGTCAATGAGCCGATTCCTGTGGGTTTCAATCGGAAAAATGTGTTTGGCGTTGGGCCAGAAAATTTCCTCCGTAATCTGCTCCAGACCGTCAACGCCCATAGCCGAGGCAAATTGGCCGCGCCGATTGTAGTGGTAAAGGGCCTGGCTGGTAAAAACGGCAATCACTCTGCCGTTCCTGTCTGTGAGTCCCTTGAAACACTGATCCAGATCGTCATCGTTCGGCTCATCCCTGAGATCCATGGGTGAACCCAGTAGAGAGCTTTCTCCGCTGGTGCTCTGCTTGAGCTTTCTGGAGAGAATTTTATGGGCATTGATCCACTTGTTCGGGTTGGTAATCTTGCGCAGGAAGTCCCGCTTTGCGAAACCGGCATCCTGCCGGGATACCGGATCCAGAAGGATTAGGCCCTTGATAGCAGGATCCTGGGCGCATAGCTTGATGCCATTGTCCGCTCCCGAACACAGCCCGAAAATCAGAATGGTCCGGGGGCCATAGAGTTTTTTGAGGGATTGACTGATGTAAGACCAGTCAAGTGCTACGGATTCCCGGTTCGTCATTGCAGAACGGGCAGGCGAATCTCCCTTGCCTGAGAGGTCAACCCTCAGTGCAATGTACCCTTGCTCTGCCAGCCTTCGGCCAAGCAGGACATTGAGCCGGTAGGGTTCAGCTCGATGGGACAGACCTGCGTTGAGCAACACCACGATGGGGCTTTGGGCCATCTCCGATGGCTCTGACAGAACCCCAATACCGTGTTGGTGCTCGCCATACGTGAATACTTGTTCTTTGATCATACACACACTCGATCCAGCAGGGCCTCCAGTACCGGCTTCTGCGTGATCACGCCATCATGGTAGTAAGGCCAGTCGTAGCTTATGCCCGGATAGAGGCAGTTGGTGAGTCCGGAGCTGTGGCTGAAATCGGGATCAGTAGTAACCGTAAAGCATCGGTCTGGATCGGTCAGGGTGGCCTCCGGAATAGTGAGGTCCGAGATGCCGGAGGTCAGGGTCGGCGGAAGCTTGAAGTTCTGGTAATCGATGTCCTCGAACCGGATATTGTTCTCCCGGGCTGCCGACTCATGCCTCTCGCGGAGAATTCGATCGATCTCGTGCAGCCATCCCAGATATTTCTCGCCGGAGATGACCGGATCCCAGAAAAGCCAATTTTGCACCCGGGGATGGCGGATCTGGGACGCCAGAGTCGCCCCAAACCTTACACCGAGCAAGATAACCCGGTCCGACCCTGAGACGGCCAACCCTTCTTCAATGGCTGTTTCGATGTCGGCCAGCCATCTCTCCACGGTTGCCTCCGATAGCAAGCCCCAGGATTCGGCCGTCCCGTAATAGTCAAAGCGGAAGGCATGCACTCCTCGTTCTGACATGGCCACAGCCAATTCGGATAGTGCCCGATAGGTGCGTCGATATTCGTCGAAAAGCGGGGGACACACCACTACGACCGTATCGGCATCCGGATCGGTTGCGGCCGAATAACTTCCGAACAGGCGTTCCTCATCGAAAAAAAACGGCTCTATCATTGTTGTCAGTTCCTGTTATTGCTGGAACAGCTTTCGCCAGAAGGGTTTTTTCACCGGTTGCTCTCGGGGCTGTTCCGCCTCCCTGTGTTCTTCAGCTTTCAGTTTGTCGAGACCGCTGACAAGGTCCGAAAACATGTCCTTCAGCTCCTGTATGGTCTGGTCCTTTACCGTTGCCTGGTCGTAATCGAATACACCAACAAAGCCGCCGGGCTGGATGCGTACCCAGAACTCGATGGGGTACTCCGTATTCAACCTCGGCAAATCGAGTTGATTGAGCTTCAGGGTGGCGATGGAAGTCGGCCGGTTGCGAATATCCTGAAAAGCAAAACTGGCCTGAACATAGCGAGGAAACATGATCTGCTCGGCTGGCGTACTTCTGACCAGATCGGCATAGCTTACCTGCTGGTGTTCGAGAGCCTCCCTGAGCTGATTGCCCACGCTGACAAGACGATTCCGGGCCCCGGTCCGGGGGAACTGGAACAGGCACGGAATCGTGGTGACAAAGCTGCCGACAAGATTGATCACGTCGGCCCGGTGACGGCCGGAAGTGGGGATACCAAGAAGAACTTTGTCGTTTCCGTCTGTCCGGGAAACGGCCTCCGCGAAAAGGCAGAACAGGAGCTCGTGAATCTTGAGCCCGAACTCATTGGCGGCACCCTCGATGGCTTCCAGATCTGCCTCCGGAAATACCAGGCTCTCGCGGGCACACTCGTTAGCCATCACATCGGTGGCTGTCTCCTCCGCGGAGTCGGCGGAGGCCAGGACCGGGCCGAGTCTGGCCTTGTGGTAGTCAAGATGCTCGGTAAGTGCCCCGTTGGCAAGGGACCACTCTGCAAAGTCCCGGAATTCAAATGCCAGCTTATTGGGTTTTTCCCGCTGGGCACCCGTGACAAGAAGATAGGCGTTTTCGAGTTCCTTGAGAAAGATGTCGAAAGACCATCCGTCAAATATCAGCTGGTGTGGCACGAACACATAATGGTAGCTGTTATCTCCCAGCACGAAGAGGTTGGAACGGAACAGTGGCCTGTTCAGGACCTTGAAGGGCCGGAATGCCAGTTCTCGGGATTGTTCCAGGGCGGCTTGACGAGGATCCTTCTCGCTGGTCAGATCCACGACCTCGACAACGGGAACCTGTTTTATCGGCAGAATGGCCTGATTAAAGCTCTCCCCGGTTTGGGTGATTACTGTCCTGAGCGCGGTTTGCCTCTCAAACACTTTAATAAGGCTTTTGGTGAAGCTCTCAATATCAAGTTCACCCTCGAGCAACCAGGATGCCGGCAGGTTGTTGCAAACGTTGTCCGGGTAGGAGAGCTGTCTCAGCAGTATTCTGGTTTGCTCGCGGCTCAACAGACGTTGGGCGGCGACAGGCAGGTCTGCCGGCGAGTTTTCATGCTCGCGGATCACCGGCTTGCTGTGGGAGAGCTTCTCGGCGATTTCACTGAGGTTCAGCCCGACGATGTCTTCGGGCGACAAACGGATCCCTGTCTGGCTTTCAATTCGGCGTATGGCCTGCAAGGCGAGCAGAGAATGCCCTCCCAGACTGAAAAAGTTATCTTCCCGGACAATGGGGGATCGTGAGTTAAGGACATCGGACCAGATGTCAGCAATCATTTGCTCGGTCTCGTTGGCAAGCGCAGAGGCCTTGAGAATGCTGGATTGACGCAGCTCTGGCCTTGGCAAACTGCGCCGGTCGATCTTGCCGCTCGGGCTCAGTGGAATGCTGTCAATGGTCAGGATGTATTGTGGAAGCATGTAGGCAGGAAGCTGTTTTCTCAGCTCCTTGCGTAGACTGACCACGTTTGGTTCCGCGGAGGAATCTGACACCACACAGCCAACAATGCGCGCATCACCCGGGGTTAGCTCCCAGACATAGGCACAGGCGGACCGGACACCGGGACAAGCGGCGAGGGCAGATTCGATATCGCCGAGCTCAATGCGGAAGCCACGCACCTTGACCTGGTCATCCATCCGCCCCAGGTGCTGTATGTTGCCATCCGTGGACCATTTCGCCAGATCACCGGTGGCGTAGAGCCTTCCGTAAGTGGGGTGGGTTATGTACTTCTCGGCGGTAAGTTCCGTCCGATTATGGTATCCCTCAGCCAGACCCAACCCGCCAATATACAACTCACCGGGGCATGAGACCGGGAGGGGATGCCGTTCCCGGTCGAGAATGTGTACCTGGGTGTTATTAATGGGTTTGCCGATCGAGATCATCCTGTCCATGGGACGGATTCGATGACAGGTCGACCAGACGGTTGTCTCCGTTGGACCATACATGTTCCAGAGCTCCCGCAGTACGGCAGACAGATCCCGCACCAGGTCCGGTGGCAGCGGTTCCCCGCCGCAGAGCCCTTTCATGTCAACCTGGTCCTGTCGCCAGTCCGTATCCAGCAACATGCGCCAGGTCGCTGGCGTTGCCTGAAGGATGGTGATCTTGTGATTCAGAATGAGCTGGCGGAGTTTTTCTCCGTCCTTCACGGCTTCCTTGTCGGCGATGATCGTCGTCGCACCGCAGATGAGCGGCAACAGCAGTTCCAGAAACGAAATGTCGAATGAAAACGTGGTTACGGCCAGCAGCCTGTCTCTGGCGTTGCAGCCCGGCGCTTGTGCCATGCTCTCCAGAAAGTTGATCAATGCCCGATGAGGTACCAGAACGCCTTTGGGTTTCCCGGTGGAGCCGGAGGTATAGATGATGTAGGCGGTCTGCAGGGGCGAAGGTCCCTCCAGCGGTGCGGCCTGCGGGTGGGGCGGCGCGTTTTCGATCTCGCCGAGATCAAGTTTGACTATTTCCGGGCTTGTGATTGATGCGGGTGTTGCAGCGTCGGCTATCAGGGCCTTGGCCCCGGCATCCTCGACCATATACTGCAGCCGGGATTCCGGAAAGTCCGGGTCGAGGGGCAGGTAGATGGCACCCAGCTTGAAAATGCCGAGAATGGCCGCGAGTGCAGTGTCGGACCGCTCCACGCACACGGCGACGGTATCACCTGAGCGGATTCCCTGATCAGCAAGGTTCGACGCAACCGCATTGCTCCGGGCTTCAAGCTCCCGATAAGTCCAGATGTGATCAGCGAAAGCACAGGCGATGCTCTCCGGCGCTTCTGATACATGCTGACGTAGTGCGTCAATCACCGTGGCATGAGTCAACTCTGCTTCCGTGTCGTTGGCACGCTCTACCAGAGCCGGCTCCCGGGTTGCCAACGGAATGCTGCCAATAGGGCAGTCGACATTGGTTGTGGCGGATACCAGAATAGTTTCCAGCGCCTGCAGCCAGGATTTGACAGTCAATTCGCTAAACAAGGCAGTGGAGTAAGTGGCCTCGACCGTCAGGCTTTCGGAGGAGGGCAGAATATTCAGGAACATCTCGAAATTTTCTGCAGCCCTTGGAATCGTGCGAATCCGACCCGTTACATCGCCGAACTGGATGGATTCCAGCGGCTGATCAATGTTGAAAATCGTATTGATGAGGGGAACACGGGAGCGGTCGACATTGATGGCTTCTATCAGCTTGCCGAAAGTGAAATTCGAATGCTCGGTAGCATTGAGGACCTCGGCCCTGACCTGTTTGCACAATTCGGCAAAAGGAGTTTCCGGGGTAAGCCTGGTGCGGATGGGCATCAGGTGCACGAGGTGACCCAGTTGATTGGGCCTGTTCTGTGTCGCCTGTCCGGCCACGGGCAGTCCAACAACGATGTCCTCATTGCCGGTGAGGCGGTGCAGGAGGACGAAATAACCGGCCAGAACCATGTTAACCATGCTGACTTTAAGGGCAGCGGCCGATTTCGGCACTTGTTTGACCAGTTGAGGGTCGATCCGGTAGTCCAGCCGTGTTGCCTCGAAGGTCCGGTAATTGGGCCTGGGGAAGTCCAGAGGAAGGTCCAGATTGGGAGGCAGTTCGGAAAAGCGTTCGATCCAGTAATCGTTGTCCCGGTTGCTGATTTCGCCGGAGTCGACGACTTCTGCATAATCGAAAAAGGAGGCCTCTTCACTGCCACCAGCGGCCTTAACGACACCCCCGTCGCGGTAAGCTGCTGCAAGTTCCGAGAGTATCAGTCCGATAGACCAGCCGTCGCAGATAATATGGTGTGCTGCGAATACCAGTTCATGGGTTGTCTCATCCAGTTTTTTGAGCCAGGCAAAGAGCAGGGGGCCTTCCTCGAGGTTCATGGGAGAGACAGCAATGTTCTTCCAGAGGTCGCTGATGATCGCGTCCTGCTCTTCCGTCGGGTATTCGCTGAGATCCTCGAACTCAAGCTCGAATGGAGAGGTCTCATGAAGGCAGATTTCCGTGCCGCTCCTCGAAAACGTCGCTCTCAGAACATCGTGCTTGCGAATCAGCTCTTCGAAACAGCGTTGGAGCACCTCGACGTCGAGATTGCCGTGAAGTCTCACGGACACGGCCTCATTGAAGGCTGTATTTGCGACATCGCTGATCTGGGCCGAGGCAACGATCTCTCGTTGTGGACCTGTTGCAGGAGCAACCCTCAGCAGTTCACCGCCCGCGAACGGGTTGAAATTGGGGGAACTCATGGACGCCCCACCTCCAGGAATGCACCCTTATTATCCGGATCTTCAATGAAATAGGCCGGTTCACCATGTTCGTTCTTTCCCAGCCTGGCGCCCGGAGGAATGCTGCTGCCGCTCAGGAACTTTTTCGCGGCTACTTGATCACCCTCGAGCAACCCGTTGACGACCAGGTTCGCAAGCGCTGATTTGAACGCTTTCAGAATTCGCTGAATGTCTTCGTCAGTGTGTTCGGTTGTAAGGAAATTCGGGCGATATTGCTGGATGTGAATGCCATCCAGGACCATCGACAGGAACAGCAGGTGTCCCCACTGAGCTGATGCCGGAACCGAGATATAGAACAGCGAGGCAAATTCCTCGAAGCTGACATCGGATTTCAGTTGCTCGATGAAAGACCTGGCTTCCCTCGCCATGGCCGTGGTTTTTTCCTCCAGTGCCGGATAAATGTGGTCTCCGTCCTCCTTGATCCGGGTAAGAACGGCCTTGGCAACGGCCAGGGCAAGCGGGTGCCTCACAAACGTGCCGGCAAAGAAGGTGACACCCTGCTCGGGAATAGAGTCGTCGCCATACTGCCACTGCCCGCCATCCATGGCATCCAGGAACCTGGCCTTCCCTGCAATAATGCCGATCGGATAGCCGCCACCCACCACTTTGCCGTAGGTGGTCAGATCGGCATCTATATCGAAACGTTTGCGTATCCCTCCCGGGCCGACGCGGAAGCCGGTGACGACTTCATCGAGAATCAGAGCCACCCCATTCTGCTCTGTAATCCTGCGCAGTTCCTGTATGTATTCCTTGCTGTGAAACTGGGGTTTCCTGCTCTGTACGGGTTCCACGAGCACGGCGGCCAGTTGATCGCCGAGTTTGCGGATTTCTTCCAGGCTGCTCTCCTCTCCCCAGGGCAGGAGAATCATGTTGGAGGTTGCCTCTCTGGGAATTCCCGGTGCCGCCGGCAATGCCTGGTGTTTCTTGCCGGCGCGCATTACCACCTCATCGTGAATGCCGTGGTAGGCACCTTCGAATGCAACGACCTTGGTCCGGCCGGTCACTGTTCTGGCAACCCTCAGGGCGCCCACATTGGCCTCCGAGCCCGTGCATGCAAAGGTGCATCGCTCGCTGCCCGTGAGTTCACAAACCAGATCGGCAACTTCACCGGCAAGCGGCGTCTGGGGGCCGGTCTCCACGCCCAGATCAATCTGGGCCTTGGCCGCACTGGAGATGAAGTCCGGAGAGTGACCGAAGAGGATCGGTCCGAACCCATTGGATGTGTCAATCAGTTCGTTGCCGTCGATATCCCAGAGTTTTGATCCCTTGGATTCCACGGTAACGATCGGGAAGACGATTTCTTTCCAGGCGGGATTGAATCCCGAAACACTGCGGGGGTCCGCGAGGTGTTTCCGGTGTTTTTGGGTATAGGTCTTGGAGCCGGCGAATTTCTCCTGGTATTTCTTCAGGAGACGGTCCACCCACTCGCGCTGGGCTGAGGTGAGTTCAATGTTGGCCTTTTCCCTGGTAATGCGAGTGCCCGGGGTGTGGGTCGATTTTCCTGGTTCCGGAGCCAGGGAATCCGGCGCATCGGCTCCCTGTTTCTTTGGCTCTTCCGGGCTCGCCCCGGACACTGGCGGCGGCGCTGCCGGAGGTTGCTGTTGAGGTGCGCTTTGACCGACAGATACGGGATTCCGGCCAAGCGCCTGTAACTGAAGTTGCATGATTTGCAACTGGGCATTGACGATATCCTGGATGCTTCCACCCGAAGTGCCGATTGTGGCTCCGACATCGATATTGGCCGTGGGACCTTGTGTGGCAACGGTGCTTTGGCCGGCAGGCTGAGCCTCGGATTGAACTGCCTGGGTAGTCACCTCGGGCTCCACTTTGGAGGCGATGTAATCTGCAATCAGCGACAACGAGGTGTAATCTTCAACCAGGTGACGGAAGGTTATACCCAGGTTGAACTTCCGCTCCAGCGCCGTGGCCACCTGGGTCAGAAGCAGTGAGTCCAGGCCGACTTCACTGAAATGAGAGTCCGGATCAACATCGGCCAGTTCATAGCCGGATACGTCCTCGATGATGGCCATGACCTCGGCCCGGATTTTTTCGGAATGCTGTTTCGGATCCATCTTAACTTCCTGTGTCAACGGATGTGAGAATGCCGTGGTGGCGGGCCCGGGACTTTGGTGTTCGGGGGCCGCGCTCTGGTTGACCGGTTCCAGCCAGAATGTGTCTTTGGAGAACGCATAGCCGGGCAGTCTCGTTTTTTTAACACCCGGTTGCCTGAAGTAGACGCTCCAATCCAGACTCTGGCCCTCGGCCCAGAGTTGGCCAATGCAGCGATAGATATCGTCTGCTGCCTTGTCATCGATGCCTTTGTTCAGGAGAGCCGTATGGGCTTGAATACCGTCCAGCTCCTTGTGTTGGTTTGCGAGATTCACCAGAGTATTTCCCGGACCAACTTCAACCAGAGTGATGCGCTCGCCGCTGTTCTCTTGCTGAAGGCGTACCGCCTGTAGCGCCGAGGAGAACAGCACGGGATTCCTGAGTTGCCGTGACCAGTACTCAGGCGACACGGCCTCCTCATCCGAGAGTCGTGTCCCGGTCATGGTGGAGATGATTGGTATTGAAGGTGCCTTCCTGGAACTCTCGGCGACCACTTGCTCGAATTCTGAAACAATCGGATCCATCATTGACGAGTGGAACGCATGGCTCGTTTGCAGAACGGTGTTGGCGGTTTTTTGATCGGATAACCGGGAGGCAACGTCCGCGATAGCGGCAGGCTCGCCAGAGAGCACGATCAGGCCCGGGGCATTAATGGCGGCGAGTTCCGCTTTGTCGCCAACAATTGAAGCAATATCGTCGTAGTCGGACCGGACAATAAGCATTCTCCCGGGCGGCATGCTCTGCATCAGGGCGCCGCGTCTTGCGACCAGCCTGATGGCGTCCTCAAAGCTGAATATGCCTGACAGAGCGGCGGCTGCGTACTCGCCGATGCTGTGGCCAATGAAGAACTGCGGCCGTACTCCACGCTCCATCAGGTAATTGGCCAGGCCAAATTCCAGCAGGAATAACGCCGGTTGAACGAAAGCAGTTTGATTGATCTGGTTATCATCGCCAGTGCGCTCACTCCGGGCCGCAAGGATGGCCCTGATATCAACACCTGTCGTCTGACTTACGATCTCACAGCCATTGTCAAAGGTTGCCCGGTAGGAGGGGGAATTGTGGTAAAGCCATTGCCCCATATTCTTTGCCTGGGTCCCTTGGCCGGAGAACATAAAACCCACGCTTGGGTTGGGGGAAGGGTCTGCTTTGCCCCGTGCGTAAAGGAGGCCATTCTCCAAGTTGGCCAGTGCATCCGGGAGGTCCCTGGCGAATACGATAGCCCGGAAGTCGAAGTGTCTGCGGCCATGGACAGAGGTGAAAGCGACATCGGGAAGGCTGATGTCGGGCCGACTCTCGAAGAAGCTCCGGTAGCTGGAGAGTTGGCGGTCGAGGGCCTCTTTGGTCTTCGCAGAGATCAGTATTGGGCATAGACGGGATTCCGGCTGATGCCGGTGCTCTGGGGCCGAATTCCCGGAAGCGCAGGCAGGTGGATACTCCTCGAGAATTACGTGCGCATTGGTACCGCCGACGCCCAGAGAAGTGACGGCAGCCCGACGGGGAGAAGGCAATTTCCAGGCATCAACCTCCGAATTGACATAGAAACGGGTCTTATCCAGTTCCAGTTTCGGGTTGGCTTTGCGGAAAAACAGCGTGGGTGGAATCTTGTTTTCCCGAACGGCAAGCGCGCTCTTTATCAGACTGGCCAGGCCCGCCGCATGGATTGCATGACCGATGTTGGACTTGACCGAGCCGATGGCACAGTTCTTCTCGCCGGTATCTTCTTTCGAATAGCACCGTCTCAGAGACAACACTTCAATGGGATCGCCGAGGGGCGTTGCGGTGCCGTGGGTCTCAATAAAGCCGATGGAAGACGGCTCGATACCCGCTCGTTCCAGTGCGCCCTTGTAAACCGAAACCTGGCCGGCAACGCTTGGCGCGGTGAAGCTGGCTTTCTGTTCGCCATCGTTGTTTACCGCATAACCTCTTATAACCGCGTAGATGTTGTCGCCATCTTTTTCGGCCAGATCCAGTCTTTTCAGAACAATGGCGGCCGCACCATCATTGAATGTCGTTCCTGTAGCATCCTCATCGAAAGGCCGGCAGTGTCCGTCCCGGGAGAGCATGCTGCCCTCCTGGTACATATAGCCTCGCTTGACCGGCGTGGATACGGAAACGCCTGCGGCAATTGCCTGTTCACATTGGCCACTATCAATCGCTTCACATGCCTGGGCTACCGCTACAAGGCCGGTAGAGCAGGCTGTGAAGACGTTGACGCTGGGACCCTTCAGGTTGAGCTTGTACGAGACGCGAGTGCTCAGAAGGTCAGGCTCGTTGGCCAGGCCACAGTTCAGAACACCAAAACTTTCAACCAATTCCTTGTTGGGAAGTACATATTGCTGGTAGTAACGTGCCCAGTTCATCCCGGCAAATACACCCGTCCGATATTGACTGTCACCTGGAGGGATAGAGGCATCCTCCAGGGCATGCCAGCAGAGTTCCAGCGTAATGCGTTGCTGAGGGTCCATGACTCGGGCTTCGATTGGAGAAATGCCGAAGAACTTTGCATCGAACTGGTCGTAACCCTCAATGATGCCCTTGGCCTTGACGTAGGCCGGGTTTGTGCGATCCTCTGCGCTGATCTCGGGGCTGAGTTCCTCATCCGTGAAAAAGCTCACGGTTTCCTGTCCTTGCAAGAGGTTTTGCCAATACTCCTCAAGGTTGCTGGCACCCGGAAAACGACAGGCAATACCAATAATTGCGAACGCATTGTTTGGGGGGGGACTGGTCGTGCCCCCGGGTAGCGCTTCAGTTTCAGCTTGTTGGCTTGAGAGGTACTCAGCCTGCTTCTGAACGGAGGGGTGCTCGAAGACAAACGTGGCGCTCAGTTCGACACCAAAGGTTTTCTCCAGTAACGCTGCGAGCTTGAGCGCTTCCAGTGAGGTACCGCCGGCGTCCATGAAATTGATTGACTCATCCACCGGACGACCCAGGATGGTCCGCCAATTCTCTAACACAAGGTCTTTTACTTTTCTGCCAGCAGGGGAGACTGCTTTGGCTGTATCGGACCGGTACGGATCGGGAAGCAGGGATTCATCGAGTTTACCGTTTCGGTTCTTGGGTAGCGCATCCATGCCGATGATAAAATGGGGGATCATATAAGCTGGCAGAACGGCGCCAAGACCATTGCGGATCGTTTGAGGATCGGGGCGCGAATCACCCACCACATAGGCGGCCAACCGTTTTTGCCCTTCTGGCCCTGTGCGAACGACCACCCGGGCCTCCGTAATACCATCAAGGTTGTTGAGGTGATACTCGATCTCACCGGGCTCAATCCGGTGACCATCAATCTTGACCTGCTTGTCGATCCGTGAGAGATAGTCGTAGCTGCCATCCTCCCGTCGAATTACGAGATCTCCGGTACGATAGCCTGTGTGGAGATGGCCCTCGAAATCCGGGATCTGTATGAACTTCTCCCTCGTCAGTTCGGGCTTGTTGAGATAGCCAAGCGCGAGCCCTTCGCCAAAAGCTACAAGTTCCCCGACCTGGTCTTTGCCCTCGATGATATTCAGGTTTTCGTCGATGAGGGCGCATTGGGTTCCATGAATGGGATACCCGATGGGTATTCGTTTGAGGCCGTCCGGCAGCGGCCTGGGGATCGGAAACACCGTTGTGAAGGTGGTATTTTCGGTCGGGCCGTAGCCGTTGAAAAGCGCTGTGTCAGGTAATTGTTCGTGGGCTCTTCGTACGTGCGAAACCGAGAGAGCTTCTCCCCCGGTGAGCAATTGCCGCACGGGTTTGAGATAGTCCGGGTATTCCGAGATCAGTGTGTTGAACAGTGAAGCTGTCAGCCAGACTGTGGTGACTCCCTGAGAGTCAATCACGGCCTTGATGACGTCCGGGCTCAGGACGTCATTCTCCGGATGAAGCACACAGGTGCCACCATTGAGCAAGGGTCCCCAGAGCTCAAGGGTCGAGGCATCGAAACTCAGCGCGGATAACTGGAGGAAGGTCTGGTCCGGCGAAAATGAAATGAAGTCTGTGTTGGTTACCAGTCTGAGAATGGCGCGGTTCGGAACAACCACGCCCTTCGGTTCACCAGTCGACCCGGACGTGAACATGACGTATGCCGGTAGTTCGCCGTCCTCCGGTAACGGAAGTTCAGATTCGCCGGCACTTTTGGGCTCGAGACTCGTGTTAACCCAGTTGATCCCCAGATCTTTCAGGTTTTCGGAACCCGGGGTGGCGATTCCGAAAACCCCTGAAACAGACCTGGTAATGAATTCCTGCCTCTCTTTGGGGTAGCCAGGATCTATGAATACGTAGTGGGCACCGCAGAACAGAACTCCAAGAAGGTTGGCGCAGAGGCCAGGGTGCCTTCGTGAGGGCAGAATGACAGCAGAGCCTCTTCTGACGCCCGCGTTCGCAAGAAGTTGGGCTACAACTTTCGATTCTTCCAGGAGTTGACTATAAGTAATTGCGTGCCAGGTTCCCCGGTCTTGCCAACGCACTGCAATACGATCCGGAAAGTACTGAGCAACCTCAATAAAACGGGAGATAATGGTTTTTGGGGAACGGGAAGAGGTCATGACAAAACATCCTGTTTTTAAATCACACCTTTTAAAGTTTTCGAAAAAGCAGGTTACTCTTAAAAAATCCTTAGAATAAAAGAGTCAGAACCCGTCCTTTATTCGTCCGTGTTTCACAAAAAATATAGCAGTGTTTCCGGGTGTATGAAATGAAATTTACCTTTGATCAAAGCCGCTTTCGGAGGGTCATAAGAAACCGGTGAAATCTCAAGGGGGAGGCGAATTTTTGAGAACTCTGAAACGGTATTTGAGGCCAGTCAGGCGAATATCGAACCGTATGCTGGAATGCAAGGCCGGTATTTTGCTCGCCCGTTCTGTCGAGGCAGCCGCAAAAACCGGTAATCACGAGGCCGCTCCCGACGCAATGGTGGACCGCATCACCAGACACGCATCAGGGTTGCCGGTAAGCGCAGAGGAATACCAGTTACGAGAAGAGCAGGGCAACAAGCTTTACGGGATGATGGTCGATGAGAGACTCCGATCCTATGGCTGGGTGGCCTCTGCCGGAACCAGAATCGGGGTTCTGCATGACCTTCACCTTACGGTACCTGACCAGGCAATTTACATTTGGGACTGCGCCACCGACCCAGATTTCAGAGGGCAGGGTTACTTCCAAAAATTGCTCGATGCCATCGTAATGATGCATTGCCCAACATCGAAGACAGCCCTGGTTGCGGTTGACAGTCGAAACGAAGCCTCAAAGAAGGCACTCCTGAAAGCCGGCTTTCGTCCGGTATTCACTTACCTGAGCGTCCGCAGCCTGGGCAGGGTTCTCGTCAGCGTCGTCATCAAAAATGGGAAACTCAGGCGAGCCCAGGCCCAGTTCGACGCCCTCGGGTGAAAAGGTGGGGCAGTGGAGTAAAACGTGCGCAACAGGGCGCGCAGCGGGCCGCTCGGTTGCTTGCAGCTTTCACGGCCATGGCCTATCGTAAAATTGATCGAAAGATAGTCGGTTGCAGTATGCGGTTCATCTTTCAAAGGGACTCTATCGGATCGTAGACGATCGCGAAAAAAGGGAAATCGTGATGAACTTATTCGACCTTTCCGGCCCTGAGCAGCTCGAAACCATTGCCTTTCCCACCCGCGAGGATGCCTTGCTGCCTTATATCCGGCGGCGGCAGCCCCTGTTGCTGAGTGGTGTCAGAGAGGCATTGCCGTTTACGCGAGACTGGAATTATGAATATTTCAGGGAGACCCTGAAAACCATACGTATCCAGCGCCAGTCAGAGGATGGAATCTATCACTACCTCGGTTTTGAGCGAATGCCGATGTCCACCTTCGACACCATCATGGAAACGACAGGGAACGGTTATGCACTTGAACCTCTGAGAGGACGGGGCGTTGCAGATGATCTCCCGCGGGATATTTCGGTGACCTTGCCGGCGTTCGTTCCGGAATCCGGCTTTCGGGTTTCCAATCTTTACATCGGCCCGGGCAATAATAAGTCGCTATTGCACTACGATGAAACTCACAGCCTGTTGATGATGTTTGAGGGTCGTAAGCGGTTCATCCTGTTTCCTCCGGATCAGAGTGAGTGCATGTATCCCTACAGCGCATTCAGCCTGAGGGCGTTGCTGGAGAATCGGGTCGTGGACAGTAAGATCGATTGTCAGAATCCGGATCTGGCTCTTTTCCCGAAGCTCGGTGATGCAAGAGGCATTTCCGGCTGGCTAGAGGAGGGCCAGGCATTGTTTATTCCGGCTGGAACCTGGCACTTTATCGAAGCCGACGGGCGTAACGTTTCGGTAAACTATTTCTGGCTTCAGAACAGTGTGAAGGACTGGTTGCAACAACCCCTGCTGGACTTCTGGTTAAAGCGGCGTGCCATTGACGTCCTTGACTTTGCGCGACGGGTGAAACACAGGCTGCATGCTGCGTAGATCATCTTCCTTCCCGCCCCGGCTTTTGCGATCGGTACTGGCTCTGAATGACTCTGGGGATCAAAAAACTGATGTGGAAGCAGGCACCGGTATCGTTGTGGACGTGAGAATTGTCAGGACTCAGGAGGAATTCAGCCAGATAAAACCGCAGTGGGAAGAGTTGCTTGCATCACTGGATCCCGTGCCGCTGCCCCTGACCCATGCCTGGCTATTGTCCTGGTGGCGTGCCTTTGCCAACGATCGGGAGATGGAATTCCGGTGTGTGTATCGGGGAGCAGAGTTGGTCGGTGCAGCACCCTTTTACAGAAGCCGTGAGCTGTTCCGTGGAGTGCCGGTTACATTGCTGAAATTGGCTGCGAATGGCCACACACCGTTTTCCGGCGTCATCGTCACGCCGGCCCTCAACCGCGCAGAGAGAGAGACCGTACTGTCGGCTCTTACCCGTGTAGGTTACAAAGAGATTGGGCAATTCCTGAAGATTCACCAATACGGCGAATTGAAACGGTTTATTGTCGAATACCCGACCTCACCAAAATCAAATGTCGGTATAAAACCTGGCCTCACCACGCCTGTTATATGGATTGACCAGGATTGGGATACATTCTTTAGCTCCCGCACAAAGAAACTGAAGAAAAGTCTCAAGCACAAACTCAACCGGTTCAATAAAGAACCTGGTTTTACAATCACCGAAAAGAAAATATCGTCCACTGAAGACCCCATTGTCCCGGAAATAATCCAGATCTCCGCCAATAGCTGGAAGGCCGGGATCGGTAATGATCTGAAAAGCCACCATCGCAGTCGACAATTCCTGTTTAATCTCATCGAATCGTTTGGTCGCTCGGGATTACTGAGCGCCTGGATGATCCATCATGGTAAGACGCCCGTGGCTTTTGAATTGCACCTGGCTTACGACGGGATTGTCTATCCCATCCGCGCGGATTATGACGAGGCCTTCAAGGCTTTCTCGCCCGGCTCGGTGCTGGAGTACTCCGCCTTGAAGCATCTCTTCAAGACCGGTTTGGTCCGGCAGTACTACACATGCGCTGATGATTATTGGTACCTGAGTAACTGGACCACAGAGTATGAGGAGTTTTGTACCGTTGAGGTATTTGGTGGCGGCGCGAAGACACGATTTCTCTACGCTCTTGAGTATAAGCTCATCCCCATAGTGAAACGTCTTATCGGCAAGCCCGTTAAAACCTCAGTTTGCTCGCGGCGATGAAAGGGAGATCAGAAGCATGCGGACATTAGTCATTGTCAGTCGGGATAAATCCGACATTTTCTTTGCCAACCAACTGGCAAAGGCCTTGAATGTCGTGGGGATTGTTGTAGAGAACCAGACTCCGCTCCGGGATCAATCCCCGCTGACACGGAAAGCGATGAAATACGTCTCGACACCCCGGGTGTTTCTGCGAAAAGTGCTGGAAGTCATAGATAGACAATTTGTCGAACCGTTTGAGCCATATAACAAGCCAGAGAACGCTCTGGATTTTGGCAAAGAGGGACGGACGCTGATGGCTGAGGCAGATCAGGAGGTGCTTTACACTCGGGGTGTGAACGCCATCAATGAGCCAGAGAATCAGGATTGGATTCGCAGCCGGAATCCCGATCTTATCGCTGTTTGTGGGGCATCCATACTGAAGCGGGAGCTCCTGGCTATTCCGCCCCATGGGGTTCTCAACCTGCATGGCGGTTTATCCCAGTTCTACAGGGGGCTGTTTACCACGGATTGGGCGGTTCATAACCGTGAGCCTGAGTGTGTCGGAGCAACTGTGCACTTTGTGTCAGAGGGCGTGGACGACGGCGACATTGTTTACCAGGGGCGCCCTGCCATAGAGGCAGATGATCACCCGAACAGCCTTTATGAAAAAGTTGTCCGGCTTGGCGTGAGGATGATGGTGCAGGCGATCCGGGATATAGAGCATTCGCGCTGCAAGACGACCAAGCTGGAGAGCCGGGGGCGCCTGTACCTGAATAACATGTTTGATGTCAGGGCAAAACGTGAAACCTGGAGGCAGATTGAACGGGGTGTGGTTCCCGAATACCTCTCCAATAAGACGGAGCGCGATCAGAGAATAGCAGAGAGCCTCATCAATGATTTCAACAAGATAACCGTCGATGTCGAAAAAAGTGTCTAGAAGCTGGCACTCTCGAGAAAGCGCTTGAAGGCGAATCGCTGTTGATCGCAGTCGGGTATTTCCGCCCCCTCACAACGTCCCGCAAGCGCCCAGAGTGCGCCGCGACTGTCTCCTCTGAGCTTGTTAATAGCGCCCGCAATTTTGGCTTCCACCCTCGACGCCGTGAGAAAGTCTCCAACGGTATACCAGGACCAGATAATGATTTGCTCGCCGTCCTTCTTGCGTCGGATTATCGTCTCGTTTATCTGCTCAAGTTCTTCAGCATGAGCCTGTCCCAGTTGCCTTTGTTTGGCGGCCACCATTTCCCATTCCTGACGATCGAACAGTTCGTTGCCGTGGAAGATCAGTTCCTTATCCTGGCGCTGGAGACGATAGCCGATTATCTGGACCTGTATTTGTTGCAGGTTATCAGACACGTAAACCCCCCCAAGGTTAATGTCCGGGCTTTTGAAATCCGGTTGCCATATGTTCGCGTGTTTCAGTGGACCACTCCAGCCAGATACCGATTCGAACAACACGGGGTTCCATGAACGCGCCACCCGCTCTGTTTTGGCCTGAACTGCCAGAGGTAACAACGCTGGCCATACAACCAGAAACGATGCCGCGAAAGCCCAAACTGGCCCCGCTTGTTTTTGACTGGAATAACGCTGGTCCCGATTGTTCTGGACGCCCGGACGGGCAGTTTGTCGCAGCCTGGCCGCTATGAAGAAAAAAGGAATCAGGGTAAACAGGATGAAGACGACCCATCCGAACAGTTCATGATCCTCGACAAGGGGGGTTTCCATGTTGGAGTAGTGGCCGGCCGCAATAATCCCGAAAACGCGTATCCAGTTTGACAGCATTGAGAGCACGCCGGCGACGAGCATCAAGCCAGTGGTCCGTCGGTATCCCAGGTTGTTGAGTTGGCCGTGAAAAGCGGCCAGGAAAAGAGACACCATCAGGTATCTTACTCCGCTGCATCCATCCTCAACGATGAACGTGCCTACCTCCAGGACAATGAAATACTCTTTTATCGTTGCTTCGATACCTGCGATTGTCAGAAAAATGTTATTGAAGAAGACCGTGATGTGTTGGAGTAGCGGAGAGAGGTCATCCCAGATTGGCGCCGCAAAAACCAGCAGCATCAGTGGGCCACCCGCTATCTTCAGAAAGTCTCTGCCCCATATCGAACATCCCCACAAAAGGATGATGACCGGTACCAGAAGTAAACGGAAAACTCTGATATCCGCAGCCTGGGAAAGCAGTAACACGAGGCTGGCGCCAGCCAGTATGCACAAGGCCAGCGGTGAGCCTGTAATTCGCAGGGTGGCAAGCTCTTTTCGCCTCAGATACAGAACGAAGACCGTGCCGGCCAGAACCAGGAATCCGTGGTTGTAGATGATCGATGCGTACCACAGCCGGAAGAAATCGAACCACTCAGCCCATAGCCCCAGTGCGAGTAGCGGGATCGACAGCACCCAGAGATACCGTCGGGTATTTCCTTGCGCGGCACTCATGAGGTTTCTTTATCCTTGGCCGTCGAATTTTTCGAGTATCTTTCTGGCATCTGAACTTTTTCCGAGGGTGCGGTAGGCCTCGGCGAGGTGAAGCGCAATTTCCCTGGAATCCGGCTGCAGCGCATGCGCCTTTTCGAGAATCGGAAGTCCCTCCTGGTGTAACCCTTTTTTGAAGAGAATCCAGCCGTAGGTGTCCGCAACCGAACCCGATTTCGGCGCCAGTTTATAGGCGCGTTCGGCCAGTGGGAGGGCGTCGGGATGATCGGACTCGTGATATAGCCAGGCGAGATTATTCAATGCCACTATGTTGTCGCTATCCAACTCGAGAGCGCTCTCATAGGCTTTTCTTGCCTTGTCCGGCTGCCCCTCACGCTGTGCATACAGGGCAAGTGTCAAAGGGAGGCGGGGTTCTTTGGGCCAGATATTCATCGCTTGCTCAAGGGCTCGCATCGCCGAGTCGGTGGCGCCGGCCCGATTGAGTTCTCTGGCGTAAGCAAGTTCTGTGACCACACGGCTCTGTTTTTCGAGAGCTAGCTGATAAATGCTGGCGGCTGACTTGTGATCATTCTGATTGGCAAGATATTCAGCCTCCACGAGTAACGGGCGGTCAGATTCCGGGTGGTCATTGCGGGCTTCTTCAAGAATCTCGCGCGCCTGTTCCGGCAGCCCCTGTCGGAAGGCAAGACTGGCTGAAGCGACATCAATCTCTAGGTTTTTCGGGAATAGGGTGCGCGCCCGGTCCAACAAGCGTTGGGCTTCGGCGGTATTGCCACTGGCCATCTGTTGCGCCGCGGTGCGGTAGTAGAGTTCCGCCACTTGAGGTTCAGCTTCTGCCGGATGATTCTCGGAGGTTCGATCAAGCAGGCCGGCGGTTAATTCGTCAGCCGCCGGTTGATTTTTGTTCAGCAGGGCTTGCTCCAGCAACACCAGTTTCGGCCCAGTGGCGTCCGGATGCTGCTCCACCAGCTGTTCCATCAGACTGGCCAGCTCCGGTGTTGGCAACAGTTCGGACAAACCTCTGATTGCCTCGGTGGTGTCCGGCTCCGTTGCCAGGGCTTGCCGGTAGTAATCAATAGCCCGGTCCCTGTTTTCCCCGGATAGCGCCAGCCGCGCCAGCGCCACAAGGGGGGCAGCCGTCTCCGGGGCAGCCTTTCTGGCCTGCTCAAAATAGCTCTCAGCCCTGTCGGGTCTATCGTTTTGCTGCGCTAGCCCACCCCTGACCAATAATGCCCGGCTGTTCCCTGGCTGCTGTTCAATCCAGGTCTCGGCAGTTTCAATGGCCTGGTCTGGCTGACCACTGGCCACGTAAGCCTGCACCATCAGCTGCCAGGCATCGTCCCGAAACTCCGGGATATCGGTGAGCATGCGACTTTGCGCCAAGGCGTCCTCGGTGCGGCCTGCCTGTACCAGGTATCGGGCGTACCGTAACCTGAGAGTGTGATAGTCCGGCTTTTGCCGGAGAGCAGATTCGATAACCTGTTCTCCGGCCGCGGTATCACCGCTCGCCAAAGCCGTGATTCCCACCAGAGCCATCACGGACGGATCGCTCTCATCGTCATCGAGCCCGGCGATCGCTTGCCGGGCTCCTTCGATGTCGTTCAGGCTCAGGCGGGTGGCGGCGAGCAGCTTGCTTGCGGCTTCGACCTCTCCCAACTCTGCGATGGGAGCCAGCAAGTTCTCCGCTTCCTCAACTCGGCCTTGTTTCAAGCGGATCAGTCCCAACAAGAGAGCCCCTTGCTGATGCTCAGGAGCCTGAACAAGGATCTCTTCCAGGTAGTAAGATGCGGTTTCGAGATCATCTTCTTCCAGAGCTGCCGTGGCGGCTGTCATGTTCGCCTTGATCGTTCCCGGGCCTGACTTGGCAAGAATTTCTTCATAGACGAATGCTTCCCTGGCTTTGCCCTGTGCCCGCAGAACCTTGATAAGGGCGGATATGGTCTCGTATTTTCGATAGGTCATCACATCATACTGACCGATGTCCTCAAGCGCGCGGATATACGCGGTCTCTGCCTCCGCCCACTGCTCATTGTCATCGGCTATCTGAGCCTTCAGCAGCCACAGTTCCGGGTGGTTCGGGTCCATCTCGTTGACGGTGTTCAGCAGGGGCTCTGCCTTCTCCGGATCACCGGACAACCAGGCAACCCGAGCCAGACCGATGATCGGCATTATTGCGTTACTGTTGGCATCGCGGGCCTGTTGGTAGAGTTCTTCGGCTGACTCGAGCTGCCCTGAATCACTCAGGATTCGGCCCCGAAGCAGATCTGCTTCGAGCTGAGTGTCAGCTTCTGGAGCATCCAGTTCATCCAGAGCATCGAGCGCCTGCTCGTACCTGTCTTTCATCAACAGAGCCTCGGCCCGGATAAGAAAGGCCTGGTTGCGTTCTGGATTGTTCAATGACCCCTCGGGAATATGCTTCAGAAAGGCATCCAACTGTCGTTCAGCATTTGCTGCATCACCGGCAATAAGCAGGTTGTTGATAATCAGAAGATAAGGCTCGGATCTCCTGGGCTGGAGTTCAATGGCGTTTCGGGCTTCAAGCGTGCTGGCCTTGAGTTCTCCCTGTTTTTGAAAAAAACGGGCCTGATCAAGGTGGCTGATGTATTGCAGCTCCTCCTGGGTCATTTCCGTTTCGCTGCCGCACCCGGAGGTACCGACCACGATGGCGGTGGCCAGCAATATTGCCCGTGTAATCTCAGTTACGTTCATCCCCAAATTCCTTTTCCTGGCTGAGGGCTTTTTTCTCGGCCTGTGCTCAGGCATTGTCGGCGACTTCGGACGTCTCGATCCTGTATTTGTCCGTGAGGTTGTAAAGGGTCGGGCGGGTGATCCCGAGCAGGCGGGAGGCCTGAGCCATGTTGAAATTACAGGATCTGAGGGCCTGGTTAATTGCCCGGCGCTCGGCGTTTTCTCGAACCTGGCGGAGATTAAGCTGGTGATCCGACGTTGGTTGCTCTGCCGGAAGGTCAAGATCCTCTGCGGTCACCCGCTTGCCATCTGCCATGATCGTTGCTCGTTTGACCTTGTTGATCATCTCCCGCACATTCCCGGGCCAGGGATAGCCGGTGATCGCATTGATGGCATCCTCGGTGAAGGTCAGATTTGGGCGATCCATCTGTTTGCCGAGGGACTTCAGAAGCGACTGAGCAATCACGAGCGAGTCGCCTTCCCGATCCCTCAGGGCTGGAACATCAAGGGTGATTTCACTGATTCGGTAGTATAGGTCCTCCCGGAAATCTCCGCTTTCAATCAGCTGTCTCACATCGCGATGGGTCGCACAAACGACTCGGACATCCACCGGGACAGGTTTCAGCGAACCCACCCTGTCGATCACTCGTTCCTGCAGGAAACGGAGCAGTTTGGCCTGCAGCGCCATCGGCATATCGCCAATTTCATCCAGGAACAGGGTGCCACCGTTAGCGCTCTCAATTTTTCCCTTCTTGCTCTGCGTAGCACCGGTAAAGGAGCCTTTTTCGAAACCGAATAACTCACTCTCCAGGAGGTTCTCCGGGATGGCCGCACAGTTTATCGCCGCGAAGGGTTTGTCGGCCCGTTGGCTCAGGTCGTGCAGTCCTCTTGCCAGTAGTTCCTTGCCAGTCCCGGTTTCACCGGTGATCAGGGTGGTCACATCGGTGGGAGCAATCTTTTCAAGAGTCCTGCAGATCACCATCATTTGCGGGCTGGCCGCGACTATCCCTTTTATGCTGCTTCCATTCTTATGTTCGGCGAGCTCCCGGTTCTCTCTTTCAAGCTCTGCCAGACGAAAGGCCCGGTTGACGACGAAAGCGAGAATGTCTGCATCCAGCGGTTTCTGATAGAAATCCGAAGCGCCCATGCCGATGGCACGCACGGCGTTTTCCTTATCTTCACGGCCGGTGACGACAATCACTTTGGTCAGAGGAGAGAGGCGGAGAATGTCTTCCAGCAGGCGAAACCCTTCAGAAGCCCCGCCTGGATCCGGGGGTAAGCCCAGGTCCAGCGTGACGACTTCCGGCTCCAGGCGCCGCAGTGCCGTGAGGGCAGATTCTCGATCCGAGGCAACCGATACCTCCAGATCATCACTGAAACACCAGCGCATCTGACTCTGCAGGCCGGGGTCATCCTCTACGATCAGGAGTCGTTTGTTTACAACCACAACACGTTCCTTGTCATGCTCGCTGTCAATTTTTCGAAACAGGGCGTTTTCCAAAATCCCTACCCCTGATTTTTAACCCAAGATTGACACTTTGCAATCTCTATGTTGAGTCATTTGGCATTTTGTCAATTAATTGACACTCTTTATCGAAGGGGTTGCACCAGAATCAGTCAAACTCCGGGTGCTTGAAGTTGTTTGGTTATCAGCCAATGGAATTCGTACAGAAAAGCATGAGCCAACGCCGGGCTCGCTTGTCACATCAATGTTGCCGCCGAGTTGCTTTATGTATTCCCGAGCCTGGTAGGCACCAATCCCCATGCCCGTTAGCCCCTTGGTGCTCTCAAAAGGCTTGAACAGGGAGGTATTGATGAACTCCTCGCTCATGCCGCTGCCGGTGTCCTGAATAAATAACACGACGTTGCCACGGGAAATCTTCAGATTCAGGGTGACTTCACCATCTGGTGTCGTGGCGTCCACAGCATTCTGGATAAGGTGGCTCAATACACTTCGCAGTTGCTCGTAATCGGCCCGTATCAGGGCGCTTGGCAAATCTCCTGTGAGGCGTGGGGCCGGACGCTGGTGGCTGTGATTTGCCACCAGGCCGCCGGCCAATTCGGCCAGGTCCAATTCCTGCAACTGTGGGTTTTCAACGCTGTCGGGCCTGCGGACGTGATCCACCAGCTTGGACATTTTTCGAACGGCATGCTCGGTGGTGTTGATCATATCCTCGATAAAGGCGGGGTTGTCCTTGTGTTTTGGCGCGTTCTTGACGAGCAATGAGAGTTGGGCAATCACGGTTTTCAGATCATGAACCATGAATGATGACGCCTTGCTGACCGCCTCGAATTGCATGGCCCGGGACAAGCGATGTTGTGCGTCCGCCTGGGCCAGAAGGTTGCAGGACTGCCGAGCGACCACCTTTATCAGGTCGAAATTTTCCCAGTTCAAGTCTACCCGGGCGTAGGGGTTACCGACCATGGCAATACCGTACAGGTCGTTGTCCAGATACAGGGGGATGACCAGCCAGGCATCCGGCGTCTTGGCGATGGCCTCGGGAATTTCAAGCAGGTCATAGCTCAGAGGATCCTCGTGGTATTCGTGAAGGTCCACGATCCATTCCCGGTCACGGAAAAAACGGACAAGATCAGAGTCCGCATCGATCACGGTGAATCTGGGCAGGGCCATATTGACCGTTCCTTTGACTGTGAAGGTTCCTTGCTCATCAAGGAGCCAGATTGCTCCGGCATTGCTCTCAACCAGTCCGGATAATATATGGATGACACGGATCGGAAGGGGGGGATCGTCTCCCAGGTTGGCCATTTCCCGGGTCATCTTCAGCCATTCCTCGCGGTAATCGTATTTGTAATCGAAGAAATTCTGGCTGATCAGGACCATCAGCCTTGCCCGGATCCGACGTGATAAGAGAAGGGTGACGAGAAAGGTGAGGGAGATGGTCAGGAAAAGGACCCGAAAGGCATCGCCCCAGTCGCCACCGAGGATTTTGACGTAATAACCGCCGAGTGCCAGGAACAGCAGATAACCACCGGCGAGAACCAGGGTGCCGGCATGGAAGACGGCAGACCGTGACAACTGGAAATCCACCGGTTGCTTGCGGGTGTTCAATACGTTCACGGCAAACAGGGGTACCAGAAGGGCATTGACCATACCGCGGGCATCCCAGAAGGACGTTGAAATCTGGCCGAACAACAGTGCATCGGCATACATGAAGAAGTCGAAAGCAAAGATGGTTGCAATGCCGATGCAGATATACTTGATGCTTGAGCGGCCAAAGTTTGGCGAGTTGCGCCAGATCTGTTCCACCAGTGACAGACCCATCAGGGAGAGCGCAATCTGTCCCAGAACCCTGGTTTTGCCGTTCAGGACTTCCCAGCCGATGGTGAATTCAAGGATTCCAAAAGCAAGTAATGCGAAGATCAGCGTGAAGATGGACGCACCAAGTATCCGCTTCATCTGACCGTGAAGCGTTCCCTGCCTGGAGGCGTTTCTGAGCAGGGCGAATAAAAGGACAATCCAGGCGCCGTCGCGCAGCAGCTCAATAATATACCGGGGCATGAAGCCTGGCTTACCCCAGAGCGATTGTGACACCAGTGCGCTTGCCCAGATGGTTGTTACCAGGGCGGCAATAAATAGCGCCCGATCCACGTCCCGCCGCAGGTAGCGGGCGGCGACAAGGATGGTCAGAAGGCCGAAGGCAATAGCTGCCGCGCCATGGCTGATCAGACTGAGATCACTTAGCATCCCTCGCTTCCTGCGTTGCTGCCTCTTCCATGACAGCAGGCCGGTGGTTACACCGGTCGCTTGTTCTCCCGGTAAAACCGGAAGATTTCCTTCAGAGGCCGTTTGGGCTTGAAATCGAACTCTTTTGCAAAGGCTCTGCCGTCAATAACGACAGGATACTTGAAAAACGCCGTCAGATACGATGGGAAGCTCTTGAGTTTCAGTGTTCTCAGTATCAGGTTCGGCACCACCGGTGGGATGGAGGGAACGGGTATGCGCCGACAGCCGCACAGCTTCAGTGCGTGCTGGTAGGCAACCCAGTCCTCCGGGGCAACGTTGAAGACTCCCCTTACCGGCTTCTTGTAGGCTTTGACGATGGCATCCGCCATGTCGTCGATATGGATGAATTGCATCATGGGCGAGAAGCCGGCGAGCACGGGCGCGTTCTCGCTGGCCAGCAGGGAGCTCATGGTATTGCGAACCCCGGGGCCTACAATGTTGCAGGGCCGGAGGATCGTGATATTCAGCTCCGGGTAACGCCACAGGTAAATGTTTGCCAGGTTTTCCAATTCCACCGAATCGACCAGGTCCGCACTCAGGCCGGCGGCTTTCAACGGGGCCGACTCGTCGATCAGTGCCGGGTTATAGGCGACCGCACCGTATACATGGTAGGTCGAGAGCACCACGACCCGCTTGATACCGTATTTGTGGCTCAGGTCGAGCAGTTTCTGGGTACCCAGTACGTTGGCGTTGTAGCGGCGCATCCGGGTCAGCTGGCTGGATTGGATTCTCCCGAGGTGAATCACGCCATCAAATTCATACCGTCGAAACAGATCTTCGAACACCCGCTTGGTAAAATCGATGCAGTAGCTGGGAATCTCGTCCCCCAGGTAAACCTGTTCGCGAAAATCCACGGCGACCAGGTCACAGTGATCGCGGAGCTGACTGATTACCCGCTGGGCGAGGGCGCCGGCTGCACCCGTGACGAGGATGTGGGGTCTGCGTTGCTTGGCCATCAGAACAACTTCTTCCTTTCGCTCAATCCTTTGTCGATGAGACGGCTGATTTCCGCTTTCACCTGTTCGACCCGTTCGGTCACCAGTTCCTCCGGGATTTCGAGGTCATCAAAATACATCGGTGGACCAAAATTCAGGTGAACCTTGGCAGGAAGCACGACCGGCAGGGCGACCGGCGCATAGGGAATGCCCAGTGCTCTCGCCAGGGGTTTGATGTTCGCGATGGCCGGGATGGTCTCTTCGCAGCCAACCACGCCGACCGGCACAATGGGGGCCTTGTACTTCATCGCCAGGTGCATGAAACCGTTGCCGAAGCGCTTGAGTTGGTAACGGTCCTGGTACAACTTGCCGGAACCGCGGACGCCCTCGGGGAAAACGATGACGGCTTCGTCGTTGGCGAGCATCTTGGCGCAGTTGACCGGATCGCCAAGCACGGCTCCAAATTCGTTCAGCAGGTTGCCCAGCCAGGGAACGGTGGGAAAGAAACGCTCGATCATGGCCCTTGGGATTCTGGGTTGCTGTTCACGGGAGGCGAGGGCGTAGCCGATCAGGAGCCCGTCCAGGGGCAGCTGGCCACTGTGATTGGCAATGATCAGCACAGGACCTTCGGCCGGTACGTTCTCTACACCGTGGGCCTCGACCCGAAAATATTTCTCGTAGATTTGCCGGGTGAGAGCGAAACCGTACTTGATGGCTTCGTTGTTGTAGCCCCAGGGATCATAACCCAAAGATCCTATGGGCTTTCGGATGCGGTTAATGTGCTCGTCAATGTCTGCGGGAATCAGTTTCGATTTGAGGTAACTCGCCAGGCTCATCCATATTCCCCGGTTATTTGCGTCCGATCAGTACACCCAAGGTGTGGCTTTGGCCGGTATTAAGCACCCTGTAGTCGCTGCCTGCATTGGCGGTTTCGACACACAGCATGGTCTTCCAGGCCTGATCAGGAAAGTCCGACAGGTGGGCAGCCTTCTCGGGGCCGGGATTCCAGACCACGGTGGAATCGCTGCCTACGGAGGTTAGCTTGCGGCTGCCGGACGGGGTGACGATGGTCAACGGCTCGCCACTTTCGTATATGCGGTCGGTTTCCCCTTCAAAATAGACCGGGCCTTCCTGCTGTTTGTACTCCCAGTTATCGAGGGTATCGATGTACTGGCTATAGCCCAGACCCAGTACTCTCGAACGGGAAATATCCGAAGTCGGCAGATAGGTGTGCAGGGCCTGGCTGAACGCGAGCGGTTCGTCGGCCAGGTTGGTCGTTGTCAGGGCAAGCTGGCAGCCGCGTACCGAAAAGTGGAACGTAAGCAGTGCCAGTGCGTGCCCGCTCCAGACGTCGGCAAAATCCTCATTTGCGTCCAGCGAGAGGCTGATTTCCACCTCGTGGGCATTCTCACGGACGTCTTCAAGCTTCCATAAAGCGGTACGGGCAAAGCCATGGGCGCTTTGGGTATGAATGCGTTTGCGGACCGCTGGCGGGTTTTTCTCGGGAGCGCCGAACCAGGGCCAGCACACAGGAATTCCGCCGCGAATTGCAGTGCCCGGTTCGAAACGGGCGTTCTTGCTGAGCCAGAGCCAGTCCGCTTCATCGCTTGGCGTGAAACTTGTCAGGTGCGCCCCCTGGAGAAACAGAGTGGCGCGAAACAGAGGATGGTGGACTTCCAGGGCTTCCAGGTGCCCAATGGTTTTCCAGCGGGTGAAGGACCACTGGCCCGGCGACAGGGAGCGGGAGGGTCTGTTACTGCTTTCTGACATAGACGTATCGGATCATCTGGCCGTTAAGTGTATCTGCTTATCTCCAGAGTAAATTAAAACTCTCCGGCCGGCGAGATTTGTGCCTAAAATAGCGCCGATTTCCCAGAGAGGCCCTCCAATGAACAATCCGGTTGTTACCCCGATCAAAGACCCTCTTTCCCATGCCGAAAGCGGCCAGGTAGATGCTGTTGCTGGTAGTGACATCATCGTGGGCAGTGAACATTATGAGAAGGACTCGAGAGTCTCCGAGCAGTGGCTGGATGAGCTGGCGGACGGCCTCAGTGAGCAAGGCTGGATGTCCCTGGATGCCCGTGGCCACCTGGGTGAGGAGCTTCTGGCAGCGCTGCGTGAGGAGGTGTCCATTCTCGATCGCACCGATGCCATGAAGGCGGCGGGCATCGGGCGTGGGGCGGAGCTGATCCGGGATCGCGCCGTTCGCCGCGACCGGATTGCCTGGATGCAGGGCATCACGGCACCCCAGGCGGAACTGTTCCGTTTCCTGGATGCCATCCGGGTTGGTATCAACCAACGCCTTTTTTTGGGGCTGAAGCGATTCGAGACCCACTATGCCACCTATCAGCCGGGAGATTTTTACAAGCGTCACCTGGACAGCTTCCGTGGGCGCGCCTCTCGAGTGGTTAGCCTGGTCTTGTATCTGAACGAGGACTGGGCTCCCGAGGATGGCGGTGCATTACAGGTGTTCAATCGCGACAATGAGAACGAGGTCTGCGGAATGGTGGTTCCGGAAACGGGCCGCATGGTTCTGTTCCTGAGCGAAGAGATTCCCCACGAAGTTCTTCCGGCAAATCGCACGCGGTACAGTCTGGCCTGCTGGTTCCGGCAGGATGAGGTGCCTTTGCCGCTGTGAATTTCATCGGCTGGCGATTTCCCGTTGTAGTCTGCGGGTCCATTTGCTAATATGCGCGCCGCTTTCGGGGGAAACCCCGGAACGCCGTTATGGTGGCCCCATTGGTGCCTCCGCAACATGAAACCGTGAACCCGGTCAGGCCCGGAAGGGAGCAGCCGAAGCGGTGGAATTGTGTGCCGGAGATCTGCTGGTGGGGTCACCCCCAGTTTTCCCCTCCTGATCTGTTAATCCCCTGATTCTTCGCCCGTAATTGTGCTTCGGTCCCGGTGACATAGTGCCAACTTTGCTTCTTATCAAAGCGGGTCCATGCTATGGTTAAACGCATTTTCACAGCAGTTGACGGAACATGAGCTACCAGGTACTTGCCCGTAAATGGCGCCCACGGACCTTCGAGGACATGGTGGGCCAGGAACATGTGCTTCAGGCATTGATCCATGCCCTGGAAAACCAGCGTTTGCATCATGCCTACCTGTTCACTGGCACTCGCGGTGTCGGCAAGACCACCATTGGCCGTCTGCTTGCCCGGTGTCTCAACTGCGAAACCGGGGTAACGCCACACCCCTGCGGGCAATGCTCCAGCTGCCAGGAGATACAGGAAGGCCGGTTTGTTGATCTGATCGAGATCGATGCGGCGTCCCGTACCGGCGTGGATGACATGCGGGAACTCACCGACAATGTCCAGTACGCGCCGACCCGCGGCCGCTACAAGGTGTACCTCATCGATGAGGTGCACATGCTCACCAACCAGTCTTTCAATGCGTTTCTCAAGACCCTGGAAGAGCCGCCGGAACACGTAAAGTTCCTGCTGGCCACGACCGACCCCCAGAAACTCCCGGTGACGGTGTTGTCACGGTGCCTCCAGTTCAACCTCAAGCGCATGACTCCGGAGCACATCGCCGGCCACCTCAAACATGTTTTGACCGAGGAGGGGATTCCTTTCGAGGAGCCTGCACTCTGGCTTCTGGCGCGCGCTGCTGACGGCAGCATGCGGGATGCTCTGAGCCTGACCGATCAGGCAATCGCGTTTGGCAACCAAAAGCTGGCGGCAAGTGATGTCAGCAATATGCTCGGCACAATCGACCAGCGGGATATCGAGCGGATCGTCAATTCCCTGGTTGAACGCGACGGGCCGGGCCTGCTTTCGGAAATTGCCCGTATCTCCGATTTCGCCCCGGATTACAGTGTGATTCTGGCGGATCTGCTCTCCCTGTTTCATCGGGTCACCATGGAACAGGTGGTTCCTGGCAGCGCCGATAACGCACTTGGTGATGCCAGCCAGGTCCAGGCTCTGGCCAGGAAACTCAGCGCAGAGGACGCCCAACTGTTCTATCAGGCGGCTCTGATGGGGCGCAAGGATCTGGATATCACGCCCGATGCCCGGATGGGCTTTGAAATGACACTGCTGCGGATGCTGGCTTTCCGCCCGGGCACAGACCGGCGGGAACCACCCACGGTCCGTTCCGGCGGTGAATCTGCCGCGGCGGAACCCCGGGATGAGCCTGGGCCTGCTGCCGGGCCACAGGTATCGGAACCTCCGCAACCGCCGCCGGTTGAATCCAGGGTAGAACCGGCGGCGCCGGAGGTGGACGCCGCTCCAGCACCGGAGCCAAGTCCGGTACCAGAGAAAAGTTCCGTACCGGAAGCGACGCCTGGGCCTGAGCAAGCGCCTGTTTATGAGGAGCCGCCGCTGCCCGAGGAACCACCCGAGGCGGCCCCCGACTATGACTATTTGCCGGAATCTCCGGAAGCCGGGCCAGGGGTTGTTGACGATGATGCACCGGAGTCGCCAGCCGTCACCGAGCCTCGTGCCGAAGAGCCTGCCATCGAGGAACGGACCGGTGATTTTGTCTGGGAACGGGACTTTCGGGCTCTGGGCATCGTTGGAATGCCTGGCAACCTCGCCAGTCACAGTGCGATGGAGCAGGAAGGAAGCACGATTGTGCTGACGATTGATGAGGGCCACGCACGCCTGCTCAATGCCCGCCACGAGGAAAAAATCGCCACTGCCTTGAGAAATCGATTTGGTGACTCCATCGAGGTACGCATAGAGCAGGGCGATCCGGGCCTCCATACGCCGGCTGCCTACGAAGAGCGGCAGCGCCGGGCGCGGCAGGAGGCGGCGGAGGACGCCATCCGCAAGGATCCGGTTGTCCAGTCCATCGTTGAACGATTTGAGGCGCGGATAGTCGAAGACAGTATCCGGCCCATCGAGACCAGCAGGAGATAGAGCATGTTTAACGACATGGGCGATCTGATGAAAAAAGCCCAGCAAGTGCAGGAAGAAATGAAGAAGGCCCAGGAAGAGATCGCCAAGGCCGAGGTGACGGGCGAAGCCGGCGCCGGGCTGGTGAAGGTCACCATGAATGGCCGCCACGATGTGAGCAGGGTCGAGATCGATCCGTCGCTCATGTCCGAAGAGAAAGAGATTCTTGAAGATCTTCTTGCTGCCGCGGTTAACGATGCCGTTCGCCGGGTAGAGGCCAACCAGAAGGAAAAGATGTCCGGAATGATGTCGGGGATGGGCATGCCTCCCGGCTTCAAGATGCCGTTCTGATCCGTTCGTCTGTTGTATTTCGAGGATAGTTGATGGCTTTCAGTCCACTGGTTGATGAGTTGGTCGAGTCCCTTCGGTGCCTTCCGGGTGTCGGTCAGAAAACGGCACAGCGCATGGCCTTTCATCTTCTGGAACGCGGGCGGTCCGGCGGCACCCGTTTGTCCGAGGCGCTGCGCACGGCAATGGACGGCGTACGCCGCTGTGAATCCTGTCAGAATTTTGCCGACACCGAGATTTGCGGGATTTGCGAGAACCCGTCCCGCAAGAACGGCACACTCTGTGTGGTGGAGAGTCCGTCTGACTTGCTGGCCATCGAGCAGGCGGGCGATTACAGAGGTGGGTACTTTGTTCTGATGGGCCATCTTTCGCCGATTGACGGTGTTGGCCCGGAAGAGATCGGCGTCGAACGTTTGCTGCAGCGTGTTCGGGACGAAGGCGTCACTGAACTGATCCTTGCAACCAACCCAACCGTCGAAGGGGAGGCAACCGCACACTACATTGCCGACCGTCTCGATGGTAGCAACATCCTCATTACTCGTCTTGCTCATGGCATTCCTGTGGGCGGCGAGCTCGGATACGTTGACGGCTTCACGCTGACCCACGCCTTCCGCGGTCGAAAACCACTCTCCGAATAGGCTAACCAGGCTTTCCTATGACAATGTCCTCAGCGGCTGTGGCCGCTCCTCCGGCCCCTCAGACTATTAACTGGCTAGAAACTCCGGAAGAACTGGATAGCTGGTTGGAATCGGCATCGCCGGAGCAGCCCCTCGCACTGGACACCGAGTTTGAGCGGGTCAATACCTTTTACCCCATCCCGGGTCTGGTACAACTTGGTCTCGGAGATCAATACCGTCTGGTCGATCCGGATGTGGCGGAAGCTTCTGCGGTGTTCCGGGACGTTCTGGCAAATCCCGAGATCCCCAAGCTTCTCTATGCCATGAGTGAGGATCTTGAGCTGTTCCGGCACTGGCTTGGCATTGAGCTTAAAGGGGTAGTGGATCTGCAGATTGGTGCGGCATTGGCCGGTGCCGGATTTTCGCTTGGCTACGCCCGCCTGGTGGACACCCTGTTTGGTGAAACACTGGACAAGTCGGCGACCCGTTCGGACTGGCTGGCCAGGCCCCTGAGTGAAGCTCAGCAGCGCTATGCCCTCGATGATATCCGTTTTCTTGAGCCTATGTATGATTGGGTTCTGGAGGGTCTCCGGCCGCGAGGGCTGGTCGAGGCGTTATACGAGGAGTCCGACAGATTTGCCTCGGAGCTCGCGGCTCAGGATGATCCTGACCAGCACTACCTCAAGTTGCGGGGTGGGTGGACGCTGAATCCCGAACAACAGGCGGTTCTGAAGGAACTTGTTCGTTGGCGGGAGCTGGAGTGCCAACGCCGTGATATGCCGCGTAACCGGGTGTTTGCTGACGCGCTGCTGATCCTGGTTGCCGAAAGGATGCCCGGATCTATCCGCGCGCTTAGCGATATTCAGGGCGTCCCCTCGGGTGCCGTGCGCCGCTATGGTGAAATGATTCTTGAACTTGTCCGTAGCGCTCGTGCTGCCGATAATGCCGGGCTTGAGCGAATAGCACCGCCCTTGAGTCGTGACCAGCAGGCGGATTTCAAACAGTTAAAGCGTACTGTCAGGAAAGTTGCGGAAGCTTCTGATATTCCGATGGAACTTGTTGCTCCAAGGAAGCGTCTTGAGAAGCTGATGCAGGACGGGAAGCTGGAAGGTAATCCGTTTTTCCAGGGTTGGCGTGAGGATTTGCTTGCCCCGGTGCGAAGCCAGATTGAGGGAATACTGACGCAATGAAAGAGCGGGAATTCATCTCCGTATTCAGAAGTAGCCGAAAGGCGGACACCTACGTGTTTGTGCGCCGTGGGCAGAATTGGGAGGACCTCCCTGAGGGCCTTCGTGGCATTTTCGGGGCACCGATCCACTCCATGGATCTTTTGCTCACCCCCGATCGCAAGTTGGCACGAACCAGCGGCAAACAGGTTCTGGAAGCCATCGAGGAAAAGGACTTTTACCTGCAGATGCCGGAAGAGCAGGAGGGCTATGTGGTTGAGTTCAAGCGCAAGCTGGAGCAACACGATAAATGATTGCCCAAATCCCGTTCTGGCAACGTAAACGCCTGGACGAGATGACGCCGCAGGAATGGGAATCCCTGTGCGACGGCTGCGGTAAGTGCTGCCTGGCCAAGCTTGAAGATGAGGATACCGGCGAGGTCTATCATACCGAACTGGTATGCCGTTACATGGACCAGGACACCTGCCAGTGCACAGTGTATTCCGAGCGACTGCAGAAGGTGCCGGGGTGTACAGTCATCACGCCTGACACTGTCGGAGATTACTATTGGCTGCCGTATACCTGCGCCTATCGTTCACTCGCCGAGGGGAGGGGGCTTGCTGCCTGGCACCCGTTGAGAAGCGGTGATCCGGAATCGGTACATGAGGCCGGTATCTCGGTGCGTCACAAGGTCATCTCCGAAGAACAGGTCCCCGAGGAAGACTGGGAAGAACACATCATTCACTGGGTATTGTAATGTTAGACGCCGATACACAAATGGCCTACGGGATTTTTTGGGCCGCTTATGCCATTGCCTTCGTAATATTCTTCTACATGATGAAGCGACTTTTCCGCTTCCTTCCCCTGTATGGCGTTCGCACCCTGCTGTTGTCGGCTTTGATGGTGCTGCTGCTGACACCGGTAGAGTCGCCGGATGTCGCAGGCTGGTGGATGCCGGCCTGGCTGTATGGTGGCTATGAATTGATCCTCGGCCACATCGAATCCGCCAGTATTGCGTGGTTCAACTTCGGGCTCGCAGGCCTGGTGATGCTCCTGGTCTGGATTCTGGATCTGGTGCGCTATCGCCTCGTCAAGCGATGAGGGTGACCTCGCCCCAATCGATTGGAAATTAGAAAAGTAACCGACAGGAAACAGAACATGAAGTTTACCGGTACCGAAAAATACGTAGCCACAGATGACCTGCAAATGGCCGTCAACGCAGCGATTGGCCTCCAGCGCCCGCTGCTGATCAAGGGCGAGCCCGGCACCGGCAAAACGCTGTTGGCCGAAGAGATGGCCGCCGCTCTGGGCATGAGATTGATTCCCTGGCACATCAAATCCACCACCAAGGCCCAGCAGGGCCTGTACGAATACGACGCGGTCTCCCGGTTGCGTGATTCCCAGCTTGGCGATGAGAAGGTCAAGGACATCCGCAACTACATCGTCAAGGGTAAGCTTTGGGAAGCCTTCGAATCCGATGAGCAGGTAGTCCTGCTGATCGACGAAATCGACAAGGCCGATATCGAGTTCCCGAATGACCTGTTGCTCGAGCTCGATCGCATGGAGTTCTTCGTCTACGAGACCCAGGAGTTCGTCAAGGCGAAGCACCGTCCGATCGTGGTCATCACCAGCAACAACGAGAAGGAACTGCCGGATGCGTTCCTGCGGCGCTGCTTCTTCCATTACATCAGCTTCCCGGACCACGAAACCATGCAGAACATCGTGGACGTGCACTTCCCGAATCTACAGCAGGAGATTGTCCGCGATGCGCTGGAAGTATTCTTCGATGTACGCAAGGTGCCGGGCCTGAAGAAGAAGCCCTCCACCTCTGAGCTTATTGACTGGCTGAAGCTTCTGATGGCTGATGAATTGACCGCCAAGGCGTTGCAGGAGAAGGATACGGGTACGGCATTGCCACCTCTCTACGGTGCCCTGGTCAAGAACGAGCAGGACGTACACCTGTTGCAGAAGCTGGCGTTCATGGCCCGGCGCCGCAACTGATTTTCGGCAAGAGTTCCGCTTTATGTTGATTGATTTTTTTCTCGAAGTGCGGCGGGCAAAGGTCCCCGCCAGCCTGCGCGAATTCCTCGATCTGCTGGAGGCCCTGCAGAACCGGCTGGCCTTCGCGGACATGGAGGAGTTCTATTACCTGGCGCGCCTGTGCTTGGTGAAGGACGAGCGCCACTTCGACAAGTTCGATCGTGCTTTTCAGGCCTACTTTGAGGGAATCCAGAATCTGGATGACCTGCTGGAAGCCCTGATTCCCGACGACTGGCTGCGAGCCGAGTTCGAAAAACACCTCAGCGAGGAAGAGAAGGCGAAGATAGACTCGTTGGGTGGCCTTGAAGAACTGATCGAAACCTTCAAGAAACGCATGGAGGAGCAGCAGGAGCGCCATGCCGGGGGTAATAAATGGATCGGCACGGGCGGCACCTCGCCATTCGGCGCCAATGGCTACAACCCCGAGGGTTTTCGCATCGGCCAGAAAAACGGTCGCCAGGGCAGGGCGGTCAAGGTCTGGGAGAAGCGGGAATTCAAGGACCTGGACGATAGCATTACCCTGGGTATCCGCAACATCAAGGTGGCCCTTCGCCGGTTGCGCAAGTTCGCGCGCCAAGGCGCGGCGGATCAGCTCGATATGGACGATACCATCCGCTCTACCGCCCGCAATGCCGGTTACCTGGACCTGAAAATGGTGCCGGAACGTCATAATGCGGTCAAAGTGCTGATCTTCTTCGATGTTGGAGGCTCAATGGACCCGCATATCCGGGTCTGCGAAGAGCTGTTCTCCGCGGCTCGTCTCGAGTTCAAGCACATGGAATATTTTTACTTCCACAACTTCGTTTATGAAAACGTATGGAAGAATAATATCCGGCGCATGAATGAGACCACCAGCACCTGGGACATCCTTCATAAATACACGCCGGACTATAAGGTGATCTTTGTCGGCGACGCCACGATGGCACCCTACGAGATTTCCCATCCCGGTGGCTCCATTGAACACTGGAACGAGGAAGCCGGTGCCACCTGGTTCCAGAGGATCAGCGATCACTTTCGGAAAGTTGTCTGGCTTAACCCGCTCCCGGAGAGCTACTGGGGGACTGGTGGCTCCCTCGGTATGACACGGCAGCTGGTGAATGATCATATGTATCCGCTGACGATTGATGGGCTTGAGTCGGCGATGCGGCAGCTCAGTAAGTAAAAAAGGGGGCAGATGAAAGCGTTCATCTGACCCCGGGTTAGACAATTAGCCCTGGGTTCGGCGTGAAAAAAGGGGTCAGATGAAGGCCTTCATCTGACCCCAACCTAGAGACCTATCTCCCAACCCAGGCCCAAACAAAAAAGCCGATGCGGTTGAGGGCATCGGCAAAAGCTCGGCATATTTGAGCGGGCCTGCCTGGAAGGCACCCCCGCCGCCTTATCAACAGCAAACCCCAGGCCATGTTCGAAAACCGGTTTTAAAACAGTCGAATACGCCTGAGCGCTCCTTCCTTTCTGTCGGTCTTCGCACTCTTTTCCCCCCTTACTGTCAAAAAAACCGACATTTCCTGTTTTCGATTTGGTGATCTGGATACCGTTCTTGTCGGTTACCAGGTGTTACGCTTCCTGTCACTTTGTAACGGAATATTGCCGGTATTACACAGGGCAGGAGAGGTATGTTCGGCTTACAAGAATCAAAAGGACGCCGACGGCATCACAGGTTGAATGGAAGCTTCCTCGGGCTGATGGCTTCTGTGCTTTCCTGTAACGGAATAGCCGCTTCAGCCCTGGATGCCAGCCTTGCCAACTTCACGGAAGATGCGGCCCGCCACTCCGCAACTATCCAATCCCTTGAGCGCAGTGACCTTCGTCCACTGGGTACACGACTGACAGTTTTCCTGACACTTGATTCCGGTTCCGGTCTGAATCTGGATTCTATAGACCTGTTTATCGATAACCGCCCGGTATCCTCGACGCTTTTCGCTCTGGAACAACAGTCCGCCTTGAGTGCAGCTGAAGCGCAACGGTTGTATGTCGGCCACGTGGGTAATGGGGAGCATGAATTGAGGGCGGTGATCACTGCCCGCTCGGCCGACGGGGATTTTGTACGGCGTGAGGCAACCCATCCGTTTCCCAAGCAGCCAAGGGCGCTTGCCATTCAGCTGGCGCTGACCGCCAGTGTCCCGGATTTCGAGCCCCGAGTGTCCTTTATCGAGAAGGATGCCCAAGAGCAAGAAATTGTTCGCCATGACCCGGAGGTCAATCCAGTTACTGAACGGCAAGTGCGGTCTTCCCATCGCGAAGAGCATCGGCAAGCCCGGTTCGAACTGGCGGAGAAACATCGAAGTGCCGGGAGGTTGCGTAAGGCCGGCGAAATCCTCGCGGCCATGCCGGAGGGGTATTGGGCGGCTGCGGGTTATTTGAATCTGGCCAGTGATTTTGCGAGAGAGGACCTTGATCCGTCGCGGGCTCTCGTGGCTCTGAGGGTGGCGATGGCCATGGCTACGGCCGAGGAGGACAATGAGCGTGGCCGCCACCTGCATGATCAGGCACTGCTGCGTGCGGGTTACCTTGCTTATCGTGACGGTCAACTTGAAAAGGCGATCGGGTTCCTGGAATCAATCTCCCTCGATAGCCCCACTACGCCTCAAGCACTGTACTTTCACGGTCTCGCCCTGACCGAGAGAGGTAACCATCGCGCCGCCATGCAGAGCTGGCATCGGGCCCGTAAGTATCCACTGGCCTATCCTGGAGTTGCCGAAGCCTGGATCGGAATGGGCCGGGGCTACGATCTTGCAGGCTATCTCGGTCAGGCCGGGGAAGCCTATCTTGCCGCGAACGCTGCCTATGAGAGCGAGCGGGTTGTGCTGCGGACCCTTGTGGAACAGGTCCGCGACAAGGGGGCCTATCAGGCCCTTGCGGCAAATGCCAGGGCCTCCGATCTCGAATGGTTCCTGGCAGACAGCCGCTCCATGCGGCAGCCCCGACTGGCCTATCTATTGGAATTTCTGAAACAGCCGCCCGCCCAGGCTGCTATTGGGCGGGTTTCAGCCCTTGCTGCACTGGAGAAGCGGCTGAGGACCCATGCCCACGATCTCCAGGTGTTCGCGAGCTCGCTCAAGTCCGCCCCGGATTCGGTGCCGGGGTCTGCGGCTCGGAAAGTGGCTCGGCTCCGAGACGCCAATAACCGTTATCTTGATCGTCTCGCCGGCTTGCGAAACACCGCCGAAGACGAGCTCGACGAGCTGGTCCTCGATTTCCTGGATCACCAGGACCAGCGCATGATTTTTGCCCTGAACAAAACCGAGCAACAGATTGCCCATCTTTACGAGTATCTTGCTCTGGAAAGCCTGGGAGGGAAGCGCCGATGAATCCGCCTTTCCGTATGATATTCCTGGCCATGGTTCTTGCCACGCCGGTTGCAGCCCAGGAAAGCTTCCGGGTGGAGCTGGGCCGGGATGGCAAGACCATCGGTGACATGCGTCCGGTGTTCCTGACGTTCGAGAGCCGGCCACTGCCCGCCATATCGCCCGCTGAAGTGGCACGTCGATATCAGCATCTGTTCGAGACCTCGGACGAACCGGAAGTCCGGGTGGACGCCCTGAACCGGCTGGTCAATATCCGTGACCGGTCGGGTCAGGAGCTGGGCTATTCGACCGAGCAGGAGCCGGCAATCTATGAGGAAGTCCTGGACAGCTATGAGTCTATTCTGGAGCGGGGTTCTTTCTCCGGGCGCCTGGATGAACTGCTGTACCAGATGGCCAAGGCCCACGCGCTGACCGGCCAGTCCCGAGAATCCGTCGACCGGTTGAAGCAGCTGGTCGGTCTTTATCCGGAGTCGCCGCTGGTGCCGGAAGCCAGGTTCCGTGTCGCCGAGGCTGCCTTCGCAAACGGACAATTCGCGGAGGCCGAGGCTGGCTACCGCGCTCTGCTGGAAGCCGAGGACGGGGAGGCTCTGAAAACCAAGGCCCGATACATGCTTGGCTGGAGCCAGTTCAAGCAGGGCGAGCATGCGTGGGATCGTGCGGCAGGGACTTTCCACATCGTTCTCGATGAATTCTTGCCGACCGCCGGGAGTATCCGCGAGGTACCGGAATCCTCGATGGAGACAATTGACGATACGCTGCGGATATTGGCACTGATGGCCTTCCGCACCCGCGGACTGGATACCCTGGACCAGTGGTTTGGCTCGGGCCCCGCGCGGCCGTGGGAACCGTTGGTCTTTGACCGGCTGGCGGACTTGTATGCGATCAAGGGAAAGCATGAAGCCAGCGTGGCAGTGAACAAGGCGTTTTATCGTCGAAATCCCCAACACACCAGCAGCCCCCGCTTTCTGGCGCAGGTCGTGGAGGTCTGGCAGATGGCTGGTGACGACCGCAAGGTGCGTCAGGCCAGGTCCGGCTATGTTTCAGCCTATCGCGCCGAGAGCGCATTCTCCCGACTTGAACCGAAGGAGCAGTCCCGGTGGCGTGCTTATGTGGGCTGGCTGGCCGACACCGGCTATGCGGCAGCATCTGACCTCTCTGATGAAGGCAACTCTGAAGCCTCCGCCCCGTTATTTGTGGGGGCGGCGGAATACTACGAACTGTTGGCCCCGAGGGCAGAAGAATCAGGACCTGTGTGGCGACTGGCCGGGGATGCCCGCCTGCAGGCCGGGCAAAGTTCTGAGGCACTCAAGAACTTCAGGACGGCGGCCTATGGGACCGGCGACTACCAGGAAGCCGCAGATGCCGGATGGGCGGCGCTCCTTCTGCGCCGGCAGCGGGCGGAAAGCGAGAAAGGCAATGGACTGGAGGAACTGGCCACTGAGATTGATCAGTTTGCCTCTATCTTCGCGAATGATGCCCGCGTCCCGAGCGCCCAGGCTGACATTGCGTCCCGATGGCTGGAGGCTCAAAGCTATGAACAGGCTGCCCGCTATGCCGGTGCGGTGCTGAAGCGTGGCGACGCAAAAACGAAAGAGCAGTACGCGGCGTGGCTGATTACCGCACGGGTGCGCCAGGCCCAACAGGAGTTCGGCCTGGCGGAAAGGGCGTGGCGACAGGCCCTCGGGTTGATCGACAGCAGTGGCGCCGATGTTCCGGCCAAGGATGACCGGGAGCTGATTCTGAATCAGTTGGCGACGGCGGTTTATCGCCAGGGGGAGCGTGCTGCGGAGACCGGCAAGGTGGCAAAGGCTGTGGCACATTTCCGGCGAGTGGGGCAGATCCTGCCGGATGCGGAAATTGCGGTGCGGGGCCGGTTTGATGCCGCCAACACGTTGCTGAAGGCGGCCGAGTGGCAGTCGGCGGTGAACGAGTTGCAGTGGTTCCGGCGCAATTACCCCGGCCATCCATTGACGCCGGGCATTGGTGAGAAACTGGTCTATGCCTACAGCCAAGCCGGTCAACCGGGCCGCGCCGCAGATGAGTTGCTCGCGCTCGCGTCTGGCCGGGCCAACCCCTGGCCGGCCAAGCTCCGCGCGGCAGCCCTTTATCATGAGGCCGGTGATACTGTTCAGCGGGATGCTCTCTACGTTGACTATCTCGCCACCGGGCCGGTTCCCTCCAGCGCCGAGGAGCATATCCAGCTGCAGACCATGCGCCACCGTATGTTGGTCACGACCGGCGATCCGGACAAGCTACGGGACGCTATCATCGATGCTGAGCTGCACAGCGACTGGCATTCACCCCGGACTCTGGAATGGGGGGCAGCCAGTGCAATCGAGTTGGGCAGCCGTGCCGCGGATGTCTTCGCCGACATTCCTCTTAGCCATCCTCTTGTCGAATCTCTTGACCGCAAGCAGTCGGCCCTCGAGGCCGCACGGGCCCGCTTCACGCAGGCGGAGCGATTCGGTGGTGACGCGGTGCGGTCGGAAGTTCTCTACCGCCGCGCAGAGCTGTACCGGCAGCTGGCAGAGGATTTGATGGCATCGGAGGTGCCGGCGGAACTCAACGAGATGGAAGCAATGCAGTACCAGATGCTTCTGGAAGAGGAAGCCTATCCCTTCGAGGAGAAGGCCCTGGACCTGCACGCCGGGAACCACCGCCGAATAGCGTCAGCCGGCTATGACGACTGGATCGGTAAGAGCCTGGAGGTGTTGGCCCGGCTCCACCCGGGGCGCTATGAGCGCTCGGTACGCTGGATAAGCGGGCAGCCCCCGCAGGCAACCCAAAGGGAGGACGACGATGCCTGATACCCGCCAATACCGGTTGTTGGGTTTGCTTGCAGTCCTCTGGTTGACCGGCTGTGCTGGCCCGGCTCCGAAGCAAGCCACGAATCCCGAAACCAACCCCGCACTGGCCGCCGAGCACGCCAGACAAGCGATGAACGCTTGGGAGCAGGGTGACCAGAGGGCGGCCGTTGAGGCCTGGCGCCAGGCTATAGCCTTGAACCCGGAAGATCCGGTGGCGGTAAACAACTTGGCCCTGGCGCTGAAAGCGCAGTATCGGTTCATCGAGGCGGCGGATCTGCTCGAGCAGGGCGTCGCCAGGACTCCCGAGGTAGCGGAGTTGCACTACAACCTGGCGGTAATTTCGGAGCTCTACCTGCTGGAGCTGGACAAGGCGCTTACCCATTACCGGGCCTACCGGGCTCTCGCCAGCAAGGCAGACCCTGAAGTGGACGGGTGGATTGCGGATCTTGAAAGGAGGCTGAAGCAATGAACCACATTGCCGGACTGGCCATCACGGTGTTCGTGCTGCAAGCGCTCGCTGCGAGTGCTTTCGCCGGGGAAAACGCACCAGTGGGAAAAGCGCCCACAGTCCTCGAGATTGCCGGCATATCCGCCACTACCGGCGAGGATGAACCGCGAATTCTCTTTATTCTGCCCTGGCAAACGCCGAGCCTGCCACGCCGGCCCCGGGCAGAACTTGAAGACCGGGCCCCGGAACTGGAGCGGCCCCTCGATCCCCTGACGGTGGAACGCCATCGGAGGTTCCGGAACACCCTCGACCCCATGACCCTGAGCCCACAAGGGATTCGACCTTAACCGAGCAGCAGAAACGGGAGAACAACAATGCTGGAAACAATCGTTCGTTTTTTTCAGGAAGGTGGCCCCTTCATGTATCCGATCGCGGTGGTGCTGGCTCTGGGGCTGGCAATTACGCTTGAACGTTTCGTCTTTCTGGCCTCAGTGGGGCGGAAAAACCGGGTCGTTTTCGAGAGGGCCATCCTTCCGCAGTTGCAAAAACGGGATTACCAGCGGGCGATGAAAGCCGCCGGCCATTCCAACAGCGCCATCGGCTCGATTATGGGAGCCGGACTTGGACGTCTGGTCAGCAACTGTCGCCGGGAGGATATCGAGTACGCCATGGAAGAGGGGTTGATGGAAGTACTGCCACGGCTGGAAAAGCGCACCCAGTACCTTGCCACCCTGGCCAACATTGCAACCCTGTTGGGATTGCTGGGCACCATTATCGGCCTGATTTCTGCGTTTACGGCGGTTGCTGCCGCCGATCCGGCGCAGAAGGCCAGCCTGCTCTCCGAGAGTATTTCTGTGGCCATGAATACGACAGCATTCGGTCTGATGTCGGCCATTCCGTTGCTGATGTTTCACGCCCTGTTGCAGACACGCACCAATGAAATCGTGGACAGCTTCGAGATGGCGGGGGTCAAGTTGCTGAACCTGGTCTCCGAGCCGACCTCTTCGGGCGCCACCGGCGCTGCGGTATGAGGTCGGGGGTTGGCCCGCAAAGGAACCACGGAGGGAATGGACCATGAGGCGCCGACATCGCCGGATGACGAATTCTCCGGAACTGGATATCACCGCGTTCCTGAACCTGATGATTGTGCTTGTGCCTGTGCTGCTGCTCGGCATGGTGTTCAGCCAGGTGCGCATGATTGAACTGAATTTTCCAGGCCAGCAGGACGGCGAATCGCTCGACTCGGAGCAACTCGATCTGGTTGTAACCCTGATCCCCGGAGGCATAGAAGTGTCGGACTCTGAGCGTGGACTGCTCCGGGTCTTCCCGGCGACCGAAGGCAAGCAGGATTTTGACGGCCTGAGAGATATGCTGCGCAGGATTAAAGCGCGACTGCCGAACAAGAGCGACGTGATCCTGGAGGTAGGCCCTGACATTGACTACCAGACCCTGGTCACCACCATGGATACGGTTCGCTCTTATCCCGCCGTCGTCGCCGCGAGTGTGGTCGAGGGGGAGCTGTTTCCCGATATTTCCCTCATGGAGGCTGCGAAGGACCGACCGTTGGCAGATCTGGCGGCGTCGACGGCCAGGGAGGGCGCATGAAGAGCTCCCATCGTTCCCGGCGGTTGCGCCGCCACTATGGCCGGATGCACAAGGCCGGTGGCCTGAACCTGGTATCACTCATGGATATCTTCACCATCCTTGTGTTTTTCCTGATGGTGAACTCGTCCGATGTGAAAGTGATGGAAAATGCTACCGACGTCCCTTTGCCGCTCTCCAGTGCAGAGCAGCAGGCGGTGGAGAACCTGACGGTTCAGGTCAGAGGAGCGTCGATCCTGGTACAAGGTCGGGAAGTGGCGTCACTGGATGGTATCGAGGCGGGGGATCGGCACATCGCCGGTTTGTCCGAGGAGCTGGCCTATCGCCGCGAGCGCTTGCAGGAAATCCCCGAGAAGGGGCTGCCAATCACCATCATGGCTGGCCGGGATACCGACTACCGCCTGCTGCGCAGTATCATGCAGACCTGTGTTGACCAACAGTTCCGCCAGGTACGGCTGGCCGTGGAGCCGGAGGTGCGCAATGGCTGATGGTGCCGTGTTGCAGGACTGGCAGAGCTCACGCCTGCCCTGGTCACGAGTTCCCGGCGAGCGAGGACGGTTTGTAGGGACTCTGGCCCTGATGGTGCTGGTGTTCCTGCCGCCGGCATTCCTGATTCCGGCTATGGATCTGCCAGAGCGGGATAGGATAGAGATAGAGGAGGTTCCGCCGCGCCTGGCCAAGCTGGTCGCGGCACATGAGGTGGAAAACAAGGGGTCAGAAGAACGCCTTCTTCTGACCCCGGAGTTGGAGTCGCCGCCAAAGTCCGAGGACTTGAAAAAGGGGTCAGAAGAAAGCGTTCTTCTGACCCCGGAGTTGAAGTCTCCTCCAAAGTCCGAGGAGCTGAAAAAGGGGTCAGATGAAAGCCTTCATCTGACCCCGGGTTCACCCCCCGCTCCCTCAGGACGGAAAACAGCCGAGCAGGCCCGCGAAACCGCGTCCCGCTCGGGCCTCCTGGCCATGAAAGACCGACTGGCATCGCTTCGTGAATCCCCGTCCAAGCAGGCTCCGGCTCTGACCGCGAACGTAGCAGCGACTTCACTATCGTCAGCGCAATCGGATCAGTCCGACGTCCTCAAGGGCAGTGGCGGCGTCGAGGCGGGAGTAAATCCGGCAGCCGAGGTCTCGGTGGCGGATCACCAGGTCAAGAAAGTCGAGCGGATAACGGAACCCGCGGAGCAAACTGTAGCGCGGGCCAAGGCTACCGAAGCGAAGCCCACGGCGGGCCAGCGGGCCATGAGCAATATCCGGAAAGTGTTTGATGCCCAGAAGACAGCGCTCTATTCACTGTACAGGCGGGAGCTGCGTCAGGATCCAACACTGCAAGGTAAGGTCCTGCTGGAATTGGTGATCGAGCCGGATGGCTCTGTGTCTGCCTGTAAAGTAGTCAGTTCGGAGCTGGAAAATCGGACCCTGGAGCAGCGCATCGCCATGCGCGTGCGCATGTTCAACTTCGGCGAGGATAGCGTCGAACGGAGGAAGGTACGTTTTCCGGTCGACTTCCTGCCGGGCTGAATCCCGGCAGGGCGTATGGTCTGGTGTTGATGGGGCGCCCGCCTAGCGGTCGATAGTGATCTCGGGCAGGTTCGGTTTATTCAGTTTCACCTTGTCCTTCGGGGCAATCACCTTGGCTTCGCCCACGACCACCTGCTGGTCGTTCTGGTTGCGAACGTCACATTCCACGACCACCCGGTTCTTCGGTTCCTTTCGTAGGACTTTCAGGTTCACCGTGATCGTGTCATCAAGTTTCACCGGTCGCTTGAAGGCGAGGTTCTGTTCCAGGTAGATCGTACCGGGGCCGGGCATCACCGTCGCCAATGCGGCGGATACGAGGGAGCCGCTCCACATGCCGTGGGCAATGCGTTCCTTGAACATGGTGTTGGCAGCAAACTCGGCGTCCAGGTGTACCGGATTCACGTCGCCGGAGACCGCCGCAAACAGGTAAAGGTCATCTTCGGTGAGGGTGCGGGTGAACGTGGCGGTATCGCCCTCATTGAGTTCGTCATAGGTGACGTTTTCCAGGGTATCCAGAGTGTCGTTCATGGTGTGCTCCGCACGTTATTGAAAGCAAAACAGTTGTTCGGTGTGTTGCCTGAAACCTACCTCATCGATGACAAAACTGCTATTCTCTCCCCACTTTTTTCGGCTGATACTTTTGTCGGGTTGATTTTTTGATCAGCCTGACCTTGGTAGACCATTACAATCAGAAGCGCCAAACAGGAGATGGTGATGGATTTTGAGCAGTTTTATCAGGATAAATACCCCGCCGGCGTGCCCCGCGAGGTAGACCTGGATAAATACAAGAGCATGGTGGATGTGTTTGAGCAGGCCGTGAAGAAATACGCGGACCGGCCCGCATTCAGTGCTGTTGGCGCAACTCTCACTTACCGTGACCTCGATACCCAGAGCCGCAATTTCGCCGCCTGGTTGCAGAACAAGACTGACCTCAAGCCGGGAGACCGCATCGCTGTCCAGATGCCGAACCTTCCGCAGTACCCGGTTGTGGTTTTCGGCGCGATGCGTGCCGGACTGATTGTAGTCAACACCAATCCACTCTATACCCAGCGGGAAATGGAGCACCAGTTCAACGATTCCGGTGCCAAGGCGCTCGTGGTGCTTGCCAACATGGCCGAGAATGCCGAAAAGGTGGTTCCGCAAACCGGCATTGAACATGTCATCATCACCGAAATTGCCGACATGCACTCGCCGATCAAGCGCACCCTGATGAATGCCGTTGTCAAGCACGTGAAGAAGATGGTGCCACCCTTCAACATTCCCGGCGCGCACAAGCTCCCGGCAGTTCTCGGTGCCGGTGCCCGGGAAAAGTTCACCCCGGTGGAAACCAAGAAAGACGATATCGCCGTTCTGCAGTACACCGGCGGAACAACCGGTGTGGCCAAGGGCGCCATGCTCACTCACAGCAACCTGGTAGCAAACCTTCTGCAGGTGCGCCCGATGATGGAAGACACCGTGCAGGAGGGCAAGGAAGTGGTCATCGCGCCCCTGCCGCTGTATCACATTTATTCCTTCACCCTGAACTGCGGCATCATGCTGGAAGCGGGCGCACATAACGTTCTGATCCCGAATCCCCGTGATATCCCGGGCTTTGTGAAAGAACTCAAGAACCACAAGTTCACGGCTTTCCTGGGTCTTAACACGTTGTTTGTTGCCCTGTGCAATAACGAGGAATTCCAGAGCCTGGACTTCAGCTCCCTGAAGCTCACATCTTCCGGCGGTATGGCATTGACCAGCGACACCGCCAAGCTGTGGCAGCGGGTGACCGGATGCGAGATCTCCGAAGGTTACGGAATGACCGAAACCTCGCCAGTGGTGACCTTTAACCCCCACAGCGCGATCCAGATCGGAACCATCGGTCTGCCGATTCCCTCCACCATCGTAAAAACCATCGATGATGAGGGTAACGAGACGCCCCTGGGCGAACCCGGTGAACTGTGCGTGAAGGGACCACAGGTCATGCGCGGTTACTGGCAGCGCCCCGAGGACACCCAGAAGTCGTTCACCGAGGACGGTTTCCTCAAGACCGGTGACGTTGCCCTGATTCAGGAAGACGGCTACATCCGCATTGTTGACCGCAAGAAGGACATGATCATCGTTTCCGGGTTCAACGTATTCCCGAACGAGGTTGAGGACGTGGTCAGTGCCCACCCGAAAGTGGTTGAGTGCGCAGCGGTCGGCATTCCCGATGCCAAGAGCGGTGAGGCGGTTAAAGTCTACCTGGTCCCGACTGCTGAGGGTGTGACAGAAAATGAGTTGAAAGAATTCTGTCGCGAGCGCCTCACGGCCTACAAGGTGCCCAAGTATTTTGAATTCCGCGAGGAGCTGCCCAAAACCAATGTGGGCAAGATCCTCCGTCGCGAATTGCGTGATGAGGCGACCCAGTAAGCTCGTCAGTACCCTGAAGACCCCGCTCCGGCGGGGTTTTTCATTTTTAAGGCGGCGACTTTCCGATAGACTGTGCTGCTCGAATCAACCCGACTGAGTGTTACACCGGTTCTTCATTTCCATGCCAAAGACCACGTCAGCCAACGCCGCACCCCCATCTCCGCGCCCCGACTCCCAGGCCGCCGTCAAGGCCATGATGGAGCAGCTCGATGCCTGCAATCAGCAGGAGGCCGCTCGCATTGTCAAGACGGTAGCGCGCACCAAGGGGAAGCCAGGTCAGAAAGACCTGGAAAAGATGGCCGGATGGCTTGAGCGGGGGCTGGAAAGAGTCCGGCAACGTCAGGCCCTGCACAAGCCGGCGAGCTTCCCCGAGGCGCTGCCGGTGTCCGAGCGGGTCGATGATATTCGTGATGCCATTGAACAGAACCAGGTGGTGATCATTGCCGGCGAGACCGGATCGGGGAAAACCACCCAGATTCCCAAAATCTGCCTCAACAGCGGGCGGGGTATCCGTGGACTGGTCGGTCACACGCAGCCACGCCGTATTGCGGCGCGAAGTGTGGCTGCCCGGATTGCCGAAGAACTCGGGGAACAGGTGGGAGACCAGATCGGTTACCAGGTACGTTTTACGGACCAGACGTCGGAGCAGTCCCGGGTCAAGGTAATGACCGACGGTATCCTGCTGGCAGAGATCCAGCACGACCGGTTTCTGGACCGCTACGATACTCTCATCATCGACGAGGCTCACGAGCGGAGCCTCAACATCGATTTCCTGCTTGGCTATCTCAAACAGCTTCTGCCGAAACGGCCCGATCTGAAGGTGATCATCACCTCGGCGACCATCGAGGTGGAACGATTCAGCGAATTCTTCGATAAGGCACCGGTCATCGAGGTGAGCGGCCGGACCTACCCGGTGGATGTCCGCTACCGGCCCCTCACCGGTGATGAGGATGACCGGGACCAGGGCTGGACCGATGGGGTGCTCGATGCCCTCGCTGAAATCGAAGACCATGAGCGCAGTGAAAAGCAGCCCCCCGGGGATGTGCTCGTGTTCCTGCCCGGTGAACGGGAAATCCGGAGCCTCAGCAAGGTACTTCGTCACGTCGACTTGAAGCACACCGAGGTACTGCCGCTGTACTCCCGTTTGAGTAACCAGGAGCAGAACCGGGTATTCCAGTCGCATCGGGGGCGGCGAATCGTGTTGTCCACCAACGTGGCGGAAACCTCGCTCACGGTACCCGGCATCCGCTATGTGATCGACACGGGCGTCGCGCGGATCAGCCGGTACAGCGTGCGTTCGAAGATCCAGCGCCTGCCCATCGAGCCGGTATCACAGGCCAGCGCCAACCAGCGGGCGGGACGCTGCGGCCGGGTCGCTCCGGGTATCTGTTTCCGGCTGTACGATGAGACCGATTTCATCAACCGGCCGGAGTATACCGATCCCGAGATCCTTCGAACCAACCTGGCCTCTGTCATCCTGCAGATGGCGACGTCCGGCCTGGGCGAGATCCGCAACTTTCCGTTCCTCGAGGCTCCCGACAAGCGGCAGGTAAATGACGGTTACAAGCTGCTCGAGGAGCTGGGCGCGGTCGATGACAAACGTCGGCTGACCCGGTTGGGCCGGACCATGGCCAAGCTGCCGCTGGATCCGCGTCTGGCCAGAATGCTGGTGACGGCCGCGGAGCAGGGCAGCCTGGCGGAGACCCTGGTGGTGATCGCCGGCCTGAGCATCCAGGACCCGAGGGAGCGCCCCCAGGACAAGCAGCAGGCGGCGGACCAGGCCCACGCGCCGTTCAATGATAAGGAATCCGACTTTGCCACCCTGCTCAACATCTGGAACTGGTACGAGGAGCAGCGCCAGGACCTGTCCCAGAACCAGCTGAAGAAACTGTGCCAGAAGACCTTTCTGAGCTGGATGCGCATGCGCGAGTGGCGGGATATCCATCGCCAGTTGACTCTGATCTGCCGGGAACAGAAGCTGACCTTCAACAAGGAGCCGGCCAGCTATGACCCGATCCATAAGGCCATTCTGGCCGGCCTGTTGGGCCAGGTAGCTGTCAAACTGGAGAAAAAGGAGTACCTGGCCACCCGTAACCGCAAGGTATGGATTTTCCCGGGCTCCAAGGTTGCGAAATCTGCGCCGAAATGGATTGTGGCAGCCGAGATCGTTGAAACCAGTCGGGTATTTGCCCGCATGGTCGCGGCCATCCAGCCGGAGTGGATCGAACCGCTCGCCGGTCATGTAGTAAAGCACAATTACTTTGAGCCGCACTGGGAACAAAAGCGCGCCCAGGTGATGGGTTACGAGAAGGTCACCCTATACGGGCTGGATGTGGTGCCCCGGCGCCGCATTCCCTACGCCAAGGTAGACCCGGTAGAAAGCCGCAACCTGTTTATTCGTCGCGCACTTGTAGAGGGGGATTACCGCTCGAAAGCCCCATTCATTGCCCGCAACCGGGAGATGCTCGATACCGTCGAGAATCTGGAGAAGAAAACGCGGCGCCGGGACCTGTTGGTGGACGACGAGGTGCTCTTCGCGTTTTATGACGAGCGGCTGCCAAACGATATCGTCAGCGGCCGACATTTCGAGTCCTGGTGGAAAAAGCTATCCGCGGAGGAGCTTCGGAATCTCGAGCTGACCGAGGCGGACGTTCTCCAGCGGCCAGTGGATGCCGGTGCAGCGGATCTCTACCCGGACTATCTGGAGTGGGAGGGCGTCAAATACCCGCTCAGTTACGAATTCGAGCCAACCAGCGAACGGGATGGCGTCACCATGCAGGTGCCGCTGATGGCACTCAAGCAGATTCCGTCCCGCCGGCTGGAGTGGCTGGTACCGGGGCTGCTTCGGGAAAAATGCATTGCGCTGGTGAAGGGGCTGCCCAAGGCCCTGCGCCGTAATTTCGTGCCGGTGCCGGATTTTGTCGATGCCGCCCTGGCCAACATGCAACCCTCCAACGCCCGGCTCACACAACAGCTGGGGGATGAGCTACGCCGAATGACCGGTGTGCGAATTGATCCGGAAGCGTGGTCCGAGGCCGAACTGCCCCGGCACCTGCGGATGAATCTGCGGGTCATGGGCGATAAGGGCAAGGTGCTGGCGGAAAGCCGGGAAACCAGTGAGATTCAGTCCCACCTGGAGGGCAAGGCGGAAGAGGCATTGGCCTCGGTCAGTCGCAACAGCCAGCAGGATCAGCCTTCGGGCGAGCACACGGATTGGCAGTTCGGTGAACTGCCTCGTCAGGTCCAGACCGAAAAAGGCGGCATGGAGGTGACGGTCTATCCAGCCCTCGAGGATCTGGGCAAGACCGTCCGACAAATCCGTTGTCTGGATCGTCTGACGGCGGAAGATACCACGAAAAAGGGTGTGGCTCGGCTCATCGTTAACCGCTTCGGCAGCACGCTCAATGAACTGGATCGGAAGTTGCCCCGATTCAAGCAATCTGCCCTGATGTTTGCGCCGGTCGGCCAGGCTCGGGTACTGCTCGACGACTTGCTGCTCGCGACGGTGATCCAGCACTTTCTGGACAAGGAGGTGCCCCGTTCCCAGGCGGATTTTGACCGCCTGTTCGATGCCGGACGGGGTGACTTCATTCCGGCGCTTGAGGAGGCGGACGAAAGGCTGTATGAAGCTATGAGCGGCTACCAGAAGGTGGCTAAACAGCTCAAGGGCAAGATCAACCTCGCTTTGGCGAATAGCATGGCAGATCTCAAGTTCCAGCTGGAAAACCTGGTGTATCCGGGCTTCCTGGTGGCAACCCCACCGGAATGGCTGGCGCGGTTCGGCGTGTACTTTGAGGCCTGCCTGGTCCGTCTCGAGAAGATGCCCCGGGAAATGGGCAGGGAGCGGGAGTTCCTGCACACCATCGAACCGCTGTGGTCGCGTTACGCCACCAAGCGGGATGAGCAGCAGCGCCAGGGGATCCGCGATCCGGAACTGGTCCTGTACCGATGGATGCTGGAGGAGTTCCGGGTGTCGTTCTTTGCCCAGCAACTGGGCACCGCGATGACGGTTTCGGTAAAACGCCTGGATAAACAATGGGAGAAAACCCGCGTCTGACGCCGTTAACGAAGGCTAACGGGAAAATCGGGATGACTGTGATAGTATTTCCGACAGTGCAACATTCTGTCATCAAGTTTTCATTGTCTTGACGTGGGGTTAGCGTGATTAAAGCCGTCATTAGCGGAACTGGTCTGTACACACCGCCTGCAACAATTGATAACGATGAACTGGTCGAAGCGTTCAACCAGTTCGTTGATCTCTACAACGACGAACATGCGGAGGACATCGAGCGAGGTGACATTGCCGCGCTTCAGCATTCGTCGTCTGCCTTCATCGAGAAGGCGTCCGGCATCAAACGCCGCCATGTGATCGATAAAGAAGGCATTCTCGACCCGCGTCGAATGACGCCCCACATTCCAGAGCGCAGTAACGACGAGCATTCGGTCCAGTGTGACATGGCGGTTGCCGCCTGCAACGAGGCACTGGAGCAGGCCGGAAAGAGCCCGAAGGATGTGGATGCGGTCATCGTGGCCTGTTCGAACATGCAGCGCGCCTATCCGGCGATCTCCATTGAAGTGCAGGAAGCCCTCGGCATCGATGGTTTCGCCTACGACATGAACGTGGCCTGCAGTTCCGCTACTTTCGGCTTACAGGCCGCGGTCAACTCGGTGGAAAACGGTGCGGCCCGCTCCGTGCTGGTGGTCAGTCCGGAAATCTGCTCCGGTCACCTGAACTTCCGCGACCGGGACAGTCACTTTATTTTCGGTGACGCGTGCACTGCCATTCTGGTGGAGCGCGAGGAGAATACCGAATCAGGGCAGGGGTTCGAAATCCTGGGGACCAGACTGAAGACCAAGTTTTCCAACAGCATTCGCAACAATTTCGGTTTCCTGAACCGCGCGGATGAATCAGGCATCGGCAAGCCCGATAAGCTGTTCGTCCAGGAAGGCCGGAAGGTCTTCAAGGAGGTCTCACCGATGGTGGCCCAGACCATCCAGAGTCATCTGGACGCTCTTGAACTGTCGCCTGAGATGCTGCGCCGGATGTGGTTGCATCAGGCTAACCTGAATATGAACCAGCTGATTGCCCGGAAGGTTCTGGGTCGGGATGCATCCAAGGATGAAGCGCCTGTCATCCTCGATGAATACGCCAACACCAGTTCCGCAGGCTCGATCATCGCCTTCCACAAGCACAAGGATGACCTGGAGTCCGGCGACCTCGGGGTGATTTGCTCCTTCGGCGCCGGTTATTCCATCGGCAGCGTTGTGGTTCGCCGCCGTTGAGCGAACCGCAAGCCGCTTTAACGGGCTGCCAGTTGCCTCAGGGCGTCTGGCAGTTTCGTTGAGGTCCGGGCCGTACGGTCAAACCAGACCACTTTTGCGTAGCCTTCCGAGTAAACTTCCCCGGTTTTCGCATCCTTGAGCAAATAGTAGGTATCGAGGCTGGTGTTCCCGGCTTTGTCAGCGTAGGTTTCAACGACTACCGTCGCGGGGTGGGTAAGTTCCTTCAGAAATGTAGCACTGGTCTTTATAATGACCGGTCCGGTGGGCTCTTCCGGGCCTCCGAGATTCAGGGATGAAAACCAGGTAATGCGGGCCTCCTCAAAGAAGCGAAAATAAACTGTATTGTTGGCATGGCCGTAAGCATCCATATCGCCCCAGCGCAGGGGCGTGGTGAGGGTGCTGACCAGATTACCCGGTACTGACATCGGACTCCTCCGGAAGAAACAAATATAATGACAAGTAATTGGCGCCGGTATTTTCGACGAAGCGAAACATGATAAACAACCCGAGAGCGTATGATGAGACAACTTTTTGCCGGGCGCTTTTCCCTGGTCATGCTGATGGCAGCCTTGCTGCTGGCCGGGCAAGTACAGGCCCAGGCCATGCAGGAACCTGCACCGGAAGGTTCAACGCCCGTTGATCCGAAAGACCCTTACGAGTCCTGGAACCGACGCGTTTTTACCTTCAACGAGACCATCGACCGCTGGGTTCTTAAACCGGTGGCCCAGACCTACCGAACCATCACGCCGGGCGTTGTAGACCGCAGCGTTACCAACTTCTTCAATAACCTCACGGAAGTGAGGAACTTTATCAACAGTCTGCTGCAGTTGAAGGGAGAATCCGCCGTCGTCGCTGCCGGGCGGTTTACCTACAACACAGTGTTCGGGCTTGGTGGCCTGTTCGATGTGGCAACGGCCTTTGACTTACCGGAGCGTCCGGAGGATTTCGGCCAGACGCTGGGGTATTGGGGAGCCGGCTCCGGGCCTTACCTGATGTTGCCGTTTCTTGGTCCGTCCACACCGAGGCACTTTACCGGCTTCGCGACGGATGGCTTTGTGTTTCCGTCTCCGTGGGATGCCGCGGAAAGTCCGGAAGTCTACTATGCGCGGGCATTGCAGATTGTGGACCGCCGGGCCGATCTGATTCCCGCCGAAGGCTTTATTTCCGGTGACAGTTATACCTTTGTGCGCAATGCCTTTCTTCAGCGCCGGGAATTCCTCATCAATGATGGTAAGGTGACTGAGGATCCGTTCGCCAGCGGCGACGATGAAGATCTGATGCTTGAGGATTTCTGACCCGAGCGACGACTGAGGAGGCCAGGATGATCAAGGACGGTAGGATTGCAAAGTATCGGAAGATGCTTGCCGAAGCTCCGAATTACGAGGTCTGGAAAGCTGCGGCGCTGGAGTTGGACTTCCTCGAGGGTAATGCCGAATGGAAGGAGGAGTTTGTCTCCGACCTTTACCATTACGAGCTCATCTACGACCGGCTGAGCAACCTCAAGCAATACCGGCAGCAGAATGATTTTGAACGGCTCAAACGAGCGCTTCGTGAGGGGCTTCACCACGATCTGGGCAACATGGGGAATCCCGCGCTCTACACCCGATCACGGGTGGGCACCAAGCACCTGATCGAAGAGTACATTACCCAGGTCTGCGAGTCCCTGGACTTCCTCTGCGACAACCCGGTGCCGGGTTTTCCGGTGGCGGACAAGCTCCAGTTCTTCCGCGATACCCTGACCAGTTATGGTCGGCCAACGCTGTTGCTCAGCGGTGGTGCCACCCTTGGCATGTTCCATTTTGGGGTGATCAAGGCCCTCTGGGAAAAAGGACTGCTGCCACAGGTGGTGGCCGGGTCCAGCAGCGGGGCGATCATTGCAGCGATTCTGGGTGTCCATACCGATGCCGAAGTTCCGGAAATGCTGGTCCCGGAAAACCATAACCTGAAGGCCTGGAAGTGGCGTGGGCTGCTCAGTGCCATGCGCGGCGATGGCCTGATGGATCAGGAACAGCTTCGCACCTGCCTGCGCGACAATGTCGGCGAGTACACCTTTGAGGAGGCCTACCAGCGCACCGGCCGTTCAATCAATGTCAGTGTGTCTCCGGTCGAGGTACACCAGAAAGCCCGTTTGCTTTGCGGTTACACGTCGCCATACCTGCTGGTCTGGAGCGCGGCGCTGGCAAGCGCGGCGGTACCCGGTATTTTCCCACCGGTCACCCTGATGAAAAAGGATCTGCATGGTAACGCGCTGCCTTACATGCCCAAGGTGAAGTTTGTCGACGGCTCGGTGGTCAGTGATTTGCCGATTGAACGGCTGATGCACCTTTACGACGTGAATTTCACCATCGTCAGTCAGACCAATCCGCACGTGGTGCCGTTTCTCAGTGGCCGGGGCGAGGATGAAAAGCTGTCTATGGCCAATCTTCCGATGCACCTGCTCAAGTCCGAGATCCAGTTTCACGGTCAGGGGGTTTTCGATTACCTGCGCAAACGGTTGCGTCCGGAGCTGCTGAGGCAGCTCTCCGGTCAGCTGTATACCATCATGGCCCAGCGTTACTCCGGCGACGTCACGATTGCGCCGTCCTACTCGGCACGGGATTTCAGTCGAATGCTGTCGAACCCCGATCCGGCCTATGTGCGGGAAATGATCCTGGCGGGCGAGCGTGCAACCTGGCCGAAAATCTCGATGATCCGGTCTCACGCCCGGATCTCCAAGACGCTGGAGCGTTGTGTCAGGCGCCTGAAGCAACAGAACCGGCGAACCGCCGAACTGCGGCTGATCAGCAATGCCGATTCCAATGCATCCTGAGATGACACGCCGCTGAAACGGGCGCTATCATACCGCCATAACAAACCGGGCATGAGAAACCTCTGCCCGGTGCCTGAGCATCTGACTGGACGTCCATGTATTACGATTTCTTCGGGTTTCGGGAACCGCCATTCTCCATCGCGCCAGACCCCCGCTATCTGTACCTGAGTGAACGCCACAAAGAGGCGCTTGCTCACCTGATGTATGGCGTCAAAGGGCAGGGCGGCTTCATCGTGATCACCGGTGAGGTGGGCACGGGTAAGACCACGGTCAGCCGGTGTTTTATCGAAAATGTACCGGACAATGTCGACATTGCGCTGATCCTCAATCCCCGGTTATCCGCCCAGGAATTGTTGTCAGCGATTTGCGATGAACTCGAGATTCCTCACGAGCCGGGCGCAACCATCAAGCAGCTCGTTGATCTGATCAACCAGGACCTGCTCAGCGCTCACGCTGCAGGGCGGCACAAGGTTTTGCTGATTGACGAGGCGCAGAACCTGTCCGCGGATGTTCTGGAACAGTTGCGCCTGCTGACCAACCTTGAAACCGCTGAGAAAAAGCTGCTGCAGATTGTACTGCTCGGGCAGCCGGAACTGCAGCAGATCCTGTCACTGCCCGAGCTGCGTCAGCTCAACCAGAGGGTTACGGCCCGCTATCATCTGGACGCCATCAGTCGGGCGGAGTTGCCGGCGTACCTGAAGTACCGGCTCGGTGTGGCCGGGATGCGCGGCGATATCTTTTCCCAGGCGGCCATCAACCGGCTGTACAAGGCGAGCCAGGGGATTCCCCGTCTGATCAACCTGATCAGCGACCGTGCACTCCTGGGCGCCTATGCCGAGGGCGAGCATGAGATCACCACTGCGCACATCAAGCAGGCAGCAAAGGAGGTCTGCGGCGGTAATGCGGCGCCTGTCACCGCCAATAGCGGTTCCGGCCGCGGGGCACAGTACCTGATGTTGGCTGCATCTGTTCTGGTGGCGATTATGGGTACGGTTTGGCTGGTCGACCGATGGCCCCTGGCCAGCACCGTCGAAAAGGATCAGGCCGCCGAGGAACAGCATGGAGGGGCGATTGAGCGAGAGGCCGACGCCCGGGCGGCGATGGAGGAGGTCAAGGCAAATGCCGGAGACCAGCCGGAGACAGAGCCTGACCCTGAACCAGAACGGGAAGCCCTAAAAGCGTTCCAGTTTTCCGAGGACCGGGTAAGCGCCCCGGAGGCGTTTGGCTTGCTTTTCGGTCTCTGGGGCAAGAACTATCAGGTTGCCGAGGCGCCCATTGCCTGTGATTACGCCCGCACTGTGGGCCTGGGATGCCTGGAGCGACAGGGAACGCGCCGGAGTCTTGAATTCCTGAACCGGCCAGCCATGCTCCAGCTTCGCAACCAGGCCGGCGAGACAGGCTATGCCGTTCTCAAGTCTCTCAATGGGGACCTTGCGGAGATTATACTGCCCGGCGGTGAGTCCCGGGAAATTTCCTTTGCCAGCCTGGAATCCCAATGGTTCGGCGAGTATCGCGTGCTCTGGCGGTTGCCGGAATACATGACCGGCGACAATTTCTACTCTTCCGGCAATGGTGAGCAGCTTTGGATCGGTGCGCGGATGATGGAGCTGGCGGATCAGTATGCCACCTCTACCTCCGAAAACGGTCGCGTAAAGCGTATGTCGGCGGAGCAACAGGTCCGCTGGTATCAGGAGGTTCGGGGACTGACGGTGGATGGTATTGCCGGTGCCATGACAGTCATCCAGATCAATAACGATCTGAATGCACCAGGGCCAAGGCTGGTGCCGCGTATTACGAGCAGTAAGGGGTAAGCGGTGTCCTACATCCTCGATGCACTTCGAAAATCCGAGACTGAACGGCGCCAGGGCAAGGTTCCGGATCTTGGCCAGCAGGTCCAGCTGATCCACCGGCCGAAGAAGAAACGGAGCATTTCTGCCTCGGTATGGCTCGCCCTGGCATTGCTGATCAATGCTGCCGTCTTTGCAGTGGTCTTCTGGCCGGAGCGGGGGGGGATTGCCTCAACAGACCAGCAGCAGCCACCGGCTTCGCCGGTTACTCAAGCGCCGGTAGAAACCAGTCGGTCCGCGACCGTCGAGACTGGGGAATCGATAGAGCAGCCGGCTGCGGATGAGCGGGTAGCCGAGACCGGTGAAATGGAGGAGTCTGAGCCACAGGCTGTCGCTGAGGAACCAGAGGTGGCGGAGAAGCCGACCATTATTGTGCCCTCGGTGAATACCAGTGATGGCAATCCGGTATTGCCTGAGACCGAAAGCTCAGGCAGGGTACCCCATCTTGTCGAATTACCCCTGTCGTTCCAGAAGAGCATTCCCGATTTGACCTTTAACAGCCACCTCTATTCTTCCGACCCGTCATCCAGCCGGGTGATGATCAATGACAACTACCTTCGAACCGGAGACAGTTTTTCGGGCCTGAGGGTGGAGCGCATTACGGAAGATGGCGTGGTGCTGAGCAAGCAGGGGCAATCCTTCCGGGTCGGCACCGTCCGTGACTGGGTGAGCCCACGCTGATGGCACTGACAGAAGACATCAAGCAACAGATCCAGCAAGGCTATCGGGATGTTTTGGCGGGTAAGGACATCCGCGCCCGCTATGGTCAGCGGCTGATGATCGCCGAGATTGCCCGTTACATGGGTGAGATCACCGATAACGATGGCCAGCGAACATCGCCCCCGGCCATCTGCGTCGTTGAGGCCGGCACTGGTACCGGTAAGACCCTGGCGTATCTCATTGCCGCCATTCCGGTCGCCAAGGCCCTGGGCAAGACCCTTGTGATCTCCACGGCGACCGTGGCGCTGCAGGACCAGATTGTGCTCAAGGATCTGCCGGATCTGAAAAAGCACAGCAAACTGGATTTCTCGTGGACCCTCGCCAAGGGGCGCGGTCGTTACCTGTGTATGTCGCGGCTGGAGGCCAGACTCCACGACGAGGGTAACGGCGACAGCGATACCATGCCCCTGTTCCTGCTGGACAGCCCGTCCGGTGACGAGCCGGGATCCCGCGCGTTCTTTGAGGAAATGCTGGCCAGTTACGGATCCAGGAAATGGGATGGAGATCGCGATCACTGGCCGGAACAGATCCCGGATGACGTCTGGCGTCAGGTCACCACGGACCATCGGCAATGCACCAATCGCCACTGCAGCTATTTTGACAGCTGCGCCTTCTTCGACGCCCGTAAAGACCTGGACGATGCCGATATTGTTGTCGCCAACCACGACCTGGTGCTGGCGGACCTCGCACTGGGCGGCGGAGCGATTCTGCCCGAACCGGAGAATGCGCTATTCATCTTCGACGAGGCCCATCACCTGCCTGACAAGGCACTCAACCACTTTGCCGCTTCGGTGCCGTTGAACGCCACCCGGCAGTGGCTCAAGCAGCTTTCACAGGCCCTGGTGAAAATGCAGCCGTTCCTCACCCCCGGCACTCAGGCGGTCAAGACGCTGGATAAAATCAGCACAGCCGCCCGGGACGTGGATCAGTCACTGACGAGGGTCTATGAGGAAGCGGAGCAAAACACGGGTTGGGAGTTCAACGAGGAGCGGCGCACCGCTCAATGGCGCTACCCGGAAGGGGAATTGCCGGAAAAACTGGCGGAATTGGCTGGAGAAGCGCGTATAGCCACCGCCGGTCTGGTTCGCCATCTTGGCGCCCTGGCCGATGAACTCCAGGGCGCGTTTGATGACCGCAAGGAACACGATATCGACCGGGACACCGCCGAAGCCTGGTATCCGGTGATTGGTTCCTTCCACAGCCGCTCGGAGGAGCAGCTGAGGCTGTGGGCCGCGTGGTGCGACCAGACCAGTCCTGCCAGCAAGGCAAATCCGGAGGACGAAGAGCAGGCCCCGGCCAGGAATGCCAAGGGCCCGCCCCCGGCACGCTGGGCCGTCAGACAGCGCTGGGACCATGCCGAGGACATTACCCTCTACAGCTCGCCCGTGCTGGCGGATAACCTGCTGTTTTCTCGGCTCTGGTCACGGGCATATGGCGCGGTTCTGACCAGCGCCACGCTGACAGCGCTCGGCCGGTTCGATCGCCTTAAATCCAGGGCCGGCCTGCCGGAAGCCAGCAAGTTTCTGGTGGTGCCCAGTTCTTTCCGTTACGGCGAAATGGCGACCGTCGAGGTCCCCGCCATGACAGCCATGCCCACAGATGACGCCTTTACCGATGCCCTGGTGGAGCGTTTGCCGGACCTATGGGCTGGAGAAAAGGCGACACTGGTACTGTTCACCTCCCGGCGACAAATGCAGATGGTGCGTGATGCGCTGGCACCGGAGTATCCGGAGCTGATTCTGACCCAGGACGATATGGCAAAGGGCGAAGTGCTGCGCCAGCATTGCAGCCGGGTTGACGATGGCCGGCCGAGCGTATTGTTCGGAGTCGCCAGTTTTGCGGAGGGTATTGACCTGCCGGGCAAGTACCTTCACCACGTCATCATCACTCGGTTGCCATTTTCAGTTCCGGACGACCCCATCGAAGCCAGTCTGGCGGAATGGGTGGCCCAGCGTGGAGGTAATCCTTTCATGGAAATCACCGTTCCTGACGCTTCGGTGAAACTGGTGCAGGCGGTCGGTCGGTTACTGCGGACCGAACAGGACACCGGCAGGGTAACCATCCTGGACCGTCGAATCATTGCCCGCCGCTATGGTCAGTTGTTGTTGGACGCGCTGCCACCGTTCCGCCGGATCATCGAGCACTGATAAAAAAAAGGAGCTGCCCCAAGGGGCCGCTCCCGGCGAAGGGGTTCTTTTCGAACCCGGGCGTCGAAACAACGCGATACAAGAGAAATCTGAAGGCCTGAAGTTTCAGAATTCCATGGTGAGGCTGTCCCTCACCGTTGGAACAAGCATAGGGGAGTAGGGGGCGTAGACGGATCGTCCAAAGGGCGTAGTGATCCGGGAAATTTTCGGAAAAGTGAGGTATTCGTCACACTTTGGTGTGAGGTAGATGCTCAGGCTTCCAGAAGCCCCAGCTCGCGGGCCCTGGCAAGGGCTTCGGTCCGGCGGCCCACAGCGAGCTTGCCATAAAGGTTTCGTATGTGTGCCTTGACGGTCGCCGGTGCGACATCCATTTTGCTGGCAATATCCTTGTTGGCCAGCCCCTCGTTGATAAAGGTCAGCACTTCCATTTCCCGCTGGCTAAGCGGCTCGACCAACCCTTCGCGGGCCTGCGGCCTGGGCGACCCGTCGCTACCTGCCACTCCGTTGGCCCCCGCTTCCTGCCTGAATGGTTTATTTTCCAGCTCCGTTAACAGGTCCAGCACACGTCGGTTCCAGCTCCCCGGTGTCCTGAGTACCGGCAGGTCGATCAAAATTTTCCGAAGTTGCGGGCTTTCCTCGACAAACAGTCCTACAAAGCCGGACGTGGCTGCGAGTTCAAGCGCATCTCCCAGCATGGATCGGCTGTTCTCGGTGTGACCCAGAAGGTACTGCGCCTCGGCCGATACCAGGAGGATTTCGACCAGATGACGGCCGTGGGCATGGCGCATTGCCGATTCTCGCAGGCCGTGCAGACAGTCCAGTGCTTGTTCGGGTTTGCCCCGCGCATTTAAAACCCTGGCCTGACTGATCCTGATTTGCTCCCGGTTAAAGAGGTTGGGGGCTTCTTCAGCTGCTATGGCGTCCATGATGGTCGCGGCCTTTTCCGGGTGGCCGGCTGCCACATAGCAGCGAGCGAGCAGGGCGGCGCTGGCGGGCGGTTCAAAGACGATATGGTCCCGCCGCTTCCTGCTGGTTTGCCAGGCATCCTCCAGGGCTTCGATGGCGTCTGCGAGCCGGCCTTCGCTAAATGCCAGGTGCCCTCTTACATACTGGATAATCACGTGCTGGCCGGGTTCTGTGCCGTTGCTGACGTGTTCGATGAGGGGCGCAAGCTGGCTGTGGGCCAGTGCTGGCTCGTTACGCTCCCGGTATATCTCTGTCAGGGCGCTGTTCTGCCAGCAGGATATGAGTCTGGGTTGACTGGGGTCCGCGTAATGCTGGTCAACCCATTGCCGGACGTCGCCGCAGGTTTCCAGGGCCAGGTCAATATCGCCGCGGTTGTACTGAATCCAGGCCAGCAAACCCCCGCTGGACAGCACGGTGCTCGGTTTACGTTCCACCTGGCCGTAATGGACGGCAGAGCGCAGAGTGTCCTCGGCTTCCGGCAACTCGCCTCGTCCGAAACAGTCCAGACCAATTCCATAGTAGGTGACGGATTTAAGCGGGATTCGGGTGTGATCAATATCTTCCAGCACTCGACGGGTGAGGTCACTGGCCGCCTGCTCGTCACTGCGTGAACGGGCAAGGTAGGACCGGATGAGGGAAATTTCACTGTTCAGGCCGAGCGCTCCCTCGGCATCGGCATGAGAATCCGCCACACGCCGGTCCAGAAGATCCTCCAGTCCCGAGAGCAGGGGTTCCAGGCTGTCGACGCGGTTGGCAAAGAAAAGCCCCCAGATTTTCAGCATTTGAAGCTGAGGGCTGTCATTCAGGAGATAGCCCGGCAGCGCATCCAGCCAATCCAGAACCGGAAGGTGAAAACCTCCGTGAATGAGGTTGTTGCCGTGTTCCGACAGGACTTTTGCCAGCCAGGGCCAGTCCTGGTGATTCACAATCTGTGCAATGGCCTCCTGTACGTGACCATGGGCCAGAAGCCATTCCACGGTATGGCGCCAGAGCGTTTCGGATCTGTCCGGATACGAATTGTGCATCCGGTTCGCCAGTGCATCGCGAAACAGGTCGTGGTAGCGGAACCACTCGTTACGGTTATCCAGCGGGATCAGGAACAGGTTCTGGCGGAGAAGCTCTTCAAGGATTTCCTGACTGTCATCACGTCCGCGGATGCTGTTGCACAGAGCGGCATTCAGCCTGGGGCAACAGGCGGTTTCCAGCAGAAAATCCGCCAGGGGCTCGGGCTGCTGTGCCAGGACTTCGGTCAGCACATAATCATTGATGTGGCGCTCCTCGACATCCAGCTTGCCGGGCCGGGAGGCATCGATACGATCGCCGCCTGACAGCGCCGACAGCTGCATGGCGGCCACCCAGCCCTCGGTCTTTCGACAGATTGCCCGGGCGTCTTCTTCCGAAATGTCGATCCCCATTGTGTTCCTGAAGAATTGCCGCGACTCTTCCTCGGAAAACGCGAGCAGACCGGGATGAATGTCTTCGACCCAACGCCGGACCCGCCATCGCGAAAGCGGCAGAGGCGGCTCTGTTCTGGAGGCCAGGATCACCATGACCCCCGGCGGCAGGTAGTCCACGAACCACGCCAGCTGGCGGTGTACGCCCGGGTCCTGGATAACGTGATAATCGTCCAGAATTAGAACCCAACTACCTCCATCCCGGGCAAGTTCGTTGATCAGGGGCGTGATCGCAGGCGTTGGGTCATCCTGGCCTTGCTGGTTGAGCAGTTTCTGGCATTGGTTCATGCCGGGAAGCCCCGCATGTTCAAAGGCGCCGATGACGTATTGCCAGAACCGCTGGGATTGGTCATCGTGCGGGTCGAGGGAGAGCCAGGCCGTCGAGCAGGGCGTTCGCGCGCACCATTGGCTGACCAGCGTGGTCTTGCCATATCCGGCCGGTGCAATCACGAGATCCAGTCGCTTGTTTCCTGCGCGATCCAGCAAAGCGTTCAAACGGTCGCGGGGGACCGCTCTTGGATCGGAACTGGGCCGGAGGAATTTGGTGGTAAGCAGCATGGGTTCCCTGACTGCCGGAAAATGGGATCGTTAGACGGATTGTGTGGGTTGCGTCAGACAAGTCAAGCGTTCTAATGACCAGGATGGTGGTCGGACCGTGCGTAAATGCAATTTTGGTCTAAACTTTGGAAGAGGTTTTATCTATAATAAAAAAGAATGAAGGCCATAGTTTTTATGCGGGAGTGCAGCAATCGATGAAATTACAACAATTGCGCTATATCTGGGAAGTTGCGCATCACGATCTGAATGTGTCCGCGACCGCCCAAAGTCTGTTCACCTCGCAGCCCGGGATATCAAAACAGATTCGTCTGCTGGAAGATGAACTTGGACTGGAAGTGTTTGCCCGTAGCGGTAAACACCTGACCCGAATTACGCCGGGCGGCGAGATCATCATCCGGGAAGCGGGTGAGATCCTGCGCCGGGTGGAAGGCATCAAGAAAATTGCCCAGGAATTCAGCAACCAGCGTAAGGGTGATCTGAGTATTGCAACCACTCACACCCAGGCTCGCTATGCCCTGCCGCCCATTATCCGCGGCTTTATCGAAGAGTATCCCGAGGTGTCCCTGCATATGCATCAGGGCACGCCCATGCAGATCTCCGAGATGGCCGCCAACGGAGCCGTGGACTTCGCCATTGCCACGGAAGCAATGGAGCTGTTCAACGACCTGATCATGATGCCCTGCTACAAGTGGAACCGTAGCGTCATCGTGCCCAAGGATCACCCCCTGGCCCAGAAGCCGGAGCTCACGCTGCCTGAGCTCGCAGAGTTTCCGCTGGTCACCTACGTCTTCGGCTTTACCGGCCGTTCCAAGCTGGACGAAGCCTTCCAGTCGCAGGGGCTGACACCCAAAGTGGTGTTCACAGCGGCCGATGCGGACGTGATCAAGACCTACGTGCGCTTGGGCCTTGGCGTCGGCATTATTGCCAGCATGGCCTTTGATCCGAAGACCGACACTGATCTGGTCTCACTGGATGCCCGCAAGCTGTTCAGTCCCAGCGTCACCCGGCTGGGTTTCCGCAAGGGCACCTTCCTCCGTGGTTACATGTATGACTTCATGCACCGATTCGCTCCGCACCTTACCAAGGAAAGGGTTGATGCGGCTGTGGCCCACCAGGGCAGTCGTTCGGAGATTGAAGAGTTGTTCAAGGATGTGGAACTGCCTACTTACTGAGTCAGTGGGCAGTGAGTGACACCCGGGAACCTGATCAGTCGCTGGCGATCAGGTTCCCGGCGTGTAGACCGCACTCCTTCTTCGTGGCTTCCTCCCACCACCAGCGACCTTCACGTTCGTGCTGGCCCGGCAATACCGGACGTGTGCAGGGCTGGCACCCGATGCTCACAAAGCCTTTCTCATGCAGCTTGTTGTAGGGCGCTTCCGACATCCGGATGTAGTCCCAGACTTCCTTTGATGTCCAGTCGGCGAGCGGATTGAACTTCACCAGCGTTTTTTCGGCTGTGGAGAATGCAGCGTCTTCCTCTACCGTCGGCACTTCGTTTCGGGTGCCGGGGCTCTGGTCCTTGCGCTGGCCGGTGATCCAGGCATCCACCGTCGCCAGTTTCCGCCTGAGCGGGTTGACCTTGCGAATCCCGCAACATTCGGAGTGGCCGTCCTCGTAAAAGCTGAACAGCCCCTTGCGGTTGACCAGATCCTGAACCTCCGAGGCATCGGGGAAGAGCACCTCGATCTCGATGCCGTAATGCTTGCGGACCTGCTCTACAAACTCATAGGTCTCGGGGTGCAACCGGCCTGTATCCAGGGTGAACACCTGCAGGTTGTCGGTGAGCTTGTGGGCCATTTCGATCAGGACCACATCTTCAGCTCCGCTGAACGAGATAGCGATGTTGTCATAACGCTGCAGCGCCGCCTTGAGAATGGCTCGTGGGCTCTGGCCCTCGAGTTCCGTGCGAAGGGAGTCGATATCCGTCATGGAGAAAACGTACCTTTAATCAGTGTGTCAGCAGGCTATCATTAAATCCCTCATAGCCTGAAGGAATGACAAACTATATATTTATGCTCTCAGAGACTGTTCTTGAAAGCCAGAATCACGATGCATTCCTCACCGGATTTCCTTATCATACGCTCCTGATCAAACACGAGCGGCAGCTCAGCCATCGAACCACGTAATCAGGAGACCATTGTGGAACTCGCATGTCTTGACCTTGAGGGAGTACTGATCCCGGAAATCTGGATCGCATTCGCCGAGAAAACCGGCATTGAAGAACTCAAGGCCACCACCCGTGACATTCCCGATTACGACGTGCTGATGAAGCAGCGCCTGCGCATCCTTGACCAGCACGGCTATGGCCTGCCGCAGATCCAGGAAGTGATCGGCGAGCTGGACCCGCTGCCCGGCGCCCGCGACTTCCTCGACTGGCTGCGCGAGCGCTTCCAGGTGGTGATCCTTTCGGACACCTTCTACGAGTTCGCCATGCCCCTGATGAAAAAGCTGGGCTACCCCACGCTCCTGTGCCACAAACTCGAAGTCGCCGAGAATGGCCAGATCACCAACTACCTCCTGCGTCAGCGTGACCCCAAACGCCAGTCCGTCCGCGCCTTCCAGTTGCTGAACTACCGTGTCATCGCTGCAGGTGATTCCTACAACGACACCACCATGCTGGGCCAGGCAGAGCAGGGCATCCTCATCCACGCCCCGCAAAACGTCATCGATGAATTCCCCCACTTCCCGGCCGTCCACAACTTCGACGAGCTGAAGCAGGAATTCCTCAAAGCCAGCGCCGTCCACGACTGCTGATCAAACGTCCGGGCAAAGAGGCGGTTCTGCCCGCGGGGTCAGATGAAAGCCTTCATCTGACCCCTTTTTACGGACGAGGTCAAAGGCCAACTGAGGGGCCAGCCTCTAACTCAGGGGTCAGAAGAACGCTTTCTTCTGACCCCAACTTCACCCGCAAGCCCGAACACCACCCCAGGGGTCAGAAGAACGCCTTCTTCTGACCCCATCTTCACTTCTGACCCTCCACCCCAGGCCCAATCTCCAACTCCTCCAAAAACCCCATCAAAGACCCAACTTTCGCCAACGTCTCCTGATACTCCGCCTCCGGATCCGAATCCGCCACAATGCCACCACCACCCCAGCAGCGAATCGTCCCCTCGCCATCACACAGCAGGGTGCGAATCGCAATATTGCTGTCCAGCCGCCCATCCAGCCCGTAATAGAACACCGAGCCACAATAGGGCCCACGCCAGTGAGGCTCCAACTCCCGGATGATCTCCATCGCCCGGATCTTCGGCGCACCGGTAATCGATCCCCCGGGAAACGCATCAAACAGCGCCTTCAGCGGCGACACGCCTTCAGCCAGTTTCGCACGAATATGGCTGACCAGGTGATGAACATTGCGATAGGACTCCAAGGCAAAGACCTGATCCACCGAGACGGAACCGGTGGTGGCATTCAGACTCAGATCATTGCGCAACAGGTCGACAATCATCAGGTTTTCCGCCCGATCTTTCTCCGAGGCCTGAAGCTCGGCGGCCAAAGCTTCATCCTCTTCAGGGGTCGCCCCCCTTGGGCGGGTACCTTTGATCGGACTGGTCTTTACTGTGCGTCCCTCGATTTCCAGGAAGCGCTCGGGAGAAATGGAGAGAACCGAATAGTTGCCAGCACGGATAAACGCGCTGTATGGGGTAGGGTTAGCTTCAGCCAACGCCTGGAATGCGCACCATGGATCACCGGTAAACTTACCGACAAACTCCTGCGACAGGTTGGCCTGATAGCAGTCACCAGCTTCGATGTAAGCTCGGATGGCCTGGACGCCAGTCTTGAAGGATTCCGGAGACTGCCGGGCTTTGAAAGGCTCGATGATCTTCCATTTGCAAGGCTCATTGCCATTGGGCGCGGAAAGCCAGTTATTGATCCGGTTAATCAGACTCTCCGGGCATTCCGGATGGATCCAGAGGTAATAGTCACCGGTCTCCCGGTTATGGCTCGCCATCCAGAGATAAAGCCCGGCAGACAACAAGGGTACCGGCAGGTTGGGGCAGATCGGCGCAAGCCGTGGCTCGCGGATATAGCCAAGCTCATAGCTCAGAAAGCCAATCCAGCCCCCGATCAGGCATTGAAGGTCCGTCGAGTAGTCTGCGTATTGACTGACTTCGGTTTCCATATCCTCGGCCAATCCGACAAGCCCTTCCCCGTTCGAATCACCAAACCGTAAAACACGAGTTTCGACAGCGTTGCAGGAAAATCCCCGCCAGGTCCCGCGCCCGACGCCTTCTCCGACGGTACCCACGTGGACAAAATCGCCTTCCGTCGAGGCGTGTTGAAGCAGGCGCATGAACTCTTCCCGGGAAAGCTGGCGGGTTGTAACCGGGCTCAAGGTACCTCCGAAGAATTTTGGAAGATTGATAAACAGGGCACAAAACGGGCGTTGTCGGATTCGTCGCGCCACTGATCTAATAAAAATGAGGAAGAACAGAGGTGGCAACTGATTACGCGGCATTTTACCGCACTAATTCCAACCCTTCTTCACAACACGGAAAAATATAAGGACAAAATAATGATGGCGAATGTGAGATCGATCTTTTTTTGGACGCTGCTTTTGATGGTTTCCGCTACCCCTGCGGTGCTGGCGCAAGAAGGATTGGCCGACGAGATACCCGATCGCAACGCACTCTCTGATGGGAAACTGACTTCAGATGAAATCAAGCAATATGCAGGTTTGGCTGCAAAACATATGCAGAAATTAACGGGTGTGGCTCGTGAAGAGGTTGGGGCAGAACTCGAGCAAAGCGGGATCGTTATTCCCGCGGCGTGGATGATGATGAATGATGGAGAGGTCAAGCGAGTTCGCTTGGGAGAAAGCGGAGAACAAGCCGCCGCAACCATGAAGGTGCTTATGTTCCGGGCAGCTCTGAAGTCACTTGCTCGACACGGCAAGATTTTGGCGACGGCAATAGTTTATGCGGGCACCGTGGAAGATGATGCGAGTACTCGGGTCCTTGCCATTGAGCACGAGCATCGACTTGGGCTCTCCGGAATTCAAGTTGTTCCCTATCGGTTTAACAAGGGTGACTTGAGCTTTGGGGAACCCAACACCCAGAAGAAGCCATACGAGCTGTTCTATGACGGCCGGCAGACAGAGGAAGAAGCGGAGGAGCAGGACAAAACGTGATGTAAATCCGTTTTGTAACCGTTCGTTTCAGTGTGGTTGAGAATTGTGAGTGCAATCACGGATTAGGACTGTAAAACAATCTTAAATGGATTTGTGGGATCGAGGATCCTGCTTCAAAAATACAGACTCATACAAAAATAAAGATGAGTTCATAAGGAGATAAGAATGAAAGGCCTGAAGAAAATTGCACTTGCTACAGCCGTAGCGGCTGCTCCGTTCGCCGCACAGGCAGAACTGACAGCACTCAATGACTCCGCGATGGGTAACGTTACCGGTCAGGCTGGTGTGACCATTGAGCTCGAAACCCAGGTGAGCATTGGTCAATTCAAGTACACCGATACCGACAGCGGTGGTGCTGAAGAAATCGGTGGCGGTTCTTTCACTGTAAACGATATCGAGCTGGGTGGTGCTGGTCTCGTAACTGGCGCAAACCCGATCTTCGATACCGATGGTGATGACGTACCTGACGCTGCTGCTACCGCTCTGTTGGACGACCTTTCGATCGATATCGATCTTGCCGATGACGGTGATGCGGTCATTTCTGTCCACACCATCAGTGGTCAGCCCATTGACTGGGGCTTCACTGCATCTTCCATGAATCTGGAAGGCAGTGATAGCACTACTCTGATCTCCGGCCTGAACGCTTGGGGTATGCTGGCCAAGTTGGACATTCGTGTTAACACCGAGGACGCCTCTGTAGCCTTAGGTGGAACTGGCGATGGTTCTCTGAACATCGATACCGCCTTTACTGTGAACAACATGAATTTTGATGTTCCGTTCCTGGCCGTTGGTATTCAGGGATTGTCCATCACCGGTGCTGGCGCTAACTTTGACTACAATGATGATGGCGTAGTTGAGCTCGCGGATACCGACCTTGATGGCAGCGGTACTGCAGGTGATACCACCGCTGAGAGAATCAATATGGGATTTGCGAATGTCAACATGGATGTCTACAAAGGCAATGGGCTGAATGGCTCGGGCCTTGGCAGCTCCGGTGCTACCGACGTTCTGCGAGTTGACGTCAACAATGTCGCGATGGATATGAACATTGCCAGCGTCGCCATCGGCGGAACCAGCATCGGTTCGGTTGCTCTGGACAACCTGCATATCCAGAACACCAAACTGGCTATTTACGGTCACTAATCTGACCTGAACCCAGTGTTGGATGAACGCCCCGCAATGCGGGGCGTTTTTTCCTGCCCCGGAGATTTGTTCGCGCACAAAAAAACGGCAGTTCGAGTGCTGCCGTCTCTGCTTATTGAACCCGGGACTGCCCTCTCTACTCCTCAGGCACCGCAATAGAAAGATCAAACCCACCCCCAGCCCTGGGCGTCAAACTGATCGGCCCTTCATTAATCGCCTCCGGAATCCGAATCTGATCAATCCCCGGCGGGTTGCCAATCGAGAAATTCACATTCTGCCCATCAAACCCGACACTCAGCTGGTCATTAAGAAAAGTCTGGGTGAATGGCTCCTCCGGAATCTCCATCTGCTGACCAAAGATCAGCGGCGGAATAGTGGGGGTAAACTCGGCAATGGGCTGGGCAGCGGCGAGTTGGTCGGTAGGCAGCAGCAGGGCACGGCGGATGAACTCTTCCTCCGCGGCGGCCAGGGCGTCTTCCCGGTCAGCTTCCAGGTATTTCTGCAGCAGGTCCCGGTAGGCCTCCTCTTCCGATTCACTCAGCACGGGCTCTCCCGGGGAGATGGTCAGGGAACGGATGATGCGCCGGCGGTCGGCTTCGGATTTCCGTTTTTCCTTGGGTACGATGATGACCGCTGAGTCCTTGACGTAGGTTTCCACCATTTCGTCGGAGGTCAGGGCTTCCACGCCCGCGTTTGCGGCAAGGCTGGCAGTCAGGCCGGCGATGGCGCCTGCGAGCAAATGTGTGCCTTTCATAATGTGGCCTCGTCCTTTGATCTGCTTCTCAGTATTCGGTTTGTTGGACAGTTTTTCAACTGAGTGCAGCCGGGATTGTGATCAGTCTCTTTGAATTGTCAGTATCTTTATAAAAAGCCGCAGTTTCATTGGTATAGTCGTGGAACTTTTCCGCGCGTAACGGGCCAGAAGGGCAGGATGATCAAAGTATTTCGCGAACGCTGGCAGCGCTGGGTCAATCGTCGGGTCCCCCGATCGGATACCCAGTCCTTCAATCAGAAAAACATCTTTATTCTCCCGACCGGAGCCGGCGTGGTCTTCGGGGTTCTGCTGTTGGTGATGCTCATCACCGGCATCAACTACCAGAACAGTCTCATTTATCTCACCACATTTCTGCTTGGCGCCCTGTTCGTCGGTGCCATGCACCAGACCCATCGCAACCTGTCAGGACTGCAGTTGACGGTCACTCAACCGGGTGAGGGATTTGCCGGCGACGAGGTGCCATACCGGTTCCGGGCATCCGCCGGGAAGGGCCCTGCCATTGCAGTCCGGCTGTCCTGTGACGATTCGGTGCTTGCTCCGTTTCATATCCCCCCTGGCCAGGCGGTCGATGTGACTTTGCCTGTGCCCTCAGCTCACCGGGGCTACCTTCGCCCGGACATGATCCGTATTGAAACCCGTTTTCCCTTTGGCTTGCTGAAAGCCTGGTCCTGGGTTCGCCCGGTATCGCCGGCACTCATTTTTCCGCGCCCGGTGGCCGCGCCGGATGCCGGCAGTACGGTTGAGGATGGCGACGAGGACAGCGCACAGCGCCCATCAATCGGGAACGACAATGCCGATCTTCGGCCCTGGCGGGAGGGCGACTTGAGCCAGCGGGTCATGTGGAAGCGCTATGCCCGTACCGGACAGATGGTTGTGGCCGACTGGGAAGGTGAGCAGGGCAACCCTCAGTGGCTCGATTTTTACGCGTTTGCGGGGGCCGACAACGAACTGAGGTTGAGTTTTCTCGCCTGGCAGGTGCTAGAGCGAGCCAAAGGCAGCACGCCTTTCGGCCTGAATCTGCCGGGGCAGGTCATTGAGCCGGATCAGGGGCCTGCTCACGTGAACCGGTGTCTGCGCGCCCTGGCCGTGTGGGGGGAGGAGCCTCCCAGGGATGCAACGACAGCGGAGCATGGTACCCGCTGGAATGAGTCGGTCAGCGAGAAGGAAGTCGCGGCATGAAACTGGTGAACGCGTTTTCCCTCCGGAGCGAGCCTGCTGAGCCGACCACCGCACTCCCTTCGAATGCCTTGCTGTGGTTGATCGGCAGTTTTGCCATCCTGTTGGCGCCCCAGTGGGATCGGTTGCCGATATGGTTGGTGGCCGCCTGCGGAATACTGGCGCTATGGCGCTGGCTGGCGCAGGAGGGCCGGGTCCGGCTTCCGGGGCGCTGGCTGCGCAGTGGCATTATGCTGGTTCTGATTGCGGTTTATGTTGCCACGGTACAAGGCCGGTTTACCGTGGATACCGCAGCTTCGTTCTTCGTGCTTGCGGTAGGCCTGAAGTGGCTGGAAACCCGCTCGGCACGAGATTTCTATGTGCTATTTTTTATTCTCGTGTATCTCGCCGGTGTCAATTTCCTGTTTCAGCAAAATATCCTTTGGGCCCTGGTTAATTTCGTCGCCGTGGCGCTGCTGCTGGTGGGGTTGCAGGTACTCAATGCGCCGGACCTGCCCAGCGAAATGCCATCCGGCTGGCGCCGCCTGGGTGGTCTGCTGCTGAAAACTCTCCCGGTCGTTGTTCTTCTGTTCGTTTTCTTTCCCCGCATGGCGCCGCTCTGGAGTGTGCCGTTGGTTTCGGGTGAGGCCCGCTCCGGCATCAGTGACACCATGCGGCCGGGCGATATTTCCAATCTGGCGCAAAGCAGCGAACGGGCGTTTCGGGCAACGTTCGGAAATGAAATACCAGCATACCGCGATCGCTACTGGCGTGGCCTGGTGCTGGACTATCTCGACGGTGAAACCTGGCGCCAGGGCAGGACCGAGCGCTTCCGTCGCCCGGGACGCATCGCCATGGATGGTGGCGTGGGGCCTCTGGGCGATAGCGAATACGACGTACTGATGGAGCCTACCGATCAGCGCTGGGCCTTTGCTCTGGAGGGCTCCTCTGCTGTATCCGACAACGTGGTTGAGGAGGGGGATGACCTTTTCCGCTTCCGCCGGCCGGCGGACAGCCCGATGCGCTATCGCCTGAGCCTCGATGAATCTGAGAGTGCGGGTAATGGCGAGCTAAGCTCGGCCGAACGGCGGCGGTTTTTACAGTTGCCTGCCTCTGGTAACCCGAAGGCCCGGGAGTTGGCCCGCGAGCTGGCACAGCGTTTTTCAGATCAAGGCATCGTTGATTCGCTACTGAGCCGATTCCGGGAAGAAGAGTACTTCTATACCTTGCGCCCGCCTCCCATGCCCGAGGATGGTATTGATTCCCTGTTGTTTGACGTGAAGCGGGGGTTTTGTGCCCACTATGCCGGCGCGACCACCTTTGTGCTGAGAGCCGCGGGCATTCCTGCGCGGGTGGTTGTTGGCTATCAGGGCGGTGAGCCCGGTGCCGGGGGCGAATACTTGATCGTTCGGCAATACGACGCCCACGCCTGGGTTGAGGTCTGGCTGGATGGTCAGGGTTGGGTCAGGATCGATCCGACAGCAGCGATTTCACCGGCAAGAATTGAGTCGGGTCTCAGGGATGCCGTAGCGGAGGAGGGTTCCTTCCTGGAGGACGAGGTACTCTCGGCCCAGAAATATGGTGACATGGCGCTGATCCAGTGGGCCAGCCTCCAGCTTGATCGCATCAATTACCAGTGGCAACGATGGGTGGTTGGGTACCAGGGCCAGAGCCAGATGGATCTGATGTCACGGTTGCCCGGAGGTATCGGCTTGCGTGAGCTGGGGTATCTCACCGCCGGAATCGTGGGTGCGGGATTGTTGATTGCCGGTCTGTTTTCCGCTTTACAATTACGTCGGGGCGAACGCCGGGACGAATTCCAGAAAGTGCTGCTGTCGTGGCACCGGGTGTGTGAGAGTGCAGGCGTGCCGGTCCGACAGGGCGAAACGCCAAGTGCCCTGGCAGAACGGCTGGCCGAGGCGAGGCCTTCCGTCACTGAAACAGCCCGCCGTTTTGCCCGGATGGTGAACAGCCATTACTATAAGCCGTCATCCGAATCGAGTGACCAGGAACTACGGCGCATGCGCCGGTTACTGGGCACCTTGAAGCGCCAGTTGCGTGAGCGCGCGCATCGGCGCCAGCCAAAGACAGAACCCGGACCAGCATCGTGACTGATATTGCCCAAGACATGCCCTGGCTCCAGCGAGCCTGGCAACAAATCCAGGCCCGCCTTGCCGAGGACCGCCTGCCTCACGCCTTGATCATCAATGGCGAGCGGGGCGTCGGTAAGCGTGCCTGGGCGGAAGCCGTTGCAGGGCTCCTCCTCTGTGATCGACCGGCGAAGAACGAGGCCGACCTGCCCGTCGCGTGTGGGCATTGTAAACAGTGCGGGCTTGTGGCGGCTGGCAGTCATCCCGATGTGCGGACCTACGCGCCGGAAAAATCCCGGATGGTGAAAGTGGACCAGATCCGGGCACTATCCACGTTTGCCGTCGCGTCTCCGCAGGTAGCCCACCACAAGGTCGCCATTATCGATCGGGCTGACCAGCTCAATATCAACGCGGCCAATGCCCTTCTGAAAACGCTGGAGGAGCCTCTGGCAGACGTTACCCTGTTGCTGCTCCAGGAAAGCGGTCGTCCGGTCTTGCCAACCATCCGGTCGCGTTGCCAGACCCTGAACATCCCTGTACCTGCAGGCGACCAGGCAGAGCGCTGGCTGGTGAAAAAGGTATCGGAGCTGGACGAGGAACACCGTCCTTCAGCCGAGGTGCTGGCCAAGGCCCTGATGCTTGCGGGCAACGCACCCCGCCTGGCACTCGAGTACGTCAATGGCGATTTTCTCAAGCTCCGCGACGACGCCTTCGAGAGTTTTCGGCAGTTTATGAAGGGCCAGGTGCCCGTGGCGGAGGCCGCGAAGGCATTCAAGGCCATGGGGCTGGAGGATTCGCTGTTTTTGTTTGAGAGGTGGGGGGCCGATCTCGCCCGTATGGCTGCTGGCGGGCAGGCCACCGACCCTGAGGCCGCCGATATGCTCGGGTTCCTGGCGAACCGGAATCCGGCCTGGAAAGCCCACGAGTTGCTGGACATGATTCGCGAGTCGCGGGCTGCGGGTGTGTACAACGCCAATCCGGAACTGGAGGCCAGCCGGCTGTTACTGGCGTGGCAGGCGCTGATGCCCAGGCGGCGACGCGCTGGTTAGCGGCATTGTGGTGCGGGGCTACGCTTGGGGCCACGCAAGCTGCTATGATTGTGAAACGACAGGGGTTTTCATATCCCGTGTGAACGAATTACCGTGACAACACAATAAAAGGTGTCAGATATGGGCCCAGGTTTTGGCGCGCGCAGTGGCATTCTCACCCTCACGATCAAGGATAAGGCTGTGCTGTACGCCGCCTACATGCCTTACATCCGCCAAGGGGGGATGTTCATCCCGACGCAGAAACAGTACCAGCTTGGCGACGAGGTTTTCCTCCTGCTGAATCTGATGGATGAGCCTGAGAAGATTCCCGTGGCCGGCAAGGTTATCTGGATAACGCCCAAGGGCGCCCAGGGGAATCGTGCCGCGGGCATTGGCGTCCAGTTCAATGGCGATGATGAAACAGCTCGTACCAAGATCGAATCCTACCTGGCCGGCTCCCTGAGTTCCGATCGCCCCACGCACACCATGTGAGGCGGTTCGGCCCATGAATGACATGTCTTTATCTGCCCGGTCCGCCAATGATCAACAGGGGGGTACCGAGACCCTCTGGCAGCTCGACAATATCCAGTTGGCAGGTATCTCCTGGCGTGCCAATCCCGGTGTGTCGGGGCAGCCGCCTATTCTGATGCTCCACGGCTGGCTGGATAACAGCCTGACCTTTATAAAACTTGCGCCGGAAATGGCGAAGCTCTCCGATGTGCATGCCATTGATATGGCTGGTCACGGCAAATCCGGCCACAGGTCGGCGGGGCAGTCCTATCTGCTGATGGATTACGTTGCCGATCTTGCCGAAGTGATTGATCGTCATTTCAGTGACTCGGACGATGGTCAGGTAGATCTGGTCGGGCACTCGCTCGGCGGCATCGTCAGCGCCCTGTATGCAGCGGCGTTTCCGGAAAAGGTCCGGCGCCTCGTGATGATCGACAGCCTCGGTGCGATCAGTCGCCCGGTCAGGGAAACGATTCCGCAGTTGAGGAAGGCGATTAAAAAGCGCCTCAATGGCTCGGGCAAATCGGTGGTCTATCCGGACCTAAAAACCGCGGCCAAAGCCCGGGAGGGTGGCGTAAGTCCCCTGAGTCATGAGGCGGCCCTGACTCTGGTCCCACGAAATATGAAACCGTTTGGCGATGGCTACGTATGGTCTACAGATCCGCGTCTGCGTCACCCATCGCCACTCATGATGACGGAAGAACAGGTGCTGGCCTCACTGGAAGCCATCGAAACGCCCACCCTGTTTGTGCGTGCAGATGAAGGTCTTCTCGCGCAACGCAAGGGGCTGGATGCCCGTGCAGAACGGATCAGGAATCTCACAACGGCACGTGTTCCCGGCGGTCATCATTGTCACCTCGATGGTGATACCGTTCCGGTGGCAGAGGCGATAAGGGCATTTCTGACTCATGGTTAAACAATTCAGCACAAACTGGATCTGCAAACTCCTTGGCGGCTTGCCGTTTCTGTTGGCTACACTGGGGAATGGGGCTTGGGCCTTTGACTTCCCCGCGCCGTTTCCGCAGTCGCAATTGGAGACGAGTGCGCGAATAGAGTCCAGTGGGCACCTGGTGTTGTTCAGCCCCGTCAGGGAGGTGAATGACGAAATCCGGTCCGGAACTATGGCGAGATTGCCGGTGTCCGGTGAGGGGAAGATGTATCAAATCAACCGGGACGCCAGCCGGGAGGAAGCGAGAGACTATTATCAACGCCTGTTGCAGTCTCTGAGTGCCAGCATCCTGTTTGAATGCTCCGGTGTCAGCTGTGGTCGCAGTGTCATCTGGGCCAACCGCATTTTCGGCCAGGCGATGCTCAACGGCCGTGATTCGCAACAGGATTACCTGGTCGCCGGTTCGTTGGACGAGGACGGGACCCGCTGGTTGACGATTGTTTACACGGTGACCCGTGGCAATCTCAGGGAATACGTCTGGGTGGAGCACCTCAGGCTTGGCGACGGCGCCGTTGTGCCTGGATTCGATACTGTGTCAGACCGGGTATACGGGCCGCTGATCGTTCCCTATGAGGGGGGCTTCACCTACAGGTTTGACCTGGAAACAACCGATCGGCGAAATCTTCGGGAACGTGCCTCGGAAGAAGATGCCCTGGTCGTTCTGGTCGGATTCTCTTCTCTGGGGGCGGATGAGTCACTGGATGATTCGCTTGAGCGCGCCAGAGGCGCAACAGAGTCTCTCTCTGAAGTGTTGGCACGTGTCGGGATATCCCGGGAACAGCAGAAAATACTGGTAGTTGGCCCCTTTATACCCATGGAGAACCCGGATCGTCAGGGTGACCGGGTGGAAGTGACCGTCATTTCGAGGTGAAATCATGGCCAAGGATCGGGAAGAAAACGGGGATTCCCCGGATAAGGCAGCATCCGCTACTCCGCAGGATAATGTTTCCAAGGTTTTGCAGAGTTCTGATGTGTCGGCGGCCGAGGCTCCGACGGACAGAGGAAAACATCCGGCCGGTAGCAAACGCCGGAAGACCGTAGCGCTGACTCTGGGTAGCGGTGGGGCAAGAGGCTATGCCCACATCGGTGCGATCGAGATCCTCATGGAGCGTGGGTACGACATCATTGCCATTTCAGGCTGCTCCATGGGCGCACTGATCGGCGGCATGTATGCGGCTGGCAAGATGAAGGACTATAAGGATTGGGTGACCGGACTCGGTCAGTTCGATGTGCTCAAACTGCTGGACGTGACCTTTAACTCCGTTGGCGCGATTCGTGGTGAGAAGATTTTCTCAGTGGTCCGGGAGATGCTGGGAGACACTCGGATTGAAGACCTCCCACTGGCCTATACCGCAGTCGCAACCGATCTGCTGGCCCACAAGGAAGTCTGGTTCCAGGAAGGTCCGCTGGACCAGGCGATCCGCGCTTCGGTCGCCATCCCAAGTGTTGTTACGCCCCTGGTTTTGAACGGCCGTGTGCTGGTGGACGGGGCGCTTCTGAACCCCTTGCCGATCATTCCGACCATCTCCGCCCATGCCGACCTGATCGTGGCAGTGAACCTCAGTGGTGAAGATGATCAAAGGCAGAAGATTCCGGATGCGGCGTTTGTCCAGGATGAAGATGCGTCGGACATGGAAGAGTGGGTTGATGCTATCAGGGACAAGGCATCTCGTTGGTTTGATTGGGATACCATCAAGTCGCTTGGCTCCCGAAAGGCTGATAATGGCGAGAGTCCTGAGGAGAAACTCAGCCGTGAGGTCCATAAAAAAGAAAATCACAAGGGCCACGACAAAAAGCCAACCGAGAAGAAGCATCAGGAAGATCACGAAACCATCGATTGGGACAAACTGGGCATTGGGAAATTCGATGTCATGAACCTGACCATCGAAACCATGCAGAGTGCATTGGTACAGTACAAGATTGCCGGGTATCCACCGGATCTTCTGGTCAATGTGCCCAAGAACGCCTGCCGGACCTACGACTACCACAAGGCACCCGAGTTGATTCAGCTTGGCCGCGAGCGCATGGTCCTGGCGCTTGACCGCTTCGAGGCGAACAGGAGCAGCTCAGGTCCGCTGTCGATCTGACCATAATAGGCGCCGGTGGGCTGCAGTAGCGGGATCAAACAGCGTATAATCCTGCGCTGACATGCGCCAGAACAGGAAACGACTCTTGTGACCAGTCCCATCGACGATCTTCACACCGTCCGCGATTACCTTCGCTTTGCCTCGACACAGTTTGCCGCGTCTCCACTGTTCTTTGGTCACGGTACGGACAACGTCTGGGATGAGGCGGTTCAGCTGGTTATGCGCAGCCTGAATCTGCCGCTGGAAAACAACACCCTGTTTCTGGATGCCCGACTCACTCAGGACGAACGCGCCATGATACTTGAGCGGATCGAACGCCGGGTGAACGAGCGCGTCCCGCTTGCCTACCTGCTCGGTGAGGCCTGGTTCATGGGCATGCCATTCCACGTGGACGAGCGCGTGCTGGTACCCCGCTCACCCATCGGCGAATTGCTGGAAAACGGTCTCCAGCCCTGGCTGGGCGATACCGAAGTCAACCGGATCCTGGACCTGTGCACCGGTAGCGGTTGTATCGGCATTGGTGCCGCCATGGTGTTTGAGGACGCCGAGGTGGATTTGTCCGATATTTCCGGGGATGCCCTGGCGGTTGCCGAATCGAATATCGATCTGCATGACGTCCGCAACCGGGTCCGCACCGTACAGTCTGATGTGTTTGAGAACATTACCGGGCAATACGACGTCATCCTGAGCAATCCGCCGTACGTAGACGCAGAAGATCTTTCGGACATGCCGGACGAATACCACCACGAGCCGGAGCTGGGACTGGCGGCGGGCGCAGATGGCCTGGACATCGCCCACCGGATCCTGGCAAAGGCGGCCGATTATCTCACCGAAGATGGCCTGTTGATCGTGGAAGTGGGTAACAGCTGGGTCGCCCTGGACCAGGCCTATCCGGATTTGCCGTTCACCTGGCTCGAGTTTGAAAACGGCGGTGACGGTGTGTTCCTGCTGCGTGCCGGGGATCTCCGTACCTGGCAGGCCCGTGGTTAAACCGAATTCTCACAAGAACTGGATAAGATACTGAATCATGTCGGGAAATAGTTTTGGAAAACTCTTCACAGTAACCACCTTCGGTGAGAGCCACGGTGCCGCCCTGGGTTGTATTATCGACGGTTGTCCTCCGGGCCTGGAGCTTTCGGAGGCCGATATGCAGCGGGATCTGGATCGCCGCAAGCCGGGCACGTCCCGTCATACTACCCAGCGCCGTGAGGCGGACGAGGTGCGAATCCTGTCTGGGGTATTCGAAGGCAAGACCACCGGGACACCCATTGGTCTGATTATCGAGAATACCGATCAGCGCTCCAAGGATTACTCCAAAATCGCGGAGCAGTTCCGTCCGGCGCACGCGGATTACACCTACATGCACAAGTACGGAGTCCGCGACTACCGTGGCGGTGGCCGCTCCTCCGCCCGTGAGACTGCAATGCGCGTGGCCGCCGGCGCCGTCGCCCGCAAATTCCTGGAGCAGCGGTTAGGTATTCAGATTCGCGGCTATCTTTCCCAGCTTGGCCCCATCAAGGCGGAAAAACTGGACTGGGACCAGGTTCATCAAAACCCGTTTTTCTGCCCGGACGCTGACAAGGTGCCGGAAATGGAAGCCTACATGGATGCGCTCCGGAAAGAGGGCGATTCCATCGGTGCCCGGATCAACGTGGTTGCCGACGGCGTTCCTCCCGGCCTTGGCGAGCCTATTTTTGACCGCCTCGATGCAGATCTGGCCCATGCGTTGATGAGTATCAACGCTGTGAAGGGCGTGGAGATCGGTGCCGGTTTCGATTCGGTTGAGCAGAAGGGTACCGAGCATCGTGATGAAATGACGCCGGAAGGGTTCCTGTCCAACAACGCCGGCGGCGTTCTCGGCGGTATTTCCTCCGGCCAACCGATCGTGGCGAGCATTGCGCTCAAGCCAACCTCCAGCCTCCGTCTGCCCGGGCGCAGCATTGATGTGAACGGCAATCCGGTGGAGGTGATCACTACCGGTCGTCACGACCCCTGTGTCGGTATCCGAGCCACGCCCATTGCCGAGGCCATGATGGCAATCGTTCTGATGGACCAATACCTGCGTCACCGTGGTCAGAATGGTGATGTGGAGGTTTCTACGCCCGTCCTTAAACAGCTCTGACTCGGGGGCTGCAACGGTTGGTGAAGCGATTCCGGCGGGAAGGATGGTTCAAAAAACGCCCGTGAATACGTCCCTGTAGGGCTTGGTCGCGCCATCCTTGGCGCTCCACATTTTGAACCATCCTTCCCGCCGGAATCGCCATAACTCACGATAAGTCGTTTTTACAGGAGTCCTGGTATTTACTGGCGACTTTCGAATCTTTATTTCTGGTTCTTCGCTCTTTTGGGCGGACTGCTTCCGTATTGGTCTCTTTACCTTGAGGGGCAGGGTTACACCTATCTCCAGATCGCCACGTTGATGGCGACCATTCAGCTTACAAAGATTGTCGCGCCCAGTGTCTGGGGCTGGCTTGGTGACCGAAGCGGGCAGCGCGTCAGGCTGGTGAGGTTTGGCGCTATCACCGGTTCGATGTTCTTTGCCGGTGTTTTTCTTGAGCCGGGTTTCTTTGGCCTGCTGCTGGTCATGCTGGCTTTTACCTTCTTCTGGAACGCCATCCTGCCTCTTTACGAGGTTATTACGCTTCGCACCCTCGGTAAGCAGAAGGAAAAATACGGGCGTGTCCGGTTGTGGGGGTCCGTCGGCTTTATTGCTGCGGTAGCCGGGGTGGGTGGGATTCTCGAGATTGTTCCGGTTGGGTACCTCCCGTGGCTGTTGCTTCCGGTTTTCGCAGGCATAGCGGTATCCGCATTTCTGGTGCCGTCAGAGAAGGGTGAGGTTAAACCACAGGCCCCGAAGGGCAGCCTGAAGAAAATTGTCACCCACCCGGCGGTGGTCACTTTCTTTTTGATGAATTTCCTGCTCCAGGTTTCGCACGGCCCCTATTACACGTTCTTCAGCATCCATCTGGAGCAACACGGCTATGGCAAGCTGCCTATCGGGTTGCTCTGGTCGCTGGGCGTGGTCGCCGAGATCGGTCTTTTCCTGGTAATGCACCGGTTTACCCGGCGCTTCTCCGTTCGGCAGATAGCCATCGGGGCCCTGTTGCTGACCATGATTCGTTGGGCCCTGATTGCTGAGCTGACCGGCGTGGTTGCGGTGCTGATCTTCGCCCAGCTTCTTCATGCCGCTTCCTATGGGGCTCTGCATGCGATTTCAGTGCAGTACATTCAGGGGTTCTTCGGCAAACATCATCACGGCCAGGGCCAGGCGCTCTACAGCGGGCTGACCTTCGGTGCCGGCGGTGCGACTGGAGCCTGGATATCCGGGTTCCTGGTGGATGGCATCAGCACCAGCGCAGCGTTCTGGGGCGGTGCAGTAGCCATGGCGCTGGCGGTGGTGATTACCTGGCGGGGCCTGCGGCCGCCGCCGGGTGACATCTGAGACGGGTGATTACTCTTCCGGATCCGCGTCGTCTTCCTCGATTTTGAGCGAAAGACCATTTCCAGTCGGACCCGAGGCAGCTGAAGAGTCCGTACCTCCCTGACCATGCAGCTTGATCTTCAGCCGCAGGTTGTTGGCGGAGTCAGCGTTCTTCAGTGCTTCTTCCTCGGAAATCTTGCCTTCCTTCCACAGGTTGAACAGCGCCAGATCGAAGGTCTGCATGCCAAGGTTGGCCGACTTCTCCATGATTTCCTTGATGCCCTCGATTTCACCACGCAGGATCAGCTCACTGATGGTGGGCGTTCCAAGCAGGATCTCGATGGCGGCACAGCGCTTCTTGTCGACCGTCGGCACCAGTCGCTGGGATACAAACGCGCGCAGGTTCATCGCAAGATCCATCAGCAGCTGGGGGCGACGCTCCTCGGGGAAGAAGTTGATGATGCGGTCCAGCGCCTGGTTGGCATTGTTGGCGTGCAACGTGGAAATACACAAATGTCCGGTTTCGGCGAAGGCGAGGGCATGCTCCATGGTTTCCCGGTCCCGGATCTCGCCAATCAGGATGACATCCGGCGCCTGCCGCAGGGTGTTCTTGAGGGCCTTCTGGAAGCTCCGGGTGTCAACGCCGACCTCGCGCTGGTTAACAATGCACTTTTTGTGGCGGTGAATGTATTCCACCGGGTCTTCGATGGTAATGATGTGGCCGGCGGAATTGCTGTTCCGGTGATCGATGAGGGCGGCCAGCGAAGTCGACTTACCCGAGCCGGTGGCACCGACAAACAGAACCAGGCCCCGCTTGGCCATCACCACATCCTTGAGAATCGGCGGCAGGCCAAGGTCATCGGCATTCGGAATCTCGGTCACGATGTTCCGCGCTACGATCGAAATTTCGTTGCGTTGCCGGAAAATATTGATCCGGAACCGGCCCACGTTGCGAATACTGTAAGCCAGGTTCATCTCGAGCTCCTGCTCGAACTCCGCGATCTGCTCATCATCCATGATGGTATAGGCAATATCCTTGATCGTACCCGGTGCCATGGGAGACCGGTCGATGGGCTTGAGTGCACCATGGAACTTGGCGCAGGGCGGGGCGCCGGTGCTCAGGTAAAGGTCCGAGCCATCGTGCTTAGCCAGAATCTTGAGGTAATCGTCAAAGCCCATGTCTTCTCCTGATCGTCAATGATTTACGTTGGTTTGCCCGTTTCCTCCTCCCGCACAACCTTCAGCAGCGCCCGCGCTGCCTGGCTGAGCTGACGCCCGGCCACCCCGATGCCTCCGAGCATCCGATTAACGGGATAACCGGTATCCAGCTGATGGACAGAGTCATCCAGCATGCTCACCGGCAAAACACTCCAGCCAAGCCCGACACTCGTCATCATCTTGAGCGTCTCGAGATAGTTGGTCGGTATCTGCTGTTTCAGCGGAAGATTCGCCTCCAGAAAAAGGCGACTGACAGTCCGATAGGTGGCAGTGGTGGTATCCGGCAGTAACGCCGGATAGCAGGCAAGATCCTCAAGCGACGCCGAAACCCGACCCGACAACTCATGATCCCGCCCGACCACAAACGCCATGGGATCGGACCACTGTTCATATACCACGAACTGGCTGCCCATACTGTCACTGAGTGTGACAAAGGCCAGCTCCGCGTTACGTTTGAGCATCTGCGCGTAAGCGGCATCCGACTCCATGAACTGCAGATTCAACCGAACTTCCGGATAGTCCCGGGAAAAACGCCTAAGCCAGTTGGGCAGGTGATGCAGCCCGATGTGATGCGAGGCAATAATCTCGAGATCTCCGCTGATCGCCCCATCGTCCGCAGACAATGCCACACGCGCGTTGTGAATTTCGTCCAGGATCTTCCGTGCATGAGGTAAAAGGCGGGTTCCCGCATCCGTGAGCCGGATTTCGCGGTGGCTGCGGTCAATCAGTTTCCAACCAAGTTGGGATTCGAGGGCTGCGAGGCGTTTGCTGATTGCTGGTTGAGTGAGATGTAAAATTTCGGCAGCTTCAGAGAAAGAGCCCTGGTCGACGATGGTCAGGAAAGCCCTGAGAGAGTTGGAATCCATCTTTTGCTATTTCCTCGCCGGTGGCATGCATTGGTCCGGGGGCTGGGTTGGTCTGACTTTCCAAAACTGTGCGGAGTCATGGATGGCGGAGCTCAAGCGTCACAGGGACGTGCCGCATGGAGCGTGTTTTGGAAAGTCAGGCCAACCCAGCCCTTCCACCCAAAGTAAAATATGCCAAAAGGGAATGCAAAGAATAAAAAACATGAATTGAGGTTATGCGATCTGCAGGAGTAAGATAATCCAAACTGAAGTCAAAACCAGAAACCCCCAGAGAGTGAGAGAGAACCATGGCGGGCAAGACCTTATACGACAAATTGTGGGACGACCACCTGGTCAAACAGCGGGACGACGGCTCCGCACTGATCTACATCGACCGTCAGCTGCTGCACGAAGTCACCTCACCGCAAGCATTCGAAGGCCTGCGCCTGGCTGGCCGCAAGCCCTGGCGGATCGATGCCAACATCGCCACGCCGGACCACAACGTTCCGACCACCGACCGGGCCAAGGGCATCGACGGCATCGTCGACCCGGTATCCCGGACCCAGGTCGAAACCCTCGACAAAAACTGCGACGAATTCGGCATCCTCGAGTTCAAGATCAAGGACCAGCGCCAGGGCATCGTCCATGTGATTGGTCCGGAGCAGGGCGCTACCTTGCCGGGCATGAGCATCGTCTGTGGTGATTCCCACACCTCCACCCATGGCGCCTTCGGCTGCCTGGCTCACGGTATTGGCACCTCCGAAGTGGAGCACGTACTGGCCACCCAGTGCCTGGTACAGAAGAAGATGAAAAACATGCTGGTCAAGGTCAACGGCAAGCTTGGCCCCGGCGTTACCGGCAAGGACGTGGTTCTGGCCATCATCGGCAAGATCGGCACCGCCGGCGGCACCGGCTATGCCATCGAATTTGGTGGTGAAGCTATCCGCGGCCTCAGCATGGAAGGCCGTATGACCATCTGCAACATGTCCATCGAAGCCGGTGCCCGTGTCGGGATGGTCGCGGTGGATGATACCACCATCGATTACGTCAAAGGCCGTCCGTTCGCTCCCAAGGGTGAGACCTGGGACAAGGCCGTGGACTACTGGCGAACCCTGCACAGTGATGACGACGCGGTGTTCGACAAGGTGGTTGAGCTGGACGGCTCCGCCATCATGCCGCAGGTTAGCTGGGGCACCTCTCCGGAAATGGTGTCCGGTGTTGACGGTGCCGTGCCGGACCCGGCAAAAGAAGAGGACCCGATCAAACGCGAGGGCATTGTTCGGGCACTCAAATACATGGGGCTCCAGCCGAACCAGAAGATTACCGATATCCAGCTGGACCGTGTGTTCATCGGCTCCTGCACCAACAGTCGCATCGAAGACTTGCGCGAAGCCGCTGCCGTGGTCAAAGGCCGCAAGGTGTCCCCAAGCCTCAAGCAGGCCATGGTCGTACCGGGCTCCGGCCTGGTTAAAGCACAGGCCGAGCAGGAAGGTCTGGACAAGGTCTTCATCGAAGCCGGTCTGGAGTGGCGCGACCCGGGCTGCTCCATGTGTCTGGCCATGAACGCCGACAAGCTGGGGCAGGGCGAGCATTGTGCTTCCACCTCCAACCGCAACTTCGAAGGTCGCCAGGGCTTCGGTGGCCGCACTCACCTGGTCAGCCCTGCCATGGCCGCCGCCGCTGCGGTGACCGGCCACTTCGTTGATGTCCGTGAATTGATGCACTGAGCCACAGGAGAGAGACCATGCGCGCATTTACGCAACACCAGGGTATTGTTGCCCCCATGGACCGTTCCAATGTGGACACGGACATGATCATCCCCAAGCAGTTTCTGAAGTCCATCAAGCGCACCGGATTCGGGCCGAACCTGTTTGACGAGCTGCGCTACCTGGATGAGGGCAAGCCGGACCAGGATTGTTCACAGCGCCCGATTAACCCGGACTTCGTGCTGAACCAGGATCGCTACAAGAACGCCAGCGTGCTGCTGGCCCGTAGCAACTTTGGTTGCGGCTCCAGTCGTGAGCACGCGCCCTGGGCGCTGGATGATTTCGGCTTCCGGGTGATTATTGCTCCAAGCTTCGCTGACATATTTTACAACAACTGCTTCAAGAATGGCCTGTTACCCATTGTTTTGCCTGAAGAAGTGGTTGGCCAGTTGTTCCGCGAGACGGAAGAGAACGAAGGCTATCAGCTGACGGTGGATCTGCAGGCGAAGACCGTGACCACGCCGTCCGGCGAGTCTTTCAGCTTCGACGTGGATGACTTTCGCCGTCACTGTCTGCTGAACGGCTTGGATGATATCGGTGTCACCCTCGAGGATGCTGACCTGATCCGTGACTACGAAGCAAAGCGCAGGCAGTCGGCGCCCTGGCTGTTTAATACCGGCAACTGATTCAAGCACACTGACTTTAAGGAAGAACTTCATGTCCAGAAATATTCTCATGCTACCGGGTGACGGCATCGGTCCCGAGATTGTTGCCGAGGCCGAGAAGGTCCTGAACAAGGTGAACGACCAGTTCGGCCTGGGGCTGGGCTTCGAAAGCGCGCTGGTTGGTGGTGCGGCCATCGATGAGGCAGACACGCCGCTGCCCGAGGAAACGCTGGAGAAGGCAAAGGCAGCTGATGCCATTCTGCTGGGTGCGGTCGGCGGTCCCCAGTGGGACGGCCTGCCGATGGCCAATCGTCCGGAGAAGGGTCTGCTGGGCCTGCGCTCCAATCTGCAGTTGTTTGCCAACCTCCGCCCGGCCATCCTGTATCCCCAGCTGGCTTCTGCTTCCTCGCTCAAGCCGGAAGTCGTTTCCGGGCTGGATATCATGATCGTGCGCGAGTTGACCGGCGGCATCTACTTCGGCCAACCCCGGGGAGTGCGTGAACTCGAGAATGGTGAGCGTCAGGGTTACAACACCTATGCCTATACCGAGTCGGAAATTCGTCGTATAGGCCGCGTGGCCTTCGAGGCGGCCCAGCAGCGCGGCAAGAAACTGTGCTCGGTGGACAAGGCCAATGTGCTGGAAGTGACTGTTCTGTGGCGGGAAATCATGGAAGACCTGAAGCGTGAATACCCGGACGTGGAGTTGTCCCACATGTACGTGGATAACGCCGCCATGCAGCTGGTCCGCGCCCCCAAGCAGTTCGATGTAATTGTGACTGGCAACATGTTTGGTGATATTCTTTCGGACGAAGCGGCTATGCTCACCGGCTCCATCGGCATGTTGCCGTCCGCCTCGCTGAACTCCCAGAAGCAGGGTATGTACGAGCCCTGCCATGGATCGGCGCCGGACATTGCTGGCAAGGGCATTGCCAATCCGCTGGCCACCATCCTCAGTGCTGCCATGATGTTGCGTTACAGCCTGGGTGAGGAAAAAGCCGCAGAAGCCATCGAGGCGGCGGTCAGCAAGGTCCTGGACCAGGGGCTGCGCACGGCTGACATCATGTCGGAAGGCGCGCAGAAAGTGTCCACCCGGGAAATGGGTGAGGCGGTGCTCGCAGCACTCTGAGTGAGCGATTCCGGTCCAGGCCGATTGAGACCCGACGGCAACAGGATGCAGTTGCCGCGGGATCATCCATCCTGTCCCTGCCAGCGATAACGGTAGTGGGCGGGCATAAAACAACGAGGTTCAAAGGTCGCACATGAAGCGAGTTGGACTTGTAGGTTGGCGTGGCATGGTGGGCTCGGTCCTCATGCAGCGCATGCGTGAAGAAAACGATTTTGCTGACATCGATCCGGTGTTTTTCTCCACCTCCCAGACCGGGAAGCCGGCTCCGGATGTAGGCAAAGAGGGCGTTCCGCCGCTGCAGGACGCTTTCGATATCGATACTCTCAAATCCATGGACGTCATCGTGACCTGTCAGGGTGGCGATTACACCGGTGAGGTCTACCAGAAACTGCGTGATGCAGGCTGGGAAGGCTACTGGATCGATGCCGCGTCCACCCTGCGGATGGTCGACCATTCCGTGATTGTCCTGGATCCGGTCAACCGCAACGTGATCGATGAGGCCCTGGACAAGGGTGTCAAGGATTACATCGGTGGTAACTGCACCGTCAGCCTGATGATGCTAGCCCTCGGTGGACTGCTTGAGCAGGACCTGATCGAGTGGGTATCCCCCATGACCTATCAGGCCGCCTCCGGTTCCGGTGCCAAGCATATGCGGGAGTTGTTGAACCAGATGGGTGCACTTAACAGCGCGGTGCAATCCGAGCTGGAAGATCCTTCCTCTGCCATTCTGGACATCGACCGCAAGGTGACCGACACCATGCGCTCCGGCGATTTCCCGACCGACAATTTCGGTGTACCGCTGGCGGGCAGTCTGATCCCGTTCATCGACAAGCAGCTCGATAACGGCATGAGCAAGGAAGAGTGGAAAGCAGGCGTTGAGACCAACAAGGTCCTGGGCCGCAGCGACAACCCCATTCCCATCGATGGCATCTGTGTGCGGATCGGGGCCATGCGTTCACACAGTCAGGCTTTGACGATCAAGCTCAAGAAGGACCTGTCGGTCTCTGAGATTGAAGGTATCCTTGCCAAAGCCAATGACTGGGTTAAGGTCATCCCGAATGACCGGGATGCGACCATGGAAGAGCTGACGCCGGCGAAAGTGACCGGTACACTCAGTATCCCCATCGGACGAATCCGCAAGCTGGCCATGGGACCGGAGTACATCTCCGCGTTCACCGTAGGTGACCAGTTGCTGTGGGGTGCCGCAGAACCACTGCGCCGTATGCTCCGGATCCTTCAGGAGCGTTAAGAAGTGTTACACAGGGGTAATTAATGCCAACTGTGTCCGGTTTCAGAAAACCGGTTCGGGGCGGAGGCTGATTTCGGCCTCCGCCCCTGTTATTTTCAGGGAACCTAGGGGGTTCCGGCTCAAAGATAAAAAAGTGGTGCAAGGATTGCAGCTGATTGATTGATAAACGTGGCTTTATCAACAATACTTGCGAAATTGTTAATTAAAATCGCGACATAATAACGACAATTATCCAGACGGAAGTCATCCAACCTCATCCGATTCTGTTTTGAAGAAAGCAGTAACGAATAACGGAGACTGGAAAGGAAAAAGCATGAAGGTACGCAAGCTTGCGGTTGCCCTGGCTCTGGCAGGAGGGCTCGGTTCCGGCGTCGCACAGGCCCTGGGGCTCGGAGAAATCGAACTTCAGTCCTATCTGAATGAGCCGCTGGATGCAGACATTGTTTTGCCCCAGAGTCGGGGGGTGAGCCCCGGCGATGTGCTGGTCAATATTGCTTCGGATGCCGCCTATGAGCGTGTGGGGCTAGATCGCAACCAGTTTCTCAGCAAACTCCGTTTTGAGGTTGTGACCGGTTCGGACGGTAATCTCGTGGTCAATGTCTCCTCCCGGGAACCGCTGCGCGAACCGTACCTGAACTTCCTGCTCGAGCTGACCTGGCCCAACGGGCGCCTCATGCGTGAATACGCCGTATTGGTCGATCCTCCGGTGTATGCCGAAGAGTCCGGTGTTCGCGAACAGGTGGCTGCGCCTTCAGCCACGCGTGCCGCAGAGCCTGCCGCTCCGGCGACCCGCAGTAGCGAATCCATTCGGCGTCAGGCCGAGGCGGAAAGCGCGCTTGCTCGCGGCTATTCCGCGGATACCTTCGGGCCAACGGGGCCCTCAGACACCCTCTGGACAATCGCCTCTCGCGTCCGTCCCGACAACAGCGTGTCCATGCAACAGGTCATGCTTGCGATCCAGGATCTCAATCCCGATGCGTTCATGGGCGGCAACATCAACCGCCTGAAGCGTGGTGAAGTGCTGCGAGTGCCCACCAGGGATCAGATTCAAAGCAGAACGCGTGCAGAAGCGACCCGCATGGTCAGCCAGCAGAATCAGGAGTTCCGGTCTCCGCAGCGCACCGTGGATGCTACCCCCGCACCCGAGCCGGCTCAGCCAGCCGAACAAACTGCTGCCGCGGGGGATGGCGAACTGAAGCTTCTGGTCGCTGAAGAAAACGATGCCCGTGATACCTCCGAGGGTGGTTCCGCGGGCGGTGACAGCGAGCTTCCCGGTGGCATTGATGCCGGCGCAGCCGTAGCCATGGAAGAACTTGAAAGCGCTCGCCGTGAAAACGAAGAGTTGAACAGTCGCGTAGAGGACCTGCAGGATCAGGTCCAGACCTTGCAGCGCCTACTCGAACTGAAGAACAGTCAGCTTGCCGATCTTCAGCAAGTGGCGGGAGAGGGCGATGCGGAAGCGGCAGCGGGCGAGGCAGGAATGCCTGGCGACGGTGAGGCCGCGCCAGCGGCGACCGAAGAAGGTGGGGCTGATATGTCCGGGGCTGCCGGCACTGAAGCCGATTCCGAAGCGGTCGCTGATTCAACACAAGAGTCCGAAGCCGTAACGGAAGAGGACATGGCGGCTGAAGCTCCGGCCAGTACGGAAGTTCCTGGCGATGCCGCTGAAGAAGCGGGCGTTGCCGGCGCCGAGGACGAGGCCGAGACAGCCGACGCCTCATCAGACATGGCAGCCACCAGCACCGAGACTGCTGAGACAGCGTCTGCCGGGCAGGAAGCCGCCGTGGCCAGCCAGGAGCCTGCAGAAGAAGCCGCTGCGGCGCCGTCTCAGCAACAACAGACACAGGAAGCTCAGCAGCCGCCAGCTCCGCAGAAGGCCTTCCCCGGCAACATCATTGACATGATCGTCAACAACCCGATGTATCAGATAGCGCTGGGTGGCGGCCTGATTCTCCTTCTGCTGCTTCTGCTTCTGCTGGCACGTCGGAATGCCAATCGGGAAAAGGAGTTCTACGAACAGCTGAACACGGAGTCGGAGGGCGAGTCTGACTCCCTTGATGTTGATCTTGGAGAAGAGCAGGGCAAGGCCGCCGAGGCGTCGGATCCGTTGGCAGAAGCCGACCGTTATGTGGCCTATGGTCAAAACGAGCAGGCCGCCCAGACCCTGGAGACTGCGATTTCTCGGGAGCCGAGCCGGACGGACCTGCGTCTCAAGTTGTTGGGGATTTACGCCGACAACCAGGACCGACAGTCCTTTGAAAAGCAGTTCGGTGAAATTGAAGCGTTTGAGGATGAGCAGGCACTGGCCGAGGCCAATGCGCTCCGCGGTCGTCTCGAAGAGGCCGAATCGGTCCCCAGCATTGACGACCTTGAAACCCAGCTGCGCTCCGACTCATTCGGTGCTCAGGAGGAAACATCGGAAGAAACGTCTCCCGAGTCCGAAGTCTCTGACGAACTCCTGGCGGATCAGTACGATGCCCAGAAGGAAGAGCAGGTCGAAAATGAATTCGGTGATTTTGATACCGAGTTCGCCGAATTCGATCTGAGCGATGTCGAGGCGGCTGAGAAATCCTCCGAGGATGCAGTGGAAGCCGCCGACGAGGAGGCCGGCACCGGTGAGAAAGAGGAGGATATGATCGAATTCGATATGTCCTCCCTCGAAACGGAAGAAGAGGCCGAGTCTGAAACAGAAGGTCAGGAGACCGATTTCTCATCCCTGGAAATGGATCTGGAGGAGCCGGCGGAAGAGGCCAAAGAAGCCGGGTCCGACGAGTTCTCTCTGGAGCTTGAAGATGAGACCAGCAAGCCAGCCAGCCCGGAAGAAGATGAAGTGGAATCGGAGCTTGGCGGCCTGGATGAATCCTTCCTGGATGAACTCGATGCAGAGCTCGACAAAGTCACGGGCGAAGAGGAGCTCGGCGGTGAGGAGGTGGAAGAGTCCTCCCTGGATGACCTGGAGCTTGATGTCTCCGACGAGGATCTTGCCTTGATGGAGGAGTTCTCCGATACCGCGGACACCACCAACCACGGTGAAGAAAAACCCGAGTCTCTTGATGAGGAGCTCGGTCTGGAAGACACGCTCGGTGAGGCTGACGTGCTGGGTGAGGGTGAGGAGCCCAGTCCTGAACAGGAAGTTGCAGAAACCGAAGAGCTCGAAGATCGGGTATCCGACGAGGAGGTGCCAGTGGCACGCGAGGAGGCTGAACGGCCATCGACGGTTGATATCGATGAGTCCGACCTTGGCGAAGACGATGACTTCGATTTCCTCGCCGGTACGGATGAGGCCGCCACGAAGCTGGACCTTGCCCGCGCTTACATCGAGATGGGTGATAGCGACGGTGCCCGGGACATTCTTGAGGAAGTGGCACTGGAGGGAGATGATGCTCAAAAGGCAGAGGCTCAGGATCTCCTTAAAAATCTGTCCTGATTCGTTATAATCAAGCCTGAAGGTGACGAGCGCCGGCCCCGGTTCACGGGAAGAAGCCGGCGCTTTGTTGTTACAGCAAGACCTCTTCGGACGACCACTTGTTCCTCGAAGCACAGCAACTGACGACAGATAATGCCATTGGTGCCGGTCGGGTAGCCCTGGCCTTTGAATACGACGGCCGGCGGTTTCACGGCTGGCAGATGCAGAAATCCGGTGTCCGGTCGGTTGAAGGGGAGCTGGCCAGGGCGGTTGCCAAAGTGGCTGACCATCCCGTTGATCTCGTCTGTGCAGGCCGCACGGACGCCGGCGTACATGCCAGCTACCAGGTCGTGCATTTCGAGACACCCTCTATACGGAACCTTCGCTCCTGGGTGATGGGGATCAATACCGCACTCCCAGAGGATATCTCTGTGCATTGGGCGGGCCAGGGTTCAGAGGATTTCCACGCACGTTTTTCGGCAGTCTATCGCCGTTACCGGTACGTTATTTACAATCATCCCGTTCGTCCCGGCATTATGCGAGGCCAGGTGAGCTGGACGTTCCGGCAACTGGACGTGGAGAAGATGCATGAAGCCGCTCAGGCCCTGGTCGGCGAGCATGATTTTTCCTCTTTCAGGGCAGCAGGCTGCCAATCACGCACCCCCGTTCGCTTCCTGGAAAGAATTTCGGTAACCCGAAAAGGCGATTTCGTCGTAATTGATGTTCAGGCCAACGCGTTCCTCCATCACATGGTTCGCAACATTGCCGGGGCGCTGATGGCGGTCGGCAATGGCAAGCAGTCCGTGGATTGGATCGCCCGGATACTGAGGGAAAGGGACCGGACGGTTGCCGGGGTAACCGCACCGCCGGACGGTTTGTACCTGGTCGATGTGGGCTATCCCGGGGAATATCTTATCCCGCAGGCCGAATGTGGCCCCGGATTTGTTCGCCCATGGTTTGGGCGGGACGACAATCATCCGATCTCGCCGACCCATATTCACCCCAAAAAGCCGATGCCGAAGCTATGAGCACAAGAGTTAAAATCTGTGGCCTGACCCGCCGCGAAGACGTGTCCGCGGCGATCAGCTGCGGCGCGGATGCGCTCGGATTCGTGTTTTATGAGCCCAGCCCCCGATCGGTTTCGCCCGGGCATGCTGCGGCTCTCATCCAGGATATCCCCCCCTTTATTCAGGCGGTCGGTCTGTTTGTGAATCCCGAACGTGGCTTTGTAGAGCAGGTGCTGTCCGAGGTGCCGCTGGACCTTCTCCAGTTCCATGGCGACGAAACTCCGGAGTTTTGTCGCAGTTTTGGAAGGCGCTGGATCAAGGCTATCCGTGTTCGTGAGGAAGGCCAGATCGAAGCGGCTTTTCAGGATTACCGGGGCGCTGCCGGTCTGCTCGTAGATGCCTGGGACCCGAATACATACGGGGGGACAGGCCAGTCCTTCAACTGGCGCCTGATCCCCGACAACCGCCCCATGCCGCTTGTATTGGCCGGTGGGTTATCATCTGATAACGTATCCCGCGCCGTAACACAGGTGAAACCCTGGGCCGTGGATGTCAGTGGCGGCGTCGAGCGGAGTAAAGGCATCAAGGACATCCAGAAAATTTCCGACTTCATTCAAGAGGTTCACCGTGTCTGTAAAACTGACTGAAGAAATGCTGAGCGCACTTCCTGATGCACGGGGTCACTTCGGTGCCTACGGCGGACGGTTTGTATCTGAAACTCTGATGGATTCGCTCATGATCCTCGAGAAGGAATACCTTCAGATGAAGAAGGATCCTGAGTTTCAGGCCAAGTTTGACAAGGATCTGGCCGATTATGTGGGCCGCCCGAGCCCACTATACTTCGCGGAGCGGCTGACCCGGGAAACCGGGGGTGCCCAGATCTGGCTCAAGCGGGAGGATCTGAACCACACGGGCGCTCACAAGGTGAACAACACCATTGGGCAAGCGCTGTTAGCCAGCTTCCTTGGCAAAAAGCGGATTATCGCCGAAACCGGGGCAGGGCAGCACGGTGTTGCAACCGCCACCGTCTGCGCCCGTCTGGGTCTCGAGTGCCATGTATTCATGGGCGCGGAAGATGTCCAACGGCAGTCACTCAACGTGTACAGGATGAAGTTGCTGGGTGCCCAGGTCCATGCGGTTGAAAGTGGTACCCGCACGCTGAAAGACGCGATGAACGACGCGATGCGGGACTGGGTTTCCTATGTAGACGATACTTTCTACATCATCGGCACTGTCGCCGGCCCCCATCCTTACCCGCTGCTGGTTCGTGATTTCCAGTCGGTTATCGGCCGGGAAACCCGCCGGCAAGCGCTGGAGAAGACCGGCAAACTTCCCGATGCACTGGTCGCTTGCGTTGGCGGCGGATCGAACGCCATCGGCATGTTCTACCCGTTCCTGGGAGACGAGTCCGTCGAGATGTACGGTGTCGAGGCCGGTGGCCTCGGTATTGAAACCGGTCAGCACGCTGCGCCTCTGTGTGCAGGGCGGCCGGGCGTGTTACACGGGAACCGAACCTACCTGATGGAAGATGAAAACGGCCAGATTGCCGGCACTCACTCGGTCAGTGCCGGTCTGGACTATCCCGGCGTTGGCCCTGAGCATGCGTGGCTCAAGGATATTGGCCGCGCCAATTACGTATCAGTGACCGACGACGAAGCATTGGATGGTTTCCGCATGCTGACCAGGGTAGAGGGCATCATGCCGGCACTGGAAACCGCCCATGCGGTTGCGTATGGCGTGAAGAAGGCAGCGGAAATGGACAAGGATCAGATGCTGGTCATCAACATTTCCGGTCGTGGCGACAAAGACATTCACACCATCGCCCAGCTTGATGGTATTGAGATCTGATGAAAGGACGGAAAGAGGCATGAGCCGAATTCAAGGGGTACTCAAGGCCCTGAAGGAACAGGACCGGAAGGCGCTGATTCCATACATTACCGCGGGCGACCCGCACCCGGATGTCACGGTCGATCTAATGCATACACTGGTCAATGCGGGCGCGGATATTATCGAATTGGGTGTTCCGTTCTCGGATCCGATGGCGGATGGGCCGGTTATCCAGCTGGCCTGCGAACGGGCGCTGAAGCATGGTACATCGCTTCGCCAGGTGATCGGCATGGTCAAGGAGTTCCGAAAGCGGGACGACAAGACCCCGGTGGTTCTGATGGGGTACCTGAATCCGATGGAAGCCATGGGTTACGAGGCCTTTGCCGAGGCAGCAGCGGATGCAGGCGTGGATGGCATTCTGACCGTGGATTTGCCGCCGGAAGAGGCGGACGACGTGGCGCCGCTGTTCACCAAACAGAACCTTGACGCGATTTTCCTGTTGGCACCTACCACGATCGATGAGCGGATTCGTGCCATCGCCGAACACTCTTCCGGCTATGTGTACTATGTTTCATTCAAGGGTGTGACTGGTGCGGCTAAAATCAATGTTGATGAAGTCGCCGCAAAGGTTGCCCACATTCACGAGATGACGGCTTTGCCGGTCGGCGTCGGGTTTGGAATCCGTGACGCGGAAACGGCCGCTGCGGTGGGGCGGGTATCCGATGGTGTAATTGTTGGCAGTGTGCTGGTCGATACAATAGCCAGAAATCAGGCAGATACGCAGGAGCTCAAGCGGGCTCTGACAAATCTGCTCCACCCGATGCGCGAAGCACTGGACAGCCTGGCCTCCTGAACCGGAGGCCGAGGGCAGGCAGGCCTCACAGGACAGGATTGAATCATGAGTAACTGGCTGGACAAAATCATGCCGAGCAAGATTCGCTCGGAATCCAAACAGAGAACCGGGGTCCCGGAAGGCCTCTGGAAAAAGTGCCCCAAATGCGGCGCGTTTCTCTACAAGCCGGAACTTGAGAAGAATCTGGATGTTTGCCCGAAATGTAACCATCACTTGCGGGTGAGCGCCCGTCGTCGTCTGGATATCTTCCTTGACGAGGATGGCCGGGAAGAGATTGCGGCGGATCTGGAGCCCTGGGACCGCCTCAAATTCAAGGACAGCAAACGCTACAAGGATCGCCTTTCCCAGGCACAGAAAGGGACGGGTGAGAAAGATGCCCTGATTGCCATGAAGGGGAAGACCCTCGGGGTTCCTCTGGTTGCCTGTTCTTTCGAGTTTAATTTCCTTGGCGGTTCAATGGGCCAGGTCGTCGGCGAGAAGTTCGTGCAGGCGGCAAACGTTGCCCTGCGTGACCGTATCCCGTTGGTCTGTTTCTCTGCCAGCGGCGGTGCCCGTATGCAGGAGGCAATCCTGTCGCTGATGCAGATGTCCAAGACCGCTGCGGTACTCGAGCGTATGAAGCAGGAGGGCATCCCCTATATTTCCGTGATGACGGATCCGGTGTTCGGGGGCGTCTCTGCCAGTCTGGCAATGCTGGGGGATCTCAATATCGCAGAACCCAATGCACTGATCGGTTTCGCCGGCCCAAGGGTTATCGAGCAGACAGTCCGGGAGAAGCTGCCTGAGGGTTTCCAGCGCAGCGAATTCCTGCTGGAGCATGGTGCGATCGACATGATTCTGCATCGTCACCAGTTGCGTGAGCGCTGTGCACACCTTCTTGCCAAGTTTACGGCCGACGAGAAGCCCGGCACGGAAGAGCCCATCGAGTTTGAAATTACTGAAAAGCCGGAAAACGATGCCGCAGAGCAGTAACATCGACGGCAAGCCCCCGGCTCCGCCGGGGGCAAACGCCACGCTTGACCAGTGGCTGTCCTACCTCGAATCCATCCATCCCGCCGACATTGATCTGGGGCTCGACCGGGTCCTGCTCGTCTTCCGCAGGCTTTTTCCCAGGAAGCCCCGCGCCCGGATAATTACCGTTGCCGGCACCAATGGCAAGGGCAGCGCCGTGGCTGCCATTGAGGCCCTACTGCAGACCGCCGGACGAAAAACCGGCGCCTACACCTCGCCCCATCTGCATCGCTATAACGAACGAGTCCGTCTCAATGGTTCAGAGATTGCCGACGAGGCTCTGGTACGGGCTTTCGAAGCTGTTGAGCAGGCCAGGGGAAACACCACATTGACCTATTTCGAGTTCGGCACCCTGGCGGCGTTCGTCGCATTTGCGGAGGCCGGCGTGGAAGACTGGTTATTGGAGGTCGGTCTGGGTGGCCGTCTGGATGCGGTTAACGTACTGGATGCTGACTTTGCCATCATCACCTCGGTCGACATTGATCACGTTGACTTCCTCGGGACTGACCGGGAGGTGATTGGCTTTGAGAAGGCCGGGATTCTCCGGCCGGGCATCCCGGCGGTGTATGCGGATGAAGATACTCCGAGATCGGTTCTGCAGCAGGTTGCAGCGCAGAAAGTGGCCCTTGAGCTGTTTGGCCGGGATTATCGTCTCGCTCTGCCCGAAGATGGTGCTGTCGGTGACGCGGCCAAGGCCCACCTGGAGCATCGGGGTGAGACAATCCGGTTTCCCGCGGGACCTCTGCCGGTAAAGAGCGTTGCAGCGGCAGTGGTCGCTGTCCGGAGTCTTGAGCCGCAGCTGGATGTTGAGCAGATCGAAACGACGTTGATGGGGCTGTCGGTTCCCGGTCGTTTCGAGCAACTCGCTGATCGTCCTGTGACACTGGTGGACGTCGGGCACAATCCTCATGCCGCCACCTGGCTTGCCGATCGGCTTGCGTCGATGCGCCTGGATGGTCAGCGGGTGGTTGCGGTATACGCAGCCCTGGGCAACAAAGATGTCGAGGGTGTTGCGGCAGCTATGGGGACGGTGGTTGACGAATGGTTTCTGGCGCCGCTGCGCGTCCCGAGAGGGCTTGATATCGAAACACTGGCTGAGCGTGTCGGGAGTGCGGGCATTGCCGCACCAAGGCAGTGTGAATCGGTGGCGGCGGCCATTGAGGCGGCAAGAGAGTCAGCGGGTGTCGATGGTCTGGTGATCGTGTTCGGCTCTTTTTTCACTGTGGCCGAGGCAAGGGATGTCCTTCAGGGCGACAGATCTTAAACTTTGTCCATGGCGGCGGTTACCGCTTTGAGTTATCGGAAGCGGCCGTTTAGTATCAGCGATAGCAATACACTGGACAGGAACGGTTAACGGGAGTGGTAGCGTGGACGGACTGAAACAAAGGATCATCGGGGCACTGGTTCTTGTGTCACTGGCGGTTATCTTTGTGCCGATGATTTTTGATGAGCCTCACTCCGAGCGCACCTCCACGCCCATCCAGATCCCGGAGGAGCCCCCGTTCCCCGAGGTTAATGCGCCCTCGGAAGATATACCGGAGCCGCCGGTGTATGAAGCTGATGAATCGGCGGTCCCAGCGACGACCTCTCAGCCGGATCAGGTCTCTGAGGCTGAGCCTGCCGGGACTGAAGAGTCTGCCGGGTATCGGATGATTGAAAACGGGGAGGCTGATTCCGCCTCCCAGTCCAATCCCGGTGATGCCGCTGACAGTGTGAGCGGCGAGAACGAAGAGGTTGCTGATGTACCGGTCGAAGCCCAGGCCGCATCCGATGAGCCGGAGAACGCCGAATATACCCGTTCGCTTGAAGGAGCCTGGGTGGTACAGCTGGGCAGCTTCGGCAATCCCGACAACGCCCGGCGCCTAAGGGACGAGGTGCGGAAGAAGGGCTATGGCTCCCACCTTCAGGAGTTGACCCGCGGTGATACGGTCCTGACAAGAGTGTTCAGTGGTCCGTTTGCCAGCAAATCCGAAGCCGAAGCCGCCAAGAGGGTGCTTGACGACGCCTTCAGCCTCAACAGCCTCGTCACTGAAGGCGACAAATAGTGTGATTGTCCCGGATTATGAGCGTCCTGCAGTTTGGTGGCGCCGCGATTCCTGATAGAATTCGCGCTCTCTTTTCTCTGCCGGGTTTTTCATGGAAGCGCTGATCTGGATCGACTGGGTCATTATTGTCCTTATCGCTGTTTCCACGCTGATCAGTCTCAAGCGTGGATTCGTTAAGGAAGCCTTGTCACTGATCACGTGGGTTGGCGCTTTCATTCTGGCCAGAACGTTTCACCCGCAGATGCAAACCCTTCTGGAGAGCACCGTAGAGACGCCGCTGGTTCGTCTTATCGCGGCGTTTGCCATCCTGTTCTTTGGTACCCTGATCGTCGGAGCCATCATCAATAACATGATTGGCCACCTGGTACGTGTTACGGGACTGTCGGCGACGGACCGGGTGCTTGGCATGGGGTTTGGGCTGCTCAGGGGGCTTGTTGTGGTGATTGTCGGGATTGCTTTCACCCGTTATACGCCTCTGGCCCAGGATACGTGGTGGCGGGAGTCCGTGATGATTGATCGGCTCGCCGTGGTAGAGGACTGGTCACGACGCACCTTTGGTGACGAATTCGCCCGTTTTCTGGAGCCGGCGGGCGAGGGTGAGGCCCGCCGTGAGGCTCCCGAGGCAGATCAGGTGCAAGAAGACGTGGAACCCAGGTCCGCGTCCCGTTAACATTCAGTATTAACACTCGGAGAAGATCCTATACATGTGTGGCATTGTCGGCATCGTCAGTACTTCCAACGTCAATCAGTCGCTCTATGATGCGCTGACTGTTCTTCAGCACCGGGGCCAGGACGCGGCGGGCATTGTTACCTTTCAGGATGAACGTTTTTATCTGCGCAAGGACAACGGGCTGGTGCGGGATGTGTTCCATACCCGTCACATGCGCCGCCTCGTGGGCAACGTGGGCATTGGTCATGTACGCTATCCCACCGCCGGTACCTCCAGTTCTGCCGAGGCCCAGCCGTTCTATGTGAACAGTCCCTACGGCATCACCCTGGCGCATAACGGTAACCTGACCAATGCCGATGAGCTGGCCCGGGATCTGTTTCGCACCGACCTCCGCCATATCAACACCAATTCCGATTCGGAAGTTCTTCTTAATGTGTTTGCCCATGAGCTGCAGAAGCTGGGCAAGCTGACGCCGACCAAGGATGAGATCTTCTATGCGGTCAAGGCAGTGCATAAACGCTGCCGCGGCGCCTACGCGGTCATCGCGATGATCACCGGTTACGGCATTATCGGTTTTCGCGACCCGAACGGCATCCGTCCGGCCTGTTACGGGGTGCGCGAGACCGAGGATGGCGGCAAGGAGTATATGATTGCCTCCGAGAGCGTGGCGCTGAACGCAGCCGGCTTCAAGCTGGTACGGGATATCGCCCCGGGCGAAGCGGTCTATATCGAGACTGACGGCACCCTTTACACCCAGCAGTGTGCCGATGAAGCCCATCTGTACCCGTGCATTTTCGAACACGTTTACTTTGCGCGCCCGGATTCCATCATCGACAAGGTCTCGGTCTACAAGGCACGGCTGCGCATGGGTGAGACCCTGGCGGAAAAAGTCCTGAGGGAGCGCCCCGATCACGACATCGATGTGGTCATGCCGATTCCGGATACCAGCCGGACGTCGGCGATGCAGATGGCGCACCGTCTGGGCGTCAAATTCCGGGAAGGTTTCATCAAGAACCGCTACATCGGTCGGACCTTCATCATGCCCGGACAGAAGATGCGGAAAAAATCGGTCCGGCAGAAACTGAACCCGATCGATCTGGAGTTCAAAGGCAAGAACGTAATGCTGGTGGACGATTCCATCGTTCGTGGCACCACCTGTAAAGAGATCGTGCAAATGGCTCGGGATGCCGGTGCGAAGAACGTCTATTTTGCCTCCGCAGCCCCCCCCGTGCGTTATCCGAATGTGTATGGCATCGACATGCCGTCTGCCAGCGAGCTGATCGCCCACGACCGAACCATCGAGGAGATTCGTGAGCTGATTGGTGCCGACTGGCTGCTGTACCAGGATCTGGAAGATCTCATCACCTGCGTCAACGATGTGAACGACGAGATTGAAGGCTGGGAATGTTCGGTCTTTACCGGTAATTACGTGACCGGCGATGTCGATCGGGCCTATCTGGACAAGCTGGAAGACCTCCGCAAGGATGAAAAGCGCAGCAAGACCGGTAATGATTCATCCGACAACGGTATTATCGATCTTCACAATGATGAAGACTGATTACCCCGAACCCGAGGCCAGGAGACACCCATGACCTTTCGCAGAGAAGAAACCGTCCAGATTCCGGAATCGGACCTCGAAGGCATGTCCTTGGATACCCTGGCCGTGAGGGCAGGGCAGATCCGAACCGACCAGCTGGAGCATAGCGACGCGATCTTCCCCACGTCCAGCTTCGTCTATGGTAGTGCGGCACAGGCGGCGGCGCGCTTCGGGGGCGATGAGCCCGGAAACATCTATTCCCGGTTCACCAATCCGACGGTCCAGGCATTCGAAGGTCGCATCGCCGCGATGGAAGGCGGTGAACGGGCCGTGGCCACCGCATCGGGCATGGCCGCGATTCTCAGTACCTGTATTGCGCTGCTCAAAAGCGGTGATCACGTTATCTGCTCCCGGGGCGTATTCGGAACCACCAATGTTCTGTTCCAGAAGTACCTGGCCCGGTTCGGGGTTGAAACGAGCTTTGTCAGCCTGACCAATTACGAGGAGTGGCAACAGGCCATTCGCCCGGAAACCCGCATGCTGTTCCTTGAAACGCCTTCCAACCCCTTGTGTGAAGTGGCGGATCTTGGCGAGCTGTCCCGCCTGGCACGGGCTGCAGATGCGCTTTTGGTGGTGGATAACTGCTTTTGCACGCCGGTTCTGCAGCGGCCCCTGGAACATGGCGCCGATATTGTCATCCATTCCGCCACCAAGTACCTGGACGGACAGGGTCGTTGTGTTGGCGGCGTGGTGGTTGGCCCGGACAAGCTGATGGAAGAGGTATATGGTTTTCTGCGTTCCGCGGGGCCAACCATGAGCCCGTTCAACGCATGGGTTTTCCATAAGGGCCTGGAAACCTTACCAATCCGTATGCGCGCTCATTGCGACAATGCGTTAGAGTTGGCATTGTGGCTGGAGCAGCAAAAAGCCGTGGAATCCGTATATTACGCGGGTCTGCAAAGCCATCCCCAGCACGAATTGGCAAGGAAGCAGCAAAAGGGCTTCGGCGGAGTACTTTCGTTCCGCGTCAAAGGCGGACGCGATGAGGCGTGGCGTTTTATTGATTCGACGCGGATGGTATCCATTACCGCCAATCTCGGGGATGTGAAAACAACGATTACCCATCCTGCCACCACAACCCATGGTCGCTTGTCCCCGGAGGACAAGGAGCACGCGGGTATCACCGAGAACCTGATCCGGTTGTCGGTTGGCATCGAGGACGTCGAGGATCTGAAAGCAGATCTGATGCGAGGCTTCGACGCCCTGGACAGTTAAAACAACGGACACGTCAGAGCATTCATGGCCGAAACCGCAAAAGCTAAGAAAGCATCCCCGGAACTTACGGAAAAGCAGCAGCGTTTTCGCCGTCTTGTCGCACAGGGCGCGCGCGAGGGCGCGGTGATCGCCCTGATTGCCCTGGCAATCTACCTGGCGATGGCCCTTGTTACCTTCACTCCCGGCGATCCGGGCTGGGCGAGTATCGGGCACGATACCTCGGTGCGGAATTATGCCGGCCGAACCGGCGCATGGCTGGCCAGTCTGTTCATGGATTTCTTCGGCCACATGGCCTATCTCTTCCCGGTCATGATTGCCGGCTATGCGGTCATGCTGGTTCGGCGCCGCAATGAATCCCTGGACCTCCATTGGCCCCTGTTCATGATGCGGTTTGGCGGGTTCCTCCTGATCCTTCTTTCGGCCACCAGCCTGCTATCCCTCTATTCGGTGTTCGGTCTGGGCGTCTCCTCCGGCGGTGTGCTGGGGACAGCGGTTTCGGAGGCCATGGTCCGTTTCTTCAACCTACCGGCGACGACGCTCCTGTTGATCGCGATTTTCCTGTTTGCTTTGACAGTAACAACCGGTCTGTCCTGGTTCTGGCTGATGGACCAGGTGGGGGGGCTGACATTGCGTTTCGGCCAGTTCCTCAAGGGGCTGGTGAGTTCAGAGGGTGAGAAGGCGCCAAAGCCGAAGCCGGAGAAAGAACGGCGTGAAAGACCGAAAAAGGAGCCGCCTATCGTCAACGATCGGGTTGAGGCTAACGCGGCAACCGTTGATGAAAAGACGGGGCGTTGGTGGCACCGGTTGCCGGGCTTTGGCCCTCGCAAGCTGAAATCCGGGGCACCGGCTGAACGCCGGGAACCGGCTCTCGATGGTCTGAGTACATCCGACCCGGCGGAACCGGCGCGTCTCGAGAATTTCAGCGCCCGGGATAGCAGTGACGTGCAGAAAACGGCGCCAAAGCCGGCCAGGCAGGAATCAAAGCCAGCCTCGCGATCGCTGAAAATCTCGCCCTTCAAGAAAGAGGACCAGTCGAAGGCAGGGGAAGAAAAAGGTAAAAAGTCCACGCAGGCATCCTTGTTGGAGGATATCGAGAGCCCGATTCCCCCTCTGACCCTGCTGGATCCCCCGGAGGAGCACAAGGAGAAAGGTTATTCCGAGGAATCCCTGGAGCATATGTCGCGCCTGCTCGAAGAGAAGCTGGCCGATTTCGGGGTGTCCGTCGAGGTTGTCGAGGTCAATCCGGGCCCGGTGATCACCCGGTTTGAGATCAAGCCTGCGCCGGGCGTGAAGGTCAGCAAGATCTCGAACCTGGCCAAGGACCTTGCGCGGTCTCTGGCGGTACTTAGCGTGCGCGTGGTCGAGGTCATTCCCGGAAAATCCGTCGTCGGGATTGAGATTCCGAACGAAGAGCGGGAAATGGTTCGCCTCTCCGAAGTACTCGGGGCCCGGGTATTCACAGAGAGTTCCTCGCCTCTGACGCTTGCCCTGGGCAACGACATTGGTGGCAATCCGGTCGTGGCCAACCTCGCCAAGATGCCGCATCTGCTGGTGGCCGGCACGACCGGTTCAGGTAAGTCGGTGGGGGTGAACGCCATGCTTCTGAGCATGTTGCTCAAGGCCAGCCCGGAAGAAGTGCGTTTTATCATGGTGGACCCGAAGATGCTGGAGCTCAGCATCTATGATGGCATTCCCCATCTGCTCGCGCCCGTGGTTACCGACATGAAAGAGGCCGCCAACGCCTTGCGGTGGTGTGTCGCCGAGATGGAGCGTCGCTATAAGCTGATGGCTTCGCTGGGCGTCCGGAACATCGCCGGTTACAACCGCAAGATCAAGGACGCACAGGCGGCCGGTGAGCCGATTCTGGACCCGCTCTGGAAGCCGGACGAATATCTTGAAAACGACGAGGAAAACCGGCCCGAACTCGACAACCTGCCGTTCATCGTCGTTGTGATTGACGAGTTTGCCGACATGATGATGATCGTCGGCAAGAAGGTCGAGGAACTGATTGCCCGTATCGCGCAGAAGGCGAGGGCGGCCGGTATCCACCTGATTCTCGCCACCCAGCGGCCTTCGGTGGATGTAATCACCGGCCTCATCAAGGCGAACATCCCCACCCGAATGTCGTTCCAGGTGTCGTCAAAGATTGATTCACGGACCGTTCTGGACCAGGGCGGTGCGGAACAGTTGCTGGGTCACGGTGATATGCTCTACCTCCCTCCGGGGTCTGGCCTGCCCGTCCGCGTTCACGGGGCCTTTGTCGATGATGACGAGGTTCATCGCGTGGTCAGCGCCTGGAAAGCCCGGGGCGAACCGGTCTACGTTGACGACGTTCTCAACGGTGCGGAAGGTGAGAATCTGCCGGGTGTCCCGACCCTGAACGAGGGTGGTGGCGACAGCGAAGGAGATTCCCTGTTTGACGAGGCAGTGGCGTTTGTCACTGAAGGTCGCCGGGTCTCGATTTCCTCGGTACAGCGCAAATTCAAGATTGGCTACAACCGGGCTGCGAATCTGGTTGAGGCCATGGAGGCATCAGGAGTCGTCAGTCCTGCCGGGCACAATGGCGCCCGAGAGGTGCTGGCTCCGCCTCCTCCCAGAGATTAGGAGTTCAATCTATGATGGCATCCCGGTTTGGAGTCGTATTCGCCCTGCTGGCCGCGCTTATAGTCAGCACAGGCGCATTTGCGTCAGAGAAAGAGACGGTGCAGAGTCGCCAGGCCGCGTCGGAACTTGCCTCCATGCTCAAGAGCTATGAGTCGTATCAGGCAGAATTCATCCAGATTGTCGTCAATGAGAACGGCAGCCGTGTGCAGGAAACCCGTGGGCAGCTGAAGGCCAAGCGTCCGGGGTTGTTCTACTGGGAAACCAGTGCGCCCTTACCCCAGTTCATTGTCAGTAACGGTGAAAAGGTCGAGGTGTACGACCCGGACCTGGAACAGGTAACCATCCACAAACTCGATGACCGCGTCCAGACCACTCCGGCTCTTCTTCTCAGTGGTGAGGTCGACAACCTGAATGAGACCTACCGGGTATCCCAGCGCCGGATTGGCGATAATACCCGTGAGTTCACCCTGGAGCCACGCAGCCCGGATTCCCTGTTTACTTCGTTGCGCCTGAGCTTCTTCAAGGGAGAGTTGCAGGAAATGCGCATGAAGGATTCGCTGTCCCAGCTCAGTATCCTGAGTTTCGATGATATCCGGCTCAACGAAGCCGTTGATGCCAGTGCCTTTACTCTGGAGTATCCCGACGGCGTGGATATTATCCGGGACGGAGCCTGATGCAGGACAGCCTTTTCGATGAACCTGCGGGCTTCCAGCCCCTGGCCGCGCGGATGCGGCCGTCTACATTGGATGACTATGTCGGCCAGGCCCACCTGGTCGGACCCGGTAAACCGCTGCGCAGGGCCGTGGAGCAGGGTCAGCTGCATTCCATGATCCTCTGGGGTCCTCCCGGGGTGGGTAAGACGACGTTTGCGCAGTTGTTGGCCAACGTGGGCAATCTGAGCTTTGAAACCATTTCGGCCGTGCTGAGCGGTGTAAAAGAGATCCGCGCGGTGGTTGAGCGCGCCCGGAACCGCAAACAGAGCGAAGGGCGCGACACCCTGTTGTTCGTGGATGAGGTCCACCGGTTCAACAAGAGTCAGCAGGACGCCTTTCTGCCCCATATCGAGGACGGCACCTTCATCTTCGTCGGTGCGACCACCGAGAATCCTTCCTTCGAGCTGAACAGTGCGCTTCTGTCTCGCACCCGGGTCTATGTGCTCAAGAATCTGGAGGAGTCCGATATTCTCGTCCTCCTTCACCGGGCGCTGAGTTCCGATCAGGGTTTTGCCGGTCGTCTGGCGGTGCCGGAGAAAGTACTGGAGCTCATGGCCTCTGCCTCCGGTGGTGATGCCCGTCGCGCACTGAATATCCTCGAGGTCGCCGCAGACCTGGCGGAACCGGGTGAAGATGGCACCGATACCATCACGGAGGCGGTGCTCGAGCAGGTGATGCAGACCAGCCTGCGCCGCTTCGACAAAGGCGGTGATGTGTTTTATGACCAGATTTCCGCCCTGCATAAATCGGTACGTGGCTCGGATCCGGACGGCGCGCTCTACTGGCTCTGCCGTATGCTCGACGGCGGCTGCGATCCGCTGTATGTGGCGCGCAGGCTGGTCCGGATAGCCAGCGAGGACATTGGCAATGCTGATCCCCGAGCCCTGCAGCTGAGCATGGATGCCTGGGATGCGCAGGAGCGGCTGGGATCACCAGAGGGCGAGCTGGCGCTGGCGCAGGCGGTCACCTACCTGGCCCTGTCACCGAAGAGCAACGCGGTCTACAAGGCGTTCAACCAGTGCATGGCCGATATTCGTCAGGATCCGGACTACGAGGTGCCCCCGCATCTGCGGAATGCCCCGACCAAGCTCCTGAAATCGATGGGCCACGGTGACAGCTATCGCTACGCGCACGATGAACCGGAGGCATTTGCTGCCGGGGAATCCTACCTGCCCGAGGCCATTCATAGCCGTCGGTACTACGAGCCGGTCAATCGGGGCCTGGAGATCAAGCTTGCCGAGAAGCGCCAGCGCCTGGATGCCCGCAACGCCGAAAGCCCCAACAAACGCTATTCCTGAGGCGCCACGGTAGTCACCGTCGCCAGTGCAGGTATAATGGCCTGTCATTCAATTCATCACGCAAACCGGAATAATCAGGATTACCATGCTCGATCCCAAACGCGTCCGTAACCAGACAGAAGAGATCGCCCGCCGGCTGGCTATCAAGAATTTCGAATTCGACGTTGCCACCTTCGAGCAACTGGAAGAGCGCCGTCGTGCTCTTCAGGTGCGGACGGAGACGTTGCAGAGCGAGCAGAACAAACGTTCCAAGTCCATCGGCAAGGCCAAGGCTGCGGGTGAGGATATCCAGCCGCTGCTGGAAGAAGTGGAAAGCCTGAAGAAACAGCGGTCCGAGGCAGAGGACGAGCTGCGTGCACTGCAGGAAGAGCTCAATGCCTTTCTCGCCGGCATTCCCAACCTTCCGGACGAAGACGTTCCTGCTGGAGCCAGTGAAGAGGACAATGTTGAAACCCGTACCTGGGGTGAGCCCGGGCACTTCGATTTCGAACCAAAGGATCACGTGACCCTGGGGGAGAACCTGAAAGGGCTGGATTTTGAAACCGCGTCGCGACTGGCTCATTCCCGCTTTGCGGTGATGCGTGGTCCGGTGGCCCGACTGCATCGGGCGCTGGCCCAGTTCATGCTGGACCTGCACACGGGTGAACACGGCTATACCGAAGCCTACGTCCCGTACCTCGTGAACGCCGAGACCCTTTACGGTACCGGCCAGCTGCCGAAATTCGAGGAAGACCTGTTCAAGACCGAGGGTGAGAATCCCCTGTATCTCATTCCGACTGCCGAGGTACCGGCAACCAACCTGGTCTCAGACACCATCCTGGATGCTGAGGAGCTGCCGCTGAAGCTGGTTTGTCACACCCCGTGTTTCCGTAGTGAAGCCGGGTCTTACGGCCGTGACACCCGGGGCATGATCCGCCAGCACCAGTTCGACAAGGTGGAGCTGGTACACGTCGTGAGCCCCTCCGATTCCGATGAGGCTCTGGAAGCACTGACTGGCCATGCAGAAAAGGTCCTGCAGCTGCTCGAACTGCCATACCGCGTGGTGACTCTGTGCGGGGGCGATATGGGGTTCTCCGCCGCCAAAACCTACGATCTGGAAGTCTGGTTGCCGGGTCAGAACAAGTATCGGGAGATTTCTTCCTGCTCCAATACCCGGGATTTCCAGGCACGGCGGATGCACGCCCGCTGGCGCAACCCGGAAACCGGCAAGCCCGAACCGGTAAACACCCTCAATGGTTCCGGCCTTGCCGTAGGCCGTGCTCTGATTGCGGTGATGGAAAATTACCAACAGGCCGACGGTAGCATTGTCGTGCCCCAAGTCCTTCGCCCCTACATGGGAGGCATTGATCGTATCCAATGAGTGATCAACCCGCATCGACACCGCCCGAGGGGTTAGCCCCCAGGCCGGCACCGGTCCGGTACAAGCCGAACCCCGTCACCGACAACCCGAATAACTCGGCGGGTGAGGTGGCGCTGGTCGGTGCCGGCCCCGGGGACCCGGAGTTATTGACGCTCAAGGCATGGCGGTTGATCACCTCTGCCGAGGTGGTGCTCTATGACCGCCTGGTTTCACCGGAAATCCTGGCATTGATTCCGGAGTCTGCGGAAAAGGTCCACGTGGGCAAACAGCGCTCGAACCACACCTTGCCCCAAGAGCGGATCAACCAGCGCCTTGTGGAACTTGCTCGCAAGGGGCTGCGAGTGGTTCGCCTCAAAGGAGGCGACCCGTTTATATTCGGTCGCGGTGGTGAGGAAATTGAAACGCTCGCTGCGGCAGGGGTCCGGTTTCAGGTTGTCCCGGGGATCACCGCGGCCTCAGGTTGTGCGGCCTATGCCGGCATTCCCCTGACTCACCGTGATCATGCCCAGTCAGTGCGCTTCATCACCGGTCACCTGAAGGATGACAGCTGCGACCTGCCATGGCAGGACTTCGTCCAGAACAATCAGACGCTGGTGTTCTACATGGGGCTGGTCGGGCTGCCCATCATTTCCCGTCAGCTGATTGAACACGGGATGGCTCCGGACATGCCGGTGGCCCTGGTGTCAAAGGGCACCACACCGGAGCAGCATGTGGTGACCGGCACGCTGGAGACGATCGTAAGTCGTGTGGATGCAGAGCATGTGAGGCCGCCAACCCTTGTCATTATCGGCCGGGTCGTTAGCCTGAGAGATAGACTTGACTGGGTCGGAGGACTGCCCGAAGGCGGGCTCTGAGCGCGCATTCAGAAACAAAAACGGGGAGCTTCAGGCTCCCCGTTTTTGTTGGTCCGGCTGTTAACCGGCTGTGCGCTTGGGCAGGACGTCCTTGAGCTTGTCGCGCATTTCCCGGATGGCCTTTTCGGTGGTCGGCCAGTCGATGCACGCGTCAGTCACGGAGACGCCGTACTTCAGGTCCGCGAGGTTCTCCGGAAGGGGCTGGTTGCCCCAGTTGATATTGCTCTCAACCATCAGGCCCTGAATAGAATTGTTGCCTTCGAGGATCTGGTGAGTGATGTCCTGCAACACCAGCGGCTGGATCGCCGGGTCCTTGCTGGAGTTGGCGTGGCTGCAGTCAACCATGATGGACTTGCGCAAGCCGGCCTTTTCCAGGGCCTGTTCACAGAGTGCAACGCTGACCGAGTCGTAGTTCGGCTTGCCACCGCCACCACGGAGAACAACGTGCCCGTAATTGTTGCCCTTGGTCCGGATGATGGCGACCTGGCCCTTCTGATCAATGCCCAGGAAGCTGTGCGGGTGGGAGACAGACTTCATGGCATTGACCGCGACATCCAGGCTGCCGTCAGTGCCATTTTTGAAGCCGATCGCCATGGACAGACCACTGCTCATTTCCCGGTGCGTCTGGGATTCGGTGGTGCGGGCGCCGATAGCCGACCAGGCAATGGTGTCCTGCAAATACTGGGGTGAAATCGGATCCAGGGCTTCGGTTGCTGCGGGCAGTCCCAGTTCGTTGATATCAAGAAGCAGTCGGCGGCCGATGTGCAGACCCTGTTCGATATCGAAAGTGTCGTTGAGGTGCGGATCATTGATCAGCCCCTTCCAGCCAACAGTGGTGCGGGGCTTCTCGAAGTACACGCGCATGACGATCAGGATGGTGTCGCTGACTTCGTCTGCCAGCTTCTTCAAACGCTGGGCATAGTCGCGGGCGGCTTCCACGTCATGGATAGAGCAGGGGCCCACAACCACAAACAAACGGTGGTCCTTGCCGTCCATGATGTCGTAAATGGCCTGGCGGCTGCTGGCAACGGTTTCGGCCGCCTTGTCTGACAGTGGCATTTCTTTTTTGAGCGCTTCCGGCGTAATCAGCGTTTCGGTGCTGGCCACATTCAGATCTTCTAGTTTCTTACCCGACATGTTGTTCTGTTTCCCCGGTTCTGATCGATATATCCCTCCGAACGGAGACCGGCTCACAAGAGGAATACTTATTAACGGTAATGTCGCCGCCAGCCTTGCACGGCACGCCTCGGCGAGTTGTTTATACTGCGTTATTTGAGGGGCCTTTTCAACGCTTGCAGCGTGCTCTGCGGCAATGACTCCGGTTTGCAGGATACAAAAAAACCGGCACCTCTGGCGCCGGTTTTCAGAGGGCCCGGTGATTACTCCTCGAGCTCACCCATGCCGGTAATATTGAAACCGCCATCAACGTACATGATCTCACCGGTGATGCCGCTGGCCAGATCGGAACTCAGGAACGCAGCGGCGTTGCCAACCTCCTCGGTGGTCACGTTCCGACGCAGGGGCGCACGCCTGGCGTTTTCAGCCAGCATGCGGCGGAAGCTGGCGATGCCGGAAGCGGCCAGGGTCTTGATCGGACCGGCGGAAATACCGTTAACACGGATGCCTTCCTTGCCCAGACTGGCGGCCATGTAGCGAACATTGGCTTCCAGGGAGGCCTTGGCCAGGCCCATCACATTGTAGTTCTGCAGCACGCGCTCGGCACCGAGATAGCTCAGAGTGACCAGCGAGCTGCCCTCATGCATCATCTTGCGGGCGCCCTTGGCCAGTGCGACGAAACTGTAGGAGCTGATGTCGTGGGCGATCTTGAAGCCCTCACGGGTGGTTACGTCCACGTAGTTGCCGTTGAGCTCGTGGGCGGGTGCATAACCGACAGCGTGAATGATGATATCGATGTTGTCCCAGTGCTTGTTCAGCTCAGTGAAGACGTTCTCGATTTCCTCGTCACTGGCAACGTCGCAGGGGAAGGTCAGCTTGCTGCCCCACTGGTCCGCGAATTTTTCAACGCGGGACTGGAGCTTTTCGTTCTGATAGGTGAAGGCGAGTTCGGCGCCTTCGCGGGCAAAGGCTTCAGCGATGCCGTAAGCGATAGAGTGTTTGCTGGCTACGCCAACGATCAGTGCTTTCTTGCCACTGAGCATTCCCATGGGTGTGTCTCCCTGTGTTCCTGATTTTCGAGCATTATCCCGGACCGTGGTTCCGGGAGTAACGCTCAATTGGTCGTAGTGGTGGGTTCATCGGTTGTCTGATAGAACAAGGCTGCATTAAGCAGTTCCTGTGTGTATCGCTGTCTTGGTGAACGGAAAATGTCACCGGCGTCTCCGTACTCCACAATCTCGCCGTGCTGGAGCACCAGAAGCTTGTGACTCAGAGCGCGGACAACCGCCAGATCATGACTGATGAAGATATAGCTTAGACCATATCGGGACTGGATATCCCTCAGCAGCTGGATAACCTGCTTCTGGACCGTGCGATCCAGTGCCGAGGTGGGTTCATCGAGAATGATCAGGTCCGGCTGAAGCACCAGGGCCCGGGCAATGGCAATGCGCTGACGCTGGCCGCCGGAGAACTCGTGGGGATAGCGGTGTCTGGCTTCCGGATCAAGGCCTACGTCGTTCAGGGCCCGGATGACCTGTTGCTCATGGGTATCCCTGCCTTCGGGATCGTGAATCTCGAGGCCTTCACCGACGATCTCGGCGATGGACATGCGGGGGCTCAGGCTTCCGAATGGGTCCTGGAACACAATCTGGATGCGTTTCCGGTAGGGCCGAAACTCCTTTTGGGTGAGGCCGGACAATTCCTCAGTGCCGAGCCGGAAACGGCCGGTGCTTGCCGTAAGCTTCAGTAGCGCATGGCCAATGGTGGTTTTACCGCTGCCGCTTTCACCCACGATACCGAGAGTCTGACCTTTCGGCAGTTCAAAGCTGGCTCCCTGAACGGCGTGGAAATACTCCCGGACCTTGCCGAACAGGGATTTCTTGATCGGAAAGCGCACATCGAGCCCATCGACGCTGAGCAATATGTCGCTTTTGCCTTGCGCGGGCAGGGGGGCTTCAGGAGGCTCGGCATCAAGCAGCTTTCGCGTGTATCGATGCTCCGGCTGGTCGAACAACCGGCTGGTTTCTGCATGCTCCACCAGGCGCCCACGCTCCATCACCACCACTCGGTCGGCATACCGCCGGACAATGCTGAGATCGTGCGTGATCAGCAGAATCGCCATGCCGAGCTTGCGCTGCAGGTCTTTGAGTAGTTCAAGCACCTGTTTCTGAACGGTCACATCCAATGCTGTGGTGGGTTCATCCGCGATAAGAAGGTCGGGTTCGTTGGCCAGTGCCATGGCGATCATGACCCGCTGTTTCTGGCCGCCGGACAGTTGGTGCGGATAACTCTTGAGCCGGGATTCCGGGTTCTTGATACCGACCAGCTCCAGCAGTTCAAGTGTCCGCTCCCGCGCCTGCGTATCACGCATACCTTTGTGCAGGGCCAGTGTTTCGCCAATCTGTTTTTCCACCGTGTGCAACGGATTGAGCGACGTCATTGGCTCCTGGAAGATCATGCTGATCTCCCGGCCACGGATCTGGCGCAGGCGTTTGTCATTGGCTTGCAGCAGGTTTTCACCCCGAAAATGAATCTCACCTGATGGATAGCTCGCGTGCCGTTCATCCAGCAAACGCAGCACGGATAGGGCCGAAACGGATTTGCCGGAGCCGCTTTCACCCACCAGGGCAACGGTCTCTCCCTTCCGGACCGAGAAAGACAGGGATTCAACCACCGGCGGCGCCTGGTCAAACGAGATGGAAAGATCGGAAATCTGCAGCAGATCGCTCATATCAGCTCTTTCTCGGATCAAAGCCGTCCCGGACGGCTTCACCCACAAACACCAGCAGGGTCAGCATGACCGACAGGGACACGAACGCGGAAATCCCCAGCCATGGCGCGTGCAGATTGGCCTTGCCCTGGGCAATCAGTTCGCCGAGAGACGGGGAACCGGATGGCAGCCCGAAGCCAAGAAAATCCAGGGAAGTCAGGCCTGTAATCGCCCCGGTCAGGATGAACGGCAGGAAGGTGAGGGTGGCCACCATGGCATTGGGGAGGATGTGCCGGAACATGATCTTGCGGTTTTCCAGGCCGAGTGCCCTGGCTGCACGGACGTATTCAAAGTTCCTGGCCCTCAGGAATTCAGCCCGCACCACATCAACCAGCCCCATCCAGCTGAACAGCAGCATGATGCCGAGCAACCACCAGAAGTTGGGCTGGACAATACTGGAGAGAATGATCAGCAGGTACAGCACCGGCAGCCCGGACCAGACCTCGATAAAACGCTGGCCCAGCAAGTCCACCTTGCCGCCGTAATAGCCCTGGATAGCGCCGACTGCCACGCCAACGACACAGCTGGCCAGGGTCAGCGTCAGACCGAACAGCACCGAGATACGGAATCCATAGATGACCCGAGCCGCAACGTCCCGGCCCTGATCGTCGGTGCCCAGCCAGTTTTCTGCGCTCGGGGGCGCGGGTGAGGGGATTTCCAGGTCGTAGTTGATGGTGTCGTAGCTGAACCGGATCGGCGGCCAGAGCATCCAGCCATTGGCCCGGATTTCGTCCGCAATGAAGGGATCCCGGTAATCGGCTTCCGTCGGCAGGAAGCCGCCGAAAGTCTCTTCGGGCACCGCTTCCACCACAGGGAAATAAAGCTCATCGCTGTAAGAGACGATCAGGGGCTTGTCGTTGGCAATCACTTCCGCGATCAGCGAGAGGCCGAAGAGCAGAAGGAAGACCCACAGGGACCAATAGCCTCGCCGATTATTCCGGAAGTTTCGCAGGCGCCTTTGCTGGATGGGAGTCAGGGTTTTCACGTTCAGGCCCCCTCCCGACTCTCGAAGTCGATCCGGGGATCGACCAGCACGTAGGTGATATCGCTGACCAGCTTGAGTACCAGGCCCATCAGGGTAAAGATGTAAAGCGTGCCAAAGATCACCGGGTAGTCCCGGTTGAGGGCGGCTTCAAAGCCCAGGAGTCCCAATCCGTCGAGAGAGAAGATGACCTCGATCAGCAGGGAGCCGGTAAAGAACAGGGCGACCAGCACGCCGGGCAGGCTGGCAATCACGATCAGCATGGCATTGCGGAAAACGTGGCCGTAAAGGACCTGTTTCTCATCTAGACCCTTGGCCTTTGCCGTCACCACATACTGCTTGCTGATCTCGTCCAGAAACGAGTTCTTGGTGAGCAGGGTCAGGGTTGCGAAGCCACCAATGACATTGGCCGTCACCGGCAGTGCCAGGTGCCAGAAATAATCACCGATTTTCTGGTACCAGGTGAGTTCATCAAAATTGGACGAGGTCAGGCCCCTTAGCGGGAACCAATCGAAATAACTGCCACCGGCAAACAGGACGATCAGCAGGATGGCGAACAGGAAACCGGGGATGGCATAGCCGACCACGATGGCTGAGCTGCTCCAGACATCGAAGCGTGAGCCGTCGGTAACGGCCTTGCGGATGCCCAGGGGGATGGAGATGAAATAGATGATCAGCGTCGACCAGAGCCCCAGCGAGATCGACACCGGCATCTTGTCGATAATCAGATCGATGACGCTGCGCTCGCGGAAGAAGGAGTCGCCAAAATCAAACGTGGCGTAATCGCCTAGCATTTTGAAAAAGCGCTCATGAGCGGGTTTGTCGAAGCCATACATGACTTCAATTTCTTTCAACAGCTCCTCCGGGATGCCCCGGGAGCTTCGGCTGTCGCCGGAGCCGGAGGCTACTTCCCCGCCGGTATCGCCGCCGGCGGCCCGGGCCAGGGCACTACTGCCGTGGCCCTCCATTTCCGCAATGAGTTGCTCAACCGGTCCACCCGGCGCCGCCTGCACAATGACAAAGTTCAGCAGCATGATCCCGATCAGTGTCGGGATAATCAGCGCCAGGCGTCTGAGGATGTAAATGCCCATCTAGCGGAGGATTCCTTCCGTTACTGCTTGGGTCATGGAAGCTGGCTCAGGGTTTGATCCACCAGTTGTTCAGGTCGATGCCGTTCTTCGGTGTGACCTCCGGGCGTTCCAGTTTGTTCCAGTAGGCCACGCGATCCTTGCGCAAATGCCAGTGCGGGATCACGTAATGGCCATGGAGGAGAACGCGGTCTAGCGCCCGAACCCGCTGTACCAACTCTTCGCGGTTCGGGGCCTGGATGACCATGCTGACAAGCTCGTCGACCACGGGGTCCTGAACGCCCATGTAGTTCCGGGAGCCGGTGACGTTGGCAGTGGAAGAATGCCAATATTCCCTCTGCTCGTTGCCCGGTGAATCGGACTGAGGCATGACCTGGGTGATCATGTCGTAGTCGAACTCCCGTACCCTCTGGATGTACTGGTTGCTGTCCACCAGGCGAACGGTTACGTCGATACCGAGCTTGGCGAGGTTGTTCTTGAAGGGTAGTACGATGCGCTCGAAGCTTTTCTGGAACAGGAGAATTTCGAAGGCCAATGGCTCTCCGGTCTCTGTGTTCACCATCTTGCCATCCTGGATGGCGTAGCCGGCGGCGCGCAGGAGCTGCAGCGCGGTTCGGAGGTTTTCACGAACCCCCCGCTGACCTTCGGTCGTTGGAGGCGCATATTCCTCGGAGAAAACGTCGTCACTCAACTGGTCACGGTATTGGTCAAGGATTTCCAGCTCGCGACCCTCCGGCAATCCGCTGGAGGCGAGTTCACTGTTCTCGAAATAGCTGGAGGTACGGGTGTACTGGCCAAAGAACAGGTTTTTGTTGGCCCACTCGAAATCAAATCCGTAGCCAAGTGCTTCACGAACGCGGGGATCGCTGAAGATCGCTTTTCTTGTATTGAACACGAAACCCTGCATTCCGGTCGGGCGGTGGTGTTCGATGGCTTCCTTCAGGACTGACCCGTCCTCGAACATGGGCCCGGTGTAGGCGGTGGCCCAGTTTTTGGCGGATGACTCCAGACGGAAATCAAAATTACCTGCCTTGAAGGCTTCCAGCGCAACCGTGTCGTCGGTGTAGTACTCGTAACGGATTCGGTCGAAGTTGAAACGGCCCTTGCGGACGCCCAGGTCCTTGGCCCAGTAATCGTCGATGCGTTCGTAGGTGATCGAGCGGCCGGCTTCGAACTCCCCGATGCGGTAGGGGCCGCTGCCAACCGGTGGTGTCAGGCCGTTCTTGCCAAACTCTCGGTCTGCCCAGTAATGGGCCGGGAGAATCGGCATCTGGCCGATAATCAGTGGCAACTCATGGTTGGTGGTCTCGCCGAAGTTGAAACGGACCCGTTTGGGGCCTTCGATGATGACCTCTTTCACATCGGCGTAATAGTTGCGGTAGAACGGATGGCCTTCCGTGGTCAGAATTTCAAAGGAGAACTTCACATCCTCTGCGGTGATCGGCTCGCCATCGCCGAAACGGGCTTCCTCCCGCAAGTTGTAGATGACATAGCTCCGGTCTTCCGGGGTCTCCAGCGATCGGGCGATCAGTCCATAGGCGGAGAAGGGCTCGTCATCGGAGGATTCGAGCAAGGTGTCATAGAGATAGGTGCTGATGCCGGCCGCAGGCACCCCACGGATATCGAACGGATTGAATGAGTCGAAGCCGTTTGCCACCACGGCCATCTTCAGGGTGCCGCCCTTGGGCGCGCCCGCATTGACGTAGTCGAAGCTGGAAAACCCCTCCGGATACTTCGGTTCTCCATGCATGGCGATGCCGTGCCGGGGCTGCAGGCTTTCCGCCTCGTCGGCGGCCTGGGTTGCCGGGGCCGCCAACAGGGAGAATGACGCGACGATGCAGGTAAGGTGCGAGGCTTTCCGGGTTCTTGTCATAGTTCGTTTACGGACTGTTACGAATGTCCACGTAGAGTACCAGACTTTGTCCGGGTTGGAGATAACGTGATTTGTTCAGGTCGTTCCAGCTTGCGATGTCATTCACGTTCACGGAAAAACGATTGGCAATGGCGTAAAGCGAGTCGCCTTTGCGGACCCGGTATCCCACCTTGCGAACCATGGCTTTGCTCCTGGCACTGTTGGAAGCGAGTACCGTCGGCTGGCTGGTTTTGGACCAGATGACCAGTTCCTTGCCCGGAATCAGCGGGTCACCGGGCGCCATGCCATTCCAGGCTGCCACTTCACGGACGGATACCCGATGCTCACGGGCAATATCCCAGAAGGTGTCGCCACGGCGCACCGTATAGCGAACCTTGTTGCCCTCCCGTTTGCGCTCCTGTTTACGCTCGAGCCGTTGGGAGGCGCTGAGGGCGTAGGCATCCGAGCCACGGGAGGCTGACGGTATCAGCAAGCGCTGGCCAATCCGGATCAGATCCGAATCCAGCTTGTTGACCTGCTGGATCACCGAGGGGGTTGTGTTGAACTTCCGGGCAATGGTGATCAGGCTGTCGCCGGAGCTTACGCTGTAGTTCTGCCAGGAAACCCGTTGATCGACGGGGAAGTTGGACAATGCGGTGCGGAAGCTCTCTGCCTTTTCGACCGGCACCAGGAGCCGGTGTGGACCCTCGGGGTTTGTGGCCCAGCGATTATAGGACGGGTTCAGGAGGTAGATCTCATCTATATCGACGCCAGCCAGCTCCGCCGCCTGGGCAAGGTCGAGCTGAGAGCCGGTTTCGACCACTTCGAAGTAGGGGGTGTCCTTCAGGGATGGCAAAGAGACGCCGTAATCCTCCGGCTTGTCGAAAATTTTGGCAAGGGCAATCAGTTTGGGTACGTAGTGCCGCGTTTCGCGAGGCAGATGCAGTGACCAGAAGTCCGTCGGCCGGTTGGATTTGCGATTCCGCCGCATGGCGCTCGAGACGGTACCACCGCCACTGTTGTAGGCGGCAAGTGCCAGGGTGTAATCGCCGTCGAACCGTTCGGTCAGGCGTTCGAGATAGCGCAGTGCCGCGTCGGTTGCGGCGATGATGTCGCGCCGGTCGTCATGCCACCAGCTTTGGGTTAGCCCGAAGTATTTGCCGGTGGACGGAATGAACTGCCAGATACCCGCGGCACGCCCGTGGGAATAGGCGAACGGGTCGAAAGCGCTTTCAACGACGGGCAGCAGTGCAAACTCGGTAGGCAGACCCCGCTTTTCGGTCTCATTGAGAATGTAATGCAGGTAACGGCTGCCCCGGTCAACGACCCGGTCAATGTATTTGGGATGGCTTGCGTACCAGTTGAGCTGATCCCGGACCCGGTCATTGTCGACCTCATGATCCAGGGCAAAACCCTGGCGCAGGCGATGCCACAGATCACGCTCCCGGTCCGCTTCTTCATCGGTCTGCTGATTAGGGTTATCAAGCTTCTCCCGCGCGTCCCGCGCGGCGGCCTGGAGCTCTGGGGCAATGGCTTCATCCAGGGGCTCGTTGGAAGCCGCGTCAGAGCCCTTGCCGGACTCGACCGCGTTTTTCAGATCCTCGTCGCCGGTGGCAACGGTAACCTGTTGGGATTCAGTGGGATCGTTACTGGATGGAAAAAATGTGGAGCAGCCAGTCGTGCTAATGGCACTGGCCAGCAGTAGAAGCGAAAATCGGTTGACCGACATAGGCGTTTCCGGATCAGGGCTATGGCCGAATAATATCTTGAAAAGTCCGGCCTGATAAAAGGGTTACAGTCACAAAACTGAAGTCGATTCTATGAGAGCGCTTTTCCGGGGGTCAAGAAACGACTCGTTACGATGACGACAGGGAATGTTAAAGCGCTTGGTGGTTGTCGCTGAAATCGGGGTCAGATGAACGCCTTCATCTGACCCCTGCTTTGAATCGGAGCTCCTGAATGGGCCTGAAAATGGGGTCAGAAGAAAGCGTTCTTCTGACCCCGGGGTAAAAGGCAAGCGTCCAATTGGGGTCTGATGAAAGCCTTCATCTGACCCCGTCTTCATATGAAACTTCACATGAAACCCGCCAATTCAGAAATTGTCCTTACCATGCCGGATGGCCGCAAAAATCGCATTCTCGGAATCCGCCGGAAGGCCGTTCTTCCCGCAGTAGTTCCGTGCCGCGTCCACCACCTCGGGGTCATCCCAGCGGAGGAAGGGGTTCAGGCGCTTTTCGTCACCAAGAACCGATGGCACTGTGGGCTCACCGGCTTCGCGCGCTTTCTGGCATTGTTCCTCAAAAGCCTTCAGTCCTTCATCCCGGGGCAACCAACTGCGGGCGAATTTGAGGTTGGCGAGGGTATACTCGTGCGCACAGTAAACGGCGCTTTTTTCGGGCAGGTTGCGCAAGGTCTGGAGCGATTGCCGCATCTGTTCCGGGGTGCCCTCGAATAGCCGGCCGCAACCGCAGACGAACAGGGTGTCACCACAAAACAGGACCGGCCGGCCGTTGACCTCGGTATCGGTGAAATAGGCAATATGATCGAGCGTGTGACCGGGGACACCCAGAACCTGGAAGGTGATGGACTCCCAGACGACCTCATCACCGGGATGGACGTGGTTGGTGGCGCCCTTGAACGGCGATTCGGCGGGGCCGGTCACCCGGCAATCGGGCTGCGCCTTGACCAGATCCTTGATGCCGCCCACGTGGTCCGGATGATGATGGGTGACCAGGATGGTATCCAGGGTCAGGCCCTTCCCGGACAAAAACTCCTCCACGGGCGCTGCCTGGCCGGGATCGACAACCAGCGCTTTCCCGGTATCAGAATCGGCCAGGCACCAGATGTAATTGTCTCGGAAGGCAGGAATTGCGGAAATGGTCAGCATATGGCCCCACATGTGTTCGTAGAATGTGACTGTTATGATAGAGGAATAAATCGGTGGCCCCAACCTGGAGGCCGACAAGGCGGGAGGCAGGGTAGTGGTCAGATCCGGCAGCATTGACTATCCGGCAAGGCATGAGAATTTCGAGCGGTGGTTTCAGTCCCCGCTCGGTCGGGCGCTCCTTGCAGACCAGCGCCGGTTCTGTGATTACGAGCTTGGTAGCCTGATCGGCGCCCGGCAGTTGCAGATTGGTGTCAGTCATCGGCTGCCACTGGCGACAGGGACGGATTTTGCCCAGAAGATTATGACCACCCCGCGATGGTTTCCTCACATGCCTGAGGGTGTGGCGGTCTGTGATGCCGACGAACTGCCTTTCCCTGCGGATTCCATGGATCTTGTCATCCTGCACCATACGCCCGATTTCTCGCCCTATCCGCACCAGGTCCTGAGGGAATCTGCCCGGGTGTTGCGTGGCGAGGGAACGATGGTTCTGCTTGGCTTCAATCCGATCAGTCTGTGGGGACTTCGCCGCCTTTGTTCCCGCCAGAAGGAGGGGCCCTGGGGCGGTCGTTTCATGCTTCGGCGTCGCATGGAAGACTGGCTCAGGTTGCTCGGATTCAGCGTCGAATCCTCGGTGACACGATTCTTGAGATTCCCGATGCAGCGATCAGGAAGGCATTCCTATCGCTGGATCGATACCCGACTGGCGGGCAATCGGTTTCTGCCTCTTGGCGCCTATTACTGTATCCTTGCCAAAAAACGGGTCTATGGGCGCATTCCAAAGCAACCGGCCTGGCGCAAGACCAAAGTGATTGCCATGCCCGGCACGGGCACTGTCGGCGCGTCGCGCGGCTGCCTCCGGGAGCGGGAGGCTGCGGTTGCGAGGCTCAGGATTAATGATGATTCAGGAGTATGAATGTCGGACAAGGTAATTCTCTACACCGATGGCGCCTGCAAAGGTAATCCGGGCCGCGGGGGCTGGGGAGTCGTCCTCCGGTACGGGGACGCCAGGAAAACCCTGCACGGTGGCGAACTACATACCACCAATAACCGCATGGAATTGATGGCAGCGATCAAGGGGCTCAAGGCCCTCAAGCGGCCTTGCACCGTGGAGCTCTACACCGATTCCCAGTATGTTCGGAAGGGCATCACCGAGTGGATGGCCGGGTGGAAGCGGAACGGATGGAAGACGGCATCCAGAAAGCCGGTCAAGAACGACGACCTGTGGCGTGAGCTGGATGCGGAAGCGACCCGGCACCGGGTCAACTGGCACTGGGTAAAAGGGCATGCCGGCATACCCGACAACGAACTGGCAGACGAACTGGCAAACCGTGGCGTAACGGAATTGAGTGAAGCATGAGACAAATCGTACTGGACACCGAAACCACCGGCATCGATCCCAACGATGGGCACCGGATCATCGAGATAGGTTGCGTGGAAGTGGTCGAACGAGAGCTGACCGGCCGCAATTACCACGTTTACATCAATCCCGAGCGGGAAGTGGAGGCGGAAGCCATTACCGTTCACGGTATCACCAATGAATTCCTGGTCGATAAGCCGAAATTTGCCGAGATAGCCGAGGAATTCTTCGAGTTTATCAAGGGCGCGGAGCTGGTGATCCATAACGCAGCGTTCGACGTCGGCTTCATGGATGCGGAATTCGCTCGTCTCAAACCGGTCCGCAAGACAGCCGATCATTGCGGCATCGTCGATTCCCTGGCGATCGCCCGAGCCAAGCACCCTGGCCAGAAGAACAGCCTTGATGCCCTGTGCAAGCGCTATGGGGTTGATAACAGCAACCGGGAGCTGCACGGGGCTTTATTGGACGCCGAAATCCTCGCTGATGTGTACCTGTTGATGACGGGTGGTCAGACAGCGCTTTCTCTCGATTCTGGTTCCGGGGACGGTGGAAGTACCGACGGTGTTCGTCGCCTGAAGGCTGATCGGCCAAGACTCGCCGTGGTTCGGGCTTCCGATGACGAATCGAGTGCCCATGACGATTTCATAGCGATGCTGGACAAACAGTCTGGCCAGAGCCTGTGGAGCAAGCGCGAACAGACGGAATGAGAACTGAATCTGCGTGTACCAATTGTTACACTCCGCCTTTATTGAGCAACATGAGTTTTGTGTTATAAGTAATGATAAGTTCGCCAGTTTTTTGCGAGCAGAGAGTTGGTCGGTCAGGGTGAAACCGACCCATAACAACAAAGTCCGGCAATGAATGGCCGGGCTGAATGTCAGGCACGGGACGCGGTAGTCTCCGCGAATTAGACAGGAAGCGTTTATGGTTCAATCGTCTCTGGCGACGAAATCGCAGTCGTTTGATCTGGTCAAAGGTGAGATAGAACAGACCATCAAGCAGGCAGAATCCAGCCTTGAGCGTTTCCAGGAAAATCGTGAGAGTGGGGAAGACCTCCAGAACTGCGTCGATTACCTGAACCAGTTGCGGGGTATTTTCATCCTTGTCGAGCTTCGCGGTGGCACTCTGCTGTGTCAGGAAGCCGTTGCCATGGCCAATGACGTTCCTGTCGGGGCCAATGACGACAAGAACATTCTTCTCACCACCCTCAACAGCGCTCTGTTCATTCTGCGTCGCTACGTGGAGTATTACCACCAACAGCGTGAAGATCATCCGGAACTGTTGCTGCCGGTGATCAACGATCTCCGCGAAGCCCGCCGCGAAAAACCTTACCCGGAATCCTGTTTCTTCGAAATCGACGTAAAGGAACGGCCCGATTTCTGCGCGGACGTGAAACCGGGCAGTTTTGAGGGCAATGAGGCCGAATATGAGGTGATGGCCCGCAGGATGCGCCTGACTTTCCAGGTCGCCTTGCTGGGCGTGTTGCGGGATCGCAATGATGTCGTCAGCAAAAAACTGTTCGGTCGCGCCGCCCGTGGCTTCGCGCAACTGTGCCAGGGTGCCCCGATGGGGCAGATGTGGTGTCTCCTGGGTATCGTGGCCGACACCATGCTGGATCGAGCCATGATCTTCACCAAGGCCCGCAAGCGCATGCTCATGAGAGTCGAGCGTTACGCCCGCGAGGTGGTTTACGTGGGTAAGGTCGCGACGGCCAAGGATGCTCCGGATTCACTGATCCGGGATCTGGTCTACATGCTGTACCGCAGTGGGTCTGCCAATCCGGAAGTGACACGGATTCTCTCTGCCTGGCGCCTGGCGCCCGCTGAATTCCCCGACTCGATGCTCGAGGCCCATGCCCGGCGTCTCTATGGCCCTGGCAGTGACGTGCTCAAATCGCTGTCGGACGCGCTTCAGGATGAACTGAACCAGCTGAAGGACAAGCTCGATATCATTGAACGCGGTATCGAGCCGGATCTCGCCGAACTGTCTTCCATCGCGGACGCACTTGAACGGCTGGCCAACACGCTGACCATGCTTGACCTCAACAAGCTGGCGGGCATCTCCCGAGATGAGGCTGCGAAGCTTCGCCGGTGGGAGGAGGACAACCGGCTGCCCGGGGATGACGAACTCTACCAGCTGGCGGATTCTGTCCTGGGCGTCGAAGACGCCGTGATGCAGATTGTCACCCGCGGCATCACCTCCGAAACCGACGCCCTGGCCGGTAGTCGGCGCAACCAGGATGAGTCGATCTATCTGCAAGAGGCGATGTACGTGGTGGCGGATGAGGCGAGAAGCGCGCTGACACTGGCCAAGCGGGCTATAACCGCGTTTATCGAATCGGACTATGACAAACTGCATCTGGCCAATCTGCCCGCCACACTGCACAGCATCTGGGGAGGCTTGCAGATGGTCAACGATGCAGGTGCTGCCAATGTGCTCAAGCGGGTTGCAGCGTCAATTCAGGACCGCCTGCTGGATGCCCGTCAGGCACCCTCCCATCAGGTGCTGGAAGCGCTGGCCGATGCGCTGACCTCGCTCGAGTATTACATCGAAAGCATTGGCAAGCAGGAAGATCGCAACCCGGATCTGCTGAAACTCGCGGAATCCTCCCTCGACGACGTAGGTCTGTAACCTCATGTCACACGAGCTCGCAACCATCGTATTGGCGGTCGTGGGCGCCGTACTGGTGGTCGCGAGTTTGTTGTTTTTCCTCCGTCCGCGCTGGCTGCTGGGCTGGCTCAAGGGCATGGCTGTCTTTTCCGTCCTGGTGATTGGTATCTACACCCTGGTGATTGCAGTGAACCTGATGGGGTATCAGTCACTTGAAGGCATGAAAACGGTTGCGAAAGTGTCGACCCAGCGGCAGGGTGACCAGCAGTGGGTCGTGACACTCCAAACGGGGCAAGAGGCGCCGCTGATTCAATCGGTGAGAGGTGACCAGTGGCAACTGGATGCCCGCATCATCCGTTTTGCCGGTCCTATCCGATGGCTGGGTATTGCGCCGGGGTACCGGCTGGAGCGGTTGAGTGGCCGCTACACGTCGCTGGAACAGGAGCAGAACCTACCGAGGACGGTGATCGGCCTCGGGCAACAGAGATGGCCCGATCTCTGGGAGCTGGACCGGCAATTCAACCTCCCGTTTGTCGAAGGGGTCTACGGCAACGCCACTTTTATGCCCATGCGTGACGGCGCCCTTTTCGCTGTGCGGCTTTCAGCTTCCGGTCTCGTTGCGACTCCAGAGAATGAAGCTGCTCGGCAGGCAGTGCAACTCTGGGATGAGTGAGGTCGCAGCAGAGACATAAAAAAACCTGCGACTTGCGCAGGTTTTTTTGTGAGCCGGGCTTCGGTTCAGCCCATGTTGAACAGCTCGCCCAGCTTGGTCGCCAGCATCATGTCGCCTTCGGCGCGCAGCTGACCAGCCATGAACGCCTGCATACCGTCGGTTTCGCCGGAAACGATACCCTGCAGGGTGTCGGAGTTCATGATCAGGGTAACTGAAGGGTCTTCATGACCGCCTTCGTGCAGCTTGCAGGAGCCGTCATTGATGGCCAGGTGATAGGTGCTGTCGTCCTCAATGTCGAACTGGAAGACCAGATCAAGGCCTTGAGCTGCGTCTGCGTTGAAATTGTTTTCGAGTTTTTCAAATACCTGAGCTACAGACATTATTTTGCCCTTCTGAATGGTTGTCTTGTCTTGGCGAAGCCGATCTCGCAATCAGACTTTATGGTTAGCAGTCGGTTGTGTCAAGCTCGATCGAACGCTTGTTTTAATTTTTTTGCTCCGCTTATCAGTGGTAATTCGGTAGGTTACACTTCCTTCTTTGCATAACCATTTGGAGAAGCCATTTTGGAGTTCCTGACAGAATACGGCCTGTTCCTCGCAAAGGTCGTCACCTTTGTGGTGGCAGCCCTGGTGATTATTTCCGTCATCATCTCTGCCGCCCAGAGAGAGCGTGACGATCACGAGGGTGAGGGCGAGCTGAGAGTTCGTAAACTCAACGAAAAATATCAGAAATTGCGGGAAGCGATTCAGGCACGGATGATGGGTGAGGGGGAACGCAAAGCTTTCCTCAAGGCGCGGAAAAAAGAGGAAAAGGCCGAAAAAAAGGCCGGAAAAGCCAAAGCCAGGAGTGGCGAGGAGCCGGAGGTTCGGTCACGGATCTTTGTTGTTGATTTTGACGGTGACATCAAGGCAAGCGACACCGATCAGCTGCGCCGATCGATCTCCGCGGTTCTCAGTGTCGCCGACCCCAAGAAGGACGAGGTGGTCATTCGCCTCGAAAGCGGTGGTGGCCTCGTTCATTCCTATGGTCTGGCAGCGGCCCAGCTGGATCGAATCCGTGGCAAGGGGATCCCGCTGACCGCTTGCGTCGACAAGGTGGCTGCCAGCGGCGGCTATATGATGGCCTGTGTCGCCGACCGTATCGTGGCTTCGCCTTTTGCGATTCTGGGCTCTATCGGCGTGGTCGCGCAGTTACCGAATTTCCACCGGTTCCTCAAGAAAAATGACGTTGATTTCGAGGTGCTTACTGCCGGTGAACACAAGCGGACCATGACGATCTTTGGTGAGAATACCGAGAAAGGCCGTCAGAAGTTCCTGGAGGATCTGGAGGATACTCACGGACTGTTCAAGGAATATGTGACCGAGCGCCGACCGAGCGTTGATATTGCCAAGGTCGCCAATGGTGACATCTGGTTCGGCAAACGCGCCCTTGACGTGAATCTGATCGATGAGATCAAGACCTCCGACGAATACCTCATTGAGGCATGTGATCGGGCAGACGTCGTGTCAGTGTCCTTCCAGCGCAAGCGGACGCTTCCGGAAAAACTGGGTCTGGCCACAAGCGCTGCCCTGGAACACACGGTATGGCGGGTTCTGAGCGCCTTCCGTAACCAGAAGATCCAGTAGCCCCCCGGAGTTCCGAGGCCTGAAAAAGGGGTCTGATGAACTGGGTTCATCTGACCCCATCTTCACTCCTAATCACCCAGCCCGCCGGCGAAACAGCGGCACATCCGTATCCGTCGCCGCCTGATACCCCTGACTGAAGAAGTTCAGGCACTTCGCCGCCTGACTGGCATCCTTGTCGGACCGGAGCACATACGAGTCAAACCCGCACCGCTTCATGAACTGCAGCTGGTCGAGGAGCACGTCCCCGATGGCGCGCAACTCGTTCCTGTAGCCAAACCGCTCCCTGAGCAACCGGCCAATGCTGTAACCACGGCCATCCACAAAGCGGGGGAAGTTCACCCCGATCACAGGCAGCTCGTTTACCTTGTCGGCGATGATTTCCGGCTCGTCGTGACTGTCGAACCAGACGCCAATCTGGTTGTTGCCGATAAAGTGCTCGTAGCCGGCCAGCCACAGATCAGCCGGGATCAGTGCCGGCTGGTCCGAGGGAATCGCCAAAGACTCACCCTCTTCCGGGCGCGGAACCACAACCCAGTTATCCGGACGGACAGTGCCGTCTGCTTTGATTACGTCAGCCATAGACCCGCTCCTTGAAAGGTTTGATGCCAACGCGACGGTAGGTATCGAGGAACTCTTCCTCCTCGGTACGTTGGTCGACATAGACATCGATAATCTTGGCAATCACTTCCGGCATGTCTTCCCGGGCGAAGGAGGGGCCGAGAATCTTGCCGATTTCTGCATCGTGGTGGGAGGAGCCCCCGAGACTGACCTGGTAGAACTCCTCACCCTTCTTGTCCACGCCCAGCACGCCAATATTGCCAACGTGGTGGTGACCACAGGCATTCATGCAGCCGGAAATGTTCAGATCGATGTTGCCCAGGTCGTACAGATAGTCGAGATCGTCAAACCGGCGCTGAATCGCCTCCGCGACCGGGATCGACTTGGCGTTTGCCAGGGCGCAGTAGTCGCCGCCGGGGCAGCAAATCATGTCGGTCAGGGTGTTCAGGTTCGCGGTTCCGAAGCCCATAGGGGTAATGGCCTGCCATAGCTCAAACAGCCGGTCCTGGCGTACATCCGCCAGCACCACGTTCTGCTGGTGGGTCACCCGGGCCTCCCCGAAGCTGTATTCCTCTGCCAGATCGGCAATCTGTTCGAGCTGGCGATCGGTGACGTCACCCGGCGGTGTGCCGGTCTTCTTCAGGGTCAGGGTCACAATGGCATAACCCGGCTTCTTATGGACGTCCACATTGTGGCTCAGCCACTGATCGAATTCCCGGCTCTCGAAGCGTTGCTGCGCCAGAAGCTCTGATGCATTTTCCAGCGTTTCGTAGGCCGGTTCGGTAAAGAAGCGCTTGATCCGCTCGATGGCGTCCGGCGTCAGGCGGGTGGGGGAGTCCTTGATGTGGGCCCATTCCGCCTCGACTTTTTCGGCAAAACCTTCCGGCGTCAGTGCCTTGACCAGAATCTTGATCCGGGCCTTGAACTTGTTGTCGCGGCGGCCATAGCGGTTGAAGACCCGCAGTACCGCCTCAAGGTAGGTGAGCAGATCCAGTTCCGGCAGGAATTCACGGATCACCGGGCCCACCATCGGAGTCCGGCCCAGGCCGCCGCCCACATGAACGCGGAAGCCAAGCTCGCCCGCCTCATTACGGACCATCTGGAGGCCGATGTCGTGGATCCGGATGGCGGCGCGGTCCGTTTTTTCGGAAGCATTCACCGCCACCTTGAACTTACGCGGCAGGAACGCGAACTCCGGGTGGAACGTGGACCACTGACGGATGATCTCGCAATAGGGACGGGGGTCGGCGATCTCATCAGCCTGCACACCGGAAAACTGATCGGTGGTGGTGTTCCGAATGCAGTTGCCACTGGTCTGGTTGGCGTGCATTTCGACGTCCGCCAATTCGGCGAGAATGTCGGGAACATCCTCCAGGGCAGGCCAGTTGAGCTGCACGTTCTGGCGTGTGGTGAAATGAGCGTAGCTCTTGTCGTAATCCCGCGTGATACGGGCGAGACGACGCAACTGGTCCGAACGCAGCATGCCATAGGGGATACAGATTCGGAGCATGGGGGCAAGGCGCTGGACATAGAGTCCGTTCTGCAAGCGCAATGGGAGGAATTCTTCCTCGCTGAGTTCGCCAGCCATGGCTCGCCGGGTCTGGTCCCTGAACTGGGCGACCCGCTCCTCAGCCATTTGCCGGTCGTGTTCGTCGTATACGTACATAGGTTAAACGTCCTGCCTCTTATATCTGGATGGCAGGATATCACCGGGTTTTTATTTCCAAAATGATTATTTCAAAATATGTTTATCGATTCAGGCGATAAGTGGACGTCAGGCGGGCTGGACGAATATCAATTTCCTGCTTAACTGAAGAGATAAACAATAATCCAATAAAAAGTACGGGAGGGGGAGCTTCCATGAAGAAAAGCATGCGCTCAGACAGTCAGGCAGACGCCATCGCTGCAGTACTCGTTGTTGTACTGGTGGTGGCCTTCGCTGTGGTGTGGGTCTCGGGCCAGTAGCTCACTGGCTGGCGAGCACTGCCTGGACCACCAGGATCAGGCCGATCACAAAGGCAGCGGTAAACAGAACCCCGGCAACAATGTAGGGCCAGGGACTGTGGCTGGAAAAATCCTCTTGCCGGCGCTTGTCGGACTGGACCCCGAAAGCGCCGGCCAGGATGCTTTGCATTATCTTCAAAACGCCCGGTGAACCCGATTTCCGCTCTTTCTTGTTGTTTTCATTGTCGGTCGTGTCGGTCATTGCGTTGTGTTCCCTCTCTATTCAGCCGGATCGTAGCCCAGGCTCGGCATGAGCCAGCGCTCGGCTTCGGCTTTGGAAATACCTTTCCGTTCAGCATAGTCCTCAACCTGGTCTGCGCCAATCTTGCCGACCGCAAAGTACTTGGACTCGGGGTGGGCAAAGTACCAGCCGGAGACGGCGGCCGTGGGGAACATGGCAAAGTGCTCGGTCAATTCGATGCCGGTTTTCTCGGTTGCATGCAGGAGTTGGAACAGGGTCGCCTTCTCGGTGTGGTCCGGGCAGGCGGGATACCCCGGAGCCGGGCGGATTCCCCGATAGCGCTCCTTGATCAGGCTCTCGTTGTCCAGGTGCTCGTCAGCCGCGTAACCCCAGAATTCCTTGCGCACCCGCTCGTGCATGCGCTCGGCAAAGGCCTCGGCGAGTCGGTCGGCCAGGGCCTTGACCATGATCGCGTTGTAGTCGTCGTGTTTGTCCTTGAATTCCTGGGAGAACTCCTCGGCCCCGACGCCGGTGGTGACGGCAAAGCCGCCCACATAGTCGACCTTCTGTGAGTCTTCCGGAGTCACGAAGTCGGACAGTGCCATCATCGGCTTGCCGGGCGCTTTCTCGTCCTGCTGGCGCAAGTGGTGCAGAGTGGTCAGTTCCTCACTGCGGCTCTCATCGGTATACACCACAATGTCATCGCCGCGGCGGTTTGCCGGCCAGAAGCCAATCACGGCGCGGGCGGTCACCCGTTTTTCCTCGATCATCTGTTTCAGGATCTTCTGGGCGTCATTGAACAGGCTGCGGGCGGCTTCGCCACGCTTGGGGTCATCAAAGATCGCCGGGTACTTGCCGGAGATATCCCAGGAAATGAAGAACGGGGTCCAGTCGATGTAATCGACCAGCTCGTTAAGGTCATATTCCTCGAACACGCGAATCCCGGTGAAGGCCGGTTTCGGGGGCTCGTATCCCTCGAAGCTGATTTCCGGAGCGCGGCTTCGGGCTTCCTTCAGCGAAACCAGTTTGGTCCGGTCGCCCCGGTTCTTCCGGCGTTCCCGGATTTCGTCGTATTCGGAGCGGGCAGCTTCGACAAAATTCGGTTTGGCGGTTTTGCTGAGTAGCTGGGAGGCGACGTTCACGCAGCGCGAGGCGTCAGACACATACAGGGCGATATCATTCTTGTACTGGGGCTCGATCTTGACAGCTGTGTGTGCCTTGGAGGTCGTCGCGCCACCGATCATCAGCGGGATGTTGAAGTCCAGCCGTTGCATTTCCCGGGCAACGTGAACCATCTCGTCCAGGGACGGGGTGATCAGGCCGCTCAGGCCGATGATGTCCACATTCTCCTTCTTCGCGGTTTCCAGGATCTTGTCGCAGGGCACCATGACGCCCATGTCGATCACTTCGTAGTTGTTGCACTGCAGCACCACGCCCACGATGTTCTTGCCGATATCGTGCACATCGCCCTTGACCGTGGCCATGAGAATCTTGCCCTTGGCCTGCTGGCCCTCGGATTTCTCCGCCTCGATGTAGGGGATCAGGTAGGCTACCGCCTGTTTCATGACCCGCGCGCTCTTGACCACCTGGGGCAGGAACATCTTGCCGTCGCCAAACAGGTCGCCGACCACGTTCATGCCGTCCATCAGAGGGCCTTCGATGACCTCGATGGGGTGGGTGGCATTCTGTCGGCAGGCCTCGGTGTCTTCGGTGATGTAACTGGTGATGCCTTTCACCAGGGCATGCTCCAGGCGCTTCTCCACCGGCCATTCCCGCCATGCCAGATCCTCTTCCTGGGTCTTGCCGCCCTTGCCCTTGAACTTCTCGGCCGCTTCCAGCAAGCGGTCGGTGGCATCGTCGCGACGGTTGAGTACCACGTCCTCGACCAGCTCTTTCAGATCCGCTTCGATCTCGTCGTAGATCACCAGCTGGCCGGGGTTCACGATGCCCATGTTCATGCCGGCCTTGATGGCGTGGTAGAGGAACACCGAGTGGATCGCCTCGCGCACGGCATCGTTACCCCGGAAGGAGAACGAAACGTTACTCACACCGCCGGAAATGGAGGCGTACGGCAGGTTTTCCTTGATCCAGCGGGTGGCGTTGATGAAGTCCACCGCGTAGTTGTTGTGTTCTTCAATGCCGGTGGCAATGGCAAAGATGTTCGGGTCGAAAATGATGTCTGCCGGATTGAAACCGATGCCGGTCAGCACATCGTAGGATCGTTTGCAGATCTCGGTCTTGCGCTCGAACGTGTCGGCCTGGCCTTCCTCATCGAACGCCATGACCACGACGGCAGCGCCGTAGCGCATGCAGTCTTTCGCCCGCTTGATGAATTCCTCCTCGCCTTCTTTCAGGCTGATGGAATTCACCACGGCCTTGCCCTGGATGCAGCGCAGGCCCGCTTCGATCACCTCCCATTTGGAGGAATCGATCATGATGGGGACGCGGGAAATGTCGGGCTCGGACGCCACCAGATTCAGGAAGGTCACCATGACTTCCTTCGAATCCAGCATGCCCTCATCCATGTTGATGTCGATGATCTGGGCGCCGTTTTCCACCTGGTCCCTGGCGACGCTGAGGGCTTCTTCGTACTGTTCTTCCTTGATGAGGCGGAGGAAGCGCTTGGAACCGGTCACGTTGGTACGTTCACCCACGTTGATGAACAGGGTGTTTTCGTCACCGGTGAACGGCTCCAGGCCAGACAGGCGAAGGGCCTTGGGGCGCTCGGGAATCTGCCGGGGCGGGTACTTGGCGACGGCCTGGGCGATGGCTTCAATATGGTCGGGGCGAGAGCCGCAGCAGCCGCCGATGATGTTGAGGAAGCCGTCTTTGGCAAAGTCCTCAATGATCTCCGCCATTTCCTCCGGCGTCTGGTCGTATTCGCCAAATTCGTTAGGCAGGCCCGCGTTGGGATGGGCCGAGACGTAGGTCTCTGCCTTGGAAGACAATTCCTCGATGTAGGGGCGCAGAGCGTCGGCGCCCAAGGCGCAGTTCAGGCCCACGGAAATCGGCTTGGCGTGAGCGATGGAGTTGTAGAAAGCCTCGGTGGTCTGGCCGGACAGGGTTCGGCCGGAGGCATCGGTAATCGTGCCGGAAATCATGATCGGCAATTCAATACCGGTGTCCTCGAATACCTGCTGAGTGGCATAGATTGCAGCTTTGGCGTTCAGGGTATCGAAGATGGTCTCGATCAGGATCAGATCGGCACCGCCCTCCATCAGTCCTGAGACCGCCTCGTAGTAATTGTCCACCAGGGTCTGGAAATCGACGTTACGGTACCCCGGGTTGTTCACGTCAGGTGAGATCGAGGCCGTGCGTGAGGTCGGGCCAACCGCGCCGGCTACGAAGCGCGGCTTCTCCGGATTCTTCGCGGTGAATTCGTCGGCAATTTCCCGGGCCAGCTTCGCTGAAGCGACGTTCAGCTCACGCGCCAGTTCCTCCATGCCGTAGTCTGCCTGGGACAGGCGCGTGGAGTTGAAGGTATTGGTCTCAATGATATCGGCGCCGGCGTCCAGGTACTCCGCATGAATATTGCGAAGCAGGGCGGGCTGGGTCAGGTTGAGCAGGTCGTTGTTGCCCTGGACTTCCCGTTCATAGTCCTTGAACCGATCACCCCGGAACGCGGATTCATCCAGTTTCTGGTTCTGGATCATGGTTCCCATGCCGCCATCAAGGATTACAATGCGCTCCTTGAGGGCTTTATGAAACTGGTCCAGACGGGTCGTGCGATCGGTCATAGGGAAGTCTTCCGGATATCGTGGCTAACGTCGTATTTCAGTTAATGGCGCGGGATCATAGCAAAAATGCCGGATTCCGTCTTAGTTCGAATCATCATTATCAAGTGCCGGATGGGCAGTGAGGGCAGCAGGATCCCATACGGGAAAATCATTACCCCATTAAATCCCGACTATTTTACTTGGTCTTTCATGTTCCCGCGAACTCTCTTAAAATAAGAGTCAAACTTCCAAACGGGTAGGAAACATGGCATTGGTTACCGTGACAGACTCCGCGAGAGATTACCTCGCGCAACTCATTGAAAAGCAGGATGTAGAAGGCATGGGCGTACGTATTTTCGTCACCCAGCCCGGCACCAAGAATGCCGAGACCTGCCTGGCCTACTGTCCGCCCAACGAAGTCGTGCCAACGGACGAACAGCTGGATCTGGGCAAGTTCACCCTGTATCTGGACCATAACTCGGTTCCGTTTCTGGAAGAGGCCTACGTCGATTATTCCAAGGACCAGATGGGTGGCCAGCTAACCATCAAGGCCCCGAATGCCAAGGTGCCCAAGGTTGACGACGATGCACCGCTGCCAGACCGGGTGAACTACGTGCTCGCCTCCGAGATCAACCCGAATCTCGCCGCACATGGTGGCGAGGTGTCGCTTGTCGAGATCGTTGACGAATCCGTTGCGGTTCTGCGCTTTGGGGGTGGCTGCCAGGGCTGTTCGGCCGTCAGTCTCACGCTCAAGCAGGGCGTTGAAACAACCCTGAAGGAGCGCGTGCCCGAAATTACGGCCGTGCGCGACGTGACAGATCACTCCTACACCGAAAACGCCTACTATCAGTGATCCTGCCTTGGCTGCCCCGGCTGTCAGGCCGGGGCACATGCTGCCGCAATTCCCCGCTTCCCCTGGCTTCACGGCCAATGTCGTGACATTTCTGTTACTTCATCATCAGTCATAATAAATGACACTCCGGACCACTAGACTGTTGTCCGGCAGATACGAACTGAATTCCCATCGGCCTGGGGCCGTATTCTGAACCGGGGTACCTTTTGATCGACCTTGCGCTACTGTCTGTGCCTGTCATGGCGGCCGTCACCGGCTGGGTGACCAACTGGCTGGCCATCCAGATGTCTTTTCATCCCGTCCGATTCGTCGGGTTCGGTGTGATTGGCTGGCAGGGGGTCATCCCCCGAAAAGCAGAAAAGATGGCGCACATCTGCATTGACCAGACGCTACAGAAATTCGGTGACCTGAACTCCGTCTATGAAAAGCTGGAGCCCCACCAGATCGTTCAGCAGGTGGTTTCCCAGGTAACGCCCCGGGTCGATGAATACATCGATGAAATCATGTATGAGAATCACCCGATCCTCTGGGATAACGTTCCCCTGTTCGTGCGCAACCGGATTTACAAATGGGCGAGGGAAGCTCTGCCGGAGCGAGTGGAGGAGCTGGTCGAGGATTTCGGGGACGACCTCGACGAACTGGTTGATCTCAAAGCACTGCTGAGCCGCGAACTTCAGCGCCATCCGGACCTGATGAACCGGATCTTCAAACAGGCGGGTTCGGTGGAGTTGAAATCGGTGATCAACCTGGGGGCGATCATCGGTGGTTTGTTGGGGGCGGCGATTGTCCCGTTATGGCTCCGTTATCCCGAGCCCTGGCTGTTGCCCTTGGGCGGATTCGCAGTGGGGTTTCTGACCAACTGGCTGGCCATCAACCTTATTTTTGCCCCGGTTGAGCCCCGGCGTGTCCTGTTCTGGAAGATCCAGGGGCTGTTTTTACGCCGACAACCGGAGATCAGCGATGTCTGGGCGCGTCTGGTCGCGGAGGAGCTGATTACGGTCGAACGGGTGGCGGATGCGATGATCAACGGTGTGCATGGCGACCGTACCCGGGCAATCATCCAGAAGCACCTGAGGCCTTTGCTGGATAGCTCACCGGTGATGAAACTGACCGCCCAGGTATCGGTTGGTGTGACCGGCTACACAGAGCTCAAGAAAGCGCTCTACCAGAAGGCAGTGGTGGCGACCGGGGATGTGTTCTCTGACCCGGCGTTCAACCGGGAGCGGGCACCCGTGGTCGCGGAAGTGCTGGCGGACCAGATGAAAGCCCTCGGGCCGGCAGAATTTCAGGGCATCCTGCGCCCGGCTTTTCACGAAGAGGAGTTACAGCTGATGGTAGTTGGCGGCGTTTTTGGTGCCCTGGCGGGACTCATGCAGTTCGCCAGCCTGACGTACCTGGTCTTCTGATCGCCGCCTGCTACAGGCAGTTCGTGGGGCGGGGCAGTCCCGCGATGCGGCAGGCGGTCTTGGCCGGCGTTCCCGGAAACAGCTGCATCAGGTAGATGCTGTTGCCTTTCTCCTCTCCGAAAGCTTCTTTTACGGCCTTGACGAAGAGCCGGTTCGACGGTGGCGAAACCTCATGTTCCTTGTAAAAATCCCTCAAAAACCCAATGATTTCCCAGTGATTTTCTGAAAGATCAATGCTGTCTTCGGCGGCAATGGTTTCAGCCACCTCCGGGGTCCAGGCCCAGGCATCCTCCAGAAAACCCTCGTTATTCCGTTGCGGGATCTGCTGCTCACTCATGGTTCACCAACTGATTACCTGTTGTGCGCGGGTGGTCAGGGCAACCATGCCGCCATAGTCGACGCTTTCAACCGGCTCGGATTCAATGCCTCGGGCAGCCGCATCCGGTGCAAGAGCCACCAGCTTGCCAGCGACCCTGCCTGAAGCGGCTTGAAGGCCCAGCACTCCATTTTCAATCAAGAGAATAGCATCATTCTGGCCCGCAACTGACAGGCAGCGGGCGAATCTTGGGTGTTCCGGGGATTTGTTCAGAATGTGGAGGGTCTCGATCTCGGTCATGGTCTCATCCGGCAAAGGCGGTATGGCTGTAGGTTCTATACAACTCTGCGTCGGCGCGAACCAGGGTGACACCGTCCAGCAACTGTTCGGCCTCAATTCCATAGCGGCTGCAGTCGTCACTGTCGGCAAGGAGTGCTTCCACACCAAAGATGGGGGCGGCGGCCAGATTCTTTTCAACCGACTTCTGGCGGACGGTTCCGGGTTCCTGTCCCTTGCGCAGCCAGTTGACTCCGGCGCCACAGAACAACAGCGACACCGGCTGATCGAACGCTGCCAGAGAAAACGCCATATCCAGGGATTCCCGTCCAGCCCAGCCGCCGTAGGGGGGCTGGTCAATCACAATCAGTGTGCTCATGATCAGTCGCTCCCATGAAAATAGACGGTTCGTGTGGACACCATCCGGCCTTCAACCCATTCGCCCAGGCCGGCAATGGTAAACGGCGCCAAAAGATTGCTGGCGGACAACTCGTACCGTTTCTGTTCAGCTTCGTCCACGAGGCCTCGCCTCAGCGCCGAGGCAATGCAGGCAACGCCCGGAATGCCGTGCTCATTGAGGAAGGCGCTCCATTCCCGTGGCCAGTGGGGCTCGTCGGAAGGTGGCGAGGCCAGCGCAGAGGCGAGGTGTACGCCGTCGCCGTACAGGAAGACCCGGTCAACGCGATGACCGGCCCTGATGGCCGCCTCCGCGAAGCTCAGCGCACTCTGGGGAGCCTGGGAGCTGTAGGGTGCTCCGGTGATAACGAGTGTGAAGGAGAACGGACTGGAATCCTGCATGGCCGGTACCGAGTTAATCGCGGTTTCAGTTTACTCAAAGTAAAAGCCCCGGCAAGGCCGGGGCTTCACGAACCTGATTTCAGAGGCGATCAGTCTTCGCCGCTGAAGGCAGCCAGCAGGTGCAGCAGGCTGACAAACAGGTTGTAGATGGAGACGTACAGACCCACGGTGGCGATGATGTAGTTGCGCTCACCGCCCTTGATGATCTGGCTGGTCTCAAACAGGATCATGATGGACGCAAAGATGGTGAAGCCTGCAGACACTGCCAGGTGCAGGGCAGAGCTCTCCATGATGAACGCCAGAACCATGGCACCGATCAGCACGAAGGCGCCAGCGGTCAGGAAGCTGGACATGAAGCTGAAGTCCTTCTTGGTGATGATCGCGGTTGCGGACAGACCAACGAAGGCGACAGCGGTCAGTGTCAGAGCCTGGGCGACGATCTGGGACGCGCCTGCGGCCACGAAAGCACCGATGATCGGGCCCAGGGTGTAACCCATGAAACCGGTCAGGGCGAAGGTGGTCACAATGCCCCAGGGGCTGTTCTTCAGTTTATAGGTAGCAAACAGAAGACCGATGTAGCCCACAATCGTGATCAGGAAGCCCGGATGGGTTCCGTTCATGTTCAGGAATGCAGTCAGGGCCGAGAAGGCCAGGGTCATGCCAAGGAGCATGTAGGTGTTGCGCAGCACCTTCATGGCATCAGCGCTGATTCCAGTAGTCGCGCGCTCAGCCTGAGGCGCGGAATAGGCACCCTGCTGGTTTTGAACGCCGAATCTTCTGTTTTCCATTGTCATCTCCGTTAGTGTAACGACTGGATACTGTCCACAATAATAATGTCGAATACGCAACTTTCAATCATTTACGACAATAAAGTGCTCTTCGGATTCCATTAAACCGCTGTAATGTTGAAAAGTACGGCGGGATTTATGCAGGGCGTTGACAGCACAGGCAATTCCGGTATCATGCACCTCGCTGTCGCAACGGCAGCAATGGTTTTGAAAGGTGGGCTGGCAGAGTGGCTGAATGCAGCGGTCTTGAAAACCGCCGAGGGTTAGTAGCCCTCCCGGGGTTCGAATCCCTGGCCCACCGCCATTTTTCTCCGGTTTTCACTGACATCCCTCTCTTTTTTATTTTGTCCAGCATCCCTGCTGATTTCATGTTCCTATTGGTTCTGGCTCTCAAGTCGGTACCCCAGCTGCCGTGAAATATCCTGTCCGGCACGCTTCAACTCGGAAATCCATTCGTCCCTGCGCCGTTCGATAGGTGCCGAAACCGATAGCCCGGCACTCACGTTTCCGGAGCGGTCATAAATAAGCACGCCGATGCAGCCCACGCCGATCTCGGCTTCCTCATTGTCGAGAGCGTAACCCTGGCGCATGCTTTTCAGGCACTCTTCCTCCAGTTCCGGCAGCGACGACAGTGTGTTTCGCGTGTAGGCCGGCAGGTTGGTCCGGTTTGCATAGGCCTGAATGGCTTCCTCTCCTGCCAGCCCCAGCATCAGTTTGCCAACGGCTGTGACGTGTAATGGGGCGCGGCTTCCCACTATCTGGTTTACATGCATCATCCGGTTCGGGGTGACCTTCTCGAAGTAGATCACGACATCTCCCTCGCGGATGGTGAGGTTGATTGTTTCCCCCAATTGCTTACACAGGGTTTCCATGTAGGGCAGCGAGACAGCTCGCAGATCAATGTCTGTGTGGAGGCGGTTGCCCAGCTGCAGTAGCCGCTGACCTAACCGGTAATCGCCGTTGGAATCCCGCTCGACAAAGCGATTGCTGATCAACGAATGCAGGATTCGATAGGCGGTGGAGGGCGCGAGCCCGGTGTCGGCGCTCAGGGTTTTCAGTTTTACCGGCTTTGAGTACCTGGAGATGGCTTCCATGAGCATGGCTGCCCGGTCGATTACCTGGATTCTCGATTCCGTTTTCGTGTCCATCATGAAGTGGTTTTGTCCCTTTGGGCAACGACGGTTTGCTGGAAATTTATGCCGCTTATTTTGTCATATGGAGGCATTTTCCACAATACGGAATGAGTCGTTAGCTATTTATGTTGGATTTAAATTACTGAAAATCTGGTAGAAAAAAACAAAGCAAATGTTATTTGCGGAATATTCCACATTGTGGAATCTTTGCGAATTGCGCAATTTTTGGTCCGCTCCTACGGTGGATTCGTGGGCGGCAAGCAGCAATGCAGATGCCGCCACCGGACATAAATACAAGAACGGAGTGGAAGCAATGTCGGATCAGAATCCCGTTTTCATACCCGGCCCCACCAACATCCCTGACCGGTTGCGTTCTGCAATGCAGCTTCAGACACGCGACCACCGCGCCCCGGATTTCGTGGAAACCCTCGGCCCGGTGTTGCACCAGTGCAAGTCGGTCTTCGGCACCGCTGATGGAGAGGTGTTTATTTTCCCCGCGAGCGGTACCGGCGGCTGGGAGGCCGCAATCTGCAACACGCTGTCGCCGGGTGACAGGGTTTTGGTTGCCAGGTATGGAATGTTTTCCCATCGCTGGATCGACTTGTGTCGCCGGCACGGTCTCGAAGTCGAGATTATTGAATGCGCCTGGGGCAGTGGCGCACCTGCGGACCGGTTTGAAGAAGTGCTCCGGGCTGATACCGGCCACGAGATCAAGGCTCTGCTGGTTACTCACAATGAAACAGCCACGGGTGTGAAAAGCGATATTGCCGCGGTACGTCGTGCCCTCGACAACGCATCCCATCCCGCTCTGCTATTTGTCGACTGCGTCAGTTCGCTCGCTTCGATGCCCTTTGCCATGGACGAGTGGGGCGTGGATGTCGCGGTAGCCGGTTCGCAGAAGGGGTTCATGCTCACGACCGGGCTGGCAATTCTGGGAGTCAGCCAGAGAGCGTTGTCGGCAATGGAGAGCGCAACACTCCCTCGGGCCTTCTTCGATTTTCAGGCTATGCGCGTGGCGAATGAGCAGGGCGGTTATCCCTACACGCCACCGTTGCAGCTGATTCATGGTCTCCGGGAAAGCCTGCGCATGTTGTTCGAGGAAGGTTTGGACAATGTTTATGCCCGGCATTACCGGCTTGCAGAGGGCGTTCGCTGTGCCGTGCGGGCCTGGGGGCTCGAGCTTTGTGCCCGGTCTCCGGACCTCTATTCCGACACGGTCAGTGCGATTCTGGTGCCCGAAGGGTTTGACAGTAATGCGCTTACCGATCACGCCTTTGCCAAATATGGCGTCTCTTTCGGTGTCGGGCTGGGCGAAATGAACGGCGACGCCTTCCGCATTGGTCATCTGGGATCTCTTACCGATGTCATGGTGCTCTCCGGCCTGGCAACGATCGAGATGGCAATGGCGGATCTGGACTATCCGATCGATCTGGGCGCCGGTGTGCGCGCTGCCCAGGATTATTTCCGCAAGACAGCAAGCTGACGAGTCGGCGAGGTATACCATGAACGATCAAATCCAACAGATACCCACCTTTGAAGACGCGCTGGCCGCCAGGGAGCGCATAGAGCCGTACATCCATCGCACGCCGGTTCTGACCTCCCGGTTCCTCAACGAGCTGACCGGGGCCGAGCTGTTCTTCAAATGCGAGAACTTTCAGAAGGCCGGCGCATTCAAGGTGCGGGGCGCCTGCAACGCGGTTTTCGGGCTGAGCGAGGCCCAGGCGCGGGTTGGTGTGGCCACCCATTCTTCCGGTAACCACGCGTTGTCCCTGTCCTACGCGGCTGGCCAGCGCGGTATTCCGGTAACCGTCGTCATGCCGCATACGGCACCGCGAGCGAAGAAAGAGGCCGTGCTGGGTTACGGCGGCACCATTGTTGAGTGTGAGCCCTCAACCAGTTCGCGTGAGGCGGTTTTTGCCGAGGTTGTGGCGCAATCCGGTGCGGACTTTGTTCACCCATACAACGATCCGCGGGTAATAGCCGGCCAGGCCACTTGCTCCATGGAGCTGAATGAGCAGGTACCGGGCCTCGAGGCGGTTATAGCGCCAATCGGCGGCGGAGGCATGATATCGGGCACTTGCCTGACGCTGTCCAATCTGGCGCCGGATGTGGCGATCTATGCCGCCGAGCCGCTCAATGCGGACGATGCAGCCCGATCCTTCAGGGCAGGTCATATCATTGCGGACGATGCGCCGGACACAGTCGCCGACGGCCTGAAAGTCCCTTTGAAAGAACTTACCTGGCACTTCGTGCGCAATCACGTATCGGACATCCTGACCGCCAGTGAGGAAGAGATTGTCGATGCCATGAAACTGATCTGGAAGCGAATGAAGATTGTCATGGAACCGAGTTCTGCCGTGCCCCTGGCAACCATTCTGAAGAACCCCGAGCTGTTCCGTGGCAAGCGGGTCGGCGTGATCATAACCGGTGGCAATGTGGACCTGGACGCGCTTCCCTGGACCTGAAAAAACAACAATGAGGAAATGAGTAATGACCAACATGACCTTTAAAACGAATGATGGCCTTGAAGTGGGCTATGACATCCCCGCAGCGATTGACATGGATGAAAGCGAAATACAAACCCCGTGCCTGGTGCTGGATCTGGATGCATTGGAATACAACATCAAGAAAATGGGGGAGTACGCCAAGGCCCACGGCATGCGCCACAGAATTCACGGCAAGATGCACAAGTCCGTGGACATTGCCCGACTGCAGGAACGACTCGGTGGCGCCGTCGGAGTGTGTTGTCAGAAGGTTTCTGAGGCGGAGGTCTTTGCCCGGGGCGGTATCAAGGACATCCTGGTATCCAACCAGGTTCGGGACCCCGGCAAAATCGACCGGCTCGCCCGGATCCCCAAGCTGGGCTCAAGGACCATTGTCTGTGTAGATGACTCTGACAACATTCCGGAGCTGTCGGCGGCCGCTCAGCGTCATGACACTCAATTGGACTGTTTTGTGGAAATTGATTGTGGGGCCGGGCGTTGCGGTGTCACCACGACGGAGGAGGTCGTCGGTATTGCCAAGGCAATCGACGAAGCACCAAACCTCCGATTCGCCGGAATCCAGGCATACCAGGGGGCGATGCAGCACATGACCTCCTATGAGGAACGCAAAGCCAAACTGGACGCCGCGATCGCAATGGTCCGTGAGGCGGTCGCCGCTCTGAAGGAGGTCGGTCTTGAGCCGGAACTGGTGTCCGGCGGGGGAACCGGTTCTTACTATTTCGAGAGCAATTCGGGCGTTTATAACGAGCTCCAGTGCGGTTCCTACGCCTTTATGGATGCGGACTACGGTCGAATCCAGGACAAGGAGGGCAACCGAATCGACCAGGGCGAATGGCGAAACGCATTGTTCATCCTGACCAGCGTCATGAGCCACGCCAAATCCGACAAGGCAATTTGCGACGCCGGCCTCAAGGCCCAGTCGGTGGACAGCGGTCTGCCGTTCATCTTCGGAAGGGACGATGTGGAATACATCAAGTGCTCGGACGAACACGGAGTCATTGCCGATCCCCAGGGCGTGCTGGCCATCAACGAGAAGCTGAAACTGGTGCCGGGACATTGTGATCCCACGTGCAATGTCCACGACTGGTACGTAGGAGTGCGCAACGGAAAAGTTGAAACCCTGTGGCCTGTCAGCGCCCGCGGCAAGGCTTTCTGAGGAGGTTACGATGGAGACACCAATAAACGTGAGTCAAACCGGCCATCAGGTAACTGTGGTTCCGGAAGAGGCGTGCCAGGCGGTAATCGGGCGAAAACAGGCCTTCGAGGCAGTCGAGGCGGTGTTCGCGTCCATGGCAAGCGGGTCCGCCCGCAATTTCCCGGTAGTCAGGGAGGCGATTGGTCATGCCGATGCCCTCTATGGCTTCAAGTCAGGATTTGATCGCGCGGGTATGGTTCTGGGCGTGAAGTCCGGTGGCTATTGGCCGGGCAACGTCAAGAGAGGGCTGACCAATCATCAATCGACAGTCGTTCTGTTTGATCCGGATACCGGGCGATTGGCGGCGCTGGTAGGCGGTAACTACCTGACTGCAATCCGGACAGCGGCTGCTTCGGCGGTGTCCATCGCACACCTGGCGCGCAAGGATGCCAGGGTTCTGGGCATGGTTGGCGCTGGTCACCAGTCGACGTTTCAGCTGAGAGCGGCGCTTGAGCAGCGTGATTTCGAGCAAGTCGTCGCCTGGAACCGCGATCCGGAAAACCTCGCGCGCCTCGCGGCGGTATGTGGGGAGCTGGGCATCCCATTTGAATCGGTGCCATTGCCTGACCTTGCAGCCCGGTCCGATGTAATCATCACCATCACCTCGGCGTCCGAACCTCTGTTGCTGTCTGAATGGGTCAGGCCGGGTACTCACATCGCTTGCATGGGGACAGACACGAAGGGGAAGCAGGAGGTCGATCCCATGCTGTATTCGCGGGCAGCGATCTATACCGACGAAGTAGCCCAAGCCAGGAGCATTGGTGAATCCCAGCATGCGGTTGCAAATGGACTCCTGGCTCCGGAGCGGATCATCGCGATCGGGGATGTGATCAACGGAAACCATCTTGGCCGGGGAACGGAGCAGGACATCACCCTGTTTGACGGTACTGGCGTAGGCCTGCAGGACCTAGCTGTCGCCTCCATGGCCGCGAAGCTGGCGGGTGCAGAAGGATTGGTGGAGAAATTCGTGCTGTAAGCGCCCCCCGGGTATGTGCGTACTGGGTTTTCACTGTTCCAACCCCATAATGGGGGTATTGTTTGATTGGGAGTGTTTATGTCTGATACCAGCAAAGACACCGATACCCGCCGCAAAGACCGCAAGTTCGCCGTCTCGGCGAACCGTGGTCATGCCAGCCACCGTGTCCGCTACGTGGAGACCGGGGGCGCACTGGTCGATACGGAGGAATGCACTTTTTGCCAGTCGGTGCCGGATCTCCAGGAGGGGGAGAAGGAGCGCAGTGCCGAAACCCAACCAGACTCCGACCGCCGAAAGTCATCCGACTGACTGTCGACATGGCGGATCCCTCGGTTAGAGGGATCTGCCGGGGTAGGTCATTTCTTTCTGTTCGTCCGCACGTTCCTGGCGTTGAGCCAGGCTTTGCGGTTCATTGGTCGGAATCTGCCAGCCCGCAAGGTTGTCCTCGATCAGCTTAACCAGCGCCTCGATGTGGCCGGGCGTCGCATTGAGCGCCGGGATATAGCTGAAGCCTTCACCACCGGCCTCCATGAAATACTCGCGGTTTTCCTCGTTGATTTCCTCGATCGTCTCCAGACAGTCGGAGGAGAAGCCGGGGCAGAAGACATCTATTGACTTAACGCCCCGGCTGGGAAGTGATTTCAGCGTTTCATCCGTATAAGGCTTCAGCCATTCCTCCCGACCGAAACGGGACTGGAAGGTGGTCATGTAGTCCTCGGAAGATAGGCCCAACCGCTCGGCCAGCAGGCGTGAGGTCTTGTGGCACTCACAGTGGTACGGGTCGCCTTTCAGGAGATACTTCAGGGGCACACCGTGATAGGACAGGACCAGCTTGTCCTTGCGGCCATGGTTGGCCCAGTGTGCCTCAATGTGCCGGGCCATGGCTTCGATGTAGGGTGGGTAGTCCGGGTAATGCGAGACGAAGCGCAGATCCGGCAGCCACCGGCGCTTGGTGAAGTCCCTGGCCACCGCATCGAATGTCGATGCGGAGGTTGAGGCCGAGTACTGGGGGTAGAGTGGCAGCACCAGTAACTTGCGCACGCCCTGTTCCTGCATCTCATCCAGCACTTTGCTGATGGACGGGTTGCCATAACGCATGGCGAACCCGACAACAACATTCTGCCCGTACTTCTGCTTCAGTGCCTCGCGGATGCCCTCGGCCTGTTTGGCAGTATGCAATAGCAGAGGAGAGCCTTCGGCCTCCCAAACGCCGGCGTAGGCCTTGGCGCTGCGCTTCGGACGGATGCGCAGAATGATGCCGTTGAGAATCAGCCACCAAAGGGGGCGGGGAACCTCCACCACCCTGGGATCCCAGAGGAACTCGGCCAGATAGCGTCGAAGGGCTGAGGTGGTGGGGGCGTCCGGGGTGCCGAGGTTGGTCACCAGTACGCCCAGCCGTTCGGGCTGGTTGTGGCTGAAATTCTCTGAGCCTTTGTATTTCATTCAAGTCGGTCCCTGGTCTGGTTTGTGGACGGGCGGCTACCCCTTGCTCTGTGCCTGCTGTGCCATTCTCGGAGCCAGGCCACTGATGTCATAGCCGGCGTTACGGGCCTTGGTAAAAATTTCCTGGGCCGGATTGGCGCGGGCAGCGCTCAGTGCCCAAAGGACGGTGCAGCGGGTGCCGGAGCGGCAGAAAGCCAATACGGGCTTGGCCGCATGCCGGATCATCGGGGCAAAACGGTCCACGTCTTCGTCCGTGATATTGCCGGACTCCACCGGCATGTAAACCCACTCAAGGCCGTTTGCCTTTGCGGCGGCCTCGATATCGGCCATGGCGGGCTGACCGGGTTCCTCATGATCAGGGCGGTTCGCAACCAGGGTCTTGAAGCCCAGGCGGGCGGCCTCAGCCACGTCTTCCACGCTGATCTGTGGCGCTACGGAAATGGTGTCATCAATCTTTCGGATATCCATGGAGTGCCTCCGTAAACTTGGTCGACTTGGGGAGCCGGTCAGAGGCTCCCTAAACTACCAGAAAATGGTCAGGTTTTTGCCCGGTTCCGTTCAATTAATTCGAAAATCACCATACCGGCCACCATCGAGGCAACAAAGACTGCCGCCTTGATCTCACCGGCGCCCAGGGCAACGATGCCCGGACCCGGGCAGAAACCGGCGACGCCCCAGCCAACACCGAACATCAGGCTGCCAATGATCAGGCGCTTATCGATGTGGGTGTGGGACGGGATCTTGATGTTGAAACCCAGAAACGACAGGGTGCGCCGGCGTGCAACCGCAAACGCGACAACACCGACGATGATGGCGCCACCCATGACGAAGGCCAGGGACGGATCCCAGAGGCCGGCGATATCAAGGAAGCCGAGAACCTTTTCGGGGTTGGCCATGCCGGAGACGATCAGACCGAAGCCGAAAATCAGACCGGCGAACAGGGATGCAAGGGAATACTTCATACTGAATCAGACTCCAAGCACGTGGCGGATAACGAAGACAGTGATAAAACCCGTGGCCATGAAGCTCAGGGTCGCGACCAGAGACCGCAGGGACAAACGGGACAGGCCACAGACACCGTGACCACTGGTGCAACCGGACCCGTACCGGGTGCCAACGCCTACCAGCAGACCGGCAATGATCAGGGCAGGGTAACCAGCGTTTATTTCGATGGCAGGAAGGTCGCCGGCCAGCAGCCACACCGCCGGTGCGCCAAGAAGGCCCAGCATGAAGGCAACGCGCCAGGCGATGTCGCCTTTCAGAGGGGTCAGCAAACCACCCAGGATGCCACTGATGCCTGCGATACGGCCGTTCAGTAACAGGAAACTGGCCGCAGCCAGACCAACAAGGATACCGCCGGCCAGTGCCGACCAGGGAGTGAAATTACTCCAGGCAATCTCAATCATTGACTACTCCGTGAAGACAGGTTTTGAACTACAGGAATAAGCTTATAAGGGCAGGCAATAATATCACGAAAAAAGCCCGGCAAGGGATGCCGGGCAGAGGCGTGCGAGTAGTATCCATGAAAGACTTCCAGACAAACCGGCATCAGCAGGGATACCGGTATGCTGAAGTATTGACCATATTTTGAACACTTCAAGCGAGAGCGCCTCTCGTTTGAAAACATTTTTTCATATTGAATGCCTGTTTATACTGCGGCCTTTTCCTGTGCGGGTTTCAGGGCCACTGCAATCCCATCTGGGGTGTAATACAATAGGGTTCCGATTCGAAATTTCCACCCCGAGGTTGATAAATGTCAGACGAAAAATCCAGCAAGCCGGAGACCGACGCGCAGCTGGCTGCCAGGATCAAGGGTTCAGCACGGCAGATCTGGCTGGCGGGGCTGGGCGCCTATACCAAGGCCGAGGAAGACACCGGCAAGTTTTTTGAACGTCTGGTGCAGGAAGGCGAGCAGCTGGAGAGCAAGACGCGCGGGGTTGTCGGCAAGCAGATCAAATCGGTCGAGGACCGGGTCGAGGGTGTTCGTGAGCGGGCCACGGGGACGTGGGACAAGCTTGAGAACATGTTCGATGAGCGCGTATCCGGAGCGCTCCGTCGCCTCGGAATTCATCGCCGCGAAGAGATCGAGGCGCTGGAGCGCCGGATCGAGATCCTGGAAACGGAGCTGAACCGGCTTCGGAATCAGGCCGGGCGTGACGAGGAAGAATAACTCAGAGGTAGTCGCGACTCATCAGCCGCACCTCGTCCCGCTCCGCCGGGGCGAGGTAGGGCAAAACCAGGTGCATCATCTGGTAAACCCCACGCCCGGGATCTACCGATTCCCGGTCAGCAAGGTGCGATAGCGTATCGAAACTACTCCAATAACAGGAGGTTAGCGTTAATTGTTCACATAAAGACTCAAGTTCTTCCGCGGTAATCTCCATGATGCCCTGGCGCCGGAAGCTTTCGCAGATAGCCTCGAAAGCGGCGGTTTTCTTTTTCAGCAGGCGTTTGAACCTTGTTTGCAGCTGGTCGTATCGCGACAGCACATTGACCAGGTCCTGGTAGAGAAAACGGTAGCGGGCGACGGTCTCGAACATCAGGTGCAGGAAGAAGCCGTTCTGGTCGAGGCTGATGTCTGCGTCTTCCGGCACTGCCAGCAGGTCCAGCATTTCCTCTTCGAACCGCCCGAACAGCTCCTCGACGATGTCACCCTTGCTCTTGAAGTGGTAATACAGATTGCCGGGGCTGATCTCCAGTTCATCGGAGATCAGCAGGGTCGTCACATTGGGTTCCCCGACGCAGTTGAACAGTGACAGGCTGGTGTCGAGGATGCGGTCGCGGGTTTTGATTTTTTTCATGTCGCGCCCGGCCGCGCCTCAGAGATCGAAACTGGCCCAGACCGGACAGTGGTCCGATGGCCGTTCCATGGCGCGAATGTCGTAGGAAACCCCGGCCTCACGGGCCTTGGGCAGCAGGCTGTCGCTGGCCATGATCAGGTCGATTCGCAGACCCCGTCTGGGATCGCGTTCGAAGCCACGGCTGCGGTAATCGAACCAGCTGAAGGTATTGTCTTCCTCCGGGTGCAGGTACCGGAACACGTCGGTAAATCCGCGCTGCTCGATCTGGCCCAGCCACTCCCGCTCTTCCGGCAGGAAGCTGGTCTTGCCGGTCCGAAGCCAGCGTTTGGCATTGTCTGCGCCAATGCCTATGTCCTTGTCCGTCGGTGAGATGTTCATGTCGCCCATGACCACCACGTGACCACCCTGTTGCTTCAGTTCATCCAGATATTTCATCAGGTCGGCGTAGAACTTCTCCTTGGCCGGGAATTTGACCGGGTGGTCGCGGTTCTCGCCCTGGGGGAAATAACCATTGATGACCGTCAGCTTTTCGCCATTGACGGTGAACTGGCCGGTAATCAGCCGGCGCTGGGAATCCTCGCCATCCCAGGGATAACCCTTGAACACCGTCTCCGGTTCTTCCTTCGACAGGAGGGCTACGCCGTAGTGGGTCTTCTGCCCATGGAAGTGAACCCGGTATCCGAGTTTGTGGATCTCCTCCACCGGAAAGTTTTCGTCCTGCACTTTGGTTTCCTGGAGGCCGATGACATCCGGCTTCAGGTCCTCGATGACCGCTTCAAGCTGGTGCAGGCGGGTGCGAATACTGTTGACGTTGAAGGATACAAACATCATGGGTGCGTAGGTCTCCGGCGTTGGTTCCGGCGGAGTTTAACACACTGCCAGGGGGGTGAACCCTTGGCAGTATAGACAGGATCAGGGAGTCAGTTCACATTCCGGATAGACCACCACGTCATAACGGATATGCGCCTCGTAATTGGCGTCCGGATTCTTGCGGATATTGGTCAGGCCCAGGTAGTGGGTCAAGGCGCCCCGCTCGTTGTAACCGAGCTGAATGGGATCGACCAGGAAACGGAGCAGCATGCTGGTAGGGCGGATAGCAACTTCCAGGTGGGCATCCATGTCCGGGTGTTCGCTCGGTTCAAGCACGAACCCATAGAGTTCACCCCGTGTCGCTCCGAGAAACCGGAATTCCACCGGGCGGCCGGCCTGCAGGGCGGACCAGTTTTGGCGAACCAGGTTGTCGAAACCGGCATCCACGACCGCGCTGCCGGAGAACGGCACATTGAACGCGCGGGTCTCGCCGGCAGGCGTTTGCCAGTCGACTTCAATGATGTCTTCGTCCGGATAACTGATCCTGAGTGACTCATCAAAGCGGGGTTGGCTGAAGTCGACTTCCGGTAGAACGGGAGAGCGCTCGTATCGCAGGGTCTTATCTGCAAAGTCCTCATTGTCTCCCGGCTGGCGATAGTCAACCCGGTGGGCCAGAGGCCGAAACTGCCCCTGGGTGCATTCGCCCTCTACCTGGTGGTGCTCCGTGTAAAGTGTGCTCCCGTCTGCGGCCCGGGCCTCACCGGTGAACTGAAACGACTTGCCATGACCTGTTCCGGCCACAGCGAGGAGTAACAAGAGCAGAGCCGGTTTCCGCATTGTTTTCATCGCGCAAGCTCCGGATACAGGTACCTGCGAATGAACAGGAGCAGCGGAAAGACCACCAGCCAGCCAGCAGCCAATGCCAACAGCGACAAAGTCTGGTCAGGCAGTGAGACCGCCCCGAGTTTGCTGGCGGACCAGTAGGCAAAGGGGCCAGCAATGGGCGCCAGTATGAAGGGCAACCAGCGGTTTCGGCTGATCCAGTCCAGGGAATGGCACAGGGTCGTCATGAAAATGGCCCAGATAGCCACTAGCCAAGGGGGCACTACCAGAAGCTCAGCGGTTTCTGAATAGAGCACCCCGGTCTGGAACCAGAGCGTGTCCAGCGCTGCGCCCGCCACGGTTCCGAAGCCGATAAACTGCAGTTCACTGAATCGCTTCTGGCTGACCAGCACGAAGTGCAGAATCAGGAACAGGCCGACGACCAGAATTGCCAACCGGTTCGGGTACAGCACACAAAGAAGCCAGCCCGCCTGAAACAGGAGGAAGTTCAGAACGTTGCGGGAAGTTTCCGAGGCGATCATATGCTCAGGATGTTCGCACGTTTGTTGCCGGGTTTGGCAAACACCAGCTGGGACACGCCAATGGCCCGCTCGCTGAATCCGGCCTCGCAGTAGGCGAAGTAGAAATGCCACAGGCGGCGGAAGGCCTGGTCGTAACCCAACTGCTCCAGGCGGTTTTTCTCTGCCATGAAGCGCTCGCACCAGTCATTCAGGGTGCGGGCATAATGGAAGCCAATATCTTCCGAATGGGTCAGCACCAGATTCGAGCCGTTGCGCACCGATTCCAGAATCGCACCGAAGGAGGGAATGAAGCTGCCCGGAAAGATGTAGCGCTGGATGAAATCCACGTTCTTCAGGGCACGCGCGTATCGCTGTTCGGGCATGTTGATAGCCTGCACCAGAGCGAGGCCATCGGGTTTGAGCAGGGTATTGATCTGCTGAAAATAGCTGTCCAGGAATTGCGGTCCGACCGCCTCGATCATCTCAATGGAGACCAGCTTGTCGAACTGGCCTTCGAGATCCCGGTAATCGTCGAAGAGCAGGGTAATGCGGTCTTCGAGTCCCTCGGCCTTGACCCGGGCCTGTGCCAGCTCCAGCTGTTCCCGGGAAATGGTCGTGGTGGTGACGTGGCAGCCATAGTGCTTTGCCGCATGAACGGCAAAGCCGCCCCAACCGGTGCCGATTTCTATCACATGGTCTTCCGGGCCGAGATCCAGTTTCCGGCAGATGGTATCGAGCTTGTGGACCGCCGCTTCTTCCAGCGTGGCATCCTGCCGGGGATAGATCGCCGACGAATACATCATGGTCGGGTCCAGAAAGGTTTCGAACAGATCGTTGCCCAGGTCGTAGTGGGCGCTGATGTTCTTGCGGGAACCCTCTTTGGTGTTGCGGTTGAGCCAGTGGAGTCCCTTGAGGGCCGGCTTGGTAACCCAGCTGAACCGATCCTCGAACTCATTCATCCGGTCGACATTGCGGGTAAAGAAACGCAGCAACGACACCAGATCCGGGGTAGACCAGTCACCGGCCACGTAGGCCTCGGCGGCTCCCACACCCCCTCCGGTCAGCAGATCCCGCCAGGTGCTGTGGTCGTGGATGTTCAGTTCAGCCGGGGCGTAGCGGGTGTCGCCGTCGCCAAAGACCAGGGGCTCGGCTCCGCTTTCCCGGATGGTCAGCACACCATTCTGCAGCAGTCTGAGTTGCTGAAGGACCAGTTGCCGGGCAATGCGACTGGGCAGCGGCAGGCGGCGGGGCTCGACATGCCCGCGAGTTTCAACGGATGTATTCAGGTTCTCCATGAGCTTACCCTTCCACCAGTGGTAGTTACGTCATTGCCGCTGGTTACATCCAGACCGGCGTCCTCAGTGCCCCGGCGATAGGCCGGGTCGTCTCCGGACAACTTGTCCGGATGGGTGTAGAACGGGGCACCCTTGAGTTTCAGGCGCAATGCGTTCCAGTAAATACCTGCAACGACCTTGACGGCTTCGACCGGAAAACGGCGCAGGCTTCGATGCAATTCTTTACGAGTAAGGGGGGTACGCTGGACCACCAGAGTGGCGTCAAAATGCTTGATCTTTTCCTGGATCACGTTCATGTGGATCCGCATCTCCGGCCCCCGGAAACTGAACGTCCACTGGTACTCCTGATCCATGCCGTTGAACGGCGAGACATGAAAGCGCTTGGAAAAGCCGAAACGTTCGGTGCGCCAACCGGCACGGTTGGCGGCCGCGCCGGTGGTCTCCAGGCAGTAGACATGCCGTTCGTGCCAGGGGGTGTTGGTGATCTGCGCCACAATCACCTTCGGAACCGCTCCCTCGCTCGGGTTATCGCCCTGCCGGTAACAAAAGTAGAAGCTGACGGGATTGAAGACATAGCCGAAGTACCGGGGATGGGTAATCAGTTCCACAGTACCGTCCGGATACCAGTCAGTGGCCTCCTGCACGTAATCGCGAAGGGCGGCGGACAGGTTCCGGACTTCCGGGCGGAAATAATCGTCACGGCGCAAGGACATCCAGTTGAAGCGCTCCAGAGAGAAAAACGGGCTGATGGCCGCGATGTTGTTCCACTCGTCCACATCGAGCGCGAGCATGCCAGTACCATACTCGAAGGCATGACCGACCGGCTGCATCCTGCGATGGCGAACCGATCCCTCCAGCCACTGACTGCTCATGTTCAGATCTCCACCCCGAAATCCTGGAGCACTCGAACCGCACTGCGCACGCCGTCCTCGTGGAAGCCATTAAACCAGTAGGCGCCACAGAAATGGGTCCGGTTGCGGTTGCCAATTTCCTCGTAACGCTGCTGGGCGGCCACCGCCTCGAGCGTGAACACCGGGTGCGCGTATTCGAACCGTTTAATGATGCGGTCCGGATCGATGTCCTGACTGCGGTTCAGCGTCACACAGAAAGTTTCCCGGGCATCGTGGAAGTTCTGCAGGATGTTCATGTTGTAGGTGACCGAGACCGGCTGCGTGCTGTGCTCCGGAATGAAGTAATTCCAGGCGGCCCAGGCGCGCCGGTTCGAAGGCAGCAGGCGGCTGTCGGTGTGGAGCACCACGTCGTTGTTCTGGTAGGCGATGGCGCCCAGCACGTCCCGCTCCTGGTCCGTCGGGTCGGTCAACATCGCCAGAGCCTGGTCGCTGTGGCACGCCAGGATGACCTGGTCGAATTCGTGGGTCTGGCCGTTTACCCCAACGGTCACTCCGTTTTCATGGCGGTGTACCGAGGTGACCGGACTGTTCAGGTGGGTGCGGTCGCCAATTCGCTCCATCATTTTTTTGACGTATTCGGCGGAGCCACCGCTGATCACCCGCCAGGTCGGTCGGTCGTCGACAGAAAGCATGCCGTGATTGTTGAAAAACTGAAGGAAAAACCGGATCGGGAACTGTTCCAGAACAATTTCGGGTGCGGACCAGATCGCCGCGCCCATGGGGACGATGTAGTAGTTGCGGAAGTACCGTGAATAGCCGTTTCGGTTCAGGTATTCGCCGAGGGTTTCGGCATCGCTGATGTTGCCATCGGAGAGATCCTGTCGGGTCTCACGGTTAAACCGGAGGATCTCCCGGATCATTCGCAGGAACGGAAGATTCAGCAGGTTTTTGCGCTGGGCAAACAGGGTGTTGAGGCTGGTGCCGTTGTATTGCAGTCCGGTGGAGGAGCAATCCACGCTGAAGCTCATGTCGCTGACTTCCGAGGCCACGCCCAGGCGATCCATCAGCTTGATAAAATTCGGGTAGGTCCAGTCGTTATAGACAATAAAGCCGGTGTTGACTGGCCAGGTTCGCCCCCCGGATTCCACCTGCTCGGTGTTGGTGTGGCCTCCGGCGTAATCACCGGCCTCGAAAAGCTGAACATCGTGTTTCTCCGCAAGCTTCCAGGCCGCGGTGAGGCCGGAGACGCCGGCCCCAATGACAGCAATACGCTGACGTTCGTTGGTCATTCGGTTTTTTCCTGTTGATCAGAGCTTTTCCGTGCCATGCTGGCCGCCATGCGGTCAACCAGTCCTCCGGGCAATGAGCCCAGGATCCTGAGCATCCACGTGAAACGTTTGGGGAAGGCGATTTCGTTATGACCCTTTGCCAGGCCGCTGACGATACGTTCAGCCGCATCCTCGGCGGACACGCGGAACGGCATTGGGAAGTCGTTGCGGTCAGTGAGCGGGGTTTTGACAAAGCCCGGTGACACCACCACGACGTCGATGCCCTCGGCGGCCAGATCCGCCCTGAGCGAGTGGGCAAAATAGCTGAGGGCCGCCTTGGAAGCGCCATAGCCTTCCGCCCGGCCAAAGGGGAACCACCAGGCGGAGGAGCTGACAATGACCAGGGTTGCCGGCCGCCCCATGGCCCGGGTCCGGCGCAGCGCGGGTAGGGCGATGTCCAGCGAACGGGCCGTACCGAGCACGTTGGTGACTATGTTGCTCTCGATCACGTCGCTGCTATAACGATCGATCTCCAGATATTCGCAGGTGCCGGCATTCAGGATCGCCATATCAAGGGGGCCATCGGCCTCCAGGGTGCTGGCGATCGCAGCGAGTTCTTCCTTGCTTGTGGTATCCGCAACGGCTGACTTGACGCGCTCGGGGGCCAGTTCGCAGAGCTCTTCGAGCGCTTCAGCCCGGCGCCCCGTGATCACCAGGTGGTGGCCACCCCGCACCAGCGAACGGGTGAGCGCCTCTCCAATCCCGGAGCTGGCGCCGGTTACCCAGATCTTCGACGGTCCCTGAAGTCGTGCACTCATCCCGCTTGTCCTTTAATCCAGCGTATCACCCGCCCGACAGCTGGCAGGTTCTCGTAGAGCAGTTGGCCGGCATCAAAGTAATCCCGGTGGTAACTGACTCGTCCGTCTTTGATCTCAAGCTGGCTGATACCGTCAACCATGATCTCGCGCCCCCCCATGATTCGTTTGTGCCGCAGTATCATGACCCAGGGCAGGGCGATTGCAGGGCCGTTGGCGATCGGCTCACCGAATTCGAAACGACAGGAAATAACGTTCTCGTAGGCTCCCGCGAAGTAGCGGGTCAGCTCATCAAGACCTGCAACCCGGCCAAAGGGGTCCTGGAACCGAATGCCCTCGCTGTAGACCTCCTGCAATTTGTGGAGGTTGCCCTTGTCCAGCTCGTTGAACAGTGCTTTGAAGTGTTCGATCGTCGCCGGTACCGCCGAATTCTTTACACCTACTTCAATTGCTGAGGCTGTGGTCATGACTGCTTCCTCCTCATCGAATCGAGCTTTCGGGTCTCCTCCTGTATGTGCTGTGGTATCGGGTTCAGGTCCCAGATGATGCCCAGACGAGACAGCAACCACAGCCCGTACCAGGTAATGTCGATTTCGTACCAGCGGAAGCCCTGGCGCACCGATTGTGGCCAGCGGTGGTGGTTGTTGTGCCAGCCTTCGCCGAGGGTGATCAGCGCGAGCCAGAAATTGTTCCGGCTGTCATCGTTGGTGTCGAATCGGCGCTTACCCCAGACGTGGGACAGGGAATTGATAGAAACCGTGGCGTGGAACAACACCACTGTTGAGATGAAGAAGCCCCAGACCAGCAACTGCAGGCCGTTAGTACCCAATGAGGGTGCGAAGGCGGCGAGCGCTTCCCCGATGCCATAGATCATGACAGCAGCCAGGACCGGAACGAGGGAGTCAAAGCGATTGAGGAAGCGCAATTCAGGGTACTTCAGCCAGTCCCGTACCCGGCGCTCATCCATGGCAAAACCGGCGTCACAGGTAAACCAGCCTGCGTGGGACCACCAGAAGCCGCCGTGATGCGGGGAGTGGAGATCCTCTTCCTTATCGGAGTGCTGGTGGTGGTGACGGTGGTGGGCCGCCCACCAGAGCGGGCCGCGCTGCGCGGCGCTGGCGCCGAGCAGGCCAAAAACGAATTGGGCACGCCGACTTGTCTTGAAGGTCTTGTGCGCAAAATAGCGGTGGTAGAAGCCCGTAATCGCAAACATCCTGACCAGGAAAAATGCGACTGCGAAGCCGACGGCGAACGCGCTTGCCCCGGTGTAGAATGCAAGCAGGCAAACCAGATGCAGCATTATGAATGGCACTACCCGTATGAAATTAAAGGAGCGGGAGCTTGTGTCAATGTGATCCGAACCCGCATCGGAGTCGAACCACCTCAGAATGTTTATAAACCAGTGTTGCACTCGGGTCATACCCTGATTGCCCTTTACTTCTGTGTGAAACCAGGCCGGCGGAGCACCATCCGGCGTTCGTTTGGTTTTACGTAACCGTTACCCAAATTGGATGCACCAAAGACGATGTTTAATCAAGCACCCGACACACACCTTATACGCCGCATTGCTGTTATCGGTTCAGGTATTGCAGGGCTCACGGCGGCGATATTACTGGGCAAGCAAGGCCACTCAGTGACGGTGTTCGAGAAAAGTCGTGGGCCAGGGGGACGGCTTGCTGCAAAGCGTGTATCCGGAGGCTCTGCCGATATTGGTGCCCAGTATTTCACGTCCAGAAACCCGGCCTTCATGGACTTTCTGACCCGCTATGCGGGCGAGAGCAGTTTCAGTCCCTGGGCCGGGCGACTGATGTTCCAGCATAGCGACGGAAAACGAGCGCCTTTTCCCGAGGAGCAAAGGTTTGTCGGCACCCCCCGGATGACGGCGATCAGCCGGGCGCTGTCCGCCCATGTCGAGCTTGTCCCGGAAACCCGCATCGAACGGATGGCCCGGGCATCCAGTAAATGGGATCTGTTCGACACCGAGGGTCGGGACCGGGGTCGCTTTGACCAGGTCGTGGTGACCGCACCACCCGCCCAGGCCCGGGACCTGGTTCAGGCGAGCGGATTGGACGAGCTCGCCGGCAGACTGGAGCATGCGGTATCGGAGGTTGCACCGTGCTGGGCTGTCGCTGCGCATTTCAGCCAGCCATTGGACCCCGGCTTTGACGGTATGCGTTGCCAGCATCCGGTGCTGTACTGGGTCGCTAACAACTCCAGCAAGCCGGGTCGAGAGGATTCCGGTCAGTGGTGGGTTCTGCACGGCGATGCGGAATGGACCCGGGCTCATGTGGATGCTTCGCCGGAAAAAGTCGGGGGTGAGCTGGTGAGGGCCTTCCAGGACCTTACTGGCGCGGACCAGCAGCCGGATGATATCGTGGCCCACCGCTGGCTTTATGCCCGCTCCGGCGGGGAGGATTTCCCGGGTCACTTGTGGCTGGAGCAGTTGGGCATCGGCCTGGCCGGCGACTGGCTCGACGGGGGGCGGGTCGAGGGTGCGTTCAATAGCGCCAGCGGCCTGGTAAAAGCCATGACCAACTGACCGGGCTATTCTGTCAGGTCGCCTTCGGCCCCGAGGGTGGCATCGGGCCGGGTATAGAAGTGAGTGATCGTTCCATCGCTGAACTTGCTGAAGAAGGCGCTCACGTCGGTGATTTTCCGTAAGGACCGGGTCCGGTTGATGGGATCACGCACCAACACCTTGATGCCGTTGAAGTTATCCTGGATGTTGGAAAACCGGGCTCGCATGGAGCAGGTCACCACGTGAGCCGGGTTCAGGTTCAATTCCCTGGCAAGCCACTCGCTGTGGCGGGCAATACCTTTTGCGCTGAGATCTTCGCGGGTGTCGAGGTGGTCAAGCTTCACCCGGTTCACGATACAGAATGAGTAACTCTGCGGATTCTGGCGCGCGACTTTACGGAAGGCCTCCCAGAAGAAGCTGTCCGTCAGCTCCGCGAAAAAGCGCATGTTGCTCAGGCAGGTATCAATCCACTCGAAATTTTCCTGATCTTCCAGGACCTCATTGATGGCCTCCCGGAGCAACCAGTCGAAGCCCAGCGCTGTCTTGTGGGCGTAGACCTTCCGATACATCTGGTGCCGGCTGTAGACGAAGTCCTCCAGTGCCCCCAGTCCTTTGTGGGTGATAGCCAAACCCAGCCAGGGTTCGGAAACATCCCACCCGAACCGGAAGTTGGTCAGCAGGTGGTCCAGGTTCAGCCCGCCAATCGTCACAGAGGAATGGAAACCGTCCCGCAGCATGTAATCGGCACGATCCGCATCGATCTCCCCGGATACAATGGAGGAAAGCAGATCCATCACCAGGGACGGAATGCTTTCATCCGGCATGGAGCCTGACTTTGCCTCATCACCGGCAATAAACTGCCAGAAAGTTTCCGCGTGGCGACGGAATGTCTTGCTGGGCCGCACATCCGTGGTTTCCATGATGCCGATGACGTCCCTGCGGTCCAGCCCGGCGCTTTCCAGATCGACTGCTGAGAGCACCTCGTGGGCAACGCGCACCGAGTAGTGCTCGTGTTCCAGTTCTTCCGGCTCCTCGCTGTGATATTGCGAGAAATCCACACCGGCCCACAGGTCCCTGAACCGGTCGGCGCGGGACATCAGTTCCCGGATCCGCCGGGCTTGCGTGAACTGGTGTGAAAAACTCGAGTGTCCGCTGTCATGAAGCAGACAGCCGAGGCGAATGGTCTTGGCCAGGTAATCGATGGCATCCAGCTGGCTGAGGGTCAGATCGGTCTGCTCACTCAACTGGCGTTCCCGCAGGTAAGCGTCGATCATCGAGCGGAACATACGAGTACCCACGTGCATCACGCCGACGCTGTGCAGGAAGCGGGAATGGGTGGCGCCCGGAAATACCAGACTCAGGATATCGTTCTGGCAGATGTTGCGCAGGCGCTGGAACAGGGGATGATCGATGACCTGAATTTCATGGCGGTAAAGAGGGATGCCGCCGTGAACCGGATCCATGATCAACTTGTCATAAGCTCCGAGTAAATCGTTTACCGCACGTCTCATGGTCAGGAATCTCCCCAATTCGCGAAACTGGCCTTGTTATATCACAGGGTCGTGCCAGAATAGGCTTTATCAAGCCAATTTATCGTTTATCGATGGTAGTTTAGGGCAACAGCCATGGCATCGCGCACCGAGCGCATACTGATTATTGACGCCGACGAAAAGGCCCGTGCTGATCTCTCCCGGTACCTGGAGACGCGCGGCTTCTACGTGACCGGCTTTCCCGACGTGGCTGCAGCCAGGAGCCTGTTCGACGATAACACTCCGGATGTCATCTTTGCAGACCTTGATCCCGCGGCAATTGCGGATCTTGCGTCCCGGCTGGAGGAGTCCGAGACGTTCACCCCGATTGTTGCCTGTTCTGGTACCGATTCAAGCGCTGACGTGGTCAACGCGCTGCGGGCAGGTGCAGCCGACTTTGTGCTCAAGCCCTGCGGTGACGACAAGGGCGCGCTGGACGATGTCATCGGCAAGCTCCTGGACAGGGTCAGGGTGAACCGACTGAACCAGCTCTATCGACAGGAGCTGGAAGAGGCGAACCGGGACCTGCGGGATGGCATTTCCGAGCTACGGGCGGATCAGAGGGCCGGGCGCAAGGTGCAACTGCGAATGTTGCCAGACCGGGAACAAATGATGGGTGGCTTGCACGTGGATCACCTCATCAAGCCCTCCCTGTACCTCAGTGGTGACTTCCTCGACTATTTCCGGATCTCGGAAGACAAATTACTGGTCTATATCGCCGATGTCTCTGGCCACGGCGCCAGCTCGGCCTTCGTGACCGTGCTGCTCAAGAACCTGACCAACCGGTTGCAGCGGAACCTCCGGCGGCAATCCAGCGAGGATATCCTCTACCCGGAGCGTTTCCTGGAACGGATCAACTCGGAGCTGCTCGATACGGGGCTGGGCAAGCATGTGACCGTTTTCGTGGGTATCATCTCTGAATCCGAACGTACGCTTCGCTATGCTGTCGGGGCCCATTTCCCGATGCCGATACTTTCGTTTGAAGGGGGTAGCACCAGCTTCCTTGAGGGGAGTGGGCTGCCGGTGGGGCTGTTCGAGGAACCCCAGTGGGAAGTCTATGAGGTGGCGCTCGACAAGCCTTTCAGGCTCTTGCTTTTTTCCGACGGTATTCTGGAGGTCATTCGGGCCAAATCCCTCGATGAAAAGGAGAAGACACTACTTGAACTCGTGTCGGGAGGTAGTCACACTATCGCATCCGTCAACGAGGCGCTGAGTCTGGACGGCATGACAGAACTTCCGGACGATATCGCTATCGTATCGGTTACTGATACCATTAAAAGGTCAGACAGCACGTCCCCTAAATAGTGGCAGTGTGGAACATGGCTGGTTACAAGATCCTGCAAGCTGAGAAACAGGGCATTTATGTCCTCAAGTTTATCGGTGAAATCCGGCTGAACCTTTGTTCGACGCTGGACAATCTGGTTGAGTCCATAACCCAGGATCCAGAATTCAAAACCGTGGTTGTTGATCTGACCGAAACCGATATTATCGACAGCACCACGCTCGGTCTCCTCGCCAAGATCGCCATGGCGGCCCAGAAGCAGAGCCACTTTCTGCCAACACTGATTTCTACCAATCCTGATATCACCCGCATCATCACCTCCATGGGGTTCGACAAGATTTTCATTATTGTCCGGGAACCCGCCTCCCGTATTGAGGAACTGGAAGAGATTCCGGTATTGAAAGCCAGTGAACAGCAAGTTCGCGACAAGGTTCTCGACGCCCACAAGGTATTGATGGGCATGAACCGGAAGAACCGGGAAGAGTTCAAGAATCTGGTGCGTGCTCTTGAATGCGAAGAGCACGGCTGATCCGATAACAACACGGAATGACTATGTCTGATACCAACGCGTCCCGCGATTCAGGGGCTCAGAATACGCCACATGACGTTGCCGTTCTCGGGGGCGGGAGTTTCGGAACCGCTATGACCAAGGTTCTGGCCGAGAACGGTCATCGGGTCCATTTCTGGATGCGGGATCCGGCCCAGGCCGAAGGAATCCGGAAAAACGGTATGAACAGCCGCTACATGCCCGGAGTCAAGCTGGAGGGCGATATAGAGCCCACGACAGACCTGGCTGACGCGGTGAGCAAGGCGGAAGTGGTGTTTGTTGCCATTCCCAGCAAGGCATTTCGAGCCGTTATTCGCGAACATTGCAACGATTTCCGCGACGGTCAGATTGTGGTCAGCCTCACCAAGGGCATTGAAGAGCACGGCTTCAAGCTGATGAGCGAGATCCTGCAGGAAGAGATCCCCCGTTGCCGTCTTGGCGTGCTCAGCGGCCCGAATCTGGCAGCCGAAATTGCGGCCCGGGACCTGACCGCCACGGTGATTGCTGCCAAGGATCCCGATGTGCGTCGCACTGTTCAGGATCTGCTGGGTTGCGAGTATTTCCGCGTCTACGCGAACGTCGATGTTTACGGCGTGGAACTTGCGGGTGCGCTGAAGAACATTTACGCCATTGTTGCGGGGCTGGCCTCGGCGCTGGACATGGGGGAAAACGCCAAGGCCATGTTGATGACCCGCGGGCTGGCGGAAATGAGCCGGTTTGCGGTGAGTCTTGGCGCGAATCCTATGACCTTCATGGGGTTGGCCGGTGTTGGCGATCTGATCGTGACCTGTACTTCTTCCAAGAGCCGCAATTTCCGTGTTGGCTACGCGGTGGGCAAGGGCCAGAATCTGGATGAAGCCGTCAAGGAACTGGGGCAGGTGGCCGAAGGCATCTACACCCTGAAGCTGGTCAAGGAAAAGTCTGAATCCATCGGAATTTACATGCCGCTGGTGCGCGGGCTTTACGAAATCCTCTATGGCACGGCGTCGATCAAAGCGGTGATCAACAGCCTGATGATGGCAGTCCAGAATTCCGATGTGGAATTTATCCTGCCGCGTACCATCAGCCAATAACCGGAAGGATCGGAGGTTCCCGTGCAACTGATCATCATGCGCCACGGCGAAGCCGGCTGGCACGCCCTGGACCAGGAGCGGGAACTGACGGAAGCCGGTCGTGAGGGCGTCGGAGCGGTCGCTCATCGCATTGCGGAATCTCCCTGGCGACCCTCGCTGATCTGGAGCAGTCCCTATGTCCGGGCCCGTCAGACGGCCGGCATCATGTCCGAGATCCTCAACTGCCGGATCGATGAAAAAGACTTTATAACCCCTGATGACGATCCAGGCGCTTGCCTGGATGCACTATTGGACGCCCGGGAATCACGATTGCTGATAGTCTCCCACATGCCTTTCGTCGGCAGCCTGTCAACCTTGTTGGTGGACGGGCATCGTCGGGGCATTCCTTTCATGACAGCCCAGGCGGTGGGTCTGGACATGCCGGTGGTCGGACCGGGATGTGCGGACTTGAAAGTCCAGTTTTTGCCCTGATCTAACTCCTAAACACTTTCTGACTTCGGAAGCACCTATGTACAGCTTTCCCATCGACTATGTCGAGCCGGTGTTTCGTCCACCGAGTGAGGCCAAGTCACTGATACTGCCGGTGACCAATGGCTGCTCCTGGAACAAGTGCACGTTCTGTGAGATGTACACCCAGCCACAGAAGAAGTTCCGGGCCCGGAAACCGGAGGACATTCGCAAGGACATCGACAACGCGGCGAAAACCCTGGGCGGCGTCCGGCGGGTATTCCTGGCTGACGGCGATGCCATGGTCCTGCCGACCCGTCGTTTGCTCGAGATTCTGGGCGACCTCAAGGCGGCTTTCCCGGACCTGCAGCGGGTGTCCAGCTACTGCCTGCCCAGGAACCTGGCCAAGAAGAGTGTTGAGGAGCTGGCGGAACTGAGGGAAGCCGGACTGGCGATTATGTACGTCGGCATGGAATCTGGTGATGACGAGGTACTACGCCGGGTCAACAAGGGTGAGACCTGGGAGTCCACCCGGTCGGCGCTGATCAAGATCCGCGAAGCGGGACTGACCAGCTCTGTGATGGTGTTGAACGGTCTGGGCGGTGAAAGCCTGTCCAGGCAGCATGCCATCAACACCGCATTGTTGTGCAGCGAAACCCAGCCGGACTATCTCTCCACTCTGGTCGTGAGCTTTCCCCAGGGCGAAGAACGCTTCCGCGCCGGCTTCGGGGATGACTTTGTACCCCTGTCACAGCAGGGGCTGTTCGAGGAAATCCGCCTGTTTCTGGAGCATCTTGAGCTGGAGAAAACCGTGTTCCGCAGTGATCATGCCTCCAACTACCTGGTGCTCAAGGGTATTCTTGGGCGGGACAAGGCGAAGCTCCTGGATCAGGTCAACCTCGCCATCAGCAATCCTGGCGCCGCGCCTTTGCGGGCAGAATGGATGCGTGGGCTCTAGGAGGCACTGAACCATGAATAAGAATCCGGAAACGTTTGCCAAAGAAGTCGAGGAGACCGTTAAAAAGCCGGGGCTTCCGCCTCTGGATCAATGGCATCCGGAGCTGTCCGGAGATATGGATATGGTGATCCGCCGGGACGGCCAGTGGATTTTCAAGGGCGAGCCCCTGGGCCGGGAAGCGATTGTCCGCCTGTTCTCCACTATTTTGCGGCGGGAGGATGATGGCCTTTTCTACCTGGTAACGCCGGTTGAGAAATGGCGCATCCAGGTAGAGGACACCCCGCTGCTGGCCCATTCCCTGGAGGTCCAGGGCGCCGGGGATGACCAGGTGCTGACGCTTACCACCAACGTTGGCGAGACCCTGGAAGTCGGCGAGGAACACCCGCTGGAAGTCGGTCAGTACCCGGATTCGCGCGAGCCGCGGCCGGTCATCAGAGTTCGCCACGGTGTCGAGGCCCGGATTGTCACGGCAGCCTTCTACGAACTCGCAGACCTCGTGATCGAGCGAGAAGAGGCCGGCGAAACCGTATACGGCGTCATGAGTAAAGGAAAATTCTGGAAAATCGGGCAGGGCGGTTGAAAACCACCCCTTTGCCCCCATCAAACACGGTAGAAAACGCATCCTGTCACTTGTTAAACTGTGTTTTCTTACTTGTTATCGAGCCTGGCTCTCTAACGAGGCCCGGTGGTCGTTAGTCCCTCTGTGCAGTCCGGCTGTCCATGATCACTTTCGATTGCCTTAATTCATAAATGCAGTCATTGCGACACGCAAGGAGATAAAATGGCCCAACCTCGTGTTGTTACCATTCATTACACCCTCACCAACGACCAGGGAGAGCAACTCGACTCCTCCCGTGTAGAAGGTCGTGAGCCTCTGACTTACCTGGAAGGCGCACAGAACATCATCGGTGGTCTGGAAACCGCGCTGAACGAGAAGAACTCTGGTGATCAGGTGAAGGTTTCCGTTGAGCCGGCAGAAGGCTACGGCGAAGTCAACGAAGAGCTGATCCAGCCGGTTCCCCGCTCCGCCTTTGAAGGCGTTGACACCATCGAGCCGGGCATGCAGTTCCAGGCGCAGACTCCGGGCGGCCCTCAGATCGTTCGTGTAGTGGAAGTTGGCGACGAAACCGTCACCATCGATGCCAACCATCCGCTGGCTGGCCAGACCCTGCACTTCGACGTGGAAGTGGTTGAAACCCGCGACGCCACCGAAGAAGAGCAGGAGCACGGTCACGTGCACTGAAGTCGCTTGAAGGCGGATTGGGGCTGAAGGTAAAGACGGGGTCAGATGAAAGCGTTCATCTGACCCCAACTTAAGGTCCTCCCCCCGCCTCTGCGAAAAAAACGGCCCCTTGTGGGCCGTTTTTTTTGTGCCTGGAGAATGGGGGAGGTCTGAACATGGGGTCAGAAGAAGGCTTTCTTCTGACCCCCACCTTCACACCCCGGATCCGGGCATAAAAAAGGGGTCAGATGAACGCGTTCATCTGACCCCATGTTCACCTCGAACTCCGAAATTTACATGTTCGGATAGTTCGGGCCACCGCCCCCTTCCGGGGTCACCCAGTTGATGTTCTGGGCAGGATCCTTGATGTCACAGGTCTTGCAGTGAACACAGTTCTGGGCGTTGATCTGGAACTTCTTGCCACTGCCGTCCTCGGCCTCGACAACCTCGTAGACCCCGGCCGGGCAGTACCGCTGCGCCGGTTCGTTGTACTTCGGCAGGTTCTCATTGAGGGGGATGTCCGGATCGGTCAGCTTCAGGTGAACCGGCTGATCTTCCTCGTGGTTGGTGTTGGAGATGAACACCGAGGACAAGCGGTCGAAGGTCAGGTTGTTATCCGGTTTCGGATAGCTGATCTTCTTCGCCTCGGAGGCCGGCTTCAGGGTGGCGTAATCCGGAGTCGTGTCGTGGAACGTGATCGGCAGGCTGCCGCGCAGGATGTTCTGCTCGAAGAAGGCGATGGCACCACCTACCACGTTGCCGAACTTGTGCATGGCCGGGCCGAAGTTGCGCTCGGCGTAGAGTTCCTTGTACAGCCAGCTGTCTTCGAAACGCTTCTGGAAGCTGGTGATCTCCTCACCGGATTTGCCTTCCTTCAGAGCCTCGAAGACCGCTTCCGCGCCCAGCAGGCCGGACTTCATGGCAGTGTGGGACCCCTTGATCTTGGAGCTGTTCAGTGTGCCGGCGTCACAGCCCAGCAGCAGGCCGCCCGGGAAGCTCATCTTTGGCAGCGCGTTGTAGCCGCCCTTGGCGATGGCGCGGGCACCATAGGAGACGCGCTTGCCGCCTTCGAGGTATTTCCGGATTTCCGGGTGCAGCTTGAGGCGCTGAAATTCTTCGAACGGGCTCAGGTGCGGGTTGCTGTAGGACAGATCGGTGATCAGGCCCACATAGACCTGGCCGTTTTCCAGGTGATAAAGGAACGAACCGCCGGTCGAGCCGGATTCGTTCAGCGGCCAGCCAGTGGTATGAACGACCAGTCCCGGCTCGTGTTTGGCCGGGTCGATGTCCCACAGTTCCTTGATGCCGATGCCATAGTGCTGCGGGTCTTTGCCCTCGTCCAGCTTGAAATCGTTGATCAGGCGCTTGCCCAGGTGACCACGGCAGCCTTCGGTGAACAGGGTGTACTTGGCGCGCAGTTCCATGCCCGGCATGTAGCCATCTTTCTCGGAACCGTCACGGGCCACACCCATGTCGCCGGTGATGATGCCCTTGACCTGACCATCTTCTACGATAGTCTCGGCCGCGGCAAAACCCGGGTAGACCTCAACGCCAAGCTGCTCCGCCTGTTCCGCGAGCCAGCGGCACAGGTTGCCCAGGCTGATGATGTAGTTGCCATGGTTATGCATGTTCTTGGGCACAAAGGCATTCGGGATCTTGCTGGCGTTTTCCTGGTTCTTGAGCAGGAAGATGTCGTCCCGGGTAACCGGCGTATTCAGCGGAGCGCCTTTCTCTTTCCAGTCCGGGAAGAGCTCGTTCAGTGCAGTGGGCTCGAATACGGTACCCGCGAGGATGTGCGCACCGATTTCAGACCCTTTTTCCACTACGCATACGGTCAGTTCTTCGCCGGCTTCCTGCGCCAGTTGCATGACGCGGCAGGCTGCCGACAGGCCCGCTGGGCCGCCGCCGACGATCAGAACATCAAATTCCATCGATTCGCGTTCCACGTTGGTCTCCTCAAACAGCTTCTGTTGGATATTATTTGCCCGCAGGCCGATTACAGGGGCGTCATCATACCGGTAAAAATGCCTATAGACGACTGCCCGAGCCGAATAGCACGGCTGGTTTAACTGAAAGCATACCGTATTTGGAAAATCAAACAAACGTTTGTTTGAAATTACGGTTAAGCTTTGGCATTGTACGTGTACACCGAAATATCGTGTGTTTTGAGTCGATTTTTAGTATCGTCTCATTGCCAATCGGGGTCAACACCGTCGAATTGGCTTTTAAAGCAGTCCCGGCGCGTCGTTTGAGGCTATTGATTCTGCTGAGCGTTGCCTCCATCATTAGTGCGCACTGAATTTCGGCAGGCTCCGCGGGGACTGCGAGTCATTAAACCCATCGTAGAAGAACGAGGAATCTATGAAGGTTCTGGTCGCTGTAAAACGAGTTATCGACTACAACGTGAAGGTGCGCGTCAAGCCGGACAACACCGGTGTTGACCTCGCCAACGTCAAGATGGCAATGAACCCGTTCTGCGAAATCGCTGTTGAAGAAGCGGTTCGTCTGAAAGAAAAGGGTGTTGCCAGTGAAATCGTGGTGGTTTCCATCGGCCCGAAGGCTGCACAGGAGCAAATCCGTACCGCTCTGGCCCTGGGTGCTGACCGTGGTATCCACGTCGAGACCGACGAAGAAGTCCAGTCTCTCGAAGCGGCCAAGCTGCTGAAGGCTGTTGTTGAGAAGGAAGAGCCGAAGCTGGTCATTCTCGGCAAGCAGTCCATCGATTCCGACAACAACCAGACAGGCCAGATGCTGGCCGCACTGACCGGCATGGGTCAGGGCACCTTCGCTTCCGAAGTGGTTGTTGAGGGCGATAAGGTCAACGTAACCCGTGAGGTAGACGGTGGTCTGATGACCGTTTCCCTGAACCTTCCGGCGGTTGTCACCACTGACCTGCGTCTGAACGAGCCGCGTTACGCGTCTCTGCCGAACATCATGAAGGCCAAGAAGAAGCCTCTGGACAACATGAGCCCGGCTGACCTGGGTGTTGATGTTGCACCGCGCCTGTCCACCCTGAAAGTCGAAGCCCCGGCCGCGCGCCAGGCGGGTGTCAAGGTGGCTGACGTTGCTGAGCTGGTCGATAAACTGAAGAACGAAGCGAAGGTGATCTAAATGAGCATCCTGGTAATTGCTGAACACGACAACAGCAGCCTGAAGCAGGCTACCCTGAATGTTGTAGCGGCTGCCAAGGCCATTGGCGGTGACATCGACGTACTGGTCGCCGGCGAGAACTGTGGTGCCGTTGCCGAAGCCGCGGCCAAGGCCGATGGCGTGAACAAGGTTCTGGTTGCCGACAACGCTGCTTATGGTCACTTCCTGGGTGAGAACCTGGGCGAGCTGGTTGCCGAAGTGGGCAAGGGCTACAGCCACGTTCTGGCGGCTGCCGGTACCACTGGCAAGGACTTCATGCCGCGCGTTGCTGCGCTGCTGGACGTTGCCCAGGTCTCCGACATCATCCGCGTTGAGTCCGACGACACCTTCGTTCGTCCGATCTACGCCGGTAACGCCATCGCGACTGTAAAGTCCAGCGACAGCATCAAGGTCGTTACCGTTCGTCCGACCGCATTCGATCCTGTGGCTGCTGAGGGTGGTTCTGCCTCCGTTGAGCAGTTGGACGCCGTGAAGGACGCGGGTCTGTCTTCCTTCGTAAGCGAAGAGAAAGCCGAATCCGACCGTCCGGACCTGGCCTCTGCCGGTATCGTTATCTCCGGTGGTCGCGGCATGCAGAATGGCGACAACTTCAAGATGCTGGAGAGCGTTGCCGACCTGCTGGGCGCTGCCGTTGGTGCTTCCCGTGCCGCCGTTGACGCCGGCTTCGTGCCGAACGACATGCAGGTTGGTCAGACCGGTAAGATTGTTGCTCCGCAGCTGTACGTTGCCGTGGGTATCTCCGGTGCCATCCAGCACCTCGCGGGCATGTCCGACTCCAAGGTGATCGTTGCGATCAACAAGGACGAAGAAGCCCCGATCTTCCAGGTGGCTGATTACGGCCTGGTCGCGGACCTGTTCGAAGCGGTTCCGCAGCTGGAAGAAGAGCTGAAGAAAGTTCTGTAACTTTCGGAAAAGCTTGAAAAAAGGCGCCTTCGGGCGCCTTTTTTATTGGTCTTTTCCTCCCGGGGCACCGATAATGGTTTGAGGCAGAGATGGCAGGGAGCCCCCTGTAATGAGCTGGGAACTGTTCTACCATGAAGCGGATGAAGGTATCAGGGGAGAGGGTGAAACCCTCGCCGAGGCCTTCGAGCAGGCAGCTATCGCCCTGACTGCAGTCGTTACCGAACCCGAACTGGTTACTCCGAGCATCCCCGTCACCATCGAAGCCATCGACGACGATCCCGAATTCCTCTTTCTGGCCTTCCTGAACGCCATCATTTTCGAGATGGCTGTCCGCCGCATGCTGTTTCACCATGTTGATGTTGATATCCAGGGTTCCCATCTGACAGCGGTTGCCCATGGTGAGCCGGTCGATATCACCCGACATCAACCGTCGGTGGAAGTAAAGGGGGCAACGGCAACGGAGCTGGTTGTGGGCCGGAAAGACGGACACTGGCGAGCCCAGTGCGTGGTGGACGTCTGAATACCCGAAGCGGCCACAGGGAGGCAGGCAATGGACCTTTCCAGGCTTATACAGCGCGGTGATTATGAATGGGAATTACCCCAGAAAGGCAATATGCGGGTTCCCGGGATTCTTTACGCCTCCCGGTCCCTGGTCGAGGCCATGGATGAAAAGGTGTACGAGCAGGTTCGCAATGTCGCAACTCTGCCGGGCATCGTGGGGGCGAGCTATGCCATGCCAGACGCCCACTGGGGCTATGGTTTTCCCATTGGTGGTGTCGCTGCCTTTGATCCCGAGGAGGGAGGCGTAGTCTCGGCCGGCGGTGTCGGTTTTGATATTTCCTGTGGCGTCCGTCTCTTGCATACCGGCCTGTCGATTGAGCAGGTGAGGCCAATCCTCCCGGACCTGATGGATGCCCTCTTCAATACCATTCCTGCCGGGGTTGGCAGCGTGGGCCAGATTCACCTGACCGATCTGCGGATGAGCGAAATGCTCCGTGGCGGTGCCTGGTGGGCGGTAGAGCAGGGTTGGGGTCGGCCCGAAGATCTCGAACACATCGAGGAGCATGGCAGGATGTCCGGGGCAATGCCCGAGCATGTGTCCCATCATGCCCGGCGCCGCCAGTGTGATGAGATGGGCACGTTGGGCTCCGGCAACCATTACCTCGAGCTTCAGCAGGTTGCAGACCTGTATGACAGCGAGACCGCCAAGCGCTTCGGCCTGAATCCCGGAGATGTCGTGATCAGCATCCACTGTGGATCCCGCGGACTCGGGCACCAGATCGGCACCGAATTCCTGGTGGAAATGGCAAAAGCGGCCAAGGCATCAGGAATCGCGCTGGCCGATCGTGAACTGGCCTGCGCTCCGGCACAATCCGAGGTTGGACAGCGTTACCTGGGTGCCATGCGTGCAGCGACCAACTGTGCCCTGGCGAACCGGGAGATCATTACGCACCTCGCCCGTCAGACCTTCGCAGAGATGGTGCCGGAGGCCGATCTGACCCTGCTCTACGATGTGTCGCACAATACCTGTAAAGAGGAAATCCATCGGGTCAATGGCAGAGAACGGAGGCTGCTGGTGCATCGCAAGGGAGCGACCCGTGCCTTTGGGGCGTATAACACGGAACTGCCGTCGGAGTTCCAGCAAACCGGGCAGCCGGTGCTGATTGGCGGTTCCATGGGAACGGCCTCTTACGTTCTTGCGGGCCTGGCTGAGAACGAGGAAAAATCATTCGGATCCGCCTGCCACGGGTCAGGCCGGGCAATGAGCCGACGGCAGGCAAGACGGTTGTGGCAGGGGCGAAAACTGGTCGACGATCTGCGTGAAAGAGGAATCCATGTCCGGAGCCCCAGCATGCGAGGCGTCGCAGAGGAGGCCCCGGATGCCTACAAGGACGTCAATGCCGTGGTGGAATCCGCCGAAATGGCCGGTTTGGCCCGTCGGGTCGCCCGCTTACGCCCATTGGGGGTAGTCAAAGGCTGATCGCTTACTCGTCACAGGAATAGCCCATCTGGGACAGTCCATCGAGCAGGTAGTCCGACAGAAGCGGGTGGGCGATCAGGTAATCGGAGGTGGTGTCATTCCATGCATCCGAGGCGTCGGACAGCGCCTCCGTCCATTCTTCCAGGCTGTAGTCGCCGCGTCCCAGCCATAGCAGCCCTACCACCTGCTGTTGTTGATCCGGCTCCAGATCGTTAATCACCGAGCGGAATTCCTCGAGGGTGGCGTCGCCGGCATGAGAAGCGAGCATCTGAACGTGCCAGTCCTCGCTCGCGTCGCCGGAGTCGGTTGGTATGACGACCTGCTCCTGGGCATGAAACTCCCGAGCCAACTGGGCCAGGTGGCAAACGGTGTCCGGGTTGACATCCAGCATGAGCGATTCCTCCAATGGTCCATCATTGTCTATTTTATAAACAATAGCCGATGGATGAACGATGAAAAAGCAGCCAATGAAACTCTTTCTGGCAGGCGATGTGATGACCGGACGGGGCATCGATCAAATCATGCCCGTTCCCTCTAACCCCCGCCTCTATGAGTCCTATGTGACCGACGCCCGCGACTACATAGCCCTGGCGGAGCGGAAGGCGGGGCCGATCCCCCGACGAGTCTCAGGGGACTATATCTGGGGTGACGCCCTGTCAGAGCTGACGAGGTTCGCACCCGACGTACGCATCGTAAATCTCGAAACCAGTGTAACAACTGCCGATAAGCCATGGCCAAGAAAAGGAATTAACTATCGGATGCATCCGGACAACCTGGCTTGCCTCAGGGCCGCGAACCTCGACGTCTGTAGCCTCGCGAACAATCATGTCCTCGACTGGGGACGGGAAGGTTTGCTGGAGACATTGAACGTACTTCAGGGCGCCGGTTTGCTGACTCCCGGCGCGGGGCGAACCGAAGCGGAGGCTGTTGCGCCTGTGGCTGTCGCGCTTCCGGGTGGTGGCAGGCTGTTGGTGCTTGCCTGCGGTCTCGCTTCCAGTGGTATACCAACGGATTGGGCCGCTGGCCCCGAGGCCAGTGGCGTGTTCCTGTTGCCGGATTTGGGCGAGCGATCGATAAAGGATCTTGCCGCAATCATTGCCCGCGCCAGGAAACCGGGGGACTGTATCCTGGTTTCGATTCATTGGGGTGGTAACTGGGGCTATGACATGGACGAACAGGAGCAGGTGTTCGCCCGCCGGTTGATCGGAGAGGCGGGCGTCGATGTGGTTCACGGGCACTCATCACACCATCCTCGCGGGATGGAGGTCTGGCAGGACCGGCTGATTCTTTATGGCTGCGGTGATCTGATCAATGATTACGAAGGCATTCGCGGCTACGAGGCGTTTCGCCCCGACCTATCCCTGCTTTACCTGCCAACGATCGATCGCGATACGGGAGCACTGGAAGGTCTTCAGATGGTTCCGATGCGGATGGAGGGGTTTCGGCTTAACCACACGCATCCATCGGAAACAGCCTGGCTTCACCGGCGTCTGAATGAGGTCTGCCGGGACTATGGCACGGGACTGGAGATGAACAAGAGTGGTATTCTTGAGCTGGTCTGGTAGCCAATTGACGGTTACCGAGGGATGTCGTCGTCGTTTCGGGGGCCACGCTCTTGGCGGGTAACGATCCGTTTCTCCACCTTACTGATGATCAGTGTGTCCGCCAGAATATGCAGGGCCCGGTTGGTGGTTCGGACTGCGCCGTAGATTTCTCTGCTGGTCTGGTCATGGGTGGTTCGGGCTCTTCTGGCATTCCTTTTGAAATCCTCGTCCCGGGAGAACAGGTCGATCAGCCCGAATGTGGTACCCGAAATGGCTTTGTGAACCTTCTCGACCGCACTGGTGCCGCCGGAGACGGTCTCCTCAAGCAGCTTTGCGCGGTTGCGCACCTCCATCAGATCCATCCGGCGCTTCTGGACGACACTGCGAGCGGTCACCCGATGGCTATTGATGCGTCTGAGCAGGACCCGGCAAGCCTGTAGCTGGAGGAAAACGCGAATCAGCACCCCGGCGGAAGCCAGAAGGGCGGCAAAGAGAAGTACTTCAGCAACCATGTCAGGCACCTTCAACGGTATTCGAGCTGCATGTAGACGTCGATTTCCCGCTCCTGAAGTTCCTGGTCAAGCTCCTTCATGACTTCCTGATAGACCATCTTGCTGACCATGACCGGCAGGCGATCAGCGAGAATCCTGGCAGATCGGGATTCGCGCTTCGCGACGGCAATCGGGTCGAGCACTTTGAGCGTAAGCACCAGCTCGGGCTCGGTTCCGGACTCATCAATGCTGTCCTGTTCCATGATCTGGCGTATGACTTTTTTCTGCTCGAGGATCTGCCAATAGAGAAAGCCACTCAACAGGATCAGAACAGCGCTGAGAACAAGTAGCAGTGTCATCAACGGAAGCCTCCAGCTTGGTTTGCGGGGTGGGTTGCCAGTGTGCAGCAAGTGGCAAGCCAAACGATTGGCCGAGAAGACGCGCCGGGTGGAGAAACTGGGAAACTGGAAGCAATGCACAAAGCTGCTACCTTGAGTTGCAGCTGTGGTGTCATATTCGGAGAATCAAACATTTAGCAGAACCTCATCTGACAAAGGAACCCGGCAATGGTCTGGCTCAAGGCATTTATCGCGGGATTTCTGGCGACTCTGATCTTTCACCAGGGATTGTTCATGGTGTTTTACCTCGCGGGCATGGTGCCCAGTGAGCCGTTCAACATGGCGCCGGTGCCACCGTTTGGCGTCCCTCAAATCGTCTCGCTTGCGTTCTTCGGCGGCCTTTGGGGCATGGTCCTCTGGCTGTTCCTGCGAGGCCTGGGGGGAGTCGGATTCTGGCTGGGCCACATTTTAATCGGCGCTCTGGCGCCAACCGCCGTGGCCATGCTTGTGGTGTTTCCTCTCAAGGGGCTGGAGGTGACCGCACAAATGTGGGCAGGCGGCCTGTTACTCAATGGTTTCTGGGGGTTGGGGGTTGCGATTCTGATGCGCCTGATGAGCGCCCGCCCTGGTGCCTGAGCCCTCTAATCACTTTATGACTGCAAGGAGAGGAACTCCGATGGCAAAAGCAACGAACACCACCTATGACCTCGTCGTTTTCGGAGCGACCAGTTTCGTGGGTCAGATACTGACGCGATACCTGTTTGAAACCTACGGGGTGGGGGAATCGGTCAAATGGGCCATTGCCGGCCGCTCAAGCCAGAAGCTGGAAGGGGTGAAAAGCGAACTGGGTGCCAAGGCCAAAGAGCTGCCCATCCTCCTCGCGGATGTCTCGGACCAGGCTTCTCTCGAAGCGCTTTGCGACAAGACCGGTGCGGTGATCTCCACGGTCGGTCCTTACGCGCTGTACGGCGAGCCAATGGTGCAGGCCTGTGTCCGTTCAGGTACCGATTACTGTGACCTGACCGGCGAAGTCCAGTGGATTCGCAAGATGATTGAGCGCTACGAAGAGGAGGCCAAGTCCTCTGGAGCGCGTATCGTCCATTGCTGTGGCTTCGATTCCATCCCGTCCGACCTCGGTGTCTGGTACCTGCAGCAGCAGGCCGAAGAAACGTTCGGTTCACCCTGCAAGGATGTCCGCATGCGCGTAAAGGTCGCAAAGGGCGGTCTTTCCGGTGGCACGGTGGCATCCATGATCAACATTGCAAAAGAGGCAGGCTCTGACCCGGCATTGCGCAAGGAGTTGGCCAATCCCTTCTCGATCTGTCCTCCGGAACATCGATCGCAGGCCCGCCAACCCAGCCTGAAGACCGCCGAATTCGACAAGACCTTCCAGGTCTGGCTCGCGCCGTTCGTAATGGGCGCCATCAATACCCGCGTTGTACACCGTTCAAACGCGCTGCAGGAGGCACGCTACGGCAAGGAATTCACCTATGACGAAGCGATGATGACCGGTCGCGGGCTCAAGGGCAGGGCAAGTGCGTACGGGATAACAGCGGCACTGGGAACATTCTTCACCGCTTCGGCTATCAAGCCCACCCGCTGGGTCGTGGAAAAGCTGGTACCCAAGCCGGGCGAGGGGCCCAGTCCCGAGGAGCAGCGCACCGGGTTCTTCGATATCCGGTTTGTCGGGCGTACCGAAGACGGCAAGACCATGATCACCAAGGTGACAGGCGATCGCGACCCGGGCTATGGCTCCACGGCCAAGATGCTCGGGGAGGCGGGTATGTGCCTGGCGTTCGATGTGCCTGCCGACAAACCAGGCGGATTCTGGACACCCGCATCACTGCTCGACGGTGATTTATTGAAACGGCTGACCGAAAAATCGGGCCTGACCTTCGAGGTGATCGAGACCCGCTAAGCCAGCCACTACTCCAGATGAATCACGCGGTCGGTTGCCGGCAGGGCATCCGGCCCGTGGGCCAGACTGATGACCGATTTTCCCTCCAGCCAGCGCTCCAACCGTTTGCTGAGACGGGCTCGGGTGTCAGCGTCGAGCCCCGTAAATGGCTCGTCCAGAATCACAAGTGGCTTGGGGCTCAGCAGCACACGGGCCAGCGCGACGCGGCGGGCCTCACCGCCGGAAAGCCGGCTTCCGGTATTGCCTAACCAGGTATCCAGTTGATCCTTTTCACGGGCGAACCGATCACCGAGCTCCACAAGTTCCAGCACCCGCCACAATTCCGCATCGGTGGCGGCGGGATGTCCAAGTACGAGGTTCGCCCGCAAGGTGTCGGTGAACAGCGTTGTCTGCTGGGTCAGATAGGCACAGGGTTGCCGTGCAATCTCTCCCCGGGCGGGAGGTAACAGTCCGGCGAGGGTATCTGCGAGCGAAGATTTGCCGCTGCCGGAGCGGCCCAGGATGCCAACACGCTCACCTCGGGACAGATTGAAATCGAAATGGGTGAGGATGGGCGCGAACCCTTCATGCCGGATGGTAATGCCACTCGCCACCAGGGCCAGATCGCCGGTCGGTTCAGCAAGGCCTCGTTTCCGGGCCTCACTGACCGGTGCCGAATCCCGGTTCAGACGGGCGGCGGAGGACACGGTACTGCCAAGCTTCCCGAAGGCATCCGGCAACATCGCATAGACCTCTGCAAGGCCCAGGATAGCAATCGGCAGCAGTACCAGGACCGGCCCTGAAATGGCTCCGGTTTCGAACAGTCCATATCCGGCCCACAGGGCAAACACCGCGCACAGATTAATCAACAGATGACTGAGGGCCTGATGCCAGCCTACCTTTGAATCCACTTCGACCTGCTCCGAGTTCATCTGGTGAGCCTGTCGAAGCAGCCATGCTCCATGACGTCCGGTGCGCCCGGCAGCGCGCAATTCGGCAAAACCCTCAATATGCTCGACGACCGCGGTGCGCAGCTCTTCCTGACGGTCAGCCTGGCGGTACGACGGTTCGCGGGTCCGCACGTAAACGGCGATGGTAGAAAACACAAAGGCGATTGTCGTGATGGCAAGCAGGCCCAGTGCCACCGCACCACTGAAAAGTACCCACGCCAGCAAGGCCACCAGAAGCGTGATAACCGCGGCGAGTGCAGCGGGTGCAATGACCCTGAGGTAGATCGTATCCAGGGCATCGACATCGCTGGTCAGGCGCGAGAGCCACTGCGCCCCGGAGAGCTTTGACTGGCCGGTTCGATTGGCTCCGGCCAGTCGGCGGAACAGGGCAACCCGGATGTCGGTGAGTAACCGAAGCACGGTGTCGTGGTTATAGACCCGTTCCAGGTACCGTGCCACCGTCCGGGATACCGCAAAGAACCGTATCCCGCCGCCGGGCACATACAGGTTCACGGCCACCTGGGTGCCGGCCGCAAGCAGGATGCCAACGATGGCTGTGTCCGTGATGAACCACCCGGACAGCGCCAGCAGGCCGATCCCGGATGCCAAAGTCGCCAGAATCAGCACGCCGCCCAGCACAAGCCGCCAGGGACGCTGGAAGATCAAGGCAAGCCAGGGAAGCAGTTCACGCATCGTAAACCTCCCCCTGGGCGACGGTCAGCACACGGTCCGCGAGGGCAAGCAGCGCGTGGTGATGGGTCGAAAAGATCAGCGTCTTGCCGGACTCGGACAATTTGCGCAGGCTCTCCAGGATAAAAATCTCACTGGCTGAATCGAGGCCGGCGGTCGGTTCGTCCAGCAGGATCAGATCGTAATCCGCGAGAAAAATCCGGGCCAGGCTCAGGCGGCGGGCCTGACCGCCGGACAATCCACGGCCCTGATCCGACACCACGCTGTAGATCCCGGCCTCGCGGCTGTCCACCAGATCTCCGAGACCCACGCGCCTGAGCGCTGCATCAATGGCAATATCGGAAGCGTCCGGCGAAGTGAGCCGGAGGTTATCCGCCCAGGTTCCGTGGACGAGAAAGCCCTTCTGGCCGAGCCAGCCAAATCCGGCTTTACCGGGCGCCTGGCCAAAGATCCGGATCTGGCCCGAGTCCGGGCCCAGGAAGCCGGCCAACAGATACAGCAGGGTGGATTTACCGCCACCGGATGGCCCGGTCAGTGCGACCGCATGGCCTTTCCGGAACGTCAGGGTGAGATCCCTGAACCAGGGTGAGGTTTCGCCCGGGTGGGAAAAACTCACGTTATCAACGGTAATGAGAGTGGTCTCTCCAATGGATTCTTTAGCGGCGGGGCGTGATTGTTCCTCCGGAGCTCCGGGCGTGTGTTCCTGCAGGCGGGCAAGGATTTCGGCACCGGCGCCCAGCGCAGCGGCCCGGTCATGATAATACTGGGACAGCGTGCGCAGGGGCTGGAAGAACTCCGGCGCCAACAACAGAATCAGCAAACCGGTGAACAGGGTGAGCTCATCGGACGGACCAAAAGTGATGTAGCCCAGCAAACCAAAGCCGATATAAATGGCGATCACCGCAATCGCTACCGACGCGAAAAACTCCAGCACCGCGGAGGAGAGAAACGCAATTTTCAGGGTTTTCATGGTGACCACACGGTAGCGATCCGAGCGGCGGGCCAGGAGGTTCGCGGCAGATTCGGTCTGGCCGAACAGCTGAAGGGTGGTGAGGCCGCGGACTTTGTCCAGAAACTGGCCGGACAGCCGGCTGATGGTCTCGAAATGCTGCTGGTTCAGTTTCTCGGCGCCCATGCCCACCAGTGCCATGAACAGCGGAATCAGCGGTGCTGAGAGCAGCAGAAAGATGGCAGCCAGCCAGTCCAGCCAGAACACCAGGGCCAGGATCAGCAGAGGCACGATCACCGAAAGCTGCATCTGGGGCAGGAACCGGGCGTAGTAGCCGTGGAGGGCCTCCACATGGTCGATCCATTCCCGGGCAAGGGCCCCCGCGGACTCCCCACCGATGGCAACCGGGCCGGCGGCCTGCCAGTGCCGATGAATCTGTCGGCGGGCAGAGCGGCGAACGCGCTTGCTACACTGCGCCGCGAGGCGGGTTTGCAGCCCCTGGAAGACCGCACGAATAACCAGCGTGACGATCAGGGCCGCAAAGAGCCCGGTCAATTGTGAGGCTGCAACACCCTCAATGACGCCGAGATGAACGAGGCGAGCCAGCAGGACCATCTGGACAATGGTGGCCACGCCGGCCAGGGTGCCGGTCAGAACGGCACCCTGTATCCACCGGCGATTGCCAGCGGCAAGCTCCGTAAGCCAACGGCGAACGGTTCGCTGTTCCGGAGCTGACACTTAGTGGTATCCCTCGCCGGCACGCACCTTGCCGCGGAAGACCCAGTAGGTCCAGGCGGTGTAGGTGATCACGATGGGCACCACCAGCAGCGTCCCCAGCAGCAGGAACATCTGGGAACCATAGGCCGAGGCCGCATCCCACAGGGTGTACTCCGGCGGCACCACGTACGGCCAGCGGCTGACCACCAGGCCCAGATAGGTGGTGATGAACAGCCCCATGGTGGCCACGAACGGCATGCCCTCGAAGCGGTTACGCACCGAGCGGAAGATCTGGAACGCGCACAACAGCGTCAGTACCGGCAGGACCCAGATCACGGTCAGGTTGGAGAACCAGCGCTCACGCACCATGTCGTCCACGAACGGGGTCCAGACGCTGATGATGCCGAAGATGATCAGCACCGCGGCCAGCAGCGGCAGGGTGATCTTGTACGCCCACTCCTGCAGCCGGCCCTCGGTCTTCATGATCAGCCAGGTGGAACCGAGCAGAGAGTAACCGGCCAGCATGCCCAGGCCGGTCAGGACGGTGAACGGGGTCAGCCAGTCCAGGGCGCCGCCAACGTACACGCCGTCCACGGTATTGAAACCCTGGATGTAGGCCCCGACCACGGCCCCCTGGGCGAAGGAGGCAATGGTGGAGCCGCCGGCAAAGGCCCAGTTCCACAGGTACCGGGAGGTCCGCGCCTTGAACCGGAACTCGAAGGCCACGCCCCGGAAGATCAGCCCGGCCAGCAGCAGGAACACGCCAATGTACAGGGCCGGCAGGAAGATGGAATACACCATCGGAAAAGCGGCCAGCAGGCCGGCACCACCGAGCACCAGCCAGGTCTCGTTGCCGTCCCACACCGGGGCCACGGAGTTCATCATGGTGTCCCGGTCGCCCTCGCTCGGGGCGAACGGGAAGAGAATGCCGACCCCGAGGTCGAAGCCGTCCATCAGCACATACATGATGATGCCGAAGCCGATAATGAATGCCCAGATCAGGGGCAGATCGAACAGTTCCATAATCAGTGACCTCCCTGCTTGGCCGGGTTGCGGTGCTTGTCTTCGCCGTATTCGAACGGCACGTGGGCGGCGGAGAGTGGCCGGGCCGGACGTTCGGCCTCGTGCTCTTCCTCGTCATGCCGGTCTTCCAGACCCACATACAGCACCCGCATCAGGTAGTAGACGCCGGCGGAGAACACCGCCGCGTAGACCACGATGTAGCCGATCAGGGTGAACAGGGCCATGCCGCCGGTGAGCGACGGAGTCACCGCCGCCGCCTGGTCCATGATGCCATACACCAGCCAGGGCGCGCGGCCCACCTCGGTGACGAACCAGCCGGTCAGCACCGCAATGAACGGGGCAATGCTCATCACCCGCAGTACCTGCAGGAACCAGGTGGACTGGAAGTAGCGGCCACCGCGACGCAGGGCCAGGCCGGTCAGGCCCACCAGGATCATCAGGGTACCGATACCGACCATGATCCGGAACGACCAGAACACGATGGCCACCGGTGGCTGTTCCGCCCGGGGCACATCCTTCAGACCGGGCACCACGCCGTCCCACTCGTGGGTCAGGACCATACTGGCCAGGCTGGGAATGCCGATCTCGAAGTGGTTGGTCTGGGCTTCCTGGTCGGGAATGGCGAACAGCAGCAGGGGCACGTTGGGGGAGGTTTCCCAGTTGCCTTCCATCGCCGCCACCTTGGTGGGCTGATGCTCCAGGGTGTTCAGGCCGTGGAAGTCACCAACCACCAGCTGCGCCGGGGCGATGAACAGGATCAGCCACAGGCACATGGACAGCGCCTTGCGGTTGGCTTCCACTTCCCGGCCGCGCAGGAGGTACCAGGCGCTGACGCCGGCCACCACGAAGCTGCCGGTGAGGAACGAGGCCAGGCCCATGTGCATGAAGCGGTACGGGAAGGAGGGATTGAAGATCGCCTCGCTCCAGGAGGTGACGTGGAAAACGCCGTTGATCAGCTCGAAGCCGGCCGGAGTCTGCATCCAGCTGTTGGCGGCAAGAATCCAGAACGACGAGATGAAGGTACCGGTGGCCACCATGATGGCGGCAAACAGGTGCACGCCGGGCGGAACCTTGTTACGGCCAAACAGCAGCACGCCCAGGAACGCGGCCTCCAGGAAGAAGGCGGTGATCACCTCGTAGCTGAGCACCGGCCCGAGGAAGTTGGCGGTGGCCTGGGAGAAGTTACTCCAGTTGGTTCCGAACTGGAACGACATCACAATGCCCGAAACCACGCCCATGCCGAAGACCACGGCAAAGACCTTGGTCCAGAAGGTGGAGAGCTTCAGCCACACCGGATTACCGGTCTTGAAGCCCAGGCCCTCCAGCACGGCAATGTAGGAGGCCAGCCCGATGGTAAACACCGGAAAAATGGCGTGAAATGACACCACGAACGCGAACTGGATTCGCGATAGTAAGACAGGATCAAGTTCCATGGGAACCTCCGGTAAAACTACACATCACAAATAGAGCGAGCCCTATGGGCACCCGCCCAGCCGCTGCCTTAGCTCATATTGTTATGTTGTAATTACCGGCAGATGGATAACATGCTACTAAACAGCGCGATAAAACCGATAGGGCAGATTGTCGCACTGCTTGATTTAAAACAATTATGGTGAAGCCAATGAGCTTTTACGAAGACCGGATACTTCCACACATCATAGACAAGGCCTGCTCCATGGGCCAGGTGATGAAGCTCCGGAGCCAGGTCGTGCCAAACGCCCGGGGAACCGTGCTGGAAGTAGGTATGGGATCCGCCATCAACGTGGAATTCTACGATGCAGACAAAGTCGACCTCGTTTATGGCCTGGAGCCATCGGAAGGCATGCGCCGAAAGGCCCAGCCGAATCTGCAGCGGTCACCGGTGAAAGTCGAATGGCTGGACCTGCCGGGCGAGAAGATCCCCCTGGAGGACAGCACCGTTGACACGGTCTTGCTCACCTTCACCTTGTGCACCATTCCGGACTGGCACGCTGCACTGCAGCAGATGAAACGGGTGCTCAAGCCCGGGGGCGAACTGATTTTCCTGGAACACGGGGAATCGGAGCACCATGGCGTGCGAAAATGGCAGCACCGCATTACCCCCGCCTGGAGAAAAATGGCCGGCGGATGCCATCTGAATCGACATATTGCCGATCTGATCCGTGAAGCAGGCTTCGAGATTCAGGAACTGGAAAATCTTTACATCCCCAGCGCCCCCAAAATCGCCGGATACATCTACAAGGGTAGGGCAATAAAGCCAGCAGAGGCCTGACCGCACCCGTATTCAGAATTGCGTTACGGCACATGGCCTTATACAATTCTGCCCCTCAAAACCTCCCTCCGAATGCCCGGATGGTGAAATTGGTAGACACAAGAGACTTAAAATCAAGGGTTTTGGTCGAGGAAAAGTCAATATAAACAGACTGTTGCGACGTTCAAAAAAATTGCATGTAGCAAATATGTAGCAGTCAGCTTAAAAAGCTCCGGTGGTGAAATTGGTAGACACTAGGCACTTAAAATGCCTTGCCGTATGGCGTGCCGGTTCGATTCCGGCCCGGAGCACCACTATTTTTAACCGCTGCATGGGATGCCAGGCGGTTGCGCCACCTGCCGCAAGTGGTGGGACAGTCGGGAGAGACTGACAACCAATCAGCAGATCATCCTATCAGCAGAGAATCCGATATTTAACCGGGCGGGGCTCGTCCCTGAGCGTGGTTTGGTGGGGTCGCGTGCCGGTCTGAATGCCAGCAGGAAGGTTAAGCCGGTCGTACCTGCACCACGGCACGGTGGTAACTCAGATTCGCGGCGTAACGGTGCGCTCTGGCCTCCAGCTCTACGGCGTCATGCCCTACCAACTCGGCAACCTGTTTGCCCTTGTGGGTGATCGTGGCGAAAAATACCGGCGTCAGGGGTTCAGCTTTGGCCAGGGCCCGCTGTCCGTCGTGCCGCCCAAACGGCAACTCTTTAGTCTCCATTGCTCTGTACTCCCTGGCTTAATACCGCCTCAGCTTGCCGGATGCTTTCTTGCTGGGCTTCGGCGCTGCTCTCCAGGATCGGATCTCGCATTTTTTCCGTTTCCCGTACGAAACCGTCCACGCTCATTTTTAAGTGTGAGTTAGCGTGTTCGATCGCCTCCAGGTCGCTCCGCAAGTTCGGAACAGCCCGTTCCATGTGTTGCTGTATCAGGGACTCTACGGGCTCACTGGTGCCGCCATAAAGGAACGGCGTGGAAGCCTCCCGGACACTTTTTAAAATGCCTACATCGCCATTTAAGGCGGCTTCTCGCAGTGTTTTGTCCCGCTCTTTCTGAGGCATGGACCGGAGCGCGGCGCGGATCTCCTGTTGTGCGGCTTCCGTCATCGGCTTATTTAGTCCTGCCTTGGTCTCTGCCTCGGATTTCAGTCGGCTCTCCAGACTGGCTAGGTCGTTGGAAAGCTCTACGCTCATGTTTCCGAGCATCTTGTGTGCCTTTCTGTACTGCTCCCCATACCGTGCTGCGCTGGCCTCTTTGGTGAGGTTGGGGTTAGGGGTCTTGTGCAGGGTATCCAGGGCCTCGTAATGCCGGTCTATGGTGTCCATCAATTCAAACAGCCGGTGAAACTCTCGCTCTTGCCTGCCCTCAAGGGTGCGGCGGGCAATCTTTGATCCCATCAGCGGCGGTCTTTTTGCGTTAGCCATCGGTTATCCCTCCAGTTCGTCAGCGATTTCGAGTAGCTCTTTGATCCTTGGCTCCAGGGCGTCCAACTCAGAAGTTGGCAAAGCTCTGCGGAGTGATTCGACAAAAGCGCGGATTCTTTCGGATTGGGTCATTTCTGCATTTCCTCTGGTGTGTTGATCGCTACCAGCATCGGAACGGCGCTGCGGTCCCGCGCTGGCTTGGCCTTCACGGCTTCTAAAGCCCTGGCCTGTAGTTGGTCGTCTGTTTCGTCCGGCTCCCGCCAGACCTCGATAGGGTCAGCGGTGGCGAACTCGGCAAAGCCGTAAATCGGTTGTAGCTCTCCGGCGCTGTCAATCGGGGTAATGACAACGGCGGTTTTGCTCTCTGCCTGTTGCCCGTATTCGCGTTCTAGTTTTTGCAGGTGGCTCAATTTAGTTGCCCTCTGTCGTTAAAACTTCACTTGGATTATGGGCACTTCCCGCCATTGGGAAGTTACCCAGGCGGCTCCGGCTATGGCGTTAGCCCGGTCATCGTGCCCTTGTGGGGCGTGGTCGATCGTGTCCCGGCCATTGCGTCCGGTTCTGCGTTCCAGCAGGGTCAGTTGAATTAGGGCCTTTTCATCGGGTGGTAATTCAATCTCTCCGGTTTGCAGCATGGGCATTAGCTCCAGGTACAGTTCAGAGCGGTTTAGCTTGCTGTTGTGCATGGTGATTCCGTGCTTTTTGTACTCCTGGCGGGGCCACTCAGCCGCGTAACGGTCGCCAGTGCAGTGCTTGACCCCGTATTGCCGCATGATCCCGGAAAAGCGGGCGGTGATAATGGCGGGGTCTCCGTGTTCAGCCCAGATACCGTCTATAACGGTTCGCTCGCCTTCCTTGTGACTGATAGCCAGGGTGTATTCATCGGCTCCGCCTCCGGCAACGTCCACAAAGGCGCTATAGCGGGTGTTCCGTGCGGGCAAAAGGATCAACGGGCGGGTTCTGGTGTTGCTGTCCGCAAGGTCACGGGTGATAAAGCCGGTAATGTCGTCTCGGAATTGCGCCAGGTATTCAGCAGACGCGGCGGCGGGATCCCGTTTCAGGGCTTGATCTACTAGCCGTGCGGGTAAGGTCGGGTTCATGGTCAGGGTTGGAGCCTGGGCAACCAGAATTGCGCCTTCCTTGCCGTAATGGTGGCGGTAGGCTTCCCAAAGGGCACCACGGCGGCTGTAGGGGCTGGAAAGGGCGATCAAGGGGCCATCCAAAGTAGCCAGGCCAGGGCGTACCGCGTTCAGGATTTCATAATCTGGATTGGCGCTATCCTCTGACCTCCAGAAAGCGATCTCATCAGCGATAACAGCGGCGAAGGTATAGCCACGGGTAGCCCGGAATGAGGCTGTACCCACTTCAATAACGGCGCGGTTGGCTAGCTCCAGGGTCTCGGCGGATTCCTTGACGATCAAGCGGGCTAGCATAGGGTTGGCGTTCATCAGTCCGCTGATATACCGGAATACAGAGCGGGCCTGCTTTCGATCAGCAGCCAGAACCATAACCGTAGCAACTTCACCGGGGGCCAGGTGGGGACGGTGATCATTAAAGCAGGCTTCAAAGACTGCCAGCAGTGCGGCCATGTTGGACTTACCGCCACGGCGTCCGATAGCCAGCCATAGTTCATCGTGTGCGGCCTCTGGGGCGCTCTCACGCTCTGTTAGTTCCTGCCAGTGGGGTAGCTCATCCTCTGCCAGTTCCAGGCCATAGAAGCCAGCCAGCAGGGCACGCCAGGCGGTGAAGCTGTCGCCTCCGAATTGTTCTCCGAATAGCTGGGGATCCGTCATCAGGTCACGAATGGTGATCATTTACCGGCCCTCGATTTCAGGAAGTCGGCAAGGTCGGGCACTTCACGGGCCACACGGTCTAGCCCCAGCTTGGTCAGGATCCCTTGAAGGCTGTTAGCGGCCTGTACCCACTTGCCCACGTCGAATTCATTACCGCGTGCTAGGCTTTGCTCTTGATCCGCCAGCCAGTATTCAAGCCACAAAGCCCGTTCTACTAGGCTCCGCTGGGCATAGCTCAGACGGTCAGCCCCTCCCAGATCATCGGTGAAGGCTCGATAGCGTTCCCGCATTACTTGCGCCACGGCTAGACGTCCATCCAGGTCATCTAGGTAGCCTGGGGAGTAATTTTCGGGGATCTGCTTTGTAGCCATAATTGCGGGGTAATCCTTGGGTAATTGCCGGGCTTTGCTACCTATCTGCTACATATTCTAGGCTATTAAAAGAGATAACCATATATAACAGTACTTTGAATAACTAACACGGGAGATAGAATATCTGTAGTTTGGTCAAAAATGCGGGCTTTCAGGCGGGGTAGGGTGCGGATATAGTGCAGTGGATGCGAACAATTCCCATTGCCTATAACCTCTAATCAGGGACGCAAGGGACGCAACGTTTCAGATTACCTCTACACTGAGAAAATAATTCTTATGTGTAGTATCTAACTAAGTTCACCGCGATTAGAGAAAAAGTGTTTTTACGGTATAGGGTTTAAGTAAGGGGCTCCGTCACTTCCGTCCCTGTTCTGTCCCTTGGCCATCCTTGGCCCGGTGCATTTAGGCGAATCCGGCGCGTTTAATGCCGGTGATATACCGCCTCCCGTTGGACTTGGCCCGCTCAAAGCCAAGCCGTACCAGTCGATCTATGAAAGAACGCTGGGTTAGCTGCTTGTGTATTCCGTTGCCGGTTGCCCACTCTCGATAGAGATTGAATACCTCCTGGGGCTCCATCTTGCAGCCTTCCTGATACTCACATTCTGACTCTACAAACTGGGCCACCTGATCCGCTTCTAGTCGCCACTGTTCGCGGGCTTGCCTGCAACTCTCCGGCATGGTGAAACCGTCCTGTAGCGCCTTTGCGTAGGCTTCCAGGGCAAGCCGTAGGATCCCGGACAACTCACACATTAGCGCATCCTTTAAGTGCGGGTCACAGTTGCCAAGCTCTGGCTTAAACGTGTTGTTGAACTCCACCACCAAGGCGCGGCGGAACAGGGCATCAGAAAAGTCCCGCGTGTGCGGCATGTGATTCGTCCCGAACCAGCAAGTAGCAAACGGGCGCATGGTAAACGGGGTTTTAAATTTGTGCTCTACCGTTGTCGGCTCACCAGAAACAATCCCTTTAAGGCTGGCGTCGTCGATCATTTCCCCCTGTTTGATCTCCGTAACGATATTGGCCAATCTGCCGTGAAGGTGTGCCCTCTGAAACGAGCGGTCAAACTGAGACGGTTGCACGCCTGCCACGTTTTCCGGCCCGGCTAGGGCTTCCAGGACTGATAACAGCACTGACTTCCCGTTAGCCCCTGAGCCCACCAGGATAATGAACTTCTCGTGGCGGCAATGCGCCATCAGGGTATAGCCGATCATCTCCAGCAGGGCGCGGGCCTTGTCGTTGGCGTCTGGGTCTCCCTTGAACACTTCTTTAAGGAACTGCTCAAACCGTGGCGCGGTTGCCTGGGGATCGTACGGCACAGGAATCTGCGTTGTCCGGTAATGCTCCCGGTTGTGCGGTTGGGTTTGCCAGTGGCCATCGGACAGGGTCAACTCTCCGGTCGGCGTATTCACGCACTCAGGTGGCCCCACGTTGAATTCCAGGGAAGGGCGGAATACCTCAGTCTTGAACAGGTCGGCTATGCTCTCCACGCTCGCCTTGCTCACCTGCTTTGTCTTGCCCTGAACGTACCGCTGTACCCATTGCTTCACGCTCCGGTCCTCTTGAGCCTCCCAGACTCCATAGGATTGCCAGCGCCACACAAACACGTTGTCAGACAATACGTTATGCGGCCCGATCTGATCCGCCAGTTGTTGGGCCAACTGCAAGTGGTCAACGCCCTCTTGTTCGTCGTCGTCGCGCTCTACTTCCTTCATAACCGAGAACGGCGTGCCGGTACGCTTTTTGATCTCGGATTGGATCTTGCGCTTCTGCACCACGGGCAATTCTGCGGCCTGCTTTACCAGCCGCTCCACGTCATCCGGGTTGCTGTCGTCGTTTAGGGCCTGGGCTTCCTCCAGTATCCGATCATAAGGGCGCTTGGCGTCTGCCACGGGCGGGGCTTCCTGCCCCGGTTTCTTTATGTAGACTGCCAACTGATCCCGGACAGCTTGCAGCCCCCCGGCTTGGTAGACGTCACTCCAGTCCTTTTCGGTGATCGGGTGCGCCCACTCAAAGCCACAGGATCCGCCTGCCCGCTTTCCTGCGTCGTCACGGTCCACGGCAACCAGAATGTCAGGATTCAGCGGCGCTATCGCCTCTGCAATGCTCTTGACGTTGTTTTCACCTACGCCACAAGCCACGGGTTCTCCGGTCGCCTCGTGCAGCCGATAACCGTCCGCCAGTCCAGAGCAAACAATGATCCGCTGATCCATGCTTATTAACTCTGAAGGATGGAAGCCAATAGGGGTAAATGTCCCTGAAACCTTGCTGCCCTTGGTCACGCATTTGTCATTGGGCTTATCGTCCGGGGTTCGCTGCACTCGCTGTTCCAGGATCCGTTCAAACCCGGCATGTTCACCGGAGACGGTCAGCAACTCCCGAAACAGAACCGGGCCAGTATGTCTGGCGCATGTTGCGTTGCGTACCTGTACCTTGCAGCGGCAAGCCGCTTGCAATTCATTGAGAATGATTCCCTTTCGCTCTAGGTAAGGATGTGAGTCGGTGCTATAATCGGTGTTGGTGCTTCCATATGCTCCCCCGTTTGCTTGCCCGGCGACGGGGGCGGCCTCGTCTCTATATTCCGCGTGATCAACCATTAGCGCCCTCGCTTTCTGCCAGCTTGTCTGCAAGTGAATCACTGAGTACGTCGGTCTGTTCTGCAACAACATGAATTGCACGGCTCAGGCCACCTAAGACGCATTCGTTCAGGTAGTGCGGGCAATCGCCGTTAGACAGAAAGTCAGTTCTCAGATAATCGTAAAGCTCGGTTACGCTGGCCAACGCTGCGTTATTGGCGCGGATCTGTTCGGCAAGTTCGGTTAGGTGTTTCATGCTTCACCCTCCATGCCGGAACAGTTGCGGGCGTTTTCTTCGATCCAGGCCAGAACGTCATCAGCCCGATAGCGAACGTGACGACCAAGTTTGATAAAGCGGGGGCCTTCACCGGCCCAGCGGGCACGCTCACACCAGGCGGTAGACTTGCCCAGATAGGCCGCAAGGGTCTTTTGATCCCACAGGCGTGGCATGGTGACGGAACTTTCAGGGGGAAGGGCGTGGATTGTCTGCATTTTTGGCACCTCGTTTTCATGGCTACGGGTGCCAGATTCAGGGTTCTTAATAGTTGAGACAGGGCATGATATATGTCGTCTTTTATCCCCCCTTGACGACTTCACCCGCCTTGCGCGCGACGGTAAACAGTGGATGCTCCTCGCTTTTCTTTCGCTTCCATAGCTCCCGTACAGACTCTTCTGTCAGGTGATACCGCTGGGCTATTATGGTGCAGGCGGTCTCCCTGTCCGCTTTGCTCGTTCCGTACATTGGCGTCCCTGTTCCGTTCAGGTAATGCAATTCACATAGCATGCGGAAGTTTCGGTTCTGAATGTCCAGGTTGCGGGGTCGGGCTTTTTCTGAGCGTTTGGCGCTCATGAGAATGTCGGCTATGAATTCGCGGGCATAATCGGAAGTCAGCAAGCTGGGCTCTCCGGCCCGTATCGCTGCCACCAACGGTTCACGAACGTTATAGATCGAGTACAAGTCGCATAGGCCGCGTGCGGTGGCATCATTAATCCGGCTCTGTAGTTGCTGGGTTATTACCTCCCTACGGTTCATGCGGTCGCCTCCTTGTTAAACGGGATAACCTGGGCCACGGGTTCCGGTTGGCCTTCTATCATCCGGTGTAGCATTTCCAGGGCCTCCAGTTTTTCATCATAAAAATCATGGTGCTGATAGTGACGCGCCTGCACTCCGCCTAAGCCGTGGCTCAGTAATTGGCCTAGAACGTCAGAGCCTACGCGGTAGGGTTTAGCGGCTAATCGAGTCTCCACGGTTGCCCGGATAGAGCCCGGTGTAAAATGCCCGCCTTCCAGTTCCTTGGCTTCCTCCATTTCGTCACGGATCCGGGCCACGGCGTCCCGCATGTAGGTATTGCAGATTGCCCGCTTTCCTCCGTCGCAACTGAACAGGAATTCACCGGCCCCGCTGATCCGGTCGATACAGGCCAGGGCTTCCGGTAGCAGTGGGATAGAGTGGCGGCGCGGCTCAGTCCTGCGGCCTTTGAAGTCCAGCAGGGTCAGTACCATGGCGTCCCGGTCTACATCGTGCAGGGTGGCCCGGCCTAGTTGGTCGATACGCTGGCCTCCGGTCAGAACGTGAAGCATCAGCAGTGAACGGCGCGGCTCCGGTTGCGCCTTCACCCGTTCCCAATAGGCTTTGAACTCTGAAAGGGTTAGGGCTCGATCTCTGGCCTTGCTTGATCCGGCTACTTTCTCAATGTCGTTACAGGGATTCGTTTTCACGTCCGCAAATTTCAGACCGTCCGGGTAGCGGCGATTGCGGCGGGCGTTAATGGCCTTCCTGAATGCGGTTTTCATGTAGCTACGGATCTTGTCGGCCTGGCGGGGCTTGTCCACTTTCTCTAGCCGTTCAATGATCCGGTCGCAGTCGTCAATGGTGATGCGGTTAGCCGGGCGGTTCCATAGGGTGCGGAAAGGCTTTTGAATGTCGTTTTCAATCTCCCGCTTCACCTTGGCGGCGGATACCTTGCCCTGTTGCTCCATCCACTCGGCATAGCCCAGCATCATTTCACCGAACGTGGCGGATCCGTTGGCGGCTTCCTTTTCGATGCGGGGATCTTGCCCGGCTGCCATCTTGCCCAGATATTCACGGGCTTTCTTGCGTGCCAGGTCTGGGGAGAAGGTCGGCACTTTACCGATAGTGACCTTGACCACGCGGCCACGTAACCGGCCCTGACAGAAGAAGGTATAGCCGTATTCCCGCTCTCCCTCTACCAAGCGGCCATTGCTCACGCGCACACCAAAGCCGGGTTGATCCGTGTCCCAATAGACGGTTTGCTTGCCGTTCACCGGCTCCAGCTTGGCTAGGGCGGTTTTGTTCAGCTTTACTTTTTCGGCCATGTTATCCCCCGTGTTTCCCGCTGCTACATAAACGAAACATGTAGCAAATATGTAGCAGGTGAGTTAAAAACTAATCAAATTCACTAGGGATAAAAATAGCGTAACCAACTGAATTTTAAAAGCTCTGTATGCTACATAAAAATTGCTAAAAGCAGGCAAGGGAGACTTAAAATCTCTCGGCCGCAAGGCCGTGCCGGTTCGATTCCGGCTCCGGGCACCATAAGCTTGTCGCCTAACTTACCCGCGCTTTTCGATACCGTTTCACCTCGATCCAGCCGTGGACAGCCAGCGCGGAAAAGACAATCACTCCGCCAATCAGGCTGAGCTTCGGAGGCACTTCATCCAGGAACAGCCAGACCAGAAAAGACCCCAACACCGTCTCCAGCAAGAGCATCAGGCTCACTTCCGCCGCTGGAATGTACCTTGGGCCAATCTGGATCAGGATGCAGGCCATGGGCAGGAACACGAGGCACAGCAGGCCAATATAAAAACCGTCCCTTGGCGAGAGGGTCTCGGCGCCGCCCATGAATGCTGCGATGATCCCCAGTGCCAGTGCGCCGAACATCAGCATCACACTCATGTCACAGTCGGGGCGGGAGCGCGCGACGTTGAGGTTGGAGGCGAGGGCCGTGGCGGCGATACCGGCCATCATCAGTCCGAGCGGGTCGCCCTTGCCCCATTCGCCGATGGCCATGAAGGTTGCGCCAGTTACGCACACCAGGATGACCATCCAGGTTCTCCAGGGCAGGGTCTCCCTCCAGATCAGCCAGGCAATGAGCGCGGCAATGACCGGCGACGTATTGAGAATGACCAGCACGTTGCCGGCAGCCGTGTTTTTCATGCCGACGACAAAACCCAGGGTGCTGACGGCGAAGGCTCCGGCGCAGAAGACGCCTTTCCAGCCGCAGCGCCTAATCTCCGTGGTCAGGCGGTCGCGGTATCTCAGCCAGCTGATAAGCCAGAAGCTGAAGGCCAACAGCAGGCCTCGCCAGAACAGGAATACAATCGGTGGAACCGAGGTGATTTTAACCAGCAGTGCGTCCGAGACAATGAACAGGACGCCAAGGGCGGCAATGATCAGGCCTTTGATACGCGTGGTCTGCAAGAGGCGACTCCCTAATGCTCTTCGGTATGGCCGTTAGCTACCGACAGGGAGTTTCCCCGCAAGTGCCCGGGCGCACTTCTCAAACAATCCCGCTTCAAAAAACTCCAACTCAGAACCGTACTCGGCAACAAAAAGCTGCCCGCCGGACTCCACGATGCCGCATTCGATCATCAGGTTATCCGCCAGGTCAAAATCTTCAATGGCGTGGCCCAGATCATCATGGGGGCGATTTCCCGCCCTGTGGCGATAGGTGAGGGGGCTGAGGCTGTAGCCAATGGCAGGTTTGCCCTGGCCAATCATATAACCAACCTCGAAGACGGTCCCCGGATCGGCGCTGATACCACGGAAGGGTGTCAGGTTGGCGATGATGGCATCACAGCTGTCCATGAGCTCGCGGTTGGCCCGGTATATCCGGAATCCCCGCTGTTGCGGAGATTCGGTATCGCCGAAGTCGAGCTCGGTATCGAGGGGATCCACGCCTTCCCAGCCGTGTTCCCGGAGAATCCGTTTTTTCTCGGCCACGATAGCTTTGTGTTCTGTTGCCGGGAAAAAGACCTCCGGGCCGGCCAGGTAGGCACGTTTGGAGCACGTCATGGACCGTCCTGTTCGGGTAGTGGTTCGATGCTGTTGATATCGCCGGTCGGCGGCTGCGGTTCGTCCTCTATTATGACGAAAATTCCGCCCCCGATAATCGCGATAGCAACGATGATCCTGAGAATAAGAGACTTGGACATCAGGTTCTCCTCCGGTTTTCATCGAGTGCTACTGACAGACCTGCGATCATCTCACTCTTTTGCAACCCTTTGCATTGAAATCTGAATGACCCTGGTTGAGCACCTTCTGCTCGGTGACTAGACTTTCCCCGAAGGAGTCCTTTCGCAGTTCCCAAAAGCTGCATGGCCCCCGGATGGCCTGCAAGGAGGCGCGTCATGTTCCGTCTGCGTATTTTAGCTCCCTTTTTCCTGTCGCTGATTGTCGCCACGTCTGCCAGTGCGGTTCAGCCAAATAAGCTGACGATAGGGGATACCGAGTACGAGGTTGGCAAGGTGATTTCCTGTGAGCCCTACGAGGCAGGATCGACCCGAATCGAGCTTGAGATAATGATTATGGCTTCTTCGCCGGAGCGTGGTCGTCTGACGGCCAGCATTGCGTCGGTGGGTAATATGGGGAAGCAGCATGAGATTTCCTGGAGCGGTGCCGGCGAACAACTGATGAGTGATGCCATGCTCGATGAGCCGTTGGTCAGGCACAGTGGGAATACAGTATCGGGAGCGGCACAACTGATGCCCTATCCTGCCGGCGGCGATGGCGTCTTGGTCGAGTTTCGGGTGCAAGCGCCGGACAAGCGCCGGCAGTGCCAGTAGGGATAAGGAACAGCCCCCGAGTCCGACCAAAGTCCCTTCGACAGATCCCCGGTCCTGGCTGATACTGGTCAAAAAGAATCACAACACGTTCAGGAGGTTAATGTCATGACTGAGGTTAGCGATGCGTTGGTAACGCATTATTCGGAAAACGGGATTACAACGCTGACGCTGAACCAGCCGGAGCGCCGAAACAGCCTGTCGGTAGCCATGCTGGAGGCTCTCTCGGAAGAGCTGGATCGGGTCGCTCAGGACCCCGATACCCGGGTTGTGGTTCTGGCTGCACGGGGTAACGTGTTCTGCGCGGGTCACGATCTCAAGGAGATCCGGGATCAGTTTGACAGTCATGACTTTCAGCTCGGCCTGTTCAATCTGTGCAGCAAGGTGATGCAGCAGATTGTGAACCTGCCCAGGCCGGTGATTGCTCGTGTTGCGGGTGTTGCTACCGCAGCCGGGTGCCAGCTGGTGGCGTCCTGTGATCTGGCGATTGCTGCCGATACGGCCCGTTTTGCCACGCCGGGTGTCAATATCGGGTTGTTCTGTTCAACGCCGATGGTGGCGCTGTCCCGGAACGTTTCCCGCAAGCATGCCATGGAAATGCTGCTGACCGGGGAGCTGGTCAGTGCGCCGAGAGCGGAGCAGATGGGGCTGGTCAATCGCGTGGTGGACGAGCAGGTGCTGGATGAAAGCGTTTACAAGATGGCCCGCACCATTGCGGAGAAATCCGGCCACACTCTCAAGATCGGCAAGAGCGCTTTTTATCGGCAGCTGGAAATGCCGCTGGCCGAGGCCTACGAATTCACCTCTACCGTGATGGCGGAGAACATGCAGGCCAACGATGCCCAGGAGGGGATCTGCGCGTTCCTCGAAAAACGAAAGCCCGAGTGGAAGGACAGTTAATCGGCAGCCGGACAGTTCTCCTGGCCCAAAACCAGCCGGTCACCAACCTCAATGCCGTGGGCAAGGTAGAAGCCGGCATTCATCTCCACGGCAGACCAGTAGTGGACACCGGCCGGGTAGACAGGGCAGTTCCGGCCCTGTGAGCCGGAGCAGGGCACCATGGCGCGGATGTTTCGAATGGTGCCGTTCTGGTCCAGAAAGGCGATATCCAGAGGGATCAGGGTCTGGTACATCCAGAAGCCGTTTTTGGGCTCTCTCTCCTTATCGTACTGGAACAGCATCCCTTGTTGTGTGGGCAGGTCTTTCCTGCCCATGAGCCCGACCTGACGCTGCTCAGAGGTGCCGGCCACTTCCAGCACGACCGGAACCGAATCTGAAGCGGTCTTGAAGCAGGCGTCGATAACCGGCAGCTCGGATTGTGCAGGCGTTGCATTGACGCCGCAGCCACCGATCAGGCCCAGTGCCAGCGACAGGCTGACCCATCGAAATGTTTCCATCAGGAACGCAGCCGGTAGCCGGTCTTGAAGATCCACCAGACGGTGGTCATGCACAGGGCGAGGAACACCATGGTCATGGCTACGCTAATGCCTACGTGCACGTCTGATACCCCGTAAAACGCCCAGCGGAAACCGCTGATCAGATAGACCACCGGGTTGAACAGGCTGATGGTCTGCCAGATCTCCGGCAGCATATCGATGGAGTAGAAGGTGCCACCAAGGAAGACCAGCGGCGTGACGATCATCATGGGCACGATCTGCAGCTTCTCGAAGCCATCCGCCCAGATGCCGATAATGAAGCCGAACAGGCTGAACGTGATTGAGGTGAGCACCAGGAACGACAGCATCCAGAACGGATGCAGCACGTCGTAATCCACGAACAGTTTGGCGGTTGCCAGGATGATCAGGCCGAGGATGACCGATTTACTCGCCGCAGCGCCAACGTAGCCGATGACAACTTCCACGTAGGAGACCGGGGCCGAGAGCACCTCGTAGATGGTGCCGGAGAATTTGGGCATGTAGATGCCGAAAGAGGCGTTGGAAATACTCTGCATCAGCAGGGACAGCATCACCAGCCCCGGAATGATGTAGGCGCCGTAGCTGATGTTGTCGATATCGCCCATGCGCGAGCCGATGGCCGAGCCAAAGACCACGAAGTACAGGCAGGTGGATATGACCGGAGACAGCACGCTCTGCATCACCGTGCGCTTCATTCGGGCCATTTCGAACTTGTAGATTGCGCGGATACCGTAAAGGTTCATTCGATTCTCCGTCAGGTCGGGCTACTCGTGGACGAGGCCGACAAAAATCTCTTCCAGGGAGCTTTCCCGTGTTTGCAGATCCCGGTATTCGATGCCGAGATCGCCCAGTGTCCTCAACAGCCGGGCCACGCCAGCCTGCTCCTGCTGGGAATCAAAGGTGAAGATAAGCTCCCAGCCATCGTTGGCCAGTTCCACCGGTTCCAGCGTGAGCTCACCCGGAACCTGGTCGAGCTTGTGATGAAGCTGAAGGCGGAGTTCTTTCTTGCCGAGCTTGGTCATGAGCTGGGCTTTGTCTTCCACGAGGATGATCTCTCCCTGTCGGATCACACCGATGCGATCGGCCATTTCCTCGGCTTCTTCGATGTAGTGGGTGGTCAGGATGATGGTGACGCCGCTCTCCCGGAGTTTGCGCACCATCTCCCACATGTCCCGCCGCAGTTCCACGTCAACCCCCGCTGTCGGCTCGTCCAGGAACAGGATCTGGGGTTCGTGGGACAGGGCCTTCGCGATCATCACTCGCCGTTTCATGCCGCCGGACAGAGACATGATGCGGTTGTTGCGCTTGTCCCAGAGTGACAGCGCCTTGAGTACTTTCTCGATGTGGGTGGGGTTGGGGGCTTTGCCGAACAGCCCCCGGCTGAAGGAGACGGCGTCCCAGACGGTTTCAAAGGAGTCGGTGTTCAGCTCCTGGGGGACGAGGCCAATGGTTTCCCGGGCTTTCCGGTAATCCTTGACGATGTCATAGCCGGCCGCCTTGACCTCACCGCTACTGAGATTAACGATGCCGCAGATGATGCTGATCAGGGTGGTCTTGCCGGCGCCGTTGGGACCGAGGAGGGCAAAGATCTCGCCGCGTTCGATCTCCAGGTTGATGTCTTTCAATGCCTGGAAACCATCGCCATAGGTTTTGTTCAGGTGCCTGACGGAAATATCCGGTTGCACGGGCGTATCCTGTGGTCAGAGGTTGGGTTCATAAGTTAGGAGGCGCAGTATTTTCTCACGAGTCGCGCCAGTTTAGAAACCTTTGCCTTGGCAAGGGAAATCCCCATAATGCGCCTTTGGCCAAAAAGAGGTGGGTAATGATACGGGCAATTGCGGTTACGGGTTTGATTATCGGTCTGGTTGCGATCCTGGTATTCGGACCCCGTTACCTGAGTGCTCCGGATTCCGGAGAAGCTTCAGAGAGTGGTAAGCCGCGGTGTGATCTGCTGGAGCGGGATTGCCAGTGGGAAGGCGATCAGGGCACCTGGCTGGTCGCACTGAAGCCACTGGGTGAGGGAGATCAGGGTACCGAATTCGAGCTCACCGTGACCGCACCGGAAGCACCGGACCGGTTCCTGGCTGTGCTGCGCGGAGAATCCATGTATATGGGTGAGTATCCGATCCCACTGAGGCAACAGGGCAGTGAGACCTGGACAGCACGGTTTACCGCCCCGTTCTGCACGACCGGGTCCGAGATGGAATGGCGCATCGATCTGCAGAGTGCCGAAGAGCCGGTCGGTGGCAACCCGATGAAGCTCACCTTCTGGGCCCGTTGACCCGCCGGCACTGGATTTCAGATAAAGGTATGGCTCGCCATCAACTCGTAAAGGCCATATTGGCTGGGCACATGCTGATGTTTCCGCCAGTGTCTGGCCCCTTCCAGCCCGCCGCGAAAGCACGCCAGATAGACCTTGCTGGAGGTCAACCCATCGATCACGGCCAGCGCTTCGGTTCGGGAGGATCCGGTCTTGCGGCTGATGATGTGTGCAACCAGGCCTGCAAGGGTTCTGGAATGCCGGTCGGCATCGTCACACAGCGCACACCCGGCGCCATAGAGCCAGGCGGCAGCGGAGCCCCCCATGAGGCTTTCCGCCTCGGGCCGGTCGAATCCGCGCCTCCGACACTCCCGCTCCTGCAGGGCGGCCAGGATATGGAGTTGGGTAAAAAGTTCGGTCCGGTATCGACTGTTTGACGCGTTCCCGACCTCGTTCACATTGCCGGCACCACCCTGTGCCGGGCCGCTTGCGGAGAATCCGTCGACAGGCGCCGCTTGCCGCGACAGCCGGAACATTTGAAACCCGAGCAGAAGGACAAGCGCTGCTAATCCCGCTTGCGTGAATGGCACCAGCCAGTAAGACATATCGTCGACCACCTTTGTAGATCCCCCGGAATGGCCCCAATGTAACAGACTGTAACGGCCGGAAATTGCCAACGGTTCAACACTTTATCAGGGAAACTGCAGGGAGTTGCAGACTTGTGATGCTGGTCGCAGGGAAAGTGTCAGCAGGTCGGCATCGTCTGCAGGGCAAGCTTGCGGCGGATATAGCGGCCAAGGGCATCAACACCGATGTTGAGCAGTGCGGTGATCAGGATAAGAACCATGGCTCGGTCAAAGCGGATGTTCTGGATGGCGCTGTCGACGTAGAAGCCAAGGGTGTATATGCCGAGAATACCGAGGATGGCAGTCTCCCGCATGATGATTTCCCAGCGGTAAAAGAGAAAAGCCAGGAAGGAGCGGTACACCCTCGGAACCAGCTCCCAGGTGTAGCGATTGAATCCGGTGGTCGCGTCGGGGCGCAGCTGCAAGGTGTTGGTCTGGCGGCCAATCAGGTGCCCGATAATACCGCCGTTGTGCAGGGCCAGCGCAACCACCGCGGGGAGCATGGATGGGCCCCAGAGCTGCAACAGAATATAGGCGAGGATGTATTCGGGCGTTGAGCGCGCAATCACCAGGAAGACGTGCCCGCTGGTACGACGGACTGGCCCGCCAAAGTGGTTGGAGATCAGTGGGAATGCCAGCAATGCCAGAATACCGGTGGCAACCAGGGCAATCTGGGTCAGCAGGACGGTGTTCCAGATCCCGGGCAGGGCCTCGTTCACCATCAGGTCATTGAACCAGGGCCATAAGCCGGCGACGCCCTCTCCACTGCGCAGCGGCGCCGGAATGATGTCCTGGGTGAAGAAGCGCTCCACATTGCCCCAGACAATGGGCAGACCCTCCCCCAGAAAGAACGGTGCCGCCACGATGTAAACGGGCAGCAGTTTCGGGCGAACCCACAATGGAATGGTCGCGATCAGAACGTAGAACAGGATCAACATGGCGCCGGCGTCGGAGTACATCCCCTGTGAAAAGGAAGCTTCGAGGTAAAAGCCCAGCGTGGGGAGGCCCACGAAGCCGAGGATGGCACTTGAGCGCAGGCCACATTCGAGGCGATAGGCGGTGTAGGTCCGGATCTGGTCCCAGCAATCCGGGATGCGTGCATAGAGGAACGCCGCAACCATCCCGGTGCCCGGCGGGAGCAGGCGCCGGGGTTCCGGATCCGCTTCGTCCAGGATTTCCGAGTAGACCTTGGCAAAGATTCCGGAATAGGGGATGGCAATGGCCAGTACCCCGGTAAGCGGGTGGAAACCGAAGAACTGGAGAAAAATCAGTGCCCAGAAGAGCTCATGGATGGCCCGGATGAACGCACAGAATATCCGCACGGGAAGGAACCGGTATACCAGCGCCAGCAGGAAACCGCAGAAGCTGCCCAGCGCCACGCCCACGAACGCGAAGGCAACGGTACGCAGCAGAGCGGTAAGAAGCCCCTCGGAACTGAAAAAGTTGGGGGTCACTACGCCCAGAAAGAAATTTCCGAGATCACGCCAGGGATTGGACGCCGTGATCGCAATGTCCGCAAACAGGAGTCCTACGACCGCGACGGCGACGAATATCAGGCTGGCTCTGACCGTGGGGTAGGAAAGCATGGAATCCGCCGATGACCTCAATACAGGGACATGATGTCGGACGCCGACAAGCGGTCACTGGGCTCGTCCAGCTCCACGAGACCGTCCTGGATGCCGACAATCCGGTTGCAGTACTGGAGTGCCAACTCGACATCGTGCAGGGCAATGACGCTGGTGGCAAACCGGTCCCTGAGCAGCGCCATCACCTGATGTGCCCTCGGCCCGTCCAGCGCCGACACTGGCTCGTCCGCCAGCAAAAGCCTCTCGTTCCGGTAAATCGCCCTGGCGATGGCCACCCGCTGGCGTTGCCCACCGGAGAGCGAGGCAGTTGGGGTCCATAGTTTCTCAGCCATGCCGAGATCATCCAGCAAGCTCTTCACGGCGGCGCGATCCGCCGAGAAGGGGCGAACCAGAGTGAGGGTGTTGTACCAGGTGGCGTGTTTGTCCAGCTGACCCATGAAGACGTTATGAAACACGGGCAGGGCATTGACCAGTCCCAGCTCCTGGGGAACGAGCGATGCGTTACGCCCGACCCGTTCGTGGATAAGGCGTATCAGGGTGGACTTGCCTGCGCCGCTCTTGCCAACCAGACCCACCTGATCGCCTTCCCTGACGCAAAGGGAGAGCGGCCCCAGGACACGCTCTCCCCCGAATGAAGCCCTGAGGCCAGAGAGATCAAATCCGGACATCAATCAAGGATTCCGATCTCTTCGGCGGTCTTGCGAATCGGCTCATAATCCTCGTTGGAGGCGGGAATGAACCCGGAGCGCGGGAAGCTTTCGAGCAATGCCTGGTCATCAAGAGCCAGGAGGGCTTCCTTGACCCTGTCTTTGAAGCCGTCGCCAAAGCGCTCGTTCACGTCACCGCGAATAGTCCACTGGTAGTCGGGGTACGGCGGAGTTTCCCAGATCACCTGTACAGAGTCGGTGTCGACATTGCCGCTATCCAACTCCTTCTGCCAGACCTGGAAATTCAGGGCACCCACCTCGTAGGTACCGGCCTCGACCAGGCGTAATGTGCGGGTGTGATTGCCACTGAAACCTACGCGGGAAAAGAAATCCTCCGGTGCCTGATTGAAGGTTTCGCGGATGTGGAACTCCGGCATCAGGCGGCCTGAGGTGGAACCTTTCGAGCCGAAAGTGAACGTCTTGCCCCGAAGCTCGTCCTCCAGGTCAGACAGAGTCTCCGCGGGCTCGATTCCGGTGCTGGTGTTGGCAATGAAGTACGTCTGAAAGGCCTCGTCTTCCACGCCCTGGGCGATGGCCTCGGAACCGGGTACCAGACGACGGGCCTGAACACCCGACAGTCCGCCGAACCAGGCCAGCTGTACCTGGTTGTTGCGGAAGGCGGACACGGCTGCTGCATAGGACTTGACCGGGATATAGCGCACCTCGACGTCGAGCTGCTCAGACAGGTAGTCGGCAACGCCACGGAAGCGCTCTACCAGTTTCGTTTCGTCCTCATCCGGGATCGCCGTGAACACAAACGTCTCCGCGTTTGCTGACGCAGCGGTCATAAAGATAAGACTGGAAGCCACGAATTTCCGTATCAGTTTCAAAGCCATTTGAAATTCCTGTTTCGGTTGGTTTCGGAGGGGCCACAGGATACCTTGATTTACCTGCACTCTGAACAACTATACGATTAGCAGGTTTTATTGGCTCAGCCAAAAACTTCTTTCTTTCAGGCGATTATCCGTGTCGTAACCGATGAAAATAATAATGATTACTCCCGCCGACCCGGGCTCTCGGGCCGGCAACCGGGCAACTGCCGAGCGCTGGCAGACACTGCTCGAAAAAGCTGGCCATCGGGTACAGCTTGTCACCGACTATCACGGCGAGGCCTGTGATCTTTTCATTGCCCTACATGCCTGGAGAAGCCGTGATGCTGTTGCCCGCTTCCGGTCACATTGGCCCCAAAAGCCTTTAATTCTGGCGCTGACCGGGACCGACATCTATCGGCACCAATTCGAATATCCCGGGGAAACCCTCGGTTCAATGAAAATGGCCGATGCGCTGATTGGCCTTCATGACTGTGTAGCCGCTGATATTCCGGAAGATTTTCAGGACAGACTTATCACGCTGTATCAGTCTGCAGAGATTCCGTCGGAAGTTTCGCATCCGCAGTCGGGTTGCTTTCAGATCTGCGTTATCGGGCACCTGCGCGAGGAGAAAGATTCCCTGCGGGCCGCCCGTGCCGCGAGACTTCTGCCCGAGGATTCCCGGGTTCTGGTACTTGCCGCCGGCAAGGCCCACAACGATCGTTGGCGAAGACTGGCCGAGGAGGAAGCCAGGCAAAACCCGCGATTCCGATGGCTTGGCCAATTGGACGAGCAGGCCACCCGGGGCTTGCTTACCGGTAGCCAGGCAATGGTGATCAGTTCGATCATGGAAGGTGGCGCCAATGTTGTATCCGAAGCCTGCCGTGCCGGCATTCCGGTGCTCGCCAGTGATATTCCCGGTAACCGGGGGTTGCTTGGCGACGACTATCCGGGCTACTTCCCGGCCGGAGACGAAAAAGTCTTGGCGGGGCTGCTCCATAAGATCGAGACCGCCCCGGAATTCCTGCATACGCTCAAATCACGAGTGAGCCAGCTTGCTTCACGGTTCACGCCCGAGCGAGAGCAGCAAAGCCTGGAACAGGCGCTGGCACTCGCCATACAACGCTGCTCCAGGCGGTTGAGTTCCAGTTAGTCCTTCAGGCTGATCGGCTCGATCGGCCCGGATTCATCCTGCGGCAGAACCCGACCAATGACGGCTGTATGCGGGTAACCGAGCGCTTTCAATTCCCGGACGCAAGCCTCCGCCTGATCCGCGGCCACACTGGCCAACAGGCCGCCGGCGGTTTGAGGATCGAAGATCAGGGGGTAACGGGGATGGTTCACCCACTTTTCCTGCTCACGAATGCCGCGTCGCAACCGGATGTTTGCCGGTTGCAGGGAACTCAGGATGCCAGCAGCAGCGGTCTCCTCCGCGCCCGGTAAGACGGGTATGGCAGAGAGGTCGAGTTCCGCGTCCACGCCGGAGGGGCGGGTCATCTCGACCAGATGCCCAAGCAGTCCGAATCCGGTCACATCGGTACAGGCCCTCGAGCCATAGCGACGCAGACACTCGGCACCGAGTTTATTCGAATGCATCATGGAGGTGAGGGCGGAATCAATCCATCGTCCCTTGGCGGCCAACCGGGCATGGGCAGCAAACAGGGTGCCGGTACCGATCGGTTTGGTGAGGATCAGAACGTCGCCCGCACGCAGACCGCCTTTGCTCATCACCTCATCGGGATCAATCAGACCGTTCACCGCGAAGCCCAGCGCCAGCTCCTTACCTTCGCCGGTGTGGCCGCCCACGAGCGCGCACCCAGCTTCGTTCAGAACCTCCACCGCTCCGGACATCATCTGGAAGACGACATCCTCGACCTTGGATTCAATGCCATAGGGGACCGTGGCCACCGCCGTGGCACTCTGGGCCTCCGCACCCATGGCGAAGACATCGCCAAGGCTATGGTTGGCTGCGATCTTGCCGAACACGTAGGGATCATCGATAAAGGCCCGGAAGAAGTCGACGGTGTGGACCACCGCTTTACCCGGCGGAACCCTCAAAACCGCGGCGTCGTCCGGCGCGTGAAGGCCGATGATGATATCGTCCCGCTCAATGGGTTTGAGTTCATTCAGAGCCCTCGAGAGGACCGTGCTGCCGACCTTGGCGCCGCAGCCTCCGCAGCGCATGGCCACGGCAGAAATGGCCTGCGAGGCTTCCTCCGCGCTCTGGGCAGCGGCCGTATCAGGCAGCGCGGTGTCTTCCTCCATTTCCGGGAGGTCACTGAACTTGCGCATGAATCGCCGGTCGATCCAGTCCTTCCAGCGCCACACCAGCCGACCGTGGAACTCCCGGCCGCCCCGTGAGGCCACCGCGTATTTGTCACCGGTACTGATCAGTGCAAGCCACTTCTTCTGGGGGTAAAAATTGCGGGTCTGTTTGCCTGTAGCCAGGCGTTTGAGGTTGTCGGCCAGTGGTGGGCCCTGGCGCACCGCAAAGACGCCGGCCTTTTCACGGGGATGATTGACCACATTCGCGATATCGCCAGCGGCAAAAATGCTGTCATCCGATTCGCTTTGGAGAGTGTCCCGTACCCGGATGAACCGGCCCTCATCGAGGGCAAGGCCCGTTTCTTCCAGCCAGGCAGGGCCGCCCGCGCGCGTCACCCACAGCACTTCATCAACTTGCAGGGTGTCGCCGGAGTCTGTTTTCAGGAGACCGGACTCAACCCGGGACACGGGTGATCCGAGATGTACCTTTACACCACGCTCCGACAACTTGCGCTCGAATACCGAGCGAACCTTTTCATTGTGGGTTGGCAGGATCTGATTTGCAGCGTCAAACAGGTGAAAATGCAGTTGGTCAGGATCCTTGCCCCTCTGGGCAAGCTCTTTGCGAAGCCGGAACTGCATGGCCAGGGTCAGTTCAACGCCACCGGCGCCGGCACCGACGACGGCCACGGTCAACGGGCCATCGTGGTTCTCGATCCGGGAGAGAAGAGACAGCCAGCGCTGATTGAAACCATTGATCGGCTTCACGGGCACCGCATGTTCTTCAGCCCCCTCAACCTCGCTCACTCTCGGAGAGGAACCGATATTGATGGAAAGAATGTCATAGGGCACGGACGGGCGGTTACGACACAGGATCCGTTTATTTGTCCGGTCGATCCCGAGGGCTTCATCCCGGTAGAAACGCGCACCGGCATATTCCGCCAGGCGGCTCAGGTCGATGTGGACGTCGTCGTAGCTGTAATGGCCCGCAACGTAACCAGGCAACATTCCGGAGTAGGGGGTGTGGGTGTCACGGCAGATGAGGGTAAGGCGCACGCCGGGGACCGGGTTCATGGCGAACCGCTTGAGTACCCCGACGTGGCTGTGCCCGCCGCCTACCAGGACAATGTCCCGTAAAACAGGCTGGTCAGGCGTTTGCATCAGGTAACTTTTTTGGCTTCGGCGGTCAGTTGGTCAAATCCCTTGAGACTTTTGAAGGCTTTCAGCTTTTCCGTGTCTGCCGCCGACGGGTTGGCAATCTGATCGATTGAAGTGATACCGGCATCCTTCATCTTCTTGGCGGTCGCCGGACCAATGCCCTTCACCAGGGTCAGGTCGCTCTTGTCCACCGGCTTCGCGGCCTTTCTGCTTGTGGCCTTTGCAGTGGTTTTTTTGGCTCCCGTAGCGCTTTTTGCCTTGGACGAGGTCTTTTTCGCGGCTGACTTCTTGGGGGCCGCTTTCTTGGCTGCTGCCTGGGCTTCCTTGTTAACCTCGTCAGTCAGTTGCTTGACGTCGGTGCCGGCTTCTTTGGCGGCAACACCTAATTTCTCAAGAATACTGCTCTGAAGTTCGTGGAATTCGTTCAGGCGGCGCTCGAACTCCTCGTTGAAACGCTTCATCTCCCGTTCCCGCAGGTCGTTCACTTCCTTGAGCAGCTTGCGCACCGGTTCCTCGACCTGGGTTTGAAGGGTGTCGAACTGCTTCAGTGCATCGTTGATCAGACCTTCAATCTGGGACGATGTTTTCTCGAACTCCTTGTTGACCTTTTTGACGATCTTGTCGACGCTCGGTTTGGCTTTCTTCGCCATGAAATGTCTCCTTACGGATGGTTGGAACGGACAGTAACGATCAGGCCATTTGCCGGAAGCCGGGTATGGAGCCTGAGGATGTACGACGGGATTTCAGGGACAGTTTCCTGGATAACACCTCACGAATCCGTTTTAGCTTGTCGCCGTTGGGTGATCCAGGTTCAAATTCTGCAAAATCAATAGAATAGAAGAAATTGCTGCAGTGTTTTCTACGTTCGGTGACCAGGCCGTTAACGCTCTGGGCGCATATTTCCTCGAACGGCATATCCATGACCAGATCCAGAGTCAGGCTGTCGCCGGGCTCGAAGACCTTGTCGGTTTTCATGACACAGCCATAGCTGTCGAGTTCGAAGACTGAGGCCTCCACCAACTCCTTGCGGAAGAGGCCCTGCTTTATCGTGAAACGGGCAATGAGATCCGGTAAAGCTTCGTTCATGAATCCTGTACTCTGATAAGATCTCTATCCACTGCGACCTGTCCACCGTTCGGACGGGTTGGATAATGATTAAACAATAGACACTGTTTCCGGTATTGGCAATTCCATCAGTATCCTACAACGACCCCCTCAGGCAGTTCCTCAATACCGAGGGAGCCAATCTTACATCATTTCGATGAGTTGACCCGAACCTCATACATGTCTTCCCGACGATCTTTGAGGTTGTTCACCGAGCCCTCGTTCCGGACCAGGGTCAGTTTCTCCAGATCCATGTCCGAGAACATGATCATCTCGGTGTTCGGCGTCGTTTCCGCCATGACCGCATCGTGCGGGAAGGCAAAGTCCGAGGGTGAGAACACCGAAGACTGTGCGTACTGTACGTCCAGGTTTTCGACCTTGGGCAGGTTGCCGACACTGCCGGTGATTACGACATAGCATTCGTTTTCGATTGCCCGGGCCTGGGCGCAGTGCCTGACGCGCAGGTAGCCGTTTTTGGTGTCGGTCCAGAACGGAACGAAAATAATATCGACGTCCTGGCTGGCAGCAATCCGGCCGAGTTCGGGAAACTCGATGTCATAGCAGATGAGGATAGCGACCCTTCCGGCATCGGTGTCGAATACCTCAAAACGGTCACCGCCCTCAATAACCCAGTCCCGGCGTTCGTGCGGGGTAATGTGGATCTTGCGCTGCTCGTCGACCCGGCCGTCACGGTGGCACAGGTAGGATACGTTGAACAGCCGATCCTCCTCCAGCAGAGGCATCGAGCCGGTGATGATATTGATGTTGTAGCTGACGGCCATCTCCGACATCTGATCACGGAATTGTTCGGTAAATCCGGCCAGGAACCGGATGGCGCGGGTCTGGTCCATCTGGTCAGTCAGGCCCATCAGGGGGGCATTGAAGAACTCCGGGAACAGCGCGAAATCGCTCTTGTAATCGGAGAGAGCATCCACGAAGTACTCGACCTGCTTCAAGACCTCGTCCACCGATGTGAATTCACGCATCTGCCACTGAACCGCGCCCAGCCGTACCTGGGTTTTCCGGACGTTCAACACAGGCGAGGGCGGTGTGTAGAGGATGTTCCGCCATTCCAGCAGCGTGGCATAGCCCATCGACTTCTCGTCTTCCGGCAGATACTTGTGCATCAGCCGGGTAACCTGGAAGTCGTTGGAAAGCTGGAAGCTCAGGATCGGATCGTAGATCTCTTTGCGGTCGACCCGCTGGATATATTCCGCGGGTGTGTATTGGTCCTTGTACTTGTAGTAGCTGGGAATCCGGCCGCCGGCCAGGATGGCCCTCAGATTCATGGAGCGGCACAGCTCCTTGCGGGCCTCGTACAGACGCCGACCCAGGCGGTAACCCCGGTATTCCGGGTGAATGAAAACATCCAGGCCGTAAAGGGAATCGCCATTGGCGTTGTGCCAGATCTTCTCGTTGCGGAGGATCAGATCATCATAGGTGTGTGGATTGCTGAAGCGCTCGTACTTCACGCAGACGGTGAGCGCCACAGCGATGAGCTGACCATTGTCCTCAATACAGATCTGCCCGTCGGGAAACTGTTCGACAAGCGCCTTGATTGTTTCCTTGGGCCAGGCGCCACCGATGTCATCGTAAACGAGATCCATCAGCTCCTGCAGCTGGCCATAATCGTCAAGGGTGAGGTTACGAAGGTTGAGATGCAGTTCTTCGTGGGCCATTCAGTCCGGCTCCGGTCATGAGAATGTAAAGTCCAGCGACCACGCAAATATGAGAGAAGTCTAACAGAAATTATTGGCCGAAGAGCTCCAGTCGCTGACGTAAATTGCGCAAGGTATCTCTGCCCACATAGCGGGATTCCTCGCTCAGGTATGGATTTTCGAGGCGGATGATATCGCGCTGCTCCAGATCGAGGCTGGAAACCGCGTCACTGTAGTAATGCCGCAGATAATCGCCGAAAGAGCCATCCTCGATTGCCCGTTCCAGGCCAAGCTGCAGCCGATAGGCCGTCAGGTCCTTTTCCGGACCGACGAAAAAATAAGAGGGCATTGGATAGGCAATGAGCAGGTTCGGTTCAATAACAAGGTCCGGATCATTCTCGACTTCGAGGTCATGGAATACTTCGCTTACACCTCTGGCAAAGCAGTCGAACCTGTTGTTGCGCAGCATACCGAACAGTATCTCATACCGGGAGTGGGTTACCACGGTGACGCCATTCGATTGCAGAATGGGAGTGTCTGGCCAGTGGGCCCCCTGACCGATACTGATGCCCCGTTCCATCAGGTCATCGAGTGATTCGATGCCCTCGAACAAGGGCAGCTTTTCGGGAAGCGTCACGCAGACCCGGAAACCCAACAGGCCACCGTCAATGGGAACTGGAATGGCGTTCAGCCGCCTTTCACGGGTGGGTGAGGTAGCCACGTTGATGATGTCGATGAGGCCGGATTGCTCCTTCGCCATTTCATACAGCGCCCGTCCCTGGGTCAGCTCCTGGCTTCGAGACAGTCTGTACTCACCATATTCGGGGGTTTTGGCGAGGGCGAGCTCCACCAGGGCGCGGATGGCCGGGCTGTCATAGTTCCGGTACCACAGGGAGTATTCGACAGCCGGGCTTGAATCGGCGTCGGTCCGCTCGTTTTCAACCGCGCTGACGGGGACCGTCACAGCCAGAAGCAATGTGAATAGCCAGATGGTTGTTTGTTGCAGACTGCGAACCTGTAACGCCAAACCAGAGCTCCCTCTCAGCATCGAGAGTCAACGTTCCTTCCACTTTAGACCAGAAAATTGCAGGAAAACGGGCCGAAATGCAAAAAAACAGAAAACCCGCCTTGCGATCAGACAGACACGTTGTAATGATCTCTGCGGTCTGAACGACAGGATTGAGAGTATGGCACTGATAGACAACCTGATTGAGGCAACCGGGCAGTGGGTCGCCTCAACGAACCCGAATGCACCCATTACACATCCCCTGCAATGGCTCAAGAAGACCGGAGGCTATGCGGCGGTCAACCGTATTATCGGCTTGTCCATTCCGTTTGCGCCGCGGAATCGATTCAGTGTAGAGGAAATCAGGCCGGGATACGTGCGGGCGAGGATTCGTCTCAAAGGCAACAAGAACCACTTTGGCAGCCTTTATGCCGGGGCCTATTTTCTGGTGGCGGAAATTCCTGGCGGTGTGTTGACCCTGTTTGACCTGGGCCCGTCGTATACACCGATTCTCAAGGAAATGACGTTGCAGTTCCTTGAACCGGCCAATTCCGATGTAACCGTCGAGTTTTCCCTGAGTCCGGAGCAGGTAGCGGCGATCCGTGCCGACGCTGACGCTTCCGGCCGTGCGAAGTTCACTCTTGAGGGTGTCCTTCGGGACGAGGAGGGCAAGCACGTCGCGACCTCTATTGCCCACTATCGGGTCCGCAAGAAGGGCTTCAAATCGGAGGATGCCGCGTAAGCACGCGGCGACCTAGAGCGAATCCAGCCGAGCAATAGCCTCGAGAAAGGTTTCGCCGTATTTGTCGAGTTTGGCGGCGCCCACGCCGTTGATCTCTCCCAGCTCCTCGATGGTCCGGGGCTTGCGTTCCAGCATCTCAAACAGGGTTGTGTCGTGAAAGATGACATAGGGTGGCACACCCTGTTTGTCGGCCAGTTCCTTCCGGCATGCCCGCAGGTGATCCCAGGCTGCCTGATCCACGATCTGATCGGCACTAAACCCCTTCCGACCGGCGCCACTGCTGCGCCCCGAAGAAGCTTTCCTCTGTACCGGGTCCTTGCGTAGCCAGACCGTCTCATTGCCCTTCAGCAGGGGCCGGCAGTGTTCAGTCAGTTGCAGGGCACCATAGCCCTCGGGATCTGCCCTCAGGTAACCGTTGGCGACCAGTTGACGGAACACCGATTTCCATTCATTGGCACTCAGTTCGGTGCCGATGCCATAGGTGGAGACGCGGTCATGACCGGCCTGAATGATGCGGTCGTTTTCCGAACCCCGGAGAACATCGATCAGGTAGGTCACACCGAAGCGCTGGCCCGTGCGGTACACACAGGAGAGGGCTTTCTGGACGGCAACGGTACCATCCCATGTTTCGGGCGGGTTCAGGCAGGTATCACAGTTGCCGCAGGGCTCTTCCAGGTTGTCGCCAAAATACCGCAACAGAACCTGACGACGGCAACTGGTCACTTCGCAAAGACCGAGCATGGCGTCGAGTTTCTGCCGCTCGACGCGCTTGAACTGGTCATTGCCCAGCGAGCCTTCGAGCATCTGGCGTAGCTTGATCACATCCTGCAATCCGTAAACCATCCAGGCCGTGGATGGCTTACCGTCGCGCCCGGCTCGGCCGGTTTCCTGGTAATAGGCTTCCAGACTTTTGGGTAGATCCAGGTGTGCCACAAAGCGGACATCCGGCTTGTCGATGCCCATACCGAAGGCAATCGTGGCCACGATGATAACGCCGTCTTCCCTCAGAAAACGTTCCTGGTGTCGGGCCCGTTGCTCGGCATCCAGCCCGGCGTGGTAGGGCAGTGCGGTAAAACCCTTGTCCGCGAGCATCCGGGCGGTGGTGTCCACCTTGTTGCGGGACAGACAGTAGACAATGCCACATTCGCCATCATGCTCGGCACGGATGAAATCCAGCAGCTGTTTGTTGGCATTGGTCTTGGGGGCGATGCGGTACTGGATATTCGGGCGGTCGAAACCGCTGACAAAATGCCGCGCTTCGGTCAGCGAGAGCCTTTCCGCGATTTCCTTGCGGGTGCGCTCGTCGGCGGTGGCGGTCAGGGCAATGCGCGGAACGCCAGGGAATTCCGCGGCCAACATGCTCAGCTGCAGGTAATCCGAACGGAAATCGTGGCCCCATTGGGAAACACAGTGGGCTTCGTCAATGGCAAACAGGGAAATGGAAGCATTGTGCAACAGCTCAATGGTCCGGGGCTGGATCAGCCGCTCCGGCGCACAATAAAGCAGATCGAGTTCACCGGTAGTCAGGGCGTACTCGGTGGCGCGGGCCTCCTCCATATCCATGGTTGAGTTGAGAAACGCCGCTTTGACACCGAGTTGTTGCAGCGCCGCCACCTGGTCCTGCATCAAGGCAATCAGGGGAGATATCACGATCGCCGTGCCCGGCCGGACCAGCGCTGGTACCTGGTAGCATAGTGATTTGCCGCCACCGGTGGGCATCAGTACCAGGGCGTCTCCACCATTGACCACTTCCTGAACAATGTCACCCTGCAGGGGCCGGAATGACTCATACCCGAACACTTCATGGAGCACCTGTTCGGGATCTCGACGGGTTGAGGTGGGCCTCTGTGTCGTGAGCTGTTCGAATTCCTGGTCTAGATGCATAGCAGAACCGTGTGTGTCTTCCTTGAGGGGTTGGAGATTTGCCGGGGGATGGCGTCACTTCCCTGACGCGGATCGGATGATACCAGAATAATCGGGCAGGTTGGTCAACGCGCCTTTCGGGTGAGGCAAACCTGACTCAGAAACGCTACAATACCGCGGTTTTTGAACCAGACATTCCCGGTGTAATCCGTTAGATACCATTACAACAGGGTTTCAATGCACGAATTTGATGCCATCCGTCCCTATTCGGACGAAGAAACCGGTCCGGCCATCCAGCGCCTGGTCAATGACCGGGAGTTTATCGATATGGTCGGACGCTTCAAGTCTCCGACCGTGGAGCGCTGGGCGCCAGCGTTATTGCGATTCTTCCTCCGCCGCTGGCTGATCAGGAATTTCGGCCATTTCACCCGTGTGGATGATCTTCAGGCAAGGCTCTCCACCTACGTGGGAGAACTGGTTGAGGGGACCACGACGCGGGTCACGACCAGTGGTCTGGAAAACCTGGACAAGCACAGCGCCCATCTGTTCATTTCCAACCACCGGGATATCGTATTCGATCCCATGGTGGTGAACTATCTGCTGTTCCAGAACGGTTTTTACACCACGCGCATCGCTATTGGAGATAATTTGCTCCAGAACCGGGTGTTTGCGGAGATGATGCGACTGAACAAAAGCTTCGTGGTGCGCAGGAACATGACCAGCCCGCGCGAAATGCGCGATGCCTACATGACGCTCTCCGGCTTCATCAATCACAGCATCAACACCAATCACAGCATCTGGATTGCCCAGAGGGAAGGCCGCGCCAAGGATGGACTGGATTATACGGATCCGGCCATCATCAAGATGTTCCATATGAGCCAGAAGAAGAGCGGCCTGAGCTTTGGCGAAGCGATGAACCGGCTGCATATTGTGCCGGTTTCCATTTCCTACGAGTACGATCCCTGTGACGCAGACAAGGCAAAGGAACTGGAAACCAGGGCCCGCACCGGGAGCTACACCAAAACCGAGGGTGAGGACAGCGAGCAGATTGTGAAGGGCCTCACCGGTTTCAAGGGCCATGTGCACGTGCACTTCGGTGCGCCCATCGCTGACTCGCCGGACAACCCAAAAGAGCTGGCGAACCGGATTGATCGCGAGATGCACGCGAATTACCACCTGCATGCCTCGAACCTGGTGGCCTATCAGCAACGCGGATTCCACCCGGACGCCCACGCGACGCCTGAAACGGTAACCGAGTCCGTCGTGACTGCCGAAACCTGGTCACCCGCGGATATGGCAGCGGCCGAGGCAGAGATGGAGCGGCGTCTGGAAGCCTGCGAACCGGCAATTCGCCCCTATCTGCTGGATATGTACGCCAACCCCGTGGTTACAGCCCTGCAAGCGAATTCCCGCTAGACCCAGAGCATATTCCCCATCTCCAGCAGGTGGGATAGTGCCCGGTGGTAGGGATACATGCGAAGCCGGAGCGTCTGCAGGCCGGGATAGGGCGGTGGTACCCGTGTGGCAAACACGGTTTTACCGTCCTGCTCGGCTTCCATCTCCAGCAGGAACCGGTCGGTGCCGGGGGCGTCATGACTGCCGGTGCATTCCGGTGTGACCAGACATTCCACCCGGACATCTTCGGCCGTCAGTCCGTTGAGTACTGCCTCAACCCGCAATTCAACAGTATCATCGTAGGCGCACCGGCTTTCCACACATCCCTCAACGGACAAAGAGACGCCCGGCCAGGCTTCCCGAACTCTGGCCTTCCAATCTGCGAGTTCTCGGGCAGCCTTGGCGCCGTCAGCGAGCAATCTCTGGCCCTGGGCGGAGGCCGGCTCGTAAAAGCGTTCCACATAGTCCATGACCATGCGCTGGCTGTTGAATCTGGGCGTTATCGTCTTCATCGAGGCTTTCGAGCGGGCCACCCAGCCCTTTGAGTAACCCTGGGACGCACGGTTGTAGTAGAGGGGGATTACCTCGAACTCCAGCAGGTCCATCAGGTCCCGAGCTTCCTCTTCATTGCGGAATTCGGGGTCCAGACCGGTATCTCTGGGCGTAATGGCCCAACCGTTGGTGCCGTCGTAACCCTCGCCCCACCAGCCATCCAGAACACTGAGATTGAGCGCACCATTCAGCGCCGCCTTTTCACCGGAGGTACCGCTTGCCTCTTTCGGATACTCCGGGTTATTCAACCAGACGTCGACACCGGCCAGGAGATAACGGGCCATGGCCTGATCATAATCTTCGAGGAGAATGATATGGCCCATCAGCGAGGGACGCATCGAGAGATCATGTATTACCTTGATCAGGTGCTGGCCAGGTTTGTCTTTCGGGTGCGCTTTCCCGGCAAAGATCAGCACGACTGGATGATCGGGGTGGGTCAACAGACGCTCAAGGCGTTCAAGGTCGGAGAAAATCAGTGTGGCCCGTTTGTAGGTGGCGAAGCGACGGGCAAATCCGATAACCAGGGTGTCCTTTTCCGGTGAGACCAGCTGCCTCGTCATCCGGTCCGTGACCGAGTGACCGGTGCCGTTGCGTTCATGCTGACGCTCCAGCTGCTCCATCACAAATTCGCCCATCTGCTGTTTCAGTGCCTTGTGAACGCTCCAGTAATGATAATCCGGGATGTGATCAACAAACGACCAGAACTCGGGGTTTCTCAGTTCGCTTTTCCAGGTGGGCGCCTGGATATCGAACAGGCTGGCCCATTCGGCAGCCAGAAAGGTCGGTACGTGGACCCCATTGGTGATGTACCCGATCGGGTTTTCCTCAGGCGGAACCTGGGGCCAGACATAGCCCTCCATTTCAGCTGCCACACCACCATGAATACGACTGACCCCGTTGTGGAAGCGGGATCCACGTAGCCCCAGGGTGGTCATATTGAAGCTGTCTTGGCCATCGCGGGTCCCAAGCGCGAAGACTTTTTCAAACTCGAGCCCGGCGTCCTCCAGATAGCTGCCGAGGGCATGGTGCATCAGCTCTCGTGAGAAGATGTCATGGCCCGCAGGTACGGGTGTGTGCGTGGTGAACAGCGTGGACGCTGCAACTGCCTCGAGCGCCGCCTCGAACGTCAGCTCCTCGTGCTGCATCAACTGGCGACAGCGCTCGAGAATCTGGAAGGCAGCGTGGCCCTCGTTGATGTGCCATGCCGTAGGTTTCAGGCCCAGCGCCTCCAGTACCCGGGTACCGCCGATACCCAGCAACATTTCCTGGCTGATCCGGGTGGACTCGTCGCCTCCATAGAGCTGAAGCGTAAGATTCTGGTCCTCTGCGCTGTTTTCGGCCGTGTTACTGTCGAGCAGGTACAAGCGAATATGCCCGACTCGTGCTTCCCACACTCGCGCGGTAACGGCCCGCCCAGGGAAGGGCACCGAAACTTTCAGCGGCGTGCCATCCACCTCCAGCGGCGAGATCGGGAGTTCGTCACTGGAGTGGGATTTGTAGCGGGCAATCTGATGCCCCTGAGCGTCAATGCTCTGGATGAAGTAGCCCTGTTGATACAGTAGGCCGACTGCCACAAACGGCAGGCCCAGATCGCTGGCAGCCTTGCAGTGGTCACCTGCGAGTATGCCAAGGCCTCCGGAATAGATCGGGAAACTTTCGTGGAGACCGAACTCCGCGCAGAAGTAGGCGACCAGATCCCGCTCGGGATCCAGCAATTCGGTGACTTCCGGACCGGGCTCCGACTCCACATAAACGTCATAACTGTTCAGTACCTGACGATATTCGGCAAGAAACGCGCGGTCCTGGGCAGCTTCGTCCAGGCGTTCCTGCGCCACCCGCCGCAAAAAAAGCTTCGGGTTGTGCTCGACGCTTTGCCAGAGCCCCGGATCAATGCGCGCGAACAGGTTCCTTACACTGTGATCCCAGCTGTAGAACAGATCGTTGGCCAACTCGTCCAGTCGTTCAAGACCTTCCGGGACTCTGGGGTATGCTTCAAGCCGGAATTCAGTGACCTTGCTCATGATCGTTCTCCTGTCGGGAATCTGTTCCCTTAGCCTCAGTTATGTCTGCACCGCTCCGTCAGAATCGACTGGTAGAGGGCGAGATACTCGCTGGCCCGGTATTTCCAGGAATAATCACCCGCCATGCCATTGCGTTGCAGTTGCCTCCATTGCCTTCGGTTATGGTAGTACTCCAGGGCCCGGTCGATGGCATGGAGGAAGGCATCTGCGTTGGCTCTGTCGAAACAGAAACCCGTCGCCCTCGTACCTGCGGCCTGGCCGGGATCAACTACAGTGTCCCTGAGGCCGCCAACGGCGTGCACGATCGGGACGGTTCCATAACGCAAACTGAACATCTGGTTCAGGCCACAAGGTTCGAACCGGGATGGCATCAGAAAGATGTCGGCCCCGGCTGTAATCCTGTGAGCCAGTGGTTCGTCATAACCCACGGTCAGTGACATTTGCGTCGGATAGTCCCGTGCCAGGGCGCGGAGCGCCTCGGTGTATCGGGGCTCTCCGGAACCGAGGAGGGCAAACTGGCAGCCTCTATGAAGCAGGGTAGGAATGACTGCGAGCAGCCAGTCAATACCTTTTTGCTCCACCAGGCGCCCTATGGACCCGAACAGTGGGGCCCCGTTCACCTCCAGTCCGAGCTGTTGCTGGAGCCTTGCTTTGCACTGGCTCTTGTTACTCAGGCTGTCCGCCCCGTAATGAAAGTCGATATAGCGGTCGTCCGAGGCATTCCAGATCCGGGTGTCTATGCCGTTCAGGATTCCGGAGAGCCGGTCGGCCCGATATCTCAGCAGTCCATCCAGCCCGTATCCAAACTCCGGGGTCTGAATTTCCCGGGCATAACTGGGACTGACCGTCGTGATTCTGTCAGCGTAGACAAGCCCACCTTTGATAACAGACAGTTGGTCATGAAACTCCAGCCGGTCAAACCGCCAGAGCGAATCGGGCAAGCCCATTGCCCGGAATGTTTCGTGCGAAAACAGCCCCTGGTAAGCCAGGTTATGGATGGTGAAAACAGTTCCGGGTCTTGTGGGTAGCTGATCCAGAAACACAGGTACCAGGGCGGATTGCCAGTCATTGCAGTGCACGATGTCCGGCGTCCAACCCAGTCCCAACTGGCCACTGGCCATCATTGCGGCGACCCGGCAGAACAACTGGTATCGATGGGCGTTGTCCCACCAGTCCTCGCCATCCTCATTCTGGTAGGGATTCCCGGGGCGGTCGAAAAGCGCAGGGCAGTCCACCAGCCAGAGACTGACGGCGGTGCCGGGTAACCGCGTGCGCCAGACCGTCACATGATACTGTCCAATGCTCAGTCGAGCCTTGCGTCGGCTACCTCCGGTGCGGGCGGCTTCCAGAGCCGCTGGATAGCCCGGCAGCAGTATCTGGACATCACAATCGTGGCGCCCCAATGCTTCGGGCAGGCTGGCCGAGACGTCGGCCAGACCTCCGGTCTTTATCACCGGAAAGACTTCACTGGTAACAAACAGTACCCGTTTCATGTCTCAGGCCTGAGAATGACAGCTGCCAGAGGCGGCAGTGTAAGTTCGAGCGAGCAGGGGCGATCCATCCAGGCTTCCTGGATCGCTTCCAGACCATAGGGATTACCGACGTTACTCCCACCATAATATTCAGAGTCCGAGTTCAGTACTTCCACCCAGTGACCGCCTTTTGGAACCCCGATCCGGTAGTGATATCTCGGCATTGGAGTGAAATTGAGCACCACGACCGTTACGTCGTCTTCTGAACGGCGCAAATAGCTGATGACGGATTGAGGGGAGTCGTGGCAGTCAATCCATTCGAATCCATCACCATAGTAATCCCGAACGTGGAGCGATGGTTCCCGCCGGTAGAGACCGTTAAGGTCCTGCACCAGTTTCTGAAGTCCCCTGTGTTCCGGGTATTGCAAGAGGGACCAGTCCAGCTCGCGGGATTCACTCCATTCCCGACGCTGACCGAACTCCCCACCCATGAACAGCAGCTTGGAGCCGGGGTAGGTGAACTGAAAGCTGAAGAGCAGACGAAGATTGGCTCGCTGCTGCCATTCATCACCGGGCATCTTGTTGAGCAAGCTTGATTTGCCATGGACCACCTCATCGTGCGAGAGCGGCAGCATGAAGTTTTCCGAGAATGCGTACAGCAGGCCGAAAGTCAGCTTGTCATGGTGGTATTGGCGATAGATCGGATCCTGCTGCAGGTACTCCAGTGAATCGTGCATCCAGCCCATGTTCCATTTCAGGTTGAAGCCCAGGCCACCGATCTCGGGTGGTCTGGTGACCCGCGGCCAGGAGGTTGATTCCTCGGCGATTATCAGGGTACCCGGAAACCGACTCTGACAGATCTGATTCAGACTTTTCAGGAATTCGATCGCTTCCAGGTTTTCGTGGCCGCCATGAACGTTGGGCAGCCATTCACCGGGGTTTCTGGAGTAGTTGAGATAAAGCATGGAGGCCACCGCATCTACCCGGAGGCCGTCAATGTGGAACGCATCCAGCCAATAGAGGGCGCTGCCAATCAGAAAGTTACGGACTTCATGCCGGCCGTAATTGTAGATAAGGGTGCCCCAGTCCTTGTGTTGGCCCCGTCTCGGGTCCTCGTGTTCGTAAAGCGCAGTGCCATCAAACCGTGCCAGGGCGTGCTCATCCTCCGGGAAGTGGCCGGGTACCCAGTCGAGAATCACGCCAATATCGTTGCGGTGGCAATGGTCGATCAGGTAACGAAGATCGTCCGGGGTGCCGAAACGGCTGGTCGGGGCATAATAGCCGGTGGTCTGGTACCCCCAGGATTCATCCAGGGGGTGCTCGGTAACCGGCAGTAATTCGATATGGGTGAAGCCCTGCTCCCGGACATAAGGGATCAGCTGATCGGCGAGTTCCCGGTAGGTCAGCCAGCGCCCGGCGCCATGGTGTTGCCAGGAAGCTGCGTGAACCTCGTACACAGAGATCGGTGATTCCTGCCAGGCCCACTGGCCTCGACGGGCCAGCCAGTCACCATCACCCCAGCTGTAAATACCGCGCTGGACAACCACCGCCGCGTTGGACGGCCGCAGCTCGAAAAATTGCCCGTAGGGGTCGGTCTTGAACAGCTGTTTGCCGGCGCGGGTGGTGATTGCGAACTTGTATTGGGAACCGGCACCAATGCCGGGGATAAACACCGACCAGACGCCGGACGAGCCGTGACTGGTCATCGGGTGATGGCCGGGAGTCCAGTCGTTGAAGTCGCCCACCACGCTTACCACGGTTGCGTTTGGGGCCCAGACCGCGAACCGGACACCCTCTGTGCCGTTCCGGGTCTGAAGGTGAGCTCCCAGGACATTGTAAATGTGCCAGTGCCTTCCTTCGCCGAACAGGTATAAGTCAAAGTCGCTCAGGGTGGGGCTTTCCATAGTCCACGCATCTTCCTTACCGGGTTCCCGGGTATTGAACTGCCGCGAGCGCGGTCAGAAAATGATCTGTAACAATTCTACGTCATATTCCCGTGATATTGTTCTAATATTATTACGGCGGTAAGAAGGCTGTCGATGTGCCGCAAAGCTACGCGACAGCAGGCATCAAGCCAGACGGTTTGCAGGGAAGGATTCATGCATACGGCCAAGCGTTTTGTCAGTCGTCTCACTCGCCAGACGCTCGCTCTGGTGCTCGCCGGGGGACGCGGTTCCCGGCTTCACGACCTCACCAAGTGGCGTGCCAAGCCCGCGGTTCCGTTCGGCGGAAAATTCCGGATTATCGATTTTCCACTGTCCAATTGCATCAATTCGGGCATAGGGCAGGTGGGTGTGATTACCCAGTACAAATCCCACTCGTTGATCCGCCACATCCAGCGCGGCTGGGGATTTTTACGCGGGGAACTCGACGAGTTCGTGGAACTCTTACCGGCACAGCAACGGATCGAGACGTCCTGGTATGAAGGCACTGCGGACGCGGTGCTGCAGAACCTCGATATCATCCGCAGCCACCATCCGGAATATGTCCTGATCCTGGCAGGTGATCACATCTACAAGATGGATTACGGAACCATGTTGGCTGCGCATGTGGAGAGCGAGGCTGACATCACCGTTGGCTGCATCGAGGTTCCGATCGAAGATGCTTCTGCCTTCGGCATCATGGAGGTGGATGACGAGATGCGGATCCGGGAGTTTGAGGAGAAGCCCGAAAATCCCCGGCCGATGCCTGATAACGAGGGCAAAGCGCTGGCTTCAATGGGCATTTATGTGTTCAGCACCCGGATCCTTAACGAGGAACTTATCCGGGATCATCAAATGCAGGGAAACTCTTCCCACGATTTCGGCAAGGACATTATCCCCTCCGTAATCCGCCGCCTGCGAGTCATGGCGTTTCCCTTCCGGGATCCTTTGCAGAACAATAAAGCGGCCTATTGGCGAGACGTAGGCACCATCGACTCTCTTTGGCAAGCCAATCTTGAATTGATCGGGGTAAGTCCGGAGTTGAATCTTTACGACTCCAACTGGCCGATCTGGACCTATCAGGAGCAGTTGCCACCGGCCAAATTCGTTTTTGACGACGAAAACCGGCGGGGTACCGCGGTCGATTCGATGATTGCCGGCGGCTGTATCGTCTCTGGCGCCATGGTCCGACACTCTTTGCTGTTTTCCCAGGTCAGGGTGCATTCTTTCAGTGAAGTCTCTGATTCGGTGATTTATCCCGACGTGGAGATCGGGAGGCATTGCCGGATCCAGCGCGCCCTGATTGACCGCGGCTGCAAAATCCCGGAGGGCACTCACATCGGCTTTGATGAGGACGAGGATCGCAGGCGTTTCCATGTGTCCCCGAAAGGTGTTGTTCTGGTGACGCCCGAAATGCTCGGGCAGGACTATCCCCATGGCCTCTGAAAAAAAGACGCCGGTAGTGCTTTGCTGGCATATGCACCAACCCGGGTATCAGGATCTCAAAACCGGCCAGTTCCTGTTCCCCTGGGTCTATCTGCACGGCATCAAAGATTACAGCGATATGGCGGCGCATCTGGAAGCGCACCCGCAGGCCAGGGCCGTGGTGAATTTTGCGCCCGTATTGTTGGAGCAGATTGAAACCTATCTCGTTCAGATCGAACGCTGGCGTCATGGCGCCGGAACCATCGGGGATCCGCTTCTGGCTGCACTGGTTGCCGACACATTGCCCGAAACTGGCAGCCCGGCGTTTCTGGACCTCATGAACAAGGCTCTCAGGGCAAACCCGGAAAGGATTATCAAGCGCTTCCCTCCCTATGCCCGACTGGCAGACCTCGCCGAGTTCTACCGCTCCAAACCGGACATTCAGCGTTACATCTCGCCGTCGTTTCTGTCCGACCTGCTGGTCTGGTACCACCTTGGCTGGATGGGAGAAACCGTGCGCCAGCGGAATTCCTGCATTCAGAGTCTTCAGGAAAAAGGGTCAGGCTTCAGCCTGGACGACCGGATCGCACTGCTGGACGTGATTTTTGAGGTGATGGCTGGCCTGGGACCGAGGTACCGGAATCTGGCAAAGAAAGGCCAGGTGGAACTTTCTGTCAGCCCTTATACCCACCCGATTCTTCCGCTCTTGCTGGACCTGGAATCCGCCCGAGAGGCCATGCCCGACATCAGCCTGCCAACGCACAATCGCTACCCGGGCGGGGAACTCCGCGCCAGTTGGCAACTGCAGCAAGCCCGGGAGACTTTCAAGCGCTTTTTCGATGTGGATCCCGAGGGTTGCTGGGCCTCGGAGGGGGGGCTGAGTCAGGCGACCCTGGCTCAACTCGAGAAACACGGCTTTCAATGGACTGCCAGCGGTGATTCTGTCGTCCATAACAGCATCAATCTCGCCCAACAAAACGGTGATTTACCAGAGGCGGCGAGTATCCACCAGCCGTTCCAGTTTGGTGACATCGGTGTGACGGTCTTTTTCCGGGATGACGGGCTTTCCGACCTGATCGGGTTTACGTATGCCGATTGGCACGCCGAGGATGCGGTGGGAGACCTCGTCCATCACATGGAAAATATCGCAACGCACGCCAAAGGCAAGCGTATGCCCATTATCTCGGTGATCCTCGATGGCGAGAATGCCTGGGAGTATTACCCGGAAAACGGCATTCATTTCCTGGACCGGCTTTACGAAGTTCTGGAGGACCATCCCCGGCTGAAGCTTTCGACCTATGCGGAGTTGCATAAAGATCCGGCATCGGAGCCGGTGAAACTCCCGCATCTGGTGGCTGGAAGCTGGATTTATGGCACGTTTTCAACCTGGATTGGTGATCCGGACAAGAACCGCGCCTGGGATCTGTTGTGTGAGGCGAAAGCCCATTACGACCGCGCGATGGATAACGGGAGTCTGAATTCCGATGAGAGAGCAGCGGCGCAACACCAGCTCGCCATTTGTGAGGGATCGGACTGGTTCTGGTGGTTCGGGGACTATAACCCGGCGCAGATCGTGCAGGACTTCGAGCGCCTGTACCGCCGGCACCTGGTCAATCTGTACGAGAGGATTGGCTATCCCGCTCCTCCCTGGGTGTTCCAGCAGCTGAGCCAGGGGGGAGGCGAACCGGCCAGAGGCGGGGCGATGCGACCCGGTCACGACAGGGATGCTGATGCGCCATGAGTACGGAGGAAATATCGCACGGCCTGTTCAAGGCCCGGCGAGCGGGGGTTTTATTGCATCCGACGGCGCTCAGAGGGCCGTTCGGAATCCTGGGGAACAACGCTCGGCGGTTTGTGGATTTCGTCGCACAAAGTGGCCTGAGTGTCTGGCAGACATTGCCGGTGGGACCAACCCACAGTGATCTTTCCCCGTACCAGTCGCTATCGGCCCACGCCGGCAACCCTGACTTCATCGATCTCTCCGAGTTGGTAACACTTGGATTGTTGCGGAGGGAGGAGCTCGATTCCTCTGCGAGCGAGGCGCGCAGTTCGTTGCTCAGGTTGGCCTCCCGCCGTTTTTTCGAGGGTGAGGGACAGCTGCGCCTGACGGATTTCGAGGCTTTTTGTTCTGAGCATGGGGATTGGCTGGAAGATTTCGCGATCTTCTGCGCGATTCGCGAAATGCTGCCAGGCACGAGTTGGCCGGACTGGCCCGCTGAACTGCGCGACAGGCATCCGGAGGCTATCGCGCGCTTTTTCCGCAAGCAAGCAGAGTCTGTGGCGGCTGTTCGATTCGAGCAGTTCCTGTTTCAGCACCAATGGCAATCTCTCAGGAATTATGCTGCCGAACAGGGGGTTCTGCTCTTCGGGGATATCCCGATTTTTGTCGCCCATGACAGTGCGGACGTCTGGGCCAATCGCCATCTTTTCAAACTCGACAGTGAGGGCAGCCCTACCGCAGTCGCAGGTGTACCGCCGGATTACTTTTCTTCGGAGGGCCAGCATTGGGGTAATCCGATTTACGACTGGGACGCCATGGCCGTCGACGGTTACCAGTGGTGGCTGCAACGGCTGGAGAGCCAGCGCCAGCTGTTTGACCTGATCCGGATCGACCACTTTCGTGGCCTGGAATCCTTCTGGGAGATCCCGGCCGCCACACCCGAACCGCGTTTTGGGTACTGGGTGGCCGGCCCGGGACACAGGTTTCTCTCGGCCTGCTTCGAGCGATTTCCCGAATTGCCTCTGGTGGCGGAGAACCTGGGAATCATCAGCGACGAAGTCGAGCAGTTGCGTAAGGACTTCCGTCTTCCAGGCATGACGGTGATCCAGTTCGGGTTTGATGGCAGCCCCGATAACCCGCATCTTCTGCATCGTCATGACCCGGGTGACCTGGTGTACACCGGAACCCATGACAACGACACCAGTCTGGGCTGGTACGAGAGCCTCGACGATCACACCCGAGGCTACGTGAACGACTATCTGGGTACCGATGGTACCGGCATGCCCTGGCCGATCGTGGAAGCGGCCATGCGTTCAGTCTGCTGGCTGGCAATGGTGCCGATGCAGGATTTTCTGGAACTCGGGTCTGAGGCGCGCTTCAACACGCCGGGAACTGTCGAAGGCAACTGGATCTGGCAGTTGGACATTTCCCGCTGCACGGAAGAGCTTTCCGCGAAAATCCGTGAAGCTGTTTCATGCCATGAACGAATTCGGTTTTGACTGGTCATATGTTGACCAGCATCAACATGGTGCCGGAAAGATTGGTGTATAAAAAACAGACAATCTCCGTTTAACATCATACCTGTTCAAGGAGGACACGATGGAACACAGGCTCAGCAAACGCGTTCCCGGTAAACTTTCCATTTTGGTCTATAAGCGCGGAATGCCTGTTGCAACAGGGCAGGTTCGCAACGCCTCGCGCCGCGGCGTTTTCATTTCCACCGATTATGATGATGTTAACCTGAACCAGACCCTTGAGCTGGAACTCTGTTACCCGGAAAAAACCGAAAAGCCACTGCGCAGACTGAAAGCCCACGTCGTCCGGAAGTCGCGCAATGGACTGGGTCTTGATTTTGACGGTGTTGAGAATGACGCCCTCGGCATTTCCAAGCTTATCAACTGGTTGGCTAACTACCATTCCGCGTTCAGCTACGATGCTTCCCCACGCTACAGGGCTTACTGATTGAACTGATATGACATTAGCGGCCTATCGGCCCAGGCAGTTGCCTGAGGCCCTGACTGGTTTGTTCACCCTTGCCCTGGATCTGAGATGGAGCTGGCATCATGGCAGCGACGTTCTCTGGCGCACTCTGGAACCCGAAACCTGGGATAGCACCCGCAACGCCTGGCTGGTGCTCAACAGTGCGGCAGGGGACCGCCTGGAAGAGCTCAGCCGGGATCCGGACTTTCTGGCCCGGTACAAGGAACAGATGGACGCCCACGAGCGCTTCGTCCGGACCCCAACCTGGTATTCAGAAGCATGTCATGATGAACTGGATCGCGGCATCGCCTTTTTCTGCATGGAGTACGGTGTTAGTGAATCGCTGCCACTCTATAGTGGTGGACTGGGTGTGCTCGCCGGGGATTATCTCAAGACCGCCAGCGATCTCGGTGTCCCGGTAACAGCGGTGGGCCTGCTTTACCAGCAGGGCTATTTCCGTCAGGCCATCAGCAACGATGGCGAACAGTTGGAATTCTATCCCTACAACGACCCTACCATGTTGCCCCTATCACCGTTACGGGATAAGGATGATCAATGGCTCAGGATCATCGTACCTTTGCCGGGTCGCGATTTGCGCCTGAGAGCTTGGGTCGGGCAGGTTGGCCATTGTGAACTTTTGCTTCTGGACAGCAATGATCCGCGCAACGAAGCCGGCGACCGGGGCATCACCAGTGAACTCTATAGCGGCGATCCCGAAAAGCGGCTCCAACAGGAGATGGTTCTCGGAATCGGAGGCTGGCGCCTCTTGCGTGCCTTGGGCAGGGATCCGGTGGCGTGCCATATCAATGAGGGCCACTGCGCCCTCGCTCTGGTAGAGCGGGCCTTCGGATGGGCCCGTGACAAGGAGCGCGATTTCGATACCGCCCGCATGGCTACCCGGGCAACCAATCTTTTCACAACGCATACATCCGTTGCCGCCGGCTTTGACCGGTTCCCGAGACGTCTGGTGCAGCTGTACCTCGGCCCCTGGTTGGCCGATCAGGATCTGACCGTCGACCAGCTGATGGAACTTGGCACCCACAACTCGGATCACGATGCCACCGGCGATCCCTTGCTGAATATGGCCTGGCTTGCCCTTAACATGAGTGGGCGAGTCAACGCGGTAAGCCGGATTCACAGGAAGGTGTCCCAGACCATCCTGCAGCCCTTTTTTCCCCGGTGGCCATCGGAGGACATCCCGGTGGACTACGTTACCAACGGAGTGCACACCCCAAGCTGGGATTCAGCCGAGTCAGACGCGCTCTGGACGCGTGCTTGCGGCAAAGACCGGTGGCGCAGGCCAATGGAAACCAGCTGCCCGATGGGCACGGTTTCCGACCAGGAGCTATGGGACATGCGTCTTGCCCAGAGGAAAAGGCTGATCCGCTACTTACGGCGTCGCCTCGCCAGCCAACACTGCGAACACAATCCGGGACTTGACCCGGCCGCCGCCTGTGGTTTGCTCCTGGATAATGAAACCCTGACCCTTGGTTTTGCCCGCCGGTTTACGGATTACAAGCGGCCCGATCTGCTGCTCACTGATCCCGAACGTCTTCTTGCACTGCTCAATAACCGGGACAAGCCGGTGCAGATCGTACTGGCTGGAAAAGCGCATCCGTATGATAAATCCGGGAAGGCTCTGATCCGGCGTTGGAAACATTTCTCACGCCTGCCGGAAGCAGAAGGAAAGGTCGTGTTCATTGAGGACTACGATCTCGGCGTCGCAAATCAGCTGATCCAGGGTGTGGACGTCTGGTTGAATACCCCCAGGCATCCTTGGGAAGCATGCGGCACCAGCGGTATGAAGGTGCTGGTCAATGGTGGACTGAATCTGTCCCAGTTTGATGGTTGGTGGGCAGAAGCCTGGAACCCTGACGTCGGCTGGGCCATCCGGCCCGGCGCAAGCTTCGAGGAGCTGAGCCACACCAACCACCATGACGAATCCGATGCAAAGGAATTATTTGATCTCCTGGAAAACCAGGTAGTGCCGGCATTTTATCAGGTTGACCAGGAAGGGCGGCCGATGGATTGGATCAAGATCATTCGCGCCAGCATGGACCAGCTAACGCCTCACTATTCCGCCAATCGGATGGTCCGGGAGTACGTGGAAGAGTTCTACCGGCCCATGGCGGCGATGGGGCGGCAGCGTGATCCCGACACAGCGCATGGTCTGGTTAAGGAATCCCGCGAAATAAACGCCCACTGGTCCAGGATCCGGTTTACCTCAATTGAGGTTGAAGAACAGAACGGTCAGCAGTCCTTCACGGTCGATGTCTATCTGGATGGCGTGCCGCCAGAACACTTGGGGGTCGAACTGGTGGCGGAGTGTTCGGAATATGGCCCCCGGCAGGTACACCCCATGAAACGGACCCAGGCAATTGAGGGTTCAGGTAGCGGCTGGTGTTATCAATGTACTGTTCCCGCGCGCCCGGAGGGGCACTACACTCCGAGGGTTCGGGTAATAGACGATCGCCTGAACCTGCCGCTGGAGAACTCATCTATACTCTGGCTCCGCTAGTGATCAGCCTCGCCAGAATGCCGGTGAGAGAACGATCACCACACTCAAAATCTCAAGCCGGCCCATCAGCATTCCCACGGAGAGAACCCACTTTGCCCCATCCGGGAGTGGCCCAAAATTACCGGCAGGACCAATAATGTCTCCCAGTCCCGGGCCCACGTTTGTCAGCGACGTCAGGGCACCGGACAACGCCGTTACGAAATCCAGCTGCATGGCGGCCAGGGCAATGGTGATGAGAAGAAGGCACAACAGGAAGATGAAGGTGTAGGCAATCATCGAGGAGATGATTTCGTCACTGACCGAACGGCCATTATAGTTTCGGGTAAGCACCGCTCTGGGGTGCAGCAACCGCATCAGTTGTTCCCGCAGGATGATCAGCGACAACTGGAAACGGAAAATCTTCATACCTCCGGCGGTTGAGCCGGAGCATCCCCCCACGAACATCAGGAAGAAGAACAGAACAAAGGCCAAGGGTCCCCAGGCGCTGTAGTCCTCGGAGGCATAGCCGGTTGTTGTGACAACGGATGTCACATTGAACAGGGTGGAGGCGTAGTTATGGATCGGATCGAATGGAACAGGGGAAACCCCCCAGCGGTAGAGCGTCAGTAATGCCGGCACGATCAGCAGAATCGCGAGGAACATTCGCACCTGCTGATCGCGGAACAGAACGCCGTGCTGCCCATGCATTTCCCGGACAAAGAGGAAGAAAGGCAAACTACCGATAATCATGAAGAACGTGGCTTCCATGAGGATCAGATCGTTGAATTTACCCATGGAAAGATCAGACGTGGAGAATCCACCCGTGGCGATGCTGGTCAGCCCGTGGTTGAAGGCGTCGAACAACGCCATTCCGGACAGCCAGTAGGTGATAACGGCGACGATGGAAAACGTGACATAGACGAACAGCAGGCCGCGACTCAGAGTTTTCATCCTCGGCAGGGCCTTGTCAGTCCATTCCGAAGACTCGGTCGCAAACAGGCGCATGCCACCAACGCGAAGGAACGGTAGCACGGCAACGAACATGCCGATGATCCCGATGCCCCCAATCCATTGAAGTATCGATCGCCAGAGCAACAAATCCCGATCCATGTTGTCCAACCCACTGAGTACTGTCGCTCCCGTCGTGGTTATCCCCGAAGTACCTTCGAAAAAGGCATCGGCGGCCGACAGATGCAGATCGCTCAGGTAGAAGGGTAGGGACGAGAGCAGGGCAATGATGAACCAGCTGGAAACGGTCAGCACGAACATGAAGCGGGGCTTCAGGTCCCGTGGCTGGTTGTAAGTGGTGACGATGCCCAGTACACCGAGACCGCAGACAATAGCGGCCGATTCCGCAAACGCCATGGCATTGGGCGCTTCGGACCCGGCAAGAAAGATCACCGGTAACGTCATGAAAATACTCAGAAGTACAAACATGACGCTGACAATAAAGATGACAGGGCTTAGGTTTCTCAAAAGGATGCTCTAGCCAGCTGAACCGGGAGACGGCGCCAGAATACCTGCACCCCCGGCCTTCCGCAAGGCAGTCAGGGCCTTAGCGCGGTATGAAGCAGAAATTAAATCCGCGTAAATAACGGGTAAATTCGGATCTTTACTATGGCAAAGAGCGTGGGGTTGATGCATTTTCGGAGATGAACACCGAAAAAATCGGTTAAGGAGAACAGATATGACACGTACAAAATCTCTCGCGCTGGCGCTCGCAACCCTCTCGGGGGGGCTTCTGGCCACCAGCGCCGCTCAGGCTCAGGATATGTACAAATCCGGTGTTGGCGGGCTTTATGCCGGCTTTAATTATACGTTCATGAACGCCGAGATCGGACCCTACGATGCCGACACTGGCACCCTGTCAGGAAAAGTGGGAGTAATGGCAACCCCCTTCCTCGGCATTGAGGCCCGTGCCGGTTTTGGCGTTGACGATGACACCATTAATGGAGCTGATGTGTCCGTGGACAACTTCTACGGCGGTTATGCCACATTCAATCTGGCTAACGAATCGCCGGTGACGCCTTATGCGGTGCTGGGTTTCACCCGGGTTGAGGCCGAAGTCGGATCATTCGAGGACGATGACTCCGATGTTTCGTACGGTATTGGTGCCAACATGGAGTTCGCACCGAACCTCTCCGGTAACCTGGAGTACATGCGTTACTACGACGACGACAATGTGGAGCTCGATGGCCTCGGCGTAGGTATCCAGCTTAATTTCTGACGCTCGTCCTTGAGTTGACCCAAGAGGAGTTGGTTTGAATCACCTTGCCCACGTATTCCTTGCACCGGATTCCCCGGAGGCCCGCGTGGGCAGCATTCTCGGTGACTTCACCCGGGGCGTCGAACTTTCGACGCTACCGGATGAGGTACACCGCGGCGTGCGCCATCATTTTTCGGTGGATTCGTTCACTGACCGCCATCCTGAAGTTCTTGCGTCCAAACAGCTGTTTTCGCCACGTAGACGACGTTTCGCGGGCGTGGCCCTCGACATCCTGTACGACCATTTTTTGCTGAAACACTGGCACAGTTTCACGAGCCAGGATCGTGATTGTTTTATCCGGCGCACCTACCAGGAACTCACTCAGAAGCAACACCTGATGCCATCTCGGATGGTACAGGTGACCTGCAGAATGGTGGAATATGACTGGTTCGGAGCCTATCAGGACCTGGATAACATAGGTCAGGCACTCGACCGGGTCGCTTCGCGGATCCGTTTCGCCAATCGATTCGAAGGTATGATTGAGGAAATCCACGATCATCACCCAGAGCTTGAAGAACGATTTCTTAACTTTTTCCCCGAACTTCAGGATATTGCGAAGGAGTTTTAATGCGGTTTCTGACTATTGTTCTGCTGATGCTTTCGCTCACTGCCACATCAGTTCTGGCCGAGGAAAAACCTGACCATGAGGACAGGGTTCCTGAAACTCTGGGGTTCGTTGAGTGGGTGGTCATGAAAGACACCCGACTTCGACTGAAGGCCCGACTGGACACCGGAGCCAAGACCTCATCCCTGCATGCCGTGAATGTAGAGGAGTTCACGCGAAACGACGAGCGGTGGGTCAGCTTTGAAATCCCGCTCGGAGATCATGAAGATCAGCCGACCCGGGGCGAATTCAGTCACGACGACGTGGTCATAGTACTGGAGCGTCCAGTGCACCGAACGGTGCTGATAAAGCGTAAAGGGGCGCCATCCCAACGCCGGTATGTGGTTGACCTGGAGTTCTGCATCGCAGGCACCATGCACACTACCCAGTTCTCTCTGACCGATCGTGGTAATTTTTCCTACCCTGTGCTGCTCGGCAGGCGCTTCATGAGGGATGACAACATCCTGATTGACTCCGCTGACAGCTTCCTCGCCAGCAGGGAATGCGAATACAGCAGCCTTGAGGATCTGGCTCGGGAGCAGCAAGCCAAAGTGGATCGCTGATCTGGCATTCAGTTGCCGCCCAGTGCTGTTTTCTCCATTTCAAGGTAAACCCGGTAGGCGTTGGCCTTGTTGGACGCCTCAAACGCCGGCAGCCCCTCATAACGGGACCAGTCGGTCTGTTTGTAGGCGTCCTCGAACTGCACCCAATTCTCAACGGCAGCGCCCATTTGTTCGCGTACGTATGCGAGGTAGTCATGGGTGAAGTCGAGTGCTGCCATCGCGTCTTCCGAGGCCATACCGTGACCTGGCACCAAGATTTCGGGATTCATCGCCCGGACTTTTTTGATTGCCTGCATCCAGTTGGCAGTGTCGACCTCGGAACTCGCTAGGTAGGGCACCCGCCCGTTCTGGATGATGTCCCCCGAAAAGAGCACGCCCGTTGGCTCAACCATCATCAGGCTGTCGTCGGGAGCATGGGCCGGGCCACCATGGATAATGCTGAAGCGATAACTCCCGGACTCCAGCGTCCACTTGTCCTGAAATGTGATGTCCGGTGGTACCAGGCGGGTTGCGTCATTCACCCAGGGGTTCAGAGCCTCACGCCTCTGCTCCAGACGCCCTTCGGCATCCGGACTATTGATGTAAGTGCTTGAGCTTTCCTGGGCCAGCACCTCTGCATTGGTCAAATCCTTGAACGCCTGAAGGCCATAGACATGATCTGCATGATAGTGACTGATCACCACATGGGATATGGGCAAATCTGTCTTTTCCCTGATTTTAGCGATCATTGCGGCCCCCAGACTCGGCGTTCCCAGTGCATCAAAAACGACCACGCCGTCTTCGGTGATGACGAATCCCGCGTTTGACGTGAAGCCCTCGTTGGTCTTGTCCGGGACACCGGACTGCCCGGAAAAATAGTAGACGTCCTCCCCGTGAACGGGCTCTGCTTCAAACGGAATCGTAATCGGCGGGTAGCCCGAATCCTCTGCGGCCTCGACAGAGAGTGGCATTGCTATAACCGTCGGAAATATAAGGGTAAACCAGATGTGCGTTTGTTGTTTTTTCTGACGCATAGCAGCTTTCCTCCCTGCAGCTCCTTTGACTTTTTATCTCTCTGTTTTTACGTGCTTTTTCCCGGGTTTTACCTGATCAGTAAAGACCAATAATTGACGCGTGTCATTGCGGATGGCGACAAAAAGTTACTTGTAACATCCTCAATCAGGGTTTATAAATAAATTATATCCTTATAACAGAAACAACAAGACCGCCCCTCAGTCCCGCACTGATTGTCGGCCGACTGCCCCGAGAGGGCATCGAAGGAGGAGAAAAACTATATGCTCGGCAAACTACGCCGACTCAACCAGGATGCGTCCAAAATAGCCCTGGAAGAGTCAGAACGCTTACCCTCGGAAGAACGCAGACGTTTTCTCAGGAGTGGCCTGTTTACAGCCGGTGGTGCCATGGTGGGGGGCGCTCTGGCGGGCATTGCTCCCAAGGCCCTGGCGGCGACTCAGTACCCACCGGAGATTCCCGCCTGGACCCGATCTCTCGGTCCGGGCGTGGTGACCGACCCCTACGGTGTTCCATCCCCGTTCGAGAAAGATGTCATCCGCCGGAACGTCCCCTGGCTTACCGCAGACAAAATATCTTCCATCAGTTTTACCCCGCTTCAGCACCTGAAAGGCATCATCACTCCAAACGGTCTTTTCTTTGAACGCCACCATGCGGGCCGTCCGGAAATTGACCCGCAGCAGCACCGCCTGATGATTCATGGCCTCGTAGAGCGCCCGATTATTCTGTCCATGGAAGATCTGCAGCGGTTCCCGAGTGTTTCCCAGATCAACTTCATCGAGTGTCCCGCGAATGGCGGCATGGAATGGCGGGGAGCCCAGCTGAATTCGCTGCAGTTCCTGCATGGCATGGTGAGCTGTGCCGAGTGGACCGGGGTTCGCCTCTCCACCTTGCTCCAGGAAGTTGGCATCAAGCCGGAGGGCAAATGGCTGTTGGCGGAAGGTGCCGATGGCGCCGCGATGACCCGGAGCATCCCCATGGAGAAGGCTCTGGACGACGTCATTGTGGCCTACGCACAGAACGGCGAGGCGTTGCGTCGGGAGCAGGGCTATCCGATCCGTCTGGTGGTACCGGGCTGGGAAGGGAACACCCATGTGAAATGGCTTCGCCGGTTGGAAGTGGGCGACAAGCCCTGGATGCAGCGTGAAGAAACCTCGAAGTACACCGATCTGATGCCCGATGGCACCGCCCACGGTTTCACCTGGGTCATGGAAGCCAAATCGGTGATCACCTCTCCCTGCCCGGAAATGCCACTCCGGAACAAGGGCATTTACCAGATCGAGGGCCTCGCCTGGAGCGGACGCGGAAAGGTAAGGGCAGTCGATGTTTCTGTCGATGGCGGCATGAGTTGGCAGACCGCCCAGCTCAGGGAACCGGTGATGTCAAAGTCGCTGACACGGTTCGCTCTGGAATGGAAATGGGATGGTAATCCCGCCTTGCTGCAGTCCCGTGTGATCGACGAGACAGGTTATGTGCAGCCGACGCTCGGCCAACTCAGAGAGGCTCGCGGGACCAGCTCCATTTACCACAAGAACGCGATCCAGACCTGGAAAGTCAACGGAGACGGGAGTGTCGTCAATGTTCAGCTGTCATAAAACCTCAAGGGTACTGACTGGCGTCTGTTCAGGGGCACTTCTGGCTGTCCTGCCGGTGCTGGGTATGGCTGAATCACCTGGCCATTATGGGTACGGGGAGCCAGCCACCGAGGAGCAGATTGCCGCCTGGGACATCGATATACGCCCCGACGGCAAGGGCCTTCCCGAAGGCAGTGGCACGGTGGATGAGGGCATGACCGTCTTCGAAAACCAGTGCGCCTCCTGCCACGGTGCCTTTGGTGAAGGCATGGGGCGCTACCCGAAACTCGCCGGGGGCGAGGGCACCCTGACTGAAGACCGGCCCGAGAAAACGGTGGGGAGCTACTGGCCCTATGCCTCGACGCTGTGGGACTACATCCATCGGGCCATGCCCTTCTATGCGCCTCAGTCGCTCACCGATGATCAGGTATATGCCCTGACGGCTTATGTTCTCAACCTGAATTACATCGTGGAAGCGGACTTTGTTGCCAACAAGGAGACGCTCCCCGAAGTGGTGATGCCGAATCACGATGGATTCACCTGGGAAGATCCGCGCCCCGTGGTCAATAACGAGCGGTGCATGGAGGACTGCAAGGCGGAGGTGTCCGTCTCCGATTCTGCAGAAGGGAAAAATCTCACACCCAGCACGACTGGCCCACTCGACGAGGGGCTCACAGAGTGAAGGCTAAACCGGGGGCTCACCCCCGTACCATGCCGAGGAGGACAACGTAATGCGAAAAGCGTTAATGACCGCGTGTTTGACCACAGCAACGCTGTGCGCTGCTGCGCCGGTACTTGCCGAACCCACGCAGGCGGAGATCGACCGGGGTAAGGAGCTGGCGTTCAGCCGAACGGATGGCAATTGCCTGGCCTGCCACAAGATGGATGACGGCAAGCTTGCCGGTAATATCGGCCCCGAACTGGTGGATATCAAGAATCGCTTCCCGGATCGAGAGCTGCTGTTCGACCGCATCTGGGATGAGACCAAGTTCAATCCAATGACGGTCATGCCGCCGTTCGGACGACACATGATCCTGAGCGAACAAGAAATCAACCGGGTCATTGATTACCTGTACACGCTGTAAATGCGAGGAGGAGTTACCGTGATTGACCAACGGAGAAGAGGATTTTTGAAAGGGGTGCTGGGCGCAGGTGTGGCCGGCTTTGCGCTGGGGAGCGGCATCGTTCCCCTGAGGGTCGAAGCGGCCACCGCTCCGGATGATTCGAACTGGCCGAAGAAGGCGTTCAACACTCCGGGCGTCGATGAAACCATCTCGGAACTTTACGGGATGGAAGCCAGTGAGTCGGATCAGATCACCATGGATCTTCCTACCATTGCCCAGAATGGTGCCGTCGTGCCGGTATCTGTGGAAACCGCGCTTCCGAACGTGACCAGCATTGCACTTCTTGTGGCCAATAACCCCAATGCCCTGGCGGCGTATTTCGACATTCCCGAGGGCACACTGCCGTTCGTCTCCAACCGTCTCAAGATGGCTGAGACTACGGACGTGGTCGCGGTCGTCGTTTCCGACGGCAAAGCCTACAAGGCCACGCAGAATGTGAAAGTCACCGTTGGCGGCTGTGGCGGCTGACCCGGAAACCAGACAGGAGAATAACAATGGCATCCAGTATCAGAGTTCGTGCGGTGGAAAATAACGGCGTGACGTCCCTGAAGGCACTGGTCAGGCATCCGATGGATTCCGGCTTCGTGAAGGATTCCTCAGGGAATGTCATACCTGCCCATTTCATCAAGATGCTCACCATTTCCCATAACGGCAAGAACGTCTTCGTTGCCAACTGGGGGCCGGCAGTGTCGAAGGATCCGTTCCTCGAGTGCCGGTTCAAGGGAGCCAAGAAAGGCGATGAAATCACCATCAGTTGGATTGATAACGAGGGCGAGAGTGATTCAACCACGGCAACCATCGGCTGAAGGTTGCCGGCGGTGCTCAGGTCCGTCCTGAACCGCCTTAGAGGAGGATTGGACATGCTTAAAACAAAAATCATTCTGGTCGCTCTCGGAGCGGCGCTGGCAGTCCCCCAGGTACAGGCGGCTTCTCCGTCACCAGAAGAAGATCGCAAGGCCATGGTGGAGTATTTCCAGCAGATGTTCCCGGATGTCCCGATGGAGGAATACGTGAACGGCCAGTACGCGCTGAACGACGATCGACGGAAGCAGTGGGAGTCCATGCAGGATTTTCCTCCGTACGAGTTCGCCGTTGCCGAAGGTCAGGAGATGTTCGAAACACCCTTTGCCAACGGTAAGACCTACGCCAGCTGTTTTGAAAACGGCGGCATCGGAATCCGTCAGAACTATCCCTACTTCGATACCGAGAAGAATGAGGTCATCACGCTTGAGTTGGCCATCAACCGCTGCCGCGAGGCCAACGGCGAAGAGCCTCTCAGGTGGAAGAAAGGCGCAATAGCCTCCATTTCCGCCTACATGGCATCCACCTCTCAGGGGAAACCACTCAACATCAAGATTCCGGATGATCCGGATGCACTCGCGGCCTATGAGTCGGGAAAGGAGTTCTACTACACCCGTCGTGGCCAATTGAACTTCGCTTGTTCAAGCTGTCACGTGCAGAACCCCGGCAACTGGATACGGGCGGATTTTCTCTCACCCACCCTGGGCCAGCCAGCCAACTTCCCCGTTCACCGGTCGAAGTGGGGCGAGCTTGGAACCCTGCATCGCCGATTCTCTGGCTGCAACAACAACGTTCGGGCCGAACCGCTGCCCGCCCAGAGTGAGGAATACCGGAATCTCGAGTACTTCCTGACCTACATGAGCAACGGCCTGCCCGTCGTGGGTCCGGCGACCCGGCCATAACCCGTAACGGAGAGGGGAGAATTGCTATGAAAAAGTCCTTACTGATCGCCGGCGTCACCCTCGCCCTGTCTCTGCCCCTGGCTGTCCAGGCAGACACGAAGGAAGAATTCGAGAGTGTCTACGCAAAGGCGAAAAGCACCCACGAAAATGCTGGAACCTACCAGTGGACCACCACCAGGGACCGACTCAAGGCTGCCAAAGCTGCCGCGGACAGTGGTGAGCAGGACAAAGCCCTGGCCATGGCGAGGGAGGCTCTCAAACTGGCTGAGGAGTCGGTCGACCAGCGTAAACAGCAAGAGGAGGTATGGCGCAGCGCCGCCATCGGCAATTGAGCGCTGCGGCGTGCCAGTGTGAATCGCTGCCGGGCTCTCCGGAGCCGGGGAGCGATTGACAGTAAACTCCGATAACGACAAAGACTAAAAGGAGAGTGCAGTGTCCATTTCCCGGAGAGATTTTCTTTTCGCCATGCAGGCGGCAGCCATGGCCGGACTCGCCCCACGACTTGCACTGGCAAAGAGTGGTGAGGGTCTCTACGACGCTCCGGCATTTGGCAATGCCCGGCTGCTGCACCTCACCGATATTCACGCCCAACTGTCTCCGGTGCACTTCCGCGAACCCAACGTGAACCTAGGCATCGGGCCAAGCAAGGGCAGGGTCCCGCATCTGGTTGGGCAATATTTCCTTGACCATTTCGGCCTTCCGGCAGACACCCGCCGTTCCCATGCTTTCACCTACCTCAACTACACCGAAGCGGCACGGGAATACGGCAAACTGGGCGGGTTTGCGCACCTGAAAACGCTGATTGACCAGCTGCGGGAGCAAGCCGGTGCGGGTAATTCCCTACTGCTCGATGGCGGTGATCTCTGGCAGGGCTCCGGCACCGCCGTCTGGACCAACGGTGAGGATATGGTCGAGGCCAGTAACCGGCTCGGCATAGACATCATGACGGCTCACTGGGAGTTCACCTATCCGGAAGAGCAGATCCGGAAGAACGTCAACGCCTTTAAAGGTGAGTTCCTGGCGCAGAACGTTTTCCTGTCCGATGAGGCGATGTTCATGGGGGCCGAAGCCTATGACGAGATGAGCGGTCGGGTATTCAAGCCATACACCATCCGGGAACTGGGCGGGAAGCGTGTTGCGATCATCGGTCAGGCCTTCCCTTACACACCGATTGCCAATCCTTCCTATTTCATTCCTGACTGGCGCATGGGCATCCGGGAAGCCGAAATGCAGGCCCTGGTCGATGAGATTCGGGAAAACGAGAAGGTCAACGCCGTCGTGGTCCTGTCCCATAACGGCATGGACGTGGACCTGAAAATGGCGAGCCGCGTCACCGGTATTGATGCCATTCTGGGTGGACACACCCATGATGCGGTGCCCCAGCCGACCGAAGTCACAAACCCGGGTGGAAAGACCCTGGTCAGTAATGCCGGAACCAACGGCAAATACGTGGCGGTTCTCGACCTGGACATTGGCAACAATGGGGTGCGCGGTTACGAATACAAGCTCCTGCCTGTCTTTTCTGACCTGATCGAGCCGGATGCGGCCATGAACCGTTTCATTGAGGAGGTCCGGGCACCCTACCTGGACAAACTCAACGAAAAGCTCGCGATCGCTGATGAGCTGCTTTATCGCCGGGGCAACTTCAACGGCACCATGGACCAGGTGATCTGCGATGCCCAGCGAAAGGTGCTCGATGCCCAGATCTCCCTGTCCCCGGGCTTCCGCTGGGGCACCACCGTGCTGCCAGGCGAACATATCACTATGGACGATGTGATGAACGCCACCGCCATTACCTACCCGGAAACCTATGTCCGGGAAATGTCTGGCGCGGACCTGAAACTGATCATGGAAGACGTTGCTGACAATCTGTTCAACAAGGACCCATACCGACAGCAGGGCGGCGACATGGTTCGTGTGGGAGGTATGGATTACACCTGCGACCCAACCGCTAGCATGAAGGGCCGGATCTCGGATATGCGTCTGGATAACGGCGAACCGATCGAAGCGGACAAGATGTACAAGGTGGCCGGCTGGGCCACCGTGAACTCGAAAGCTCCGGGGCGCCCCATCTGGGACGTGGTGGCAGATTACCTGAGATCTGAAAAGACCGTGAAGATCGACAAGTTCAATACACCGAAGCTCAAGAACGTGTCGGACAATCCTGGGCTTGCAGATTATACGGGGTGAGCCATGAGCGGGAATCTTGGTGCAAAGTCTGTGATTCTGGCGCTGGCCGTCATGGTTATGACCGCCAGCGGGCACCTGCTGGCTGAGCCAACCAGTGAGAACAAGCCCTTTGCTGACAAGTTCCTGCTTCTCCAGTTGAGTGACGGCGAGCCCGAGAAACAGGACAAGGTCCTGAGTGTGGCTGCCAACCTGCTGGAACACTACGGGCCGGACCTGATCGACATTGAAATCACCACGTTCGGCCCCGGCGTCCGCCTGATGTACACGGACAATGCCCGAACCCGGCGGATCGAAAGCCTGATGGCGCAGGGGGTTCGTTTCACCGTTTGCATGAACACCATCGACACCATCGAGAGAACCACCGGAACCCGCCCGGACATCCACCCGGACAGTATTCCGGTGGCTGTGGGTGTTGCTCATATTATCGAGAAAGTCGAGGAAGGTTACGTACTCGTTCGTCCATGATCACACCGGCAACAATAAGGAAGACGGTTATGAGGACCAGGATCATTTGCACAGCGCTACTTGCCTCCACCCTGGCTGCAGGCCAGGCAAATGCAGCGGAGGGCGATCAGCCCGTGATGGTGGAAATCAAGCGCCTTTCCATGGATACCGCCCTGACCATTGCGAAGACTGCGATAGACGCCTGCCGGGAGCAGGGCGTTCAGGTTGCGGTGACCGTCGTAGACAGGGGAGGGCACCCACAGGTCGTACTGAGGGATGTTTTGGCCATGGACCTCGCACTGGACGTGAGTTACCGGAAGGCCTACACCGCCATGACGTTCACCAGCCCGACATCGGCCCTGGAAGACCGCTTCACCGGTCCCTTCTCGGTGGGCAAAGTTGAGAACGTCCTGCTCTCAGCGGGCGGGGTGCCGATCCAGGCCAGCGGCGAAACACTGGGGGGCGTTGGTGTCAGTGGCGCACCGTCCGGTGAAACGGATGAAAGCTGTGCCAACGCGGGCGTTGCCGCGGTCGAGATGGACCTGGAAATGGCCGATTTCTGACGGTGAACTTCTAGTCGAACCGCTATGCAGCTACGAAACCTGATCAAGGCCCTTCCGCTCACTTGCCTGTTGCCAGCCCTTGCGCTGGCCGACTATCCGGATGCGGTGCAGGTGCTGATTGATGAGGGTTTCCGGATAGAGGCCAGCTTCGAGGCTCCTGGTGGTCTGACGGGCTACGTGGGGCGACAGAATGGGCACCCGGTCTCGCTGTATCTGATGCCTGACGGTGAGCACGTTGTTGTTGGCAAGATGGTCGACGGGTTTGGTCAGGATCTGAGCGCCCAACACCTTCGGAATTGGTTGCCTCCGACCGATCTGAGTAATGCCTGGCAGCAACTCCAGAATGCCTCGTGGGTGGCCGAAGGCCCCGAAGACGCCGGTCGCGTGGTTTACGTGTTTTCGGATCCCAACTGTGGCTACTGCGTAACCTTCCGAGAAAAGGCCCGTCCGTTCCTGGACCGTGGAATCGAACTCCGGCACATCATGGTGGGTATCATTCAGCCTTCCAGTCTGGCCAAGGCTGCGGGCGTTCTTGGCGCACAAGACCCCGTTGCCAAACTGGAATTTCATAATAGCCAGTTCCCCAGAGACTGGTTGGAATCGGATGAAAACGTGCCGCGCCACTTGCGCGACCAGGTCCAGGGGAATAACCGGTTGATGGAGCGGTTTGGAGTGTCTGCCACTCCTTCGGTTTTTTACCGGGACATCAATGGGGAGATAACGAAAATAGTGGGCTTGCCGGACGATTCCGCGTTATCAGAGTCCGTATTCAGAGCGCCGGAGTAGCTTGGCCGGGAGCGTACGCAAAAGGAGAAACATCATGAAATTCAAAGGAATCTTGTTGGGCTTGGTGCTGGCTCCCTGGGCGGCCCTCACCAACGCGTCCGACATGCCGGATAAACTGGAGCTCACCAAGGTCACCGACCGGGTCTATTCAGCGATCGGAGCCACTGCGCCCGGCACCTACGAGAATAACGGACACAACAATAACCTCAGCTTCATCATCACGGAGAAGGGCGTTGTCGTGTTCAATGGTGGTGATAACTACCAGCTGGCGAAGGCCTTTCACAATTCCATTCGGGAGATCACCGACAAGGAGGTGAAATACGTCGCCAACGAAAATGCCCAGGGACACTCCATGCTGGGTAACAGCTACTGGCGTGACCAGGAGGTGCCCATCATCGCCCAGAACGAAGCAATCAAGGAGTTCGAGCACCAGGGAGACGCCAAACTGGCTTCCATGCAGCGCCGTAATAAAGAGAAAGCGGAGGGAACCTACGTTGCGGTCCCGGATATTGGCTTTGAGGACCGCTACGACCTGGATATGGGCGACGTAACCATCGAACTGCATTATTTCGGTCCGGGGCATGCACCGGGCGACATTGCCTTATGGGTTCCCGAAGAGAAACTGCTGATCACCGGCGACCTCGGATTTCACCAGCGTTTACTAGCCGTGTTCGAGGATACCGAGACCGGAGCCTGGATCGAGTCATTTGACAAGATGACCGAACAACTGGATCCGGAGGTCGTGATTCCGGGACACGGTGAACCCACCACCATTGACGTGGTTACCAAGGAAACCCGGGGGTATCTGGTTTTCCTGCGTAATGCCGTGATCGAGATTCTGGAGCAGGGCGGCGGACTGGACGATGCCTATAACATCGACCAGTCCCAATGGTCGTACCTGGATACGTTTGAAGAACTCGCCGGTAAGAATGCTGGGCGCGTGTACCAGGACCTGGAGTTCGAGTATTTCTGACATTTGGGAGTGAAGGCGGTCTGTAAAAGACTGTGCTTCTCAAGCGAGGATCGCCGGAAATAGTGGTTTCTAAGCATCTGTTCGGAAAGACGTAAGCATTAGAATAGGCCCCTAATGACTGCCGAGGCATGATTTGCGTGCCAGTGAATCCGAGGGGATAGATAGAAACCATGAAAACTGCTGCTACCTGGTTCAGAGGTTGGCGTATGAAGCGCAACTTTGTACGCCTCGTAGAAAACACCGAGCCTCGCCTGCTAATGGATGTGGGATTTCCGCCTGACGTTATCGAGGCACGACTTCGCACGCCATTCTGGAAGTTCTGATTACCGGCTGATTTACTCAGCTGAAGGGCAGGCCGGGGCAAATCTCAGCGCCGGCCTGCTTCGTTGGAGGGTCTCGAATTTATTCCCGCATCTCCAGGATCCAGGTCACGAGTTTCTTGGCTTCCTCTTCGCTCACTTCTGCGCGAGCATCCATTTCAGGCATTTCCGCCGAACCCCAGTGATCGTCTCCGCCGGTCATGACCACGTTAACCAGCCTGTCGAACTCATCCATCGTGTACCGCTGGGCGATACTCTTGAAGGAGGGAGCACTCGGCATCTCATTACCAGTGGTGTGACAAGCCATGCATTGCTTTTTCTCTGCCAGCTGCATCGTACTCATTCCGTGGGAGTCTGCCAGCGCAGTGACGGATGCAAGGCACAGGCTTCCAAAAAGTGCAGTAGATACGATTATCCGTTTCATATCGGAGTTCCTTTCTTTATCCAAGTCTGATCAAGAGCATACTGCGAATAACTGCCCACTCAGATTAAAACTAGAACATAGGAAACAGGGCTTCCAAGGAAAGAGGCCAGTTTGAACAAAATGTGCTAATACGGGATTTTTGAGAACGAACCAACGGGAACTCAGTATCGCATTTAACATAATATACATTATGCGCAGTACTGATTGATTAGCTGGGAGGGAGTAAGGGTATTTTCATACACCCAATACTGGTTTCTGCAGACGCTTTGAACGGTCTCCGCCTCATAAAATGGTCGTACTCTTTAGCAAGGGTCATTTCGATATCGAAACGCGACCCAACGATTAACCACCGGAGGTTTTTCTGACGATGAACATTATCCCTGTGATCACTCTCTTTGGCGGCCTGACCGCGTTTTTCACCCTGGCGTTCGCAATGCGCCTGGTCGTAAGCAAAACCCAGGGCATCGACAAGCAGGACGATAACCAACTCGCCGGTTCCTGATTGTCTCGCGCCAAGCTACACCCTGCGCCCGGTTGATCCACTCAGCCGGGCTGCTTCCTCTCCTATTCCTGCGCCTCTATCAATAGGCGGCTTCGCCGCAAACTCCAACTCTTGCCCGCATTGAATCCCTAACCGTATCGAGGTTTGGTGTTCCGCGATTTCCGAATTGCTTCCGGAAATGGTGCTAACAGAAAAACGAACAATCCGATTACCAGAGCAAACTGATTCCAACTTGGTTACATGTCGAGATTATTGCGGTAATAACCTGATTTTATGAGGATTCCTACGATGTCCAATATTTAGGAGTATTGGACATTGGATGTATTCCCCACAGAGCTCACCTCCACTCCACGCTCAGGCGCTTCCGGTGTTCAGCAGTTCACGGAAGCGCTTTTTCTACAGCTTCCAGAAAGCCCACCATATCCACTACCTGTTCGGAGGCCGGATCCACCGTTTTCCCTTTCAGATCGGCCGTAACGACACCTCGGTCGACCGTATCGGTTAATGCGGCCTTCAATTGAACTGCGTAGTGACTCAGGGGCTCGTTACCCTCTCTTTCACCGAGAGTTTCCAGGGCGTTGGCCAGCGCAAAAATCAATGCTGAGGGGTTGAAATGGGCTATCTTGCCGTCGCTCTCGAGATACTTCAGATACAGGTCATGGGCCGTGCCATGGGGCGCCTCGAACAACATGGTGCCGTCTTTGCTCTCGATGATCGAACTAGCCGTGGCCAGGCTTCCACCCAGCGCAGCTGAGATGTCCGAGAAGATGTCCCCATCCAGGTTCTGGGAGGGATACAGCGCGTTACGGGGAGGATCCGTGATCATTTTCTTGAGCTGGCTCGAAGGCCGCATAATCATGAACGATGGTGGCGGCGTGTCCTCACTGGCCAACTCACGGCGCACCTCGGTTATCACGTCGCTGTATACTTCGTCGTACTCCATGTACTCGCGTTTGAGGCCGAAATAGACCTCTTTTTCCTTGCGCGAGGCGTCGCGGAACACTTGAAGAACCCAGTCCTTGATCGCTTCCCGGTCATTGGACATGAGCAGCATGGGATCGCCCTTTCTGACCCGGCGGGCATGCTTCTCGTCACCGTCGACGATCACCTTGAGAATGCCGTCTTCCTTGGCGGCCATGTTGAAGCTGCCGTACTGGTCACCACCGCCGGCACTCATCCGAGAGATGGACACATGGGCACCCCGGCCCGGAATGCCAAATTCCTTGAGTTGATTCACCAGCTTGAGCAGTTTGCGTCCGGTGGTGTTATCCGGCACACCCCAGAGCGCGCGCTCCGGCGGGTTGGACACGATTCGCGCCGCCTGGGCATCGATCAGTTCGTAGTAGTAATTAAGACCCAGTTCCTCGATCTGCTGTTTGTAGTCGCTGTGGTAGATATCCTCGATCACCGAACGCATGGCGCCGTCATAGCCGGGTATCACCGTATCTTTCAACCCCAGGTAGACGTCGCGTTTCTCTGCGATGGCGCGCTGGAAGAACCGGTGCGCCCAGGCTTTTACGTCCTCAATGTCGTTCGTTGCCAATAGCCAGGGATCGCCCTTGCGGATCTCACGGCGATGCAGCTCCACTGGATCACCACTGCTGCCCACGAACATCAGTTTGACCACACCGGTTGCCACGGACAGTTGGTTGAAGCTGTCCTTGATACCCCCGAACTCCATGGTATCCACCTCGATATCACGCCCCACCCACTCCGGACGACGGATATTGAGGTTACGGAACTGAATATCTTCCCGGGTTATGTTGCCGCTCATGCCCTTCCGGATGGCCCCGTTCGGCGATTTGGTTGCCAGCGGGTCCAGGTTATTGCCGTCCACATCCGGGTGTTTCCTGAGTAAGTCCTCAAGCTGCTGCCGGTTAACTGTCATACCGGCATTCTTTACACCCACGCCATGGCGCTGAAGCGCATCAATGGCATCGAGGACCACCTGGCCATTCGTCAGCAGGCGGTTTTCCGCAGACAGGTCGATTTCCTCAAGCTGAATATCAAGCCGTGAACTTACGAATTTCTTGAGAATTTGCTCAAACGCAACCTGGGCCATTTCGTCGCCGTGCAGGATCACGAGAGGCGAGGTCACACTGATTCTGCTGTCCATGGAAATCTCCCTGCTATTTGTTGGCCTGTTCAGTCCTGCTGTGATGCCGACGGCTTGATCCCCAAGCGCTCATTAACGGCATCCCGGATTTCCCGGTACCGCTCGGGATTCTTCGCCAAGGCATCCAGATTGTCTTCGGGGAATATCTCTTGCTTCTTTTTCTGCGCTTCCTCACTGGTAAAAATAGACGGCAAAAGCTGTTCCAGGCAACGCAACATGACCTCCGGCGATACCGAAGCACCGGGAGACGCGCCCAGCAATGTGCCGTAGGTCTTGTCACTGGAGACCAGGATCTCGGTGCCCATCTGCAGGTCCCCATCCCGGATGATCTGCACACGCTGGCCGGCCTCGACCGCCTTCCAGTTGAACTTCTTGCTCATGCCCGGCGCGAAGCTGTCCAACTCCTCGAACATGCTCTTTTCGCCCTTGAAGGTCTCTGAAACCAGGTATTTGACCAGGGGGAAGTGCTCAAGGGCGACATTCAGCAGACTCGGAATATCGTGGATCCGCATTGAGCGAAGGTAATCGAGGACCCCCCGCCCTTTCTCAAGCACCGGTTTGAACGAGGCAAACGGGCCAAACAGAAGGTAATACTTTCCATCTGACACCCGCAGATCCAGGTGCGGGACAGACATCGGTGGCGCCCCCACTTTCGCCTTCCCATAGGTCTTGGCCCTGTATTGCCTGGCCTGCTCAGCGGAGATCTCGGCCTGTAGGAAACGCCCCCCAACGGGAAAACCGGTGAAACGACGAGCAAAAGGCAGATGGCTCTTCTTCAGGATCGGGAATGCGCCACCGCCAGCACCGACAAACAGAACATCTGCTTTGTACTGGCGATCAACTCCCCTGCTCTGGGTTTCCACTAGCCAGCTGCCGGCCGGGCTGCGATGCACACGCTTGACGTGAGTGCCGTATTCAACCTTTACCCCAAGATCCTCAACAGCGTGCCTGGCCATTTGCTCTGTCAGCGCACCAAAGTTAACGTCTGTACCCGTCTCGATAACGGTCGCCGCCATCTTCTCATGGCGTGGCCGCTCCTCCATGATGTAAGGAATCCAGCTTTTGATCTCATCAAAGTCTTCTGAATAGCGCATCTGCTCAAAGAAGTGATGTCCCGCCATCTCTTTAAATCGCAGCTTAAGCTCCTGAATCGACGGTTCGGAGACGATGGTGCAGTGCTTGGTCTGGTTGATGAACGATTTGGGATCCTTGATCGCTCCCTTCTGGATCAGATAAGCCCAGAACTGCTTGGCGATGTTGAATTGGGCGTGAATCTTTACAGCCTTTTCGACTGAAATAACCTCTTCGTCCACCGGGGTGTAGTTGAGCTCACAATTCGCCTCATGCCCGGTACCTGCATTGTTGAACACCCAGGAATTCCCGGAACCGGGGCCGTCCAGTCGTTCCAGAATCGTGATATCCAGTTCCGGTGCCAATTCCTTCGCCAGGGTGGCGAAAGTAGTGCCCATTATTCCTGCGCCGATAACAATTACATTCATTCGTTCTTCCCGTCAGAGTCAACATTCTGAAATTATTCGGCAAAGTTCACTTCGATGACGGTAGCACGCTTTTCCTATATAAGAAAAAGCGCTCGGCTGAGCATCGACATTTCAACGCCTTGGTTTTGGCGAGTTGGTGGAATGTCTTTCCAGCCCCTCTATTAGCACCTCTTCAGCGGTTTCCAGGCGGCGCATTCTGATGCTGCTCTTGCTTGATTTGAACCACGAACTTAGCACTTTTGGAGGAACCCCGAATCAACTAGTTATGCTAGACTCCACTTCAAGTTTGTTTAACACTTTGTGTGAAAATCACTCCGTAACCGATTGATTCCTGCTGCCGACGATTTAGCACTTTCTGTAGTCGCCCAAAAGACGCCTCGCATGAACCCAAGAGCCAGATTTCCCGGTTTTCCCTTGTTCGATACCGCCGAACTCATCCACGAACAGGCCGATCTCGAGCTCTATCCAGACCTGCAGGCGGCTTTGGCTGCGCTCCCGATCGATCACGGGGCAGCCCTGAAAGATTTCAGTATCGCCCACAGGTTCCTGGTGAAATACAGCGATGTTTCAGGTACTTACAGCCGGTTTCGAAGTGAGATTCAGAGGTTTCTTAACTACACCTGGTTGATCGCAAAACGACGCCTTTCACAGGCAGATACCGACCTTGTCAGCAGTTATTTCACCTTCCTGAAAACGCCGCCGGCACCGTGGGTGTCCCGCGGGATCTATCCCGCCTTTATCAGCAATAATGACCAGCGTTGTTTCAATCCACATTGGCGCCCCATGGCCCTGCGGTCCAAGGACACCAACGCGCCCTACTCCGTAACGCAGACAAGCCTGAATGCCAGCCGGACAGCCTTGCAGACCTTCTTCAAATACCTGGTGACGCAGGATTATCTGCATCGAAACCCGTTGCTGGATGTCCGGAAACGGGATCGGAGTGCCAAACCGAACCTTAATCAGGACAAAGATGCCGAAGTGCGGCGGCTGACCGACTGGCAGTGGTCGTATCTGCTCGAAACCCTCACCGAACTGGCCAGCACCAATCCTGCATACGAGCGCCATCTTTTCGTGATCGTCACCATGAAAAGCCTGTTTCTGCGAGTCAGCGAATTGGCCCCAAGACCCGTCGACCGGGGCCAGATCAGAACGCCCTCATTCGGGGATTTCAGGCGAACTATCGTCGATGGTGAACCCTACTGGATCTACTCCGTCTTCGGTAAGGGCGACAAGACTCGCCAGGTCACGCTTCCGGATGCCTATATCAGTTACCTGAAGCGATGGCGTAACCATCTGGGGCTGACCTCCCCCCTGCCCGTTCCCGGCGAATCAACGCCCATTCTTCCTTCGAAAAAGGGAGATGCGATTGGTAAGAGACAAGTCCAGCGCATCTACGAGCAGGCAATGGTAGCCACTGCAGAGCGCATGGAGCAGGAAGGCTTCACGGACGAAGCCAAACAGATGCTGGCGATCCGATCAGAGACCCACTATCTCCGCCATACCGGCGCCAGCCAAGCGATTGAAGCAGGTGGCGATATTCGCCACATCAGCGAGGAACTCGGGCACGCCAATGCGACGTTTACCGAATCGGTTTATGTGAATTCAGAACAGGCACGGCGTCGAACCGAGGGCAGGAGGCGCATTGTTTAACACAGAGATACTGTGGAGGATGGATATGCCCTCGCCGCGCTTTGCTCTGAGGCTGCTCGCAGCGATCTCGAATTTCAGCAAGCCTATGAAGCAGAGTTGCTAAAAACCATCAGCGCAATTGGTGGTCAGGATGGAGCTGACATCGAGGATCAACAACGCGATGACGTCCTTGCATTCTTCTCGTTGATGGTCGGCTCCATGGCACTCTCACAAGCTGTGAGTTCTGAAGAGCTTTCCGACCAAATACTGGAATCCGCCAAAAAAGCGGCGGATAAACCCGCTTCTGAAGGAGTAGATCATGAACAATGACAAAAATCGCCAGGTAGCACTGGAACAGTTCCCGTCTCGAACCTACGACAAGCTCCGGTACGCAGATACCGACCGGCAAGGTCACATAAATAACGCCGTGTTCTCCACATTTCTTGAAACCGGCCGCGTCGAATTCCTTTACGATCCTGATGCGCCCTTAACCTTGCCGGATACTTCCTTTGTTATTGCCAATCTCAACCTCCAGTTACGTGCCGAGCTTTTCTGGCCCGGGATAGTCGATATCGGAACGGCGGTAACGCGGATCGGCAACAGTTCCATCGGCATCTATCAGGCAATCTTCCAGAATGGAAAATGTGCAGCCACGGCGGAAACCGTGATCGTCCATGTAAATACCGGTATGCAAAGCCCCCAACCTCTCTCGGAAGACACACGCGAGGCTTTGAGACGCTATTTGTATCGATAAAACGGGTAATCGGCCTCACCGGGTAAAACCTGACATTATCAATCTCGCGTGATCTTAAAAGGGGTCAGCCCCTATACTTCGAAATCTACCTCTTCCATCGATTCTGCCAGGTAATCCAACAAGGCCCGGACCGCAGGCAGCAAGCCACGGCGGGACGGGAATACGGCGTGAAGTATGCCGCCGCGGGGCTGCCATCCTGGCAACACGTTCAGCAATCGCCCCTCCACCAGATCCCTGCCACCAACAATCAGCGGCATCCGCACCACACCCAGCCCTGCCAGTGCTGCTTGTCGAAGTGTAAAGACATCGTCGGTCACCAGCCGCGGCGAATGGTGAACCTGGGCCACGGCGCCTTCCGGTCCGTCCAGACACCATACGTGTTTGCCTTCTGGATCCTCGAAATCGAGGCTCGGTAGGTTCGCCAGGTCAGAGGGGTTTTCCGGTTTCGCAAAATTGGTGAAAAAATCCGCAGAGGCCATCAGGCACTGAGGGCTCTTTGACAGCACTTTCATTGCAAGGTCGCTATCCTCCAGCGGCGGGAATCGCACCCTGAGCGCCAAATCGAGACCTTCCTTGATGACATCTACCCGGCGACTTGTAGCGTCTATCTCGACCTTTACGTGAGGGTACCGGGTCATGAAGCGCACCAACAGTTGACCAACATGAAAATAGATCAAGCCGGGTGGACAGCTCACCCGTACGACGCCCCTGGGTTCAGCGCGCGATCGATCGATGGCCTCCTGCGCCGCTTCGGCTTCCACCAACATTGCAACGCAATGACGGTAGTACTCCAAACCCAACTCGGTGACTGTAAAGCCTCGGGTGGATCGGTTGATCAATCGCGTGTCCAGGCGGTCTTCAAGCGCCGCAATACGCCGGCTCAGCTTCGATTTCGGCACCCCTAACGCCCGGCCGGCAGGAGCAAAACCACCGTGATCGACTACCTGCACGAAGTAATAAAGGTCGTTGAGATCCTGCATCAATCATCGTCCTATTTGTGGAACACAGAGTACAAAATCTGGCGGCTACTCAAGCCACGAAACTCAGCCTATTCTTTGCCGACCCACACACTTTAGCGTTGATAATTCAGCGAGGAGGCCGGTCTTGAAAAGAATCCTGGCGACCTACAGCCCACCCCGTAGCCACTGGGTTGGCAACGGATTTCCGGTCCGTTCGCTGTTCTCCTATGACCGCATGGGAGCGGACAACATCAGCCCTTTTCTCCTCCTGGACTATGCAGGACCCACGGAGTTTGAGCCTTCCAGGCAGCGCCGTGGCGTTGGGCAACACCCTCATAAGGGGTTTGAGACGGTAACTCTAGTGTATCAGGGAGAACTTGAGCACACGGACTCCACCGGCAGCGGTGGCCTGATCGGCGAGGGGGATGTGCAGTGGATGACCGCCGGCTCCGGCATCGTTCACGAGGAGTTTCATTCCCGGGCATTTACCGAGAGTGGCGGACAACTGGAAATGGTCCAGCTATGGGTGAACCTGCCCGCGAAAGATAAAGGGAGCCCAGCTGCTTATCAGACCCTACTCAAAAGGGCCATCCCCATTGTGCCCGTGGATAACGGGAACGGGCAGCTTCGGGTGGTCGCCGGTGATTACCTGGGCCACAAAGGGCCTGCGCGCACGTTCACACCGGTCAATGTCTGGGATCTGAGCCTCAAGCCAGGCAGTGAAGTTACTTTGCCAGCGCCGGAAGGACACACAACGCTATTGGCAGTGCTCAGCGGGACGGTTCTGGTCAATGGAGCAGAGGTAATGAGAGAAACCGCCCTGGTTGGCTTCGCGCGTCAAGGCAAGGGCGTGCAACTCAAAGCCAACAACCAGGCTCATATCCTCCTGCTTACCGGCGAACCGATCGAAGAACCGGTTGTAGGTCATGGTCCGTTTGTTATGAACAGCCGGGAGGATATCCAGGAAGCAATCGCCGATTTCACAAACGGGAAGTTCGGCGCCCTACACCGCCAGTAACACGACGAGTTTGCTGGCCGTGCCCGGCTACTACAGCCGGTCTTCAACCCCACGGAAAAGCTAGGAGAACCATTATGGCGTTTAAATACAACCGCTTGAACAAAGATGATGTGGCCCTGCTGATGGTAGACCATCAGGCCGGCCTGCTTTCGCTGGTCCGGGACTTTAGCCCGGATGACTTCAAGAACAATGTACTGGCCCTGTCGGACATCGCCAAGTTCTTCAATATCCCTACAATTCTGACGACAAGCTTCGAGGATGGTCCAAACGGCCCGATGGTACCGGAGCTGAAGGAGGCATTCCCGAATGCCCCCTACTTTGCCCGCCCCGGCCAGATCAACGCATGGGATAACGAAGATTTCGTGAAGGCCGTGAAAGCGACCGGTAAGAAACAACTGCTGATCGCCGGCGTCGTGACTGATGTGTGCGTAACCTTCCCGGTTCTCTCAGCCCTGGAAGAAGGCTTTGAGGTGTTTGTGGTAACCGATGCGTCGGGAACCTTCAACCAGACCACTCGGGATGCTGCCTGGAGCCGTATGGAACAGGCTGGTGCCCAACTGATGAACTGGTTCAGCGTGGGATGCGAATTGCACCGCGACTGGCGTAACGACATCGAAGGGTTTGGTGGCATCCTGGCCAACCACCTGCCCCATTACGCCAACTTGATGCAGAGCTATATGGCCCAGAAGGACTAATCGAAACAGCGCTTTGCCCGATACCCACAAGGACCGTGGGTATGGATCTACCTCGCTCCCACTAGATAAGCCTGGTGCTACTGGCCTTGCTGATTCCGTTTGCACCGTTCATCTCACCTGTAGTGCTGGGTGTGCTGACCACTACTGTCCTGGTGCTGAGTGAAGCCAAAACATTAGCTCGTTTGTTTGTAACTAAATTACCTTTGGACTTGTCAGCCGAATCGAAGAGAGAGCATATGCAAACGATTCTGGGAGCCACCGGACAAATCGGGCGCGAGCTGGCCTTGAGCCTGAAGCATGATTTCATCAGCAATATTCGAGTGGTGAGCAGGAACCCCGAAAAGATTAACGACTCGGATGAAGTGGTCAGCGCAGACCTGATGGATGCATCGCAGACCCTGCGGGCAGTTCAAGGCTCCGAAATAGTCTATTTTACTGCCGGATTGCCGCTGGACAGCCAGATATGGGCCGAACGTTTCCCGGTAATGATGCGAAACGTGATTGATGCCTGCGCGGCCCAGGGCGCCAAACTGGTGTATTTCGACAATACCTACATGTATCCCCAGACCAGTCAGCCCCAGAGTGAAAATACCCAATTTCTGCCAAACGGACCGAAAGGCCAGGCCCGTGCCAAGGCCACCCGGATCCTGTTGGACGCCATGGATCAAGACCGGCTGGAGGCAATGATCTGCCGAGCTCCGGAATTCTACGGCCCCGGTAAAACACAAAGCATCACCAACTCAACGGTCATCGACAATCTCCTTGCAGGAAAGCCGGCGAAAGTATTCCTGCGCGACGACACCTTGAGAACACTCATATTCACCCCGGATGCCAGCCGGGCCATGGCACTGCTCGGGAATACTCCCGATGCCTTTGGACAGACCTGGCATCTACCCTGCGATGATGACCGTCTTACCTATGCGCAATTCGTGAGACTGGCTGCGGAGATATTTGGCGTCGAGGAGAATTACAAGGTGCTGAAGCGCTGGCAAATATGGCTCGCCGCGCGGGCAAACAAGACGGTTCGGGAAACCGAGGAATTACTGCCCCGCTACAAGGTTGATAACCTCTTCATCTCGGACAAGTTCAAATCGAGGTTTCCGGATTTCAGGGTAACCACTTATCGGGAAGGGCTGACTGCGATAAGGGATGATCATGAAGAACGGCGATAGCTGGGGAACTTGAATATGCTGGAAAATCTGAACTGGTTGCCTGAGAATTTTTCGGTACCGGGTTCCATGTTTCGGCTGCTGGTCAGCACCGCACTTTTGATCGTCGCCATTGTTATTCTGCGAACGCTGACCGCCCGTTTCATCAGGACGAACGTGGCTTCTTCGGAACTACGCGGCAGATTGCTTGTAAACACCCGCAACGGGTTTCTGCTGCTTGGGATACTCGGTCTTGCCCTGATCTGGGGTGAACAGATACGTGCCCTCGCCCTCTCTATCGTCGCCATCGCAGCCGCTGTAGTCATCGCGACCAAGGAATTGATCCTGTGTATGTCCGGTGCGATTCTCAAAGGTGGCGCCAGATCGTTTAATCTTGGCGATCGCATTCAGGTAAAGGATTTTCGTGGCGACGTAATCGATCAGACTCTCCTGGCGACAACGATCATGGAGGTCGGGCCCGGCAAAACCGGCCATCAGCGCACGGGCCGTATGATCGTGATACCTAATGCTCTGTTCGTTTCAGAACCTGTTATCAACGAGAGTTTTACCGATAACTGGGATTTCCACGCGTTCACTGTTCCCTTCAAACGGGAAGATGACTGGAATGCTGCCCGAAAGGCCCTCCTCGAAGCGGCGAAACGTCAGTGCGAGCCTTATCTCGAAACGGTCCGGAATTACATGAGTAAGGTGGGCATTTCCCGGGGGCTGGAGGTGCCTTCAGTGGATCCGAAAGTCACGATCCAGGTTCCCGTGGCCGGTGAAATCCACCTGATCGTCAGGCTCCCCGTAAAATCCGGGCAGCGGAGTCATGTTGAACAGGCCATTTTGTCTGAGGTCTTCACGAATCAGGACTTTTCAAAGAAAACGTCCGAACCTTAAAAAGCAGGGGTCAGATGAACGCCTTCATCTGACCCCGGTTTAAATCCGTTACTTACCGTTTTTTAATGTCTCGTAGAGCTCATCCTTCAGTTGCGCTCGCCATGCCTTCAACCGGTGCATCTTGTCATCACTGATGGGTCCGCCTCTCTTCTCCAGCCCTTCAATTTCCTGATCCAACTCCGAATAACGGGTGAGTTTCTCGCTGAATTTCATATCGTTGCCTCTGAGTTCCTCTATCCGGTCCTTGTATTCGGGAAAGTCCTTGTGGAGTTCATGGCTGGTAATGCCCATTGTGATTTGCCTCCAGTTAACTGAATTTGGACGAGCGTTTTGCTCCCCTCTCATCATAGTAGAACTGCAACATTCCTGGGGGGTCTTTGACAAATCGCTAATAACCTCGAGGGGCTCCAGAGTATAGGATGACACTATTGCAACCAATGCCAGACCGAAACACCGTACATCTGAGGAACAACTAGCATGACCTACGCCCGAATCGTTGGCACCGGCTCCTATCTTCCGGAGAAGATCCTGACCAATAAGGACATGGAGTCTCTGGTGGATACGTCCGACCAGTGGATTCGGGAACGTACCGGCATCGAGCAGCGCCACATCGCTGAAGATGGACAAACCACCGTCGACCTTGCAGAGCAGGCCGCCCTCCGGGCTATCGAAGCCGCTGGAATCAGCGCCCAGGATATCGACCTGATCGTGTTCGCAACGTCCACCCCGGACAAGATCTTCCCCAGTTCTGCCTGTATTCTGCAGGCTCGCCTTGGTATTCATGGCTGCCCGGCGTTTGATATCCAGGCGGTTTGCAGTGGTTTTGTCTATGCCCTGTCCGTTGCTGACAAGTTCATCAAGACCGGCAGCAGCAAGAAGGCCCTGGTCATCGGTGCGGAAGTGTTCTCCCGGATCCTCAACTGGGAAGATCGCGGCACCTGCGTCCTGTTTGGTGACGGTGCGGGCGCGGTGATCCTCGAGGCCAACGAGGAAACCGGCATTCTCTCAACGCATATCCACGCGGACGGCCAATACGAAGACCTGCTGCACGTACCTTGCGGCATTGCCGATGACTTCGAGCGCATGAAAGCCGGCCTCGCCTTTGTCGAGATGAAGGGTAACGAGGTCTTCAAGGTGGCGGTGAACACCCTGGGCAAGATTGTCGATGAAACCCTGGAAGCCAACAACATGGAGAAGTCCGACGTGGATTGGTTAGTGCCGCATCAGGCCAATCTCCGGATTATCTCTGCCACCGCCAAGAAACTGAAATTGCCCATGGATCAGGTGGTCGTGACCGTGGACCAGCACGGGAACACCTCCGCCGCGTCCATTCCGCTGGCGCTGGATGTGGCCGTTCGTGATGGACGGATCAAGCGGAATGAGGTGGTGTTGCTGGAGGCGTTTGGGGGTGGCTTTACCTGGGGATCGGCGCTGCTTCGGTATTGACCCGTCTGGTTGAAGATGGGGTCAGAAGAACGGTTTCTTCTGACCCCGAGTTGGGTTTGAGCGCTCTGAAATAGGGGTCAGATGAAAGCGTTCATCTGACCCCGGGTTTGGCTTGAGCATCTTCTTTGATTTGAAAATGGGGTCAGATGAAGGCTTTCATCTGACCCCTGCTTTATGACCTCAGCTCCGAGTCACGTTATCCCTTCCAGGCAATCAACTCTCCCCCACTCCCCAGCCGATACAGCCACAACCACTGGTTGTTCACCAGTGCCGCAACGTGCGGGTGGTTCTCCAGCACGGTCCGGATACGCTCTTCCGGAGCATCAATCACCACCGCCAGTCGCATGGGTTCGTGGCGCCACAGGCGTCCGTCGTGAACCGACTGGATTGGCAGGCCGATTCTCAAATCGGTGCCATTACCCTCGATCACCCCGAGGTTCCCGCCTATCACTGAGTGCAGGAGCTTGTTGCCCGCCCCGTAAACGGTCGGCTCGGTGACAGATGCGAAATACTGCAGGTTGATCCAGTTGGCGACCACCATCGGCGCTGTCATCAGGGTCTCGAGGATCTTGCCATTCTCGTCCAGCTCCGGGTCGTAGTCGTGAAGGAAGCACCGGCCACCCAGGTCGGCGCCGCGGGTCCTCTCACGTTTTGCGAAAATGATCGCGGCGTTATTGGCCAATCCCCACTCCGGCCGAACCTCGGCCCAGTTAGCCGTTCTCCGGACCAGCTCCTTTTCCAGCCTGGCGTCCGACATGCCGTTCAGCCCCAGGCTTGAGGCACGTTCGCGGCGGGTTTCCCGGCTCGCCTCTGCCAGTGCCTGCTCGAGTTCCTCAAGCCTGATCAGATGCGAATCCGGCACGCGGTCACGCCCGATGATCCTGACATGATCGGTGACTGTGCAGTGCTCAGCCGCCAACGCCCAGCAGTGATCCGGGATACGGATGCCTCGCTCTGCCAGCCCCTCACGCACAATCCTGTCGTTGAGCAGGTCGGCTGCGATTCTTGCATTCACACCACCGTTCTTGCCGCCGCAGGCGCCGCACGCCAGACCGGCCTCGTTGGGGTTGTTGTCCGTATGAGTGCCGTGCCCTACGAGCAAGAGGAGACTGCCAAAATTGCGGGTGAGCGACATTCCGCGCAACAGGTTCTCGGCAATCGAGACGCGTTCCTCGTCACGCACCGGATCACCCCCGTGCACGTGGCACAGGCGCCCTTCCTGGAGCCCGTCACCATCGGGTTTCTTGCTCGCGTTCCGGTTGAGACTGTCGCGGACCAGCTTCCAGGCCCATGCCAGGCCGGTGGTCTCCACCAGGGTGAACGTGGAAAGACTGGAATACTTGCTCTTACGCACCGACTCCCGGGTCATTTCCCGTTGATCCAGGCGGCGGTTGAGTTCCAGGTCTGAAGCCAGGTCTCCCGTCGATTCGTTGAACCGGTAACTGGGCGCCAACAGGCCGGGCAGCCTGGGCTCATCCTCTCTGGGCCCCGGCTGCTGGTGCGTGACGGGAATACCAAAGAAACCGGCAAAGCCGATGGTCTGAATGTCCTTCCGCCCTTTCTCCAGGTGTCGGCGGAATACCTCCGACCGGACATCAATGCAGAAGGCAGCCTGAATCGCGGGTGGCGCTACCTTCTCATTGTCCTCACTTGACCCGGTATCCATCAGCTGATTCTCAAGGGTACGAGCCCAGGCCAACTCGAAAGCCCGCTGAAAAAGCCAGGGGCTTGTTTCTTGCAGGTTGACTGGCTCTGTCTTGGCTGAGGCATCCGCCCAAGCGGCCCAGCTCCGCTGCCAGGAGGCCTTACGCTCAACCGGCAGCTGATTGATTGTCAGCCACTCCCAGGTGAGGAGGATGCTCAGCAATTCGGAACATACAAAGGATTCGCGGCCTTCCAGCTCCGCTCGCCAGTCCACACCACGACACCAGGAGGCCCACCCCGGAAGGCCACACAGCAGGCTGTGACCCAGTGCCTCCAGCTCGGCTTCGGAGTACGGGAGACTTTCCAGGACCCGATTGGCTGCCAATCGCCAGTCTGAAGGCAGGCCTTCGAGATCGTCGGCATTCAAACTGAAGCCCGCACCCTTGCCCGGCCACGGGTCAATCCGGGTTTGATCCAGCCAGAACGCGAACAGACTTCCGGAACCTTCCTTGTGGCGCCAACGGGACTGTCGGGTATCGAAAAACCTCGCACACAGACGCCCCACCTGCTCTTTCACGTCGTCCGTCAACGAGGAGCGACCGGCCGGTGCGGGAAAGTGTTCAAGGGCCGAAAAAACCTGACGGGCTCCGGCACGGTTTCTTTTAAGGGCATCGATCACACCATCAAGATGCACATCCAGCCCCTGCTCGGAGATCGCCTGCATCAAATCCTCGGACCGGATGCGGCCGCTTTCATAGGCACTGAGGTAAAACTCGGCAGGCATCAAAATGCCGATACCGCCATTCTGGCGGAGTTTTGCCGCGGCTTCTGCAATCGGCATCTCCCGGAGCCCCCACCACGGATTGACCGCGATCCAGCGGTCGAGTGGCCAGATTGGCGCAATGGTCTGACAGATCCCCGGGAGGATGCGGGACATATCCTTCTCAGGGGCTGTCAGGGACACAGCAAGCTTGGCAGTCATGACTTTTCTCCTGCAGTGGCGGGATAGCCGGACACATGATCGCGCTTGGCATTCGGGCGGTTCAGAGCGTCACTGGCCAGTTTCCGGGTCAGGCTTTCAAAGGGCTGCTCCAGACGCAGGCCATGGCTGAATCTTGCCTGCAATACCTGAACTGCTCTGGAGTGGTTGGCAAAAAGGACCAGAGCGGAGATCGCAATCAGACCAATCAGGATGACCCAGGCAAACAGCGAGGCCTCCAGAGGCGGAATCATCATTGCCCGGTCCCCGAATACACCGCCCAGCATGGCGTGAAGTGCACCGTAAACCGGGACCAGTGACAGCGCGAGGAGCATCACCAGAGCACGAGTCCTCTTGCTCGAACCTATTGGGACACCGAGGATGACACTCGCGATGGCGACCACCAGCAAGCCCCCGAGGACGGATTTCCCCTGGACCAGATCCGGCCACACCCACAGGACCGCCGTGGCGAGTCCAGCGCCAGCAATAGCCAGCGGCAGATTGCTGGAAACGGCCACGCCTGAGGGCAAAGATGCGGCGGACACCTTGACCGTCCGACCGGATGCCAGGAAGGAATGTGCCTTGTAAAGCGAGTGCGCCATCAGGTGAAGCAGTGCCAGGACATAGGCGCCGAGCGCAATTTCAAACAGCATGAACCCCATCTGCGAGATCGTGGACCAGGCCAGCGCGTGCTTGACGGAGGTCTGGGTCATCATGGTGAGCACCGCAATCAGCGCGGTGGTTCCACCCACGACCAGCAGCAGCGCGTGGCCGGCGGTAAACCCGTCGAATACCGGGAAGAGCCGGAGCCAGAGGAATCCCCCAAGGTTGATGATGCCGGCGTGTAACAGCGCCGAGACGGGCGTTGGCGCCTCCATGACGCGCAGCAACCAGCCGTGGAACGGGATCTGGGCGCATTTCAGGATGGCCGCACCAGCCAGCAGCAGCGAAGCCACGGTCAGCGTCACCGAAGACTGGCCCACAGCTGCATCTGCAGCCATCATTTCAGGCAGCCGGAAGGTTCCGTAATGATTCCAGAGCAGCACGACACTGGCGATCACACAGGCATCACCGAGCCTGCTGGCAATGAACTTCTGGGCCGCTGCCAAGCGGGCTTCGGGCCGCTCCGCGTACAGGGTCAGTAACTGATGCAATGCCAGGCTGACACCGATCCAGGCGCCGGCCAGGATCAGCATGTGATCGGTGAATACCAACAGCAACACGCAGGCCAGCGTGGTCAAAAACCAGGGAAGAAAGGTCTCACGGGCAGGATCCCCGGCAAGGTAATCGCGAGCGTACCGCAGGATGACCCATCCGATGAAAGACACCATCAAGCCCATCCAGACAGCAAGCGCGTCAGGGTAAAGACCCAGGCGGGCGCCGATCGCCGGTAACCCGGTCTCGATCAGCCAGGCGTCTACCAGCAGCAGGACACCCACAAGACCGGTGACACCCAGGCAGGCCAGCATCAGCCCTTCGGAAATTCGCCAGCAATGACGGATTTTCAGGGGGTTTTTAGTCCAGTTACTGAAAACGGCTACGGCAAAAAAACTGATTGGCAGCAAAAGCCAGCCGATCAATACCGGAATGGATAGAAAACTCAGGTTCTCGATCATGCTCAACTCCCTTCATCGCGTGCTTTTACTTTGCCGGGAGTGCAGCATCGATAAAAATGGTTTATAAATATCAAACCGTTCACTTTAAGAGAACGTTTCTCTGGGACAGCCTATAATGAGACTGAACTACCACCACCTCTATTACTTCTGGACAGTCGCCCGTGTTGGTCACCTGACCAAAGCGGCCGAATCCCTTCATATTTCCCAGTCAGCGCTGTCCGGTCAGATCCGGAAACTGGAAGAGAGCCTGGGACACGACCTGTTTATCCGCGAGGGCCGTCGGTTAAGGCTGTCGGAGGCGGGGCGGGTTGCCTTTAACTATGCCGAGGACATCTTCAAACAGGGAGAGGAATTGGCCGCCCTCTTTCGTTCCGGAGCCCAAACCAACCGGGAAATCCTCAAAGTAGGAGCGGTTGCGACGCTATCACGGAACTTTCAGGAAGGGTTTCTCAGGCCGCTTCTTGGTCGAAAGGATCTGGAACTGAAACTTCAGAGTGGCAGCCTGGATGATTTGCTGCGGCGCCTGTCAGCCCATCGTCTTGATCTGATTCTCTCCAATCAGCCGGTTCAGGGCGACGACGAAAATCCATGGCGATCTCGCCGTCTGGCTCGGCAACCCGTCAGTCTCATCGGGCCACCGGGGGATACCAGAGTGCCGGATTTGCCCAAATTCCTCCATAGCAGGAATCTGATCGTACCCGGACCGGACAACCACATCCGACAGGCCTTCGATCAGTTCTGCGAATACCACGGCATCTACCCGAATATCATTGCCGAAGTGGATGACATGGCCATGATGCGACTACTGACGCGGGATACCCGAAACTTTGCGGTGCTCCCACCGGTTGTGGTCAGGGATGAGCTACGCGCGGGCGTGCTGCGCGATTACGGTGTTCTCCCGGGCGTTTACGAGGAGTTTTACGCGATCAGTATCCGGCGGCAGTTCCAGCAAACTCTGGTAACCGAGTTGTTGACCCAACCTGCGGACGAGTTGCTGACTTCCCTGCCCGATTGAGAATTCTGACTAGCTCCGATGTGCGAATAAGTCATATTTTCCATTCGCCGACGACCTTATACTCGGGCAGAGTCCATGAAAATAACAACATCCGGGCAGCGAGCATTATGCGAAGAACAAATACCGAATCCCCGTCCATCCTGATTATCGGTGCCGGTTTTGGCGGGCTGGGGATGGCGATTCAGCTGAAAAAGGCGGGCTACCAGAACCTGACCCTGCTGGAAAAGGCAGACCGGGTCGGCGGCACCTGGCGCGACAACACGTACCCGGGTGCTGCCTGTGATGTCCAGTCCCATTTCTATTCATACTCTTTCGAGCCCAAACACGACTGGTCGCGCAAATTCGGCTTGCAACGTGAGCTCCTGGGCTACATGGAACACTGCGTCGAGAAGTACGGGCTAAACCATAATATTCGTTTTAACTCAGAGGTTTCCGAGGCAAACTTTGATCAATCTCTTAACCTCTGGAAAGTTTCACTTACGAACGGAGAGACGCTGACCGCCCGGATTCTCATCACTGCCACCGGCCAGCTGAACCAGCCCGCCTGGCCTCACATCGAGGGATTGGACCAATTTCAGGGGCGGCTATTCCATTCCGCCCGCTGGGACCACGATTACGATCTCACCGGTAAACGGGTTGCCGTGATCGGTACCGGCGCCAGTGCCATCCAGTTCGTACCGGAAATCGCCAAACAGGTCCGCACCCTCGACCTGTTCCAGCGCAGCGCTGCCTGGGTTCTGCCCAAACCGGATCGCCCATTCCGGCCCTGGGAGCAATGGTTATTCCGTAACCTGCCAATCTGGGACAGGCTCTACCGATACCTGATTTACTGGAAAAACGAGAGCCGGGCACTGGCATTCACACGTTTCAACGGCTTGCTGGAAGTCTTTGCGCGTCAGGCCCGTGCAGAGGCGCGGAAGCGAGTGACCGACCCGGAGAAACTGCGAAAGATCATTCCCGACTACCAGATCGGCTGCAAACGCATCCTCATCTCAAATGACTGGTATCCGGCTATTAACCAGTCCAACGTAAATCTTGTCACCGATCCGATCCAGAAAATCACATCCGACGGCGTGGACACCGCCGATGGGGGGCACCACCCCGTCGACGCGATCATTCTGGCGACCGGTTTTCGGGCTTCGGACTTCCTGTCTCCAGTCACGATTACCGGACGCAACGGCAAAAAGCTCAATGAAGCCTGGAAAGACGGCGCCGTGGCCTTCAAGGGCATTACCGTCAGTGGCTTCCCCAACATGTTCATGCTGTATGGGCCCAACACCAACCTGGCGCACAATTCGATCCTGTACATGCTGGAGTCCCAGTTCCGGTATGTTCTCGATTGCCTCAGAGTCCTCGACAAATACCCGCAAGCCGCGATGGATGTCCGTGAGGATCGGCAGGAGCGCTTTTCTCAGGTCGTACAAAGCGGGCTGGAGGAATCGGTATGGGCCAGCGGGTGTAATTCCTGGTATCTGGACAAGAACGGCAAGAATACCGTGAATTGGCCAGGATTCACCTTCACCTATCGTTTCGCCACACGGCACGTGGACACGGCGGACTATCGGTTCCTGAATCCGGCGGGCTGACCTCCCGCCGACAGATTGCTTGCCATTGAATCCTACGCACATTCATAGGATGATTGGTTCATCTGCTAACCGGATGATCATGCAATGCTGGAAAGAATCAAAAAGGGCTCGCTGGTAGAAACAGCGATCGAGAGCCTTAGACAGGCCATCGAAAAGGGAGACTGGGCACTTGGCGAAAAGCTGCCGGTCGAGTCGGTGCTGTCCGAATCATTGGGCGTGAGTCGCAATACCGTCAGGGAGGCGGTACGCGTACTAGTACATGTCGGCATGCTGGAAACACGTCAGGGCGATGGGACCTATGTTCGCGCTACCCGGGATGCCGGCGAGACCCTGCGACGCATTGCCCGCACCAGGCTGGCGGACCAACTGGAGGTGCGCATCATGCTGGAGTCCGAGGCGGCGAAGTTCGCTGCATTGAGGCGGACAGAGGAAGACCTCAAGCGCATGACGGATGCGCTCGACGCCCGCGCCCTCGCCGCGAAGAGTCTTGAAGCCCGCATCCACCACGACGAACAATTCCATCATGCAGTTGTCAGGGCATCCCACAACCCTGCCCTGCTCGAACTCTACGACTATTTTTCCCATGGCGTGAGCCAGACCATCATGCAGACCGAGACGGATGCAGATTTGCCAGAGCCCTCACAGGAAGACCACGAGCTCCTGCTTGCGGCAATCCGACGGGGCGAAGCACAGAAAGCGGGACATTTGGCCCGGGCGTTGCTCGAACCCAGCCTGAATGCCCTCAACCCCGGGGCCAGCGGATCATGAAACTACGGATTGATACATTTACCCTGCTGCTACTGGGCGCCATCGTCCTTGCGTCATTCCTGCCCGCGACCGGGACCGCCGGAGACTGGCTGGCAACCACCGGCAGTGTTGCGGTGGCGTTCCTGTTCTTCTTCCACGGAGCGGCGTTGTCCCGGGAGCAGATTGTCGCCGGGGCAACCCATTGGCGCCTGCACATCCTGATCACCGCCCTCACCTTTGTTTTTTTCCCGCTCGCGGTACTGCCGATCAACGCCCTGTCCGACGTAATCCCCTCGTGGATGCCGAGGGATCTGGGTTTGGGCTTCCTGTATCTTGGGGTCTTGCCGTCGGCGGTTTCCTCGTCCATTGCCTACACCGCCATGGCAAAGGGCAACGTTCCTGCGGCCATCTGCAGCGCAGCAGCTTCGAACGTCTTCGGAATGATGCTGACTCCGTTTCTGCTTTTGCTGCTGGTCAGCACCTCCGGCGCTGGAGGATTCTCGGTTACGGAGGCACTCAAGGATATCGTTCTCCAGTTACTGTTACCGTTTGCGGTGGGCCACGCCTTGCGTCCCTGGCTGGGCGGTTACCTGGCCAGAAACGAGAAACTGATGGCGCGCTATGATCAGGGTGTTATCTGGCTGATTGTCTATTCAGCGTTTTCCCATTCGGTGGAAAGCGGGCTATGGCAAAACCTTCCGGTTCAGGCGATCGTTTTTGCCATTATCCTGTGCTTTGCGCTGCTTGGGCTGTTCATGGTGATGGCGAGGTTCCTGGTGCGTCGCTTCGGCTTCAGCCTTGAGGACGAGACAGCGGTGGTGTTCTGCGGGTCCAAGAAAAGCCTGGCATCCGGACTACCGATGGCCAAGGTGCTCTTTTCCGGCCACCCCGGTTTCGGCATGATCGTGCTGCCGATCATGTGTTACAACCAGATCCAGGTCATTGTCGGGGCGATTCTCGCCCAGAAATATCGTGAAAAGATTGAGCAAGCGAGGGAATCATCCCCCGCCCATACCCCCGAAAATTGAAGCCAGAATAACCAGCCCCACAATCCAGCCGATAACAGCCGGCCAGAAATTCACCATCTGGGGCGGCTGTTCCGGCTGTTCCTCAGCCATCCCGGGCTCGGGAAAATTCCGGTCATCAACCGGATCGGGCACATCCTGCAAGCTGTACCAATCAAACCACTCGCCCAGAAAACGGGTAACAGACGCAGGCAAACTGCCGTTTTCGGCCATGGGCCGAAGCTGCGGCTCAAGCTGCCCGGCGATTTCCCGGCGCAGAACCGGTGCATCCGCCGGCGGCTCGCACAGGATGGCCTTCCAGATACCCACGTCCTTGCTGCGCTGGGAGTCGTTCAGCAATGCCTTGATTTGAATAATAACCTCGCGGACGATTTGGCCCTCCTGGCCATCGAGAGGTCGCTCAGTGACCGTCTCGGGCGCATCGCTGCGATCAAGGTCTGATGCAGTGTCTGCGGCTTGTTGCTGCGCATGGTCGGTCGCCGGTGCGTCCCCGGTTGCTTCACGGAAAGCCTGTTCCAGCCTCGCAACCTCTTCGCCTGAGGCAAACTTCCGCTGTTGCTCGTACGCGTGTTGTATCCGCTGACGGTCACCGGTTGGTTCGATTCCAAGAATCTCCCAGCAATTCATATAGGTGTAACTCCGAGCCCCGAGATGGATTACAATTTTGAGAGACAAACAGTGTGTAGTCCCCTACGATAGGTAGAAAACAATTATACGCTGTTTACCTCCTAAGGCCGGCAAATTATAGAACGTCATCCATGAGTGTTTCGACAAGATCGCAGTTAAGTTTCAGCCACCTGCCGCTAAGCAGGCCATCCATCGTTGTTCTCGCGCTGGCCTCTGCCACCTGTTTGCCGGTCCATGCCGAACCTTCCGACCCGGTGCTGGCGCCAGAGTTCCTGGCGATCGACGGCGAACCCTCCATGCTTCCTGAAGTGCTCACAACGACCCGGCTGAGACAGTCCAAACTCAAGGTACCGGGCACCACCACCATTCTCACCGGTGACATGATCCGTGACCTGGGGATCATGAATCTCGTTGAAGCCCTGCGGCTGGTCCCGGGAATGGTGGTTGGCCATCGGGGCAGCACCAATCCCGTGGCGACCTATCACGGTACATCACAATACGAACAACGGCGCCTTCAGGTCCTGATCGATGGGCGGACCGCCTATCGTGCGAGCCTGGCTGATGTGGAGTGGATTGCCATGCCGGTAGCGCTGGAGAATATCGAGCGCATAGAGGTCAGTCGAGGTCCGAACTCCGCAGCCTATGGCATCAACGCGTTTCTGGGGACCGTTAATATCATCACGCGGTCCCCTGATGACACCGGGGGTGTGGAGGCCTACGCCGCATCCGGCTCCCGGGGCTACCTGCGGACCTTCACGTCTGTGGGCGACGCCAATCCCTTTGATGGCAGCTGGCGGTTGTCCTATGAAAAGCGCAAATCCAATGGCTTCGACACACAAGTTGAAGGCGGTGAGGCCATTCCGTTCCATGACGGCCACGACGTCAACAATTTCAACTTTGACAGCATCCTGAGAATTGATAATCAGCACTCGGTCGATTTCCGGGCAGGTGTACTGGAAGGCGTCAACGAAGAGGACAGGTACAAATCCGGAAAACTGCAGCCGGTGAACAATCCGGATATCCTGATGGACGATTACTACCTGCAAGTGCGCTTCAATGGCGGGACTTCCCCGGGGCACTTCTATCATGTGCAGGCCAGCTACCAGAACCAGAAACGCCGGCAGCGCTGGACGGTCTCTTTTCCGGCGGAACAATTTGTTGCTCTTCTGCCCCCGGACAATCCATTCCCGACCGATCAGGGCCCCTTCGTAGCCGACCTCAACGAGGATCGCGAGGAGTCACGTCAGGAATTCGAACTGCAGGACACGTTGATCGTCAATCCCCAGCTCAAACTGGTGTCCGGAATAGGCTATCGAAAGGACACCTTCGAGTCTGAAACCTTCTTCAACGGACGTGGTAACAACTATCAGAGTCGGGTATTTGCCAATGCTGAATATTCGCCGCTCCACTGGCTGACGTTCAATGCCGGAGGGAACTACGAGAAAACCACGACCACCCATGAGGGCTATTTTTCTCCCCGGGCAGCCACCAACCTGATCTTCAACGACAACCATGCCCTGAGATTCGTATTCTCCCGCGCCGTGCGGACACCGGATGCATTCGAGCAGGAACCCGACTGGTCATACCGCCCTGCCAATGTGCAAGCGCCATTCTCCGCCCTGGAGGGAGTGCGTTTCCTGATTGAGGATCTCGTTGATCCACGGACCTCGACTTATGGTGAGGAGCTCGAAGAGGAGTGGATCACCTCACGCGAGATCAGTTATTTCGGGCAATTTCATCTGGACAAGGCGATGTTCTCCCTCGAAGTCCGCTATTTCAATGACGACCTGCGTGACATGATCAGCGGCGTCATCAACGAGGAAGAGTGGACCATCGATAACAACGTTGATCTGGATCAGGAAGGATTTGAGATAGAAACCTCGCTGGAACTTTCAGGGACCATGTTGAGAGCCACCTATGGTTATCTGGACCAGGACGGCCGTTACATTGGGGACACGACCAACCTTTCCGAAAGCGATCAACAATACGCGGTTGATTTGCTCGGTCGTCTGTCCGCACAGCATTCCGGCAGCTTTGCCTGGATTCAGGACCTCCCGAGGGACCTGACTTCCTCGGCAGCGTTCTACTGGACGAACGAAGTCAGGAACACCCGTTTTGAGCGGGCCGATTTCAGGCTCGCAAAACGCGTGGACACACTAAACTACAGCTATGTGCTGGCTCTGACTGTACAGCACTACCTCAATCCGAAGGCCTGGATAAGTCCGGATAACCGGATCGAGGATCACAACCAGTTTTTCGTTGAAGCCGGTATCCGCTTCTGATTCGTTAGCCAAGGACAGCCTGTGACCCGGGAAGGTATGAGAAGGATCACTCAGCCAGGACAATGGGGTAAAAACGTCAGGACACACTGGCGTTACTTTGTCGTTTCCGTGTGCGGCGCTTTACTTTTTCTTTTCTCGCACGTTGCCTGTGCCCAGGAAGCCGAACCCAGAGCCGTGTATCTCGTTGGCTCCGGTAATCCCGCCCTGGACCTGTATATGACCCAGTTGCTGGAAAACTCCCTGGGGGACGACGTCAGCCTGCGTCAGCTGACCAATGGCCAAACCGCTACCCTTGATGGGGCACCCATTGTGACCATCGGCCCCTCGGCGTTCTCGAAAGTCCGTCAGTCGAACCGTGACACCCCGATCCTCGCCCTGTTGGTCGAACGGTCTTTTATACAGGATTACGCCGAAGACAACCGCGGCCAGATATCGGCGGTTTTTTACGACGTTCCCCTGGAACTCCAGGCCGTCATTGGCAAGGCTATACTGCCCCAGGCAACCAAGGTCGCCATTATCGCCACGAGCGAGACCGTCGGACTGTACGAACAGGTATTGGATCAACTGCCGTCCATAGGCTTGCAGCCCCGGGTCTTCATCGTCGATTCCCAAAAGGAGCTGATTCCAACCCTGGCCCGGGCCTTGAGCTTTGGAGATTTTTTGCTCGCTGGGCCTGACGACGTGCTTTATAACCCGAGAACCATAAAACACATCCTGCTGACCGCCTACCGACGCAACCGGATTGTGATCGGCCCCAGCCAGGCGTATGTAAAGGCCGGTGCTCTGGCATCAGGCTATGCCCCGTTTCCGGTCATGGCGGAAGCTGCGGCAGCGCAGCTGAGGCAGTTCGTTGAGAGTGGTGAGTTTCCGGCTCCGGAATACCCCGGGAGATACAGTGTGGAGATCAACGACCAGGTGGCACGTTCGTTGAACATTCCGCTACCTGACGAGGAAGCACTGGATCAGGATCTTGCTCGAGCCCGGGCGCAGTATGGGGGTATCGGCGAATGAAAATGTCCAGGGAACCGAAGATGACCCTCTCCCGCAAACTGCTGCTCCTGGGGGCGCTGCCCGCGGTAGTGATGTTTGTCGTGCTCATGGTGTTTTTCACCTCTGCCCGGCTCGAGGATGCGCGTAAAGACCTGATGGCCGGTGGACAAATGCTTGCCGACAGTCTGGCCCCGGCCCTCGAATATCCTGTGGTCGCCGGGAACACGACGTCGATGGAACAGATCCTCACCCAGTCCCTGAAGTACAATAACGCCGCGTGGATTCGGGTAACGGATGTGATGGGCGACGAACTCGGAATGGCCAGCACCGATGGTGAGCCCCCAGTCAAAGGCAATAGCGGCGACTACCTGACGTTCGAGTCTGAAATCCTGCAACTGCCCCTGGAAATCGGTTCAAACGAGGCGAACGAGTGGTTTGCTCCGGACGTAGGGTTCGATTCCGGTGCCCTCAGGGTTGGGACCGTTGAGGTTGGCGTCAGCACATTGGCGCTCCAGGCAAGGCAGCAGGAAATTCTCTGGACCTCCATTGCCGTTGGATCGGCACTGCTGCTTTTTACCGTCCTTGTGGTCAGGCATTTCCTTGGCAATATTCTCTCCCCCATTCACGGGTTGTCGGAGCGGATAGACCGCCTTATGAATCGGGATTATTCCGAGGCCAAGTCGAGCACTCCTGGAACCTCCCGAGATATCAAGGAAATAGAAGAAAAACTTAACAATCTGGCTAAACGCCTGAAAACGCTCAAGGCAAATCATGACCAGGCACTTTCAGCATCAGAAAGTGCCCGCGAGAAAGCAGAGAGAGCAAACAAGGCAAAATCCGAGTTTCTTGCAACCATGAGCCATGAACTGCGCACACCTCTCAACGGTGTTCTGGGCATGGTCGATCTGATCGAGGAAGAGCCGCTCACGTGTCGTCAGCGGGACTACCTCCAAACAGCTCGGCAATCCACCGAGGACCTGCTGACCGTCATCAGCGATATCCTTGACTACGCCCGGATGGATAGTGGCGAGATTCGTCTTGAGAATCGTGAATTCAACCTCCGAAACGTCATCGACAACTGCGCGGCATCCTACCGTCACCAGGCAGAACAGCATGGCCTTTCCCTCAGTGTCGAGTTCTACGGCGATTGGCCGGAAAAGCCCATTGTCATTGGTGACGCCGGCAGGATGCGGCAAATCATTGCGGGACTGCTGGATAATGCGATCAAATTTACCGGCGAAGGTGCCATAGTCGTGCAGGCGGGCTGTTTCCAGCTGGAAGAGAATGCCATCCTGCTTAACTGTGCTGTGAATGACTCCGGTGCTGGCATGCCCGCCGAGCGCGTGCAGGATATCTTTAATTCCTTCGAGCAGCTGGATTCCGGAAACACCCGCACGCATGGCGGAACCGGGCTCGGCCTGTCACTGGTTCAACGCCTCGTGGAGCTCATGGGCGGTCATATCCAGGTCGAAACAGACCTTGGTCACGGCTCCAGCTTCCGGTTTGAGCTTCCGTTCGAGCTGGGCCCCATGGTCAGAGTCATCCCGGCAAAAAGAGCAGCCATTGAGGAGAGTCAGGAGGAAGGGCTGTCACATGCGCTGATCGTGGAGGATAACACGGTAAACCAGCGGGTAGCCTCGGCTATGCTCGCGCGCCTGGGTTTTCAGACGGATACGGCTGCGAACGGTGAGGAGGCGGTGAACTTCGTCAAAGGTAATCATCAGGGGTATGACCTGATCCTGATGGACTGCCAGATGCCGGTCATGGACGGATACGAAGCCACCCGGAGAATCCGGGAGTGGGAACGCAGCAACGGCCAACAAGGTATTCCGATTATCGCTCTTACCGCTGATGTGCTGCCGGCAACCGAGTCCATCTGCCTGGGTAGCGGAATGAACGACTTCCTGGCCAAGCCGGTCCGTAAGGAAAAGCTCCAGGAAGTCCTGAGCCGATGGACGCCCCTGCGCGAGGGATAAAAAAGCCAGCCTCTCGGCTGGCTCATTGTGTCAGGCGACGGGTTCTCTCATCGTGACGAATTCCTCCGCGGAGGTCGGATGGATCCCCAGGGTGGAATCAAATTGCGCCTTGGTCGCCCCGGCCTTGATGGCAACGGCCAACCCCTGGATGATTTCACCGGCATCCGGCCCGACCATGTGGGCGCCCAGTACAGTGTCTGAGTCATCATCAACCACCAGCTTCATCAGACACCGCTCATCACGCCCACTCAGGGTGTATTTCATCGGACGGAATTCGGAACGGTAGATTCTCAGTTTGTGGCCTTTGTCCCGCGCCTCGAATTCTGTGAGGCCGACCGTTCCGATATTGGGCTGACAGAAAACCGCCGTCGGGATGGCGCTATAGTCCATCTCGCCCTGCCCGTCTCCGAACAGCCGCCTGGAGAGCACCATCGCCTGCGCCAATGCCACCGGCGTCAACTGGGGAGTACCGATCACGTCTCCAAGTGCCGTGATCGAGGGGACCGCAGTCTGGAATGCGTCATCTACCACAACGTGGCCAGAAGCACTCAGCTCTACGCCCAGATCCGTCAAGCCCAGGCCATCAACGAGGGCCCGGCGGCCGGTTGCGGCCATGACCAGTCCGGTATCGAGTGTCTCTCCTGTGCTCAGCTTCACCTGATAATGAGTGTCGTTCGACTCGACTTCCTCTATCGTGGTGCCAAATCTCAGGTTGACCCCCTTCTTGCGCATTTCCTGCTCGGTGAAATGCCGGATATCGTCGTCAAACCCACGAAGGAACAGCTCCCCTCGATAAAGCAACGTCGTTTCCACACCCAGCCCCGCCAGAATGCCGGCAAACTCCACGGCGATGTAGCCGCCTCCCCAGACCACCGCATGTTTCGGTAGCTGTGGCAGATAGAACATTTCATTCGACGTCAGGATGTGCTGTTTCCCCGGTACGTCGGGAATCACGGGCCAGCTGCCGGTGGCAACGGTAATGTGTTTGGCGGTATAGGAGGTATAGCCGACTTGAACAGTGTTCGCATCCTGGAGAGTGGCCGTGCCCTGAATAATATCGACTCCGGCGTTATCGAGAAGGCGCCCATATATGCCATTGAGCCGCTCGATTTCAGCGTTCTTGTTAGCTACGAGCGTCGACCAGTCGAAACTGACATCGCCCAGGGGGACGTTCCAGCCGTAACCCGCTGCATCTTCCAGGTCATCGTGAACATGAGCGCCGTAGACAAACAGCTTTTTCGGGACGCAGCCCACATTGACGCAAGTGCCGCCAAGGTACCGGGACTCCACAACGGCAACCCTCGCCCCTCTCTGAGCCGACATCCGGGCCAGACGGACTCCGCCGGAACCGGCGCCAATAACGATCAGATCATATTCCAGACTGTCAGACACAGCTTCTCCTATCGATAGAAATGACTTCAGACAGGCTCTGAGGCCGATGCTTTGCGCTCCGGGTTCAGTTCCCGGAACAACACGTGATCCTCGTAGTCGCCCAGGCGAATCTTGCCCAGACTCCTGAACCCTTCGGACTCGTAAAATGGCAGGTACCGGCTATTGCCGGTGTCCAGCACCAGGCCAGTGCCCCGGGGATTTTCTCCGCACAGGCGTTCCACCGTCTTCAACAGCAACCTGCCGTAGCCCCGGTTCTGATATTTCGGATCCACACCCATCAGAGGCAGTTGATGCGCCTGAGGCTGCGGTAGCATGTCGCGAATCTTCTCGTGGTAGTCGAGGTAACGGCGGGTAGAAGCAAAGCCGGTTGTCAGCACCATGCGGATCCGCCAGCTAAATTGCTCGGCCAGGTTCATTCGCAGCTCAGGCTCGCCGACAAACGCCACCGCGACCAGCGTATTATCCACCATTACCCCGATAGCGTCCTGATTATACTCAAAGTACAGGTCGATCAATTCACGCACCGTCGCTCGTACCCGCTGGTCGTAACCGGGTTTCCGGTGATCAAACAGGTACTGGAACGTGGGTTCGTTGCGGTAGGCATGGTAGAGAATGGATTGCGCTTCGTTCCGGGCGGTGTCGTCCAGACGCACAATTACCGGCTCGGGATTGTTCTTGTTGTCTTTGCCGTCAGTCATCGCCTTCCCCTTACTCAGATTGTCAGTGTCAAACGAACTGAAACTTTCCCCGGGTCGTTGCCCCGATCCATGGCAGCCTGATCAATCACGACACCATGTTCTGTGTTGAGCCGCTCAAGCCAGGAGGCAACATCGGCATACGGTACGCCGTCCAGCCAGACACGGATTGCCTCCTCGCCACTGGGCTCAAAGCGTTGCAGTGCCAGGCCCGACTCGCGTGCGGAGCTGGTTACCAGTGCCATGAGGGCCCGACCATCAGCGGGTTTGTCGACGGTTCCAGATGCTGTTGGCGAAGACGACCCTGCCAATCCCTGGATGACCGGTTCGTTCGCCTGCATCCAGGCCAACAGCTCCGCCGCATTATCCCGGGAGCTGGCTGCCCGGTCGTGAAATCCCGCAACCGGCTGCCAGATAGCAAAATAGAGTAGTCCCAGCAAAATGGCGATTGCCAGGACGCTCAATGCCTGCTGGTCACGACGGGGCAGCTGATCGTATTGAGCAATGAGCTTGCCGACCGCCGGCTGTTCCTTCAAGCGTTCAAACATTGCTTTACCCTCCGGATACCGTCAAACGGCCGCGGGCGCCGCCAGATTCATTGACCACTGACCCAATCTGGGCATCCAGCCCCTGCCCCGACAAACCATTGCGGAGGGCACTGAGACGATCGTAACTGTCGGCCCGGATATCCACGACAAGTTCTCCGCGATCCTGACTGTAGTTGACCGAGTTGAACGTCACCGAACCCGAGGACGGCAACTGCGAGTACTGCTGGCCGGTATACTTCATCAGAGCGATGAAATCGAGTTCCGGGCCTCTGGATCCGGCAACCCTCAACTGCCCCTCCAGAACCCGGCGAACATTCCCGGCATGGGTGCGTCGATCGTCCGGAAACGCATCGCGATAGATGGCCATGGCCTGGTCTTCAAGTTCCTTCGCCTGAATCTGGTAATAAAAGCCCATTCCGGCCTCAAGCGCCACCTGAACCACAAACCAGATCGACGCCACCGCGATCAGGGGTTTCCAGGGTTTGAAGGGACTGTCTTTACCGGCCTTGACCGAAAATGCACCCTGGCAAAGGTTGATTGGCTGGCATCGGTGATGGTGGTGGGCGTGGGCCAACAATTCCAATGGCATCAGTTCAAGCTCTTCCTGCCGGACGGCAAGCCGTCCCTGTGACCTGAGATCCGCCATCACTGACTGGTGATAGTCCAGTTCGTCCGGGGTGCCATACAAGGTCACCGGCACCTCGGCCATCACCTCCTCGGTCGGAGGGACAGCCAGAGTATGGGCAAACATCCCGAGGTTGGCCGCCTGCATGCTCAGCCATTCACCCCGATCGCTGACCAGCATTGCCACCTCGCCATCAAGGCAGATGCTCCAGCCGTCCTGCGTGGATGGTAACAGTGAGGCATCCGGGTAAATGGCATCAAGGCGGGCATTTTCCCAACCCGAGAACAGAGTCATCCAGATACCCATGCGCTCACGGTCGATCGCAGCCACCTGGTAACCGTCGTCCGAGTGCTTGCCGAGCGCGAGGTGAACAGAGTCGATGTCCTGGGCGATCTGTTCCTCGACGGCATAGGGTAAAGCCTGAAGGATGAACCGGTTCTGCTTGGCCGGAATATCCGCAACGCAGAAAAGAGCGTCCTCGCCGGGTATCAGGCCAACCAGCAACACATTTTCAAGGGCGTTCTGGGCCAGGGTCTGCTCGATCGTGTCACGGTCGTCTCCGGTACCCCGGGCCTGGGCATCGCCGGAGGCATCCTGGAGCACCCAGTTGAACAGTTGGGCCTCCGGATTCACATCGATATCCGCAAACGGCGGAACCGGCCGGACAAAAAGGCGATAAGACATGGCTATCCTTCTGAAATGGTAAAAGGCTCTTTGGTGATTCGGTTCTTCTGTCCGGTATCCCTGTCAACCGTCCGGACCTCACCGTCCGCGTTACGGAAAACGGTACTGACCATGTTAACGACACGGTTATCGTAGGTAATCCTTGAAACAACTTCAAAAAAACGGGTCTGCAGCGTCAGGCCCGCGGTCTTGAGTCCGAGTCCCGCAAACTCCGGCAAGGCAAGGAAATCCTGAAGATTGTCAAAAGCCTCCTCCTCCCGCTGTTCCAGAACTGAATTGATCGCTGCCTCGGTCAGTTCCTCGTGGAGCGATTGCAGCACCGGACCAGTAGCCGTGTTCACATTGACGCCCGCTCCGCTAACCGGGAGCGCAGCGACGTGAGGCCTGAGGGCCTGGTAGATTTCCTCGGTCATGCCTTCGATCAGTCGTAGCTCGGTCACATCCACAAACGGTTGGTTGCCAGCACGATAACCGGGATCGGCCATCAGATACTGACCATCCTCGGCGCCATAGGCGCTGATCGTCTGGTCATTACTGTCGATCCAATCGATCAGTGCATCCGATGTGATGCTGGTAACGCCCAGAACCATGAGGAGACGGGTGAAGCGGTCTTTCGCCAGAGTATCGACCTGCCCGGCGGGCGTCACCAGGTCGTTCAGGTTGAAGCGGCCACCCAGATCGTCGATCTGCACTTCAACGACGCTGTTGCCGTCATCGAGCGGGAGAATGGCCGCGTTCATCGCCCAGAATTCATCCAGGCTGTCGACCATTGAACCGTCGTCCTTGTCCTCTTCGAAATCCCGCACCAGGATCCGACGGGCAAACGCCTCCGCTCCAAGCGCAATACTCTGGCCCTGCTGCTGAGCAAGATAGTGGCCCGCTTTGTAGACCCGGATATTCAGTTGCTGGGTCATACCCGAGGCCAGCATGACCACCAGAGCCATCGCCAGCAGCACCATGATCAGGGCAACACCCCGCTGGTCGTTTCCGGGCCGACCGTTCTGGCGAAAGATCATCCTGATGTCCCCGGCTGGAGAGCTCCGTTCTGCCCTGGCTGCTGACCCGGTTGTTGCTCCTCCACTTCTTCCTCGTCCGTCTGCGTGGCAGCCTCATTGGCCTGATTGACAAGGCCCTGGGCCGCTGCGGGATCAAAATCGGGCAATGCAAAGGTGCGGACCAATTCGCCAAATTGCTCATGTTCCAGGGTTATCTCGATCCCCAAAGGTAACGGAAAATCCGGGCGTTCGCCGGGCGTCAGGCCTGCGAGGTCATCATCCGAGGGCCAGTCCTCCTGCCAGGCGCCCTCGCTGTTCATGAAGCGCACGTCGAAGGCAGTGATGTCCTCGAGTAGCAGGATGTCCTCGCTGTTGTCCTCCTGGCCCTGGTCCACCGTTGGCCAATAACGTCGGAAGAGCTCTGTGCCGGTGTATTCCCAGCCCGCTCTTTGCAAACTGCTGCGCCGCAGGCCCAGGGGATTGCGCCAACCCTGTCGGGTCAACAACAAGGCATAACCTTCCTCGCGGCTGGTCAGCGCAGGCTGGAAGTCCCCGTACACATCCCGGGCCGAGCGGTTGACTACCTGGGTGATATCCCGTTCCAACAGCAGCATGGCCCGCTGGATCTGGTCGAACTCTTCGGCGAGCTCATTCACGCGATCCCTGGAGTTAACGACACCGTTGATGACCTGCCAGACCCCCAGACCAATGACCGCCGTGATGGTCACGGCAATAAGAACTTCCATGAGCGTGAAGCCGGACTGGCGCATCATTTTTCCCCCACAAAGGCGGAAAGGGTATGCACTGGCACGGGATCGCTGCGCCCGTCGGTGTACTTGGCCACGGATACCTCGATACGACGCATCGTCGGCTCGGCCGTCGCCTTGACCGCGGTTGTCACTCGCCAACGGAAAGATCCGTAATCGGTGTCTGTGGAGTTCTCGGAAATGCCGGGCAAATCTTCTGCAAGCCGAAGGGTGTTAATGCGGTTATCGGCAATCCAGCCGGCCAGAGTCTTGTCCCGCACCCGCTCGAAACTGGAAATATACTGGCTTCCCACTTCCGCGGCGGCGGTTGCGATGAGGCCGAAAACCAACAGCGCAACCAGGACTTCAATCAGGGTAAAACCGCGCGACCGAGTCATGGGAGTTGCTCCTCTGACCCGGGCTTGCGCCAGTGAATTCCGGTAACCCCGTCCGATTCCAGCACGTGCATGTAGTCGGCATTGCTGCCGAGGGTAAACTCGATCTGGAAGGGGGTCGTCTCACCACTGGAGAAAAACACGATATCCGGCAGCTGACGGTCCTCTTCTGATGCCAGCTTCGGCGCGTCGTTTTCAATGTACTCCGTTGCCACCAGCCAGTCCGGGAAACTCCGGGGCTGAAAAATGCGCTCTCCCGATGCCTTCCACTCGGCATTCTGCTCCTGGAAAGCAACAAACTGGTAGCCATCATCCTCCAGCCTGAGCCCCATCTCCAGGTTATTCAGTACCGCCTGTTCCGAAGCGGTTTGCATCAACAAGTAAAGCTCCCGAACCTCGTTTTCGAGCTCCCTCTGTTGCGAGCCGCCCCCCATGGTGAATACCGCCAGGGAGGCCAACAATCCAACCACGATCAGGACAACGAGGATCTCTATCAGCGTGAAGCCGCTATGCGCTGCCCTGGGTTGCACAGCCGATCAGCCCTCGGCCTTCCAGACACTGATATCGGCAGCATCACCATCACCGCCTTCCTGACCGTCAGCGCCATAGGAGTACAGATCGTACGGCCCCTCAGTGCCCGGGCTCACGTATTGGAACTGGTTGCCCCAGGGGTCCTCGGGAACACTCTTGAGATAACCGTCCGGGTTCCAGTTCTTCGGTTCCGGACTGCCGCTGGGCTCGGACACCAGGGCTTCCAGTCCCTGCTGGGTGGAGGGATAGTGGCTGTTGTCCAGTCGGTACAGATCCAGGGCACTCTGAATATTCTTCAGCTGGGTCTCGGCAATAGTCACTTTGGCCTGATCACTCCGGCCCATGATGTTCGGGGCCACAATGGCCACCAGCAAGCCCAGAATCACCATGACCACCATGATTTCTATCAGGGTAAAACCGCGCTGTTTGGATACTTCATTCATCGTTTTGCTCGTCATTTTCTCACTCGTCGTTGCTATGGATTCCTTTCCGGGAAAAGTTTAACCGGGCCGCGGACCCGCGATCGTCAGCCCACCAGATTACTCATGTTCAGGATCGGCAGCATGATCGCCATCACAATGATCAGCACCACAACACCCATAACCAGCAACATCATGGGTTCAAACAGGCCCACGATGGCCGCGATCTTGGATTGCAGGGTATTTTCCTGCATCCGGGCGGTTCGCTCGAGCATGTTATCAAGCTCACCACTGGCCTCGCCGCTTGCAATCATATGCAGCATCATCGGCGGGAAGTAACCAGTCTGCTCCAGTGAACGATGCAGCGCCCCCCCCTCACTTACCTTACGGGCGGCATCACGTAAACGTTCCCTCAGATAATCATTGGATAACACCTCACCGGCGATTCTCATGGCCTCAACCAACGGGACACCGCTGGTGGTCAGAATACTCAGGGTGCTGGCATAGCGGGCGGTGTTCACACCCCGTACCATGCCGGAAACCAGGGGCAGATGGAGCAGGCGTTTGTGAAACCGCTTGCGGAAGTCTGGCTTGCGCAAGGCAACACGAAAACCAAATAGCGCAAGGATCAGAGCAATCAGAATATAGACACCGTAATTGCCGAGAAATTCCGACACGGCCAGCATTGCCATGGTCAGCGTCGGCAACTCCTGGCCCTGCTTCAGGAACACCTCGATGATGTCCGGGACCACATAGGTCAGCAGGAACACCACGATAGCGATGGCGACAAAGCTCAGGATGATCGGGTAGATCGCCGCCAGCTGTATCTTCTGACGGGCTTCCTGCCTGTTTTCGGTGTAATCGGCGAGGCGGTTCAGCACCAGGTCCAGATGCCCTGCATGTTCGCCCGCTGCCACGGTAGAACGGTAGAGCCGCGGGAACGCCTTGGGGAACTCACCCAGGCTATCCGCCAGGCTGTAACCCTCCATAACCTTGGCCCGGATTGCAATCAGCATACTCCGGATTCTGGGCCGTTCCGATTGCTGGGCCGCCGCACTGAGCGCTTGCTCCACAGGGATACCCGACTGGATCAGCGTGGCAAGCTGCCGGGTCACCAGCGCGAGATCCGACGCCGCCAGCGATCCCCGCCCGCTGAGCGGACTGGCCCTGCGCTGCTTTTCAACAGCGGGCTCCACCGCCAGCGGCGTCAGCCCCTTCTCCCGGAGCTGTTGGCGCACCGCCCGCGGTGCATCAGCCTCAAGTACACCCTGTTTCTGTTTGCCACGGGCATCCAGAGCCTTGTATTCGTATGCAGGCATCGCTTACTGGCTCCGGTGGGTTACACGGAGAACCTCTTCTACCGTGGTGACGCCATCCAGTATCTTCTGAACCCCGTCGGCATGAATGCTCGGCCCAACCCGGCGCGCTTCCTTTTCCAGCTCCAGTTCGCCGGCCCGTTTGTGAATCAGGGAACTGATTTCTTCGTTGATCTCCACGACCTCATAAATACCGATCCGACCCCGGTACCCCAGATGATTGCAATGGTCACAGCCCCTGGCACGGTAAATGGTCGGCGGATCCGCGGGATCCTGCTGCAGGAATTCGCAATGCTCCTTGCTCGGAGTGTACGGCTCACGGCATTCCCGGCACAGCACCCGCACCAGCCGCTGGGCAACGATACCAACCAGACTCGAAGAAATCAGGAACGGCTCGATACCCATGTCCATCAGGCGGGTAATGGCACCTACCGCCGTATTCGTATGCAATGTTGAAAGCACCAGGTGCCCGGTCAGACTGGCCTGCACCGCAATCTCGGCGGTCTCCAGATCCCGGATCTCACCGATCATGACAACGTCGGGGTCCTGACGCAGGATCGCCCTCAGGCCACGGGCAAAGGTCATATCCACCTTGGTGTTGACCTGGGTCTGGCCGATACCGGGCAGGTTGTATTCGATGGGGTCCTCAACCGTGAGGATGTTCCGGCTGCGGTCGTTGATTTCCTGCAGCGAAGCGTAGAGCGTGGTGGACTTACCCGAACCCGTGGGACCGGTCACCAGCAGGATGCCATAGGGGCGATAAATCAGTTTGCGAAGGACCTTGAGGTCCCGACCAGCCATGCCGAGGGATTCCAGGCGAATCGAACCGGCCTGTTTGTCCAGCAAACGCAGGACAACCCGCTCGCCACTGGAGGACGGCATGGTTGAAACCCGGATATCCACTTCCCGGCCCGCGACTCTCAGGGCAATGCGGCCGTCCTGGGGAATCCGCTTCTCGGCGATGTCGAGCTTGGCCATGACCTTGATCCGGGAGACCAGTAGCGGCGCCAGGGCCCGCTTGGGCTGTACCACTTCCCTCAGCACCCCATCGATCCGGAAGCGCACCACCAGTTGCTTTTCATAGGTTTCGATGTGGACGTCCGAGGCGCTGGTCTTGACCGCCTCGGTCAGGATGGCATTGATCAGCCGGATGATCGGCGCATCGTCCTCCTGCTCCAGCAGGTCTTCGGTCTCGGGGACCGAGTCGGCAAGCGAAGCCAGGTCCATGTCATCGCCGATGCCTTCAACCATTTGCATGGCTTCGGCAGAATCACTTTGATAGGCCGAATTCAGGGCCTGATCGAACCGGTCGGGATCAATGGAGGAGAACCTTGCCCGGCCACCACTCAGGCGGTTGGCTTCCGCGACGGCCGAGTGTGGCGCGCCGGGGCGAACCAGGATAACGGGCTCACCGTCTTCCGAGCGCGTCAGAATAACACCGTTGCGTTTCGCAAAGGTAAAGGGAAGACGTCCCAGCGGAGCATCCTGCGGCTGAACTTCTGTCTCGGTGGTCAAGGTCGTCCTCGTTTTCGTCAGGCAGTCTTCTTGTCGGCATCCGAGGCGACGCTGGCCCGGAAACCCTTTTTGATTCAACTAATTCAGAAAGGCTACCACAGGATATGGACCCGCTGAATAACTCTATACACTATACTGCCACTAAAACGTTGCAGTCTGATAACCTGTGAGCCTTTCAATGGCCCACCAAGCACCCAGGATGATCGATGCTGTCAATTCACCCACGGCTCCCCATGGTTTTCGCAATGGCTGCCGGCACAGCCATGCTGGCGATAACCGCTTGGCAGGGATACTATTTCTGGCAAACCGAAACCCGGCCATCGGTCTCTGACTCCGGGCAGGCCGCGCAGCAATCGGCGCCGGGCACCCGGGAGGTTCCAGATATTGATTTGGCAAGCCTGACCCTGTTTGGTTCCCCGAACGCCGATGATGCTGCCGCCGAACTTGATACCGAAAACCTGCCCGAGACCAATCTTCGGCTTTATTTGCGCGGTGTGCTGGCAGCCAGTGGAGAATTCCCCGGCAGTGCATTGATCGAGGACGACAAGAGCAAGACCGAAGTTTATCTGGTGGGTGACGAACTGCCCGGTAACGCGACGTTGCGCTCGGTTTTTCCGAACAGGGTGATTATCGAGCGCTCCGGCAAGCTGGAGAATCTGTACTTCCCCGAAGAGGCCAATCGTGCCGGAATGTCTTTCACCGCGGATGGGCAAGGCCAGCCAGACCAGCCCGCGGCGTCTTCCTCGGCCCAACCTACGGCTTCGCCCACCACCCCGAGCGCCGATCAGCAGCGGCGTGAGGAAATCCGCCGGCGTCTCGAACAGCTCCGGGAACGCCTCCGGAACAACAATTAGGGTCCATCATGACCACGGCAGCGCCAGGACTGTGCCGCCGCTCGGGTTGGATCCCTCTGCTGCTTGCCGTCTCGATGGTCAGTGCCCTGGAACTGGGCAACCGCCTGATGAACTACGTGCTCCAGGAGTTCGGCCAGGAGGCGCACCAACGGCTGGTAGACTGGCAGCGCCTGCACGACCTGGCCACCAATGCCCCGATCGACCGTCAGCTCCGCCTGGTCAACTCGTTTTTCAATAGGATCAGTTTTGTCAGCGATATCCAGCACTGGGGTGAAGAGGATTACTGGGCAACGCCGGTTGAGCTCCTCACCACCAATGGCGGCGATTGCGAAGATTTCTCCATTGCAAAATACCTGACCCTCAAATCCATGGGTGTACCCGATGACCAGCTTCGGGTGGTTTACGTCAAGGCTCTCGAATTGAATCAGGCCCACATGGTGCTGGCCTGGTACCCCGCCCCCGATGCCGATCCATTGATTCTTGACAACCTCATAAACGACATCAAACCTGCCTCAGAACGATCTGATCTGGAACCGGTTTACAGTTTTAACGGCGAAGGTCTCTGGCTCAACAAGTCTGGCGGCAAAAGGACCCGTCTCGGGGAATCGGAGAAGCTCTCTCGATGGCAGGAACTCAATAAGCGCCTGGATCAGTCTCTGCGTCCGTGATGTCAATAGCGTTCGTGGCGGTAAATGACACTGGCAGTGTCGCCACCCGACAATGACGCCCGAAGGTAAAGCGCTAGAATGCCAACCCGACAAAGGATTCAGATGGAGCAATGCCATGAGACGCTGGAACGGCTGGGGCGACAACCAGTTTTCACTTGAACTGCCCAGGGAAGGTCATGCCTTTCTCTCGGACCGCATTGGAAAAGCGGAACCACTGCGCGATGCGAGCCTTGAGGATGTCTCCGCCCGGGTGCCTGAATCCCGCCTGGCCCCGGATCCAGGCACACATGCCCTCATTGACCTGGGCCGGGAAACCCGCATTCGGCACGCCCGGGGGCAAAGCCTGCCTGACTGGCTGGCCATGCGGAGCGGCGACATTGGCCTTTTCCCGGATGGTGTTGCCCTGCCCCGCACGAGCGAAGACGTCCAGGCGCTACTCCGCTATGCGGAGACCCAGGGGATTCAGTTGATTCCCTACGGCGGAGGCACCAGTGTCGCCGGCCACATCAACCCCGCGGAGAACGACAGGCCGATCCTGACCGTCAGTCTGGCCAACATGAACCGGCTGATTGACCTGGACCACGAGAGCCAGATCGCCACATTTGGGGCTGGTACCCCCGGTCCCCTGGTGGAGTCCCAGCTCAGGGCGCACGGCTATACCCTTGGCCACTTCCCGCAATCGTTCGAGCTTTCCACCATCGGCGGCTGGGTGGCGTCCCGCTCAAGTGGCCAACAGTCCCTGCGTTATGGCCGGATCGAGCAACTGTTTGCCGGCGGCAGGATCGAAACCCCCAAGGGTACCCTGGAAATCCCGACCATCCCGGCGTCCAGCGCGGGGCCGGACATCCGGGAAATGATTCTGGGCTCCGAGGGGCGTATGGGTATCATTACCGAAGTAAAAGTCCGGATCAGTGAATTGCCGGAGCAGGAAAGCTTTCATGTCGCCTTTTTCCCGGATTGGGACAGTGCCCGAACCGCCTGTCGGAAACTTGTTCAGCAGCGAACCCAGTTATCCATGTTGCGCCTGAGCAATCCGGTCGAAACGGAAACCCAACTGGCATTGGCGGGACACCCTGGACTGATCGGTCTTCTGGAGCGTTTTCTGGCTTTTCGGGGGGCAGACCAGGGCAAGTGCATGATGACCTTTGGGCTCACCGGGGCCCGTCGCCAGTGCAAAACGGCGCTGACTCAGGTCAAAGAGCTTTGCAAGCGGCATGGGGGCGTTTACACCGGAACCCGCATGGGGGAGAAATGGGCAGAGAAACGTTTCACCATGCCCTACCTGCGCGAGGCTCTCTGGCAACTGGGCTACGCGGTCGACACACTGGAAACAGCAACCGATTGGTCGAACGTGGATAACCTGATGAACCTGGTCGAGTCCAACCTTCGGGAGGGCCTCTCGGAACAACAGGAGCAAACCCATGTGTTTACTCATCTGTCGCATTTCTATGGCCAGGGCTGCAGTATTTACACCACCTACGTATTTCGCGTTGGCGAGAGCTACCAACAGGCACTGGAGCGTTGGCAAGAACTGAAGCACTCCACCTCGGAGCTGATCGTCAACAACGGCGGAACCATCAGTCACCAACACGGTGTCGGCAAGGATCATGCACCTTACCTGTCGGTTGAGAAAGGCAAACTGGGCATGGAGGCGATCCGGGCGCTGTGCCACGAGTTCGACCCCGATACCCTGCTCAACCCCAAAACCCTGGTGGAGTGAACCATGGCCAGAAAGGGAAGTGTTGCAGACCTGACCACGGCCAACCCCGAATTCGATGTGGTCGTGGTCGGAGGCGGGATCACCGGCGCCGGAGTTGCCCGGGAGGCAGCAGGCAGCGGTCTTCGAACCCTGTTGGTGGAACAGAAAGACTTTGCCTGGGGCACCTCCAGCCGGTCCTCCAAAATGGTTCACGGCGGCCTCCGTTACCTCGGCAGTGGCAAGGTCCGGCTTACGCGGGAATCGGTGTCGGAACGCCAGCGCCTCATGCGTGAGGCGCCGGGACTCGTCGACCCGCTTCCCTTTGTCATGCCCCACTTCCGGAGAACCTTCCCCGGCCCGAGACTGTTCCAGTTGTTGCTGCGCATCTATGACCGCATTGCCGGAATCAGCACGCGACGGTATCTGAGCCACCGGGAGACGCTGCAATGGATCCCGGGACTCACCCCCCGGGCTCTCAGCGGCGCGAGTGTTTTTACGGACGGCGTTACCGACGATGCCCGTCTGGTCCTGAGAGTCCTGGAGGAGTCGCGCCGGGACGGCGCGGTCTGTCTGAACTACACCAAAGCCGAAGCGCTCCTCCGTCACAACAACCGGGTCAACGGCGTCGAGCTGGTGGACGCGGAGGACGGCCATCGAGTGACGGTCAGGACACCACTGGTGATCAATGCTACGGGCGCCTGGGCCCGGGGCCTCCAGCAACAGGCGGGCAGCGCGCAGCCTTTGCAGATCCGCCCGTTGCGGGGAAGCCATCTGGTGATCCCCTGGAGCCGGCTACCCGTGTCCTGCGCCGTTTCCCTGCTGCATCCGGACGATGGGCGACCGGTGTTTGCGTTTCCCTGGGCTGGCACCACCGTCCTTGGCACCACCGATATCGACCACCAGGGAAATCTGGACTGCGAGCCCGCTATCACCCAGGAAGAAACGCGATACCTGCTGGAAATTGGCACTCGGCTGTTCCCATCGTCCCATCTGGACCGGAACGATATTGTCTCAACCTGGGCTGGCGTTCGCCCCGTCGTCACGGATGGATCAGGCAAGTCTGCCTCGAGAGAAAGCCGTGAACATGTGGTGCGCGAAGATCCCGGCCTGGTGAGCATTGCCGGTGGCAAACTCACAACCTTCCGTCGAATTGCCAGGGAAGCGCTTGAACTGGGTCTTGGCGAGCGTCGCAGACACCTTTTACGACCGGACTCACGCCCTGTATTTACCCCCCTCCCACCCGTGCCGCGCCACGTCGGACTCCCATTTCTCACCTGGCAGCGCCTGCAGGGCTGGTATGGGAACAACGCCAAGGCACTTGTCGAGGAAGCCGGGCTGTCCTCCATTGCTGGAACGGATGTGCTCTGGGGAGAACTTGGCTGGGCCTGTCGGCACGAGCAGGTCGTGCATCTCGATGACCTTATGCTGCGGCGAACGCGCCTGGGACTTGTCTTGCCCGACGGGGCCCTGACCCTGCTTCCGGAAATACGGCGCTACTGTCAGCCTCTGCTCGGCTGGTCCGATCAGCAGTGGGAACAGGAAGAAAAACGCTATACCAGGCTCCATCAGCAGGCCTACCGTTTGCCGGCAGGTGGGGCCTGACATGCGTTCATCCCCTCTTATCCTGGCCATCGATAACGGTACCCAGAGCGTTCGTGCACTGCTGTTTGATGCCAGCGGCAACCTGGTCGGCAAAGGCAAGCAGGAAATCGAGCCTTACTTCTCGGAACAACCCGGCTGGGCCGAGCAGAATCCGGAGTACTTCTGGGAGAGCCTCGGGAAAGCCTGCGACAAGCTCTGGCGAACCACGGACGTCAGCCCGGAGCGGGTGGCCGGCGTCACCCTGACGACACAGCGGGGCACCGTCATTAACCTGGACCGGGACGGAAACCCCTTGCGCCCTGCCATTATCTGGCTGGACCAGCGTCACGCCCGGGTCGAGGGGCCGGTTAAAGGGCCCTGGGGCTGGCTGTTCAAACTTGCGCGGCTGGAAGACACCATTGCCCGGTTTCGCGAGAAAACCCAGGCTAACTGGATCGTCCAGAACCAGCCAGAGATCTGGGCTAAAACCCACAAATTCACGCTGCTTTCCGGCTACCTCAACTTCCGACTAACCGGGAAATACCGCGATTCAACCGGCAGTCAGGTTGGGTACCTGCCATTTGACTACAAGAAACATCGCTGGGCAGGCAAACACGACTTCAAATGGCAAACCATGCCCGTTACCCGGGACCAGCTTCCGGAACTGGTGGCACCCGGTGACCGGATTGGCGAACTGCTCCCTGAGGCCGCCCGACATCTGGGGGTGTCTCAGGGACTGCCCGTTATCGCCGCGGCCTCGGACAAAGCCTGTGAAATACTGGGTTCCGGTGGCCTGAGCCCCGAAACCGGCTGCATGAGTTACGGCACAACGGCAACGATCAACACCACCAGTCCCCGATACGTGGAACCGGTACGGCTGATGCCTCCCTACCCCGCAGCTCTGCCCCGGCATTATTCCACCGAAGTCATGATCTACCGCGGATTCTGGATGGTCAGCTGGTTCAAGCAGGAATTTGGCCTGAGGGAGCAGAAACTGGCCGAACAGCAGGGCATTGAACCGGAAGCCCTGTTCGATGAATTGGTGCGGACGGTACCACCCGGGTCCATGGGATTGATGCTGCAGCCGTATTGGTCGCCTGGGGTCCGCCAACCCGGTCCAGAGGCGAAGGGAGCCATCATAGGATTTGGCGATGTCCATACCCGGGCCCATATTTACCGGGCGATCCTGGAGGGCCTCGCTTATGCCCTGCGGGAGGGTAAGGAACGGATCGAAAAACGCAGCGGTGTGCCCATCCGTAAACTCAGGGTTGCCGGTGGCGGTTCCCAGAGCGACGCCGCCATGCAACTGACTGCGGATATATTCGGGTTACCCGCCGAACGCCCTCATACCTATGAAACATCAGGACTCGGCGCAGCCATCGATGCGGCCGTCGGCCTTGGCCTGCATCCTGATTTCGAGTCCGCCGTCGCCGCTATGACGCGTGTCGGTGACCGTTTCGAGCCTGATCCCGAAACCCACGCGCTTTATAACAGGCTGTATTCGGAGGTCTACCTGGAAATGTATCCTCGACTACAACCGATCTACCGGAGAATTCGGGACATCACCGGTTATCCCCGCTAGCGGCACGAAGACTTGACCCAGATCTGTGACAGGCCAGTAATTACCGACAGAGCCGAGCCGAAACGTGCACAGTGGTATAGACTGGAACTCCCAATAGTCTTTTTGAAGAAGATCCATGTCACGGTATCAGAGCCAGACCTCCAGATCCGATTTGCCGATTGCCCTGCCGCAGATCATCGGTCTGGTTGTTGTGCTCTTTTTTCTCCACCTCGTTGCCCGTCACGACTACCTGCTCTTCCACACTCTGGTGGAGATGATCCGGATCGTCATCCTCGCAGGGTTGTTCGCACTCGCCTGGCATACCAGGCACTGGGCCACGAACAGCTTCCTCGGGGTCATTGGTACGGCCTGTATCTTCATCGCCTCCCTTGAGCTGTTGCATACCATCAGCTACAAGGGCATTGGTATCTTTCCCGGGGATGACGGAAACCTGCCGACACAGCTCTGGATCGCCTTCCGTTACCTTGAGGCCTTCGCTTTCCTGATCGGTGTCATGGCTGTCCGGTGGCGTATAAGCATGATGTTGCCGTTTGCCGTCTTTGGCTCAGGCGCATTGATCCTGGGGACTGCCGTTTTCTCAGGTGTGTTCCCTGCGAGCTATCTCGAAGGGAGCGGGCTGACCCCCTTCAAGATCACCTCTGAATACGTCATCGCTGCGCTCTTCGCCGCGACCATGGCACTGCTCTATCGCCAGAGAAAACGTTTTGCTCCCGGTGTTTTCTATCTGATTCAGACCTCACTGGTATTCAATATTCTCACGACACTGACCCTTACCCGGTATGTCAGCGTCTATGGCTTTGCCAACGAGGTAGGCCATTATTTTCTTCTGGTTTCGGCTTATCTGATCTATCGCGGTGTTCTGGTGACTGGCCTGATCAAACCCTACCAGTTCCTTTTCCGCGATCTGAAACGTCACGAAGAGCACCTGTCCGAACTTGTCGCGGAGCGGACGGCTCAATTGGCCCGCAGCGAATCCCTCACGAGAACCTTTATTGAACATTCTCCGGCGCTCATTTACCTCGCCGATTCGGAAGGACGCCTGACGCTGATTAACCCCGCCTTTCGTCGACTGGTAGGCCTTTCGCGCCAACAAATCCTGGGCAAAGGTATTTTCGACGTCTTTCCACCCGCAGCCGCCATAGCGATCGACCGCCATGATCAACGTGCCCGCCAACAGGCAAAGCCAGTAACGGTAACGGACGTTGTCGATTTTGAAAATGAACCCCGGATGTTTGAGGCCGTTCACTTCCCTATTCTGGACGAGACCGGCCAGATTTCCGGGAGCGGGGCTATCGCCACGGATGTCACCGAACACCGCCGGACCCAGGCCAACTACGAACTCATGATTCAGGCCGCGATGGACGGTTTGCTCGTTATGGACTACGACGCAAACTTCGTGCAAGTAAACCGGGCGACGGAAGAGATTACCGGTTACAGCCAGGGCGAACTGATCGGTATGAACATCCGTGACCTGGAGGCCGACATGGATGACGCTGCCATCGAGCGATCACTGGATCAGGTCATGGTCGAGGGCTCCGGGCGCCTTGAAAGTCGCTGGCGGCGTAAAGATGGCAGCATCCGGGATGTGGAAATCAGCGCCCATGTATTTGATGGCACCTTTACCTCCGGCTTTTTCTCCTTCGTAAGGGATATCACAAAGCGCAAGTCCAACATCGCCCGCATCGAATTCCTGGCCCATTATGACCCGCTGACTCGGCTTTCCAACCGCACCCGGTTCGAAGAACTGGTCGACGACCGCCTGGCCCAGGCCCGAGCCGATGGCAGCAAGCACGCACTGGTGTATCTGGACCTGGACAACTTCAAGGACATCAACGATTCGCTCGGCCATACCATCGGCGACAACCTCCTGAAGGAAGTTGCCCACCGCTTGAGCACCCTTCCGCCCGAGACACACGTCATTGCGCGGGCTTCGGGGGATGAGTTCATGGTACTGGCCAAGCTCGGGCCGCAAGAGGAAGCGTACGTCCATGAGCTGGAGAGGTTGCAACAGCTGTTCACCAACAGCTTTGCGGTAGACGGGCATCAGCTGGCTACGTCCGTCTCCATGGGCGTGGCCCTGTTCCCCGATGATGGGGGTGACTTCACCACGCTTTCCCGCAACGCGGATACCGCCATGTACGCGGCGAAGCTGGAAGGGAGAAACACGTTTCGCCGTTTTGACACCGCTATGCAGGAGAAGGCATTCGAGCGTCAGAATCTCCTGGCCAAATTACGCGGGGCGCTGGAACGAAAGGAAATGGAAGTGTACTTCCAACCCCAGATGGATCTGGCCAACCGCAGAATTACAGGGGCCGAGGCCATATTGCGTTGGAACAATCCTGAGCTGGAGTGGGTCTCCCCCTCACGCTTTATTCCGATCGCCGAAGAGAGTGGTCTCATTGTCGAGATCGGCGAATGGGTACTCAAGGAGGCCTGCCAACAGGGCAAAGCCTGGATGGATCAGGGCCTGCCCCCCATCACCCTGGCGGTCAACCTGTCCGCGATCCAATTCCAGCGGGGCGACCTGTGCGACAAGGTCAACAGCATCCTGGAGGAAACCGGCTTTGAGGGCCGGTATCTCGAGCTGGAGCTGACGGAGTCCGTACTCATTGGTGACCACACGCGGGTAGAGAGCACTATCCAGGGCCTGAAGCAGCGCAACATCCACCTTGCCATTGACGATTTTGGCACTGGCTATTCCAGCCTTGCCTATCTCAACCGCTTTGCGGTGGACAAACTCAAGATCGACCGGTCATTTATTCACGATATGGGGACGGACCCCAATAATTCTTCCGTTGTGCTCGCGATCATCCGCATGGCGCACAGCCTGGGGCTGAAAGTGATCGCGGAAGGGGTTGAAAATGCCGAGCAGATGGAACACCTCGACAGACTGGCCTGTGATGAGGTGCAAGGATACCATCTCGGCAAACCCATGCCGGCAAGCAAGTTCCAACGTCTGCTCGCCAAAGGGGTCACGACGCTCCACGACTGAGCGCCTGAAAGCTCGCGCCAAGAAGTTCGCAAACCTCATCGTCCGTGACCGGGTCAAAATTCCGGTAAAACTGCCCCACATAATTGAAATCTGCAGGTTCCTGCAGGCAGATGCAGTGGTCGACAATATCACCGTATTTCTCGGTGGTGCCTTGCGGACCAGCCGGAATTGCCAACACCAGCGATCTGGCTCCAGCGGATCTGACCATCTCGATCGCCAGGTCCACGGTGGCGCCAGTGGCAATGCCATCGTCCACCAGTATCACCTGCCGGCCCTGAAGGTCCGCCGCCGGGGCATAACCCCGGTATTCCTTCTTGCGCTCCCGGATTACGGCCATCTCCCGGTCCCGCACCCGCCTGATCTGCTCGGGCGTAATCGCAAGAGAGCGCACCAGCTCCGAATTCAGATGAGGAATCCCGTCCTCCCCCACGGCACCCATTGCAACTTCCGGTTGCCAGGGCACGCCGAGTTTGCGGATATTCAGGAAGTCCAGTTGCAGATGCAGGCGCAGGGCAATTTCATAGCCGACGGGGACACCACCCCTGGGGAGGGCCAGCACCACCGCATAGGGTTCAATGTCCATGTTACTGAGGACGTTTGCCAATCGGTCACCGGCCTCCTTGCGGTCCTTGAATCGCGTCTCTGCCATCCCTGACTCCTCATTCGCGAACCATGATACAGTTGCGTCCCCGCCCCTTTGCCTGATAAAGGGAACGGTCACAGATCGAAAGCAACTCACGAGCGGTTACCATCTCCTCCCGGCAACTGACCACACCAGCGCTCATGGTAATCTTGAAAACCTGCCCCTCGTCGCTGACGAAGCTCTCTGTTTCAATGGCATAGCGCAGGTCATCCGCTACCTGCGCCGCATTCTTAAGAGGGGTTTGCGGCATGAGTATGAGAAATTCCTCGCCACCCGTCCGAGCGACGACATCTGACTTTCGCACGCGGCCCTGAATCAGGTCAGCAAACCGCCTCAGGACCGCATCCCCGACAGGATGCCCGTAGGCATCGTTGATCTCCTTGAAATGGTCCAAGTCCACAGCAATCAACGAAAATTCGCCACCATAGCGGTCCTGTTGCGCAGCGGTTTCCTCCAGCTTCCGGATGAAATACCGGCGATTGAAGAGACCGGTCAGTTCGTCCGTAACTGACAATCGCTCCAGTTCCAGTTCAAGGTGTTTTTCATCATCGACGTCAATCACCATGCCCTGCCAGGTCACCTTACCATCCGGCTCACGCTCCGGTTTTGCCACACCTCTCAGCCACCCGGTCATTCCACTGTTGATAACCCGGTAATCGCACGCCCATTGTCCAAGCGTCTCAAATGACTCGGCAATGGAGTCGTGAACGGCCTGAAGATCGTCGGGATGGATGTGCTGGAAAAGCAGCTCGGCATCGGCGCAGACTTCCTCCGGAGTCAACCCGAAGAAATCCTCGACTTTCCGGCTCATGTAAGTGAAGTAGTAGCTGCCATCCGGCTCCATGACGAAGGTATAGATAATACCGGGGAGGGATTCGGCCAGCTGGGATAGCCTGTGCTCGGTGACCTTCTCTTCGGTAATATCAAGGTGGGTTCCCATGAGCCAACGTGCATGGATGCCGTCCTTACCATTGAGTAACATGCCGCGCGTATGGATATACCGCCAATGGCCGTCCCTGTGCTGCATCCGGATGACGCATTCAAACTGTGGGCCCTTTCCATCCAGATACTTCTGCAAGGCTTTCCGGGCAAGCTCAAGATCTGCCGGGTGGCACAAACGCTCCCAGGTGGAAAACGTAACCGGGGCGAGTTCGTCCAGGGTATAGCCGAGCATGCCCGCCCAACGCTCGTTAAAGATCACGTCGTTGGTATCCAGATTCCATTCCCAGGTGCCTGCACCGGTGCCATCCAGAATGGCTTTAAGACGGGTTTCCGGAGATAGCTGCATCCTTACCTCTGGCCTGGCATTTCCGGCCGGCCGCACGCGTCAGCACATCAACTCTCGGACGCAATCCGGCGACCTTTCATCGGCATTAACATTCAGACATTAAGTGTAGCTGAAAACGGGATGCACGGATCCTGAGTTTCGTTTTGGATGCTACGCCGGGGTCAGCCGGCATGCTGCGTATTTGAACTCCGGAATCTTCCCGTAAGGGTCCAGTGCCGGGTTGGTGAGCAGGTTCGCCGCCGCCTCCACGAAAGCGAAGGGTACAAATACCATGCCCTCGGGCATGGCCTGATCAGCCCGCGCCGTCAGGGTAATACTGCCGCGACGGGTGGCAATCAGGACATCCTCTCCCGATGCGATGCCCAGGCGCGCCAATTCCGCGGGTGCCAGAAACGCAGCGGCTTCGGGCTCCCGCTCATCCAGCACCCGGCTGCGACGGGTCATGGCGCCAGTATGCCAGTGTTCAAGCAGTCGTCCGGTAGTCAGCACAGTGGGGTAAGCCTCATCCACCGGCTCGTCCGGCGGCAGCGGCCGGGTCGGCGAGAATCTGGCACGCCCACCTGCGCGTGGAAAGGCATCCGCGAAGACAACATCCTGCCCGGGCGCATCCGCAGCCGCACAGGGATAGGTCACGGATCCCTCGCGTTCCAGGCGGGACCAGGAAATATGATCGAGTGAGTGCATGCCCTGCTTCATCTCGCCGAACACCTGCTCCGGGCCGGCATAATCCCACGCCAGCCCGAAACGCCGGGCCACCTCCTGAATAATCCACCAGTCGGGCTTTGCCTCCCCCGGCGGCGCCAGCGCAGCCCGGCCCATTTGTACCTGCCGGTTGGTGTTGGTGACGGTGCCGGACTTTTCCGACCAGGCGGCGGCAGGCAGAATGACGTCGGCAAACTGGGCGGTCTCAGTGACGAACAAGTCCTGCACCACCAGGTGCTCGAGGGCAGCAAGCGCGGCCCGGGCATGTGTCAGGTCCGGGTCTGACATCGCGGGGTTTTCGCCGAGGATGTACATCCCCTTGATTGTCCCCGCCACGATGGCATCCATGATCTCCACAACCGTGAGACCCGGCTCCGGGTTGAGCTCGGTGCTCCAGAGTTCTTCGAAGGCGGAACGCAGCTGGGCGTCTCCCACCGGTTGGTAGTCGGGCAGTACCATGGGGATCAGGCCGGCGTCTGAGGCCCCCTGGACGTTGTTTTGCCCACGCAACGGATGCAGGCCGGTGCCGGGCCGGCCGGTGTGGCCGCAGGCCAGGGCCAGTGAAATCAGGCATCGGGCATTATCAGTGCCATGCACGTGCTGGGAAATGCCCATGCCCCAGAAGATCATCGCCCGCTCGGCGCCCGCATAGGCCCGGGCCACTTCGCGAATGACCTCAGGGGCAACTCCGCACTGAGGGCTCATCACCTCGGGAGTCGTATCCGCAACACTCGCCGCCAGTGCGGCGAAGCCCTCGGTGTGGGCATCAATGTAGGCTCGGTCATAAAGGCCCTCGTCGACGATCACGTGGAGCATGGCGTTGAAGAGTGCCACATCTCCGCCCGGTGAAAAGCGAAGGCTGCGCCAGGCGTAGGCGTCCAGCGCCTGGCCCCGGGGGTCGATGATGATCAGCTTGGTACCGTTTCGCGCTGCCTGCTTGAAATAGGTAGCGGCCACCGGATGGTTGACGGCCGGGTTGCAGCCGGTGAGGATCACTACCTCAGCCTGTAGCGCCTGCATGAAGGAGGCCGTGACCGCCCCCGAGCCCAGGCACTCCATCAGCGCCGCCACGGAGCTGGCGTGACAGAGCCGTGTGCAGTGATCGACGTTGTTGGAACCAAACCCGGTCCGTACCAGTTTCTGGAACAACCAGGCTTCTTCATTGGAGCATTTGGCACTGCCAAAACCGGCAAGTGCACTTGAGCCGTGCAGCGCTTTGAGTTGGGTCATCCCGGCAGCCGCAAGATCCAGAGCCTCTTCCCAGCTTGCCTCGCGAAAGTGGGTCAAGGGATTGGTCGGGTCAAAGTCGGGGTCAAAGCCCTTGGGGACACCCTCTCGGCGGATCAGCGGCCGGGTAAGTCGCGCCGGGTGGGAAGGATAATCGAAGCCGAAGCGACCTTTGACGCAGAGCCGGCTCTGGTTTGAAGGACCGTCCCGGCCTTCGACAAAGAGGATACGGCCTCGCTTCTCTCCCTCAGGAAAAGGCTCATCTTTTACGTGATAGCTCAGCTGGCAACCCACCCCGCAGTAGGGGCAGACGGAATCAACAATGCGATCGGCCATGGCCGAGTCTCCGCGGCCCTGGGCGTCGATCAGCGTGGCGGGCATCAGCGCACCGGTCGGGCAGGCCTGCACGCATTCACCGCAGGCAACGCAGGTGCTCTCTCCCATCGGGTCATCAAAGTCAAAGACCACCTTGGAGGCGGCGCCTCGGTGTGCCAGACCGATAACGTCGTTGCCCTGCACCTCGCGGCACGCACGCTCGCACAAGCCGCAGGTGATGCAGGCGTCCAGGTTGACGCTCATCGCAGAATGGGTAGCGTCGTGCCCCCGGACGTGGGGCAACGCATCAGAACGCGGTTCAACATGGTGAACGGTAGGGTTCTCCCGCTCCGATCGGGCCGGGAGGCGCTGGCGCACGGCACTGGCATCGATCGCCAGTTCATCCGCCGTTTGCCACAGGTGGCTGGCCCGGTCGGGACTATCCCTGCGCTCGGGCTGGTCGGCCAGCAGTAATTCCAGCACACCTCTGCGCGCCGTTTGGACGCGGTTGGAGGAGGCACTGCGGACAACCATGCCGGGTGCCGCCTCGCGGATACAGCTCGCCGCGAGCACACGCTCACCTTCTACTTCCACCATGCAGGCCCGGCAATTGCCATCAGCGCGGTAACCTGGCGCGTCTTTGAAGCACAGGTGCGGGATAGTCTCGCCGGCGCGCCTGGCGACCTGCCACAGGGTTTCGCCGGGGTATGCCAGAACCTCAATGCCGTCGAGTGTCAGGGTAAAGCCTGTGCTCATGCTCGTATTGGCGTTGGTCATGGCTGCTCCCTACCCTTTGGCAATCAGGTTACGGTCGGCAAGTTCGCTGCGGAAGTCTCGCAGCAGGCTCAACACCGGATTGGGTGCGGCCTGGCCCAGTCCACAGATGGAGGCATCGGACATCACCCTGGACAGCTGGTGGAGTGTTTCCTCATCCCAGGTGTTGCGCTCAAGCAGCGTGAGCATCTTTTCGGTGCCAAGGCGGCACGGGGTGCACTGCCCGCAGGACTCATCGGCGAAAAAGCCCAGCAGATTGATTGCCGCAGCGGACAAATCGTCCTGATCGGACAGAACGATTACGGCGGCGGAGCCGATAAAACAGCCATGCTCCTGGAGCGTATCGAAATCCAGGGGAATGTCTGCTTTGCTGGCAGGTAGTATCCCGCCGGAGGCTCCTCCGGGCAGATAGGCCAGGAGGCGATGCCCTTCGGCCATGCCGCCACAGTATTCCTGAATGAGCTCATTGAGGGTGATTCCCGCGGGAGCAACGTGCACGCCGGGCCGGGTGACCCGCCCGGAGACCGAAAAGCTGCGAAGACCGCGACGACCATGACGCCCCTGCCTCGCGAACCACTCGGCGCCCTGGGCGTGGATGCGCGGAATCCAGTAGACCGTCTCGACGTTGTTGACCAGCGTGGGCTGCCCAAACAGTCCTTTCTGGGCAACGAAAGGCGGGCGATGACGCGGTTTGCCGGGTTTGCCCTCCAGCGACTCGATAAGGGCTGACTCTTCACCGCAGATGTAGGCGCCTGCGCCACGGCGCAGGATAATAAACCCCGGCTCAACGATTTCGGCCGTTTCCAGCTCGGCAATGGCTTCGGCCAATACGCCGTGCAGGCCGGGGTACTCGTCCCGCAGGTAGATGTAGAGGGCCTGCGCCTCGACCGCCCAGGCGCCGACCAGCGCTCCCTCCAGGCATCCATGGGGCTCGTGTTCCAGGTAATAGCGATCCTTGAACGTGCCAGGCTCACCTTCATCGGCATTGATCACCGCATAGCGCGGCCCCTGCTCGGCCCGCACTGCCTGCCACTTTCGGAAAGTCGGAAACCCGGCGCCACCCAGACCTCTCAGGCCGGCGAGTTCGAGTTCCTTCGCGAGCGATTCGACGCTCACCAAGCCTTCACGGCAATCCATCAGCAGCCGATAACCACCAGCCGAACGATAATCCGCCAGGCATTGCCAGGAGATCTCCTCTGGGTGGACCTGCCCCTGCTCTACCACAACACCAACATTCTCGGCAGTGGCATATCTCACATGATGGCGCCCCACGGCCACAACGGGCGCCGTGTCGCAGCGACCCATGCAGGGCGCGCGTCTTACCCTCACCTTCGCCGGATCAGCTCCATCAGTCAGCGCCTGATGCAGCGCCTCCGCCCCAGCCAAACGACAGGAGAGCGAGTCACACACCCGTAGAGTCAATTCGGGCGGTGGCGCTTGTTCGTCATGAATAACGTCGAAATGGGCATAGAAGGTGGCCGTTTCATAAATGGCGGCCATGGGCAAATTCATGAAATAAGCCAGGGCCCGGAGCCGCGGCATGGAGAGGCAACCATGGGCGTCCTGCAGCAGATGCAGGTGCTCAATCAGGCGATCACGGCCGCGCAATGTCGGGTCGCTACGTTCGTCACCGATAAGGCCGCGCAGCTCTCCCAATACGATGGGTTCCAGTTGACGGCCGCGAGGTGAGGAACGCCGGGATTTAACCTTTTGTTTGTCTGTTTTCATTATTTTTGACCAGGCACCGAAGCACAAAAAGACAGCCTTGTTGGCTGGCCTGACTATCTTCAAGTCATTGAAGCATATCAGGGTGTGATGCCACCAGCGGATCACGAATTGGTTGAACAGGACGATGGCCTTGACCTGTAACCTTCGAGGTGCTGGAAGTCTTAAGGAAATAATGGAGGCGCGGGTCGGAATCGAACCGGCGTACACGGAGTTGCAGTCCGCTGCATAACCACTCTGCCACCGCGCCGGGGAAAGCCTGTGAGACTGGCTTTTTGCTCTCAGGAGGCATTGAGAGACTTGAATTGTGATTTCCTACCGGCGAACCGGAGAGAAATTGGAGCGGGAAACGAGATTCGAACTCGCGACCCCAACCTTGGCAAGGTTGTGCTCTACCAACTGAGCTATTCCCGCTCTTTGCGTCGAGGCATTGCCTCGTCAACGGCTGCGTATTCTACGGATTACGGTTCTGCCGTCAATACTTTTTTTCAAGTTTCTGTTTTATAGGGATTTGTTGATCAAAGTTTGTTCTCCGCGCCGGCCTGGTAACCCGCGCGGTGAACAAATCGATGGGCGACTCACGACAGAGAACCCACTAGAGTGTATCGAAGAAGGCCTTGGCACCACCCGCCATGAAGTAATAATTCTGCACCCCGCGGGCTTCCAGCAAGTATTGCAGCCACTGCACCTGCTTGCCCACTGCATCGTAGATCAACAAGGGCTTGGTGTTATCGGTCCGTTCGGCGAGCAGTCGGTCCCATTTTTCCCGATTGTCGAACGGAATTCGCTTCTCCCACCCCATGAACAGCGCCAGCCCGGCACGCTCCTTGGAATCTCGGGCATCAACCGCGAAACCGGCGGCCTGAAGTTCCAGCCCAAATTTTTCAGGCGCTAACAGATGGGCCTCGAACTTTTCCCTGGTGAGCAGTTTGCCGGCGTCGACCAGCGGATCCCCAAGCAGGACTGTTTGGCCCGGATTTGCACGCGCCCAATCAAAGATCCCGGCGTCGAATGACCTGGGCTCTACAGGGCTCTGGTGCTCGACTTTCACGACCGCCCGATAGGATTTCTCACAGGTACGGCCATTACAGTAGAAGACCAGAGGTTTACCGGTTTCAGCCTCCAGGCTGGCAACCCGACTAGCAAAGTCGCGCGCCGAAAGCGCAATGTGGTGGGCGCCGGCTATGTGGAGAGTGTCGTACTCGAAACGCGAACGAACGTCCACAACGGTCAGCGTGTCCAGCTGATCCCTTAGTTGATCCAGTTCAATGGTTGGAACAGAGGGGTAGAGTTTTCTTCCGGGAAATCCTTCATCCGCTTGCAGAAGCCCGGAGATCAACAGAAGTATGCATAAAACCACAGATTGCTGTAGCTTGATCATCAGTATTACATCCTTGTTCAGTGTTGATACGCCTTAAATGTGGTTCGGTCTCCGCCGGTCAGCAAGGCTGATATTGGGGGTATTTTGTAAGATGCTCCTTCTTCTGTGTGTGTAACTGTTAGCATTTGCAACCAAAAGGCACCTGGCCCCAACACGTGTAAGTCCCTATGAGAAAAAGCTGGGCTTTTGGTAACAGCAGGAGTACAGTGACTTTCGTTGGAAAGATTTAGCAAAGCATTTCATCAATAAGACGCTGCAAAGCAGTAGCCAGTCCTGTTTTTGATTCCGCCAGTTTTTTGTTTCCCGCACATCGCTGATCAGTGATCACTCGGATCCCTGGCGGCACATTGAAAATATCGAATTCAGGATTTCTATCTATGTCTACTACTACCGGCACCGTCAAGTTCTTCAACGAAACCAAGGGCTTCGGCTTCATTACTCGCGACGGCGGCCCTGACGTGTTCGTTCATTACAGCGCTATTCAAGGCGGCGGCTTCAAGACTCTGGCCGAAGGCCAACAGGTCGAGTTCACCGTCACCCAGGGCCAAAAAGGTCCTCAGGCGGAAAACGTGATTGGTCTGTAATTAAACGACCAAAACACGAAAAAGGCAGCTTCGGCTGCCTTTTTGCGTTTTCAGGATACTGCCTGGCTTTTCATTGCCTGCAGATCCCGCGGCTCAACGCCCAAATCCTGCCAGTTTTCCGGATGACAGGTGAACAGAAGAATCTGGTGGCGCTGTGACGCGTCGAACAGAATCCGCTTCATACCGTCCAGTCTCGCAGCATCCGAATGCACCAGGGTATCGTCAAGGATAATCAAAGTTGGCCGCCCTGCTTCCTGTAACAAGTCTGCATAGGCCAAGCGGCTGATCAGCCCCATCTGCTCCCGTGCTCCGAAACTCAACTCGGTCATCTGTCCCAGCTCGTTACCACGGGTAAACCTGCCGGGCATCAGATGTTCATCCACTTCCAGCGTTGCTTCCGGGAAGAGTACCGAAAGGTAGTGATCCAGGTGTTTCTGCAACGGTGCCTGAAGACGACGGGTCAACGCCTGGCGCTTCCGGGTGAGCACGCCCAGCAGCAGGTCAAGAGCCTGGGCACGCCGGTGCAGTTCACCATACCGGCGATTGATATGTTCTAACTCTCCGGATTTCTCACTGCGTTGTTCCTCAAGGCCTTCTGCTCCCCAGGCTTCCAGCCGGACCCGGATATCCCGAAGCTCCCGCTCCCGGTTTTCCTGCGCTTTTTGCTGGGTTTCCGCAGCCTGCCGGAAACGCTGGATATCCTGCTGGAGCAGATCCGGGCGAGCCTCACGTATCCTTTTGTCCAGTGCTTCAAGGTTCGCCAACACTGTCGTTTCCCGCTTCTCCGATTCCGAGATCTTGTCGGCCAATTCCCGAAGCTGGCGCTGACTTTGAGAGTTCTTCAATTCTTCCCTGAGCTGCTGCCATTCTCGATTGGCATTCTCCACATTCTGCCTGGCAGTCAGGACGGCTGTCTGGTGTTTGCTCCGGGCGGTTTCCGCTTCCGAAAGTTGCTGTTCCGCATCCTTCCTCACCCTTTCGGCCTCGGCGAGGCCGGGTAGATTCGCGCCAGAAGATCCTGCTGACTTCAGTAATGCATCGAGTTCCCCTTTTCGGGCCTCCAGATCCGCCTGCGTATCCCGGGTCTCCGTGCGAAGACGTTCCAGCCCCTGTGGCGCAACTGACATCAACAGGTCCTCCGTGTGCTTCAGTCTGCTTTCCGCATCCCGATACCGCGCCAACTTCTGTTCCGCTTCTTCCACGCCAGGGGCACCGAGGGCTCGAAGGTGCTCTCGAAGGGTTTGATCAAGATGCGCCAGAGTGCGCCGGACGCTGGCGAGATCCTCTCCCCCCGGCGTAATACCGAGGCTTCCCAGGCCGGGAATTGTCAATGTGGTCTCTTCAAGAAGTCGACGTTCACCCTTCCCATCGATGCTTTCGTCGTTGAGTTGCAGGCTTTGCCCCGTCTCCAACTGCCATGTCAGGCGTGTCGCGATGGTCTGGGACCTGATTCCTTCTTCATCAAGCTGACGCTGCGTTACCCTGGCTTGTCGAACCAGATCGGCATCAATCCTGTTTTCCTGCCTTTGTTTTCGGGCCTCTTCCAGCTTCTGCTGGAAGTCATTGGCCTTTTCCAGATTTTGCCCCAGGGTTTTGTACTGGCTTTCCAGCCGAGTGATTTCCTGTTGCAGGCGGGTTCGCGTCTCCTGCTGTCGGGCCTGGTCGACGGTTTCGAGAGCCACGTCATAGGCTTTGCGAGCCTCCTGAAGAGCGCTGTCCACTGAGGGACTTCGAGCCTCTTCCTGCGCCAGAGTTTCCCGGGCCTTCCGCAGATCGGCTTCCCGCTGCTCCAGCTTCTTGCCCTGACTCTGAATCTGCTCCAGATTCTGGCGGAGCAGATTCAGATTCTGGCGTACATGATCGAGGGTCTCCTGCTCTCTCAGTTGTTGTGCCTGAAGCGACTCGACCTGACGAAACTGCTCCTGGGCCTGCTCCATCCTTCGACGGGCGTCTTCCCAGGGCCGGTCCCGGTTGGCTCGCTCAAACTCTTTGGTGAGTGTTCCCAGGCGATCCACCTGCGCCTGGTATTGCTCGATCCGGGCTTGCAATTCGGCAATCACGCCTTCCAGTTCAGCCCGATCCTTTTCAAGCTGCAGGTACTCACCCCGAGGCTTGCCCGTTCCGGTCAGCAATTCAGACCGTTGCTTTTCCACGGCCTGGATCACGTCGTCGCCTCCGGTACTCGCAACTTCACCCACCAGGTTGTTGAGAGCCGACTTCAGATGATCGCCGGCGTGCTCAACTGCCTTCTCGATATCCTGGCCTGTGCCCTGCTCGACCCACAGCAGCCCCGGTATACCCCAGTGCTCCTCTTTACTGGCACCCTTTTTCGGAAACTGGTAACCCAGTAATTCAGCGAGCTTTTCCTCGGCTTCTTCACCACTGTAACTGTGGCCATCAACCTGCAGATCACAACGCTTACGCTGGAGGAAACTTTTGGTCAGTGACCATTGGTGCTCCCCATGCTCAAAGCTCAGCTCGATCGAAGGGGCCGCTGCGGAATCGCCCCAAGGGCGGAGATCTTCAACTGATTTGGAACGGTGACGCTCAAAAAAAGCAGCCCGGATGGCACGCACCAGGGTGCTTTTCCCGGACTCATTGGGGCCATGGATCAGGTTGATACCGGCCTGAAGGTCATCCAGAGTGATAGGGCTTCGAAATTGCCGGACCTGTTCGATGCGTACCCGCTGGAGTCTCATTGGGCCACCTCCTGATCACGGCTACTCAGCATACCGGCCAGTATCGCCAGGGCGTCCCGCGCCGATTCGGGCGAATCACCTTCCTGACGAGCCTGCAGTTCTTCGATCACTTCTCCGAGATAACCATCGGCATGGAGCGCAGCGATGTCTTCTTCGGTAGGCTCAAGCTGCAAGGCAGCGCGATCACATGTCACGCTCCGGAACCTGGCTTCCGCGAGAGACAGTGCATGATCCAGGCGCTGGAGGCCCTCAAGGGTGACTGCACCGTCCAGCCGAATATCCAGCACAGAGGCTTCCGGCAGTTCCTGCATGCGTTCAATCAGTCGGTCGAGATCAGACGGGATGGACAGGGTTTCGCGCCACTGGTGCCAACGGTAGCGGGCGGTATCGCAGCTCGTTACCTCCGGCATGGCACCGGACTCAGGAATGTTGACCACCAGCGCATAGCCAGCATCATTGTTCCGAAAACGCTCAGGCTCCGGTGTACCGCTGTACCAGGTTTGTCCGTTGATCTCTTTGGTGCCGTGCCAGTCTCCCAGAGCAAGGTAATCCAGATTGGCCAGATCGACCCGGTCCGGCGCGATAGGGTTGGTCGCGTCCACTTCATCCGGCAAGACCCCCTGCACGCTTCCGTGGGCCAGCCCGACGCGCAATAAGCCTTCGGGCGTTGGACGCTCGCCGAAATCTTCTGTCAGATCGCTGTAGGTGTGGCGCTGGGTCAGCGGTGCAGTGAGCACTGCAATACCCTGCTCCTCCAGCAGAACCACGCCTGGCTCAAGTGCCAACTGGACATTGTCCGGCACCGCACCCAGTCGCCGAGCGCGTGTCCAGACGCTTTCCGCCAGAGCGGCATCGTGGTTACCGGGGAGCATCACCCAGGGGCCCGTGAACCCGCGGGTGGCGTTGAATACGCGCCGTATTGTCCGATCGGATACTTCCTGCGCGTCAAACACATCCCCAGCTACCAATACCGCATCGCACTCGCGCTCGACAGCAAGCTGCGCCAGCTTCTCAATAGCGGCGTAACGGGCCTCGACCAGGGCCGCACCATCCTCAGTTTCAAAACGGCTGAACAACCGCCCCATTTGCCAGTCCGCAGTATGAAGAAATCTGGGCACAAATGATCCCCCGTCCGAATGCATGCTGTTTCAACGTGGGCTCAAGGTTACCGATACCTGAAGAAAATTGCACAACCGGTTGATTGTTGGGGTTTGGGGCATAAAGAAGGGGTCAGATGAAAGCTTTCATCTGACCCCAGATTCACACCCGGTTTGCGTCTGAATAGTAGCTCAGGCCCTATGAGGAAAGGGGCAGATGAAAGCCTTCATCTGACCCCATGTTCACGTCAGAACAGGAACTCCGGGCCGACGCTGAAGACATTGATATCCGTTTCACCGGTCTCGTCCTCATCACCCACATCCATGAGAAAGTCCCAATCTGCCCGAATGCGGAAATTATCGGAGACATTGAAACTGGCCCCAAGGCCCGTTCTGAGAGAGACCCCGGTATCATCATCACTGAAACGGATATTGCCCTGGCTGGTCTGGGCAGTGGCTTCATAATTCAGCTGCCAGAACATCGCGCCCGCTTTGGCAAACACCTTGAAACGCCCCGTCTGCGGCATACCCAGCTGTAAGGTCGCGTCGAAGAAATGACCATCGACTTCAGCTGACGCAAAACCAAGCCCATCAACCGAGCCCGATGCAGACACCTCATCCAGATAGCGGTAGCCAAATTCGAAGTTGGCAAACCCGATGTATTCCGTGCCGCCGTAGAGCCGAGCCGTCACGGAACTGTCGTCGCAGGAGGTGACTTCAGCACCTGAGCAAAAATCATCAACCTCCGCCTGGCCCACAGAAAGCCCAAAATATCCGGGGTAGAATTCCACCGCCTGGACGGCATTTGAGGCGAATACGGAGCTGGCTGTGATAGCGACCAGCAGTGATGTCCTTTTCATGCTGTCTCTCCCTCAATCAATACAATGGCGCAATGCCAATATCCTGACAGTCATCAAAGCTTTCAGACGTTCCATTAATCCATACAGCGACAGCAGGTGCAGTACCTCCTGTGCTGCTGCCAATCAGAACCTGGGCTTCACCATCACTGGCTAGACTGATGATTCCCTCAATCGGACAGGTTTCCGGCTCACGGAACAAAACATCGGTAGGAGTAGAGATCTGGACATAACCGTTAATGGAAGAGCCAATGAGCTTGCCTTTTATTCCAATCTCGGTGTCGGAGCCGGCGCGTTTCAATCGGGTCTCCGCATCAGTCAGAGCAACGTAACGGTCGTCCAGAGTAAACTCCAGCCCGGAGATACTCTCGGTCACACAGCCGTCTTCAGTGTCGAATTCATACTCGAATACAAAGGCGCTCCGCCCCTTTATTGCCAATGGTTGACTGGGATCTGTGTCGACAGCCGGGATAATTTCACCGGTAATCGCATAATCCTCAAAGCCTTCGCGCGTCTGATAGTTGCTGGTTTGGCCGGTGCTTTCGTTCACGTTCCGGTAGGTTCCATTCAGCAGGATCTTTCTACCGTTAACCGTTTCAACGACACATTCGTTAAATTGCCAACGCTCGTCGGTGTTGTCACCAGTCCCGGCTAGAGTCACCGTCGCGCTGCCGCTTATACTGCAATCGAGACTACCGCTCGAGTCAGCATTCTGACTGGTTACTGCGTTCCGAACATCTTCAACGAGATCAAAACCCTCCTCAAGGTCACTGTACAAGCCGAGTATTCCTCCCACATTACTCCCGATAGAAATATCGATTGTTTGGGTAGAATACTGCTCTGAATCCAGCTCAAGCTCATAAACCGGGACATTCGGCGATTCACAGGTCAACGCAACAGCCGTATCACCACCATCGCTACTATCACCCCCACCTCCGCCACAGGCAACCAGGGCCGTAGCTCCCAGAATCAGGGATCCTTGTCTCAGCACACGTGTAACATCCATTTTTGTTGTCCTCCAACAGCTACATCCGCTGGTCGGTCGACGAAACAATAATCCTGACCGACCCACTACCAAGATAGACCATCCAGGAGGAACCGGTAGGCAAAAGCACAGAAATACGAGCCATATCCGGCTCTGATTCAAGCTTTTGACGCCACGATAATGATGGCGACCATTACGCCCCCTGCCAGAGCAACCAGGCTGAACTTTTTCTTATCCTGTTCGGCTCTTGGTAGAAGGTGGGTTGCGCCCACATAGACAAGCGCACCAGCGGACAGCGCCAATAAGGCGCCAAGCGACCGCTGGTCAATTTCGCTAACCAGTGGGTAGGAAACCAGCATTCCCAAAGGCGTTGTCGCTGCGGCAGCCAGAAATGCCAGAATCATCGCAAGCTTTGGCGTAATACCGCCACGCACGAGCAGAAGGTAGGTGATGATGCCCTCGGGGAACTCATGCAACACCATGCCAACGGTCGCCAGGTAGCCGGTGAATAGACTCACGGTAAAGGATATGGAGTAAATAAAACCATCGATGAAGGAGTGGAAACCGATGCCCAGCATCGGGATCACCCCGATGGCATAGTCTTTTTTATCGGGGTTCCTTTCGCAAACAAAGGCGGTGAGGAAACGATTGAAAATATGCAGGCCCATGAATCCAATCAGCAGCCAGACGGGTGCATCCGGGTTCATGGAGAACGACTTGGGAATGATGTGCAGAAAGGAGGCCGAAATCAGCACACCCGCGGCAAAGCAAATAAAATAGGTAGTGTTCCTGTGCCCCCAGTCCGCAAACCGGCGGATCGTGAAAATGCCGACGGATGTTACCACTGCAGCCGCAATGCTGGTTGTTAACGCCGTCCAGAAAGTACCATCCATGCCCGAGCCCGGCTCTTATCAGATCCAGAAAGTAGTTTAAGTAAGCGTCCTATCCCTCTAATTTCTGGTAATTTCCATAAGGCCCCGACTGAGACTGGCTACCTTCTCAAAACCGTTTTCCTTAAGAATATTGACGGCCATGGCCGAGCGCCTGCCAGAGCGGCACAGCGCCACCACCGGCTTCTCCCTGGGAACATCTCCTACCCGTGACCGGAGCTGGTCCAGAGGGATATGAAGATCCACCAGCGCCTCGGTAACCGGGCAGTCCTTTACCTCTTCCTCAAGCCTGACATCGAGAACCGTCACCTCATCGAGATGACGCTCCAACCAGTCCTCGCCAATTTCCGGAACCCCGGCATAGGTCAGCCGGATGTCGGCCCAGTCTGGCTCTTCCGGTAACTTGCCGTTCTCCGGGCAACCACTGCGCATATTCGCGGGTAAGGCCTCGTCGATTTTCTTGGGATGGGGGAGCTTCATCGCCTTCATATATTCCACAAAATCCGTCTCATTGGCTCCTCCGCCTACCCGGGCATTGAACGCCTTCTCTTCCCCGATCGAGCTCTGGGTCCTGCCCTGATAGTCATGTGCCGGATAAACCAGGCAGGAATCCGGCAGTGCAAACAGCCTCCCGGTGATGGACTGGAAGAGTTTATGGGCACTCCCCTGCTGGAAATCACTGCGACCGCAACCCCGGATGAGCAATGCATCACCGGTGAATACCATCGACTGGTCCGCCATGACATAGCTCATACACCCATCGGTGTGACCCGGTGTCGATATCGCTTTGAGGGTCACACCCGCAACCCCGAACTCCTGTCCGTCATCCAAAGGCAGATCCACGTGTTCGGCACCGATGGCTTTGGCGGAGGCGATTTTGCAGCCCGTTTTCTGTTTCAGAAGCCAGGCTGCGGTGATGTGGTCGGCATGAGCATGAGTATCGGCAACAAGACCCAGAGTCAGCCCCAACTCGTTTATCAGGGCCAGATCTCTCTTTGCCTGGGAAAACACCGGATCGATCAGGATGGCTTCCTTTCCGGCCTCATCCGCGAGGAGATAAGTAAACGTTGACGAGACGCCATCAAACAGTTGCCTGAGAATCATGATCCTTCCTCCTTTCCTCGTTCCTTTTTGACCGGCTTTTTCGGGCACCGCCCACAAGTATAGACGGCAACGTTTGTCGCACCAGCAAACCTATCTGCAGCGAGGTTTCTAATTTTACAATATTTTCAATGCCTTAACCGATCCTCATCAGCCACCTCGGATTGATAGATAATATATATCCTCTCGATATAACCTTATGCCTTGAGGGAATTTATGGGCGCGATTATCTTTGTAGACGTCAACAGGACAACCAACTCTCAAGAGGAAACTGTTATGGAAACTCAAGCAGCACCTGTAGCGGGTCTTCCGCGCATCAACGAACCGGCTCCGGATTTCAAGGCCCTGACCACCGATGGCGAAAAGTCGCTGGCCGATTATAAGGGCAAGTGGCTGGTTCTGTTCTCACACCCAGCGGACTTTACTCCGGTTTGTACCACCGAATTCATGGCCTTCGCCGAAGCGGCGCCAGAATTCGCAAAGATGAACTGCGAGTTGTTGGGCCTGTCTATCGACAGCATCCACTCACACATTGCCTGGATGCGTAACATCAAGCAGAACTGGGGCGTTGAGATCCCGTTCCCGATCATTGAAGACCTGAAGATGGAAGTGGCCAAGGCCTACGGCATGATCCACCCGGGTGCCGGCGACACCTCCGCGGTTCGCGCCACCTTCATCATTGACCCGAACGGCATCCTGCGCGCCATGGTTTACTACCCGATGAGCAACGGACGTTCCATCCCCGAGTTCCTGCGTTTGCTGGAAGCCCTGCATGCCAGTGATGACCACGGTGTGGCGACTCCGGAAGGGTGGAAAAAAGGTGAAAAGGTCATTGTTCCACCGGCCAAGACTGCCGACGGCGCTAATGACCGTGTCGAGTCCGGTGACTATGAGTGCAAGGATTTCTACTTCTGCACCAAGTCTCTGTAAGCAACAGCTCGCCTTACTCAAACCACTGATTCACAGCCCTTTGCCGGACCGAAAGGTCCGGCTTTTTTTACCTGTAATCACTACGAAAGCCCCCTCACCCTTACCAGAGAGAGTCGGCTCAATGCTTTTGATTCCCGGGAGGGGTTCGAAGAGCGTTTGCGCCCGGCCTTCCAGGAGAAAACCGCTGCCCTCCACCAGCCTTTCGACCTCATCTGCAGAAAAGAACTCGGCATCACGATAGAACACGCTCTCCGTCTTGTGCTGCTGATAGTAGGCGCCCAACTCGCTTTCACGGTCGATCAGACCAATAATTACACGTCCTTCCGGGGCCAGCACCCGGTAAATCTCCGCAAGCATGCGGCTGGCTGAGTCGACAAAACAGATTGTCGTAACCACCAGGGCATAATCAAACACCCCGGCTTTGAACGGAAGTTGCTCCGCAGTCGCCACGGCCACGCTCATTCCTCCTGAACTGGCATAGTCCAGCATGGCTGGAGCAGGGTCTATCCCGTATTGCACCCCGAGGGGCAAGGAGAACCTGCCGCTGCCGACCCCCACCTCCAGTCCTTTTCCCTGTAATGGCACAAAGGCTCTGACAGCAAGGAGCTCCGAAACGTAGGCCTCCCGGTGTCTCTCGAACCAGGACTCATATCGTTCATGGTGAATTTCGAATGCCTCAGTTTTGGGCACTGGTCTCTACCCCCTTTCCCGATTCTGATCAGCACCAGAGGTTGTCCTTTTGACTATGATAATAGCTGGTAACAAGGATCCGGACCCCATTAGCCCTTTCCAATTACCTCAGGAGCAGTCATAGACGTCATATATCAGGATGATATATCTTTATTCCTTTAGGAAATGCAGTGCGGGATATATCTTTAAAGAGTCAATTGAAGCACAACCTCAAGAGGACAATCCTATGGATACTCAAGCAGCGCCTGTACCCGGCCTCCCGCGCATCAACGAACCGGCTCCGGATTTCAAGGCCCTGACCACCGATGGCGAAAAGTCGCTGGCCGACTACAAGGGCAAGTGGCTGGTTCTGTTCTCCCACCCGGCGGACTTCACTCCGGTTTGCACCACAGAATTCATGGCCTTCGCAAAGGCCGCTCCGGAATTCGCCAAAATGAACTGTGAGTTGCTCGGCCTGTCCATCGACAGCATCCATTCCCACATTGCCTGGATGCGCAACATCAAGGAAAACTGGGGCGTTGAAATTCCGTTCCCGATCATCGAAGACCTGAAGATGGAAGTAGCCAAGGCCTACGGCATGATCCATCCGGGTGCCGGCGACACCTCGGCGGTCCGCGCCACCTTCTTCATCGACCCGAATGGCATCCTGCGCGCCATGGTGTACTACCCGATGAGTAACGGCCGCTCGATCCCCGAGTTCCTGCGTTTGCTGGAAGCCCTGCATGCCAGTGATGACCACGGTGTGGCGACTCCGGAAGGCTGGAAAAAAGGTGACAAGGTGATCGTGCCGCCGGCCAAGACCGCTGAAGGCGCCAATGCCCGCCTTGAATCCGGCGAGTACGAGTGCAAGGACTTCTACTTCTGCACCAAGACCTTGTAACTCAATCCGGATCGACGCTTCCTGTATATTCAGTTCAGCCGCTGCCGCCTCTGCGGTGGCGGTTTTTTTACGAGAGATGATCGAGGTATTTCACCATGAAAACTGTTCACGACATGGTCCAGGCTGCGAAGACCGAAATCCGGGAAGTACCTTTGGACCAATCCGAAGATGCCATCAAGCAGGCAGACATGTTGATTGATGTTCGCGAGGCGGACGAATTCCATGAGAGCCACATTCCGGGAGCCGTCAATATTCCACGGGGTATCCTGGAGTTCAAACTGACCAATGACCCGGCCTTCGAGGACCGGGGCCTGAATATGGTTATCTACTGCAAGAACAGTGGACGCTCTGCCCTCTCGGCCAAGGCCATGAAAGAGATGGGCTATGTCCACGTGCAATCCATTGCCGGGGGAATTGAAGCCTGGCAGGAAGCGGGCAAGCCAGTGGTCAAACCAGAACTGCCCGATTTCGACTGATCAACGATGCAATCGGCAGGAATAGAGAAGCCGCCTCCGGAATGGAGGCGGCTTTTTTATCAGTGGTATCCCTCGCCGGCACGCACCTTGCCGCGGAAGACCCAGTAGGTCCAGGCGGTGTAGGTGATCACGATGGGCACCACCAGCAGCGTCCCCAGGAGCAGGAACAGCTGGGACTCATAGGCCGAGGCCGCCTCCCACAGGGTGTACTCCGGCGGCACCACGTACGGCCAGCGGCTGACCACCAGGCCCAGGTAGGTGGTGATGAACAGCCCCATGGTGGCCACGAACGGCATGCCCTCGAAGCGGTTACGCACCGACCGGAAAATCTGGAACGCGCACAACAGCGTCAGTACCGGCAGGACCCAGATCACGGTCAGGTTGGAGAACCAGCGCTCACGCACCATGTCGTCCACGAACGGGGTCCAGACGCTGATGATACCGAAGATGATCAGTACCGCCGCCAGCAGCGGCAGGGTGATCTTGTACGCCCACTCCTGCAGCCGGCCCTCGGTCTTCATGATCAGCCAGGTGGAACCGAGCAGAGAGTAACCGGCCAGCATGCCCAGGCCGGTCAAAACGGTGAACGGGGTCAGCCAGTCCAGGGCGCCGCCAACGTACACGCCGTCCACGGTGTTGAAGCCCTGGATATAGGCCCCGACCACGGCCCCCTGGGCGAAGGAGGCAATGGTGGAGCCGCCGGCAAAGGCCCAGTTCCACAGGTACCGGGAGGTCCGCGCCTTGAACCGGAACTCGAAGGCCACGCCCCGGAAAATCAGACCGGCCAGCAACAGGAACACGCCGATGTACAGGGCCGGCAGGAAGATGGAATACACCATCGGGAAGGCGGCCAGCAGGCCGGCACCACCGAGCACCAGCCAGGTCTCGTTGCCGTCCCACACCGGGGCCACGGAGTTCATCATGGTGTCCCGGTCGCCCTCGCTCGGGGCGAACGGGAAGAGAATGCCGACCCCGAGGTCGAAGCCGTCCATCAGCACATACATGATGATGCCGAAGCCGATAATGAATGCCCAGATCAGGGGCAGATCGAACAGTTCCATAATCAGTGACCTCCCTGCTTGGCCGGGTTGCGGTGCTTGTCTTCGCCGTATTCGAACGGCACGTGGGCGGCGGAGAGTGGCCGGGCCGGACGTTCGGCCTCGTGCTCTTCCTCGTCATGCCGGTCTTCCAGACCCACATACAGCACCCGCATCAGGTAGTAGACGCCGGCGGAGAACACCGCCGCGTAGACCACGATGTAGCCGATCAGGGTGAACAGGGCCATGCCGCCGGTGAGCGACGGAGTCACCGCCGCCGCCTGGTCCATGATGCCATACACCAGCCAGGGCGCGCGGCCCACCTCGGTGACGAACCAGCCGGTCAGCACCGCAATGAACGGGGCAATGCTCATCACCCGCAGTACCTGCAGGAACCAGGTGGACTGGAAGTAGCGGCCACCGCGACGCAGGGCCAGGCCGGTCAGGCCCACCAGGATCATCAGGGTACCGATACCGACCATGATCCGGAACGACCAGAACACGATGGCCACCGGTGGCTGTTCCGCCCGGGGCACATCCTTCAGACCGGGCACCACGCCGTCCCACTCGTGGGTCAGGACCATACTGGCCAGGCTGGGAATGCCGATCTCGAAGTGGTTGGTCTGGGCTTCCTGGTCGGGAATGGCGAACAGCAGCAGGGGCACGTTGGGGGAGGTTTCCCAGTTGCCTTCCATCGCCGCCACCTTGGTGGGCTGATGCTCCAGGGTGTTCAGGCCGTGGAAGTCACCAACCACCAGCTGCGCCGGGGCGATGAACAGGATCAGCCACAGGCACATGGACAGCGCCTTGCGGTTGGCTTCCACTTCCCGGCCGCGCAGGAGGTACCAGGCGCTGACGCCGGCCACCACGAAGCTGCCGGTGAGGAACGAGGCCAGGCCCATGTGCATGAAGCGGTACGGGAAGGAGGGATTGAAGATCGCCTCGCTCCAGGAGGTGACGTGGAAAACGCCGTTGATCAGCTCGAAGCCGGCCGGAGTCTGCATCCAGCTGTTGGCGGCAAGAATCCAGAACGACGAGATGAAGGTACCGGTGGCCACCATGATGGCGGCAAACAGGTGCACGCCGGGCGGAACCTTGTTACGGCCAAACAGCAGCACGCCCAGGAACGCGGCCTCCAGGAAGAAGGCGGTGATCACCTCGTAGCTGAGCACCGGCCCGAGGAAGTTGGCGGTGGCCTGGGAGAAGTTACTCCAGTTGGTTCCGAACTGGAACGACATCACAATGCCCGAAACCACGCCCATGCCGAAGACCACGGCAAAGACCTTGGTCCAGAAGGTGGAGAGCTTCAGCCACACCGGATTACCGGTCTTGAAGCCCAGGCCCTCCAGCACGGCAATGTAGGAGGCCAGCCCGATGGTAAACACCGGAAAAATGGCGTGAAATGACACCACGAACGCGAACTGGATTCGCGATAGTAAGACAGGATCAAGTTCCACAGGAACCTCCAGCAGAATTGTCAGTCAGGTTTGAAAAGAATAGTTGGGGTTCTGACGAGTGCTTTCCACGCGTCATAAGTGCTGAGAAAGATTTGCCCTGTCAGCTCCTCACAGAAATGCGTCCGTTTCAGGCGATCCATCACCGGCCCTTTTACCTCTGCCAGATGCAACACGATGCCGGCATCCTCCAGACGGCTGTTGATCGCCTCGAGGCTCTCGAGCGCGGAGGCATCGATCTCGTTCACGGCCTGGCAGGCCAATACCAGGTTTTTCATCTTCGGGTTCTCGGACACCAGTTCCAGAACCGTTTCTTCCAGGTAGCGGGCATTGGCGAAATACAGGCTCTCGTCCACACGCAGAACCACAGAGTCCTCGTCGATTTCCACCTTGTGACGCTGAACATTCCGGAAGTGTTCGGTGCCGGGAATCCGACCGACAACGGCACTATGCGGCCGACTGGTTCGATAAAGGTAAAGGCCGATAGACAACGCAACACCGACGATGATGCCCGCCTCGACACCTTGAACGAGAGTCAGAATGATTGTCGCCAGCATGGCCGCCCCGTCCGCTTTCGAATACGCCAGGGTTCTCCGGATGGCCGGCAGATCAATCAGCGTGCTCACTGCGATAATAATGGTCGCCGCGAGGGTCGCCTTGGGCAAAAACGCGAGTAGCCCGGTCAGGGTCAGAGTTGCAACGGCGATACCAACAGCAGTCAGTGCACCGGCAATCGGTGTCTGTGCCCCGGCCTCGAAGTTGACCACGGATCTTGAGAATCCACCGGATACCGGTGAACCACCACTGACGCCCGCTGCCACGTTCGCGAGTCCAAGCGCAATAAGCTCCGAATCCGGATCAATTCTCTGGCGTCGCTTCGCTGCAAGAGTCTGCGCCACCGAGACGGACTCCACAAAGCCGACAAGGCTGATCAGAATCGCGGCGGGCACCAGGGTTGACCAGATCTCAAGATCCATTGAGGGCAGACTGATCTCGGGCAGTCCACTCGGTACCTCGCCAACAAGGTTCACTCCTGCTGCGCCGAGGTCGAAATACCACGCAGCCGCAGTGGTCACGATAACCGCCGTTACCGGAGCCGCCTTGGTTGTAAGGTCCGCCATCCGTTCCGGGAATCCGATGCCGGTCAGGGCCCGTTTCAGGAACTTGCGGCAGAGATACAGGAAGATCAGGGCGCCGGATCCAATGACGAGTGTCACCGGATTAATCCCTCCGAGCTGCTGCCAGAGACCCTCGACCATCTCCAGCAGATTGTGACCACCACCCTGGATACCGAGAATATGGCCAAGCTGGCTGCCAGCAATAAGAATACCCGAGGCAGTCACAAACCCCGAGATCACCGGGTGACTCAGGAAGTTTGCCAGAAATCCCAGCCTCAACAGGCCCATAGCAAAAAGCATCAGGCCCGAAAGCGAGGCCAGGACCAGCGCGGCACCCACATATTCGGGGGTACCGGCTTCAGCGATGGCACCAAGTGCTGAGGCTGTCATCAGCGAGGCTACCGCTACAGGTCCGACAGCGAGCGTTGCGCTGGTTCCGAACAGTGCGTAGGCCACCAGCGGGATCATACTGGCGTACAGACCGACTTCCGGCGGGAGGCCCGCCAGCAAGGCATAGGCGAGTGCCTGGGGCACCAGCATCAGGGTGACAATGACCGCCGCCAGCGCGTCGCTGACGAAGGTATCACCCCGATAGTCCTTCAGCCAGTTCAGAATGGGCAGGAACCGGGTCAACCGATTCGTCATATTTCTCACTCCCTGATGTCAGACGTTTCGTGCAGCGGGTGCTGCCATCCATTCCCGACCCTTGAGCATGCCGTTCCAGTAAAGCCACGGCAGCTGCTTCGCCTTTAGCCACCAGGCCATTCGGGTCGCTTTGGTGCCATCATTGATCCAGCTCGGGAAGCTCGGCTGGAGTTTCCCCCCGTAACCAAACTCGGCAAGAACGATCCTGCCCCGTTCAACCGTCAGGGGACAGGAACCATAGCCCAGGTAAGCAGCGGGCAAGTCTTTATCCAGGAGGGATGCGATGAGGTTCTCGGCGACGACCGGGGCCTGCTTTCGAACCGCAGCCATGGTCTTGGCATTCGGCGTGCCACTCGCGTCTCCCAGCCCGAATATAGTCGGGTATCCGAGATGCTGCAGGGTTTCGGGATCAAGATCGATCCACCCGTCCTGGTTTGCCAGCCCCGATTTACCAATAAATTCAGGGGCTCTCTGTTTTGGAACAACATGCAGCATGTCAAACGGCCTGTCGACGATTTCCTGATCATCACCGATTTGCCTCTCGAACCGGGCGGTTTTTTCCACGCCATCGACAGCAATCAATCGTTCCCCGAAATACAGGTCGATTCCGTAGCGGTCGATATATTTCTTGAGTTCCGGCACGTAATCCTCAACGCCAAACAGGACCTGCCCGGCGGAATGATAGGAAACATCGATGTCTTTCAGCCGGCCTTTGCGGCGCCACTCATCAGCGGACAGGTACATGGCTTTCTGGGGCGCGCCGGCGCACTTGATTGGCATGGGAGGCTGAACAAACAGGGCCTTACCCTTCTCCAACTGCTCTACCAGTGACCAGGTATAAGGTGCCAGATCGTAACGGTAGTTCGACGTTACACCATTCTTTCCCAAGGTATCCGTGAGGCCTTCAACGGACTCCCAGTCAAGAACCAGACCGGGGGCGAGAACAAGGCGTTGATACTCGATTCGACGACCATCGGTCAGAGTCACAGTCTGCAGCCGGGGATCTACTTGCTGTGCCGCTACACGGTACCAGTGGCACCCCCGGGGGATCACCGTCTCTGTCTTTCGACGTGTGCTCTCGGCAGAAAACACGCCCCCACCAACCATGGTCCAACCGGGCTGGTAATAATGAAGCTCACAGGAATCAATGATTGCGATATCCAGGTCCTTCTGGCGTTTCAACAGGCTGGCAGCGGTCGCAACTCCGCCTGCCCCCGCCCCGATAATGACAACATCGTGACATTTCCGGGAGGATTGATCGGCGTCTTGGTTAAAATGCATCTGGTCTTCAACTCCGCGATAACAAAGGACCTCCCTGTCCGTCTGGAACGATATTCAAGGTTACTTTCCAAGCAGTTCCCGAATTGGCTGCGGGTCATGGCCGGCCTCATGGGCCGCTTTGAGCAGCAAGGGAATATTGCATTGAGGTTCACGGGCACGGGCCTGGGCCCACATGTGAACGGCACGGCGACCGGTCCGGCAGAACCCCAGGATCGGCGACGGAACTTGGTCCAGCGCCTTGCCGAACGCTTCCACATCCGCCTCGGAATACTCCCCCGATGCGACCGGGATAGAGACCCATTGCAGGCCGGCTTTGGCGGCGGCCTCTGCATAGGCATCCTCGCCCGCATACCCTTCCTCGCCTGGTCGCCGGTTACAGATAACCGTGCGGAAACCTTTCTCTCTGACTTCTGGGAGATCCTCGATAGCTACGGTATCTGCCACCGCGAACTCCGGCTCAAGGTAATGAATCTTCATGGCATACCCCCTGTCAGAAGCGATTGATGGGTACTTTCAGGTAAACCTGACCGTTGTCCTCGGCGGGCGGCATTTCTCCGGCCCGCATGTTCACCTGAACCGAAGGCAGGATCAGGCGTGGCATGCTGAGCGTAGCGTCCCGCTCGGTCCTGAGCCGGACAAAGTCATCCTCGGTCATGCCCTCGCGAACGTGGATGTTATTGGCACGTTGCGCAGCCACCGTGGTTTCATGCTGAAATTCGTCCCGACCGGGCGCTTTGTAGTCATGGCACAGGAAGATCCGGGTTTCTCCCGGCAGGGCCAGGACCTTCTGAACAGAGCGGTAAAGGGTGTGGGCATCACCGCCCGGGAAATCACAGCGCGCAGTGCCTGAATCCGGCGCAAACAGGGTATCGCCGACAAAGGCCGCGTCGCCGATGACATAGGTCAGACACGCGGGTGTATGACCCGGGGTATGCAGGACCTGACCTTCCAGATTCCCGATACGAAAGGTGTCTCCTTCCTTGAACAGCTGATCAAACTGGCTGCCGTCTCGGGCGAATTCAGTACCGGCATTGAAGGCTTTACCGAAAATTTCCTGCACATCGACGATTTTCTGTCCGATGCCGGTCTTGCCGCCCAGCTTTTCCTGCAGGTAAGGCGCTGCAGACAAATGGTCCGCGTGAACGTGGGTCTCGAGGATCCACTCGACTGTCAGGCCGCCATCCTTGATGTAGCGGATAATCTCGTCGGCGGAGCGGACATCGGTGCGTCCCGCGGCGTAATCGAAATCCAGGACCGAATCGACAATCGCACACGCGTTGCTCTCGGGGTCCTTTACTACGTAACTGAAAGTATTGGTCGGTTCATCAAAGAAATGTGTGACTAATGGCGCTTGCATAGTCATTCCTCCGTAGGGAGTGTCTGTTCGATCTCACGTGATACTTAACCATACTTTTTGTTCTAAGCATAGCTCTTACCGCTATATGCGACACAATGACGCTGATAGCCAAACTCGATGAATAGCGGGTTAACGCTACGGGCGTGTTATACTGGCGACCACTCAACGGGGTGCCCCAACGCTTGAAAGCGGGGCTGAGACCACACCCGCGGAACCTGATCCGGGTCATACCGGCGAAGGGATTGAGCGTTCACCGTTCCGGTGACACCGTGGCATGGTACCCCCAGGTCGAATTCGAGGATGCCAACCATGCTTATTCGCTCGCTGACCCTGCTGGCAGCAATCTCTCTGCCCCTGATGGCAAATGCGCAGGACAATAAGAGCCTGACCGTCTATACCCACCCTTCCTTTGCCGCCGAGTGGGGCCCCGGCCCGGGTATAGAGGAGGCTTTCGAGAGCAACTGTGATTGCAACCTGGAATATGTGGTTCTCGATAGCGGAGGCGACATACTCCAACGACTGCGCCTTGAAGGGGATTCCACCGACGCGGATGTGGTTCTGGGTCTGGACACCGGCACCATGGAAACGGCCCGTCAGACCGGTCTTCTCGCCCCTCACAAGATTGGACTCGACCCGCTGGACCTACCGGTGGACTGGCAGGATTCCCTGTTCGTGCCCTATGACTGGGGTTACTTCGCCTTCGTTTATGACACCGAACAGTTGCCCGATCCCCCAAAAAGTCTGGAAGAACTGGTCAATGCGCCAGAGGACCTCCAGATCATCATCCAGGATCCCAGGACCAGCACACCGGGCCTTGGGCTGTTGCTGTGGATGAAAGCCATCTATGGCGACCGGGCCGGAGAAAAATGGCAGGATCTGAGTGACAACATTCTGACCACCACCAAGAGCTGGAGCGACGGCTACTTCTCCCTCTTCATGAACGGTGAGGCACCCATGATTCTCTCCTATTCAACGTCACCGGCCTATCATATGGCCATCGACAAGACGGATCGTTACCAGGCGGCGCCGTTTGAGGAGGGGCATTACCTGCAAGTGGAAGTTGCAGCCCTGGTGGAGCCCTCTGATCAGAAAGCACTTGCCCGGGAGTTCCTGCAATTCATCCTGACACCAGACTTTCAGCGCCACATTCCGCTGAAAAACGTGATGTATCCGGCCATCGATCTGGGGGATGCCCTGCCAAAGGTCTTTGATCGACTGATTCAGCCAGAAACCACTCTGTTCATCGATCCCGCCACGGTCGCGGAGAAACGCAAGGCCTGGCTGGATGAATGGCTGAACGCCATGATTCCGTAATGCTTAAACCCCGATTGACTCCCTCTCAGGCGCCGTTCAGTCACCCGGGCTGGCAGATCGGTCCGGGCCTGACAATCGCCGGCGGTCTGGTTGCACTGACCATTGCCGGTGTCACCGCCCTGTTGTGGCAGGCACATCTGCCAGAGGTTTCCGAACTCTGGCAGAATCGTTACCTGAGCAACGTCGTTCGCTTCACGGTCTGGCAGGCCACGCTATCCACGGCTTTGAGCCTGTTCCTCGGATTGTTCGTTGCCCTTGCCCTGGTGCGGCAGCCGCGTTTTCCCGGCCGAAGCCTGCTCTTGCGCATAATGGAACTGAGTCTGGTTCTGCCAACCATTGTGGCCGTCTCCGGGCTTGTGGCTGTGTATGGCCGACACGGCTGGATGACCTCAGTTGCTGAACAGTGGACCACCCTCCGCTGGAACCTCTATGGCCTCAATGGCATCGTTTTGGCCCATGTCTTTTTCAACGCGCCGCTGGCCGGCCGAATACTGCTGCAGGCGCTGGAGTCGGTTCCCGCTCCTCGCCGACGGGTAGCCAGTCAGCTGGGCCTGAGAGGCTGGTGGCTCTGGCGGACGCTGGACTGGCCGGCCGTACGACGGGTATTGCCGGGAATCACGGCCCTGGTGTTCACGCTCTGCTTTACCAGTTTTGCCATTGTGATGACGCTCGGTGGCGGGCCCGCGTCTACAACGCTTGAAGTGGCGATTTACCAGTCTCTCCGCTTCGAGTTCGATTTTGGCCGCGCCGCGCTACTGGCCATCGTACAGTTGTCCATCTGCGGGGCCCTCTGGCTCTTGATGGTCCGTCGCGGCCTGTCCACCAACCTCTCGCCGGGACGACAATTATCTGAAGCCATCTCGCGCCCGGACAGCCAGGGCATGGCGCGGTTTCGGGATGTGGGACTGCTGTTGTGCTTTGCCCTGTTTCTCCTGCTTCCACTCGTCGCCATCCTGTTCCGAGGCCTGCCAGGGCTCGCTATCGTTGCCATCAATGCTGGCAACCCCATGGATGATCTGTTGAAAGCAACGCTGAGAAGCTTCGCCATTGCCCTACCCGCCGGCGCCTTTTCAGTGGTGTCCGGACTCCTTGTTCTGGCTTTGAGCAGCCGGGGTGGCCCACAGCTCGCAAGGTTATCCTCGGTCGCTGCCGCCGTACCCCTGATGGTGCCACCGATCGTGCTGGGCACTGGCCTGTTCCTGTTGCTGAGACCGGGCCTGGGGCACGCTAGCGAGGGCCTCGCACTGGTGGCGTTAATCAACGGCCTGATGGCCCTGCCGTTCATCACCCAGCTGTTGAAAGGCCCCTTGAACAGTCTGGATGAAGCCACGGTGCGCCAGGCAGACCAGCTCGGCATGTTGGGCTGGTATCGTTGGCGCTGGCTGCATTGGCCACGGCTCCGGCGACCGCTGGCACTGGCCATGGCCTATGGCACCGGTCTGTCGCTGGGTGACTTCGGTGTTATTGCATTATTCGGCGCACCAGGACAGCCCACTGTGCCCGTCCTGCTCTACCAGCAGCTCGGCAGCTACCGCATGGAGCTCGCAGCCGGCACGGCCCTGTGGTTGATTACCCTGCTGCTGTTGGTCTTTGCAATCTTCAATTTGCCGGGGAACCGCCCCAAAGACCGGCGACACCAGCAAGATGCCCTCAAGACCCTTGCGGAGGCTCGGCATGCTTGACGTAAAAAACCTGACGTTCCATTACCCGGACTCCGACACCCGCTGGCAATTCAACTTTCATGTCGATCATGGCCAATGCATTGCTGTCAACGGTCCCAGCGGATCCGGTAAGTCCACGCTGCTGAACCTGCTTGCGGGCTTCCTGACCCCGGCGTCCGGCACCATCCACTGGGAAGGCAGATTGCTGAATAATCTGCCCCCCTGGGAGCGGCCGGTAACCAGCCTGTTCCAGGAACATAACCTGTTCGAACACCTGGACGTACAGACCAATATCGGCCTGGGCATCCACCCGGGGCTAAAGCTGGACGTAGAGCAGAAAAGCGCTATAGCCAGGGGCCTCGCCAGCGTGGGCCTGGCCGGATTTGAAAAGCGAATGCCGGGTGATCTGTCCGGAGGCCAACGTCAGCGTGTTGCCCTGCTCCGCGCTCTGCTCAGGGATCAGCCAATTCTGCTTCTGGATGAACCCCTGACCGGCCTGGATGCCGACGCTCGCTCGCTGTTGAGAGCATTGCTTCTCAAACACAAGGCTGCCGGCAAGGTTCTGGTGCTTGCCAGCCACGATGCAGAGGATCGAAAGATACTGGCGGATAAGCTGCTGAATCTCTAAGCTGTCATTAGCTTGATATTCAATAACTTCCCGAGGTCGGAAGCATCTGCAGATGAAATCACGTCCCTCACCGTCCCAGGCCTCTGACGACACCGCACGCCCCGTTGACACTGTCCGGTATGAGTCCGGAACCCTGACCATTGCCGGCGACTGGGTGCTGTCAGCCTATCACGGCCTGCTTGAGCGACTGGCTGCCCTGCCTGAGGATGCAAAGGCTCCCAAGGACCTTGACCTTTCGGCCCTGGAGCACATCGACACTGCAGGGGCATCGGTGCTGGCCTCGTTCCTCGGCCCGACACGTCTGGCCCGGCACATTGCTGAACAGGAAGCCCTGCCCAGCGAAAAATCAGCCCTGCTGCTGGCTGTTGCCCGATCCCTTGAAGACTGGCAGGAACCGGAACCCCCGAAAATATCGCCGATTCGCCTCTTCCTTGGAAACACCGGAAAGCAAGTCGAGGCCCTGGGCAGTCTTATCTGGGTCTTACTGGGCTTTATCGGCCAGACCCTTGCTGCCATGGCGTGGGTCCTCCCCCGACCCAGACGCTGGCGGATAACGCCCTTTGTCGCCTCCATTCAGGACACCGGGTTGAACGCCCTGCCCATCGTAGCCCTGCTGACCTTTCTGGTTGGTGCGGTCGTCGCCTTTCTCGGTGCCACCGTACTGGAGGATTTTGGCGCCACCATCTACACCGTGAACCTGGTGGCTTTCTCGTTCTTGCGGGAATTCGGTGTGCTGCTCGCGGCGATCCTTCTGGCTGGTCGAACAGCCAGCTCGTTCACCGCGCACATCGGTGCCATGAAGGTTAATGAGGAACTGGATGCCATCCGCACTCTGGGCCTGAGCCCCATCGAGCTGCTGGTACTGCCCAGGGTTCTCGCCATGATGATCAGCCTGCCAATCCTGACTTTCGTCGGCATGATGGCGGGTATGGTCGGCGGCGCACTGGTTTGTGTAATGTCCCTGGATATCAGCCTTACCCAGTTCCTGACAATCATCGAACGGGATATCGCCCTGCGCCATTTCCTCGTCGGAATGTCCAAAGCCCCGATCTTTGCCTTCCTGATTGCGGTCATCGGCTGCCTGGAAGGGTTCAAGGTGGCCGGCAGCGCCCAATCCGTGGGTGAGCACACGACCTCCAGCGTGGTCCAGTCCATTTTTATCGTAATACTGCTGGACGCCATCGCTGCGCTATTCTTTATGGAAATGGGATGGTAATTGATGACGGCAGATGAAGGTACCGCACAATCACAACATGCCGGGGAAACCGTTATCGAGGTCAGCAACCTGTGCAACCGGTTTGGTGAGCACGTTGTCCACGAGCATCTGGACCTGAGGCTTTACCGGGGAGAGATCCTCGGTGTAGTCGGGGGCTCAGGCACCGGGAAATCGGTGCTCCTGCGCAGCATCATCGGCCTGCGAAAGCCGACGTCCGGTGAAATCACGGTATTCGGTAAGAACCTGGATGCCCTGTCTCCGCGGGCCCGCTCCCGAATGGAACAGCGTTTCGGCGTGCTGTTCCAGGGTGGCGCGTTGTTCACCTCACTGAACCTGCAGGAAAACATCGCCGTTCCGCTCATCGAACACGCCGGCCTGAATCGGTCGGATGCGGAACAGGTTGCCCGCATGAAACTGGCGTTGACCGGCCTGCCCCCCGATGCAGCCCTCAAATATCCGGCGGAACTATCCGGTGGTATGGTCAAGCGGGCAAGCCTGGCGAGAGCCCTGGCCCTGGACCCGGAGATCCTGTTTCTCGACGAGCCCACAGCAGGCCTGGATCCAATTGGCGCAGCCGCCTTCGACGAGCTGATCGTGACACTCCGCAATGCCCTGGGGCTCACGGTTTTCCTGGTCACCCACGATCTGGATACCCTGTATTCCACCTGTGATCGGGTTGCCGTACTCTCCCAGAAGCGGGTATTGGTGGCAGAGACACTGGAAACCGTCGCCGCCAACCCGGATGAATGGATACAGGATTACTTTAATGGCCCGAGAGGCCGGGCTGCGAGCTACGCCGCAGCGAAAACCACACCGAGGCAACAAGGAGAAAACGTCTGATGGAGCCCCGGGCGCATCATGTGATCATTGGCCTGTTTACGGTTCTGGCAGTGGGAGCAGCGCTGATCTTTGCCCTCTGGCTTGGTCAATCCTCGTCAGACCGGGAATGGGCCTACTACCAGATCCGCTTTGATCATCCGATTTCCGGTCTGTCAGAGGGAAATCCCGTGCTATACAGCGGCGTGCCTGTGGGCGAGGTGTTGGAGTTGACTCTGGACCCGGAAAACCCCAGCCATGTCCGGGTTCTGGTACGCGTGGACAAGGAAGTCCCCATTCGCGAGAACACCCATGTAGGCCTGATCCTCGCCAACATCACAGGCAGCATGAGCGTGCAGTTCCGGGGCGGCAGCCGGGACAGTCCGGTACTCGAAGGCAGCCGAAATAACCCTCCCGTTATTACCGCGGATCCCTCGGCATTCAGCAGCCTCCTGACCAATGGTGAGGCCCTGATCGAGAAAACGGAAATTCTGCTGACCAATGCCAACCAGCTATTTTCCGAACAGAACCTGGAGAATCTCGCGCGTATTCTCGAGAACAGCCGGGCTGCAACGGATTCGCTTCTGGCACAGCGGGAGGAACTGGTGGCCCTGATGGAGCAATTCGACGCCGCTGGCGTTCGTGCGGAGGAAGCGGCCATCAAGGTCTCCAGCGTATCCGATAATGCCAACGCCATCCTGATGGAGAAAGTTGTGCCGGTCCTGAATTCAATGGATCAGGCCCTCTCTGACCTGCAACCGGCGCTGGCCCGCCTTGATGACCTTACCCGAGACAACGCCGGGGCCCTGGATGCCGGGCTGCAGGGCCTGGGTGAATTGACACCGGCCATTCGGGAACTTCGCAGCGCACTCCGCAACCTCAATCAGTTTGCCAACCGTCTCGAGGCAAATCCGGCGGGTACCCTGCTAGGTGGCTCCAATATCAAGGAAATCGAACAATGAAGAGTCGGATCAAAGGTATGGTCACACTGACCGTGGCTTCTCTGGCGCTGACGGCGTGCACGGTGTTCCCCACCCCTGAAGCGCCCAGGGTGATGGATCTTGGTGCGATCGAATCGGTTCAGCATCTTGAAACCCGCCATCCCCGGTCTCTTCGAGTGGACACGCCCCTGGCGTCCGAACCGGTGAGCGGCACCCGGATCCTGACCAGGCCTACCCCCCATGAATTCCGGGTTTACAGCGAGGCCCGGTGGCGAGATACAGCCCCCGTGCTGGTGCGGGATCATTTGATTGATGCCCTGCGGCAGAGCGATGGCTTCGCCAACGTGGTCACCGACACCAGCCCGGCAAGTACCGATCTGACCCTGATCAGCGAATTATCGGCCTTTCAGGCCGAGCAGCGGGAGGACGGCACCGTCGTGGTCATTGAGTTGCACACGGAAATACTGGACAACCGCTCGCGCAAAAGCCTGTGTGTCCGGGATAGCCGCCTCGGCGTGCCAGCGGGCAGCAGTGACCTGGAGACCGTCGTTCTGGCGTTCGGCAAAGCCGCTGACCGTCTTGCGCTGGAGACGCTGCTCTGGGCGCACGAGTGCCTGGACGCCGCCTGACGCGCCGGAATCCCTGTCGCCCGGACTACGCTTTCTCCGGAAACAGGTCGGCCCAGGCGGCTTTCAGATAGAGCATCATGGACCAGAGAGTCAGCACCGCGGCAACATACAGCAGAGCAATGGACACGTAGGCAAGGGTGTTTCCCGGCGGAAACGCCAGCAAACCGACGATCGCGGCCATCTGGGCCGTTGTCTTGATCTTGCCGATATAGGAAACCGCAACGCTGGCTCGGCTTCCGACTTCCGCCATCCACTCCCGCAACGCGGAAATGACGATTTCCCGCCCGATGATCACCGTGGCCGGAATGGTCAGCAATGCCGCGGAATGCTCTTCGATCAGGACGGCCAGGGCCACAGCCACCATCAGTTTGTCAGCGACTGGATCCAGGAACGCACCAAAAGGCGTGCTCTGATTGAGTTTGCGGGCCAGGTAACCATCCAGCCAGTCGGTCACACCTGCCAGAGCGAAGATTAACGCGCTGACGATGTATCTCCACTCAACAGGCAGGTAAAACACCACGACGAACACAGGGATCATCACAATGCGGGAGAGTGTGAGCAGGTTGGGCAGGTTCATGGGCTTCCTATTGGTCATGCAATGCTGCGTAAATCGTCTCCGCCAGGGCCTTGCTGATGCCCTGCACTTTGGCCATCTCCTCAATACTGGCCTTGCGGATCTCCTGGATTCCGCCGAAATAACGGATCAGCTCGCGACGGCGTTTCGGGCCAACCCCTTCAATACCTTCCAGGGTGGATTGCCGACGTTTTTTGTCCCGACGAGCGCGGTGACCGGTAATGGCGAACCGGTGGGACTCATCCCGGATATGCTGGATCAGGTGCAATGCGGGTGAGTCCGCCGGTACCCGGAAAACGTCTCCGGTCATGGCGTCAATCAGCTGCTCCATCCCGGCCCGGCGGGTTACGCCCTTGGCAACGCCGATCAGTGGGATATCAGATATTTCGAGCTCGTCAAACACTTCCCGGGCGACATTCAGCTGGCCTTTGCCGCCATCAATGAACACCAGGTCGGGCCGTTTGCCCTCGCCGGCGACCATTCGTTTGTACCGTCTGGTCAGCACCTGGCGCATCGCACCATAGTCGTCCCCGGCTTTCACATTTTCAATGTTATACAGCCGGTAATCACTCTTCAGCGGGCCATTCTCGTCGAAAACGACGCAGGATGCGACCGTGTTTTCGCCGTGGCTGTGACTGATATCGAAACATTCCATCCGCGCCGGGGTTTCCGGCAGTTCCAGCAAATCCCTCAGGGCCAGAAGGCGGCGGTAAACGGTTTCCTTGCTCGCCAGGTGCGTCAGCAGGGTCTGTCGGGCATTGGTCATGGCCAGCTCGAGCCAGCGCCGCCGCTCCCCGCGCACGTTACCACGAATCCGGGTCTCTCGGTTAGCCTCCTCGGAGAGGGCCTGTGCGAGCAACTCCTGCCCCTCCACATCGACCGGCACCAGGATGTCCCTGGGAATCTCCCGTCGGGCACTGCCGCCAAAATAATACTGGCCCAAAAAGGCACTGAGCAATTCGCCCTCGGTCTGTTCGATGGAATACCGGGGGAAATAATCCTTGGTGCCCAACACCCGCCCGCCGCGAACGATGATCACCACAATACACACAATACCGGCATCCTGCGCGATGGCTATGACGTCCGCGTCACCACCGGCGCTCTCCACGGACTGTTGCTCCTGAACATGACGAAGGTGGTTGATCTGATCCCGGTAGGCCGCTGCCTTTTCGAACTCGAGGTTTTTCGAGGCCGTCTCCATGGCATTCATCAGATCATGGAGGATGGCGGGATTCTTGCCTTCCAGGAACATCGTGGCATGGCGGATATCTTCCTGGTAATCCTCGGGGCTGATAAACCCGACGCAGGGCGCAGTGCACCGATTGATCTGGTATTGGAGACAGGGCCTGGTTCTGTTCCTGAAATAGCTTTCACTACAGGATCTTATACGGAACACTTTCTGCAAAATGTTAAGACTTTCCTTGACGGCTCCGGAGCTCGGGAATGGCCCGAACCAGGTACCGCCTCCTTTCTTGGTCCGCCCTCTCCGGAACGTCAGGGACGGATAATCCGCGTGGGAGGAAAGGTAGATATAGGGGTAGGACTTATCGTCCCGCAGCAGGATGTTATAGGGCGGCCGAAGCGACTTGATCAGGTTCTGTTCGAGCAGCAGCGCCTCGGTCTCGCTGCCGGTAATCGTGACCTCGATGGACTCGATTTTCGCGACGAGGGCCTCGGTCTTTGGTGCCAGGCCGGTTTTGCGGAAATAACTGCTGACCCGCTTTTTCAGGTTGCGGGCCTTGCCGACATACAGAACCTCCCCCGCCGCGTCATACATCCGGTAGACGCCAGGCCTTTCGGTCAACTGCTTCAGGAAGTTTTTGCTGTCGAACTCCCCTTTCTGCTCGGGTTTGGGGTCAGACCTTGTCGGCATCAAGCAACCCGAGCCGCACGGCCATCAAGGCCAGTTCCACGTCGCTGGAGATTTCCAGCTTCTCGAAAATCCGGTAACGGTAGCTGTTGACTGTCTTGGGGCTCAGGCACAATTTGTCGGAAATATCCTGTACCTTCTGGCAGTCCACCACCATCATGGCGATCTGCATTTCCCGCTCGGACAGCCGCTCAAACAGGGCGAGCTCACCGTTATCGCCGGTGTCACCGGAGATCTGCTTCAACGCCATCTTCTGGGCAATTTCCGGGCTGATATAGCGCTGTCCCGAATGGGCCTGCCGGATCGCGCGGACCATTTCCTGGATGTCCGCACCCTTGGTGATATACGCGCTGGCACCACTTTGCATAACCCGGGTCGGATAGGGATCATCCGCGCAAGCAGTGACCACGATCACGCGAATGGAATCATCAATGCGCAGGATGCGCCGGGTGGCCTCAAGACCTCCGATGCCGGGCATGCGGATGTCCATGAGGACAATGTCAGGTCGTTGCTTGCGAACGAAATCGATGGCGTCTTCACCGGATGATGCCTGCCCAATCACATCGATGTCCGGGTTGTCCGCCAGCATCCGGGTAATTCCGGAACGAACGAGCTCGTGGTCGTCGACAACCAATACCCTGATCAAGATTCCACCTCGCACACGGCTTCAGGAAATACAGCGGGATTCTACCCTAGTCGGGCACGCCCAGTCCGGCAGTATTTTCTACCGGATCAAACCAGACCACCAGCTCACCCCGCTGAACGGCCGACATCACACGCTCCTTCTCTGCGAAAGGATTCTCGGTGTCATTGACGCCGTGGTAGCGGGTGCAATACTCCTCAACCAGCCCCTGAAGCTGATCTTCGGTGAGTAACCCTGTGTCCACCACGAACTTTTCCTCGCGGGGATCGGGCTCTGGTTGCCGGGCGGCTTCGTCGGTCATTATCCCTCCTGTGAATAAGGGTATGTTAAGGATTTAACGCGCCATGTAGAAGCCCCGAAGCCCGGTCCAACTTCAAAATCCCGACGCGATTCACTATCATGCCCCGCTTTCATCGGTTTGAATGCTAATGAATCAGTCTGTTTTTCGCCTGACCCTGCCAATTTTGTTCGGTTACATTCCCCTGGGAATGGCGTTTGGCGTGCTTTTCTCGACCCAGCTGGATTATCCGTGGTGGGCAGCGCCTTTGATGGGTGTACTCATCTATGCCGGAGCGGGCCAGATTCTGGCCGTCAGCCTGCTCGCAGTCGGGGCCGGTATGCTTGAGGTGTTTGTGGCGATGTTCGTACTGAACGCCCGCCACCTGTTCTACGGGCTGTCTCTCCTGGGTCAGTTCCGTGGTGCAGGCTGGCGCAAGATCTACCTGATCTTCGGGCTGACAGACGAGACCTATTCCCTGCTCACCAGCCGTCCTCGCGGGCCCGACCGCCACCACGAACAGGAACTGGATTTCTGCATTACCGGCTTCAACCAGTGCTACTGGGTGATGGGATGCGCCCTCGGTGCCCTGCTCGGCGACAACGTGGCGTTTGACAGCACAGGCATAGAATTCGCGCTCGTGGCCTTGTTCATCGTACTGACCATCGAACAGTACAAGGCACTGAAAGACGGCTTTCCGATCTGGACGGGTGCCGCTGCCGCCGGTATTGCGATGCTCCTGTTGTCGACGACGCACCAGCTGATCGGCGCCATCGTCATCGTGACAGTCGTTCTGCTGTTGCATTACCGCCGACTGAGAGGCGCGCCGGCTGCGGGGAGTGAAGAACATGGCTGACCTGTCCTACTTGATGGCGTTCATTGCCGTAGCTGCCCTCGCGACCTTCGCAACCCGTGTCATTCCGTTCGTGTTTTTTGAACGTCATACCGAGCACCCACTGATCAAGCATCTGGGCCGGTATCTGCCTGCTGCGGTCATGGCGCTGCTGGCAACAGTGTTTCTCACTCGCTCTGCCAGCTGGGACCGCCCGCTGCCAGGCCTAGACGCGATAATTCCCGGATTGCTGGTGGTGGTGATCCACTTCTGGCGACGGAACGCCCTGCTTTCCATCGCTGCCGGCACCGCCGCTTACATGGCCATTCAGCAAACCGGTTTTCTCTCGGGATTCTGAGCTTTTTGTCTTTCGCTCGCGTACCGCTACAGTGAAGGGAAGCTCCAAATCCATCTGACAGAGAGAACCTCATGGTTACGCTCAACATCAACGGCGAGCAACACGAACTCGACGTCCCGGATAACATGCCCCTGCTCTGGGCCATCCGGGATGTAATCGGTATGAAAGGCACCAAGTTCGGCTGCGGTATTTCCCAATGTGGCGCCTGCACCGTGCACCTGAATGGAACCGCCATCCGCTCCTGTGTGACCCCGGTGTCCGCCGCCAAAGGCGAGATCAAGACCATTGAAGCAATGTCCGATGACCCGGTGGGCAGCAAGGTGCAGCAAGCCTGGCTGGACCTGGGTGTCGCCCAGTGTGGTTACTGCCAGGGCGGTCAGATCATGAACGCCACAGCCCTGTTGAAGAAGACACCGAATCCGGACACCAACGAAATCGTCGATGCCATGGCAGGCAATCTGTGCCGTTGCGGGACCTACAACCGGATTCTCGCGGCTATTGAACGGGCAGCCGGCAAGGAGGACCAGGCATGAGCGGATCCGATAACAAACTCCTGCTGGCGAATGTGAGCCGCCGCCGTTTCCTCATGGGCCTGGCCGGCGGTTCAGCCCTGGTGCTGGCTGCCCGGTGGGACATGCCCCTGGCCAATGAAAAGGCACAGTTCGGAGCCGGCGCCATGCCCGGAGGCTGGGTCGATGACCCCAACGTGTTCATCCACATCGACCCCGATGGCACCGTTACCGTAGTCAATAACCGTGCCGAGATGGGACAGGGCATCCGCACCAGCCTGGTACTGCTGGCGGCCGATGAACTCGGGGCTGACTGGGATCGGGTCAAGGTGCGCCAGGCGGAAGCCAATCAGGAGAAGTATGGCAACCAGAACACCGACGGTTCCCGCAGCATGCGCCACTGGTACGACCCCATGCGCCGGGCGGCGGCAGCGGCCCGCCTTATGCTCGAACAGGCCGCCGCGAGCCAATGGTCCGTACCGCTGCATGAGGTCAGGACAGACGTTCACAAGGTGATTCACACCCCGACCGGCAAAGAGGTGGGATTTGGCGAGCTGGCCGAAGCCGCCCGCGAATTGAAAGTGCCGGGCCGCAACGACCTGGTGCTGAAGCGCGATGACGAGCTCCGCTTCGTCGGCCGGGAATCCGGGTACATCAACGGGAAACTGGAGTCTGCACACCCCAAGGCCATTGACGGCCAGGACATCGTGACCGGCAAGGCTGTATTCGGGGCCGATGTGGCAGTGGACAATCCGCTCTATGCGGTGATCGCGCGCCCGCCGGTCTACGGAGCCAAGGTCAAAAGTTATGATGACGCCGACGCACTGAAAGTCCCGGGAGTCGAAAAAACCTTCAAAATCGAAGGCACCGGGCAACCCGCAGGGTTCAGCCCCCTGGGCGGCGTGGCTGTCGTGGCCACCAACACCTGGGCAGCCATCGAGGGCCGGAAAAAACTCAAGATCCAGTGGGACAATGGCCCAGCCGGCGATAACGTCAGCTACACCTCCGAGTCTTACAGAAAGGCGTTGGAGGAACGCGCACAGTCTCCCGGTAAAGTTGTCAGGGACCGAGGCGACGTTGAAGGCGCCCTGGAGCAGGCGAGCAAGACCGTTTCAGCGACTTATTACATGCCCCACATGGCCCAGTCCCCCATGGAACCCATGGTCGCAACGGTCATCGTAAGAAACGGCGAGGCGGAAGTCTGGGCTCCAGTGCAGAATCCGCGAGCCACACGGGATACGGTCGCTGGCCGTCTGGGCCTGGATCGAGAAAGGGTACGCGTCAACGTGACCCTGCTCGGCGGCGGCTTTGGCCGGAAATCGAAACCGGATTACGTGGCAGAAGCCGCGAGCGTTGCCGAGGCGTTCGAGGGCCGACCGGTGCGCCTCCAGTGGACCCGGGAAGACGATATTCACCATGCCTACTTCCACGCAGTTTCGGTTGACCACCTTGAGGCCGGTCTGGATGACCAGGGCAAAACCGTGGCCTGGCGGCACCGGACGCTCTCCCCCAGCATCGGCTCCCTGTTCGCCCCGGATCCTAAACACAAGGGCGAATTCGAGCTTGGCATGGGATTCAATACCATGCCATTCAGCATTCCGGCGATAAGGCTGGAGAACCCGCCGGCCCCCGCCCTCGTGCGAATCGGATGGTTCCGGTCCGTGTATAACCTCCCCCATGCCTGGGCCATACAGAGCTTCGCCCACGAGCTTTCCCTCGCCGCCGGCAAAGACCACCGGGACTATGTCCTGGAGTTGCTTGGCCCGGGAAGGGAGATTGATAACCTGACGGTCGGTGATGGCTGGAACTACGGGGAAGACCCCGATATGCACCCGATTGATACCGGGCGTATGCGGGCCGTTGTTGAACGAGCCACCGAGGCGGCTGGCTGGGGCAAGGAGCTTCCCCAGGGCCGTGGCATGGGGCTGGCCTTCCACCACAGCTTCGTGTCCTACACCGCGATCGTGTTCGATGTAGAAGTGGACAAGCGTGGCGACGTCATCATCCACCGGGCGGATATCGCCTTTGACTGCGGCCGCCAGGCCAATCCGGAACGGATTCGTTCGCAACTGGAAGGCGCCTGCGTGATGGGTATCGGTATTGCCCTGATGAGCGAAGTCAGCTTCAAGGATGGGGTTGCCCAGCAGGACAACTTCGATACCTACCTGCTGCCGCGGATGCCGCACGCACCAAAGGAAATTCACATCCAACTGATGGATCGCCAGGATGAACCCATGGGCGGCGTGGGGGAGCCCGGCCTGCCCCCGGTTGCTCCGGCGCTGTGCAACGCTATTCACGCGGCCACCGGCAAGCGGATACGCCGACTGCCGGTGGGTGACCAGCTCAAAACCTGACCGGCCAACGGGGGCCTGGCCTACAGGCCCTCGTCCGTCTCCACCCGGTTGCGACCAGCGTTCTTGGCGGTATACATGGCCCGATCTGCCCGCTGAATCATGACCTTGCGTCTATCCTCCGGGCGCCAGGTAGCAACACCCACACTGGCCGTGATCGCCGCTTCTATACCGGGTATGTTGATCTCGGACATCGTCTGACGAACGCGTTCGGCCAGAACCACGCCATCTTGCCGGCTTGCACCGGTGGCCAGTATGACGAACTCCTCACCACCCCAGCGGCCCAGATGATCTCCCTGCCGCAGGACGCCGGTGACGCTACGGGCAACCGCGCGAAGCACCTCGTCGCCTGCGGCATGCCCCCAGCCATCGTTGATCTTCTTGAAATGATCCACATCCAGCAGAAGCACTGAGAAAGGCAACCCGTGACGTCTCGCTTTCGCCAATTCAAGATCCAACTCTTCCTCCGTCCGATAACGGTTCCAAAGACCGGTCAGGGAATCGTGGCTGGCGGCGTGACCGAGTTGCTCGTTAGCCTTCGCCAGTGCAGCCTGCTCGGTCTTGAGCAATTGGTTGAGGCGGGTAATTTCACTCATCGAAGACAGCAGCGCCATATCTTCGGCGAGATCCACGGCAGCGAGCCGTTCCACCCGTTTCCAGGATTCGCTACGACTCTTGACTGCCTCCAGCCAGGAGTCGAAGGCCTCGCGGAAGGCTTTATCAGCGCCCGGCGCACTGGTCAGAATATCCGTCTCCGGCCGACCTTCCCAATACACGGCTCGTCCCTGTTCCGGCCGGAAAATCAGGAACCAGCGGTTCACCCGCTCACCCGGCAACGGCACCGCCAGCAGACCGCAGGCCGGCGCCGGGTCAAGATCCCCGGCCAGCGATTCCGCGCGCAAGCTGTCCGAAACCCAAGGGCATCGCTCTTGTCCGGCATTCAACCGTTCAACCAGCTGCCTCATCACGGAAACGAGAGGCACTTCCCCCACCGTCGCAATATCCCCATTGTTGGCATAAGCCATGCCGTTGGCACGGAACAATGCCAGCCACTCAGGCGCATATTTCTCGAGCATGTTGGACGGAGACAGGCCGGCAGTGAGATCTCCCGCCAGGAAATCCCTGGACTTATGCACGCGCTGGAGGAACTGGGCTTCCATCCTCGATTTCAACAGAAACAGCCGCTGGGTGGCCATCAACACAAGCGTTCGAGCACCATCCCTGAGCGTGGGTGCGAGGGGGACCGCTTTGTCCGATGTACAGGTAACAAGGCCCCACAAGCCACCCGGCCCCACAATGGCAATGGAAAGCAGCGCCTGTGCCCTGAAATAATTCAAATAGGCGGTCTGTCGTCTGGAGGGAGCCCTCAGAACGGTACCGCTGGCGTCAATCTCCGCCAGCTGTTCCTTGGTCATATCGTCTGAAACCAGCACCGGCACCAGCCCGGCGTCGAGATCCGGTATGCTGCGCACCAGGTGCCGGGTCATGTTGAAGCGTTGATCAGGAGGATAAGCATCGGCGGAAAAGCGCTGCCCCCGTAACGTTGGTACCCCCTTCGCCCTGCTCTCGGCCAGAAAGACACCGTGACCCTGCTCGTCGAAATGCGCCACCACGACCCGGTCGAAGCGAACCAGATCCCGAACACCATCAACAAGGATTTCCATCAGGTCGTCGGGGTTGGCGGCACTGGCGAGCTTGCCCAGCCAACGGCTGACGGTACCCGTCAGCCGGCGACTACCCAGACCGGTAATCGGCTCAATTTCAACGATCACCCAGGCTCCGGAACGGAATGCATTGACCTGCAGGCGAATATTGCGGCTTTTAGTCTCTCTGCGAATGGACACCGGTCCACTGAGTGTGTCGTCCCGGGCCAGCTCCCGGCGAATACGCCCCATCACGCGTGCGCCCAGGATCGTGTCCGGTGAACAGTCCAGTACCCTATCGACGGGTATCCGGAGGAAAAACTCGGCGTTGGCGCTGCACTGGACAATACGGTCCAGCGCTTTTGTTAAAACCAGCAAACAGCCGCACGGCTGAATCCTGAGGGAACTCCGTTGTGAACCACTTGACCCGGCCATCTGGGTAGTCAACGCCTCGGAGAAATCTGACTATCAGTATAGATCCGGGTTCGGAAGCCGCTGAACTATTTCAATTGCGTGCAATGGCCGGCTCTACACCATTAGTGGCATTCGAGTAGCACCCTATGCTTTGCGGCCTCTATAATGCGTGGCTCTGCTGCGAAAGGCGGCACCCCCAACTCCCGACGGCTCGCAATGAATCTGATCGACATTTTTCTCCAGACACTGGAAACCACCCTGCCGGTTTTCGCCATGGTCTTCATCGGCCTCGGGCTTCGTCGCCTCGGCTGGATTGACGCGCCTTTCGTCAATACCGCCTCTGCCCTCGTCTTCAAGGCAACACTGCCGACCCTGGTGTTTCTGAGCATCATCCGGGCTGACCTGAATACCGCATTGAACCCGGGGCTGTTACTGTTCTACCTCCTAGCCACCCTTGGCGGATTCGGGCTGACCTGGCTCTGGGCATCCTGGCGGGTGCGGAAAGCGGATCGGGGCGTCTACGTGCAAGGCGCCTTCCGTGGCAACTGCGGCATTGTCGGTCTTGCGCTCGCCGCGAGCCTGTACGGGGATTTCGGTTTATCCGCCGGGGGCATTCTGCTCGGCCTGGTGATCATTTCCTACAACGCGCTGTCAGTGGTGGTACTGCTGGCCTATCAGCCCGGCCAATCCGCCAGCTGGCGAAAAATCCTCCATGACATCATCCGCAACCCACTGATTATCGCCGTTCTGGTCGCCATCCCGTTTGCCTGGCTGGATATCGGGTTGCCAGCCTGGGTCATGACCAGCGCCGATTACTTTGCGTCGCTGACGCTTCCGCTGGCATTGCTGTGTATCGGAGCAACCGTTTCCCTGAGCTCCATTCGCAACGACAGCAAGACAGCATTCGGCTCGAGTGCCATCAAGATGATCGTACTGCCGGCCCTGTGCACCGCCGCAGGCTGGCTTGTCGGCTTCCACGGTCCCGAGCTCGGCCTGATGTTCCTGTTTTTTGCCAGCCCGACCGCAGCGGCCAGCTTCGTGATGGTCAAGGCACTCGGGGGCAATGACCGCCTCGCGGCCAACATCATCGCGCTGACCACTTTGATGGCCAGCATCACAGTGACCGCCGGGGTCTTCCTGCTCCGCAGTTACGGGGTCATCTGAGCGCCCACCCGGCTGATCGTCTCGAGGCCCCGCCGGCAACCACCGAGGTAACCGCCGCCAAACAGGTTGTAGTGGTTCAGATAGTGGTAAAGGTTGTAGATGTCCCGCTTGTACGAGTATTCCGGGGTCCGTGCGTACATCCGGTCATAGGCTTCGTAGAAGGCCTCACCGAAGCCCCCGAACATTTCGGTCATGGCAAGATCCGCCTCACGGTCACCGCAATAGACTGCCGGGTCGATGAGCCATGGACCGGTTCGATCGAACAACGCATTCCCGTTCCAGAGATCCCCATGCAGCAGGCTCGGGTGCTCGCAGGAACGATCCAGCCATCGGGAAACCGGGTCTCCATACCGCTCGAGTACGCACTCAAACTCATACCGTACCTCCGGATTACGAATCCTGCTGACCTGGTAACCCAGGCGGTCAGTCACGAAGAACTCTCCCCAGGCTTTCGACCAGCGATTCGGCTGAGGCGACAGACCGATATAGTTGTCGCGGTTCCAACCATAACGATCCTGCTCCAGCCGGTGCATCAGGGCGAGCCCTTCTCCCAGCATCGAAAGCGTTTCATCGGTGGCGGGTTCCGAGCGAATACCGGTCATTTCCAGTATGTCGGCATCAACCCGCGTCACTTCCGGCACGTGAACATCAGTCACCCCCGCCTGCTCCAGTGCCGTTCGCAGGCTCTCGAGCCCTTCTGCCTCGCAGATCAGGGCATCGGTAAACCCGGTGGTGTTATGCTTGGTAAACATGGTGCGATCCTTCCTTGAATTTTCTCCGGCCCGAGCGTTAGATTGATCTCAGGCTAACATGTAACGGAGTCTCGCGACCGCTATGGACAAGAAACGCTGGAAGATGGTGATTTCAGGGAAAGTACAAGGAGTTTATTACCGGGCGTCCACCGAAAAGGAAGCCAACCGGCTGGGACTGGGCGGCTATGCGCGAAACTTGCCTGACGGCCGCGTTGAGGTCATTGCAGAGGGCAGCCCCGAAGAGCTTCAGCAACTACACAAGTGGTGCCAGGAAGGCCCGCCTGCGGCGAAAGTAACCGGAATCGAAGTGGAGGAACAACGGGCCAACGGGGAATTCCATAATTTCGGAGTCAGGTATTGAAGCTTCCGATATCCCGCTGCCGTGCTTCCCGAGTCAGCGCCTCCTGCCAGGCGTCCAGATTCACAGAACACTCGCTTAGCACCTCAAAATCCCGATTTTCAAGGATCTCGGTCAAGGGGAATCCCGAGGCCCGAATCGCCTGATCCCGGGCCTTGATCAAGGCCGTAATCTGATATCTGAACAACCGGATGAAATGGGTTATCCAGATGTTTACAGGCCAGCTGGGCGCGGCATGATCAATTTCGAACTCCCCGATGCGAGGGATGACCTGTTCTGCCGCGTGCCATTTCTCATCGGTCACCCACCGATTGGTCGTGAACAGGCCAATCGGGTACCCCCAGGCGTTCATCGATATAGCAACCAGATGCATTGTCCTGTCGTCATCCGGGCTTGCATCCGGTACTCGAAGGAACGTATGAAAATGCCCGTGTTCCGGGTTATCAGGGCGATGGGCGTGGTAGTAATACTGGCTCTGGCTTTGCCGGTCAAACACATCACCCTTGGGATAGTGCTCCATCTCGTAAAAGGTGCCCTGCCCCCTTAGCACTTCACCAACAATGTTGAGCCCGCCTTTTTCAAGCACGCGATAGCACTCCCGGACCCGATCAACCGAGTCCAGGAGGCTGGCAAGTTCCTGAGATGTCAGTACCGAGAGGTCAGGCTGAATCTCTGTCAAAGGCCCATCATCTCCCGGACAGCACCCTCGCGGCTGGTCTTGAGGCCCGCAGCCCGTCCTTCCTCGATGGCGATTTCCGCCGGAACCCCCATATGGAACCGATACAGGGCCCACATGGCTCCGACACGATTGCTGCTGGCACAGTGAAGCAGGATGGGATAGTTCGCCGGCGATGATGCGATCTTGGCGAACGTCTCCACCTGTGCCTGGGTCGGCGCCCTCGTCGATACCCCCAAGGAATAGAAATTCAGCCCGGCAGCGTGTGCTTCGGCCTCTTCCTCGACAACGCCCTCCTCCTCTGTGAGCAGGCTGACCACCGTCTTGAATCCCTGGGACTTCAATTCCGACATTGCCCCCTTTTCCACGTGTCCACCGGCGGCGATATAGGGTGACGGACGGTTGTAGTTCGTTACAACCGGCGGCATTTCACTGCCATAGGGCACCATGTTCCAGTCGTTTTCAATGGCGAACGGGAGCGCTCTGTCAGGATTTTCTGCCGCCGGCCTCGGAACAGCCGCTGGCATCGGCTGAGAGGCAGCTCCTTCTGAACTGCCAGACGCCGCACAGGGGTTTGACGTAGGCTGGGCCGCCGCACAGGGATTGGCTGCTGCACAGGGATTGGCAGTCGCACTCTGACTGGCCGCTGCGCACGGATTGGCGGCGGCACAGGGGTTGGCTGCCGCTGTCTGATTACCCGGCTGGGCTTGTGTGGCAGCCGGGTTCTGGGAATCGGAGCACCCGGTCAGGCCTATGCCCAGTGCCATGGTGATGGCGACAGGCAGTGCCGCGCGCTTAAAACGATAACTGGTCATGAGTGCGCTCCCTCAATTCTGTTTGTTGCTTTCGGGGTAAAGGTCGGAGGCCTGATAGGGCCCGCCCAGCTTCTGTTCAAGCTTGCCGCCGAGTTTGAAGCCGCCCCACGCCATTGCAGCCAGTGCCACAATGATCAACCACTCGGGGATGCCGGTCAGCTCCATCAGCGTTTGCCCCTGTGGACCGGGCGAGGCCAGGTAAAGCTCCTCAAGGGGACCGAACCAGGCTGCAAACAACCCGGTACCGAGCAGCATTCCGAACATGAACACAATGGCGTCTACCCGGCCACCGGCCAGGCCGGTTACCGAGGTGCCCGGACAATAGCCGCCAATGGCGAATCCGGCGCCGATCAAGAGGCCACCAACCGCCATCGCCAGATAAAACGGCGTGGGCACGTAGAAACTGCCCTCGCCCATCAGTCCAGACTGCTTTGCGAGCCAGAGCAGGAAAGCCGCCACGATAACGGCCGTGAACATCACTTTGAACACGGACCAATCCTCCAGCCGAAACTGGCCCGTCAGTTTGCGAGGACTGCCAAAGCCTGCATTCTCAAGCACAAACCCGAAAAGGAAGCCGGAGAGCAAACCGGCCGCAACGCCGGAATCATAGAGAGGCCAGATCATTGCCAGTACCTCCTTACAATGAAGCTGAAGACAAAGCCCGCGGCAAAGAAGCAGATCAGGAACACAAAGCCCCCTACCGCCAGTGCCGCCCCGCCCGACAAACCGAGGCCGCTGGTACACCCACGGGCAAGCCGGGCGCCCAGCCCCGTCAGAATGCCACCAATCAGAGCCAGAACGAGACGGCTGCCGACGCCGGATGACGGTCCTCTTTCAACCTGAGGCCTGAACCGCCGGCCCGACAGAGCACCTACCAACGCCCCGATGAAAGCACCCAGGACTTCCCAGGTAATCCAGGCCTGCAAGGGCTCGCCTCGAACATAGTCGCCCAGGTACCGATTGGCAGCCGTCAACTCCGGAGCAAGCCATTGCCCGATTTCTGCCGTCAAACGGGTGAAGAAGCCACTGGCACCGAGGCCGTGGCCAGTGAGTATGAAGGTGAGAAAGAGCGCCAACCCCAGGGCGATACCTGCCCAAAGCGGTGGCCAGAAAGGACGTGGAGACATGACATGCTCCTTTTGGTTCAGCAGGTTATATCTTTTTTATATATTGATATGCCTTGCTGTCAAACACGCCAGGTCAAAGACCTTGGAATAAGTGACCTTTATCAAGTGTAGACCTGGAATTCGGCCAATAAAAAAAGCCCGGCAATTGCCGGGCTTCATTATTGGCGGAGAGGGAGGGATTATTCGGCCCTGCGGGCCTCACCCCTTCGGGGCCGTCGTCGCTTCGCTCCGACGTTCCTCCGGCTGCTTCGCAGCCTTCGGTCGAACCCGCGAGGGTTCTTTTTACCCTGCCAATCGGCCAATAAAAAACCCCAGCGATGCTGGGGTTTTGTATTGGCGGAGAGGGAGGGATTCGAACCCTCGATACGCTATTAACGTATACACACTTTCCAGGCGTGCGCCTTCAGCCACTCGGCCACCTCTCCTATAAACTGTTTCAAATCAGCGGTGTTACCGCTCATTTGAGGGCGCAAACTTTAATGGTTTTTCAGGCGCTTGGCAACACCCTATCCGGGATTCTCCGAAAAAAATTCACTCTGGCCCGGATTCCGGTTAACGGTTAAACAGGTTGAAGACTATCGTTAACAGGATACTGACAAGAATCATCGAGGTAATCGGGATAAACACCCGACTGTGCTCGGAACGGATGTTAATATCGCCCGGCAGCTTGCCGAACCAGTTCAGCAGGCCCGGCGCAAAGTGGAGAATGGCCCCAAGCAGGATCAGGATAACGCCTGCGGTCACAAGCCATCGCGCCATCGAAAGACCTCCCTTGAAGCCGCTAATTCAGAATGAGGAGAATAACAATGCTGATGAAAGCTGAGCAATCTGTACTGGTCCTGATCGATGTCCAGGAAAAACTGATGCCCGCGATCAGTTTCGGTGAGGAAGTGGCAGATCGTTGCACGACCCTGGCAACCATCGCAGCACTGCTGGAGGTTCCCGTACTTGGCACCGAGCAGTTGCCGGACAAACTCGGACCGAATATCGAATCCGTCCGCGAACTTTGTAACACGGTCCTCGACAAGACCCATTTTGATGCTTGTCCGGATGGCCTGATCGACCAACTGCCTGAGGGCCGGCAGCATATTGTAATCGGCGGCTGCGAGACCCATGTCTGCATGATGCAGACCGCCCTCAGCCTGCTGGATGCGGGCTACAAGGTCTGGGTGGTGGCAGACGCCACCGGGTCGAGAAACGAATTTGACCGGGATGTTGCCATGGACCGGCTCAATGAAAGCGGTGCCCGGATCGTAACCCTGGAGATGGTTGCTTTCGAGTGGATGCGCGATTGCCGGCACCCACGTTTCCGGGATATCCAGGCGCTCATCAAGTAAACGATACCGCACGGTCATCCAGTGCCTCCGGATCGGCGTATCCCCGGCGTTAAAGTACAAAGAGGTTTGTCATGCTAAATATGGATTTCAGCGAAAAGGTGGTCATCCGTACCGCAGAGACGGACTGGGTGGCCAGTCCTGCCGGCGGCGTCATGAGAAAACCCCTTGCCAGGGAGGAGGCGGAGCGCGGCCACGCCACCAGCGTGGTGCGCTACGAGCCCGGAGCGTCCTTCAAACGTCACGAACACCCACTCGGCGAGGAAATCCTGGTACTTGAAGGGGTGTTCTCCGATGAAACCGGGGACTATCCGGCGGGGACCTATCTGCGCAACCCGCCCGGCAGCGGCCACGCCCCTTTCAGCAAGGAGGGATGTACCTTGCTGGTCAAGCTTCACCAATTTGACGAACGGGACACGAAAACCGTTCGGATCGACACCCGGGCAACTGAATGGTTACCGGGTATTGGTGGGCTCCAGGTCATGCCCCTGCATGACTTTGAGCATGAACACGTCGCCCTGGTGAAATGGCCGGCGAACGAGGTATTCCAGCCTCATCGACACTTTGGAGGGGAAGAGATCTTTGTGCTGTCAGGAGAGTTCTGCGATGAGCACGGGCGGTACCCCGCCGGCACCTGGATCCGCAGCCCGCATATGAGCCAGCATCACCCATTCGTGGCGCAGGAGACGGTCATCTGGGTAAAGACCGGCCACCTGCCGGTTACGGTACCGGAAAAATAAAAAAGGCCCCGAAGGGCCAAGAGAGTGCGCATCAGGATGACATAGCTGAGGATTGCCAACTGACGCTGCTGAAGAGGTCGTTACTGGCGCCATCTCGGGCAGGCGTATAATGAATGTCGTTCTCACCGGCCGGCACGGCGAACACGTGGTAGGCCTCCGGTCCGAACGGGTCCAGAGCGGTCCCGAGGTAGTCGAAGCGATCCGGCACCGGCTCGCCCGACAGGGCCACACGGAACTTGCGTTCGATGGTCGGTGTTCCCACATTCAGCGGCTGTTCCACCCAGAGGTACACGGCCTTGTGCGGGACGATGTATTCGCAGCGCACGACCCGGTAGCCCTCTTTCAGGTTCAGGGTGGTCGGCTCTTTGCCGGCCTCAACGCGGAATTTGTGAATCGTTTTCATGGCTGCTTCCTCCGAGTTGCCACTTTACGATTCCTATCGTCCTCTGAATCCAGGTTCGAGAAAATAAGGTTTAATAATCTTTGAGCATCGTTTTTTTCGATGCATTAGCGCTCGAAGTCGTCATCCAGCCCACTGAAATTCACCGGACCGGTACAGATTGCCCGAACCCCCTCGTGGGCGAGCTTTCGCCCCCGGGTAATGGCGAAAAGTTCATCCTGCACGTCATCAATACTGGCGATGTGCTCCACTTCGTATTGCCGGCATACTTCCCGACGAATAACCGTCGGCGCTGCGAAAACCCCATACCCTCTTCTGCCGAACACTTTGATCAGGGCACTGTCATCCACCCGGGCCACCAGCCTCATCCGAACGCCCTGCAGTGACAGCCAATTCATCAGACGCTCGAAATACGGCGCATCGGTGGCGTTGGCCAGCAAGGGCTGACCATTCAGGGAATCCGGGAAGCCCTCTTTGAGATTTGCTGCCAGGGCCGGGGCAGCGAACAGACTGATACTGGAGCCGGCGACGGGGTGCACCGTGAAAGGGCCATGCTCGTCCAGCCCGGGCATGCGGTCCGCCAGCACCACATCCAGTTCCTTCCGCTTGAGGCTCAACACAAGGTCTTCGGTTCGTCCGGTCCGACATTCGAGCTGAATCGGCCGCTCCAGAGCCATGGCGGGCTGCAGCAGGTAATACGCAATGAGCTTGTGAATGGAAGCGGAAATGCCCGCAGACAATGTCAGGGGACGATCGGAGGGGGCGAGCTGCAAAGTGTCGGTGAGTTCGCCGGTAAGGGCGAAGATATCGTCAGCATAGCCGAGGATCATCCGGCCCAGATCCGTCAGCACCAGCTTGCGCCGCTCCCTCAAAAACAGCCGACCGCCCACGGCCGTCTCGAATGTGGCCAGTTGACCACTCAGGGTTTGCGGAGCCAGATCCAGCACCTCGCTGGCCCGAGCGATTGAGCCCTCCCTGCTGATCACCCAGAAATAATACAGATGCCGGAGGTTAAGCTGCTCCATGGATTCGGACCTCCTGCGGTCATCAAGCCGGTCTGGGCACCTTCAGAATCTCGCCGAAGGTGACGTATTCACTGCCACCCAGTCTCCCGAGGGGATCAATGGCAGAGCCGTCGAAACGCAGGCGTTCCTTGTCATCTTTGGTCACCACCTCATCCGCTACATAGATCGCGTTGATCCGACCAAAAACCAGGGACTGGGGAGCGGCCCCGATCTCCTTGATCTCATAAAGCTCGCAGGCCAACGCAACCCGGCAGTCTTTCAACCGCGGCAGCGGAGAGCCGGGAAATTCCGTCAGCTCCAGGTTCACGTTTTCAAGTTCGGATTGGCCATGGGGCAGCGTCCGGGACGTCTCGGTCATCGCTACGGCCAATTCCCTGTGGGCAATATGCACCACAAAGTGTTTGTTCGCCTCGATATTCACCCGGGTGTCCTTGAAGGAACCGTCGGTAGGCTTCTTGCCCACGGAAAACATGAGCAGCGGCGGATTGCTGGTGATCGGGGTGAAAAACGAAAACGGGGCGAGGTTGTAGTCACCGTCCGGATTTTCACTGAGCACCCAGGCCACAGGCCGGGGAATAACGGTCTGGGTAAGGAGGTGGTAGGCCTCTTTCGGATCCATGCCATCCAGGTCAATCTGCATTTGCGCCTCCCGTCTGCAGTTTTTGAGTTGCCTTGTTGCGCGCCAGCCACAGGGTCACAAGGATCCCCTGAACAATCAGGAACGGTACGGCGACCATCACCAGACCCGACCATCCGACCCAGGCAAACACGGCCCCTGCGGACAGCGACGCTGTCGCCTGGGAGCCGAACACAAGAATATCGTTCAGACCTTGCACCCGGAAACGTTCAGCGTCGCGGTAGCCTCTCGGCAGCAGCGCCGTACCGCCGACAAACAGGAAGTTCCAGCCTACCCCGAGGAGCAGCAGTGCCCAGAGGTAATGATGAAAACTTATTCCGGCTGCCGCAAGCAGTACGCAGGCCAGGTAGGCCACCAACCCACCAGCCATCATCAGGGGAATGCCAACGACCCGGGTCAACCAGCCACTGATCAGCGATGGCAGATACATGGCCATAATGTGGAGCTGGATGACGGTTTTGGCGTCGTCCAGACTGTGACCGGCCATTTCCGTCATGCTCAGGGGAGTGGCCGTCATGATAAAGCTCATCACCGCATAGCCGATGGCAGCTGCGCCAATGGCTGCCAGCACCAGCGGACTGGCCAGAATCTCACGCATCGGACGACCACCGCCAACGTGATCTTCCCGCACCCGCTCGCCTTTTGACCGGTAGCCCAAAAACAGCGTCACCAGCGCGACCGCCTGCACAGCCAGAAGGCCAAGCCAGCTGTCCATGAAGGGATGGGCCATGTCAGGGCCGGCCCCCAGGGTCGCAATCTCGGGTCCCAGCCAGGCGGCGCCAAGTCCACCCAGAAGAACCCGAGCCGCTGCGGAGCCCGCGAGTTCCGGGCGAACCGACTCCATGGCGGCAAAACGGTACTGGTGCACCACCGCAAGGCCACTCCCCCCAACGATGGCAGCCACACAAAGCAACGGGAAGGATTCCGACCAGGAGGCCACGGTCCCCAACCCGCCGGCGAGGATTCCCATCCCAGCGCCCAGGAGCATAACCCGCTTGCGCCCTGCCCGCTCCATCAACCAGGTCGCCGGTTTGACCGATAACACGGTGCCGACAACCACCAGCCCGACCGGCAGCGTGGCCCATTCGGCAGCCGGAGCCAGGGCCCGGCCCTGGATGCTGCCAATGACGATAATAAACGGTGCAGTACACATGGCCAGCGCCTGTGCGGCCACCAGTACCCAGACATTCAGAGGCATGAATTACTTTTTCCTGTAGGCAATGCCACTACGGCACTTAACGGGTTCGAAAAGGTCTGGCATTTCATCCGTCAGACCGGAAGTTCCCACAACCAGGTAGCCTCCGGGATTGAGGGCCGAGTGAAATCGGGTAAGAATCGCCTTTTTCTTTTCCGCGGAGTAGTAAACAAGGGCGTCCTGGCAGACCACCACATCAAACTTGCCCGGCAGATGACGTTGTAACAGGTTCAGTTCCCGGAACTCCACCATCGAACGAATGCCCGGGGCAACTCTCCAGCCGCCGTTGGCGAGACTCATAAAGAAACGCTCCCGCCGCTCGGCCGACATTCCGGGGGTTCCCGGGCTGATCTCGTAATGTGCCCGGCGGGCCACCTCGAGGGCTGTACGGGAGGTATCCGTGGCTACAATCCGGACCTCACCGAATACCGGGTTCCGGTCCCTGAATTCACAGGCGGCCATGGCAATGGAATAAGGCTCCTGACCGGTGGCACAGGCCGCGGACCAGATCGTCATGCGCCGGCCCGGATTGCGTTCGGCGAGTTCCGGAAACACGGTGTCAGCCAGCCATTCGAAGGCGACCTCTGCCGCCAACCACCCGCTCTCGCTCGTCGTAATCGCGTCAACCACAGCTTCCTTCAGGCCGGATCGGCCAGGCTGGTCAAGTCGCGCCAGCAGCTCCCCCACGGTCTCCAGCTCATGACCATCCAAAACCGGGCGGAGCCGCCGCAGGGCCAACTCCCCGGCACTGTCCCGAAGCAGAATACCGCAGGCATCCCGGAGGTAGATCTGCAGGGCTTTAAAGTCGCCTTTATTTATTGTTTCCATGAACTCATTATTATTGCCGCGAAACCAGGCAGGCATTTTATCACCTTCGATTGCCCGTTGCGTGGTATCAATCTGCTAACATCCTGCTTCGCATAGCGGGCCTCGCTTATTTATCGCAGCCCAAACGTGAGCAACAACTTCGAGAGTGTCCTGGATATGAACCATTACGCCCCTTCCCTCCGCCCCCGGGTTTCAATGTTCGCGGCCGCCCTCACTGCGGCTTGCCTGATGTCCGGCCCGACGCTGGCCGAATCCGTCGCCGAAACGGCGGCAACACCGGAAGTCCGGTTTGTCACCAGCCAGGGCGACTTTGTTCTCGAACTACGCCCCGAGGTCGCACCGGAAACGGTAGAGAACTTCCTGCAATATGTCCGGGATGGTTTTTACGAGGGCACCGTGTTTCACCGGGTCATTCCCGGCTTTATGGTCCAGGGAGGCGGATTCACCCCGGAACTCGCCCGCAAATCCACCCGCGACCCGATCATCAATGAGGCCAGTTCCGACCTCCCCAACCAGCGTGGCACCATCGCCATGGCCCGGACCAGCCAACCCGATTCGGCGACGTCACAGTTCTTTATTAACGTGGCCGACAACGATTTTCTCAATGCCGGTGTGCGCGGACCAGGCTATGCGGTATTTGGCGAAGTGACTGACGGCATGGACGTGGTGGACGCCATCGCCGGTGTCGAGACCGGTTACGCCCGTGGCATGAGGGACGTCCCGGTTGAGCCGGTCATCATTGAAAAGGTCTCGGTGCTTAGCGACAACGAGTAGAGAATGACGGATAGCAGCGTGTACCCGCCCGCCATCGAGCCGGCGGAACTGATATGGCGGGACGGGCAACCGGAGTCGGCCCGGTTCGGGGATGTCTACTTCAGCCGGGACAATGGTCTGGAGGAAACCCGGTACGTCTTCCTCAACCACAATGCCCTACCCGATCGGTTCAAGGGCGTACCCCGAAGGGGTGCCTTCGTCATTGCCGAGACCGGGTTCGGTACCGGCCTTAATTTCCTGGCCGCCTGGCAGGCCTGGCGGGCCAACCGTCCGGACAACGGGTCGGTACTGCATTTCGTCTCGGCCGAACGCTACCCTCTCACCCCGGATGACCTCAAACGTGCCCTGGACCTGTGGCCCGAACTGGCGCCACTGGCTGCCGAATTGCTGGCGAGCTACCCGCCGCTGGTCCGGGGCACACATCGACTCGTGCTGGACGAAGGCCGCGTGCGCCTGACGCTGTATTTTGGCGATGTGCTGGATGCCTGGAGAGACCTCTCGTTCATTGCGGACGCCTGGTTCCTCGATGGCTTCGCCCCGGCTCTCAACCCCGATATGTGGCTCGACCACGCCATTGCGCTCATCCGCGGCCACAGCAAACCGGGCACCACCCTGGCCACCTTCACAGCAGTAGGCCGGATACGCCGGGCTCTTGAGAGCGAAGGCTTCGAGATGCGCAAGACCCCGGGTTACGGGCGTAAACGGGATATGATTGCCGGGGCGTTACCGGTTTCCGCAGGCAACCCGGCGCCAATCCGCCCTGAATCCGTTGCCATCATCGGAGCGGGCATAGCCGGCACTCTCCTTGCCCGGAACCTGGCCAGTCGCGGAATCGCCGTCACCCTGATCGATGCCGAGGAAAACGCGGGAGCCGCAGCCTCCGGGAATTTGCAGGGGGCGACGTACGTGAAGCTGGGTGTGGAGTTCAATACCCAGACAGAACTGGCCCTGTCAGCACTGACCTTCAGCCAACGCGCTTATGAACCCTACCGCGGTCGTTACTGGCACCCGACAGGTCTGTTGCAGCTGGCCTGGAACGCACAGGAGCAGGACCGGCAGGCGCGGTTCCTCGAGCGCAACCGGTATCCCGAGCAGGTGCTTTTTCCGGTCGATGCATCAACAGCCTCGACGCTCGCCGGAACACCGCTGACCGCCGGCGGGCTGTGGTTCCCCAATAATGGCTGGCTCTCGCCCGCCGAAGTCTGTCGGGATCTGGCCCGCCACCCGCTGATCGACGGCCGTTTCAGCACCCGGGTTGAACGACTGATGCCCTGCAACGGCAAATGGCATCTGTCGAGCTGCAATGGCGCCGATATTATCGTGGACAGTGTGGTCCTTGCCGCCGGCCACAAGACCCCGGAACTGATTCCCCTCAGAGGCGAATACCGGTTCAAGCCCATTCGTGGCCAGGTAACCCAGATCCCTGAGGCAGCAATCCGGCCCCCGAAGGCGGTTATCTGCGGTCAGAAATACCTGAACCCTTGCCACAATGGTGTCGCAGTGACCGGCGCCACGTTTGACCTGCACAACAACGACCCCTGTGTCACTGAGCGCGGAAATGCGGAAAACGTCGATCAGCTCCGCGCCATGTTGCCAGCTCTTTTCAGGGAGGATGAACATCCTGTGGAGCTGGAGGGCCGGGTTGGCTTTCGCTGTACTACCCACGACTATCAGCCAGTGGCCGGCATGATGGAAGATTGCAATGGACACGCCCTCGAGGGTGTCTACCTACTCACCGGACTGGGAAGCAAAGGCCTGACCTACGCCCCGTTACTGGCGGAATACGTCGCGGACACCCTCACCGGCCAACCTGCCTGCCTGTCCGCAACACTGGCCAGGAGTGTTCGGCCTGACCGGATGTGCAGGAGCCGCTCAGGCTGACGCTTCAGTTCAACGACGTCAGCAGCCGGCCTTCCGGACTGAACAGAATAATAAGGCGGTCCGCCCCCGAGCGTACGAGCGCGGTTAGTTCGTCGTCCCGATAGTTGCCCAGCCGGTAAACAGAGGTATCTCCTGTTGCCAACTGATAACGCCACTCGTTGCGGAAGACCGTGTCGCCTGTCTCCACCTCCGCAGATTCCGTCAAAGAAATCCGGGCAACAACACCCTGGCGCTCCCCGGATGAAGTCACCGCCTCACCGGTGAAATTGCCATCGGAGTCGCCGCCAGCCGCCACATCACCGCCGAAGACGGACAGGGCCCGGAATGACTCGCTGGCTGCGTCAGCCGGGTCGTTCAGGGTGAACGCCGCGCCCAGGCCTCCGGTCGATGAATAGGACAGCAGGAATCCGGCCTGGCTGGATAGCGTTTGCCGCTCCAGACTGCGTGATTCATCCTCGTTCGTAACAACTGAATAATCCCCGTTGCTGTTACCTACCAGCCACAGGTTGTTAGCGCTGAACAGGCCCGCCGTCACGGACTCGTCGCCACCGGTCCCCACCTGTGAAACCACCGGTGCGCTTATCGCACCGCTGTAGGAATAGAAATAGGCATCTTCCCCGCCGATCACCTCGGCACCGCCTACCGAACCCGATGCCGAACCGAACAGCAAAGGCGCCGTGGCTGCCACGGAACTGCCAGCCACCGAGTCGTCACTGGCAGAACCGATCTGCCGGGTCCAGGCGACTTCGGGCACAGGCGTTTCGCCGTCCAGAACGGTATCAATTCGTTGAAGGAAGCTATCTGCGCCACCGGCCGAGGTCTGTCCGGGCCACGTTCCGAGGGTTTCTCCAGCGAGGATCACGTAACCGGCGTCGGAATTGATGCCCGCGTCCCGGATCCGGTCATCGCTATCGGTGCCGCTGCGCAAAGTCCAGTAGGGAGCGTACTCAGCCCCGTCAAACCAGAATACCGACGCGATGACGTCCTCCCCACCCATCGGCGTTGTCCCCACGATCTCTTCGCCACTGCTGTAGGCGACGACAAACTCATAGCGGTCCACCTTGGTGTTGTTCTCGGTCACCTTCCGGTTCACCGTACCGATGACCGGCGAGGATGCCCCAAGATTTGTCCCCTCGGGCGTGACTGCCACTTGCTGGAGTTGGTTACCTTTCTGGTCATAGATCCTGACCTTGACCCGGTTACCGTCGGCGCTGTCATAGCCTGCCAGAAAGACCCGACCATTGTGGCCAAGGGCCATATCGGTAGGTATAAAGCCTCCGGCCGCGGGCAGAAGAACCGGTGCCGTCAACTCATTCAGACTGATGCGCAGCAAATCACCAGCCTCCGGCCGCGCGAAATTCTCACGGCCGGCCTGGTATTCCCCATCCAACGCCAGCTGGATAAAGCGGTCCGCAAGATCGGGGTTGGTGTAGCTGTCCTGCGGCACGCGCACACGGAAGGTGACCTGGTCCTGATCGGCAGGGAAAGTCAGAGTCGGGTTATCAGCCCAGACGCCGTTGGCCTGCTGCTCAATCACAAACTCACTACCGAGTCGCGCCGTGGAACTCTCCGAATGCGTTAGACGGGCTTTGACCGCCCCTTCCCTGTCGCCCGCCAGTGTCGCCCGATACTCTTGGAAATCCCCCACGTTCAGGGTGTCGCGAGCCCCACCATTCAGGGTCGCCAGGGAAACCACCGGTTCGTTGTCATCGATGGTAACGGTCGTCTGCACCCCGCCATTGGCGGGCCCCAGCCCGGCAAGGCCCGAGCGGACCTCGGTCAGGGTCAGGCGAGCTGACTCGGACAGTTCGGCAAAGTTGTCGTCCACCACCTCCAGACGTATATAACATTCGGTGATGCCGGGCTCGAGGGTCACCACCCCCCGGGTCAAAAACCCATTGTCATCCGCCTGATACGAAAGATAATCCAGCGGATTCCCCTCTTTATCCACCGGTTCCGGCGAGCCGGTGCCAAGGCCTACGAGGTCCTTGCCGATGATGGCGTCACTGGCATTGGCCGCACTGAACTCACAGCGCTGGTGAGGCGGTGTGCCACTGAACGAGGGGTCGCAACGGGTCGGATCGTACTGGGAGCTCAGATCGAAAGCGACGCCGACACGAGTCACCGAAGGCTTCTCCAGCGTCACTTTTACCGCAACCTGACGGGTGGGCAGGGTCACCTGCTTCTCGCCGTTCACCGAACCTGATTCGTCGAAAGTATTGATGGTGAAGGTATGAGAGCCGGCTTCGGACAGATCCGGCAACGCGCAATGCTCCCCTCTCGGCTCCGCCAGTGCGGGTGAAACGCCTTCGGTAAAGCTGCCGTCCTCGAGGGCAAGGGGGTTATACCGTACCTCGATATCGAACGGCATGGTGCCAGCGGCGGAACCATCGGTAGTTACCAGGTTGATGTCTTCCGTTTTGCCCAGATCCGCTTCGCCGCGACTGCCCCCGGTCAGCCCGGGCACCCCATACATGATGACCCCCTGACGCGCCTTGTTGCTGATGTCTTCCAGCGCCAGCCAGGAGGGTGCGTTGGTCAGGCTGTAATCGAGGATGCCCTCGCCCCCGTAGGCGCCCCAATTGTAGTAGTACTCGACCCCCAGGTAGGCGGCGGAGGGCGGAGCACCCAGAATGGTTGGTTGGTCGGGGTCCTTTTCGGTCTTACAGCCGGAAAGGCCAATGAAAAGAAGGATCAGGCCGGTCAGGCGGCAACCCGATGCGATGCGGGAACGAAAATCGGCGCGCATGAAAAAGTCCGTTTCGGAGCGTTGTTATTGTCTGTGTGAGCGGACGCCAGGGCCCGGTTTACACACCGTTACAGAACAACGTCATGGTAGCCAATTTGTTGATGGCGGGATCTGCGCGAGTTCTCAGATTCACTGCCCGCAAACACCGATGGCCTGCGGGCAGCTGCAAGAGTGTGATCCAGGGCTCAGCCTTCCAGGCCGTGCTCTTTCAGCAACTCCAGCAGGCCTTCCTCATCGAGCACCGGAACACCCAGTTGCTCGGCTTTGGCCAGCTTTGAGCCCGCGGCCTCGCCTGCAACCACACAGGCGGTTTTCTTCGACACGCTGCCGGCCACCTTGGCGCCGAGCGTTTCAAGTTTTTCCCTGGCTTCATCCCGGGTCATACCGGACAGGGTGCCGGTCAGCACCCAGGTCTCTCCCTGCAAAGGCTTTTCGCCCTGCTCCACGACCTCCTCCTGCCATTTCACGCCCGCCTCTCTCAGGGCCTCGAGAGTCTCCTGGTTGTGGGACTGATCGAAGAAGCTGCGAATATGCCCCGCGACAATGGGGCCAACGTCGGGCACTTGCTGCAGGGCCTCCTCGTCGGCATCGGCAATGGCTTCGAGGGTTCCAAAATGACTGGCCAGGGCCTTCGCCGTCGCCTCTCCCACCTCGCGGATACCAAGGGCATACAGGAAACGCCAAAGCACTGGCTCCCGGGAGTCCCCGATAGCTTTGACCAGGTTACCAGCGGACTTCTCACCCATGCGTTCCAGGCTGGTCAGATCCTTCACCTTGAGGTGGTACAGGTCGGCCACGGTTTCTACCATGCCCCGGTCCACCAGGATATCAATCCACTTGTCGCCCAGGCCCTCGATGTCCATGGCTTTGCGGGAGGCATAATGGCGTATGGCCTCCTTTCTCTGGGCCGGACAGTACAGGCCACCGGAACAGCGAGCCACGGCCTCGCCCTCGATCTGGATGACATCCGAACCGCACACCGGGCAGGCCTTCGGCAACTCCACCGGTTTGGCGTTCCCGGGACGCTTCTCCGGCACCACCTTGACCACCTGGGGAATCACATCCCCCGCCCGTCGAATAAAGACCGTGTCACCAATGTGGGCATCCAGTCGGCGGATTTCGTCCATGTTGTGCAGGGTGGCATTGCTTACTGTCACACCACCCACGAAAACGGGTTTGAGGCGCGCTACCGGCGTCACGGCACCGGTGCGACCGACCTGGAACTCGACGTCCTCGATGACCGTGAGTTCTTCCTGGGCCGGGAACTTTTGGGCAATGGCCCAGCGCGGTGCCCGCGACACAAAACCAAGCCGCTGCTGGAGGTCCAGACGGTTGACCTTGAACACGATGCCATCAATCTCGTATGGCAGTGAGTCCCGCTTCTCCATCAGCTCGTTGTATGCCTCGAGACACTCATCGACACCCCGGGCCTTGCGCATCTCCGGATTGATCCGGAAGCCCCAGCGCTGCACCTGTTTCAACCCGTCCCACTGGGTATCCGGCAACATGCTCTCGTCCGCGACCGCAACACTGTAGGCACACATTTCCAGAGGGCGCTTGGCGGTGACCGTGGACTTCTTCTGGCGCAGGCTTCCGGCGGCGGCATTGCGCGGGTTCACAAAGGTTTTTTCGCCCTGGTCCGCCAGCCGCTGATTCAGCTTTTCGAAGCCCGCCTTTGGCATGTAGACCTCGCCCCGAACCTCCACCATGTCAGGGACATCATCCCCGCGGAGCTTCAGGGGCACCGAGGGAATCGTTCGAATGTTGGCGGTGATATCCTCGCCGCTGTATCCATCGCCCCGGGTGGCTGCGACGGTCAATGAGCCGTTTTCATAATGGAGACTGACTGCCAGGCCATCGAGCTTGGGCTCGCAGACGTACTCGATCTCGCCCCCGTTATCCAACCGGTCCCGCACACGGCGGTCGAAGTCCCGAAGCTCCTCCTCACTGAAGGCATTGTCGAGGGACAGCATCGGCAACCGATGGACCACCTCCTCGAAGCTGGTTTCGGCAGCGCTGCCGACCCTGCGGGTTGGCGAGTCGTCAGAGGCCAGGTCGGGATAGTCCGCTTCCAGCTTCTGCAGCTCACGAAACAGCCGGTCGTACTCCGCGTCCGGAATGCGCGGATCATCCAGGACGTAATAATGGTAGTTATGGTCCTCGATCTGGGACCGGAGTTCTTCAACACGCTTGATAATGTCGGGCGTGGCTTTGCTCATCAATGTGCACTCTCGGCTGTCAAAAAAATGCCCGGAACAGTGCCGGGCATTACGCTATCGGTGTGGTGGTCCTCAAACCCGCTGGGATCTCTGCTTGCGCTCGAACTCCCGGATACGCTGGCGACAGTGTTCGATGGTCTGCGGCGTCATCACACTACGCCTTTCGTCCTTGAGCTCACCGCCCAGATTGCGCACCACCGCCTGGGCCGTCTCCAGCATGAAGTCAAAGGCCTGCAAGGGCTTGGACGGGCCAGGAAGACTCATGAAAAAGCTGATTCCCGGGGTTTTCAGCGCCGGTATCTCGGCGGGTTTGAACGTGCCCGGCTCGACTGCGCTGGCGACGCTGAACTGAACCGGACTGGTCGTGTCTGCCTCCTCGTGGCGGTGATAGATATCCATGTCGCCATGCTGGAGCCCGCACGCCTCAAACAGCTTCTTGAGCTGGGGCCCGGTAAACTCCTCGCCACTGCGGGCCAGAACGTTGATCACGATGACTTCCCGGGCCTCCGGCCGATTGGCGCCTGCCAGAGGCTGATCGGAGGATGGGGCCACAGGGGCTCGTCGGGCAGTGTCTTCCTCGACTTCACTGGTAACGATCGGGGGCACCTGCTCTGTCGGCGTTTCTTCCGCTCCTTCCGACCGCGCGGCAACGTCCGGCTCCGGATTCCGGCTCGGCCCGGCCTTTACGGTGCGGGATTCATCAACGACCCCCTCCTCCATCGGTTCATCATCCCGGGCGCCCCAACCAGAATTCTCGACGTAATCGTCCTGATCGGAGGACGAAAACGGCTCCGCCTCCGTATACTCGGGCCCGGATTCAAACGGCGCTTCGTTTGCCCGGGCTTCCTTGACCGGTCGGGTAGGCTTGGGCGGCGGATTGCCAAACCGGCTGGATCGTTCCGGCTTGACGTAACCGCGCTCCTCGAGCACATCGCGGGAAACCGTCCGGGCGCCACCGTTGGGCAGTTCCGGGTTGTAATCCTCTTCCAGTGGCGATTCATCCAGATCATCCGCGCCCATTCCCGACGAGATGGCCATGGACTCCTTCCGGGCTCTTCGCATCCGCCGGATACCGTCGATCACGATGCCGAGAATAACCAGGGTACCTATGGCGATTAACCATTCCCTAAGAGACATAGTGCTGCTGTCCTGTCTGCAGGTTCAATAATGTTGCTACTCTAAGAAAAGCCCGTAATGAATACAACGTACAGCCGGGCCAGATGGCGTTTTTGTCATCCTTGACGATGATTCAGCCAGGCCCCTGTCAGGCCTCCGCCAGGGCCGCGGCTTCCTCGACATCCACCGAGACCAGACGCGAACAACCCGGTTCGTGCATGGTTACCCCCATCAACTGGTCGGCCATCTCCATGGCGATCTTGTTGTGGGTAATGTAGATGAACTGTACCTGTTTGGACATTTCCTTGACCATGTTGGCATAGCGGCCTACGTTGGCGTCATCCAGAGGCGCATCCACCTCATCCAGCATGCAGAACGGCGCCGGGTTCAGCTGGAATATGGAAAATACCAACGCAATCGCCGTCAGCGCCTTCTCTCCGCCGGACAGCAGATGGATGGTGCTGTTCTTTTTGCCCGGTGGCCGCGCCATGATGGCGACGCCGGTTTCCAGCAGGTCCTCACCGGTGAGCTCCAGGTAGGAGTTACCACCGCCGAACACTTTCGGGAACAGTGCCTGCAGGCCGCCGTTGACCTGATCGAAGGTTTCCTTGAAACGCTGACGGGTTTCCCGATCAATCTTGCGGATGGCATTATCCAGCGTCTCCAGGGCTTCCATCAGGTCTTCGTGCTGGGCGTCCAGATAGGTCTTTCGCTCGCTCTGAACCTGGTATTCCTCGATGGCCGCCAGGTTGATGGCTCCGAGCCGCTGGATCCGGTTGCCAATTTTCTCCAGCTCATCGGCCCAGTCCTTCTCATTGGCGCCCTCCGGTAACTGCTCCAGCACTTCCTGCAATTTCACATCCAGCTCGGAGAGCTGCTCGATATGGTTGCCGGAGCGGATTTCCAGTGCCTGGGATTCCATCTTGAGTTTTTCCAGGCGGCCACGGACCTCCTGAATCTCATGATCAATGCGGCTGCGCGCCTGCTCTTTCTCTCGGACCTCCCGGTCAATCTCCTCAAGGGAGTCACGGGCGGCACCAAGCTTTTCCTCTTCCGCCAAGCGCCGGTCCAGCAGACCCTCTAGCTGCATCTGCAGGTCTTCCATGGGCTCCTCGGCGCTCTCCCGGGCCTCCCTCAGGATTTCGAGGCGCTCCTGGATCCGCTCCTTCTGGAGCTGCATGCGATCGATGGTCTGTTTAAGGCCCTCGCGCTGGCTATTCAGGGTCTGCAGCTGGAGTTGCAACTGGTGGGCATGGTCGCGGTCGTGCCGGGCCTCCTGGCGCAAGCGGTCCAGGGACTCCCGGAGCGTATCCCTCTGCTCCAGCAACCGTTCTTTTTCCTCGTCACTGTCCTCGGTGGAAGCCAATGCCTGCTGCCATTCCTCCCGGGCCATCTGCAGGCTTTCCTGCTGGTCCTCGAGACTGATCGAGACGTCACCCAGGTCCTCGTTGATCCGTTGCAGTCGGGCATCAATCTGCTCGGCCCGCGCCTTTAGCCCGGAAATCTTCGAGCCGAGGCTGCTCAATTCCCGGTCCGCATCGGTGAGCCTGGCCTGGGCGTCTTCCCGGGTAGCTTCGGCCCGTTCCGCGCGCTCCTGGAGTTGCTCAAGACGCTCGCTGGCCACTTCCATTGCCTCCTCGGCGCCGGCAAGCTGTTCGCTCAACTCTGCCACCTTCTTCTGGCGCTCGATGACGCCCACCTGACCGGCATCCGAATCCGGCATCAGGATCCAGTCCCGGGCAACCCAGACACCTTGCGGAGTGATCAGGCTCTGGCCCCGGGCGAGTCCCTCGCGGGCAGCCAGTGCTTGCTCCAGGTCCTCGGCGGTATCGATTCCCGCGAGCATAGCGCTGACCGCCGGGATACCGGAAACCCGTGCCCCCAGTCCGGTAGACGCAACCTCACCGGCAACACCATCCTCGACCACCGCCAAACCACGCGGAGCCGTCGCCATCGCCTCGGACAACCCGGCCATGCCCGGCAAGGCAAGTCCCTGGGTGAAACGGCCAATCACCTGCTCCACGGCAAACTCCCAGCCATCATCGATGCTGAGGCGTGACGCCACGCGGGGAGCGTCGTTAAGCTCATGGTCCGAGAGCCAGGCTTGCAGCTGATCGTCCTGGCTACCCAGCTGCTCATCCAGCAGGGCCTGCTGGGATTCGAGAGACGCGCGCAGGCTCTGGACGCGCTGGCGTTCCTCGGAAAGGGCGTTTTCGGCCTCACGCTGCTGCTGGCGAGCCTCGTAGAGTTCGTCCTGGATGTCGGCGATGCGCCCGGAAGCTTCCTCCCGCTGCAGTTCCAGGGTTTCCTGTTGCTCCAGCAGGGTTTCCAGTTCGGCCCGGTCCATCTGACCCTCGAGCAGTTCGCGCTCGTCCTCGAGTTTCCGGCTGCGGTTCCGAAGCTGCTCAATGGCATCCTCCAGCGACCGGATCCGGGATTGGGCCAGCTCCGCCTGCCGGCGGGCATCGGATGAGCGGGAACTGAAGTCTTCCCATTTGTGCTGCCAGTCGCTCATGGCATCTTCGGCCTGCTGGAGCTTTTCGCCGGACTCCTCGGACCGGATCGCCAGGGCTTCCTGTTCCGGCTCCATCATATCCAGTTCTTCCTGGATAGCCGCCAGCTTCTCCTCGTCCTGCTCCAGTTCCCTTGCCAGCTCGCGCTCGTTGGCCATGGCCTGGTCCAGTTCGGTCGCCGTCTGCCGACTGCGTTCACGCTGGTGTTCCAGGCTCTGCTCGATCCGGGCGATGTCCGCACCAGCCTCATAATAGCGGGCCTGAGCACGGTTGAAATGCTCCGTCCGCTCCTGATGACTGTCGCGAAGGGACTCCAGGGACGTTTCCAGGCTTACCCGTTCGGTCAGCTGTTTTTCGAGTTCCAGCTCGGTGTCGCGGATCTTGCCGCGCCAGGTCTGCAGGTCATTGTCCAGCGACTGCCAGCGCAGCACGGTCAACTCCGCCTTCTTCTGGCGCTCTTCCTGCTTGAAGGCCTTGTACTTCTCGGCAGCCGCGGCCTGGCGCTCGAGATGTTGCAGCTGGCGAGAGAGCTCGTCCCGAAGATCGGTCAGGCGTTCCAGGTTTTCCTGGGTACGACGGATGCGGTTCTCGGTTTCCCGCCGGCGCTCCTTGTACTTGGATATTCCGGCCGCTTCCTCGATGTACACCCGGAGCTCTTCCGGTTTGGCTTCAATGAGCCGTGAAATCATGCCCTGTTCGATGATGGCGTAACTACGGGGCCCCAGACCGGTGCCCAGGAACAGATCGGTGATATCCCGACGGCGGCATTTCGCACCATTCATGAAATATTCGGACTGACCTTCCCGGGAGACCCGGCGACGCACAGAAATCTCGTTAAAGCGGGCAAACTCGCCCGGGGCGGAGCCGTCGCTGTTATCAAACACCAGTTCGATGGATGCCTGGCCCACCGGCTTCCGCGCACTGGAACCGTTGAAGATAACATCGGTCATGGATTCGCCACGCAGATACTTGGCGGAACTCTCCCCCATAACCCACCGGACCGCGTCGATGATGTTCGATTTGCCACAGCCGTTCGGGCCCACGACCGCCGTCATATTGGAGGGAAATGGTACCGTGGTGGGATCGACAAACGACTTGAAACCGGACAGCTTGATGGACTTCAGGCGCATATCAGGCGCTCTCCTCATCCTTGAGAATGCTCAGTACCTGCTGGCGTTGGTGTTCGCCAAAGGCCTGGATGACCGTTTGCAGGAGGTCTGCGTCCCCGGCGGTGGCGGCCTCCGCGAGCTGGCGGAAAAATGTGGCGGTCTCGACGATCTCTTCCCGGAAATTCTCCAGGGCAACGAAATAGGTGCGACTGATCGCCGGCCGGAAATTCTCCAGGGTTTCCTCGAGGAAAGGGTTCTCCACCAGTCGGTAGGCATAGCGCATGACACCGAAGCCGGCGTCGATCACCTGTTCCGCGGCGTCGACACTGTCGGAGTTCAGGGCATCGATGACGGCCTGCAGTTCCCGCACCTGTCCCATAACACCGCCCAGCTCCTCACCGGACCAGCGTTCCAGGACCTTCCGCCCCAACATGCAGAGCAGATCAATATAGATATCGTAGAGGTTATTGACGCTATCGGCGGTGAGCCCCGAAACCACGGCGCCCCGGCGGGGAAAGATGTCCACCAGGTGACGCCGTTGCATGATCAGTAACGCTTCCCGGACGGACCCCCGGCTAACATTCAGCTCGCCGGCGACCTTCAGTTCCTGGATGCGCTCGCCTGGTTTGAGATCGCGGGTAATGATCCTCTGCCCCAGGTGCTGGGCAATCTGCTCGGACAAACTTTCAGGAGCCTGAAACCTCATATACTCTGGCGCTCACTTTCCGGGTGAATACAGTCACAAGCGCTGGAGTTTACCACAGCCTTGCATGTGCCCCACCCCTTGTCCGACATTTTGATTGCCCCACTCCGGAATGCCCAGGACGTCTCCCACGCTCTACTTGCGCGACTGGGGACGGCGGCGCGCCTTCGGCTTTTCGGGAGCAGAATCAGCAACCTGCCACTTGTTCGCGCCGGGCTTTCGGCCAGGGCGCGAAGGTGCCTTGCGACGGCGACGATCGTGGGCGGCTTTTTCGCCCGGGGTCTTGGCGGGTATTGCCACCGGGTCAAGCCCGACGGTCCGGCTCAGCAGATCAACCGCCTTCTGGTCGAGCTCCTCCCATTTGCCCACCGTCAGTCGACTGGGCAGGAAAATAGGCCCGTAACGCACCCGTTTCAGACGGCTCACCTTCACTCCCTGGGATTCCCAGAGACGGCGAACCTCCCGATTGCGGCCCTCCAGGAGGGTGACATGGAACCATTGGTTGGTACCGGAACCGCCGGCCGGGGTAATGTCAGTGAACTTTGCCATGCCGTCTTCGAGCAACACCCCTTCCATCAGTCGCTCGATCATGGCGTCATCCACCTCGCCGAAAATGCGCACGGCGTATTCCCGGTCAATTTCGCTGGAGGGGTGCATCAGCCGGTTCGCCAGCTCGCCGTCGGTGGTGAACAGGACCAGGCCGGTGGTGTTGATGTCCAGGCGTCCAATGGACACCCAACGCCGGTCCTTCAGGCGCGGCAGCCGATCAAACACCGTCGGGCGGCCCTCGGGATCCTTGCGGGTAGTAACCTCGCCCTCAGGCTTGTTGTAGATCAGTACCCGGCGAAGCACCTCGGCCGCACCGGTGACATCCAGACGCTTACCGTCCAGCTCGAAACGGTCGTTCACCGTGGCCTTCTGGCCGGGACTGACCGGCTGACCGTTGACCGTCAGCCTGCCAGCCTCCATCCAGCCCTCGATTTCGCGGCGGGAACCTGCGCCGGCGCGGGCCAGGAGCTTCTGAACCCGTTCCGCGGTGTCCGCATTCGGCTTTTCCTGACGTGTTGCTGAGCCTTGGCCTGGTCGATCTGACGCCATGGTTTAATCCTTGATAATGACTGACATGAATGTGGTCAGTGAATGGTATTCTGACTGGATTCAGGGGAATCAAATTCGATCTCACCCTGCATATTCTTCTCGATTTCCCGGCCGATTTCCTCGAGATCCCGCACTTCCGATAGCGGCGGAAGCTGATCCAGGCCGGTCAGGTTGAAGTAATCCAGAAATTGTTTGGTCGTGGCATACATTGCCGGGCGACCGGGCACATCCCGATGGCCGACAACGCGCACCCACTCTCGCTCAAGCAGGGTACGAATGATATTGCTGCTTACCGTAACACCCCGGATATCCTCGATTTCGCCACGGGTAATCGGCTGTCGGTAGGCGACCAAAGCCAGTGTTTCCAACAGGGCCCGCGAGTAACGCTGGGGCTTTTCCTCGAACAGCCGCCCGACCCAGGGTGCGTATTCTTCACGCACCTGCAGCCGATAGCCGCTGGCCACCTTTTTCAATTCGAAGCCACGCCCCTCGCACGAGGCCTCCAATTGGACCATGACATGCTCCATCACCTGCCTGGCCGGGCGCTCGTCCTCGGTGAACAGTTCCCTCAGCTGTTCCAGTGAGAGTGGCTTACCCGCCGACAACAAGGCCGCCTCGGCAATCGCCTGAATTCGTAGCAGGTGTTCTTCGTTCATGATCGCAATCCGGTCTCTGTTTGTTCTGGGTCTGAACGCGCTCAGCTGGCAGCACGGGCACGGACATGAATGGGTCCAAGGGTCTCGGCCTGAACCACTTCGATCAGCTGTTCCTTGACCAGCTCCAGGGTTGCCAGGAAGGTCACCACCACCCCCAGCCTCCCCTCCTCAAGGGTAAACAGGCTCTCGAAAGACACAAAACGATCGTCCTGAAGCACGGACAGAATATGGGACATCCGCTCCCGAGTGGAGAGGACTTCCTTCTCCACGTGGTGGCTGGTGAACAGGTCCGCTCGCTTGAGCACCCCCTGCATCGCGAGTAGCAGTTCGCGCAACTCCACGTCCGGATGCGGTTGGCTGGAAGGCAACTTTGGCAAGGCGGCAGAGGCGCCGAAAGTATCCCGCTCCATGCGCGGCAATTCGTCGATATCCTCGGCCGCCTGCTTGAAGCGCTCGTACTGCTGCAGCCGGCGGATCAGTTCCGCCCTGGGGTCCACTTCCTCCTCGTCGTCGGATTCCTGGCGCGGCAGGAGCATCCGGGACTTGATCTCCGCCAGGGTCGCCGCCATCACCAGGTATTCCGCCGCGAGCTCGAAGCGCATCGCCTCGACCGCACCGATGTAATCCATGTACTGCCGGGTGATCTCGCTGACATCAATATCCAGAATGTTCATGTTCTGGCGGCGTATCAGGTATAGCAGCAGATCCAACGGACCCTCGAATGCTTCGAGAAATACCGCCAGCGCATCGGGGGGAATGTACAAATCCTTGGGCAGGTCTACGACGGGCTTGCCGGATACCAGTGCCAGCGGCGCCTGATCATCCGACGCCTGCTCTGCTTCCGCTACCGTGGTAGTGGTATCGTCCGTCATAGCCTTCCCTCGGGTGACGCTGGCCGGAAAAATGCCAGCGGCTGATTTTTAGCGGTAATGCAGACCCATGGCAGCGCGCACCTCTTCCAGGGTGTCGCGGGCCGCATCCCGGGCATGTTCACGACCTTCCTGCAGGATCGAGTGCACGAGGTCCGGATTGTTTTCATAATCCCGGGCCCGCTCGTGCAACGGGCGCTGCTCTTCCACAATGGCGTCTATCAGCGGCTTCTTGCAGTCGAGGCAGCCAATCCCGGCACTGCGACAGCCGGTTTGCACCCATTCCTGGGTGTCTGCATCCGAGTATATCTTGTGCAGCCCCCAGACCGGACATTTCTCCGGCTCGCCCGGATCCGTACGACGGACACGCTGAGGATCGGTCTGCATGGTACGAACCTTGTCGGCAACGGTGTCCGGCTCTTCACGCAAACCGATGTAGTTGTTGTAGGATTTGGACATCTTCTGACCATCCAGTCCCGGCATCTTCGATTCCGGTGTCAGCAAAGGCTGCGGCTCCGGAAGGATGACCTTACCGCCGCCTTCGATGTAGCCATACAGACGTTCCCGGTCGCCCAGGGAGATATTCTGCTGCTCCTTGAGCAATGCCCGGGCGGTTTCGAGCGCCTCGAAATCGCCCTCCTCCTGATACCGCTTCTTCAGGTTACGGTACAGCTTGGCGTTCTTCTTGCCCATCTTGACGATGGCACCCTCCGCCTGCTCCTCGAAGCCTGGTTCCCGACCGTAGATATGGTTGAAGCGGCGGGCAATCTCACGGGTAATCTCCACGTGGGAGACCTGGTCGGCACCCACTGGCACCTTGCCGGCCCGGTAGATCAGGATATCGGCACTCTGAAGGAGCGGGTAACCCAGGAACCCGTAGGTCGCCAGATCCTTCTCGCGCAGTTTTTCCTGCTGGTCCTTGAAGGTGGGAATACGCTCAAGCCAGCCCAGAGGCGTGATCATAGACAGCAGCAGGTGCAACTCCGCGTGCTCCGGCACCTGGGACTGGATGAACATGGTCGAGGATCCGGGGTTTACCCCGGCCGCCAGCCAATCGATGACCATATCCCAGACACTTTGTTCGATGCCGGAAGGGTCATCGTACTGGGTGGTCAACGCATGCCAGTCGGCAATGAAGAAGAAGCACTCATACTCGTGCTGGAGTTTGACCCAGTTTTTCAGCACACCATGGTAGTGACCAAGGTGAAGCTTTCCGGTCGGACGCATGCCCGACAAAACCCGCTGCTGGGAATCTACAGAACTCAAAGCACGAACTCCTTATGTTTCTAATGATACGCCGCGAAAAAGAGGCTGACCGGGCATTATAGTCGGATAGCCCTCCGCCGTTAAGGACACAGGCCAAAAAACAAAAACCCCCGGACACCGTCAGGTGCCGGGGGTTTTTCCTTCAGGAGGAGCGGCTTACCAGCCGGTCACTTCCTTCAGGGCCTTGCCGATCTCGGCCAGGCTACGCACGGTCTTGACGCCGGCGTCGTTCAGGGCGGCAAACTTCTCGTCCGCAGTACCCTTACCACCGGAGATGATCGCACCGGCGTGACCCATACGCTTGCCCGGAGGCGCAGTCACACCTGCGATGTAGGAGACAACCGGCTTGGTTACGTTCTCCTTGATGAACGCAGCCGCTTCTTCCTCGGCCGTACCACCGATCTCACCGATCATGACGATGGCCTCGGTTTCCGGGTCTTCCTGCAGCAGCTTCAGGATATCGATGAAGTTGGAACCCGGGATCGGGTCACCGCCGATGCCCACACAGGTGGACTGGCCATAGCCGAAGTCGGTGGTCTGCTTGACCGCTTCGTAAGTCAGGGTACCGGAGCGGGATACGATGCCGACCTTGCCCTTCTTGTGGATGTGGCCCGGCATAATACCGATCTTGCACTCGTCCGGAGTGATCACACCCGGGCAGTTCGGACCAATCATGCGAACGCCTTTACGATCGACGTATTCTTTGGCGTACAGCATGTCGATGGTCGGGATGCCTTCGGTGATGCAGACGATCAGCTGGATGCCGGCGTCGGCCGCTTCGATGATGGCGTCCTTACAGAACGGAGCCGGTACGTAGATGACGGTGGCTTCCGCGCCGGTGGCCTCAACGGCGTCACGAACGGTGTTGAATACCGGCAGGCCCAGATGCTCGGTGCCGCCCTTGCCGGGGCTTACACCGCCAACCATCTTGGTGCCATAGGCAATGGCCTGCTCGGAGTGGAAGGTACCCTGGGAGCCGGTAAAGCCCTGGCAGATTACCTTGGTGTCTTTATTGATCAGGATGCTCATTACTTACCCCCTGCGGCTTTAACGACTTGCTCTGCAGCATCCGCCAGGCTGGTGGCGGCAATGATGTTCAGGCCACTCTCGGCCAGTACCTTGGTGCCCAGCTCGGCGTTATTACCCTCAAGGCGAACAACCACAGGAACTTTTACACCGACTTCCTTAACAGCGCCGATGATGCCCTCTGCGATCATGTCGCAGCGAACGATACCACCGAAGATGTTAACCAGAACGGCTTGAACCGCGTCGTCAGACAGGATGATCTTGAACGCTTCGGATACGCGCTCTTTGGTCGCGCCGCCACCTACGTCCAGGAAGTTGGCAGGCTGGCCGCCGGACAGCTTGATGATATCCATGGTACCCATGGCCAGACCGGCACCGTTAACCATGCAGCCGATGTTGCCTTCCAGGGCTACGTAGTTGAGCTCCCACTTGGCCGCTTCCGCTTCACGGGAATCTTCCTGTGACGGATCGTGCATCTCGTGGATCTTCTTCTGGCGGTACAGGGCGTTACCGTCAACACCAACTTTGGCGTCCAGGCAGTGCAGATCACCGGCTGGAGTGATCACCAGCGGGTTGATCTCGACCAGTGCCAAGTCCGCATCTTCGAACAGCTTGGCCAGGCCCAGGAAGATCTTGGTGAACTGACCGATCTGCTTGCCTTCCAGACCCAGTTTGAACGCCAGCTCGCGACCCTGGTATGGCTGAGCGCCAACCAGCGGATCGATTTCGGCTTTCAGGATCTTTTCTGGAGTCTCTTCGGCTACCTTCTCGATCTCAACGCCGCCCTCGGTGGAGGCCATGAAGACAATCCGACGGGTACCACGGTCAACAACCGCACCCAGGTACAGCTCGTCCTCGATGTCGGTCAGGGATTCAACCAGAATCTTGCTGACCGGCTGACCGTTTTCGTCGGTCTGGTAGGTAACCAGGTTCTGGCCCAGCCACTTCTCGGCAAACTCACGGATTTCTTCTTTGCTCTTGACCAGCTTTACACCGCCGGCCTTACCACGGCCACCCGCGTGAACCTGGGCCTTGACCACCCAGCCGTCACCGCCGATTTCGTCTGCCGCTGCTACGGCTTCCTTGGGAGTATCGCAGGCAATACCCTTGGATACGGGCAGGCCGTACTCAGCAAACAGCTGCTTGCCCTGATATTCATGCAAATTCATAGTAAATGTCCCGAATTAAAGAATTCCTGGTTTGCGTTACTTCTTCTTGCGACGGTTCGCGACGTGAATCGCTCCGCCGGCAACAGCCAGAGCCGCCTCGTGCACGGACTCTGACAGAGTCGGATGCGCGAAACAGGTCAGGGCCAGATCTTCCGCGCTGGAACCAAACTCCATCGCAATCACACCCTGGGCCACGATTTCGGAGGCCTGGGGGCCTACCACGTGGAAACCGAGGATGCGGTCAGTCTTGGCATCAGCAATGATCTTGACCAGACCGCTGGCTGCATTGGCTGCCATCGCGCGGCCGTTGGCAGCGAACGGGAAGGTACCAACATTGTACTCTTCACCCTCTGCCTTCAGCTGCTCTTCGGTCTTGCCAACCCAGGCCACTTCCGGCGCGGTGTAAACCACGTTCGGAATGCAGTCATAATTGACCTGCGGCTTGTGTCCGGCAATGCGCTCGGCAACCATCACGCCCTCTTCAGACGCCTTGTGGGCCAGCATCGGACCGCGGACTACGTCACCGATCGCCCATACACCGGGCGCTTCGGTTTTGCAGTTGTCGTCCACGAAGATGAAACCGCGTTCGTCCATCTGGACGCCGGCGTCTTCGGCGAGCAGGTTGTCGGTGTAGGGACGACGGCCGACCGCAACGATCAGCTTGTCGAACTTGGCTTCCTGCTTGCCCTTGGAGTCTTCATAGCTGACGTTGACCAGCTTGCGCTTCACTTCTGCGCCGGTCATGCGTGCACCCATGACAATGTCCAGGCCCTGCTTCTTGAACTGCTTCAGCGCGTCCTTTGCTACCTGCTGGTCAACTGCCGGCAGGAACGTGTCCTGGGCTTCCAGAACCGTGACTTCAGATCCCAGGCGGGCCCAGACACTGCCCAGCTCGAGGCCGATGACACCGGCACCGATGATGCCCAGACGCTTGGGCACTTCACTGAACTCCAGAGCACCCTCGGAATCGACGATGTGCTCGCCGTCAAACGGAGCCGGCGGAATCTCGATCGGCTTGGAGCCGGTAGCGATGATTACGTTGTCGGCTTCGTAAGTCTTGGCCTTGCCGTCCTTTTCGGTCACTTCCACCTTGCGACCGGCCAGCAGCTTGCCGTGGCCATGGATGGAGGTCACGCCGTTGGCCTTGAACAGACCGGCAATACCACCGGTCAGCTGCTGCACGATGCCGGACTTGCGCTCCATCATCTTGGCGATGTCCATCGAGACTTCTTTCGCCATGATGCCCTGCATCTCGTAATCGTGGCTGGCTTCCTCGTACTTGTGGGAGATCTCCAGCAACGCCTTGGACGGAATACAACCCACGTTCAGACAGGTGCCGCCAAGCACCTGGCTCTTGCCGTCTTTGGACGTCCAGGACTCGACACAAGCGGTTTTCAGGCCAAGCTGAGCAGCTTTGATGGCGGCCACGTAACCGCCGGGGCCAGCACCGATGACAATGACGTCGTACTTATCAGACATAATTTATCCCGTTCTCTGATTCGTTAAGTGTCAGTTCACACGTCCAGCAGAATACGTGCCGGGTCTTCGAGCATTTCCTTGATGGCGACGAGGAACTGCACTGCTTCCTTACCGTCGATCATACGGTGATCGTATGACAGCGCCAGGTACATCATCGGCAGGATCTCCACCTGGCCGTTGACCGCCATCGGGCGCTCCTGGATCTTGTGCATACCCAGAATCGCAGTCTGCGGCGGATTCAGGATCGGCGTAGAGATCAAGGAGCCGAAGATGCCGCCGTTGGTGATCGTGAAGGTACCACCGGTCATTTCTTCAATACCCAGCTTGCCTTCCTTCGCCTTGGTGCCGTACTCAACAATCTTCTTCTCGATGTCAGCCAGACCCATGGCATCGGAGTCACGCAGGACCGGAACAACCAGACCGCGATCAGTGGAGACAGCCACACCGATATCCTGATATCCGTGGTAGACCATGTCGTTGCCGTCGATGGACGCGTTGACCGCCGGGAAACGCTTCAGGGCCTCGGTCGCCGCCTTGGTGAAGAAGGACATGAAGCCCAGCTTGATGCCGTGGCGCTTCACGAAGCTGTCCTGGTACTGCTTGCGCAGCTCCATGATCGGCTTCATGTTGACTTCGTTGAAGGTGGTCAGCATGGCGGCGGTCTGCTGGGCATCCACCAGACGCTTGGCGATGCTGGCGCGCAGACGGGTCATCGGCACCCGCTTCTCCGGGCGCTCACCCTGGGCGACATTCACTTCCGGCATACCGGCTGCCGCAGCTGCCGGCTTGGCGGCGCCACCGGCAGCCTTGCTGCTGTCGATGTGAGCCTGGACGTCTTCTTTGGTCACACGGCCATCTTTGCCAGTGCCCTTGACAGCGTTCGGATCAACATCGTTCTCTTCAGCCAGCTTACGGGCGGCCGGGCTCAGGATAGCCTCGCCGGAAGCGGCTTCTGACTTGGCCTCTTCCTTCGGTGCTTCCTCTTTGGCTTCCGGCTTGCTTTCCGCAGGCTTGGATTCGCCCGCTGCGCCTTCCTTGAACTTGCCGATCACTTCACCGCTCTCAACGGTATCGCCTTCATTCTTGACGATTTCCTCGATCACACCGTCTGCCGGTGCGACCACCTCGAGGACTACCTTGTCGGTTTCAATATCCACGATCAGCTCGTCACGGGAACAGGCTTCGCCCGGCTGCTTGTGCCAGGTCGCGACGGTACCCTCTGCGACCGACTCCGGGAAAACGGGGGCTTTAATCTCAGTTGACATTACAAATCCTTAGTTCGGTAGCTCGTCAGATTTCAAACGCGTCGTTGACCAGTTTCTTCTGCTCTTCGATATGGACAGACATGTGTCCACAGGCAGGAGCAGCCGAAGCATCACGACCGGCATACTGGAGGTACAACTTGGGGTTCAGGCGATGCAGTGCGTTCCGCATGTGATGCTGACTGCAGTACCAGGCACCCTGGTTCATCGGTTCTTCCTGACACCACACCACGTTCTTCAGCTTGGGATACTGGCTGAGCAGCTCATCCAGGTCGTCTCCGGGGAACGGGTACAGCTGCTCAATGCGAACGATGGCAACGTCGTCACGCTCGTCGGCCTTTTTCTTCTCCAGAAGATCGAAATAGACCTTGCCACTGCACATGATCAGGCGTGTGACCTTCTTCGGATCGGAAGGCTCCTTCTCGGGCAGGACTGTCTGGAACGTACCGGTGGTCAGGTCATCCAGGCCGGAAACCGCTTCCTTGTGACGCAGCAGGCTCTTCGGCGTGATAGCCACCAGCGGCTTGCGCAGCGGGCGCTTCACCTGGCGGCGCAGCATATGGAAAACCTGTGACGGCGTCGTCGGCACACACACCTGGATGTTGTGCTCCGCACACAGTTGCAGGAAACGCTCAAGGCGTGCGGAACTATGCTCGGGCCCCTGACCTTCGTAGCCGTGCGGCAATAGCAGGGTCAGGCCGCACAGACGGCCCCACTTGTGCTCACCACTGGTCAGGAACTGATCAATCACGACCTGGGCACCGTTGGCGAAGTCACCGAACTGGGCTTCCCAGACGATCAATGCGTTCGGAGTCGTCGTGGAATAACCGTACTCGAACGCCATAACCGCTTCTTCGGACAACAGCGAGTCGTAGATCTCGAACTGCGGCTGGTCCTCAGAGAGCTTCTGCAGGGAAATGTGGTTAGACCCGTCCTTCTGATTGTGCAGAACCGCATGGCGGTGGGAGAAGGTACCGCGGCCCACGTCCTGGCCGGTGATCCGGATCGGATGCCCCTCGTTCAGCAGCGTCGCGTACGCCATCATCTCGCCATAACCCCAGTTCAGGGCCAGGGCACCCGCCGTCATCTTCTCACGGTCGTTGACGATCTTGGACACTTGGCGCTGGACACTGAAGCCTTCGGGCAGAGACGTCAGTTGCTTGCCCAGCTTCTGGATTGTCTTCAGATTCACGCTGGTCTTGCATTTTGCAGTCCACTCGTGACCCAGGTAAGGCGTCCAGTCAACATACAGCTCGGTGTTGGGCTTCTTGACGAGAGACTTGACCACGTGCTCACCCTTGTCGAGGGAGTCACGGTACTCAGTCTCCATCTGCTTGGCTTCATCCTGGGAGATGACACCCGCTTCTACCAGCTGATCTGCATAGATTGCGCGCGTGGTCTTGAGTTTGCGGATTTTCTCGTACATCACCGGCTGAGTCGCAGCCGGCTCGTCGGCCTCGTTGTGACCGCGACGACGGTAGCACACCAGATCGATGACCACGTCGCCCTTGAATTCGTTGCGGTAATCCATGGCCATCTGAGTGGCGAACATGACCGCTTCCGGATCATCGGCGTTCACGTGCAGGATCGGGGCCTGAACCATCTTGGCCACGTCGGTGCAGTACTCCGTGGAGCGCGCATCTTCCTGTTTGCTGGTGGTGAAGCCAACCTGGTTGTTGATGACGATATGGATGGTACCGCCAACGCCATAGCCCCGGGTCTGGGACATCTGGAAGGTTTCCATGACCACGCCCTGACCGGCAAATGCCGCGTCACCGTGCATGACAATGGGGACAACCTGGCTGCCGTCATTATCGCCGCGGCGGGTCTGACGGGCACGCACCGACCCCTCAACCACCGGGGACACGATTTCCAGGTGAGACGGGTTGAACGCCATCGCCAGGTGCACTTCGCCGCCCGGCGTCATGACGTTGGAAGAGAAGCCCTGGTGATACTTGACGTCCCCGGAGCCGGAGTCCGCCAGTTTCTTGCCCTCGAACTCATCGAAGAGTTCTTTCGGGTTTTTGCCGAGTGTGTTCACCAGTACGTTCAGACGGCCACGGTGAGCCATGCCGAGAACGATTTCTTTCGCACCGTAGGAGCCCGCCCGCTGGATCAGCTCATCCAGACAAGGAATGAGACTTTCACCACCTTCCAGACCGAAACGCTTGACGCCCGGATAGCGGGAACCAAGGTACTTTTCCAGCCCTTCGGCTGCGGTCAGACGTTCAAGGATATGCTTGCGTGTGGTCGGCTCATAGGCCGGCCGTGAGCGGACCGGCTCCATGCGCTGCTGGAACCAACGCTTGATGCGGGTATCGACGACATGCATGTATTCCGCGCCGATACTCTTGCAATAGGTTTGACGCAGCCCGTCAACGATGTCCGAGAGCTTCATGGTCTCGGAACCGAAATTCAGGGAACCGGTCTGGAATTCGAGATCGAGATCGGATTCGCCAAGCTCGTGGAACCTGGGATCCAGGTCTTCTACCTGGGGACGCTGCCACACGCCGAGGGGGTCAAGCTGTGCTTCCTGGTGACCGCGGAAACGGTAAGCGTTGATCATCTGAAGGACACGGATCTGCTTCTTGTCCGCGTCAGACGTGGCACTGGCGGGAACACCGCTGGTGGCCAGAAAACGCTGGTTTCGGGAAATATGCTCGAACTGTTCGCGGATGGAAGAGTGGACAATGTCGCGGCCGTGGTAGCCGTCAACGCTGGGAAGCTTGTCGAAATAGCTCCTCCACTCTTCAGGAACGGCGTTGGGGTCTGTCAGGTAGGTTTCGAAAAGCTGTTCAACGTAGGCAAGATTTCCACCCTGCAGGTGGGAAGTCTGCCACAACTGCTCCATTATGCTTTCGTGCATCTTGAATAGCTCACCTTGGGCTGGTGCGGGGAGCCGGTATGGTCGGTCAGGGGTAAAACTCAGTCAATACGGGTATCTACGGCATGACTTTGACCACCACACGCGACACGGATGTTTTCCATTCCCCAGTGGTTTTTATACTCGGCAAACCGTGAAAACCTTTTAAGTTATCGTCACGGCATGCGTAGTGTGCACCCGACTAAGACTTTTGACCATAAGCCTTTGGTTGAAGGCCCCGCGTAAAGCGAGGCCTTCGGGGGTGCTAACCTGGTCAGAACAGTATAGCGTCTGTGTCGGAACCTGCTGATCAGGTCGCCCGTTGCAGCAGGAGGTTCCGGATATGCCCGATAGCCCTTGTGGGGTTCAGGCCTTTCGGACAAACACTGACACAGTTCATGATGCCCCGGCAGCGGAATACACTGAACGGATCGTCCAGGTTGGCCAGTCGATCCGCCTGGGCGGTATCGCGGCTGTCCGCCAGGAACCGGTACGCCTGCAGCAGGCCGGCCGGACCAATGAATTTGTCCGGGTTCCACCAGAAGGACGGGCAGGAGGTGGAGCAGCAGGCACAGAGAATACACTCGTACAGGCCGTCCAGCTTCTCCCGGTCTTCCGGGGACTGCAGGCGCTCGATTGCAGGCGCCGGCTTGTCGTTGATGAGGTACGGCATGACCTTTTCATACTGTTTGTAGAACAGGCTCATGTCGACCACCAGGTCGCGGATGACCGGCAGACCCGGCAGCGGGCGCAGCACCAGCTTGTCGTTCTTCACCACCTGGGAAACAGGCGTGATACAGGCCAGGCCGTTCTTGCCGTTCATGTTCATACCGTCGGAGCCGCACACACCTTCGCGGCAGGAACGACGGTAGGACATGGTTTCATCCTTTTCCTTCACCAGATTCAGCACGTCAAGAACCATAAGATCCTTGCCCGCGGGAATCTCTACCTCAACGTCCTGCATGTAGGGGGCGTTGTCAGTCTCGGGATTGTAACGGTACAGGCTTACCAACATTCTCTACATCCTCCCCTTAGTAAGTCCGGATCTTCGGCTCGAACATCGGCACGGTCTTCGGCGCAAAGTTTACGTCACGCTTGCCAACCCGCTTGTCCAGAGGGAAGTACATGGAGTGCTTCAGCCAGTTCTCGTCGTCACGCTCGGTGAAGTCGTTCCTGGCGTGGGCGCCACGACTTTCCTTACGCTCGAACGCGGAAATGGCTGTCGCCAGAGCAACCTCATAAAGATTGTCCAACTCAAGCGCTTCTATGCGGGCAGTATTGAAGGCATCACTGGTATCAGCAAGTCGGGTGTTACGAACACGCTCGCCAATGGCCTCCAGCTTCTTCAAGCCCTCTTCCATGCTCTTGCCATCACGGAATACACCGAAATACAGCTGCATGCAGTTCTGGAGATCCTTGCGAACCTCTGCAACGCTCTCACCCTCGGAAGCGCTATTCAGGCGCTCCAGACGTGCCATGGCACGCTTGATGTCTTCCTCACTGGCACCGTCAACTTCGAAGCCGCCGCGAAGCTGCTCTTCAATGTGCAGGCCAGCCGCACGACCGAAGACCACCAGATCCAGCAATGAGTTACCGCCCAGACGGTTGGCACCGTGTACGGATACGCAGGCCGCCTCACCGCAGGCAAACAGACCGGGGATCGGCTTGTCGTTGCCATTTTCGTCCTGGGTCAGAGCCTGACCACCCACGTTGGTCGGAATACCGCCCATCATGTAGTGACAGGTCGGAACAACCGGAATCGGCTCTTTCACCGGATCCACATGCGCGAAGGTGCGGGACAGCTCACAGATACCCGGCAGACGCAGGTTCAGCGTCTCTTCACCCAGGTGATCCAGCTTCAGAAGTACGTGATCCTTGTCGGGACCACAGCCGCGGCCTTCCAGGATTTCCAGAACCATGGAACGAGCCACGACATCACGACCGGCCAGGTCCTTCGCGTTCGGAGCATAGCGCTCCATGAAACGCTCACCTTCAGAGTTGATCAGATAACCACCCTCACCCCGGCAGCCTTCGGTTACCAGCGTACCGGCACCGTGGATACCAGTCGGATGGAACTGCCACATCTCCATGTCCTGCATCGGGAAGCCGGCACGCAGGGCCATACCGATACCATCACCGGTGTTGATCATGGCGTTGGTGGTGGAGGCGTAGATACGGCCAGCACCACCGGTGGCCAGGACCGTGGCCTTGGACTTGATGTAGCAAACCTCACCGGTCTCGATCTCGATACCGACAACGCCAACCACTTCATCTTTGGCGTTCTTGACCAGATCGACGGCATACCACTCATTAAGGAAGGTAGTACCGCCCTTCAGGTTAGCCTGGTAAAGCGTGTGCAGCAGAGCGTGACCGGTGCGGTCGGCCGCAGCACAGGTACGGGCCGCCTGGCCGCCCTTGCCGTAGTCCTTGGACTGACCACCGAACGGACGCTGGTAAATACGGCCCTGCTCGGTACGGGAGAACGGCAGGCCCATGTGTTCCAGTTCAAATACGGCCTGGGGGCCTACGGAACACATGTACTCGATGGCGTCCTGGTCACCGATGTAGTCGGATCCCTTGACGGTGTCATACATGTGCCAACGCCAGTCATCGTTGGGATCGGCACTGGCGATCGCACAGGTGATACCGCCCTGGGCGGAAACAGTGTGAGAGCGGGTCGGAAATACTTTCGTGATACACGCGGTATTGATACCGGACTCAGTCAACTGCAGGGCGGCTCGCATACCGGCACCGCCACCACCGATAACAATCGCGTCAAAAGACATGGTCTTGATGTTAGCCATCGATTAAAGCCCCCAAAGAATCTGAATGCCCCACACCACATACACGAAAATCACAAGGATACAGGCAGCCTGGAACAGGAAGCGCTGCATCGCGGATTTAATGTAGTCGGTGGAAACTGTCCACAAGCCAACCCACGCGTGCCCGGCAATGGACAGGAGCGCGAGCAGCGTGAAGATCTTGAACCATCCCTGACCGAACAGGCCGGACCATGCCTGATAGTCCACGTCAGTCGTCACGAAGAAGCCAAGGAGGAACAAGGTATACAGGGCCAATACGTAAGCGGTGACCCGCTGGATGATCCAGTCCTGAATCCCGTTACGACCAATGTTCGTTACGCTATTCATGCCCATACCCAGACTCCTGCCAGAACGATGAGAATGACGGAAACCACGATCGTAGCTTTCGCAGCGAGGCGACCGCTCTCAAGATCTTCACCGATGCCCATATCCATGAACAGGTGCTTGATACCTGCAACCAGGTGGTAAAGCAGAGCAGACAAAATGCCCCAGGTAATCAGCTTGGCAAGGAAGCTGTCCAGCAGTTCACTTACCCGACTGAAACCCTCTTCCCCGGACAGGGAAAGCTGAAGCCCATAAAGCAGGAACGCAACACCAACAAAAATGATGATGCCACTGATACGGTGCAATATGGACGTAATGGCTGGCAGTGGAAAATGAAACTTGCCGAGATCGAGATTTACTGGTCGTTTGCTATTCACAGCGCTCTCACACTCTCTCTTGGTTCCGCGGAGCCGGAAAACCGACATGCGGATAGTTGGTATGTTGGATACGGCCGATCGATACGAGACCGACAACCGATTGGTTCAGGAGGGCGGATGCCGTCCAGATAGCTTGCTATGCTGCAGCTTGCGTGAAAGTGCATCCCCGATTCCGGGCTACGGATTATAAGGAGTGACCCTTACAATTACAAACGCGATACCCGCTCGGGAGCGCCTAATTGCGGGGGTTAAGACAGCTATAAGGATTATTGACAAATCCGATATGAGCACCCGGTGCACGGTATTTGGGATTTCCCTGATTTACATTGCCGGCCAAATTCATCCTTTTCCACCCTCCTCCATTGACAAAAAAAGCTGACGCCCTATATTTTGCCGCCAGTTTTGCGATAATACGCGCCTTCTAGCGCATCGACACATGCAGATAAGCTTCCAAAGCTGATAGATAGGAGAGCACCATGACCGACAGGAAAGCCACGCTCTCGGTGGGGGACAAGTCCATTGAGCTACCGATTTATTCCGGCACCGTCGGCCCTGACGTTATCGACGTACGAGGCCTGGTCCAGGAAGGCGTTTTCACCTACGATCCGGGCTTCGTTTCCACAGCCGCCTGCGAATCCGCCATCACCTACATCGACGGTGCCAACGGGGTTCTCCTGCACCGCGGCTACCCTATTGACCAGCTGGCCGAGCATTCCGATTACCTCGAAGTCTGCTACCTGCTTCTGAACGGCGAACTGCCCTCCAAGGAAGAGAACAAGCGCTTCCACGACACAATCAAAAACCACACCATGCTGCACGACCAGATGCGCAACTTCTTCAACGGCTTCCGGCGTGACGCGCATCCGATGGCCATCATGTGCGGCGTGGTTGGCGCCCTGTCGGCGTTCTACCACGACCAGATGGACGTGACCGACGAGACCCAGCGCCAGATCACCGCGCATCGCCTGATCGCCAAGATGCCGACCATCGCCGCCTGGTGCTACAAGTACAGCCTGGGCCAGCCGTTCATGTATCCGCGGAACGACCTCTCTTACTCCGAGAACTTCCTGCAGATGATGTTTGGCGTTCCCTGTGAGGAGTACAAGCCGAACCCTGTGCTGGCCAAGGCCATGGACAAGATCTTCATCCTGCACGCAGATCACGAGCAGAACGCGTCTACCTCCACCGTACGCCTGGCCGGCTCTACCGGTGCAAACCCGTATGCCTGCATCGCCTCCGGTATCGCCGCCCTGTGGGGCCCGGCTCACGGTGGCGCCAACGAGGCGGTACTGGACATGCTGGCTGAAATCGGCGACGAGGCCAACATCGAGAAATTCATCGCCAAGGCCAAGGACAAGGATGATCCATTCCGCCTGATGGGCTTTGGCCACCGCGTCTACAAGAACTTCGATCCACGCGCCAAGGTGATGCGTGAGACCGCTCACGAAGTTCTGAAGGAACTGGGCCTGGAAAACGATCCGCTGCTCAAGATTGCCCAGCGCCTAGAAAAGATTGCCCTGGAAGACGAATACTTCGTGGAGCGCAAGCTGTACCCGAACGTCGATTTCTACTCCGGCATCATCCTGAAGGCGATCGGTATCCCGACTTCCATGTTCACAGTGATTTTCGCCATGTCCCGCACCATCGGCTGGTTCTCCCACTGGAACGAAATGGTCAGCGGCAACTACCGCATCGGTCGTCCGCGCCAGCTGTATACCGGTTCCGACAAACGGGACTATCCGAAAAAGTAAGTCTCTCAGAGACTTTCCGACCGGAACGAGAGAGGCCGCTGATTTCAGCGGCCTCTTTTTTTATCCCCCAGCGATCACCGCCTATAACCCGAACGGGTAGGTATCCGGTACCCCCGGCAACATACCTGTGGCAAACGGCGTAATCGCCCGGGTCTCATCGAGCCAGACATACTCATCGAACTGCTCAGGCAGACAGGCACGGAAATAATGACTCTGCCGCTCCGTTTCCGGCCGGTAGATCACACCGATGGCCCGCTCCAGCAACCGCTCCGATAATGCCTCACGCACCCCACCCTGCGCCTTCTGGAATGGAAGCAGAAAACCCGGCAGGCCGGTCTGATGGCAGAACCGCTCGAAACTGCCCTCCAGTGATGGCCTGACCTGCTTGATCTCCATCGGCGCATCCCAGTTTGATGCTGCCGCCACGGTACCGTGATCGGTGCCGAAGCCGATGGTATAGAGCTCCTTGCCAAACCGGGCGCGGCACAGCCGGCCGATATTGAACTCGCCGCGCCGGCTCATGTCCGTGGCATCGGAGTCGCCGACATGGCTGTTATGGGCCCAGACCACCGCCTTGCTGTCGTCCCCGTAGTGTTCCAACAGGGACTCGAGGGTCTCGAACATGTGCGTATCCCGCAGGTTCCACGCACTATGGGACCCGTAATACATGGTGCGGTAATACTCCTCGGCATCCGCCACCAGCCGGGCATTCTGGATCGCATCCAGAAACCGGTCGGAATCGTGCTCTGCATAGCGACGGTGCCGGCTGAGCAACTCGTTGAGCATGTCGAGGACCGGCTTTTCGCAGGTCTGATAGTGAGGATTGAGCGCCGCTTTGGCGTAGGTCGACGGCTCACCTTCGAACGGCGCCAGGCACTCGTAGCGCTGGCGGGCATGGATCGCCAGATCCGGGTCCACCTCCTCAAGGTACTCAAGGACTGCGCGGATGGAGCTGTACAGGCTGTACAGGTCCAAGCCATGAAAAGCGACCCGCTCGTGCGCAGGGCGCTCGCTGTTGTACTCATGCAACCAGTCGACAAAGCCCCGCACTTCCTCATTGCGCCACATCCAGGTGGGGAAACGGGAAAAGGCTGTCCATTCCGAGGGCGGGTACTCGGCGTGGCGGACGTAATGATCCACCCGCGCCGCGTCCGGCCAGTCCCCTTCAATGGCCACGAAGGAAAAGCCTTTCTTCTCGATCAGGGCGCGGGTGATGCGTTGGCGGGCGAGATAAAACTCTGCGGTACCGTGGGAAGCCTCTCCCAGAAGCACCACTCGCGCATCACCGATGCGATCCAGCAGGCTATCAACAGGCAGGTCGTGCACGGAATTGAAGGGCTCGGCAAGACCGGCCATTGTCTTTGAAAGATCTGGCCCGCCTGTACCCGCGGAACCTCCAAAACCGAATGGATCATAGCCAATGGCCATGGCGACTCCTCCCCTCAGTCGGTGCTCTGATTACAGTCTAGTACACCAGGGGAAGCTCAAGTCAATTCTATTAAATTCCGCTAACTCCATGAAATAAATAGAAAGGAGCCCGAAAGCCCCTTTTTTCAGTTACAATCTGGTGCTACCGACAATCAGCGGGCAGATACTGCTCATTAACATTCTGGCCGTAACAGACCCAGCTGATCTCGCCGTTTTCGACGGAAGGCTCAAGTACGATGTATTCGGATTCACCGGCGTTATCGACGCCCATTTCGACCCCGATCAGACCATCCTCGTAAACATCAATGGTGTAATTCTGCACGTCATTAGTCACGGTCAGCTCCGGGTAACCCAGCTCCTGCATCGTCACCGGCCAGGCCTGATTGTCATAGGCATAGGAGGTGACCCGCTGCTGGACATCCTCGGCCTGGGAATAGGCAGCTGAATACCGGGCCCTTTCGGTATATTCCTGGTACGCAGGGAAAGCCACCGCAGCCAGAACACCGATCATTGCGACCGTCACCAGCAGAGACGCCGCTCCACCAGCCCCGCCACCGACCCGGGGCACAAACATCGACAGCGTCCAGGCCCAGAGGCTGCGGCGCGGGTGCGTCACTTCCCTGCCCTGCGCAAGTGCCACGGCTGTGGCCATCCGCTTGGTCAGCCACGGATAATCACCGGTCAGCTCGTTGAACGACATCCAGAAACCATTGGTAGCCTGCACCTGATTGACGTAGGCATCCACATTAATGGTCTTCCAGCGCGTATCCCCGGCGGCAATCGCGGCAATCGCGGCCTTAATGTCCTCTTCGGACTGACAACAGGCAACGCCGTATCGGTCACAAGTATATTCCTCGGCACGACGCAGGGCCGGGCCAACCAGAGGCAGCAACGAACCCGGCATAACAAACGCGCGCCAGGAAAGGTGCTTTCGGTGAATGTGGCCAAGTTCGTGGCCAATGTAAAAGTCGATTGCACCGGGCTGATCTTCCAGCGCATCGATCACATCCGTAAACAGCACGACAAAATGCCGACCCAGGAACTTGGTGGCTAATGCGTTGAAGAAGTCGGTACGCAACAGGTAAGCCTCAGGTACTTCCTTGACACCAACCTTCTGACAACAACGGACCAGCCGCTCGTACAAATCCGGATATTGCTCCTGGCTAATCCGCACCCCCGAACCTTTCAGGTGGGAGATAAATGCGGAATGCGCAAACAAAAAGAACACATATCCCAGAAGCAGATACAACAACACAATCCCGAACGTACCGACAAATAACGCCAGCCAGATAATCGCTGAAAACACGACCGCTATCCTGAGCAGCGGCTTCTCGTTCTTGTAAACCAATTCCATGCTATTCCCTCAATTTAATGACTACAGGGTGACGGGCCACCTCCCGGGCCCGGTTAATCCAACCGGGCGAAGGCACAGGGCAATGCACGAATTGGTTCAGGCAGGAGGTGTCATTGCGGTGCGTCCGCACAGTAGGCAAAGGAGTATAGAAACAGCATCAAATCCCTGCCACGGCGACCTACCAATTCCACGGAACTGTTGGCCAGAGTGTGACCAGGTTCAATAATATGGTTCACTTTTTCTCGAAAAGGCTAGGGAACCGATTGAAAACGTACTAATCAAACTATGGCCCTAAAAACTATACTTTCTCAAGGCGTGCACAGAAGGAGGCAATATCATGCGTTACTTAGCTGCACTCTTGTTAACGGTGTTTTTCGCCGGATCAGCACTGGCCAACCAGTGCCCTTCTCTGGTGAGCCAGATCGACCAACAGCTTCAGTCAGCCCAGCTCGACAGTGAGACCGAAGCCAGCATCAGAGCGCTTCGTGATCAGGGTGAATCCCTGCACAAGCAGGGCAAGCATGCGGAGTCGGTGAAAGTGCTCAGGGAAGCGATGTATAAACTCGGCGCGATGTCCTGAGAACCAAAAGCCGGGTAGTGGCAATGTCGTCCGCTGCCTGGCGCCAATCTTGCCAAGATATCAACGCTGTACCCAGCCTCTGCCCTTGTCATCCAGGCAGATATTCTTTTACACCAGGAGCACTCTTTAAGCTTCCGTCCATTTCGTGGGTGATGGTGTGGATCGTGCTGCTAGCCCATGCTCGGGGTGGACTGCCGGAATCGATCCAGGCCCTTTGGTTCTGAATAATCAACCTGAAGGCTCGCGACTGGTCCCAAAGAAACACAATCTGCGCTATCCTCGCTAGGACCTGTTTCTAAGACATTTCTCGATACCGACTCAAACAATCAACAACTTATAGAATTCGGAGAACACTATGACAACCACTGCAACCTTCATCGGACTTGGTGTAATGGGGTACCCGATGGCCGGGCACCTGGCAAAAGCGGGCCTGAATGTAAGGGTCTGGAACCGGACGGCTGCCAAGGCCGAACAATGGGCCGGCGAATACCAGGGAACCGCCTGCAAGACGATTGCGGAAGCCGTTGAAGGCGCAGATTTTGTGATGACCTGCGTGGGTGCGGACAAGGATCTGGTTGAGGTGTTCGAAGGCGAGGACGGCATCATCGCAAATGCGCGCGATGGCGCGATCCTGATAGATCACACCACCGCTTCCGCGGGCGTGGCCGAGCGGCTGGCGGGAGCCGCGGCGAAGCGGAACCAGGCCTTTATCGATGCGCCGGTTTCCGGCGGCCAGCAGGGCGCAGAGAACGGCAAGTTGACCGTTATGTGTGGCGGGCCGGACGAGGCTTTCGCCAGGGCGAAGCCGGTGATGGACCACTACGGCCGGGCAGTCAATCTGATGGGGCCTGCTGGCAGCGGGCAGAAGACCAAGATGGTTAACCAGATCGCTATTGCCGGACTGGTGCAAGGGCTGTCGGAGGCGCTGCATTTTGCCGAGCAGGCAAACCTGGATGTGGCCAAGGTGGTGGATGTGATCTCCAAGGGCGCGGCGCAGTCCTGGCAGATGGAGAACCGCTCCGGGACGATGATCGAGGGCGAGTTCAACCATGGGTTTGCGGTGGACTGGATGCGCAAGGATCTGGGGATTTGCCTGGAGGAAGCGAACAAGATTAACGCGACGCTGCCGGTGACGGCGCTGGTGGATCAGTTTTATGCGGATGTGCAGGCGATGGGGGGGAATCGGTGGGATACTTCCTCGTTGATTCAGCGGTTAAGGAAGTTTCGGTGAGTGTGGGGTATGAATGAAGATGGGGTCAGATGAAAGCTTTCATCTGACCCCGGCTTTGGCCTCTACCCCGGAGTTTACTTGCCCTTCTCACGCGGCTGCCACTCTCCGTTGACGTACCACGCGGACCAGCCGGTCGCCTTCCCATCCTTCTCGGACATGACGTACTGCTCTTTCGATTTCCGGCTGTAGCGAATCACCGTGGGGTTGCCTTCCGGATCGGTTTCCGGGGCGTCCATGAGGTAATCGTACTTGGGATCGATTTCTTTGCGGTGCGGTTTGATTTCCTTCACCAGTGGCGGGCGGGTTTCCCGGTTTTTGGGGAACTTGCTCGCTGCCAGGAACAGGCCAGAGGCACCGTCACGCAGAACATACGTGTCATCCACTTTCTGGCACTGCAGCTCGGGCATGGGCACCGGGTCCATCTTGGGGGGTGCCGGCTCGCCGTTCTTGAGCAGTTTCCGGGTGTTCTTGCAGTCGGGGTTGGTGCAGCCGAAGTATTTGCCGAAGCGGCCGGTCTTGAGCTGCATCTCGGAGCCGCACTTGTCGCATTCCAGGGTCGGGCCATCATAGCCCTTGATGCGGAAGGTGCCCTCCTCGACCTCGTAACCGGAGCAGTCGGGGTTGTTACCGCACACGTGCAGCTTGCGCTTCTCGTCGATCAGGTAGCTGTCCATGGCGGTGCCACATTTGGGGCAGCGACGCTTCTTGCGCAGCAGGCGGGTTTCGCCCTCGCCTTCCACGTCTTCGTCGGCACTGACGACCTCGTCGCCCGGAATCAGGTTGATGGTGGTCTTGCAGCGTTCCTTGGGCGGCAGTGAGTAGCCGGAGCAGCCCAGGAACACACCGGTGCTGGCCACGCGGATCTGCATGTTGCGGCCGCACGAGGGGCACGGAATATCGGTCTCCGTCGGCGTGTTCGCACGCATGCCACCTTCGGTTTTCTCAGCTGATTCCAGCTGTTGGCGGAACCGACTGTAAAAGTCATTGAGAACCTTCTTCCAGTCCTCATCGCCCTCGGCGATCTCATCCAGCTCGTCTTCCATGCGGGCCGTGAAATCGAAGTCCATCAGGTTCGGGAAAGACTCGGACAATCGCTCGGTAACGATCTCTCCCATCTTCTCGGCGTAGAACCGCCGGTTCTGCAGGCGCACGTAACCCCGGTCCTGGATGGTGGAGATGATAGAGGCATAGGTGGACGGTCGGCCAATGCCCTGCTTTTCCAGCTCCTTGACCAGGCTTGCCTCGGTGTAACGCGGTGCCGGCTTGGTGAAGTGCTGGCTCGGGTCGAGCTTTTTCAGGTCCAGGGCATCGTTGACCTGGATATCCGGCAGCGCCACATCCTCATCTTTCTTGCTGGACTGGGGCGCGGCCTTGAGGAAGCCGTCAAACTTGATGATCCGGCCACGGGTCCGGAGCTCGTACCCGTCGTTCGCCACCACGATGGAGGTGCTCAGGAACTCGGCATCGGCCATCTGGCAGGCAATGAACTGGCGCCAGATCAGGTCGTAGAGCTTTTCAGCGTCTTTTTCCAGGCCGGTAATGTCAGAAGGACGACGACTCACCTCGGTGGGGCGAATCGCCTCGTGAGCCTCTTGGGCGCCCTCCTTGCTACCGTAGACCCGGGGCTTCTCGGGCAGGTACTTGTCACCGAACTGTTTCTTGACGAACTCCCGACAGCTGGCCACCGCATCCTGACTCAGGTTGGTGGAGTCGGTCCGCATGTAGGTGATGAAGCCGGCTTCGTACAGCCGCTGCGCCAGCATCATGGTCTTCTTCACGCTGAAGCCCATGCGGTTGCTCGCCGCCTGCTGCAGTGTCGAGGTAATAAAGGGAGCAGAGGGACGAGACCGGGTCGGCTTGTCTTCGCGCTTGGCAACCTTGAAGTTACCCGCCTTCAGGCGCGCGACGTGTTCGTTGCTCTGGGCCTCATTCACCGGCCGGTACGGCTGATCGTTGTACCGCGTGACTTCAAAGCGCACCGGATCCTTCGCACCGTCGGGCGCCAGATCCGCGTGCAACTGCCAGAACTCTTCCGGTACGAACTTGCGGATTTCCCGCTCCCGCTCGACGATCAGGCGCACCGCCACCGACTGAACGCGGCCGGCGGACAGGCCCCGGGCAATCTTGGCCCACAGCAGCGGTGACACCATGTAACCCACGACCCGGTCCAGGAAACGACGAGCCTGCTGGGCATTCACCCGGTTCCGGTCCAGTTGCCCCGGATCCTTGAACGCTTCCTGAATGGCACGCTTGGTGATCTCGTTGAAGACCACCCGCCGGTATTTATCGGATTCGCCGCCAATGGTTTCCTGAAGATGCCAGGCAATGGCCTCCCCTTCGCGGTCCAAATCCGTTGCCAGATAGATATGGTCGGCCGATTTGGCCAGACGCTTGAGTTCGCTGACGACCTTTTCCTTGCCGGGCAGGACTTCGTACCGAGCTTGCCAGTCGTGGTCCGGGTCGACCCCCATGCGAGCCACCAGCTGTTCACGAGCCTTACGCTTCTTGTGCTCGGCCTTTTCTTCAGGACTCATCTTGCGGGTCAAGGCAGCTTGGCGAGCCCGTTCCTTGGGATCGGTCTGTGAGCCACTGCCACTGACCGGCAGGTCCCGGATGTGCCCAACACTGGACTTCACGATGTAGTCCGAGCCCAGGTACTTGTTGATGGTCTTCGCTTTCGCTGGCGACTCGACAATTACGAGACTTTTACCCATATCGGAGATCTGTTTCCTTGGCGACAAATCGGTCAAATAATCAGCAAACCGTAAACTCGCTGTAAAATCAGGCGGCTAGAAAACGCACAAGCACCGCCATTCTGTATAGGCTCACTGTTTTACAGGGTCAAGATTGGCAAGACAACCCATTCTTTATTCTGCGAGGGCCTTTTTTCACTACCTATAAACAGAGAAGCCCGGCGTTTGCCGGGCCTCCTGTACACAGAACGATCAGATTCGCTAGCGGAATCAGACGCGCTCCCACACCGTGGCAATGCCCTGCCCCAGACCGATACACATGGTGGAAACACCAAGCTTACCGCCTTTGGCCTGCATGACATTCAGCAGTGTGGTGGAGATACGCGCACCGGAGCAGCCCAGCGGATGGCCCAGGGCGATCGCGCCGCCGTTCAGGTTGACCTTCTCTTCCATGACACCCAGCAGTTTCAGGTCTTTCAGGACCGGCAGGGACTGACCTGCGAAGGCTTCGTTCAGTTCCCAGAAGTCGATATCTTCGACCTTCAGGCCTGCACGCTTGAGCGCCTTCTTGGTGGCCGGAACCGGACCATATCCCATGATGGCGGGATCACAGCCGGCAACCGCCATGCTGCGGATCTTCGCAATCGGGGTCAGACCCAGCGCCTCGGCCCGCTCAGCGGACATCAACACCAGGGCAGAAGCGCCATCGGTCAGCTGGGAGGAGGTACCGGCCGTCACGGTGCCATTCTTGGGATCAAACGCCGGGCGCAGCTGAGACAGAGACTCAACGGTGGTTTCCGGGCGAATGGTCTCGTCTTCCTCGATCAGCTTGACGAAGCCGTTCTCGTCGTGACCTTCGATGGGCACGATTTCATTCTTGAAGCGGCCCTCAACAGTCGCTTCGTGAGCCAGGCGATGAGAACGGGCACCGAACTCATCCTGCTGCTCACGGGTGATACCGTGCATCTTGGCCAGCATTTCCGCAGTCAGGCCCATCATGTTGGAGGCCTTGGCGGAGTATTTGGAAGCGGCCGGGTTGTGGTCGAAGCCTTCGGTCATGGGGACATGACCCATGTGCTCGACACCACCGACAAAGAACACGTCACCGTTACCGGTCTGGATCGCCTGGGCGGCCGTGTGGATGGCGCTCATGGCGGAGCCACACAGACGGTTGACGGTCTGGGCCGCGGACTCGTGCGGGATACGGGTCAGCAGGGAAATCTGCCGGGCCACGTTAAAGCCCTGCTCCTTGGTCTGGTTTACACAGCCCCAGATCACATCTTCCACTTCTTTCGGGTCGAGCTTCGGGTTGCGCTCAAACAGTGCTTCGATCAGCGCAGCCGACAAAGTCTCGGCACGTACGTTGCGGAAACAGCCGTTTTTGGCACGACCCATCGGAGTCCGCACGCAATCGACGACGACAACGTCTCTCGGATTAAGGCTCATAGATCTTTCTCCGTTCGGAAATCTCGTTAGGGTTAGCCAAAGAACTTCTTGCCAGTCTTGGCCATTTCACGCAGCTTCTCGGTCGGCGCGTACAGAGGACCAAGATCTGCGTACTTGTCTGCCAGTTCGACGAACTTGTCGACGCCCATGTCGTCGATGTAGCGCAGAGCACCACCACGGAACGGAGGGAAACCGATACCGTAGATCAGGCCCATGTCTGCATCGGCCGGGTCTTCGACAATGTTGTCTTCCAGACAGCGAACGGTTTCCAGGCACAGAGGAATCATCATGCGAGCGATGATCTCTTCCTCGTCGAAGTCCTTGCTGCCGTTAACCACTGGCTCGATGAGCTTGTAGGTTTCTTCATCGACAACCTTCTTCGGCTTGCCCTTCCTGTCTTCTTCGTACTTGTAGAAGCCCTTGTCGTTCTTCTGGCCGTAACGATCGTTCTCGAACATCACATCAATAGCGGACTTGAAGTCGGCCTTCATGCGCTCGGGGAAACCTTCGGCCATTACTTCGTTGGCGTGCTTGGCGGTATCCATGCCGACAACGTCCAGCAGGTAGGCGGGGCCCATGGGCCAGCCGAACTTTTCCATGACCTTGTCGATCTTCTGGAAGTCAGCGCCGTCACGAACCAGCGCGGCAAAGCCACCGAAGTACGGGAACAGAACGCGGTTAACCAGGAAGCCCGGGCAGTCGTTGACCACGATCGGGGTCTTGCCCATAGCCTTGGCGTAGGCAACGGTGGTCGCGATGGCGCGGTCACTGGTCTTCTCACCACGGATAACCTCAACCAGCGGCATCATGTGTACCGGGTTAAAGAAGTGCATGCCGCAGAAGTTCTCCGGACGCTTCAGGTTCTTGGCCAGAAGGTTGATGGAGATCGTGGAGGTATTGGAAGTCAGGATGGTGTCCTCGCGAACCGCATCTTCGGTCTCGCGCAGAACCGCGTCCTTCACCTTCGGGTTCTCGACAACCGCTTCAACGACCAGATCGACGTTCTTGAAGTCGCCGTAGTTCAGGGTCGGGGTGATGTTGTTCAGGACATCGCCCATCTGGCCGGCATCCATCTTCCCCTTGGAGACACGCTTGGACAGCAGCTTCTTGGCCTCATTCAGGCCCAGCTTGATGCCGTCCTGATTGATGTCCTTCATGATGATCGGAGTGCCTTTCAGTGCGGACTGGAATGCCACACCGCCACCCATGATGCCCGCGCCCAGTACGGCGGCCAGGTTCACATCAGCAGCTTCTTTCTCCCAGGCACTGGCTTTCTTCTTCAGGGCCTGGTCGTTCAGGAACAGGCCAACCAGGCATGCGGCGACATTGGTCTTGGCCATCTTGGCGAAGCCCTTGGCTTCCACTTCGATCGCCTTGTCGCGGGTCATGCCGGCATGCTTCTGCATGGTCTTGATGGCTTCCACCGGCGCCGGATAGTTCTTGCCAGCCTTGCCGGCCACGAACGCCTTGGAAATCTCGAACGCCATCATGCTTTCCATGGCGTTGAGCTTGATCTTGCCCTTCTTCTCTTCACGACGGGCCAGGTTGTCAAGCTTGCCTTCGTTGCACTGGTTGATGATGGCAACGGCGGCGTCAACCAGCTTGTCGGCCTCAACGACTGCGTCCACGGCACCGGTCTTCAGAGCAGCCTGGGCGCGATTTTCAGAGCCGCCGGAAATCCACTCAACGGCGTTGTCAACGCCCACCAGGCGTGACAGACGCACAGTGCCACCGAAGCCCGGGAAGATACCCAGTTTTACTTCCGGCAGACCTACCTTGGCCTTGGGAGCCATGACACGGTAGTCGGTCGCCAGGCACATCTCGAAACCACCACCCAGCGCGATACCATTGATGGCGGTAACGGTCGGGAACGGCAGGTCCTCGATGGTGTTGAATACCTCGTTGGCCTTCAGGTTGTTGGCAACGAGATCTTCCTCGGAACCCGCAAACAGTTCGGTGAACTCGGTGATATCGGCACCGACAATGAAACTGTCCTTGGAGCTGGTTACTACCAGACCCTTCAGATTCTTCTGGGACTTGAGTGCTTCGGCTGCGGCACCAAGCTCTTCAATGGTGAGACGGTTGAACTTGTTGACTGACTCGCCCTGCAAGTCAAAGTCCAACTGAGCGATCCCGCCTTCGATCTCTTTAACCGTGATGGCTTTACCTTCGTAAATCATCAACTGATCTCCAGTCTGTGTTTGGAACTGCTGACAACCGCCGGATCCGGTCCGGCTGGGCGGCTGCCCGTGCAGCGAGATTTCGGTCACTGCCCGATCTTCCGATCCAAAAATTCATACAGTCGTTTGAATCGTGAGGGCACACGATGAAAAAAAACCGAGCGTTTGTCAATTTGTTTCTTACGGACGGCGTGCAAAAATCTCCGACAGGAACGGAGGCAGCCAAGGCGAACAAGGCATGAGTTGTTGTAATTCAGGCGTCTGGCGTGGAAACATCAGACTTGTGTGAGCTTCATCACACAACTTTGACGCTTGTTCACAATTTGCCAACGCCGGTTCTGACAAAAGCGCTTGATTGGCCAGAACAGTTAATTTACCTTCGAAGTGCGACTTTGGTCGACAATAACAACACAGTATTACGGAGAGTCATCCGATGAAAGACGCCCGCCTGCGATTTGTATCCCTTGCTATCGGCCTGATCGCGCTAGCGATTGCGTCCCTGGGTGCGAAAGCCCAGGAAACCTCCGGCAGCTTTCTGTCCGATCTGCATAAATTCCGGATCAGCAATTACATGGCACTGGACGCCTACTACCGCTTCAGTGGCACCGGGGCAACCGACACCCTGAATGAAATTGTGGTGGGCATCAATTCTGCCAACGACGCCATGAACAATCTCAGCGAAAGCACGGCCGGTGTGCTCTCCGATGACCAGCTCGAATCACTTAACCAGGAGTTCGACAAGTTCAAGGCGCTGATGCGTGACAACATCAATGATGTACGCAATCGCGGTTATCCCGATCTGCGCCTGGTCTCCGATATGGCCAACCAGGCCCTTGCCATGAACAACATGGCCACGGAACTCTATGCGGTCGCGCAGGAAAGCGGTGAAACCGACACCAACGAGCGGGTTGAAGCAGCCCGGATGGCGGCGGTAAAGATGGCACAGATGATGGCCAAGTACTCGGTCCGGTCAAACTCAGCAGTCACTCAGACCTTCCAGGGCTCGGACACGGAAACCTCGCTGGATGAGCAGGCAATGCAGTTTGACGAACTGCTGGCCACCATAAGAAAAGGGCCTGCGCAGGGCGAACTCAAGACGCTGCTGGATGACATCAGTTCCAAATGGCAGTTCATCCGTGGTTCCTATATCAACTACAACGAGAACAATGTCGGCTTCGTGATTGACCGCTATTCCAAGGCCATTCTCAACAGTCTGGCCACCACCATTGATCTCCTCCGGAACCCGACTTCCTGATCGGTAACTCGTCTCTGGCGGGTCGTAATTACCCGCCAGAGCTCATTTTTTCCCGCCCCCTTATTGATACCTGTCAGTTTCCCGCTACACTCTTTCGGTTAGATTTGGACTACTATTTCTTATGTAAGCCCGATGCGAAGGAGTAATGCGATGTCCGCCTACAAGAAGATGCTGGTTGCCATTGACCTGACGGAGGAGGCTCCACAGGTGCTCAACAAGGCAAAGGCCATCAGCAGCGCCCATGGCGCCGAACTGATGCTCGTACATGTTGTTGAACCGGTGGGCTATGCCTATGGCGGCGACATTCCCATGGACCTGACCGAGCTTCAGGACCAGCTGGACAAGGCTGCCAGGGAGCAGCTGGGCAAATACGGGGATGAGTACGGCGTGACGAAAGAGAACCAGGTCGTTACCGTAGGTCGGCCGGAATCTGAAATACACCGGCTGGCGAAAGAGCAGGATGTGGATCTCGTCATTGTCGGCAGCCACGGCCGCAAGGGGTTCCAGCTGCTGCTCGGTTCAACCGCCAACGGCGTCCTCCACGGTACCGAGTGCGACGTTCTGGCCGTCCGGATCCACTGATCCGTCCGGATACAAGTATTCAGGGGAGCAGCGGGTTCTTCCGCTGCTCCTCCAGTCTACTGACCTGCCTGCTCTTCCAACTCCATCCAACGCTCGATCGTCTGTTCCAGGCTCTGCTCGGCGTCCGTCAGCTTTTGCAGAGTGACAGCCACCTCCTCCGACGGCCCCGAATAGAAATCCGGTGCTGAAATGGCCTCCTGGAGCTCAGCCACCTCCTGTTCCAGGGCCTCGATCCTGCCGGGCAGCTGCTCCAGCTCCAGCTTGAGCTTGTAGCTGAGCTTGGCGGGTTTGGCTTTTGCCGGGGCCTTAGCGGCACTTTCTTTCGGTCCGGCGGCATCTGCCCTGGCCGGCTCCCCTTTCTTTGGCTGTTTATCCTGTTTGTCTGGCCGGTTGCCGCCCCGCTCCGACGGGAACTGACCGCCCTGACGGCGCCAGTCAGAATAGCCGCCGACATATTCCCGAACCTTCCCGGTACCATCCAGGAAAATGGTCTCGGTCACCACGTTGTCCAGAAATTCACGGTCGTGGCTGATCACGATAACCGTGCCCTTGAACTCGGAAAGCTGCTCTTCCAGAAGCTCCAGCGTTTCCACATCCAGGTCATTCGTGGGCTCATCCAATACCAGGATATTGGCCGGCTTGCTGAACAGCTTGGCCAGCAACAGACGGGCTCGCTCACCACCGGAGAAGACCCGCACGGGAGATCTTGCCCGTTCCGGCGTAAACAGGAACTCCTGCAAATAACCCAAGACGTGCTTGCTCTGACCATTGATCTCGATAAATTCCCGCCCTTCGGACAGGTTATCCAGGGCGTTTCGCTCCAGATCGAGCTCTCCCCGCAATTGATCGAAGTAGGCGACTTCAAGGTTCGTACCGAGGCGAATACTCCCCTCGGTCGGCTTGAGGTCGCCCAGTAACAGACGCACCAGCGTGGTCTTGCCAGTGCCGTTCTCTCCCACCAGACCAATCTTGTCGCCGCGGAGAATCGTCAACTCCATGTCGCGGATCACCTTGGTTCCATCAGGATAGGCAAACCCGGCATCACGGGCCTCAACTACCAGTTTTCCGGAGCGATCGGCCTCTTCGACAGCAAAACTCGCTGTCCCCCCCCTGACCCGACGCTGGCGGTGTTCCTCGCGCATGGCCTTGAGTGCCCTTACGCGACCCATATTACGGGTCCGACGTGCCTTGATACCCTGGCGAATCCAGGCTTCTTCCTGCTTGAGCCGCTTATCGAACAGCGCATTCTGGCGCTCTTCCTCCTCAAGGGCCTTTTCCTTGAGCTCCAGATACCGGTCGTAGGTTGCCGCAAAGCTCACCAGCTTGCCACGGTCCAGCTCGACGATCCGCGTTGCCATGTGGCGGATGAAGGCCCGGTCATGACTGACGAACAGCATGGCTCCCCGGAACTGCGACAGCGCCTCTTCGAGCCAGGCAATGGCGGGTACGTCCAGGTGGTTGGTGGGCTCGTCCAGAAGCAGGATATCCGGATCCGCGACCAGGGCACGCGCCAGCAACACCCGTCGCTGCCAGCCGCCCGAGAGCGTATTCAGGCGACGGTCCGGATCGATTCCATACTGACCGAGAATAGTGGTCACCTTCTGATCCAGGAGCCAGCCGTCAAGTGCCTCCAGACGCTCTTGCACCCGTGTCATTTTTTCCAGGCTGACCTCATCGCCCTGCTGTGACAGCCGATGGAACTCCGCCAGCAACTCCCCCGTTTCAGGGAAGGCACCGGAAACCACGTCATAGGCGGTGCGCGTATCGTCGGAGGGGAGGTTCTGTGGCAGCACTGCAAGCAAGGCACCGTCATCCAGGCGCACCGTTCCACCGTCCGGGGTCACTTCGCCACTGACAATTTTCAGCAGGGTGGACTTGCCCTCGCCGTTCCGGCCCAGAAGACAGACACGCTCACCGGCCTCAATGACCAGCGAGGCTTGGTCCAGCAGCGGATGCATGCCATAGGCGAGGGAAACCGAATCCAGAGTTAACAAAGGCACGTTCAGGTATTCTCCGTTTTGATAATGCTTACAGGGTCACCGACACGGATGCTCCCGGGCTGATCATGAATGGCGTTCATTCCGAAAATGACGCCATCGCTGGTCCGCCGGTAACCTGTGAGTGTGCGAAGCGGCTGACCGGCCGGGTCTTTCACTCCCCGTTCCGGATCAACGGTGGTCATGATACAGCGGGAACAGGGCTTTACCAGCCGAAACTGACGGTCGCCGATCTGCAGTTCCCGCCAGCCATCCTCAGACCAGGGATCCGCCCCCTCGACGACAATATTGGGGCGGAACCTGCGCATGGTGACGGACTGTTCGAGCCGGGTGTTCAGCTCTTCCAGCGATGCGAGGTTTGTAACCAGGAACGGAAAGCCATCCGCAAACCCGACCCGACGATACTCCCCGACCCGATCCGCATCGACTCGCCGGAATGTGTCCTCCGGCATGTAAACAAACCGGAAGGCCTGACCGCAGAATCGCGATAACGCGTCGTTGGGCTCCTGCGCCCCTGACCGTGCTGTGACCCAATCGCGCCAGACCAGGACGGGAAACGTTTCATCGGTCGACTCAAGCGCGAACGCACCTTCACCCGGAATGTCCACCTCTACACGATCTCCCGAGAAACGGGCCTGAATTCTTGCCAGCTGCGGATAATTGCGCTGGGTGACGAAACGACGGTCCTCGTCCACGATCATCCACCGCCGGTCCCCGGCTGGCCCGAAATCGTCCATCACAAAGGAATCGACCTGGACGCCAGCCAGTGATTTGACGGGGTAGAGATAAAGCGAATGGATTTTCATGCTGCGAGCCTCCCGTACTGCGAAGAAGTGGGTGTGGCTGCCGAGTATAACCGAGAGGAGCATCGGGCGCTGAGAGTGACAGACGCCCTGAAACGAAAAAACCCGGCTTTTAAAAGCCGGGTTTCGGAATCTGGAGCGGGAAACGAGATTCGAACTCGCGACCCCAACCTTGGCAAGGTTGTGCTCTACCAACTGAGCTATTCCCGCATTGCTGAACGGTTATTGCCGTCAACGGAGGCGTATTCTACGGATCAGGCTCTGGTCGTCAACCTCTTTTTTCCAACTTTTTTACTGTACCGGAAAAACTGTTCAAAACCCGTGCAATTCGTTGAAAAATCAGGCAGCGCTATCAGCTCTGCCCAGCCTCATTGCCGGCTGCAGCCGCCATCTGGGCATCATCACAATGCAGAAAACCAGAACTCTGGAGCCACTCCTGATCCGGATAGTATTTGAAAACAAGCTGGCCACCCTTGAGATTGTCGACCACCTCTTCAATGACCTTGTTGTCAACCGCCGGACATCCGAGGCTGCGACCAATTCGCCCGTACTGGTTCACCCAGCTGTCACTGACGTAATCCGCACCATGGATAACAATCGCCCGCTGACGAGCGTGATCGTTAACGCCCGGCTCCAGCCCGTCGAGGCGCAGGGAATAGCCGTGCTTGCCGTAATAGGATTCACTCGCGCGGAAAAGGCCGATGCTGGACATATTGCTGCCTTCCACATTCGAGAATGCCGTGGAGCGGAAATTTCCGGATTTACGCCCGTGAGCCACAAGGTCCCTGAGCAGAAGGTCGCCGGTGCGGGCATCGAAAATCCACATCCGCTCTTCGCTGGAAGGAAGTGAGAAATCGATAACGGCAAGGCGCTTCGGCATTGACATTCCGCCACCTACGGCACAACGGGAAGCGTTTACCGCCATCGAGAGCACCTGGGGATCCAGCCTGGGTGCGGACTCGGTCATGCGCCCGACGAGGCGTTGGTCGAAAGGCTCCGCATGGGCGTGCAAACCGGGCAAGTACAACAAAGGGAAACTCAGTAATAAAGCAATGCGCCGACTGCTCTTCAGCATCTTCAATCACCGTCAAAAACCAAGGGGTAAGACCCGAATTGCGCCCAATCCGGATCACCTGAACTGTGACGCATTCTACCAGCTCATGGTGATAACCCGGTCAAATCGTACAGTTTTTATACAAAACGGTAACAAAGCCTGCGATTCGAGGTCGGGCCTTTCACTGCCCGAAAGTTTTGCCGCCTTTGAGATAAGCCGTTTCTTCCGGGGTGGACGTCCGTCCGAGCGCCTGATTGCGATGGGGAAACCGCCTGAACTCCCGGATAATCGCACGGTGCTCCTCGGCCGATTCAAGAAAGCTTTTCATGAAATCTCCCAGGATGCCGTGGGTTGTCGCGGCCAACTGACTGTAACACTCCACCGAAAGGTCCTGGTCCTCAAGGCGTTCGGAGTGCTGAAGCGGCATATACAAGAACGCCCGCTGGACCGGGACAAGCGCCATGTCTTGACCCTTGTGCATTGCTTGCCGACAGAGCTTTCTTGCGAGGGGGTCCTGCTCAAACGCAAGGGCCCCGCCCCGGAAAATATTTCGGGAAAACTGGTCCAGCAGCAGAATCTCGGCCAGCGCTCCTCCGGGCTCGGTGCGCCAGTGATCGAGACCCTGCTCGCAAGCAAACAGCACCAGCGAGAGAAAGCGACGGCGCAGTTCCTGATCAAACTTCCGGTCCGAACGGAACCAGCGGCTTCGGTGAAACCGGTCTGGCAGCCCTTCTTCACCCAGTTCTCCAAACCAGAAATCCAGAATCTCTTTCCAATCGAACATCTAGCAACACCCTGATATCTTGGACTGAAACCTCTGCAGAGGCGCACAATAGTGCAAGACTACGATGGACTCCCCTTCTTTGATGACGCAGGAGCATAAATGACTAGCAGCCACCGCATTGTACTTCTGGCCCACGGAAGCAGCGACAAACGCTGGTGCGAAACCTTTGAACAACTCGCAGCGCCCACCCTCCAGGCCGTTGGAGGCTCCTGCATCGCCTACATGGAGCTCGCCTCTCCCTCGCTGCAGGAGACCATCGCAGCTGGAGCGGACGACGGCGTCAAGGAGTATACAGTGGTTCCGCTGTTTCTGGCTGCTGGCCGGCACCTGAGGAAGGATGTCCCGGCAATAATTGCGGATCTCGAGAAGGACCATGACGTAAAGATCCACCTCGCACCACCTATCGGTGAAAATCCGTTGCTGGGGCAAGCCATCAAGGAGGTTGTCACCCTGGAACTGAACCAGGCGAATCACCCCGCATCGTGAACGGGTAGCTTATAGGGAGGCACAGAGTATGGCCAAAAGGATTCTCATTACCGGCGGCACCGGCTTTATTGGAAAAGAGCTCTGCCCGCGTTTGCTTGAGCGCGGAGACCAACTTTCTGTCCTCAGCAGACAACCGACGGAAAACGTAAAAGCCATATGCGGACGCGTGGAGGCAGTCAGTAGCCTGAGTCCAATGCGCTCCCATCAGGGCTTTGATGCGGTGATCAACCTGGCCGGAGAAGGCATCGCCGACAAACGCTGGTCCGCCAGTCGGAAACAGGCGCTCAGAGACAGTCGAATCCGGCTGACTGAAGAGCTGGTGGAGGTCATCAGGACCTGGGAGAAGCCTCCATCGGTAATGGTGTCTGGGTCTGCAGTCGGCTTTTATGGAGATCAGGGGGCTGCGCCTGTGACCGAAGATACGGCACCCCACGATGAATTCACCCACCGGCTTTGCAAAGACTGGGAAAATGCTGCCAAGACACTTGCCGGGGCACACACCCGAATCTGCCTGTCGAGAACCGGTGTCGTAGCTGGTCCGGGGGGCGGGTTTCTGCAGAGAATGCTTCTACCCTTCCGGCTTGGACTGGGTGGCCGACTGGGGAGCGGTGAACAGTATATGCCTTGGGTGCACCGGACGGATGTTGTCAATGCGCTGATCTGGATGCTCGATACTGAAGCCGCCCGGGGAGCGTACAACGTCGTCAGTCCCAATCCGGTCACCAACGCCGAATTCACCCGAACGCTGGGGAAGGTCCTGAATCGCCCCACCCCATTTCCCGCGCCTGCGCCGGTACTGAAAGTCGCGCTTGGTGAAATGTCGCGGCTGCTGCTTACAGGACAGAATGCGAGGCCCGCCAGACTGATCGACGAGGGGTTCGAATTCCGGTTCGAGGATCTGGAATCGGCGCTGAGGAGTTCCGTTGGAAGAAAATAGAACTGGCCAGTTTCGGGCGTACCACGGACGCCCGAAATTTTTTTGAGAAAATCGTTGACACTACCCCGACGCTTACTTAATATACGCGCCACCTCGACGAGGCAAGCTTTTGAAAACGTTGCGTCCCCTTCGTCTAGTGGCCTAGGACTCCGCCCTTTCACGGCGGCAACAGGGGTTCGAACCCCCTAGGGGACGCCAATTTTTACTGCTTGAGGCGATTCAGCGTCCTTGCTGATCGGCTTGACTGCATGCGTCAGACCGGCTTCCCGCCATGCTTGCCCTGATGCTTCTTGTTTTGGTGTCCATGCTCTTTCTGATCTTTCATCACGAAGACACCAACGCCCACGAAAAAGCCCACCATCAGCAGTACAGTAACGATTCCTGCGATAACCACGGCGTCCATATACATAATTGCTCTCCTTCACTTATCAAACTTGACTAAGCTCAGGTTACGCCGCGCCCCAGGCCAAGGTATTGATCCAGGTCAAGCAGTTCTCTCGCACCTGGATACGCAAAAATACCAATCGGTCACACAATTCCCTCCAGTTTTCCTGCATTTGCAGGGATTTTGCCCAAGACAACTGCTATATTCGGGATTGTGACGAAGACTCCGGTTTCCTCTCCCATCAGGGTGGCTGTACTCACGACATGCCGAATTTGTCCAGGTATTTCCAACGATTACGATCAGGTTCTCCGCTGTCTCTCAGGCTGCTGGCCTGGATTCTGCTATTCAGTTCGGTCTTCACCCTGATCGCATCAGGCATACAACTGTATTCAGACTATCGCAAGGACGTGGGCCTTATCGACCAGCGCCTGAAGGTTATTGAATCCGGTTATGCCTCGAGCCTCTCAAGAAGTCTTTGGGCGCTCGATCAAAAACTTCTGCAAACGCAAATGGAGGGTATCCTCAGCCTGCCGGATATCGCCCATCTCAGACTGAGAATCGAGCCCGACTCGGAACTGGTAATGGGGAGCATCCCAAGGGGTGCAGAGACAAAGACCCACAGTTTTATTCTGGTACATGACGGCAACGAGAATTTCAGGCTTGGCGAACTGACTATTACAGCCAACCTCGACCGGGTATACCGGGAAATGAAACAGAAGATTGGCATCATCCTTACGACCCAGTTCCTGAAAACATTCTTTGTTTCCATTTTCATACTCTGGATCTTCCAGCACCTGGTAACGCGACATCTCTCCGGCATGGCGGCCTATGCACGTGACTTTTCCCTCTCCAATCTGTCACAGCCGCTCACCCTGGACCGACCGGATTCGCCGGCTAACCGAAGAGATGAACTCGGTCAGGTGGTGGACGCGATCAATCAGATGCGTGAACGCCTCAACATCGATATCGCAAGACAGAAAAGGGACGCCGCAGAGATCCGGAAGTTTTCCAAGGCCATCGAACAAAGCCCGTCCTCTGTTCTTATCTGCGATCGCCAGTGGCACATCGAGTACGTGAACGAGAAGTTCAGTCAGCTGACCGGGTTTAACCGAAACTCCATCCTCGGCAAGCACCCCGCCGAGCTTGGAAACGACGGCAGTCAGAATCGTGAACGCCGAAACCTCTGGCAATCCATCCGACTCCAGGTCCAGCGGGTGGGTGTCTGGCAGGGAGAGGTCAACAGCATCCGCAAAAGCGGCGATCGATTCTGGGAACAGCTCGTGGTAACGCCCATAAAGGATAACAATGGCGAGATTACCGGTTACCTGATCCTTGGCGAGGATGTCAGTATCCGCAAACGCTACGAGCAGCAACTGCTCCGCCAAGCCAATTACGACATCCTGACCGGCCTCCCCAACCGGATGCTCGCTCTGGACCGGCTCAAGCTTGCTCTCGCTCAGGCCCGCCGCGAAAACTCCCTGGTGGGCGTCATGTTCCTGGACCTGGACAACTTCAAGCATATCAACGATACCCTCGGCCACGATGCCGGTGACAACCTCCTGATAGAGGCGGCCCGGCGCATTTCCAGCTGCCTCCGGGGCACCAGCACCGTCGCCCGGCTCGGCGGCGATGAGTTCCTCGTCGTTCTGCCCGGGTTACCCGGTCCGGATGCCTGCTCCCAGGTGGCTGAGCGGATACTCAAGACCTTTGAGCCGCCCTTCAACCTGAACGCCCAGGAGGTGTTTGTAACCACAAGTATCGGCATCGCCGTGTTCCCCACCGATTCGGACAACAGCGGCACCCTGCTTCAGCACGCCGATGCCGCCATGTACGAGGCCAAACACAAGGGCAAGAGCGCCTATGCTCGCTTCTCGCCTGAAATGAGCGAGGTGTCCCACGAGCGACTACAAATGGAGTCGCTCATGCGTCGGGCGCTGGAGCTCAACGAATTCGAGCTGCATTACCAGCCCATTGTCGACACGGAGAGTGGCGAGCTGCAGGCAGCGGAAGCCCTGTTGCGCTGGAGCAATCCGACCCTGGGGCTGGTCATGCCCGACCGTTTCATACCCTTGGCCGAAGAAACCGGCATGATCACGCCGGTTGGCGAGTGGGTGCTTCAGGAAGCCTGTCGGACCGCAGTCAGTTGGCGGGAAATCACCGGGAAGGACATCAGTATCTCCGTGAATGTTTCACCGCGCCAGTTCCGGGATTCCGGCTTTCTGGATGCCGTGATGGGCGCGCTGGACAGCAGCGGCCTGAAACCCGAATTGCTGGAGCTGGAAATAACCGAGAGGCTGCTACTGGATAATTCCATTGAGACAGCCACCATACTGTATCAGCTGGATCACGCCGGCGTGAGGCTGTCGGTGGACGATTTCGGCACAGGCTACTCTGCCCTGAGTTACCTGAAAAGCTATCCCTTTGACGTTCTCAAGATCGACAAGTCTTTCGTTAATGACGTCAACAAGAAACCTGAGGATGCTTCCCTTGTCCGTGCCATTATCAACATGGCCCACAGCCTTGGCCTCGAGGTGATTGCCGAGGGTGTCGAGGACAGGGCTCAGGCCGACTTCCTCAGACTGGAGCAGTGCGACTATTCTCAAGGCTATTTCTACTGCAAGCCAAAGCCGGCGCAGGAGTTCGAAAGCTGGCTCAGAAACAAATACCGGATACCGGTCTGAAATAACGGAAACGGTTTATGGATAACCCGATACTGGTCGTCAATTGTGGCAGCTCCACGCTGAAGCTCGCTCTCTTTGACGACAAGACTCTGAAATGCACCGCCACCGGACTGGCGGAGCGTCTGAATCATGACGGCGCGGTCGCCCGTATCGACGGACTGGAAGACAACATACCACTGCCGACAGGAGCGACTCATCAACAGGCGCTGGAAGCAATGGCGAACGCCCTGACGGCTTCCGGCCTGCTGTCCGGGACGCCTGCCGCCATCGGGCACCGGGTGGTTCATGGCGGCGAAAAATTTCGGGAAGCGGCGCTGGTAAACGAAGAGGTACTCCAGGCCATCCAGCACTGCGCAGGTCTGGCCCCCCTGCACAATCCGGTCAACCTCTCCGGTATCGAGAGCACACGAAGCCTGTTTCCCGGTGTTCCGAATGTTGCCGTTTTTGATACCGCGTTCCATCAGACACTGCCACGCAAAGCCTATCTCTACGCCGTTCCCTACCCGTACTACCAGAACTGGGGGGTGCGCCGTTATGGCTTCCATGGCATCAGCCACAGCTTCATGGTAACGGAAGCCGCCAGGCGGTTGGGAAAGACGCCCGCCACCACCTCCATCATCTCGGCCCATCTTGGCAACGGCTGCAGCATTGCGGCCATACGCGATGGTCTCAGTGCAGATACCAGCATGGGCCTCACGCCTTTGGAAGGGCTGGTCATGGGCAGCCGCAGTGGCGACATTGACCCCGGACTGTTCGACTACCTGAAGTCGAAAGGTATCGCCCAGGACCAACTGAATCATGTACTAAACCACGAGAGTGGCCTTCTGGGCCTGTCCGGCCAAACCAATGACATGCGAACACTGTGTGACCTGGCCGAACACGGTCATGAGCCGTCGCTGATTGCGATCGAGGTCTTCTGTTTTCGGCTGGCTCGGTATATCGGGGCAATGATGGCCTCCCTGCGCCATCTGGATGCCCTGGTATTCACCGGTGGCATCGGCGAGAACAGTAGCAGGGTGCGTAAACAAACCCTCGACAACCTCGTCCTGCTCGGCTTCGAGATTGATCCGGAACTGAACCGCTATGGAGGCGAGTATACTGACGGTCACATAGAAAGCACCGGGGCAAGGTTTCCGGTTCTTGTGATTCCCACCAACGAAGAGCTGGTGATCGCCAGGGAAGCATCTCGTCTCACGAGGCCGTCAAACTGACCGCACTACCAGGATAACCGCTATGGCCAAGAGTCTTTTCATCGCACCTACCTCCATGGATGCCGGCCTCACCTCGGTTTGTCTCGGCTTGCTGCGAGCATTGGAGCGCGTGGGCGTCAGCGTCGGCTTTTACAAACCTTTCAGCCAGTCGGTACACGACGCCGAATCGCTTCACAACGCCGGAAAGGATTCTTCCGTCGCTTTCGTCCGCGACCGCAGCCACCTGGAAACCCCGGAACCCATTCCTCTCAAGAAGGCCCAGCAGCTGCTGAACCGGCATCAATCCGATCTGCTGATGGAAAATGTGGTTGGGGAGTTCCAGAAGGTAGCCAACAAGGTCGATGTCGTGGTGATTGAAGGTCTGGTCCCGGACCGGACCGAAGCCTACATAGCCCGACTGAACGTAGAGGTGGCGAGAAATCTGGGCTCGGAAGTCATTCTGGTCAGCACGCCAAAGAATTGCACCGCCGAGGAGCTGGATGAGGAACTGGACTTCTATCGCCGCCTCTACGCGGATCCCACTGATCCGGATGTCATTGCCGCCATACTCAACAAGGTGGGCGAACCGGAGCAGTCCGGCCTCACCCTGAACCGGGACAAAGAACTGGCAACCATAATCGACTACCAGAAAGAGAGCCAGCTTTTCAGCGGGGGCCAGCTCCGACTCCTGGCGCAGGTGCCCTGGCAACCGGAGTTGCTGGCACCCAGAGTTTCCGACATCGTGCGGGAACTGGATGTCCGGGTCCTGAATGAGGGTCAGATGGCGAAACGCCGGGTAAAAACCGTCTCCGTGAGTGCCCGAACCATCAGAAACATGACCAATACACTGAAACCCGGCACGCTGATGGTCACCCCCGGCGACCGTGAGGATATTATCGTCACGACTGCGCTGGCGGCCCTGAATGGCGTACCACTGGCCGGACTGATGCTGACCGGGGGCCTGCTTCCGGCGGATTCCGTCATCGATCTGTGCCGGCGGGCCCTGGACACCGGGTTGCCGGTACTCGGCTCTGACACCAATACCTATGAAAGCGCCCACATGCTCGCCAACCTGTCCTCGGCGATCCCTCTGGATGACCCGGAACGGATCGAACAGGCGATGGAAACGGTCGCCCCCAGAATCGACGCGGAATGGCTGCGCGAACATCTGCGGGTGAAACGGCAAAGCCGACTGTCCCCACCCGCCTTTCGTTATCAACTATCCGAACGCGCCCGGGCGGCAAACAGACGCATCGTCCTGCCCGAGGGCAACGAACCAAGAACTATCCAGGCCGCCATCACCTGTCACCAGCGCAAATTGGCCCGCTGCGTGCTGATCGGCAACCGGAGCGAGATCGACAGCGTGGCCGCAACGTTGGGCCTGACGTTGCCAGATGAAATCGAGGTGATTGAACCCTCGGCGGTTCGCGCTCGCTACGTCGAGCCGATGGTCGATCTCCGCAAGCACAAGGGCCTCACCCCGCAAATGGCGGAAGCCATGCTCGAGGATAACGTGGTGCTCGGGACCATGATGGTGGCTCTGGATGAGGCCGATGGCCTTGTTTCCGGTGCCGTTCACACCACCGCCAACACCGTGCGCCCCGCCCTGCAGCTGATCAAGACCCACGATCAGGCCCGTGTGGTTTCCTCCGTGTTCTTCATGCTGCTGCCCGAGCAGGTCGTGGTCTATGGCGACTGTGCCATCAACCCGGATCCCGATGCCGAGGAGCTTGCAGACATTGCCATCCAGAGCGCCCAATCGGCGGAAGCATTCGGCATAGAGCCGGTCGTGGCAATGATCAGTTACAGTACCGGCGAGTCCGGCACCGGTCACGACGTGGAAAAGGTCCGCGAAGCCACCCGGATCGCCCGGAAGCGCCGACCGGACCTGCTCATCGATGGACCGCTACAGTACGACGCAGCGGCTATCGAGAGTGTGGCGCGCAGCAAGGCGCCAAACAGCAAAGTGGCTGGCCGTGCCACGGTGTTTGTGTTTCCGGACCTGAACACCGGCAACACCACGTACAAGGCGGTGCAGCGAAGCGCCAACGTGGTCAGTATCGGTCCCATGCTCCAGGGCCTGCGCAAGCCGGTGAACGACCTGTCCCGCGGCGCCCTGGTGGAAGACATTGTCTTCACCATCGCGCTTACCGCGGTACAGGCAAAACAGGTAGAGGATGCCGGCCTGGCCTGAGCCTGACCGGTTACCGCTTGAGGCTTTTCTGGCGGGTCTTGCGAATCCGACGACCCTTCTTGAGGTCGTTGTCCTTTTTGACTTTCTGACGGGGCGTCAGGCGATCCACCTTGCCGGCAAACGGGTTCTCACTGGAACGGAACTCGAAGCGGATCGGGGAGCCGGTCACATTCAACACCTTCCGGAAGGTGTTTTCCAGATAACGTTTATAGGCACCCGGCAAGGCCTCGGTCTGGTTACCATGCACCACAATGACCGGCGGGTTCGAGCCGCCCTGGTGGGCATAGCGGAGCTTGATCCTCCGCCCCTGGACCATTGGCGGCTGGTGCTGGGCTACCGCATCCTGCAGGATCGCGGTCAGGCGGTTGGTCGGCCACTTGGCCATGGCCGATTCATAGCAGGCTTCCACCGATTCGTACATCACACCGACACCCGAGCCGTGCAGGGCTGAGATGTAGTGCTTGTCGGCATAATCGAGGAAGTCCAGACGCCGCTGGACTTGCTCCTTGACCCGCGCCCGGTCATCGGGATCCATACCGTCCCACTTGTTCACCGCAATGACCAGTGACCGGCCGGCGTCGAGGACGAAGCCGATCAGGTGGAGATCCTGATCCACCAGCCCTTCCCGGGCGTCAATCACCAGGATCACTACATGGGCATCATCAATAGCCTGCAGCGTCTTGATGATGGAGAATTTTTCCACCACCTCGCGGACATTCTTCCGCCTCCGCACGCCGGCCGTGTCAATAAGGGTATACTGGCTGCCCTGACGCTCGTAGGGAATGTAAACGCTGTCCCGCGTGGTTCCGGGCATGTCGTAAACCACCACCCGGTCCTCGCCGAGCATCCGGTTCACGAGCGTGGACTTGCCTACGTTGGGCCGCCCCACCACACCAATCCGGATTCCGGGATATTTGTCGGCCCGGTCTTCCTCTTCAGCATCCTCGGGCTTCGGGAGCAACTCGTCCAGCATGGACCGGATGCCCCGGTTATGGGACGCGGCAATCAGATAGACGGATTCGAAGCCCAGACCGTAGAAATCCGAGGCAGCCACATCCGGATCCTGGCCATCGGTCTTGTTCACCACCAGGTGAGCCCGTTTGCCACTCCGGCGCAGGTGGTCAGCGATCATCTCATCCCCGGCCGTCAGGCCCGCACGGCCATCCACCAGGAACAGGACAATATCGGCTTCCTCTACCGCCTGCATGGATTGGCGTGCCATCTCGGCATCAAGACCGACTTCGTCTCCTGTCAGGCCACCGGTATCGATAACGATAAACCGTTGGCCCTCGTAGTTACCCTCGCCGTATTTCCGGTCACGGGTCAGACCCGGGAAATCCGCTACGAGGGCATCCCTGGAGCGGGTCATCTGATTGAACAGCGTCGACTTCCCGACATTCGGGCGTCCGACAAGGGCAATTACTGGGGTCATAGTGATGCGTTACTCTACTGGCCTGAGTTCAAAATTCACCAGGCGGCCGCTGTTGCCAAAAACGAGCAGATTACCATCGCCCAGGCGCTGTGCCGGTACGCGGATACCCTCATCGTCGAATTCGAGCTGACCCTGGAGGCTGCCATCTTCCTGGGATACCGCATGGAGGTAGCCCTCATAGTCCCCTACCACCAGATAGTCTCCGGATACCATTGGCTGGGTCAGCTGCCGCCAGGACAGACGATCCTGAACCCACAGCTCGCGGCGATCGGATCCTCGCAAGGCAACGATGTCCCCGTTTGAGGAGGCCAGGTAGATGGACCCGTTACCAATCATCGGCGAATAAAGGCTGGACGCCTTCTTGCTCCAGATTTCCCGGCCGGTGCGTATATCCAGCAGAGCGAGTTTGCCCTGGTAGCCCACCACCATCAGAGCCGAATCCAGGACCAGCGGCTGGCCGCCAATGTCAACGAGTCGCTCCAGTTCGGTACGCCCCTGGGGCTGGCCCACCTCGTATTGCCAGAGCGGCTGGCCAGAATCGGCCGACAGCGCGATCAGTTTGCCGTTGGCAAACGATGAAATCACAATATCGCCGCCGACCAGGGGCGCTGCTGCAGCCCGGACTGAAAGCACGGGCACCTGCCCATCGTATTGCCAGAGCTTTTCCCCAGCGGTGGCATCGAACGCCAACACGCGACCATCGGTGGTCTGGATGACCACAATGGAACCATTGGACTGGGGCGCCGCCAAAACTTCGGTTGGCAGAGCCGCCCGCCATTGCTCCTCGCCTGCATCCCGTGAAAGTGCCAGCAGATCCGCCTCCCGGGTCACCAGGTAAAGCTGGTCGGCATCGCCACCAACTCCTGCGAAAATCCGGTCATCAAGCTCTTTCTCCCAGAAAACCTTGCCGTTCTCCGGCGCAACCGCTACCAGCTCACCATCGGCGGAAGCCGCGTAGATGGTATCGCCGGCATTCAGAGGGCTGAGGTACAGGAATTCGCCATCGTGGCCGTCGCCCACGGACATGCTCCAGACCTGCTTGAACTCGACGGTCGGTTCAATCTCGGGCACCGGTACCGGCTTCTCAAATGTATCGGTCGTACTGCAGCCACCGAGCCCCGCGAGCGCGAGCAGGCCTGTCAAAAGAGCCGGTTTCGGGATGCTCAGACTCAGCCCCGGCATCAGGCGTCCTCCCTGACACCCAGGTCAGCCAGCTTCAGCTCAAGGATACCGCTCCGACCCTGCGAGCTCTGCTCACGTGCAGCCAGATACGCTTCTTTTGCGGCTTCCCGGTCACCCTGGGCCAGAAGGACATCGCCTTTCAGTTCCGCGAAGATGGAGGCAAAGGTGCCGGCGTTGCTGACGCTGTCAATCGTCGCCAGCGCTTCGTCATGCTGACCGGCGGCAAACTGGGCACGGGCAAGACGATTCTGAACCACCAGCTCCAGAGCAGCATGGTCTTTGGCCTTTTCCAGGGCCCATTTCAGTGAATCAACGGCCGCTTCGGCATCGCCCTGCTCCATCAGCTGTTGGCGGGCGAGGATCAGGTTACCGTAGATAGCGTAAGCGCTGTCTGTGTAGTCGTCACGCAACTTGCCGGCGACGAACGCGACCGTCTCGTCGGAAGTCTCATCCGTTTGATTGCTGAACGCGTTCAGCAGGTTCGCGAACTGGTTCGCGGCCTCAGTGCGCTGTTGCGCCTGATGGTTCTGCCAGGCCTGCCAGCCAAACACGATGGCAAGTGCGGCACCGATACCAATCAGCAGCGAGCTGCCATTTCTTTTCCACCAATCCTTGATCGCCTGGACCTGTTCTTCCTCGGTGCGCAGTTCAGCCATGATGACTCCTGTTGGAAATTATTGCTTTTGTAACGTTGAATTCAGTTTGAAAGTACATCCGCGAGCGCCTCTGCCAACTCAGCCTGCGGAACTTCTCTCTGCGATTCGTCAGAGCGCAGTGGTTTCAGACCCGCTGTGCCACTGGCCACTTCGTTTTCGCCCAGAATCACGGCGTAGCGGGCGCCGCTCTTGTCCGCCTTCTTCATCTGGCTCTTGAAACTGCCGCCGCCACAGTGGGTGACCACCACATAATCCGCAAGCTCGTTCCGGAGTTTCTCGGCAAGTGCCAGGGCCGGAGCGATTGCCCCCTCCCCCATCGCGGTCACATAGACGTCCGCGTTGCTGTTCACGTGATCCGGAATGAGATCCAGGGTCTCCAGCAACAGAATAAGCCGCTCGATTCCCATGGCGAAACCGACCGCGAACGTCGGCTTGCCGCCAAGTTGTTCCACCAGTCCGTCGTAGCGGCCACCGGCACAAACGGTACCCTGGGCCCCGAGACTGTCAGTGATCCACTCGAAGACGGTCTTGCCGTAGTAGTCCAGGCCACGAACCAGAGCGGGGTTCACCGTGTACTCGATGCCCGCAGCATCCAGAAGAGTCCGCAGGTGATCGAAGTGGTCCCGGGACTCTTCATCCAGATAATCGTCCAGCTTCGGTGCGTTCTCGAGGATCTTGCGGGTTCCGGCATCCTTGCTGTCCAGGATACGCAGCGGATTGGTTTCGAGCCGGCGCTGGCTATCTGCATCCAGTTCAGACTTGTACTGGCCCAGGTAGTCCACCAGTGCAGACCGGTAGACCTTGCGGGATTCCGAGGTGCCGATAGAGTTGATTTCCAGCCGGGTGTGGCCGGAAAGCCCGAGCGCGTGCCACAGACGGGCGGTCAGAATGAGCAACTCGGCGTCAATGTCGGGACCGCTCATGCCAAAGCACTCGACACCGATCTGATGAAACTGGCGGTAGCGGCCTTTCTGCGGCCGCTCGTGACGGAACATCGGGCCCGTGTACCAGAGCCGACGGGTCTGATTGAACAGCAAGCCGTGCTCTTCCGCGGCCCGGACGCAACCGGCGGTTCCCTCGGGACGCAGCGTCAGGCTGTCGCCGTTGCGATCCTCGAAGGTATACATCTCCTTCTCGACGATATCCGTCACTTCGCCGATGGAGCGCTTGAACAGATCCGTCTGCTCGACAATCGGCATCCGGATTTCCTGATAACCATACTGTCGAAGGACTTTCCGCACGGTTGCTTCAACAAACTGCCATACCGGCGTCTGTTCCGGCAGGATATCGTTCATCCCGCGAATTGCCTGAATCTTAGCCAAGTAAAACCCTTAACTGTTTCTGATGATTAACGTTTGAAGTGGAGTCTGATCACTCGCCTGACCGGGCGATGATGGCCTCTTCCTGCTCTTTGCGGCGCGCGACTTCGTCCCGGATCAAACGCTCCAGGTCATCCGTCAGTGTGGCATTGTCCAGCTTCTGATTCGGTTTGCCGCCCATGTAGAACAGGTTTTTCGGACTACCCCCGGTGAGACCGATATCGGCCTCCTTGGCTTCACCCGGACCATTGACGATGCAGCCGATGATGGCAACGTCGAGGGAGGTGTTGACGTCCTCCAACCGGGCTTCCAGGTCGTTCATGGTCTGGATGACATCAAAGTTCTGACGGGAGCAACTCGGGCAGGCAATGAAATTGATGCCGCGGCTGCGAAGGCGGAGACTCTTGAGAATGTCGAAGCCGACCTTGATCTCCTGGACCGGGTCCGCTGCCAGGGATACGCGAATGGTGTCGCCGATACCGTCCATCAGCAACATACCAAGGCCGATGGACGACTTCACGGTACCCGAACGGAAACCACCGGCCTCGGTAATACCGAGGTGCAACGGCTGTTCGATCTGGCTGGCAATCTTCCGGTAGGCGTCAACCGTCATGAAGACTTCGGAGGCTTTCAGACTGACCTTGAAGTCCTGGAAGTCATGACGATCCAGAATGTCGATATGGCGCATGGCCGACTCCACCAACGCATCCGCGGTGGGCTCGCCATACTTGCGCTGAAGGCTCTTTTCCAATGAACCGGCATTGACGCCGATCCGGATCGGAATATTCCGGTCCCGGGCCGCACTGATCACTGCGTTCACGCGATCCTCACGACCGATGTTGCCAGGATTGATGCGCAGGCAGTCCACGCCCAACTCGGCCACACGCAAGGCGATCTTGTAATCGAAATGGATGTCGGAAACCAGGGGAACGGAGACCTGCGCCCGGATCTTGCCGAAAGCCTCGGCCGCATCCATGGAGGGAACGGAGACCCGGACAATGTCAGCACCCGCCTCCTCGAGGGCGCGGATCTGAGCGACGGTGGCATCCACATCGCACGTGTTGGTGTTGGTCATACTCTGCACCGCGATCGGCGCGTCACCACCTACCGGTACATTTCCAACCATGATTTGGCGGGATTTACGTCTCTTGATCGGGGATTCGTGCTTCATGTCTTAGTGACCAATAAAAATGTCGACTGTACCTGTCAGAGGGACAGCGTGAATTCGGTGCGATTGTTGGCAACCGTGAAGTCGCCAAGGTCAACCGGCTCGCCCTGAAAAATCACTGAGCCCACGGCATCCACGGCTCCGATAACAACCCTGAGCGGCGCGTCCCCTGACACATCCAGTCTATCACCCTGGCGTTGCAGGGACGCGACCAGGCGGTTACCGTCCGCGTCGCTCACCTGTACCCAGCAATCTGCGGTGAAGGTCATCTCAAGCCGGGCTGTATCCGAAACTACCACCGGTTCCTCGGGGTTTTCCACCAGCGGCTCAGGCTCCTCAACCACGACAACCGGCTCTTCGACAGCGGGTTCGGGAACCGGTTCCGTAAGGGGCGCTTCCTGAGTTAACGGCTCTGATGGCTCCGCGGTAACGTCTTCAACCGGCTCAGCCTCAGCGGGGCTCTCCGGTTCTGGCACCGTTCCGCCGGGTTCGGAAGCGGAATCCGGCTGGCCCAGATCCTCCTGGGACTGAACCTCCGGTGCCTGCTCCGGCTGTTCCGTCGTAGTCGGCAGAATTTTATCCTGAAGGACAAAGCGGTAAGCGAGGAAACCCGCAAACGCGATGGCCACAAACCATACAAGGACCTTGGCGATCCTGCGCTTCTGGCGACGCCGCCGCTCCAGGTCAACCAACGGATTGGCTTCATGCTGTTTTTCACGTTCGATGCGTAGCGGTTCCAGCTCGCGGTCGAGGTCGGATAACACTTTATCCGGATCGAGCCCGACCTGGCTCGCGTAGGCCCGAACATAGCCTTTGAGAAAAAGTTCGCTATCGATCCGGGTATGTTCGCTATTCTCGATAGCCTGGATGATCGCAGGCCTCAGGTGTTGCGCCCGGGCGATATCGTCAACACCAAGCCCCAGTTTTTCCCGGGCACGCTTGAGTTGCTGCCCGACAGGATCACTTACCGCTGGTTGGGGGGTTTCATCATTGGCCATTAGAAATCAGTACCTTATATTGTTGGTATTCCACTGACTCCGGGTATTCGTTCTTGAGCAACATCGCCAGGCTCGCCTCCTGGTCCCTGTCATTGAAATAACGGGCAATTCGGATGCCCGTATAAAGACTTTCTGCGGAATGCGTCATACGCTGATTCCGGGCAATGGCTGTGGACAGTCGGCTGTAATAACGGGAAGCCGCCTCGTACTCACCCTGCTCCACAAGGACCCGTGAGAGGGCGAGAAGCGGCCGAACGTCTCCACGGCTTAATTCCAGCGCGCGCCGATAAGAGGTGATGGCTTCGCCCGGCTCGTCCAGACGTTCCTGACTCATGCCGAGGTTGAAGAATACCGAGCCACGATCAGGATATTCGGTATCCCGAGACGCCGCACGGAACTGGTCACGGGCGTCCGCAAAACGCCCCTGACTGTACAGGAATGCCCCGTAATACACCCGCCCCCGGGTGTAACCCGCATCGGCGCTGATCGCCTTCCGAAAACTGGATTCGGCAAGCTCGGGTTCACCCTCCGAGTTGTAGATCAAGCCCATTGCCGCCAGAGCGGCTGGGGAATTGGAGTCCAGCTCCAGGGCCCGATCCAGGTGGTGCCTGGCACGGTCCAGGTTGCCCTGGCCGATGTAGGCAGTGGCCAGGGTTACATAATTATCCAGCGCTTTCTGTCGATCGGCTTCCCGGGCGAAGCGGCTGTCAGTGGTGGTAACACATCCGGCAAGCACTGTGACCGAAGTCATCAACGCTACCAGGAAAAAACGTCGGATCACCGGTTTAGTCACCACTGTTCTGCAGTCCTCGCATCTGGTTTCTGAATCAGGGGTTCACCTGTTGTACCGCGATATATCGCTGGCTACGACGGGTGCGGTCCTCGACCATGCCAACCAGCTGGCCACAGGCCGCGTCAATATCATCACCCCGGGTGGTGCGGATGGTGGTGATATAACCGGCCTCGTTCAGCACCGTCTGGAAGCGGCGGGTCGCGTTCATGCTCGGGCGACGGAAATCGCTCTCCGGAAACGGATTGAAGGGGATCAGGTTGATCTTGCAGGGCAAGCCCTTCAACAGGGCAGCCAGTTGCCGGGCATGTTCCGGCTGGTCGTTCGTTCCCTCAATCACGGTGTACTCAATGGTTGCCTTCCGTTTGTCAGGCAGCCGGCTGAGATACCGACGGGTTGCCGCGAGCAATTCCGCTATCGGGTACTTTTTATTCAACGGTACCAACTGGTTACGGAGCTCATCATTGGGGGCATGAAGCGAAATGGCCAGTGAAACATCGGTAACCTCGCCCAGGCGGTCCAACGCGGGCACAACACCGGAGGTGCTCAGGGTAACGCGACGCTTGGAAATCCCGTAGGCCAGGTCTTCCATCATGAGGTTCATGGCATCGACGACATTGTCGAAATTGAGCAGCGGCTCGCCCATACCCATCATGACCACATTGGTGATCGGGCGATCCGGGCCCGGCTCGAATGGCATGAAGGCTTTCCGAGCCACCCAGACCTGCCCGATGATCTCGGCCGCTGTCAGGTTGCGGTTGAAACCACGCTTGCCCGTTGAGCAAAAGGTGCAGTCCAGACTGCAACCGATCTGGGAGGAGACACACAGGGTACCCCGCTCACCGTCGGGTATGAGCACGGTCTCGACACTGTTGCCGTTGTCCATGCGCATCACCCATTTGCGGGTGCCGTCTTTGGACGTTTCGTCGTAAACCACCTCGGGACCACGGATTTCAGACACCTGCTTGAGCTTTTCCCGCAGAGCCTTGCTCATATTGGTCATTTGATCGAAGTCATCCACGCCCCGCTGGTGGATCCACTGCAGCACCTGCTGTGCACGGAAGCGCTTCTCACCCAGGGTCTCGAAGAAGGCCTCAAGTTTGGCCTTCGGCATCCCCAGCAGATTGGTTTTTTCAGCAGCAGCTGTCATTTCATAACCTCGATCAGATAACCAATTCGGGGCAGTCCGTGACTGCCCCTGACAACCGGATCAACCGCGCGGGCAGATCTCGTTGTCATTGAAAAAATAGGCGATCTCGCGCTCGGCAGAGGCCGCGGAATCAGAACCGTGAACGGCGTTGGCATCGATGGAAGACGCGAAATCGGCGCGGATAGTGCCAGCTTCGGCTTCCTTCGGGTTGGTGGCACCCATCAGGTCACGGTTCTTCAGGATGGCACCTTCGCCTTCCAGAACCTGAACCACAACCGGTCCGGAGGTCATGAATGCCACCAGGTCATTGAAGAACGGACGCTCTTTGTGCTCAGCGTAGAAGCCTTCCGCCTGCTCCTGGGTCAGGTGCATCATCTTGGCGGCAACAATCTGCAGGCCGGCCTTCTCGAAACGGCTGTAGATTTCGCCAATGACGTTCTTGGCTACCGCGTCGGGTTTGATAATAGAGAGCGTGCGCTCGTTTGCCATGGTATGTCTCCAGTATGGTTATGGTTCAGGTTGAAAATTCAGGCCTGCGATTATACGCAGTCCGGGGGCTACTGCCTACCGCACAGAACGCAGGCGGCTAACGACATCAACGATTTGCGAACTTGCGAAGGCCACTTCTTCCTCGGTGGTGAAACGCCCCATGGAAAAACGCAGGGCCCGGTGCGCCTGTTCATCGCTCAGTCCGATACCACGCAACACAAAGGATGGCTCAACGGTCGCCGAGGCACAGGCGGATCCGGACGATACTGCCAGGTCCCGCAGACCGAGCATCAACGACTCCGCCTCGACGCCCGCGAAGGAGAGATTGATCAGGCCCGGAACACGGTGGGACTGGCTGCCATTCGCGGTAACACCCTCCAGACCTTCCAGCCCCTTGAGAAAAGCACGGCGCAGCGATTCAAGGCGCACCATCTCTGCTTCCAGACCCTCAGTAGCAATTGCAAAGGCTTTGCCCATACCCACGATCTGATGGGTCGGCAGCGTCCCGGAGCGCATTCCCCGCTCGTGACCTCCCCCGTGCATCTGGGCCTCAATCCGCACATCCGGAGACCGTCGCACGTAGAGCGCTCCAATTCCCTTCGGCCCGTAGACCTTGTGGCCGGACAACGACAACAGATCCACGGGGGTCTCATTCAGATCAATGGGCATCTTGCCCGCAGCCTGAGCCGCGTCCACATGGAACAGCACACCCCGGTCCCGGAGCTCCTTCCCGATGGCCGCGATGTCTGTGATACAGCCCAATTCGTTGTTGACCATCATCAGGCTCACCAGGACCGTGTTGTCACGGAGCGCCTCGACCACCCGCTCCGGCGGAATACGGCCGTCCGGGTCCGGATCCAGCCAGGTCACCTCGACACCGCGACCCTCGAGCCACTTGCAGGTGTCGATAACGGCCTTGTGCTCGATCTTCGAGGTGATGACATGAGCATCCTTGCGATCACCCACTGCCCCCTTGATCGCCAGGTTATCGGATTCAGTGGCCCCGGAAGTCCAGACGATCTCCCGCGGATCGGCAGAGATCAGGTCGGCAACCTGTCGGCGAGCTGCTTCAACAGCTGCCTCGGCCTGCCAACCATAGGCATGGGAACGGGAAGCAGGATTCCCGAATACGCCATCCAGCGTGAGGTATTTGGCCATTTCGTCGGCAACGACGGGATCAACGGGCGTCGTGGCCGCGTAATCGAGATATACGGGCTTCTTCATGGTTTGTAAGAACGTTCTGTCTCAGGCCGGCGCCTGTGCCTGGTCGGTCAGACGGTCGGTGTTGATGGTTTCAGAGTCCTCGTCGTCCTGACGACGGTTCTGGCGATCCGCAACCTGACGGATTTCATGCTTCTTCATCAGATCCCCGAGACTGATCTCGCTGAGGAACTGGTGAATCTGATCACTCAGATCGGACCAGAGATGATGGGTAAGGCACTTCTCGCCGTTCTGACAATCGCCTTTATTACCACAGCGCGTGGTATCGAGGGATTCACTGACCGCATCCACCACTTCTGCGATGTACACCTGATCGGCATCACGACTCAGGCGGTAACCACCGCCGGGGCCACGGATACTGACGACAAGTTTTTGTCGGCGCAGACGGGAGAACAACTGTTCCAGGTAGGAGAGCGAGATTTCCTGCCGGGACGATATATCCGCCAGACTGACCGGACCCTGATCTCCGTGAAGAGCCAGGTCCAACATCGCCGTAACAGCATAGCGGCCTTTCGTGGTCAGTTTCATAGCATCAGCCCCGCGATGGGATTGAATCTCGATAAACAGCTGCGAGTATGAATTGACCCAGTAATCCAGTCAAGTATTCACCCTCTCGTATCCGTGTCATCCCGGACACAGTCAAAGTCTTCCTCGTCCAGCGGCGGCAGCTCACCATTCTGGTATTCACTGTTTACCTTACGAATTGCCTTGCACATGTTTTCGATCCGGTCATCAACCGCATGCATGTGATCAAGCAGTGCCCGCATGGCACGCGCGACGGGATCGGGCATTTCTTCGGTTACGCCGTAGGCATCGAAGCCCATGCGCTCTTCCATTTCCTTGCGCCGGACATCGTCCTCGGATTTACGTTTGACGATAACGCGGCCAGGTATCCCCACCACTGTCGCGCCCGCAGGCACCGCCTTGGTCACGACCGAGTTGGAACCGACCTTGGCGCCCTCCCCGACCTCGAAAGGCCCGAGAATCTTGGCTCCGGCACCGACCACCACGCCATTACCTATGGTCGGGTGGCGCTTGCCCTTGTTCCAACTGGTACCACCGAGGGTAACGCCCTGATAAAGAGTCACATCGTCGCCAATGACCGTGGTCTCGCCAATGACAACGCCCATGCCGTGATCAATAAAAAATCGCCGGCCAATGGTTGCCCCCGGGTGAATCTCAATGCCGGTGAACCAACGGGCAAGCGTTGAAAACGTTCGGGCCAGCCATTTCAGCCCCAGCTTCCAGAGCCAGTGTGAAAACCGGTGAAACAGAAGAGCATGGAGGCCCGGGTAGTTCGTGAGCACCTCAAAGGTATTCCGTGCCGCCGGATCCCGGTGAAAAACACTGTTAATGTCTTCCCGTAGTTGTTCAAACATGGCCTTGTTCCTGTCCCGTCTCCGATGCTTCGTCATCGGTGGATTGACGTTGATTTGGTGCCTTGCCGGCGGCCTTCTGGGCAGCCGTCAGGATGCCACGGAGAATATTGACCTCCATCTGATCCAGTCTGGCTCGCTGGAAAAGCCTCCGCAAGCGGGTCATCAGCTGCCGGGGGTTCTCACGACGGTGGAATTCCACATCCACGAGCATCTGCTCCAGGTGCTCAAAAAAACCTTCCACATCTCTGACCGAGGCCGGCGACACGTCCCATCCGGCATCCCCCGGCGCCGACATAGGCTTGAGGTATGGGCTACCCTCGCCGCCTTCAAGGTTACGCAGGTACAACATCCGCAATTCATAACACATCACCTGCACCGCCATGGCCAGATTCAATGAACTGTATTCCGGGTTGGACGGTATATGGATATGGTGGTGGCAATGCTGGAGCTCATCATTGCTGAGGCCATTACTCTCACGCCCGAACACCAGTGCAACCGCTCCCCCTTCTGTGGCCTCGGAGGCCGTCTCGGCTGCTTCCGGGGGTGGCATCACGGGCCAGGGCACTTTGCGACCTCGGGCACTGGTGCCCATCACCAGCACGCAATCCTCGATGGCTTCCTCAAGACTGTTAACCACCTGAGCCCGGTCGAGCACATCGGAGGCACCGGAAGAGCGGGCGTACGAAGCCTCATCCGGGAAAGATTTGGGATTGACCAGCCACAGATTCCCCAACCCCATGTTTTTCATGGCCCTGGCAACCGCGCCAATGTTGCCCGAGTGGGAGGTTTCAACCAGGACAATGCGGATCCGGTCGTTGTAGGTGTCCGTGCCTTCCAGGGGGAGCGCGGGTTTATGCATGGTCAAAAGCCCGTTTCTGTCTGCAGAGTGAACCAAGCGCGACATCATACCAGAACCACCACCCTTCCACCTCTCCGGAAATTCCGTAACCCTCCGCCATCCGTGGTTTTCCGGAGTCAAAAAACATACAAGACAGGTGATCTTTTGCTATCATAGCCCGCCTCCACACACCTGGATAATGAACACTCAGATGCAACCAGCAATCAAAATGGCCCTGCGCGTTGCGCGTCAGGGGTCCGACTACCTGAAAGCCCATTTCGAGCGCCAGGAACCCAACGGCAAGGACGAGAGCGAACGTCGTCGCCAGCTGGATCGGGTTGAGCAGTCCATCTATGACAATTTCAAAGAGCAACTCGAGAAGTCCTACAAGGACCACACAATTGCTCCATTGAACGAAGCCAGCGCGGGCACCAGCGAGAAGAGCTGGCACATTTTCCCGGTGCTGGGCCGCGAGAACTTCCTACGCGGGATTCCGGACTTTGTTCTGGCACTCTCCCAGAAGCGAAACAACCGGACAGAAAACCTGCTGATCGTGAACCCGATCACCGGCGAGGAATACTCCGCCTCCCGCGGCCACGGCGCAGCTCTGAACAGCCGTCGCGTGCGTGCCTCGGAGATCAAGCAGATCGACAAGGCAGCGATTGCCACCAACCTGCTGGACCAGGCACGAAAGAGCGAAAACTCCCAGCTATGGGGTGAAATGGCGGCTGTGATCGCCCACGACTCCGCCATGCTCCGCAGTTCCGGTTGCGTTGTCCTGGATATTGCACGGGTCGCATCCGGCAGCCTGGACGCCGCCGTCATCTTCCGCCCCGAAGCCACTGACATGGACCTGGGCGTAACCCTGGCCATGGAGTCCGGCGCACTGACCGGCGACTTCTCCGGCAACCCATCCACGGGTAACGCCCGTCAACTGGTTGTGGCCAACCCCAAGTTGTTCCGGGAAGTCCTGAAAACCCTGCACCCGTTCCGGGGACGCCTGCCGCGCTGATCCGCAGTTTCGGCAAGCCATAAAAAAACCGCCAACTCCCGGGAGTGGCGGTTTTTTTTGTGCCCGAACGGGACTTACATCCGGTTCAGCCACTCCGGCGGCTCTTCATCCTCTTCCTCTCCGGCCGCGCCTTCTTTGACCGGGAGCATCATATCCTCGCGGGAGACACCCAGGGCGATCAGCAGGTTGGCTGAGACATAAATGGAGGAATAGGTACCCACCAGCACACCGATGATCAACGCCAGGGCGAAGTTGTTGATCGCCTCACCACCGAACAGGTAGAGCGCAAACAGCACGACCAGGGTGGTACCGGACGTATTGATGGTCCGGCTGATGGTCTGATGGATCGATGTGTTGATGATGTCCCAGGCATCACCGACACGCATCTTTCGGAAGTTCTCGCGGATACGGTCTGCGACAACAATCGTGTCGTTGAGGGAGTAACCGATGACGGCCAAAAGGGCAGCCAGCACGGTCAGATCAAAGGTCCACTGGAACAGGGCAAACACACCCAGAACGATGATCACGTCGTGGGCCAACGGAATCACCGACGCGATCCCGAACTTGAACTGGAAACGCATACCCACGTAGATAAGCACGACCGCCAGAGCAAGCAGCAGGCCCAGACCACTGTCTTCCTTGAGCTGCTCCCCCACCTGGGAGCCGATAAACTCGGAGCTGATCAACTCAAAGTCCGCGCCGCTGCCCTGAAGGGCGCTGGCGACTTCAACAGCGAGTTCGTCATTGCCCGCTTCAGCAAGACGGATCAGGATCGTGGTGTCGGAACCGAAATTCTGGACCACGAACTTGTCAAAACCGGCTTCGTCCAGCTGACTCCGGATGTTATCCAGCGATGGCGCCTCTGCGTACTCGAATTCGACGGAAGTGCCCCCGGTGAAATCCATCCCGAGGTTCAGCCCGCGAGTCGCCAGCAACGCAATCGAGGCAATGATCAGCGCAATGGAGAGGACGGAAGCAGCCTTCCGGAACCCCATAAAATCAAACGGCTTCTTCTCCAGCTCAGACATTTGCCAGCTTCCCTCCAATCGACAGCTTTTCGATCTTCCGACCGCCATACACAAGGTTCACGATACTGCGACTGACCATCAGCCCGGAGAACATCGAGGTGAGAATGCCGATGCACAGGGTGACGGCGAAGCCCTTGACCGGCCCGGAACCCATGGCGAACAGGATGACCGCCACCAGCAAGGTCGTGATGTTGGCGTCAAAGATGGAGACAAAGGCCCGAGAGTAACCGGAATTGATCGCCAGTTGCGGCGCCACGCCAGCCTTCAACTCTTCGCGTATTCGTTCGAAAATCAGCACGTTCGCATCCACCGCCATACCAACGGTCAGGACAATACCGGCAATGCCCGGCAGCGTGAGCGTCGCAGAGAGAATGGACATGCAGGCAATCAACAACATGAGGTTGAGGGTCAGCGACACATTCGCAATCACACCAAACCCACGGTAATAAACGATCATATACGCCAGCACCAGGGCAAAGCCGAGGGCCACGGACATCACGCCGGCATCGATGTTTTTCTGACCGAGGCTCGGCCCGATCGTCCGCTCCTGCACAAAGTACATGGGAGCAGCCAGGGCACCGGCGCGCAACAGCAGCGCCAGCTCGGCGGCCTCCGGTATGGAATCGAGTCCGGTAATCCGGAAGCTGCTGCCCAGGGCGGACTGGATGGTTGCAAGGCTGATGATGCCCCGTTCCACGACGCGCTTCTCGACCATGGTGGGCTCACCATCCACCATCCGGCTTTCCGTCTCGGTCTTGTATTCGATAAACAGCACGGCCATGCGCCGGCCGATGGCATTGCGGGTGGCGCGGTTCATCAGATCGCCGCCCACGGAGTCCATGGTGATGTTGACCTGCGGCTGGCCATTCTCGTCGAAGGCCTGCTGGGCATTGGCGACATTGTTACCGGTCGCGATCACGTCCCGCTCGAGGCGCGCAGTTCGCTGGGGGTTATCCCGGAAGTTGTACTGCTCGGTTTCGCCGCCCGGAGCATCCTGACGGGCTTCGAGGCGGAATTCGAGGTTGGCGGTGGCACCGAGTACCCGCTTGGCCTGGGCCGTGTCCTGAACCCCCGGCAATTCGACGATGATACGATCCGCGCCCTGACGCTGAACCAACGGCTCAGCCACACCCAGTTCGTTGACCCGGTTGCGGATGGTGGTCAGGTTCTGCTCGAGCGCATATTCCTGGATGGATTTCACTTCCGCCTCAGACAACGACAGCACCAACTGGAACTCGTCCTCTTGCCTCTGCTCATCCATCAGGAACTGGTTGTATTGATTGCGTACCAGGTCAAAAGCCTCGGCGCGCGAGCCCTCGTCCCGGAAACTCAGCACGATCTGACGGTCACCGGAAACCACGTCACCACCACGATACCGAATCCGCTCTTCCCGCAATTCCCGCTTGATCTGGCTGGACAGGGCTTCCAGACGCTGTTGAACCGCCGTATCCATATCCACTTCCAGCAGGAAGTGCACGCCACCGCGCAAATCCAGCCCGAGCTTCATGGGTCCGGCACCTACAGCTTTCAGCCAGTCCGGAGTGGACGCAGCCATATTCAATGCCACCAGATATTCGTCACCCAGCGCCTGCTGGACAGTGGGGCGGGCCTTGAGCTGGTCATCGGAGCTGGTCAGGCGAATCAGGGCATCACGCTCTTGAAGAGAGCTGCTTTTCACCGTGATACCTTCGGACTCCAGGGCCTGGACCGCACGCTCCAGCACACGTTCGTTTACTTCGGTGCTGCTTCGGGCGCCAGTAATCTGGATGGCATAATCGTCGGGGAAAAGGTTGGGCAGAGCGTAGATGAACCCGATCACGAGCGCGACCAGGATAACCAGGTTTTTCCAGAGCGGATACTTGTTCAGCATGGGTTCCCTTATAGCCGGCACCGGGGCCGGCTTTGGTTGTCAGCCAGAAAGAATCAGACAGGCAGGTTCCTGGGAAGGCAATCAGCCTGGCCTGGATCAGATATCCTTCAGGGTACCTTTCGGCAGGGCGGCAGCAACGGCAACCTTCTGAACCTTGATTTCAACGTTGTCGGCTACTTCAATCACGATAAAGTCATCAGTCACCTTGGTGATCTTGCCGGCAACGCCACCGGAGGTCACGACTTCGTCACCCTTGTTCAGACCAGACATCAGCGCCTTGTGCTCCTTGGCACGCTTGGACTGGGGGCGCCAGATCAGGAAGTAGAAAATCAGGATAAAGCCGGCGAAGAAGATCACCTGCCCCATCACACCCATGCCCTGGGCTCCCGGATCCTGGGCCATAGCCAGCGCCGGCATAAGGGCCATCAGTCCAGCAACAAGAAACTTCATTGATTTCATTGATTATCTCCGTTGGTTTGGCAATTCGTTCAGGCACCGGCCAGCGGCGGTACCGATTCGCCGCGAAGGGCGTAGAAGTCGTTAATAAAGTCCGACAATGTACCTGCTTCAATGGCCCCACGCAATCCGGCCATCAGGTTCTGGTAGAACCTGAGGTTGTGAATCGTATTGAGCTGAGAGCCGAGCATTTCTCCACATTTATCCAGATGATGGAGATAACTTCTCGAAAAATTCTGGCATGTGTAACAATCACAACGCTCGTCCAGCGGAGCGGTATCATGGCGATGGCGGGCGTTGCGGATCTTGATGATTCCGGTGGAGGTAAACAGGTAACCGTTACGCGCGTTCCGTGTAGGCATGACGCAGTCGAACATGTCCACACCACGGCGGACCGCCTCCACAATATCCTCCGGTCGGCCAACCCCCATCAGGTAGCGGGGTTTGTCGTCGGGCATTTTCGGAGGCAGATGATCCAGGATGCGGATCATGTCTTCCTTCGGCTCCCCTACCGAGAGCCCGCCAATGGCATAGCCGTCGAAACCGATCTCCGTCAGCCCTTCCAGCGACTGGTCTCGCAACCCTTCGTACATGCCACCCTGGACAATGCCAAACAGCGCCGCGGGATTCCCGGCATGGGCATTCTTGCTTCGCTCCGCCCAGCGCAAGGACAGCTGCATCGACTCCCGGGCCTGTTTCTCGGTTGCCGGGTACGGGGTGCATTCATCAAAGATCATGACGATATCGGAACCGAGATCGCGCTGAACCTGGATGGCAATTTCCGGAGAGAGCTCCACCTTCGAGCCGTCCACGGGCGAGCGGAAGGTCACGCCCTCTTCAGTGATCTTCCGCATCTCGCCCAGACTGAATACCTGGAAGCCGCCGGAATCGGTCAGAATCGGGCCCTGCCACTGGGTAAAATCGTGCAGGTCACCGTGAGCCTTCACCACTTCAGTGCCGGGACGAAGCATCAGGTGGAAGGTGTTACCAAGAATGATCTGAGCGCCAATCTCATGGATATCGCGGGGCAGCATCCCTTTGACGGTGCCATAGGTGCCCACGGGCATGAATGCCGGCGTCTCCACTGCTCCCCGGGGAAACGTCAGCCTTCCGCGTCGCGCGCGACCGTCTTCGGTGATTTTCTCGAAGGACATGAAACAGGAATTGGTCACGATGATTCTCCGGACTCGTCGGATTCGGTGGTGGCAGCATTCGCCGCGGCGCCCAGGAGCATGCCCCGGCTTGGCTCCTGGCTGGAAATGAACATCGCATCACCGTAACTGAAGAAACGGTAGCGCTGGGCAACCGCCTCCCGGTATGCCGCCATAACATTTTCGTATCCGGCAAAGGCGCTGACCAGCATGATCAAAGTCGACTCCGGAAGATGGAAATTGGTGATCAGGGCATCGACAGTCTGGAAGCGGTAACCCGGGTGAATAAAGATGTCGGTTTCTCCCCGGAACGGCTTCACACGACCACCACGGCTCGCCGATTCCAGCGAGCGGACGGACGTAGTGCCGACGGCAATCACGCGCCCGCCACCGGCCCGGGTCCGCTCGATGGCGTCGACAGTTTCCTGGGGCACGTGCGCAACCTCACTGTGCATCACGTGATCTTCTATGCGCTCCACCCGAACCGGCTGGAAAGTACCGGCGCCAACGTGAAGGGTCACGAAGGTGGTTTCGACACCACGTGCCGCAAGCTCTTCCAGCATGGTCTCGTCGAAATGCAATCCCGCAGTGGGCGCAGCGACCGCTCCCGCCTCACGGGCATAAACGGTCTGGTAGCGCTCCCGGTCAGAGGATTCGTCCGGACGGTCGACATAGGGAGGCAGTGGCATGTGGCCGATGCGCTCAAGCAGTTCCAGTACCGGTTCACCGGTCTCGGTCTCAAGGCGGAAAAGCGCTTCTTGCCGCTCAACCATGCGCAGAACACTGCCGTCCTCAAGAATCACTTTCTGCCCTTCTTTCAGGGCCTTGGAGGCACGGACATGGGCCAGGATCTCATGCTCGCCGGTGACCCGTTCAACCAATACCTCGACCTGACCTCCGGTTTCCTTCCGGCCGAAAAGTCGCGCAGGTATAACCCGGGTGTCATTGAATACCAGCAGGTCACCTTCCTGAACCAGCTCCTGCAGGTCTTTGAACCGGAGATGCGCAACGTTTCCGGTCAGGCCCTCCAGATGCAACAGACGAGAGGCGGTACGCTCCTCGAGCGGATACCGGGCAATCAACTCGTCCGGAAGATCAAAATAAAAGTCGGAGACATTCATGGGATGACTGGTTACGAAACTGCAGGAAAGAGGATGGTAGCGGCGGGCGGACTCGAACCGCCACGGGTTTTACCCCAACGGATTTTGAATCCGTCGTGTCTACCAATTTCACCACGCCGCCATCGGAGAGTGTGGGCGATTATACTGACGTTATTGTCGAAAGCAATAACATTACCGGGGTTCCGGTGGCCAGTCGGAAACAAAGTCCTCCACACCTGGCCGGGGCACCCTCGGCTTCTCGCTGGCGACCGTTCCGGTATAGAGAAAGCCGATGATGGATTCGTTCTCTGCCAACCCCAGACCTTCCTTGACTGCCGGGTGGTAGGCAATTGCCCCTGTACGCCACATCACTCCGTACCCGGCTTCCTGCAGTGCCAGCTCCAGAAAGCTCATGCCAGCTCCCGCCGACAGCACCTGCTCGATTTCCGGAACCTTGGGATGCTCACTGGGACACGCAATACCGACGATGATCATCGGCGCCCGAAGCGGGGCACGACGGAGTTTCTCGATCTCCTGCTCATCCGCATTGTTGGGACAAGTGGATGCAAACAGATCACCCAGCTGCGATAGGCCCTCGCCCTCGATCACCAGGTAGCGCCACGGTCGCAGCAGTGCGTGATCCGGCGCCCGGGCGGCGCAGGCAAAGGCCTGCTCCAGGGTTGACCGGTCAGGGGCAGGCGCTTCGAGGCGCGGTTCGGAACTGCGATTGAGAAGAAACTCGGTAACGGACGTCATATCGACTCGCTGTCAGGAAAAATGTGTTCAAAAAGCCGTGCTTGGAAGCCCACACGCGAATTGTGGCTTATACGTAATACTGGTAACCTTCAACTCTGGTTGGCCCATGTTAACAACTATAAATGAAGTGGCAGCACCATGAATGACCAGAGAGAATTTCGCAACTTTTCAGAATTCTATCCTTACTATCTGGAAGAGCACAGTGATGTGGCCTGCCGTCGCCTGCATTTTGCCGGTAGCCTGCTGGTCCTGATTGTCGGCATCTGGGCGATCACCTCAGGCAAACTGGTGTGGCTCCTGGCGCTTCCGGTTATCGGATACGGCTTTGCCTGGGTGGGCCACTTCAAGTTCGAGAAGAATCGCCCGGCGACCTTCAAATACCCACTGTACAGCCTGATGGGAGACTGGGTGATGTTTCGAGACATGCTGATTGGCAGGATCCGTTTCTGAGATGATGAGCGCTCCTGCGGACTTGCGAAACGCAAGCAGCAGCGCCAGCAGCATGCTGGCCCAGGATGAGGGCACCAGTTCGACAGCTGTCCCTCCAATGCCGGACTATAGCGGCCGCATCCTTGCCTATACCGTCACTGCGGTCATCATCGTCATCGGCGTTCTGCAGAGCGCATTCGAGCAATGGCTCCTCTGGCTGGTCGCCGGCGCCCTGCTCTGGCCCCACATCGCCCACCTGCTCACCCGAAAAACCTTCCTGAACCGGTCGCCGCGCATCCGGCAAAGGATGTTGCTGGTGGATTGTGTATTCGGGGGCACCTTTATTGGACTCACTGGCCTGGTCGCGGTTCCCGCCGTATCAGTGGCCCTGATGATGATGTTCAGCTGCCTTATTATCGGAGGCATTCGCCAGTGGCTGCTAGGCACCACCCTGATGGCGGCGGCGATCGCATCCGGTGTTGCCTTCGCAGGCCCGGCGGAAGCACTGCAGGCCCCGCTGTTGACGAGCATCAGCGCCATCCTGGCCACTGGCATCTATATCTGCGTGACTGCCTTCTATTCGCACCAGCAGGCACGCGCGCTGATGCTTGCCAAGACCCAGATCCAGAACCAGCGGGAGCAATCCATCGCCCTCTCCCACAAACTGTCGAAATACCTGTCACCGCAGGTGTGGCAGTCGATCTTTACGGGTGAGCGCGACGTCCGCCTGGAAACCCAGCGCAAGAAGCTGGCCGTCTTCTTCTCGGACATCAAGGGTTTCACCGAGCTTTCCGAGGAAATGGAACCAGAGGCTCTGACGGAGCTTCTGAACCACTACTTCAATGGAATGTCCGAGGTCGCCCTTAAATACGGCGGCACCATCGACAAGTTCGTCGGCGACTCCATCATGGTGTTTTTCGGAGACCCCACCAGCCGGGGCCAGAAAGAGGACGCGTTTGCCTGCGTCTCGATGGCCATCGAAATGCGCAAGCACATGAAGATCATGCGCCAGAAGTGGCGTAGCCAGGGCATCAAGACCCCCCTTCAGATCCGCATGGGCATCAGCACCGGCTACACCACAGTGGGCAACTTCGGCGCCGAGAACCGGATGGATTACACCATCATCGGCAAGGAAGTGAACCTCGCCAGCCGGCTCGAATCCCTGGCAGAACCCGGAGAGATCCTGGTTTCCTACGAGACCTTCTCCCTGATCAAGGACCGGATCATGTGCCGCGACAAGGGTGAGATCACGGTCAAGGGCTTTGCCAAACCCGTCCCGATCTATGAGGTCGTGGACTTCCGCCGGGACATGGGCCCTAACCGCAGTTTCCTGGAGCACGAACACAACGGCTTTGCCATGTACCTGGACTCCGACAAGATCACCGAGAAAGAACGCAAGGCCATTCTCGAGGCACTTGAGGATGCGGCCGATCGCCTCCGCTCGGAAGAGGAACTGCCCGATTCCGGAAAATTCGGCTGAACCGGGCCACCAACATCACTGGCGAACCAGCCGGGGACCCGCATCCCCCTCTGCCTGGGTGCTTCGCCAGGGATTGATGTCCAGCCCGCCGCGACGGGTATAGCGCGCGCATACGGCCAGCTCCGTCGGCCTGCAAGACTCCATCAGATCCGTAAAGACCGTCTCTACGCAATGCTCGTGAAAGTCCTGCTTGTTGCGGAAGCTGACGATGTACCGCAATAACGCGGAGCGGTTGATTTTCGGGCCCGTGTAGCGGATCAGGAGGGTTCCCCAGTCCGGCTGCCCGGTCACCGGGCAGTTGCTCTTCAGCAGGTGCGAACACAACCGCTCGGTCACGACCTCTCCTTCGGCCTCAACTCCGAGGGATTCCGGCGCATACTCGTACACCACGTCGGAAACTGGCTCATCATCGATCAGCTGGAAACCCTCAGGGCGCCCGATCGCCTCTCCGCTCTCATCCACACTGTGCAGTGTCACGCGGACCGCCGCGCCACAGGCACTGGAGAGATCGCTGGATACCGTTTCCACCATCTGCTCAGGCGTGGAGAATACATGCTGATTCAGCGAATTCAGGTACAGCTTCAGGGATTTCGATTCAATGATCGAGGGCGAGGCCGCAGGCACGAAGATCTCGGCCCACGCCACGGCAGGCGCACCGCCTGACCTGAGCCAGGATACTTCCCAGGCCTGCCAGAGGTCCTCACCAAACCAGGGCCAGCGGCCATCCGCCAGCCCGATCCGGCGGCGGTTTTCCTCCCGCGCCACGGGGAACAGCAGGGCCGGGTTGTAAGAATCCGGGTATTCGCTGGACTTGCCCAGCGGCGCGTTATGCAAAGCCATATCGGTTCCTGAAATCAGTGGCGAATGCCCTTGCCCCGCTCGAGCATGCGCAGGGCAACGAACGCCAGTACAACGATGAAGACCAGAATCATACCAAGAGACACGAACGGATTAACGTCCGAAACACCCAGTATGCCGAAGCGGAAGCCGTTGACCATGTACAGGATCGGGTTGGCCATGGACACACCCTGCCAGAACCCCGGCAACATATCGATGCTGTAGAACACCCCGCCCAAGTAGGTCAGCGGAGTCAATACGAAGGTGGGTACAATCGAGATGTCATCAAACTTGGTCGCCAGCATGGCATTTATGAAGCCCCCTAGGGCAAAGAGCGCCGAGGTCAGGAACACCGTCACCACCACCATGGGGAAACTGTGGATCGACAGTTGGGTAAACGCGAGGGACAGCGCGGTGACAATCACGCCAATGCCCAGCCCCCGAGCCATGCCCCCGGTTACATAACCGGCGAGGATCACCCAGTTAGGGACCGGCGACACCAGCAGTTCCTCGATGCTGCGCTGGAACTTCATGGAGAAGAACGACGACACCACATTGGCGTAGGAATTGGTGATCACCGCCATCATGATCAGGCCGGGCACGATGAACTGCATATAGTTGAAACCGCCCATCTCGCCAATCCTGGAACCGATCAGATTGCCGAAAATGATGAAGTAGAGGGTCATGGTGACCGCTGGCGGCAACAGGGTTTGCGGCCAGATCCGGGTGAACCGTCGAATTTCACGCAGCACAATGGTGTAGAACGCGACCCACAATGCTTCAAGCCTCATGCTGCGCCCTCCACGTTCTTGCGGGCTTCGGCGGCATTTTCTTCCACCATCCGGATAAACAGCTCCTCAAGCCGATTGGCCTTGGTACGCATGCTGACCACCTTGATGCCGAGCTGGTCCAGCTGGGCAAACACCGCGTTCAGGCCCTGGCCTTTTTCCACATCCACTTCCAGCGCGCCTTCGTCATTGATGCGACAGGACACAGCCTCAAGCTCCGGCGCCCCGGAAAGCTCCTTCTCGGTGTCCAGCACGAAGGTTTCCACGCTCAACTGCTGCAGCAACTCACGCTTGCTGGTGTGCTTGAGGATCTTGCCATGGTCGATGATGGCAATGTTCCGGCACAGAGCTTCCGCCTCCTCGAGGTAGTGCGTGGTCAGGATGATCGTGGTTCCTTCCCGGTTCATCTCCTCGAGGAACGTCCACATGGACCGGCGCAGCTCGATATCCACACCGGCGGTGGGTTCATCCAGGATCAACAATTTCGGTTCATGCACCAGGGCCCGGGCGATCATCAGACGACGCTTCATGCCACCGGAGAGCATGCGGGCCGGCGTATTGCGTTTATCCCACAAGCCGAGCTTCTTGAGGTATTTCTCGGCGGAGGCCGAAGCGCGGCTCAGGGGAATCCCGTAATAACCGGCCTGGGTCGTCACGATGTCGAACACCTTTTCAAACTGGTTGAAGTTGAATTCCTGTGGGACGACGCCGAGGTTCAGCTTTGCGTCAGCGAGGTTGGTATCGATGTCATGGCCAAACACCCGAACCTTGCCAGCCGTCTTGTTAACCAGTGAGCAGACGATGCCCAACGTGGTGGATTTGCCGGCGCCATTGGGCCCCAGCAATGCGAAGAAATCCCCTTCCCTGACATGAAGATCAATCCCTTTCAGCGCCTGGAACCCGTCCCCATAGGTTTTGGTCAGGCCCTCAATTTCCAGTGCATTGGTCATAGCTCATCCCGGATCCAATGGATTTCGATGGCAGCCATCATAGCCACGCAAGCCAAAAAGTAGAGTGCTATTGATTGTGGCAACCTGACGAAATTCAAGGGTATGGATGCGAGCCGGGCAAAACCGCCAAACTGCGACAGGAATCGCGATATCCGCCAACGGTCATCCCTATAATGCGGTTACAACAACTTACAAAAGGTTGGTGGCAGCCACACCCACGCCAGCCATAAAGACCGGGATGTACGCTGAAACATGAAATCCGTTCACCGAACTGCTTCCCTGCTTGCCCTCATCAGTTCCCTGGCCCTGACCGGTTGCCTGGGCAGTGACGACGGTGGCACGAATTCCGCCAGTATCGGGCGACTCAATTACAACGGCTTCAGTGGCCTGACCTTCCGTACTGCGAGCCAGACCGGCACAACCGGCGCCAACGGCGAATTCCGCTACTATCCCGGTGAGACCATCGGCTTTGGGGTCGGCGACCTGACCCTCACAACCGATGTGCCGGCGAAGCGCCACATTACCCTGCTGGAATTTTTTCCGGATCTCCGCGATGCCCTGCAGACTCCGACCGTCGATGCCGAGGGTCTGCGTACCCACACCCGAACCGAACTGGGCCTGCTGGACAATCCCCGGCTGATGAACATGACCCGTCTGCTGATGTCATTGGACTGGACCCAGGGCGTGCAGGAGGATGAAGGCATCGATATACGTCAAAGGGTCATCGACCAACTCAACGCGGCGTTACCACGGCTCGACTCGCCCATCGACTTCAATGTACCCACCGAGGAATTCACGGCCCTGGGCACCACACCCTCTCCTGCAAACCAGCTTCTGGCCCGGATCTGTTTCCATCCCGAGGACGATGAACTCTGCGAACCGCCCCCGACCCAGGCACAAATCCAGAACGCGCCAGAACGTCCGGAAAACGAGGAAGACTGGGATCCTGACGTGGAATACCGCCAGGACCTGCAGGCTAAGCGGGACCGGATCCTGGACGCCATTCGCACCCTGGACGAAATCGACAACGAAGATGCGCGCGTCTATCTTCGCCGCGAGCTGAAGGATATCACCACTGCGATCAGTAACCGTTATTATCTGGATGAGGATGTGGCCAGCCACCCGGCAAGCGACACCCAAATCAAGAACGTTCAGGTGCAACGTATCGGAGAGGAAATCGCGCTTTCGAAAATCGAAGCCATAAGCACACGCCCCGAAGACGTCACGATCCATTCCTGGAGCTGGCAGAGCGCAGAGGTGGAGTATTTTGTCAGTGGAAGCAGCGGTGGTGAATCGGAACTGGTATTGAGCTTCCGTCCCGACAACACCTACCGCTGGATACGTAAGAGCCTGAGAGTGCTTATCCGCTGATCAGACGACCAAGGCTCCAACGGGATTCCGCACCGGTAACGTCGTACCGGGAGGGATCGAGGCCTTCTGAGCCGTGGGGCAGGCATTCCTTGACGATCAGCGCCTCCTTAACGTCGCGGCTTTCATTGTATTTGGCCAGATCAATGATATGCGCAGATTTCAGGGGCTGGTGCTCCCGGTCGGTCATCACCATCACCTTGGGCCACAGGCGGCGTTCGGGAGAGTGGGAAACCACAACACCACGCTGGCCGTCGCTCAGTTCCACCAGGCTGCCGGTGGGATAAATGCCAATCGCCTGAATGAAGTTCTCGACCAGATCTTCCTGGAACTCGATGTTCCTCATCTCATACAGGAGACTGACGGCCTTGGCCGGGGTCATGGGATCATCGCCCCCGTCCCTCGGACCAATCAGGGATTCGAAATACTCGGCAATACCAGCCACCTTCGCCATCAGCGGGATCCGGGTACCACGGACACCCTGGGGGAAGCCCGAGCCATTGTGGCGCTCACGGTGTCCACCGACGACACTGAGCACGGCGCGGGAAACGCCGGTACCCTCAAGCATGGCAAGACCTTTCTCGACATACGTGCGGTAACGGGCATAATCCTCCGAGCTCAGGTGCCCTTCATGATTCAGCAGGGAGCGGGGCAAAACCGTCTTGCCGACCTGTGACAACAGGCAACCCATCCCGAGATGGTTCAGAAGCCCTTCGTTAAGTCCGAGATGGCGACCACACACCAACGCCCAGATCGAGGTGTTGAGGGAGTGGCGGTAGATGTAATCATCGTGGGCACGGATCCGGCTCAGCCACAGCAATGCGTCGGGGTGACGGATCACACTGGCAACCATTTTGCGGGTAATCTCGGCCACGGGGCGCAGGTCAGCGCTACCGCCCTCCTGAAGGGATTCGAACGCACGCTCGAGGGCCAGCTCGGCGTCGTCCAACAGGCGACGCGATACCTTGATCTCTTTTTTCAGGGTAGTCGAGGTCTCGTATTCTACCGGCTCCTGGATGGCCAGAGGCGGAAGCTTCAGCTCCTCACGATCTCCGCCACGCTTGAGGGACCGGCGCCCGAATGCCGGCGCGATGTTGCCCATTTCGAGATCCGGCGTTTCCCGGATCTCGGCAACGTCGATCATGACCCAGCGGCAGTGGGACTTCAGCGCCCGGATGTCATCCTCAGAGCGGATGTAGAAGCCCTGAATCGGGAACGGTGTCTGGTGCCAGGGCCGGTCCAGGTCGGACACAAACATGCCCACTTCCAAGTCATGAACCGCAACTTTCTTCTGCTGGACGCCCACGAGAGTCACCCCTGAAAATTATTCATTTTTAGATATTTGACATTCTGACCGAGTCTACACAAGAGTCCATTACAGTTTAGTAGCCCAAAAGATCCAGAAAGTAACCCAAGGTAAACAGACTGTAACTGCGTGATCTGCTTCACGCCGCTCCCGTCTTATTCATCGCACACGGACTCGTCGAAGGACGGAAGACTGGCGCTCAGGGTTCCCCGTGGCACCTTACGAGTATAGACGGTATACGGCACAACCGAGGCACTCAGGTAATCCATGTTAACCGCCTCACCACCCCGCTTTTCTTCTGGAACCGAGGGCTCGCAAGCCACCAGTAATTCCAGACGACTCTCGAGACCTGCAATGCGGGCATCGTCATCGCCAGGGTTCACCACCATGCAAGCGGATGGATCCAGGCCCTCGCGACTGACAACCACCCGGTCCATCCCGATTTCCGCACAGGCCCGAACGCCGGAGCCGCATGCGCCGGCGCCATCATGGGAGTCGTCCAAGAGACGCCAGATACGGGCACTGCACTGGGTTTCCACTTTCAAGGCGGTGGCACGATCATCCATAAACCACCACCCGGGGTATTCTGCGGTATTCCAGGACACCCGAACCTGGCGCGACTCACCCTCGGAGTTTTCGGCCGGGAACATGGCGAAATGGCTGTAATAACTGGCACAGCCAGGTAATAGCATCACGGCTGGTATAAATAGAAAGAAGATTCTGCTCATCATCCCTGTACTAGCTTCCATTCCGGCAACCCTTCAGCTCCGGAAAATTCATGTTTTTTAGTATGTTCTGAAGCATAACACCATTTTGCCTGAAATATTCCCGGTGAGATATTGACTCTGCCGCCAATACAAATGAGAATGGTTGCTGTTTTTAGATGCTTGTGACTCTTACAAGCGAACCAAACTCAGATGAGGCAGAGGAAACACCACCATGCGCATGAAACTGGCAGCAACCGCAGCAATGGCCCTGGCGGCCATGCCTTTCTCCGCATCCGCGGACGGCGACGTCAACATCTACTCCTACCGCCAGGCCTACCTGCTCGAACCGCTCCTGAACGCCTTCGAAAAAGAGACCGGCATTGATACCAACGTGGTGTTCGCCAAGCAGGGGCTGGCCGAGCGCCTGGAACGCGAGGGGCGGAACAGCCCCGCAGACGTTGTCATGACGGTGGATATCTCCCGCATCAACGAGCTGGTCGAGCGCGACCTGGTCCAGGGTGTCGACAGCGACGTGCTGAACAGCAACATCCCCGAAAACCTGCGTCATCCGGAAGGCAAGTGGTTTGCCCTGACCACGCGGGGCCGCCTGATCTTTACCTCGAAGGAGCGTGTGGAAGAGGGTGAAATCACTACCTACGAAGAGCTGGCCGACGATAAGTGGAACGACCGCATCTGCACCCGCAGCGGCAAGCACCCGTACAACATTGCCCTGTTCTCCTCCCTGATTGCCCATCACGGCGAAGAATGGACCGAGCAGTGGCTGCAGGACGTCAAGGACAACCTGGCCCGCAAGCCCCAGGGGGGCGACCGTGACCAGATCAAGGCCATTGCCGAGGGTGTCTGTGACATCTCCATCGGCAACAGCTACTACTACGGGAACATGCTGCAGGACGAGAACCAGCGCCCGATCGCTGAACAGGTACGCCTGGTCTTTCCGAACGCCGACGATCGCGGTACTCACGTGAACATCAGTGGCATCTCGCTAACCAAAAGTGCTCCGAACAAGGAAAACGCCATCAAACTGATTGAATTCCTGTCCTCACCGGAAGCCCAGCGCATTTACGCCGAGGCAAACACCGAATACCCGGCCAACCCCGCTGTCCAGCCTTCTGGTCTGGTCGCCGAGTGGGGCGAGATCAATCCGGACCAATTGTCCCTGCAGACTATTGCAGACAATCGCGAAAAAGCCGTGAAGCTGGTTGACCGCGTCGATTACGACGGCGAGTAATCGCACCGGATAAAAGCAATGGAACCATGGAAGGGGCGCTGCGGCGCCCTTTCCTGTTTCAGCTGTATCGACCCCTAAAATGACGCGAGTCATTGCAGCGCAACTGACAGCTGACTACAATCCTCAATCTTTCTCAGTTCCATTTGATAGACGGGAGCATCATGACCGAGGCCGTAACCGCCGCTGACCCGGGGCTTTCCCAGCCCTTGCTGGCAAAACGCGCTTCCCGTCGCTGGATCATCTCTGCCACCCTGATTACTGCCATTGTGGCGCTGCCGGTCCTTTCAGTGATTTTTCTGGCCTTTTTTCCGGAAGAAAACATCTGGCCTCACCTGATCGATACCACCCTGCCACGCTACCTCTGGACGACCCTTCAGTTGATGATTGGCGTTGGTGCCCTGACGCTCGTGATTGGCCTGTCCAGCGCCTGGGCGGTCACCATGTGTGAGTTTCCCGGCCGCAAGTTTTTTGAATGGGCCATGCTATTGCCGTTCGCAGTGCCCGCCTACGTTATCGCTTATGTCTACACCAGCCTGCTGGACTACGCCGGCCCGGTCCAGCGAACGCTCCGCGACTGGTTTGGCTGGGAGAATGCGTCCGACTACTGGTTCCCGGAGATTCGTAGCCTGGAAGGCGCCACCCTGATGATCGGCCTGGTGCTCTACCCTTACGTTTACCTGCTCGCCCGGGCCGCGTTTCTGGAACAATCACCATCGCTGTTTGCCGTCAGCCGCAGTCTCGGACATTCAGCGCTGAGTACCTTCTTCCGGGTCGTGCTTCCCATTGCCCGTCCGGCCGTGGCTGTTGGCCTCTCGCTGGTATTGATGGAAACCCTGAACGATTTCGGCACGGTGGACTTCTTCGCCGTCCAGACCCTCACCGCCGGGCTTTTCGACACCTGGATGAACCTTGGCAACCTCGGCGGTGCCGCCCAGATTGCCACCACCATGCTGGTGTTCGTCGTCATTCTGGTGACCCTCGAGCGCTATTCCCGCCGGCGTCAGCAGCAATATGCCGCCCGTGACAACCGCGACCCTATCCAGCGCTTCACTATGTCGTTACCACGGCAGTTGATATGCGTTGCCGTTTGCGCCGTCCCGTTCATTCTCGGATTCGTTGTGCCTGCCGGAACACTCGGTCTGTACGCCTGGGAATACTTTGAGGAAAGCTGGAATCCGGACTTCATCCAGAACACCCTGAACAGCCTCTTTCTCTCCAGCGCCGCCGCCATGACCACGCTGCTGATTGGCGTCATCCTGGCCTACAGCCGGCGCCTTCATAACACCCGCGGCATGCAGATACTGATGCGCCTCTCCAGCCTCGGCTATGCCATGCCCGGGGCGGTACTGGCGGTGGGCGTGATTGTGCCCCTGGCGGGTTTCGATAACTGGCTGGACAGCCTGATGCGGGATACCTTCGGTGTCAGCACCGGCCTGCTCCTCAGCGGAACCGCCTTTGCGCTGGTTTTCGCTTACACGGTGCGCTTCCTGGCGGTTTCCGCCGGCAGCGTCGAGAGCGCCCTGCAGAAGGTCACGCCCAGCATGGATATGGCATCGCGCTCACTGGGTCACACACCCGGGAAGACGCTGGTGAAAGTACACCTGCCGATGCTGAGAGGCACCCTGCTGACCGCCGCACTGGTGGTATTCGTGGATTGCATGAAAGAGTTGCCGGCCACACTGATCCTTCGGCCATTCAACTTCGAGACCCTGGCGACCTATGTCTACCAGTTTGCTTCCGATGAGCGCCTGTTCCACAGCGCCCTGCCCTCGTTGATCATTGTCCTGGCCGGCATTGTGCCGATCATCCTGATGAGCCGCTCCATCTCCAATACCCGGAGCATTGCCTAGGTCGAAGGAAGGCCCGCCGCCTTGCTCAGAGATCAACCCTGGAACGCACATCCTTTACCACAAAACGGCCCTGGAATACCGCCACCGGATCGCTCTTCGGGTGTTCGGTGGGCTGACCACAGAATACCTCCGCCGTGAGATCGAGCCGACCCTTGCCGTGGCGGGCCAGACTCTTCCGGAACCGCTCCGGGATCTCCTCTCCGGGCAGGCGGCACACCACAAAGAAATCACTGTCGACTGGCTCCACGTAGTCGATGTTGCCACTCTGCACAACGACAGCCCCTCTCAGCCCCAGATCCGACAGGGCCAGTTCGGTCAGACTCCAGGCGGCAGTTACGGCTGCCGAATAGACACTACCACCAAACCCCGTACCCTGATGGTTGCGGTTGGGCTCGAGGGGTGCGCTCAGCACCAGGGCGTGACCGTCCCAGGAGTGCAGCTGGATGCCCAGCGCACGGGACAAGGGGATATCATCATTGATTCGTTTCTGGAAAAGGGCCAACTGGGTCATAACTTCCTCCTGACTACCAGAATTTTAGGCCCGGGCGACAGATTTCAACATGCGACTAACGTCGGCCAGCAGCGCCCGACAGAACCCCATACAGAAAGGGCCCGGAAGATCCGGGCCCTTGTCATCGTGCGGCAATCGCCCGTTACTGCCAGATGACCGGCTGCTTCTGGGCGTACCAGCTGTCCACCTTCTCCTGGTAAGCATCTTCCACCACGTTGCGTTTCAGCTTCAGCGTTGGTGTCAGGAAGCTGTTTTCGATGGACCACTCATCGCTGACCACAGTAATGAAGGCCAGCTGCTCGTGGGGGTCGACCGTCTTGTTCACTTCCTGGATCAGGCTCTTGAAGCTCTCCTCCAGCTCCTTGCGGAAGTTGTCGTCCGCGAGCTTCGGCCGGGTTTCTTCACCAAGCATGACCAGGGCATGCGGCTGGGTCTGGTTGGCACCGGACACGCACACCATCTCGATGGCATCGTGAGACATCAGGCGATTCTCGATCGGCGCCGGGGCAATGTATTTGCCCTTGCTGGTCTTGAAGATTTCCTTGATGCGTCCGGTCAGCTTCAGGCGGCCCATCTCGTCGATCTCGCCCTTGTCGCCGGTTTTCAGGAAACCATCCTCGGTAAAGGTCTCCCGGGTTTTCTCCTCGTCCTTGTAATAGCCCATCATGGTAGCAGGACTCTTGACGAGGACTTCACCCTCTTCACTGATCTTCGTTTCCACACCCGGCAGGGACTCGCCCACGTAACCCGTCCGGGCACGGCCCGGCTTGTTCATGTGGGAATAGGCAAAGTTCTCGGACATTCCGTAGCCTTCAAGCAGCTCCAGACCAAGGTTGCGGTACCAGTCCAGAACGTCGTGAGACAGCGGCGCCGAGCCGCTGCCGGCCAGCTTCACCTTGTCCAGGCCCAGCCCCTTGAGCACCTTCTTCTTGATCAGCCGGTTCACCAGCGGGATCTTCATCAGGCGATCCATTTTCTCCTTCGGCAGTTTCTGGAGCACGCCGTGCTGGAACTTCACCCACAGGCGGGGTACCGAGAGGAACAGGGTGGGCTGTGCCCGCTGCAGGTCCTGGACGAACGTATCCAAAGATTCGGCAAAGTACAGCTGGAACCCGGAATACAGAGAGCCGAGCTCCACAAAGGTGCGCTCGAACACATGGGCCAGCGGCAGATACGACAGCATCCGCTCGTTCGGGCCAACGCCCAGGGTCTCGATGCCACCGGCGGCGGCAAACGCCATGTTGTTGAAACTCAGCATGACGCCCTTGGGCCGGCCGGTGCTGCCGGAGGTATAAACGATGGTGGCCAGCTCCTCCGGATCCCGCCGGGTGTTCTCCTCGAGCGGAGGATACTTGCTGACAATGTCATCCCAGGTCTCGAAATCGTTAGGCGGGCTCAACGGGTAGGAGATGCAACGTACCGACTCGGGAACGCCGGGCTTCATCATGTCCCAGTCGTCCAGTTTGCCGATGAACACCACCTCGCACTCGGCGTGGTTGAGGATGTAGTTGACGGTGTCCGCATTCAGTGTCGGATACAGGGGAACGGAAATGTGGCCGGCCATCCAAATGGCCCAATCTGACATTATCCACTGGGCGCAATTCTTGGAAATAATGCCAACCCGGCTCTTCTCCGGGAGATTGAGGGATTTCAGGTACGCCGCCATCCGGCGGGCCTCTTCAACGGCACGACCCCAAGTGTACTCCACCACCTTGCCATCGCCCACGGGCTGGGTCATGTAGAGGTCGTTCTTCTTCGCCTTCTCCCAGTGATACACCATATCCAGGGGAAGCTTGTTTGTTGTGTCCATGGACCTTCCTTATGCTTCAACGTGCTTTTAATTATTCGCCTTATTAGACGTATTATTAGACTTTCGTAGGGTATTTCAACACACATTCGCCCGTCAAAACGTGATAAATCCAAAACAATTAGAAATCACACCTTGTTTTGCGAAAAACCCGGGTGTGGGCACCTTCCTCTACCCCCTACGCCCCTCGCCTGTGATAAACTCTCGCTCTTTCCAGACGTCAGACCCGACAAACCTGAAACCCCTAAAAACTCGGAGATGGGAATATGGCGAAGAGAACTCTGCGCACTCTTTTGGGTGCCTCCCTGCTGGCAGCCGCAAGCCTCGTTCAGGCCCAGGAAGCCAAAACCGTTGCCATCACGCAGATCGTTGAACACCCGGCTCTGGACGCCGTTTATCAGGGCGTCAAGGATCAGCTGGCCGAGGAAGGCTATAAGGAAGGCGAAAACCTCACAGTGATGCACGAGAGCGCGCAGGGCAACTCTGCCATCGCATCCCAGATCGCTCGCAAGTTCATCGGCGAGAACCCGGATGTCATCGTCGCCATCGCAACTCCGTCTGCGCAGACCGTAGCCGCAGCCGCCCGCAACATCCCGGTTGTGTTCTCCGCCGTCACCGACCCGGTAGGCGCCAAGCTCGTAGAGGGCCTTGAGGCTCCGGGTGCCAACATCACCGGCGTCAGCGATATGCTGCCCATCGAAAAGCACCTGGACATGCTCCAGCGCGTGATGCCGGATGCCAAGCGCATCGGCACCGTGTACAACCCGGGTGAAGCCAATGCCGTATCCCTGGTCAACCTGCTGGAAGAGCGCCTGGCCGCCCGTGGCCTGGAGCTGGTCAAGGCCGCCGCCACCAAGACCTCCGAGGTTCTGGGCGCCGCGCGCTCCCTGGTCGGTGAAGCAGACGCCATCTACCTGACCACCGACAACACCGTAATCAGCGCCGCCGAAGCGGTTATCTCCGTGGGCGAGCGGGCCGACATCCCGGTCTTCGCTGCAGACACTGCCACCGTTGAGCGTGGTGCCGTGGCTGCCCTGGGCTTCAACTACTACGAACACGGCCGCCAGACCGGCAAGATGGTCTATCGCGTGCTCGAAGGCGCAGACACCGCCACCATGCCCGTTGAAACCATGGACACCCTGGATCTGTTCGTGAACCCGGCCGCCGGCGAGCGCATGGGTATCACCCTGTCCGAAGATTTCGTCAAGGAAGCGAAAAAAGTCGTCAAAAACGACGAGTAAAACGCCCTGACCCACACGGGCGGACCCCACAAGGGCCCGCCCGTTTTATTTTCACAGTGAATATTACCCATGCTCAGTGAAATCGCTTTTTATGGCGCCCTGGAAACCGGCCTCATCTACGGCCTGGTTGCCTTCGGCATCTACATCTCTTTTCGTGTTCTCGACTTTCCCGACCTGACCGTTGATGGCAGCTTCCCGCTGGGCGCCGCCGTGGCCGCCATGCTCATCATCGCCGGCTGGAACCCCTGGATCGCCACCGGCGCGGCGGTACTCGCCGGCATGGCCGCCGGTGCCGTGACCGCGCTGCTGAACGTCAAGCTCAACATCCTCAACCTGCTGGCGTCGATCCTGACGATGATCGCCCTGTATTCGGTCAACCTTCGCATCATGGGCCGGCCCAACGTGGCCCTTCTGTCCGAAGAGACCGTCCTCACGCCGTGGTATGAGCTGGATCTCGCCTTCCATCAGGTACCCGTGTTGCTGTTCGTGATCGTGGTCCTTGTGTCACTGATCCTGCTCTGGCGTTTCATGAAATCCGAAACCGGCCTGGCCATGCGCGCCACTGGCGCGAACCCCCGGATGGCCCGGGCCCAAGGCATTGCCACCGGCGGCATGATCGTTCTCGGCGTCGCCCTGTCCAACGGCCTCGTTGGTCTGGCGGGTGCGCTGTTCGCCCAAAGCCAGGGTGCTGCTGATGTCACCATGGGCGTGGGCGTGATTGTCATCGGCCTGGCCTCCCTGATCGGCGGTGAGGCGCTGGTAACGCCGTCCACAGTCATCCGGGCCCTCATTGCCTGCGTGGTGGGCGCCATCATCTACCGCCTCGCCATTGCCTTCGCCCTGAACGCCGACGTGCTTGGCCTGCAGGCCCAGGATCTGAACCTGATCACCGCGGTTCTGGTAACCCTGGCCATTGTCCTGCCGGGCGTGCGCAACTCCGTGATCGGCAAATTCACCCGCAAAAAGGCCTGAGGAATCGACATGATCAGTGCAAGCGATCTCCGACTGACTTTTGGCAAGGGAACGCCGCTGGAAAACCCGGCGCTCCGGGGCATGAGCCTGACCGTCAACCAGGGTGAATTCGTCACCGTGATCGGCAGTAATGGTGCCGGTAAATCCACCTTCCTCAACGCCCTCGCCGGCGAGGTGATCGTGGATACCGGTCAGATTATCGTGGACAACCAGGATGTTACCCGCCTGCCCACTCACAAACGTGCGGCGCGGGTTGCCCGTGTGTTCCAGGACCCGCTGGCCGGCACCTGCGAGAACCTCTCCATCGAGGAAAACCTGGCCCTGGCCATCAAGCGCGGCCAGCGCCGTGGGCTGACCTCGGCCGTCAAGAAACAGTACCTGAGCCAGTTCCGCGATAGCCTTTCTTCCCTGAAGCTTGGCCTGGAAAACCGCCTCGGCGACAAGATGGGCCTGCTCTCCGGCGGCCAACGCCAGGCGGTGAGCCTGCTGATGGCCAGCTTGACGCCCTCCGCCATCCTGCTGCTGGACGAGCACACCGCGGCCCTCGACCCGAAAACCGCCGCCTTCGTACTGGAGCTGACGGAAAAAATCATCGAGGAGCAGAAACTCACGGCCCTGATGGTGACCCACAGCATGAAGCAGGCACTGGAAGTCGGCACCCGTACGGTGATGCTGCACCAGGGCCAGGTAGTGTTCGACATTGCCGGCAAGGAACGGGAAGGTCTGGAAGTGAAGGACCTGCTCGGGCTGTTCGAGAAACAGCGGGGGCTGGAAGTGGATGACGACAGCCTGTTGCTGGGCTGAAGTGAAACGGGGCCTCGACGGCCCCGTTCTTTTTTGCGATCAGTGACCGTAAATGCGCATGGCCGTGTTGGTGATCGCCAGATTATCCAGGAAGATACTGCCGATCGACTGCTGGCCCATAATCAACTCATCTATCCGCATGTCCGCCGCAAAGGCCGGCATATCAATCGCCAGGGCGGAACCGGGTCCGGCAAGCCGGGCTCCTTCATAGATGAACAACTCAACCTCGGCAAAGACATCCATCGGATTCGGGAAGACATACGGATCCCAGTCGGTCCCGGTGATGCTCAAGCCCCGAACCCCGACTGCCAGAAAGGGAACATCGAAATCCATCCGCTCGATACCAATCGCAGTGGCAAAACGCATGACATCGGAACTGGTATCGATGTGGATTTCACCCCGCCCCATGACACCTTCGGCAACAAAGTTGTCCAGGAAGGTCGTTGATTCGGACCCGTCGCTACTCAGCAACTGCCAGGAACCGGTACTGACCCGGAAATCCACAGCGTTGAAATAGGTAGGCTGGATATTGATGGCAGCATCGCCGTCCGCCAGTATGTCGATATCGATACGGATGTTATCGAGGGTGTCGGTGGCTATGGGGCCGCCCATTCCATTGAAGCCGAACAGGTCCGTCCGGTTGGTGCCACCGATGCGGATGTCATTGATCGCGAGGGCCCCCTCATCCGTGTAGGTGAACCGGTCAATGCCGATTTTGGTCTCCAGTTCGATACTGACGCCGGCCTGGCCGGTGATGTTGCCCATAGAGGTTTCATCCAGCATCTGGATATCCGCCTGGGCAAAGAGCGGAGCGCCTGCCACGCACAACGCTGGCAAGGAAAGTTTCAGGCCTTTCATTGTTTCGTCCTTTTTATAGTCGTTATCACTTCCTGTGGGCCACTGCGCTACTACGACGCCACCCGAACACTTTAGCGACACGTCTGGCAAGGGTACGTGCAGGGGTCACAAAACATGCAATTCCGAATTATTGGCATTTTTTGACCGAAAACTGACCACAATATGTAGTGTTTTTGAGCAATCTTTCCCAAGAGCCGGTTTTTACGCGGCTTTCTATGTTTTCAAGACCTCTTCCATTGATTTTCTTTGCTCAGCACCCTCAATCAATAGTTGCGTTCTTATTCACACAATACTATATCCTGTTATACTCCTTGAAAAATAAGCCCATATATAGGGCCACAAGGACAAACCAGACCTGCCCTCCAGGCAGGCGTGATAAGGCCTCAGCCAGGGCCGAAGCAATGATCACACAACGGGAACGGCAGTCCGATGCTGACAGAGAAGACCCCCACATATTGTGGTCTTCTTCCCTATCCGCCCGAGCCGGGCCCGCACGACGCAGAAACCGAAAGACACAACACGACTCAAAAGGGGTATGGCACCGGAGAGACGGCGCCATCGAAAAGAGACATACTGGAAGAACCGAGGGTGGCAATGAACGCTAAGGCACAGGCAGTGATCACTACGATTCCGATGCAGGAAGCTTCGCTGGACATCTGGAGCAGCAAATACCAGCTGAAAACCAAGACCGGCGAGCCCGTCGACAAGGACATCAACGCAACCTATGAACGGGTTGCCAAGGCCTTGGCGGAAGTGGAAAACAAGTCCGTGCGCAACAAGCACATGAAGGACTTCATCTGGGCCCTGCAGCATGGCGCCATTCCGGCTGGCCGTATCACCTCCAACGCCGGTGCGGAAGCCCACAAGCCGGCTACTTCCACCATCAACTGCACCGTCTCCGGCACCGTTCATGACTCCATGAATGACATCCTGGAGAAGAACCACGAAGCCGGCCTGACCCTCAAGGCCGGCTGCGGTATCGGTTACGAGTTCTCCACCCTGCGCCCGCGCGGTGCGTACGTTGCCGGTGCGGGCGCCACTACGTCCGGCCCGCTGTCCTTCATGGATATCTTCGACCGCATGTGCTTCACCGTGTCTTCCGCCGGTGGCCGACGCGGCGCCCAGATGGCCACCTTCGACGTTCACCACCCGGATGTGATCGAGTTCATCCAGGCCAAGCGTGAAGACGGCCGCCTGCGCCAGTTCAACCTGTCCCTGCTGATCACCGAGGACTTCATCGAAGCCGTGCGCAACGGCGACGACTGGCACCTGTCCTTCCCGGTCTCCAGGAAGGAAGTGGAAGATGAAGGCCTGGACCTGTCCGACGAATCCCAGTTCCTGTACCGCGACTTCCCGGTCCAGGACAGCTACGTGGTCAACGATGAGGGCAAGGTTGCCTGCCGCATCTACAAGACGGTCAAGGCCCAGTTCATCTGGGATACCATCATGACCAGCACCTACGACTACGCCGAGCCGGGCTTCATCCTGATCGACAAGGTCAACCAGATGAACAACAACTGGTTCTGTGAAGACATCCGCGCCACCAACCCCTGCGGGGAGCAGCCCCTGCCTCCGTACGGCAGCTGCCTGCTGGGCTCGGTGAACCTGACCAAGTTCGTGGAATACCCCTTCACCGACAAGGCCAGCTTCAACTACGAGAAGTACCGCAAGGTGGTGGGCATCTTCACCCGCATGCTCGACAACGTTGTAGAAATCAACGGCCTGCCGCTGGCTGAGCAGCGCCACGAGATTACCCACAAGCGCCGTCACGGCATGGGCATCCTGGGCCTGGGCTCCACCCTGGCCATGCTGCGCATGCCATACGGTTCGGACGAGTCCGTGCAGTTCACCGAGGAAGTGGTGCGTGAAATGGCCGTGGAAGGCTGGCGCCAGTCCCTGGCCCTGGCCGAAGAGAAAGGCCCGGCGCCAGTCATGGAAGAAGAGTTCGAAATCACCCCGAAAATGATGACCAAGTGCCCGGAGCTGGCCAAAGAAGGTTACAAGGTCGGCGACATCCTCAAGGGCAAGCTGCTGCACGCACGTTTCAGCCGTTACATGCAGCAGATCGCCCACGTGGAGCCGGAGCTGGTGAAGCAGCTGGCCGAGAAAGGTGGTCGCTTTACCCACCACACCTCCATCGCGCCCACCGGCACCATCAGTCTGTCACTGGCGAACAACGCCAGTAACGGCATCGAGCCGAGCTTCTCGCACCACTACGCGCGTAACATCATCCGCGAGGGCCGGAAGACCAAGGAGAAGGTAGATGTATTCTCCTTCGAGCTGCTGGCCTACCGCCACCTGGTGAACCCGGGCGCCATGCCGTTCTCCGAAGACGAGGACAAGAAACTGCCGTCCTACTTCACCACCTCGGACGACGTAACGCCGCAGCAGCACGTAGACATCCAGGCCGCCGCCCAGAAGTGGGTAGATTCCTCGATTTCCAAAACGGCCAATGTTCCGACAGACTTCGCATACCAGGACTTCAAAGACATCTACCTGTATGCCTACGACAAGGGCCTGAAGGGTTGCACCACCTTCCGTTTCAACCCGGAAGCCTTCCAGGGCGTACTGGTCAAAGAGAAAGACCTTGAGAACACCCTTTACGAGTTCACCCTGGACGATGGCAGCAAGGTGACCTTGCGCGGTAACGAACAGGTGGAGTACGACGGCGAAATCCACACCGCCGCCAACCTGTTTGATGCGCTCAAAGAAGGCACTTACGGCAAGTACTGATCCGGGAACCGACAACAGGACAACGAACATGACAGTCAAAATCAGCAATCAGATCGTCGGCTACCGCGTAAAGAAAGCCGATACCGAAACCCCGAGCGAGCACCAGGCGCCGGTGCAGGCAGAAACCAAGCCGGTCGAGATGAACGAGTACATCGAACGGCCGGACTTCCTGCTGGGCACCACCTACAAGATCAAGCCGCCGGTGGCCGAGCACGCGATGTACATCACCATCAACGACATCCTGCTCAACGAAGGCACCGACCACGAGAGCCGGCAGCCGTACGAAGTGTTCATCAACTCCAAGTCGATGGAACACTTCCAGTGGGTTATCGCCCTCACTCGCGTTATCTCCGCAGTGTTCCGCAAAGGCGGTGACGTAACCTTCCTGGTGGAAGAGCTGCGCTCCGTTTACGACCCGAACGGCGGCTACTTCAAGAAAGGCGGCGTGTTCATGCCGTCCCTGGTGGCCGAAATCGGCGCCGTGATCGAGAAGCACCTGAAGGCCATCGGCCTGCTGGAAAGCGAGGAAATGAGCGAAACCACCAAGCGCATCCTCGCCGAAAAGCGCGCCGAGTTCGAAGCCAGCCAGAGCACGGCCACCAACGACGACACCAGCAACGACTACCCTGCTAACGCCACCATGTGCGGCAAGTGCAGCACCAAGGCGGTCATCGTGATGGACGGTTGCGCCACCTGCCTGGCTTGCGGCGATAGCAAGTGCGGTTGAGGTGATTGACTGCAGCGAGTGACGAGAAGGCCTGGAGTGAAAGCTCCAGGCCTTTTTGTTTGGTACGGGGGATTTAATTGCCTTGATCCAAAGGCCACCCAGACCGGACTATCCGCTGTAAACATGAATATGGCGGTCTCGATACAGATATCACTCACTCGATGACCGGAGAACGCTAATGACAGCCTATGTACTCCGCAACATCACCGTGAAAGACCCGGACAAATGGGCCGAATACTGCAGCCTGGTGCCGGAAAGGTTGGGACCTCGGGGTGCGGCGTTAGTGCTTCGGGGTACACAGGCGAAGATGCTAAGCGCACAATACCGGCACACCGATACGGTTGTTATCCGGTTTCCCGGTGCGAATTCGGTGGCCGATTGGCACCAATGCCTGCCTATCAGGCATTGGTGCCGTTACTCACTCAGGCGGCGGATGTGGATCTGGTGACTTTCGAGGCCGATGAATAAGTGGGCCAGCGAACGCAAGGAATAGCGGCGCGTTCAACCGGAGAAACCGAGTGCTAGCCCTGAACCGAGAATCTGATCGCCTCCCACCCACAAATACTGCCATCCGGGAGCACCCTGGCGCCTATACTGGATAGCAAACCACCAGAGAAGCGCCATGGAACCCAATTCAACAAGCCTGAGCATGACCGTCCTGATGACTCCGGACAAAGCCAATTTCTCCGGCAATGTGCACGGCGGCACCCTGCTGAAGTACCTGGACGAAGTCGCCTATGCGTGCGCCAGCCGTTACGCAGGGACGTATGTCGTTACCTTGTCCGTAGACCAGGTAATGTTTCTTCAACCCATCCACGTTGGCGAGCTAGTCACCTTTCTGGCCAGTGTGAACTACACCGGCCGTAGTTCCATGGAGATCGGCATCAAAGTGGTCACCGAGAATATCCGAGACAAGTTGGTCCGCCATAGCAACAGCTGCTTTTTTACCATGGTGGCGGTGGATGAGAATGGAAAAGCTGTCGCCGTGCCGGAGCTGGTCCCGCGTACCGATAATCAGATCCGGCGATTTGCCAATGGGAAGGAACGCCGCGCCATTCGTGCCGAACTGGAGGAACGCTACAGGGCGCTGCATAAAAAATGAGCCAGGCGCTCGAGAAGCGGGCCAGCCTCTCAGAACAGTCAGCTTCGCTAGCGGCCCAAGATCAAGATCCAACAATGAGGAGAAGTAAACGTGAGCTATCCCCTGACCGACGACACTGACAAAGCCTTTCTCCAGCAAGCCGTTCAACCGGCCGTGGAATCGGTCGACGATGGCGGAGCACCCTTTGGCGCTGTGGTGGTTCGCAATGGCAAGGTTATTGCGCGGGCTGGTAACCGGGCAAAGTTGGATTGCGACCCCACCGCCCACGCCGAGGTAGCGGCAATACGTATGGCCGGTAAGATGCTGGGGAACGCGCATATGCCGGAAGCTACCTTGTACGCAAGCTGCGAACCCTGCCCCATGTGTCTGGCTGCAGCTCACTGGGCCCGTATCTCCCGTATTGTGTTTGCCGCACCTCAGGAAACTGCAAATCGTGCCGGCTTTGCCGACGGCAACATTGCAGAGCAGCTCTACGGCCAAATTCACCCTGTCAGGCCCGAACAATTGGGATTGACCCAGATCGAACTCGAGAACTCAGTGGCGCCTTTTCGAGCCTGGCTGATAAAACATGATCTGCAGCCCTATTGATGGCAAACCCGAAAAAGCGCATTGCTGAAGACATTTAACTCCAAGAAAATCAAATTAAGAAAACCGGGACAGATCTATTTTTTGAACCCGAGACCCAATGATTCCACCTAAGCCTGCAAAGTACCTCAGTAACAACCTCGGCCAGGCCTTTCTGACCTCCCCTTTTCAGTCCGCGTTGAGGGCCTGGGCACTAATTCCAGTGTTCGCAATCATTTCGATATCGGTCGGCTTCGGCACCGGTTTATTTCAAGTCGGGTGGCTGAACTCGCCACTCACGCCCGTGCTACCCATCATACTGTTCGTGTTCCCGTCGATGCTCGAAGAAGCCTTCTTCAGGGGCATCCTTATACCGAGAAACATTGTGGAGTCGGGACGCGTGAAGGCTGCCGGGAGTGTGGCAATCAGCACACTGGTCTTCGTTCTGTGGCATCCGTTCAATGCGCTGGCGTTTAACCCCACGGCTGTTCCTCTTTTCCTGAATCCGTGGTTTCTGGTGATCGTAGTCGCTTTGGGGGTTACTTGTGGCTACGCCTACGTGCTTTCCCGGTCTATCTGGGTTTCGGTGATCATTCACTGGGCGGCGGTAACGGTTTGGGTGCTTTTTCTTGGCGGCAGAAATCTTGTGCTGGAGCTGTAACCTTTTGCTCGGCCCGGGATAGCTGCCAGCTGCTAGTCTGTCACTGAGGGAAACATTTTAAGGACCAGACCAATGCCATACGATCGCAATTCGGAATTACCAGCCAGTGTACGCGACAATTTGCCAGCGCATGCCCAGGAGATTTATCGCAAAGCGTTCAATTCCGCCTGGGAAGAATATAGCGATCCTGAAGATCGCCGCGGCAATTCAGGGCGGGAGGAAACGGCCCATAAGGTGGCCTGGGCGGCGGTAAAAAAGGAATACCATAAGGAAGGTGACAAATGGGTGAGGGATAAAACCTGAGGATAGACCGGAAAAACCTGTTCCCGCTCCGAAAGCGGGACAGATTTTTTGCAGCGGTTATTACCCGCTTGTCCTCACAGAATTTTCTTCAGTGCACCCTCGATCTCGCCGCTATTTTCCGGGCGTACTACCCGCGCCATTTCCTCGCCATCCTTCAGAAAAATCAGCGACGGCCAGAGCTTAACGCCAAATGTCCGCCCCAACCTCCGTCCTTTGCCATCCTCAACCTTCACATGCGGAACGTCCGGGTGATTGTCCATGGCCGCCTTGATATCTGGCTGGGCACCCTGGCAGATCCCGCACCAGTTGGTGCCGAATTCGATCACCATCGGGCCCGTGGTCTGGTTCAGTTCGTCACGGCTGACCGTTTCAGGTGTATATCGACTGGTATAGGACATGGCGGTTCCTCGGTGGGTTATAGACAAACTTTGAGCGCCTGCGCTCAAATGATAACGTTTGGTGGTTTCAGTCATCCAGACTCCGGAGGAGCCCATGGCAGGTGGATGGTCACGTGATGGTGCGGTTCAGGAACAGATCGACGCAAGCGTTGAAGACGAAATTCAACGCGCGCGCAGCCAGTTAGCCGCAGGCGAGAGCGCCACAAATTGCGATGAGTGTGACGCCCCGATTCCGGAAGCCCGGCGCAAGGCCATTCCCGGTGTCCGGTTGTGCATCGACTGCCAGTCGGCCCATGAGAAGCAGCAAACCCACTCTGGGAACATCAATCGCAGAGGCAGCAAGGACAGCCAGCTTCGATAGCCTGTTGGTTTCGCCTGTCATTGGGCACCCCTATGGCTACCGGAATCACAGCAATGGGGGGTGCGAGGAAAGGTGTTTGGCCTTAAGCTACTGAAACACGCGCCCTACCGCCCGGAAATCTGACAATCCCATGAAACGGATCGCTCTTCTCTCACTGCTTGTCTCTTCCCTTGCGACAGCAGCAGATGAACCCACGTTTTACCTTTGTTCTGACTATGTGCAGCGCTCGGCAGTCGGCGAACAAAACGATCAGGGGTGGCCGGTTTTCATCGAGCTGACGGCGTCTGGTGCGAGCAGCTTTGAGACGTTCTCTGAAGCAAACGCTGGCAGAACAGCCCGGGTTATGGCCGGTAGCCGTGAGTTCACCAGGGCGACGATGTGGGTGCCGGTTTCTGGCGGAAGGCTACATACCCTATTCCCCTCTGCTGCCGTTGCCACGGAATGGCAGCAGCTCCTGACAACAGATCTGCCGGCAGCTCCTTGCGGTGCGGGGAAATGAAAGATCTCATTGTGATGGGTCCATCCTCACTATAAGGCCGCGACCGCCGATCCGAGGTCCCGCACGCCACCCGCAAAGCATGGAGTTCGATGACAGGAGGTCACCACCATGAAACGCATTGCGATCTGCTTCGACGGCACCTGGAACCGCCCCGAGGAAAACCGCGGCGAGGACTTCCCTACCAACGTGTTGCAGTTCTCCCGCGCCATTCGGCCTTCGGATGGTCACGGGGTGGAACAGGTGGTGTTCTATGACTGGGGCATTGGCTCCTACCACGATGAGATCCGCGCCGGGGCCACGGGCTATGGCCTCGAAAAGAATGTCATGGATGGCTACCGCTTTCTGGTGCACAACTACGAACCCGGTGACGAGATCTTCCTGTTCGGTTTCAGCCGGGGTGCCTACACCGCCCGCAGCCTGTGCGGCATGATCAATAACTGCAGCATTCTGCGCAAAGACAACGCCGAGCTGATCGAGACCGCCTTCAGGCTCTACAAAACCAAAAGCCACAAAGCCAATGACGACTACTCCATGGCCTGGAAACAAGCGCACTCCGTGGAGCAGCGCACGCCCATCAAATTCGTTGGCGTGTGGGACACGGTTGGCGCCCTGGGATTGCCTTTCACGGTTTTTGGGCTGATCCGGGATCGGGACCTGTTTTACGATCGCAAGATCGGTAGCAATGTTCAGGTGGCACGGCACGCGCTCTCGCTCGATGAAGAGCGGGAACCCTTTGAACCTACCCTTTGGGACCCGAAGGAAGGAACGGATCTTGAACAGGTCTGGTTCGCCGGTGTGCACTCGGACGTTGGCGGCGGCTACGAACCGGACAAGCAGGGCCGGGTTCTGGCCGATATTCCCCTGCTCTGGATGGCGGAGGAAGCTCAAAAGCACGATCTGGTGTTCAATACCAACCTGCCAATCCAGACCCACGCTACCGCTGAACAGCACAACGAGTACAAGGGCAAGTACAAGCTGCTGGGTAAACTAGTCCGGGAAATACCGGCGCCGGACAGCAACCGCACCTTTGTTCATCCCAGCGTGAGGGAACGGTATGGCAGCGGCTACCGCAGCGATCCGATTGAGCAATACGTCAAGAAGCATGGGCAATGGCCACCGTTGTGGCCAACCAGTTGAGAGGCACAGAGTGCACTGGACCGGGCGTGACGCGCGTCAGTAGACTGACCGCCTTACCCGGTTGAATGCCGCCAGCCCAGCAACAGGAGCCCACCCAGTGCCTGAACTGAAAACCCTCGGTCTGTTTGTTGTAACCGCACTGGCGGAGATCGTCGGCTGCTACCTGCCCTATCTCTGGCTTCGCGAAGGCAAAAGCGTCTGGCTGCTGGTGCCTGGCGCCCTCAGCCTCGCGCTTTTCGCCTGGCTATTGTCACTGCATCCGACGGCAGCTGGCCGGGTGTATGCGGCTTATGGCGGGGTCTATGTCTGTATGGCGATAGTGTGGCTCTGGGCGGTTGATGGTATCCGGCCCACCGGGTGGGACATCCTGGGTTCGGTCGTCGCACTGCTGGGTATGGCGATCATCATGTTTGCGCCGAGGAGCAGCTAAACTGGTTCACCTCTTAAAATAAAACCTGCTGTCGATTTTACGGTGCCCCACACGACTACCGGGTGTAAAAACGCAAACCAGGAGGTTGAACTCATGCGAAAAGTAATTGTTGGCGCCATGGTGTCGCTGGACGGGGTGATGCAGGCGCCCGGCGGGCCTGAAGAAGATCCCACCGGCGGATTCGGCTACGGCGGTTGGGTGGCCCCGATGGTGGATGAGGTGTTTGGCGAAGAGATTGACCGTATGTTCGGCCAGCCCTTCGACCTTTTACTTGGACGCAAGACTTATGAGATTTTCGCCGCCCACTGGCCCTATGCTGAGGACGGACCAGACGATTCGATCGCCAAGACCTTCAACTCCATCAACAAGTACGTTGCCACCCGGAAGGGACTGGATCTGACCTGGCAAGGCTCGGTGGCGCTCAATGACGCGGCAGCCGGTGTTGCGCGGCTGAAGCAGGAGGATGGCCCCGCGTTGGTTACGCAAGGCAGTTCGGATCTGCTCCAGACCCTGTTCGAGAACGACCTGGTCGATCAGGTCAACGTATTCACCTTCCCGGTTGTGCTTGGCCGCGGCAAGAAGCTGTTTGGCAATGGCACCAAACCAGCCGCGTTCAAGCTGGCCGCGAGCAGGATTTCACCCAGCGGCATCGTCATCGGACGCTATGTACGTGATGGCAAGGTGGCAACCGGTGACTTTGCCATGGACCCACCCACCCCGGCGGAAATTGCACGCCGCAAAAAAATGCGCCTGGAGGGCTGACGCGATGGAACACGCCAAGAACACCATTTGCCTTTGGTTCGACGGCGGCGCCGAAGAGGCCGCCCGCTTTTACGCCGATACCTTCCAAGACTCCTCCGTGGGCCGGATTCTCCGCGCGCCGGGAGACTTTCCATCCGGCAAGAGAGGCGATGTCCTGACCGTGCAGTTCACGGTCCTGGGCATCCCCTGCCTCGGGCTCAACGGCGGCCACGCCTTCACCCACGACGAAGCCTTCTCCTTCCAGGTGGCCACCTACGACCAGGAGGAGACCGATCACTATTGGGATTCAATTGTGGGCAATGGCGGGGAAGAAAGCGCCTGTGGCTGGTGCCGGGACAAATGGGGTATCTCGTGGCAGATTACACCAGTGGCCCTGACCGAGGCCATTGCCGACCCAGATCCCGCTGCCGCCAGACGGGCATTCGAGGCGATGATGGAGATGGGCAAGATCAATATTGCTGCCATTGAAGCGGCGCGAAGGGGCTTAGTGGCGACGAACGGCACAAATGATGTCATCTGCGAGGAACTCAAGAAATGAGTGAGTTACTGGAGTTTGGAAAGAAGATACTGAAAAACCAGCCATTCAGCGCCCTGCTGGGCACCGAGCTGGAAGTCTTTGAGCCTGGCACCGCCGTTCTTTCACTCGCAATCCGGCCGGAGTTGAAACAACAGCACGGCTTTGCTCATGGGGGCGTTGTCAGTTACCTGGCTGACAACGCATTGACCTATGCCGGCGGCTCGGTCCTGGGCGATTCGGTCACCTCCGAATACAAGATCAATTACCTCCGTCCGGCGATTGGGGACAAACTGGTCGCCAAAGCCACGGTTCTCTCGTCAGGAAAAAACCAGGCAGTCTGCCAGTGCACCGTAATTGCAACGGGAGAGGCCGGTGAACGCACCGTTGCGGTGGCCCAGGGCACAATCAACAAGATTGATCCCAAAAACTGAGAATTCCCATCCGGGGAACCGCGTCATCCATGAACACAAACGCCACCAGGAAATCATGACGGACATCGCAGACACTCCTGCCCCTCCCTACTACGCCGTGATCTTCAGCAGCCATCGCACGGAAGGAGACAATGGCTATTCAGAAATGGCGGAGCGCATGGCCCAGTTGGCCTCGCGGCAACCTGGCTATCTGGGCATGGAATCTGCCCGGGAAGGTCTGGGCATTACGGTTTCCTACTGGGAAAGCCTGGAGGCCATCCGCAACTGGAAAAAGAATGCAGAACATCAGGAAGCCCAGCGATTGGGCCACCAGGTATGGTACTCCAGCTTTCGTGTGCGGGTGGCGAAGGTAGAGCAGGAGTATGGTATCTGACGATGAATGAAATTTGATCGTTGAAGCTGCAGCGTGAGTCAACTCGTACTATTTTCTAGTGAGTGACCAGCGGAATGATTTCGGCCTGGTCCCCTATACTCGCAGGGAGCTCTCGCCTTATGACTAATCTACCCGATGTCGGAGAAAGAATCTGTGCCGGCGAATCCGCCAGCATTGAAAATACCCATACCGCCAAACTTTCAATAAGCCTGTTCTGTGGCGACGCTTGCCGTGTGGATCTTGATCTGGGGCCAGGCCAGGTTCTGGAGTTTACCGCCGGTAATTCAGATGCGAAGGTAGTGCTGCACCATGGTGATCCTGCTAACCTGCTGATCATCAAGCCGGAATCTGCATCCTGAATACAAAGCAACCAAATATGAAAACCATTGGCCTTCTCGGCGGAATGAGCTGGGAATCAACCCAGACTTACTATCGGCTGCTCAATGAGGGCGTGAAAGCCCACCTCGGTGGGCTGCATTCTGCAAAACTTATTCTCTACAGCGTCGATTTTGCCGAGATCGAGGCACTCCAGCACCAGGGCAATTGGCCCGGGACCGCAAGCATTCTGTCCCGGGCCGCTCGCTCGCTTGAAGATGCCGGAGCGGATTTTCTGGTGATTGGAACCAACACCATGCACAAGGTGGCACCCGAGATTGAACAGGCCATCGGGATTCCCCTGCTTCATATTGCCGATGCAACGGCCCGCGTTCTGAAGCGGGATGGTGTTTCCAGTGTTGGACTGCTGGGTACACGGTTTACCATGGAGCAGGACTTTTACCGGGAACGCCTTGAGAACGCGGGCATCCGGGTGATTGTTCCGAATGAGCCGGAGCGCGAACTCATTCACCGGGTCATCTATGAGGAATTGTGCCAGGGCTCAATCAACCAGGCCTCAAAACAGGCTTACCTGGAGATCGTCACTTCCCTGGCCAGCCGCGCCGCCGACGCAGTCATCCTCGGTTGCACGGAGATCGGGCTGCTGATCCAGCAATCGGACACGCCGGTCCCACTCTATGACACCACGGAAATCCACGCCGCTCAGGCCGTTGAGAAGGCGCTTGATACTTGATTGAGGTTTACCCATGCACCTTCCCTTCTGGCTGACCACCGCCCTGCTCTTCCCGGTATTGCTGTACCAGGGCAAGCGTGCCCGGCGGGACACGCCACGGCTTCCGGAAGCCCATGGTTCCCCCTGCGGCCAATATGGCGAGGGCGTGCCAGTATTCCGGGTGCTGGTTATCGGGGAATCCACTGCGGCAGGCGTGGGTGTGTCCACCCATGACAAGGGTCTCGCGAGCCAGCTGGCGTTGCAGCTGCACGAACGCTCCGGGCAGACAATCGCCTGGCACACGTTTGGGGTGAATGGCATCCGTCTGGGCGAGCTGAACGAAAAGCTGGCCAATGCAGAGCTGCCAGAAGCGGATGTGGTATTACTCAGCATGGGGGTTAACGACACCACCGGGTTCACACCGAGGTTCCGGTTCCGCCAGCAGCTGTTGGCCCTTCGTGACCTGCTCGCGCAACGCTACCCCGCTCCGGTATATCTGCTGAGCGTGCCTCCGATGCACCTGTTCACCGCACTACCCTCACCGCTCAGGCATATTATGGGTTGGCGGGCACGGCAGCTGGATCGGCTTTATCAGCAGCTGGCCAATCAGTCCCCGGACAGTTTCCACTATCTGACCTACCCGACCATCACCGATACCTCTCTTCTGGCCAGCGACGGCTATCATCCGAGCGAAAAGGGCTACCGGGCTATTGCCGGCGCCCTAGCGAACGGAAACTGGCCGGCTCAGCCGGAATGCCCGGAAGACAAGGTCGCCTGAGTCGCGCGTCGACCTTGGGCAACGCCCCATTGTGCGTCGACATCTTTTACAGTTCCCAATTCATCGACAAAGAGCTATCGCTGCCGAGATCTGTTTTCAGCCAACATCTTATTCAGTGGCGTTTTTATTGCTTCAATCGCCGACTGACAGGCGTGTCGGGTACTGACAGAGGGTTTAGTCATGATCTGGATAGCGAAGGGGGCTGGAATCCTGGCTCTGGCAGTAACCATAGGGGGATGCGGAGGCTCTTCATCCAATGATTCAAGTGAGAGCGTAGTCGCCGGCGACCAGCTGGTGACATTAGCCGGGCGCGCGGCAGTTGGCGCTGCAATTCCAAATGCAACGGTCAATGCGCGATGCGAAGGAGGAAAAGGATTTGTTGAGGAGGTGCAAACCGATGCCTCTGGCGGTTTTACAGGGCAGGTAGATTCATCTGCTTTACCCTGTGCCTTGAGGGTGAATGGTGGCGCAGAGTACGAGATGCTGCACAGTTACGCCGAGTCAGCCGGTACTGTAAACATAACGCCATTCACCGATCTGATTATCGCCCTGGCATCTGCAAATGATCCGGGTACCTGGTTCGGGCAGGAAGACTACGCCGTCATTGCCGACAACCTGAATCAAGCCAAAAGCGAGTTTCTTCAGGCGCTGGTGCAGGCTGGATACGACCTTCCCGGGGATGATTTCGATCCCTTCCGATCGGGTTTCATTATCGGCGATGCCATCGACAGGCTGCTCGATGCCTTTTCTCAGGCAGCAAGAGATCTTGTAAATGTTGAGTCCTATCAGGAACTTGTCGATCTGATTTCCAGCGGTAACCTTGAAACTATCCCTCCAGCCCCACAAGAACCGGGCGATGGCGGCTCCGGCGGCGGTAACGGCGGTGGTGATAGTGGAGGTGATGGCGGCGATGGTGGTGGCGGTACTGGAGGCGGAGACGGAGGTACTGGCGGTGGAGACGGCGGCTCTGCCGATCAAGCCTGTTACACCCCGCAAATCGAGCCGCCAGGCACAGTCATCGACATATATGAGCAGCTGTACGATACAAGCTCCGGTGCGGCTTTAGGAGTGATGCACTTCAGGCAGGAAATCCTCGGGCCGACGGTATTCCGTGGGGAGGAGACTCAAGCGATTTTCGGTGAAGACTTGACTGCCGGCGTCAACGGTTCAGCCGGCACCACCTATGTATCATTAGACACGACTGAAATGGTGGCTCGTACCCATGGTTTAACAGGTGAAGATGAAACAGGGGCTGCGTACACGAACTGGTACGATCCTACTTACAATCTTCCCTATGGACTCGCCGTTGGTGAAACCTATACCCAATCGGTCTCTTATTATCTTTCCACAGATGGTGGCCCCGACATACTCCTGACTGAGATCAACTCAACCGTTGAGTATCTCGGAACGGAAACAATAACCGTGCCTGCGGGTACTTTTGAAGCCTGTAAGTATTACCAAACCATCTCTACGTCGGAAGCCGTCGGGCCTTCTACCTCAGCAATCTACTTGAGAGTTGGAGACGGGTTATCCCTGCGCTCAGCAGCGGTTACCGAGAGTGGAGAAATTCCTGAGACCGAACTGGTCAGTATCTCAATCAATGGAGTCCAGCAGGAACCATAAGTATGAGGAATGCTCGCATCAGCTTTAGCTGAAATGACCCAGCCCCATCAGGTAACACGATGGGGCTGGCTTCTTTCAATCGCCCGGTTACTCACACTTGATGGTAAGGCATTAGCTTATTCCATCTTGAACTTGGGCACGAACGGCGCATAAGCTTGGAGGCTTCAAGAACCCAAAACGGCCAGATCCATGAGCAAAGACTACTTCGCCCACAAGGCAGATACCTACGAGCAAAATCGCGATCGCGTCGATAACGTCACAAACATCGCCAACACCATTCTGGAGAAGGCGCACATCGGGCCCTCCATGCATCTGATGGATTTCGGGTCCGGAACCGGGCTCCTGCTGGAGCGGATCGCCCCTCACGTGAGGAAAATCACGGCAGTGGATATTTCCCCTTCCATGAACCGCCAGCTCTCTGAAAAGCGGGCTTCACTGAACTGCGAGCTGGAGATCAAGGAGATTGATCTTGAGAAGCAGTCCATCGATGAGCGGTTCGACGGCATCATCTCCTCCATGACCATGCATCACGTGCGGGATATCGACGCCATGTTCAGGCGCTTCCGGGAGCTGCTGAAGCCGGGCGGCTTTATCGCCATTTCGGATCTGGACAAGGAAGACGGCACCTTCCATAGTGAGGACACCGGCGTGTTCCATTTCGGTTTCGAGTGGAACGAGATTGCCCGTGCTGCAGAGCAAGCCGGGTTCTCTGATGTTGAAGTGGTGTCCGCCAGCGCCATTGAAAAAGAGGACCGGAGCTATCCGGTGTTCTTGCTGACTGCGAGCACCATTTCAGATGAAAACAGCCTCCGATAACAGCAAGCCCATCTTCTGGCGAGACGCCCGTCTGCCCCATGTGGAGCTGCGCAAGGTCGCAGACGGACGCGAGGTTTGCTATGCCCCGCATACTCACACCCAGTGGTCGATGGGGGCTATTACCGGCGGCAAGAGTACGTTTCAGTACCGGAATGATCATTACCGGGTCCAGGCAGGGGATCTTGTGCTGATGAACCCCGAGTGGGTTCATACCTGCAATCCGATCGAAAATCAGCCTTGGGCGTATCTGATGTTGTATGTGGATACGGCATGGCTGACGGACCTTCGATTCCGGGCGGGACTGCTTCCGGAACCCCGTTGGCAGGACATCGCCACCGCCACCATATCGGATCCGATCTGGTTTGAACGCTACTGCGGCCTGGCCGAATGCCTGCTGGAACCGGGGCATGAGTTGCTTGAGAAGCAATCGAGGGTTGTGGAATTTCTGTCAGACCTGATGCATGAACTGGCGAGGCAACCCGTCGCGAACGCGCCAAAGACTCCGGAGGTTCTCACGGACCTGGCCCGCTATCTCGATGTCCACGCATCGGATGATGTCTCGCTGGACGACCTGTGCGGACTGTCCGGATTCAGCCCTGGCCATCTGATCCGGGCGTTCAAACAACATTTCGGTCTCACACCCCACGCCTATCTGGTGAACCGCCGAGTTCAGCTGGGCCGCCAACATCTGAAAACCGGCACCGCCATTGCCGACGCCGCCCTGAACGCGGGCTTCGCCGACCAGCCGCATTTCCAGCGCGCCTTCAAACGGCTGATGGCTGCAACACCCAACCAATACCGGCGCGCATCAGCCGATCACAAGGTAGAGGCAACTCGCCGCCAGCAGTAATGCCAGCACCCGATTCACAGTCGCCAATACCACTGGCCTCTGGACCTGTTGTCGGAGGAAAGCACCGGCATATACCCAACAGGCCAACGATAACCAGCAGATAGGCAGATACACCGAAGCGAACAGCAGGACCTGCGGCAAGTCGTTGGCGCTGGTGTAGGCGCCAATGCCAGACGCCGAAGCCAACCAGGCCTTGGGATTGAGCCACTGCATCAGTGCCCCCGTTCCGAAACCGGGCGCTTTTTCAGTTCCCTTGTCAGGCAAGTGGCCACTATCGAGAGCCAGCTTCACACTCAGATAAAGCAGAAACGCCACCCCCGCCCATCTCAACACTGCTTCAAAAGCGGGTACCAGGTTCAGTAGTGAATAGAGCCCCAATCCCACTGAAATGAACAATGCGATAAAACCAATGGTAGCGCCGCTTACGAAAATCAGTCCGCGAGAGACGGGGTAACGGGTTCCGCTGCTGAGGCATACCAGGTTAACGGGGCCCGGCGAGATCGATGCGGCCAGGGCAAAGGCGGACATGGGCAGTATCAGTGAAAGGCTCATTTAAAAGGGTCTCCGTTCGGGTTACAGGGAAAGTCTGCCCCGAACGGAGCTGCTGGTATTGAACAAAATTGCGTGTGGACACTAGTAGGGAATGTATTCTTCCTCATCTCCCACCACTTTCGTAAACCGCCCTGCCCGCCAGTCGTCCCTGGCCTGCTCGATGCGCTCTTTCCTTGAAGACACAAAGTTCCACTCGATCAAACGCCGGCCCACCGGAGCACCGCCAATCAGGGCGATTCGGGCGTCTTCCGTCGCGGTGACGCAAACGTCGGAATCCGGGGCAAATACGGCCATACTGTGAGTCGGTAGCTCCGAACCTTGCGCCGTAAGGGCCCCGCTGGCGACGTAGATGGCGCGCTCGGGGGCTTCGGGCAATTCCAGGCTCTGGCCGGCTTTCAAACTGGCCTCCAGGTAGAGGGTTTCACTGAAACTCGGAACCGGGGATGTCTCGCCGTAGGCGCTGCCGATCATCACGCGAACCGGAACACCCTCGATCTCAATCGCCGGGATATCATCACTGGGATAATGATGGAACGCCGGTTCGGTCTCCTCATGCGCCTCCGGCAATGCCAACCAGAGCTGCAGGCCATGCAACCGGTGGTCTTGGGGGGTGACTTCCGGCCGCTCCCGTTCCGAATGGGCAATGCCCCGGCCAGCCACCATCAGATTGATGTCACCGGGGCGGATCGGCTGGTAGCTGCCCACGGAATCGCGGTGCAGAATCTCGCCCTCGAAGAGGTAAGTCACTGTGGCGATACCGATGTGCGGATGGGGACGAACGTTGATCCCTTCGCCCGCCGGAAAATCCGCTGGGCCCATTTCATCAAAGAAGATCCAGGGGCCGACCATTCTTTGTTTCGCCGTTGGCAACAGTCGGCGTACGGAGAACCCACCCAGGTCAGCCACACGGGGGGTCAGAATCCTCTCGATGGCGGTGCACGGCGAGTTGATGGTGTCGCACTGCTGTTCTGCGACCTTTAACACGTTACTCATGGAACCTACCCCCAGTGTTAACAGACTAAGCTTAACCTACCGGGAAATCCGGAGGCTAATTGCTTTGATCTGTGTTGTGGGCATTCATCAGATCTCAGTACAGATTTGGACGGACACCTGCCTCAGGACGGAGGATACCCAAATGAAAGTCAACGAATTAATGGTGACCGAAGTGGCGAGTTGTTCGCCGCAAACTTCCCTGCAGGATATCGCCATGATGATGTGGAACAACGATTGTGGCGCTATCCCGCTGGTAGATGATCAGGAGCACCCGCTGGGGATTATTACTGACCGCGATATCGCCATGGGCGCTGCATTGCAATCGAAACCCTTGTGGGAAATTCGTGCAGAGGACATTGCAAGCCACCGGGAATTGTTCTGTTGCGGGCCAGAGGAAGATATCACCAAAGCTCTGGAGTTAATGGAAGCACACGAAATACGGCGCCTGCCTGTCGTCAACCAGTTCGACCAACTGTGCGGTATGGTTAGCATGGGCGACATCGTCTCTTTTACCGGCGCTGAAACTGTCGCGAAAACCGGGGACAAACAGATCTCCTCGAAGGAAACCATGGAGTTTCTCCGGCACATCAGTGCGCATCACCCCAGCCACAAGGCCGCCGCGGCCATTTGAGGAACCAGACCACCTAACGGTCGCCCCCTTGCCAAGGGGTCGACCGTATTCCTTCAATATTGATCAGAAACGCCCGCGAATCCTGTCGATCACGCCCTGAATCCGGTCTCTGGCCTCGTTCAGGGTGTGACTGCCGCCCAGCAACTCCCGGACTGCATTCAGCTGTTGCTCGAACAGTCCGGGCTTTTCCACGTCCTCGCTATCCTCGTCCTGCCCCAGCGGCAGGATGTGCCGGAAGTAAGTGCCGCCGAGCAAGCGCCGGAGCAGTCCCTCCCCAACGAACGCTTCATCGTTATTGAGGGTTCGGGTGGCACGCAAGAGTCGGCGGATGTCGTACTGGCCGGGGTAGATGTCCGGCACCTGCTTGGGAATCTCCAGCAGGCTGTAGACCCCGACGCGCGCCGTTCGCACCGAGCTTTCCAGGGTGAACACCACGTCGTTGGGGGTTTCGACAAACTGTCCCATCAGCGCCAGGTTGGTGCAGCCTTCAGGGACCACTTCCGGGCGATCCCCCTGGGCCCTGGGCATGAACTGGGAGGTGATGTAGGGCATCAGGGCAATCCGGGTCTTGGTGGCGGCGATGACCTCCTCTACCTGATCGATAAGGCCCAGGTGATAACAAAGTTCCGTCAACACTTCCCGACCGGTGCATTCCGGCATGGGCTTTTTGACGTAATCCCCCGGCTTGTCCATAAGCAGGGCGTAGACCCAGAGCACGATCACATCGTCCGGCTGGTCCGGGAAATGCGGCTGGCGATTGCAGGTGAAGCTCATAAGCCAGGATGAGTCAGTGAACGTTATGATCCCGCCGGTTGCCGTGAACCCGGAATAGGGATCGTTCACCGTCAGTTCCTTGAGCTTGTCCATGAGCGGCGACGGTTTGCAGGTCAGGGTCACGGACTCCCAGGTGGATTGCGGTACGTTGCCACAGAACTTCTCGGGCCGGCCGAATACCTCGGACTGGCTTGCGAGGTTCTTCCAGAGTTGCCAACCCGATGAATCCCCCGGGGCCTGTTGGTCTTTCAGTTCCGGGGCGGTGTTATCGTCACCGTAGGCGGTGTCCTCGGTCATCGAGCCGGTGGTGGCGAACACCAGGTCACGCTTGCGCACCCGGATCGTCTTTTCGCCCTGCTCGGTCTCACACTGGATTCCGGTGACCGTGCGCTGCCCTCCCCGGGCACTGAACTTCAGGTTCGAAACAATCGTGTCGTACTGAACCTTCACGCCCTGCTCTTTGAGCCAGTTCATCAACGGGCGGATGAAGCTGTCATACTGGTTGTACCGGGGGAACACCAGGGAGGTCATGTCGTTCAGTCCGTCCATGAGGTGCAGAAAGCGATGCATGTAGAGCTTCATTTCCAGCACTGAATGCCAGTTCTGGAAGGCGAACATGGTGCGCCAGAAGGTCCAGAAATTGGTTTCCAGGAAACCCTCGCTGAACCAGTCCTCCACCGTGAGGTCGTCCAGGTCCTCCTTGCGGGCCAGCAACAGCCGGATGACCTCAAGCTGCTGCTTGCGGCTCAACCCCATGTTGGAGAAATCCGCGATCTGCCCCTGGTTTTCCAGTAGACGCGCCTTGGACCAGTTCTTGTCCGGATCGTTGACCATCCGGTACTCGTCGAGCACGGTAAAGGGCTCCGGCAGTTCCAGGGCCGGAATCTCGGAAAACACGTCCCAGAAATTCTGGTAGGTCATCTCCATTTCACGACCGCCCCGAACAATATAGCCCTCCTCGGGATTTCCGGCGCCGTCCACGGAGCCTCCCTCGATCGATCCCTCTTCGAGAAACACAATGTTCTCAGCGGGCATGTGGCCGTCACGGATCAGAAAGAAGGCGGCCGCCATGCCGGCGATACCACTGCCAATGATGTAAGCACGGCGGTCTTCAATACCCTCGGTGGGCAGTGGCCTGTGATTGACGTAGGTGCCGTGCAGGTCCGCCGGCGGGAGCGGGGTGTCGATCCCGTTGTGCAGGTGCGTGGCGGTCGCATCCGGGGTTGCGTTCACCTCTCTGGCTTTCAGCGCCCGAATGTGGGCGTCGAGGCTGGGATCTGGAACTGTCCGTTTCTTTGAGTCCGTCACGCTGACTTCTCCTTTGTGATAATGGCTGTCCCTATGGTGAATCTCATAAGCTTAATCGACCGATGACACACATCAACTCGATGTCAGTTATCAAAAAAAGGTAATCTGTTACCCCAATCCCCGAGACAGGAGTACCCGGCGTGTCCGATTCCGAACAGTTCGCCAGCGATAACTACAGTGGTGTCTGCCCTCAGGCCTGGGCTGCCATGGAGCAGGCGAACCGGATGGACGAGCCCGCCTACGGGGAGGACAGCTGGACCCAGCGGGCCGCGGACGGCCTGCGCTCGCTGTTCGATACTGACTGCGATGTGTATTTCGTGTTCAACGGTACCGCCGCCAACTCCCTGGCCCTGGCCTCCATCGGCCAGTCCTTTCACAGTGTGATCTGCCACGAACTGGCACACATCGAGACCGATGAATGCGGCGGGCCGGAATACGCCTCCAACGGCGCCAAACTGCTGCTCGGTGAAGGACCGGATGGCAAGCTCACGCCCGAGAGCATCGAGCACCTGGTGACCAAGCGCACCGATATCCACTACCCCAAGCCCAAGGCCCTGAGCCTGACCCAGGCCACGGAGGTGGGTACGGTCTATACCCCGGAGGAGCTGAAAGCCATCCGGGCCGTGGCGGACACCCACCGTTTGAACATGCACATGGATGGCGCCCGCTTCGCCAATGCGGTGGCAGCACTGGATGTTCACCCTTCCGAGATCACCGGGAAGGCCGGCGTGGATGTGTTGTGCTTCTCCGGCACCAAGAACGGGCTGGCCCTTGGTGAGGCGGTGGTGTTCTTCAACCGCGACCTGGCCGAGGACTTCGAATGGCGCTGCAAACAGGCCGGGCAACTGGCCTCCAAGATGCGGTATATTTCCGCCCCCTGGTGCGGGCTGCTGGAAAACGATGTCTGGCTGGCCAACGCGCGCCACGCCAACGCGTGCGCCGAACGCCTTGAGAAGGGATTGGCCGGCCTGCCCGGGGTGAGCCTGCGCTATCCGAGGCAGGTGAACGGGGTATTCGTGGAGATGCCAGAACCGGTCCAGGCTGCGCTTCGGGCGAAAGGCTGGCGTTTCTACAATTTCATCGGCGGTTGCGCCCGTCTGATGTGCTCCTGGTCCACCAGCGAAGCCCAGGTGGACCGTTTCCTGTCTGATCTTCGGGAACTGGTGGCCTGATTACGGCCATTCTGCCGTTTGACTAGAAATTGAATGACTCTGGAGAACCTGTCTTGAACGTTCAGGACCGTTTTATTGATGTCCCCGGTGGGGAATTGTTTGTTCGCACCTGGACCCCCGCCGGCACCGAAGACCGCTCGCCCATGATGCTGCTGCATGACTCCCTTGGCAGCGTGAAACTCTGGCGCGATTTTCCCGAGGCGCTTGCACGCCGGATTGAACGCCCGGTGATTGCCTATGACCGCCTGGGCTTCGGCCAGTCTGGGCCGCGCGAGGGACTGCCCTCCCGGCGCTTCATCGAGGAAGAGGCGGAAATCTATTTTCCCGCCCTGCGGGATGCACTGGGCTTTTCGAAATTCCAGCTGTTTGGTCACAGCGTCGGCGGCGCAATGGCCATCATCATTGCCGCCCGATTCGCCGAGGACTGCGAGCTGGTCATCACCGAAGCCTCCCAGGCCTTTGTAGAGGATCACACCCTGGACGGCATCCGGGCCGCCAAAGCCCAGTTCCAGAAGCCGGGGCAGATGGACAAGCTCGCCCGCTACCACGGCGAAAAGGCCCGCTGGGTACTGGAGGCCTGGACCGAGGTCTGGCTGGACCCGAGCTTCCACCACTGGGACCTGGGGCCTTTTCTGCAGCAGGTGCACTGCCCGGTCCTGGCCATTCATGGCGACCACGATGAATTCGGTACCCTGGAATTTCCCCGACGCATTGCCGAAGGCGTTCAGGGGCCTTCCGCCCAGGCCATCGTTGAGCACTGCGGCCATGTTCCCCATCGGGAGCAGCAACCGAAAGTCCTTGATACCGTTGCCACCTTCCTGACCGAGCACCTGGCGCAGTAATCGGAATCCCGCCGGTTGGCGGGATTCGTCCCCTTCAACCACACTTTCCCCGGTATTGGTCCGATCTGCGATCGGCCAACGTACACCCCTGTAACTATTAATCAGTCACCGGTTCAGGAGCCTGCACCATGGGAAAGCCCGTCATTGCCGACAACAAGCCCACCAAGGTCAAGCTGGAGAAAGGCGAGGAATACCTGTTCTGTGCCTGCGGGCGCTCCGATAATCAGCCGTTCTGCGACGGCTCCCACGCCGGGACCGGAATCACGCCTCAAAAATTCGTGGCGGAAGACAACGAAGAGGCGGTGTTATGCCAGTGCAAGCAGACTGGCAATCCACCCTACTGCGACGGTACCCACCAGCAGTTCAGTGATGAAATGGTGGGAAAGGAGGCACCACATAGCTCCGATGAGTCCGGAGGTTCCGGCCAATCCGATAAAACTCCCAAGGCCAAAGCCACGAAAGAAGAGCCGACCGTTGAATTCATCCATCAGCTCGCCCGCGAAGGCCTCGACAGCATGGGTAACCACGGGCCAGTCACCGCCATGGGCGTGCCGCGCCACAGCCTGCCCCAATGGGACGACCTGCAGCTTATGGTGGCCCAGATGGCTAACAAGCCGCTGATGGAGGATGTGGAAGTGAACACCGAGCTGGTGGTGGGCCCGGAAGCGAAAAAGCCGCTGACGTTGAGCATGCCCCTGCTGGTCTCGGACATGAGCTTCGGCGCCCTGTCCGAGGAAGCCAAGATTGCCCTGGCCCGGGGTGCGGAACTCGCCGGTACCGGCATCTGCTCCGGCGAGGGCGGCATGTTGCCGGAGGAACAGGAGGAGAACTCCCGGTACTTCTACGAACTGGCCAGTGCCAAATTCGGCTATGAGGAAGACCTGCTCAGGAAGGTTCAGAGCTTCCACTTCAAGGGCGGCCAGGGAGCCAAGACCGGCACTGGCGGCCACTTGCCCGGCAACAAGAACACGGGGCGGATTTCCGAAGTCAGAGGCATTCCGGAAGGTGAACCGGCGGTATCACCGCCCACGTTCGAGGACCTCAATTCAGTCGAGGATTTCCAGAACTTTGCTGACCGGGTCCGGGAGATCACCGGCGGTATCCCCGTGGGTTTCAAGCTCAGTGCCAACCACATAGAGCGGGATATCCAGTTCGCCCTGGACGCGGGCGCCGATTACATCATCCTGGATGGTCGCGGTGGTGGCACCGGTGCGGCGCCGGAAATGTTTCGGGATCACATCAGTGTCCCGACCATTCCCGCCCTCGCCCGGGCCCGTCGCTACCTCGACAACCGGGGCGCCAGCGGGCGCGTCACTCTGATTGTGACCGGTGGACTGCGGGTGCCCATGGACTTTGTCAAGGCACTCGCGCTGGGCGCGGACGGCATTGCCGTCGCCAACAGCGCGATGCAGTCCATCGGCTGTGTGGCCGCCAGGATCTGCAACACCAACAACTGCCCCGCCGGCATCGCCACGCAGAAGAAAGACCTGCGCCAACGCCTGGACGTGGACAAATCTGCCCGGCAGTTGAAGAACTTCCTGCAGGGCTCGGTTTCAATGATGCAGGTGATGGCACGGGCCTGTGGCCACGATAGCCTGGGCAAGTTCTCTATTGAGGACCTCGCCACCTGGAACCGGGATATGGCACTGCTCAGTGGCGTGAGGTACGCTGGGGTATTGGATCCTTCCACCTGAACGAAGGAGGTGTCCCGTGATCCGCTACGCCATTGACCGCTGCAGCCTGGGCTGGGTCCTCGCCGGAACCAACGATGAGGGCCTGTGCAGTATTGAACTGGGAGATGACCCGGTGTCGCTGCGCTCGACGCTCCAGTCCCGCTATCCGGAGAGCACTCTGGAGGAAGCCACCGACCATCTTGCTGGCACCCTGCCAAAGGTGGTCCGCCTTATCGACGCGCCACAGTCGAGACTCGATCTCCCCCTCTCTGTCGTTGGCACGGATTTTCAGGAGCGGGTCTGGCAAGCACTTCGCACCATACCGCCCGGTGAAACCGTCAGTTACGCTCAACTTGCCAAACAGGTCGGGAATCCGAGAGCGGTCCGGGCGGTAGCCGGTGCCTGCGCCGCCAACCGGCTGGCGGTAGTCATTCCCTGCCACCGCGTAGTGCGCAGTGACGGAAACCTGAGCGGCTATCGCTGGGGTCTCGAACGCAAACGGGCCCTGCTGGCCCGCGAGGCCGTACCGGTAGCCGCCGCCTGACTCTCAACCCTGTCCGGATATTGCAAATCTGCAGCTGCTACCAACGCTTCAGGGCATCCCTCCTGTCTTCCTTGATTTCAGTCAATATCGCGATGAATACCTGTTCATAGGATGTTCCTGCACGCATAACTATAAACAGAAAGACAGGAGAGACACCGATGACATTCTGGCCGTGGAGTAAAGAGCTTGAAGTCGGAATCGGAGAGATTGATGAGCAACACAAGTGGCTGGTGGATCTGACCAACCAGCTGCATGACGCCCTCAACGAAGGAGCGGATCAGGCGAAAACCAGCGACATTCTCGAATCCCTCATGGACTACACCATGAACCATTTCATCGTCGAGGAAGATCTGTTCCAGCGGCTGGGCTACCCGGAAACGGATGCGCACAAGGCCGAACACAACAAATTCACAGGCCAGATCATGGGGCTGATCGAACGGCATGAGAATGGCGACTCAGCGGGTGAGGAAACCCTGGAAGTGCTGAAGGAGTGGCTGACCCATCACATCCTGAAAGTGGATAAAGCCTACGTGGAGCATTTCCGCGCCCACGGGGTCGGCTGAGTCCCGGGAGCCCGCCTAGGCGGGCTCCGTTGCTTCTGCTGCCAGTGTCCGTACGCGTTCGAAATCCGCTTCGGTAAAGACGCCGTTAACGCCGGAGATCGAGGCCAGCTCCATACCGTGCTTCAGGCCCAGCTTGTAGATTTCCCGCACCTTCTCCCACTCGATGTTCCGGCCCAGGGTAAAGTTCTCGAAACGCCCTTCCAGGGTCAGCACAATGGTTTCCGCGAGACAGGCATAGGTAATTCCCTTGGGCAGGCCAATGTCCTTCATCCTGACATCGCCGGGGAGTTTGATCTCACCGGATTCGATCACCAGCACATCCGGGCGTTTTGCCACGTCCTCGGCGGGAATATCCAGAGGCCGGGCTACATCGGTAATGACGCATCCGGGTTTGACCTTGGTGATGTCCAGAATGCGTTTCCCCGCGCCGGACGTCGCCGTTACGATCATGTCCATATCGGCCAGGTCCCGGTTGGTGGTGGCGGCCACATGGACCACTGCCCCCGGGGTTTCCTGTTCGATGCTCTCCTTCAAAGAGAGCAGTTTCGCCGCTTCGGGCGCCACCAGGTAGATTTCATCCACGGCCTTGGCCAGCAAGCGCGCGCAGACCGAGCCAATAGCGCCGGTGGCGCCCACCACCATGGCCTTCCCGGCCATCTTGCCACTCTCACCGACATGCACCCGGCCAATTTTCCTGGCCGCGTCATGAGCAGCCCAGAGCGCACCCGAAGCGCTGTAGCTGTTGCCCGTTGTGATCGGCAAAGGCGCCCGCTTGGCCACCGTGACCCCGGCATCACCCACCACCTTGGTGAAGGCGCCCAGGCCCATGATCTGGGCACCCAGCTTTTTGGCCAGTTTGGCGGCCGCCAGCAACCGGCTGTAGGTAAACTCGGGGCCGTGGGCCATGATTTCGCGCGGGGTCCCACCCACTGTAATCAACCAGCCTTCTGCTTCATCCCCGGTAGGCGACCGAATGCCGGAAACCTTCGAATAGACAAACGGCGGCGTGTAGGCGATAGCCTTTTCAACCAGGTCCATCACTTTCGGCGGCGACACGCTGGCAATCCAGTCCAGCGGCGGCGTCTTGGTCAGGTACTGCTGTGACAGCGGATGGATGACGAAAGCAAACCGGTTTACCCGCCGGTAGCCGTTCGGGTACAGAATCCGCGGCTCGATGCCCAGGCTCTGGATAACATCCAGGAAATCGTCCGCACCCAGTTGCTCTGGCGTGCGCGCCAGGGCGGCGCTGATCATGGCCTCCATCACGTTGACTCCGATCGGCCGGCCTTCCAGCCACGGACTGTAGTCCACCACCATGGCCACCCGGCGGGAGCGCATCCAGTCCAGCACGGAGTCGGAAACCCGCGAGGTGATGATTGTCTTGCCGTCCAGTTCCTTGTCGGTGAAGGATTCCAGGTCCCCGATGGCGCCGACAATCACATGGGAATCCCGGACCGCGCTGTGCAGTGAGCCCGCTACGAGGTTCTCTCCCAGTCGGTACACCGGGCTCTGGTGCAGGGCGTTGATGGCCTTGACTGCCAATGGCCGGAACATCAATGGGGCCGTTAACCGGGTGTAGGTTTCTAGCTGGCCCAGGGACGTCAGCACTCGCGGAACGCCGAAATCGATGTAAGGGTCCGCGAATTGCAGGTTCTCAGTGTGCTCGGACAGTGATTTGGCGATCCGGTAACCGGCCTGACCGTTGAGAAAAAGCACCCGGGCATTATCAAAGAAGTGCCCCAGCTCGGTCTGGGTATGGCGAACGGCCCATTCCTGCAGGATCCTGCGCAAACCTGCGCCGGTGGTCACCGGTTTATCGGGTACACAGGCTTCCAGGCGAGCGGTTTCAGGATGCTCCAGTTGTTCCCGCCCCACCTGGTAGTGGTCATGGATCATACTGAGGCCGATGGCATCTGCCTGGGGATGCACGGATTCCAGAACAGATTCCGCCTTCTCAATGTCACCATCCGTGCCAATGCGGATAATCCGGAATGCCTGCCCGAGGAATTCCGTTTCCAGCTCATAATCAAATTCTGATGATCCCTGGCTTACACTCACAACCGTTTTCATATCGGCTTTTCCATCCTTCCTGTCGTTCTTGTTATTAGCCTAATCCAGACTGATTCGGTATGTCTTAGCGTAGGTCAAATTTGCGTCAGTCGTACAGGGTCTACAATTACCAAAACTATCCCAACGGACACCGGTGTTGCCGGTAAAGGAGAACCCTATGAGCATTCAGGAAGAGTTGACCGCAACCATCGCGGACCTGGTCCAGCCCGGCAAAGGCATTCTGGCCGCCGATGAGAGTACACCCACCATCGCCAAGCGTTTCAGGGCCGTCGGGGTGGAATCCACTGAGGCGAAACGTCGGGAGTACCGGAGCATCATTTTTTCCACGCCCGACCTGGGCAAATTCATCAGTGGCGTCATCCTTTATGAGGAAACTCTTGAGCAACTCAGCCTGGATGACGTGGCCATGCCCAAGCTGCTGGCCAGCCAGGGCATTGTTCCGGGCATCAAGGTGGACAAGGGCAAGGGCCCGCTGGCCAATGCGCCGGGAGATGAAATTACTTACGGCCTGGATGGTCTGGAAGCTCGCCTGGAAGAGTACAAGAAGCTGGGCGCCCGCTTCGCCAAGTGGCGGGACGTGTTTCATATCTCCGACACCCTGCCCTCCCGGCAGGCGATCAAGGCCAACGCCGAGGTTCTTGCCCGGTACGCAGCAGTGTGCCAGTCCATGGGTATTGTGCCGATTGTCGAGCCGGAGGTACTGATCGACGGCCATCACAGCATCGAGCGCGCCGGCGAGGTCAGCGAGGCAGTACTGCGGGACGTTTTCAAGGCGCTGTACCGACACCATGTGGACCTGGAAACCATGGTGCTGAAGCCGAGCATGGTCACGCCGGGTAAGGAATCCCCCTCGGCGAGCCCGGAGCAGGTGGCGGAACATACCCTGATGGTTTTCCGGCGTGCGGTGCCCGCAGCTGTGCCGGGCATTTTCTTCCTGTCAGGCGGCCAGACGCCCGCCGAAGCCACGGTCAATCTCAATGCCATCAACAGCATGGGCTACCAGCCGTGGGAGCTGAGCTTTTCCTATGGCCGGGCCCTTCAGGAGCCGGCGCAACATGCCTGGGCAGGTGACCCGGAAAACACCAAACCGGCCCAGGCCGCCCTCCATAAACGGGCCAGGCTCAATGGCCTGGCCCGTTCCGGAGACTATTCTCCGGAGATGGAGAACGAAGACTGACTAATCGCAGATGTCCACGCACTTGCCGCTGCCATTGAACGCCATGGTGCGGCCGCTGAGGGGGATATGAACAGGCACGTTCACGGCATCACGGAAGGCTGCCGTGCGCGTGCCCTCTTTCACCTTGCCGCCTTCAGTGGCAGGTTCATTGGCATGGGACGCGATCACGGCCCGGGGCCTGATCAACTCGTTGACGACGTAGGCGGCTTCCGTCGGGCCCGTGGTGAAGGTATCACCGATATTCATCACAACCAGTTGGGCGCCGTAGTGATCAGCGACCACCAATTTCTGTTCGGCAGTAATACCGGTATCCCCTGATAAGTACACCACCAGGCCGTTGGAGAAGGTCAGCACATAACCGGTGGGCGGCCCGACACTCGCGGACACGCCCGCGGCTTTCAGGTACTCCGCCAGCGGGCCGGTCAGGAAAGACGGCGACACGCCATTACTGTGCACCGCCGGCACCGTGGTGATGGTGACGCCCCCGACTTCCTTGCTGGCGCCGAAGCGCACCAGCTGGGACTTGGCCTTGTCAGCTCCGGCGGCATCCAGCTTGGCCGCAAAGAACGCCGGCATCTCGCTACCGGTCACGATGGTAGCCTGCTTGGCCACGGCGATATCCACGGTATTGGATTGTGGCAGGGTAACGACCGGGAACTCCGGTGAACCGCACCCTCCCCGATTGACCGCCTCGATGCGACGGTCGCCAACGTGGTCACCGTGCATGTGCGATACCAGCACCACATCAATTCTGCCCAGACGGGGGTCCTCAGCACCGGCCACAGTGCGACCGGCGTCGTAGAGAATGCGGGTGCCATTGGGGTCCTCGAATACCATGGCCCGGTCCAGCACACAGAACTCACCATCGTGACTGCCGAGCGGGGTAACCTTCACCTGCCCGTCTTCCTGTGCCTGTGCCAATCCGGCACCTGCCACGAATAACCCTGCACTGGCGGCGAGGCCCACCAGGGCCCGCCTGAATAACCCGATATTCATCAGCTTTTCTCCCTTTATCCGCTCTTTGTTATTGACTCTTGTTTTTACGGCGTCATTCCCTGTTCGTACCAGTGTAGAACGGCAAAGCCGTTTCAGCAGACACGAAAAAGCCCCTTGCGGGGCTCTCTGAGATCCAGGTTGGAGAACGGCCTCTGTCAGGCTGCCCGGTCTTTCAGCACTGCAGCGGGCACGGCCTGCTCCAGGCAGGCGAGCATCGGGGCGACTTCCCGGATCTTGCGGGCTTGTGGCCACAGGTAGTCGGCTTCGGCAAAGCCCTGCCGGAGGAAGTTCAGCCACTGCTTGATGCGACCGGTCACGTAGCGATCCTCCAGGCGGGTCTCCAGGGCGGCGGCATATTCCCGCACCAGGGCCACCGCCTCCAGCCAGGTCATCGGAGTGAAGGTATCACCTCGCTGGGAGGCCTTGATTTGCGCGGCCAGATCCGGCCTGGCAATCAGGCCCCGGCCGATCATCACGTCTTCACAACCAGAGACCTTTCGACAACGCCAGTAGTCCTCGACGGTCCAGACTTCGCCATTGGCAATGACATGGGCGTTCACCGCTTCGCGTACCCGGGCAATTTCCTCCCAGTAAGCCGGCGGTTTGTAGCCATCCACCTTACTGCGGGCGTGAATGACGATCTCGGACGCGCCGGCGGCTTCCAGGGCCTGGCCACAGGCCACGCCCATGGAGCGGTCGTCATAACCCAGGCGCATCTTTGCGGTCACCGGGATATCGGGGGGAACCGCTTTGCGCACGGCGGCGGTAATGTCGTGCATCAGCTCCGGCTCACGCATCAGCACACAACCGCCTTTGTGCTTGTTCACCGTCTTGGCCGGGCAACCAAAGTTGATGTCCACCTGGGTAGCGCCCAGCTCGGCCGCCTTCAGGCCGTGGCGGCCCATCTGGTCGGGTTCCGATCCCAGTAGCTGCACAGCCACCGGAATGCCTGCCTCTGTCTCGCAGTCCCGGTTCAGTTCGGGCGCGTACTTGTAGAAAATCCGGGGCGGAAGCATGCCGTGGGTCACGCGAATGAACTCGGTCACGCACCGGTCAATCCCACCGACTTTGGTCAGGGTTTCACGGATGGGTGCGTCGACCAGCCCTTCCATCGGGGCAAGGATGATTCGCATGAAAGCTCCAGCAGCTGAGATAAGGAAATCAGGTTGCGACTGATTAAAAATCAGGCGGAGCGAATTGTAGGGAATTCGGGGGTAAGTTGGTAGCCGGGCATCCCGAAACAGGATGCCCGGCCGGTTACTGCTGGTTACTTTTTCACGTCGAAACGGTCGTTGTTCATGACCTTGGTCCAGGCGGCAACGAAGTCGTTCACAAACTTCTCCTGGTTGTCGTCCTGGGCGTACACCTCGGCACAGGCACGCAGGATGGAGTTGGAACCGAACACGAGATCAACACGGGTCGCGGTGAACTTGGTGTTGCCGCTCTTGCGATCCACGATGTTGTACGAGTTCTTGCCAGTGGGCTCCCAACGGTTTGCCATGTCGGTGAGGTTCACGAAGAAGTCGTTGGTGAGCTGGCCAACGCGGTCCGTGAACACACCATGCTTGGTGCCCCCATGGTTGGTGCCCAGTACCCGCATACCACCGATCAGGACGGTCATTTCGGGCGCGGTCAGGCCCATCAGCTGGGCGCGGTCCAGAAGCATTTCTTCCGGCTTGACCACGTAGTCCTTCTTCTGCCAGTTGCGGAAGCCATCTGCCAGCGGCTCCAGCGGCTCGAAGGATTCGGCATCGGTCATCTCGTCGGTAGCGTCACCACGCCCCTTCAGGAAGGGTACGTGGACGTCATAGCCGGCAGCTTTCGCGGCTTTTTCAACACCCAGGTTACCGCCGAGCACGATAACGTCCGCAATGCTGGCGCCAGTGTCAGCAGAGATCTGCTCGTACACCTTTAGCACCTTGGCCAGACGGTCTGGCTCGTTGCCTTCCCAGTCTTTCTGCGGAGCCAGGCGGATACGGGCACCATTGGCACCACCGCGCATGTCAGAGCCTCGGAAGGTACGAGCGCTGTCCCAGGCGGTGCAGACCAGCTCGTTGAGGCTCAGGCCAGCTTCTTCGATCTTCTCCTTGACCGCCTCTTCAATGTAGTTAGTCTCACCCTGCGGCACCGGATCCTGCCAGATCAGATCTTCGGCCGGTACGTCCGGCCCGATGTACCGGGATTTCGGACCCATATCCCGGTGAGTCAGCTTGAACCAGGCACGAGCAAAGCAGTCCTTGAAGTAATCGGGGTCTGCCATGAACTTCTCACAGATCGCCCGGTACTTGGGATCCATCTTCATGGCCATGTCGGCATCGGTCATGATCGGATTATGGCGCTTGGAGGGATCGGTGGCATCGACCGGCTTGTGCTCTTCCTTGATGTCCACCGGCTCCCACTGGTTCGCTCCGGCCGGGCTCTTCTTCAGCTCCCACTCATAACCGAACAGCAGGTCGAAGTAGCCCATATCGAACTGGGTCGGGTTGGTGGTCCAGGCACCTTCAATACCGGAGGTAATGGCGTTGGCGGCCTTGCCACCCATGTTCGGGTTGTGCCAGCCAAAGCCCTGCTCATGAACGTCGGCACCTTCCGGTTCCGGTCCGAGAGCATCGGCATCGCCGTTACCGTGGGTCTTCCCGACGGTGTGGCCACCGGCAGTCAGGGCTGCGGTTTCCTCGTCATTCATGGCCATCCGGGCAAAGGTCACTCGAACCTGTTCCGCTGTCTTCAGCGGGTCCGACTGGCCGTTTACACCTTCCGGGTTCACATAGATCAGACCCATCTGGACAGCAGCCAGCGGGTTTTCCATGGTGTCCGGCTTGTCTACGTCTTCATAGCGACTGTCGGACGGAGCCAGCCATTCCTTCTCCGCACCCCAGTAGATATCTTTCTCCGGGTGCCAGATGTCTTCACGGCCGTAGGAGAAGCCGAAGGTCTTGAAGCCCATGGATTCGTAGGCAACGTTACCAGCCAGAATGAACAGGTCCGCCCAGCTCACCTTGTTGCCGTACTTTTTCTTGAGCGGCCACAACAGACGGCGGGCCTTGTCCAGGTTGCCGTTGTCTGGCCAGGAGTTGATGGGAGCAAAACGCTGGTTACCGGTGCCACCGCCACCACGGCCGTCGGCAATACGGTATGTGCCTGCAGCATGCCACGCCATACGAATCATCAGGCCGCCGTAATGCCCCCAGTCAGCCGGCCACCAATCCTGGCTGTTGGTCATGAGCTCGTGCATGTCCTTTTCGAGCGCTTCGTAGTCGAGCTTCCGGACCTCTTCCCGATAGTCGAAGTCTTCGCCCATCGGATTGGTCTTGCGGTCGTGCTGATGCAGAATGTCGAGATTCAGAGATTCAGGCCACCAGGCTGTGACGTCTCCCTGTTCCTGAGTATTGGACCCGTGCATAACCGGGCATTTTCCACCTGTATTATTCTCAGTCATCGTACTCTCCTGGTTTTGCTGCATTGGCAAACAAGCGTTTTGTGATGGGAAGCATCACTCAATATAGTTCATTCACATTGTGCTGCTTGAATGTTTCCTACTACTTTCATAGCGGCTCCCTATAGCCTTACCGATCAAGTAACCCGAACGCCCAAACTCCTGTTGCCCTAGTGAGCAATGGCGTAGTTCCCGTAGTAGTCCGCCAGGATTGTGAGCGCGCCAAACCATGTTGCCGAAGGGGGATTTTTCAGAGCTGCCATGGGTGACTCCTTCGTTAACGAGAACAATTTCACCTTAGCGCGGGAGATTCCGAAGGGATAATTAATAAAAGATAAAATTTTGAGAGTTTTTGTTTATCGGCACGGCGGTAAAGATGGGGTCAGAAGAAGGTTTTCTTCTGACCCCGGGTTTCAGGCTGAGCTTGGGTGATGGGGGGGTGAAGGTGGGGTCAGATGAAAGCGTTCATCTGACCCCGGAGTTTGGCGCATAAAAAAGGGGTCAGATGAACGCTTTCATCTGACCCCGGTGTCTGCCGTCGCTGGTTGGCGATAAGCTCAGGGGTCTGAAGAAAGCCTTCTTCTGACCCCATTTTCAGGCCACTTATCCAAGTTGGGGTCAGAAGAAAGCTTTCTTCTGACCCCTTGTTCAAGCCAACGCCCCTCAGTTAGCCAACTCCAGCAACAACCGATTCAGCCGGCTCACATACGCGCCCGGATCCTTCAGCTGCTCGCCGCTGGCCAAAGTAGCCTGGTCGAACAGCACGGCAGAGAGTTCGCCGAATCGATCTTCCCCTTTCTCGGCTTCCAGGCGTTGAACCAGCGGATGGTCAACGTTGATTTCGAAAATGGGCTTGCTCTCCGGCACTTTCTGGCCGGCGGCTTCCATGATCTTCTTCATCTGGGCGCCCATGTCGAATTCGCCCACCACCAGGCACGCCGGGGAATCGGTCAGGCGGTTGGTTACCCGCACTTCCTGAACCCGGTCGTCCAGCGCCTTCTTGATGCGCTCCACCAGGTTCTTGTGCTCTTCGGCGGCCTCTTCCTTGTGCTTCTTGTCCTCTTCGGTCTCGACTTCGCCCAGGTCCAGATCACCGCGGGCAACGTCCTGGAACTGCTTGCCGTCGTACTCGCTGAGGTAACCCATCATCCACTCGTCGATGCGATCGGACAGAATCAGCACCTCGATGCCCTTCTTCCGGAATACTTCCAGGTGCGGGCTGCTCTTGGCGGCGGCGAAGTTGTCGCCAGTGATGTAGAAGATCTTCTTCTGACCATCCTTCATCCGCTCGATGTACTCATCGAGGGAGACATTCTGCGCGGCTTCACCTGTGTGGGTGGTCGCAAAGCGCAGCAGACCGGCGATCTTCTCACGGTTGCTGAAGTCTTCGGCCGGACCTTCTTTCAGAACGGTACCGAACTCGTCCCAGAACGCCTGGTAATCTTCCGGCTGCTTCTTGGCCAGCTTCGACAGCATATCCAGTACCCGCTTGGTCATCGCCGTACGGATGCTCTCCACGGTGCTGTCGTTCTGCAGGATCTCCCGGGACACATTCAGGGACAGATCGTTGGAGTCGATCACACCCTTGGTGAAGCGCAGGTACAGCGGCAGGAACTGCTCGGCGTCGTCCATGATGAACACGCGCTGAACGTACAACTTCAGACCGCGAGGCGCCTCGCGATTGTACAGGTCAAACGGAGCCCGCTTGGGGATGTACAGGAGGCTGGTGTAATCGAGCTTGCCCTCGACCTTGTTGTGGGACCAGGTCAGCGGATCCTCGAAGTCGTGGGCGATGTGCTTGTAGAACTCCTTGTACTCCTCGTCCTTAATCTCGGTGCGCGGCAGCGTCCACAGGGCGGTCGCGTCGTTGACGGTCTCCTCCTCGCCCTTCTTGTCCTCTTCCTCGGACTCGGCCTTCATCACCACCGGGAAGGAGATGTGGTCGGAGTACTTCTTCACCAGGCTGCGCAGTTTCCAGCCGTCAGCAAACTCCTTGGCTTCGGACTTCAGGTGCAGAACGATCTCGGTGCCACGCTGCTCGCGGTTCACCTGCTCGATGGAGAACTCACCGTCACCCTTGGACTCCCAATGCACACCCTCTTCCACCGGCGCACCGGCGCGGCGGGTGAACACATCAACCTTGTCGGCCACGATGAACGCAGAATAGAAGCCAACACCGAACTGGCCGATCAGCTTGCTGTCCTTCTTCTCATCCCCGGACAGCTGCTTGAGGAACTCGGCGGTACCGGACTTGGCGATGGTACCCAGGTTGGAGATCACGTCGTCCCGGGTCATACCGATACCGTTATCCGTGAGCGTCACGGTGCCGGCGTCCTTATCGTAGTCCAGGCGGATTTTCAGCTCGGAATCGCCCTCGTAGAGCTTGTCATCTTTCAGGGCGGCAAAGCGCAGCTTGTCCTCGGCATCCGAGGCGTTGGAAATCAGCTCACGAAGGAAGATCTCTTTGTTCGAATACAGGGAGTGGATCATCAGGTTAAGCAGTTGCTTAACTTCTGTCTGAAAACCCAAAGTCTCTTTTTGCGTCTCAACCGTCATGGCGTTTGTGTCTCCTGGCTAAGGTAACTCACAGTTCTGGGAAGCGAGTGCGGATGCGTTGCCGAAACCGTGCGGAGCCATGGATGGCGGAGCCGAGCGTACAGGGACGTATTCACAGCGTGTTTCGGCAACGCATCCGCACTTGCTTCATGCACGGAATTAATCTGTGAGGGAAAAATGGGGCCACACCGGGGCATTTCAAGCCCCGGATTACTCAGGTGGGATCAGTCTTCGAGGAGAAAGTGCGCCCGGGCGGTGGCAATGGGCTGGGAACGGGATTTCTGCCAGGCGGTCACCATGACGTTGGCCACGCGGTTACCCTGGCGGGTCAGACGGCACTCGGCGTAGGTTTCCCGGTTGAGGCCCGCACGCAGATAATCGAGGGAAAAATCCACGATACGGGGCATGCTGAGGGATTCCCGGGACATGATGAGATAGATATTGGCCGACATCTCCATGAAACCACCAATCACGCCACCGTGGATGGCCGGCAGGATCGGGTTGCCCAGGTTGCTTTCCTTCTTCGGCAGGCGAAAAATCAAATCATCCCCGAATTGCTCGCACTGGAGACCAATCCAGGTCGCATAGGGAATGCTTTCCAGCATACGGGAGAAGTCGCCGGTTTCCTGCGTGTACCGGAGAATTTCAGAGTCTGTCATTGGCTGCCTCCCGCAATCAGGTCCCGGTAGTGCTTCGGACTGGCCTCTTTGCCGATACGCATGAACGTGGCCACGCAATTGGCGATGGTCTCGCCGCCGTCCTGGTAAGCCTCGCAACGGGTGAAGATGATGTTCTTGGTAATCCGGTAGGTTTCGGCGCGGGCGTAAACCGGTTTGTGGGGATGCGCCGGACGCATATAGTCCACCCGCAGGTCGAGGGTCGGGCACAACTCGAAATCTTCCAGGGCACAGAGGATGACGCAGCCGGAGGTGGTGTCCATCAGGGTAGTGATCGCACCGCCATGAATCACACCGGTATCGGGGTTACCAATGATCCGGTCGCTGTACGGCAGACACAGGGTCAGCGTGCCGTCACCGGCATCGGTAACGGACAGACCCAGCTCGCGGGCCTGGTTCAAGGTCTCGATAAACCGGCTGACCCGGTCTATTCGGGTTTGATTATCCATTCAGGAGAATCCTGTTGATCAGTTGGTTTTGGACTTTTGCTCAGCCTTGCCCGAAGCCGGCTCCTCAAAGACTTTTCCGGAGCGCAGCGCCTCGAGGGCATTCGAGCAGAATTCCCGGCGGTAAAGAACAATCACCACAACGGTGGAGGCCGCAATGAATGCAATCGGATGGAAGAACCAGGCGACCACCGCCAACGCATAGTAGAACGACCTCAATCCCAGGTTGAAGGCATCACCGGCCATATTACAGATGTTGCCGGCACTACGGGCAAAGGCTTCCCGTGCGGCCGGGCTGGTTTTGGTATCTTCGGCCAGGGGTGCACTGCCCACCATCACCGCGACGAAGTTGTACATCCGCATGGACCAGGTGAATTTAAAGAAGGCGTACACAAACACCACCAGCAGAACGACCAACCGCAATTCCCAGACCTCCCGCGTCGGTACCGCGCTGAAGGGCATGGCAGCGAACACTTCCATGGCCTCACTGGTGTAGCCCAGTGCGGTGATGATACCGGCCAGGATCAGCAGACAGCTGGAGGCGAAGAAGGCGCCGTTGCGTTCCAGGTTACCGACCACCGACGTATCCGACATCCGGTTGCCGCGCCGGAGCATCACACGCATCCAGTCTTCCCGGTATAGATCCAGGGTGTTGGACAGACAGGGCCTGTCAGCCGCCCTTCGCTTAGAGTACTGGGTGTAGCCAACCCAGCAGATGAAAAACCAGACCAGCGAGGCAAGCTCGAGCAGATTACTCATGAAAGGCCTTACTTCAGGAATTAAAAACCGGGAGAGGAATCACTACCTATAATACGCCAAGACACGCCTGGCCTCCAGAAATCAGGCATGTTCAGGTCCGGCCAACCGTGTAATCATGTCTGGACACGATTGTCTGTCAGGCACCCAGTTACAGGAGGTAAATGTGCGTCTTTCCAAATGCAGATTCGGGCTGTTGTGCTTTGCCCTGGTCTTCTTGCTTGCAGGATGCTCGGTGAACCCCGTTACCGGCGAGAAACAGCTCTCACTGGTTCCCGAGAGCGAGGAGCTGGCGATCGGCGCGGAACAGTACGTTCCGACCCAGCAAACCCAGGGCGGTCGGTTTTATGTCGATCCCGAACTGAACCTCTACGTGCAGGAGGTCGGCCAGAAGCTGGCCCGGGTGAGCGACCGGCCCGACCTGCCCTATGAGTTCGTGGTGCTGAATAACAGCGTGCCCAACGCCTGGGCCCTGCCCGGCGGCAAGATTGCCATCAACCGCGGTCTGCTGACCAAGCTGGACGACGAAGCACAACTGGCCTCGGTGCTCGGCCATGAGATTGTTCATGCGGCGGCCCGCCACAGTGTTCAGCGCATGCAACAGGCGCAGCTGATCAGCCTTGGCGTCGCCGGCCTTGGCTTCGCGGTATCCGATAACGAGTGGGCCGGCCTGATCATGGGTGGTGCGGCTCTCGGTGCACAGCTCGCGCTCGCCCAATACAGTCAGGGGGACGAACTGGAATCCGATCACTACGGCATCAATTACATGAAGAAGGCCGGCTATGATCCCCAGGCGGCGGTCGAACTTCAGCAGCTGTTCCTGGAACTGAGTGAAGGCCGTGACCAGGGTTTCCTTCAGGGCCTGTTTGCCACGCACCCACCCTCGGCCAAACGGGTGGCAGAGAACCGTGAACTGGTCAATAAGATCGGCGCCGGGGGCTATCGGGGTGCCGATGTGTACCAACGCAAGCTGGCAACGCTGAGAGAGCTGCAACCGGCCTATGACGCCTACGACAAGGCCATGAAACTGGCCTCGGAGGGCGATTTTGACGGCGCCCTCGGCAAGATCAATGAAGCCATCGACATGCAACCCCGTGAAGCCATGTTCTACTCCCTCAGGGGCCGCATCTACCAGCAGCAAAAGAAACTGAATCAGGCGGAGGCGGACTTTGACAAGGCCGTCTCTCTGTATCCCGAGATGTTTGAATACCAGCTCCGGAGCGGTCTGAACGCACTGGAGTTGAATAAGGTCGAAAAGGCGCGTACTCGCCTGAGCAAAGCGAACCAGGTCGTCCCCACATCAATTGGCTATCTGCGCATGGGCGACGTCGCCGCCAGACAGAACCGCCGTGACGAGGCTGTGGCCTACTATAGCCAGGCCGCCAAGGCCGGAGGGGATGTGGGCAAGGAGGCCCAGCGCAAACTGGCCGCACTCACCCAGTAGCCGCTCTCAGAAAAAGGCCGGGATTTGCGAAAGCATCCCGGCCTTTTTGTGAATAGGCAAGGTGACTCCAGCGACGGCATATCTTCGTCATTGCCTGCATTGACTTTTAGAGCATTAACTCTAAAAATCAGGGGTACCAACAACAGATAACGGACGACGGCCATGTTGCTCAAACGTATCCAGCCGATGATGTTCCAGGCCCGCCGACTTTACGTGGACATAATGTTCCAGGTGATGGGGCGCGCCCTGCAGGCAGTCAGTGAAGTGGACGAGACCGTCCAGAATGAAGCCAGGGCACTCCCGACGGGTTTGCTGTTCGAAATGATGGTGATGCCCGAGGGCCCTCGCCTGATCGTGGAGCATACCGGAGACGGTCTTTTCCACTACCACGGAGACTCCGCCCCACGCCCAGTGGACCTCTCCATCCAGTTCAAGCACATCGCCCATGCCTTTCTCGTGCTGTCTTTCCAGGAAAAGACCTCGGAGGCATTCGCCAATGACCGCATGCTGGTGGATGGCGACGTGAGCTACGCAGTGCGCATGACCCGGGTGCTGAACCGGCTGGAAACGTTCATCCTGCCAAAGCTGATTGCTCAGCGGGCGGTAAAGGAATATCCGGCCAACCTGCATTTACCGGAAAAACTGATCAGTGCCGCCAGGATTTACCTGAAGGTTGCCACCAATTTTGTCGAGACAGCGAGACCCTAAATGAGCCACAAATATTACGAGTTCTTCTGCCCGGTCAAAGTCATTGCCGGCAAGGCTGCCCTCGAGCACATTCCCTATGAGCTGACCGGTCTGGCGGCCAAGCGCCCCATGATCGTGACCGACAAGGGCGTGCGCGCTGCCGGTTTGCTGGATCCGGTAATTGCCGCCTGTGAAGAAAGCGGCCTGGAGATTGTCAGCATCTATGATGATGTGCCGCCGGATTCCTCCACATCGGTCGTGCGGGACATTGCCGGTGTGTACCGGCAGGAAAAATGCGACGCGATCATCGCCGTGGGCGGCGGCTCGGCTATTGATACCGGTAAGGCGGTGAATATCCTGGTCTCCGAGGGCGGTGACGACATTGCCAAATACAGCGGTGCCGGCATCCTGAAGCATCCGCTCAAACCGTTCTTTGTGGTACCGACGACCGCGGGCACCGGCTCCGAGGTTACCGCCGTGGCAGTGATTACCGACGAAAAGAAGGGCGTGAAACTCCCCTTCACTTCCTCGTTCCTGCTGCCCAACGCCGCCATTATCGACCCACGGATGACCCTGACGCTGCCGCCCCACATCACCGCAGCAACCGCCATGGATGCCATGACCCACGCCACCGAGGCGTTCACCTGCATGGCAAAGAATCCGCTGAGCGATGCCTACGCCACCGCTGCCATCAAGAAGATCAGCCAGTCGCTGCTGAACGTCATGGACAATCCCAAGGATGCCGACGGCCGACTGGAACTGGCCCAGGCGTCGACCATGGCCGGTATCGCCTTTTCCAACTCCATGGTGGGTCTGGTGCACTCCCTGGGCCACGCCACCGGCGCGATTTGTCATCTCCCCCATGGCCTGTGCATGAGCCTTTATCTTCCGTATGTGCTGGAATTCAACCTGGAATCTATCCGTGAGCCGCTGGGGGAATTGCTGCTGTACCTCGAAGGCCCAGAGGTCTATTCAGCCACACCCGCTGCCCGCCGCGCGGAAGCCAGCATTTCCGCCATTCGGAAACTGAGGGATCAGCTCCACAAACGCTGCCAGTTGCCACGGACGCTGAAAGAGACCGGCAAGGTGCTTGAAAGCCAGCTGGACCATATTGCCGAGATGGCTCTGGACGATGGTTCCATCATGTTCAACCCGAAGGAAGTCACTCTGGAGGACGCTCGGGCGGTATTGCGCCGGGCCTGGGCCTGAACGGCATGATCAACGGGCCTTCCGGCCCGTTTGATCCACAACAAAAGAAAGAACCAAAATAATTGAAATCAGCCTGCAATACGGTAACAATTGCACGGCAAGCTGGCAGGGAGGTAGCCGGATTACCCTGAGTAACGTTCACGACGCCATCAGAGTCCAACAATGAAACACCGCAGCCCCTCCCTCCGAGTTCTGGTCGCCCTCTGCCTCGTGGCGATGGCCATCATCCTGCCGACGACAGCCAGCTTAGCCTCCGAAAAACAGCCAATACGTTTCAACGTCTCACCGAACGGTTATCCACCCTACCTCATTGTCGGAAGACGGGGCCCGTCCGGCATCATGTGGGATGTCATGGACCTGATTTCAGAGCGACTCGGCTATGAACTGATTGCCGAAAAGGTTCCCCGTAAACGGGTCGACCAGATGCTGCTCGAGGGTTACATCGATGCCACACCTCGGGCGCGGGAGTGGACCGATGAGCCCGACAAGTTCCTGTTCACCGAGCCCGTGGTGGCGATCGAGGAGGTGTTCTTCTTCCCGAAGGATTCCGAACTGGCATATGGGGCCCCTCAGGATCTGTTCTCGCGGACCATTGTCACCCATCTCGGCTATATCTATCCGACCCTCGAGCCCTACTTCGAATCCGGCAAGATCACCCGTTTTGACGTAGCCAGGGATCGGGACATGTTCCAGTATGTCCTGCACGGTGATCGATTTGACGCGGCCGTCGCGGACCGGCTTGTGGGCAGCTGGTTCCTGAGAAACGAGGGCCTCCGGGACCGCTTCCGCACATCCGCAAAGAGCATCAGCACGTTCGGCTTCCGGATCATGTTGCGCAAGGACTGTGTCGAGTTTGCAGACGACTTCAATCGCGAGCTGGCCCTGATCCGCGAGAATGGCGAACTGGACGCCATCCTCGCGAATTACCGCTGAGCAGGCTCATTCCAGCCTGCGCAGCAGCAGCATCGGCGACACGCTCAGCACGGGCCGCAACTGCCAGCGCCCGAACAGGGACAACACGATGGCACTGATCACCGGTATCGGGATGATCACCTGCCAGTGCCAGCTGAAACTGCCCTCGAACATCCGGAACTGCAGGGCGTAAACCGCAGCTTCCGCTGCAACCACCCCGAGCAGGCCGGCAAAGCCACCCAGCACGGCGAACTCCAGCATGGTGCTGCGCACGAGCAGCGACTGACGTCCACCGAGGGTTCGGAGTAGCGCCCCTTCCCGCTGACGGTCACGGAGTGTGGCGCTGACCACCGCCGCCATAACCACCAGGGCTGCCGCCAGTATCAGTGCGAGGATCGCTTCAATGGCCCGCGTGACCTGCTGAACAATTTCCTGTATCCGCCCGATGATGTGGTCGATCTCGAGCACGGACACCGTCGGGAACTGACGCGAGAACGCGTTCAGCGCTGTCTTCTTCTCCGGAGGAAGATACAAACTGGTGATCCAGGTTGCCGGCAATCCCTCAAGCCCCCCGCCCGGCGGGAACGCCATGTAGAAGTTCGGCTTCATGCTGTCCCACTGCACCGTTCGGATACTGGTGACCGGCTCGGTGATTTTCTCCGACCCGATGGTGAAGGTCAGACGGTCGCCCAGCTTCAGGCCCAGGCGTCCGGCCAGTTCGGCCTCAACCGAAACCCCCTCCTGTTCGCCGTCCGCAAACCATTGACCCTCGACGATCTCGTTATCTTCCGGCAGCGCCTCCATCCAGGTCAGGTTAAGTTCCCGGTTGAGCGCACCAATGTTCTCGTCCTTGCTCACGGCTTCCTTGACCGGCTGGCCGTCCAGCTCGGTGAGCCGGCCGCGGACCATCGGGTAGAGCTCCTCAAGAGGCTGCCCCTGCTCCTCCCAGAATCCGGCCACTTCCTCCACGGAATCCGGGGCGATGTTGATCAGGAAATGGTTGGGCGCATCGTCCGGCAACTGCGCCTGCCAGTCATCCAGTAACGAGGTCCGCACCAGAACCAGCGTGGCTGCCAGCATCAGTGTCATGGCGAACACGGCAATCTGCGACAGGCTGGCATTCCGGTGCCGGTACAGGCCCACCAGCGCCAGACGCCAGGCATTCCCACCGCCACGCACATGACGCAGGACGGTCACCAGTCCCCAGCCAAGCAGCGCCAGTGAGGCGAGCAACAGCAACAGGCCTCCCAGCAGGGACACAACCAGGGCCAGTTCACCGGCATAAAGCCAGACCAGGCCAAAAATGGCGACGATGGCCACCAACATATCCGGCCAGGCCTCGCGTCCACTCTCTCCGGGCTGGCTTCGCAGTACCCGCATGGCGGGCACGTTTCGAAGGCGCCGGATCGGCGGGTAGGCGAACGCAAACAACGACACCAGCGCGGTCAGCAAGGCCGGAGTCAGTGCCGCGGGGTCCAGATAGATATCCACCGGCCGTTCCAGAACATCGCTGAGCATGGAAGCCAACAACCAGAACAGCGGAATCGCGACCAGCAGCCCGCCCACAATTCCGGTAATGCCCCACAGGACCAGACGCCTCAAGTACAACCGACCGATACCGGCGCCGTTCAGGCCCAGGGTTTTCAGAAGCGCCACCGTATCGCGCTGGGACAACGCATACTGTCGACTGGCCACGGCCACCGCCACGGCAGCGAGCAATACCGCAAGGCTGCCGCCCAGCAGCAGGAAGCGCTCGGCCCGCTGGAGAGAGCGGGAGAAGGTTTCGCCGTCACGGACGCCTTCCCATTCGTGGCTCGGTTCCAGTTGGGGCTGCAACCACTGGTAATAGCTGTCCAGCGCCGATTCCTCGCCGGCAAACAGGTACACGTATTCGACCCGACTGCCCTCCTGAATCACGCCCGTCGAGGCCACATCGTTCTTGTGCATCATCACCCGAGGCGCCAGGGCAGACAGCCGGAACCCGCCGTCCGGCTCGCGGATCAACAGCCCGGAGACCGTCAGCTGCCGGTTACCCACTTCCAACGAATCTCCAGTCTTGAGCTCCAGCAATCGCAGCAAACGGGGGTTGATCCAGACCTCTCCGGACCGGGGACCCGCCTGAACCAGCTCTCGCGGGCTGTCCGGTCCCGACTGGATTTCGATTTCGCCCCGGAGCGGGTATTCATTGCTGACCGCTTTTACCGAGACCAGCTGAAAGCCCCCGCCGCCGAACACCATGGTGGAGAATTCCACCATCTGACCGGTTTCGATTCCCCGATCGGCGGCCTCCTGCAGCCAGGCATCCGGTATTGGCCGGCCGTTTTCAGCCTCCAGCTGCCGGTCGGCAGCCAGGAAAGAACTGGCGGAGGTGACCAGGGTGCGTTGCAGCTGACTGGCAAACAGGGCGATGGTTGCCACCGTGGCCACGGCGATCACCAACGCCGCCAGGACAACCCGCACATCCCGCTCGCGCCAGTCCCGGCGCACGGACATGAGTTTCTGTTCAGCGGCCATCAGGACACCGGCTCCCCGAGCTCACTGGGCTCGGTCAGTTGTCCCGCCTCGATATGAAATTGCCGCGAACAACGGGCCGCCAGATGCTCGTCGTGGGTGACCATCACAAGGGTGGTGCCCTGCTCCCGATTAAGCGCCATCAGCAAATCGGAGACCGCCTGACCGGTTCGATTGTCCAGGTTGCCGGTGGGCTCGTCGGCAAACAGGACAACCGGCTCGGATGCGAAGGCCCGGGCGATGGCTACCCGTTGCTGCTCACCGCCGGACAGTTGGCGAGGTGTGTGGGAAAGTCGCTCCCCCAATCCGACGCGCTCCAGCAATTCCCGGGCGCGCTTCTCCGGCTCCTCGATCCCTGCCAGCTCCAGGGGGAGCATGACGTTTTCGAGCGCGGTCAACGCCGGCAGCAACTGAAACGACTGGAATACGAAACCAACGCGGCTGGCCCGAAGCCGGGCTCTTTCATCCTCGCTCAGCTGGCTGATGGTCGCGCCATCCAGTTCAACGGAGCCCTCGGTTGGCGTATCCAGTCCGGCGAGCAGACCGAGCAGGGTCGTTTTCCCGGAACCGGAGCGGCCAACGATCGCTACTGATTCTCCACGATTGATTTCCAGATTGACCCCTTGCAAGATCGTTAACGTATCGGTCTCCAGGCGGACCCGATGGGTCAGGTCTTTTGCACGCAACATCGGTGGCTGACTCTCAGCCGTCGGTTTGGTCATCTGATTCACGGGTACTCCCGGCTCAATGGTTTGAAACGTTTTATCAAGGTAAACGAACTGTCTATGGATACGCTATTGCTGTATGCCAGATCAATCCTTCTGGTGCTGCTCACTGCCCTGGCCGCCCCGGTACTGGCGAGTCAGAACACCATCCTGATTATGGGCGACAGCCTCAGTGCCGCTTACGGCGTTCCCTCGGAGACCGCCTGGGTGCAGCTTCTGCGGCAGCGGCTGGCACAGAACGGCTTGAGCCACTGGACGGTGGTCAATGCCAGTATCAGTGGCGAGACAACCGACGGAGGTGCCAGGCGGCTGCCCGAACTGATTGAAAAACACGGCCCTGACGTCGTGATCATCGAACTGGGGGGCAATGACGGTCTGCGCGGTTTCCCCCCGAACGTGATCGAGTCCAACCTGGCATCCATGATCAAAGAAACCCAGCAGTCGGGCGCACAGGCCCTGCTGGTGGGCATGCAGATGCCGCCAAACTATGGCCCCCGTTACACCCGGATGTTTGCCGAGCTGTATCCGACTCTCTCCGACCGGTACAACACCGAACTGGTTCCCTTCTTCCTGGATGGAATCTATAACCACGAGGACATGATGCCGGAAGACGGCATACACCCCACCGAGCAGGCGCAACCCAGGCTCCTGGACAAGGTCTGGCCGGTACTCCAGCCCATGCTGGAAAAGGGCCGAACGGCTTCCAGCGGATCGTGAAGAATGGCTTTCGGCTCAGGAAAGATGACTGAGGAAGCCGAGGGCGCGGCGCTCCGACCAGTAGAATCCGTCCCGGGCATGCTCGACAAAACCGACATGCCCGCCCCAGCGGGGCGCTTCCAGGCGGACATGGGCACCCAGCAGGTTTCTTGACTCGGGGAAACATTTGTCGGAAAGGAACGGATCATCGGCGGCATTGAGCATCAGTGCCGGTACCCGGATATCACGCAGACGCGGCAGGGCTGAACATTGCGCCCAGTAGTCCTCGGCGTCCTGAAACCCGTGCAGTGGCGCCGTGTAGCGGTCATCGAATTCCCTGAAATTACGGATCGACTCAAATCCTTGAATATCAATAAGATCTGGAAACTTTCTCGATTTCACCTGCATTTTAACGTGCAGATCTTTTAAAAAACGCTGCATATAGATCCGGCGACTGGGGAGTGCAAGCACCTCTGCGCTGCCGGCCAGATCGCATGGCACGGAATAGGTCACCGCCCCACAGATCCGGCTGTCCACTCTCTCACCCTGCTGCCCCAGGTAGAGCAGCGTCAGGTTGCCACCCATACTGAAGCCGGACAGAAAGAGGGATTTGTAGTCCCCGGCCAGCGCATGACGAACCACATGAGTCAGATCCTCGGTGGCACCACTGTGATAGAAACGCGGCTGCAGATTCATCACGCCACCACAGGAACGGTAATTCCACGCCAGTACATCCCAGCCTTCAGCGAGCAATGCCCTGGCCAGGCCGAGTACATAGGGCCTGCGGCTGTGGCCCTCCAGACCATGGGAAATAATGGCGAGTCGGTCACTGCCCTGGCGATACCAGTCCAACTGAAGCTCATCTTCATCCAGGGTCGGCAATACTTCCCGGACCGGCTCCTGCATCGGCACAGACCGGAACAGGGTTGGCCACACCGATTGCACGTGGCCGTTCCTCAACCACACCGGCGGACGGTACCGTAACATCTTGCTTCCGTACAATTTTTAACCTTCCAATTCAGGGGGTTGACGGCACAAATCAAAGCGCTTAATATGCGCGCCACTTCGACATTGTTCCCCGATAGCTCAGTTGGTAGAGCAACGGACTGTTAATCCGTTTGTCGCTGGTTCGAGCCCAGCTCGGGGAGCCACTTATTCCGAAAGGCCGCTGATTTCCGATCAGCGGCCTTTTCATTTCTATCCTAGAACACTTTTTCCCGTTGCATGAAGTCCGCCAGCACGCGGAACAGGGTGAAGCCGTCCTCAGCCCCGATCAGTTCGCGGATCGAATGCATTCCGAATTGGGGCACCCCGATATCCAGTGTCGTCACACCCAGGTTGCCCGCCGTCAGTGGTCCGATGGTGCTGCCACAGCCCATGTCGCTGCGTACTACAAATGTCTGGTGCGGCAGACCCAGTTCATCACTGATGTGTCGATATAGCGCGGCTGACCGGCTGTTGGTGGCGTAACGCTGGTTGTGGTTGACCTTGATCACCGGCCCCTGGTTCAGGACCGGGCCATGGTTCTCGTCGTGTTTGTCGAGGTAGTTGGGATGTACGCCGTGGGCGTTGTCCGCAGAAATCATCATGGAATGGGCGATGGCCCGAGCCTTGCCGGCACCGCACCAGCGGTCCAGAACCGCAGTCAGGAACGGCCCCTGCGCCCCCTCGGCGGACATACTCCCAACCTCCTCGTGGTCGTTGCATACCAGCAAGGCCGCCTCGTCACCGGAGCTCTGTAGGAGCGATTGCAGGCCGATGTAACAGCTCAGCAGATTGTCCAGACGGGCAGAGGCAATGAACTCGTCACGCAGCCCCACGAACTCCGCACCCTGGGCATCGTAGAAACTCAGCTCGTAGCCCAGAACCTTGCGCGCCTTGAGACCACTCTCCGCAGCGACCTGCTGGCTCAGCAAATCGGCAAAGCTGGTGGTATCGTCTTCCGGCACCTGCATGAGTACCGGCGGAAGGTCGGTCTGGGCATTGATGGACCGGTTGCTGTTGGCCTCCCGGTCAAGGTGAATGGCCAGGCTCGGAATGAACGCGACCGGCTTGCGGAAATCAACGAGGACATCCCGAACCTCGCCCGCCTCATCCAGCAGGGTGACGCGCCCGGCCAGGGACAGATCCCGGTCAAACCAGGGATTCAGCAACACCCCACCGTAAACTTCGACGCCCAACTGGAAATACCCCTTGCGGCGCAACTCCGGTGTGGGTTTGACTTTGAGGCATGGACTGTCGGTGTGGGCACCAACCATACGGATACCGCTGGTGGAGACATCATGCTTGCCGGTTCGGAAGGCCACGATGGAGGAGCCATTACGGATGACGTAGTATCCCCGGCCCTGGTCCAGGGACCAATCATCGCGCTCATCCAGCTCTTCAAACCCGGCCGCATCAAGCCGGCTCTTCATGGTCGAAACCGCGTGCCACGGGGTCGGCGAGCTGTTCAGAAATTCAATCAAATCTTTGTTAAATTCAACGTGTTCCATGATGTCCCTGATTGATCGATAATTACGTTATCAGTATGGCATGAAGCTATTTCAGCTCCTACAGGCCACAGTAACATTCCTTATGTCCACCCATTCGCCAGAGCGGAGACGACCTTGTCCCTACCCAGATTTCTCGACATCGAATATTGCCAGACCGACGATGCCCTGTTCCCGACAGCCATTGCCTGGTCCCTCGCTGACGGGCAGATGAAGACTGTAGTGATCGCTCCCGATGAAAGCTGGTTGCCCGAAGATGGTGATCCCGGTGACCTGGATATCCAGTTTCTGATGGAACAGGGCGTGCCGCTTCTCGAACTGGTCCGCGAGCTGCACGAAGATCTGCCTGACCAGACGGTGTACGTGGACGGCCTGGATCCGGACGAGATTCTGGTGGACCTGATTTTCAGTGCCGTGGGCCACGAGCCACCTTTCGAGATCGCGCCGATCAGTGATCTGATTACCGGCCTGGACGCGGAAACCCTGGAGGATCGGCGCCATCAGCTGTTGATTGAGGAGGGTCTGGAGCCGCAATTGCCGGAGAATGGGGTGTATGCGTTGCTGCTGCTCGCGCGGGAAGAGGGTTATCTGGAGGACTGAGGCCTCGAAGGTAAAGATGGGGTCAGAAGAAAGCATTCTTCTGACCCCTGAGTCCGGCCGCTGAATGAAGGAGCAGGCATTGAAGTTGGGGTTCAAGTCGGGGTCAGAAGAAAGCGTTCTTCTGACCCCTGGTTTGGCGGCCCGGACGCAGGGAACTGTGACACGGGTCGACGTAACAATCGGTTACACAAGGCAGAATCGGGCCAACCGCTCACCCGTCAGGAAGCCCGACAATAATGAAAAAAGTTGTACGCACCGCCGCTCTATCTCCCCTGGCACCGATATTCCTCTCCACCCTGCTGCTGAGCCCTCAGGCTCTCGCCCAGGAAACCACTCCCCGGGCGGACAAGCATTACATCGGCCTGATGGCTACCGCCATCAATCATCGCACCATCGGTCCGGCCGCGGAGCGCGCCTGGGGCAGCGCTGCCACACTCGTGGTGGGTGGTCACATCACCGACCTTTTCCACGCGGAGTTGCGCGCCGGTGGCGGCTACAAGGATGCAGAGGTTCCGGATAGCGACTTCACCCTGGCGGTGGATTACTTCGCAAGCTGGTACATCGGCATGCACTATCCACTGGGCGAATACGCCAATGTCTACGGCCAGTTCGGCTTTTCCTACATTCACGGTGAGGCCACCCTCGAGAATCCGGATGCCGACCGCAATGTCTTTTACCGGAACTTTGGCGACGAATTCCCGGACAGCGGATTCAGCACCAGCTGGCTGGCCGGCCTGGACTTCGAGGTCATGGAGGACACCTTCCTGGTGCTTGAGGGCGGGAAGCTGTTCGAAGACACCGGCAGTGAAGTGAACAGCTTCCAGTTCTCGGGGGGATTCCGCTACGAGTTCTAGGCCTTGTGGCGGATATGCCAGCAGCGGTGAATCCTGGGATTGCGCTGGAAGTCCTTGTCCAGGGTACTCCTGGAGACTTCTTCGATGGCGAACTCCTCTTCCAACGTCTCATCCAGCCGAAAACGCCTGAAATTGTTGGAAAAAATGAGCACCCCGTCTGATGTCAGTCGCGCCATCGCCTGACGTATCAGACTGGTATGATCCCGCTGGATATCCAGCACTCCGGCCATCCGGGCCGAGTTGGAAAACGTCGGCGGATCCATGAAGATCAGATCGAAACGCTGCTCCGGCGTCGGCTTTGCCGCCAGCCAGGCCAGACAGTCTGCCTGCTCTACCACGTGCTTTTTGGGATCGGCATCATTCAACGCCAGGTTTTCCTGCGCCCAGTTCACATAAGTCCTGGACATATCCAGGCTCAGCGAGCGACTGGCTCCGCCCACGGCCGCATGCACCGAGGCCGCGCCGGTGTAGCAGAACAGGTTGAGGAAACGCTGGCCGCGGGCGTGCTGCTGGATCCAGTGCCGCACCGGGCGATGATCCAGGAACAGCCCGGTATCCAGGTAATCCTTGAGATTCACCCTAAGCAGGCATCCATGCTCATGCACCTTAAAGAAGTCGCCACTGGCGGCCTGCTTCTCATACTGCTGGGTACCTGTCTGGCGCTGGCGCTGCTTGCAAACCAGATCCGACCGCTTGATGCCCAGCACCTCCGGAATCACCGCCAGGGCCTCAGCAAGCCGCTCGCGGGCAGCACGCTCGTCCACGGACTTGGGCGCCGCGTATTCCTGCACATGCACCCTCCCCTCATACACATCGATGGCCAGGGCGTACTCCGGCATGTCCGCATCGTAGAGCCGGTAGCAACCAATGCCCTGCTTCCGCGCCCACTGCCCGATGGTCTTCAGGTTCTTCTTGAGGCGATTGCGCAACATCGCGGCACGTTCCTCATTGGCGATCCGCGGTCGAATCTCGCCGGGAGCATCCGGTTCCCGGGGCGTCATGACGTTTTCTTCAGCCACTTCGAATAACAGCAGCTGGGCCGGCAGTTTGCCGTTGAAGAGCTTGTACTGCTTGAAGCTGCGCAGGCCGATGGATTTGCCAAACTCAGGGGCGCCGGTGAACACGCCCAGTCGCCAGCCCGGCACAGCCTGCTTAACTGCACCTCCGAGGGACTGGTAGAGCCCTGCCAGCTCCTTGCGTTCGCTCAGTCGTTCGCCGTACGGAGGATTGGTGAGCACCAGCCCCCGTTCCGACCACTGCCCTTCCAGACTGAATGCCTGCACCGGCCGCGCTTCCACGTGTACCACGCCTTCGAGGCCGGCACGCTGAATGTTCTTCCAGGCCGTGGCGATCACCCGAGAATCCTGATCAAACCCGGCGAACCTGGGTATCCGGCCCTGTTTGCCCTCATGAGCGCGGCGCTCTGCCTCCTGACGGAGCGCCAGCCAGACCTCAGGCTCGTGCCCCGGCCACTTTTCGAAACCGAACCGTTCCTGCCGGCGCCCTGGTGCGATATCCAGGGCCATCATTGCAGCCTCGATCAACAAGGTTCCGGAGCCGCACATGGGGTCCACAAAATCGCCCCCCTGCTCTGCGATCTCAGGCCAACCGGAGCGAATCAGCAGCGCTGCCGCCAGATTTTCCTTCAGTGGTGCAATACCCTTGTCGGTCCGATAACCGCGCATGTGCAAGCTGTGCCCACTCAGATCAACCCCCACAGAGAGCCGGTTACGGTTCAACCGGGCCGAGATCGTCACATCCGGGTTCTTGGCATCTACCGCCGGACGCGCCGCGCCCCTGGCACGGAATGCATCGACGATGCCGTCCTTGACCCGCTGGGCACCAAACTGGGTATTGCGGATGGCCTGATTCTGACCGAGGAAGGTCACCCGGAAGCTCCCTTTTTCAGGAATGTGCCCTGCCCAGTCCACACCCAGGACACCCTCGTACATGGCGTCCCCGCTCCCAGCATCCACCTCAGCGATATTCAGGATCACGCGGTTGGCCAGACGGGACCACAGGCAGGCCCGGTAACCCGCTTCCAGTTCCCCCTCAACCCACACACCGGCCGGTGCATTGCGAACCGTTTCCAGCCCGAACGCCCGCAATTCGTCCCCCAGCAGGTACTCAACACCTTTCGGGCAGGTTACGAAAAAGACACATTTAGACAAAGCGAACTCCTGGCTGAAAAACAATCCGGGTAAGTTTCCGTTTTTCGCGGTATTTCCAATTTCGCCGCGTCATTTTTAGTTCATAAATCTATAAGAAAACGGTCACATAGATGAAATAATTAGTGTACACACGCTCAAGGTTCGTTCTACCTTGTACTTGACGCGTCGTTCGGGAGGTTGAAAAAACCTCCGTTAACAGGATCCTGACTGCTCTGGTCAAAGCTGGCAATAGTGGGTTGTCCCGGAGGGAAACCCGGATCGCCATGATCACCGCAGATGTGTACACGCTTGTTCTGTTAATCCATCAGTGAGGAACGGCATGAAAAGACAGAAAAGAGACATGTACGCCCGTGCATATAAGAGGGGTTATCTAGCCGGAGTGTCCGGAAAACCGAAAGACAGCTGCCCGATCGAACAACCCGAAATACGCCAGGAATGGCTAAACGGTTGGCGCGAAGGTCGCACAGATAACTGGGAGGGCATGACCGGCGTCTCCGGTATTCACAAGCTTTCCAACGTCACGTCAGCGTGACGGACATTCACCAGCAACCCCGAATCTTGATCTGATCTTTTTCTACACAATTTGACGCAGTACCAAGAGCAACCCAAACGGGGCCTCCCGCCCCGTACCATGCGAAGAAGCGCAACGGGGTTTATTCCCCGCACGGGCCCGCTAAGCGGGCCCATCTTTTTTCAGCTCCCGGACGTTTCCTGCCGAATGGCTTCCACCGCCTCTTTGATCAGTGCCGGCCCCCGGTAAATGAATCCGGTATAGATCTGCACCAGCTTCGCACCGGCCCGCACTTTCTCCGCAGCACTCTCGCCGTCTGTGATACCGCCCACACCAATGATAGGCAAGCGATCTCCCAGTTCCGCATAAAGCCCCTGGATGACCCGGAGAGACGCTTCACGAACCGGCGCGCCACTCAGCCCCCCTGCCTCCCCGGCATGGGGGTGGCCGGCAACCGCATCGCGACTGATCGTGGTATTGGTCGCAATCACGCCATCGAGGCCGGTCTCAACAAGGGCGTCGGCAACGAAACGGATACCGGTGTCATCCATATCCGGCGCGATCTTCACCGCAATCGGCACATACTTTCCGGTCTCTTGCTGACAACGGCGCTGCTCATCCTTGATCGCCTCCAGAAGACCTTTCAGGGAATCCCCGAACTGCAGATCGCGCAACCCCGGCGTATTCGGGGAGGACACATTCACCGTGATGTAGTCGGCTCGGGAGTATACGGCTGCGATCCCCTTGCGGTAATCGGACTCGGACTCTTCGTTCGGCGTGTCCTTGTTCTTGCCCACATTGATCCCGAGAATGCCCCGGTAATGCCGGTGATCCACCCGGTCAATCAGATGCTCCAAACCCTCATTGTTGAAGCCCATGCGGTTGATGATGGCCTGATGCTCAGGGAGGCGGAACATGCGCGGTTTCGGATTACCCGGCTGCGCCCGGGGTGTGACGGTTCCCACCTCGATGAAACCAAAGCCCAATGCGCCCAGCGCATCCAGGTGGTCGGCATTCTTGTCCAGTCCGGCGGCCAGCCCAACGGGATTGGGAAAATCGAGCCCCATAACATTGACGGGCAATGCATCTATGTTTGGCGAAAAAGCACTCAACAGCCCCAGTTTCCGGGCGACATCAAGGCCACTCAACGCCATATCATGAGCTTGCTCGGGCGGTAAACGGAATAACAGGTTGCGGATAACACCGTACATCAGATAGCTCCCTGAAAATCAGTGGGCGGAGTATACCCGAAGTTTTCCACAGCATCCTGTCTGTCTACCCAACCGGCCGTAACTGCTTGTCTCATTAACACCTCGCGAGCTTTTCCACGGAATCTGTGGATAACCCTGTTGAAAATTGCGGGGCAAACTTTCAGACCCCTTGATAACTGCGCCACCCTACAGATTGATCATTTTTTGACCAGTTTATTTTATTATATTTTTCAGTAAGTTATAATTCCATTGACTTGCGGGGCTACATATAGTCGACGATCTTTACATCGTCACCGAAATGCAACCATGTGCATAAATCCCATGATGGCGGCCGCCATGCCAGTCGATACAAGATTTGATATAAACGTTATACTTTCCAGGTCGTTTACCCGCCGGAGTCAGTCCGAATGCAAGAGACCGCTTCCAGAACCTCCCCAATCCAGGAGGCACTGAACAGTGAAATGAAAGCGGCCTCGAGGGTCACCATAATCGGAATGATTCTTGATGCCGTTCTTGGTGTGATAAAAGTCATTGGTGGTGCACTTTTCAACTCGCAGGCCCTTTTCGTTGACGGTATTCACTCCTTTACGGACGTCGCCTCTGACCTGGTCGTCCTCGGGGTGATGCGTGTGTCCCGGCAGGAACCGGACGAGGATCACCCTTACGGCCACCAGCGCATTGAAACGTTCGGCACGCTGCTGCTCGGCAGTATCCTCATTGCTGTCGGCGCAGCATTGGCCTGGCAGAACCTGTTACGCCTCTTTGCGGGCGGGATCAGCGATGTTCCCGGCTGGCCCGTGCTGGTGGCAGCGGCGTTCTCCGTCGCCGGCAAGGAGTGGATCTATCACTATACCCGCCACGTGGGCAAAGCGATTCGTTCGGACCTGATCATCGCCAACGCCTGGCACAGCCGCACCGATGCCTTTTCCTCGATAGTCGTCCTGCTCTCGACCGTCGGCGCCATGATGGGTTGGGAATGGCTCGACGTACTGGCAGCGGTGGTCATCGCGCTGATCATCATCCATATTGGCTGGAAATTCACCTGGGACAGTGTCAAGGAACTGGTGGATACCGGCCTCTCCCGGGAAGATACCGAAAGACTGAAAGCCATCGCCCGGGAGACAGACGGCGTGCGCAATGTCCATGAACTTCGCAGCCGGCGTATGGGTCATGACATCCTGCTTGACGTTCACCTGGTGGTGCGGCCGGATATCAGCGTTTCCGAGGGCCACCAGATCGGTATGCAGGTGGTTTCAGGGATGCGGGATGCCCTGGAAAACATTCGCGACATCAACTTCCATATCGATGCGGAGAACGACGAGGACGGCGCGCCCACATCCCAGCGGCTGCCATCACGGGAAGAGATCCGGAGCACATTGTATGAACAGATCGGGGAGCTACCGGCAAACAGCCGACTCCGGCTGCATTACCTGAAAAACAAGGTGCATCTGGAACTGTTCCTTGATGCACCGGACAAGTCTGGCGACCTGAGCAGCGAGACAGTTCGCGAAGCCATGGCGGACTACCCCTGGTTCGGCAGTGTCAGGGTCTGGCTGGGCGAAGCGTAACCACACTGCCCGCTCAGCCCCGGCGTTTGGCCTCCATGCGGGAGAGAAACTCCTGCATGATAAGGGTGTAAAGCTCACCCCCGAGGAACTTGTCCTCGACGCCGGAATCGACGCTGGGGTTGTCGTTCACCTCGATCACGGCAACCCTGTTCCCCGACTGTTTGATATCTACCCCGTAGAGGCCATCTCCGATCAGCCGGGTGGCATTCAACGCCGCCTGGATCACCCCCCTCGGCACCTCATAGGTGGGCAGCGTTTCAAATCCGCCACTCGCCACCTCGGATTCGCCATGCTGGTAAATCTGCCAGTGACCTTTCACCATCATGTATTTGCAGGCATAGATCGCGAGCCCGCCCAACACACCAATACGCCAGTCATAATCTGTGTACAGATACTCCTGGGCCAGCACCAGGGCGGATTGACGAAACAGGTCACGCAGCCCGGCTCGCAATTCTGTTTCATCCCGCGCCTTGGTCACGCCGCGTGAGAAAGCACCATCCGGAATCTTGATGACCACCGGAAAGCCGAGGCCTCTGGCGACCTGTTCCACCTCATCTTTCTGATCCCGGGAAAGGATCAGAGTCCTCGGTGTGGGCACCTTGTTGTTTCTGAGCAGATCGGCGAGAAACACCTTATTGGTGCAACGCAGGATGGAAACGGGGTCATCAATGACCACCATACCCTCGGCCTCCGCCTTGCGGGCAAAGCGGTAGGTGTGGTGATCAATGGCGGTGGTCTCCCGGATAAACAGACCGTCGTATTCCGGCAGGCGCATGTAATCCCGGCGGGTAATCCGTTCCACATTGATACCCAGCTTCCGGCCAGCCTTCTCGAACCGTTTGAGTGCCGTCTCATCGCTCGGCGGCATCGCCTCCTCCGGGTTCACCAGCATGGCCAGATCAAACCGGTACCGCCGACGGGTTCGCGGCTTGCGCCATACGATGGTGCTGAAGCGATCCAGGGCTGCGGCGAAGACATCCTGCTCCTGCTCGGTCAGATCCGCTGGGGCCGCGGGCCGCATGGACGCAATCTGCCATTTCTTGCGACGTTTGAAGACAATTTCCAGAATGGGGCACGGAAAGCTCTCGAATAATGCCCGGGCTACCGGTTTCAGGTCGGGATGAGGCGCCTGGCCAAAGTAGGTTCGCACCCTGACCTCGTGAGTGGCGTCCTTTTCCTGATTGCCGGGCTCGATTTCAGAACCAGCGGCATCCAGCCAGTGGATCACGCTGGGGTCCAGCTCTTCCAGCTCGAGAGAAAACAGGCCCCTGCGGCTCAGATCATTCAGCGTCATCACCGAAGGCACCACGTGGTGGCCACGGGCCTCGGCCAGCAACGAGCAGTAATAGCCCTTGCTCAGGTATTTCGCGCTCTGGCAAAGATTGATAACCCGCACCCGGCCGGTGGAGGAGGAGGAATAGTGCAGATACTGGTCAAAGGTGAGTACATCTTCGCTGGGGTAATACGGAGCCCAGTCTTTGGCGCGATCGACGACAATGAGCAAACGGGACATCGGTGGCATTCCTCCCTGAAGGTTTCGCCGCTCGGATTTGCGCAACGATACGCCGGCCCCCGATGTTGCACAATCGCCTCCGCGTGCGTGCTTTTACGCATGCTCCGGGGACTTGCGTACCAGCCGCTCTCTACCATAATAGCCGCGAGGGGGAAGCCCGCCAGCCTGCCCTCGCCAATGACCATGGGCCGCAAAATCATGCCTGATGTTAAGCTCCGCCACGCCGTCAATGCGGACCTGAACGACCTGGTCCAGCTAGAAAACCGTTGCTTCAGCGATGACCGGCTGTCCCGGCGAAGTTTCCGCCGTTTCCTGGAAGTGCCCCGGGACCGCCTCATCGTGGCCGAACAAAACGGCGAGCTAGTCGGCTATTGCCTTGTCCTGATGAACGCGGCTACCCGGCTGGCGCGGATTTACTCCGTGGCCGTGTCGCCCTCGGTCCGGGGCCAGGGAATTGGCGAACAGCTGATCCACGAGGCGGAGAAGGAAGCCGCTGACACGGACCGCATCATCATGCGGCTGGAAGTCAGGGAGGATAATCCGGGTGCCATCAACCTGTACAAGCGCCTCGGATATCGGCAGTTCGGCACCTATCGGGATTATTACGAAGACCACAGCAATGCCCTGCGGTTCGAACGGCGGATTCTGTACTACGAACCCGGCCGCGAATTTCTGCCGGTTCCCTATTATCCGCAAACCACCGAATTCACCTGCGGCCCGGCTGCCCTGCTCATGGCCATGGCTGCCCTGGATGAGAGCCAACCGCTGAACACCCTGGAAGAACTCAGGATCTGGCGCGAGGCCACCACCATTTTCATGCTTGCAGGCCATGGTGGCTGCGGCCCACATGGCCTGGCGCTCGCCTGCTGGAACCGCGGTTTCCAGGCCAGCGCGTGGATCAGCCAGGAAGGCGCCCTGTTCAAGGACACCGTGCGCAATGAAGACAAGAAGCGGGTCCTGGAGCTGGTGCACGAGGGGTTCCTGCACGACATCGGCGGCACTGGCATTCAGCTCCACCACGACCCGTTGACCCTGGAGGGCATGGAAGCCGCCCTGCACGAGGGGCGCATTCCGGTCATCCTGATCAGCACCTGGCAACTGAACCGAAGCCGGGTGCCTCATTGGGTAACCGTGTGCGCCATCGATGAAGAATTCGTGTACCTGCACGATCCGGAAATCGACGTGCAGGCAGGCGAAAGCATCGCCGACAAACAGTACCTGCCGGTGGACAAACGGGTCTTCACCCGCATGTCCAGCTACGGCCGTAACCAGCCGTTGCAGGCGGCGGTGATCGTCGGGCCAAGGCGAACCGGGTAATCAGCCGGTTCGCAGTGCGGCCTCCTTGAGCTCGGCGATCTCGTCCCGCAGGCGTGCGGCGGTTTCGAAATCCAGGTCCGAGGCCGCCTTGTACATCTCATCCTCCAGCCGGGAAACTTCCTTGAGCACTTCCTCGGGGGACCGGCTGCCGGCCTTCGCGCGATACTGCTCGGCTTCCTCGGCGGCCTTCTGGCCCGGGCGCTCCGCCTTGCGACGGCCACGACCACCACCGGCGGCACCCTCCATGATATCGGCAATCTTCTTGTTTAGGCCGGTCGGCGTAATGCCATGCTCCTCGTTGAACGCCATCTGCTTCTCCCGGCGGCGCTCGGTCTCGTCGATGGCCCGCTGCATGGAGCCGGTCACTTTGTCACCGTAGAGAATGGCCTTGCCATGCACATTCCGTGCGGCCCGACCAATGGTCTGGATGAGGGACCGCTCACTGCGCAGGAAGCCTTCTTTGTCCGCATCCAGGATCGCCACCAGGGAGACCTCCGGCATGTCCAGACCTTCCCGCAAAAGGTTGATCCCGACCAGGACATCAAACTCGCCCCGACGCAGATCCCGGATAATCTCGACCCGTTCGACCGTGTCGATGTCCGAATGCAGGTAGCGGACCCGTATATCGTGCTCCATCAAAAAGTCGGTCAAGTCCTCCGCCATGCGCTTGGTCAGGGTAGTCACCAGTACCCGCTCATTCTCTGCCACCCGTGAACGAATCTCGGACAGCAGGTCGTCGACCTGGGTGGATGCCGGGCGAACCTCGATTTCCGGGTCGAGCAGGCCGGTCGGGCGGACCACCTGCTCCACCACCTGGCCGGCGTGCTCGGCTTCGTAAGGGCCGGGGGTCGCGGAAACAAAGATCATTTGCGGGGCAATCCGCTCCCACTCCTCGAACCGCATGGGCCGGTTATCCAGTGCCGACGGCAACCGGAAACCGTATTCCACCAGTGTTTCCTTGCGCGACCGGTCACCCTTGTACATGACACCGATCTGGGGAATGGTGACGTGGGATTCATCCACCACCAGCAAGGCGTTGGGCGGCAAATAGTCAAACAGCGTCGGCGGCGCTTCCCCGGGCTTGCGACCGGACAGGTAGCGGGAGTAGTTCTCGATACCGTTGCAATAGCCCAGTTCGAGCATCATCTCGATGTCGTAGCGGGTGCGTTCTTCCAACCGCTGGGCTTCCACCAGTCGGTTGTTATCCCGCAACTGCTGCAAACGCTCGTCCAGCTCGACCTTGATCTGCTCCACGGCATCCAGCACCTTCTGGCGGGGCGTTACATAGTGTGACTTCGGATAAATGGTGACCCGGGGCACCCGGCGCAGGACTTCACCGGTCAGCGGATCGAAATAACTGAGATTCTCCACCTCGTCATCGAACAGTTCGATACGGATGGCCTCTTTTTCGGATTCCGCCGGGAACACATCGATGACATCTCCCCGGACCCGGTAATTCGCCCGATGGAACTCCACGTCGTTGCGGGTGTACTGAAGCTCAGCCAGCCGGCGCAGGATAAAACGCTGATCGATCTGATCACCCCGGTCCAGGTGCAGCATCATCTTCAGATAGGACTGCGGATCACCCAGGCCGTAGATGGAGGATACCGTGGCCACGATGATGGCATCCGGGCGTTCCAGCAGCGCCTTGGTGGCGGACAGGCGCATCTGCTCGATGTGCTCGTTGATGGAGGCATCCTTCTCGATGAAGGTGTCCGACGAGGGCACGTAGGCTTCCGGCTGGTAGTAATCGTAGTAAGAAACGAAGTACTCGACCGCGTTATCGGGAAAGAATTCCCGGAACTCGCCATACAGCTGGGCCGCCAGGGTCTTGTTGTGGGCCATAATGATGGTTGGGCGCTGGATCTGCTCCACCACATTGGCAACCGTGAAGGTTTTGCCCGACCCGGTCACCCCGAGCAGCGTCTGGTGCGCCAGACCGGACTCAATGCCATCCACAAGGCCTTCAATCGCCTTGGGCTGATCGCCGGCAGGCTTGTAGGGCGAATCGACTCTGAACGCGCCCTTTTCGGCGGCAGCGGTTTCGTTGTTTGCCATAATTGGCGGATAACCTCCGGATTTGCGCGGTGCCCGCCCCGAGCGGACGTATACCATCGAGAAATTTAGCGTTACGCTGGCTTCATGATACCATCAGTGCGATCGACGGCTGGGCGAAATTCAGCCAGCAGTGGCTCCTCCCGGCCGATCGCAGCCCAATAAGACGCAGCTTTAAGGAGCTCAAGTTTGGACCTTCAACTTTCCAGCCGAGTACAGGCTATCAAGCCCTCTCCCACTCTCGCAGTCACCAACAAAGCCGCAGAACTCCGCGCGGCTGGCCAGGACATAATTGGCCTGGGTGCTGGCGAGCCGGACTTCGACACCCCCGAGCACATCAAACAGGCAGCCATTGAAGCCATCAACAACGGCCAGACCAAGTACACCGCCGTTGATGGTACGCCGGCCCTGAAAAAAGCGATTATTGCGAAGTTCAAACGGGACAACGGCCTGGAATACGAAGCGAACCAGGTATTGGTAAGCAGTGGTGGCAAACAGAGCTTTTTCAACCTGGCACTTGCCACACTGAACAAGGGCGACGAAGCCATCATCCCGGCACCCTACTGGGTCTCCTACCCGGACATGGTGCTGGTCGCCGAAGGCAAGCCGGTCATCATCGAGACCAGTGCCGACACCCGCTTCAAGATCACCCCGGAACAGCTGGAGAACGCGATCACCGAGCGTACCCGCCTGTTCGTGATCAACAGCCCGTCCAACCCGAGTGGCATGGCCTACTCCATGGAAGAGCTGAAGGCGATTGGTGAAGTGCTGAAGAAGCACCCGAACATCATGATCGCCACCGACGACATGTACGAGCCGATCCTGTGGACCGGCAAGCCGTTCTGCAACATCGTGAACGCCTGCCCCGAGCTTTATGAGCGCACTTTCGTACTGAATGGCGTCTCCAAGGCCTACTCCATGACTGGCTGGCGTATCGGCTACGCTGCCGGCCCGGCCAAGATCATCGGTGCCATGAAGAAAATCCAGTCCCAGAGCACCTCCAACCCCTGCTCCATCTCCCAGGCCGCTGCAACCGCGGCCCTCGACGGTGATCAGGCATGCGTGGGCGAAATGGTCAAAGCGTTCAAGGAACGCCACGACTGGCTGGTGGATGCCCTGAACAAGCTACCGGGCGTTGAATGCCTGAACGGCGACGGCACCTTCTACGTGTTCCCCAGCTTCCAGGGCGCCATCAATGCCGATGACAGCGTCAGCACCGATGTGGAATTCGCCGAGAAGCTGCTGACCGACGCCGGCGTGGCCATCGTTCCGGGTTCTGCCTTTGGGGCCCCGGGCCACATGCGCCTGAGCTTCGCGACCAGCATGGAGAACCTGGAAAAGGCGGTTGAGCGGTTGCAGAAGGCGCTTGGCTAAAAAGTTTTTGTCAGGGGTTGACGGGGCGGTATAGCCACCTTAATATACGCGCCTCGTCACATGACGACGTTCCCCGATAGCTCAGTTGGTAGAGCAACGGACTGTTAATCCGTTTGTCGCTGGTTCGAGCCCAGCTCGGGGAGCCAATATTTCGAAAGCCCGCTAATTCTCTGAGTTAGCGGGCTTTTTTGTATTTATTCGTTTTCTTGCTCCTAGCCGTTCAAGTCCTGCCCTAGCCTTCCTGTTCTGGTGCAAGGGGCGATGGGTACCTGCTCCCAAAAACCGCTACGAGCACATCCATGTGCGCTTGGCTCCGCCATCCATGGCTCCGCACATTTTTGGGAGCAGGTACCCATCCCCCCCCCCCCTCAATCCAGGAGATATCCGCCTTTACCGGAACGCGACGCGCATCAACTCTCTCGAAAATTCACTTTTATAAAACATTTGCGATACCCGCGATGCCAGGACCGGTGGTGTGGGGCCGCCCTCCCAAAAATGTTGAAGGCCAAGGATGGCCTGAAACAAGCGCACATGGACGTGCTCGTAGCGGTTTTTGGGAGGGCGGCCCCACACCACCCACCCGACAAGACAGCAGGCTGGGGCGGGATTAGAGGACCCGACCAGGTTAGAGGCCAATCACCTGAGCATGGATAGCCTCCAGAGCAGCCAGAGGATCCGGCGCCTGGGTAATCGGTCGACCAATCACGAGGTAATCCGAACCGGCTTTGAGGGCATCCGTAGGAGTCATGATGCGTTGTTGGTCGCCTTTGTCGGCGGTCAGCGGTCGGATCCCCGGAGTGATCAGTTTGAAGTCCGCGCCCTGCTCGGCTTTGAGCTTCGGGGCTTCCTGCGCGGAGCAGACGACGCCGTCGAGGCCGCAGTTTCTGGTCAGGGTGGCCAGGCGTGAGACCTGGGCTTCCGGGGAGTCGGTGATACCGATGCCGACCAGGTCTTCCGGGCCCATGCTGGTGAGGACGGTGACGGCAATCAACAGGGGCTTGTCAGCACCGAAAGACTCCAGGCGTTCGCGGCACGCGACCATCATCTTTTCGCCGCCAGAGGCATGGACGTTCACCATCCAGACGCCGAGATCGGCCGCAGCGGCGACTGCGGCAGACGTGGTATTCGGGATGTCGTGGAATTTCAGGTCCAGGAACACATCGAACCCCCTCCCCTGCAGCGACTGGACCAGTTGCGGGCCGGAGCGGGTGAACAACTCCTTGCCAACTTTCAGGCGGCATTTGGCCGGATCCAGCTGGTCGACAAGGGCCAATGCCGGGTCCTGGGACGGAAAGTCGAGGGCAACGATGATTTTCGGGTCGGAGGGGGTTTGCACGGTTCGGTTCCTGGGGTAATTCGTGACGGGTTTATTCGGCTTCCACGCCCTGGATCGGGCGAATGGTTTCCCACTGTTTGCAGCTCGGGCACAGCCAGTGTAACTGCTGGCCGGAGAAGCCGCAGCTGACACATTGGTAGACCGGGCGATTGGACAGCAGCAAATGGCCGATTCGACTCACCAGGCGGCCTTCATCCGTGGTCATGCCTTTCTCATAGCCCGCCATTTCTACCAGCCTCAAAAGCCCGCGAACGGACGGACGGGTTTCCAACTCCTGGCGCAGGAGATCGATCGCAGCCGGGCGCCCGGAGGAGCGTTCGACGGATTCTACCAGAGCCAGCAACAGGCTGGTGCTGGGATATTTCTCGTAGAGCTTCCGCAATTTCTTGACCATCCGGCCGACATCGCCGTGCTCGCGCTCGAGCTTCATCAGGCGGTCTACAGCTTCCGGCCCGAATTCCGGGTTCTGATCGAAGACCTTCAGGCTTTCCTTGCCGGCTTCCCGGAAATTGCCCTGCCGAATCTGAAGGCTCATGAGAATCAGGGTGGCCCGGACGCACGAGGCGTCATATTCCAGGGCTTCTTTCGCCAGCTTCTGCGCCGCCCACCGATCATCCTGCTTCAGGGACTGCTCGGCGAGCTCGCAGGTGATGTAGGCCAGGGTCTTGAACAGAGGCGTGTCGGAATCACCTTTGGCGAGGGTGCGTGCGACATCCGCAGCCTTACCCCACTCACGTTCCTGCTGGTAAAGCTCGATAAGCTGGAGGGCCGCCTGCCGGCCGTATTCGCGGTCGCCCATGATCTGGTGAAGGAGCGCCTCGGCACGGTCCAGCAAGCCAGCATTCAGGTAATCCAGAGCAAGTTCCATCGTCACCTGCGGCGAAAAACGGCCGGGTAATTCGGGGCGGGCAAGCAGATTCTGATGAATCAGGATCGCGCGATCGGTCTCACCTTTGTGACGGAAGTGGCTTCCTATGGAGAGATGCAGGCTGACGGTGTCTTTGTTGACGGCCAGGGACTGAACGAAGTTCTCGACCGCCTGATCCGAGTAGTTGGTAAACAGGAACTGGAGACGATCGCGGACCGAGTCTTCGTCAGAGATAGCGGTTTTCGAACTGCGGGCGTTGCTACCAAGCCGGCCAGCCATCCAGCCAGCGGCGACTGCCGCAGTGAGCAGCAGCCATTGAAGAACTATATCCATCAAAGAGTCCGGTCGTTCTGAGCCCTGGATTTCTCCAATGCCTGCTCGGCACGATCAAGTCGCTTTTTGAGGGTTCGGCGCGATACGGATGTCCGGACGGTCGCCAACATGGTCATCAGCACACCAAACAGCGCACCAATCACAAACGCCATGATAATCCAGACTGCCACGCCGTGCGGCTGGGTCTCGAACAGCAGGAAATTGAGGGAGACCGCCATCTGGTTATTCAGCGAAAACACGAGTGCCAGTAAAATCAGGACCAATACCAACAGAATAATGAGGATTTTCTGCAATCCTGCCATAGCTTCAGCACTCCGTAGGGCTCAACAGGCCCAAATCTGCAATTCTCTGCCGAGACCCTAAAAACCTTTTTTCAGGCTGTCGTTAACCTGTTCCCGGAGTTCCTTCCCGGGTTTGAAATGGGGTACATACTTTGCCGGCAGGTTGACTGCCTCGCCGGTCTTGGGGTTGCGCCCGACCCGCGCTGCCCGGTGGTGGAGGGAAAAGCTGCCAAATCCCCGGATTTCGATTCTCTGACCATCCGCGAGCGACTGGGACATGTGCTCGATGATAGTTTTAACTGCAAGTTCGACATCCTTCACAGACAACTGAGTCTGCTTGGAAGCAATCAGTTCGACCAGTTCGGACTTCGTCATGAGGCGCTTCCCTCTTCTTTATTATTCGGTAGTCAGTTACCGTGATTTCTTGTCCTAGTTTAGTCAAACCAGAAAAAAACACAAAAAAAACGGGCTCTTAGAGCCCGTTTTTTTCACGCCACAAGGAAACTTAGTCCTTGTTGGAGTTCTGCTGCTGCATCTGCTCCTTGATGAGATCACCGATGGTGGTCGCACCAGAAGTCTCAGCGGCCTTGCTGCGGACGCTTTCCAGCGCCTGCTTGTCGTCTTCAACGTCCTTGGACTTGATGGACAGGTTGATGACGCGGTTCTTGCGGTCGATGCTGATGATCTTGGCTTCGACTTCTTCGCCTTCCTTCAGCGCGTTGCGTGCGTCTTCTACACGGTCACGGCTGATTTCGGAAGCCTTCAGTACCGCTTCAACCTCGTCGTTCAGGGCAACAGTTGCGCTCTTGGCGTCAACAGAAGAGACGGTGCCCTTAACGATGGAGCCCTTGTCGTTCAGCTGTACAAACTCGGCGAACGGATCGCTTTCCAGCTGCTTGATGCCCAGGGAGATACGCTCACGCTCGGGATCAACAGACAGGATAACGGTCTCGACTTCGTCGCCCTTCTTGTACTCGCGAACGGCTTCTTCGCCAGTCTCGTTCCAGCTGATGTCGGACAGGTGAACCAGACCGTCGATACCGCCTTCCAGACCGATGAAGATACCGAAGTCAGTGATGGACTTGATCTTACCGGAGATGCGGTCGCCCTTGTTGAACTTGCTGGAGAAGTCTTCCCACGGGTTGGACACACACTGCTTGATACCCAGGGAGATACGACGACGCTCTTCGTCGATATCCAGGATCATGACTTCCACTTCGTCACCGACCTGAACAACCTTGGACGGATGGATGTTCTTGTTGGTCCAGTCCATTTCGGACACGTGTACCAGACCCTCAACACCCTCTTCCAGCTCGGCAAAGCAGCCGTAGTCGGTCAGGTTGGTTACGCGTGCAGTAACCTTGGAACCTTCCGGGTAACGGGACTTGATATCCACCCAGGGATCTTCGCCCAGCTGCTTCAGACCCAGTGAAACACGGTTGCGCTCGCGGTCGAACTTCAGAACCTTGACGTTGATCTCGTCGCCAACGTTCACGATTTCGCTCGGATGCTTGATGCGCTTCCAGGCCATGTCGGTGATGTGCAGCAGGCCGTCAACACCGCCCAGATCCACGAACGCGCCGTAGTCGGTCAGGTTCTTGACGATACCCTTGATTTCCATACCCTCGGTCAGGGTCTCGAGCAGAGCTTCACGCTGCTCGCTGTTCTCAGCTTCCAGAACGGCGCGGCGTGAAACAACCACGTTATTACGCTTCTGGTCCAGCTTGATAACCTTGAATTCCAGTTCCTTGTTCTCCAGGTGCGCAGTGTCGCGAACCGGACGAACGTCTACCAGGGAACCCGGCAGGAAGGCACGAATGCCAGACAGGTCGACGGTGAAACCGCCCTTGACCTTGCCATTGATCACGCCTTTAACAACTTCTTCAGCCTCGAAGGACTTCTCAAGTACTTTCCACGCCTCGGCACGCTTGGCCTTCTCGCGGGAAAGACGGGTTTCACCGAAACCATCCTCAACAGCATCGAGAGCCACATCGACAACATCGCCGACAGCTACTTCCAACTCGCCTTTTTCGTTAAGGAACTGGGAGGCGGGGATAACGCCTTCGGACTTCAGTCCGGCGTTAACGGTGACCCAGTCGTTGTCGACGTCAACTACGGTTCCCTGGACGATGGAACCCGGTTGCATGTCAATTTCTTTCAGGCTTTCTTCAAAAAGATCCGCAAAGCTCTCGCTCATTATGTGTCCTATGTGATCAACGCAAGTGTACTCCGTGCCGCCAGCAACACGGTCTGTTAACGATTTCCGGAATCAGCCAGCGGCTGGCAAATAACGCTGTTTCCGGCATTCCAACAACAAAAAGGTGCAGTCAGGCCTGACCTGCTGCGGCCATACACCTGTCCAACACCTCTTTTATACTCAACCCCGTAGAATCAATGACTTGCGCATCATCTGCGGGCTTGAGAGGGGCTGCGGAACGGTTCATATCCCGTTCGTCACGAACCCGTATCTCCTCTAAAAGGGCATCAATATTAACATCGACACCCGCGTCCTTCAACTGGTTAAAACGTCGCCGGGCCCGCTCTTCGGCGCTGGCCGTCAGGAAGATTTTCACCGGTGCATCGGGGAACACGACGGTGCCCATATCGCGGCCGTCGGCGACCAGACCCGGCGCTTGCCGGAAGTCTCTCTGTCGCTGCAGCAGCGCATCCCGGACCGGCTGCATCACCGCCACTCGCGAAGCATTGTCACCACAGGATTCAGTGCGGATCTCGGAGGTCACATCCTCCCCTGCGAGCAACACTTTCGCCGGCTGCCCTGCAGGCGTCGGCTCGAAGGTCACATCCAGCGAAGCCGCCACTCGCACCAGCCCAGACTCATCTTCGAAAGAAACACCCTGCCGTGTGGCAGCCAGTGCGGTCAGGCGGTAAAGAGCACCACTGTCCAGCAGGTGCCAGCCCAGCTTCTGCGCCAGCATCTGGGTGATGGTGCCCTTTCCCGAACCGCCGGGGCCATCCACCGCGATGACCGGTGCCTTGCTATCTGCCATTACTCACCACCTTCTGTACTGATCCGAATCCCGGTCTGCTCCGCCAGCTCCACAAAACTCGGGAACGACGTGGCGACGTTGGCACAGTCGGTAATCTCGATCGGGCCGCTCGCCCGCAAAGACGCCACCGCGAAGGACATGGCGATGCGGTGATCGCCGTGACTGTTCACAGTCCCACCGCCGATTTCCTGGCCCCCATCAATAATGATGCCGTCCGGAGTGACGGTGGCCTCCACGCCAAGTGCCTCGAGTCCGTCGGCCATGACCTGGATGCGATCGCTCTCCTTCACCCGCAGTTCCTCGGCGCCACGGAGTACAGTGCGGCCTTCGGCACAGGTAGCAGCAATAAACAGAACTGGAAATTCATCGATGGCCAGAGGCACCTGATCCTCGGGAATATCGATACCCTTGAGCGCGGCAGAGCGCACGCGCAGGTCCGCCACCGGCTCGCCACCGATCTCCCGCTCTTCCAGGACCTCGATGTCGGCGCCCATCTGGCGCAGGATATTGATCACCCCGACGCGGGTGGGGTTCATGCCGACGTGGCGCAGCACCAGCTCGGAGTCCGGCGCAATACTCGCGGCCACCAGGAAGAAGGCGGCAGAGGAGATATCGGCCGGCACGTCAATGGCGCAGGCCGTGAGCTTGCCGCCACCACTGACGCTGGCGGTCGCACCATCCCGATGCACGTGGTAGCCAAAGCCCGCCAGCATGCGCTCAGTATGATCGCGCGTCGGAGCCGGCTCGGTCACCGATGTACTGCCCTCGGCGTAAAGACCGGCCAGCAGGAGACAAGACTTCACCTGGGCGCTCGCCACCGGCATTTCATAATGAATACCAGACAGCTTATGGCCGCCACGGATCTTTAACGGCGGACGACCACCTTCCGCGGTATCGATGACCGCACCCATGGCACGAAGCGGATCGGCAACTCGCCCCATCGGGCGCTTGGACAGGCTGGCGTCGCCGGTCAGCTCGGAATCAAACGGTTGGGCGGCGAGCAATCCCGCGAACAGACGCATGGCCGTTCCGGAATTACCCAGGTAAAGCGGCCCGCGGGGCGCCTGGAGACCGTGCATACCAACGCCATGAATGCGAACAAAGCCGTCTTCCGGGCCCTCGATGGTCACCCCCATGTCCCGGAACGCCTGCAGGGTGGCCAGGCTGTCCTCGCCCTCCAGAAACCCTTTTACCTCGGTAATTCCCTCTGCCAGCGCCCCCAGCATGATGGAGCGATGGGACATGGATTTGTCGCCCGGAACCCGGATATCGCCCCGGATGGAGCCGCCGGGCTGAAGTCGGAACGTTACCTGCTTTTCGCTGTTGTTAGTCACGTACGCCTGTCCTGAAAGCATCTTGGTAAAGTGTTCACGCGCCGCCTTGGCGCGACTGAAAACCCGGAGCAGCATTGCGCCATCGCCCGAGGCAATGGCTGCCCTCAGCTGATCCAGGTCATGGGTAAAGTGGTCGATAACCCGGAGGACGGCCTCCCGATTCGACAGAAAAATGTCGTGCCACATGACCGGATCGCTGGCCGCTATCCGGGTAAAATCCCGGAAGCCGCCCGCCGCATACCGGAAGATATCCATATTCTCGTCCTCACCGGCCAGGGTGTCCACGAGCGAAAAGGCGATGAGGTGCGGCAGGTGGCTCGTCGCCGCCAGCACCTCGTCATGATAAGCCACGGACATGGTCAGCACGGTGGCGCCACACCCTTCCCAAAGTGCCCTGAGCCGATCCACATCAGGTGGATGGGCGTCGTCCGCCGGAGTCAGAATGACCTTATGATTGGCAAACAGCTCAGAATTGGCGGCCCGGATACCGCTTTTCTCGGAACCGGCAATCGGGTGACCAGGAATCACGTGGGGAGAGAGTTTGCCGAAAACGGCTTCAACATCGGCTACGAAGCTGGATTTGGTGCTGCCCACGTCCGACAAAACCGTATCCTGCCCGAGAAACGGTTTCAACTCGGTCAGAACCGCACGGGTCGCCCGCACCGGCACCGCAAGCACCACCAGATCGCTGCCGCGAACTGCCTGCTCCAGCGAGTCCGCCGCCTGGTCGATAACACCCAGGTCCTCACCGAGGGCAAGTTCCTCGCTGCGCCGGTCATAACCGACTACCTGATCGGCCAGCCGATGCTGTCTGATGGCACTGGCCAGCGACCCACCGATGAGTCCCAGGCCGATAATGGCAACGCGCTTGAATAAAGGCTCGGCGTCGCCCACTTCAGCCCCCTTCCCCGGCGCCACTGAACGCCTCTGCCAGCGCATCAAGGAAGCGCTCGTTTTCCCGGGCCAGCCCCACTGAAACCCGGAGGTGTTCCGGCATACCGTAACCACCAATCGGGCGGACAATCACACCATGCTCCAGCAAAGCATGATAAATCGCCTGAGCCTGCTCGCCGACTTCCACTGCAATGAAGTTCCCTGCCGACGGAATATAGGACAACCCCATGCGATCGAATCCATCCGCCAGCTGCTTCAGGCCGGCGGCATTCACCTCGCGGGAACGGTTCAGGTATTCCTCATCCTTCAGTACCGCGGTGGCCGCCGCGAGCGCGACGGTGTCCACGTTGAAGGGTTGACGAACCCGGTTCAGGATGTCGGCAATTTCGGGCGAGCTGATACTGTACCCCACCCTCAGTGCGGCCAGGCCCCAGGCCTTGGAGAAGGTCCGGCACACAATCAGGTTGGGAAAACGCTCAAGCAGTTCGATGCCATCCGGGTATTCGTCGCCGGTCAGGTATTCGCAGTAAGCTTCATCCAGAACCACGAGCACGTTCTCCGGAATCTTCGCCAGGAAACGCTCGATCACGTCGGCCTTGTGCACGGTACCGGTCGGATTGTTCGGGTTGGCGACGAAGACCAGACGGGTGCGATCAGTCACGGCGTCTGCCATCGCGTCCAGATCATGGCCCCAGTCCTTTGCCGGCACGGAGACCCCTTTGGCACCGATGGCCTGGGTCACCAGCGGGTAAACCGCAAAGGCATACTGGGAGAACACCACTTCGGAATCCGCATCGGCAAAACAGCGCGCGATCACCTCCAGAACATCGTTGGATCCATTGCCCAGCGTGATCTGGTCCATGTTCACACCAAAACGTGCGGACAGCCCCTGCTTGAGATCAAAACCATTGCCATCGGGGTACAGGCAAAGTTCGGACAACGCTTCCCGGGCGGCGGCAAGGGCCGTCTCGCTGGGCCCCAGCGGGTTCTCGTTACTGGCCAGTTTGATGATCTCGGAAGCTTTCAGTCCGAGCTCCCGCGCCAGCTCTTCAATCGGCTTGCCCGGCTGGTAGGGGGACAGAGCCTGAACACCTTTTACCGCAAGACTCTGGTAATCGACTGCCATACGAAGACTCCTGTTACAAAACACCGATTGGATAGGAGCCAAGCCGCTTGAGCTCGACCGCCTCTTCATCTACCTCGGCCAGTACCCTGCGGACGTTGTCATCCTCCATGTGACCTTCGAAATCGATATAGAACACATAGGCCCAGGTACCGCTCGGAGAGGGCCGGGTCTCGATCCGGGTCAAACTGAGACCGTGACGGTGGAACGGCTCGAGCAGCTGGTAAAGCGCGCCGGGCTTGTTGCGCATGGAAACCAGGATGGAGGACTTGTCGTTGCCGCTGGCCGGAACCTCTTCCCGACCGATGATCAGGAAGCGGGTGGTGTTGTCCGGCCGGTCCTCGATGCTGTTGGCCAGTTTCTCCAGACCATACAGCTCTGCGGCCATATCCCCTGCAATCGCGGCCGTGCCCGGCTCCTCGGCGGCTCGACGGGCGGCCTCGGCGTTACTGGAGACCGTCACCCGCTCGATGCCGTAGCGGTGGGTATCCAGCCACTGCCGGCACTGGGCAAAGGACTGCTGATGGGAATAGATTCGGGTGATTTCCTGGTCCTTGTGCTTGGGAGACACCAGCAGGTGATGGTGAATCCGAAGCTGGACCTCGCCGCAGATCTTCAGCGGCGAGGACATGAACATATCGAGGGTATGATTGATCATGCCTTCGGTAGAGTTCTCCACCGGCACTACGCCGTAATGGGCCGCGCCGGATTCCACTTCGCGGAAAACCGCATCGATGGCGGGCAACGGAACACTCACCACGGAATGGCCAAAGTGCTTAAGGGCTGCCGCCTGGGTGAAGGTACCGATCGGCCCGAGGAAAGCGATATGCATCGGCTTTTCCAGTGCCAGGCAAGCCGACATGATTTCCCGGAACAGCCGTGCCATTTCCTCGGCCGGCAGCGGACCGGGGTTCTGTTCCTTGATCCGTCGCAACACCTGGGCTTCGCGCTCCGGGCGATAGAAAAACACATCTTCGTCCGGATTCGCCGCCATTTTTACATGGGCCACTTCCTGGGCGCAGCGGGCCCGGGCACTGATGAGGTCCATGATCTGCTGGTCAATGCTGTCGATCTCGTCCCGAAGTTCGCCCAGACGGGTCGTCTCATCCGTCATGATCAGCCACGCTCCTTCGCAAATTCCGCCATGTACTGGATCAGCGCATCAACCCCCGCCTCAGGCATGGCGTTGTAGATGCTCGCTCTCATGCCACCGACCGAACGGTGCCCTTTAAGGTTCAGGAGGCCACGGGCATCTGCGCCTTTCAGGAATTCGCCATTCAGCGCATCGTCGGCCAGGGTGAACGGGATGTTCATCCAGGAGCGGAAACGCGGATCAATCGGGTTGGCATAGAAATCATTGGCGTCAATGAAATCATACAGCTTCTTCGCCTTGCGATAGTTGATCTCGCCCATGGCTTTCACGCCGCCCTGCGCTTTCAGCCACTTGAACACGAGTCCGGCCAGGTACCAGGAATAGGTAGCCGGGGTGTTGTACATGGAGCCATTGTCGGCGATGACCTGGTAATTCATCATCGTCGGCGTTTCCTTGCGGGCCTTGCCAAGCAGGTCCTTGCGGATAATCACCACCACCAGCCCGGAGGGCCCGATGTTTTTCTGGGCGCCGGCGTAAATCAGCCCGAACCGGGACACATCCACCGGGCGGGACAGCATGGTGGAAGACATATCCGCTACCAGCGGCACGTCACCACTGTCCGGCACGAAATCGAATTCCAGTCCGCCGATGGTCTCGTTCGGGGTGTAGTGCAAGTAGGCGGCATCGGCGTTGGTAGTCCATGTGGACTGTTCCGGCACAGTGGTAAAACCGCTGTCCTCGGAACTGGCCACCACATTGACGTCACCGTAGCGCTTGGCTTCGGCAATCGCCTTCTTGGACCAGATGCCGGTGTTCACATAATCGGCCGATGTCTTGTCCGCGAGCAGGTTCAGGGGGATGGTGGAGAATTGGCTGGAAGCGCCACCCTGCATGAAAAGCACGGCGTAATCCTCTGAAATGCCGGCCAATTCACGCAGATCTTTTTCAGCGGTCTCGGCAATGGCGACGAACTCGTCACTACGGTGACTCATTTCCATCACCGACATGCCGGTACCGCGCCAGTCCAGCATTTCGTCCCGGGCCTGTTTCAGCACGGGTTCCGGCAAAGTAGCCGGGCCCGCGCAAAAGTTGAACGCCCTGCTCATTCTTCGCTTTCCTCGCCTTCTATCTCTTCATCATCGGATTCTGCAATCCGCTCAACGCCTACCAGACGCTCATCTTCCTGGGCCAGGCGGATCAGACGCACACCCTGGGTGTTCCGGCTCAGGACAGAAACCTCGTCGGTCCGTGTCCGCACCAGGGTGCCCTTGTCGGAAATCAGCATCATCTCATCGCCATCGAACAGCTGGAGCGCGGTCACCAGATCCCCGTTACGCTCCGAACACTGCATCGCGATAACGCCCTGGCTGCCCCGGCTATAGGTCGGGAATTCCTCGATCGCGGTCCGCTTGCCGTAGCCGTGTTCACTGGCAGTCAGGATCACGCCACCTTCTTCCGGAATGATCAGGGACACCACATGCTTGCCTTCCGGCATCCGGATGCCGCGCACACCGCGGGCCGTCCGACTCATGGGGCGCACCTGATCCTCGGTAAAGCGCACGGCCTTGCCAGCGCTGGAGAACAGCATGACTTCCGCATCACCTTTGGTGATAGCCGCGCCGACCAGGGTATCGCCCTCGTCCAGATTCAAAGCAATCAGGCCGCTGCTGCGCGGACGGGAGAAGTTTGGCAGCGGGGTCTTCTTGACCACACCGTTGGAGGTAGCCATGAGTACAAACTGGTCTTCCGGGTAATCTCTCACCGGCAGGAAGGTGGTGATTCGCTCGCCTTCATCCAGCGGCAGGATGTTGACCATCGGCCGGCCCCGGGAACCACGGCTGCCACGGGGAATCTCGAAAACCCGCAGCCAGTACACCTTGCCCCGGTTCGAGAAGCACAGAATGGTGTCGTGGGAATTGGCCACCAGCAGTTTCTCGATGAAGTCTTCGTCCTTCATGGAGGTGGCCGCCTTGCCCCGGCCACCACGGCGCTGGGCCTGGTAATCCTCAACCGCTTGCGTCTTGGCGTAACCACCATGGGAGATGGTCACGACCAGGTCCTCTTCTTCAATCAGGTCCGCGATGGTCAGGTCACGGCGGGAGCTGGTGATCTCGGTACGGCGCTCGTCACCATAATCGTTCACGATCGCTTCCAGCTCTTCACGGATAACTTGCAGCAGGCGCTCCGGATCGCCCAGGATGTCGAGCAGATCGGCGATCTTCTCGAGGATTTCCTTGTACTCGTTCTGCAGCTTCTCGGTTTCCAGACCGGTCAGGCGATGCAGACGCAGGTCCAGGATGGCCTGGGCCTGTTCCGGCGAGAGGTGGTACAGGCCTTCGCGCAGACCATAGATCTCCGGCAGGTCGTCCGGACGGCAGGCATCTTCACCCGCACGCTCGAGCATGGCCAGCACGTCACCCGGCGCCCAGCCCTTGTCCATCAGCTTTTCTTTGGCCTCGGCGGCGGTCGGCGACTGCTTGATCAGCTCGATGATCTCGTCGATATTGGCCAGCGCGACGGTCAGACCTTCGAGGATATGGCCGCGCTCGCGGGCCTTGCGCAATTCGTAGATGGTCCGGCGGGTCACCACTTCACGGCGGTGGCGCAGGAACGCATCCAGCATTTCCTTCAGGTTCAGGGTCTTCGGCTCGCCATTGATCAGGGCAACCATGTTGATACCGAACACAGTTTCCAGCTGGGTGTGGGCGAACAGATTGTTGATCACCACGTCCGCGTTCTCACCGCGGCGCAGCTCGATCACAACGCGGATGCCTTCCTTGTTGGACTCGTCCCGCAGTTCGGAAATACCCTCAACGCGCTTTTCCTTCACCAGCTCGGCGATCTTCTCGATCAGGCGGGCCTTGTTGAGCTGGTAAGGCAGCTCGGTGATCACGATGGTCTCGCGGCCGGTCTTCTTGTCTACCTCGATCTCGTGACGGGCACGGATATAGATCCGGCCACGACCGGTCCGGTAGGCCTCGACGATACCGGCACGGCCGTTGATGATGCCCTGGGTCGGGAAATCAGGACCCGGAATGTACTCCATGAGCTCATCCACAGTCAGGTCCGAATTGTCGATCAGTGCCAGACAGCCATTGACCACCTCGGTCAGGTTGTGAGGCGGGATGTTGGTGGCCATACCCACGGCAATACCGGAGGAACCGTTCACCAGCAGGTTCGGAACCCGGGTAGGCAGCACATCGGGGATCCGCTCGGTGCCGTCGTAGTTATCGACGTAATCAACGGTTTCCTTGTCCAGATCCGCCAGCAGGGAGTGGGCAATTTTCTCCATGCGAATCTCGGTGTAACGCATGGCAGCGGCGTTGTCACCGTCGATGGAACCAAAGTTGCCCTGACCATCCACCAGCGGGTAACGCAGGGAGAACGGCTGGGCCATACGCACGATGGTGTCGTAGACCGCAGAATCACCGTGGGGATGGTATTTACCGATAACATCACCTACCACACGGGCCGATTTCTTATAGGCCTTGTTCCAGTCATTGCCCAGCTCGGACATGGCGAACAATACCCGACGGTGCACCGGCTTGAGGCCGTCGCGCACATCCGGCAGTGCCCGGCCGACGATGACGCTCATGGCGTAATCGAGGTAGGACTGCTTCAACTCGTCTTCAATGTTTACCGGCAGGATCTCTTTGGCTAACTCACCCATCGAGAAAGGTTCCTTTGCGTTATCTGGAAGTCGTGCGGGAGCCGTTTCCGGGCCCCGTATTTATTCTTCAACAAGCCGTCAAGCATACCACAGTCCGCCCTTTGCCGGGGCACTTGTGGCCAAGGCTTAATCAAACACCACGGTCTTGTTTTCGTAGGTAATCACCCGGTCCTCCACATGCGCCCGCAGGCCACGGGCCAGCACGTTTTTCTCCACATCCTTGCCCAGTCGGACCATGTCTTCAATGGAATCGCTGTGGTTGATGCGAATCACGTCCTGCTCGATGATCGGGCCCTCGTCGAGGTCCTGGGTCACGTAGTGGCAGGTGGCGCCGATCAGCTTCACACCGCGACTGTAGGCCTGGTGGTACGGACGGGCACCGGCAAACGACGGCAGGAAGCTGTGATGAATATTGATCACCTTCCCGGCGTACTTCTCGCAAAGTTCGGCCGGCAGGATCTGCATGTAACGGGCAAGCACCACCACGTCCGTCTCATACTGTTCGAACAGCTCTTCGATGTGGGCGAAGGCCTCGGCCTTGTTCTCCTTGCTCACCGGCACGTGGTGATAAGGGATTTCGTGCCATTCCACCATGCGGCGCAGATCATCGTGATTGGAAATGACCGCAACGATCTCGGCATTCAGCTCCCGGCTGTGCCAGCGGTGCAACAGGTCCGCGAGGCAATGGGATTCCTTGCTGCACATCAGAATCACCCGCTTTGGCTGCGCGGAGTCGGCAATGTGCCAGTTCATGTTGAACTCGCGGGCAATCGGCTCGAACGCGGCACGGAACTGGTCCAGCCCGAACGGAATGGACTCGGCCTTGATCTCGTGGCGCATGAAGAACCAGCCGGTGTGAGTATCTGAATGGTGGCTCGCCTCGGTAATCCAGCCATTGTAGGTGGACAGGAAATTACTCACCTTGGCAACAATTCCAACCCGGTCCGGGCAGGAAATCACAAGACGATAGGTATGCTCCATGAAAGCCTTTCCTTAACTTGAATCCGGGAAAGCAGGTGCGACGGGGAACCCGGCGGAAAAATACGAGGCGGGCAATCGGTACGCACCATCAAAAATGACCGGCTATCATAGCCTATCTGAACGCCTAAAACGAGGAATGGACGCATGCGGACGATCGTGTTTTTACTGCTGGTAAGTTGCCTGCCCACGGTGTGGGCACAGGCCATCATCGAGGGCGAACGCTTTCATCCGGTCCAGGGCAAGCACGGCATGGTGGCCACCAGCCACACCCTGGCCTCGGAGGTGGCGCTGGAGGTCCTTGAAAATGGCGGCAATGCTGTCGACGCAGCGGTCACGGCCGGCTTTGCCCTGGCCGTCACTCAACCGCGTTCCGGCAACATTGGCGGCGGCGGCTTCATGCTGTTTTCTCCCGGCGACGGCGGTGAGCCGGAAGCCATCGATTACCGGGAGAAGGCACCGGCCGCCGCGAGCGAGACCATGTTCCAGGATGAGAACGGCAATGTGGTCACCAATAGCAGCCGCTTTACCCACCTCGCCGCCGGGGTGCCGGGCACCGTCGCAGGCCTCGCGCTAGCCCTTGAGCGCCATGGCACCATCAGCCTTGAGGAGGCCCTGGCACCGGCGATCCGACTCGCCCGGGAAGGTTTTATCGTACCGCACCGATTCACCCAAGGATTGGAGCAGTCGAAGGAAAGGCTTCAGCGCTGGCCCGCCACGCTGAAAACCTTTTACAAGGAGGATGGTTCGGCCTGGCAGCCAGGTGAGCGCTTCCGCCAGCCGGAACTGGCCGCCACCCTCCAGCGGATTGCCGACAATGGCGTCAAAGGCTTCTACGAGGGGGAAACCGCCCGTCTCATTGCCGAGGAAATGGAGCGCAACGGTGGCCTGATCACCGAACAGGATCTCCGGGATTATGAGCCGGCTATTCGCGAACCGGTGCATGGCACCTATCGCGGCCATGACATCTACTCCATGTCACCGCCCTCTTCCGGTGGCACCCACATTGTCCAGATCCTGAACGTTCTGGAGGGTTACCCCATCGCGGATTGGGGCCACAACTCCGCCAACACCATCCATCACATGGCCGAAGCCATGAAACTGGCCTACGCCGACCGCTCACAATTCCTGGGCGATACCGACTACGTGGACGTGCCTCTGGCCGGCCTGACCAGCAAAGCCTACGCCGACGGTCTGCGTGAGACCATCAAACCGGACCAGGCCCGCCCGGCCAGCGAGATCGGTCCCGGCAAGCCCACCGCCTACGAGAGCCCCGAGACCACTCACTTCTCCGTGGTGGACCGCTGGGGCAACGCGGTTTCCAACACCTACACCATCAATTTCAGTTACGGCTCAGGCATCACCGTGGCGGGCGCCGGCTTCCTGCTCAACAACGAGATGGACGATTTCAGCGCCAAGCCGGGTGTGCCCAATGCCTATGGCCTGATTGGCGGCGAAGCCAACAAGGTGGAACCGGGCAAGCGCATGCTCAGCTCCATGTCCCCCACCATCGTCCGCAAGGACGGCAAGAACATCTTGGTCACCGGCAGCCCCGGCGGCTCAAGGATAATAACCACGACATTGCAGGTGATCATGAATGTGATCGACCATAATATGAATATACAGACGGCGGTGAGCGTGCCGCGGATGCACCACCAGTGGCTGCCGGACGAGATCCGCATTGAGCAGGGCGTGAGCCCGGATACGATCCGGTTGCTCGATGAAAAAGGCCACACGGTGACAACCAAATCCGCCATGGGTGCCATCCAGAGCATTCAGATCGGCCCCGATGGTACGCTATACGGTGGCGCCGACCCGCGCCGCAGCACCTCATCGGCCATGGGGTATTGAACGAATCCGATTGATCCGGGTCACTGATCCGAGAGGAGGTACCATGTATCTTTCAGTCCAATTGAGCTGCTATCCGCTCAAGGATGACTATAAGCAACCAATCTGGGATCTCATCGCCCGACTTGAAGAATCCGGGCTGGAGGTGTATTCCGGACGTATGAGTACAGAACTATTTGGCGAATACGACGAAGTCATGAAGGTACTCTCGGATACCATGAAGTGGTCGTTCGAAACCTATGGCAAGTCTGTGTTCGTGGCAAAAATCATGGAGGGCGACCGGAGGCCCAGATGACAGCACCGCAGGGACCGGACCAGAAGAAACCGGACAACAACCAACAACCCGCGATTCCGAACCAGTTTGCGTTTATCTGGTTGAGCGCGGCCATCTTCCTGATGGTGCTGTGGATGCAGGACGGGAACCAGCCCCGCCAGCAGGAGCTCGCGTATTCCGAGTTCAAGACCGCCGTGACCGAACGGCAGGTATCGGAAGTGACACTCAGATCCGAGGAAATCCTGGGCCTGTTCAATGACCAGGGGGTCACCAGCTTCAGCAGCTCCAGCGATGCCCAGCAACCAACCACCGGCTTCCATACGGTTCGCCCACCCATGGAAGACCCTAAACTATTGCCCCTACTTGAGCAGAACAATGTCACCATCCGCGCCACCAGCTCGGAACTGCCCTGGTGGCAACAGCTGATCCAGGCGTTCCTGCCCTGGATTCTGCTTCTGGCCCTGATGTTCTGGTTCTGGGGTGCCGCCCAGCGCCGGATGACGCAGGGTGGCGGGCTGTTCGATTACGCAAAATCCAAGGCCCGCCGGGCCCGCCCGGAAACCTCTCGTACGACTCTGGATGACGTTGCCGGGATCGAGTCCGCCAAACGAGAGATCACCGAGATCATCGACTTCCTGAAAGCCCCGGAACGGTTCCGCAGGCTCGGGGCGGTGATGCCAAAGGGTGTGCTGCTGGTCGGCCCGCCGGGCACCGGTAAGACTCTGCTGGCCCGCGCCATTGCCGGTGAAGCGGAGGTACCGTTTTTCAGCATCAGCGCCTCGGAATTCATCGAAATGTTTGTCGGCGTGGGTGCTGCCCGCGTGCGCGACATGTTCCAGACCGCCCGGAAAGAGGCCCCGGCCCTGATTTTCATCGATGAACTGGATGCGGTTGGCCGATCCCGGGGTACCGGCCTGGGCGGGGGGCACGATGAAAGGGAGCAGACCCTGAACCAGATCCTGACCGAAATGGACGGTTTCGAGGAGCATGAGAATATCCTGGTGCTGGCCGCCACCAACCGGCCGGATGTCCTCGATAGCGCTCTGCTGCGCCCCGGACGGTTCGACCGCACCATTACGCTCGACCGTCCCCACAAGGATGCCCGGGAAGCTATCCTGAACGTCCACGCCCGCAAGGTTCCCTTGGCCGATGACGTGAAACTGGCCGACGTTGCCGCCCGGACCATCGGTTTCTCCGGCGCCGACTTGAAAAATCTGGTGAACGAGGCTGCCCTGACCGCGGTGCGCGAAAACAAGGACAAGGTGGACGCCCAGTGTTTCGACGAGGCCCGGGACCGACTGATCCTCGGCGAGGAGCGGGATGCCCAGCTGACACAAGAAGAGAAGGAAGCCGTGGCCTACCACGAAAGCGGCCACGCGATCATGGCCTACTTCATGCCCAAGGCGGATCCGCTCACCAAGATCACCATCATCCCCCATGGCATGGCTATGGGCGTGACCGAGCAGACCCCCAAGGAAGACCGGTATACCTACACCGAGAGCTACCTGAGAGATCGCATCAAGGTCATGCTCGGTGGCCGCTCGGCGGAAAAGATCGTCTACGGGGAAGTGAGTACCGGCGCCCAGAACGATCTCAAGGAAGCCACCAAGCTATTACGCAAGATGATCGGCCAATGGGGCATGAGCGAGAAGCTGGGACCGATGGGATTGAGTATTGGCGAGGAGCATGTATTCCTCGGCCGGGAAATGGGTGCGCCCCGGGAATTCAGCGAAAAGATGGCGGAGATGATCGACGGTGAAATCCAGTCCCAACTGCTGGAGATGGAAAAGGCCACCGTGGACTTCCTGAACGATCATCGAAACCACCTGGATGCCCTGGCCAAGCGACTTCTGAAAAAGGAAACGCTGTCCGCTGAGGAAATCGACGAACTCCTGCGCAAGGAAGACGCCCGCAAGATCGCCTGAGTCCCTCTCAGGCGATCTAGATCACCAGCGCCTCGCTGAACATGGCGAGACAGAAGCCCAGCACGGCGCCCAATGGCGGCCCCCAGTGTCGTTCCAGACGGGACTGGGGCGCGATGTCCTGAAAGATCAGGTACAGAATACCGCCCGCCGCAATCAGCATCACGATGCCCAGCACGGCCTCCAGCTCCGCCAGGAAAAAATAGCCCAGCGCAGCGGCAATCGGCCCGGCGGTGACAAGCATGCTCATGAAAGTGAGGGTTTTGCGTGAGGTGTACCCAGGCTGATCACAAAGCTCCCGGTAGGCGTTGAACCCCTCGGGAAGGTTCTGCAACGCGATCAAGGCCGCCATCAGGGGGGCGATTTTCGGACTGGCCACGGCCAGCCCACCCAGGGCGGCAGCCTCCGGGACATAATCCAGCAAAACACCCGTCAACTGGGGCGCTTCACGTCGCCTCAATCCCAGAAACCGCTCAAGCCCGAAGAACAGGATTCCGCCAACCAGAATGACCGGGATGGCCATCAGTGGATCGCCCAGGTTTTTCCGGCCTTCCGGAACCAGCACCACGGCAACCGCGCCCAGCAGGATGCCGCCACCCATGGCAATGACGAAATGCCGGAACTCCTGCTCCAGCCAATTCGGACCGATTTTTTCAAAACTCGCCAGGAGACCACCAAGGGGAATGCACGCACCGGCCGCAGCAGTCAGGCCGATGATATAAAGCAGGTCTATCAACATTAAGTCACTTGCCGCCCTGAAAGAATCGTAAATTCACTGTGTTACAGTGACGGGCAAGTTTAACTCCACCAAAAGGTGCTCTGCATCCGATTCGTCAAAAACACTGCATTCCCGACTGACAACCAACTCTGCGGCCCCCTCTTCCCGCAGGATTCTGGCAACTTCCGAGCCACGGGCATGGGGAACCACCCGTACCCTAGCTGTGACACCAGCCTCTCGTAGCTGCCGCTCAATCGCCTCTATGGCAGGCACATTGCCGGAGGTATGACTTCGCACCAGGACCGTCAATGGCTGCTGATGTCGCCTCGCCTGCTCAATGCCTACCGCGAGCGTCCGGTGATTGGCACCCTGGTCATCGTTGAGAAGCACCACAACACGACTTCGGGGGCGCCGCCTGAGATCCGTCCAGAGCAGCACATCGCCCGGAGCCTGACGAATCAGCCCCCGCGCAGTTGAACCCAGGCGGGACCCCGGTGTGGCCGACCAACCGGCGCGCCCCATCACCACCAGATCCTCCGGACCGGCCAGGCTGAGCACTTCCTCGATAACGCTACCGCGGCACAGCTTCAGCGCCTGTCGTAACCCGCGACTCGCGACAGCACGCTCCAGTGAACGGCGGGCCTGCTCGGCCAGCGCGCGCATACGCATTTCCAGCATGGCGGAATCCATCGGGCGCGAGGCGCCTGAACTCGCGCCGATCTCACGGGCAAAATCAAACCCCGAGCTGCGCAGCAGGTTCACTTCCTCGACAAACACGCCGAGAACTTCGAGATCCCGCCTTGCAGCAATGTCGGCCGCCGCTTCCAGCGCTGCCAGACTGAGCCGAGAGCCGTCCAGAAGCACCAGCACACGGCCGGACGCGGGTTCGACAGGCACGATTTCAGGCTTATCAGTCATCGTTATTGCCGCCTCCCTCTCCGTTGCCGTTGTCCTTGTCCTCGTCCCGCTTCTTGCCCACTTTCGCAAAGGCTGCGAGGCGGTCCTGCACCTTACGATTGAAACTTTCCTCCGGGTAATCGCCATTTTCATCGGCGATGCCAGCTTCCATACCGGTCAGCAATTCGATGGCCTCATTGATGTCCGAGATCGGGTAAATCGTAAACCGGCCTGCATCCATGGCATCCCTGACGTCTTTGTTTAGCATCAGGTGCTCTACGTTGCTCTCGGGCAACAACACGCCCTGATTGGCAAGCCCGCCGGAATCCCGGCAAACATTGAAGAAACCCTCGATCTTTTCATTGACCCCGCCCACGGCCTGAACCTCGCCATGCTGGTTCATGGATCCGGTGACAGCGAAGCTCTGCTTCAACGGCACGCCAGAAATCGCGGAGAGCAGGACACAGGTCTCGGCAACCGAGGCTGAATCCCCTTCCACACCACCGTAGGACTGCTCAAACGCCAGGCTTGCCGAAAGCGACAACTCCCCGTCCCCGGCATACCGGCTGGCCAGGAATCGGGACAGGATCATCACCGCCTTGCTGTGGATCGGCCCACCGAGTTTGGCCTCGCGTTCAATATCCACCACCTGACCCTTACCCGGCCGTGCGGTTGCAGTAATCCGTGAGGGTTGACCAAACATGGAAGCACCAAGCCGAAGCACCGACAGGCCGTTCACCTGGCCCACTTCCTCGCCGCCGGTGGCGATCTTGACGATGCCCCGGGTGATTTGCTCCATGCTGCGCTCCCGGATCCTGCTGGCCCGGTACTCACGCTGGTCGATGGCCTGCTGGATGTGATCAGCGGCAATAAGCTCTGTACCGCCCTGCCCGGCCCAATGGTCCGCCTCACTCAGCAGATCCTTCAATACCCGGTCATGGGCCGTGAGCTTGCGCTGATCACTGGCCAGGCGACTGGCATGCTCGATCAGCCGTGCCACGCCATCCCGGGTCAACGGCCGGGTCTTGAGCACCCTCGCCATGGTGGCAATCATCCTGGCGTAAAGCGCGTAGCAGCCATCGTCACGCTCAAGGTCATCCTCGAAATCCGCTTCCACCTTGAACAGATCCAGGAAGTCCGGATCGTAGTGTGACAGCAGGTAATAGAGCATCCGGTCGCCAAGGATGACCACTTTGACCGACACCGGAATCGGTTCGGGCTGGAGGCTGGTGGTGCTTACCAGACCATAAAGCCGCTCCAGGGATTCGATCCGGACTTCGCCTGAAAACAGGATTCGCTTGAGGCTTTCCCAGGCCATGGGCTGGGTCAGGATACGGCGGGCATCGAGGATCAAGTAACCACCACTGGCCCGGTGCATGGCCCCGCCCTTGATCAGGGTGAAATCGGTATACAATGTGCCCTGGCGCGCCCTGTGCTCGATCTGGCCGGTCAGATGCTGGTGATTGGGCAGGTCCTCGTAGATCACGGGAGCACCCTGCGTATCGGCGTTGTCGACCAACAGATTGACCTTGTAGCGCACCAGCAGCCCTGCCGGTGGCCCGCTCTCGCCGTCCTGGAAGGCTTCGGCATGCTCTACCACGTCTTCCCGGACGGCATCCAGATGCGCGACCACGTCCGACAGGTGCGCCCACTTCTCCCGCAGTTCGCCCATGGGGCCACCGAGGGTGATCTGCACCATTTCCTCATTCAGGGCATGCACGCGCTCGCGGACTTCCTTGCGCAACCGGGGAATCTGCTGGATGGTCTGCTGCAATTTCTTCTGCAACTCCTCCACTTTCGATTCAATCAGCTGCTTTTCCTCGTCAGAGAACTTCTTGTACTCCTCCGGATCGATCACCTCACCATCCCGCATGGGCGCGAAAGTAAACCCGGCTGGCGTGGTGATCATGGCAATGTTGTTGCGATTGGCCTCTTCCTGGATATCGAACAACCCCTGGTGCTGGCGTTTGGCCATCTCCTCCTGCAATTCCTGGATTCGGGATTGATACTCCTCGCTCTCGAACGTGGCCGGGATTGCCGTGCGCAGCTCGTCCGCAAAATCGCTCATGTCCTTACGGAATTCGCGCCCCTGGCCGGCCGGAAAACGCAGGGCCCGGGGCCGATCCGAGTTCTTGAAGTTATAGACGTGACACCAGTCAGGCGGCACCGCCTTCTCACCGGCATGCTTACCCAGGAAGCGCTCCACCAACTCGTGCTTACCCGCTCCTGAGGGACCGAGCACAAACAAATTGAACCCTTTGGCCTGCATGCTGGCCCCAAACTCCAGGGCCTTGAGGACACGCTCCTGGCCGCAGGGAAGCTCAAGATCCTCCAGGGCTTCAGTTGTCTCGAAATCCAGTTTCTCCGGCGGGCACCGGTGATAAACCTGATCAATGTTCAGCGGGACAGGTACTGTCATCGACTACTCCTTCAGGCGGGACGAACGTTGAAATACCGAATATGGGGTGACTGAAAGGATAGACCACGAGAAAACGATGGTCAGGGAGCGGAAATCAGAATCGGAATGGAAACCAAAGAGGACTGGGACGCGGGAACGGGTCAAAGTGCGACACTTTGTCGCAGTTTTCGACGACGATAGATACATTTACCTACACAAAATTAAATTTTATAGCGAACTTTTATTAACGGCCAGCGTCCTAACTAGTGAATTCGGGTTTTCCCATTACCTGTTCAAGAGAGGTTACCTATGAACACGAAACCCTTTATCACCGCCACCCTTATCGGTTCCATGTTTGCGAGCAGTGTTGCCCTGGCTGCCGGAGGCCACGGTTATGGCAAGCAGGACTCGGCATCGGCCTCAACGACAGAAACCTCTTCGACCACTACCGTGATTTCGGACGAGAGCAGTCTGACCACCATCGAGACCGATGATCTCAAATACATGCGCGAAGAAGAGAAGCTGGCCCGCGATGTATACCTGACCATGGATCAGTCCTGGGGTAATCAAACCCAGGTCTTTGCAAAAATCGCTCTTTCCGAGGAAGAGCACACCACTACCGTTGACTACCTGCTGGAGAAATTTGGCGTGGAAGATCCGGTGGTGAACGACACCATCGGCGTGTTCACCAATGAGGAACTTCAGGCGCTTTACGACGAGCTCGTCGCCAAGGGCAAGACTTCCTTCATCAACGCCCTCTATGTCGGCGCCCTGATCGAAGAGAAGGACATGCGGGATATCCTGGCAGCCATCAACCAGACCGATGAGCGCCCGATCATCCTCGCCTACTCCAACTTGCTGGACGGCTCCAAGAGCCACCTGCGCGGCTTCGTGAGCGTGATCGAGGCCCAGGGGCTGACCTACGAGGCTCAGCTGCTCGATCCCGAGGAAGTGGAGCTGATCCTCGAGGACCAAAATTCCATCGAGGAATAATCCTCCGTGAAGAGAAAGGGCAGCCATTTGGCTGCCCTTTCTGTTTGTGGCTCAGTCAGTACAAACGCTATTGCCCAGACTCGCCTCCCAGCTTGTCCTGGGTTCTCAGTTCAAAGTCACTGGCGTCGTGGCGCTCGTGAAGCTGCGACGACGGATCTCCCCAGGTCTTGTTGACCATCCGGCCACGCTTGACGGCGGGGCGCTGTGCCACTTCATCGGTCCAGCGAACCACATTCGTGTAGGTGTGGGCCTCGAGGAATTCCGCTGCCTCATACACCATGTTTTTGACCAGTGCGCCGTACCAGGGCCAGATCGCCATGTCGGCTATGGTGTAATCGTCACCCGCAATGTACCGATTCTCCGCCAGCTGGCGATCCAGCACATCCAGCTGCCGCTTCACCTCCATGGTGTAACGATTGATCGGGTACTCGTACTTCTCGGGGGCGTAGGCGTAGAAATGACCAAAGCCCCCTCCCAGGAACGGTGCGCTGCCCATTTGCCAGAACAGCCAGTTCAGGGTCTCGGTCCGCCCAGCCAGATCCTGCGGCAGGAATTCACCAAACTTCTCCGCGAGATACAGCAGAATCGAACCAGACTCGAAGACCCGGACTGCCGGATCCACGCTGTGGTCCATCATGGCCGGGATCTTGGAATTCGGGTTCACTTTCACAAAACCGCTACCGAACTGATCGCCCTCCGTGATGTTAATCAGCCAGGCATCGTACTCGGCCCCCTTGTGGCCCTTTTCCAGCAACTCCTCCAGCATAACCGTGGCTTTCACACCGTTCGGCGTGGCCAGGGAATACAACTGGATCGGATGCTCGCCGACCGGCAAATCCTGTTCATGGGTCGGACCGGCAATCGGGCGGTTGATATTGGCAAATCGGCCACCGTTACCGGGATCCCATTTCCAGACCTTGGGCGGGGTGTACGTTGGATCGCTCATCTGGGGACATCTCCGTTTGATGCATGAATAGAGTTTCCCGACTTTACCGGAAAATCACTTTGACGGTGAAGGTTTACGACAGGGACTCTATCTAGACCATGCCTCCCCAGCGGCGGGTGGCCATTGCTCTACGAACCCGCTCATTTGCGATCCTGACCGCCGCAGTACGCGGCAATATCTGCTCCTCGGTGGCGGCTTTCAGAACCTGCAGGGTGTTGTGACTCAGCTTTTCAGCGATGGCATCGAAGGCCGCCGTCTGGGTCGCACCGTGGTACTCCATCGCGGCACAGATCACACCGCCGGCATTGGCAACGAAATCGGGCAGCACGAGAATACCCCGTTGATGCAGGCGGTCCTCCGCGCCACTGGTCAGCGGGATATTCGCACCCTCCGCGATCAGACGGGCCCGGAGGCGGTCGGCGTTCTGTTCAGTGACCACGTCGGGACGTGCGGCGGGAATCCAGATGTCACACTCGATATCAATGATCTCGTCGGGCCCTCCGGCCTCGCCATCGCGGCTCTCCCTCACGGATTTACCCTCGGCTTTCAGTTGGGAGAGCCCCTCCAGATCCAGCCCCTCTGGCCGGTAAATGGTGCCCCGCGAGTCCGAAGCTGCAACGATCACCGCGCCTTCGGCGGCCAGGAAGCGGGCGGCATGGTAGCCCACCGAGCCAAATCCCTGCACGGCCACACGGGCACCTTTAAGGTCGAGATCGCAGAACGGCAACGCCGCCTTGACTGCATGGGCCAGGCCCCAACCGGTAGCCCCCAGCTGATCCAGCGGAATCCCGCCCAACTCCCGTGGCAATCCCACAGAACGGCCAATTTCATCGTGCACCCAGGCCATGCATTGCTCGTTCGTGCCCATATCCGGCCCGACGATGTATTGGCTCTCTGAACCAATGGCTGTCGCAAACGCCCGGATCAGCTCTTCCTTTTCGGATTCCGGCATCTTCGGATCCGCGAAAATCACCGACTTCCCCCCGCCGTGGGCCAACCCTGCCATGGCATTTTTCAGCGTCATCGCCCGCGCAAGGCGGGCGCACTCCGACAGTGACACGTCGGGCGCCATCCTGACGCCACCGATCGAGGGCCCTGCCGCTACATTATCCACCACCAGAATGCCATTAAGCCCAACCCGGGGAACATGGATATGAATAACCTTGGCTGGCCCCAGTTCATCGGCGAGATCAAAAACAGTCGTCATGGAACCTCCTTTACCCGTTGACTCCCGTTGAGTATAGATAGTGAATCCACAAGCGCGCCGGCGAACGGCAAATTGATGGCGCCAGAATAGCCCTGAAATCATGCATCGCACGTTTGGGTGCACCAATATGGCCCTTTCCAGGCCTCGCCGGCATAAAACCCGGGCTGCGAGATATCAGGCCCACGCCTTTGTTTTTAAAACAGTATCTCCGACGCTGCAGGGCAAATCGGCCACTGCAACACCCCGGACCGGTACGAAACCTGCAAAGCCCTAACCCAGGGTCCCCTGGTTCAGCAAAGCTTTGCCCATACTGAGCGGTTCCCATTTCTGCGCCCTGTTTTGCTGAACTCCTGGACCTGAGGATGAACTCAGACAGGAGTACACAATGCTGCTAGCCACCGATCTCGACGGCACTTTCCTCGCGGGCGATCCGGACAATCGTCTGAAACTCTATCAACTTATTTCCGCCCATCCCGAAATCGACCTGGTATTCGTGACCGGCCGGGGCCTGGAATCGGTGCTTCCTCTGCTATCCGATCCGACGATTCCCGAGCCGGACTACATTATCTGTGATGTGGGCTGTACCGTGGTCCACGGCAAAACCCAACAGGCCATCCACCCGTTGCAGGGCGACATCGACGAACTCTGGCCCGGTGAACATGTGGTTGAGAGCGCCCTCGCCTCTTTCGAGGGCCTACAGCGTCAGGAGGTACCCCAGGAACGCCGAGTGTCCTATTTCTGCGCCAGCGATGCCGTGGATGGCAGGATGCAGGAGACGGTCAACGCCCTTTCCTGTGAGGTCCTGTTCTCGGCAGGCAAATATCTGGACATCCTGCCAAAGGGTGTCAATAAGGGCAGCAGCCTGTCCCGGCTGGTCGAGCATCTGGGCCTCGACCCGGAAGCCGTATTGGTCGCAGGTGACACCCTGAACGATCTGTCCATGTACCAACAGGGCTTTAAAGGCGTGTGCGTCGGCGCATCGGAGCAGGCGCTGACTGAAGCCACAGAACATCAGGCCAGGGTCTATCACGCGGAATCAACCGGCTGCGGCGGCATCCTCGAAGCTTTCGAGCATTTCGGCTTCCTCGGCCATGCCGGGATCGAAGCCGAAATTCCGGACGCCATGCATTCAGGCAAGTCCGATCTGGTAATCGTCTACCACCGTCTGCCCTATGAAGAAGTGGTCGAGAACGGCGAACTGATTCGGCGCCGCCCGAAATCCCCAAATGGCATTATCCCCACCCTGCTGAGCTTCTTCGCCGACGGCAAGGCCGGTTCCTGGGTGGCCTGGTCCATCGATGACCCGGAACTCGGACCGTTCCAGACCCACACCGAGGTGGACACCGGCCGGTATGAAAAACTGGTCGCGGCAAGGGTGCCGCTGAGCGAGGATGACGTGGACATCTTCTACAAACGCTTCTCAAAGGAGGCGTTCTGGCCCACCCTGCACACCTTCTGGGAGCGGGCCACCTTCCGGGATGACCATTGGCAGGTGTTCCTCAAGGTCAATAAACGTTTTGCCGAACGCACCGCGGCCGAGGCGGCAGAAAATGCGGTGGTGTGGATTCACGATTACAACCTGTGGATGGTGCCGGCGTTCCTCCGGGAGCTGCGACCGGATGTCACCATCGCCTTCTTCCATCACACCTACTTTCCCTCGGCGGACGTGTTCAATGTGCAGCCGTGGCGGCGCGAGATCATCGGCAGCCTGCTGCAGTGCGACCACATCGGCTTCCACATTCCCAAACAGGCCGAGAACTTTGTCGATGTGGCCCGCGGTGTCACGCCCCTGGAAGTTACCCGCAAAGCCGGCTGCGCACCCCGCTTCCTGACCTATGGCTGCGCTGTGGGCCTCGACGAGATGAGTACCGAGATCCAGGTGAGCGACCGCCGGATCGGCCTGGGCGCGCACCCGGTGGGGCTCGACCTGAACCGCGTACGCAACGCTCTCGCGGATAGCCACGTTCAGGCCCGCATGGAGACACTGAGAGAGGAGCTGATGGATATCCGGTTGATCCTCTCCGTGGAGCGGCTCGACTTCACCAAGGGCATCCTCGAGAAGCTCCATGCCTTCGAGCGCATGCTCAACGAGCACCCTGAGCTTGAAACCAAAGTGACACTGATGATGGTCTGTGTACCGGCGGCCAAAGGCATGACCATCTACGAGGAGTTGCTGTCACAGATCGAACAGACGGTGGGCCGGATCAACGGCCAGTTTGCCCGTGTCGGGTGGACGCCGGTGCAGTTCTTCTTCCGCGCCCTGCCGTTCGAGGAACTGGTGGCGTACTACACTATGGCAGACGTGATGTGGATTACTCCGCTGCGGGACGGCCTGAATCTGGTGGCCAAGGAGTATATCGCCACCCAGGGACTCACCGAGGGCCGGGGCGTGCTGGTGCTTTCCGAATTTGCCGGTGCAGCGGCCGAACTACGGGGTGCCATCCTGGCCAACCCGCACCATCCCCAGGACCTGGCGGATACCTGCTATTACGCACTGGCCATGAGCCGGAGTGAAGCGAGGAACCGGTTGAGCGAAGCCTTCGAAGCGGTGTGTCGATATGACATCACTTACTGGGGCCGGGAGTTTATGGGCGCAGTGGAGCAGCGGCGCGCGAGCAAGTTAAAAAAGATCGTGCCCCTTGGCCAGAGTGCCGCCTGAGCGGGCGTCTCTGAGCATTCACGCGAACCAGGAGCCTCACCATGCTGCTCAAAAACGCCGTGCAGCTGATCTGTTATCCGAACCGGATCGGCAAGGACCTGAAAGACCTCCACACGGTCGTGGAAAAACATCTCTCCGAGGTGATCGGCGGACTGCACATCCTGCCATTCTTCCCGTCCAACGCCGACGGAGGCTTCTCGCCCCTGACCCACAAGGAGGTGGACCCGGCCTTCGGCACCTGGGAGGACATCGAGGCCTTCACGCCAGAGTACGATCTGTGTGTCGACCTCACGGTGAATCACATCTCCGACGAATCCCCCGAGTTCAAGGACTTCATTGCCAACGGCTTTGACTCGGAATACGCCGATCTGTTTGTTCACGTGGACAGGTTTGGTGAAATCTCACCGGACGACATGGCCAAAATCCACATCCGCAAAGAGAAGGAACCGTTCCGGGAAGTCACCCTGGCCGACGGCACCAGGACCCGGGTCTGGTGCACCTTCACCGAACAGCAGATCGACCTCAATTACGACGCTGACCAGGCCTACAAGCTGATGGAAAGCTACATCGGCTTTCTCACCTCCAAAGGCGTGAACCTGCTCCGGCTGGACGCGTTCGGTTACACCACCAAGCGCATAGGCACCAGCTGTTTTCTGGTGGAACCCGAGGTGTACCGGATACTGGACTGGATCAACGAAGTCGCCCTGAAGCACGGCGCCGAGTGCCTGCCGGAGGTGCATGACCACACCAGCTACCAGTACGCCATCAGCCGCCGCAACATGCACCCCTATGGCTTTGCCCTGCCGCCACTTCTCCTCTACTCGCTGCTGGACGCCAATAGCGTGTACCTGAAAAACTGGCTGCGCATGTGCCCCCGCAACATGGTCACGGTGCTCGATACCCATGACGGGATCTGCATCCCGGATGTGGAGGGCGTTTTGCCGGATGACAAGATCAAGGTACTGATCGACAACATCGATGCCCGTAGCGCAGACCCGATCATGCGGCGATCAGCGGCCAACATTCACAGCGTCGGGGCCATCTACCAGCTCACCTGCACCTTCTACGACGCCCTCATGCAGAACGACGATGCCTACATCGCCGCCCGGGCAATCCAGTTCTTCACCCCCGGCATTCCACAGGTCTATTACGTGGGCCTGCTCGCTGGCTGCAACGACCAGGAACTGATGGAACAGACCGGCGAACTGCGGGACATCAACCGGCACTATTACACACTGGAGGAAGTCGACGAGGAGATTCAGAAGCCGGTGGTGCAGCGGCTACTGAGCCTGATGACCTTCCGCAGCAACTACCCTGCGTTCGATGGCCGCTTTGAACTGAACTACTCCAACGACTCCAGCGTGGCCATGGCCTGGCGACATGGCGAGTACTACTGCCACCTGTTTGTCGACCTGAACTTCAACACGGTGAAGATCAACTACCTGGATGTGGCCTCAGGCCAGACCAGATCTCTGGCGTGTTGAGGATCACCCTGAACGATCTGCCTCGGGAGTCTCTGCAGGCTCGCCCTCCTCGAGTTCGCGACTCTCTTCCGAGTCGTCATCCTCAATCTGAAGCTGGGAGTCGTAGGCCGCCTGAAGGCCGGTTTCTTCCTCCGTTTCCTCATCGTCTCCCTGATCAATAGAGCGCGGGTAAAAGGGTGACAGAATTGCCACCAGGATGCCGATGGCGGAGAACATGGCAAACGCATCGGCGTAGCCGAATTGCTTCACCAGCATACCGACAACCGGCGAGCCGGTCGCTTGCCCCAGAGAAACAGCCATGAACGGCAGGACCGGCCCCATGGATAGCCGGCCCGGCAACAGCCGGATACCGGTCATCAGATAAAGGCCCGTCAGACTCATGTAGGCAAGCCCGAAGACCAGCGCAGAAAAGACCGCAATCGCGATCTGATTAGGACTGGCCGCAAGCAGTGCCAGGCTCGCCGCCAGCATCATCAACATCAGGGCCTGTGTAATGGGCGGGTTGTTGCGATCGGCCAGATCGGCGACCACGGCACCACCGAGACCCGCAATACCAACCCCAAACCACAACCAGCCCGTCGATCCTTCTTCGAGGGCGCCCAGGTTAACCACAAGATCCGGCGCGAAAATCCAGTAAGCGGCGGAAACAAAGCCCATCACAAAGGCAAACAGGGACAACCTCAGCAGCCGCCACCACTGCAGGGCACTGATGGCCGGGGCCGGCGCGGCATTCGCCGGCGTAACGCGTGACACGGAGGGAATAAAGAACCAGGTCGCGATAACCCCGATCGCTGCCAGGATCGCAAAGGAGCCATACGCGAAACGCCAGGCGCCGGCCAGGAACAGAATCGTCGGGACAGCAACCACCACCCCGATGCTGGTACCCGCATTCATGACCGAGCTCACCCGACCATGCAACGAGCGCTTCACCAACGCCTGCATGGCCGCCGTCAGGGCTGGCATCATCAGGCCGGTGCAGATCCCGCAGGCAAACACCCCCACACCGAGCGACAGAGGTCCCGCGGCCTGGCTGATCAGCGCCAGACCGGCGGTACCGAAACTTCCGGAGATCACCGCCGTGTTGCGGGCACCCAGACGAACCGCAGCGAGCGGGGCAACCAGCGTAGCCAGCACGAAACTGATGAGCGGCAACGCGCCGATAATACCGATCACATCGGGCGTCAGTTCCAGTTCGGCACGGATCGGAGGCACAAACAAACCGAACGCGAACCGCGCAAGCCCGTAACTGATTGCGATCAGCGCTGCCCCAAAGAGCGCAAACCCTGTGCTCGAATGAAACTTCATGCCCTCTCCGCCAGACAAACATCGAGGATTTCAGGCAGGCCGGCCGGCTCACGGCGGCGATCCTGCCACGTGATGACCGAGCGCTAGTGCACAGTCCCCATGCCCGCTTCGGTCACGGTGCCATCTTCACATATCAGCGATTGGATGTTTAGACGGTCATAAACCAATATCCATAAGAGGATAGTTCCTCGCAGGGAAAGATCGAGGACACCGAAAAGGAGCACCTGATGGTCGACGCTTCCACCCAACTGCCCGTGTCTGTTTTGAGTCTGAATCCAGCGGTTGATATCACCTATCAGATCCCCCAGCTGATTTCCGACCAGAAGGTCCACGCCTCGGACTCCCGTTATGACCCCGGCGGTAACGGAATCAATGTCGGACGGAGTCTCAAGCGAATCGGCGTGCAGGCCTGCACCTTCTGTGTTGTCGCCGGCGAGATCGGTCGGTTCCTGCGCCACCAGCTCGATGCGCAGCTGGACCAGGCCAGTTATCTGGAGGTGGAGGGCGAAACCCGGATCAATGGCACCATTCTCGAGAGCGTCACCGGTGCCCAGTTCGAAGTCAGCGGTATCGGTCCCGACGTATCGACCGCAGAATGGCAACATTTACTCGACCGGTTCGTAACCCATTGCGGGAAGGGGCTCGGCGTCATCACCGGCTCGCTACAAAAAAGCCTGCCCCAGGACCTCTATGCCGATGCGGTGCGTCGGGTGAATGCAGCCGGGGGCCGTGCGGTGGTCGACTCTCATGACGAGCTCCTGCAGCACGCAATCGGGGCCCAACCCTTCCTGATCAAACCCAACCGGTTCGAGTTGGAAACCCTGGTCGGGCGGCCGTTGCAGAATCAGCGGGATATCGTTCGGGAAGCCCGTCAATTGCAGGCGCGGGGCGTTCAGTGGGTCTGCGTCTCCCTCGGAGCCGAGGGTGCGTTGCTGGTAACGCCATCACGAGTCCTGAAGGCGGAGACCCCTTCGGTGCCGGTGATCTCCACCGTTGGCGCCGGTGACTCCATGGTGGCCGGCATGGTGGCCCTCCTGGCACAGAGCGCATCGGATCAGGATGCGTTACGCGAAGGCATCGCCTGCAGCGCGGCGACGGTCATGCAGCCGGGAACCGAGCTGTTCGAAAAGAAAACGGTCGACCGGCTGCGTGGAGAGGTTCGGGTGGCACCGCTTTCGCTATGACGGACCCTATTACTGTAACGGACCGGTTGAGGAGCCTCCGATGCATCCACGCCACATTGCCTGGAGTGTTTGCCTGATCCCCGTCATCGCAGCGCATGGTTCATTGTTAGTCGGACTGTGGGAAGGCGTGGCAAACGAATGCGTGCCTTACTGGGAAGGGTGTACATCAATCAGCCGTGCGGCTCGTGAAGGGAATGCGATCTTTCTGTTTCGCGGCTTGATGATGCCTGTGGCAGCTTTGCTGGTCCTATTCTGGTATTTGCAAAGCGTCTGGCTAAAAGAGATGACACAAAAGCGGCATCCCGTGACCTTCATCCTCGGGGCGATCGGCGCTGTCTTCCTAATCCTCTACGTGGACTTTCTCGGCACACAAGGGGATTTCTACCGATTCCTGCGCCGCTACGGCACGACGCTCTATTTCGCCCTCACCGTTCTGGCCCAAATGATCAGCATTCGAAGCCTGCAACAAGTATCCGGCGAACTGGACAGAAAAATCCGTCGATACCTGAACCTGCAGTTCTTCTTGATGGTCCTGTATTGGTGCCTCGGTATCTCAAACGTTGTCATCAAGGCCACGGAAGTCAGTTGGGCCGATCAAGCCGAAAATGTTATCGAGTGGCACTTTGCGTTGTACATGTCCCTTTATTTTGCTTTGACAGCCATGATGTGGACGCGGAGCAAGTTCGACTGGCAGTTCCGGGTGGGGAGGCATTAGCCGGCTGGAAATAGCGAGGCCGAAGAGCTCTAGGCCACCGGCAGCGACTCATCGCTGCCCCAGTCGGCCCAGGAACCGTCGTACAGCGACAGCTGGCCATACCCCGCCAGCTCGGCCGCCAGCAGGATGATGCAGGCGGTGATGCCGGAACCACAGGAAAACACCAGCTGCTGCCCGTTACCGGGCTGAAGCGAGGGAGCATGGCGGGCAAACGTTGCCGCCAGCTCGCTGGCCGGCTTGAAACGATAACCCTCCAGCACCTCCGCAAACGGCAGGTTGAGGGAATTGGGGATGTGGCCACCCCGCAGCCCAGGCCGGGGTTCGGGCGCCTGTGCCAGGAACCGCGCCCGTGATCGCGCATCAATGACCGTCACGCGCTCGTCCTCCAAGTGTCGGAAAACGTAAGCGGAATCCCGAACCAGGCTGCTGTCGAGCTTGCCTACCACGTTGCCAGGCGTGGCCGCCGCAGCAACCGGAGCAGAAACGGTCCCCCGCCCTTCGGCCAACCATTGCGGCAGACCACCATCCAGAACAAATACACGTTCGAGACCCATGGCCCGAAAAATCCACCAGGCCCGGGGTGCCGAGTAGATGCCCTGGTTGTCATACAGCACCACCAGACTTTCCGGCGTAATGCCCAGCCTGCGGGCTTCCTCCGTGAACTGCGCTTCCGTCGGGAACGCATGGATCTGGGAGGCCTCGGTATCGCAGAGCGTTCCTTCCAGGTCGATCTTATAGCTACCCGGGATGAACACCGGGCGGTCATAAACGATCGGCTCCTTGCCAATGACATTGACCATACTCGCGTCGATCAATACCAGGCGTTCGTTATCCAGGTTTTCCTGCAGCCAGTCGGTCGTCACGAGGGGGAAAGGCATGGGGTTCTCCGTTCTGGATCAATGCGCCACATTATCCGGATTTGGGCGGGCATTCTACAACCAGGGTTTTGGCGATCTCGGGCTGGTGCCGGGCGCATCTTCCGCTACTATCAAAGTAAGTTGGCCCTGGAGACGACATCACCGTGGGACTGTCGATCAAAAAATCGGAATTTGCAGCGGAAGAGTTTGACCGTTTTGCTGCCAAGGTGCGGACCGACCTTACGGCACTCAGTCGTCTTCTGGAGCGGCCCGGCTTTGGTGAGGGGGAGAGTTCCATTGGCGCCGAGGTCGAGTTCTACATCGTCAACCCCGACCTGCGGGTTCAGCCCATCAATACAGAGATCGCCTCCCGCGTTCAGGACCCGCAACTGACGGTTGAACTCAACCGCTTCAACCTCGAATACAACCTCAGCCCCCAGGCTTTAAAAGGCGATCCGTTTGCCCGCACCGAGCAAGAACTGCTCGCAGCCATCACGCGAATCAACCAACACGCTGCCACACTGGAGGGAGAACTGGTACCGATCGGCATTCTGCCCACACTTCGCCAATCCGATATGGGCGCACAGGTGATGACGGATGAACCCCGCTACCATGCTCTATCCAAGGCACTGCTCGAGCAACGAGGGGAACCCTTCAGCATCCATATCGGTGGCAACGATGTCATCAACCTGGAGGCAGACGACGTCTACATGGAAGGGGCCAATACCTCATTCCAGCTGCACTGGCGTGTGCCCGCCGACCGTTTCGCCGATTATTTCAATGCGGTCCAACTGGTCACGCCGATTGCCCTGGCGCTGGCCAGCAATTCGCCCAGCCTGTTTGGCCACCACCTGTGGGACGAAACCCGGATCGCCCTGTTCAAGCAATCCATCGACAGCCGATCCCCCAACCGTAAAACCTGGCGCCATCCGCCACGGGTCTATTACGGAAACGGCTGGGCACGCAGCGCCTGGGAACTGTTTGCGGCCTCGGCCTCACTGTATCCCCCCATCATTCCCTTGATGTCGGATGAGGACCCGATGGCCGTCATTGAGCGTGGAGGGGTGCCGGAACTGGCCGAGCTGCGCCTGCACCAGGGAACCACATGGCCCTGGAACCGGGCCATCTTTGATCATGCAGACGGAGGTCATCTACGCATCGAGCTTCGTTCCATGCCGGCAGGTCCGACGGCCGTAGATATGTGCGCGAACGGACTGTTTGTGATCGGGGCTGCGTTGGCTGTGCTGGATGACATCCATCATCTGACGTCGATACTCCCCTTCCATTACACCGAACACAATTTCTACCGTGCCGCCAAATATGGCATCGACGCCGAAATCATCTGGCCGCACAAGGATCAGGTCCAGTTGCAGGGGACGCCCCTGTTAACCGTGGCCAGAGAGCTGCTGCCCCGTGCCCGGGAAGCATTGAAACGCACAGCCGTGGACGAGGCAGAAATCCACCGTCTGCTGGGGATCATCGAGGGCCGCATTGAGACCAGCATGTCGGGCGCCCGGTGGCAGCGCCACATCACCGAATCTCTTTCCAGATCCCTGAGCCCCGATGAGGCGTTCCGGGGTATGCTGTCTCTCTACATGGCGAACCAGAAGAAAAACATCCCTATCCATGAATGGACACTGTCACCGTGAGCAACTCGAACGTTCTTGATTATCTGAATGATCCCTCGCCCCAAACGCTGGGCCGCTCACCCCTTGAGTGGCTGGACCGACTGCACAAGCCCACGGTGGTTCGGGTTGCCGGTCGCGATCGCTCCCGGACCCGGGCCATGGCCACCCTGCTTCACGGCAATGAGCCCTCGGGTCTCTTTGCGCTTCACCGTTGGCTGCTTGAGCAGCACACGCCCGAGGTCAACATGCTGTTCCTCCTGGGCGGCGTCTACCCGGCGAAGGTTCCGCCGATGCTTACATTTCGTCAGCTACCCGAGGGGCGTGACCTGAACCGGTGTTTCAAAGAACCCTTTGAGGGGGAAGAAGGTGCAATTGCCGAAGCCATGCTGGCAGAGCTTCACCAGGCGAACTCCGAATGCCTGCTGGACGTGCACAACACCTCGGGCACCGGCCCTGCTTTCGCCGTAACCATCACCAATGACGCGGAGCATCAGGCGCTAACCTCGCTCTTCACCGACCGCCTCATCATGACCGATCTTCGTCTGGGGGCGCTGATGGAGTACTCGGAACAGGAGGTACCCACGGTGACCATCGAGTGCGGAGGGTCACAGGATGATCAGGCTCATCAACTGGCGTACGAGGGACTGGTTCGGTACGCCTCGAGGCCGGACGTGTTGTCACTGGAAAAGGCGGAATGGGACGTCGCCGTACTGCGGAATCCGATTCGGGTGGAGCTGGCTCCTGAAGCGACCATCGAATACCGGCTTGAGCCGACCGGCCAGGCGGATCTTACGCTTCCGCCAGACATCGAACACCGCAATTTCGGGATTGTTTCCCCGGACGAGCCCCTGGGCTGGATTGGAGAAAAGGGCCTCAACATACTCTCAGCGATCAGCCACAACCGGACCGAGAACATGGAGCAGGTTCTTCGAATCAAGGATGGGCGGATCTATCCTGCCCAGGCCCTCAAGCCGTTTATGATTACCACCAACCCGGTGATTGCGAAGAGTGATTGCCTGTTCTATGCGGTCAAGGCAACCGGAGAACCCATTTTCTAACGGTAGATTGCTCGCTCTCTGGCATCCCGTTCTCGATCAGGATCTTCCTGGCTATTTGTGGCTAACACGGCATCGAGGTAGTCAGTCGGAACGCCTGTTTCTCTCGCGCCATATATGACGTGATGCAAATACCAGGAGTAAGGCAGCAAGGATGGATCTGTATCCGTTGCATAGTAGGTAAACGCTTCAAGGGAATTGCCCTCGGCATCGGCTAACGTAACCCGTTTTTCCTCATAGCCGAAGCCCAACCCCTCCGCGTTGTCCAGCGGGCCTTTCTCGCAAGCCGGTATTTCGAACAGTGCACCAATGACGCAGTCATCGGGATTTCCAGTGAACAGCGCATCACACTTTGCCGAACCGTCTACTCTGCTCCACTTATGAAACCGGAGAGAATGCTCAACGAGCGTGAACATACCGATTCGCTCGGCACCGGGCACCCTCTCTTTTAATCTTGGGAGAGACATATTGGATCCGTACGCAAAATACTTCACACAGACTCCCTATCGTTAGCGTTGCCCATGAGCTGCGAACAAAAGCGGAGCGAAGCGACACTTCCGCAACGGTGCAGCCCCGCTCCGTGAATTGTCGGCCCCCTTCGCCTTTGAATTCTGGGATTAGCGTTGGCGACTCATGGCACGTCCTCCTATGCTGTAATCATAGGCCAGGCGTGTCCACTAGAGTGCGGAAAGTCCAAAAAGGAAGAATCCATGGCGGGAAATGTCGATCTTTATAATAGCTCGTACAGCAATTATTCGCTTGAAACCTACAGCGAGATCCGGCTCGAGACCTATGGGGAGGACTATGGGCAAACCAGCTGGGTTACGACTGCAGAATCTCACGAGATACCTGAGTTACTTCAGTTGACCTCTGATTCATCGGTCCTGGACATTGGGTGTGGATCCGGGGGGTACGCTGTAGGCTTGGCAAAACGTATTGGCTGTCGAGTTGTAGGGTTTGAGATAAATGCGTCGGGCGTGAAAACAGCGACTGCTTTGGCTGAAAAAGAGAAGGTCGCCGATCTCGTAAAATTCGAACAACACGATGCGTCTAAAAAATTACCCTATGAGGATAATTCGTTTGACGGCATTTATTCCACTGATGTCCTTTGCCACGTTCCCCTTCGGAGGGAAGTCCTCGCCAACACACAAAGGTTGCTCAAACCGGGTGGGAGATTCGTTTTTAGTGACGCTTTAGTTATTGGGGGGCTGGTTTCACATGAAGAGCTTGAGATTCGATGCCCGGACGGCATGTATTTTTTTAGTCCCCCTGGTGTCAATGAGCAACTGATACAAGAGTCCGGTCTCAAGCTGCTTGAAGCTCGTGATACCACCGAGAGTTCTGCTCTATTGTCTAAACGTTGGCACGACGCGCGCGAAAAACGAAAAGACGCACTAATCGAATGTGAAGGTAAGGAAAACTTTCTGGGAGTGCAGCGATTTTTGCAATGCGTTCATACGTTAACTAGCGAGAGGCGTTTATTGCGTTTTTTGTACACTTGTTCGAAATAGATGGACTTACCCCACTAAAGAGGTGCAAGATCATTAGCGGATATTCTCCGTTAGATACTCGAGGTGCTTGCCATCGGTACCACAACAACCACCAAGAATTTTTAATCCAAAATCTCTGTTCAACTGAGTCATGAGCCGTCCCCACTCTTCAACAGATTCGGATCTTAGTTCTGCTGAACCTTCTAGCTCGTCATGGCTAAGGGAGGATGCGTTTGCCTGTATACCAATTAGCCGTTCAAATAATTTTTCAGATAGAGTCTTTGAATTAAGAAATGACGGATAGGAACAGTTAACAAAATATCCAAGAGGATTACTCTTGGTCTTAGCATCTACATATTCAATTGCCTTTTGAATTTCTGTTCCATCCAAGACGTTACCATCGGAACCGATCACGAAACTTATGATGTAGGGTAATCCCGTAGCTTCCATTGCAAGAGCAATTCCAGCGGCCTCCTCTATTGAAGGCAACGTGACTGCGATAAGAAAATCCACACCTGAGTCTGCTAGCTGATCGATCTGCCATTTATGGAACTCGCTTGCCTCACTCAGTGACAAGCCTTCCTCAGGCAGATAGCAATCGTTTTTACAGCCAATCAGACCACCAATTTTAACGGGCACTTTCCTGGATTCTTCGACAACTAATTCTTTCAGGAACTTTACGGCGTCAACGTTAATGCTCTTTCGTTGACTTGATGCTTGTACTCTCTCCCTGTTTGCCCGCCAAGTAGGTGTACAAAGCAAGATTGGCCGGTTATTAGCCTCAGCAATGCCTAGATATTCCCGGTATAAGCTCTTCAGTTCCACTCTACCCTCATCACTATAAATCAATGGGGTGTGAACTAAACTCTTGTCCAAGTCTACCTTTGCGCTACGACGGAGCCTTTCGATAATGGCAGCCTCGGCGAGGATAAAGTGATGGTTTTCTAGAAACTCTTTCATCTGAAATTCTCGGGGGATTTCGTTTATTAACGCTTTTGTTTAGCGGCGCCCCGACAGGGGCGCCCGGTGGAGGCCGCAGGCCGGAACGAACTACAACAATTTGTTAGGCATGTTCCCCGATCCATACTTGGAAGATCCAAGCTGCCAGGCTTGGCCAGCTCTCTTCCGATAGCCCGTTGTGAGACCAAAATACGACCTCGCCGGTTGGAGTTAAGCAGTAAAAGTCGCTGTTGTCTCCGCAGAACGGAAGCAGCTGTGTTGGGACACCGAAGTCTCTTGCAGTGGCGACTACCTCAGGTAAATGGGTATGACTTTCCGGTTCGGTAATCGTCGCAGGTTCTAGTGTGCCAAGCACCACATCACTTGCGTTCAATAGGTAAGCTCGATATTCCGGTGAAAAAGTTACACCTAAGCCAAGCTCAACCTCTTCAACATCTCGATTGCTCGGAAGTGGCAGCGGGCGGGGAACTGACTCGTTTAGCTTTCTCAGCTCTGCGATGGCTTCTTCAATGTTTCTCATTTTTGCCTAACGCCAATGATAAGCGGCGCCCGACTAGGGCATCCGGTGGACGGCCGCCAGGCCGGGAACGTACTTGATTGACTGGTTAAATGCCGTACTCACGCTCCACCCTCGCAATACGAACCCGAAAGCTGGAGTACCATTTTTGGTGACCAAGTCTCTGAGCTTCTCGGTGCTCTGCGTTCTCTTTCCAATTGGTGATGGACTCCAGGCTCTCCCAGTAGGAAACAGTGATACCTAAATCCTCGCGCACCGACTCCATACCCAAGAAGCCCGGTTGGCTTGCAGCCAACTCGACCATGCGGTCTGCCATTGCCCCGTAGCCATTGTCGCCCTCGGTGCGATGGCTACTAAAAATCACCGCGTAATACGGCGGCTCAGGGGTTTTGGCTATCTCTGACATAGATCCCTCTAGCATTTAACGCGCTGGCTTTGCCGCGCACCGGAGCGCCAGCGCAGGCGCGTCCGACAACAGCCATTTGTTAGTCATCTTTCAATTCCAATCTCAACCATCCGAATTCAGCTAGGATTATTTTTTCGAGTTCTTTGGTAAAGCCTTCCTTGCTAGCAGATAGAAGAGACCCGCACACATAGGGAAACACCATCTCTGAAATCGCTGAAAAATGGCCAAGAATCCGTTCTTTTTCCGTCAACTCTCTGAGGATATCGGGCTGCCAGGACTCCCTCGGCTCGTAATACTCTATGTCATCTATCGCCTGTTCAAAAATCCAGTCGATGTCGTCGATGTCTAGATTTGGATTCGAATCGAATATCCCACGGACAATTCTTGTTGCTTCCTCAGTATTCTTGGTTGCGAATTCTATAAAGGCTAAGAGGGCCAATGCTTCCTTCTTTACTCCCCATGCGCTGCTTTTCTCAGAGTAAGTCATATCGAAGGCAAAGCTTTCCAAAAGCTCACGAGCCGGTTTTACATCCCCGATTGAGTATAGGTATGTGGCCAGTTCCAGCGCTTTTTTGGATTCGGCTTCCCGATTAAGGTTAATTCCAGAAGACAGGCTTTTAATCAGACGCTTGATCGGTGTTTTTTGCGAGCTTTCTTGAGGGAGTTTCAGTTGAGACATCAAAGCCGACATACCCCAGATTGACTAGACATTATGACTCCCCACTAGAGGGCTGCCCCCACCTCGTGGGTTAGCCTCAGCCAGAGCCATAATTTACGTGTTCACATGCGTAAAATCGGGGGGCAGCACCATGAAAAAACATAGCACAGTG